>Ga0265297_10000011_pt1 | contig 805326 bp, 849 predicted proteins | sample Munlanlwell13791_FD_192502 | JGI IMG/M metagenome (GOLD analysis project Ga0265297, IMG submission 192502) | Leachate microbial communities from a municipal landfill in Southern Ontario, Canada - Leachate well 137-91 | ecosystem: Engineered > Solid waste > Landfill > Unclassified | place... | reverse complement strand
CACGCGGAGCGTGGAGTGGTGAGAACTGTCTGTGACAGTTCGCAAGGCAACCTACTCTCGAAAGCTTGCTTTCGAAGATGTAGTTGCGGGCCTGCCGAAGGTAGGTCGAGTCCCACTGGGCCCTCCAATAAAAATGCCTCACTGCAAAGTGGGGCTTTTTTATTGGTTAAGGCGTACTTTGGGACTCGAACGGGTTTGCCGGCTGGAAATATTTCTCCGTATCGCAGTCAGAGTGATTTCAGCCATGGTATACATTGCGCATAGCACATATAATGAGGCTGAAGGAGGCTCTATGAAACGAGATAAAACCGTAAAAGTAATCAATCAGGGAGGCCCGGCTGGGTTTGTTCTGTTGGCGGCGTATGTCGGTGCGGCTGTGCACTTCGTGCAGCAATCCGTAGGTTTTTGGGGATTCATACTAGCCCTGTTAAAGGCTGCTGTTTGGCCAGCATATCTCCTATACCACGTGCTTGGCGTACTGCACGTTTAGCTCATTTCAGTAGGTTTATTAACCGCGATAAAGGTGGTGGGATTTTAGACCATCGGCGAACCAAAGTCGCAGAGTGATGTTTTGCATGGCTAGGACTTGGTTCTGTTCAAGATATCTCCGACGTAATGGATCAGTACATAGCCGAGCACGGCACCAGTAATGCCGATGAGCCAGCCGCCCATAATATCTATCGGCGAGTGTATCTTGGCAAGCACTCGAGCAATACTCACGATCACTGTTAAAAGCAGCATACCCCCAGCAATCCGTTTGTGGAAGAAGAAAGCAACAGCGGTTAGCGTCATAGTTAACAACGCGTGATCAGATGGAAACCCATTGTTGGCAGCGTGTGGTATGAGCGGCGTTACGTGGTCTCGTACGAATGGTCGTGGATCGTAAAATAATTGTCCGGCCAGTCGAGACAAGGCAAAAGCCAGCAGACCACCAACCAGTACAACCAATATAAAATGCCACCGTCGGCTTGGTTGCACACGAATCAAAGCCAATAAAATGCCCAACACGACTAAAAGGTAAACGTACTTTGCACAAAAAATGATCATTGTATCCATTGCCCCTCCAGTTTTTATTACCTAACGATGATTACGGCGTTTTGCTTCCGCTTTGCGCAAGGTGCGGTGGGTACTTAGTAGGAACACGAGGCTCAGCAATGCGCCGGCCAGAACGACAGCTGTCTGTAGGTTTGTTAGCTGGTGCCAGGCCGTTTGTCCTTCGAGTGAGTGCTGCAGTGATGCCGAGAACAATGGAACGACCAGAAGGGCAAAAAGTAGTCCACCACTAAGAGCTGGGAAAAAGTTGAAGAACAATTTGGAACTTTTCACGCCGTGACGAGTAAACCAAAGCGTTAGTATGAACGGCGCCGTCAGTAGTACCAGCTGCACCCACTGATTCGTCACTAGCGAGCCCTTGGAAGAAAATCCTGAGGCTACAGATGTTACGTCGCTCGATGTATAAGTTACCAGTACGCTACCGACGCATAGGCTCATAAAAGCTATTGAGGCGTTGGCCCGAAGCACGGTGATTAAAATGACCGGTACAAGTACCAGCGCACCTAAAATAATTAGGTTTGTCATACCCAAACTATAGCATAAGCAGCTTAAAAACTGAGTGATTGACCAGCGCGCAAACCGAGAGCCGCGGCTTGGCCAGCAGTCATTTCGATCACGTACTGTGCGTTGTCGGCACAGAAATTATTTGGATACGTGCGGGGAGAGATATCAGGATAGATGCTAACGACTCGCTTTTGGGCATCCAGAAAAACCATATCCAGCGAGAACCGCATATCTTTCATCCAAAAACATTGCTTGGCCGGCTGAGCAAATACAAACAGCATGCCCTTATCTTTAGATAGCGTATCTCTGCCACCTAAACCCTTTTGGCGAGCAGCGTCTGAACTGGCGATTTCCAATGATATTTCCCTGTTGCCAACAGCTAATTTGGCAGTGGATGGCTGATAGAACAAACTCGGCGCGAGCAACGCGAACACAGCCACAATGATAAGTAGGCTACCCAGTATCCAGCGCTTGTTAAGCGCCAACTTTGTCTTTGCGCTGTCTGCCTTTAGCATTTTGTTCGATATATTCAATTATTTTGGCTGCTACGTTTCGCTCGGTGACTTTTTCTATGCCAAAACCAGGGCTAGAATTTACCTCGAGGACTAATGGCCCCCTGTTAGATCGCATCATGTCGACGCCACAAATAGGTAGGCCCATGGCTTTGGCTGCTTTTTGAGCCGTTTTACGTTCCTCGTCACTGAGCTTTACTATAGTTCCTTCACCGCCCTGATGCAGGTTGGAGCGAAAATCATCATCCAAACTTTGCCGCTTCATACTGGCAACTACTTTGCCGTTGACCACGAAGGCACGAATGTCCGTGCCAGCGCTTTCTTCGACAAATTCTTGCACCACAAAGCTCACGCCTTCAACATAGAAGGCCTGCATCACGGCCTTGGCTGCTTTGCGGGTTTCGGCTAGCACAACGCCATTGCCATGCGTGCCACGAGCTACTTTAATGATGACCGGCGCGCCGCCAACCTGGTCGAGCACGTCATCTACGTCGGCATTGTCACGAGCGAACACTGTTTTCGGTATCCCGACACCGGCTTTAGCAAGCAGTTGCATGCTGCGCAGCTTGTCACGCGAGCGCGTCAGAGCGATCGAAGTTGTGGTCGTAAAGACGTTTTGCATTTCGAACTGGCGAACGATTGACGCACCATACCGGGTCAGGCTTGAGGCGATCCGCGGGATAATCACATCGACATCATTGATCTCTTCGCCCTCGTAACGAACCACCGGACGATTGCTCTCGACCGAAACGTAGCACTTGGCATAATTAAGCACACGCACTTCGTGCCCACGTGCCAGCGCTTCTTCTTTTAGTCGCTTGGTTGAATAGTTGCCCGGTCCTTTGGATAAAATAACAATTTTCATTTAGCGCCTTTCTGTAATTTTGAGAGTTCGTCCTTCAATATCTTAGAGCGTCTGTTTTCCTCGTCGTGCAATGCCTGTCCATCGCTTACATCAACTACAAATTTATCTTTCAGCAATCTGCGGCCGATGAGGATAGGATATAGTTTTTTGGAGCGGTCAGAGAGGGTGAAAGTACCAGAAATGAGCCGCCCCTTAACCCGAATGCGCAGTTTAATCTTGTAACGCAGCTCGTGTTCACCAAATGAATTCGCGATGCGGGTTATGGTGTAGTCCTTTTTTGAGAAATGATGGACTGCACCGTCATAATACTCGCTCTCAGGGCCAAAAAAAACACAATCTAGCCCTTTATCATCTTCATTTGTCTCGTGTGCCCAAACTGCGCATAAATCCGCCCCGGTATCAACCTTTGCAGGCACGCTCAATGCGCCGATACCCGGCAGATCTACCATTTCCGCGCGACCTATATGTGTGAGTGAGATTTTGCTCATGATTGTATCTAAATATCCGGGCTAACAGGCAATTTGGCTAATCGCTTGCCGCACCGACTCTATTATTATAGCTGTATTATTATATAACTTATCTGTTTCTTCGTCAAGTATCTGCGTCTTAAAGAATAACAATGCCAACCTAGCCCCCGGTTTTACCACTTCGTTCGGTGCAACATAGGCTTGGATAACGAATTGCCTTTCGACTAGCGTATCCAGCTTTATGTTGTCGCTTACAAATCTGAGTTTGCCACTGGTTTCCAGCTCATAAGTACCACTGTGCGGCACACGAGATACTGTCGTTGTTGTATTCTCTAGTGAGTGCAGCACTAGGAGCCCGCCATCACGGTCAAAATTGGCAGTTTCGTCTATGATTGAATATTCATAGCCGCCAAGCTCAAGCAAGTGAAAAAGATAAAAAGGAATGCCCGCCTGATCAGAGAAAAGTGCCGAAAGTAAAGGCGTCACGCCAGTTATGCGAGGATTTACTTCGATCGTATACAGCTTGTCCGTCTTGTCGAGCAGAAAATCAACGCCAAAAATGCCCCGATAACCATCCTTCTGTAAGTCTGCGGCAATTTTACGGACAATCTGCGTTGCTTCCTTGTGAATAAGCGTATTTTGGTCGGCCTTGCTAATTGCCGCGCCACAAAACTTATCTCCCATGGCTATGCTAAGGTTTGCCAGCAGCGGGTTCGCGACAACCTGGCGTTGTAATGGACCTATGAAAACACCATATTTGGTTATGCAAGCCTGGAGGCTACGCTCACGGGCACCCTCAATCATGTCAGAAACGACCACTTTTTTATGCCTCGAGGACTGCCTTAACGAGTCCAGGGCAAGACAATACTGTTCGTAACTGCCGATAATAAACGTGCCCTTACCGCCGCTAAGTTGCTCGTCCTGCAGCACTACTTTGCTTCGACCGGCCATCATCTGCTCATAAGCAGTGGTTGAGCTTTCAAGCTTATCCCGATCATAGATTTGAAACGTAGGAAACGTAACGGCATGCTTCATTTTGTTACGAAACAAGGCTTTGTTTTCATAATGTTCGGTAAATTTTGGCTCGTTCATCAAGAACTTTCGGCCGGAAAGCTCTGGGGGCACACGAACTGGTTTGTACGTAATAAAATCATATTCGGGGAGTTGCCGTTGCAGAATATTCTGAAAATGTTTATTTTGGATCAAAGATTGGGTATTTTTAGTCATCGCCTCCGAACTCGACTTTGTGTCTAGCGAGTAGATTTTGGGTAACGCAGGCTTTGGATCAAGATCCCAGCCAGATAAACTCGCAATCACGTAGTTCGACAGCCACAGTTCAGGACCCAAGCGCGTCCAGGGCGCCACACCAATGCCAGCTACCCTAAGATTTGAATCATATGTCAGTTTCATAGCCTGCCTTATTGTTTTTTCTGATCTTCTATAACCACAAGTTCAGGAAGTGCTGTACGGGTTAAGTGCACTCCGACTCCGCGCAAAACCTTGTCACGAGCGGCGGCATTTTGCCATGCTTCTTTCGGCAATTCTTGAGATGGTAGACGGTAAACTGCATTGTACTGTATGCCTCGCTTCTGCTGGCCATATGCCGCTATTGTCGAAGGATTAGCCCAACTAACTAATCTTTGCTGGGCGCTCGTATCCTCCACAATCTTTGCTTTACCCCGTTCCAGCAATGCTGCTTGTACAAATTTTTTGAGCGCCAAACGAGGCTGACTGCCGGCTTGGCTTTTTAGACTTCTAACAAAATCGTGGTACTCGCTCGAAGTAGTGATGTTGGCCAATTCCGGGTAGTTCTGCGCCAGCCGCCCCCTAAGCTCAGAGTTTTCAAGTAGGTCATCTAGCAAATGGCGTGTGGTATCGGTCGACAAATTACGTTCTTGCGCCGGAATGCCTTGCACTGCTATCGGTTTACCGTCCCTTAGATAGATACTGTCGGCGCCGGCATAATACAATGCCCGCACTTGTTTGCCCGCTACCTCAACCTCGAGCGTTGATAGGTTGTATGACAACTCTGTGGCGTTCATCATCAGAAGTTGCTCTCTGGTTAAGAAATTAAGCCCCACCTGAACCCGTGTGTCGGCTGTTTCAGCGCCGCGATAAAGAATGGCCGCTAAGTTTCCGTTTACTCCGGGGCCACCCGACCAGACTACATCGTAACCCGGCAGTGTTCCGTATATTGTTGGTACGATTGAAAGATCGGGCCGAGCATCAACGTGTTCAGCTTGGTCGCCGTCTGCCGGCATTACATCTTTCCGAAATTTTTTTGCTAGCGATCCTGGTGCCATATTGGCACCGAAAGCCAATACAGGTATACGCTCTTCCATGGTGGGTACGTTTTTGGAACGCAGATAGTCATCTACGTCTACTTCGCCCGTTTCAGTTGGTACACGAAAACTCAATTGATCATCTTCTATTGTGACGTTTACGGCAAACACTTCTGTGCCGTCGGTTACATAGCTTGTTTCGGGGCGCTGACCAGGATATAGATTTGGGTCGTTATTTTGGGAGGCCGATAAGAAATCCTCTACTCTTGCGAACGGGGATAGCGAAGGCTGTCTCGGTGACTCAGCAAAAGGCAAAATCATTTACAAACATTAACACATTTTCGTCTATTTTTCAACCCTAATGTTGTAGTTTAGCTACCCGGAGGTATGAAAAGACGATAACACCCACAATGATTGCCAAAATCATCAACAGCAATGGGATTAACCCCTGTTGGTTTAGCTTAAGCTTGTTCATTTAAGCTAATTATTGCGCATTTTGGACTTTTTGCCTAGCCTTGTTGTATGGTTGTGGTACTTGCAATTTCCTATATTCGGTAGCATAATTAGTATTATCGTGCCCGACAGTGATAAGCCACATGATTTCACGCCCGATCACTACCCTGGTCGCTCAATGGTAGATTTATTGCGGCACCGAACCGAGAAGCTCGAAGGTCACGTTCACGAGCTTGAGGAAGAAAATACCGACCTTAAGCGACGACTAGCCGATATTGTCTCCACAGCAACTATCGAGCAGCCGGAGCAGCCCGAACACGATGCTCCACTGCCACCTCCCGCAGCCTAAAACAGGCCGCGTTTTTTGGTATTATCGAACTGCTCGAGCAGTTCTTTTTGTTGTTTGGTCAGTTTGGTCGGCGTATCGACAATGACCGTTACGATGTGGGCGCCACGGGTCGTGCCCTTGATGTGCGGCACGCCGTGGTTACTCAGCTTGAAATCGGTGCCACTCTGCGTACCGGCCGGGATCTTCATGCGGATTTCGCCGTCCACCGTATCAACATCAATTTCGGTACCCAGCGCCGCCTCGACCAGGCCAATGTGTTCTTCACTCAAGATAAGATCGCCCTCGCGGGTAAAGTGCTTGTGAGCTTTGACCCGAACGTGGACGTACAAGTCGCCCTTTGGTCCGTTAGCAATCGCTTCGCCGTGCTCGCGTAGGCGGATAGTCGCACCGTCGTCTATTCCGGCCGGTACTTTTAGCCCTATTTTTTGAACGCGTCGTTCAGTACCCTTTCCACGACAGACGCTACAGACCTTTTCGGGGATTTTGCCGCTTCCTTTGCAGGTTGGGCAAACGGTAGCTTGTTGGATATTACCAAAAATGGTGCGCGTTTGGGTTACCACCTGGCCGGAGCCATTGCAGGTATCACATTTTTTTAATTCATAGCCCGGCTCAACGGTCGTGCCTTTGCAGTGCGAACAGGTATCGTCGAGGTTTAGGCGCAGTTCTGTCTCGGTGCCGAACACCGCTTCTTCGAAGCTTATTTCTACGGTCGTTTCGACATCGTTGCCGCGGCTTTGGCGCTGCCCACGCTGCCCACCACCGCCAAAGAAGCTGCCAAATATGTCGCCTAGTCCCAGATCGCCGAAGTCGAAGTTAACGTTCTGACCTTGGCCGCCAAAACCGGCGAATGGATTGCCCGCGTCACCACTATTTCCCACTCCGGCGTGACCAAACTGGTCGTAACGCTGACGCTTGCCCGTATCTTTAAGCACTTCGTAGGCTTCGTTGATTTCTTTGAACTTTTCTTCGTCGCCGCCTTGCTTGTCGGGGTGTAGTTCGACAGCCTTCCGGCGGAAGGCTTTCTTTATTTCGTCGGCACTGGCGGTTTTACCAACACCTAAAACTTCGTAGTAGTCACGTTTTGACATCTGTATCTATACTACAAAACTAGCACTCAAAAGTCTAGAGTGCTAGTTTTGGATGCACCTAGCCGAAGTAGTACGTCCGGAATCGAGCAAGGTACATCGCAATCATCACGACATAGACGAGCAGCAGCACATCAAGGTGGTGCTTCTCGAAAAACCCAAACCATTTTTTGAGCCACGGTTTGCGCAGCGGATATGTTTGGAAGTAGTTGAGCTTGCCGTACCAAAAAATCGGCACGCTCACCGCCCAGATGAATAGGCAGAATATGCAGACCTTGCCGATCACATATAGACTCATACCAAAGAACCAGAACGAGAACAAGATAAGGATGGTGCCGACAGCAAATAGTACTTTAGAGAACAGTTTTGACGGTTTCATGCCACTGGCCAGCACCACACCGGCCATGAGCAACATGGCAAAAATGGCGATGCCGATAAAGGCGTTCGGGAACCCAAACAGCGCTGCCCAACGGTTGCCGAGCACGCCACTACAATCGATGACCGGGTTGAGGTTGCAGCTAAGCGCTGCTGCCGGATGTTTGAGCATCTGCACTCGCTCGGCTGCCTGCCACACCGACGCAACCAAACCAACCGCGCTGCCGCCCAGCAGTACCCATGGGTAAAATTTGCTGATTTTCATTTGTGTCCTTCCGTTTACTCCCCCATGTTAGCAAACAAACTGAAAACCAGCTGTGATTCAGGTCAAGCGACTAATCGATCTTGCCACCGTTTATATTATCCTTAAGCCAAGCTTGGGCTCGCTTAGAAACGTGCGTCAAAGGTAGGGCCTGTAGCACAAAAGCTTCGCAGCTGTGGAGTTTAGCTACTTCGGCCTCGATTTTGTCGAAGTTATCGGCCACGCTTTCCATGAGTAGCAAAACCTCCTTGCCGTCTACAATTTCGCCCTTCCACCAATATCGAGCCTCGATCGGAATGAATTTAGCGCAAGCGATCAGATGCCGCTCGAGCAAGGCCTGGGCAATCTTCTCGGCCTCCGCTCGGTCTTCACATGTCAAAAATAATTCTGAAAAGACATCTATCATGTTTCGCTCTCCAATATAAGCTCACCAATAGTTTTAGAGCATTTTCCTTCCAAAAAGTTTTTCGCGCAATCAATACCTAGCCGAGCGGCGCCCTCATCTCCGGGTTCAAAATAACCATCATCATCTTCGTCATCGTAATAGTACAGACCGCCTGTAATCAACTCTGCTAATTCATCGTCTGATGAGTAGTCCTTGGGCGATTCAAGCTTGTTTCTTCTGGCCTGTTTAAAAGAATCTGCGGTAGTTATCGGGCAGGAGCCAGTCACATCGAAATCCACAGAACCATTATCTTTGCCCGGACAAGCCTTGCAGAGATAAGGTTTCTGGATCATTGTACTACGCCTTCTTATCGTCGACGACTTCGCCTTCGATGGGGTCGTCTTTGGACTTTTGCTCTCCATCCTTCGCCGAGGCTTCGGAGGATTCGTCGGCCTTTGAGGCCTCCTCATACATCTTGGCTCCTATGGGCATTAGAACTTCGGTCAGCTCTTTGGCGGCAGCTTCGAGGGCGTCTTTGTCGGCTTTGTCGTCGGCCACGACTTTCTTGGCCTTTTCGACGGCTTCGTCGATTTTCTTTACGTCGTCTTCGGCTAGCTTCTCCTTGTTGTCGCTCTTCATTTTTTCGGCTTGGTAGACGGCGCTATCTAAGCCGTTGCGGGCTTCGACGGCTTCTTTCTTGGCCTTGTCTTCATCGGCGTGGGCTTCGGCCTCTTTGGCCATTTTTTCGACCTCAGCTTTGTCCAGGCTACCACTGCCTTGAATGGTAATGTTCTGCTCTTTGCCCGAGCCTTTGTCTTTGGCACTGACATTCAAGATGCCGTTGGCGTCGATGTTGAATGTTACTTCGATTTGCGGGATGCCACGAGGAGCAGATGGGATGCCATCGAGAATGAATCGACCGAGCGACTTGTTGCCTTCGGCCATTTCGCGCTCACCTTGCAGCACGTGGACTTCCACTTGCGGCTGGTTGTCAGCAGCAGTACTAAATACTTCGGACTTAGATGTTGGGATGGTCGTGTTGCGGTCAATAAGTTTCGTCATAACACCGCCCATAGTCTCAATACCCAAGGAAAGTGGCGTTACGTCGAGTAGTAGCACGTCTTTGACGTCGCCTTGCAGCACACCACCTTGGATGGCGGCACCCACGGCCACGACTTCGTCGGGGTTCACGCCCTTCATGGGGTCTTTGCCAAAGATGGCTTTGACCTTTTCCTGCACGGCTGGCATGCGGGTCATACCACCCACCAAAACGACGGCGTCGATATCACTGGCTTTGAGGCCAGCATCTTTCAATGCCTTTTCACAGGGGTCGGCGGTCTTGTTTACTAAATCGCCCACGAGCTGCTCCAGCTTGGCGCGGGTCAACTTGTGCTCGAAATGCTTCGGGCCTTCGGCATCGGCAGTCAAGAACGGCAGGTTAACGTTGATTTCCTGAGCAGTTGATAGCTCAATCTTGGCCTTTTCGGCTTCGTCGCGCAGACGCTGCATGGCAGCTTTGTCTTCGGTAATGTCGATGCCACTTTCTTTCTTAAATTCGTCGGCAAAGTAGTTCACCAGCACGCGGTCAAAGTCGGCACCACCGAGGTGGGTGTCACCGTTGGTGCTCTTCACTTCAAACACACCATCGCCAAGCTCGAGGATGGAAACGTCGAACGTACCACCACCAAGGTCGTAGACGGCAATCTTTTCGTCGCCTTTCTTTTTGTCTAGGCCATAAGCGAGGGCAGCAGCCGTTGGCTCGTTGATAATACGCTTCACTTCCAGGCCAGCAATCTTTCCGGCGTCTTTGGTAGCGTGGCGCTGAGAGTCATCGAAGTAAGCCGGCACGGTTATAACGGCTTCGGTCACCGGTTCACCCAAGAACGCTTCGGCATCAGCCTTGAGCTTGCCCAAGATCATGGCGCTGATTTCTTCTGGGCTGTATTCTTTGTCGCCCATCTTTACCTTGACACTGTTGCCACTCTTGACGATTTCGTAGCCCATCAGCTTTAGATCGCGCTGCACTTCTTTGTCGTCAAAGTTGCGGCCAATCAGGCGCTTTACTTCATAAATGGTGTTGCTGCTGTTGGTAACCTGCTGGCGGCGAGCCACTTGTCCAACCAAACGTTCGCCGTTTTTGTTTATAGCCACCACACTAGGAGTAGTGCGCGCACCCTCGCTGTTGGCGATAATCTCTGGCTTACCAGCCTGCATCACGGCCATAGCCGAGTTGGTTGTTCCTAAATCGATTCCAATAATTTTGCCCATATCTAGTATCCTCTTAGCTTTCTTTCTAACGTTGATAGTTTATTCACATAACTCACTGTACTTTCGCCTTCTTCTGGAAAGGGTATTTCTGTACCTGGATAGGCTTCTTGAAGATCATCATGTATGTCAGCGGTGTACGATTTTAGCTGTAAATGATCTTTTAGATCAAGCAGGTCTTTGGGTGCCCCAGAGTAGAAATCTGAATCGTCTTTACAGTAAGGCTCTAGAACTTCATCTATTGCCTCCAATTCGGTATTTGCCCATTCACTCCAGGGCATGCCGATCGGTGGTTGCATTTCACTCATTTAATACCTCATTATTAGCAGCTGTTACTAACGAGTGCTAGTACTATTTTAGCATAAAAAATTAGCACTCACATGTCAAGAGTGCTAACTCTCTAACGTACCGGGATAGATAGTAAAGTGATGTACGGATGTCGTGCCGTCATCAAGTTGGGCGACCAATGGGCGTGTCGAAAGCTCTTCGCCGTTTTCATACTGCCTAACCAGGAACTCTCCTGTTAGAGAGCGTACGTCTCTTGCTTGCCCATCCAGCAGCTCTCTTACCGGGAAGAATTTACCGATTTCGCGTTATGCATGTGCCTAACACTAGACACTACTGCATCCTCACTCGAACCATGGCGTGGCGGATAACTTCTTCGCCAAGTTTGTAACCGGCTTGTAACTCTTCACTTACAACCTCAGTGACACCATCGCCTTCTTCCATGCTGACAGCTTCGTGATACCGGGGGTCAAATGGTTCGCCTGTGGTTTTGATACGTTCTACGCCGATGTCACCAAGGGTTTTTTCAAATTGTTTGACTACGCCCCGCACACCTTTAACATAATCGTCGTGTTCGAGCTCTTTGGGCACGTGTTTGAGTGCCCGCTCGAAGTTGTCAACGATAGGTAGTAGGTCGCGAACCACACTGGCTTTGACCATGTTCTTGAGTCCGGCGATCTGCTCGTCGTGACGTCGACGAATGTTCGTGGCATCGGCTCGTTCGCGTTGCAGCGCTTCGGTCAGCTCGGCAATTTGCTGCTCTAGAGCAACTATGTCAATTTTTACGCCTGGCGCCGGCTTTTTCTTCTTATCGGTCATGTTTTTTGCCTTTTCTATTTCGTCGGAATAGGTCTAAGAAACCGTAGAGTATAGGTATAGTGACATCGAACATTACAGAACTTCCTCGAGAGTTTCACCGGCGCGACGGACAAACGTCATAACGTCGCGGTAACTTTGGCGTGTTGGACCAAGTGTACCGATGTAGCTGTGGTCGGAAAACGGGCTACGGAACCTACTAATAATCAGGCTCATACCTGCGGTGCGACCGATGGGGTTTTCGCTACCTATATAGACACTAAGCGGTTCGTTAGGTGCAGCCTCGCGTAGCCATGGCTCGAGGTTATCGAGTAGGTTAGCCACCTGCTGCACCTGCGCGCCACCGATGAATTCTGGCTGACCGAATAAGTTTGAAAGTCCACTCATATACAACTGGTTACCTATAGTCGCTAGGCCTAGGTTATGTGTTAGCTCGACGAGCGTATCAACTGCGTTACGAATAGTTCGATCTGGTAAGCCACCATCTTGGACGCGGGTTGCCAGCGCACGTTCGGCGCGTCGCTCAGGCGCAGTTTCGGATTCTACAAGGCTATTTACATAAAACCGATAGCCATGATCGGTTGGCACTCGTCCAGCGCTAGTGTGTGGTTGCTGGATAAACCCGAGGCGTTCCAGCTCGGCCATTTCGGCACGAATAGTGGCGCTGGACACGCCGAAGACTCTAGCCAGCAAACTGCTGCCCACCGGCACGGCTACTTCAGCGTACTGCTCGATAATTGCGGATAAGATTTGCTTTTGCCTCTCCGTCATGGTTTAAAGTATACCGAATTAGCGCTCAAACCTCAAGAGTGCTAGCGTTTGCCAGCCAGGTCCGCCTGGATTCTGTGTACTAGTTCGCGGGCCAGAGCTTTTTCCTCCACATCATCTAGAACTGCATCATGGTCACGAGCTAGGGCATCGATCAGTTTGACCGTCTTGCCTAGATCCTCGTTGACTACAAATACATAATAATCAGATGCCATGGCGTGCTCCAACTCCTCTACAGCCGTTCGCATACGCTGTCTGATTTCAGCCTCATTGTGATTACCGCCGTATCGAGCTCTTAAACGCTCTTCCCAGATTTCATAGGTTGGCGGCAGGATAAACACCGCCAGGACGTCCGCGCTCAAGGCTTTGTATTCGGCGACCCCTTGCACTTCTATATCGGCGATGGCAACTTTGCGTTCGTTGTTGGCAGCTTTTATCTCAGCGACGCTCGTACCGTAAACGTTATCCCGGTGGACAACCTTGGCTTCGACAAACTGACCATGCTTAACCATTGAAGCGACTTGCCCGAAGCTTACGAAATGGTACTCCACGCCGTCTTGTTCGAGCACGCCGTTATTGTCGCGCGGGGCACGAGTTGTGTGTGAAACTATGTGATGGTATTTTCCAGTGTCGATCAGTCGATGCTTAATAGTGTCTTTGCCGGCGCCGGCAATGCCTACAAGCAACAAGATCGGAGTACGCTGCACGAGCTCAATGGCAGCCGGCGAGGGTGTATAGTGATCGAGCTTTCCGGCAATGTCATGCAAACGTGTCGCGTCGTCTTCCATGCTCTATTTATAGCAGAAATTAACAGATTAGAGAAGGGCTAATCTCGTTTTAGCATCACGGTGAAGGCTTCGGCGGGAATGCCCTAATGAGACACCCGCGAGCGGGTTTCTCATCGCGCCGGCAAAAAGGCGTGACTTTTTGGCGGGCTGCTCTTCCCGGGTTCTATTAATCTCGTTTTAGCATCACGGTGAAGGCTTCGGCGGGAATATCGACTTTTCCGAAACGTTTCAGTCGTTTTTTGCCTTTGGCCTGCTTGGCCAGCACCTTTTTCTTACGCGAAACATCGCCTCCGTAGAGACCAATGGTAACGTCTTTGCGATAAGCCGATATATCTTCGCGGGCTATAAACTTGCCGCCGATGGCTGCCTGCAAAGCCACTTGGAAGTTTTGGCGCGGTATGACGTCCTTGAGCTTGGCGACGGTATCTCGACCAAGGCTCTGCGCTTCAGAACGATGCACCATAGTACCAAGCGCGTCGACTCGATCGCCTGCTATATAAAAATCAAGCCGCACAAGGTCTTCGGCACGATAATCATCGAGTTCGTAGTTGAATGATCCATAGCCGCTAGTAATACTTTTGAGTTGGTCATAAAAATCGGTCAGCAGGTTGGCGAGCGGTGCTTCAAAGCTGACCAGAGCTCGCTCATCTACATAGCTTAGATTTTTGTGTATGCCACGCTTAGTCGCTATAAGCTGGATGACCGAGCCAACATACGACTTTGGCACGACGATTTCGCCTTTGATCCATGGCTCACGAATTTCTTTGATTTTAGCTGGATCGGGCAAATCGGCCGCCGACTTGATATCGATTTCCTCGCCATTAAGCAAGCTCACTTGATAATCGGTCGACGGATTGGTAACGACCAGTTCCAGGTTGTATTCGCGCTCCAGTCGTTCACGAACGATGTCCATGTGCAATAACCCCAAAAAGCCGATGCGCACGCCAAACCCTAAAACTGGTGAGTTTTCGGGGGCAAACTGCAAAGCCGAATCGCTTAGACTAAGCTTTTCGATGGCATCTTTTAGCTCTTGGTAAAATTCGTTACTTTCTGGGAAAAAGCCGGCATAAACAAACGGGTGGACATCTTTATAACCGGGCAGCTGTTCGGTAGCCGGGTTAGCCACCAGTGTTACCGTATCGCCGACTTTGGCTTCGCGAGTGCTTTTGAGATTGGTCACGATATAGCCGATTTCACCTGCGTTCAGGCGTTGACCGGCTGTCATATCCGGTTTTAGGGCGCCTATTTCGAGAGCAATGCCGTTGGCGCTCGTGGCCATCATTTTGATGGGCGAATTCTTAAAAATCTCACCGTCAAAGACACGGACATACAAAATGACCCCGCGGTAATCATCGTAATAACTATCGAAAATGAGCGCCCGGGTTTCGGGTTTCTCAGACGCTTTTGGTGCTGGCACGAGCGCAACGACACTCTCTAGAATCTGATCTACGCCCTGCCCGGTTTTGGCCGAAATGTGCAGAATGTCATCAGCTTTGCAGCCAAGCAGACTAATGATTTCGGCACTCACCCGTTCGACATCAGCGGCCGGCAGATCGATTTTGTTGAGCACCGGGATGATGGTCAGCTCGGCGGCCATCGCCAAGTACACGTTGGCCAATGTTTGGGCTTGGATGCCCTGAGTGGCATCAACCACCAACAACGCGCCTTCGCAGGCTTCGAGGCTACGTGACACTTCATAGCTGAAGTCGACATGCCCCGGCGTGTCTATGAGGTTCAGTTCAAAACCCTTGTACTCCATACGCACGGGAGCTAGTTTGATGGTTATGCCCTTTTCACGCTCCAGATCCATACGGTCTAGCATCTGTGCCTTCATGTTGCGTTTTTCAACGGTTCCCGTCATCTCGAGCAGACGATCGGCCAGCGTACTTTTACCATGATCTATATGAGCTATTATGCAAAAGTTACGAATATGGTCTTGGTTCATTCCGCCCTATTATAACAGAGGTACTAGTATTCGACGCGAACTGGGCGTAGGATGACACGTTTCAGCCAGTTGAAGAAAGGCCTAACTTCTTCCAGACCAAACAGACCAGAGATGGTCACGTGCGTGACTAGCGTAACGCCGGCTATCATCAATAACTTACCTCCAAGCGTTACAAAACCTTGGTCAAACTTGCCCAGTGGCAAGAATCCGACAGTGATATAGCCGGCCACCAGGCTGAACCCAGTAACCGAAACTATCTTGACTAAGCCGTTCCAGAAATCTGCATCAAACAGCTTGTGGTCGCGAACGAGCATGATGGCAGCCAATATAACCACTTCAACCGCTGCCACAATCGACTGCGCCAAGGCCAAACCTTGTATACCGTAACCGCCCGGCCGGGTAAGTATGTATGCCAGGAAAACGTTGAAGGTAATGGTAAATATCGAAACGTAGAGTGGGGTTTTGGTGTCTTTTTGGGCATAGAACCAACGCGAGATGATGGTGTAGATGGTGCGGAAAAATATCGCCACGGTAAGGAATCCAAATACCAGGGCAATCTCGCTGCTATTACGCGAAAAGATCAGGCGTGCCAAATAACCACGGCCGAAGAAGCTGATGATAACTATCGGCATGACTAGCCAGATAATCAGCCGCAAGATTCGTAAGAAGTCTTGGCGAAACAAATCGGGTCGGCCGTGACTGAGCCGGGCATTTAGTCTTGGAAATGCCGCCGTCGAGATGGCCGTGCCCACCAACAGCACAGGCGCCGTCATCAGAGTATAGGCGTTGTTGTAGTACGATACCGAGCCTGGACCAAGCCGGGAGGCAAAGTTAGTCTCGACGATTGATTCGAGTTGGTCTATACCCTGGTCGAGTGAACGTGGTGGTAGTTGGCGCAAAATCAAGCGGAAATCACGACTGCGCCAGATAATCTTGGGCTGCCAACGGAAGCCCATATTGAACATTCCAAAAGCTACCACTACTAGCTGCAGAGCAGCGCCCACTAGAGCACCGACACCCAAACCAACTAAACCTAGATTATCTTTAAACACGTAGATACTGATAATGATTGCCGTGTTATAAACTATCGGCGCTACGGCGTAGAAAAAGAATCGGCCAAATGTTTGCTGCGTGGCGGTGAGCACTCCAGAGATGGTAAACAGCAGCGGGTTAAGCGCCAGCAGACGCATAATCATCACGGCGTCGTGCAGCTGTGACGGACCCAGACTTGGAGCTACCAGATGATGCATTAACGGTTCAGCGAATACAAAGATTACCAGCGCCACACCACCCATGATTAGGCTAAGCATGTTCAGCAAGCTTGAGCTGAGCTCCCACATGCCCTTGCGGTCACCGCGAGCCAGGTGATCAGATAACACTGGCATAAATGCCACGCCGAGTGCGCCGGCGGCCAGCGTGAAGAAGAAGAAATCGGGTATATTAAAGGCTGCGAAGTAGGCGTCGGTACTATGCGGGCCGACTGCCGGAAAGTTAGCGTTGACTAGTTTGGTGCGCAGAAAACCAAGCACTTGTGCCAGCAACGAACTACCAATAAGCAAAGCGGCAGCACTGCCCATGGAGATACGTTTTCGGGTTCGAGGTATGTTTGGTTGCATAAAAATTACAGCTGCACTAAGTATAAAGCAGGACTACTGCTAAGGGCTACCCTACTTTGAAGTTTATTTTAGATCTATGGTGCCTTCACCCTGAATTTTGCCGGTGTTATCGTCTGAAGGTTGAGAGGTTGAGCCTTCGGGCTTTCGTTTGTGTTTGCGTGTTCGTTTACGCTTGGGTTTTTCGGGATCTTCCGGATTAAAATCCACCGCGGTCGCTAGCAGCTGTTTGACTGGGGAGCTTGCCGGCGTGGCTGGATCAGGTTCAACTGGCCTTGGCGTTGGCTGCTCCTCGCTAGTAGTTTGCTTAGCATGGGCTATTTGCTCAGTCATGTAACGCTCGGCTACGTAGCGCTCAATGTAGTCCCGCGTCGCGGCGAATTGCGAACGAGAATGTTGGATGATCTGGGCACTGAAATCCTCTTGGTACTCCGGTAGATTTAGGCTGATCGCAGAAAAAGCCTGCACTTTTTCGCCACCAATGGTCATGCTGATGGCAAAATGGCGATTATGCATATGAACCAGGTCGTGTTCATCAAACTTCGGTTCAAAATATTTGAGCATCGTCCGGGCATCGTCTGCGCTAGTACGAAAAGTTATGATAGAACCGACGTTACCGAAAACGGCATCTTTGACTTCTGGCAACATCTGAGCGATATACTGGTTGGCAACTGTCAGGTTAAGACCATATTTGCGAGCTTCGGATAAAATCGTCGCGAATGAATCCGTCGCAAAGTTTTGGAACTCATCGACATATAAATAAAATGGTGACCGTTGCTCGCCAGGTATATCGGCTCGCGACATCGCCGCCATTTGTACTTTGGTGACCAGCAATGCCCCAAGCAACGCGGCGTTGTCTTCGCCGACTAATCCACGACTGAGGTTAACGATTAGGATTTTTCGCTCGTCCATAATCTGACGGATGTTGAAACTGCTCTTTGGTTGACCGATGATATTGCGCACCAACGGGTTGGCCACAAAGGCGCCGACTTTGTTCAAAATTGGCGCTACGGCTTCGGTCATGAATCGTTCGTTCCAACTGGCAAACTCAATGTTCCAGAAGTTTCGTACCACTGGATCGGCAACGTATTTGAGAACCTCGTTTCTAAACTTTTTCTCGGTCAAAATACGCGTAATGTCTAGCATGGTGGCGTTTGGATAATCAAGCAGCGCCAATATGCTGTAGCGCAGGATGTACTCCAGACGCGGACCCCAGCTGTTTTCGAACATACGTTTGATAACCCCTATAAGTTCCGAGCAGGTATGCGTCTTGAGTTTCGGGTCGTAAACTTCGAGCGGGTTGAAGCCCATCGGAAAATCGGTATCGGCCGGGTTGAAGTAAATGACATCATTGGCACGCTCCGGTGGAATACGCTTTAAGATGTTCTGAGCATAATCACCGTGCGGGTCAATGACAGCAAAGCCGTAGGGACTGTAGATATCGGAAATGGTCAAAAGCTCCAACATACCAGATTTACCAGTACCAGTCTGACCAATGATATAGAGGTGCCGGCCACGATCGGTTCGAGGCATGCCAAACATAGTATTGTGGCCTCGGAAGTTGGTAGCCGCGATCGGGCTCAAACTATCCCGATCCTCTGGGGTAATAAGCGGCAGATTGGCCGGTGGCTCGGCAGTCTGAGCGGTAGCCCACAGAATATACGGGGTTTCGACATTGGTGTGCGGTAGGTGATAAAGCGTGGCGACTTCTTCGATATTACAGATAAAACCGGTTTTGTTAAATTCTCGAGAGCGGAAATGCGCGATTAGGAACGGGTCGTCGATAACACGCTTGGCTTCGAACCCGTTCAGGTATGTGCTATTGAATTGTTTGTAGCTGGCAATTATAGATTGCATCTGTAATTTGGCTTGCTGCTCTTGTACGTTGCCGCGGTAAACGATTCTGAGTTGCGTCTCAAAGGCCAGCTTCTGAGTCTTTTCCTCGGCACTCGATGCCCGAGTTTGTTCATAATCGGTCAATTTGACCGTTTCACTCTTAACTTCTGGCGGCTTCCAAAGGGCGCTCATCATGCCGGTCGTACTGGTACCTGATTGGTTCTTGATACGTGAGATGTATTTCTCGCTGTTTTTGTGCCAGTTGCTGCTGGCCGGACGAACAAGCAGTTGCAGCCAAGCTTCTTCCTCGTTCGTAAACTTGGCTAGCGTAGCAGTAATTGCTGCCAGCGGGTCAACCTCGAAGCTTTGAAAAGTCTTAATCGGTAGCGCGTCGTTGCTAACAAACTTTAGCTCGGTTACCAGTTGGGTCGAGAAGTTGTCTTCTTCTCGATATTTAGCGTAGTCATCGACTTCGCTGATATGTACGGTCGGATACTGGGCATATATCTGCTCTTCAACGTAGCTTTTCAAATATCTCGGAACCCACACATAAAAACCGATGCCTTTTTGGCGTACCGCCATTTCAAAGCTCAGCCTTTCGCGTCGGGCAGCCTTCATAATGCCGGGCGTCGGTATGGTAAGCAGGCCGTGCAGACTGGCGAACATCTGTTCAGCGGCTAATTCTTTCTTTTCGTTAGCCCGTGGAACTTGCAGCAAAAGCACCACGCCATCATCTTCTGGTGTGTTAGTTGTATGTTTCTTGGGTAATATAGCCATTGGTAATAAATCCCACGCTTAGTGGCTACTGTTTATTCTCGCACTTTTAGACACATAAATACAGCTTGCATCCAAAAAATCTCAAACTTTATACCTCTGTTACATTTATTGACAGTTCATATATCTTATGCTAAAATAGCGTCAACTTCGTTGAGTGAGAGATTACTCCGAGGTACGTTAAAAAGCTATCTGTTATCTTCCCTTTTGGGTAGATTGTGGTTGAACATAAGCGCAGGCTAAATCCGTGCGCTTATTTTCAATCGCAATTCAACCCAACCGAAAGGAAGCAACGTGAACCGCATGAATCACCAGCCTGAGATTGTTCGGCTACGAGCCATGCTAGACGAGGCTCGTTCCGACGCCGCCAACGCGACGACAGCGCACGCTGCCAAAGTTGCACAGTGCTGGATCGAGTACTACAAGAAGTGCATTGCGCAGCTGCGCAGAGAAGACAGTCTGACCACCGGTGTCGTCAACATCGACGACGAAGACCCCGGCCTAATTGGCCTCCAAACCCAAGGAGCACAAAATGGCTAAACAGCCGATGATGTCCGCGCCCGCCAAGGTCGCTCAAGACCAATCGGACAAGGTCATGGTCCCTGGTCTTCCAAGCCACTTATTGGACTGGCTCGGGACGAGAGGAAAGGTTTATCTGCTGCACCCAGCAGGTTACCTTGTTTTCAGGGTTTTCGGGCTGAACGAGTCCAAGGGTTCCCGCTACGTCATCCTCAAGGAATTCAAGTACGACGATGACGCGCCGGCGCTCGTAGTGAGGAAACTCACCTACAAGCGTTACCAGAACAAGCTCGAAACCCTCGTGGCAAAGAAGACGCCGATGTCGCTCGGTTCTCTGATTGCGGAGGGGTGAACATGCCGGGAACTGAAAGACCTGACACCAACGTCTACCCGATCGATCCCGATCAAGACTTTCTGGAGGAGTTTGAGGCCTGCGTAGTGCGCGTCCTACGGGATGCCAAAGTGCTCATTGTGGGGCCCGACGGTCAACAAACCATCGTTTCTGCCCTCAAATACCTCGGTGATCCCAGCCCGAGGTCATGGCTCGAACGATCCAAAACAACCAAGGAGTAGCATGCACGTCTACCGAACCTATCTGAGATTGCTCTATCTGTTTGGTTTTCGTCGGCTAGCCGACGAAACTGCCAGACGCTGGAGTAGTCTCAGTGTGATGGAGCGCGGATTTTCGGACTGGAAGTCCCAGGGGGCGTTGACATTCATTGTCAACGGATAACAGACGAGCTTCCGGGCGGGAGGACAAGATGAACGCTTATGCGTTCATCCCCTCCCGCTCCGGCTCTTTCCCAAGCGCATTACCAACGTAGTGCCTTTAGGAAATTGTGTATTACTTTATTGGTTAGGCTATGGAACTAGTTGCAGCTAAACGGCCATCCCGACGTTCCCGGACAGTATGTTCGTCAAAACTACAATTCGAAGCCCGTACATGTCTGAGCGAAGCGAGTCGTGCGGGCGATTGTCGGATTTGACAACAGACTGCCGAGAACCAAAGGGCAAGGCCTTGATCTTTTGGCTACTTTTGCATCAAGGTAAAAGTAGCATACAGGCGGCTTCGCCGCCGCAAATGCCTAATACAACATGGTTATGATGGAAGTAATGTATTACTTCCTAATAAAGTGCGGCTTCTTTAGGCATATGGCTGCCTTCGAAAAGCTTATGAACTTCGTCGGCATCAACGGTCTCTTTATCGAGTAATTTGTCTTTGAGCGCCGTCATGTATTTTACGTTGGCCTTGATGACTAAACGAGCTCGGTCGGCAGCCTCAGTAATCAGTGCCTCGACTTCGTCATCAATCGCCTTGGCGGTTTCGTCGGAATACTCACGTTCGTGCATGATGCGTTCCATCATAATGCCGTCCTCGACATGGAATACCTGGTCGCGTAGTTTCTTGCCCATGCCCTGGTTGGTAATCATGTCACGAGCCAGCTCGGCAGCTTTTTGCAAATCGCTACCAGCACCAGTTGTGACACGTTCTTTTCCGTAAATAACTTCTTCGGCGATACGCCCACCAAGCATACGTGCCAGAATATCTTTGTACTCGATTATGCTGTGATAGCTGCGATCTTCGGGTGGGATAAACCATGTTACGCCGCCGGTGCCGCCACGCGGAATGATGGTCACCTTATGCACGACATCACTATCAGGCAACACATGGCCGACAATGGCATGACCAGCTTCGTGGTATGCCGTCAGCTCTTTTTCTTTGTCGTTCATAACCTTGCTCTTGCGCTCTGGACCGATTGCTACGCGTTCAAAAGCCTCAGTTACGTCGGCCTGGGAGATCTGCGAGTGATTATTGCGAGCGGCTATAATGGCCGCTTCGTTGGCGATGTTAGCCAGATCAGCGCCAGACGAGCCAGCGGTTTTGGCGGCTAGAGCATCTAGGTCGACGGTACTTGCCAGCGGCTTGTCCTTGAAATGCACCTTCAGGATGGCCTGGCGATCGGGTCGATCTGGCAAGCTAATGTTCACGCGACGGTCAAAACGACCAGGACGCAACAGAGCTGGATCGAGCACATCGGCTCGGTTCGTAGCCGCCAGAACAATGACATTCTGACCTTGCTCAAAGCCATCCATCTCAACCAAAATCTGGTTTAGGGTTTGTTCGCGCTCGTCGTGACCACCACCCATACCACTACCGCGGCGGCGACCGACAGCGTCAATCTCATCAACAAAGATTATGCATGGAGCGTTCTTTTTAGCCTTAGCAAACAGATCGCGGACACGGCTGGCACCAACACCCACGAACATTTCGACGAATTCTGAACCAGAGATCGAGAAGAACGGCACATTAGCTTCGCCGGCGACCGCTCGAGCCAACATCGTTTTACCGGTGCCCGGAGGACCAACCAGTAATACTCCCTTAGGGATTTTGGCGCCGACGGCCGAGAATTTCTTAGGGAATTTCAAAAATTCAACAACCTCTTCGAGATCTTGTTTGGCTTCGGCTTGGCCGGCCACGCTTTTGAAGCTCATCTTGTCTTTTTCGTTACCGTAAAGTCGAGCACGGCTTTTGCCAAATGATAGCGCCTGATTGCCCTGACCTTGTGCGGAACGCAGCATAAAATAAAGTAGCCCACCGATAAGCAGTACTGGTATCAGATTGATGGCCAGGCTGCCAATAACGGATCCGGTGTTGCTAGATGGCTTAACCGTAACCTCGACCTTGCCGTAATCCAGACCCTCGTCTTTTAGGCTTACGTTGGTCTCTTTGACGGCATGCAGGCTAGGCTTGCTCTCGCTCTTTTTGGTGATTGTTAAATTATTGCCATCAACGACTATCTTTTGATATTGGCCACTGTTAGCCTGCTGTACGGCTTGGGTTATTGGGACGTCTTTGAGCGTGCTAGGCTGCCGGTAGGCAGCGAAACTTATCAGCGCTAGCAGAGCCAGAAGGGCAATGAAGCCTACATTTCTAAATCCCCGCTTGTTATTACCCTTGTTAGATCGTGATCGTAGTGGTTTCTTATCCATGTCGATTCAGTATACAACTTTTTGCGGCAATTTGGCTAGCGCTCACGTACCACGAGTGCCAACTTATCTTTTCTTATATCCAGCCAATACACAGCGTCAATGTCACTCCTAGAGTTGTTGCGCCCCGTTTTCCCAGCTACCACTAGGCGTTCAATGAGCGGTTTCGTGAGCTCGGCACCAGTGTTTGCCCTGAGCCACCCAGCCATAACCTCCCGGGCTACCGAGTGCGGGAGCATAACAAACTGGTGGCGATCAAGCTCGATTAGCGCCGGCTGCAGATGCAGATAATTACTCAGTTCAGTCTCGATTTCTTGGTTCAGATCGTAAGCCTTTTTAGCAATGCCTACTAATGCTTGTCTGCCCTGCTCATCGAAGCGAGGCAAAATATTCGCCCGGATGTAATTACGCAAATACGACTCGTCTCTATTAGTGCTATCTTCTTTCCAAACCAAACCTTGATCAGCCGCATAGGTCATAATCGCCTGCTTCGGCAGATGCAACATCGGTCGCTTGATGATATCAGTATTTTTAAGTGAGCTGAGCCCGAGGCGGCCAGTACCACGCAGTAAGTTCAAGATAACCGTCTCCAGCAAATCATCCTGATGATGAGCGGTAATAATTGCCTGTGCCGCGCTAGCTTTACGTACTTTATGCAGGAAATCGTAGCGAGCTTCGCGAGCAAGCGCTTCACTCGCACCAGCGCCTAAATTACCCTGGTGATACACAAACGGCACGCCGTATTGTTTGGCCAATTTGGCTACGTGCAAACGATCTTTTCCGGAATCTTGCCGTATGCCATGGTCAAAGTGCGCCACCGTCAGTTCCACGCCGGGTAATTTGGCCAGCATATCCAGCAGCGCTACGGAGTCAACCCCGCCGCTCACCGCCACCACATACCTACCCGCCGGTACATCAATATCCATATGTATATGCTACCGCATATAGCCACAGATACTCACATAAAGTGAGCAAGCTCAGTTTCCTTGCTATAATTGCACCTGATGAAGCGACTTTATTTTGTGCGGCATGGGCTCAGTGAGATGAATTTGTCCGGGCACGTATCTGGCAGCACCGAGACGCCTTTGGCAGCAGAGGGAAAAGCCCAGGCAAAGCTGGCCGGTGAACATGCCAAAGCATTGCACATCGACCACATAATCGCTTCGCCACTTTCGCGCGCCTACGATACCGCCAAGATTATCGCCAAAGAAGTTGGCTATCCGACAGATAAAATCGAGCTCAACAGTTTGCTGATAGAGCGCCATTTTGGCAGCCTAGAAGGCACGGTTTGGACGCCAGATCTCGACCTAGATGGCTTCGCCGATGTCGAAAGCCACGATAATCTAAAGAATCGTGTTATTTTGGCGCTGGAATATGTACAAACCCTTCCTGCCGAGAATGTATTGATCGTAAGTCATGGTGCCACCGGCCGGATGTTCCGCCACGTCATCGAACCTAACATACCATTTCGCTCGACAGATCCAGACGTACGCCACGCCACTCGTTTCGAAAACGCCAAAATAGTACAATTACTGTAATGAGTAGGCCCGACATCAACCGCGTCATCGATTTTCAGCGCTTAATGCTTCAGTTTAGCCACATCGAACGAATTACCCACCGGGTACACAAAGATGCATTTGTTCAGGAAAACGACACCGAGCACAGCTATAACCTAGCTCTTACGGCCTGGTTTCTTGTTCAATACTTTCCAAAACTTGATCGTAATCTCATAATCCGTCTGGCGCTAGTGCACGATTTGGTAGAAATACATGCCGGCGATACATACGTCTACGCTGATGCTGCTACTCTCGCCTCAAAACACTCTAGAGAAGCGGCAGCGCTCCGAAAACTACAGTCAGAGTGGGCAGACTTTCCTGAAATGTTACATGACATCGAAGCCTACGAAATGCGAGCAAGCGAAGAAGCAAAGTTCGTATACGCGCTAGATAAAATCATGCCAATGATGCTGATTTACATTAGCGATGGCTACACTTGGCAAAAAGAAGGCATTACGCTCAAGCAACTACACAGCATCAAACAGGACAAGGTGAGTGTGTCGCCCGAAATCACACCATACTACAACCAACTGTATGATATTTTGACCAAATCACCTCATCTGCTACCCCTAAAGTAGCTTATACTTATGTGGTGGAAATAAAACAAACATGCTAACTGATATTTTTCTACTTTTGGCCGGTGTGATCGTCGGCGGGATGAATGCCATCGCCGGTGGTGGCACACTGGTGGGATTTCCTGCGCTATTAGCCTCTGGACTATCGGCACTCAGCGCCAATGCTACCAGCAACGTCATGGTGCTGCCTGGGGTTCTGGCGTCGGCCTTTGGTTACCGCAAATATCTGTGTACCGTACCAAAACGCTACCTGCTACTGTTTCCGCCGTTACTGGTTGGCGCATTTATCGGCGCTTTTTCGCTGCGTCATACTTCTAGCAATTCGTTTGAGTCGCTCGTGCCGTGGCTTATCTTAATAGCGGTCGGATTATTTGCTTTTCAGCCATTTTTGCACCGACATTTGCATCGACACCTGCACAGCAAAAGCCCGCGTGTAAAGCCACTGTTTTGGATAGATGCCGGACTGCTACCGTTGGCAATATATGGCGGCTATTTTGGCGCCGGTTTTGGGTTTGTGGTGCTGGCTTTCTTGGGGTTCACGAGCCTCAAAGATATCCACCAAATGAACGGTATGAAAAACCTGGCGGGCGCAGCCGTGGCAACAGTCTCGTTGCTCGTTTTGGCACCGGGACAGTTTATAAACTGGCACGCCGGACTAGTCATGGCCCTAGGCAGCACAATCGGTGGCTACGGTGGAGCTCGCTTGGCCCAGAATGTTTCCAGCCACATGATTCGCTTACTGGTTATAGCCATCGGTATGGTGACCATCGTCTACCTAGCCTTACGGCACTACTAGCCCTAGCCAACAGATGTGAATCGTGATACAATCTCCCCTGTTATCAGCTACTTAGAGTAGTAAGCGATTTCATAATTTTTAGTGCCGGGGTAGCTCAGCCGGTTAAAGTGATTAACAATTTATATATTTCTTGTGCCGGGGTAGCTCAGCCGGTTAGAGCGTAGGACTCATAAGCCTGAGGTCGCGAGTTCGAGTCTCGCCCCCGGTACCAGAAATCTATAAATTGTGCAGGACTCATAGTAAGAAGCACGCACAGGTGCTTGCACCGAGCATGCGACGAAGATATACAAATGTATAAGCCTGAGGTCGCGAGTTCGAGTCTCGCCCCCGGTACCAAAAATTATGAAATTACACATGGCTTATAGAGCTGTGGTGACGTCGATAATCGCAAGTTACGGCGATATTATTGCGTTGTGGTGCTGGGCACCATGTCGTTGCCAAGCAGTATTATAAAATCGGCGCCTGGATACGTCTGAGACAGTGTCGGGTTAGTTACGATCGTGCCCTTGTACAAGCTTTTTAGTGCTGCCAGGGTGCTCGGTTTTTTACCACCCGAGTTGTCAATCATACTAGTGGCGGCCTGGTTGGCAGAGGCATCAGCCACTTGGCTGATTATCATACCCTTGGCGCTCAAGATATTGCCTTGCTTGGTAGCTAGCCCAACCGTATTAGTGGCGTTTAGCACCACCACGTTCGCCGATTCGCGAACGACCGGATCGCTACTAAACAGCTTCTTTATCTGGGCTTGAATGTCACTAAAGTCATCTATGCCGGCAGCCGGGATAAGCGCTGACTGGCCGTTTGGAGACATGTAGCTGGCAAGCATCGGTTTGCCATCCAGGGTATTTATATTGCTCGACTGAATACTGCCGTCGTTCAGATCCTTGGTGTAGTAATACAGCGCCTGGATCTCACTGAGCGAAAGGTTGGTTCTGACGTTGTTACCGGCAGCATCAACAAGCTTGCTGACCTTGAGTGGGTTAGCTATAACACTGGTATTTGAAGCCTTGTCTTTGACAGCTAGCAGCATTTGACGCTGGTGCTGAGTGCGGTCGAAGTCGGCCTGTGGAAAGCCGTAGGAACCATAGGCGTCGCCGCGGGCTCTCGCCAAATTAAGCGCTTGTTTGCCATTAAGATTAACATTGCCATTCGGGTACTTGGCCAGCGCACAACAGTTGCGTGTCGTGTAATCAAGGCTCGGATCGTAAATACCCCGTGGGTCTGGGCTTTGAATCTTGATAGTGATTCCACCGACGGCGTTCACCAGATCTTTGAATGCCGTGTAGTTCACTAACACCTGGTAGTTGATAGGTATATCGAGGTTCTGTTCGATGGTTTTCTGTAACAAATTCATGCCGCCTTCTGGGTAAGCGGCATTGATCTTGGCATGGCCATTTCCAGGGATATTTACCCATAAATCACGTGGCACACTGAGCATCAGCGCGCTGTGCGTGCGAGTATCCAGACTAAGAATCATGATTGAATCGGTCAGTTCGGCACCATTATGCCCCAGATCATCTGCTGAGTTACCGGCAACCAAGATGTTTACTCGCCCATTTTGATTATTAAGATGGCCTGGGTGAAATAAGCCTAGCAAGCTAAACGGGTTGTGATTGCCAGTTAAGCGGGCAATGTCTTTATAAAACCGGGCGCCGAAGAATCCACCCACCAGAAGTATTAGTATGCCGAATACCGCTCCGCTACGTTTGACTACGCGTTTCCAGTTGCGCTTCGGTTTGCGAGACTTTGGTACCCTGGTTTCGGCCTGTCTGGATGAGCGTGGTGCGTGTTCGTCTAAGCCAAGTATTTTAGTATCCTCCGTTGGGCTGGAAAGAAGTTCAGAGGATTGAACTTTGGCCATTTCGCCGATGGTACGCTGTTTGGGCTGCAAATCGGGGCTAGAACTACGAAAAATCGGCTGCCGTGGCCTGTTTGGTTGATTACCAGCAAAGAAGCCGTCAATATTTGCCGGCCGGCGTGGTCGGAAACCATCTTGTTTATCGGAGCTCATGTCTGTCTATTGTACGGTAATTTGGCTCGTCAATAAAGTGTCCAAACAAAAACTTCGCCTCTTTGAACAGAGACGAAGCTTAAACCTGCGGAAGCTTTACAGCTTGCGCAAAATAGAGTCGACGGCGAGGATATCCTTGCTGGTCGTGGGGACCAACTCGAATGCCCAGCCTTCGTTGACGGCTATTCTCATCGCCTACTCCTTATTTTATTTTTTGTGGTTTTTGTTTTGAATAATTTCAAAACTATTGTTTACTATAGCAAAATGCTTGTGTTTTGTCAATGCATATTACTGTACATAAACCCAGGAATTAGCCTAGAAAAGGGTCAAAATTTATTAAGCAATCGTATGGGGGGTTAAGCTGATGCTGCGAATGAGTCTGCCGCGTCGTGTAGGCTACGTAATACTGGGGTATCCGTCTCGCTGGCTTCTATGGTGCCGATCAAATCGACTGGAGAGTATTCCTCTAGTAATGGGTTGCAGGCAACGAGCCAACTTCTACTAACCCAAGGCCGACTTTCGTCATAGACAGCTAAAGCCAGCTTCTCGGCAACTCGAAGTCTTTTTGCTATTATCGGATCCTCTGCAGCAACCGAGGCTTCAACGGTTTCTAATGACGGGAGACCAACGACGTAAGCAACGGTGTCATCACTCTGGAGTAGAGCCCCCAGGGCAGTTACTACCTCGCCAATGGGGCGATTATCGATTGGACGTCTTCGTCGTTCTAGCATGGCTTAAATATACATCTACCAACTGCTTATGCAAGCATGAGCAAAATAGGTGTGCTAGAGTGCGAACCCGTAACGGATGGGTATTTTGTGAGTTTTAAGAGTTGCTATATCCACGTGGTCGATCCGGGCTTGGTTCATTTTTGCATCAAAACAAGATACTCACCGAAGTCCTTGAATTCTTTTCGGTAAGCGACAAGCTTTTTGGACCTAATTTTCTCGTCGATTGTGCTCATAATAGCGCCTCCCATTGGCTGCAAGACGCAGTCTCCGTCCGATCCACCAGCTTCTATAATTAGCATGCGATCAAAGGATACATCACGACGAGTTTTATAAAAATCTTGTAACAACTCCATAACTACAGCTCGCTGATGATAATTGTCTCTTATTTGGGCGTCATCAAGAGACATGTCATCGAGTGATTTAATATCGGTGCTGTCGTTCTCTACCGCTATGTGGTACCTGGCATCCTTATCGACAAGACGTATGACTACATAGATTTCAATGTTCTTTGTGCCACTGGCAACAGCCTTCAAGCCCGTTGCTATTTGTTGAATTTCCGGCTCTATATAACTATCTTTTCCTGGTAGCTCAGCTGGCTGTCCAATGCGTACCCAGGGAAATGGATCTCCGCTATCCAGATGACCCGCACATGATGCGGACGTAGGTATACCTGCGACCATCAGCGCTGCGATTGCAAACTTGATTTCCTCATCAACCGGCAGTCCTTGTGAATCAACTATGGAGTCTACGTCTTTGAGTGCGGCAGCTATATTCACATAAATCAGTGTAGCGTAATGCACTTGTTCGACAAAACCGATGCTAGATGCTAGAGATGGATGCTACAGGACGGGTCCGTAACAGATGGGGGATATTGTGAGTTTTGTTTGAATCGGGGGTTCTTGCGTGCAATATAATTGAAACCTAATTGCCCATGAGATTTGCATATGGCAGCAGCCCTTAGATGCAATCCATAATACTACTTGGATCAATAATTAGGACTCGAACTACATTAGTAGCTCTTCAAGTAATTCGGGGAACTCAGTCGATCCCATACTACGTGATGTAAAATGACCAAGGTGAAATTCTCGATAATTCACGTTGTTAATCTTTTCTCGAATTTCTTTGGCTGTATCGATCATGCTCTGTCCGTCATTATCAGAGGCAAAAAGACTGAACCCAGCTGTTCGCTCGGCTAGGTTAGGGTCTAGCTCAAAATGGCCGAAATAATTATCACCCTCTTCAAGGTAGCCTAAAGATGGCGCCACCAGGACAACCTTATTAACCTTCTGCGACTTGTGTTCACTTAGCCAGCGTAACCAGAAATCACCACCGCGGCTGTGGCCAACGATTAAGGTGTCTGGTGTGATTTCATAGCGTTCAACTTCTTTGCACCAAAGATCCCAATCGGGCGCAAAAGCCATAGGGACTTCCGGAGTCGCAGCAGCAATGTCATGCTTTAGTAGTTGACTCTGTAGCCAAGGGATCCAATGCGCGTTACTCATACTCGGCATTGAAGGATTGTAGTATTCTTCCTTGCCAGGCTGGCCATGGAGGATGATTGCATTTTTCACTATGCTCATAATAACAAAAGAGGCCGAAATGACCTCTTAGATGATTTCACTGTTACATAGAGATGATGGCGGGACAGGGCACGAACCTACAATTTTGCTTTAACGACCTCCTCATTGAAGACATCGATATCGATACCCAAGCTACTAACGAGTTCCCTGGCTCTGCCCTCACCGCCTACATAATCCCAGATTTTCTTTACGTTTCGTTCAAATCGGGCGTGCTCCAAGTTTGGCAACTCCTTCAAGAGCATCTGTACCTCTTCTGGTGAAGGCGCACTGAAACCTACAGATATAAAACGTAACATTGCATAAAAGTTTGAGGACATTTCGCTATAACCGTCCAAGTTTAGCCGTAATTTCTTGTCCTTTATGTCTTGAATTGCTCCCGGTAGAACTTCTATGAGCGCACTTTCCCAGGGTCTAGTAAGAACATCTTGGCCTTTTATGGCACAACCATTTATCGTAAAGGCTACGAATTTTTCAATATTGTAAGCTATATCCGTACCGTCCATCGTGTGCATATCAAAAACAATGTAGTCGTTGTAATCCCAATTGGGCTCACTGGATACTAGAATCTTGTTATAGACCGTCTGTACGTCTTGATGGCTAGGGTAAGGGTTTTCCTTGAAGCCCAAGCTTTCCAAGTATTTCTCGTATTGCTTTGTGCCTTTCGTAATTACCTGATCGTAATCACGTTGGGTTAAATCTTGGCTATGAAATTCACGAATTAAAGAATTTCTTACAGCTCCACCAACAATGTAATGTTCAATATCTTCAGGAATACCTAACATTACCCGCCGGAACTCCGCTTCAGCCTCTTTCGTGTTGTACATTAATTGCAGCAGACCATTACTCATTTCACTACTATAACAAACCACTGAGCAGTGAGTCGTTTTTCATGATTGCGGGACCAGGACAGCGCACGTTATTCTGTGCGCCGAGCTTCGCCGGGCACCAGACTAACGACCGAATTGGAACCTAATTTCATCTGAATTACTTCGCTGGAATTCTGCCCTATCCTATTAGCCCAATGCCAGTAAAGTCGAGCCTGCCAATATCAAGAGCAGAGCTATAGCTTTGGGTTTGGTGAAAGCTTCTTTCAGTAAACGAAATCCAATCAAAGAGCCTATTAATAATGCGCTACTGCTTCGCAATGCCGTTACATAGGCCAGTGGTCCTGTAGAAAGAGCCAATATGTAGGCTCCGTATGATAGACCGAACAAGGTTCCTGTTATTGCCAATGATTTTTTATGAAGCTTTATCTGAGGTGCTTCTTTTACGCCGCATATTCTAGCTGATAGATATAACGTAACGACTGCCCCCAGGGTGCTTACGAAGCTGTAATAGTTTGCTCCTGAAGCATCAATTGCCTTTTTGTCCAAGACACCAGCGACCGATACCATTAGTAATCCTAAGAACGTATAGAGATTAGCCTTGTCAGCAGTAAAAATCTTTAACGGATTATGTAGATATCGTCCTTTGAGATTTAACACATATATACCTATAGCTAATATTAGTACACCTATTGTCGCGACTAACGAAGGTATTTGACCTAGAAATAGCAATCCAAGTAAAAGTGATACTACTGGCCCCAAACTTGATAGTGGCAAGATTTTTGAAAGCTCGCCATGCTTGAACGCATTAATATATAAATACGTGTTCATTGGGTAGAAGCCTACCCAGATTAATATTGTGGGCAGCCAAAAATTCATGCCAAGCTTGAATGGATTGAAAATGGGCCCTGCAATTAGCAAGATGGCCAATAAAACTGGTAACGCTAAAAGCTGCACCGTCCAACCGATAGTGAAATGATTAAGTTTGTGAGAAAGTTGTTTTTCGCTTGTTCGACGAACAGAGGCAAAGACTGCGCTTGCAAGCGCATATAAAAACCACATGTTTGGTTCCTTTTTATTTAGTTTGATTTCTTGAAGAGATTTGCAAAACCTAAGTTATGCGAATTATTGCTAATAATAGCATAGTTTTAAGTTTAAGTCAAGTAGTTGCGCGATTATATCGCTTTAATCTAGTATTTGGCGAATTAATAACAGATTAAAACTATATATTTCTTAATTTCTATTATACATAGAAATGGTTGAGTGACCAGAATCGGCCTATCGGCCTCCGCCGCTGGGGCATGCTCGAAGTAAACTTCTGCGCGTGTCCTCGCTCTGCCGAACCTAGGACCTACGATATTTTGCTTTGCAAAATCTCTAGTCCCAGGTTCGGGGCTTGGCCGCAACCAAAATAAAACACCCACTTTCGTGGGTGCCTTATTTTGGTTGCGGGACCAGGACTCGAACCTGGGACCTCATGGTTATGAGCCATGCGAGCTGCCGCTGCTCCATCCCGCGATGCATGAATGAACCACGGTATTGTAACAACAGAGGTGCTTTTTGTCAATTGGCTGATGGACGATGTAGCAGAAAATTCATCCAGGCTTCGAAATTGCGCTGCCAAACGGCCTGCTTGGGTAAGGATGTCTTGGCCGTAACGTCTCCTGGCTGAGCCACGGTATGCGCCATCGCTACATCGCCGGGCACGAGCAATTCAGTCTCGCCAGGAGCGCCCAAACCAAAGTTTTGACGAGCAGTCAGCTCTAGATACTGGTTCGTATTGAGATATTGGTTTTGCAGTTGCAAGTTTGTGTTTTCTAGATTTTGCAGCTGGTTTTCTTGAGATAATACGCTGATCTGTTTCTGTAAACCGTAGTTAGTTTGAATGGTCTTTATGCCACTCCAGCTTATCAAAAGGACGATTATAACGAATACCAGCAGGCCGACATTCCGAACATCGCGCAAGCTAGCCAGATAAGTCCTAATCCATTGTAGGGATTGTGCTATTTTGTTTGTCATTTTGTTTTAAAGCTTAACTAGGTGACACTGGTGGGGCAGGTTGGAGTTGAACCAACCACCAAGCGGTTATGAGCCGCCTGCTCTAACCGATGAGCTACTGCCCCGTACCCACATGAGACAAACCTGCGGTTTTTCTCATCGCGCCGGGCTTGAAATAAATTCAAGTCTCGGGCTGCTCTTTCCCCTTCTCGGGCGAAGAGCTCGGCTAACAGATACAAGTATACCAGAGTGTTGTCAGGTTGAAAGCTTAGGCGGTTTTAGACGGGCGACAACAATTCGACCAGCAATGCCGACCACTAATAGCACGACGGCATACACCATAAATCGCTTGCCCATATCTTGGATGATGCTACGAATAAGATCATGGCCAATACCCGCAAAGGCATTTGAGCTAAGGTCGAGTTTTAGGTGACTGTCGAGCAGACCCGGTGCGAGGCTCAAGCCCACCGCCACCAACCCAACCAGCACGCCCAAAACAATCGCCACATCTGGTAGTGTCGCAAACCGGTGCCGCTCCCACGAAAGCGCCAACAGTGCGCCTACCAGCACGACACTCAGTATAATCGCGCTTAGCTTAACGTGCTCAAAGGTACGCCGGACATTTTGAACATTATTGTTGGTAGTCGAAATGATGGCAACTGGTTTGCTAAGACTGTTGTCGGGCGGAATCGGTACGCCGGCTGCTTGAGCCCGGGCCACCACGTCACGCATATCGATAGTCGGCAGCTGCAAACTACCGCGCAGGTAGGCTTCGAGAACTTCAACCGCCGAATTAAGCTTCGATTTAATAAGATCAGGGGTGAAAATACCCTGCAGCTGCCCCGCGGCTATGGCCGCGGCCGCTGGCGGCACATTAGGGTTGGCGGCCACAACGCTTGCACGCAGCTCGTCTGATAAAGCTGTAGAAAGTTTGTTATAACTGTTCGTGCTCGCCAATTGGCTCTCTATGTAGTGGCTGCTTAAAAGCGTCGAATCAACAGTCATAGTTACGATTGCGACTAGCAAAGCGGCCGACAGCAAGCTCGCCAAAAATTTTGTAAGCGAAGACAAAAGCATGCTCCGATTGTACGCCCATCAAAGCATAAGCACTAGCGGCTTAGTTGGCGTCGCGCTTCAAGAACAGCATCCAAGCAATGAGCCAACCAACTACCAAATAACAACTGAAGATTATTGCGGCGTGGGCGTGTGTTAGAGAGCCACGTACTGGATCCGATATCACGGAGTTCAGCAGCATAAATGGCAGATAGCCCGCGTTATCTTTGAGCACTAGACCTAGCAGCTGCTCGATGGGCGGAACGGCAAAGAGAGCTACTATTGCGCCCAGCTGGTTCCGTATGAGTGCGGCCAGCAGCAATGCTAGCGATATATAGGCCCAGCCATAGTACAATCCGCGCCAGAACAAATCGCCGAAATGGATCGTCTGTGGCACGAGCGTATGCCCGTGGGCATAAACTCCCAGATACGCCATAACTGGTGACAAAACGCCAATGAACACAGTGAACAGAATCGCAAAACCCGTAACCGCCAAGAATTTGGCAAGTAGTACTTTGGTGCGGCTATTTGACGACGTCAAAGTGTACATAATCGTGTTGTAGCGATACTCATGCGTCATCAGTAATATTGCGATAATCGAGCCAAAGAGCATGGGCAGCGAGTTCAATGCGCCGATAACATCATTAGTTAGTTGGTTGGGGTCATGTAGCTCAGGCCCCGTCAATCGCCAGCCCACTACATAAAAAGCGTAGAAAATTACAAATTCGGTGGCTAATCCAACGGCGACGTAGGTAGAGCGAACCGTTAACAGTTTTCGAAATTCGGCTTTCAAGGCAACTATCATTTCCTGCCTCCCGGTTTGGTCGCAAACTCTTCCGAACCGGCCGTAATCTCCAAGAATGCCTCCTCTAGCGAGGCACTACGATTAGTAAGCTCAAACACGGGTACACCAGCCGCATGAGCTAATTTACCGATGTCATCTGTTTTTTTACCATTTATTTTCAGGCCGTCGTCGAGTTTTTCAAAACGTATCGATTCTTTTTTGAGGGCGGCTTCAAGTTTGGCCGTACTGCCTACACGCACGAACACGCCAGAGTGCGCGCTGCCAGAAATCAATTCAGCGATAGACGTATCGGCTATGAGTTTACCCTTGCCAATTACTACCACATTGTCGGCCATCTGGGACATTTCGCTTAAGAGATGTGACGAGACAAACACGGCATTGCCGCCTTCAGCGTAGTTTTTCAAAAAATCACGCAGCCAGGCGATGCCTTCAGGATCTAAACCGTTCGCTGGCTCGTCGAGCATTAGATATTTTGGTTTACCCAAAATTGCCGCCGCGATACCAAGGCGCTGACTCATACCAAGGCTAAATTTGCCGGGTCTTTTCTTGGCTTCGCTGCTTAAGCCGACTAGCTCAAGTGCTTCATCGACGCGGTTCATTGGGATGCCGCCACCCGCGGCTAGGATCCTTAGGTGCTGCCTAGCTGTACGAGTCGGGTGAAAGGCTTTGGCTTCTAATAATATGCCGACCATCTTTGATGGTTGTGTATATTCATGAAGTTTCTTGCCGTCAAAGGTAGTGCTACCACTGCCGTTATCAAGTCCGAGCATCAGCCGCATGGTGGTCGACTTGCCGGCACCATTCGGCCCCAAAAATCCCGTGACTTTTCCAGTTTCTACAGTGAATGAAAGGTTATCTACAGCCGTCTTCTTGCGATAGTTTTTGTGCAGGTTGCTGGCTTTGATCATACTTATTAATAATACTAGCACGACACGCTTGGTTTAAATCTAGGCCGTCGCTTGAAGAGCGTGCATGAGGTCTGAGATATTTTTTGCGGACATAAGTTCTTCGCGGAATTCTTTGGCGCCGTCGAAATCGCTGATGTAAACTTTGCAAAATTTATTGAGAGTCTTGATGTTGCGCTCACGATTTTGCCAGGTAGCCGCAAACAGTTCGACCTGCTTTTGGTAAAGCGCTATACGCTTTTCTCTTGGATAATCAGCCCACGGGCTGCTGGCGGCAAAAACGAATGGGTCGTGGAAAACTCCGCGGCCGATCATAATTCCGTCCAGACCATACTGACCAGTCAGCTGCTCGCCTTCGGCTCGACTCATCACATCGCCGTTACCGACAATCAGCGTATTTGGTGCCAGCTTGTTGCGCAGTTTAGCCACGTCGCCGGTGATTTCCCAATGCGCCGGCACTTTGCTCATTTCTTTTCGGGTCCGGCCGTGAACAGTCAGCATATCGAGGTTTTTACCGAGCAAAAATTCGAACCACGACATATCGACGTCGCTAAAGCCAAGCCGAGTTTTGACACTCAGAGGCAATTTGCCGTCGAGCCCTTCACGAGTGGCGTCGATGATATCACTGGCTAACTGGCGGTTTTCGGGCTTGATAAGTGCGCTGCAGGCACCGTTTTGAACTTCGCTTTTGGCCGGACAGCCCATATTTAAATCCACGCCCACAAACCCGCACCCATCTGGCAGACCAAGCTCTTTGACTAGTGAGCCGTCGGCAATCTGTGTGGCGACGGCGCGGAAGTTTTCGGGCTTGAGACCCCATAGTTGGGCAATCAGCCCCTGCTCCGTTTCAGCGAAACGCAGCTTTTTTAAAAGTTTGCTGCGGCCAGGGCTCATAAGCCCGTCGACGTTCACAAATTCGGTAAAAAACAGGTCTGGGCGCGCGCAATCAGCAACGATTTGGCGAAACACCGTATCTGTCACGTCATCCATCGGTGCCAATACAAAAAACGGCCTGGGCAAGTCCTTATAAAACATCTCTGTAATTATACTTTATCCGCTGCGCTAACGATTGGCGCGCTTTTCTGCTGCCGCGCGTTCGCGAGCCATTTGATACGAAATATTTTCTCCGGCAGTTTCTTTCACGATGGCGTCGTGGGTCGCCATGATGCCAGCAGCCATCGCTTGCCGATGACCGATGCCGTTACGGACTGCCGCGCGCTCGGCCAGCTGCTCCACCGTAAGTGGTTCATAATTCTGATAATACGTCGGCGCGCCCATATCTGCTTCGGAGTCACCATGTCGAGGTTCGTAAGTTGGGCGTCTTTTTTTGGGTTGATACACGGGAATCTTTTGCTGCGGCCATGACCCATCTTCGTAAGCATGCTCCATGTAAGGGTTCATCACCCCTTGATCAAGGGCAACCTCTTCTTGGCGCGTCATAGCGTCAGGATCAGTTGCGGGTTGGCGAGTTTCATGGTCTGGTATCATAAGCTGAACTATACCACAAAACGCTTATTTTTTCAACTACCTATGCGCTCAGTTGTCTACTAAAATTGAGCCGCCTGCTTCGGGTTGCAGGACCATGCCAAATTGCACTATACTCAAAGTGGTTAAGCTATATAAAATTTATACAGAGAACTTTGTCTTAGGTAGATTACGCGCATGGCAAGACTTCCTACTCCCGGTGGCGATACTGGTAACTGGGGTGATATCCTCAATGCCTATCTCGGTGTCGAGCACAACACCGACGGTAGCCTAAAGATCCGTACCGACGGCAGTGTTCCGACGCTGACCGGCGGTAAAGTTTCTGCCGCTAATTTGCCTGTCGGCACAACCACCGGAACAGTAGCTGCGGGTGATGACGGTCGAATTACTGGGGCTATCCAATCTGGCGCGGCAGCTGGCGGTGACTTATCGGGCACACTACCAAACCCAACCGTTGCGAAGGTTAACGGTGTTGCCATAAGTGGTGTACCAGCACCTGGGAATTTATTAACTGCTACTGGCGCCTCGGCGGCATCGTGGCAAACCCCAACGCCATTCCCGACAATAGTTGACGGCGGAACACCGTAAGGATAATAGGAGAAGATCTTGGCTACAGAATATGCAACCATCCAGATGCGCCGTGGCACTGCCGCCCAGTGGTCCACCGCTAATACCGTACTTGCTGACGGCGAATGGGGCTACGAAACCGACACCAAGAAGCTAAAGATCGGTAATGGTGCGACAGCTTGGAACTCGCTCAGCTATACGATCGGTGGCCCGGCTCTAAGCCCACAACTAACACTACCGACCGATCTTGGTTACGCAGCTTGGAACTTTGATCCGTCAGGCACCAGCGGCTCTCTCTACAGCTTGTTAATAGGAAAAATATATTTACAGCGAGTCGACATCAGGAACAATATTACGGTAAGTAAGCTCGCGTTCGGGTTTAATAGCGGCGGGAGCGGAATGAGCAACAGCTATGCAGGTATCTACAGTTCAGCAGGTTCACGGCTCGCGGCAACAACGGATATCTCGACCGCCATACAGAACGTTCCCGGATTTGAACTTGTGGTTACCCTGACCGCTTCGGCCAATTTGACCGCCAATTCATTTGTCTGGGTAGCTCTCCTTGTCGGCGCAAGCACTGGGTCTGCGCCGCAACCGACTAGTGCCAGTATGCCTAGCAACGATATAGGACAGTCACAGTTGACGGTACAGACTGCGCGTGGTGGCACATACGGTACCGGACAGACTTCGTTGCCAGCAAGCATTACTGTCGCTTCTATCGCGAAAAACTTTAGTTTCCTACCATGGGTAGCAATCATATAAGGCAATGACAGGAAGATACATATAATGGCTACACAAATTTCAACCATCCAAATGCGCCGTGGCACCAGTGCCCAGTGGACTGCTGCCAACCCGATACTTTCGGCTGGCGAGTGGGGTTTTGAAACTGATACCAAGAAGCTAAAGATTGGCGACGGAACGACCACCTGGGCGGCGCTTGCTTATGCGTTCGGCGGTGTAGGTATATCTGGCACACCCACGGCTGGCCAGGTTCTGACCGCCACATCTCCTTCGGCAGCCAACTGGCAGTCTGCGAAAGCTCAAGACATATCACCTACTGATTACGGTTTTACGGCCTGGGCATTTGATCCTACCGGACTCGGTGGTCTATCGATAGCTCCTACGCTTGGTAGTCTGTTCTTGTTCCGTATGGATATACGTGTTGCCACGACAGCTTCAAAGGTCGTGGTTGCGCTCCTAAGTAATGGATCCGCACTCGCCAACTGCTTTGCTGGTATCTATAGTTCGGCAGGTGCTTTACTCGCCGGATCGGCTGACATATCAGCGACTCTCGCCGGTGCCGCGACTAACAGCGACGTTATCCTAAATCTTAGCGGTACGGCAAGCTTAGCGAGTGGTTCGTTCGTGTGGGCGGCTCTACTGGAAAACGGTACCACCGCGACCAACCTTATAGTCAGTAGAGGTAACGCCCTTGTGGGGTCATCGCAACTTACCGGCGCAACCGCACGCTTCGGCACCTTTGGCAGCGGCCTAACTGCCTTGCCCGCATCAATCACGCCTGCCTCTATCACTAAATGGAACAGCACCATGCCTTGGGCGGGCATAATTTAGGAAGTTGATAATATATGGTTTGGAATCTTGACGGCGGCGACCCAACAACGGCAACTTCGGTACCGAATTTAACTATACCCGAAGCTGATGGTCGCTACATACGAACCATCAACTCTACCTTACCTGATGCCTCCGGTAATGTAGCGGTTACGGCTGGGGTATCTTCGGTAGCTGGACGTACCGGTGCGATCACGCTTGCCGAGGGCGATGTCACCAATCTAACTACTCACCTCGCCAGCAAAGCCGATCTGGTGGCCGGAAAATTATCAGCCACGCAAATCCCCACATCGGTTGTTCAGTCGGTCAACGGTACGGCTCCTACGAATGGAGATGTGACCGTGGCTGTTACTGTCGATCCGACAAGCACTGTGCCCTACCACGACCATGTTCGTACGTGGAGCCCCATCACGTACTACAACACCCGCAGTGATGGCACTGTAATTACAGTGTCCATGCCTGACACTCCTCATAGCGTTATATTTCTCAATGACAATGCCACGATAAACCTAGGTCACCCGAAGCAAAACTACAGCGCGTTCTCTTCGCCTGTCACCGGCCAATTGTTACCACCCAGTGAGCCTTACCATGGCGCTGTAGACCGAGGTCAGGCGACAATCATGCGTGACCCCTATGGTAACTTCCCCTTTCGAGACTGGACCGAATCGGGTCAAGAAATGACCATCATGATAGTCCAAGATGACGCCGGAGCACATACCGTCAACTGGCAGCAAACCACCAACGGCGGCACCGCGTACTCGGTAGCTGGTTATAATGCCGCATCCTTGAGCGTTAGCGGCGTGACCGGCACGGCAGTGCCTGCTCCAGTCTCAACGGCATCAATCGCCACATATTATCGTTTCCGCTGGATGGGCTGGCAGATTGGCTGGATGATGTACGAATATAGTCCGAATGTGACGCTGCAGTTCTCGGCCCTGCCGTCATCACTAGCTTCGGGCGCCCCTACCTATTTCCGAGCATTCGAGACGACAGCCCCGGGTAGTGGGGCAATTACCGCGGGGGCCAAAACACAAATTCTTTCCGCCATATCGACATATCTACCCACGAATTCTCGAAAACTACTGTACAACTTGGGCTTTACTTGGGAGTTCTCGTTGAACACTAGTTTTTCGGTTGTATCTGGAACGGTCGGTGGAGCGCTGGGACTAACAAATGAATGGCCAGCCACTGCGTGGGTAAATCCTAATACGGCAGCTGGCACCTCAAATGGCATCAAGGGTGTTATCTGCCACGAATTCGCCCACGCTCTGGATATGCATATGTATAGGGAAAACAATGGCGTGACAGTCACTGTGCCGGACGCGGCCTCGTACTACTGGGCACCGTCAAGATATTTCCCTTTTGGCGTAAATAACCAGGTTACGGCAGCAGCTGGATCAACCCGTACGGCATACCTAATCCATGATGACCCGGCTATTCAAAACATGTGGTTAGCTAGCAAGGCAGCCTTTGATGGTGGCGGCACGTCTATCAATAGTTACTACGTCTACGGCCCTTCCGGTGTCGGTGGCGGAGCCAACAATGGCGGCATGCAGGAGTGGACCGCTCAGATGCTCGGTGGGTATCTGTTAGATAAAGTGGACAACAACACCTCGATGATGGCAGCCGCCGCCACTCCGGCAATCATCACACAGTTCAAGACCTGGGCCACCAACAATACCTTGCTGCAAAGCTACATGGTTTAGTTAGATCTATTCCCAGCGGAAGACGCGGAAAGCAAGCACGTAGACTACAGCCAGCCAAGCGGCCATAACGCTGAGCTGTGAGCCAATGTTCCAAAGATGTTGGCCCTCGGTAGCTATCAACCGCGCGCCATCAATTACTGGGCTCAGAGGCAAAAACCCTGAGATATTTTGTAACCAGTGGGGCATCAAAAAACGGGGGAAAAAGGTGCCAGAGAGAAACATCATAGGAAAGACGATGATGTTTGCCAGCGGTGCCGCCTGTCGTTCGTTCTTCGCCCAACCACCAATAGCCAGACCAATCCCAAGAATCATGACAATTCCAAATGCCAAGAACAGTGAAAGTTCGAAGTAATTACCGACTACGTGCAAATGGAAGACGGCCATCGCCACGACAAACATCACCGCAATCGACATCAGACCAGAAACGGCATTACCAAACATCACCGATAGGAAATATTGCCAGACTCTTAGCGGCGTAGTATGCAAACGGCGCAAAATACCCATCTTCTTGAGCTCCGGGAAGACGTTGATTGGACCAAATATGCCGGCACCCAGTATGGAGAAGCCTAGTAAACCGGTGAAGGTATAGTCAAAAGCACTCAGAGAGCGCTCATTGTTCTGTTTGCTGGTAACCGTGAACGGCGTTGAGGTGCTCACTAATTTGGAGTTTATGGACTGCATTTCGGCCTGCAACACCGTTGTCAGCGTTATGGCGGCGCTTTGATTATTCTGCGTGTAGTGGACAACGGCCTGGCCGGATGGAGCATTTTGACCCGGTTGAATGGAACCGAAGCTGCTCGGTAACTCAATGGTAGCCTCTAGTTCGCCGCGGCTCATTTTTTCATTAGCAGCCTTAAAAGTAGTCACGTTTTTGTCGACCTTAAGCGCCTTTTGGCTACCCATTTGGTCTACAAATTGTTGCGCGAACGGCGTCTTTGACTCATTTATAACCGCTATATTGAACGAGACTGTCTTATTACTGCTGTTCAGGCTACCGAATACGAAGAGGAAGATTAAGGGGAATAGGAAAGTAAAAAACAGCGCTAGGCGATCGCGGAACAAGCGTTTGATGTTGATCGCGAAAAAGGCCCAGACAGTGTAGAATTTTTGTTTGGTTGTCATTCGTGCAACCCCTTTCCGGTCATGTCGATAAATACGTCTTCGAGATTAGCCTGCTCGACGTGTTGCTCCTTTTTAAACCCTCTTTCGAGTAATTGCTTGATGAGTTTTTTGGGAGTATCGAGAGCGATGATCTTGCCTTGATCCATAATGGCAACCCTGTCACAGAGAACTTCGGCCTCGTCCATATAGTGCGTTGTCAAGATGACGCTGATACCCCGGTCACGGACTTCTTCAATAAGTTTCCACAGGTTACGCCGCGCTTGCGGATCGAGGCCGGTAGTTGGCTCGTCCAGGAAGAATACTTTTGGACTGTGTACTAGTGCTGCCACAATGCTAAAACGCTGCTTTTGGCCGCCAGAAAGATCCTCTACAAAGCTGTTGGCCTTTTCGCCTAAATCAACTTCGTCCAGAAATTTTTTGGGGTCGACCTTTTCGCCGTATGCGGCCGCGAACATCTGTATAAGCTCAGTTAGTTTAGTTTTGTCCTGAAACCCGGGTGTTTGTGGTTGAACGCCGATAATAGCTCGGATTTCGTAGGGATTTTTAGCAACGTCGATACCGTCTATGGTCGCCGTACCGCCATCGATTTCACGCAGAGTCTCAATCATTTCCAAGGTCGTGGTTTTGCCGGCGCCATTGGGTCCTAAAATACCAAATATTTCACCCTTTTTGACCTCAAAACTAACACCTTTGACGGCTTCGTTGTCGCCATAGCTTTTGCGGAGATCTTTTACTCTTAAAATCATTTCAGACATACCACTCAACCTTAGCAGACTGTTTTAACTTTGGTCAAACAAAAAAGCACCTCGATATCGCTACCGAGGTGCTTTTTAGTATTTTTACTTAGACGCCGCGCTTGACGGTCAAAAAGCCGTTGCGTGGGTTCTCGTTGACACTGAAACCTGCTGGCAGGTCAGATGCCTCTGGACGCTCGTCCTTAGAGAAATAGTAGATTGTTTGTTCTTTGCCACCGCGAAGGGTTACTTTCTTTGAGTTTAAGTAGTAAGTAACACCTTTTGAGTTCGTGTGCTTGTATGCCATGCTCACTGTTCCCCTCTTTAACTTAATGTTAGTACCCCTAACATACTCCCGGTGGTTTTCCTTTGTCAACACCTACACCTTGATTATTCGTATCTTATGCCCGATTTGGAGCTCTCTATTCAGAGCTACTCACAATGCGCTGTTGCGTACGAATATGCTTATGTATTACACTGGTGGGGATAGTAAACTCTAAGAAGGTGGTTAAACATGGACTTTCGTCAAAACTCACAATCTACGGTTCGTCCCACAAGCAGCGTAGGTGCAGAGGTAGGTGCAGAAGCACCAAAACAAGATAAAAAAGTAAACGGCAAGGATTCTGAGGCCAAATGGTCGCGTCTTTTGAGTGCTGTTGTGCTTTTTGGGATCGCTATTTTGATAGCGGCTGTTGCTTTTGCCTTCACCCGCAGCGAAACCAGTGCTGAGTCTAAACTCGTCGATGGCAGCAAATATCAGGCGGTGTTCCTGAACAACGGCCAGGTATATTTTGGTAACGTCACAGCCCTGAACAGCAAATACATCAACCTGACACACGTCTACTACCTTACTCAGAACAGCGCTACTGACGCCAAAGGCGTAACAACAAACAACGGTTACACGCTGGTCAAACTAGGTTGTCAGCAAATCCATGACCCATATGACCAAATGGTCATCAACCGCGATCAAGTCACCTTCTGGGAGAATCTTGTAGATAAGGGCACTGTCGTGTCCAAGATCAACGAGTTCAAGAAGAGCTTCCCGAACGGTCCAGACTGTACTCAGGTCAGTAATCAGACCCAGGCAGCCGCCGATGCCACCACCCAAGCTACTGGTACCGCACCTAAGAAGTAGCCCCGGTTCATGATTCTAAAATAGCTCCCCTGGTGGGAGCTATTTTATTAGAGTAGATACCGCTTTATCCACCAGTGATAAACGGCACTAGCTAGGAATAAAATTATAGATACAACAGCTATAACCATAGTCCAGCCAGCAGTGTCAGGTGACCATTTGGCGGCCGTAAAATCAAACTTGTAAAGCGCGTCTGGGATGGGTGCGAACTGAACACCATTTGTTGCGGTTTGCTTAGGCTGGGCAGCTACCAGCCGGTCGTAGGTGTACTTCAGCTGAATTGGCGGGTGAACGGCGTTCGAGCCACTAGCCAGACCAGTATTCATATGCGAATAGACGTAGTGCCGCAAATTTTGCAGAGCGCCTTCGACGTCACCAGCATTTTTGTCAGCCGCGTAGACCGCGTCGCGCAGCACTACCATGTGCTCGTTGTTGCGTCGCAGGCTAACCAAGCAAAAGGCACTGCTGATGATAGCTATAACCAAAAAATACCAAGGGTGAATCTTTCTAAATTTTGTCCAGGCGTGGTGAAGACGTCGTTTATTCATCGCTGCTTATGATTATAGGGCTAGGAACCAGCAATTAGGAAATAGAAACTCGTGGTTTTGGGGCAAAACAGAGAACCCTGGAAGCGAATGCTATTTTCTATTTACTACTTACTCGTTACTATTAGGACATGCATATTTTCTTTTCGGGTATTGGTGGAGCCGGGATAGGCCCGCTAGCGCTTGTGGCCAAACAGGCTGGCTATGACGTATCCGGATCCGACAAACAAGATTCGCAGTACATTGATTATCTAAAAAAACACGGTATTACCGACATTCATATCGGCCAATCCTACGAAGATATTGCTGCCGCTCATGCCAAAAACTCCATAGATTGGTTCGTTTATTCATCGGCGGTGGCCATCGAGCAGCCCGATGCTCCAGAACTGCAATTCTGCCGTGAGCAACGCATAAAACTATCGAAGCGCGACGAGCTACTAAACCAAATTTTGCGGGACAAACACCTTAAGCTAATTGCTGTCGCCGGCACTCACGGCAAAACTACCGCTACCGCCATGACCGTGTGGCTCATGAAGCGGCTCGGCTTGCCTATCGGCTACATTTTGCCTGCCAAAAGCAGCTTCGCCGAAATGGGCGCTTACGAACCGGATGCTGAATACTTTGTTTATGAAGCTGACGAGTTCGATCGCAATTTCTTGAGCTTTGAGCCAGCCATCAGCCTAATTACTGGTGTTGACTGGGATCATCCTGATATCTACCCAACACGTGAAGAGTACAATGCCGCTTTTCGTGACTTTTTGGAGCAAAGTGATAGCGCCGTGATTTGGCAAGGTGATGCCGATCGGCTAGAGGTAGAACCCAACGAAACACAGCTGGTTCTTGATGAGTCAAACCCAGATATCGGCCAAAAACTAACTCTGGATGGTATCGTCAACCGTCAGAACGCTTGGGAAGTGGCTCAGGCAGTGCATAAACTCACCGGTAAATCGCTGGCTGAGCTCGTAGAACATTTAAACAACTTCCCTGGTGTCTCGCGCCGTTTTGAGCAAATCATACCTGGTTTGTACAGTGATTACGCCCACACCCCGCCCAAAATCCGTGGCGCCTTGCAGTTAGCCCATGAGGTAGCCGGCGACAATGTAGTGGTTGTTTACGAAGGCCTGCACAACACCCGGCAGCACTTCATAAAAGCTGAGCTGGTCAACTTGTTTGACGGTGTCAAAAAGCTCTATATCGTGCCTAGTTATCTGGCGCGTGAGGACGAATCGCTTAAATTATTGATGCCAGCTGATTTGAAACTACTCTTAAGTGCTGAGGCACAAACGATAACCGAGGTTTCCCAGCTCGACAAAAACCTCGCTCAAACCATCCGCAAACACCTAGAAGCTGGCGACACTGTACTGTGTCTGACCGCTGGTGGAGGCAATAGTCTTGACGAATGGCTCCGCCAGCAATTCCAAACTTAATCTAACTAGCTGTTAATACCGCAACACTAAACACTAGAACTTTTGTTTCGTTTGTGGTCAACTACAAGTAATGCGGATGGAGGCAAAGACAGCTATTGCTACTGTGGGCTTGATCGGTCTTGTGTTGCCTGCAGCCTCCTGTAGCGGTAGTGAACAAGCTCCACATCCAGCACACTCCGTAACCGAAAGTAGCTCAAGCCGTTCGCTGGAACTTTCACCCTACGCCACGTCTATCCTTTCAAGCGCGGCACTACAGAACATGCCAGATGCGTCTCCAGCCCCTTTAAGACCACCGTCAGAAACTCCGTCTCCCCCGACTATGCTTCCTTCGCTGCGCCATGAGACTGCAATCTTACCGAACCAGACCGCCACGCAGCACCCTTCAAAGACCGTTGATATACCCGTGTCCGCGCCAGAAAAGATTCAGCGCTACAAAGCCAAAAAATATCTCAATACCGTACTGAAACCAGTTATGAAGCGCGAAAATATACCGATAATTAACCCTGTAAACACGAGTGAGTCTAACCCCGTAAACACTCCTCAGCAGTTCATAATTAAGGTCGACGATGCGTGTGCCGCGCAGTTTTTAGTGAACACAGACCCCACGGCAGCCAATGTATACAACATATCCGTGTCGGTTTTTGGTGATCGTAAAACTGTGTCGGATGGGAATAAGTATGGTCCCAATGTGCCTGGCAAAACCGGTCATGCCGAAGGGCCTTTTCTAGAAGAAGGTCAAGATTTTCCGGCCAATGCGCCAACTACTGCGATACGCTACGTTAGACGAGCCGGGTATCTAGTATGCCACAAATTAAAACCAATAATGCAAGTCGATTCAGCCGCCGCGCCCTATATACCACCTAACGCAGAGCAAAAATAAGCGCGATAACGACGATAATTAACGTGACAACGTAGGGCCAAAGTGGACCGGCTGGTGCAACTTTGTTAAGGCCAGGCCGCACCAGAACAGTTGGTCCAACTGGCTTTTGAGTAGCCGCGCTTGGGATATTCGGCAGCGCACTCTGAGGGCTCGATTTACCTAACGCTGCCGCTACTAGGGCGATCTCGCCGGCCGCGGCGGTGGTGTCGGTGTCGAGCGGAGCGGTCTCTTGTTGGCGCTCACGGTAATACTCCCGACCATATTCGAGCGTCGGCTTATCAACCGGTTTGCCAGTTTTGACATCGAGCTCAATCCGGTGCCAAGCGCTGGTTTCCACCCGCCGGTCGGCTGGTAGCTCTGGTTGCTCGGGGGCCTCTGGTAGCGGGGCTTCTGGTTTTTTTTCCGGTTTATTTTCGAATCGATTCTGTTCAAAACGTTTATCTAGGCGGTTGAGTTCCACCTGAGTAGTTTGTCTTTCTTTGTCAAACTCATGCCATAGTTCATTTTGGCTGATTTCTTGAGACTTTGAGCGCTTCTCTTGGTGCTCAAAAACCCTTGACTGCCTCTTTTCACGATGTTTGTGCTTGAGGTGCTCATAGCCACCACCAACCATTAAACCGGTTAGAAGACCACGGTTTTGGCCAGCTTTTTCGACCGCATGCAATGCGTCATCAACCTCTTTTTTGGTAGCTGGTTGCTCGATAGCCACCGGGCTGGTCTGTGCCCAACCCTGCTCAACGCGTTCGGCTCGTTCAACTGGAGTTATTTCTGGTTGGACTATTGGTATTGGCTGTTCAACTTCGTGCGCAGTGACCGGCGGTTTGGTTTCCTGGCTATCCATTGACGACAGCTCTGTATAATTGGCCACCGACTCATAGGTTGGCGCTAGAGTTGCGGCTTCTTCCGGTTCATTCCTTGGCAATACTATTTCATCAAACCACCGCTCGTACGATCTTGGTGTCTCAGTTTCCGGCGTCCGCAGCGGTATCTCGTGCTCGACCTCGGCTTCGTCTAGTTGCAGAATCCCCTCGCCGACATATAGTTGGTCGGGTCGTAGCTCATGGGTTACCTCTTCCGTCAGGACAACTTCGGTTTTTTCAGTCGCGACCGGCTCTTCGGGTTCTGCAACCTCTTCCTTGTCTTGTTTTTTCTTCAGCAATAGCTCGGCCAGCGTCGCGTCTATAGGCTTTGACTCTTTGGGGTTGATTAGTTTCTTCGGCTCACTAGTCAGGTGCGCGTTTAATACATGACTACCGGTGCGCTTTTTGCGCTTTGTCTTTTTATCTTCCGGCTTGTCAGGCGTGGTCGCTTCGTAACGATTGGGGGGTGATATCTCCATAGTGAATACCTAATTTATACAATATTTATATAGTTTTTACAATGATTTTCGGACATCAATTACTGCGACAACCGACCATTTTCGTCGATCTTGACCGCCCCTGGACGAATAATTTCTATGGCGTCATCAACAATTCGGATGATAGTTGACGGCACGGGCTTGGCGATATCGCCACCGTTTACGTAGAAATCGATCTGATTACCAAAGTACTTTTGCGCTTCGTCGATATTCGTCGCCACAGGCTCACCGGGCAGATTCGCGCTGGTCGTCACGAGTGGTCCCGTCTGCAATAATAGACTCCTGAGCATTTTGTCACTTGGGACCCGAACAGCCAACGAATGTTTACCAAGATGCAGGTAGGCATGTGTTTCATCGCACGGGATAACGACGCTAAGTGGGTTTGGCCAAAAATCTTCGACCGCCTTGACATACCTAGGACGGATGCCCAGATCGATAAATTGCTGAACTTTGGCAGCGATAACGGTTCCTGGTTTATGCTCGCGGTGCTTCAAGGCGTATAGACGCTTCACTGCCACGGGGTCAGCCGCGCTACAAACTAAGCCGTACACGGTGTCAGTCGGTATCACACCGACGCCACCGCCTTTTAGCAGCGACACAAGCTCTGTGTCGGTTATCGAATCAGCTATATGTGTCATTTTGTTTTCGAGTAGGCGTAGTAACTTAGGCCTGCCAGGGCTAGAAAGACGACAACCGCTAAGAAGATAGCAAGCGTAGGTGTGCTAGATTGTTTTGGCGATTTGGGTGGCAGGTTTGGCTTTTCCGGCTTTTTGTCGGGCAGCGCGGGCTGGTTAGCTACTTCCGGCGTGGCATCAATTACCGGTGGATCCGACGGTTTTGGTGGCACAACAACGTCCATGACCGGTACGGGGGGCTTTGGCGAAGGTTCGACTGGGGTTTTTGTTGGTTCCATCACCGTTTATTTTAACACGCTGGTTGGTTAGCTCCACTCCCTGTTATGATACTAGTAAGAGAATGATAAACAAATGATTCCCCTGCTCGTACGTGTCATCAAAAGACTGATGGTTTTAGCCGTCGGTCTACTGGTTGTGTATATGGCCGTTTACCACGTATTTCCTATTTTTGACCGCCGTTTGCCGCTGGCACTTGCCCTGTTCACAACGTATGTGATTATGGCTTACGCGGCCATACCGGCGCTGTTCCGAGGCATCCGATTCTTTTGGCGCCCCAGCCACATCCCCCTGTACTCGGTAACGCCCGATGGCTTTGCCAGTGACCCGGTTAATATCGGTCTGGTAGGCACGCGGCCACAAGTCATCCTGGCCATGGAGGCCGCGGGCTGGCAGTTAGCTGATCACAAATCCTTGCGCACCATGGCACAAGCTTTGATTTTGACTTTCCTTGGTCAATCTTACCCAGCCGCACCCATGAGCAGCCTATTTTTGTTTGGCCGAAAGCAGGACCTTGGTTTTGAGCTCGAGATCGAGAACTCGCGCGGCTATCGACACCACGTCCGCTTTTGGTCAACCGATGCCGAAACGCCCGAAAGCTTCACCCATCACACACATTTCTGGCAGCACCTCTATCGGCCACACCACAGAAAGTCCGATCGTCAACTTTGGGTTGGTGCCGCCAGCAAAGACGTCGGCTTCGCGCCGATTCGTCACAATGCCCAACTAACGCACATGATAGACCCGGACACCAATGCCGAACGCGAGCTAATCGTGGCCGACCTGGAAAAAAGCAAGCGAATCGTTCGTAAGCATGACGTCATTATTACCCGCCCCTACCGTTTGGCAAATCGTGCCTGGCGCGGGTTTTTGCTAAGTGATGGTCGCATGACCATCTGTGAACTAGTCTAATAGCCCGCGGCGTTCGCGGTATTGGTTACGTCGGTGATCTTCTTTGGCTGGCCACCGCTCAGGCTAACTACGTAGTCCGATGATTCATGCGTATCAACAACCCGGTAAATGGCTGTGTCATTACTAATCCAGCGAGTAGCTATATAAAGGCCACTTTGAGTTACAAGTACGGTATCCTTGCTGGTGCTAAGGTTGTAGTCGATCAAGACGCCACGACCATCGCGGGTTTCAACCCACAGACTGTGGCTGGCATCGCGGTTGTCCACGTAGTCATGAGATGTGAAATTAGCTGGCGCGGTGGCTGTTTTTACAGAGTTGTCGCCGACGGTATAACTTACCCAGCCGCTGGATGTTTGCAGCGTTAGGGCGTTGTAGCCAGTGCGCAAAATGCTCCAGACTTCTTTATTTGCTAGTACCTGTTTGCCAGTTCCGTCGGGTTTAATCGTGTTGAAGCCTGGAGTGCTGCCGGGGCCAGACGCTGCCGTAGCGTAATAGATAGAGTTACCTATAATCAATGGGCCGTTGAAATAATTAGCGGAGGCTATCTGCTGACGTTTGTTAGACGCGAAATCATACGAATAGATGCGCTGGCGATTTGGGTTGGCGGCGCTGGCGCTGGCGACGGTCAATTGATAGACCAACCGGCCGTTTACCCAACCGACTAGGTTGATTTGTTCGGCATGATCGAGCGTTACGCTAGCCTCGGTAGCCAGGTTGATGAGCGTCAGTGTGCTGAGCAAATAGCCATCGTTATTGCGTTGATTATCACGGCTCGAGACTAGTGCGACCTGATTATTGTCCGGGCTGACGGTCAGGCCGATATTCTGTGTTTCCAGCCCCGTACCAGCCAGCAAGACTTTACGATTTTTACCGTCTATATCTATGGTGTACAGATCGTATTTACCACTTTGTTTGCTCACAAAGACTTCTTTGGCTGAGCTGACCAGTCTCACGGCCGTCGGCGTGCTAAGCGTGGGGTTTATATCGATGGAATCGGTACGATAGCCGTCGCCACTGGCGTGAACCGTCAACTTTTGACTGTCACTGGGCTGAACCGTCAAGATTGCCTTGCCGTTTTTGTCCGACAACGCGCTAGCATCACCGCTAGCAACCTGGGCACCGGTGACTGGTTTGCCCGACACAAAATCTACCAGATTGAATGTGAATTGGCTGCCGACCGCCTTCAGTTCTACGTCGCTTAGGCTGACCCCGCTCAGACCTACCGTCACGGTCTTTGTATAATCGGCAAAGGCTTGTTTGTGTATGGTCAAAACCTGTTTGCCAAGCTTAAGGTGGTTGAGCGTCACACGACCGTCAACGTCCGTCTTGGCGGTTTGGCCAGCTAAAGATACGTTGACGTTTTTGAGCGGCAGGCTGGTCGTACTATCGAGCACTTTCATCGACAAATGGCTACGCACACCTACGCCATTTAGTACAAAATACCGACTTGTCGGGATGCTGATGGTCGCGACCACGATAAATGCCAGAGCGGCAAGTGTCACGTAGCGCTTGCGTGGATCACCCCACCAATCAGCTGCGCCATTTTTGAAACGCTCCCAGAAACTTGGCTTCATAACCACGGCTGGTTCGGCCGCCTGGTCTTGAGCCTTCAGTACTTCGTCGCTTTCGGCTTTGGCGATATCATCTACGGCCTTATCTATCTCCGGATCGGCCGTTTCATCAGTAGTATTCGGTGATTCATCCGGCGTAAGTCCTACCGTGTTGTCTGTTGGCTCTTGATCTGGGTTATCCTCAAATATGTTGAGTGGAGCCATAGAATATGGTTCTGCGGCTGGTTCGACTGCTGTACCGGACGCGACGTTCGACGGTTTGGTGTCCATCAACTGCTTAACGTGTTGTTCGGCTGCTTCATCGAGGTCGGGAGCGCCGGTAGGTTGGCTTGGAAGCTTTGGAGGTTCTGTGGGGTTCATTTTATACTGCTTATCCTTTGGGCACATTCTATCAGAAATATGGAGCAATCAGAATATACTAACTAGATGCCCCCGAAAACCATAAATAGTGACACCGCCCGCATGGCCGCCAAGCATTTGAGCGCGCATGACCCGTTTCTGGCGCCGATAATCGCCGAGGTTGGTCTGTGTACTATTCAGCCACATAGGAATTACTATCAAGAGCTGGTCGATAGCATTGTTAGCCAACAGCTGAGCGTTAAAGCCGCCAGCACCATCTTTAAACGGTTTCTTGATATATTCGGTGGTAAATTTCCGGAGCCCAAGGCCATTTTAGCTAAATCACCTGAGGAGTTTCGCGCTGCCGGGCTTAGTTATGCTAAGGCTCGCTACGTCCAAGATCTCGCCCAACACGTAATCGACGGCAGCGTCAAATTTGACCATCTTGATAGTCTCAGTAACGAAGAAATCATCCAAGAACTGACGGCTGTTAAAGGCATTGGCGAATGGACGGTACACATGTTTTTGATGTTCTGCATGGGGCGAGCGGATGTGCTGGCGACTGGCGATTTGGGTATTCGAAACGGCGTGCGAGCTCTTTACGGACTCAAAGATGTGCCGGCGCCGCAGCAAGTAGCCAAAATCGCCACCAAACACCATTGGCACCCCTACGAAACCATTGCCTGTTGGTACGTCTGGCAATCCCTCGAAAACACCCCCGTACTATAGACCAGACAAGTAGACATGGGTAATATTTAGTGATAAGAATACCCTATGAATCCAGAGGGAAATCCGGAAGATTATTTAGTTGAAGACTTTGCAAGTTATGAATTAGACGAAGAGCCCACAATACGGGCAGGCTTTTTTGTATGCGCAAACTTTGGTGAACCTTCTCCGTACGCGAGATGTCTCGAAGGTTATCGTGTGGCAACCGATGCCAATGGTACCGAGGACATCGAAGCAGATACCTTCTATATTTCTTGGGTAAATGTATTTAATGAGCGCAATAAGGGCGTGGGAACGGCTTTAATAACCAGAGCTTTGGAAGAAGCAAAAAAGCGAGGCTTTCGAGTTGCACGCATGGAGGTAGAAAACCCAAAAGTATTAACAGTTTTTAGAAAAATTGGGCAAACTGGGCTAATTACAAACGTCAGATACGCATTAAGTCCTTTGAAAGACGGAAAACTGGTAGACGTTTTGCCGACACGGCAGTTCAACAATCATCCACATTTAATGAGCAGCGACGAGACGGCAGACTATCTCAATTCATTCCAACAGGTCAACAATGGCATGGTTGTGGGCTCTGCCTCGCACGAAGTTGAGTGCGTCTTGGAACTAAGCTAATTACATGCAAAAATCGTCCCGCTTGTTATAACTAGTTAAACTTAAACGATTCGAACAGTTTTTGGACGGCTTGCATGGTGGCGTTGCTTTGCCAGGTAGAGTTACTAATGCTTAGGAGTGATTGGCCGGTGCCAGTGCAATCTTGGGTTGAACATTTGTAAAACACGGCTGATATGACCGGGTTGACGCTGCCCAGCAAATCGCTCGTTATGGCCGTATCTTTGGGCATGAGGTTTATGCCTGTGATCGCTACCTCTTCGAACGCTCCAACCGTAGCCGCAGCGTTTGGAAAATGCAAAAAGCTAACGTAGTAATATTGGTGCTGTATGGGGGTCGGCGCGGTGTACGCGTATTGTACGGAGTCCTGTGCGGCCTTAGCTGCTACCGGGCCTTTGCCCGTAGGGTTTGTCGCGCTGGCGCTAACAGTTACGACTACTTTTCCGGTTGCCTTGGATCCCGTAGCATCGGTCAGGCTCACTAACAGCGAAGTGGCCGTTATGGTTGTCCCGGGCTGACCGCTAGTAGGCGTAACCACCCAGCTCGATGGATAATCAAACGACAGGCCAAGACCGTCGGTCGGTGCGGTGTAGGTGGTGAGGCCGTTGCCGGTTACTTCGCTGGGTTTCGGTATGTTTTGGGATTGATTGCCCTTGGTAGAAGCCTTGGTTGTTTTGTGGCTGAGTAGTTTATAGGCTCCGAAGCCCAGGCCAGCCAAAAGCAGCACGGCCAAAAGTATCAGTAGCCACTTTTTGCCGCCACCCTTTTTGCCATGAATCGACTGATACCCTGCCTGCGGATGCAGCGTTTTATATTCCTCTTCGTCAATATCGGAGCCGTCTGGAAAATAATCCTTAATCTCCATGCTTTTCAGTATACGCCGCTTGCTATGCTAGTGCTTAACAGTACTAGCTAATCTCCAGCGAACCAGTAGTGCGCCAATGGCTACAACCGAAATTACCGCGATAATGCCCAGCGATTTGTTAGCCGATGTGTTTGAAGTTGGCGTGCTCTTACTCATATCACGAGCACCTAGCACTGATGCGTTAGGTTCTACTAAAGCTTGCGGGCTACCCTGTTGTACGAAATTTGACTCGCCTTGTTGCCCAGACGATGCTTGGAGTACGCTGGCCGTTTTATTACCAGCCGCAAAATTGGTGCCTGGCATGTTTGGCGCTAGGTCAGTCGTGCCAGTAACATTGCCCAGAACTACTGGTGGTGCGGCGCCGATTATGGGGTCACAAGCATCGTCTATTCCATCTTGGTCAACATCATGCCCGCTATTTGGTATGGTCTGGCAAGAGTCACTGATGTTGGGGATGCCATCACCGTCGTAATCAGTCGCCGAAGCCTCAAGATAGACCGATTCCTGCACATCCAGCGGATTGCCAAAGATATCTTTGCCATACAGGTGAAGCGTGTGAAAACCAGGCGTTGTTCCTGTCGGGATTTGCAGACTTCCGGTTAGAACTCCACTGTCGTCTGCCTGTAGTGTGCCGACGTTTATAGGGTCGGAATGTAGCACTGCCTGAACTTGGCTGCTTGGCAAAATAAGTCCTTGCAGACCAAGGGTCAGTGGATTTAAGCCCGCAACGACGCTGAGCAGATCATTCCCGGCACTTTTAACCTCGTATATGACACGATTGGTTTTTGGCACATTCAAAATGGCGCTGGCCTCTGCGTCCGTAAAACTTGGGGAGTTAACATTTTGCGCCCCTGGCATTGGAACGGTCAGATTATGTGTCTGCGCGAGAATGGTGTCAGCCAGCAGTTCGTGACCAACCTTAGTGGGATGATAACTCTCGTTGCCAATCACGCTTTGCCATGCACTTAAAGCACTAAGATTGGCGTCTTTACCGGCCGTCAGACCGTTCACGGCTTTTTCCCCCGTTTCACATAATCTATGCCCGTCAAAAGCGTGTTGCGTATCTACATACTCCACTCCCGCACTGGCAGCCGCTCGCGCTATTACCGAATCCATGTAGTCTACAAGTGTGCTTGCAAATTCTGTATCTGGCTTGCTGAGCCGAACATTGTCTCCGCAATCTCCGTCCGATTTCACGATCTGCGGATAGCCGATAACATACACCCGCCGTGTGGGATCATTTTGTTTGAGCTTACCGTAGGTGCCCACGAGATTCTTGAATTGCCCGTTAATTGTATCGACGAGTTCCCTGCGATCCTCGTAGGTTTGATAGCAGTTCTGTGACGCAGACGAGAAGCTATTAAACGGCGCTGCACATTTTCGAATAATATCTTTGAACCCGAAATCGTTGCCACCAATGGAGACGGTTACTACCTGTGGGTTGTCCTTCGAAACAAACTCTTGTTGCTGCAGAACGCCCGGCATGTGCAAGGCATACGCTGCCATTTGTATGGTCTGTTGTGTTACATCAATGTTCCTTACCTGAAAATCATTATTGCTTGCGTCATTGCCAATAATGTTATCTATCACAGCGCCCGAGCAGGCTACGGATTCGGTTGTACCAGCTTGTGTAGTCATAAGAAATGGATAGGATTAAATTGACTGGTGACATTTGTTCTCTAATTCATCTGTGCCGGACGTATAGTTAAACGTACCTTCACCAGAGGCGAAGGAATCGCCTAGCGCTAGGTACTGCTCTAGGCGCTGCGGTTGTCCGGCTGCAGTAACTGAGTAACGGGCATATTTATACGTTGATCCGCTCTGTATAGCTGCCACAAAATTGAGCGAGTTATCGTTTGCAAACTGCACACCGCCTATTTCAACAATACCCGGGATTGCCTGTTTTAGGTTTGCAAAGTAATCTATCGTTTTGCATGTTGAGGTGCTCTTTACATAAGCACCCTCGGCATTGCCACAAGAGTCGACATCTACGATCTTAAAGTATTTGCTTCCCCAGTCACCAGGAGCATTGTAGGCGAGGGCGGCGTACTTTCCCGTAGGACTCACTGCAGTTATTGCGCCCTGTGGATATCCCCCACTATCAAGCATTGTGTTGTCGGCAAATGCCGTTATTTGCAATGTCGTCAGATTCACGCGCACAAATCCATAATAAACCGCTTGAACAACCCAGTAAGTCCCGCTACTAGAGAAACTACCAGTACCATTAAACGCCATCAAGTGACCGTTAGGATACTTGAAATACAAGTCTGGTGCCGTCAGATTATATGCTGGCGCTAGCAAGTTGTTATTAAACTTCAGGTGATTGGTTAGTAGCTCGTACAGGCCAACGTCTGAACCCGGGTAATTCGAATCACCGCTAAAAAGCATTGCGCCTGGGTAGTTTGGCGTCGGCACAAGTACATGTCCACCTCCAAAACCCGAATTTATAACGTATCCCTTAGCCCCGAATGATTGGATAACCGACACTCGATCGTCGACAAGCCCTTCGTCAGTTTCTACCATACAATGCTGTTCGTTATTTGTGAATAATTGCTGGTAAGAGGCTCTGACAACTGGAATGGTCATAAGTGTACAGTTTGGACCTCCTTGTTCGTCTGCCTGTGTAGCGTCTGCAATTTTGGCGATTTGTGGGCCACCACTTAGCCAGCCACTACCGCTCGCACGAACGGTTGGACGTAAAGATGAGGCCACTAAAAAAGCGATCGCCAATAACGATCCGACGAGTGCGAATAGATTTATGGATCGCTTGTGAGCCGACACTTACATCTCCTAGATTTAGGCATACCGTACCACTAAACACAACGATTTACAATCTACTCGGTGCTTTTTTCTATCGTGTAGAGTGCTCTTGGCACAGTTCTCGTACACTCAAATGAATATGAAGACATATACGTTGCCGTGTTACGCTGAAGGCGTATGGTTTGCCTACCAAAAATATTGTAATCTGCCGCCGTGTACGGATCATGTCGCAAATCACATCCTAGTCCGTTACTGCTTGTATGGAATTCGAACTGACCACTCTCTTCGGATAGACTACTAAGGCCATAACTTATAAAACCCTCACTAAATCCAAACTTTCCCGCTATTGCCCTGTAAACTAATTCCCCGTTTTGTCTACTCTCTTCGGGATTGCTAACACTAAAGGCAAATGTATACGCAATAGTGCACCCTAGTGGTCCTCTTGCGAACTTGAGCGCACCATAACCACAACCCTTTTCCGTCTTGATCTCATACGGCTGACCTGCCGCCTGTGATATAGAACTAAGTGCTGCTGCCATATTTTTTTCTACCTGGGCAAAGTTTTTTTTGTCTTTAGAAAATTGCGCATTGATTTGGACAATATGTATCGCCCCAAACACAAAAAATGGCACAGCAAAAATAGCGATCACAATACCGAGTGACTTGTAAGTGCGCATATTATGGTTGCTTTTTGGTAGCTGTTTTCGCGCTTGCGTAGATTTTTTCATACTTAAGATTAATGTACCATATTTTGGTTGTGGTTTGTTATGAAGAACTAAGTGTATTGTGTATAGCCTGCCAGCAGCGATCCGACGAGTGCGAATAGATTTATGGACCGCTTGTGAGCCGACACTTCCATCTCCTAGATTCAGGCACACCGTACCACTAAACACAACGATTTGCAATCTACTCGGTGCTTTTATTTATGTAGTAAACAGCCCTTGGTGTATTCTTCTCACACTCAAACATAAATGTAGACATGGATGTTGTAGCCATACTTTTTAGCCCTGAGGATTGCTTGCCATATGAATTGTATTCGTTGGCTGTGTAAGTTTCGTGGTTAAGTGTACACCCTAGACCATGTGCATTATCAAAGTCTTCAAAATATTGGCCACTTTGTTGATCAAACTCACTGATACCATACGAAATTGTGCCATTACCAAGCCCGAAGTCGTTGGCTAATACATCATTAACTACTGTTCCGTTAACCTTACTCGCTGGCCTATCATTAACACTATATGCAAAACCATATGTAATCATGCACCCTAGTGGGCCACGGGCATATTTCAATGCACCATAGGCACAAATCTTTGTGACATTAGCGTCATACGGTTGACCTACGGCTTTTACTATCGCATTGTATGCGTCGGCCATATCTTTTTCGGTGTTTGCGAAGCGTATTTTGTCGGCGGCAAATTGTTTATTTGTTTGCACGTTGTGCACATACGCTCGGATAGATAATGCTCCCACAAAAGCAACTAGCACCACAAGTATTGTGAGGAATACTCGTTTCTTATTATTCTTTGTGTGTTTTTTCGGCTTTGGGTTTGGTTTTTTCATGCTTATGCATAATGTAACATATTTTGGTCGTGCTTTGTTATGATGTACGCATGAATAAAAAGCTTTTGGTTACTTGGTACCGAGTTGGGTTTGCACTTTTGGTTATCGCGGCGGTTCTGGCACAATTAGCATATAGCCGGCGGCATATACCGGGGTTTTCGCCGGCCAATTTCTTTAGCTTTTTTACTATCGAAAGTAACGTCTTTGCGGCTGCAGTCTTTTTGGTGGCGGCCAAAGCCAAGGCGCTGGGAACCCAAGACCGCGCGCTCGACTATCTGCGAGGCGGGGCTACGCTCTACATGGTAGTTACGGGGATTGTCTACGCCATACTGCTGGCTGGCACTGACGTGCAAACGCCACTGCTATGGGTCAATTCGGTACTTCACTATATCTTCCCGGTAGCTATTTTGCTCGACTGGGTTTTTGACCGACCAAGTCGAAAACTGTCGATCAAAAAATCACTGCTATGGCTTAGCTTTCCTGTGGCCTACTTAGGCTACAGCCTGATCCGTGGCCACTTTGCCCACTGGTATCCGTACCCCTTCGTTAATGTCGATAAACTTGGCTATGCAGCCGTTGCCATAAATAGCGCGGTTGTGGCCGTTGCAGCAGTTGTGCTCGCACTCGTCATAGCCCAATTACCACAACTTCGCAGAACCAAATAGCTATTTGCCGAGATTGTGCGCGTGAATACGGTAGCTATCGATAATAACGTTGATTGCAGAATGTCGAAATGTCTCGGTGCTAGCAGAGACTACTCAAGGGTCATTTGGGCCCAGCTCGCCAAAGCTCATTTGTAAACGTGTACGCTCCGCTGGATCCATACACAGCAGGAGTACGTGCCGGCCAAGATCGCGCGCCATAAATAGTGATTCGCGGCGGGTTTGGCCATCGAGATTGGTCGCTTCGGCGATCATGGCGTCGGCTGGCGTGAGCCAATTTAGGTCATTACCCCTTTCTTCTGGAGCTTGCAGTAAGTGTATATTGTGACGTGCCTGAACGGCTTTTAAGATATCTTCGTGCGCCGCATATTGCTCAGAGCTTGCTTCAATATTAAGTGGTGGCACATAGATATTCATGTGCCTCCATACTAGCGCGTATTGCATTGTGATTCAATTAATGGTTATATATTCTTAATGTGGCTGCCACACAGCGCTATGCGCCCTACCGCTCGGGCGAACGACATAGTTCGGCACTAATAACCACTTGGAGCGAAAGCACAACGTAATTTTGGCAAGGTCGAACCGAAAACAACGGGTGTTTTACTCTAAACTTATAAAGAGGACTAAAAAATGACAAAAATGTCAGAACAAGAGCTAAAAAATTACTACGACGACCACCTAAAACACTGGCGCTCGTGGGGCTCGTGGTTCAGTTGGGGCTCGCCGGTTGGTTTGGGACTATGGTTTATTTCCGTAGCCTTCACCATCTGGATACTCGGCCAAACGTTCCACTGGTAGTTCTAGCCAGCGAAACATAAAACAGCCCGGTTTATACCGGGCTGTTTTAGTTTACTGTTGCGCTCTTGATTCTAAAACTTGGCGTTGTAGCACTAGCGGACGAGCTCGTACCCACGAGCGGCCATGTTGGCTAGCCCGCCACCACTCGTAACATTCGTAAAACCGTGTTGCTGCATGATGTACATAGCTGCACTGGAGCGTGCACCGCTTCGGCAATACAAGACTATTTCTTCGTCTCTGGGTACATCGGGCATCTCGCCGGCAGCAATCCGCTCAACGTCGAACCACAGAGCCCCGTTCACGTGTTGACGGTCGTATTCTGATTTGGATCGGACGTCTATTACTTTCATGTCTACATTCTAACAGGCATGGTTGAAGCTTGGCTATGCAACTGCTCACTAATAACCTACGGCGAGTTGCTTATACGGATTCGAGAACCATCTTGAGCAGTGCGGTGCGTACGTGTAGACCGTTTGCTGCTTGTTCGAAGTATTTGGCGCGTGGGTCACCGTCTATACTCGGGTCGATTTCGCCTACTCGCGGCAAGGGGTGAAGAATAATTGCATCCTCCTTCATAACCTGCAGTGCAGCTTGATCAATCACAAAGCCCGTCTCGACGGATGGGTCAGCTTGGCGCTCTTTTTGCAGGCGTGTCCAGTAGACTACGTCGGCATCATGAAGGGCGCCAAACATATCGTCGGTCTTTTCATATTTTGTGCCTGTACCGTGCAAATGAGTTGTTATATCGTCGCCGATTTGCAGTTCATCTACCGATACGAAAGATATCTTGTTCCCGGGGTACATACTAAGCACCCGAGCGAGCGAGCGAACGGTGCGACCGTGTTTGAGGTCACCACCAATGACAACATTCAGCCCATCGAGCCGACCTTTTTCGCGGCGAATGGTATACGCGTCGAGGAGTGATTGAGTCGGGTGCTCGTTGGTACCATCGCCGGCGTTGATGATCGGCACCTTGCTGACCGCGGCTGCCTTCTCTGGCATGCCGTTCACCTTGTGTCTGATGATAATGGTGCTGGCGTACTCCCCAACAACACGGGCAGTATCTTCTATAGATTCGCCCTTGATGGCCGACGAGAACAAGGCAGCGTTCTCGGTACTAATAACGCCCATGCCCAGCCTTAGCGCGGCCGATTCAAAACTAAGACGAGTACGGGTTGATGCTTCATAAAAGAGAGTTGCGGCAATGGCGCCTGCACCAAGTCTGCTCAGTTGGTCAGGATCGCTCGCGGCAAGGTCGCGTAAAGCTTCCGTATCGTCAAAAAAATTGTTGAGCTGCTCCGCGTCAAATTGCCGCGCCGAAAGAATGTGTAGCACACTTATCTCCTTTGGTTACGTTACCCTGCCGTACCAACCACCGATACTTACTATGGGTTATACCACACCGCGGCACTTTTTCGCTATGTTGGTATACTGGAATGATGAATTACGACAATTTAGCATTTGAACTGCACAAAAAATACAAAGGCAAGATTACCATTTCCTTGCGTGATACGAGCGAGCTCGACCGTGAAAAGCTAAGTGCCTACTACACGCCGGGCGTCGGAGCTATAAGCAAAGCTGTGGCTGAAGACCCGAGCAAACTACCTGAGTACACCTGGACAAACAACTTGGTAGCTGTGATTTCTGACGGCTCGGCTGTGCTTGGCCTGGGAAATCTCGGCCCCGAAGGCGCCATGCCGGTCATGGAAGGCAAGGCCTTGCTGTTCAAACGTTTTGCCGATATTGACAGCGTGCCAATTGTGCTCAATGTGCACTCGGCAGATGAAATTGTGGCCACCGTAAAGGCCATTGCCCCGAGTTTTGGTGCCATCAACCTCGAGGACATTGCCGCGCCCGTTTGTTTTGAAGTTGAAGAACGGCTAAAAAGCGAACTACACATACCCGTCATGCACGACGACCAACACGGCACTGCCACGGTGGTTTTGGCCGGGCTTATCAACGCCGCCAAGCTCACTGGCCGGAACCTACAGGACGCCAAGATCGTGATAGTTGGCGCCGGTGCCGCAGGCGTGGCAATTGCAAAACTGTTGCAAAAATATGCCAACCCAAACATTGTGGCCGTCGACAGCAAGGGCATCATCAGCCGCGAACGCACCGACCTCAACGAATCGAAGCAGTTGCTTTTACAATTCACCAACCAAGCGAATGTAACCGGATCACTAGAAGACGCCGTGCGTGATGCCGATGTGTTCATTGGTGTGTCGTCACCGAACCTGCTCAGCCAAGACATGGTACGCAGTATGGCCAAAGACCCGATTATTTTTGCCCTGGCGAACCCCAACCCCGAGATTGTGCCAACCGATGCCTACGCCGCCGGTGCCGCCGTGGTGGCCACTGGCCGTAGCGACTACCCAAACCAGGTCAATAACGCCCTGGCCTTTCCGGGCATTTTCCGGGGCGCGCTCGATAATCACGTCGGCCAAATAACCGATGACCACAAAATCGCCGCCGCCGAAGTCATCGCTAGCCTCGTTGCCAAACCATCAAAAGACGAAATAATCCCATCCGTTTTCAACGACCAGTTGGTGCCAAAAATCGCCGCGGTTATACGTTAAATGCCCTTACTGTAAGGTGTACGGATTGTGTTTGCAGGCCTGGTTGTCGGTACTACACTTATCACAGGAACTTAGGTCGAAGAAATCAATAGAGTTATATGCTTTGAGCGTACGATTGCCGAGCTTGGTTGTAAATACTGAGCCGGCACAAATGGTGCCTGCCGCATCACCAATTTCATCTTCCATTTGCATGCCGCGATATTCCTGCTGCATAACGGTCAGGAGGAAATTGACCTGCGCAAGATCATTATCCTCGAGTTCTTGAAAGGTACGCGCGTCTAAAATCGTTACATCATCGCATTCCTCGGTATTTACAATCATGCGAATATATGGCTGCCAATTGTACGGGTCTTCGGCCGTATCGGCGAGCTTCATATCGAACCTGCCGTGTTGTAGCTCCATAACAAAATAATCGGCCGACGGCGGGAACGGCGACTTGTCTATATTGAGTACTGGCATCGCTTTAATACGGAAGGATACTTCGTCATCATCTTCGGTCGACAAGTCAACCGGTTCGGTTGTTGGCAATGAATACCTAACGTCTTCGAGCCATGTGTAGGTTTCGCAGCCGTGCGCCATCACTATGCGAAATGCCTCTTCGGCCAGAGTTCGCTCCAAACTTACATTGCGTATTATGCCCAAGTCCACCGACGGGTGTTGAATCTCCGACATTTCACAGTCCTTTTGCTAATCATACGACCTTTTTTAGGTTTTGCGAGCTGTAATAATAGCAACGGTTTGTATGGTGAGCATATAATGCAAGTATGAAGCCCGCAGCCAAAACCATTCTTTGGGGTCAGCTCTGTCTGCTTGTTGGACTGGCTCTGTGCGCCATAATTCGGCCGGAAGGTTTGACTACAAACAACGGCATCAGCTATTACGGTATATTCCACCAAACAGTTGTGCCCTATATGTTGGGTTTGCTGGGCGCGGCATATTTTTGTTCGCGGGCTGCCGACAAACTTCCTTCGCCACTCAACACAGCTCTTAGGATTTCTGCCCTGCTTATCGTAGGCATCGTGGTTACGCCCTATGCCGTAGCCAGCTGGGTGGACTACTTGCACACCGCCTTTGGCTCGGCACTGTTTTCGCTACAGCTTGTTCTGAGCGGCTGGGTGGTATGGAAACTAAAGCTCCCTTGGTGGGGTATCGTACTTTTTGCCATTGAGTTCGGTGCCGGCGTACTCTCGGCAAGTTACTTGAACCCGACGAGCGGCTTCCTGATTCAGAGCCAGGCAATCTTCCAATTCGCCTTCGGCACTCTACTAGTCTTGGGTTTGCAAAAACTTACTCTGGACAAAACGCCGTCCACTAACTAGGGGGCAAGGCGGTTGATATCGCGGGGGAAGAGGATGGCTTCTTTGACGTTGGCTAGGCCGATAGTTTTTTCGGTCAGGCGGTCAATGCCAAAGCCGAAGCCGCCGTGGGCTGGTAAGCCGTGCTTGAAGGCAGTGACATAAGCAGCGAAGCCCGGAGCTTCGGGGTCAACACCAGCGGCTTTCATCTGTTCGACAAGGTTTTCGTGGCGGTGTTCGCGCTGCGGAACAGTCGATATTTCGATGCCGCGGAAGAGTAAATCGGCGCTACGGGCAGTGTCATCTTCGCCCTTCATGTGGTAGAACTTCATCTTGCTAGCCGGTAAACCAGTTGCGAAGACGGCTTCGCAGCCATCGTGCTCTTTAGCGTACTCGCAGATCCAGCGCTCCTCGTCCGGTGTCAAATCGATTTCCTGGCTAACATCTTTACCTGTCTCTTTTTGGTACATTTCGTGAATTTGCTTCATGCTGTAGCGCGGGAATTCTGGCTTCAGCACCAGATCGGGGGCACGTAAACTTTTGAGCTCGGTGTCATGCTCTTTGTACAAGCGGGTCAGCACGTCATACACCAAATCTTGCAGCAAGTTCAGCACGTCGTCGTGCCCCTGTATAAAGCCCATCTCGACATCAAGCATGGTTACTTCGGATACGTGGCGGGTTGTGGCACTAAGTTCGGCGCGAAAAGCCGGGGCGATCTCGAACACGCGCTCGAACACACCAACCATAATCTGCTTATATAACTGCGGGCTTTGAGCCAGGGTCGCTTCTTTGCCAAAATAATCGAGCTTGAAGACTTCAGCGCCGCCCTCGGCCGCACCAGCTACAAGCTTTGGCGTGTTGATTTCTACGAAGTCGCGGCCGTACAAAAATTCGCGGACGTACTTTAGGATTTCGCTGCGGATCTTAAATATCGAGGCTTCTTGTAGGTTGCGCAAGCCAATCACACGGTTATCAAACAACGTGTCGAGGTTGTCGGGTTTGTGGCTGAGTGGCTTGTCTATTTCGATTGGGGATTCGTCTGTCACCGGCACTAGCACTTCCAGCTTGGCATCGTGCAGCTCGGCACCACCGGGGGCGCGTGGTTCTTCGACTACCAGACCATCGACAGCCAGAACAGTTCCAATTTGCAGACCGCGCAGTTTTTCGACTTCATCTTTGTCTTTTACCACCAGCTGCACTAGGCCGCCGCGGTCACGGACGTTCAAAAAAGTCAGGCCGCCGAGTAGTCGCTTTTTGTGCAACCAGCCTTCGACGTGGACAGTTTCGCCGATGTGTTTTACTACTTCACTACTTAAAATTCTCATGGATGTTTCCTTACTTAGGTTGCTGCGGCTCGTCAGTGGATCGGATGCACAACAAACAGCGCCAGCTATTTGCTGCCGATCCGTTGATTCATATTTGCTTGGACCGTAAAACCTGTCATCGAAGCTATTTTACCACCGTTTCCCCACTTTGGGGGTTACGGTTTTAGAAATATAAGATTCTGGGATTACGCTTCTATCTCAGGGATATCCCTACCATCAAGTGTAAACAAGTGCGCACCCGCTGAAAATATAATTGACTCTTCGGGAACATTTGTGGGCGCCTTACCGTCAAGTAACTCTTCGGTAAAATCGAGTAAGTTAATAAATCTTGCGGTTCGCTGGCTATATCTCAAGACGGCTCCGCGGCTATAGCCGACATCCTCGTTGTTTATCGAGGTACCGTTCACAAATTCATCTACGTCAAGCTCGAGCTTTTGTGTGCGCTCACCGCTCTGGTCATTTCGAGCCAGCTCAGCACCCACTCCAAAGAATGTGCGAGGGCGAAGCATTTTGAGCAAGGGGGACTGTGCCATATGGCTAACTTCAAGACGCAGGCTAAAGTTTGCGTCAGTATTCGGCACCGTGAAGTCCAAAGGCTTTGAGGTGCGCACCGTGTTGATACGCTCGCGTGAAATTGGCTGGCAAAATGTTGAACTATCTATCTGGCCTATTCTCTGCAGCAAGTGGAATGTTCTCGCACCAATACCGCGGCTAAACTCACGTTGTAGTTTGCGTTCATCGGCAAAAATGACCGGCACAACTTCGCTCAACCGACGAATTCTTTCATTCCGCCCATTTATATGTCCCATAGTTTTGACACTATACCTTTATTATTTTTATTTGCAAGAAATGAAAACTAGTCGGAGGCTTCTGGTTTCGCCTGCTCTGGTTCGGGTTTGGGCTCGGTTTTGTCTTTTTCGTGGTCGGCATGATCTTTTTTGGCAGCGGCAGCCGCGACGGCACGCAAGTCATCGTATTTATCGAATTCATCGACAATCGGCTTACCGACCATCTGCTCCACAATATCCTCGATAGTAATAATGCCCACAAACTCTTCGAAGTTGTTGACCACCAAAAACAGGTGGTGCTTGGTCTTTAGAAACGCTTGCAGCGTTTGATATAGCGTGAAGTCTTCGTGTACATACGACAGATGCGGCTGCATTAGGTCGCGCACACTGCCCGTTTTGTGCGTCATAATCAAATCTTTCAGATACAGAATGCCGACCAGGTTGTCGCGCTTGCCTTCAAACACCGGGAAGCGGCTGTGGCCACTCTTGTGCAGTTCGTCGGTCAGCACTGGGCCGATCGAGTCGCTAGCATTTACGAACGTCACGACGCGTTTGGGTACGAGCACTTCGGACACCAGTTTATCGCCAAAACTGAGGGCGTGGACCAGCAATTCGATTTCGCCTGGCTTAATCCGGTTGTCGGGCTGATGTTTTTGCCGCTCTAACAGCTCAATCACATCTTCTTTTTCGTACAGACCAGTGTGAATAGTGACCGGACGATAGTGACGAACGACACGCTGAATATACGAGAGGAGCGGATGCAACCGCTCGAGCAACCAGGCAAACACTGGAGCGGACGAGCGGGCAAACCAAACTCCGGTACGGCTCAGATCACCGCTCGGAATCCAGACAAAGCCAACCCATATGATAAGCGCCACAACAATTACCGCCAGCCAAGCCGGCAAAACACCGGCAAACAACACCACGCTGCCTGCCGTCGAAAGGCCAATGAGTAACCAGAGCAGTGCTGCCAAACTCGCGCCGTACGCCACCGGCTTATACAGCAATTCTGCCAGATGATCACCGTGCCGAGCCAAACGCTTGAGCTCTTTCGCCGGCATGTGCCGGTACGTTTTGAGTAGCGCCAAACAAAGCAGCGCCAGTAGCGCCAGAGCCGAGCCAAAGAGATACGATATCATGCTCTTATCTTACGATTTCACCGCCTCTTTTCAAAGCCGCACTCCATGCCAACGTTTCGTGCTACTATGTTTTAGAAAGTAACTGAGGGGTATTATCGGTATGGACAAGCGTTTTTTGGGAATTATCGCAGCAATTTTAATCATTTTTGTCGGTGTTGTGGCCTTTACCGGCAACAAAACTCCGTCTACCGGCAACGCGCAACCGACTAACCACACTACCGGCAAGACTACGAGCAGCGTCACACTGGTTGAGTATGGTGACTACGAATGTCCCGCCTGTGAGAGCTTCCAACCCGTCGTGAACCAAATCACCGCCAAATATTCTGACCGCGTAAAGTTCCAGTTCCGCAACTTGCCGCTCAGCAGCATTCACCCGAACGCCTTTGCTGGTGCGCGAGCAGCCGAAGCCGCCGATAAACAAGGTAAATTCTGGCAGATGCACGAAGCGCTGTATCAAAACAGCAACTGGAGCCAGTGGTCAACCAGCAAAGACCCGAACCCATTCTTTGAGCAGTACGCGCAGCAACTGGGGTTGAATGTCACCACGTTCAAAGCCGACTTCGCGAGCAGCGCGGTGAACGACAGTATCAACGCTGACATCGCGGCCTTTAAAAAGACCGGTCAGCAAGAGGCAACACCGACCTACTTCCTGAATGGAACCTACATCAGTAACAGCAACCTGCTCGATGCTTCAAACCAGCCAAGTTTTGATGCTTTCGCAAAACTACTCGACGCTGAGTTAGCTAAAAAAGCTACAAACTAGATTTAGTGCATCGCTGCAACTGGCGCAGCATCCTTTGGAGCAGGCTGCTTTGGCTGCTTGATTAGCACCGTTGCCAACACGGCGGCACCTACCATAAAGGTTGATCCGACATAAAAGGCAGTATGGAAACCGTGAACTTCGGCGGCAAGTGGCGTCAGGGCATTGGGGTGTGTCGCAGCCCGGGAAAACTTACCGGCGCTAGATGTTGCCAAGCCGGTCAAAATTGCCAGACCCAACGCGCCACCAACTTGCTGCGAGGTATTCAAAAGGCCAGAAGCTAAGCCTGATTCTCTACCTTCAACACCACTGGTAGCGGCGATGGTGATCGCCACAAATGTCGCGCCCATTCCTAGACCCATAAATATGAAACCGGGCAACAGATCGTGTACGTAGTTGCCGTTTACCCGTATGTGAGCAAACAAGAAAAGCGCCGTAGCCGTAAATAGTGGCGCCACCATTAGAATTGGCTTGTAACCTATCTTTTGGACTAGCCGCGGAACATTGGTAGCAGCTATACCGATAACGAATGGAATCACCAAGAAGCTAAAGCCCGTTCTAACCGGTGAGTAGCCGAGCACGGTCTGGACATACAGTGAAGTGAAGAAAAACACCGAAAACATGCCGGCCGTAATCGGCATCATGGTCAGGTTAGCGGCCGTGACGTTACGGATACGGAAAATCTCGAGAGGTACCAGCGGGTGTTTGGCGCGCCGTTCGTTAAATATAAAGAACGCTACCAGCGCGATGCTGCCTGCAAAGTAACCTAGCGAACTGATAGACGTCCAGCCGTGCGCTGGCGCTTCGACCAGGCCGTAGACCAACATCATCAGGGCGGCAGTAATAGAAATGGCACCCGGCAAGTCTAATTCGTTATGAGTTTCTTCAGATTCGTGAACAGGCACCAGTTTCCAGGCTGCGTAGAATACCGCGATAGAAACAGGCACGTTAACAAAGAAGTTCCAGCGCCAACCAAGATACTCAGTAATTATTCCACCCAGCAGTACACCGGCAGCCGCACCACCAGAGGCCACCGCGCCCCATACACTCAGTGCTAAGTTGCGTTCATGGCCTTCTTTGTAGGTAACGAGTACGATCGACAAAGCTGCCGGTGACATCAATGCTGCCGCCAAGCCCTGGGCTGCCCTTAGGGCAATCAACATGCTGCCAGATTGCGCGAAGCCATCGGCCAGAGAGGCCAGACCAAACAGCGCCGTACCGATCAGGAAAAGCTTGCGTCGTCCATACAAGTCGGCTGCCCGTCCACCAAGCAGCAAGAAGCCACCAAAAGCCAGCGTGTAAGCCGTAACTATCCATTGCAGACTCGACTGGGACATGTGGAAGGCGTGTTCCATGGCCGGCAAAGCTACGTTTACAATTGATACATCAAGCACGACCATAAACTGGGCGAGTGCCAGAATGATCAAAATTAGCCAATGATTTTTTGCCTTATCTACCATACTGTGAGCGAGCTCCTTTGAATTTTCTGATTTACGTTATAAAATGCCAATGCGATTAATTGTAAAGCTCAATGATTGACAATGTCAACTATTTTATAAAATCATGAATCACTCCGACACGAAAATACCCGCTACGTTCTACCACTCGCTACTTGAATTTCTCATGAATTCCAAACAGCAGATGGTCGTTATTAGCTCTGGCTTTGGTCTCACTGCCATGCAGGCTATGACTCTGCTACTGACTGAGGCCGACAAGCCAAGGCCGATGAGCAACTTTTGCAAACTGTACAATTGTGACCCCTCGAACGTAACCGGCATAGTGGATGGCTTGGAGCAAAAAGGTCTGGTTTCAAGGCACGAAGATCCACAAGATCGACGCATCAAGGTTATTCGCCTGACCTCAGCGGGCAAAAAGCTACAAGGCGAAATTACCAAGCAACTGGCGATCAATAATGGCTTTTTGTTTGATTCATTGACGCACGAAGAAGCCCATGAGTTCGTGGTTATCATCGAGAAACTGGCTGCTCACAACCGCGCTCTTACCTGCCCCGCCAAATAACTCGCTTCAGCCTCCTCAACCAAGTGTAGCCAAAGGAAAAGAGCAGCCGGAACGATGAATTTCATTGTTCCGCGCGTTGAGAAAAACCGTAGGTTTGTCTCAGGCTTCTAGATGTGTAGGAACTGCTGCCAAGCAGGGCGTCGCACATGCACAACTACTCTGGTAGGTCGATCGTGCTCGATTTTTACGTTTATAGACATTAATACCCCTTGGCGACCAATAACTCCACCACTACAAGGGTTATCTGTCGCACTATTTTGTTTTTAAGTTTTTATCTCTCGCGTACGCTCTCGCTGCGTCGCCTAAAGTAAGGTCACTGTAGCAAAACGCTTACGGTCTTGTCAAGGCTGTAGTAAACTGTAGGTGTAGTTAACCAAAATAAATATGCTCGATACCGCCTTTACTGAACTAAGTCTTGTCATCGTCGTCGCAACGCTGGTGTCGTTGGTAATGCGCCTGTTTCGCCAGCCTCTGATTCTCGGCTACATCATAACCGGCATTATTGTTGGACCATCGGCACTACACTTGATTCACTCCAAAGACGCCTTCACCAGCTTTTCGAGCATTGGCATCGCTCTGCTGCTACTGATCATCGGCCTAGGTATGAACCTCGGTGTTATCCGACGCGTCGGTAAGTCTATCTTTATAACGTCTGGCGCGGTGCTGGTCACCGTAGGTAGCATTGGTGTTCTGGTGGGCAATCTACTGCTCGGGCTCTCGCTGACCGAATCGTACATCGTGGGGCTTAGTTTGTTCTTTAGTAGCACTATTATCATCGTCAAGGTCTTGACCGACAAAAAGGAACAGAATCGCCTGTACGGACAGATTGCTATCGGTGTTATCATCTTGGACGATATCATCGCCACTTTGGCACTTTTGTTTGTGGCCGCCGGCAAAGACAATGCCATCGGCCTACAAGCATTGGGTCTCCTGGCAGCCAAGGGCGTCGGCCTGTTTGCTATCTTAATCTTTGCCAGCAAGCTTGTGTTGCCGCGAATCGCCAAAACAATTGCCGCCAGTCAAGAAAGTCTGTTCTTGTTTGCTATTGCTTGGGGTTTTGGCATAGCTAGCTTGTTTCAATACGCCGGCTTTTCGATCGAGGTTGGTGCACTGTTCGCCGGCATCAGCATGGCCGGCCTGCCCTATGCTCAAGAGATTGAGTCAAGGCTCAAACCACTTCGAGATTTCTTTATCGTTCTGTTCTTTATTTCGCTAGGTGAGAGCCTGAGCTTTGCCAACGCGCATACCGCTTTGGTGCCGGCACTCCTGCTCTCGGCTATCGTTATCATCCTTAAGCCGGCAGCCGTAACCGTCACACTTGGCATGTTGGGCTACCCAAAGCGCGTTAGCTTTAAGGCCGGCATAAACTTGTCGCAGATTAGTGAGTTTTCCATCGTATTAATCGTGTTGGCGGTCAGCACTGGGCTCATTAGCACCCACCTAAGCACCGTCATAACACTTGTAGCCTTGATCACTATTACATCTTCGACCTATCTTATGAAATACGATAACCAGCTATTCGAGTATTTTGATAAATTGAAGTTGTTTTACGGGCTCTTCGATAGCGAGCGCAAACACGCCGACAAAAAGACCAGAACCGGTTATGAGCTGGTTCTGTTCGGTTACCACAGGGGCGGCCATGAGTTCTTGCGTACCTTCCAAAAGCTCAAAAAACGTTACCTGGTAGTCGATTACGACCCGTCGGTAATTGAGCTGCTACAGCATCAACAGATACCCTGTCTGTACGGCGATGCAACCGACACCGAATTGCTCGAGGAAGTCGGCGTGACGCGCGCCAAACTGATAGTCAGCACCATCAGCGACTTCGAAACTAACCAAGAACTGGTCAAGCACATCAACTTTTATAACCCGGATGCCGTGGTTGTCTGCAATGCAAACGGCTACGAAGAGGCTATGCAACTATACGAGCTAGGCTGTGGCTACGTGATGATCCCCCATCACGCCAGCAGCGAGCGCTTGAGTGCGCTCATCCAGAAAAACGGCATCGAAAGACAGCACTTTGACCGTTACCGCAGCCGCCACTTGCAACAAATGGAATCAAACCACCCGTTATCACTGGCCGAAGAGGCTGTTTAGGAAAATTTGGTCTGGCGAATTAGCATCTAACGCTAACGCCGCATTTTTGGCAGGTTTCGATAAGCTTGCCGTGGGGGCGACGATTGTTATGTCCTTTGGGACATTTGAATTCCAATGATCCATACCTATCTTCGTCTTTTCCGAAAATCGATTTGAACACCTCGCTACCTTCCGCGCCCAGAATAGATTCCTCGCCTTGCATGTGGATAGCACCACCACAACCTGGCATAACCGCTCCGCGGGCAGCAAATTCATTGAAGGCCGTCATAACCTGCTGGTCTAATAGCGCAAAATGCGCCAGCGGCATGGCTTCGTGCCAAAGCGGAGTATACGTTTGAACTTCACCGTCCAGCCGCTTTTTAAATAGCGCCCAGACTCCGTAAACATGTTTTTTTGCGGCTCGTTCGAGTTCGTGACGCGGCAAAGATAGCTTTGCGATAGTCTCGAGTTTAGCCAGTAGATATTCAACTAGGTCCCGTTGGTCACGAATCGTGTTCCATGCGTTTTCACGGATCTCGGCATCTCGTCGACCGGCATAAAAATTACCGCCGTATTTTTGGGCGAGCGTTTCATCGTAAGCATTTACAAGTGCGTCTGTATCTGTTCCGTGGTCACTCTCAGCTAAGTTCATAGCCGCGGAAAAAGCCTCGTCATCGCTATGATCGACGGTTTGTGATTCTAAGACCACGTCGCCTTGATCGTCACAGTAGGCGCGGTATAAAAAGCCCATTTCTCTTTCCGGCGAAAACCCAAGCTCTCGCACAAATGCTTCGCCAAACCTCGCGGCTTCCTCTTTTGGGTACGGCGAATACCAAACGTGCTGCTCGCCGGGTTTTAATGACTGTAACTTGTAACCGTGCCATAAATCAGTTACCGCTCGTTCTGCCAGGAACGCCCGACGGGGGTCTTCTGTAGCCTCCTGCTTCGCAACTTCTAGCGCTGTTAAAAGAGAGCCGATATATGGTCGCCAGTTTCCCTTATCAAAATACTCGATCTGGTCATCCCGCTTACGCAGTATGAATTCAGTGCAAGCCGCTCTGTCCACCGCCTCTGTTAGGTGGCTGAGCTCTTCATCGTGTACTCGATATCTGGTCTCTGGCAGCACCCTACCAAAGCGCTCAATATCGAATCGAAACATGTCGACACTGGCCAGCGGATCAAAGCTTTTTAGTTTTTCGTGTGACGGCTGCGCGGCCAACGTTTCCATAAAATAAACCCTCTGTCTTTTGGTGAGCAGAGGGTTTGAAATGCTATTTCAGACGCTTCTGCTCGGAAGACTTTTAGTAGCTGTATCGGACTTTAACCGTTGCGGCACAGTGTGAGAATTTCGCTCACTTCCAGCTCATGTTGTTAATAATGGAAGCACGGAGGAAAATAGGAGCTTGCTCATATTTTCTGAGTACTGATAAGTATATCCGTAGGATATGCTAGTAGTAGCATAGCACCTGGCTTGCACGCTACATATAGTAATTTTTACTTGAGTTTGAAGCTGTCTAGGACACTGTAGAAGACACTATAATCAGGGCTCGACCCGTTATCGGTATAGGTAAAGAACACGTTATGCGCACCAGTGGTCGAGCCGCCCAAAACGAGTTTATTTATGCCCGCTTCCGAGCTAGTGCCGGTAACATTTCGTTGGAAGTTACCGATATCGCAGTAAAACTCCACGTTTTGCCATTTGGCATCAACCACTTTTTTGGTTTGAGCTTGCGGCGTATTGAGAATGCTCGGTGACAAAAAATCGACACAATTATCGGATAACGTACCGTGCACCAGCCGGCCGCCCTGAACCTCCAGGGGTAGCACCCGGTTCACGGCCAGCGTTGTGGGTAAATTATCTATATATATGCTGAGTATCTGGGTGTTGGCCTTGCCACCCTGGTAGGTGTACATGATATTAGGCGAGGTCTGAAAGCTTACTCGCTTCCAGCCAAATGGCAGCTGGGTGGTAAAGTACGTTTCGTTTACGAAACTATTGGCCAACTTTTCGGGCGAATACGGAGTGGTGCTGGCCGGTGGGTTTGTAATGGTTTCTAGGGGGCTAAGTGTCAGGTGAAGCAATTTGTACGTACCAAAACTTATGCCCCCAAGCACCAGCAATACGCCCGCTACTATGAGCAGTTGGTGATGCCTAGCCCGCTTACCAAGTTGATACATAGTTTACGCGGTAATTATACCACTTATGGTTTTAAGCCGACGGTGGTAAACCGCGGGCTTTGAGTGCCGTGAGACGCGGCATAAAACTTTGGGCCGCGCCGTCAAGTCCCAAGACTTTCAGCGCTCCAACCAACACATACAGATCATCTACTTGCAGTGGGTCTGGTTGTGGCATGGCTTCTGCCTGACCCAAAAAGTATTCGATCTTGTCGACCAGCCATTTTTCGTCGGTTGGAGCCACCTGATTGGTGGGCAATTTACCAGGTGCCGCGTCCGATGAAGAATTGACTACCTCGAGTGAACGAGCACTGTGATCGCGCTTTATTAAATGACCTCTTTTTATAAGATTACCGACGTGCAGTGCCACTGTCGCCACCGAAGTATAGTTGAGCCCGGCCATAATCTCGCGGTAACTCGGGCTATAGCCCCGCTCGGCTATGAATCGCTCGATAAATTCTAGAAGTTCTTTCTGTTTTTTGGTCGGTCTAACCGTCGCTTCATTCATGATCGTTTCTTCCTTGGATATTTGTCCGGAAAGACCCAGAATTTGTACCAAAAATAGTTCCAGACCGTAAAGAACCCTGACGAGGCGAACTGACCAATGTACGGTGTTATGCCGAGGTGCTTAAGCCCGGCCACGATCAAATAATCTATCAGGAAATCGGCTAGCGTAATTACGGCGTAGTGGCCGGTAACCTCCAGTTTGTGCTTGGCTAACTTGGGGTTATTGAACACCCAGTAGCGTTGCAACGCATAATTCACTAGCCACCCGGTGACGTTGGCCAGCAACTTTGCCCACCACAAATTTAGGTGCAGACCCTTGTCTAGCACAAAGAACATGCCGTAACCCGACCAGAAATAAGCACCGCCGCTTACCAGATATTCGGTGATACGTTTAACTTCGCGTTTTTGTTTTTGTTTCATCAGATGATGGCCTTGATTTTAGTATATAGGACTTTGGTGCTAAAGCGATTCCCGCTAAGCCCCACCACAGGTAGGCTAGCGTGTCGTCGGCCCAGCCATAAGCGAATTGGTTCAAAAGACTCAAACCGATCAAGCTGGCGAACACGCCAAGCACCAGCGTTTCGCCACGCCTACTCCAAAGCTCAAAGCCCAAAGCCACGTTAATGGTTATAAATACGATCAGCCCGGCCCAGCCGACTTCTTGGCCTATCTCTAGAAAGTAGTTCTCGCTATTACGAACACTGTGCTCCGTGTTGTACCACGAAGCCGGCCCAGCCGTGCCGGGTCCGCGGCCAAATGGTTCATGCGTTATGTCGCGCAAGCCCGACTTAAAAGCGCTGGCATGACCAGCATTTGAGGTGACATTGGCCGTCGAACCGGCATTTACATGAAAAACCGCGTCTTGGACACCACTGTTTTTATGGAATATCGCCAGGCTGCCAGCAAAAATAATCAATATCAGGCCGGTGACGGTTAGGGTTATATACCTGGCACGTTTCGTATGTAAGCGTAGCCATAGAGCTACAACCACTGCCACAAACGCGCCGATCCAGGCACTCCGTGAAAAGCTGAGCAGCAATGCCAAGCTAGCCAGCCCACCAAGCGCCCAGGTACGCCACGCTCGTTTCGAAAAGGCCACCATCGTAGCTAATAAACCAAAGCCAACTACTAGATATGCGCCCAAGGGGTTCGGGCCACGCAAGAACGACTGCGCCCGGATGGTGTTGGTATTCTGGTTAATAGTTGTGGTCGGTGCGATAGTCAAGGTCTTGTCGTAGCCAAAGTGGGTCAGAAAATCGTGTGGTAGCACTAGGCATTGCAACACGGCGAATATCACCACGAGAAGCAGTGGCCAAAAAACGAACTGTTTCCAGTGCGCTCGCAGCCAATTACTGCGGGTAGCTACGGCCCAGACTGCCAAAAACCACACCAGAAAACGCAGATTGACTAGCAAAGCGTAGCCCAGGGCTTTGGCAGTAACTTCGTGTTTGGTGAACGCTACCAGACCCAGCCCAAACGTAAGCACTACATACAGCGCTATCAGCCGGAACAGCAAACTTCCGAACAGATGATTTCGTAGTGATTTGTCACGCACCAACCAACCGCTGACTACGATTACTAATACTCCGAGCAGCACGTCATCCCACAGCCGGAGGGTCGTGTAGTGGCCAAGCAGCGTCGACCCCCAAACAGTCAAAAAGGCATGAAATGGTACTAACACCAGAACGACTGCTACTAGATAGTTTGCTAACCGGTCTGTTTTTAGGCGCAGTATAGATTTCATAAGTGTTACAATTTAGTATATAGCGTATGAAATCAAATGCATCGTTGATCTATAATTTCTTTCTCGTAATCGGCGATTTTCTAGCTTTGGTTGCTGCCTTTGTCGGTGCTTACATTTTGCGTGTGACGGTTAGTGGTGCGCCCATTGAACACCCCATCCGGGCAATTACGTATCTGGGTATTTTCTTGGTATTGTTGCCTTTCTGGATACTAATTTTCGCACTGCTTGGACTGTATAACAGCAATATTTACGAACGCCGCTTCTCGGAACTTGGCCGCCTGTTTGTTGGTTCATTTATCGGCCTGCTGTTTGTGATTTTTTGGAACTTTTTGAGCGTAAACCCAATCTTTCCGGCTAAATTAGTGCCAATCTATGGGTTTGGACTCAGCTTCATCTTCTTAACTCTATTCCGCAACCTTGCCCGGCTGATCCGTACCGAGCTATTCAGCTACAAGATTGGTCTGACCAAAGCGCTGATCGTGGGCAATACAAACATGACCGCGGAGCTTGTCGAATCTTTATCAAATAGCCGCGTCTCCGGCTACAAAGTTGTAGCCGTGGTCACCGGCCGACCAAAATCCAGCCATCCGGATCACGTAAAAGTCTATTCCACGTTCGGTGAGTTTCTAGAGGGCAAACACGAAGCTGAGCTGCACAGTATCATCCAGACCGAGTTATTTGCCGACGAGAATAAGAACCGCGAGGTTCTGGAGTATGCCCAGGAGCACCATATTAGCTATAGGTTCATACCGGGCAACACTGAGCTGTTTGTGGGCAACATCGACGTCGAGCTGTTTCGCAACTCCATTCCGGTCATTGCCGTGCGGCAAACTGCCTTGTTTGGTTGGGGACGTATCATCAAGCGCTTGTTCGACCTTGTTTTTGCACTTTTGCTCTCGATCATCGCCCTGCCTATTATCGGCGTTATCTGCTTAATAATGTATGTTTTTGACCATGGTGACCCGATCTTTGGCCAGGTTCGTTTGTCTCGGTTCGGAACCAAGGTAAAGATATATAAATTTCGTACGCAACTGCACAAGTATAATCGCATGACGCCTGAGGAAGGTTTTGCCAAGATGGGTCGTCCGGATCTGGCTAAGAAATACCGTGAAAACGGCGACTTTTTAGATAATGACCCGCGGATTTCGCGACTTGGACGCTTCCTTAGAAAAACAAGTCTCGATGAACTACCGCAAATCATCAACATCATACGGGGCGATATAAGCTTGGTTGGACCAAGAGCGCTCGAACCATTCGAGCTTGAAAAGTACGGTAAGAAAAGTATGATCCTAAGTGTTAAATCTGGCCTGACTGGCCTGGCCGTAGTATCTGGTCGCCGCGATATACCATTCGAAGAACGACGCAAACTCGATATGTACTACGTGCAGAACTGGAGCTTTTGGCTTGATATCGTCATCCTTGTCAAAACTATCCGGGTCGTGCTTGATCGTCGCGGAGCAAAGTAATCATGGCCACTAAGCCAACCGTAGCCGCTGCCGACAAAATGGGTTTTGTGCGCGGCCGCACGCTAGCGGCCGACAGGCATGTCAGCCAAAAGCCGCGCTTGAGCAAAGAAGCCTTGCTAGGGGCACGCTCTGTCCACACCGCCAAAGGCATGCGTGTCGCCATCGTCCATGACTGGCTGATTGGCGGCGGTGCCGAACTGGTAGTAGAAGAGCTACACAAGCTATTCCCCAACGCGCCGATTTTCACCTCGTACTGCACTCCTGAGTGGCGTGAACGGCTGGACAACAAGGTCGTGACTGGCTGGCTGCAGCATTTGGGCAAAATTCGTAAATTCATCCCGTTTTTGCGCGTTTGGTGGTTTACCCACATCAATCTAAAAGAATACGACTTGGTCATTAGTAGCTCGGGTGCCGAGGCTAAAGGCATCAAAGTTTCGCGCGATACGCTGCACGTAAATTATTGCCATGCCCCGACGCACTACTACTGGAGCCGCTACGATGAATACATGGAGCACCCTGGTTTTGGTATGTTCGACTGGTTGGCGCGACTTGGCCTGAAAACGCTTGTCTGGCCACTAAGACGCTGGGATTATAAAGCCGCTCAACGACCGGATTATATGATTGCCAACTCAAACCACACGGCCAAAGAAATCAAGAAATACTATGGTCGCGATGCTGTGGTCATTTTTCCGCCAGTTAACGTGGCACGCTTTCAAAAAAAGAAACCGGCCGGACACGTTCGGCACGGCTTCGTTATTTCTGGTAGACAAACGCCGTACAAGCGTTTCGATCTAGCCGTTAAAGCCTGCACGCGCTTCAATTTCCCGCTAACGGTCATTGGCGACGGCCCGGATAATATGCGTTTGCGGAGACTAGCTGGCAAGACCGTCAATTTCGTAGGTCGCGTTTCCGACGAAGTGATCGAAGAAGAATTTGCCAATGCTAAGGCGCTTATCTTCCCTGGCACCGATGATTTTGGTATCACCGCTGTCGAGGCGTTGGCCGCTGGCACGCCAGTCGTAGCCTACGAAGCTGGTGGTGCGCTCGACTATGTCGTACCAGGCAAAACTGGTGAATTCTTTAGTGAGCCAACGGCCGCAAGTCTGGCAGATGCCCTGCATCGATCCAACCTACGCAGCTTCAACCACGAGGGCATCGCCACCAAAGCCATGGCTTTCGCTCCAAAAGTTTTTGATGAGGAATTAGAAAAATTCCTAAAAGTCATTTTGTCAGACCGCGGGCCGGGCTAAAGCGTCGCCCAGAGCCGCTCAAACAGCAGCCGCTGCACGGTGGCCACACCCGTGTCTTCGACCACCACGCCGTACGGCATAAAATCGTTTGAAATCGAGATTTGCGCTACCTTGTTGCCATAAATAATCATATAGCTGGTGGGCTTGGCATCGGCTGGTTCGGGCAACCATTTGCGCTCACTCAGACCCTCTGTATAACTGCCCTCACCAAGGGCAATTACTTTCACGGCAATCCCCTCGGCCACTCGACGCTCGGTAAAATTTGGAAACTTACGGTACAGTGACTGGCGCAAAGCCCGTGATGAATATACATAATATTCTGGTTCGTCTAGTTGGCCGCAGGTTTGCAGGACGTCTTTTAAAATCGTCGCTACGCCTTCATCGTCTTCGTAATATTTGACGAGTGGGCGGCCCTGCGGGCGGGCCTTTCGGGCCAAAAGTTCGGGCACAAGCTTTTGGGCCTGCTGCTGGGTGTGCCATAACTCTTTGCGTTTGTCACGAATCAGGTCGTACACTTTTTCGGGTGATTCGGCGCTGTAGTATTCACGCTCACCACTTTTACGAGTACTGGCCAGCCCGGCGGCCACTAAGTTTTTAATAGCCTCGTACGTGGTGCCACGATTGATGCCGCTAAAGTCTGCAACTTTACGAATTGATACCGCTTCGAGGTTTAAAAGCGCCCAGTAGGTTTCGGCCTCGACATCAGAAAAATCTAGGTCATGCAACAACTTCTGGATTGTCAATTTGTCATCATTCATATCCTAAAATTTACGCTCTATCTATAAATTTGTCAATAAAATGTTGCCAATATTTGTTGCTATAAAACCTCAATGTGCGTATAACTAGTGCTCATCCTATAACAACGAAAGGAATAATTATGGCGAACCGTTACGTACGTCTCTACCCAGGGATCGAGAAAGACACAAACATTATCGGCTTTAGTGCCGGGGCAAGTGATGCACCGGATCATGAAGGATTCCGCAAATTTTTCATGGATCGCGGCTATACTATCTCCCCAATTAGTCGTCATGAAGCGCCCGAAGGTAGTGTTTCGTATCGGCACGTAGAGGTCCAACCACCACTCAGCGAAAAGCATACTCTCGAACTTGGATCACTCTGTGTGCACATCGTAGATGCTGGCAGTAATTCAACCTACGTGTTGGATAATCGCGACGTTATGCCTACGGGGCCATACGGACCGGGCGTTATCGTGGCAAAAGGATAGTACGTATGGCAGTAGCTGAAATATACGCGGGGACTATCGATACTGGCGAGGCGGTTTTGGATCTCTCGCATCAATTATGGCAACTTGCTCGGCCGGAAAAGGCCTATGGTGCTGCATTTGTGACGACACTTGGTAAGCTCGGCCTGGCCTGTGAGCTGTTGCCAACCGACTACGAGCCCCGCCTGCAGATCAAAGGTTCGGTTGACACTATTTACGACTACTTGCCTACGTTTTCAGATGAAGTGATTACAGGGGTTGCCAAGGAAAGTGCTCTTACCGAAGCCTCATTTAGGCCGGTTAACGAAATCGAAGTTACTGGCCTGCTCCGTAGATTAACTACAAAGACCTTGCCACAGCTTGACCGCAACATTTCGCTAGCCAACATGAGTCTCCTGCTGGCTATTCCGTTCGCTTCGCACGTAACTGGAACCGGTATAATTGGTCATGCAGAGTGTAAAGCACCTTGGAGTGCAAGCGGAGCCGAGCGTGAACTTCAAAAATTCAAAGAAGGTTTGACGGGACGTACGCACTGCATACCTGTGCAGCCTCATGAATCGCCAGAAGAGACATTGGCACGTTTACAGGCAGATCTCGCAGGCGAGATGCCCGCTATACATGCCGAGCAAGATGCACTACTGGGAACACACATCCTTTTACGACAAACTGCTTAGTGCACGGCTCCAAAAGGCGAGATAATCACGAAAATAACTATAACGTAGTAGGATAAATAATATGTGTGGAATAGTTGGATATATTGGCAAGGAACAAAAAGCGGTAAGTGCCGTGCTCGATGGGCTGACCAGCCTGGAATACCGCGGCTACGATTCGGCAGGCATAGCCTATATGGATCAGGGCAAAATCGTCGTTGATAAACAAGTTGGGCGAGTGCAAGCCTTGCGCGGTAGCCTTGGCAGTGGCAAAAAGTCGGCCAGCGCCATTGGCCACACCCGCTGGGCTACCCATGGCATGCCGACCATCACGAATGCCCACCCGCACTTCAACACCGATCGTACCATCATGGTGGCGCACAACGGAATTATCGAAAACTACGCCGATCTGCGCGAACACCTCGAAGGCCTTGGTTACAAATTTGTCTCGCAAACCGACACCGAGGTCATCCCCCACCTGATCGACTTTTATCTGAGGAGTGAAAAATCATTCCAAAAGGCATTTGAGCAAGCGCTGCACCAGCTGCGCGGAGCTTACGCCATTTTGGTCATGACCGCGCGTGAGCCAGACGCGTTGTACGCCGCCCGACTATCCAGCCCGCTGGTAGTAGGCATCGCCAGAGACGCCTGTATTATCGCCTCCGACCCATCGGCCATCTTGGAGCACACTAAGCAGGTCGTTTACTTAGACGATTATGAACTCGTCCGGGTTGACGCGACTGGCAGCTACACAATTAAAGACTTCAAGAATGTTCGGACTGTCAAACGCGAGGCCGAAACGCTCGAGTACGACGCTTCGGTCGCCTCACTTGGTGATTACCCGCATTTCATGCTGAAAGAAATCTACGAGGCACCGCAAACTATCCGCGCCGCCAGCCTGGGACGCATCCGCCCAGACAAAGGCCTCGTTCGGCTGGACGGCCTCGATATGGTGGCCGACCAGCTAAAGTTCATCGACCGTATCGTTATCGTAGCCTGCGGAACCAGCTACTACGCCGGACTAGTGGGCGAATATCTGATAGAGGAAATCGCCGGCATCCCAGTAGAAGTGCAATTAGCCAGTGAATTCAAATACCGTGATGAGCCATTTTCGCGCTCCACAGCCCTCATAGCCATTTCCCAGTCCGGCGAAACAGCCGACACTATCGCCGCTCTCAAAAAAGTCGAAAATTACGGCGTGCTACGTCTTGGCGTGGTCAACGCGGTGGGTAGCACCATTGCCCGCATGACCGATGCCGGCGTGTACTGTCACGCCGGACCGGAGCAGGCCGTGGCCAGCACCAAGGCGTTCATCGCCCAAGTAACGGTACTGACTGAGATCGCCTTGCACTTAAGCGGTGGTAACAGTGACAAATTCCGGCCAATACTCGAGGAGTTTGATGCCTTACCCAAAAAGGCCGAGGCCGTGCTTAAGCAAGCCGCGGCAATTAAAAAAATTGCCTTGAAGTACAAAGATTACCGTGATTTTCTATTCATCGGCCGAAAGTATGGCTTCCCGTGCGCCTTGGAAGGCGCTTTGAAACTCAAAGAAATCAGCTACATCCACGCCGAGGGTTATGCCGCCGGCGAAATGAAACACGGGCCGCTGGCCATGATAGAGCCAGATTTTCCCAGCTTTGCCATCGCCACAAACGATTCACTCCTCGAAAAAACCTGTAGCAACATAGAAGAAATCCGAGCCCGCAAAGGCAAGGTAGTGGCCGTAGCCACCGAAGGCAATAAAGCCATCAAAAAACTGGCCGACGACGTCATATACATCCCAGACACACTGGAGCAGACTAGTCCGTTGCTGGTAGCCATAGCCATGCAACTTTTTTCGTACTACATAGCCGTTGCCAAAGACTACAACGTCGACCGGCCTCGCAATTTAGCGAAGTCAGTTACTGTAGAGTAGTGACGGTTCCCCCGCGCCTACAGTAATAGCCCACCGGGCTGTTCTGCCTACCTTGAGCGACGTGTTACTATTTATGGTAAGTAAACTTATTCAGAAAAACTAAATGAACATAGACCTACTAACTCCGAACGTTTCATTGTTTCTTTGCACGGCAGCCGTAGCAACGTTAGTGTACGTTTTGACACGCCTCGATAAGCAATGGCACATGAAGTATCTGCCATTAACTGCAGCCATCAGCCTTTTGGTAACATTTCTGATTGAGCGTCTTATATCTTACTACCTAGATGATAGCCTGCCGGGGGCATTATTCTTTATGATCTTTCCGACGGTTTTGGCAGTATGGTTGTTCATAGTCGTTTTTGCGCATAAAGTACGCCTGCGCGTCTTTGCATTTTCTATGGTAGTCGTCAACTTACTGTTTACACTCGCCATGATTAATGGCTACTACCGATTCTATCCAAATTTGTACTCGGTTTTTAACAGAAATAACGCGCGCCAACTAGCAACCAGCCAAGACGTGTCCATAAAATTTAGTCTGCGAACCAAAGCACCAAATCGACAATCTATCGAAAGTTCTCTGCAGGATGTACATAAAAACACCACCGGATCGGTTTATAGCATAGATATACCCGGTACTGTTTCCAAGTTTAAGACGCGGGGGGCGTACGCCTATGTACCGGCAATTGCCAGCAGCCCAGCTAAAGTAAATTTGCCGGTGCTTGTGCTGTCTACCGGCTTCCCGGGCTTGCCCGCCAACTGGCTTGGCAGCGGTTTACAGGCAACTATGGACGAGTTCGCATCACATCATGGTGGCATTAGCCCCTTGGTTATTATGGTCGATAACACTGGTTCGCTCACCAACGATACGGAGTGTGTAGATAGCCCCCGAGGCAATGCCGAAACATACCTATCTACCGATGTCCCAAATTATATAAAGAGCCATTTTGAAGTAGCAAACGGCCCCGGCCACTGGGCTATAGGCGGCCTTAGTATGGGTGGAATGTGTAGCATCATGTTGGCTCTACGGCACACCGATGTCTACCACTATTTTTTGGATTTCGGTGGTGAGATTGGGCCGGAAGTTGGTTCGCAGCAAAAAACTATTTCGGAGCTTTTTCGAGGCTCAGAGACAGCGTGGGCGGAGCACCAACCATCACAACTCTTAGAACAGCATAATTATTCCGATATGGGCGGTTTCTTTAGTGTTGGTAAGGAGGATTCTCTAAAGGTGACGGCTGCCACTAGGCAGCTATACCAGCAATCCAAAGCGGCTGGTATAGAGAGCATTTACGAAACAATCGGCGGTAACCACACCTTTGCCGTCTGGCAACAAAGCTTTAAAGACGCACTGCCCTGGCTTTCAAATCGGCTCGATGCTACGACCTGTTCAGCGGCGTGTTATTAGTACGCGTCAACAACCCTACTAGGGTTGGACGAATAATGATCTAGGCTACTTCGTGGCCGGTAGCCTGATTGATACGGGTTGAGGAATCGGGTTTGCCTTCCCCGGCGTCAAAACGCATCTCTATATTGTACTGATGGCAGACGGCCGCTTCGGGAATCGCCTTTTCGCTATTACGATCGCCGCCGTTGGCAAAAATAAGCTCATCGCCGGGGTGTTGCCTAGCAATCATTTCTAGCGTTTTTATGATGGCGGGGTCTTCGTCAATTGACAGTACGACCTCATTCACGTTACGCAGGGCACGCATTAGGCGCAAGCGATTCTTTTCATCAAGGATGATTTTGCCCTTTTTGAGTAGTTGCTGCTTGTCGTTGTTTACGATAACGATTAGTTTATCGCCCATGGCACGGGCTGACTCAATCATGTCCAAATGCCCGCCGTGCAACGGGTTGAAGTATCCACTTACGATTACAACTTTCATCCCGCTAGAACCCACTAACCTTTCCGCAATCTGCAAACGTTTGAACATACGGCTGGTGTTCAGCCGTCAATTTATTACTAGTCGTCTCCTGGGTTCTAATGGTATTCATTTCCCAACTAGTTTAACACGAACAATTCTCGAATTTGACACCACTATCGCAGACGGGTAGTGTGATAGTAGCTAGTGAAAACTAGTTGAAGGCATAAACGTAAGCAAAGGATTAATCCCCGTGAATGCACTCAACGATATTTCTAATATCTTCAAGGCGTATGACGTCCGTGGCAAAGTGGGCACCGAACTCAACCCAGACGTCGCCGAAAGAATCGGTAAAGCTGTTGCCGATTGGCTCCCGCAGAAAGGAGCGGTCGCCGTTGGTCGCGATATGAGGCCTGATTCAGCTGAGCTTGCCACGGCAGCCATACAGGGCTTAACCAAACAGGGTCGAGACGTCATCGACATCGGCGAGGTGACCAGCGACATGATTTATTTTGCAGTCGGCAACTATCAGCTCGCTGGCGGTCTGATGGTAACGGCTAGCCATAATCCCGGTGAATATAACGGCATTAAACTTTGCCGCGACGAGGCCCAACCGATCGGACAAGAATCCGGTCTTTTTGATATACGAGACAAGGTAGTCTCGAATGACTTTAAGCCCGCTGCGACCCGACCTGGCAAAGTTGAGCAAAGAGACATCGTCGAGGGCTGGATTACGCACGTTTTATCCTTCATAGATACTGCCAAACTCAAAGAGTTGCGGATTGTTGTCGATGCCGGCAATGGCATGGCTGGCGCCATCTTCCCCGAACTCGAACCGTACGTGCCATGGGATGTTACCGAAATGTATTTCGAGCTCGACGGCAGCTTTCCAAACCATGAGGCCAACCCACTCAAGTTCGAAACGCTCGCCGACATGATCAAGGTTATTAAAACCGAGAAGCTAGACGGTGGTATCGCCTTCGATGGTGATGGTGACCGCGCCTTTTTGGTCGATGAAACCGGCGAAGTATTGCCCGGTAACGTCATGAATGCCATGCTTGGTGAATATTTCTTGGGTAAGCACCCGGGCTCGGCTATATTGTACGATTTGCGCTCCAGCCGAGCCGTACCCGAACTCATAGCCGAGAAAGCCGGTACTCCAGTCCGCACACGTGTTGGTCACTCGTTCATAAAACAGGTTATGCGCGAGCAAAATGCCCCATTCGGCGGCGAAGTATCGGGCCATTTTTATTTTCGTGACAATTACTACGCCGACTCTGGCTTAATTGCCGCTACCATCGGGCTGTATGTTGCTGGCTTGAGTGGGAAAAAGCTCTCACAACTACGCAAACATTACATTCGTTATGCCACCTTACCAGAAACCAACTTTGAAGTAGCCGACAAAGAGGCTGTCTTTTCACGCCTAAAAGAAACATTCAAAGATAAAGCGCAAGACGAACTGGACGGCCTAACCATAGAACTTGGAGTTGGCACTTGGTTCAATGTCCGAGCCAGCAACACCGAGCCACTCTTGCGCCTCAACGCCGAGGCTAAAACAGAGAGTGAGCTCAATCAATTGGTCGCCCAAATCACGCAACTTATAGAAGGAGACAAGTCATGAAACTACTCGTAACTGGTGGCGCTGGGTTTATCGGCTCAAACTTCGTGCACTACATTTACCGCGAGCGGCCAGACTGGCACATCACGGTTTACGATAAATTGACCTACGCAGGCAACCGTGAAAACCTGGCTGGGCTAGACGAGTCACGTTTCGGATTTATACAGGCCGATATTTGCAACGAGGCCGCCATGGATGCGGCCGTAGCCGAGGTTGATGCCGTCGTACACTTTGCCGCTGAAAGCCACAATGACAATAGCCTGCACAATCCGCGGCCGTTTCTCGAAAGCAACATCATCGGCACCTACACCATTCTCGAAGCCGTCCGCAAACACGGCAAACGTCTACACCACATATCTACCGACGAAGTTTATGGCGATCTAGAGCTCGACGATCCAGCCAAGTTCACGCCCGAAACGCCCTATAACCCATCGAGCCCGTACTCCAGCACCAAAGCCGGATCCGATCTGTTGGTGCGCGCCTGGGTCCGCAGTTTTGGCGTCCAGGCCACCATCAGCAATTGCTCAAATAATTACGGGCCCTACCAGCACGTCGAGAAGTTCATACCTCGGCAAGTTACCGAAATCATTGAAGGCCGCAAACCCAAACTCTACGGCGCTGGCGAAAACGTCCGCGACTGGATTCACACCGAAGACCACAGCTCTGGCGTGCTGACCATACTGGAAAAAGGCAAAATCGGCGAAACCTACCTGATTGGTGCCAACGGCGAGAAAAACAACAAAGAAGTGGTCGAGCTCATCCTGGAACTGATGGGCAAAGACCCGCACGAGTACGACCACGTAAATGACCGCCCCGGCCACGATTTGCGCTATGCCATTGACTCTACCAAATTACGTACCGAACTGGGCTGGGAACCAAAATATACCGACTTTCGCAGTGGCCTGGCCGACACCATCAAGTGGTACCAAGAAAACGAGGTTTGGTGGAAGCCCGGGAAGCAAGCCACCGAAGACAAATATAAGGAGATCGGACGATGAGTTTCGATCCTAAAGATTACCAAGAGTTAACGGTCAAAGAGACCGTCATACCTGGTTTTTACGAAGTCGATTTGGTAGTAAATGGCGACAACCGTGGCTGGTTCAAAGAAAACTACCAGGCCACTAAGATGGAAACCCTTGGCCTGCCCCACTTCGACGTCGTGCAGAACAATTTTAGCTACAACGTCGAAAAGGGTGTGACGCGCGGCCTGCACGCCGAGCCATGGGAAAAATTTATATCTGTTGCCAACGGCAGTGTGTTTGGTGCTTGGGTCGACCTGCGCCAAGGTCCGAGCTTCGGCCAGACGCTGACACTCGAAATCAACCCCGGCAAGGCCGTTTTCGTACCACGTGGCGTGGCTAATGGCTACCAAACTCTTGAGGAGAACGTGACTTACACCTACCTTGTCAACGCCCACTGGTCACCAGACGCCAAATACACATTCGTAAATCTGTTCGATCCAGAGCTTGGCATCAATTGGCCGATTCCTAAAGCTCAAGCCATAATTTCCGAGAAAGATGCCGCCCATCCACTCCTTAAAAACGTCACACCAATGGAGGTTTTGTGATGGACGATTCAAAAATCTTAATCATCGGTGCCAAAGGCCAGTTAGGCACAGCCCTCTGCCAAAAGTATCCCAAAGCGCGAGCAGTTGATTCGGACAAACTTGATATTACCGACCGAGCAGCCGTCGAAGCATATGATTGGTCGGGCGTAGAAATCATCGTGAATGCCGCAGCCTATACCAATGTTGACGGCGCCGAAACAACCGAAGGCCGTAGGGCTGCTTGGGCAATTAATGCCGATGCCGTGGCTAACCTCGTGGCCGTGGCTGCCCAGTACGACGCCACACTTGTACATATTTCGACAGACTACGTGTTTGACGGCACCGCAGAAAGCCATCTAGAAGACGAAGGCTTCGCGCCATTGTCGGTTTACGGCGCCAGTAAAGCCGCTGGTGACTTGGCCGTATCACTAACACCAAAGTTTTACCTGCTGCGCACCAGCTGGGTAATTGGCGAGGGCAAAAATTTCGTACGCACCATGCTGGATCTTGGCAAAAGAGGCATCGCCCCAACAGTCGTCGCCGACCAAGTCGGCCGGCTGACATTCACAAGCGAACTAGTACGGGTTATTGACCACCTACTAACGACTAAAGCCGCCTTTGGCACATACAATGCCACTAACAGTGGTGAATCGGCTAGTTGGGCGGATATCACCCGCGAGATATTCAAGCTTGCTGGGTTTGACCTGCAAGTTTCCGACACCACTACGGCCGAATATTATGCCGGCAAGGACGGCATCGCCCCTCGGCCGCTTCGTAGCACATTAGAGCTCACAAAACTCGAATCCACCAGCTTCGAACCCCATGACTGGCACGACGACCTAAAAGATTACATAGCAAAGGAGTTAAAAAAGTGAAGGGCATAATATTAGCCGGCGGGTCTGGCACACGCCTCTACCCCATTACCAAAGGCATTAGCAAGCAGCTGATGCCCATTTACGATAAACCGATGGTCTACTACCCGCTCAGCGCGCTTATGATGGCCGGCATAAAAGAAATCCTCATCATCACCACACCAGAGGATTCAGACTCATTCCGGCGCCTACTGGGTGACGGATCGCAGCTCGGTTGCCAGTTTAGTTACGCCGTACAGCCCAGCCCAGACGGACTGGCTCAGGCATTCATCATCGGTGAAGAGTTTATTGGTTATGACAAAGTCGCACTGGTACTAGGCGATAACATTTTTTATGGTCATGGCTTTGGCAACAGTCTCAAGCGCTGCACCAATCCTGACGGCGGTATCATCTTCGCGTATCAAGTTTCTGATCCGGAACGCTACGGCGTCGTCGAATTCGACAAAGACCGCCATGCTATTTCTATAGAGGAAAAGCCTGGGCGGCCAAAGAGCAACTTCGCCGTCGTTGGACTCTATTTCTACGACAACGACGTGGTAGAAATCGCCAAAAACATCAAACCCAGTGACCGTGGTGAACTAGAGATCACCGCCGTGAACGAAGAATACCTAAAGAGCGGCAAACTCAAAGTGCAAACCATGGGCCGTGGCTCTGCCTGGCTCGACACCGGTACGTTCGAGAGCATGAACAGCGCCAGCCAGTTCGTAGAGGTCATCGAAAAACGCACCGGCTACAAGATAGGCTGCATAGAAGAAGTGGCTTACCAAGAAGGCTTCATAACCACCGAACAATTAAAAACTCTCGCCGAGCCACTAAAAAAATCCGGCTATGGCCACTATCTGCTAGAATTAACTCATAATTATGTCTAAGTTGGCGAGCACAAGAGTAGCTTTAGTCATACCTGCCTACAACGAAGGCGAGGTTATGCGTGGCGTTGTTACCGATTTATATAAAGTGTTTAAGAAATCGCCATACGATTTTCAGATTGTGGTCGTGGATGACGGCTCAAAAGACAACACTAGTATTGAGGCAAAATTGGCAGGTGCGCACGTCATAAAGCACATACTCAATACGGGCAGCGGTGGCGCCACGGCCACCGGACTTAGCTACGCCCAACAACAATGTTTTGACATCGCAACTACTTCCGATGCGGACGGTCAACACGATCCAGAAGATGTCCTAAAAGGCGTGGAAGAACTCACCCGTAAACAAGCCGATCTGCTCATTGGTAGCCGTCTGATCAATAATGCGGGCATGTCACGCGTCAAGGTTCTGGGGAACAAGGGTCTAAGTTTCATCACATACGTTCTCTTTGGCATCAATGTTACGGACTCACAGTCAGGTCTACGTGTATTTTCAAAACGCGCCTTGGCAGAGCTTAAATGGAAAACTAGTGGCTACGAGTTCTGCTCCGAGATGTTATGGCGTGCCAAACAAATTAACTTAAACATAGGAGAGTTCCCCATCAAAGCGATCTATACAGATTATTCAACCGGCAAACCCCACCGCCAGAACAACTGGAATGCATTTAACATAGTCAAAACCTTGGTTGCGAGGAGATTAGTGGAGTTCTTTGGTGAGTAGGTACGTACTGCTAGTTCTATTGAATATTCCTCTAATTTTTGCTGCCCTTTTAAGCGCACTTGTCGATTTTAAGCTCGGCAAGTTTACCCGCAAAAAGTACCTGTCGCAGACGGTTATATGGATCTTTATTTTAGGCGCCCTGGCATCAGTAAAGTTCATTTACCAATTCTTGTTCTCCAATGGCTTGACGCAGACTGAGCCCTTGAGTTTGTTTGATGTCGTACAGATTACGGGTATCGTTGTAGTGCTCTTCATGGCTAACCGCTCTAGGATCAAACTTGAAACTCTCGAGCGCCGGGTTAAGGATCTTCACCAAGAGCTATCGATATCACTTTCGGAGTATAGGAGAGAGAATGAAAAAAAATAACCAGGAACCCTACGCCCGTGTACTGGTAGTGATAGCTACACTCGGAAAGCGCAATGATCTGCTTCGGCTGACACTTGAGTCTATAGTTAAACAAAAACCCATTAAATATGACATCGTGATGATATTCCCGTTGGACAATAAAGAAACTATGGCTCTGGCGAAAAGATTTAAGGCGGATGTGGTTGAAGACCCGGGTGGTATGTCGGCAGCAGTGAACGCTGGTATAGCAACAGCCAAGGCGCACCATGAATACATAACTTGGATTGGTGACGATGACATGCTAACACCGGGATCTCTTGAGGCATCCACGAAGGCACTAGATGCGAACCCTCAAGCTGTTGTGGCTTTTGGTTACTGTGATTATATCGACCACGTGGGAAGAGTCATATTCACAAGTCATGCCGGAAGATTAGCCCCATGGCTAATGACTTGGGGGCCCGATCTTGTACCACTACCAGGATCTTTGTTCCGATGCTCCACATTACAACAAATTGGCGGATTCGACACAAACAATAAGTGGTCGATGGATTTGGACGTGTTTCTTCGATTACGAAAGCGCGGCAAGTTCGTTAACACCAAAAAGACTTTGGCATGCTTTCGGTGGCATACTGGCTCACAGACAGTTTCAAATCGCCCCATGGTTCTTAAGGAGGCAGAGATGGTAAAACGCAAATACTTACCGCGTCCGTTGCGTTTGATAGCTCCATTTTGGGAAAGACCCGTACGCATTGCCACAACCTTGGCAGTTAGGCGCGTAAATAATCTTTCAAGGCGCAAGGCTAACCTATCCTAGAGCGCAAATATGGTTTATTATTAATCATACTTACTTAACCCATTAGGAGATCATTGCGCATGAAAAAAACCGCGCTTATTACAGGTGTTACTGGTCAGGACGGATCATACTTGGCAGAACTTCTGCTAGAAAAAGGCTATGAAGTTCATGGAATAGTCAGAAGGTCGTCAACTTTCAACACGGGTCGTATCGACCATATATTTCAAGATCCTCATGAGAGCCAAAAACAACTTTCTCTACACTATGGCGACTTGACGGACAGCAGCAACCTTTCACGTTTGCTCGAGTCTATAAAGCCTGATGAGATTTATAACCTTGGCGCGCAAAGCCACGTCCGTGTCAGTTTTGACATGCCCGAGTACACTGGGGACGTAGTCGCGCTGGGAACGTTAAGGCTACTTGATGCTATCCGTGAATCGGGTGTAAAAACTAAATTTTATCAAGCATCATCTTCGGAAATGTTTGGGCTTGTACAGCAAATACCCCAGACCGAGGAAACGCCCTTTTACCCACGATCACCATACGGAGTCGCAAAGCTCTACGGGTATTGGATCACAAAAAACTACCGTGAAAGCTATAATCTGTTTGCTTGTAATGGGATCTTGTTCAACCATGAATCACCACGCCGCGGCGAGACCTTCGTCACTCGCAAAATTACGCGAGGGCTAGCACGCATAAAACTTGGTATTGATGAGATACTTTACCTAGGTAATCTTGATTCTAAACGTGACTGGGGATATGCCAAAGATTATGTAGAAGGCATGTGGCTGATGTTGCAACAGGATAAGCCAGATGACTACGTGCTGGCCACTAACGAAACACATTCTGTACGTGAATTTGTAGAAGCAACGGCTCGCACGTTGGGTTTTGATTTGCAATGGAGGGGCAAAGATCTTGAGGAAGAAGGATTTGATACCAAAACAGGTAAAGTTATTATTAAAATAGACCCTCGTTACTTCAGGCCAGCTGAAGTTGATTTATTGATTGGCGACTACTCAAAGGCCGAGAAAAAACTAGGCTGGAAACCGAAAGTAACCTTTGAGGGGCTCGCAAAACTAATGGCCGAGGAAGACCTAAAAGAAGAGAAAAGAAAGGCAAACATCAAATAATGATAAGACTGATCAAATCTACTTTCTACCATGAAGCAGAAACTAAACAGGCTCTGGCCGAATTCATTCTAAAAGAAGATATATTGAGCATGGGCAAACAATGCCGCATGTTTGAAGAATCCTTTGCCGCAAAACAGCAACGAAAGCACGCTGTATACGCCTCAAACGGTAGTGTCGCAAATCTGCTCCTTATCCAATCAATGATGAACTTGGGACGGTTTAAAAAAGGGGATAAGATCGGCTTTTCTGCGCTCACATGGCCAACAAACGTTATGCCACTTATTCAGCTTGGCCTCGTGCCGGTAGCAATTGATTGTGAACTTGAGACACTTAATGTCTCGCCAGAAAAACTCAAGGAATACATCAATGATCTAAAAGGTCTTTTCCTGACCAACGTCCTTGGCTTCTGTGACAACCTACCAAAGATAAAAGAGCTCTGCGACGAACATGGTGTCATTCTTATGGAGGATAACTGCGAGTCGCTCGGCTCACAAACAAACAAGACCCTACTTGGTAACTTTGGTGTCGCTTCGACATTCTCGTTCTTCGTGGGTCATCATATGTCAACGATTGAAGGTGGCATGGTTTGCACTGACGATGATGAGCTATATGAGCAGATGGTTATGGCTCGAGCTCATGGCTGGGATCGTAACGTGAGCCCGGAGACACAGACGCGCCTGCGAGCAACTAGTGGGGCCGATGCTTTCTATGCAAAGTACACTTTTTACGATATTGCCTCAAACTTCCGACCAACCGAGATAAACGGATTTATTGGTAACACTCAGATCGGATACTGGGACGAGATTGTGGCAAAACGGGTCAGTAACTTTCACACATTTCAGAAAGCCATGGCTCAAAACGATGATTTCTATCAATATGACTTAGAGCACATGGATAGCGTGTCGAACTTTTCGATGCCAATAATCTGTAAGACTCCGGAGTTAGCCCGACAATATCGTGCAAAGTTTGAAGCAGCAGAAGTTGAAATCCGCCCAGTTATTGCGGGTAACATGACAAAACAGCCGTTTTATCAGAAATATGTCCAAGATATTGCAGCTCGTCCAAATTCGGACTTGGTGCATGCAAATGGCTTCTATTTTGGCAATAATCCAGAGATGACTGATGAAGAGCTTGATATGCTCTGTGGTCTTCTAGCGAAATAAGGAGAGATTCGTATGGATAAAACTGCAAAGATATATGTGGCTGGACATAAAGGCCTCGTTGGCTCGGCTATCGTAAGACGGCTACAAGATGAAGGCTACACCAGCCTCTTATTAAGAACTCGTAATGAGCTTGACCTAATGAATCAAGCAGCGGTTCACAATTTCTTCATGACAGAAAAACCTGAATACGTCGTAGACAGCGCCGCCAAGGTTGGTGGTATTAAAGCGAACATGGCCTATCCAGCAGAATTCCTATACGAGAATCTCCAGATTCAGAATAATCTTATTTGGTCTGCCAAAGACGCGGGCGTTAAGAAGTTCCTTTTTCTGGGCAGCTCATGCATCTACCCCCGTGAGTGCCCACAACCGATGAAGGAAGAGTATTTTATGAATGGGAAGCCGGAGCCTACCAATGAGGCTTATGCTTATGCCAAGATCTCTGGCATGAAAATGTGCGAATACATCTACGACGAGTTTGGCATGAACTTTACGTCTTGCATGCCGACAAACATATATGGAGAGAATGATAACTTCGATCCAGAAACCTCGCACGTTATCCCTTCCCTGTTGCGCCGCATGCACGAGGCTAAAGTTGGCAATGTACCAGAAGTTATTATTTGGGGAACGGGTGTCAGCCGCCGTGAGTTCCTGCATGTCGACGACTTAGCGAATGCTGTGGTCTGGCTGCTTAACAACTACGATAAAAAACAGTTCCTTAATATCGGTACCGGTGAAGACATTTCAATTAAAGAATTGGCGGAGTATATCCAAAAGCTTGTAGGCTACGAGGGGCGGTTAGTCTTTGATTCATCCAAGCCCGATGGCATGCCAAAGAAGCTACTCGATGTCTCAAAACTACACGAGGCCGGATGGCACCACAAAATAGGCTTCGAGGAAGGCCTAAAACGTACTTACGGCTGGTACCTAGAAAATGTCGTAAAGTAAGTTCTGTGCAAGCTAGAATATTTTCACAATTTATCTTTAGCTAGTTATTCTATACAATACAGGAGTGTCTAAAATTATCCTGTTATTGTATGCCCTGACAACCTCTGTTGGGCTTGTAATTCTTAAGCTGGGCGCTAAAGCTGGAGCACCAATTCACTACCTCGATAACAAACTCCAGTTTAACGTAAACTTCTACACTGTTATCGGTTTTGCGCTGTATGGTATAAGTTTCTTTTTATACATCTACCTGATCTCAAAGTTTGATCTCGGCTATATAATTCCACTGGCTACAGCACTTGTTTATATATTGATCTTTTTTGCCTCATTTATTGTGTTCAAGGAATCATTTACTACAATAAAAATTCTGGGCATTATCCTAATACTTGGTGGTGTGCTTTTATTAAACGCCCATAAGTGATTATGGTAAACGTCTTCCTCAGGTTTATACGGTCTGGTTCACGACACACTGTCAGACTACTCCGCACGTACAAGATACACCTATTTCCACTAGTTCTTTTTGGTGCACTACTTTTACTCACCTCCCTTAAAATTAGTGGTAGTTCCGTTGGGGTTTACCACTCTTATCTGTACGGGCAGACCAGCCATGATCCCGGGCTGCTTTTTGGCAATCCGCAGCCAATTCGCTCAGACGAATGGCTAGTAAACACCCAGTTAACAATTGCTCAACAAAAGAATGGTTTCCATAGAGTAAATGTAAACATAAACGGCGGTACAGACATGAGCGTCCTGGGAGATGCTCCGTATAAGGACTGGTCGGCAGTATTTAAGCCACAGAATTTATCATTCTTTGTTTTACCCTTAGAATTTGCTTTCGCGTTCAAGTGGTGGTTCCTCATAGTAATGCTATTGGTGAGTTCTTACTATTTTTTCTTACGTATATTGCGCGGTAAACTTCTTCTGGCCATATTTAGTTCAATGCTCATTTCGCTAAGTCCGTTCGTTTTTTGGTGGTATCAAACCAGCACGGTAGCAACCCTATTTTACGGGTTTTTTATATTACTAGTCGGAACGAGTATGCTAGAAAATCGCTCTTTTGTCTTTCTTGGTAGGAGGCTGGGCAGAAAATTGCTTATAACCCTTAGGACGTTGTTACTGGCCTACCTCCTGATAGCCTTCGGGCTGAATCTGTACCCGCCCTATCAGATTCCTGTTGCTATAGTTGTGGCCTTTTTCTTGATCGGTTACTTCATACAAATAACTAGCGGTAAAAAATTGACGCAACGGTTGACGCTATTATCCCCTTTTATAATCGCAGCAGCGATGGCCGTCATTGTGGGTGCGGTATTTGTCACTACCCGATCGGGGGTTATTAGTACCGTCAATAACACTGCCTATCCAGGTAAGCGCGACGTCCCGTCAGGTGGCTATGATTTCAAGCAATTACTTGTAACTTATCTGCAGCCCCAGCTCGAAAGAACTACCAGGGGGACAAGATATGTCAGCAATCAAAGCGAGTCATCAAATTTCATACTGCTTTCTGTGGCCGTCTTTTTACCATCCGTGGCACTATTGCTATACCTGTACATCAAACACAAGAAACTTGAGTGGGTACTTCTGCTTCTAGTGGCCGGCAATCTCCTGTTCCTCGCACATCTATTCTTGCCGCCCGCCAATATACTGACGAAGCTATTCTTACTGCATCTAGTGCCCCAGCAACGCCTCATGATAGGCCTCGGTTTTCTAGGTATAATAACGCTTGTTTACAGCATTCATCTCTTATCTGAGTACCTTAAAGGGTCTCGTGTATTAGTATTTGTGTCCTTGGGTTATGCCATCACTTACCTGGCCTTGGGCCTGTGGGCTGGCCTAGAGACCAGGGCTGAATACCCTTTGTTCGTTTCAAACTTCTGGCTGATACTCGCACTCGACACCATTCTGTGTCTGGGGATGTTCTTTGTTTTTGCACGAAAGTTTGTGCTCGGGCTTGGTATACTAGCGGCGCTTTCCCTGGTGAGCATTGTGCGGATCCACCCTATATATAGAGGTCTAGGTCCTGTAATTGACAAACGCCTGCAAACAGCGCTACAGAATATCTCGTCAGCCACCGATGTCTGGGGATCAGTCGACAACTTCTATCTAGAGAATGTACCCCAGATGTCAAACCGTCCAGCAGTAACTGGCGTAGACCTATACCCGAACAATGCCTTTTGGAAAAACTATGTTGGAGGGTCTAACGAATCTATTTATAACCGCTACGCTCACGTATTGCTATTCGATCAGCCACAAAGTATAAGGCTCGTTCAGGCGGACTTATTCGTGGTATCGTACCGGTGCGATCAAAAGCTAACCAGGTTTATTAAATACGAACTCAGCTCGATGCCCCTCGATACTACATGCCGAACGCTTGAAAGAACAGTGCAGTACCCCGCTGTAACTTTTTATATTTACAAGATTCAGCACTAAATTTAGTGGCTAACTCAGGCCGCTTGACATAAGAACATGTTATAATTGTAGTGGTTATTTATCGGTCACAGTAATAGGCTCAAGATGAGAATTAAGAACAATATAACCAACCATAGATTTTTTTTACTGGCTGTCTGCGGGCTGCTTGTTCTTGTTGGCGGCTTATACCTATCCTTTAAACATTTTCATAAAGCCGAACAAAAAACTAATCTTACCGGTGCCCATTCTCGTCCGGTAAACTCGGTCGACTACGGCCCCCCTTCTGCACAGCAAAAGCAAGCCGGTGACATCATAAAGCAACAGGGCGCGCCACAGACCACTTCAGGCACTAGTTCTAGTACGTCAACTCAGCAAAACACCATAACCATCACTCGTTTAGGGCAATCTGCGCGTGGCGGATCGGTTACTCTCACAACTTTGATAAGCAATAGCGCCACCGGACAATGTGTGGCAACATTCAGCCTTGCTGGCCAAACAACTATCACTCGAACCGTGGCTATCGCGAATGGCCCGACCTACTATTCATGTGAGCCTATAGATGTATCGTCCAGCGAATTTAGCTCTGAGGGTACTTGGCAGGTCACTATATATGTACAACAAGGTAGCTCTATTGTTTCCAACAAAGCTACCGGGTCAGTAACGGTACAAAAGTGATGAAGCGTAGCCTCTGGCTGTTTGGTGTTCTTGGTATAGCCTTGAGCTCTCTGGCAATTATATTTACGCCACAAGTTCATGCGGTCTCAACTGCCGCATTCGATCCAACGCGCATCATTGATGATTCGGTGTTTTACAACAGCTCGTCTATGACCGTAGACCAAATTCAGGCATTCTTAAACAGCAAGGTTCCCGTGTGTGATAACTGGGGAACCAATGGCAGCACGAGCACAAGTAGGGCTAACTACGCGGCAAACAATGGTCAACTATTGCCACTTACATGCCTAAAAGGGTACTACGAAAATCCAAGCACTCACGAAAACAACCTTACAAAAGTAAGCGGCCAGGCAGCTCCTATCCCACCAGGGGCGCAAAGCGCCGCACAAATAATATCTATAGCGTCAACTTATTATGGGATCAACCCACAGGTTCTCATTGTCTTACTACAAAAGGAGCAAGGATTAGTAACCGACGATTGGCCATTTGCGTACCAATACCAGGCAGCCACCGGCTACGGATGCCCAGATACGGCGGTGTGTAATTCTCAATATTATGGATTTTGGAACCAGGTTAATCACGCAGCCGCTCAGTTCCGGAACTACGCCAACTATCCGAATAGCTTTAACTACGTTCCAGGACCCGGCAACTTCGTCTTGTACAACCCCTCGTCTAGCTGTGGTGGGTCGTACTTAAATATCCAAAATCAAGCCACGGCCTCGCTTTACGACTACACACCATACCAACCAAACGCTGCCGCCTTGGCCGCAGGTTACGGTCTTGCGCCACCATGTGGTGCTTACGGCAACCGTAATTTCTGGTTATATTTTAATGACTGGTTTGGAAGCACTTCAGGAACCTTCCTTCTGCAGTCTCCTGCTAGTCCAGCAGTCTATCTACAAAGCGGAACTACGCGCTATGGGATTCCCTCGTATGACGTTTTAAGAGCTTATGGTTTCGCTAAAACAAAAGTGACACCCGTCAGCGACACATACATGAACTCATTGACCGATGGCGGTACGCTGGGGACGACATTCACCGTTGAAGGACAAGGCGCAGTTTATCTGGCTGATAACGGATACCGGTTTGGCTTTTCTACCCAACAACAATGCGCCGACTGGGGAGTGCCATCGTGCTTAACCACAGCTACTACGAAACCCCTCAGCCCCTACCTTTTCAGCCTCATTCTGAATGGCGGTGACCTAAAGAGACTCATGCTGAATGGCACTGCTATTTATCTTATGCAGTCGGGGAACAAACGCCCCTTCCTAACGTACCCGGCCTTGCTGCAGAACGGTTTCACAGCTAGTGATATCACACCCGTAACCAGTCCCATAAACTCAAACCAGCCGATCGGCTATTCATTGCCTGAGAATAATTCGTTCGTTAAGTTTGGCGCTAGCCCAGTTTTTTACGCTTACAGTGGTGGAGCTTTTTATGCGATTAACTCGTATGATGTACTTCGGTCACTTATAGCTCCTAGCTCGGTTGTTATGACTGATAATGCGTCTCTCTATGTGTCATCCCCACCGACGCCCGCAGGCATCATACCATCAATAGTAAGCACGGCAGGCGGTACAAAAAAGTACGTTTTGAGTGGGGGCTATAAGTACGATATAACAAACGTTGCTAGTGACTGGCCGGCTGCGCAGGCGCTTGATGCTTTAGGCACTATTATAGATGCCAAACCTACGCAGGCTATCGTAGACGCAAGCACAACCTTCAGGTTGCCTACTGGTCTATTGTTTAGAGTACAGGGGTCTTCCATTACTCCCTTTTATAATCTTGCCGACTTTTTCAAGTCTCCATTTAATAAAAGCCCTTTGGCAATTAGCGATGCGGTGCAGAACATGTCCATGACCACGCCCTACATCACTCCCGGCGGCGGAACCCTATATCAACTTACTGACCCCACAAAGCAACAAATGATATTTCTGCGTGATATCGATGGCTCCGCTTGTGCGCTCAGTTCACAAGATCAGCTAGGAGCATTCCGATTTGATGCTTCAAACGTGTACCGTATCAGCGATTCGGCAGTGATGGGGCCTGCCCTCCAAAGCCTCGTCCAGGCGCAGGATGGTGCAACCTACATAGTGTACCGTGGGACACGTATACCGGTTTCGGCGCAAACGCTCACAAGCTGGGGGGTAGGTGCCGCGGCACGTTGCAGCTTCTCAAATGTATTTCTTGGGACACTACCGGTTGCGCAAAATAGTAAATCCTTTTCGTTTGCACGTTTATCTAGTGGTCTAATTTACTATGCCCAGGGTAATGCTGCCCACCAGATACTTACTTATTCTACTTTTCTTTCAATGGGTGGATCTGCCAATAATACCGTTGACGTACCTGATGATTTCTTGAGCTACGTTACTCTAGGAAACTCTATTAATTAGATCTGGTTTCTGTTAATATTACTCTGATGCCGAGAAACAGCAAGCTTGATATTTCTGTTATCATTCCGTTTAAAGACAAAGCCAAAATGACCTTGCAGGCAGTCAGTTCTCTGCTGGAGTTTGGCCCCCCCGTCAAGGAAATAATCCTAATCAGCAACAACTCTTCGTCCGAGGAACTTAAAGCTGTACAGTCCGGTATTGCCGCTTACCCAAACTCGAAAGTACTGATTTATAATCGACCGTTCAACTATCAAAAAATAAACAACTGGGCAGTCCGCAGGTCTTCGGGCAAGACCATCATGTTTCTGAATAACGATACTGAGTTACGCCCAGGCTCGGTCGGACTTATTGAGAGAATGTACAAAAAAGCTCAGTCCCCTAGTGTTGGTATCACGGGCTGTCTGTTATTATTTGGTGGCGAAAAGACTATACAACACGCTGGAGTATATTTACGCCCAGGCGGCCAAGCGGAGCACCTTTACGTTACCGAGAACTACGATCGCGCCCGAGCAGAAAAAGGCACCTCTCGGTTCCCATACGATATTGATAAAGACCGTCCTCTATCCTCCGTCACAGGGGCGGTACAAGTGGTACAACGTAAGGCGTTCGATATGGTAGGCGGCTTCGATGAACGATTCATCATCTGCGGTGGCGATGTAGACTTGTGTCTTCGGCTCAATGCAAAGGGCAGACAAACCTGGTACGTTGGTGGTGGATATATTTTGCACAAAGAAAGTCAGTCGCGGAAATTTACACCAATCCCATATAATGACTTTTACTGGTCATATTTAAGCTATGTTAAGGGTTTTGATACCAAAAAGGGTGATCCGTTCCTGCCCAAGATAACTAAGGAATTTCATGAGTAAAGTAAAACGAACTGCTATACGTGCAGCCCGTAAATCGGCACATATAAGCAATAAGATCCTGCACAAAACATTGCACCTCACGGCACGCATAGAAAACAAAGCGACCCGAATACTAGATGGCACAGATTATAGTTTTCTCGTTGAGACCACCGCTCCACTTGAAAAAATATACTACAACTCCCTTAAATATATAACACCCGTCAACCCTGCCCTGCCGATGGTTGGACAGGAGGCGTCCGTCGTACTACTAATACCGACACTTGATGATAAATCGTTCTATGGTGGCACAGCCACAGCCTTGATTGTGGCCGGACGAGCTGCCGTGCTACAGAAGAAACCTCTCAGGATAGTGCAAACGCTAAAAACGGGCAATGCAGAGAATATGTCAGGCTTCTTCAGGGGTGTTGGCGTAGAGCTTAATGAATCAGACATCACAGTAATGAGTGTAGCCGATAGAGCTTATAACATTTACGGTTATCTTCCTATGCATCCAGATGACGTGTATGTAGCCTCAGCTTGGTGGGATGCGTATCTTCTCGGCCAGCTGCCATTAACCAAGAAGTTTATTTACCTTGTGCAGGATTTTGAACCCATATTCTACAATAACAGCGACCTGTATGTGCTCGCCGAATCAACATACAAAATGAATAACTTCGTGCCTCTATGCAACACTAAGCTGATGTACGACTTTATGCGAGGGCGTAGTTATCCTGCTTTCATGACGAACGCTGCGCAGTGGTTTGAGCCTGCCGTATCCCGACTTGCCTCGGGCGCAAAGATGCAGAAAAAGAAAGATGAAAAGAGGCGCTTGTTCTTGTACGGTAGGCCTGATGTTCACCGTAACTTATTCTTTACAGCGCTCAATGCAATAGACTATAGCGTCAAGGCGGATTTTCTAGATCCTAATGAATGGGAGTTCTTCATGGCTGGACAAGATAGCTTGCCAGACATAAAACTAACCTCGGGCGCAGTTATTACTAACTTGGGAAAAATGAAGATGGAAGACTACGTTGCGTTCAGCAAAACTATAGATTTAGCTGTCTCACCTATGATGGCCCCACACCCTAACTACCCAACCCTGGAATTTGCCTCTATAGGTACGCAGGTAGTTACAACACGATATGCCAATAAAACTGACCTTAGTAACTACTCAGCCCACATTTTCATGTCTGATACGGACGCCGAGTCTATGGCTGGGGCGATAAATGCTGCCATCTTGGTTGCGCCCAAAACTGTATCCACTTCAATACCGTCAACCGTTCCGGAAAGCTGGGAAGAGACTCTTAGTGCTAGTCTGTCGGCATGCCTTAAGGCCCTCTAGCTTATTTCCTGAGCAGGCTCCTAAGCTTAAGAAACATTTTAATGGGCAGTGCTCTTTCGATTCTTTGTAGTTTTGATTCCAGTGAATCAATGTGCTCCCGTTGACCAAGCGTTATGCTCTCCAGGTTCTCTATGTGACTGGCGGTGAGCTGGAACTTATTAAAAATATACTCTTCTCGCTCCAACTGATGATCAAGATTAATGGTTGGTTCAGCTAGAAGCACAACCTTTTCTTTGCCGTACATATCTTGGACTCGCTCTACTCCAGTAGTACTTGCATAGCTACAGTCGACTGTCTTGGTATTGCTCTGCTTTGTCGTTTTATTGCTGGCGGATATAACACTTACGGGATCTAACATGTTTAATGGATTTAGGAACTGGAGCGAAACAGTACAATATATTCCTTGTACGAGCGTTAGAAAATCGCGACCAAATTCATTCCAAACAAAGTAATCCTGCTCTCCCGATCCATGATACGATGACGGTAATAACTTTTCCTTTTTTTCGTTCTGTGCCAAGCTTGCTCTTACTACGGTGTTTTTTTCGAGACGCAGTGGAACCGTAAATAGGTGAATGCCGTTTGGCTTCAACACTCTCTTTATCTCTTCAAGTGCCTTTAGTGGGTCAGGGACATGTTCTAGGGTATCTGAGGTTAATACGATGTCAAACGAGTCATCGGCATACGATAAGGCCATGAGATCCTCATGGGGCACTTCTGGAACTGTTGACCCGTATTCCGAATAAGAAAGATTAGGGATGTTTTTAAGAATATCGTGTAATACGCCGCATGAATTAATCTCGGCCACTTTTAGATTATGCAACTTTCCATTTTCGATTGCTTCATTGAGGCTCATGGGATCTTCTCTGGATACATGAAGGCTTAATGCTTTTGCTAGTGCGCGTAATCTATACGAACATCCGCAGAACTGACAGAACATTGACTCCCTGCAGCTAAAAGCAACGCGCTCATCGTTATCCAGGTTCCAGTCCTCTGCCAGCTTGTGGTTGATTATTTTCTTGTACGCGTATGGCCCAAATGCCCCGCATGCGTCACATATACCAGAGGTCTTTTTGACCGAAAAGTCGTTGTTCGGCCGCAGGTAATCCCCCAGCTGCAAGATGTCTTTGTTAGTTATCGTGCTCATAAGTTACGTTTAGTTTATGTGTGGTGTTGATGTGACCGTGGCTTTTCTGTCTTTTTCTCACCTTAAATGTGGCCGCGTTTTCGAGCCATTCATAGATAACGCTCCCGACTGAGTCTGCTGCTGCTGGAGATATGTGCAATGTCCCAGTATTGAAAGCGTTCGGAATAATCCATTCGATATTGACTACTTCGCCAGGGATTATATCTTTCGTCTTATACTCACACCAGAGTGTGTTTGATTGAAATATAATCTGACCCGAAACGTCCGTTATGGTGATTCCGTAAACCGGTCTTTCTACAGAGCTTACGGCTTCAAATTGAACCCTAATAACGATTTGCGAATCCTCGTCTTTAAATGATCTCGCTTCATCACCCCCCTCTTTCCCGACATATACTTTGTTGATCTTTATCTCTCCCGTTCCCCAACGATTCTTTATGTCGTCTTTGCTGCTGTCCGTTTCGGGTCTTGCGGTCTGTTCGTCATGACGTTCTTCGGTTTCATTAAGAATATCTAGATAGGTGTTCACGACACGGTCTATTGGGCCCTCGTAGACTATGCTGCCGTTTTCAACCACAATCCCTTTATCGCAATACTCCTGCAGCGCTCCAGTATCGTGGCTAACGAATACTACGGTCTGCTTGTTCTTTTTAAGGGTCTTGAAGTAGTCATAGCATTTTTTTTGAAATATGGCGTCTCCGACGGCCAACACTTCATCCAACACTAATATGTCGCTCTGCGCCCGAATAGCAATGGAGAATGCCAACCTCACCTGCATGCCCGACGAATAGTTTTTAAGCTTTTGGTCCATGAACCGATCAATTTCAGCAAATTCTACAATGTCATCGTACATTGCTTCCATTTCTTTGTGGTTAAAGCCGAGCAGGGCACCATTAAGAAACACGTTTTCTCGACCCGTCAGCTCTGGGCTAAAGCCAACACCCAGCTCAATGAACGGCGTAAGCTTACCTTCAACCTGTATGTTGCCTTCGGTTGGTGTGTATATATTGGCCAGCATTTTGAGGAGCGTACTTTTGCCTGATCCATTGCGACCAACTATGCCAAAAAATTCACCTTTCTTGATATTGAAAGTTATGTCCTTCAAAACTTGTTGGCGCTCAAACGTTCGTTTGCCTCCACGAAATGAATTTATGAGCACGCTCTTTATGGAGCTCTGCCTTTCATGCGGCAGCCGGAATGTTTTACCGACATGATTAACGCTAATGGCTACTTCGTCTGCCATCTAGATGTTCTCCGCGAAACTATTCGCCTGACTTTTAAAATAAAGCAGTCCGCCGACAAGCACCACGCCGACGACGACAAACGGGACAAATGCATACAGACCACCATCAAATGCCCGCGACGTTGTGATTACTAGATTGTCGTGCGTAATGGTTGCATACCGAGCATCTTGTATGGCCTGTGCCATGGGGTTTAATAGTAGTATTTTGCGGAATGTTTCGTTGGGTACTATTGAAAGCGAGTACAGAATGGGTGTTAGGTAGAACCCCGCCTGTAATATTACTTCCCATATGTAACTAATGTCACGGAACTTAACAAACGCCGCCGACAAAAATAGTGATAAGCCTAGTGCAAATATATAAACTTCGATTAATATTAGAGGCAACAGAAGGGCGGTAGTCTGTAAATCAACCCCACTCCAGATCATAAACAACAATACCACGATAAGGTTTAAACCCAAGTTAATCAGTGCCGATATACTACTACTGAACACGATGATCCATCGAGGAATACGGATTTTTCTTATAAGGTCGCCACGACCGACAATCGAGCCCAAACTTTGAGTTGTCATCTCAAGGAAAAAGTTCCAAATGACTATGCCCAGCAAGAGGTAGGTAGGAAAGTGTGGGATGCCGCCGCCAGACTTTATGACTTTTACAAAAACAATGTAAAGTATCACAAAGAGTAAGAGTGGCCGCAGGAGGGACCAGGCATAGCCAAGAACTGACCCTTGGTAGCGGAGCTTAAAGTCTGTACGGACTAACTCGCTCAAGAGAGCTCGGTTCTGCTTCGAGAAGATACGTTTGAACATTGCTTATAGGGTATTATAACAGCTACGGGGTGCCGTTGAAACGGGCGGTACTCGACAAAAAGGATTAAATTCCTTCTTGTCTCCGTTCCTACGTTATAGAATGAAGAATATGTCGAAGTCGACCAGCCATCCTGTTGTAGTTATTCCTAACCTTAATGGTGGTGAGGAGTTGCTGTCTGCCGTCAAATCACTGATCGGGCAAACCCTGAACCCGCACATTATAGTAGTCGATAATGCTTCGGCCGACGGATCGGTCGAAAAACTGCAAGCCGCCTACCCTTCGGTGGAGATTATTCTGAATGGTCGGAATGAGGGTTACGCCGGTGGCGTGAACCCAGGCCTAAGGCGAGCTATTGAGCTTGGTGCCGACTACGCCGCACCTTTTAATGACGATGCCGTAGCTGACAAAGACTGGCTTAAACACCTCGTCGATTATCTAGAAAAACATCCGGAAGTGGGTGCTGCAGCGTGCAAAGTGCTCAAGACAGACGGTAAGTACATCGATAGTACGGGGGACTTTTACACAGTCTGGGGCCTGCCCTACCCACGGGGCCGCGGCGAGGTAGACAGTGGGCAATACAACGCACAAACCGATATATTTGCTGCCAGCGGCGCCGCCAGCCTTTTCCGGGTCGAGACGCTCAAAGAAGTCGGTCTTTTTGATGAAGATTTCTTCGCGTACTACGAGGATGTGGACCTTGGCTTCCGCATGCAATTAGCCGGTTGGAAGGTCGCGTTTGTGCCCGATTCCGTGGTATACCATGCCATCGGCATGACCAGTGGCCGCATAAAAGGCTTTACCACCTATCAAGCCATGAAAAACACGACACTTTTGCTCTACAAGAATGTACCTCGTAAGTTTTTGTGGCGGGTTGGGTGGCGTCATCTGGTTATTCATACTCTGTTCTTTGCCCGATCTGTCACACGTGGTCAAGGCTGGATCGCACTAAGAGGCGATGCGCGCGGCACGTTCTTGCTTTTCAAAAAGCATGCTGAGCGCAAGCGCATCCAAAAATCACGCAAAGTTTCTGATGAATACATCTGGGGGATGATGGTGCACAACCTGCCACCGAACGCCAATGTGCTGCGTATTTTACGAACTAGGTGGTGGAAAATAATAGGGAGAAAAACGTGAAGATTGTCATAGACGCCCGCATATCTGGTACTAGTACTGGTCGGTACATCGACAAGCTAATAGAACATCTACACACGCTACAACCAAAACACCAAGTGATTATCCTGACCAAAGCAGAGCAATTGGAATTCATAAATAAGATCGCTCCGTCATTTGCGGTGATCGAAACTTCTTTTAAGGAATTTTCTTTCGACGAACAAATCGGCCTAATGCGCCAAATACGTGGGCTCGAGCCAGATTTAGTACATTTCGGCATGGTGCAGCAACCAATCATGTACCACGGCAGGGTCGTGACAACCATGCACGATCTCACTACAGTACGCTTTAAGAACCCCAGCAAAAACCCAGTGGTATTTTGGATAAAACAGCGTGTATATGCCCAAGTAAATAAGCGAGCAGCAAGGAAGTCTGCCGCCATCCTGACGGGTTCGCAGTTTGTGAAGGACGATATTGTAGCGTTTGCGGGTGTGAACCCAGATAAAGTCACCGTAACACACGAGTCAGCCGACCAAATCCCTGACGTACCCGAAGTTGTTGTTGGGCTTGATGGCACACCCTTCATCATGTACGTTGGACGACCGATGACACACAAGAACCTTCCTCGGCTAATTAAGGCCTATGCGGAGCTCAAAAAAACCCGGCCAGAGCTCAAGCTCGTGCTGGCAGGCAAAAAAGATGTGCTCTACGAACAGATTGAGCGGCAGGCAGAGGCGGACGGAGTTAAAGATGTCGTGTTTACTGGTTTTGTGAGTGAAGGCCAGCTGCGCTGGCTGTACGAGCACTGCGCAGCCTATATTTTCCCTAGTCTAAGCGAAGGCTTTGGTCTGCCCGGGCTGGAAGCTATGCTGCACGGCGCACCGGTGGTTAGTAGTAACGCCACTTGTCTGCCTGAAATCTACGGCGACGCGGCACATTATTTTGACCCGCTCGATGTGAATGATATTGCCACTAAAATAGACGAGGTTTTGAGTGATAATTCCCTACGTCAAGACTTGATCACCAAAGGCAAAGCCCAAGCCGCCAAATATTCTTGGCAACGCATGGCCGAACAGACTCTCGCTGTCTACCAAAAGATCTTAGGCGAGTAGTCTGTTGATTGCAGAGTAGCCAACTAGTGGGCTGGGTGGTAGGTGTGGCCACCATCCAAGCTATGTGCAGCGTGACGAGCGGTATCGACTAGCCATAGAGCACCCAGTACGCTTGCTAAGCTGTAAAAGATAAACGAGCTAGTCATGAATATACCGACGGCTGCCAGGCCTACTGCGGCAATCCCAAACACCATTTCGCCAACGTTCAAGAAGCTAAAGTTCGAGAAGTCGAAACGGCTAAATAGCGCCATCACTAAACCGGTACCTGCCAGCACCGCGACCGCGCTGCGCCAACTGCCAATCACTGCCCATGGGTAGTCGTAAAATTTTGCGTACACAATAGAGCCGCCGGCTAGGGCTACTAGTGTGGTGATTATGTCTTTCCAGTTGAGTTTCATAATACTTCCCTCCTTAAATTCAGTTTATGGGGTTGCTGGATCACTGCTTTCATAGGCGCACCTCCCGCTTACACGCTCTATTGTGAGCGTGGTTATCCAGGCTGTCAGTGACTAGCCACACGCTGGGAGCGTGACATAGGTCTCATTTGCCTCGTCTACAGATATGGTGAGGGGTGTATTCTAGCTGCCGTCTTCACGTTCACAGCTGGGTTTGTTTTGGTGGGCTGCTCGGTATCGAGCCAGTTTTCGAGGAGTTCGGTGTGCAGACCGGCTGCTTTTTCAGCATCCAGGAATGCCTGCATGTCACCTTTAAACTCTGGTCGAAAATGCATCAGTACGATGTCGCCGGCTTGCAGGCCATGGCCCACCTGGTACTGCATGGCTCTACCGTTTGCCTTGGCAATCCATAGCACAACCGCTTTCATGCCACACGCGGCGGCAGCCCGCTGGGTGTCTATATTGTAATCGCCGCCGGGTGGGCGGAACAGTACGGGTCGACGGCCAAACTGTTGTTGCTGCAAATCGGCCTCGTCGCAAATTTCTTGCTTTTGCTCGTTGTAACCCAGCCGAGACAAGAGTTTGTGGTTAACGGTATGGTCTTCTATGAGCGACCCTTCGGTCATGAAATCGATAAAAAATGACGGGTTATCTTTGATAAATCGATTGGCTAAAAACAGCGACGCCTTGATGCCATTATCTTGCATGAGTTGTAGCTCGAACGCTTGTTTGTTGGCGCCATCGTCGATGCCTAGGAAAACTACCGGTTCTTTGGTTGGTATTTTGTTAATTACTGGGGCAAGGCCATTCCTGACAGGTGGGATAGCGTAGTCTGGGGCTAGTGCATGTAGTTTTGGGGGTGTTGTCGCGGCCGACTTAGGTGTGAGTGGCTCGTCGTGCGCAATGGAGCTTCTGGATATAGTTTGGGGTTTGTGGTGGTGAGTTAGATAATACCGGGTACTAAGCAGCCCAGCAGCCGCCATGATGACTGCTGCCACAACAAGAATAATCCAGCCACTCCGTTTATGCCGGTGTTTAGCTGGTTTTTTTCGTTTTTGCATGTTTTTGTTCGTTTATTCGGTAGGTTTGAGGACGATGTGGCGGTCACGGCCTTCGCCAACGGAATCGCTAACGAGTCCAGCTTCGGCGGCAACTTTGTGCACCACGCGGCGGTCGGCGGCGTTCATGGGACGAACTTCGAAAGTTTCACCGCTATCTTTGACGTGTTTTATCCATTGTTCGGCGGTTTCGGCGAGGCGCTCGGCGCGCTGCTTCTTATACTCTGCCACATCAACGTTCACGCGGCTTATTTCGTAGTTTTGGCTCTTTAGGGCATTGCTGACTAAGAATTGCAGGGCACGCATGGTTTCGCCACGTTGGCCGATCAAAAAACCATTCAAATGGGTCGATGGTATGTTGAGCTCGATAACTTCCCCGTCCTCGCTGGTGGCATAGACATCGGTGTTGAGACCAAAAAACGACAACAAGTCCTCTAGGTACTTCTTGGCATAGACGATTGACTCTTCCATTTACTTACGCCTCCGGCTTATGAGACAAACCTGGCGGTTTTTCTCATCGCGCAGGGAGCCGAAGTAAATTCGGCTGCGCTGGCTGCTCTTTTCCTTTGCCATTACTTCCTCCGTTTCTTCTTAGAACTTTTGGATTTGGAAGATTTCTTTTGTTTTGGTTTTGATTGACTAACCACTTCGGCTTCGGCGATTTTGGAAACATCCTTAGTGGAGTCCTTGGCGTCAGCAATAATCTCCATTTCAGTCTCGTCTTTGCGCAACACACGGCTCTGTTGGATAAAGGCCACAATTCCACCGGTCAGCCAGTACAGGCTCAGCGCCGAGGCGATATTGACCGTAAACAAGAAGATCATGACCGGCAAGATATACATCGTGTTTCGTCCAACGGCGGCGTTGACTTCGCTTTGGTCGGTTTGCTTGCCGCCGCCAGCTTCCTTGAGGATATCGCGAAGTTTGCGGGCGTTCTTGTCGGTTGGCATCAGCTGCTTGCTGGCCAGGAACTGCATAATGGCCGAGCCAAGCACGATTAATAGTGCGGGCCAGTAAGTACCCTTGGGGCCAAGGGCGCTGCGAGTCAGATCAACGAAGCCGAATAGGGTGTTGTCGAAGTGGTGGATGTTCTGAGCCAACTCTTTCATCCAGGGCAGATGCTGCAGAGCAGGATAAGAGAAGCTGACTAGACTGTGGGGGTCGTCGATGACTTTGCGTAGGCCGATATACAGGCCGATGAGGATTGGCATCTGTAGCAGCACTACGCCAATCGAGCCAAAAGGGTTAACCCCACGCTCTTTGTAGAGCTCCATCAACATAACCGATTCTTGTTGGCGGTTGCCTTTGGCTTCTTTCTTGATGCGCTTTATCTCCGGCTGGAGGGTGCGCATAATCTTGGCTTGGTGAAGTTGTTTGCGGACAAGTGGCCAAAGCAGTAAACGAATAAGAATCGTGAATAGGATGATCGCCAAACCAAAGTTATGGCCAGGAATCAGTGCGTAAATAAGCACCAAAACGTTAAAAATAGGCTGCACAATAAATGTCGTAAACATATCTCTACTCGCTATCCTTGCCTTTAACTATAGCACGACCGGTGGTGGGTGGGCGCGTGGCTTTGTTGTCTTTTTTGGTGATTCCGGCCTTTTTTAGGAGCTGGTCGATGGTTTTTTCGACGACTTCGGCCGGCATAGTGGCAAGCTGCGCGTCGTACACCATCAGTACCATGTCATAGGCACCATTAATTGAGCCTGCTTTATTGCGCACTACCTCATATAGTCGGCGACGGATACGGTTACGCACTACGGCTAGTTTGCTGACCTTGCGACTGACAACCACCGCCAGACGGTAATCACGACGGCGATCGTTGGTGACGTATTTTAGCGACGCGTATTGGCTGCGGGTCACTTGGCCTCGCTTGTAAACGTAATTAAGGCTGGCCCGACCATGAAATCTGTTTTTGCGACCAATCATATGTTACTCAGTATAAAGTGAAAGGCTCATAAAGTTATAAAGTAAGCGCTATGCGCGCTAACAACCTTATAAATATCTAGTTTAGGCGGAGAGCTTGGCGCGGCCTTTATTGCGGCGGCGCTGCAACAAAGAACGTCCAGCGCGAGTCGACATGCGCTTCATAAAACCATGTACGCGTGAGCGATGGCGTTTTTTCGGTTGATAGGTTCGTTTTGGCATAATTTATTCTCTTCCAGCTTAACACAGTTAGACCGCTTACCGGGTCTACCGCCGTTTTACATCTGTGACATGGTATCAAGTTTTCCACTTTTCGCCAAGTACTATCCACAGTTTGTCAGATGGTGGCCGCGCCTGTGTACAACTTGACCTCTTTTTGTGTATTTTTTGTCACACGAAATAGTTGTAGAAATTATTGTGGAAAACTTGTCCGAAGGTAGCGTATAGTTATGCACAGGTTCAAATAAGGTTTGAGGGGAAAATGCAGCAAGAACGGCTCTGGCAAGCAGTGCTCGGGGAAATTGAAATCACGATTTCGCGTGGCAACTTCCTAACGTGGTTTAAAAACACGGTCTTGCTCAAGAGTCAGCCCGATAACATCGTCATTGGGGTCCCGAACGTCTTTATAAAACAGCAGCTGGAGCGCAAGTACACCGAACTTATCACCGAGTTATTGCAAAAGAACGGACTCTCTCCGACTTCTATTACTTACAAGATTCACACTATTGGTGCCAAGCGCCCCAGCGAAGACCCGATGATACTTGATCAAGCCGTAGCGGCGGCCAGCGCCGCAACCCTATCTATGAGCGGCCAACGACAACAAGCCAGCAGCCTGTCACACACTTACCGTCAGGGATTAAACGAGCGCTATACTTTCGATAACTTTATTGTCGGCAGCGGTAATGAGCTGGCCTATGCCGCTTGCCAGGCGATCGCCCAAAACCCCGGCACCAAGTATAACCCGCTATTCGTATACGGTGGCGTAGGTATCGGCAAGACGCACCTTATCCAGGCTGTGGGTAATGCTGTGCTAGCCAACAAAAAGGACAGTCGAGTCGTTTATATTAGTAGTGAGCAGTTCTTACAAGAGTTTGTAGACGCTGTACGGTTCAAGAAAAATACTGATTTTGCTGACTTTTACAGAAGTGCTGATGTGTTGATCGTGGACGACATACAGTTTATCGCCGGTAAAGAAAAGGTCCAGGAAGAGTTCTTTCATACCTTCAACGCGCTACACCAAGGCAGTAAGCAAATTATTATCAGTAGCGATAAGCCACCACGCGATATTCCAACCTTGGAGGAGCGCCTGCGATCACGCTTTGCTTGGGGCATGAGTATTGATATGCAGAATCCTGACTTCGAAACGCGCTGCGCGATTATACAAACAAAAGCGCAACCAACTGGTGTATCACTACCTACGGATGTGGTTGAGTATTTGGCTACCAACGTGCAAACAAACATTCGCGAGCTCGAGGGTGCCCTAAACCAGTTGCTAGCATTTTGTGAAATGCGCGAACTAGAGCCCAACCTGGCTATCGTTTCCGGTTTGCTCGGCTCGGCTCGCACCCGGCCGAAACACGTCAGTGCCCGCCAGATAGTCGAGCGCACGGCTAGGCACTTCCAGATTAGTATTGAGGATATTTTGGGGCCAAAGCGTGACAAAGATATTGTGGTGCCGCGGCAAATTGCCATGTATATGCTGCGGAGTGAGCTGCACCTTAGTTTTCCAAAGATCGCGCGCGAGCTGGGTCGCAAAGACCACACGACGGCTATCCATTCGGTAGAGAAGATCGAACACGAATCTCGCCTGGATTCCGACATGCGCGAGGCTTTGTCCGAGATTAAGGAGCGCCTGTATGCCTAGGCTGGAAAATGGCTGGGGAGGACGTGTGTACAACCTGTGCGCTACGCGTGTACAGACCCTGGGTTTACACACAGTGTCTGGCCTCCCACACAAAAACGTAGTGCACAACAAGCTAGTTATACCCCCACAAACCAACACGCTAGCCACTCACTTATACGCAGGTTTGAATACAATATTTACTCTGTTTTTTGATCACTTTTCCCCTGTTTCCACAGTCCCTATAACAAGCATAATAAATCTAAAAAGAAATAAATTATTAGTAAGGAGCGCTGCATGAAACTAAAAGTAACCCAGGAAAATCTAAACAAGGCGCTTGGCCTAGTTGCGCGAGTGGCTAGTACCCGCGGTACCCTACCAATTCTAGGCAACGTGCTACTTAAAATTACCGACAATCGTTTAAGTGTGGCGGCAACCAATCTCGACATTGCTATTAATTGTTACCTTGGGGCCCAAGTTACAACCGAAGGTGCTTTAACCGTACCAGCCCGCCTTCTACAAGACTTTGTTGGTAGTTTACCGAGTGGGGTGATCGAGCTCGAGCAAGACGAGCAGCGCCTCAAACTCACCACCGACGGCTACAAGTCAGTAATCAACGGTGTGGCTGCAGACGAATTTCCAGTCATGCCTGCAATAGTCGGTGGTCAGAGTTGGAAAATACCTGGTCCAGCACTCCGTGAAGGCTTGCAACAGGTGCTGATGGCTGCATCCTCAGATGAAACTCGACCGGTCTTAACTGGTGTACTATTCCAGACAGTCGAAGGTGTCTTGCATATCGCCGCCACGGACAGTTACCGATTAGCAGAAAAACAACTCATAAAAACAAAACAAGACACCAAACTATTGATCCCAGCCAGCGCCCTGCAGGACGTGGCTAGGATTATTCATGACTTTTCTGGCGATGTTGAGATAACTCACGATGATCAACAGGTGTTATTTCGAGCTAATGACGTAGAGCTGGTAGCCCGTCTAATTGAAGGAAACTACCCCGACTACCGCAAGCTCATCCCTGCCAAGTTCGCAACTACCGCAACTCTTCCGCGTGCCGAGCTGACAAATATAGCTAAAGTATCGAGTTTGTTTGCCCGCGAAAGCGCCGGCAGTATAATGATAAGTGTCGACGAGGCCGACAAGAGCCTGAGCATCCAGTCGATTGCTTCACAACTAGGCGAGAACACCGCCAAGGCTACCGTAGAAGCCGCCGGCAGCGGCTCGATAACCCTAAATTCTCGCTATTTACTAGATGGACTGCAGGCGATGGACGGCGAATCCGTACAGCTAGGCTTTAATGGTAAACTCGAGGCCGCCATGCTGATTGACCCAAATAAAAACGACTACCTACACATAATCATGCCCCTGAAGAGCTAGGCCGGGCTACAATAGTCAGTAATGATTACTGATCTCAGACTGCAACACTTTCGCTCATACACCGACACATCCTTCGAGTTCGGTGCCCAGGTGAATATCATCGTGGGGCCAAACGCTAGCGGCAAAACCAATCTATTAGAAGCAATTCTAGTGCTGGCGCGCGGCAACTCCTATCGAGTAAGAGATAATGAGCTTGTCCAGTTTGGTAAGCCTTGGTGCCGGCTCGATGCCGATTTAGACGCACCTGAGGCAAAGCGAACCGTCAAAATTGAAAGCGAGCCAAAACCGTCTAAAACATACGATCTAGATGATAAAATATATCATCGCCTGAGTATGCAACACACTTTGCCAACGGTGTTATTCGAGCCAAATCACCTTGCACTCTTGCATGGAACCCCGGAACTGCGTCGCAACTACCTCGATGAGTTACTCGAACAGACTATCCCAAGCTATGGAAGTCATCGAAGGGTTTACCGCCGATTACTTTCACAACGGAACGCGCTTCTAAAACAACCGAAACAACCATCGAGCGAAGAAATGTTCCCCTGGAACCTGCGTCTAAGCGAAATGGGCGCGAGCCTAGCTCGCCACCGCGCCGAAGTTGTCGATATGATCAGCCAAACCCTGCCCGGCCTGTACGCCAAGCTATCGGGCACAAAAAACAAAGTCAAACTAGTATATAAACCCAGCTTCCCACTCGAGACTTACGAGTCACAAATGATGCACAAACTCGAAACCCACGCCGCCATCGATGCTCAGCGAGGCTTTACGGCATACGGGCCCCACCGCGAGGACTTTACCGTATTTTTTGATGGTCACCCTTCCGAGGAGACCGCATCGCGCGGCGAGACGCGCACAGTCATCCTGGCGCTCAAGATCATAGAATTGCAGCGCCTAGAGGCCATCCGGCAGCAAACACCCCTGCTGTTGCTCGACGACGTGTTTAGCGAGCTCGACGGCGCTCGCCGCCGGGCTCTTACCAGCTATCTGCAAAGCTACCAGACTTTTTTAACCACCACAGACGCCGATGTTGTCGTCAAACACTTCACCGAAACCAGCACGGTTATTCCACTCAAAAAAGATCACTAAAGTCCGTCGGAATACTTGTCGATATATACAATTTCGTATAGCGTCGGGTCGTAACCCTTGAATGTTAACCACTGGATAGCTTGCTGCTTGCCGGCGGCTGAATACACAGTTATATACAGAGCGGTAGCGACCGGATCGTTCGGGTTTTTCAGTGATTTACCGTAGTCAACACGATAAAAATTATCGACATGGGGTAGTTCTTTGATGAGAGGCAGTCGGGTAACTTGTTCTCTGCTGGTTGAGGTAGCTTCGTTTTGAACAATGCTCTGATACAGATTGTTATCATCCGGGTGGTTTGCATACCACTGTTCACCAACAACCGAATTTGGCGAAAGAGCCAAAAATACCTTTGTGGCACCCTTTGTGGGCACGACAAAACTCTTCGTTCCATCACTAAACCCTGTCATGGTCGCCCGCAGAGTATGTTTTCCCGGGACTATATAGTGCCCGCCCGGCTTTATTGTTTTGCCGTCGAGCTGTAAATTAGCTACGCTCGGCGCCAAGTAAATAGTCGTATTTGCCGATTTATGGAGAATAATCAATACAATAATTACAACCACACCCAATGCGAGTAGTACGGGTGCCAATCGGCGCCATGAACGACTAGTTTGCATATCAAACTCCTCCCTTAAATCGTGCAATTATATAATCACCTGCTACATTTGCGTTATAGGCGGAAGGCACGAATGAGCTCGGTGAACCGGCGAATTCCTCGTTTGCGCCAACCCATGAAGCTGACCGCGAATTGCTACCATCGGGCTGTGGCCCAACGTATATATAGGTGTGTGCTGAGCTGATCAAGATGTCACCGGCGGCAAATTGAGAAGTATTGCTGGCTGGCATTACATCATAAAGCTCAGGGTGTGATTTAACGTAGTCACGTTGTGACGTTGTCGTTGCCAAAACATAGTTTTTATCTACGCCACTACTACGCATAACCGTAGCTACAAAACGACCACAGTCACTCCAATAGTTCTCTGGTGGGTCGGTGCCGTGAACTGTTGGCATAGTCTTTTGATAGCTTGGTTTTGCGTCGGCTTTGCGCCACTGGTTTGGTTTACTTGAGTCCCAGGCAAGATTTAGGGCAGTCTGCACAATACTACCCTGGACAGCCCCAACACCACAACTCCCGGCAGTTGTGGCTCCACTCGGCGACGGTGCCCCAGCTGCCCCACCCGTGTTGTCGATAACAGTCCCCAAGGCGTTGCCATAGCTCGGGTTACCGTGTTGGAAATCGGTCGTTACTAGGTAGTACACGTTTTTGACATAGTTTATTGTTTCTTTTGATAAGCCGGGTGCGTCAACTGGCGAGGACGGCGTAGTATATTGTTCCATCGTACCGCCGCCGGCGTTGTATGCCCCCGCAATGTACGTGAAAGGTAACGGAGTGTGGGTGTACGGATGGGTTAGGTTACCTAGGGGCGTAGAGCTGGTGCCGCCATTGCCAACGATTAGCTTGGCGGCGCTAAATGCAGCATCTGCCAAGTTTTGAACGTCTGTTTTACCATCGCCATCGCCATCGGTCTTATAAGCATCCCAGGTACCAGGCATAAACTGGAAGGGGCCATTCGCCCCACTGGGTGATGTAGCCCACGGACCAGCGGGGTTTGGCCAAGCATTTCCATGTTCTGTTACAAACAAAGCCGCTAGGTAATTAGGGTTTATTTTGGCTGCGGACGCGGCCTTTGTGAAGAGATCTCTATAGGCTACTGGGACATTTTGTGAAAGTGTTCCTGAAGGTGCATCGGCGCTACCGCACACATCCTCCTCCACATTGAAGTAATGAATCTGCTCTGCAAAAAGGTCCTTTTGTGACTGTGACAGTTGAGCATACGCCGGCCGGGCATAAGTAACTAAGCAACCAACTGCGAACAAGGCTGTGAACGCGAGAGCTACTGCCTGGCCACGGCGCGCCTTAACCGCCCAATTACAGCGTGTTACCACGTTGGCCATCCTGCTGGTAAGGCCGCCTGGCTTTCACCGCTACTCCCGCCGGGGCCACTAATAATGCCCGGTGCGGCACCAAGTTTTTGTAAGAGCTGCGAGAAGTTCTTGCCAAATGATGTCGCCAACCCTTGTGAGGTATACTCGCTTTTAGCCATAGCCACACCGCCATTCTTGGGGTCTTGCGCCCAGCCGATCTCCAGGGAATAACCACCCGGCTCCATGTTGCACAACACAGTGTTAGAAGTTACGGTCTGCCCTATATGAACTAAGGCCGGGCACCCCTCCGCCACGAAGACGAATTTGCCCTTAGCTGGCCCATCAGACAACTGATAAACAATAAACCAACCGTACCAACCAGAGTCAGCCGTGTGCAAGACGGTACCATTACCAATAGCATAGACTGGTCCGCCCGCGCCACCATAGTCGACACCTTGGTCTATGCGATTCGGCAAAGGACTTTTGATGTCACGAAACGGGTTTTTGTAGGCACTGATGTCACTAGCGGTTGTTTGAGCGACTGTGTTGGCAGCAGCCGCGCCAATACCATCGTTGGCGCAAGACTGGGCATCGTCTAGTTGGGCACATGCGTAACCTTCCATAATGCCGGTATCGAAGATAAAGAACCGGATTTTTAGCCAGTTTGCGTCACCCGAGCTGGTGCATCCACCCTGGTCGTATTTTGCACTATAAATATCTACGTCTTTTTGGGGAGTAACATCCCAAAGGCCATCCGCACCCTTACCGATGCCCACCCCAAAGCAGGCCTGAGCCTTGGTGATATACGTTGCTCCATTTGGTCCGTCGAGAAGCGTAGCCACGGCGTCAGCATTGTCGTAGGGGTTTTCTACGGCGGCATTATTCAGGTCGGCGGCACTGAAGCCAATTTCCGGAAAACCGTAGTCGTAAGCTGTGCTTGTAACCGCCTGTGCATGTGGAAAAATGGCAGCCGGTAATCTGATGATTGAGCTACCAATGTTCATAAACCGACTAGTTAGGCTGGCAATATTCTGAGACATGTTAGGGCTTTGACTGTCGATAGCGTGAGCAAGCATCGAACGGCTGTCGTACGGGTCAAATAGCCGGCTGGCCAGACTTTTTGATTTGAAGTTTGCTTGGTCTATAGCATTGCTTTGAGTGGTCAGCTCTGCGCTTTGTGAGCTTGTCAGGGCGGTGCCTCCAAATTGTAGCGCTGCGGCATTAGCCCCGAGCCGTGCTCCGTAATCGACGTTACTGCCCCATTCGGCGCCACTGGCTAGCACGTTTACAGCGTCACCGGCTAGGAATTCGGCAGCTTTTTGAATAAGCGGACCGGTCAGGGCGGCGCCGGCTATAAAGCCAGAGATCGTGGAAACAGTTCCACCCGATATAATGCCCAAACCAATACTCACCACACCTGTTATTGCCTGCCCAACACCACTACAGATAGCTCCGAGATTATTTGTCCAGCTTAACCACGAAATAGAGTTTTTCGTTATCAGATCTTTAGTACCACTCGATATATCAGTACCGCCCTTTTGACCAGTCTCGGCTCGTATCGGGAGCGACTGATCCCAGGTGTCGACTGTTCCGTTATCGTTCATATGGCTAAAGCTTTGTGACAGGTAGCTTAACTCTGCCGGGTCAACATCCTGCCCGCTCATAATTTGATAGCCAACCGTGATAGCATTCATACCCATTCGCGTGAGAGGGACGATAACCTGCGCGTAGCGGATCTCCGGTACGGAATCATTAACCGCCTTTAGGGCGCAAGCGACGCCTGCCGCAGCAGCCACACCACCCGCGATGCCAGCTCCTTTACTATTCGCAAGTTTGTCTAACGTACTCTTCACTTTTCCGGAGTCCTTAACACTTGAAGACGCGCTGGCTTGCTCTTCTGGTGTCAGGGGAATAGGATTGCCGTTCGCGTCGGTGTTCTGCCCTCTAGCACCGTCGAGCGTTACCGGCGGTTCCACGCCAGACTTCAGACGCTCCTTCCATTTGTCCTTCAAGCTGTTCGCGATCTTGACCGCGCTGTTGTTCACCTTTTTGTCGACAATTTTTAAGGGGTGCCAGGTGACAAGCCCGAACTTTCCTAGTACTCGGACGCGCACGGCTGTCGTAAGTTTGGCGTCACCAAGCTCACTGAGCGCCGCGCTTAGTGACTTGCGCTGACTCCAGAACCCTTTCGCGTCGACCGTTATCTTATTGCCGTTTATCGTGGGCTTGAAGCCGGTTTTTTGTTCGAATGCCGCCGCTGCTTGCTGCGGAGTCATCCCTTTATAAGGAGAGTTGGCGTGTTCAGTATCAAGCGTAAACCCCTTATAGGTATCGAGTTTATTATTGTATTCAGGGACGATGCCTATATCACTCAGCTTGTTAATAATTTTTCCATGATAATTGCTGGCTAGGAAGCCCATTCGGGTTTCTCCAACATGACCTTTGGATCGCAAAAAACGATACATCTTGCTCATTCGGCCGTCACCAGCATTTTCTTGATTAGAAAAATGCGCGCCGTGCAAGACCTGAGCCAAATGAATGAACTCCATAGGTCCGGATATAATTGACAAGCCGAACATACTGCCGCCAACTACTATGCCGGTGCCTAGACCGGCGGCTTTGACTTTCTTCTTGGTCCAAAAACGCCCTTTGCGTTTACTTGAACCATCCCCAGTGAAACCGCTGCCAACTTGGTCGTCGCTAGCCACGCCACCGTCATTTACTTCGCCAGCCGTGCTACCAAACTTATCGTTGGCCGCACGATTCTCGGCACCAGCAACGTCGGGTGAAGTAAGCCCTCGCGCATCTGTAGGTACGGTTGGTTCAGCTGCCGCCTGCTCCGCGCTATTAAGTTCGCCAGGTTCGAATTTTTTGTCAGAATCAGGGTCGTAGGTTTGTACAGCCATGGCTACGATAGGTTATTGGCGCTACCCGGGTAGAGTTGATTCTGTAGGTCGATGGTGCCTTGTGGCTGGTTAATATCACCCTGTTGCATGGCCTGAACCTGTGCCGGGTTTGTAGTTATGAGCCCAGTCTCGGTCGGGCTAGCGACAACTTGGATGTGAACGTGGTTTTGGCCGGCAAAAAACAGACCTTGGCCGACCGGGAATTGGCTGAGGCGTTTCTTTTCCTCGCTAGTCAGCTTAAACACGTCACTGAGCACATCGACGGCTGATGGCGACTGCTTGAGTAAGAACTGCATGCTGGCGTTGGCCACAATCGCCCGACCCATACGCGAGCCCATAAAGTCTTCGACGTCTTGGGTAATGGTAGTAATTCCTAGGTTGTACTTTCGGGCGCGCTTGGCCAGGCTGAACAAGAAATTAGCACTGTCCTCGTACTTCATAAGCTGCCAGGCTTCATCAACGATCAGCAGGCGTTTTTTCTGGTCAGACTTGGTCTTGTTCCAGATGTAATTCAAGACGATATACATGGCTACTGGGCGGAGTTCGTCTTCGAGGTCGCGGATGTTGAACACTACGAGCGGGTTGTTGATGTCGATATTGCTTTGTTGGCTAAAGATGCCCGCAAACGTACCGCTGGTGTACTTGCGAAGGCGCTGAGCTAACTGTGGTCCGGTGCCTCCCATGTGCAAAAGCGTGTCATACAGGTCGGCGATGGTGGGCGGTGTTCCAGTGTGGGTTAGTGGGTCGTTGGTGATGCCAGCCTTGGCATAGGTTTCGATAAGCGCGGCGTCCAAATCGGCTTCTTCGCTTGGCGCCAGCGCCGGGGTTAGCACGCTGTTGCCGCCTAACATCTGAGCCTGGGCACCTCCCATCATTAGCCGCAGCAAACCATGCAACGTAATCAGGTTCGAACGCAACGCGTTGTCGGCCTCTTCGGTATCGACAACCTGTGGCAGATCAAACGGGTTTATGCGGGTCGACGAATTGAGGCTGAGGCGCACGTAAGCGCCAGCTACGGCGTCACACATCCGTTCGTATTCGTTTTCTGGGTCAACAATGAATATCTCGGTGCCAAACATCAGGCTGCGCAAGGCTTCGAGTTTAACGGCGAACGATTTACCGGCACCAGATTTAGCGAAAACGACTGAGTTGCCGTTTTCGAGCGAGAAACGGTCGAAAATAACCAAACCAGAGTTGTGCATATTGATGCCGTACAAAATGCCGTTGTCCTGACTCAAATCAGCTGAGGTGAACGGGAAGCTGGTAGATATGGCGCCGGTGCTCATGTTACGGCGGATTTGTAGTTGATCGGTCATCTGTGGTACGACGCTGTTGAGCCCTTGTTCTTGCTGGGAGGTGGCGGCTTTGCTGTATACCAACTGTTGGCCAAGCATCGATTCTACTTTGTGGCTGACAAACTCCAACTCATCCAAACTACCGCCGTAAATGGTGAAGTACAGGCCAAAGCGGAAGAACCGCTCCTCCCCGACTTGTAATTTGTCGCGCATTTCCTCGGCATCGAGGATCTGAGCTTGTTTGGCGGGGTCGCGGACACGACCCTTTTCGGCATCTATTTGCAGGCCAGCCTCCAGCTGAGTCACTTTTTTTCGTAGGTTTTCGAGCACCACCTGGCTTTCGACCGGATAGATATACATCGATGTATCGATAACTTCGTCGAGGTTCACAAGGCCACTTAACCAACCAGTGTAAATAGACCTAGGGTAGCCATAAACGTAGTAGGTTCGAGCGTAACGGGTGCCGATTTGGAAGTAGCTAGGCTGAAATTCTATAGAACTTGGGGCAATAAAGTCGCGCAGCGCCGTGACACCCTTTTGAAAGGCTGTGTTGACCTCAGCCTGTTCGCGGGCCTGCTGCGCTTGGGCAATCGCCACTGGATCTAGTGGCTGCTTCTTTTTCCCAAAAGCCATCAGACGCGCCTCCCAGAGGTGTTAGTTAGAATATAGAAAGCAAGAGGCTCATAAAATGCAGCCACTTTTAACTCAGGTCGGGCGAAGTCAATCACTGGAGCTCCCTCTGCAAGTGAGCTTGCGGCGCAGCACCTTGACCCTTATGGACAATGTCGGCGGTCAGGTCGTTAAAGTTCTTGAGCTGTTGGCGAGTGGCGGTATCGGGGTTGTAGGTATCGTAATACAACTCAATCAATTCTTGGGTGTCGAGCGGCAGACCTTGGATGTTTGATTGCTGCAGGCCACCCAAAACCGCCTGCACCCGGTTGCGCAGTTCAGTTTTAGCCTTCTCCAGATCAGCCTCATTGATGACGACGTGATTTTCCTTTTTATCAAACATCTGTACGATGCCGCTAAAGAAGTTCTTGCTCTGGGTCAGCGCCTTTTGGACGTCAATCACTGGGAAATACGGGATCACCACATAAAATTTCTTATCCATAATGTTGGTTTGTTGCGCCAGCTGGTCAATATAACCAATGTAGTCGTCCATAAGTAGCGCTAGTAGCATATTGTCGTGCTCGGTGCGGATCTTGTCGAGCTTTTCGATGTAGGGTTGCAAATCGACTTTTTGTGAGCGAATAAAGATCTGAATCGGGAAATACAAAGAGTTCAAGAAACCTTGGTAGCTGTATTCGACAGCTTCTTGTTCTTGTTGGCTCATCAGATCAAAGTTGATGCTTTTGACCATCACGACCGAGCGGAACGAACCATCGTTCATAATGACGATGCCATCGCGAATCTCGGCTATTTGTAGGGTGTTCTGGGTGCTGTTTGGCCTTGATTTTGGAGCAACTGTAGCAATAGGCGGAGTGGCGCCAGGAACAACTGGTTGGCTGGCAGTCGGCTGCACCGAGTAAACAGGCGGGCTTGCCGTTGGCTGTATGGATGGTGTGGGCATGGTCTGTTGCGGCAACGGGTATGGAGTGCCCGGCGCGGTATTTTGTGGTTGTGGTATGGAGTTTTGTTCTTGCGGATTCATTAGCCTGCGGCTGCCCTACCCTTAGCTGTAACGACCGGAACTGTGTGGCGTTTAACGAAGTGAAATCACTACTTCGCCGTCATCCTCACCCTTTTGGCGTTTAGCCTGCCGGGCGATTGTCGCCACGTTTAGGTCGTCGTTGTTAGCAAGGTTCATTATAGCAGCACTATCTTTTGGTGTCATCTTTGGCGCCACTGTTTTGGCCTGCGCTAGGGCGGCGTTTTGGGCGGCGGCTTGCTCAGATAGTGGCGCGACGGTCTTCATATGTCCATAAGCGGCATGTTGGCTGGCATTTTCAGCCTTTAAATAGGCTACCAGCGCTTCTTCTTCGGCGGTTGGAGCGTCGGCTGTAGGCGCCCCGGCTGGCTCATCCTGGGTGCCAGGAGCCACCACCGGCGCATCCACGAACGTCGATGAGCCGACTGGTGCTGGTGCGGCCTGGTTCAAGAACCAGTAGTCGTTTGGCGCTGCAACCGAAGTTTGACTAGCCGGCGTAGCCTCTGTAGTAGGTTGCTGGAGCTGAGTCATTAGTTGCTGGCGGCGAGCCTGGGATGAAGCATTTATCATGGCGTCGAATTGGTGAGCCACTGGGTTGGCCTGCTCGTCGAGAATGTCGTCCGAAGCGGTGATATCAAGTCCTGACACCTCCTGGGGCAAACTACTAGCATTGACTAGTCGATCGGAGCTTTGCAGGTTTGGTTGACCGTGCTGATCGTACATATTCACATTGACATTCTTAATAGCCCAACCGCGACTGTCGATGGTGTCTGCCAGCGCGCTCAGACGACTGCGAACTTCGGTTGGCGACAAACCGTCGGAATAATTTCGCTCAACCCGCTTTGGAGCCGTGATGGTGACAAGTTCTTTGACGCCACTCTGATCCCAAATGCGTTTGCGTGGTTTCAAAAAGAAGCGAATCTTGGCCAGCGCCCAAACTTCGGTTGGCTGATCTTTGCCCCACGGGAACGCAAAAAAGCCGGTAAAGCCAGCTACCGGCATAAAGAAAATAGCCAGAAATCCGGCGTGCTTAGTTAGGCTAAGAAACGATAAATACAAACAGAGCGCCGCGATACCGGCATAAATAAACTGCCGCAAACTAAGCGGACCGATCAGCTTGTCTTCGGCCTCGACATCTTGAATAACCTTATATGTTGCCATTAACTATAAGTATAGCAAACAGCTTAAGTCTATTTATCCGTAGCGTTCTCGTATAGGTTGCGTAGTCTACGCAGTAACTCGTCGACTCGCTCTGGAGGGATAAGAACCGCGCGGGCTCTTTCGCCTTCGGCCGGCCCGACAATACCTAAGCGTTCAAGCTCACCCATAAGACGGTTCGCCTGATCAGCACTAACGCCTAGTCTGCGGTTAACCATAGGGGTGCTCCCAAATTGGGTATAGCCTACAAGCTCTATGGCCGCCAGCACTAAATCTTTGTCCATGGGTTCACGTTCGGCAAGCAGTGCTTCCTCAAGTTGGTCACCGGGGTCGTTTGGGCTAGTAGTCGTTTCTGGTGCGCCGGCTGGTCTGGTCGCCCGACGGTGAGTTCGGGGGTTACGGGGTTTATACTCGTCGCTGTAATCGTTGACTGTTTCGGTGATAGGTGGTGGCCCCTGGGGTCGTGTTGCCCGGCGACGGGGCTTCCTGGCGGATGTCGATAGAACTGTCTCGTGTTCCGTGCCTTCGTCAAGCGGAACATCAACATTGTGAGGTGGCGTAGCACCAGACTTGTTACCAGATAGACGTCCCTTGTGGTCACCCTGGGGTTGTCCGCGCTGGCCTCTGGCTGCTGCGCGAGCTGCCTCTCGAGCTTCTTCCTGGGCGGCCGCTTCTGCCTTTAGCCTAGCTAGCTCAGCGGCTGATGCAGCGCGGCTCCGCTCAAGAAGCGCCGGGTCTTCGGTTATAAGCAATCTAGAACGACGCCGGTTAGCAGATAACTCTTTTTGAGCGGCTTCCTGTTTTTCTGTAACCTCGTTGGCGGCTTTTTGTCTTTCAGATGCCGCTGCTTGGGCGCTTGCGCCAGTAACTCGGTTAACGCCACGCACAACAGTGTTCCTTTTGGCGTCTGCATACTCCCCGGCCTGCGCCATCAAAGGATCTATAACGGTTTTACCAAGCTTTCGTCTGAAACGTGCCGATAACTTCTCGCTCTGCGGCGCCGGGAACTCTGGCCGTTTGTTTATGACGGCGTAGGTCTGCCGGCCGGATTCTTTCTGCGTGGCAACCCAGCCCTCGGTCTGCAGCGCGGTAAAAATAGCTTGTGCTTCGCGTGGCGCAAACCCTAGACTTTTCTCTATAAAACCAGGTGATGTGACGGCCTGATCACTAATTTTACTGACGACGCTGGACCAGATTTCTGGATCAATAGCTACGTTAGGGTCAACCAAATCAAGGGCTTCCTGTACGGGTGGAACAGCTGTCGTTGCTTCGAATCCTGGATTTAGTGGATGTAATTGCTCAGTCATGTGTTTGTGTTAAAACCTACTATATTTATAGCAAATATATGGCTAATTGTCAACAAGCTTATATTAATAGTTATTCTATGGGTTTTGGGTGCGTTGTTTTCTGTGGATCCAAGTGTGTTTTATCGTTGGGACTTAAGGCGCTGGTGGTTGTGCAGCCGGAGGGGTCGGCGCGTTGGCATCATTAGGGTTTTGTGGGGTTATTGGCTTGATGCCAAAGCCATTTAGTCCCGCTTCGTTTATAGCTCGCTGGTTTTCCGGGCTAGCATATGAGATTGAACCAAGCAGGTAGCCAATCTGGTCGTGTATCTCTGGGTCGCTATTACCACTAGCCACGTACTCTTGCGCCAGGGCGTTGGCCAGGTTCTTAACCTGCGCCGGTTTGCCACGCAGAAGCGTAACCGGATCGACGCCTTGAGCCGCCTTGATTGTCGCCGTATTGTAGTCTTTGGTTATTGGCTTGGCGCTTCCTCCGGCCATCTCTTTCTGGGATAAGTCGTTTAACTGTTTATAGCCAGGCGCCAGGTCGTAGCGCAGGGCTTGCTTGGTAGTTGAGTTTATATTGCCCGCCAGAGAACTTGCCTGGCCGGCGTTGCCATGTGAAACTCGAGCGATGGTCTGAGCAACTTGCTCGATGTTTTCGTAGCCAGTTCCAGTAGCCGCCAGTTGTTGAGCGGCATATACCTGTCGGGCGCGGCCAAAGCCACCGCTTGCCTGAGCGGCGCCGATAGCTGCCTTGATATTGGCCTCTTTTTTTGCTTCCTCTCCAAAATCGCCACGCCTTAGGCCGGCTTCGGCTTCAATTGCCGAACCGTAAGTTAAGGCCTGCAAGGCTCCATCGTTGTGTTGGACTGCTAAACCGCCGGCTGATTTGGCGTGTTCCATGGCCGCAAGGTCGAGCTTCTGATTGTAGGCAGCCGCGCCACGAGCACCAAAACCAAGGTTTCTGGTGCTAGCTCGGCTGGTAAGGGCATTCAGGCCGCGATTATTAAAGCGAGTGCCACCGCGCATGGCGGCACTGTTCTGCATTATCTTGTTGCCACGGAACTTTTTGAGGCGGTCGAAGGCACCACGGCCACGGTCGTTGACCATGCCGCTGAGCGCGCCAATCGCACCGGTGGCCAATCGGAAGGCCATCGGTAGCAAGAAATAAGGCAAGAAATAGGCCGCAAAACCGATTATTTGGCTAACGGTACCAGCACCCGTGCTATTAGTGCCAGTGCCACTAAGTGCCACCGCCGAGAAAACCCGACCGATGGCGATAAATGCTTCGATAATCGGGAACACGAGCAGCAACCCCAAGAAGTTATCGCTCCACAGTTTCCACAATTTTTGAGTGTTTGGCAAAATATAACTAGCAATGGCAATCGGCGCCAAGATGATGATGACTATCAGTGCTAGGTCTCGGACGACTATGATCGCAAAGCCAACTAGCAGGGCAAGCGCCGCCGTCAGCCCGAAACTGAGAGCGCCTGCAATACCAATAAACGCACCGGTCAAGATAAGCCCCAGATTGGCGGCGAGCAAGGTACTGCCCCCGAACGTCCCATGCAGTGTCGTGCTAAACGGCGTCTCGATCAGTTGTCGCAAATCAACGCCCAAGGTGTTGACGAAGGTTATGGCGAATTCCATGAGCGGCCAAGACAGTGAGATACCAATAACGGCTATAAACATCCTCGGCAAGACTTTCCGTATGGTGTAGGCATCTAAGAATTCAAAACCAAGCGCCTGCGAAGCGACCATAACTAGACCTCCAATTACCAGCAGTGCCGTAGCTAAGACGCGAAACGAATTCCAGGCGGTGTAGTAGCCGGTTTGGTCATGAAATACGCCTTTAACGTCAAAGGTCAGCGCTCCGGTAATAAAGTTGTCTACTTTAGTAATAAAGTCCTTGGCGGCGTCGACGAGCGGACAGACAATCCATGTCAAAGGGTTGCCAGAAAAGTCACAGTCGAGCCCAGACGAAGGTGGCCCTGCGACATTCGTGTTCTTGTTCGCTTGAACCGCATCCGCTGAGTATGGCGCGATATGTACCGTCTCGGTTGGGAAACCACCATTCTGTAAAACCACCTTGCCAGCAACTTTCACTGTACAGTCACTTCCGGCAGACGTAAACTTTCCGGTCGTAGGCTGGGTGCTATCACCAGAAGCCACCGTTAAGGTAACTTTACATGAACCGTCGGTAGCCGTTAGGGTCGTAGAGCCCGCCTTGTCGGCCGTAAGGAGTACGCCGCTGCCATCGGATGCGCTTATGGTGGTTGGGGATGTCCAGGCGTAGGCAGCGTTATATAGGTCAACTTTCAGCCGGACGTTGGCGTACTTGGTCTTAGTACAGTTGGCGTACTGACCGACACCCTGGGTGATAGTGTAGAGAGTCGCCGTAGTTTGGTCGGGCGAAAAGTTCTCTATAACACCAGTCGCGCAACCTTGGGTGGCGTCCATGGTTTTGCCGGCCGGGTCATAGTAATTAAGGTTTTTGTCGGAAACGCTGTCGGTGTACACTGTGCCATTGCTGAGTCGAATCGTCGAATGATTCACGAAATTTCCACTAAGGGTAGGCGTTGGATTGCTTAGGGTCAGATCGTCCGGGTTACCAAAACAATAGGTTATACCGCCACTGCCTTTTGCTGGTGTGGTGATCTTAAAGATACTGGCCTTGTTGGTGCTGGTATCTACTAAGACGACGGACTTGCCGACGTTTTGAGATATATTGTTGGCCTTACAAAACTCGTCTATAGGGCTTCCGTAGGGGCCGCTCTCGGTGGTATTGACCCAGCCCTTCGGGAAAAATCCATCGTTAGCGCTAGTCATGCCAAACGCATTTGCACTGGGGGGAACGCAGTTATCTTTGAGTTTACAGTTGGTATAAGTAGTGGCGTTGACCTGTATCTCGGTGGCGCTTAACCAGGTGCCCGATTGGGTCGCGGCTATGGCGCTGCCCCCCCAAAGTACGGCCGCCACAATTAGGGGCAGGGCAATACCAAGTAACCCCAATGACCAATGTAATCTGAGCCGATTCATGTATGTATATTTTACACTTTAATTATAGTCTAACTATAGCATATGCATATACAGAAACGAGTGGCACGAAAATGCCACTCGTTTATTCGGCCGCGGAATCAATATTAGCCGTTTGATACGCCGGTACCGGTATCGATACTAGTGACGACAATATCGCCTGCCCGGTTGCGAGCATAAGTCACGATGTATGTCTTTAGTTCTCCGTTCGGGAAGACAGTCTGGTCGGCACCAGGAATCATCGCCGCCTTCTCTTGCCATGGTGTATTACGAAACGCATCAGATGCGAACCATATACCTGATTTTCCATCTGTCGAAGTCACAGTAACCGTCTTGGTGGTTTTATCTAACGTGGTTGTGAGATCTACGCCAGGGGCGTGGAAGTAGACTTCTTGAGGCGGATCCTTTGAATAAATCACGCCAAGTTGTTTGAAGTCCTTGCTGGCGACAGTCAGAGCCTTACTCATATCGTCACCACCGTCGGTCTTGCCATATAACCGGACACACTCGGTAAATATTGGCGAGTCCGCCGGTACAGACATGGCAACGGCATCAATCATCATGATCTCTTGGACAAAGAGTTTGGGGTTCTTCTCTGGATCTGCCAATTTAACTGGTAGTTGCATCTTCCAGCCGTTGTAGCTGACTTCCTGGGAGGGCACGCCGCTAGGTAGTGCGCTTACATCGGTAATATCTGGGACTACAACAAGTTGCTCTGGACTAACCGTGTTTGGGATGCTGGTTGGGGTATTTTCTGAAGTGCTTGGCGTGTTTGATGGGCTGGTGGCGTGTGATTCGCCGGCCGTAGGCGTGCTGGTGGCAGCGGTTTGTTTGTGGTCTGCGGAGCCACCACCTATAACCTTACTCGCGCCGTAGCCTAGGCCAACAAGCGTGGCGCTGGCGGCCAAAAGACTAATAGCTTTCCTGCCCTTGTGGCTAGTGGGAGCTTCTATAACTGGCGCTATTACCTCAGTTTGGTTTAGGGTTCTTGCGGCTTGGAGAGCCTGTGGTTGACCATCGACAACGTGCATTGCATCGGGAATTGTGACCTCAGTACCGCGAATGTTGGGTGCTCCCGCGTCGGCGCGCTCACCACCTTCTGCTACCGGGAAATCCTTAGGCGTCGCCAAGACGCTCTGGTCGTGTATATCTGCTTCAATTGGTAATTTGTTAGGATCTTGGTGGTTCATGTCTATGCTCATGATTCTTTAAGTGCCTTACTTTATTTTGTTTTAGTTTTTGTTAACTCGTACATACATTACCATAAAAAGTTTGTTTTGTCATCAGTGATTTTTATCATACCCCTGTACACTTTTTTTGCAACAGATGCAAAAATGCTTGGAAAGTAGCTTGATTGGCACCCAAAATGACGCTATAGTAAGACAAAATGCTACATATAATACAAAAACTAAAGCAATCTATACTTTTGGCAGTCGTTTTTGCCGTAGCGACTACCACCCCAATGTTGTTTGCGCAACCAGCATTGGCCGCTGACGCGGGAAGCTGTTACTTTGAAGCGAACGGCGCAGTCCCAGCCTACGTTGGTAAATGCTCAGCCCAGTTCCCGAATGGTAAAGATGCCGCAGGGCATGCTCTTAGTGCGGCAGCTTGTTATGATATCTCGGCGGGATTAATTGCCACCAAGATAAGCTGTAGCGACAAATTATTCGATCCTGGGGCTACACAAAAGGCGGCCTGTGAAGCTCAAGGTGGCACGTGGAGTAACGGCAAGTGTATCCCGGCTCCTAGCGGCTCTACCGGCGGAGGTGGCAACTGTGCCAATCTGGGGCACTGCGACCTGATATCAAAGTACATCAACCCACTTATACAATTTTTGTCGGCTTTAGTCGGTGTCGCGGTGGTAGTGTCGATAGTTATAGGCGGTATACAGTACGGTAGCTCGGCGGGTGACCCGCAGAAGGCCTCGGCTGCCAAAAACCGCATCCGGAACGCTATACTGGCATTAGTAACGTTCTTGTTCCTCTATGCCCTGCTCAACTTCTTAGTTCCCGGCGGGTTATTTAATCAATAAGGTATAAAATATGTTTCTTTCTATAGCACTCCCATTTATCCAAACATTTGCAGCCGGATGCGCAAAGCCGACTTTTCTTGGGCTGGTTCCGTGGTATCAATATCTACAGCTAGACAAAAGCGCAGTAACCAACCACTGTGAAGTCACGAGCTTTAACGATACTGTTCACGTGCTGGGCTCTCAAAGCCCGTTCCTACTAATTGGGCTGGCAATTCTGGATGATTTGGTGCGGATTGCTGGGTTGGTGGCTGTGGGCTTTGTAATTTACGGCGGCATACAATATATAACCAGTCAGGGCTCACCCGATTCGACCAAGCGAGCGCAGCAGACAATTGTCAATGCTTTGGTGGGTGTGACGCTGGCAATAGTGGCGTCGGTACTCGTGTCGTTCATCGGTAATAAACTAGGAAACTTCAAATGATGCATATTTACCACTACCTTGCCCAAATAGACACTAATAGTTTGCCTAACCATGGTAACGGTGATGTGGCGTCTACGGCGCTGAGTACCGTACTACAGATAGTATTTGGCGTTACGGGGGCAATCGCCCTACTCGTTATCACGATCGCTGGATTTCGCTACGTGGTGTCGCAGGGTGACCCAAACTCTGTCGCTCAGGCAAAGAACACTATCATTTATGCACTGGTTGGACTACTAATATCGATTGCGGCCTTCTCCATCGTGACATTTGTCGTGAAGGGGGTTTCGTAGATGAAGCGATTTATAGCAACACTCGGATTGCTGTTCGTCATCTTGGCGCCACAGACTGTCGCAGCCTATAGCCCTCTAGGCGACGCCTGTAGCGCGGCGGGTAACAATTCAAGCGCCTGCGCGAACGCCAACACCCAAAACAATCCTTTGACAGGACCAAACGGTACATTCGTGAAAGTTACGCGTATCATTGCGCTTATAGCTGGAGTTGCCGCGGTAATTATGATTGTTATCGGAGGATTGCAGTTTATTACATCGGGCGGGGACTCTCAACGGGTGTCCGGGGCGCGCAACATGATATTGTATGCCGTAATCGGACTGGTGATCATCGTGCTTGCTCAAGCGATTATTACATTTATTATAAGTAAGGTATAACTATAAACAATATGAAGAAACTACTCCTAAAAATCTCCCTCATCAGCGCTCTGCTCTTCCCGGTAATGGCGCCAGTAGTAACGCAAGCCGCATCACCAAGCAGTGACGTCTGTTCGGCTATCGGCAGCGGGGCGGATTGTAAAACGAGCAACGGCCCCAGCCTGACAAACGTAGTCAGGACGGTTATAAATGTTCTGAGTACTATCATCGGAGTTGTGGCGGTCATCATGATTATTGTGGCTGGGCTAAGATATGTGACTTCCGGCGGTGATTCTAACGGCGTATCGGGCGCCAAGAACACTTTGATTTACGCAATTGTTGGTTTGGTGATCGTAGCCATGGCTCAGTTTATTGTCCAGTTTGTTCTGCAAAAAACCTCAAACACTCCTACCTGTCCACCGGGCAAGGTGCTCAACGTTGATAACGTGTGTGCGCCGATAAAGAAGTGACAAACCAACTTCAGAATGGCAACAGAGTATTGAATTAGCATGAGCATTGATGGTATAAAAGAACAAGATATATAAGAAAGGAAACAAATGTTCAAAAATATTCGTTATAAAATCGCTTCACTGCTGGCAGCCGTGACCATGGTGGCAGTGCCATTGGCGGTGCCGGTCGCAGTATCGGCTCAAGATATTCAGAGTAATCTATGTCAGGGTGCCAACCTGAGCGTTGACAGTGGCGGTAGTTGTTCAAACACCAGTCAAGGAACCAGCACTATCAACGGTATCATCAAGACAGTTATTAACGTCTTCTCGATTATCGTTGGTGTGGTTTCGGTGATTATGATCATCTTGGGTGGCTTGCGCTACATCACCTCTGGTGGTGACTCAACCAGCGTTTCTGGTGCCAAGAACACCATCATTTACGCTATCATCGGTCTAGTGATCGTGGCTTTGGCTCAGTTCATCGTCCAGTTCGTACTAAACAAAGTTACGAACAGCGGCGCCTAAATAACCAGCTAAGTCGCTAGTAACCGCCTCCCCGTGAGGCGGTTTTCTTATTCCCCTATCTACGGATACAGAAAAACCCGTCAGTTGTTTGACGGGTTTTTGAACGCAAGGCTTTATAACGTCTACGCGATTTGAATCTTTTTGACAGTGTCTTGCTTGACCTTATTAAAGGAGATAGTCAGAACGCCGTCTTTTAGTACGGCTTCAATCTCATCCTCTTTAACTGGAACCGGCAAAGCAATGCTGCGGGAGAATTCACCCCAGTAACATTCTTGTACGAAGTAGTTCTCGACTTGCTCTTCGGTACCAGCCGAGAGAGTGCCGTGGATACTAAGCGTATTGTCAGAGATACTGACATCTAGGTCGTTCTTGTTTACGCCAGCAGTACGTGCCTTGACGACCAATTTTTCCTTGGTCTCGTACACATCAACTGCTAATTGGCCAGGAACAGCCTCGTCTTCATCCCACTCGTCTTGTGCTGCTGGAGCGGCACCGGCCGGGTCACTTGTTACGACACTGTCGTCGTCGCCAAGAAAGGCCGCAGTCAATTCATCTTCTTCCAGTAGCAAATCGTCTTCGCGATTGCGTCGTGCCATTATTGTTACCCTCCGCCCTTAGTCGGGCTTAAACGTAGTATCTTGCGTTTTTGTGTTAAAGTCAGTATAGCTTAGTATGTTTCCGGGGTGCAACCTTGGGGACACATATTTACAACAGAATAAACACAACATGCAGTTGCTCGAGAGGATTATTCGCACGGTGGCGCCACATACCTGCTTAGGTTGTGGTGTTGAAAGCGACCGATTGCTCTGCGTGGCTTGTGTCGGAAGTCTGGCGACAGTTCCCTCCCGTTGCTACCGCTGCAAGGCGGTTACGGAAAACTACCATACTTGCCGATCTTGCCGTAAGTTGTCGCCGCTGGCGCAAGTAGTAGTGTTTACGCATCACGATGATTTGCCCAAAGAACTTATCCACCATATGAAGTACGAACGGGCGCAGTCCGGTATGGCTGAAGCAGCTGAAATGCTTAGTCCACTAGTTGAGTATTTGCCCGAGGATGCTTTGCTTGTCCATGTGCCAACTGCGAGCTCTAGGGTGCGACTGCGGGGCTATGATCACGCTCACCTGCTAGCGCGTGAGCTAGTGAAGTTATCGGGACGCCAGCGAGACGTGCTGTTGGCGCGAACCGGTCAGGCGCACCAGGTAGGCGCGACGCGCGCTCAGCGTTTGCGGCAGCTAGAGGGGGCATTTCGACCACTTAAGCCCGAAATGATCCGTGGATCCTCTATCGTGCTGGTTGATGACGTGGTGACTACCGGCGCTACGCTCGAGTCAGCCGCCCGAGTGCTGAAGCGGGCTGGAGCCAAGCGGGTGGACGCGATTGTCTTTGCGCAGGCCTAGGCATTGTATTGTCTCAGTCTCTACGCCATCTATTCTAGATAGCTTTAGATACTCGATAACGCAAAGTAAATTTTGCGTTATCTTTGTTTCTTAGGTATAATCACCCCTGTTAAGGAAGGGTCGCATAGTGGTCGAGTGCACCTGTCTTGAAAACAGGAGAGCCGGCAACGGTTCCGTGGGTTCAAATCCCACCCCTTCCGCCAAAATAGGGTATAATCAGTCAGTCGCCAGCCAAATACGGAGAGGTACCCAAGTGGCTGAAGGGGATGGTTTGCTAAATCATTAGAGGGGCGTGAGTCCCTGCGAGGGTTCGAATCCCTCTCTCTCCGCCAAACAAAAAGACCCGGCTCGGCCAGGGTCTTTTTGTTTGGCTAGGAGGGATTCGAACGGGTTTGCCGGCGGCAAACCCCGCCCTTGCCCGGCGACCATGGGAGCCGGGTTGCTCGAAGAGCAAGGTCGAATCCCTCTCTCTAAAAGGTCGGAGTCCGCTATTCCTCTCTCCCACTTTTGGAGATTAATCGACAAAAGCGAATCCCTCTCTCCAGGGCTGCGAAGCAAGGCGAATCCCTCTCTCGTAAATGACGAAGTCCTCTAACCCTCTCCAAGAAGCAAAAAGCGCACTATACCTATCAAAAATCCCACACCCGGCCAGGCTGCTTTTTCGTTCGTGACCATGTACAATAACGCTTATGCAAGATAACCAACCCGGACAGGTGATAATCCCACACAATACGGATAGTTCAGATCCAGATACGACTGGCGCAGGTGCTCCCGAACCTGAGCGACCGACCGAAAAGCCCGAGCCAACCCCCAAGCCTACGACCATACCTGGACAGTCTGAGCCCGCCTCCGAAGCCTCTAAGGCGGAGACACCAGAGGAGTCTGGTTGGCAATTTCGATCTGAGAAGACCGGCGGCGCGGCCAATCGTCCGGCTCCGGCCCTGCAACCTGACGAAGATTTGACCTGGACGGCCTCGGAATTTATAGCCCACGAGAAAACAGCCGGTTGGTACGGTATGTTAAGCGTCGCAGCACTTCTGGTGGTGACGGCGGTGTATTTCATAACCGGCCACGATATTTTTTCGACCGGCACCGTGCTGGTGGTGGCGATAGCCTTTGGCCTGTTTGCTGGCAGGCAGCCCAAGGTTCTGCAGTACGGCCTCAGTGGAGTTGGGCTACATATAGGTGATAAAACTTACGGTTACCAAGATTTTAAATCTTTTTCCGTTAGCGAAGAGGGGGCGATCGTCGGCATCGTGCTAACGCCACTTAAACGGTTTATGCCAAACCTGACAATATATCTGGCGCCTGAAATGGAAGACAAGATTGTGGACGTGCTGGCGGAGCGCCTACCGATGGAACAACACCGTCAAGATGCAGTCGACGGTTTTCTAAAGCGCATTCGTTTCTAAATAAAAAGCATTCGCCGTAATCATCGTCGCTTCAGGAATGGGACGACTAAGAAGCTAAAAAGGGTGTCTCCCAGGAAGATGCCGTTGCTGTGGCCTATAGTGGGGATGGTTTTGCTCTCGGCGCCGGCTATGACCGTGTCCCCTATCGGCACGGTTGGGTCTGATAAGGGGTGGATGGAACGCACTCGCGCCAGCTTTTCTGACCCAAGTCCGACGAGCGCGGCTGGCAAAGCGGCCATAGATTCGGCAAAAGCCGGGTTTCTTAAGTAGGTGTTCGGGTGGACGGTCTGTGGATTGCGTAGCTTGCCACAGATGCAGACGACCCGGTGAACAACATCCTGACGAGCGGCGTAGGCTGCCATAGCCGCGCTTGCTCCGGCACTTTCACCGACCAAAGATACCCGGTAACCATTGTTCGCTAGGGTGTCTATGTGCTGCAGCAAGGACTGTAACTTTACGGCGAATGGCTGTTTGTCGGCCCAGTTCATCTGGTGAACCACTGGCCTAACGCCGTATATGCGCCAGGTTGCAATCAAGGCGCGGCGGCCACCAACACGCCCATCGCCCAGACCCGGAACGTAGATAACAGCGTGCTTTCCCATAGCTTTATCGTAACATCTGTACGATAGATGCTGCACACAGGCTTAAAACCACCAGCCCAAGGGCTCGCCGAAAATAGTTAACACCTTGGAAAATTTCTAGAAGACTCCAGATAATCAGGGCTATGGTTGCCGTTATGCGTAAACCGTCACGCCAACCTGTTGATTGGACAAAATGTGCAGCCACAGACGTGGCAATAAATACCCAAAGTGGCATGTTTGGCGCCTGAGCGACTACGATCCGACCCGATGGATCTCGAAAACACTTGTTTATAAAACCATGGTAGCGCGCGTTCATCACTTAAGCATAACAAAAACAGTCAGCAGAGATGCTACTATTAGAGCAATGGCTCTGTTCAGGAACAAACATCGTTTACATGATCCCGTGTGGCACGTACAGGTGGCAATGCTGGTGGCAATAGCCTTGCAGCTGGCGCTACCAGATAAGTTTTTGGTTGGCACGCGCTACCTGATACCGGCCATCGAGACGCTACTACTACTGGCGCTGTCATTCACAACGCCCAAAGAGCGGATTTTTAAGTCTCTTGCCCGCCGGGTTAACGTGTTGTTGCTGATCGGCATCACCAGCGTGGCTAATGGCTATGCCCTGGCGCACGTCACCAACCAGCTGCTGCAGCACGGAGCCTCGAATGGCCGTGATCTTATCTTGACGGCACTCAATATCTATCTGACAAACATTATCATTTTCGCATTGTGGTATTGGGAGATGGATGGCGGCGGACCCGGTGAACGACACGCCCTTAAGAAGTACGAGCTTGATTTCTCATTCCCCCAGCAGCAAAACGACGAGCTGAGCCATCCGATCTGGAAGCCCACATTTATAGATTATCTGTATTTAAGCTCAACGAACGCCATGGCTTTTAGCCCGACTGATACCATGCCGCTATCCAGACGGTCAAAAATGTTGATGTTGCTTCAGTCGACAGTTTCACTAATCGCCATAGCGCTGGTGGCGGCCCGCGCTGTCAACATCCTAAATTAGTAATATGAGCACGGCACAGCACGTCCCTGCCCTTATTTCGGCGCTTGAGCCAACCATTCACCACTATGGCTACTTTGCGGTCGGAGGCCTGCTGTTTCTGGAAGATTTTGGCATTCCCGCCCCTGGCGAGACAACGCTGATTGCGGCGGCCTTTTTTGCTGGTGCCGGAGACTTGAACATTTTTTTGGTGCTGCTAACGGCCTTTTTTGCCGCAGTTCTAGGGGATAACCTGGGTTATTTAATTGGTCGTACCGGCGGGCACCCTTTGGTGCTACGATTTGGAAAATACGTGTTTTTGACCTCTGGGCGACTTGAAAAAGCCGAAGCGTTCTTTACACGTAATGGCGGCCGAGTGGTTGTGGTGGCGCGGTTTATCGAGGGCTTACGCCAACTCAACGGCATCATCGCCGGGATTACGGAGATGCATTGGAAGAAATTTGTCGCTGCGAACGCGCTAGGCGCGGCGTTGTGGGTGACAACCTGGGGTTTGGTCGGCTATCTGGGCGGTGACCACATCGAAACAATTTACCGCTATGGCACTCGAGTGGCTCTAGCAGCAGTACTAGTGCTGGCTGGGTACATCAGCTACCGTTTGCTGAAACGGCGGGCCCACAAGGCTCACTAGTAACTAGTGCCACCACGGAAGAACAATACGTACACTAGCCCGTAGACGATGACCGCCACGACTACGTAGATCACTACCCATTGCCAAATAGGTCGTTTACCGTAGCCTTTTGATGGTTTTTGCGGTTCAGATGGATCCATGACGTTTCCTCCGTTTAGTAGACATATTGTATATGTCGGAGCGGTAAAATTGCTGTGATTTATCGCGCTGTATTGCTGCTGAGTTGAGTAGTGGCATTCTTGCCACATAGCTTCGAAAAGGATGAGCTGTACAGGCAGCGAATTAGAGGATTAACACCGGTGTGCAACATTTTTAGGCGTGCTAACTGTTTTTTGCGCTAGAGACTTCTGTCTCTGGAAAAATGTTTCCATATCTGTTATTATGGCCTTTGTAGTTTTTTGAGCACCCGTAGCTCAGCTGGATAGAGCGTTGGCTTGCGGAGCCAAAGGTCGTAGGTTCGAATCCTGTCGGGTGTACCATTCTAGACGTAAAGCGTCTAATAAGTCATTTTTCATCTGTTGAGACATTGTTCTAACCTGTTCGAACTGTTCAACAAAGCGTTTTGTATTATCACGAAGTGGCATAAGCCACTCGTTAGGTGTTATTTGTAATTTTCCGTCTAATAACACAGGGTTCTGACCAATTGCTAACAGTATTTCCTTTTTATCGACAATATCACCATTTACGAACTTAGCGTTAGCGTTCATGAATTTACTAATTAAGTCTGTCATGTAATCGTACCAGTTTTCGGTACTCTCATTTTTAGTAGCCTGTTGCTTGTGCAATTCTTTTAATTCAGCCTTGAGCTTAGCGGACTTTTCAATAAACACTTCTTCGTCTACGAGTTTACGAGTAGACATGTCTAACAGAGTATCAAGCTGGTCTTTTAAGCCCTTTATAGCTTGTTCTTGCATAGTTTCTACGCTCTTACGTTCTGGTATATCAGCTTGAGCCATTTGGTTAATAGCGTCCATACTCCAATCATAGAGTTCTGGTATTAGCTCCCAATTATTGAGTTCATCTACACATTCCTTGAATAGTTCATCTTCCGTTTTATAGCCGTACTTCTTAATCTGACCGCATGGGCGTTTACCAGTACAGTGATAGTAGGCATGAATACGAGTAGTACCGTTTGCGTTCTTACGTTCTTTACTTTGAGCAGTAATCATACAGCCACACTCACCACAGCGTATAAAGCCACGTAACACGAACTGTTTACGAGTAACGAAACGCTTGCCACCATGACGACCTAATAATAGTTGGATTTTGTCGTACTCTTCCATTGTCATTAAGGCTGGGAAATCTGCTGGATACAATTTGTCTTCATCATAGGGATCAGGCACCCAACCTGCGTAACGAACGTTACGGAACATATAATAGAGTGATGAACGACCAATCGGACCACCGCCTCTTTTTTTACGTTGAACCGTGCGGTAACCCCACTCATTATTCATGATGTCTAAGATTTGCTGGACGCTGTATTCGCCTGTAAGCATCAAGTCTACAGCTTTACGCATTAGCGGAAAGCGTTCAGGGTCTTTGTAGACCGTCTTATTTATACGGTCATTTAGGTAGCCCTCTGGTGCGGTGCCAGTTATGCCACCAATTTTACGCTTTCTCTCATTACCACGTTTTACGTCCTTACTCAGCTTGGCTGAGAAGTATTGTGACTGGCTCATAGTCATTTGTAGCATCATGATATTCTCTGGTGAGTTCTCAAAGCTGAAGCTGGCGAATTTTAGGTCTTTTATACCGCCTTTGCGTATACGCCAAGTAATAGTTGAAGCGTCTACTTCGTTGCGGGACAAGCGGTCTGGGTGCCAAGCGATAATGCCGTCAGCCTCGCCGTTATCTAACATCTCTAGCAATTGCTTAAAGACCTCACGCTTATCTGGCTCGAAAGCACTCTTGCTTTCGTCTAGGGTTTTAACGATGTTCAGGTTTTTGAACTGTTCTTCACATTTATCTATCTGTGCGTCTTTAGACAGCACCTGTTTTTCTTCATCTTCGGTAGATTTACGCACGTACAGTACGTAGCGTAGTTTATTAGTCTTGTCGTTTGGATATTCACTCATTGTTTTGTTCCTTCTGGCTGTCATCAAAAAGGACAGCACGGCTGTTTTCACATCCAGTCGCTATTCGCTTCTTTCTGTACCATGCTGCCCTTTAAGAGCAGAAACAAAAACACGAATAGCTCGTATGCCGAATGTGAAAACATTACTATTATATATTGTTAAAAATTGCCTGTATAGCCGCTTTTAGCGGCGTACCCACTGTGCTTACCTATATTGTTTGCTCTGGGAACCACTTCGGGTAAATCAGCTTAGTGCGTCTGTCACCAACCTCAGGCACCTGTTGAGTAATGAGTCCACTGGCTTCAAGTTGAGGGAGTATTTCTTTACGTAAGTAGGTTTCGGGAAGTGTGGTCTTTTCCAAATGCAGATACTCACGGGAAAGCTGTTCACGGCTTACACCTAAGCTGTATGGGTCTGTATTAGGGTGTGCTGTTACTAAATCGTAGAAAGCAGGTAAAATATATGTCTTATAGAAGTAAATGGCTGTTGGTGGAATGCCTAAGTTCTGGCTCTGGGCTAATTGCTCCCACAGCTCAAAGGCTTGGTCAATGTCTGACTGGTTAGCTACTATTGATCCGTCTGAATGTTTACGGTGCCACAGATTAAGTAATGCAATAACCTTAATGAGCTGTTGCAGGTGTATAAAGTCACGAGTATGACGCTGGCGGAGTTTTGGGAATGTTTTGTAGAAACGCTCTTTAATCGCATTGTTATCTGGTAGCTTGATATGCTCTACATATTCGTCACGGACCGCAATGATACGCTCTTTTAGTGCTACACGCTCTGGTTGAGATTCAAGCCACTCTATGTAGGCTTTTTCATCTTTACCACGTTTGTTTTGCAGCTCAATCGCAGCCTGTATTTTTGCTTGGCTAGGTTCAGGGCTGAGTAGAATAGCTCTGGTGGCTTCCTGTTCGTCAAGACGAAGTCCTGCTGAACAAAATACTGTTGCAGGAAAGCCTTGCAGGATAATCAATTCGGTGCGATTACCGCCAGACTTATTCTTATTAGTAATGCGGTAGTTTATTTCCCAGCTATCATGTGACAGGATTGGACGTAACTTTGTTTGTATAGCTGAATTACCCTGTTCAAGAAACAGCAAAATCTTACGCTCAAACGAGATGACTTTGGCATTACGTTCCTCATCTTCTTCACCCTCTGTGTAATAGAAGGAGGTAGGACTCGCACCACTGGATTCAATCTTATCTTCATCTGGGAACAGCTTAGCAATCTCGGTGGTAATATATGTTTTACCCGATGAACTAGGTGCATTGAAGCTGACGTTTATCTGTGAATCATGGGTGTAGGCAGAAAGCATACAGTAGAACGTGATGAGCTTACTCACACTATCTTCTTTAATTGTTAGGTCTAGTACATTTATTAGCTCTTGCATCGACATCTCTGGGTAGATGCTTTTATTTAGTTCTCTCGGTGCTTCGTGCACTTCTTCATTTTCACTGGTTGTTAGAATTTGTGGATTCATTATCTTGTTCCTTACTTAATTGTTGTTGTAGTTTCAAGCCAACTAGACGCAGAATTGCACGTCCAGCAGCCTGTGCTTTTTCGTTGTCGTAGTCCAAGTTATGGTGTTTCTTTAAGATAACTTGGAGCTTACTAACGCTGTCTTCGCTAATCCTCGTCATATGACACTCCATACAAACGGTCTAATATGTAATTAAATGCCTGACTATGCTGCTTAGCATTTACCGACAATTTACCCTTCTCATAGGCTTTCGCATCTTGTTCTACAAGTGACGTAGCTTCAAAGTGAAATACTGGGCATTCGCAATCTTTGTTTTTGTGCATGTCTATTAGTTCATGCCCTGAGGACATCAGTGCTGCTGCCAGCCCAACGTCACTATGAATGCCGAAGGTTGTTATGCCTTCGCCCTCTTTTCTTATTTTTTTGTTCATCTTTTCCCCTTATTGTTTAGTTAATATTTTTGGGTGCACTGAACAAGCCGATAGAGCGTGGTGCTGTACCGTTTCGTTCGTTATTGGTTAATTTATGACCACCAAGTTTTCTAACTTAAATGTGTCTATTTTAATTTTACGCAGCCAGAAGAAAACCTGCTTGGTAGGCTGAATTAGTCTGAGAAACAGGCTCTTATTCTGAGTTATTCTGAGATTTTGGTGCTTGTTTCGGCTATTATCGCAATTTGTTGGTTTGTGAGAGCGGTTGTTTTTCTCACTTGAATACTTCTCGGAGACGATGACATAAAAGGACTTAGCGGGTTATTTTTACCAAATACCGACTTGTACGTATCGTTATTAAAGTTACTCAAACCAAATATATTGATGCCAGCTTGTTTCATTTCTGCTTTGAGCTTATCTATCCCAATTTCTTGGTTGGGGTGTTTTGATAAGCAAAACGAAATCACATTGTATGCTAGACCCTCACGCATTGCAGGTAACTGGTATTGAGTGCTGCCGATAGTTACTACAGGTATAACCATGCTCTGGAATGACACAGTTGCATACATCATATCTAGTTCGTGCTTGAATTGAGCAAAATTCTTATCAGTTTCTTCTAGAAGTTGTTTAAGATGAGGTGTTAAGTCTGGCTTAGTCTTTTCTTCTGTATAACATAGACTGCTGACTTTTGAGTTGTGCATTTCACCGTAGTCACCACCAGAATGAACAAATTCAATTGCTGGTACAAATTCATGAGCAAGTTCTAGATTTTCTAATTGACGCCAACAAATTGAGCTACCTAGTTCTTGTAGTTTCGGCTGACGGTCATAGATTTGTTTGAGCTCATTTACTATCAAAACATAGCTACGATTAACCGCTGTAATATCAGGTGTACTCTGATAATCAATTACTGGTGTAAATATCTTAATAGCGTACTCGTTGAGCAGTTTAGCTAATGCGTAATCATTGGCTGGATCTTTCTGCTTATTTACAGTGTCTTTCATTGTCTCTGATTATAAGGTAAAGACACCTCTGGGGTATATAGGTAAGGGTAGTTGGTGGTAGTATTGAGTTATTATGTTCGCCATAGTTACAGCAACACTTACAGGAATCTTGTACGCAGTTTTCAGGAGAAAGACATCGCCCAAACGAACCGAGCAACAAAAGCAAGATGACGAACTAATAACCATAATTTTGCCAACAATCAACAGCGACCAGTAAACCTCCTAAAAAGCCCAATCTGTCATAATAAGTAAGAGAGGGCTAATACAAAAAGGAGTTTTATGAACTACACAAAAGGCGTTGGCAGACCAACAAAAATGAGCATCAGTACTATGGTTAAGTTAGCAGACGCATTGAAGAACAATTACAGTGTGAGCGATGCCTGTAAATGGGCAAGGATCGGCAGAACTACTTACTACAGGCATATGAATAATAATGAAATCTTTGCAACCAAGATGAATTATGCGATTGAGTGTCGAGACAAAGTTTCGTTTAATTTTGGTACAGGTTACTAACTCAACTAGTTGATTCGTACACGATTATAATAAAAGTAGTGTTTCATAATTGGTAGTTGGTGAATGGTGAAAAATGGCGTTGAGGGGTCAAAAATCTGAAAAAAATAATGCGTAACGATACGCAATCGAAAGCTGCTCGTTTAGATGAACGACTTTATACACTCTCTGTGCGTGTTCCAGAGGTCACAGGAGGGGTTTTAGAGCAAAAGATGGGTAAAGTTATATGCCCCGAAATAAATCGCTAATATCCACTTCAAGATGCTTGGCAATTTTATTTAATGTTCCGAGTCTAGCCCAGCGTTTGCCTGTTTCTATATAGGCTATCGCTACGACACTCATGCCTATGTCTTCTGCAAGTTCCTGTTGTGTAACACCACGACTCTTACGCACTTCTGCAACCCGTTTGCCAAAAGCTTTCATAAGTTTTTGTTCTTTAGCATTTGTCATACGACAATCGTAGAAATAATAAACAGATAGTTACATAAACAGTTAGTTTATTTTCTAGTAGAAATATGCTATTTTTAACAGATAAGAATTAAACAAGGAGTATAGGTAGAGAAAATGACAGAAAAAAAGAAAAGCTGGTTCGCTAGACACAAGTTTCTGACGGTAGTTGGCATAATTATCCTAATTGCGGTTATTGGTGGTGCAGCAGGTGGTGGTAGTAAGACAGATACAAACAGTTCAAATAGTGACGGTAGTGGCGTTACTAAGTCAGAAGACAAGCCAGCTACAACAGCTAAGCTTAACGAAGCTGCTCGTGACGGCAAGTTTGAGTTTGTTGTTAAAGGTGTAGAGTGTGGCAAGACTACTATTGGCACAAACGAATATCTTAAGAAGGACGCACAGGGTCAGTTCTGTTTGATGACCGTTAGTGTTAAGAATATAGGTAATGAAGCACAGGGCTTCTTTGGTAGTAACCAGAAGCTTCTGAACGCTGAAAGCCAACAGTATGCCGCTGATGATGCAGCAGGTGTGTATGTTGACCAGAACTACTCTACCTTGTTTAGCAATATCAACCCTGGAAATAGCGTAGAGGGCGTAATCGTCTTTGATATACCTAAAGACCAAACCCCAGTATTTGCACAGCTTCACGATAGTTCGTTTTCCGACGGCGTAAAGGTTGCACTGCAATAATAAACGTCTAGTTTATGTGACTAAAGGCAGCTTCGGCTGCTTTTTTTCTGATTCAAGCAAGGAATTAAGAAGTTAATGTTGTATAGTTGTACTTAAACGAATTTCAATAAAATAAGCTGAAGGACACCCATGAAAGCAAAGAAAACGAACAGTAAAAAACCTATCCTTTTAAGCATCGTGGTTGTTTTAGTTGTTGCGATATTGGGTGCTGGTAGCTTCTTTGGCTTAAAGGCATACGAGAAACTACAGGCTGACAAAATATATTCAACTGGCGATACCGTAAAGTTCCCTGATTTTGACTTTCAAGTAACAAAGGCAGAGTTCAAGGAAGTAGACTTGCCAGTAGATGAAAAAACGGTTGCCAAGTATGGTGCATTAGACAAGCCAGAAGATTGTGAAAAGTTATCAAAAGCACCAACCATGACGTATTTGGGCACTCCTGAGCCAGTTCCTTATGGACCGTCTGATTTTAATATTTGTATTAGGCGTAATGATTCACGCAAAGGGATAAATGATTATTCCGCTAACAACCAACAATTAGTCGTGGACTATGCAGTAACCGCAAACGGTAATATAGCCACCTCAAACCTAAAAATCGAATTCTTAGTAGATAGCGGTAGGAAACTTGATGAACAGGTGAACACTTTTAATGGCACCCAGTTCTTTAGAGATGGAGCACAAGAGAAGATGGAATTTGGTGGCGTAACCATGTACACGCCAGAGCTTGGTCATGAATATATTCCATACTATCAAAGTGAAATCGGCGGTGACATCAACAAAGGCTTGTCTAGAAACGGCTACACATACACAGATATTCGTAACTCTGAAAATAGCGTAGATATTAAAGTTACCTACAGCAAAGACGGCAAGGAACAAACTCGTATTGTGCGGGTTTTGCGATAGCTATATAAAAAACAGAAAGAAGCTGAACTGATTTATGGCGTACTACACAGATGAAGACAGAAGACGTGCTGCTACTAGACGCAAGCTGAATTCCCAGTTTAGACAGATACGTAAATCACCAGAAGATTATTATGACATTATGGGTGTTGCAGTTCCTAGGGTTGACAGACAACCCTTACTCTCTGACTATGGTCTTGAAGCGGATGTTGAGCAGAGATTACATGAAGAAAAGCAGTATCTCAAGAGTAAGAGAAAAGCAGAAAGAACTCCTATAGGCATACTCTGGTTTTCTGTCTTTTTGATGCTTTGTGCATGGTTTGCTTATGAGACACAAGATATTGCCAACACAATCGCAATAGCACTTATTTTTGGGCTACCGTTGCTTATCGGTCTAAGTGCATGGGTGGGCGACGACAGCAAGCTTGAAGTATCAAACATGCAGTTCAATTACGACAAATACAAAAAACAAAAACACCATTACGACTACTGGCAAAGGAAGCAAAGCAAAGAGCACTGGAACAGTATGTCTGGGCACGCCTTTGAACAAGCAGTCGCTAATTTATTTCGCAACATCGGCTTCAATGCCAAAGTCAGCAATAGGGGTGGTGACGGAGGCATTGATATTATTTTGCAAAAAGCAGATAGAAGGATTGCCGTACAGTGTAAAAGGTATAAAAGTTCAGTTGGACCACACGTCATTCGTGATTTATGGGGAACCATGCACAATCTTGGATTTAATGAAGGTTGCATTGTTACAACGACAGGTTTTACAAAAGGTGTAACAGCATTTGCACAAGACAAAAATATATTCCTTATTGACCTCAATGATATTCTTAGAGCAATCGGAGCGAATGGGGATACCTATTTGAAACGACAAGTAGGAGAACACTAGGTCAAATTATGAAGTATGTATATTTTCTCAAAGCTGGCGAGAACCATTATAAGGTCGGTGTCGCAACTAGTGTGAATAAACGAGTATCTGGCATTCAGACATCTAACCCTGTTCATATAGATGTTGTAGCTACAAAGCTCGTTACTAACGCAGAAGAAGTTGAATCAAACATACACAAAGCCCTAAAAGAGATGAAAGCCGACGGCGGTGGCACGGAATGGTTTCAGCTCACACCAGCTCAAGCAGTTGAAGTAGCAATCCTTATCAATAAAAATCCAGAAATAGATATATCAGAACAAGTAACAATGAGTGCTATTATGCGACAGCAAAAGTGGCTTCAAAAAATGATTAACAATAAGCTGGATCAAGTTATTAACATCTATCAGCGACACCCTATAGTTAAAGAAGTGAAAAATGCCGATAAAAATGAGCCAGCTAGAGTTAAAGAGACTGTTAGTGATGACGATTTAATGGCTCAAGCACTAGAAGTCTTTCAAAAAGAAGGTAAAGCTTCTACTTCACTCCTGCAACGCAAGTTGTCAGTTGGCTACGGTAAGGCAGCACGAGTAATGGATAAGCTAGAAGAAGCTGGGTTTATTAGTGAAGCAGACGGTGCAAAGCCTAGAATTTTAATTGGCGGAAAGGTAGATAAAGTTGAATAGTCTTCGCTCTTTTTTAATAAAGAAGACCCCTCTACTAGGCTTCACAGTCTTGCAGTTATCTATTTTGTTTATAGTCATAAATGGTGGAGTAATAGCTATTGCATTATCTCAACGCCAAGAGCCTGTCGTACAAGACACTAGTACCAATTTACCTACATACGAAGCAGATACTAGAGAAGCCACACCGATAGCAAATAAAGTTCCACAAGATACGACCCAAGATAGTCCAAACACCCAGAGTTCGCCACGAAACATTCCCCCAACATCCAACGCAAGTTTACCAGATGAATATGGTTGTATACCGCAGTCATCAGGATATGAAAGTTGCGTAACATACGCCAAAAAGAATGCTTTGTCAGCTTGGTGCAGTGAGCAGTCAAAAAAAGCTGGCGATATATATTACCCAGCCAGTGTTAAGGCAAAGGCAGCATATGATGTAGTAATGGCAGAATGGGATTCGGTTAAAGATTTACCGTACTATCAACGTCACCCTTACGAACAATATGCAACCGACGCAAAAACCAAGTACAATGCAATTATCAAACCAGCATACACAACATACGTGAGCACGATTAACTCTCTGAACACACAGGGTTGCAATGCGATATTGACGTATTCTGATACGTCATGGGCGGGCTATTAAATGACTTCGAAAGAACAAGCAAAGGATAATATACCGAAAGCTTTATATTTGCTAACACTTATACCTGTTGTTATGTTTGGTCTAATTGGTAGCGTTATGGGCTTTTTCAGTGATACCTCAAGCCCAATCGTTGGGCTGCTCTGGGGAGCTGGCATAGGTGCTGCCTTACTTGTAGTATGTGCGATCCCAATGTTGGGTTGGGAATGGATTAAAAAGGAAGCAGAAAAAGGTAAGGCTTTACCGTTCATGATAATGGGAATTATTGCGGCTATTGCGATTAGCTCTTACTTAGCTCTATCTCTGGGTAATCCAACTTGTATCGAGAGTACAGACACAGATAATCGAGGAAGTACCTGTATAGAATATGCAGATGACGGCTATGAAGCCACAAGCACCCAGAAATGGAACAAGTTTTGGAGTACCTTACCAGTTACGTTAATCATAACCTCACTTATTGCCGTAATAGTGCGTAATGAAATGGAAAAGAATAAGAAAAAATAAGTAAAGTGATAAAGTCATTAGTATAGGAGAGATTTATGACAGACGTTAAAAAAGAATGGTATAAGCACGGTTGGGGATTAGTTGTAGCAATTTTATTCTTTCCCTACTTCTTAATCTGGTATGCGTGGGCTAAATCTAATTGGAGTAAGAATCTTAAAATTGGGCTAACTTCGATTATTGCAATTATCATGATTCCGTTCACGATTGCTGCTGCCACTACCAAGCCCGCTGATACGAACAATCAGCAAAATAACCTTACTACACAAGAACAATCAGAATCAGAGACACAGAAAGAGTTAGAAGCTAAAAAGGCTGCTGAGTTAGCTGCTCAAGAAGAAGCCGAGAAGAAAGCTGTTGAAGAAGCAGCTCAAAAGAAAGCAGAGGAAGAGGCCGCTGCTGTGGCTGCCGCAAAAGCAAAAGCTGAGGAAGCTACTAATACGAACAACACCAGTCAAGTAGCTGCACCTACTGTCACTGAAGACCCCAATTTACCCCTAAAAGCAATATGTAATGACGGCACCGTAAGTTACCAAGATACACCCTCGAAGCCTGATTATCGAGGTATGTGCTCTGGGCATGACGGTATCAGGACAAAATTAGGAAGAACTCTGTAAAAGCTCACACTGGATATGGTCGGGCTTCGTCCATGTCAATCATATACATCTTGAGATTTGTACTACATTTTTCTTGCTGAGCCTTTGCCAAGTAATTACTCTTGTGTGATTGCCACGTACTGTTATATGTAGCCACTCGACTATTGTACAAAGACACCTGATAGTCATAATCATCAGTACCGATGTAGTGAATAATGTGCGTACTTGTTGGTTTAGTGCCAGCCCCAATCATAGGTGATTGGTAGTATGTTTGGTATAAGAGTTCGCAATCTACAGTCTTTGTTGGTTGAGTACTTGTAGGCTGCGATTGTCTTTGAACGTTGCTCTGACTTGTTGGTGTCGCTACAGGCTCTGGCTTAGCAAAGAATTGGACCACAATTAAGTGTCTGCCTGTATTAACAAAGTTTTCACTTTTACACATGCCGAAGCCAACTTCCGTAAAGTTTCCATCTAAGATGTTTTTTCTATGCCCAGCACTAGCCATCCAGCCACTTACTACCGCTGATTCGTCTGTATAGCCATACGCTAAATTTTCACCTGCAAATGTGTATGTATATCCAGTTGCCGTCATAAAGTGCCATGGCTCATTACCTGCTGGATCGTTGTGGGACCAGTAATTCTTAGTCGCCATGTCTTCGCATTTTGCTACAGCAGCAGCGTTGAGCTTTTCATTTAATGTTAATGCACTGAGACTGTTTGCTGTTCTTTCTTGATTCGTTCCGTCAAGTAGCTTCTGAGCTTGAAAAGACAATCCTTCAAAATAATTTTGACTACCTGCTACACCACTTTGACTTTGCTGTGTGCCAATCGCATTATCTTCAAGATTAAGTAAGGATATAGTTGTTAAGATACAAGCAACTACTACTAAGGGCATAAGTATGATGAACGACTTTCTAGTCCACCTTAAAAGAGTATTTCGCTTCTTCTTGAACAAGAACCAAAACCCTATGAGAACCCCACACAAAACAAAGGTGTCTAGTATAGTTGCAGCAACCAAGTCATTTTTTGCTAATTCTTCTTGATTGCCATTTAACGCAAGCATCGCAAGGAATAAGCTCACACCAAGAATGAGTACGATGAAAGAGCAAACACCAAACCAAACCGTCTTGAGCAATAGTCTTTTGAAGGATACCTTGCGTTTCTTTAGCTTTTTCTTAGTTTGCATATTGAAGTCATTATATAGGCTTACTTCGATAAATGTATATGCTGTCTCTAGAGGTGTCTGTTATGCTTCTGCCACAAATGACTCATGAAAGATATAAAAATAATTCCGCCTACTCCAAGTGCTACATACACAAGTAATTGCTTGTTAGCTTCTGCTGCCTCTGCTCGTTCTTTTTCCTCTTGTGCTTCTACTGCTGCAATTTTTGAATCGAGTTCATATTCCTGCATGTCCGCTTGATTCTGTAAGTTATCAAGCTCAGCCTCTCGATACTCTTGCTCTGACATATAGTTGTCACTCTGAGCACTAGCGACGTACCCAAATATCGGTGTAATTAGCAGAGATAGTGCAAGAATCAAGTATATCTTTTTCATTATATAAATAATTGTAACAGTTTTTGACTAGGTTATAGCTGCGGTCGGTTTAGATTATAGTTATGACTTGCTCTATCGCTGTAAGACTAATTAGCTTTAGTTCTTTCAGCGACCTTTTGCTGCTGATCCATTTGTATAAGGACATCAAAATAATTTACTAGATTATAAATGGCTTCTTGGTATTCTTCGTCAGAATCGTACTTAATGCCAGACTTGGCAAAAGCAACTTTCCAGCTTTCCAAGTCTTTACCAGTAATTGTACGCATAATTTGCTCCCATATTATTGTGATAGGAGTATAGACTATATAGGTAGGCATGGTGGGTGGGTAGCTCATAGAGCGTTTGACCTATGATAAGTAAGGAATAATGACCTAACCTGCTCTAGTATGCTGTACCAAATAAAGAAGGTCAGCTTGTCTGGCCTTTTTTATTTGGTTTTCTTGGGAAGAATGAGAACCGTAGGAGTGAGCAAAGCGAACTGAAGGTTCGGTGGAGTGAAGCTCTCGCAGAAGCTTGCTTCGAGAAAGCTGAACGGATAAAGGACGGAGTCCGCTATCCTGTCGGGTGTCGGCTCTAGGATAGCCTGCTTCGAGCACGAGGTGAAATGGCGAAACTTCCTGTCGGGTGTACTGCGTTTTTCTTTATAAACGAGGGGGCCAGTGCGCCAAATTGTTGCGTTTAATTTGTGGGGCAAATACGATAGAATAAGCACAAGAATTGTGTATGAAGCTGCTGCGCAAATATAAACTAGCCCTAACAATCTCCGCCGCCATCATGATTGTGGCACTTTTACCCCTGTTTCATATCGGTGCTGCGGATAATATCGCGACTGCACCGGCACAGGTTATCGTGGGGCAGGCAGTTGTAACAGATCAAGGGGTGCAAGTGAGTTGGCTGGCCAGCCAACCGGGCACTTACCCGATTCAGAGTTATGCCGTGGAGAGCGACCGCCAAGGCGCCGGCTTTCAGGTGCTCGACCGAGTGAGTGGCGATTCACTCACCTACTTAGATGCCGATGGTAAAGTGGGCGATTCGTACCGTATCATTGCTGAAGATGGCCAGGATCCGGCCAATGCCTCCCCCGCCAGTGATGTGGCGGTTGCGGTGAGCCAGCAGCCGGGCGATACGGTAGCGGTTGCGCCGCCAGCCGATACCGCGGGCAGCCCTGGCACGGTGGCCATCACAGATCAAGCGACCAACACGGCACCCGATTCGAGCCGCACGATGTCGACCGATATGCAAGTGGCCAACTTTAACACCATGGCGGCTCAAGCTACCAAAACGCTCGATGTTATCCTCGACAGTAGTGACAAAAAAGATGACAGCGCCAGCGCTGGTCTACTAAGTGGTCTACAACGGTCGCATCAGCAGATTCTTAACGGTATCGACCAATTGACTCCGATCCAGAAACGAAGTGTCGTTCAGAGCTGCACGCAACAACTAATGGTGCTTGAACCAGACTTTTATGTATTACCCGAGAGCGGCCAACTTGATGGGCTACTCGCATTAGCAGGCTGTGAAGCCATACAGAGTACCGCCCAGTGAAACAAGCCTTTTACTCTCGATGCGCGCGGGTGTGGTCATGGTTGCGCACACGCGTGACTCACCTTAAGCCGCTCCGAGTTGCCGAAGAAGTCGCGGTGCTCCTCATCGTGTTGCAGCTGGCTGTACTGGTAGCAAATGGGGTGCGAGGAAGCAGCCCCATACTTGGGTTGCGGCTTGATGGGCAGACGATTGGTAAAATAGGCGCCGATTTTGGGCGCCAAGTGAACAGCACAATCAGTACACACGATAATGCACCAATCACCTTTGAGGCTCGGAACCTCACAAGTACTGTCACTCCTCGTCAGCTCGGTGGTCGCACTGAAGAAAAGCGGCTAACGGCAACTCTGTTGCACACGGGGCGGACTGGCAACGTATTTCGGAGGATAGCCGAGCAAGACGCCGCCCTTGTGGGCCGCAAAAACATTGCAGTGCCCTCGCCTCGCCTCGACCAAACGCTTGTGGGCGCCTATATTGCGACACTAGACAAAAAAATAGATACCCCGCCCGCCAATGCGTATTTTCAGCTTGAGGGGCAGCACGTGGTTGTGCACCCCGATGCGGTTGGGGTGGCTCTCGACGCAAATGCGACCGTGGCGGTGATCTCGCGGGCAGCTGCGGGCGGTGTTCAAACCACCAAACCAGTCGCTCTGCCCAATAAACAAACACCGGCAACAGTTACCGAGACAATGTTGCAGCCTCTCTTGCCGCAGGTGCAGGCTATCGCTCAAAAGCCATTAACCATCGTCGCCGGGCAGCAAAGTGTGGTAGTAAGCCAGCAACAGCTGGTAGATCTGGTCGTACCCAAGGTGACACCTAACCCCAAAGATGCGGCCAAACCAACCGTAGAAGTGTCATTTGATCAGGCAAAACTAAATGCCATTGCCGATAACCTCGTGAAGCAGGTAGTAGTGGCGCCAACACCCACCGTAATGAGCAATGGCAAGGTGTATCGTGCCGGCACGAGTGGCCTGCAGCCCCAAGATGATCATCCGACGACGCATATTATGTCGACACTTCTCCAGCGAGAAACGGGCCATCCGACTCCTGCGGCACAGATCCCGCTCATTAAGGTGGATCCACCGGTCGTACCACTTACGGCGGTGCCTAATCTGGCGAAGCCAAAGACAACCCAAAAAGGCACTGGTATCGTGTATCTCACGTTTGATGATGGCCCCGGAGCCTACACCGAACAGGTGCTCGACATCCTCAAGCAGAACCATGTGCATGCCACCTTTTACGTGATTGGGCGCAACGTGCAGCGCTACCCACAGACGATGCAGCGAATACATGCCGAGGGGCATGCCATAGGCAATCACTCGTTTACACACAGCGATTTGTCGCAGCTTTCGCAAGCGGCAGTCGTCAAAGAGCTGACCGACACCCAAGTGGCTATTCAGCAGGCGTGTGGTGTAACACCCACGACTTTTAGAGCACCATACGGTGCCCAGAACCAGACGGTACGGAATGTTGCCGCCAGTCTCGGGTTGAGCGATGACGGGTGGTCTGTTGATCCACGTGACTGGGCACAGCCAGGCAGCAGCGTCATTACTCAGCGGGTGCTAGGTGGTAGCCAGTCAGGCGCCGTTGTCTTGCTGCACGTACTCCACCAACAGACCGTCGATGCCCTGCCAGCTATCATCCAGGGGTTGCGCGCTCAGGGCTACACCCTAAACTAGGGGCAGCTTCGGGGAGATAGCACCTCGGAGCCCCCTAGGCTAAACGCGCAATCTTTCGTACACTAAGGATATGCGTAAGCAGTTACAGCGATCGAACCTCCCCGCCCTCATTCTTCGGTTGGGGTTGGCGTTTGTGTTTGCCTACGCCGCTATTTCGGCTTTTCGGCAGCCCGATGCCTGGGTTGGGTTTGTGCCGGGGTTTGTGACGCATTTTGTCTCGGCCAAAACGTTTCTTGATCTGTTTGGGGCGTTTCAACTAGTGTTGGCTGCGGCGCTTTTGAGCGGCAGGTACGTAAAGTATGCAGCTGCTTTGGCTGCCTTGTCTCTAGCAGGACTGTTGGTGTTCAATCTGAGCTCTCTCATCGTCACGTTTCGCGATGTTGGCCTGGTTTGTATGGCGGCCGCCCTGTTTTTTCTGGAAAAATAGCACAAGTGGTGTCCCTAAGTGCGTAGGTCGTGTGACTCGCATCTGTTAAAATACCAAATAAGGAGAGGTGACCGAGTGGTTGAAGGTGCTGCTCTCGAAAAGCAGTGTGCCCTCACGGGTACCCAGGGTTCGAATCCCTGCCTCTCCGCCAAATACAGATCCCGCCAGAAATGGCGGGTTTTGTATTTGGCTAGAAGAGATTCGAACGCGAGCGCCTGTGGCGCTCAGCCGCCCGAAGCCCGGCGACCATGGGAGCCGGGTTGTGAAGCAAGGTCGAATCCCTGCCTCTCCGCCAAGCATGCTATCATAAAGATATGTTTGGATTAGCATTTGGCTTGATATTTTTCCTTAGCCTACTATTTTTGGCTATCTTGGCATTTGAGGTCTGGATGTTCGTGGACGCCGTTCGAAATCCAAAGTTGACCGACAACGAGAAATTGATCTGGTGCCTCGGTATGATCTTTGTCCATCCGGTTATCGCCATCGTTTATTACTTTATTGTGTACCTGAAGCGTACGCAATAAGGCCATGCAGGATTCGATTTTTACGAAGATTATCAGAGGTGAGGTTCCTTGCCACAAGGTATATGAAGACGCAAAAACCTTTGCCTTTCTGGATATCCACCCGATTCAGCCGGGCCACACGCTCGTGGTACCGAAAAAACAGGTAGAGTTCGTTTGGGATCTGGAGGCAGAAGACTACCAAGCGGTCATGGCGACGGCACAAAAAGTCGCCAAGCGGCTGCGAGAAGTTTTGGGCGTGGCATATGTTGGCGAACAAGTGATCGGCGTGGATGTACCACACGCGCATGTACAACTCATCCCTTTTGATACACCGGCCGAGTATCATGCACGCCAGGATATGACAAATGAGCCGGATCACGCGGCTCTGGCGGAGATCGCCAGGAAAATAAGCATGGAGGACGAATTATGAGCGCAGCCCTATTAGCACTACTAGCGAGCGTGAGCGGCGGCGTATGGGTCTACGTCAGGCTACAGCGTCAAACAGGCAGTGGCAACAACAAGAGCGCGGCTATTGGTGCCGTGGTAGCCGGGGTTATAGGCTTTGTGGTGGTCTTCACTGTTAGCAAGATGATTCTTAAGTAAGTAACCGTTTCTGGCTAGTTTTGGCTAGGCAGATGCGCCCAAAATTGGTATGATACTGCCATGGATGAGCAGCGGTTGGGGCAAGTTGTTCAGGCGGCGCGCCGAAAGGCCGGCCTGACACAGCAGGCATTATGTCAAAAATCAGGTCTGAGTTATTCAACGCTGGCCAAAATAGAGCGTGGAGCCATAAAGGCGCCATCTATTTTTACGATTCAGACCATCGCGAATACCGTAGGCATAACGCTAGATGAACTAATGAGCGAAGTACCAAGCCACGGTGGAGTAAGCCAGGCGCAAAAGAAGGTTTCTAAGAGCGGGGTTCGGTTTGTGTACTTCGACATGAACGGTTGTCTGGTGCGGTTCTATAACCGAGCGTTTACTAAACTCGCCGAAGATAGCGGCGTATCGTCAGATGTGGTTGAAACGCTGTTTTGGCAATACAACGACGCCGTTTGTCGTGGCGAGAAGAGTATCGATGAATTAAACACCGCCTTGGCTGAAAGGCTCGAGATGATGGTGGATTGGAGGCGATATTATTTGGATGCCATAGAGGCTATGCCCGAAATCGCCGAGCTTGTGGCTTGGGCCGCTGAAAACTACCGGATCGGAATATTATCAAACACCATGCCAGGCCTGGTTGATGCGATGTTTGAACGGGGGCTTCTACCAAAGGTGGCGTACGATGTGATTATTGATTCATCAGCGGTGCACGCCCTAAAGCCTGAACCGCAAATATTTGAGATCGCCGCGCAGAAAGCCGGCGTAGCGCCAAACGAAATTCTGCTGGTGGACGATGATCGGCCGAACGTGATGGCGGCCGGCAAGCTTGGTTGGCATACGCTGTGGTTTGATTCCTATCGACCGGAAGAGTCGATCGCTAATATTCGGCAGGCGCTAGAGCCCGTAAATTAACGCATACCCTCTTTGTTAGGAATTCCCTTGTTCTGGCCAGGCAGAACATAGAGCTGGCGTACTATATCAAGAATATGGAGGCAACTTTCAACCGCATGGTTGGTGCTAGGTGAGAAACGGATTGGTTTAACTGAGGTCGGAGAAGCGTTTTTGCTCGGCTTCTAATCTTTTCTGGGCATCCCTAGCCTGACTTAGCTGGTCTTTAGTTTGCTCTACAACGTGCTTGGGCGCTCGTTTGACGTAACCACTGTTGTTTAGCCGCCCCTCTAGCTGCTCTATGAGCTTGTCCTGAGCGGCTCTCTGGTCTTCTAGCTGCGCAACGTACTCGCGAGCGGTATGAATGTCTACGTCGAGCCAACAGCGGTATTTGGTCTGTGTTAGGTGTAAGCCCGTACCGTCAGCCACCTCAGAAACTGCGGCTAGGCCACTCAATCGAGCTATAAGTGGGGCGTTGGCACCCAGAAACGGTACGTCGGTGTAATACAGCTTGGCACCACGCAGACCCAATTGTTTCACGATGAAGCGGGCTTCGGTGACGATAGCCTGCAGTTGCTCGAAATCGGCAGTTGCGTGCTTATCGCCAGACGGAATTTCTGGCCACGAGTCGGCCACAAGTGTTGAATCGCCAGTCCATGGCAAGGTTTGCCAGATTGTTTCTGTCAAAAATGGCGCGAAAGGATGAGCCAGTTTGAGGATTGATTCGAGCACATAACCGAGGACTTCCCTGCTGGGCTCGGTCTTGCTAGCCTCGATATACCAATCAGCCACGTCATCCCAAACAAAATGGTACAAGTGCTCGTAGGCTTCACTAAAGCGGTAATTGTCCAAATGTGACGCAATCAACTCTGACGAATGCCGTAGTTTAGATAGTACCCATTCATCGGCGATGGTTGTGGGCTTAGGCGATCCAGAGCGCTTATAGTCGTTGCCCAAAACGTCTTCGGCGTAGCGGGCGACGTTCCATAGCTTGTTGCAAAAATTGCGAGCACCCAACACCTTGGGTATGCTAAATGGCTGGTTACTACCAGGAGTTTGGCCGCTAATTATACCCATTCTCATGGCATCAGATCCGTACTCTTCGATAACTTCCATCGGGTTGACGACGTTACCTTTGCTCTTGCTCATTTTCTGCCCGTGCTCATCCAAGACTAAACCGTGCAAATAGACCGACTTAAACGGTATTTTGCCAGTTACATACAGGCCTAGCATCAGCATTCGGCTGACCCAGGGCATCAAGATGTCGTAGCCAGTTTCCATGAGACTTAAGGGGTAGAAAGTTTTATAGTCGTCCCCGTCAGGATAGTCGAGTGTGGCATACGGCCATGAACTGCTACTAAACCAGGTATCGAAAACGTCGGGGTCACGGTGATACGTCTTGCCGCCAATCTCTATAAATGATTGATCGACGCGTTCATCATAGATCCAGTCGTCGGCATCATCGACGTTTTGAAAGGCCGGGATTGGAATACCCCAGGCTATCTGTCGGCTAATGTTCCAGTCGCGTAAACTCTGCAGGTAAGTTATAAGTTGATCTCGCTTCGTATCCGGGTAAAAGGTAATCTTGTCGGTCCTCAGTACCTTTACGGCCGCTGCGGCTAACGGTTGCATGTCTATGAACCATTGCTCACGGAGCAGTGGCTCGATAACGGTGCCACATTTATAACAGTGGCCAACACTGTGAGAAAGCTCCTCGGTTTTTTCCAAGAAACCCTGTTTCTCTAGGTCGCTAGCGACTGCTTCACGAGCTTCTTTTACCTTCATACCGCGGTAAGCCTCGGGCGCTTCCCCGCTCATCACACCCTCGTGCGTAATAACAGTGATGCGAGGTAGGCTGTGGCGTTCCGCGGCTTCGTAGTCGTTTTGGTCGTGAGCCGGGGTCAGTTTGACGGCACCGGTACCGTAATCCTGCTCGACGAAGTCATCGGCCACGATCGGGACTTCCCTGTTTGTTAGCGGTAAGCGAACGGTCTTGCCAACGAAAGCTTTGTAGCGTTCGTCACTGGGGTGGACGGCCACGCCAGTATCACCGAGCATGGTTTCTGGTCGGGTAGTGGCTACGACAATTTCACCGCTACCATCGGTCAAGGGGTACTTTAGATACCACAATTTGCTCTTCTCTTCCTTGTACTCGACCTCTATATCGGCGAAGGCTGTGCCATGGAAAGTGCAAAAGTTGACCAGACGTTCACCTCTGTAGATGAGGCGTTCATCCCACATTTTTTTGAAAGTACCATAGGATCGCTTGACGATTTTTTCGTCGAGCGTGAAGGTGTGTCGTGACCAGTCAACACTGGCTCCCAGTCGACGGAACTGTGTTTCAAAATTATGGCGATTCCCTTCTACAAAGTCCCATATTTGGCTGTATAGTTCTTCGCGGCTGAAGTCAAAACGGCTTTTTCCCTGCTTGGCCAACTCTTTTTCGTATACCACCTGGGTTTCGAAGCCGGCATGGTCGGCTCCTGGTAGCAGTAACGCACGCTTCCCTCTTAGACGTTGGTAACGGATCGAAATATCTTCGATGGCTAGAGTAAGCGCGTGACCGATGTGTAGGTTCCCGTTGGCATTAGCTGGCGGCACCACTATGCTGTAGGGTTCGCCCTTGCCTTGCGGCGCGAAAGCCCCGCTCTTTTCCCAGAGGGCATAAATATCGGATTCGTATTGTTTTGGTTCGTAGGTTTTTGGCAAATTCATCTGCAAGCTATTGTAACAGATAGGTCACGCCGGGATCACATGCTGAGGTTTGGCTGGATATCTAGAGTGAGCGGATCGGCGGTGGGCTGGCTGATCATGGCTTTGTAGCAGCCGAGGGTGGCTATCATGGCACCGTTGTCGGTACAGAGTTTCGGGTCGGTATAGGTGATAGATAGGGGTAGTCTCTCTGATAGCTGGCGCCGCAATTCGGGGCTGGCGGCGACGCCGCCGGCGATGACAACACTTTTTGGTTGAAACTCTTCGTAAGCCTGTAATGTCTTATCGACGACTGTTTCGATGGCTACTCGTTGGAAGCTGGCGGCAATGTTGGCTTTCTGGGCCTCATCTAGGCGTTCTGGCAGGTTTTTGGATGGAAACGTGAAGTCCTCACCTATTTGCTCCTGAGCCAGTCTTAGCACGGCTGTCTTGACGCCGCTAAAGCTAAAGTCATACTTCCCAGACTCCACCACGGCGCGAATCGCTGCGCTATCGCTCCGAGCCATAGTCACCGTACTTATAGGTACGGCTCCTTTACGGTTCTCGCTGCTGCCTTGCGCTTTATCACCGTGCTGCACTCTGGGCCGAGGACCCATTTTAGCTTTAGGAAGATCGAAGGCGAACGGGTCGCCTCCGAGTGCTTTTTTACTTACGCTGGGACCGCCAGGGTAGGGCAGGCCGATAATTTTGGCGACTTTATCAAAGGCCTCGCCGATGGCATCGTCTTGAGTTTGGCCAAGCAGCGTGTAGTCAAAATGATTTCTGAAAAGTGCCAGCTGGCTATGGCCACCACTGACGATAAGGGCTAACATCGGAAATTCTGGGGCGCTTTCACGTAGAGCATAACCGGGGAGGGAAGTTTCAGTCAGAAAGTTAGCATAGACATGGCCCTCGACGTGATTAATGGCGTATAGGGGTTTTTGCTTGGCAATAGCAAGCGTCCGGGCCGCCAGCACGCCGATGAGCAGGGAACCACCCAGCCCAGCACCATAGGTAACGGCTATGGCATCGATATCCTTCCAAGCACACTTCGCATCGTCTAAAGCCTGTTGAATAACAGGGGTGATTGCTTCGATGTGGCTGCGGGCGGCGATCTCTGGGATAACACCTCCGTACTGAGCGTGTAGATCCATCGAGCTAGCCACTACATTAGACAACAATCGCTTACCATCTTCAACGACGGCCGCGGCTGTTTCGTCACAACTGGATTCAATGCCTAAAACTCTCATCGAGTACAGTATACTAGAGGTTAATGAGCATACGGAAACTAGTGAAATGGGTTATTCCGTCTGGGCTATTCCCGGCAGTTGAGCCATTCGGGCATCTTATCGAATCATTCTTGTTTAATTGCCTGTACGGGTTTCCGGGTCGCAAGCTAAAAGTTATCGGGGTAACGGGCACGAATGGCAAGACCAGTACGAGCTTTTTGATTCACAAAATGTTAACCGAAGCCGGCTACCGGACGGGTCTTATGACAACTGTTGCTTACGGTGTTAATGGCGACATTCAACCCCAGATTCAACACATGACCAATGTATCCGTGCCAGTACTAATGCGCCGGCTAAAGTGGATGAAGGGTCGTGGTGTGGAGTGGCTGGTGCTAGAGACGACTAGCCATGCTTTGGCGCAAAACCGTGTCTGGGGCGTGCCGTATAGCGTGGCAGTTATGACGAACGTGACCCACGAGCATCTCGATTATCACAAAACATTTGAGCGCTACACGGCTGCTAAACAAAAAATGTTTGAGAAAACGCAACACAACAAGCGCGGTTTACAGATGGGAATCGCTAACGCTGACGATCAAGCCGGCGCCTCGTTCGCGGCCATTACGGAGCATTCCATAATGTACGGCATTGAGGCGGGAGATGTTCGTGCAACAGATGTAAAACTGTCGGCCGACGGTGTTTCGTACACGGCAGTTGCGGCAGACGAGACGTACAAAATCGATTGTAAATTGCCGGGCAGTTTTAATGTTTACAACTCTCTGGCCGCGCTATGTGTTGGCCGGGCGCTTGGTCTAGATAAGGACCAAATAGAGCAGGGAATAGCCGCGTTAACAGGTGTAGAGGGGCGCATGACGACTATTGATGAGGGTCAGAATTTCAGTGTGATCGTCGATTTCGCGCACACGCCAGACAGTTTCGAGAAGCTATTTAAAGATCTGCGGCCAGTGGTCAAAGGTAAGCTAATCGTGATGTTTGGCTCGGCTGGGAGACGTGACGAAGCCAAGCGCGCCATACAAGGAAAGCTGGCAGGTCAGTACGCCGACGAAGTTGTAGTGACCGAAGAAGATGATCGAGATATCGATGGCATGGAGATTATGAATCAGATTGCCGAAGGCGCCGAAGCATCTGGTAAGGTGCGTGACAAGGACCTATTCTTGGTGCACGATCGTGTCGAAGCCATACAGTTTGCCGTCAACAGGGCAAAAAGCGAAGACGATACCGTATTGCTCCTTGGTAAAGGACACGAAAAAACAATCGAGCGAGCCGATGGCGAGCACGACTGGGACGAAATCGGCACCGCTCACGATGCGGTAAAAAAACAGAAGTAGATCAGATCATCTTGTTGTCTTGACAGCTAAAGTGTAAGCTGTGCTTAAAGGCAATACATGATGAGACCCGAGGAAGTAAACCTGGCCATAAACGAGGTAGATGATCTCGTAGGGCAGAGCGTGATCTCGTCTGCCGATGAGGAGTTGTCGGACGATAGCGCTGTGCTGGCCGATGCTGGTGCTCGGCACGAAGAGTGTAAAGAAGTCAGCAAACTAGAAACGGCAAAGCATGCGGTGGGCAAATCGGCTCGACTTATAGGCCGATGGGGGCTGCGGCTTGGTTTGCCGATTGGTGGTGCCTACGCGGCACTGCATTTCCCTTATCACACAGATGTCGACGGTATTTCCTTGCAAGTACAAGGCTCGCTTTTCTCCAGGCCAGGTATTAGTGCGGATTCAACACTTGGAAATTGGGAGTTTCCAAATGTCGACGGTCTACCGCTTGGCGTGCATGTGTCCCCAGAGAACGTGAACGGCATAACGGTTGCCCGTGCGGCTAACCCAGATGTAGGCGCCTATACACAAAAACTCCAGGAGGATTTTAAGGATCAGCTACCGATGATTGAGATGGTGCTCGGGCTTGAGCTCTTAGGGGGTATCGCCGCAGGAGGCGCACTAGGGGCGGTGGCCAATATGGGCGGGCGATATTTACGCGATATACCAAAGCGCGAGCATGAGTTACGCTACCGTGGAAAGCAGGCACTTGCTATGGCTACAGTGGTAGCTGCCGCTGCCGGATATGGAGCGGCGTCTTGGAACTCGGGCTGGGCAAGAGATTCGCGCTTGACTGGCACTCTGGCCGAGGCTCAGGGGTTCCAGGGCAATCTCGAGCAGTACTACAACAAGCAATCCAAGGTGCACGACGTGATGCAAGCGATTATAGCTATCCAGGCCAATTTGCAAGAGAAGAACCTTGATGCTAACACCGAGCCGACCTCCTTCAATGCCATGTATATATCTGATATGCACCTGGGGTCGACCTATCCACTCATAGCTGAATACGCCAAGAAGTTCGGGGTGTCGCTGATCATTAACACTGGTGACGAGTCGGAGTTTGGTACACGTGGAGAACTGACACCAGAGTATGTCCAGCAGATAAGGGAAATTACCAAAACGATAACCATGATATGGCTGGCGGGCAATCATGACACGCCAGAGACTATCAGGGTAATGAGGAGTATTCCTGGCGTTATTGTGCTCGGTACCAAGGAGCAGATGCCGGATGGCAGCTTCAAGGTTGGCGCGCAGAGCGTAAAGGTCTACGGGCTTAATGTCGGTGGGTTGCCTGATCCGCGAGTTTATGGCGGCTCAAACAGGGGTGGAAGTAACGACCCGAAAGTAGTGAATGGCCTCGAGACAGAGGCTGTTGACCAGGCATTGCAAGGTGCTAGAGCGCAAAACGAGTATTTTGATATATTCGCAACCCATGAACCGGCTGCCGCCGCTGAAATAGTTAAGTTATTGCTAGGTAATATTCGGCAGACAAACGCAGGCCATCTCCATGCCCAAAATGACTCCAAAAGTGTACAGCCTAACCCGGACTCTATTATAGATATCGATGAAGGCTCTGGCTCTGGGGGAGGGTTGAGCCATCTAGATACTCGACCTTCACCGATACAGTTCACGGTTGCTTCATTCGCGGGGGATTGCCAGGAGACTAAATTGGTGCGGTTTTCTATAACAAATGCAAATGACGGCCAAAATACTACAGTCTCAAGAACTATCTATCTCCGTCCGCAGCCTATTCAGAAAGGGCGGATCTGTAGTATTGCCCAAGGTGTTGGGACGGTGCGGAACATTATCCCGGTTTCCATCCAAACGGTGGAAGCGCAAGCCAGGGGTAAGTAGTTACTAGTTGTCGAGGGTGAGGGTGGTGCAGCGGATGTAGCCACCACCTTTGGCGAGTTCGGTGATTACTGGCGTGACAACTTTTAGACCTTTGGCTTCGATGGCCGCCTTCAAGTCTGGGGCGGTTGCGCTCATGATCACGACTTCTCCAGTAGAAATAAGATTGCAGGCAAAACTTCTCTTGGCTTCTTCGAGCGACACTTCGATCTTATCTAAATCTGTTATGGCGCGAATCTTTGCTTGGCTTTCACTGGTGAAAGCCTTGGGACACCAGGCGATGAGGTCGGGTCGGATAACTGACAAAGCGAGGTCGATATCGTAGAAGAAGCTGTCCGGCCAGCCCGAAACAGCGTTAATAACTGGCCTGCCGGTTTCGTCGAGCTCTGGTACTGCTTGCAGACTGATGAGGTTGTAGCCCAGCGTGTCGGCTAAGAACTGGTGAGCGGCGGCCTCCGTGCGGTAGCCGGTACCAGTGAACAGGTAGTTGCCGCAGGGCAGGGCATCGCCTTGGCCGCTAAAGTGTAGGCCATCAGGTACTTTAAAGACCTGCTTACCCAGATCTTGCAAGATGTGCTCGGCGTAGGGCTCCTCGGCCTCGCGGACGTCTGGCAGGGTGCTCAAAACGGCTCTGTCGCCGCGTACCAGTGCCCAGTTGGCGGTGTAGACGCCGTCTTGGCAATCAACCGGCGGATTGACCTTTAACACTTTGACGCCGGCTTGCTCGAGCGCAGCGCGGATGCTATCGTGCTCGACCTGCGCCTTGGCACGATTGATCGGTACGGAGGTATTCATAAACGGATTTATAGCCGCCTGGTCATCGAAATAATTGGCGCCAGACATCAAGACAGTCTTGTTTATTTTTGGGGACATCTCGTAAAAGTATAGCAAACATGAAAAACCGGATGTAATTATGAACGCCTGTAGGCGGAGGCCGAAGCCTCTTTGGTAATTACATCCGGGTTAGGAGGGTGTGTCGTACCGTCTGGCACTAGCAAGGCGGAACATGCACACCCCCCAACTCCCGCTTACAGCTTTTTGATGCCTTGGTCACACGTTTTCCGGATGAGCGATGCAGTCAGCATCCATGCCGATGAGCAGCAGAATCTCATGGGCAATGCCATGAAGCTCCAGGTAGCTGCTTACCTCATCATCCGACGTCAGTGTGACGTCACAGGTGAACAGCCGGCGGTCTGTTCTGCAAAGTCTGATGCTGGGGTGACTGCGAATCTCGTACAGCACATCATCTGCCTGTTCGGGCGTTTCCACGGCGACCCAGAAGGTGAGTGTGCCTGTGTTATTGCAGGGTATGGCATCTCTGAGCATGACGGAACCGAAGTCGCGTCGGCGGAGCAGTGTGGACATCTCATATCACCAATCAGTTGTTGGGACGGGATTTGCAAATCGTAACAAATATGGTCTCGGATTGCAACTGCTTTATCGTGGTTGACAGGGAAGTCGGTACTTAGATACTATAAGGGCTGATAGTTGGCACTCTCATGGTTAAAGTGCTAACGAGTAAGACGTAAAAGGAGGAATAACAGATGAGTGTACCCATCCAGCCACTGGCAGACTACGTAGTTGCCCAAACCGAGGAACCGGCCAGCAAGACAGCTAGCGGCCTGTACCTGCCGAGTAATAGCCAGGAAAAACCAAAAGTAGCAAAAGTAGTGGCCGTTGCTAAAGAAGTCAAAAGTGTTAAGGTCGGCGATCGAATTATTTACAAAAGCTATAGCTCGACCGATGTGAAGGTTGGTGCTGAGGAATATCTGCTAATTAAAGAAGAAGACGTCCTCGCGACGGTAAAGTAGGAGAATATTGATGGCAAAGAAAGTATTTTATGATGATGACGCCCGCCGACGAGTTCTTGGTGGCGCCGAGGTTTTATACAACGCCGTAAAGACGACAATGGGGCCGAAAGGTCGCAACGTGGTCATTAGCAAAAGTTACGGTGCTCCAGGTGTGACACATGACGGTGTCTCGGTGGCCAAGGCTGTCGACATTGCTGATGTGGACGACGAGACACTAGGCTACAAAGTCGGTGCCGAACTGATCAAGCAAGCCGCATCTAAAATGAATGACGTTGCCGGTGATGGTACCACCACCGTAACGGTGCTGACGTACCATATCCTAAACGAAGCCAACAAATTGATCGCCGCCGGTCACAATCCAATGCTACTACGCAAAGGCTTAGAGGCCGCGGCGCATGATATCGCCAAGAAACTTTCGACTATGGCCGAAGATATTCAAGGCAACAAACAAAGAGTGGCAGAAGTGGCGACCATTTCGGCTGGTGACGCCGAAATCGGCAAACTGATCGCTGATGTTATCGAAAAGGTCGGCAAAGACGGTGTGGTGACCGTGGAAGAAGGCCAGGGTTTGACACTTGAGAGCGAAGTTGTCGAGGGCTTTACCTTTGACCGTGGTTTCGCTAGTCCGTACATGGTGACCGACACGGCTCGTATGGAAGCTGTTTATGACAAACCGGCTGTGGTGATAACCGATAAGAAAGTTGCGTCGGTTCAAGAATTCTTGCCGCTGCTCGAAAAGCTAGCTCAGGCTGGCAAGAAAGACTTGGTGCTGATTGCCGAAGATGTCGAGGGTGAAGCGCTTGGCACACTGATTTTGAACCGGCTGAAGGGCGTATTTAACACCGTGGCAGTGAAAGCTCCGGCTTTTGGTGACCGTCGCAAGGATATCTTGAATGATATTGCTATTTTGACTGGTGCCGAAGTGATTACGGACGACCGTGGTATGACGTTTGAAAATGTTGATCTGGATGTGGTTGGATCAGCCCGCAAGGTAATCGTTACCAAGGACGAGACAACCATCATTGAAGGTGCCGGTACGGTATCTGAAATCAATGCACGAATCAAGCAAATCAATACCCAGGCCGATGTTGCTACCAGCGAGTACGACAAAGAAAACCTCGAGAAGCGCTCGGCTGCTTTGAGCGGCAAAGTCGCTGTCATAAAGGTTGGTGGCGCCACCGAGACTGAGATTAACGAGAAGAAAGACCGCGTAGATGACGCTGTACACGCTGTAAAAGCAGCCCTGGCAGAAGGAATCGTGCCCGGCGGTGGCGTGACGTTGATCAACCTGGCAGGTGAGGTTAAGATCAGCGGTAATGATTCTGCGGCCGCTGGCGCACAAATTCTTCAGGCGGCTCTCGAGCAACCCTTCCGTATCTTGCTGGCTAACGCTGGTCTGAACGCCGATGAGTGGCTACCGCAGGTTAAAAAAGCCAAGGCCGGTCAGGGCGTGGATGTGAACGACCCAAGCAGGCTGGTTGATTTGAAAGCTGCTGGCGTGGTTGACCCGGCTCGGGTGACTAAAGAAGCCTTGCAAAACGCCGTTTCGATTGCTGGCACGGCCATGACCATGGGCGCGCTAGTGGTTGATGTACCCGAAAAAGAAAAAGCATCCGCTCCCGACATGGGTGGCATGGGCATGGGAATGTAACACCGAGGCGGTTTTTACTAAGACAAACCGATCCAATATTTGAACCAACCAACCATAGTAGCCATGTTTATGGATGCTGGTGCCGTGGCCTGTCCACTAATGTACCCAGAAGGGAATGGGCCAACACTCAAACCAAGGCTACCAGTAGCATTGCCCCCGTTGTAGCCGAATTGAGGAAGAGTAGTTCCGGCCGCTATAAGCGCTACGTAGACCGTACGATTTTTGGTCTGAGCGGCAACAGGTGCGGTGAGTGCCATGGCCATAAGCCCAGTACTTTGCCAGGCAGTTGCTTGGTCGCTGCTGACGCCTAGTCTCGTGCCTGTGCCGTCGTAAACCGCTGCAAGGCAGGAGGTGCCCGCAGTGAGGCCTGAGCCAGCCGTGCCTACGAACGCCACGACGTTTGTGATTGCCTTGCCGGCCGGCACCTTGACGGCCATGATTTGTAGGAGTCCGGCGGAGAGGGATGCGTACGCAGTACTCATGCCAGCCGGATCAAAACTGGCGCCGATAAAGCCATTATCTGCTGGGTGCCAGGCGCCGTAGGGCTGTGGTGCCAGCCAGCTCGTACCGTCGCTATATTCTAGAGATTGATCATCGGTGTTTAGGTACAGTCCGCCAGCACCTGAAACTGCTGGTGTTAATTGCTGTACGCTGGTACCAGCACCAGTGCCAATAGTGCATGCGCCGCTCATGCCGATTGAGCCTGCGCCTCTTCGTTGGATGCTAACATCAGGGCTAAAAGCTCCCGAAGCACCGGTATACCAGCTCAGTTTTCCCTCTGAGTCGTAGCTAAACTTGAGGCCATTTTGGCCGTTGTTGAAGCTGGCAAGAATTATATTACTGCTGTACTGGCTACGGAAAAATTGCGTGCCGTCAAAATAGGTTGCTGCCTGCGTGGCGAGTGCTCCGCCAGAAACTGCGAGGTGGGTTGCGCATGAAAAGTAGTCGGCCGAGTGCTTGGCGTCGATAAAGGCCGCTCCGCCGACTAACAATATACAACTATCGAGGTTATTAAATGCTAGACGACCAAATGTTATGGCTCTAGAGGTGCCGCTTACACGCAAACCAATCGTTCCAGCCTGCAGGCCAGCGGCACCAACTTGTTGAATCGATGCATTACCAATGACCACGTGGGTTCCACCGGCTATATCGATGCTGGGGCCAGACAGAACATTTTCTGAAAAGAAATCTGTTCCATCAAACTTTATGTCGTAACCAGCCTTTACTATGACTTGGCTAACCCCACCATTTCCTTCGATAATACAGTTATTGAACTCAATGTCTGAAGGCATAGTATAGACAAATGGGTTGCTGATGGTGTTATCGAAACGGATATGGTAGCGGCCAGCACCGACGAACTCACAGCGCTCAAATGACGTGCCGCCCATGCCGCCATCTATCCATAATAAGTCGTTGGCGCCGAGGCGAAAGGTACATTGCTGAAATATGTCATTCTGCGCACCATTGATCATCGCGAGAGCATTGGTACCGGTACCATCGTTGGCGTTACTAGATACGGTTATTGACTGAAAAACTCGGCCGGATGACGCGGCGGTGTATGGTGCCCGTAAGAAGGGCGTATGGGCTATGCTGTTGCCGTCGATCTGAAAATTGCCGGTAATACTGCCACCGTTGCTGAAATTAAACTGGGCGGCTGCCGCAGTAGCTTTAAATGTTGTCGCTGGTACGCCGGTGCCACCACCGCAACCGACAAGATCGGCGTTATTGAAGTCATGGGCGGCGGCAAATTGATAGATGCCTATACCACTTGCAAAAATTGTGCCGCCGGTTGTGCCCAGAGCCGTAATGGCGGCGCTGATGGCGGCATCGTTTTGCGCGGCGGTTGCTGATATAGAACCACCGAACTGTTCCAGGGTGACAATACGCGCCGTGCCCAAATTGGTAAGTGCCTGAATTTTGTTTGGCTCGGTTATGGTCTGAACGGTGCCATCGACAAGTGCGACGCCGGACAAGACCGTATTGGGGACCTTGCCACTTCCGTTAAGGGGGGCTACACCGTTAACGGCGCCGATTTGCGTGGTTTGGACTGCGCCATCAGCTTTGGTTTTAGCATCTGCAATGTCGGCAGCTTTTTTTAGACTTCCATCTGGATTATGTTCAACAGCTAAGAAATCATTAAGGACATTACCCCATGATCCGCTATCACCGCCAGGTACTGGTAGTCTGCTCATGTACTCTTTCTATAGAAGGATGGGCATTTTAATTCGTTCACATTTGTGTTGGTGGTCTAGTGGGATTCCTTAGATCCACCGTAGGCGCTTGAGCCGTAGCCGGCCGAGAATGTCTGATTATGCAACGATTTGCCGGTTAATAGTTTGATGACTGTACCGAAGCCGAAGATCGAGGCGACGGCCAGACCACTCAGGCCAAGGAACTCCTTTCGCGAGATCTCCTTGTTCATAAGGTTGCCCATGTGCTGGTTCATATTTTCACCTTTTGTGTTATTTTTTGTTAACAGACGCTACCTAGCCATAATTGTAGAGGTAAGCCGCTTATGTTGTCAAGGCTCTTACCGGAGTGCACGGCTAATCAATTATCAGGTGAAAACCCACGGTAATTCTCGGGGCGGGTGACGAAACCATCGACATATTTGCGAGTACGTTGCGCTGGCCGGCTGCTGATTGACTGGGTTACTACAGGAGTTGCTTGTATAGTTCTGGCCGGTTCTAGTAATGGCCGCGATTGTTGGGCCAGCTTTGCTCTTTCGGCTTGAAGCGCTTGATCTTGATCAAACAAATATTTGAACTTTGCTCGGACGCCGTCACGGTTTATAAACCAGATAAGCAAAATACCCACCTGGTACATTAGTATAATCGGGGCTACAACTAGCATTTGGTCGATAAGGTTAGGTGTCGGGTTCATAATAAAGCCGACGATGAAGGCCGAAACAATTACGTGTCGTTCGTAGTGGAAGAGCCGGCTTGGTTTAAGGGGCTTTATGCGATTGATAAATATCAAAATAAGTGGCAGCTGGAACATCAGTGCCGAGCCGAGCAGATAAACCGTAACGAACGACATGTACGACTGAATGGTTATGAGCGGTTTTATTTGCGCGGAGGTGAATTGATGAAGCAAAAAATTCAGAGCGGCCGGTAAGCCGATGAAGTATCCGAAAAGCACGCCGGTTAGGGCTATAACCCCCGACAAAGCACTGCCGATGGCGATGAATTTGTGGGTCGTTTGTTGCATTAATGGCTGCAAGAATCGTAGTAGTTGGTAAACGATGAGTGGGATGCTTAGGGCGATGCCGATGTCTAAACAGACACTAAACAAAAAATTGATTCCACCGAGCGGTGAGGTGTAAATAAAATGTTGGCCGTGCGAGGGTCGCAGCAAAATACCGATGATGCTTTGCTGTAAACCATAGGCGATCATACTCCCCCCAATAACTGAAACGGCGACATAGAATAGCCGCCGCTTGAGCTCTTTTAAGTGTTCGATTAGGGGAAGCTTGTCGGCTGCCGTTAAACTAGTTTTGGCTAGTTTCTTTGGCGCTTGCTTCTTTTTTGTTCTCTTGCTCATCTCCGCTTAAACCCTTGCGTAATTCACGTGCCGATTGCCCTAAGCTTCTTGAAAGTTCAGGGAGCTTCTTGGCGCCAAACAAGAGCAAAACGACAGCTAGAATAATTAGCAAATCTGGAGTTGAAAGATCCAGGAATGCGAATGTTGGTACTGCCATGTTGTTACCTCACTTTATCGTTACTAATGGTTATCATCATGGTATCATAAGCATAACAAGTCAACAAGGTACACACTGCAGTGCAAACATATGCGCCGTTTACATATTTTGGGCAAGCTTACGGAGCTTGCGCCTACGGTTCGGGAAGCTACCAGCAAAACGGTACCTGCGGGACAACGACCACCCCGGGTAACGGTAGTTCTTTGACCAACACAGGCATCGCTGTAGCCGCAATTGTGACGGTGGCGTGTGTCATCCTTTTGGTAGCTATTGTGGTGCGTATCTGGAAGCGCCCAAACAAAAAATAATCACGCTATTTAGACGGTTGTCAATTAGCCAGTAATAGATTCGTACTGTGATTTAGATACAGCAGCAAGGCTAGGCTGAGCAAAAAGAGCGCTAGCAAGAGCCAAAATTTGGTCTTTTCGGTCATGATTTCTCCAATTCAGCTATTATTACGAGCCGCTCTTTGGGCAGCCACAGCGGCGTGCAAGTGTATAGGGTCAGTCGAGCATCAACCGTGGGTGCTTCGACGCTGATCTCGGTCGGCGGCACTTGTTGTACGCTGGCAACTTTGTAGGCATAGGTCTTATCATTCCAAACCAAACCAATCTCGTCGTTCACGTGGACCTTGTTTAGAAAATAGAAGATGCCACGGGGTGCCGTGTAGCTAAAACGATGGCCAACAATAACGGTGTTTCCGCCCTTATCCGGAGTGCTGCCGGTGGGCAAGCGCACCACACCACTATTTAAGGTGTGCTGTATGGACGGCATAGGGCTTTCCAATACGGGCGAATCGAGTAGCATCGATGGAACGATAAGGTGGTTTGGCTGGTGTGCCTTTACCGAAGGGCTGGGGTGTTGGATTTGGGCGCTTAGGGTTTGCCGTCTATGGCCGTTATGGCTCTGCCACCAGAAAATAGCTGTCGGCATGAACGGGGCGGCAATCACATAGATATTGCACAAGATGATAAGAGCTAGCAGCCCATTATTTATCTGGTGAAGAGAAACGCGCATCCCCCTAATAGTACAGTATTAGGCTTGGGGTTCGTTGGGGTGAGTGAAGTAGTTGATCTCGTTAATGAGGTCTAGTAACGCCTGGGCGCGTACCTTTTCATCGGTAATCTGTTGAGCGGCCTCATAGGCAGATTGGATGAGCGATTGGTTATCGGCTGCCTGAATCATCATCATGGTGGTACGGAACTTTTCCTCGGGCGTTTGGTCAAGATGGCCGACTAGCGGGCTGAGCTGTTCGAGGGCTTGCTGCTTGAGTTTCAGTAAATCGTCATTGCCGGACGGCGTAAAGACATCGTCATTGCCGTCGGCTGCAAGTTCGTCCGCGGCATCCGCTGACAATACTGCGGTGTCATCACTCGGCAATGTGGGTTGAATCTGGCTAGGATCGTCCGGTTCGTCGTGGCCTTCAGGGTGTTCCAGTGTATCTGGGGCAGTCGGTAAACTGACTCCGGTGGCTGGATCGACCGCTAACGGATTTGGTGTTGCCGTGTCATCAACCGTGCCGGCAAAGGCCAGTGTGTCGGTTGGCGTAGGCGAGTCGTTTTGGTGCCCAAATATCATAATTCCCCCTTATTCGTACGCTATACTATATGTAGATTAACAATTAAGCACAAGCGTTGCAAGGAGTGGTTACAAAATGCTGGATGACTTAAAACTGATACATGAACGCGACCCACAGGATGCGCTCGGTACTGCCGAAAAACAATGGCAACAACTGGAGCACGTGTTTGATGTAAACCAGCAACAGCTTGATGCTACAAATGTGGTTTATGCCGCCATGGGTGGCTCAGCGCTTGCCGGGCAGGTTAGTGCCGTCTGGCCTGGCTATAAGCTTCCGTTTGAGGTTGTCCGTGGTTACGATATCCCGACTTATGTGTCCGACAAGACATTCTTTATCGCCGCTAGCTACTCTGGAAACACCGAGGAAACGCTCTCGGTGCTCGATCAGGCCGAGCAACGCGGCGCCCAGATCGCCGTCATCGCCAGCGGCGGCAAAGTGGCAGACATTGCCAGACAAAAGGGGTACCCACTAGCCCTAATACCAGATGCCAAACAACCTAGATACGCGGTTTTATATAACCTCAAGGCGCTAGCCACATTACTGGAAAAATCCGGCCTTTTGGCTGCCGACGATGCCGAGGCAGAAATCCATCAGGCGGCAAGTTACTTACATGAAAAGTTACAGAGCTGGTTACCAACCGTACCAACCAAAGATAACCTGGCCAAACAAATCGCTCAGGAGTGCATGGGCAAGTCGGTCGTGGTATACGCTGGCCCTAAGATGGCGCCAGCAGCCTACAAATGGAAGATTAGCTTCAATGAAAACGCCAAGCACGTCGCCTGGTGGAATCAATATCCGGAGTTCAACCACAACGAATTTATCGGTTGGACCAAGCAGCCCGAACAAAAACCGTATGCAGTCATTGATTTGCGTAGCAATCTGGAACATTCAAGGATCCAGAAACGATTTGAGGTGAGTGAACGACTACTGTCGGGTCTTCGGCCAGCGCCAATCGTGGTCGAAGCACAAGGCGAAACACTGATCGAACAACTGCTTAGCACCATCGCCCTCGGCGATTTTGTGAGCATCTATCTGGCGCTGCTCGGCAACATCAACCCCACGCCAGTCGACCTAATAGAAAAATTCAAAAAAACACTTGGCGACTAGTCGACCAGTTATCCTCTAACCCACGGTCTTGGTATACTGTAGCTATGGAACGAGGGCGCGTTAGCGCACGGCAGCGGGTAGTACTGAGCTTGGTCGGATTGACCGCTGTTAGCGTCGGTCTTTACGCTGTTGGCGCGCTGCAGAACCATAGCCAAGAGTTTGGCTATATGGTCTGGAATTTGTTTCTGGCCTGGATACCGCTAGTGCTGTCCGTCTGGCTGTTGTATAGTTTGCGCACCCGGTTGTGGTCGGCGTGGCAGCCTATCGGCATCACGTTACTTTGGTTAATTTTTTTGCCCAACAGCTTTTATATGATCAGTGATTTCATCCATATTCAAGAGGTTGTACGGCATGATCTACTCTACGATGTCGTGATGTTCACGTCGTTCATATTTACAGCCGCGCTGGTCGGATTTATTAGTCTGTATCTGGTTCATGTGGAGCTGTTGAAACGACTTGGCATGCGTTTTTCTAGTGTGCTGATAGCGTTGATTATATTTCTTTGTAGCTTCGCGGTTTACCTGGGTCGTGATCTCCGGTGGAACAGCTGGGATGTGTTGTTCAACCCGGCTGGCATATTGTTCGATGTTTCCGACCGCGTTATTCATCCGCTAGGACATCCCGCGGCCATCACAACCACCTTGAGCTTCTTTGTGCTACTTGGTGGCCTGTATGTGGTTGGCTGGCAAATTGGCGAAGCTACCCGGCCAAAAGCCCGCTAGCGAAGTTTGCTATACTTACAGAGATGAAACAAGAACTAGAGCTAGCGATCGCCGCGGCCGTAAAAGACGTGTTCATGGTGGATGTAAGCGTGGAGCTAACGCGACCAGATGAGCAATTTGGTGATTACGCGACCAACGTGGCGCTATCGCTCAGTAAACAGTTGGGTAAAAACCCGCGCGAAATTGCCGAACAGCTTGCCCAGCGAATAAAACGCCAGACAACACTCGTAGCCGACGTTAGCGTTGCTGGCCCTGGCTTTTTAAACTTGAAACTTTCTGACAAATTGTTGGCGGAAAACCTTAAAAGTTCGTCCAAGAAAAGCTTGTCTGGCAAAACGGTCGTGGTCGAATATTCCGACCCTAATCCATTCAAACCACTGCACGCTGGACATCTTTATACCACGCTGGTGGGTGACACGATAGCCAGACTGGTGGAGCATGCTGGCGCCAAAACGATTCGAATCAATTACGGTGGCGATGTTGGTCTGCACGTCGGTAAGAGCATGTGGGCGATCATCAAAAATATCGGTGGTGAATTGCCCGAAAAACTTCATGAAGTATCGGAGGCCGAACGGCCGGCCTGGCTGGGTGCGCGTTATGTTGAGGGTAACAATGCTTACGAGGACGACGAAGCTGCCAAGGCAGAAATCGTGGCCGTGAACAAACGGGTATATCAACTGCACGCTGATGGTGACCACGACTCAATGTTTGCCCAAATATATTGGACATGCCGCCAGTGGAGTTACGATTATTTCGCCGTACTATACGCGCAGCTACAGGTGGCACCGTTTGATCGTTATATTCCCGAGAGTGAAGTTACGCCTCTTGGCGTGCAAACCGTTCAAGCACAGTTCAAGAAAGGTGTGTTTGTAAAAAGTGATGGCGCGGTGGTTTTTGCCGGTGAGGCGTTCGACCTGCATACCAGAGTGTTTATTAATTCCGAGGGTCTGCCAACCTACGAAACTAAAGACGTAGGACTTTCCTTAACTAAATGGCAAGATTATCATTTCGACGAGTCGATTATCATCACTGCCAATGAGCAAGCGCAGTACATGCAAGTAGTCATAGCGGCGTTACAGCAATTCGCCAAAGAACCGGCCGAGCGCACCCGGCACTTAACGCATGGCGTGGTGAAGCTGCAAGGCGGGGTCAAGATGAGCTCGCGCAAAGGCAATGTTGTCACGGCGCTGGAAATTCTCGATGCCGCCCGACAGGCTGGTGCCGAAACCGGCACTAACCCGTCCGAAGATACCATCCTGGCAGCAGTGAAATACGCCTTTGCTAAGAATCGCATCGGCGGTGACATTGTCTATGACCCCAAAGAATCAATAGCTCTGGAAGGTAACAGTGGCCCGTACCTGCAATACGCGCACGCTCGAGCCCGAAGCATTCTGGCCAAAGCCGGTGAAAAAAACTATGGCAAGCTGGAAGATTTACAGTCCGGCGAGCGCAGCTTGCTACGCAAGATTACTGAGTACACCGAGGTTATTGATAAGGCGGTGTTCGAGCTGATGCCGCACCACATTTGCACCTATCTGTACGAACTAGCCCAGAAGTTCAACAGCTTTTACGAGCACAACCGGGTGATCGGTGACGACCGCGAAACAACTCGCTTGCAGCTTGTGGCGCTCTATGCCGACACTCTAAAAAGTGGCTTAGAGCTACTGGGCATTACTGCTCCAGAACGCATGTAACGGTATATAATAGCTAACAATGGTAAGCCCAAATCAATCGAAACCAAAAACCGAAACCAGTGTTGTGCACACCGAAAGCGGTGACGTCCGGATAACCCAACCGGCAGGCCATAAGGGGCGGAAGCCCAGAGTTACAGTTTTGCTCGAGCCGGATGACCTAGTGCGCGAGCAGGCGGCTGGATTTATAAGCTTCTTACGTGAACACGCTGTAGTTGGCCTGGCGGTTGGTTTTATCATCGGTTTGCAGGCTCAAACGCTCATGAAACAACTCCTCGACAGCTTCATAACGCCATTGCTCGACGTGTGGCTTGGCAAAGATCTGATAAATCACCAATTTATCGTCGGTAGCGGTAGTAATGCCGTAGCGTTCACCTGGGGTAAGTTTGTCTACGCGCTGGTTAACTTCTCGTTCGTTCTACTATTTATCTACGTAATTATCCGACTCTTTAAGCTAGATAAACTAGATAAGCCCAAGAAGTCTAAGAAGTAGCTGGCTCAATTCATTCGCAGCGGTGCTATAATTTGCCTTATAACATAAGGAGTTTAGTACATGGCAATCGTACAAGTTCTTAAGCGTAAAGACGCGGCGTCAGTGATAGTCGCAGTGGTCGTGGCGATGGTTCTTAGTCAATTTGTCACACAATTTGTCGGTGGACTCGCCGGCAAATTATCAGGTCAAAAGGACGGGCAGTTCGTTAGCTTTGCTCCTTTTACTGGTTGGAGAGGCCAATACCTATATCCATTCGTTCTATTAGTGTTAGAGCTGATTCTGCTTGAAGTGGTCATCCGTGTCTATACGGCTGTTCATGCAGCAGTAACCAGCAAGAGATAGTCATTTGGACGGGGCACAAATTAACCCAAGGCTGACCGACGAGCAAAAAGAGGTTTTGTTCAACAAAGCTACGGAAGCGCCATTTACGGGTAAATTGCTCGAGAACCACGACACGGGCGACTATAAATGTGCCAACTGTGGGCATGTGGTGTTTAAGAGTGGAACGAAGTTTGAATCCGGGTCGGGTTGGCCGAGTTTCTATGATCCAGCGAATGCCGAGGCTATCAAGCTACTTCCGGATGACAGCCATGGGATACATCGCACCGAGGTTGTTTGCGCGAATTGCGGCGCTCACCTAGGTCACCTGTTCGATGATGCCTACGACCAGCCAACGGGGCAGCGGTTTTGCATCAATTCGGCAGCGCTAGAGTTCGATAAGAAGTCTTAGCGCCCAGGATCATATCCCTGCGGATAGGATCTGCGATACTCGTGTTAACTAAGCAAGCTTAGTTAACACTCCGCGTCTTGGTCATAGTATTTATTGCCCCATGTGGCCATTTGTTTCAGTACAGGCAGGAGGTCTCGGCCTTTTTCGGTTAGTGTGTACTCTATGCGCGGTGGTATTTCGGAAAAGCTTCGCTTTGTAATAATCCCATGACTTTCCAGGTCGTCTAGGCGCTGAGACAGGGTACGAGGGTTAATGCTGCCGACGGATTTCTCGAACTCACTAAAACGTTTGGCGCCAGTTGATAGGTCGCGCAAAATTAGGGCGGTCCATTTATTGCCGATTATCTCCATGGCTGAGGCGATACAGCCAACTTTTGGCTCCAAACTGGTGGATTGATCTGATGATTTCATACTTTACTTTGTATAGTAATGGGCTTATACTCATTATTACTATACAAAGTATATCAAAAAGGAGATACGATGACAAAGATCGCTGTAATAATCGGTAGCACACGACAAGGCCGCCAATCCGACAAATTAGCCAAATGGGTAGCTGCGGAAGCTGGCAAACTTACAGAGGTAGAGTTGCTTGATTTGCGAGATTACCCATTACCATTTTTTGACGAAGCTATCAGCCCTCGCTATAACCCGGATCGTAAGCCAAGCGTCGCTGCCAAGAAGTGGCTGGATAAAGTGGCTGAATTCGATGGCTACGTGTTGGTGACACCAGAGTACAATCGGTCAACCTCGGCGGTTCTAAAGAATGCTCTTGAGTACACTGATTATCAGATGGACAACAAGCCCGTTGCGCTCGTAGCTCACGGTACAACCGGTGGTGCCCAGGCAGTCGCAAACCTTCGTCTTACTTTACCGGGTAACGGCGTAGTGAGTATTCCTCAGGCATTGTTTTTCAGTGATCACCTGGCCGATTCGATTAGTGATAACGGCGAGCTCAAACAAGAACTCCGAGAAAAGCCCTACGGTCCACAGACGCAGCTGGACTCCCAAATCGAAAGCCTCGTCTGGTACGCCGACGCCCTCAAAGCGGCTCGTAAGTAGCAAACCAAGGGACCTATGTGTGAAACTCCGACCGCTATTGGTCGGAGTTTTGGTATACTGACAGATATGACTATTGATAAACACGCTGTGCCGACGAAGCTTTTGTGGGTCGACCTGGAAATGACAGGTCTAGACGCTGAAAAAGACGTCATCTTGGAAGTCGCTGCCGAAGTTACCGATTTTAATTTCAAGACGCTCGGCAGCTACGAAGCCCGCATACAGCAGCCGAAGGATTTGGTGGTGGAGCGCATGCAGGCCAATATCTGGTGGCGTGATTACCCGGAAAACCGTGACGAATTTGTTCAAAAGCTTGGCGAAGGGCTGCCGCTTGGGCAAGTTGAACAAGATTTGGTGGTACTAGTAGAGCAGCATTTTGGTTCTGAGCCAGCCGTTCTGGCAGGCAACTCTATTTATAACGACCGCAAATTTATCAAGCAGTGGTGGCCGCAGCTTGATCTAAAATTGCATTACCGGATGCTCGATGTCAGTGCCTGGAAGGTGTTTATGCAAGGTCGTTACAGTGTAGATTTTGAGAAAAAGGAAGTTCATCGAGCCTTTGACGACATCCAAGCATCCATCGCCGAACTACAGCATTACCTACAGTGGTTTAAAGAAAATGGATCATAAAACAGTCGAGAGCTACATTTTGAGCATGCCGAACGCTCGGCTTGATTACCCATTTGGTAAAGAAGTTGCCGTGTATAAGGTAGCCGAAAAGATGTTCGCCTTGATTTCCGAGGGCAAGACGCCGGTTAATCTAAGCCTCAAATGTGATCCCATCTTGGCCGAAACGCTGCGCGAAAAGTACGAAACGGTGCTGCCAGGGTATCACTTGAACAAAAAACACTGGAACACTATCATCCTGACCGGTCAGTTGCCCTGGGAAGAGGTCCAGGCGCTGATCCGCCACTCTTACGAGCTGGTGGTCTGAGCCGCGGCGGCCTGGCCTTGTTCGAGTAATAACCCAGCGGCCTGATAGTTCTGATTTAACAGTGTTTTTACGGTGGTGTTCGAGGTTTTGTTGAACGTTTGTTTGAGCAAGGTTCGATAGCTTGTCAGCTGCGTCACAAGGGTTTGCTCAATGATTGAGTTGAAGGTGCTGTTGGCTTGGGCATTTGCGAGCAGGGTATCGGTCTGAGCACTTTTGGTTAGGCTCAGTTCTTTGCTGCCCACTTTGGTATTATGCTTGCCCAAATAGCCTAGAACTTGTTGCTGGCTAGTCGCGACCGATAATTCGGTGCTGGTAGAGAAGTTTTTGGCCGTCTGGTCTGTGGCCTGCGCTGCCCCGAGCGTTGCGATGCGCACCAGTTCTTGTTGCTTTTGTGCAATGGTAATCAAATCGGTTTTGCTGGAATTACCAGGGAAAGCGACCGATATAATGATAGCTGCGGTAGCGATAAGCAGCACTGCGCCGCCGACAAGAAAAGCGATCTGCTGCAGAAATTTGTTGCCCCCAAACAGCTTGAGACCCGACTTCTTTGGCGTGTTTGGGTTGACGATAAATTCGTACGGATTGTGCCCACTGGGGTTTTGCATAGGGGTGGGCGGCGGCACGACTTCGTATTGGCCGTTTGGCGCCTGTATCGGCTGCTGTGTGGGTTGGGGCGGCACATATGGCTGCTGCGGCTGACCTGGGGCTTGATTTGGATCTTGGTTCGGAAACATCTTACGCTTATCTTACCGAATTTATATGGGGTTGTCATCCTTAACTTGTTTCAGGATCCATGCACGCGGATAATGACATATCTTGCAAACTCATGGATTCCGAATCAAGTCCGGAATGACATGAAACATAATTGACAAAAAAGCACAAACGTGATACATTGTAGTCAACCTACACGAATAAAACTAAAACAAAAGTACCGGGGAAATTAAAATGACCGAACACGAAACTAATCTACAGAAAACACAGGAGTTAATTGATCATGTTTCTGCAGCTAGTGAGTTTGGGAACGCTACACTCGGTTCGGCGGTCTTGAATACTTCAGAAAGCGGTATTGTAAAAAATGCGCAAGGAGTAGTGACTGCTACAGATATCCATGTAACGAAGAACGGCACTGACGGTAATCCAGAACATCTAGGGGTGAGATATAGGGACGTTGGTATATCGGATGATGGGGTCGAACCGTCAGGAGAGCGCCATGTTCGTACATCTATTGATGTTGGTAGAACCCGCTATAAAGCAGAGTTGAGTACTGAAGCTGACGATAAAATACGAAATGCTGCAAACCTTGAAAGAGAGGGCTATGGTGTCCATCACTTTACGCGGAAGAATAGACAGCAAGCAGCTAGCCTCATCACCCATCTAGCCGTAAAGAGTGTAGCCAGAGATGCTACACATGTAGTAGAAACATACGATGAGCTGAGAGAGACGTATCTAAAGAAAACAAAGAGTTAACTATTTCAGTATCTATAAGCGGGCCGGAGAAATCCGGCTCTTTTCTTATGCTTGCCCATAAGGTTATTTATATGGGGCATTGTGCTATTGCTTGATAGTTTCTACCTCTTACCGGATACTTATACCCAATGGATGCGGTAGAGGAAGTAAAGAACCGGTTATCAATCGAGGACGTGATTAGTGAGTACGTTCAGCTGAAACGTGCCGGGCGCAACTGGAAGGGGCTCAGCCCCTTTGGTAACGAAAAGACGCCGAGCTTTGTAGTCAGCCCCGAAAAGCAGATTTGGCACGACTTTTCATCTGGCAAGGGCGGCAATATGTTTAGTTTTGTCATGGAAATGGAGGGTCTGGACTTTAAGGGTGCACTCGAGCTATTGGCGCGCAAAGCTGGTGTCGATCTGGAGCAATACCGCACCAGTAGTCGTGGACCGAGCGGCAAAGACAAAGAACGGTTGTATAGCGCTCTAGAGCTAGCCACCAAGTTTTATCAGACGCAGTTTAGCAAAAGCCAAATTGCTCTGGAGTACGTGCTCAAAAAGCGAGCCTTCACCAAGCAAACGGCGTTGGAATGGCAGTTGGGCTACTCGCCGAATAACGGCACGGCGCTCGTCGACTTTCTGACAGGCCGCGGCTACACCGAAAACGAGATTAAACTAGCCGGCTTAAGCAGCAAAAACTACCGTGGTCTGGGTGATATGTTCCGTGGGCGGCTAATGATACCGCTGTGCGATCCGCAAGGGCGGGTGATTGGCTTTACAGCGCGGTTGCTGGCCGACGATCCGCAGGCACCGAAGTACATCAACACACCAAGCACGCCGCTCTACGACAAAAGCCGGCACGTGTTTGGCCTGCATTTTGCCAAAGATGCCATCCGCAAAACTAAATACGTGGTTTTGGCCGAAGGTAATCTGGACGTTATTATGAGCCACCAAGCCGGCGTCAAGCAGGTGGTGGCGACGGCCGGTACGGCGCTGACCGAGCCAAACCTGAAAGCTCTCAACCGCTTCACGGGTGACATCCGCCTCTGTTTTGATGCTGACAAGGCTGGTGTGGCAGCCACGGAGCGCGCACTGCCAGTGGCGGCAAAGGTCGGCGTGTCTTTGAGTGTTATTACTATTCCGAGCGGCAAAGACCCTGACGAACTCATCAAGCAGAGTAAAGAAACTTGGCTCAAGATTATAGAAGAGCAGCAGTATGCCGTCGATTGGCTGATTGAGCGCTACAAACACACTCTTGATCTAAACACGGCCCAGGGCAAGCGTGAGCTGAGCGACGTAGTACTACAGGTTGTACGAGGGCTTAAGGATAGCGTCGAACAAGATCATTACATTGGTGTTCTGGCGAAGCTTTTGCAGGTCAGTAAAGACGCCTTGAGTCAAAAACTTGCGCAACCCGACCGTGAGGTGGCTCCGCGGCTCCGCAAACCAGTCGAGCAGGCGACACTCGATCAGGCAGCCATCGATCGACGCAAAACCGAAGAGCACTTCATGGCGCTGGTGTTGCTTCAGCCGAAGTTGCGGGAGTACTTAGAACCAATCACGGCGGACATGCTGGATCACGAGATAGCTATTCAATTGCTGGCGTATCTGCGTGCTAATCCCGAATTCGACGGATCACCCAACACCCAGTGGCTGCAGAACTTCGCCGAATATGGTAAAATACTGGCACTCCAATATGAGACGCTCTATCAAGACCTTGAGCTGCTGGAGCTGCGTTACGAAACGCTGCGCCTGCAAACCAAACTGGTAGAACAATACGTCCGAGCTAAAAAGCACTTGATTGCCGAAAAACTAAACACCGCGGAAGGTCCAGAAGCTGATACGCTTCTGCGGGAAGCAAAAGAACTTGATAAACTTTTAAAGACTCTACAAGGAGGCAATGCCCGTGCCCAAAGTAAATGATTCAACCGCCAAACTAAACACTGCCAAGCAGGAACTGTTAGAAAAGGCTAAAAAAGCCGGCAAAATTGATCAACACGAGATCACGTCGCTTATACCAGACAAACCGAAGAATGTTGAAGTGCTGGAAGCCCTGTACGCCGAGCTAGCCGAGGCCGGGGTCGAGGTAATCGTACCAGAAGAACCAGCACCGACTGACTTGAGCGACGAATGGTTAATCGAGGATGAAGAAGAAGTTGTGGTCGAAGACCAGAGCTACCTCGATGACATCGCCGATGACAGCGTGCGATTGTATTTGCGCGAAATAGGTAAGATCCCGCTGCTTAACGCCGCAGATGAGCTGGCGCTTGCCCAGCGTGTCGTGGCTGGCGATAAACTGGCTAAAGACCAAATGGCCGAGGCTAACATGCGTCTAGTGGTTTCGATTGCCAAGCGCTACGTCGGTCGTGGTTTGGACCTACTTGACCTTATCCAAGAGGGCAACACCGGCTTACTGCGCGCTGTCGAAAAGTTTGATCCGGATAAAGGTTTCAAATTTAGTACCTACGCCACCTGGTGGATTCGTCAGGCTATTACCCGTGCCATTGCTGACCAGGCTCGCACTATCCGTATACCGGTGCACATGGTGGAGACTATCAACAAATTACTTCGTACTCAGCGACGCCTGACGCAGGAAATGAACCGTGAACCTACCAACGAAGAAATTGCTAAAGAAATGGAAATTGATGTCGCCAAGGTCGAGCACATCATGAAGATCAAGCAAGACATCAGCTCGCTCGACGCTTCGATTCGTGATGACGAAGAAGAATCAGTACTAGCCGATTTTATCGAAGACGAAGATACCATTACTCCTGAAGAATCCGCCACTGGCCAACTACTGAAAGAGCAGGTAAAAGAGATGCTTTCGGCATTAACCGAGCGTGAGCAAAAGATACTCAAACTGCGTTTTGGGCTGGAAGACGGCAAACAACATACATTAGAAGAAGTCGGCCAGGAATTTAGCGTGACGCGCGAACGCATCCGCCAAATAGAGGCCAAGGCACTCGCTAAACTGCGTAAGCACAAAGACGCTCGTAAACTACACGATTACATCAAATAGGAGGCTAAAACATGGCTGAATATAGAGGTTACAGACCGTCTACGGGATCGATACCGAGTCGCTCAACCGGCTGGTCTGGTCGTCCAAATAAGGACAGTGTTGCGCAAAATACGATTGAGGAAGCGAGACCAGTTGCGCCTGCCACCGAACAGGTCAGGGTGCCAAAGGATTCAGCGGAGCTGAGCAAAGCAGTGGGAGCGGTTCTCAGTCGTGTGCTCGATGGCCAAGACTTGCCACTTGATGTGGCGCGTACGCTAGTTAATCCAGATATGCAGAGCGTGGCAATTGCACGCGTGCAAACTGTTATACGAACTATGCAAGAGAGCGGAAGTGATATAGATCTGGCTGCCGTGGGCGAGAGCCTGAGCGCGCTCGACGAGACAGTCACAGCCGTTATCAAACATAACTAACAATTCATAAATTAGTCTGATGTAAGAATCGTTCATCCTGTACAATAGACGGGTGAAACTTATTGGGCTCTCAGGGACAAATGGCAGCGGCAAAGATACTGTTGGGCATCTGATGGCTCAACGGTACAAATTTCTGTTTGTGTCCGTATCTGATCTGCTGCGCGAAGAAGCACGCAGGCGTAATATGCCGGTGACCCGCCAGACGTTGCGTACTATCAGCGCCGAGTGGCGACGCGAATTTGGACTTGGCGTACTGGTTGATAAAGCTATCGAGGCCGCGAAAAACACCGCTGAAAAGTATGACGGTGTCGTGGCATGCCCGATGCGCAATGTGGGCGAAGCACAGCACGTTAAAGACCTAGGAGGCACGCTTATCTGGGTAGATGCCGATCCACGTATTCGCTATGAGCGCATCCAGGGCACGCACCGCGGCCGAGCTGGCGAGGACGACAAGACGTACGAAGAATTTTTGGCCGAGGAAGATGCCGAAATGCACCAAAGCGGCGACGAGGCAACACTGAACCTATCCGGTGTTAAGGCTTTGGCGGATGTTCGAATTGTGAATGAAACAAATCTAGAAGATCTCGAAAAAACTACCCTGCAAGCGCTGCTTTAATCTTAGCCGGGTGGTGTTTAACTAGCAGGGCTTGACGGCTGCTGCGTTTGGTCTGGCGATGGAAGAGACGCACGATAGTGTAGATAGCGGCGGCCCCGGCGGCAGTGAGCCAATCAACCAAAGTTAGGGCATGGGCACTAAAGTAAGGTTGGATCCACGGGTTATACACGATATTAATGATACAAAAGAACGATATGGCGAAAGCTATGAGTAGTTTCTTGTTACTCCAAAGGTAGCGACTAAATAGCGGGATCTCGCCCAAGGAACGAACAAGCAATAGATTCATGAACTGACAGAAGACGATCGTTACATAGGTCAGGATAGTGGCTTGCATGTACAGATGTGCTTGGGGGTTTACATTGACTGGGCTGATGTTGTGTCTGGCAAAGAAGAATAAATAATTACCATATGCCAGTACCGCGGCCAGCAGCCCAAAGCTCAAAAACTCAATTACTGCTTGTCGATTTATGATGTGATCGTGCAGGTCGCGCGGCTTATCTTTCATAAGCTTGCCGACGGCCGGATCCCAACCAAGCGCGGTGATGGGGAACATCTGCGCGATGACGTCAATAGCCAAAATCTGAATAGCCGTGATAGCGACAGGCACATGGAAAGCTAGCTGTCCGCCCAGTCCGATCAAAACGGCCATAAGCTCACCGGCGTTGTCCGTTAGGGCGCAGCGAGCGGCTTTGCGGATGTTTTGGAAGGTCAAGCGGCCTTGTTCGATGGCAGTAACTAACGTGCTGAAACTATCGTCTAGTAGCACAATGTCGGCGGCTTGTTTGGCGACGTCTGTACCGGTTCGACCCATAGCCACACCAATATCAGCTCGTTTGAGCGCCGGGGCGTCATTGATGCCATCGCCGGTAACGGCTACAACTTGGCCGCTTTGCTTGGCAAGTTCGACGATGCGCAGCTTGTCTTCTGGCGAAACACGACTAAACACGGCGCCGCCACGTGCCAGTAGTGCCAGCACCTGGCTGTCGGCCAGTTTTGGTAAGTCTTCGCCTAGGATGACTGATATGTTGCCATGGGAGCCGAGCCCAGCCTTTCGGGCGATGGCTTCGGCGGTCGTGGGGTAATCGCCGGTGATGATTGATACCTTTATGTGCGCCGCCTCGGCCATTTTCATGGCGCCAGGGACTTGCTCGCGCAAAGGATCTACCATCGACACGATGCCAAGGAACACCAGATCTTTTTCGGCATCTTCCAACGAGTGTTTCTTGGGATCGAAACCCTTCGGCAATATCCGGTAGGCAAACGCTAAATTACGCTGCGCGCCTTTGGCGTGCTGTTCGTTGTAGTCGAGGAAGAACATATGATCCTGCTTTGATAATTTTCGGATATGGCCGTGATCCCACAGCTCGGTGCTCTGATCGAGCACGCTTTCGGGTGCCCCCTTGACGAAGGCATAGAGCTGCCCATCTACCTCACGGATACTTGTCATGCGCTTGCGGGCCGAGTCAAAAGCATATTCTTTCAGCTCGGGAAATCGTTCATTCAAAGCCTCGGCGTCGATGCCAGCTTTGCGCCCCAGCGTTATCAAAGCGCCTTCTGTGGGATCGCCGACTACGTACCACGTGGCATGCTCATCGTCCGGCGGGTTTACCTCGGCGTTGCTAGCGAAAACCCCAGTTTGAAAGAACAAATGCAGGTCTTTGAGCGCTACTCCGGTGAGCGGTTTGCCCTTGGCGCTACGTACGACACCGTTGGTTTGATAACCGGTGCCCGTGACGCCGTATTCGGTCTTTCCAATCAGTAGCCGCTCGACGGTCATCTCGTTTTTTGTTAATGTACCAGTTTTATCGGTGGCGATGATGTTCGTCGCGCCGAGCGTTTCGACGGCGGACAATTTTTTAACTAGCGCGCGGGCGCGAGCCATGCGCCCGGCGGTTTGGGCCAGCGTAATATTCACCTCGGCAATAAGCCCATTCGGTATCATGGCGGCGGCGATGCTTATCGCAAACAGCAGGGCAGTCTTAATGCCGATGGCCGATTGCAGCTCTATGACTGTCAAAACCGCTGCAAGCAGCAATGTACCTTGAGCCAATCGAATCGCCAGGTTATTCATTTCCCGTTGCAGCGGCGAGGAATCTTGCTTGGTGGCCTGGCTTAGGTTGGCGATTCGTCCAAGCTCGCTATGCATGCCGGTGCCAACAACTACGGCGTGGCCATTGCCTAGTGCCACCGTTGTGCCCATAAATACCAGATTATGACGGTTGCCAATCGGCACATCACCAGATATGGCATGGATAAATTTGCGACTTGGGTTGCTTTCGCCGGTGAGTGCGAAGTCGTTGGTAGCAAGCTCGTCTTCGTCGAGCAAGCGCGCATCGGCCGGCACGCTATCACCCCCCTCTATGTATATAACGTCGCCAAGCACGAGTTCGCTAGAGTCGATCTCTTCGAGTTTTCCGTCCCTAAGCACTTTGGCCTGTGGTACTACCAATTGCTCGAGGCTTTCCATGAGGCTCTCGGCTTTGTGCTCTTGGAAATAACCGACGGCGGCGTTCATGAACGCGATTAAGAACAAGATTATCGCTGTTTTGCCGTCTCGCAAGTAAAGCGAAAAACCGGCACTGAGCAACAGGATTAGAACTAGTAGGTTCTTAAACTGACGCAAAAAAATAACAATGGGTGGCTGGCGTTTAGCTCGAGCCAACTTGTTTTCGCCCAAGTGCGTTAAGCGTTCCTTGGCTTCGGTACTGTTTAGCCCTCCACGAGTAGTGCGCAACTGCTCGAGAACGGCGTCCACCGAGAGGCGATAGTAGTTTAACTGCTTCTGCCCATCCATTTACGCCTATTATATAGCTAAGTGAGCTGTTTTTGCTCATGCTTGCATGTTTTACGCTGGGTCATCACAATATGCCAATAAGATGAAGCCCAACATAGCAAACACGGGGGAGTACGAGTTTATTGCGCCAGAAGAAGTTGTCGCCACCCGTTTGGATGTCGCCATGCAGCCACAAACTACAGATCGGGATGTTAATATAGCTAGCGAAGTATCAGCCAGTCTTGATCCGTCGGCAGACCAACAACTGGATGAGAGCGATTCGCCAGCAGCCGACACCGAACTCGACCTTGATAAAACTGCCCCAGCCGCTACCGCCGATATCGTCCAGGTGTATCTAAAGCAAATTGGGCGGCGCGAATTGCTTACAGCGGCAGATGAAGCCGATTTGTCCAAACAGATCGAAGCGGGATTATACGCATCGAAATTGTTGAGTAGATCAAAAGAGACTGGCTTCGAGCTGGATACGGACTATCGGAGAGACTTGCAGCATGTCGTGCGCGCCGGCGAAACCGCGAAAAACGTTCTACTAGAGTCAAATCTGCGTTTAGTAGTAAGTATTGCAAAACGGTATACGGGTCACGGTATGGCATTTTCAGATCTGATTCAAGAAGGAAATATTGGTCTCATCCGCGCCGTTGAAAAATTCGACTATACCAAAGGCTTCAAATTTAGTACCTATGCCACGTGGTGGATTCGCCAGGCAATTACTCGCGGTATGGCTGATCAGTCGCGGACGATACGCCTACCAATACATGTAGTCGAAAGATTGGGTAAGCTAGGGCGGGCACGCCGTGAGCTACAAAGCGATTTACAGCGTGAACCAACCCACGAAGAGCTTGCTGCTGGTATGGACGTCACCCTAGACAAAGTTCAGGCACTGGTAAAAATGAACCAAAATATACTTAGTCTGGATATGCAAATTGGCGACGATGGCGATGCTGTATTGCTCGATTTTGTGGCCGATAAGCTAAACACTAAATCGGGGGCCGAGGCCGATACGACGAATATGATCGCCGAAGATATAGAAAGAGCTTTGTCGGCGCTAACTGTGCGGGAGGCAACGATAGTTGCTGAGCGTTTTGGCATTGGTGGTGGGGAACCAAAAACTCTTGATGAAATCGGCCAAGGTATGGACCTGTCACGCGAGCGTATTCGCCAGATCGAGAAAGAGGCTAAAGCAAAAATGCGCCTTGTTCTTGGTGGCAAAGCCCTGCGGGACTACTTTGACGCATAGGGGTATACTAAAGGCACTATGGTGTGGAAGCGACCAGCCTTTCTAGTTCGAGTGGCACAAGCTACCATTTTATTGCTATTCTTCTTGTTCGTTCGACAAACAGTGTCGGCTGCGCCGTTTGGACAGGGGGAGTTTGGTGCGGATGTACCATTCGGGTCGGCTACCAGCTTATCAGTAGCGTTGGGTGGTAATGTCTCACTTTCGCTGGCACCAAGCGGCCCAAATTTTGTGGCCAGTGGCTCGCACACTATTACCATAACTTCAACCGACCCGGTCGGTTACAACTTGTACATATATAGTCCAAGCGGTACTAACATGACGGGCATACCAGGCACGATTCCTGCCAGCTCCAATACAGTGGCCGGGGCACTTGCCGTGAATACCTGGGGGTACAATACCACTGGCTCGACTACAAATTTTCTCGGGATGACCACTGCGCCAGTGTTGCTGAAAAGCGCCATCGGGCCATTCAAAACCGGAGATAACACGGCCGTTACCTACGGAGTGCTAACGGACATCACTAAAAGCGCGGGAAGTTATAACGTGTCAATAACTTACACCGCAGTGGCTATTAATGAGTAGTGTTTTTCGTACTGGCTGACTGCTTACGTGACCGGAGCGCTACACCCAGCATGACTGCGGCTAGAATAAAGGCAATAAACCACGGCGGTACAAAAACGACGTAGCGTGAAGTGGTAAATGTTTGGCCTGAGTCAGTTTTGTACCCAAAAGTAGCACGGTAGACCCCTGGCAAAACGGGGGCGGGTATGAACCCCCGCATGTGCCGAACAGTTCCAGGTAGCAAAATGTGTGCCGTGAGTGGTGTCGGCGGCTTTGTTAGCCAGCCATGGAATGAACCGCTAAGATACACGAAATAGTGCACGTTTCCGGTGTTCAAGGCATCAAGCGTATAGGCTATTTGGTTGCCAAATGCCAGGCGCTGGATCGAGCCTGATTGTAGCTTGCCGGTTTGAATAAATCGACCGTTGACGGTGAGATATAGTAACGTAGCCGCTTGGACGGTACTCTTAAATCCGCTCGTTGCCATATCGGCGCTAGCAAAAAGCGTGTAGTAATGCCCGCCGGGAGCACTGCCGACCGGGACAGAGATAGTGTACGGTATTTTCTGGCTTCGGTTTGGCGCGAGGGATACTTGCTTAAGACCAAGCGTAACCCAGTTGTTGTTCGGGTCACTAAAACGATAGTCATATGTGTAATTGGCAACCGAAAATTGTTTGATGGAAAGTGTGACTGTCAGCGGACGATCGGTCAGGTTGGACACTGTAAACGAGCTAGTTTGGGCGCTGCCAGCATCTACGGCTGTGTATTTACGTAGAGGGGTGATAAGTAGCCCCTTGGTGGTCGGTGGCGTTCCTGCGGCGCGCACGATGCCCCAAGGCATTGCAGCTACCAGGATGAAGAGAACTAACAGCGCAATGAAGCGTTTCATGATTGCTTCAATCTAACGCTTCGTCAGCATAACCTGGATATCGGTGACGACATTGATGTAGTGCTGAATGGCGAAGGACTGCGCCTCCTGACTTCGGTTTTGCCACTCAGGCAACAAAACGTAGCCGTAGCTAAAGTCAAAATCGCAGCTGACTGGATAGTGATCTAGATGATTATCAACACGCCATTGCTTGTTTAGGTATAAAAAGCTGGCCTCACTAATGGCTCGCTGGTGAGTTGGATCTTGCCAGGCGCGCATGCTGGAGTAGTAGGGGCAGATTATTCGAGCAAAGCCTTTTACGGGGATGTTTGGGTTGGCCGGGTCAAACTCAGCTGGCTTTAAAATGCGGTGAATTTCGTCGAAAAATTGAAAGAACGGGTCGTTTCTGCTATCGCCATGGGGAATGTGCTCGACAAAGTTTTGGCATTCGATTTCGTCGACCGAATTATCTTTGAATTGGCTCCACGGAAAAGATAACAAATCCTGCACATAGTCCGCATCTTTGGTTTTGACGATATCGACGCCCTTAAAACCTTCGGGCTTGCTGCCGCCGCAAGCCAGTGATAGCTTGAGTACTTTTTCGGTTTTTGCGGGTTTTTTCTTGTCTGTCATGGCTCGGTCTCCTTACCACATTATCTGATTAGTTATGTCGTAATGGCCGACTTTGATACGTGAATCACAAGCAAATTTGTATCCGAGCTCGCGGGCTTTCTGGAAAAACCATAAATCTTGGGTAAATACTTGCACGCCACCGCCGGGTGTAACTTCTTGCTTGGTTTTGAACCAATTGCCGTAGTCGAAGCGTTTGTCTTTGAGCATTTCCATACGGAAAAGGGTAAAGCCCATGCCGAGGCCATTACACGGGGTTACAGTGTCGGCCTTTGGTATTTGTGGAATGAAATTGACCGGCATAACGTCAGGGTCGCCATAGCACATTGGCTGGCCGCCTTCGCCCTTGGTCCAGTACAGGCCGCCAACGGCGTCGAACTCGTCGATAGATTCATACAGCTTTACTAGGCCATCGGCCGGCGGGGCATTATCTTCCTCTAGCGTCAGTAAAAACTTGAAAGTGTTGAGATCGGGATTTTCTAAAACCATCTTTATGACTTGGTTGTAGGCTTCGCCGACCTCCATGCCTTCCATAAAAATTGGCCCCAAAACCTTTTGGTTCATGGGGCGAATGAGTCCTTGCCAGTTTTGAACGATTCGCGCCGGAATGACACCACGAGTGGGGCACACGATAATGGTTGAGAGGTCTCGGTAGGTTTTGGACTTCTCGAGCCGCGTGGCATAATCACTCGCGTTGTGAATGCCCGCATTGTCAGGGACAAGTATGTGCGGAGTTCCCATGGTTGCCTTGATTATACCACACCATAATTTTAGGCTCCGAGCCAGGCTGTTGTGGCGGTGGCGATGCCTTTGATCTCGACGAGGATTTTGGAATACTGGCCGCCACTTGGGGTAGCACTTACGCCATAGCTAGTTGTGCCTGCCGCTTGGTTTGTCCAAGTTATGGTGATGAAAGTGTATGTGGCGGCTAAGCTACCCGTTCCACCTGCCGGCTGAGTGCCACCGCTTGGTACAAGTGTGACAGTGCTAGTTCCAGTTCCGGAGTCGCCTATTAGTTCACAAACGGCGGAATATGGGCCGGCAAGTGTCAGCGCGGCTGTTTGGACAGTGCTCGTGGCGATAGTATGCACCCCAACGCCGCTGTGTGTGCCTGCGCTGGCTATTATGAGTGCAAAACCCCAGGCTGCCACAGTAGCGCCCCTATCTGCCGAAATGTTGCCTGAACCAGAGCTGGTGGCTGTCGCTTGCCATGACCCAGTCCAACAATGTCCACCTGTAGTATCCTCTAGGTCTATCGGGGTGAACGTTAGACCCGTAACAGTTGGGGTTGTTATGGTTTGGCCAGCGACATTACTTGGTGTTACGCCAAGCACTATGAGCAAGTCGCCCGCCGCCCACGTTGCTGCGATTGTTTTAGGCGTGGTGGTGGTCTTGAACGAAGTTACTGATGCGGCCAGGGTAGGTGTCATCGTATCGAGCCTTTGGTTCTAAAATGAATATATAAGTTCATGATTAAACTCTAGAATGCGCTGATTGTGGCATTCAAGACGATTGACGGAACAAAACCAGCTGAAACGTTCACTTTGTTGATTTGCGAATTTCCAATTGAACCAGGCATGGAGGTTAGCGAGGTGGAGTAAATACCCAGGAAAGGCACCATGCCTATAGTGGTGTTTACGACCTGGCTGACGCCCACAGTCCCTGAGCGCTGTGTACTGCCGCCTGCATACTGTCCGAGCCACGAAGGTATTACTGCACTAGTAGCTAGTCCGGCTGAGTCATTCAAAACGCCGTACCAATAACGCTCTCCGTATGATAAAACAGGCTGACTGCTCCAAAGCGAAGAATGAAAAGTTAAGAACCTAGCGCCAGCCCAGTTGGTCGAGTTGCTAGCGTTGGCGGCTGCAGACCAAGTAGTAGAAACCGAGTTGACGAGGGTTAGTTGGCTAGAGTTGTTTAGCAAATATAAACCAAATCTTATTGTGGAGCCAAATGATGCTGATACCACACTGGTAGCTGTGCCTGTGGCTGACATTTGTATCATCAGTGTAGAGACTGTCATATCTCCAGGGAATCCGTATCCCTCAATTGGCGACAGAGGCTGAATGAGCATAGTTCTGAATGGTATAGCCAGTGTTGTGTACGGTGCGACTGAATTTTGTGGTACTAGGTTTTGGTAGAACGAGTGAACCGGGTTTGCACCTCCGCCACCTCCGCCAGATATGGTTACGGTCGCGCCGTTAGAGTTGGTTGCCTGGCTCAAGGTAATGTTATTGCCCCCGGCGAGGACGAGACCGTTACTATTTATGCCACTTGTGCCGCTGGTGTTGCCGCCAGTGCTAATTCCGGCATCGAACATCGGTACGCCGATGCTAATGGTATTGCCAGCGGAAGCAATACTGACTGCGCCTGTAGCTGCAAGGCTGGAAGTCGCGGGTACGGAAAAGTTTATGGATTGTCCGCCAGCTGCTGAACTCGAAGAGGCAATAGTTATGGCGCCTCCGGCTGCAGCTAGGCCAACCGTACCACTGGTAAACGTGGCGTCGGAGCCGATAATAGCGACGCCACCTCCGCCGCCACCGGCGGCTCCAGAAATAGTGACTGCGTTGCCGTTCTGCGAAAGGGTGATGTTGTTGCCGCCAGCCAAGGTAAGCGTGCCAGAACTCACCTGAGCCATCACACCGGCGGTATTGCCGGAAAGAGTCAAGTTGTGTAGGTTTTGAGTCTGAACGGTCTGATTGGCCGCGGAGATAGTAAGGGCATTGCCGGCTTGACTGAGGGTTACATTGTTGCCCCCAGCGAGTAACATAGTTCCACTAGAGATGAGTGTGCCCGCGCCGGCGGTATTACCTCCGATGGTTGCATTGACACGGCCACCGTTTAATGGAGGTAAATACGCCATAAGCTACAGTATATACCACGCACTACCATCTGATACTACTGACAGAGCGGTGTATTGCAGGTCGAGCGAGAGGCTAGTTTGCCCGTCGATGGTATCAGTACCTGAGCGGGCTACGCTGCACGTGTTGGCAGAGTTATCGATGCGTTTTATATAAAATCGATAGCCGGCTACGCCCGATGCGGTGGGTAGAGTTATGGTGACATTGCCAGTGGTGGCGTTGGCAAAAATGGCCGTGTCGTTAGTACTGATGCTGTAGCTAGTTGTTTTGGTGCTGGTAGTAAAGGTATTGTCGCTCCAGGCAGGCAAGCCACTGGCAACGTGCAATGATTTACCGGCACTACCTGCCGGTAAGCGTACAAGGTTTGCCGAGCTATCACGATAATACAGATCACCGGTGGCGCCGGCCGAGTCATCGTAGAGGGCGACCTTTTTACGGGTTGCGCCAGTTGTGACGGTGAAATAAAGCGAGTCAGTGTTGAACTCAATGGCGCCAGCTTCGGGACCGCTCAGTAGCGTGCCAGAGGTGAATTTGAGTGGTGCGGTTCCAGCCGTGGCAGTTCCAGCTCGGACGGTAATCTTTTGGTGACCACCGTTGATGGCGTTGTCAGTGCCGTCATCGAAGTGTTCTTTTAGTAAGTACTGGCGGATTATGTCTCCCCAAGTACCGTCGTCGCTATTGACGATCGGTAGGCGCTGGGGTGTTGACATGAACTATGCTCCAAACTTCCGTGAACCAAAGCCATGTCGACCGTCCGGATTGGATAGAACACCGTGGGTGTGTCGATTTGAGCCAGTGAGTAGACGCATGAGATTATCGAATCCGAAGACCACTAGAACGGCACCGGCTACGTACTGCAGGAACTGTTTGCGCGTTATCTCTTTGGATAATTGACTATGAAAATCTTCTCGCATGCTTTTTGTTCACTTGCATACCACACTAATCTATTGTGAATTATACCATAAGCGTCAATCGTCAAGGTGTGGAGCGCGAATTACGGTTTTAGCGAATCGGTTCGTTTGGATTTGTGTTTTTTATGATGCACAAGAGATATTACCTTGCGAATGAATGACCAAAGACCAAACAGCAATAAGCTTACGAACACTAATAGTCCTAGCAGAATCTTCCACGGCACCACCCAAAAACTAACTTCACCCTGCATTGGCACATCCCGCTGACCATCGTTATAGACGGCTACTAGTTTGGCAGTGTAGTGGCCTATACGAAAGCTGGAGAGTTTAGACCAATTCCACGCTAACTTTTGTTGCGTACTGCCGTCAGCTACAGCAGATCTCTTGTAAGCCGGAAACCCATCATCCCAGGATACTGACAATGTCCTCTCGGTACCCGGCAATATATAACCTCTAGTTTCGTTAACCGGTAGGGTGGCAAGGGGGCTGGTTGATTTGCCGCTGCGTTGGAGAAAGATGTTGCCATACGGTTGTACGATGCTGTTACCTTGATTATAGAATTTGATGTCGAGAGTCGTTGGTAAATACTCATACATACCTCTGGAAGCGGTAAACTTTGTGACACTAAGCTTTCTGGTTGCGCCCGGTCGGTCAACATTTATCAGGGTAAAGATGGCCACAGAGCCTTTTATGAGCCTGCCGCCTTGCGTTGGCTTCGGGTTGGCTTGACGACTTATAACCATGGCAAACGAATAGCTGAACCCAGTATCGTTTGGCAACGCCAAATGGATCTTCTCGGTAAACCACTGGCCTGACTGCACGGTGAAGGTTGGGGCAGAGAAAGTTACCCAGGTAGCTATTTCCGGTTGGGTAGTATCGCTGAGCGCGACCTGTCCCGATGCGTTGTTAATGCTAAAGCTACGCACCTCTATCTTTAGATTCTCGGCACCGGTGCCGCCATTGCGAACTTTTAGTTCAAGATCGGTTGTGTGTCCGGGTTTGACGGTGGCAACTAGTGGTGAAGGGGTGACTTGTAACGAAAAATCGCTGGCTGGGGTGGCTGCGGATCCCGGTAATGCAAAGCCGGCAACGATAGCAAGGGCTGCGATAAGCGGCAGAAGCTTTCGGGTTACAGTACGCATTACGATTTTACCTCTGGCTGTCTTTTTGTTGCTTCAAGGGCGCGGCTGACGGCTTTAGAGGTCTTTCGTTTAATGCGCCAGTGTTGGAGATACAACAGGCCGCCAATAACGAGCACGAGGAGCATAAAGGCGCGCCACGGCACCACCCAAAAACTAACTTCACCCTGCATTGGCACATCCCGCTGACCATCGTTATATACGGCTACTAGTTTGGCAGTGTAATGGCCGATACGAAAGCTGGATAGTTTAGCTTTATCCCAGTTCCAAGTCAGGGCCTCTTTCGAGCTACCATCAGGTTGTACTGTCGCAGTATAAACAGGGAATCCATCTGACCACGAGAGCGTTAAGGTTCGCTCGGTACCCGGAAGAATATAGCCATTGGTCTCATTTACCGGTAGGGTCGCCAGCGGCGATCTGGCATTGTCACCGCGCTGGATAAACACGTTTCCAAACGGCTGCACAATTGTGTTACCAGTATTTTTGAAGCTCACCTCGAGCTTGGCTGGCAAATATTCGTATATACCGTGCGTAGTTTTAAAATGAGTAACCCTGAGCTGGCGAGTCGCGCCCGGTCGGTCAACGTTCACAAGTGTAAAAACCGCTACCGAGCCCTTAATTAATCGTCCGTCTTGCGTGGGCTTTGGTTCGCTTTGGCGGCTAATGACCAGTGCGAATGAATAGCTAAAACCGGTATCTTTTGGTAGAGAAATCCCCACCTCTTCGGTAAACCATTGCCCGGGCTGTACGGTGAAAGTGGGCTTACTAAAGCTTATCCAGGCTGCTATGTTGGCCGGCGTGGTGTCGTTGAGCTTTACTTGGCCAGTGCTGTTATCGAACGTAAAACTACGCGGTTCTACTTTTAGCTTTTCGGTCTGAGAACCCGCGTTGCGGATCTTGAGCTCAAGCTGCGAAGCTTGTCCAGGTTTGACGGTTGTTACCAGTGGTGAAGGGGTGACTTGTAGCGAAAAATCAGTCGGCGTGGCGGCGTGAGTACGGGGTACCAAGAGTAATAGGCAAATGATTGCTAATGTGATCAGCCCACCAAATGATACATTCCGCCAGCGTAGTATCATGCACGCAGTATATGCCTATTTATGCAACGAATGGTAATTATTGTCGATTCTTAGAACAAACCGGCACCGATGACCGTAATGGTGTCGGTGTAATCAGCTGCAGGTGGTGTGATCGTTGAGATGGCCGCGTTGTTCGTAAGAGTCAACACAGCTGTGTTTGCGGTGCCAGTAGATGTTGCAAGGCTGCGCAAAGTCGTATCTAGTCCGCCACCTTTGCCAGCGGATCCGCCGACGAATGGTGTAGCCACAGTGATTACTCCTGCGCCGCCGACCTGGCTACTTGTAACGCCGGTGTTGTAACCTTCAGTTCCGGCTGAAAGGGTACTATTGGTGCCTGGTGTGGTTGAGCCGATAGTATATGAAGCGCCCGCCGAAATTAGACCGGTGCTGGAGTCCTTCGCCCAGACCATCCAGCCATTCTTGGCGTTGGTATTCAGGGTGACTGTACGTGGGGTGGGGCTCGAGGCTACCGTACCGCTGGCCAATGAGCCAAGTGCGTCGGTGTTGCCACTTAGGGCAAAAGAGAAGGCAGAAGGAACTGTGGCGCTCACCACGATCTGTTCGTTGGTTATGCTGGCCGTGCTGTATTGCGCGGTGTCGATAGCTGCCGGTACGCTCGTTTGAGTGGTCACGTTGCCGGTATTTGAACTGGTAGCACTCGCCGATACGGTGACGGCGGCGGCATTCGTCCAGTTGAAGCAGTACAGCGTACCAACGGTTAGGTCACCGCCTGGGAAGGTAACATTTTGGGAAGTTACGTTGTTGGCGGTGGCAATGGTTGGCCATGCGGTGCCACCCGTCGGCCAGGCTAGGTTCGTTGTGTTTACGGTGAAGGTTGCGGCCAAGCCAAGTGTGTAGCCAGTAGGAAAGGCTACGACAACGCTTGCCTCGGTGGCAGTCGATGCTGGCTTAGCACAGACTGTACCAGTGGTGGCGGTGCTAGTTTGCATGTGGTCAAAACGTACAAACACTTGGCTCAGTGCTGCGGCGTGCGTGATGTGATTAACGAATAGGGGAGCCGCAATACTCAACAGTAGTAGGGCGGCAATCGATCCTTGAACTACTTTGGTTTTGTGTATGAAGCGCATATTCTTCCTTACTGTTGTTGTTTTTATGGTTATGTTTACTTAATTAGGAGTGTATACCACACGTTTGTCGTATGCAAGCAAGCTTTGTTGATAAATCGTCAATTCTGTGGCAAATATCACATGTGTCAGATGCGAAAGTATCCACCTACCTTAGACTGCGGTGTCTTTGGACGGGTCGATGCTTGCTACTAGCAGGTGCATATTCGAGTTTGTGAGCGTGAATCCAGAAAGCCCCAAAGGTGGATATCATAACTATGTAAGCACTATAGATTGCCCCGAGAGTATAAGCGCTCATGGCAGTGGTGTTTGGCCGGCTAAAGATACTACCGATTGTTGCCGGTGCAACGTAGGTTGTAATTGTCGAGATGCTGGCGCTTGCCTGTGCGCCAGTTTCGTCGGTAGCACGTATATATATAGTGTAGAAAGCTAGATGCGCATTGTGTTGGTGTGTAAACGATTGTTGGCCAGACTGTATGTGTTTAAAGGTGTTAGATTTGCCATCACCCCAGTCAATAAACACCGTGTAGGGCTCTTTGCCGCCAATAATGCTTCCGGTCCAGTTTGTGCGCATAGTCGGACCAAACAATAGGTATGGTTTATCTGGCACGATAGTAAGGAATGTGGTGGCTGTCGGGTGCAATGAGGCTGGTGTGCCAGCTGTGGCTGCTGCTGGGGGCGCGTACGTAATGTGCACGATACTACCATCCGGCCCGCTATCATCGGTGGCGGTCCAGGTGCGGGGAAGCAGAGCGTTGTTCCCTGGAGCTAAGGTTACATGAACAACGAAAGTACCATCGGTATCGCAAGGAGCCGAGCCGAGCAGCTCGGTCCCTCTATAAATCGCCACGGTGAGGGGTGGGGTAGTGTCCGGGCATGTGCCGCCAATGATGAGGTTTGGATCTGTCACGGTTGTGCTGTCATTTGGTTGGGTTATCACAGCGGGTTCAGTAGGAATCGGCGCTGGTACAACAGCGGATACACTAAACGAATCGGCGTGCGCTATCTGGCGCAAGCTCATCTCAACTCTTACAAGTACCGCGCCCAGCACGACCAATATTACTAGTAGAGCCCTGTACGACGTATGTCGATGGTGCAATAACTTGCCAGTGTGTTTGTGGTGCTGCAGTTGTAGTAAACGACGCATGTTTGTTTTTGTTAGCTTTACCAGCATATTACACCAACCATGTGCTTTGGGCTATAGCTTGCACTGGCCTATACTGTACATACACCCATAAGAGGAGAGTGATGTGGCTGATTCGGCTCCCAAAAAATTTGCGATTATCGATGGCAAAAGTGTATTTTATCGTGGCTACTATGCTATGCCGAACTTGGCGACCAAAGATGGTACGCCGACCGGTGGTGTATTTGGCTTTGCCACTATGGCGCTAGAGGTCATAAAACGACTCAAACCCGACTATGTGGCTGTTGCCTGGGATAAGCCAAAAACGAACATTCGTAAACGTCTTGAATTGTACCCAGAATATAAAGCTGGTCGCAAACCAGCCCCACCTGATTTTTATGAACAAATACCTGTGCTACACGAGTTACTCGATGCTTTCGGTTGGCCGTTGTACGAGCTGGACGACTACGAGGCCGATGACATCATGGGCACACTGGCGGTGCAGGCACGCGCAAAAGGACTCGAGACTATGTTGGTTACCTCCGACCTCGACATGTTGCAATTGGTTAATGGCAATGTCAAAGTTTACGCCCTCAAAAAAGGCCTAAGTAACATAGAATTGTATTCACCGGAAAGTTTCACCGCCAAATATGGCATAGACGTGCACCAGTTTTTGGACCTCAAAGCCTTAAAAGGTGATAGCTCAGACAACATCCCGGGCGTGCCGGGGATCGGTGAGAAAACAGCTATTCAACTTCTGCAAGAATACAAAACACTCGACGGTGTCTACGAAAATTTGGCACTATTAAAAGAAAGTGTGCGCAGGAAGCTCGAAGCCGGCAAAGAGTTGGCCTACTTGAGTAAAAAATTAGGTGCGATTTGGATAGACGCCCCGCTAAAGCTCAACCTAACAGAGGTGGATGGCAGCAAAGTTCAGCCCGAAAAGATTCAGCAAATGCTTGAAAAGCTCGAATTTCGTAGCCTAGCTCGGAACCTGCCAGAGGTTATGCATGTACAGGAGCAGCACGAGCTAAGAAATGTATTCGAACATAGTGGCGGTAAAAACATAGTAGTTGATACGGCCGATGAATTCGCCAAGCTTGATTTTTCTAAAGCGAAGGAGCTGATTATTCACGCTCGCTGTGCTGGAAAACATGGCCGCGACCCGCGCTTGCTGCTGGTTTCACCTGAACCGAACGTGGTTTATACGCTTGATCTCACCAAGCTCAACCACAAGTCTGTGGTAGCCATCTTCCAGCAGCCATCTTCCAGCATCCAGGTTGTTGGCTACGATGTTAAATCGACGCTTAAGGCTCTGCTCGAGCTTGGCCTGGCAGATTTACCACTGGTCGGGCACGATGTCTTGGTCGGAGCCTTTGTCTTAAATTCTTTGCGCCGCGAGCAAACACTGACCGAGCTGGCCTCGGCTGATCTTGGTTACGACGGTTCCTCACTAGACGAACTGAGCGATGAAGAGCTAATGAATCGGGCGCCTGAAGTTGTGGCCGTCATCCGAGCGCTCTATGAACAACAGACTAAAGACCTAGCCGCAGTGCCGAAATTCTCCGAACTGGTCAAAGAAATTGAATGGCCAACCATACCGGTGCTGGCACGGATGGAATACGAAGGCATTCAACTTAACACTAAATATCTAGAGAAGTTTGCCATCGAAATCGATGACCTCATCAGCGACTATGAACAACAAATTTACGGTTATGCCGATGAAGAATTCAACATTGGCAGTCCGGCTCAGCTGGCAACGGTGCTATTTGAAAAGCTAGATCTGCCGAAACAGGGAATTAAAAAGGGCAAAACTGGCTTTAGCACAGCCGCCAGCGAGCTAGACAAACTCCGCGGCCGGCACCCCATCATCGATCTTATTACCCAATACCGCGAAGTTACTAAGCTCAAAAACACCTATGTCGACACCTTGCCCAAATTGGTTGATGAGCATAGCCGCGTGCACACCACCTACAGCCTGACGGTCGCCCAAACGGGGCGGCTTAGCAGCAACGACCCGAACCTGCAAAACATACCAGTGCGTACCGACCTAGGCCGGCGCATTCGCACCGCTTTTGTAGCTGATCCCGGCAAGACGTTTGTGAGCGCCGATTACAGCCAGTTTGAGCTGCGACTAAGCGCCGCCATGAGCCACGACCAAGACCTGATAGATATGTTCAACAAAGATGTAGACGTGCACACGGCCACGGCTGCTATGGTCTACGGCCGTGACCCCGAAGACGTAACCAAACAGATGCGTAGCGCCGCTAAGGCCGTGAACTTTGGCATTTTGTATGGCATGAGCCCGCACGGCCTTTCTATAGCCACGGGTATGAATTATGAGCAGGCAGGTCACTTCATAAAGCAATATACCGAAGTGCGCAAGCCGCTGATGGCTTACCTGGACAACCTGAAAGAGCAAGCCCGCAAAGATGGCTATGTCGAAACGCTGCATGGTCGCCGCCGGCCAATGCCCGATATCCACAGCAGTAACTTTATGGTGCGCCAAGGCGCCGAACGTGCCGCTATGAATATGCCCATCCAGGGTACCGAAGCCGACCTGATGAAGCTGGCCATGGTTCGAGCTGATGAAAAGCTGCGCCGGGAATACCCCGAAGCCAAAATGCTGCTGCAGATTCACGATTCGCTTATCGTCGAATGTCCGACCAACGAGGCCGATGGCGTAGCCGACCTACTCAAAACTACCCTCGAATCAATTTACCCAGAACTCCCCGTAAAACTAACCGTCGACACCTCCACCGGCCAAAACTGGGGCGAACTGTAGGGCAGGGTATGCAGAATAGGATTGATCGTGCGAAGGAATTGTTAAAATCTGTACGGCATGCGGCTATGGCTACGGTGAATATAGCTTGCTACACTAGTAATTACTAAGTTTTAGGGAGCAGATTTATGTCAGACGTTCCGGCTCTGAAATTAAATAACGGCACGGTCATCCCGCAGGTCGGCTTCGGCTTGTGGCTAAACAAAGATGAGCAGGAATGCAAACGGTCTGTAAGGTGGGCGCTAGAGGCAGGCTATACCCATTTTGATACAGCTCAGATTTATAGGAACGAGCAATTTTTAGGTTCGGTGCTTCGTGAAGCGGGCGCAGACCGCAAAAAACTATTTATAACTACCAAGATATGGAACGATAATTTCTTTTGGGACGACATAGAACCAAGCCTCGAAGAATCTCTTAAAAATCTTCAGACAGATTACGTCGACCTCCTATTGCTGCATTTTCCGGTTACGGAAACTCGGCGACCAGCGTGGCGCAAAATGGAAATGATTTATAAATCGGGTAAAGCAAAGGCCATTGGTGTCAGCAATTATACGATCGAGCACCTCGAGGAATTGTTACGCGAAAACGAAGTCGTACCAGCTGTGAACCAAGTGGAGCTTCATGTGTTTCTACAGCAGCCAGAGCTGCTAGATTATTGTAATCAACACGGCATTGTTGTCGAGGCTTACTCGCCACTGGCGCACGGTGTCGACATGGACGATGAAACGTTGCAGAGCTTGGCAGAAAAACACAATAAAACCGCAGCTCAGATTATGCTGCGTTGGTGCATTCAAAAAAGTCTAGTTGTGTTGCCAAAATCCGTTCATGCCGATCGCATTCGTCAAAATTTTGGGCTATTTGATTTTGGACTTGATGATACGGATATGCAAAAAATTTCCGGGCTGGAAAAAGGTCTGCGAACTTGCTGGGACCCAACCCATGTGCGGTAAGTCATGAAAACAGAACTTGATGCACATATTGAGCGGGCTAGGGAACTTCTAAAAACGACGCGGCATGCGGCCATGGCTACTGTAAATGAAGACGGGTCACCGCACAATACACCGTTTCGCTACATAGTTGACGATACCTGTGAGCATATTTATTGGGCGTCGAGTCCCGAATCGGTGCACTCTCAAAATTTGGCACGTACTGGTCGGGCGTTTATCGTCGTATATGAACCCGGCAAGGGCGGCGGATTGTACCTGCAAGCAGAGAACGTGCACGTAACAGAGACTGACGAGTTACAAACGGGGATGAAAATATGGAATGCGAAGCGTGCCAAAGAGCATAAACCACCACTTGATTCAGTACTTTTTACCGGGGATAGTCCGCAGCGGATGTATCGGGTAGACTTGGTAAAATACTGGGTAAATTACAGCGAAAAAGACAATGCCGGCAACATTTTAAAAGACCACCGCCACGAGATAACCAGAGAGGATTTGCTGGTATGAGTGATGTTTTACAAGTGCGGCACGAAGTGTTAATTCGGCAATTACGCCCGCAAGCACAACACATAGAGTACCTAGGAGCTGGTGATTTCAATGACGTCGTACGGGTAGATGATGAAGTGTTCCGGTTTCCGAAAACGGATCAAGGACGACAGACGCTGCGCTATGATGAAGTGATTCTGGCTAGGCTTGCCGGCAAGGTCACCCTGCAGATCCCCGAGGTCCATGAGACGGCCGACGATGGCTCATACGCCGTACTTTCGTATGTGCCTGGTCGAATGCTTTCGAGCGAAGAAATCATAGCATTTACTGGTGATCAGAAGCAGCAACTGGCGCATGCGATTGCCGACTGCATGCGCGAAATAAATGGGGCGTTACATGTTGACGAGGTGCGGGATATCCAGAGGCAATATGTGCCGTGGCTCGAAGACGACGACGCGCACTACAAGACGATTCTTGGGAATGGCACATATAGCCCTTATCACGAACTATACGAGGTCTATCACCAAAAGCTTATGCAGCGTCGAAAAGATATTGGTGCGCCACGGCAGCTTGTAACCTACGGAGATTATCATTACGGCAACATGTTGTTTAACGATGTACACGAGCTTACCGGTCTTATAGATTTCAGTGCGATGGGTCCAGGTACGGTCATAAACGACTTACGGCAGCTGTATCGACTCGGGCAAGACATCGTAGGTGCAGTCGTGAAAGAGCTAGATGGCGAACTCGGCGAAGTCGATATGGAAGCAGTACGGCTTAATGCCATCCTCCACGAGGTCTCGGTACTCATGCGACCAGAAAGCCAACCGCCGCACGTAAGCCCAAGGGCTGAACTCGCCAGGCAATTATTAAATCAATGGCTCGGGGAAGGTTGGGATGAAAATCTATAACAAACTGGTGCGGGACAAGATCCCGGAAATTATCGAGGCCGATGGCGAGACGCCCGTGACGCGCATTTTGGACGAAGAAGAATATCTGCAGGAACTCATCAAAAAACTGGGTGAAGAATACGAAGAATTTAAAGAGGCGGTGAATGTCGAAGAATTAGCCGACTTACAAGAAGTTATCTTGGCATTGGCAGATGTAATCGCAAACCGCGAAGAGCTAGAAAAAGTCCGCGCCGAAAAAGCTACAAAACGCGGCGGCTTCAAAGATAAGATATTTCTAGAAAGCACGGAGTAAATGCAGATGAGTAATATTTGGGGTAATGTGCACAAAAACAACTACGCCAAAAGTGATTGGGTAGACAAGCCATCGCTGTTTGCTGAGACGGCCATCACCTATTTCCCCAAATCTGGTAAAGTGCTCGAACTTGGTGCGGGGCAGGGGCAAGACAGTCGATATTTTGCTGAGCACGGCTACGAGGTGGTTAGTACCGACTTAGAGCCTACCGCACTTGAGATTGGTGCTCAAAAATTGCCTCCGGAACTCGCCAAAAAGGTAACGTTCACGCAGGTTGACCTACACAAAGAATTACCATTTGAAAATGAGCTGTTCGATGTTGTCTACGCACATCTCTCGCTCCATTATTTCGACACAGAAACGACCCACCAACTATTCGGTGAGGTTCACCGGGTATTGAAACCGGGTGGCGTACTGGCAATCTTCACCAATTCAACGAGCGACCCCGAATATAAAACGGGCGAGGAGATTGAGCCAGATTTCTTTCGAATTGGTGAAGTCGAGAAACGTTACTTTAGCGTTGAGACTATGCGCCCGTACGTACAGTACCTGGAAATTAAGCTTTTGGATGATCACGGCGAAACCTACAAAGACAGCGCCAAAGGCGTACATGGTCTCATACGATTTATTGGCACCAAGCCAAAAGTGGAAGTGTACCGCACGGCCATACCATTTGCCGGTGCAATTGTGGAGCGGGGATCGGGAGAAGATAAAGAAGTGCTACTGCAGACTCGTTGGCAGCCTGGCGGTGATCCGGTATATTCCGGTACGCTGGAATTTCCCGTGGGTAGGCTCGACGAACCCTACGAAAATATATTCGACACCGTTGCCCGCGAGATCAAGGAAGAGACGAGCCTCACGCTCCAAGCTATCCAAGGCGTGGACAAAACCGCCATATTCAGCGGTGGCAAAGACGATGCAGCGTTTGGTTTTCGGCCTTTCTGCTGCCTGCAGCAGCTCAAAAATGGTAAGCCATGGGTCGGTTTTATCTTCGTCTGTACGGTCGAACCGGGTGAGCCAAAGGGTCAGCTCAGTGAATCACGTGATGTACGGTGGGTTAAGGCATCTGACGTCAAAAAAATGGTCGCTACATCACCCGAAAAACTGTTCACGCTCGAATTGCCCGCCTGGGGTTACTATTTCTCCGAAAAAGTCGAATAGCTGTTCATGACCGCTTGCTTTTGGTTTGGCGCAGGCGTATTACGGTATGTATACATTTATAAAAGGCAAAACAAACAATATGGCCGAACAAATTGAATTTGATCCATTTGTCGAACCGGTACAAGCTCAACCGGAGCTTACCGTGGTTAGAAACGAGCTATCGCCAGAGATATTTCATATGTTTATGCTTCTCGCGGATGGCAATGCAGGGGTGATAGATTATCGGGGTGGACAGCGTCGCTACTACAAAGTCGATCCCACAGTCGCTGCCCGTGCCGCTATCCATGCTGTTGAGTGAATGACCTCGGTTAAATTGTTGCAAACATAAGTCTTTTGTGCTATTGTAATAGTGTAAAAAAGAGCTTGTGAGGCAACTATGCGCTATTTCTTAGGAATTTTAATCGGTCTGGGCCTAGTTGTGCTCGTTATCGTGCTGATTGTAAAAAGTCTTGGCAGCGGTAAGCACGAAGTCCTGAGACAGATTGATTTGCCAAGTTATGCAGGCACAAATGCCGTAGCCCAGCTGGTTATAGACGCGCCGATCAATGCTGATCAAACTCACCGCACTGTCAAGATATCGGTCAGCCAATCACAAACCGAAATCGATATTATCCAGGGCTACCAGGGCAATGTTGTGAACTCGCAGACATTCCCCAACTCACAACCTGGTTTTGCCGTCTTTTTGAAAGCTCTGCAAAACTACGGTTTTAACAAAGGTAACAGTGACCCCACTAAAGGTGATGAGCGCGGTGTCTGTGCCATCGGCGACAGGTATATCTACTCGCTCACCAGTGGTGGTGGAACAGTTATGCGTTATTGGTCTACTTCTTGCGGTGGACAGGGTACTTTTGGTGGCCGAGCGGATGTCATTCGCCGACTTTTCTTACGTCAGATTCCCGAACAGCAACTTACGCAGCTAACCGGCAATATCCCGCTGGGCGGCTAGTTGCTACAATAGATACGTGATAAAAGCGATTATTTTCGACTGTTTTGACGTGCTCGTCACCAACGGGTTGCCAATACTCAAACAAAAATACGCGCCCAATGACCCAGGCAAGCAAGGTATTGTGCGGGCTTTGGTACAATCGCTCAACGAAGGCAAGCTTGATTACCAAACCTTTTTGCTGAAGCTAGCTGAGCTACTAGGCGTTTCAGTGCCTGAGATTGAACTCACTCTAGACGATAACCGTCCCGACGAAGAACTCTTTTCCTACATACAAGACAAGCTCGATCCACACTACAAACTGGGAATACTTTCGAATGCCGGTGATGACTGGCTCGAAGAAATGATGGGTAGCGAGCGAGTAAAGCTTTTTGATGTGGCAATCTTGTCGTACGCAGTTGGATACACCAAGCCACATCCTGAAATATATAAACTCACAGCTACCAAACTTGGCGTTGAGCCGTCGGAGTGCGTATTTATTGATGACAAAGAACGATTCTGCGACGGCGCAAAGGCCATCGGTATGCAAGCCATCTTGTATAAAAGTTTTGATCAATTCAAGTCCGAGCTCGAAAAGCTACTGGGCTAGAAAAGGGAAAAGAGCAGCCCGACAGGCGAATTCACTTCGCCACCGGCGCGATGAGAAAAACCGTAGGTTTGTCTCCATTATCCGATTCGTAGCATGATGCGCTTGTCGGTGGCAGCGGCTTCTTGCAGCTTTGGCAGGTTCATGCGTAAACTGCCGGCTAGCGCCGCGCTTTTTACGCTAACGACAATCATGTGCGGTTGCATTGTCACGCTTACTTCAGCATCGTAGTGACGCTTCACAAAGTCTTTGATTGCCTGGGCTTCGGGGGGAATATCGAAGTCTTTTTTGGCTAAAATGTCTCGCAAATCCATTGCCTAGCAGTATACCTTGTTACAATAGGTGCATGCCAGAGTTACCAGAGGTTGAAACTATTCGGATTGGTTTAAATCGTTTGTTGCCCGGAAAGACGGTGCAGACGATTTCGCATAACAACGAAAAATCGTTTCCAAATGCTGTGGCAGACGTCGGGGCCTTTTTAGTTGGAGCCAAAGTGCTAAACGTCAAGCGGCGCGCTAAGGTGCTGCTAATAGAGCTAAGCAGTGATTATTCGTTAGTAATTCATTTGAAGATGACCGGTCAGTTGGTTTTTTTGGGGACCGAGCGCTTCGGTGCGGGGCACCCGAACGACTCGCTAATTGGCGACTTGCCGGACAAATCTACCCGGGTGGAGCTAACTTTTACGGACGGCAGCAAGCTATTCTTTAACGATCAAAGAAAGTTTGGCTGGATGAAACTTATCCCAACGGCCGAAGTGCCAAATATCGATTTTATGAAAAAAGTTGGGCCAGAGCCTCTGGCGGCAGATTTTACGGCCGCCCAGTTTGCCGAGCGGCTTCTGCGCCGAAAGAACACCAACATTAAAGCGGCTTTGCTTGATCAAACGGTGATTGCCGGCGTCGGCAACATTTATGCCGACGAAAGCTTATGGGGAGCCAAAATCCACCCAACTACCTTGGTGCGAGATATCTCGAAAGCCAAAATCCAGACTCTTTTCACCGAGTTGCAATACGTACTGAATTTGTCTATCCAAAAGGGTGGTTCGAGTAACCGAAATTACGTAAACGCCGAAGGTAAAAAAGGTAGTTATATGGATTTTGCCCGTGTTTTCCGGCGCGAAGGCCAAACCTGCCCGCGCTGTGGTACGACCATTGAAAAGCTTCGTGTGGCTGGTCGTGGCACACACGTTTGTCCACATTGCCAAAAGCCGCTGAGGAAAGAAGCAGTATGAAAATACGTATCATTAACAGATCAAAGCATTCGTTGCCCAAGCACGAAACAAAGCACGCTGCGGCCGTTGATTTGATGGCGAACCTAGATACGCCGCTGACCCTTAAACCGTTGGAGCGGGCAATGGTACCGACTGGGCTTTTCATCGCCGTTCCTTCTGGTTACGAGGCGCAAGTACGTCCACGTAGCGGCTTGGCTATTAAATACGGTATAAGTGTTATAAATTCGCCTGGTACTATAGATGCTGATTACAGGGGTGAATGTGCCGTACTGTTAGTTAATTTGAGCCAAGAGCCATATACGATTCAAGATGGTGATCGGATTGCCCAATTGGTCGTTGCAAAGCATGAAACGGTGGAGTGGCAAGAAGTCGAGGAACTCGACGAAACCGAGCGCCATACCGGCGGCTTTGGTAGCACCGGCCGCTAGAGGTACAATAACTACAGATGGTGATAACGCTGACAGGAGAGAATGGTTTTTTGCGCACGCGCGAGCTGCGCAAACTTGTTGATGCGTTCGTGGCCGAATATACCGATATGGGTTTGGAGCGGCTGGATGGGGAAGAAGCGAGCTACGAACGGATGCATGAGGCTGTACAGAGCCTGCCATTCCTGGCACCCAAGAAACTTATTATTTTGCGCACTCCGAGCTCCAATAACCAGTTCGTAGAGAGCTTTGAACAATTTTTGGGTGATATTGCCGAGACGAACGACGTTGTGCTGGTCGAACCAAAGCTCGACAAGCGCTTAAGCTACTATAAAACACTCAAAAAACAGACTGATTTTCGCGACTTTGTTGGTCAGGACGGCGCCAACTTATCCCGAACTCTGGTTGAGTATGCCAAAGAGCAGAGCGGTGCGCTTAGTGTCAACGATGCCCGGACGCTGGTCGAGCGCGTCGGGGAAGATCAACAACTATTGATGAACGAACTGGACAAGTTGCTGACGTATGACCCAAACGTTACAAAAGACAGTATCGAGCTCTTGACCGAAAAGACACCACAGAGCAGCATATTTGAACTGCTTGATGCGGCATTTGCCGGCAATACGAAACGGGCGATGGATATATACCAAGAGCAACGGTCTCTAAAAGTTGAGCCGCAGCAGATAATCGCCATGCTCGTGTGGCAGCTTTACATATTGGCTCTTATCAAAACCGCCAAAGACCGTACGATTGATGATATTGCTAAAGATGCCAAGCTGAATCCTTTCGTAGTCCGTAAAAGCAGCGGGCTGGCTCATAAACTTTCACTCACGCAGCTCAAAGAGCTCGTTACGTCACTGCGCGAATTTGACACGCGTTTAAAGAGCGAATCGGTCATTGCCGACGACGTTGTGCAGTTTTATTTACTAGAGCTGGCGCAGTAATTATTCAGTGACGGTCACTGTACCGGTCATACTGGGGTGGATAGCGCAGTGGTATTTGAATGTACCCGTGGTAGCGAAGGTAAAACTGTAGCTTTTGCCATTTGCTAGGTTACCGCTGTCGGGACCGGTTTGGCCATCGTTTTCAGTTACGGTGTGGGTCGCACTGTCTTTGTTTGTCCAGGTCACGGTAGAGCCTTTTTTGACGGTGATATCTGCCGGGCTAAAGGCGAAGCCTTCGATAGTTACGCTGCCAGTTGCAGTTGGGTTGGAGCTGTTCTGGGTACTGCTTGCGGGCATGTTATCTTGATTGCTACTGGTACTTGGGGTGGTGGTCTTGTTGTTTGACTTGTGCAGTGCCAAATACGTTCCGCCACCAGCTAGAACCAAGATTGCCACTACCACTATTGCTAAGACTGATTTATTCATAATCTACCTCCACGATTAGTAACTTTTAGTGTACTCCAAATAAAACAAAAAACCGCTCGTTTTTTAGGCGAGCGGCTTCGTAAGCTTGGGTAGCGCTATTTTTTCTTAGCTGGTGCTTTTTTGACGGCTGGTTTCTTGGCTGGAGCCTTTTTGGCCGGAGCAGCTTTCTTGGCTACCGGCTTAGCGGCGGCTTTCTTGGTGCCGGTGTGCTTGACACCAGCGGCTTTAGCCCTGGCAGCCAGCTGCTTCTTGATGCGAGCAGCTTTATTTTTGTGCATCACGCCTTTTTTGGCAGCTTTATCGACGTTGCTCTGGACGGCGGCGTGCGTTTTGGCGTCACTTTTCTTTACGAAGGCCTTAAGGGCGCTTTTCAGGGTGCGCTTGGTTTTGGCGTTTCGCACGGTTGCTTTGCGAGCAGTTTTTACGCGTTTTTTAGCTGATTTAATGATGGGCATTTATGTGTAATCCTTTAAGTTTAACTTCAGCATGAAACTATACCGGTTACGACTCCTGTTGTAAAGGTGTGGAAAAGCCTCGACAGTCATTAACACTTATGGTAGTATGCCAATAAATAAGCGAAAGCGTTAAAATAAAAATATGGATGCCAATCCCAAACAACAGCTGGCCGAACGCCTGAAACAGGCGAATAACGTCCTGGTTACGGTGAGTGCTAATCCGTCGGTTGACCAGCTGTCGGCCTGTATCGGTCTGACTTTGGTGCTTAATCACATGGGTAAGCACGCCACAGCAGTATTTAGCGGTGAAGTACCCTCGACAATAGAATTTTTAAAGCCCGAAGAAACGCTCGAAAGAACCACCGATTCACTGCGTGATTTCATAATTGCCCTCGATAAATCCAAGGCCGATAAACTGCGCTACAAGGTCGAAGACCAAGTTGTCCGTATTTTTATAACCCCATATAGGACATCGATTTCGCAGGATGACCTCGAATTTAGCCAAGGTGATTTTAATGTTGATGTAGTAGTGGCTCTGGGTGTGCACCAACAGTCAGAACTTGATCAAGCAATTACGGCTCACGGCCGGATATTGCACGATGCGACCGTAGCAACTATTAACACAAATAAAAACGGCGATTTAGGCAGTTTGAACTGGGTAGATACATCGGCCAGCAGTTTATCCGAACTAGTGGTCAGCCTAACTGATGTCCTAGACAAAGGCGCCTACGATACTCAAACCGCTACGGCACTCCTAACGGGTATCGTGGCGGCTACTGAGCGCTTTAGCAACGACAAAACCTCACCAAAAACCATGAGTGCCAGTGCTGAGTTAATGGCTGCTGGCGCAAACCAACAATTGATCGCTACTCAGCTCGAAGAGCCAGAGGTTCCGGTTGTGCCGAAGCAGTCAAATGACGGAGGTCGGTCAGCCGACGGCAACACAGCGGCGGCCAAAAAAGACCCGGGCGAGCTGGATATCGACCACGAGAGCCGCAAAAAAGCTCCCGAGCCAGTGCAGGAAGTGCCAGACGAGCCAGCAGAGTCCAAGCAACCCCAGGTACATGTTGATGAGAATGGCCAACTAACAACCCTTGGTGACGGTAGCTCCGAGCCAGAAATATCCACGGTTCGCGGCGTTTCATCTGAGGGCGACATTACAGAATCGGCATCATCCACAAATGATGAGCCGGCCAATGACTCTCGCGAACGCGTACTTAGCCCGCCAGAACGAGGCGGCAAACTGACAGCTAATATCGACGAGGAAGATTTAGATCCAGGAACCGAAGCATTGACGCTACCAGCTGTTGATACACCGGTACTAAGCCATAACCAATCCGGCTTCTCGGCCATGCCCAATGATTTCTCAGCACCTGAACCTAAAGCGTCCGATAGCTCGGCTGTACCCATTACTCCAGATGAAACACTGACAGAAATAGAGCAGGCTGTCGAGAGCCCACACGCGCTTGATCCTTCTGAAATCGCTGCGCCGAACGTCAATGAGGCCCGTGATGCCGTCGAGGCGGCACTAAATGACAGCGTATCTAAGCCGCTCGAGCCCATTACTTCGTTGAATGCCCAGCCACTCGGCAATGATCTGCGTGGTAGCACACCTCCAACCGGCCAGCCCACAGGTGCTCTAAACGCAGGCTTTAACGAGCCAACCCCTGGTAGCACGCCCGCCGACCGATCCTTAGACATGCCTTTGCCTTCAAATCAGTTCCCGAACCAGCAGCCCCAATCACCAAGTACATTCCCCGGCGCCCCGCAACCTGGTACCGACACGCTGCCGCCAGCACCACCGGTGCCGCCACCGATGCTCCCGCCGATGTAGCATGGTATCCTGTCCGTAATGCAAGGAATTCTTCTCGTAGATAAGCCAAAGGGGTGGACTAGTTTTGATGTCGTAAATTATGTGCGCAAGATGGTTGCCGTCCACGACGGCAAGAAGCCTAAGAACACAAAAGTTGGGCATACCGGCACGCTTGACCCACTGGCGACCGGTTTACTCGTGCTACTAATCGGCAAAGAATACACCCGTAAAGCCACTGAGTTAACCAAACTCGACAAAGTTTACGAGGTCACTATGAAGCTCGGCCAGACTAGCACGACCGCGGATGACGAGGGCGAAAAGACAGTCGTATCTGACACTGTTCCTTCCAAAGAAGCCGTCGTGAGTGCTCTGGAGAGGTTTACTGGCCAAATCATGCAAGTTCCACCGGCTTTTTCGGCTATGAAGATCAATGGTCAACGGGCTTACAAACTGGCTCGCGAGGGCAAGGATGTAGCGCTCGAAGCGCGCCCAGTACATATTTATACGAATGAACTATCAAGCTACGAATATCCTTATGTGGAGTTCGTAAGCGCAGTTGGCAGCGGCACATACATTCGTAGCCTAGTCGAAGACTTGGGAAAAACCTTAGGCACCGGTGCCTACATGTCCGATTTGCGTCGTACCAAAATCGGTACGTACGAGCTTGCAGACGCCGTAGTAGTCGAGGGCCTAAAGGTTGAACACATACTTGGCTCACTGCGCACATAGCTTGCTATAAGAGGCAATATCTGCTATACTCCTCTGTAACGCCATCGAAGATTATACAAAGTATAAAATCTCCAAAGTAAGTTAGGAAGTGAATGATCTCAACAGAGAAAAAGACTAAGGTTGTTAAAGACCTGCAAGCAGACAAGAACGATACTGGCAGCTCGGCTGTCCAGGTTGGTATTTTTACCGAACGCATCAAGGAGCTAACCGAGCACCTGAAGGTGAACAAAAAAGACTTTATGGCTCGCCGCGGCCTATTGCAGCTCGTTGGCAAGCGCAAGCGTTTGCTGCAGTACATTGCAAAAAAAGACGGCCAAGCGTATCTAGACCTGATTGCTAAACTCGGCATCCGTCGCTAACAAGTGCGTAGACTAGGTTCTCGAAACTCGAGAGCCCAAGCTTGTGCACATTAACGTTCATCAAAACGTGGGCAGAGACCAGATATATAGCTCGTGATTACAGCACAAGCCCGTGAGCCATATATTTGCACCCTGACCATGTTAACGAACAGAAAGGCTTTCATTTAACATATGAGCCAAACAATAAATCCTTACGGAAAAGAACTAATCGTTGTCGAGACCGAATTTTGTGGTCGCAAACTTAGCCTAGAAATTAACCGAGTTGGTTTCCGTACTTCCGCATCGGTGCTGGTACGCTACGGCGATACGGTTGTACTTGGTACGGCTATGGTTGGCAAGCCGCTTCAGGGCTTTGACTACTTCCCATTAAGCATTGATTACGAAGAGAAATTCTACGCAGCCGGCAAGATTAGTGGCAGCCGGTTTATTAAACGTGAAGGTCGCCCAAGCGATGATGCTATCCTGATTGGTCGCCTGATTGATCGTCCGATTCGTCCACTCTGGCCCAAGGGCTACCGCAACGAAGTTCAGGGCGTAGCCTCGGTGCTCAGCCTAGATCCTAGTTTCCGCCCCGATATGATTGCCATGATCGCTATGAGCACGGCATTTATGCTTACCGGCGCTCCATTCGAAGGCCCAGTGGCTGGCGTGCGTGTTGGTATCAACGAGAAAGGTGAATACGAAGCCTTTATGAGTGCGGCCGACCTGAATACAAGTAAGCTTGACCTGGTTGTGGCTGGCACAAGCGATGCCATCATGATGGTTGAGGCTGGTGCCCGAGAAGCCACCGAAGAGGAAGTCACCAAAGCTCTAGAATTCGCCCAAGCCGCCCTCAAACCAGCCGTTGAACTGCAAAACGAGCTTGTTAAAAAGGTTGGTGTCAAGAAGCAAGAATACGAATTGACGTTACCAAATGCTGATCTTCAGAAAACTGTCGACAAATGGGTCGATGGCAAGTTGGGCGCCGCACTGCGCGCGCCATATCCCGAGCGCAATGAAATGGTCAACGAGCTAAAAGAGGCTATGCACGCTGACTTCGCCGACAAAATTGGTGAAGATTACGCCACGCTGCGTACCGAGTATGACGAAGCTTTTCAGATGGCGCTGCATAAAGATGTACGCAAAGGTATCGTCGAAGACGGTGTCCGTCCAGACGGCCGAAAACTTACTGAAATCCGTCCACTTAGCAGCGAAGTTGGCTTGCTGCCACGAGCTCATGGTTCCAGTATCTTTACCCGTGGTATGACCCAAGGGTTTAATATCGTTACCTTGGCACCACTCAGCTACGCGCAGATGGTTGACACCATGGAAAAGAGCGAAGAGCGTCGCTACATGCACCACTACAATGCCCCAGGTTACACGGTTGGTGAAGTTCGTCGCCTTGGCAGCCCAGGTCGCCGCGAAATCGGACATGGCTATTTGGCTGAACGTGCCCTAGCAGCTGTATTGCCAGAAGAAAACGAGTTCCCGTACACCATTCGCACAGTAACCGAAATCATGAGCCAGAACGGCTCGACATCAATGGCGGCAACCTGCAGTAGCTGTTTGGCGCTGATGGATGCCGGTGTACCGCTCAAGCGTCCTGTAAGTGGCATCGCCATGGGCTTGATGGTAGACGGCAAAAATACCTACGTACTGAGTGATATCGCCGATGCCGAAGATTTTGCCGGTGATATGGACTTCAAGGTTACTGGTACGAGCGAAGGTATCACGGCGTTGCAGATGGATATGAAAGTTCACGGTTTGCCAGTTTCAGTGCTCAAAAAGGCACTCGAGCAGGGCAAAGATGGCCGAGCTCACATCCTAGAGCACATGCTAACCACGCTTGCCGAGCCGCGCGCCGAGCTCAGTCCGTATGCTCCACGTGTCGAGACTATTACTATCAACCCGGACAAGATCCGTGAAGTGATCGGCAAGGGCGGCGAGACCATCCAGAAGATTACCAGCGAAACCGGTGCCGAAATCGACATTAAGGATGATGGCACCATCATGATTTCGAGTCCCGATGGTGCTTCGATCGCTGCAGCCAAGCAGTGGATCCAGAGCATTACTGAAGATCCCGAAGTTGGCGCCATCTACTACGACAAACCGGTCGTAAGCGTCATGGACTTCGGTGCGTTCGTGCAGATTATGCCTGGAAAAGACGGCTTGGTACACATCAGCGAATTGTCCGAAGACCGAGTCGAGAAAACCAGCGATGTCGTCAAAGAAGGCGACAAAGTAACCGTAAAATTAGTAGCCATCGACGACCGTGGCCGTCTGCAACTCAGCATGCGTGCCGCTGCCCGAGAACTCAAAGATAAGAAGTAGCTATGAATCTGAAAGCACTCAGTAAGTTCCACAAAACCAAAGTAGGTCACCTGGTATTTGGGCTTGTCGAGCTACTCCTGGCCTATACTTTCGCCTCACTAGCAATCGGTAGTGGCCGGTTCTCCGAATACGGCCTAGCTATCATTTTTCTAGCCGGCTTTTTGCGCAACATGCTTAGGATATTCCTGGTACGTAAATGAGTATATTTGTTCTCCAGCAAAAAGACATGCAACGCAAACCAGTACTATTTACCTTTGCGTATGGTAACAAGACCATGGCTGGTACACGGAGGCGCTGGGCGGATATTATTCGGCTGGGGCGGGTTAATCGATGGCTTATCTTTGCTCTGAACACCTTCTTGCTCGCAGCCGCGGTCACCCTAGCCATTTTGGTAATTATGGTTGAGGGAAAACAGAGCTGGATAACGCTGCTGTGGCTATTGCCTCTGTCGAGTCTAGCGCCTGGCACAGTGCGGCTGTTTAACTTACAGATGGGCAAAGGATATACGCTTACTTCAGAGAAGGTAATACTAGAAGAAATCGTCAACGATGCAAACAATAATATGAAAGCGCCGCGACATGACAGTTAATGATAAGCAAACAAAGCTAGACGCCATAAAACGGCGGATTTTAGATGAAAAAGTTTGCCCGGAATTAGCGAAGGGAGCCACACAGCTGGTGTTTGGAGTCGGGAATTCGGCTGCTGACATAGTTTTTATAGGTGAGGCACCAGGTAAGAGCGAAGACGAGCAGGGTGAACCTTTTGTTGGTGCAGCAGGGAAGTTTTTGAATGAGATGCTCGAGATGATTGGGCTGGGGCGGAAGGACATATACATTACTAACATCGTCAAGTACCGGCCACCAAATAACCGCGACCCATTGCCAGAAGAGAAAGCGGCGTTTCTGCCATATCTGGTCGAACAATTGAAAGCAATTCAACCTAAATTGATTGTCACCCTAGGCAGGCACAGCATGGATGTGCTTCTGCCCGGGCTGAAAATCAGCCAAGTGCACGGTAAACCGATGAAAGTGAAGGATCACGTATACCTTCCATTGTTTCATCCGGCCGCAGCACTTTATAACGGTGGACTTAGGCAAACGTTGATTGACGATTTTGCCAAGATCCCCGCAATTTTAAAGAAAATCTAAATTATTTCTAAACAGAAAGGAAATAACTAAATGGACAATAAACCAAATAACAACCGACCAAGGCCAAATAGACCTAGCCGGACTAACGGACGACCAAATACTGGGCGACCGCAGAATAACTCTGGTGCTAACCAGGGCGGTGAGCAACGCAGCGGCGTTAGCCGCGGCGCGGCCGTGCGTGCCCAAAAACGCACCCAAATGGATGCCCAGCGCATCGCCAACCAATATCAAGCAGCTCCGACCGATGAGAAGCGTCGAGCAAACTTTATCGACGACAGTCCGCGCCTGAAAATCATCGGTCTAGGTGGTATGGACGGCGGTGGCTCTAAAAACACCATGCTTGTGGAGTACATGAACGACGCTGTAATTATCGATGCCGGTAACGACCTAAGCGTTGATCTGCCGGGCATTAACTACGGTATTGCTGATACGACTTATCTAGAAAGTATCAAGCACAAATTACGAGCCTACATAATTACCCACGGACACCTTGATCATATCGGCGCTTTGCCGCACATCGTACCGAAGTTCCCAGCACCAATTTACGGAAGCAAATTTACCATCGGCCGTGTCGAAGAAATCTTCGAGAATTTCGGTCTGCCAATGCCGCAGGGCTTTGAATTGCAAACTGTCACGATGAACGAAGACACACACGAGCGCCTAAAGGTTGGCGAATTCTTCGTGGAATTAGTGCGGATCACGCACTCCATTCCTGGTTCTACCTGTGTGGTGCTTGATACGCCCGTTGGCCGCATCATCAACACCGGCGACTTCCGTTTTGATCCAAACCCACTTGATCACGAGCGAAGTGATATCGAACGCCTCAAAGAACTCGGTAACGAAGGCGTGTTGGCACTACTCAGTGAAAGCACCACCGTAGAGCGCATGGGGCGCACCCCATCAGAGAGCACTATCGAACAGAGCTTTATAGATATCATGCAACAAGCTCCGGGCCGTATCTTCGTCGGACTGTTTAGTACCAACATGAACCGTGTCCAGATGATCGTGAACGCCGCTATCCACCACAATCGCAAGATTGCCATGGACGGCCGCAGTATGGTCAGCACCCTAGAAATGGCAGTGCGCCACGGCTTCATGAAAGTCCCAAGGGGAACTTTTGTGCCGATTGCCAGCGTCGCCAACATGAAAGACGACGAAGTAGTTGTCGTCTGTACTGGTAGCCAGGGCGAACCAAGCAGTGCGTTGCAACGCATGGCCAACGGTGAGCACCGTCACATAAAGCTCAAAGAGCAGGACACAGTCATACTTTCGAGTACGCCTATCCCGGAAAGTGGCAACGATGCCCACGTCGGTGTAATGGTAGACAATATGACCCAAAAAGGCGTCCACGTGTTCGAAGCCCGCAACCACGAACTAGATAAAGTCGGCCCACTACACGTTTCCGGCCACGCCAGCCAAGACGAATACGCCGAAATGATCCAGTACACCAAACCGAAATTCTTCATCCCGATTTACGGCGCATACCGCGTTAAGCAGCGCCACATAGATCTGGCTATTGAGCAAGGTATCCCGCGTGCCAATACGATTAACGCGCTCAACGGAGAAGTTATTGCCTTGACTCCAGACAAAATGGAAATTATCGGCGAAGTACCAAGCGGTACTATTCTGGTTGACCAGAGCGGCGCGATTGTAAACAACATAGTAGTGAAAGACCGTGTGCTGTTGGCCGAGGAGGGTCTGGTGGCCGTAGTGCTGACAATCGACAAAAAAGCCGGCACGCTCATGACTAGCCCGGATATCATTAGCCGCGGCTTCATATACATGCGCGAGCAAGAAGAGATCATGAACGGTTTGCGTACCGAGCTGCGTCGGGCAGTGCAGCAGCGCTTCAAGCGTATCGACCTCGACAGGTTCAAGGCCGAGCTCAAAGACCACGTTACACACTATTTGTTTGAGCAGACCCAACGTAGCCCGATTGTGATTCCAGTAGTGAACATCATTGGCGGTAAAGGCGAGGTGAAAACCGTTGTCAATGGTCGCACCAAGACCTCCGATGACATCGCCAAAGAGCAAGAGCTGCGCTTCCAACAGATGCGAGAACGCCTTCTGACCCAAGACGCCCGCGTCGATTAACCTGAAATTCATGCCACCAGAAACTGCCGTCCAGCATAGCTGGCCGCACCTTTCTGGTTCTTGGCACATTGCGGCGTCAAAAACTTCGCTACTCACTCACCGTACTAGTTGTACGGTTCGCTCCGTTGCTCATTTCTTCCTTGCACTGCACTCAAACATGAATCTCAGGGCATCTTGAAGCGTTAGCGGATTGACAAAGGTTGTAAATATTGCTATAATCTGCATTTAGACATCGATGATGTCTGCTGGAAGAACCAAGTTCTTACAGGAAGGCTTGAAAAGCCTTCAGGCAGATTTCCAGCACGTAGCCACTATTGGCGCAGTGCTGATAATCTACTTCGCATAAACTGATTTTTTGACGTCAACAACACTATATAGGAGAGCCACTATGACAAAAGATCCGAACCTGCACGATTTACCAGCTCATGATCCAGAAGAATGGCTACCCGACGAAGCTCACGGTGACGAGGCGCTGCTAAGCCTCTTGCGCGAGAAAGAGGCTGTTGGAGAGAGAAAAGCTAACCTAGAGATTGAGCTGTACGAGGCGCGGAGCGACTTCGATAATCTCAATCAACGAATAGCCCACAGGTTGGGTGAGCTTGGGCTAACACTGGAGTCACCAGAGATACACATAGACCAGCCTCCTCAAGAACAAGAATAATTGTTATACTAAACTCGAAATGGCAAAAAAGAAAAAATCGAAAAGTAGGGCAAAAGCAGTCGAGGCGACCGAACGGTCACCGTTTTGGGCGTATAGCGCGGCTATTCTGCTTTTTATTGCCGCGGCATTTCTGCTACTCGGAGGTTTTAACGCCGGCGGGCCATTACCGAAAGATCTATTCCACGGAGCTTACTGGCTACTAGGCTGGTTTGCGTACTTCACACCTGTAGCACTCGTCTATTGGGGCGTTTACAAATTTATGGCCGAAGATCGATTGATACCGTTATCGAAATTATTCGGTATGTTCGCGGTACTGTTATTTGGTTCTAGCTGGCTGCACACTGCCTTCGCGGCTAAGCAACCGGATGGTAGTTTTACTGGCGGTCATGGCGGCAATGCCGGCATGGTTGTTGGCAACGCTGTGCTTAACGCGCTCGACAAGATACCGGCCAGCATCATGTTTTTTGTATTTACGCTTTTGGCCGTGTTCTTCGCGTTTGGCATATCACCGAAAGTTATTTTGAAGCTCGGTGCTCTGTTTAAGCCGCGCATGGACGAAGATAGTAATCTGGCCGATCTGAAGGCTAAAGCCGCCGCCAACAGCTTCCAGATGAATGAGGGCGTGCCAGTGGAGCACCATAGCAAAACAGAGCCACGGCTATCTACTCTCAAAAACACCGCCCAAAAACTTGCCGCAAATGAAGACCACCAGGCGCTTACAACGGCTAGTGATCCAAACTGGAAATTCCCAAGCGTCAATTTATTGAATCAAAAACAAGACAAGGCCGATGCCGGCGATGTCGAGGGCAACGCCCAAGTTATTAAAGAAACATTTGAGAACTTTAATATCAATGTCGACATGGAAGGTGCCAACATTGGCCCTCGTGTGACACAGTACACCCTCAAGCCGCCCACCGGTGTTAAGCTGACCAAAATGACAGCTCTCGAAAACAACCTGGCGCTAGACCTGGCCGCCCAGAGTATCCGCATGGAAGCGCCAATCCCTGGCAAGCGAGCGGTGGGCATCGAGGTGCCGAATGTCAAACCAGCCATTGTGCGCCTGAGCTCTATGTTGCAATCGCGCGATTGGGCAGAGCTGACCAGTCCACTTGGTTTTGCTATCGGCAAAGACATCGCCGGGAAACCAGTGGTCGCGGATCTGGATAAGATGCCGCACTTATTAGTAGCTGGTCAGACTGGTTCGGGTAAATCGGTCATGATCAATACCATCCTGACGAGTTTGCTTTATCGCAATTCGCCGTCCGACCTTAAGCTGATTCTGGTTGACCCAAAACAGGTCGAACTCAAGCCTTATGATGGGATCCCGCACTTGCTGGCGCCGGTGATTACCGAGCCAGAGAAGTGTATTAGTGCGCTTAAATGGTCGGTTGCCGAAATGGAGCGACGCTACCGCGCCCTAGCCGAGGTGAACAAGCGCAACATCGGCGAATACAACCTGCTAAAAAAAGAAGAGGGCATGCCGTACATCATCATTGTTATTGATGAGCTGGCCGACCTGATGATGATGGCCGCCCGCGATGTCGAAGCACTGGTGGTACGTATAGCTCAAAAGTCTCGTGCGGTTGGTATACATCTGGTTTTGGCCACACAGCGTCCATCGGTTGACGTTATTACTGGGCTTATCAAGGCCAATATTCCAGCACGTATCGCCTTTACTACAGCTAGCCAGGTAGACTCACGGACGATTATCGATCAAATGGGCGCCGAGAAACTTCTTGGTCGAGGTGACATGCTGTTACTGACGGCCGAAATGCCAAAACCAAAGCGCGTGCAGGCGGCCTTTATAGGTGATGACGAGACGAATAAGATTACGGACTTCATTCGTGAACAACGGCCGCCACAATACGATGACGAGGTTATAAGCCAACCGGTACAAATCGGCAAGGGTAGTGTGGTTAGTGATATGAACTTTAGCGACGCTGACAATGATATGTTCCACGACGCCGTGCGGGTAGTTATAGAAAACAAAAAAGCCAGCACCAGTTTATTGCAACGTCGCTTGCGTATTGGCTATGGCCGAGCCGCTCGGCTAGTCGAGCAGATGGAAGAGCAAGGTATCGTTGGGCCGGCCGATGGCAGCCGTCCGCGCGAAGTACTAGTAAGCAGTCTGGATCAAGTCTTTGGTAGTCACGAAACCGACCTCCCTGAAGAATCCGATAAAGACGAATATCTAGCTCAGTAAAGTTTACAACGTGTCATTTACAGGGGTGTATATATTTCTGCGACCCTTATAAATTACCGAATAGGCACCTGCAATATGAACAAAACTTTTGCGCTAATATGCTTGCAATTTGATTTGCATAGGCCTAACATAAACTTAAAACAAACAGCCGAAATGGGGGATATAAGTGGCAACCATGTTTGGTACTAATCGAGAGACTGTAGCGAGCATGAGCTTGCCACTACTCCCACCCGGCGAAAACTCATTATCGGCAAATTTGAAAGCTCCTGTTACAAGCAGGAGCTTTTTAGTTGAACCAGTGAGGCAGGGTCTGTCGTGAACATTACGGAGGCGCTTGCAACAACCAATGAGCTTGAAAATATACTAAGCGATCCCAGGTCGCCAATTGCTAGCGACAGGCGTCTTTTTGTTTGTGAAAGGGGCGTGTACCCGAAAGATAGTGAGCTAAAGATTCTTCTGGATTCGGTCACTGGTCTGCCGTATCCGTTAATGCCGTCCGATGAAGAAATCCCCTTAAATGATGGTGAGGTAGCTGGCTGGCATCACGGCAACCACCCGCATAGTCACCCGGCGCTACAAACCACTGGCGGTAAAGCCCTTCGGAGTTCCCAACTTCAACTCGTAAGACATGATCAGCACAACCACACCGAAAATGCTTATCACAGCTTTGAGGTGGGGCCATGGATTCATCGTGATCTGGGACACCAAATGGGTGCTACATTGCTTGCTTCAGCGTGTTGCAAGCACAGACTTGCGATAGTGTGCCAAGACAACGCACTGTGGCTACAACCACTAACTAACGATAAGAGTGCGCGTCTACATGTTCAAGCTAGTCCAGTGGAAATCGAAGAAGACGATATAGAGGAGTTTCGCAATACTATGCAGCTTGGTGATATGGCGTTCGACGAAGTATTTACATTGCTAAGCTTGCGTCGGCAAAGAGATGCTGCGGTGAGCTCTCGTAATTTTAGAACAGGCTATGATCAAACGCGAGACTTATTCATTACCTATGTATTGAATCAAGACTTATCTAATATAAAACGCAAGGCTATCAATAAATACATAGACACCGGTGATAGCGTCAGGGGTCATCGATTACTCGCTAGGGCGGCACATGAGCTTGTGCAGAACGTAGTTACTTTCAACGGTCAAACTTTGCACGATTTATATCAGGATCTACACAGAGCAAGCATGCTCAATCCGAACATGCCGCAGAGCGCCGGGGAATTAGTTAAGGTGAAGCTAGGTAACGTAGAAAAACGTCTGTCACTTTTGCCCAGGTTTCGCGAAGAATTAATTAGGCGCCGGGAGCTGGCGGCGGCATAGTTGACGAACAGGGGTGAGTAGGGTACAATACACCTACTATTAACTCAGCTTACAGCTATAGGGCATGTAGGCTTTAACCAAAGGAGTTCGAATGAACCAATACGAAATTGCGATTTTGTATGATCCAGATCTAGAAATCGATCTGGAAAAGGCAACTTCTCGTGTCGAGAAGATATTTACCGACAATGGTGCCAAAATCACCAACGCCGACAACTGGGGTAAGCGCAAGCTAGCCTACCCAATCAAAAAGAACGAATCAGCCGTGTATGTTTTTTACACGCTTGATGTGCCGGCAACAGCTGTCCGCAAAATCGAGACAACGCTGAACATAACCGACGAAGTCATCCGCTTTTTGATCACCAAGCCAGATCTAAAGGCTATCGCCAAAGCTGAAGCTGCCAAGGCATTGAAAATCGAGCAGGCTGCCAAGCGTGGTGACCACAGCGACGACAAAGAAGAAGACGACGAAGAGTAGGAGTAAGGGCGTTTGCAATCATGCTTGCATGAATTTTAGGCTCGGCGACGCCCTCTTATCCGAAGGATTAGAGTAATAGTAGGCTTGACGGGCACTTGCAATCAGGCGTACGGTAGAAATACTAATAAATAAGGGACATAGTTTCCTACAAGGAGGGACGAGTAATGGCTCGATCATTTAACCAAGTAATATTAATGGGGAATCTAACCCGTGACCCAGAGCTTCGGGCTATCCCTAGCGGTCAGCAAGTTTGTAGCTTTAGCTTAGCGCTAAATCGCAGCTACAAAGGTTCTGACGGCAACTGGCAGGAAGCCACCGATTTCATTGATGTGACTGCCTGGGGGCCACTAGGGGAGCGTGTAGCGCAATATTTGACTAAAGGCCGCCCCTGCCTGGTAAACGGTCGGTTGCAAAGCCGCAGCTGGGAGCAAGATGGCCAGAAGCGCAGCAAAGTCGAAGTTGTCGCCCAAGACGTGACATTCCTCGGCGGCGCCGGCGGCGGTGATGGGGGTAATAGCAGTGGAGCACCAAGCGGTAGCTCCGGTAAGCCAGCACCGCAAGCCAAGAAGCAAGATGACGTTGTCATCGAGGATATCGGCGAAGAACCGATCAATCTAGACGACATCCCGTTTTAACAAATTATTGACCGCACATTCCGGGCGAAAGACCTGCGTCAAAAATCCTCACCGTACCTAGTACGGCTCCGATTTTGTGCTCGACTTTCATCCCAGGCTGCACTGGCCAAAATTCGTTAAAATCTAAGTTTTAAGGAGAAAATATGGCTGAACTATCAGAGAACTGGATGCGAGGCTCAATTTACCCTCCGATGTCAATCGAGGACGCGCAAGCAAAGATCCAGTTGGCAGGAGAGAGCCTGCACGCAAAGCTTGGTGCGGGAGTGAAGAGCAATGACCCAGAAGTTACACAAAATGCAGCCGCAGAAATGTTTGCGGCGGGTATCGAATTTGGCCCATTCAGCATGCTCGACGCGATACGTAGCGTCGCTATTGAACAACATAGATTACAAGGAGAAATTTAATGGCAAAGATATTTAAACACCGAACAGACGTAGCATATTTTGACTATAAGGATTTCAAAACCTTGCAGCGCTACGTGAACGTTTACGGACAAATTGAACAGCGCAAAAAGACTGGCCTGACCGAGAGTGAACAACGTCACTTGGCCGTAGCAATTAAAAGGGCTCGCCACATCGCGCTGCTGCCTTTCGTTGCGAATGCCTAAATCACCATTTTTGGCGATTAAACAAGTAGAAACACAGGTGGGAACCACGCTGCGCGCTGTCGACGTCGACTCGCTCGAAGCCGATGGCCGCAGGGTGGTACTGAATATTAAACGGCTGATGGTAGACACTCGGCTGGACATCCGCGATTATGAACTGAGTGAAACCCGAGAAGAGCAGCTAAAATATGCTCACGAGGGCAAAAAACGCTTGGAGCAATTCCGGCGTAGCATACTGACCGCCAGTGAATATAATATATTTAGCGCGATCGACGTGGCACAATTGACTGCTGAACTAGACCAGATAAGAGAAGATTTATTGTAGGAGAACACCAATGGCACTAAGTATTACAAATTTGAAAAAGGGTGTGTTATTTCAACTCGACGGCGTGCCGTATCGAGTGGTTGATTATAACCAAAAAGTGATGGGCCGCGGTGGTTCTATCGTGAATGTGCGTATCAAAAGCTTGCTCGATGGCAAGGTGCTCGATAAGACTTTCAAGGGTAACGAAAGCGTAGATAGCGCCGACGTAAATAACCAGAGCGTGCAATACTTATATTCTGACGGCAACACCTTCTACTTTATGAACGAAGATAGCTTTGAGCAGTTTGAAGTCTCGGCTGATCTGGTTGGTGATGGAGCGGGCTACATGAAGGAAGGCGACAAAGTCACTTTGCAGCTGTTCGATGGCCGGCCAATCAACGTAGAACTACCTAAAAACGTGCCACTAAAAGTGACCTATACCGAAACGGCCGTCAAAGGCGACACAAGTTCGAGCATCCAAAAAGACGCGACGGTTGAAACCGGCCTCACAATTAAAGTACCGGCCTTTATCAAGCAGGGCGATTTAATATCGGTTGACACCGCTACCGGCGCCTACCGCGAACGCGTAAAAGATTAATATGAAGCAGCGCCTGGATCACGTTTTAGCCGAGCGAAAGCTGGTGGCTTCGCGGAGCCAGGCCGAGAGTTATATTCGGCTGGGTCAAGTAAAGGTTAATGGCAAAGTAGTTACCAAAGCCGGTACTTTAGTTGGCGAAAATGATGATATAAAGCTGGAGGCAGGCGTGCAATATGTCAGCCGGGCGGCTCTAAAACTAAAAAGCGCCGACGAAATTTTCAAGCTAGATTTTGCAGATAAAATTGTGCTCGATGTAGGTAGCTCAACTGGCGGTTTTACGCAGTACGCTCTGCAGCATCATGCCAAGAAAGTTATCGCCGTGGAGGTTGGCACCGATCAGCTACATCCAAGCTTGCGGGACAACCAACAGATAGAATTACACGAAAAAACCGATATTCGTGATTTCAAAACTGAACACAAAATTGATCTTGTGGTGGGTGACGTATCGTTCATATCGCTGCGTGAGATTTTGCCGAGTGTGGCACGGTTGGTAGACAAAAACACCGATATTGTAGCCATGGTAAAGCCACAATTTGAGGCGGCACAAAGCAACCTGAAACACAAAGGCGTGATCAAAAATGACAAAATGCGTCGTGATATTTTGAAGGCTTTTGAAGTCTGGACTCAAGGGCATTTTCGGATTATCGCTAAAGCCGATTCGCAGATTCCCGGTGGCAAAGGTAATGTTGAACGCTTCTATTTACTTCGGAAACTAGTATAAATAGTGGTTGGCAAAATTTACGGCCATCTCATATTCCAACTTCCACCGTCGAACTGCTAGAATACGCTTATGTATTATTTCCCGAGCCGCGTCGTTGCTGGCGAAATGCTTGCCAAAGAATTGGTGCCAAAATACCGCTTCGAAGATTGCGCCATTGTCGCGTTGAGTGATGGTGGTGTGATGGTTGGGGCGCAAATAGCCGTCAAGCTGCACTGCGTACTAACGATGTTGTTGACGGCTCCGATTTTCTTGCCTCAAGAATCGGAAGTGCTGGCTGAAATCGACCAACAAGGCACGGTTACCTACAACGATATGCTCTCTACTGGTGAGCTCGAAGAGATCAAGGCGGACTACTTTAGTTATATAGAACAACAAAAGCTGGAAAAGAAGTTCGAGATGAACCGGCTGCTCGGTGCCGGGGGACTGATAAGCGAGGATCTACTAAGAGAACGCAATGTAATTTTAGTCTCCGATGGTTTTAATAACGGTTTGTCGCTCGAGGCGGCAGCGGACTTTCTAAAACCGATTCACATAAAGCGGCTGATTGTGGCGACGCCGTTCGCGACCGTTCCAGCGGTCGACCGGATGCACGTCTTGGCTGACGAAATCTACTGTATAAACGTCATGGAAGAGTTAATATCGATCGATCATTACTACGACACGCAAGATGTGCCGTCGCACGATCAAGTGATCAAGACGATAGAGCAAATTATCCTCAACTGGAAATAAGCAAAGCTGGATTACTATAGGAAGTTTTTGAGGCTTTTAGTATCGAGCAAGGTGATATATGAATTTTCACTGCGTAGTAGGCCCTTGCGGTCGAGCTCAGATAGGGCACGACTGGTGGTTTCGCGGGTGGCACTTATGGAGCTGGCAATGTCTTGGTGTTTAAGCGGTACGTCCAGCAATATGCCGCTAGGAACCTTTTTGCCGAAGCGGTGTGAGGCTGTGAGCAAGAAGGAGATAAGTCGTTCACGGACTGTTCGATACTCAAGCGTCAGAATTCGTTCGCTGTGCAGTCTGTACATTTCGGTCAGCATGTCGGTCAGTGGCAGCGCGGCACTTGGTTGGCTATGCACGAAGGCCAGAAAGTCTTCAAGCGTAACCATCCAGACAGTTGTTGGTGCTAGCGCGGAATAGATTATCGAACGATCCTGCCCGGTAATTGCCCAGGTGAGTGCCAATATTTCGCCGGCTTTACGAATGATTAGTAAGTTCTCTTCGCCGTATTTGGTTATGTCGTAAGCTTTGACCAAACCCTGTTCAATATAAAAAATACCCGGCGGAGATTCGCCGGGTCGGATGACGAACTCGCCCTTCGAGTACGTCAACTTAGTGCCTGTGTGGAAAAAGTTGACGAGAACCTGCATCTGGTTGGCATTCGTCAGCATAGCTTTATTATCACACATGCGTTCTGCGTTGTACACAAACCGGATCAGACTGCCGCTAAGCCTCGGTGTGATATAAATCGCCCTGGGGCTGTGATTAACCTAACTGTCATCTCTTGTGATGTAGCCCATACTGACTGTGTAGCCGCCGAGATGGTTGCAGAAGGAGGAGTTATGGTTAGCCTGCGAAATTTGGATGAGCAATTAAAGCGGGTCGGATGTAACTTCCGCTTCTGGGGGAGATCGGAGATTCGTGAGCTAAGCAACGTGCTGATGACTGACGAAACTATTATGCAGTGTGTCAACGGCGTCTACGAGGGTGGCTTTGCCATGCTTTGCATAACTCAGTACAGGGTGCTTTTGATTGATCGTAAGCCGATGATGTTAACCATCGAAGACCTCCGTTATGACATGATCGCGGAGGTCGATTTTAATAATCGTGTGGTCAATGCCACGCTTCGGATATTTACGCCCGTCAAAAACTTGGTGTTTAGTAGCTGGAGCCAGCTGCGATTACGCAAATCAGTCAACTATATTCAGCAACGGGTTATGGAACTTCGCCAGCATAACATGACGGCGCAACAACTCCAGATGGGTAGCCAGCCCGGCATGCCCCAGCTGTTATCTCAGAGTTCGACAATTAATCCCTACACCAAAGTGCCGCTATTGTCTCGACGTCGTCGCTTTCCAAGTTTTTACTGATAATGCGACCGCTCAAGGCTCCTAACCGTGCTGAGTATTGTGTCGCCACTGTGGCTAGCAGCAGTTATTTGCTAACGTTGAATTTGAATTCGACGACGTCGTTGGGTTTCATAATGTAGGTTTTTCCCTCGGTGCGGACTTTGCCGGCGCTACGGGCGGCAGCCAATGAGCCAGTGGCTAGCAAGTCATCGCAGTCCACTACGTCAGCGGCTATAAAGCCGCGCTCGAAATCACCATGTATAACACCGGCGGCTTGCGGCGCGGTGGCACCCTGCGGGATCGTCCAGGCTCGGACTTCCGTTCCGCCAGAAGTCAGGTAGCTTTGCAGGCCAAGTGTGTCATATGCGGAGTGGATGAGTTGGTTTAGACCCGATTCGGTTTGACCGTAACTCGCCAGCATCTCAGCTCGGTCGTCATCGTCCAGGCTGCGCAGTTCGTCTTCAAGTTTGGCACATATGAACAGAGCGGGCGATGGCGCAACCAGTTGTTTGAGCTCAGTTTGTTTCGTTTGGTTGCCCAGACCGTTTTCGTCGACATTAAAGACGTAAATTATTGGTTTCAGCGTAAGTAACTGTAACTCCTGGCGCAGCCAATCACTGTCTTCCGGCTTCCATCTGCCAGCTTCCGCAAAAAGAGGTTTCCCGGAATCAAGTGTCTGGTTCACCTCTTCGAGTAAGTCGACGTATGTTTTGAGCTTGGGGTTGGCCTTAGCCTCTTTTTGTAAACGGGGCAGGCGCCTAGCGACGGTTTGTAGGTCGGCTAGCACCAACTCAGTATTAATAACCTCTATGTCTTTGGCGGGATTGTGGGCTTCATCGACATGAGTCACATTGGGGTCGTCGAAAGCGCGGACCACTTGTACGATAGCGTTGGTGGCTCGAATGTGGCTCAAAAACTGGTTGCCCAGGCCTTCGCCCTCACTGGCACCCTTGACCAGTCCGGCAACATCTACAAAAGTAACAACGGCTGGCTTGATGGGCGCATTTCCGTATAGTTCGCTCAGTTTTTGTAGTCGCTCATCAGGTACGGGTACCATGCCGGTGTTAGGTTCGATGGTAGCAAAAGGGTAGTTGGCCGCTAGAACCTGCGAATCAGTCAGGGCGTTAAACAGGGTAGATTTGCCAACGTTCGGTAGACCAACGATTGCGATAGACAGTGCCATAGGAGAGTATTGTAACAGATACGGATCAAAAATAACAGAGGCGGTGGAAGCGAAAGCGAGTTGACTTTTTCTGATTTTAAGTTAAAATAACACTGTTAACGTGTGTTGGGCAAACCTCGGCTAGAGCAACCAATTTTATACAGTGCTCGCCTAGAGGCCAATTACGTGTTGGCACTTTGACATGTCAGATTGCAAATTTTGTATGTTTCAGCAATTGCTGGGGATAGAGAGCGCTTAGTTTATGAGCGTTGTCTATCCTCAGTAAATCGCTGAAGATACCCTACGATCCCGGCCTGAAAACCCGGAGATTGGACGGACACTATGTCCACACCAAAGTACCAGATTGAAGAAGGGCTGTCGAAGCGCAACCCTTCTCCCCTCAGTGGAGAGCGTTTGGTGAGTCTTCTCGCCGCCGCTCTCCTCGCCCTGACTGGATGCGCAGCGGTGCTCCTCAGCACCGCCAGCAGCGCGTCAGCCGCCCCGGCAGCAACTGCGACACCGGCAATCGGTGATCACTCGGCCGCACGGAGTTGCCCCAGCAACACCGTTACGGGTAGTGTGTCAGCCAGTGGACTCGTCCCTGGCGGGCTCTACAACCTGCAGTACGGGGTCAACGACCTGGCCGATGTGAACGCTGACGATAGCGGAAACGCCACGTTCACGTTCACGACTGACGCTGTTCCGGCAGACGCGACATCGTTCGATGTCGACCTGCAGCGTCCGACCAGCTCGGGCTTCACACCGATCCCGGTGACTCTCACCGTGGTTGTGTGTGAGGTAGCAACTTCATCGGCTCCGCCCAGCACCACGCCGCCGGCTTCAACGTCGCCACCAGCGTCGTCAACGCCACCGGCTAGCACAACGCCGCCGCGAAAGACCACGCCGGCACCGGTGAAGCACACGGCGGTCGTCGTGCACAAGCCGACGCAAGCTGCCGTCAGCGGTGTGGCCACCACATCCTTCGTTCCTGGTCCGGTGAACGGTGGTGACACTGGCTCTGGCTCTACCGCGTCCAGCAACGGCTGGATGATTGCGGCCGCGCTCGGACTGCTGACGTTCGTCGTCAGCATGTTCGCACCGAAGGCCATCTCGGCGCTACGGCGTCGTGGTGCGCACTCGGCGTAGTCTCGTTGCCGGGGTGTTGGGCGTTACTGCTTTTCTGGTGATGTCCATCATCTCCGGAGGTAGTAAGGCAGGCGAGCAGGCACGGTCAGTAACGGTGGTAACCCCATCGGCCGTGTCTGACTCGTCGCCAACCATGGCAACGAGTACTGTGGATCCGTCGGGCAGCTCGACATCACAGCCAGTGATGCCTAGCCAGACGCCCATGAGCGAAATCGTACCGGCTCCGGCCAGTGCGAACTCGTTTACCATCCAGCTCCGAAGCAGTCAGGTCGGGTTAATTCCGGCTTTGCCAGCTCCGGTTCTGGGCGCGGATGTACCGAGTCACACTACCTACACGCCGCCGGAGTTGCCTGGTACCGACTGGAGTACTACTTCCAGATGGCCTCAGGCTTCAGCTTTTCCGGCAGCGCCAAGTAGTGGCACAGCCTTCGTCTTCGGACATGCCTGTGTGCACCACACTTGCCCGTTCACGAACGTCCAGCTTCGGCCGGATGGCTCGTACACGGTGCGGGCAAGCGACCATGTAATCATCACTACCCCGACGGGTGTGTTGACCTACCGGGTCTGTGCAGTAGGTAAGTCACCAAAATACGGTGTGGATACGTTGGAAATTCCGACGTGTTCTTCCCATCGTGATTTGGTAATCGCTACATGTGAGTACGAGCCGGGTAACGCCAGCTTGTACAATATCGTCGTAGCGGCTACTTTGGTGGCTTCGAAGCGGCATTGACGGCAGTCGAGGGGTGCGGGCATATGCTCTCATTACAGCGGGAATCCGCCCCCCTCGGCCTGGCCGAAAAGAGGTTTACCGACAAATGTCTAGTATCCCTCACGGGATACACGCAATCTGACATGTCGCACTTCTCCTACACATTAAACTTTGAAGCGCATATGTGCATCGTAATGTTTAGAAGAAGTGATGACTTAACACAAGCGCTTTGTTATACTCGTAGATAACTATGAGTGCGCATAAAACAAAGGGTTTGGCTGCAGAAAGCTCAGTGGTGGTGGGCGACGGCAAACATAAGCCTCGTTTGCATTTGCGTATCGGTGGTCTGGTAGCTCTTTCGCTTCTGATTTTGGTAGCAGCGGGAGCAGCAACTTATCTTGTAGTGGGACATGCAAACAAAAGCGAGACAATAAATAATACTCAACCAACTTCGGAGCAGCTCGCATATAAGGGAGATTACAGCGGCGCGCAAGCGCTTTTAGATAAACAACGGGCACAGGCTGGTAGTAAACAAGCGCAAGCCGATGTCTACGCCCAGCAAATAGCGGTTGCCATGAATGTCCAGAAGTATGATCAGGCAAAAACGTATGCTCAGCAAGCTGAAAAACTTGCTCCATCCCCAGGCACTGCGTACATGATCGGCTATATTGCTGAACTATCAGGTGACAAAAAAACAGCACAGACATACCTGCAGCTGGCAATAAATCGTCTAGATAAGACCAAACCGCAATACGAATTATCCTTACGTAGCTATCAAAATGAATTACAGAAGGTTAGCCAGTGATGAAAAAGTTTGGTTGGAGCCTTGGGTTTTTTGCGATAGCTTTGTTCGGTAGTTTAGCATTTGGCCAGCACAAAGCAGCCGCGTTTTCTAACTATTGTGATGTAATGGCCGACCCTTCTAGCCCGGGTGGTGGCACCGCGGCCAATTGTCAAAACGGCCAAAGAGAGACAGCCATGAGTGGCATCAATACCGTAACCGAGTTCAGGAACTACATTAACAGAAATGGTAAGAACACGGCTGGTGGCCAGACTGGTGGCTATGGCTTTCAGAAGATCGGTGTGGCGTATATAAAGGCTGGCCTAGGTGGTAGCAAATGGTCGACCAACCTAGATAACCCGAATATAATTTTAAGAGTTGAGCAGTACAGTCGTTGCATTAACACGGCATTTTACGCGCCAAGTAGCGCGGTTGTTAGATACCCCGACGACTGCAGTACGACAGCTTTATCGTTGGTGTTTAAGAATAAGACAACTGGAACCATCTATTACGCTATTAAGATCGATTGCGGTAACCCTTTAGGTGATTTACAAGGACATATACCAACCTACAACCCGGCGTGGACACTAACTGCGAATGCATGGATAAATAACGTAGCTCCTAGTAGTAATGGTGCTACGGTAACTAGTGTTTATCCCGGACAAGCATTAACGTTTACCTACAACATACGAAATAATGGTCCTGGTACCTCGGCGTCCATTGCCTATAACGATTCGGTGCAATTCTATTATAGTGATGGCTCGTCTAGCGGGCAGAGTTGTTCTTCGGTACCAGTAACTCGCTGGCCGTGCCCAAACTATTCGACTCCGCCGTTAGCACCAGGGGCTCAAACGACCGTCTATGATACGTGGGGATATGGGCTGCCTACTACGGTAACCGCTGTAAAAGTATGCACCTGGCGAGCCTTCGTACCCACCAGTTCATCAGATGCCACAAGTGGTCGAAGCTGGTCTGTCTGTGCCGCTATAAATCATCCGGTGTCGGGTTGTGCTGGCTGGACAATCACGCCATCATCTATAGATCCAACTACTCCATATACCGTTACGGGAAACGTGACAGTCAGTGGCGGTGCGACCGGTGCGGCATACATTAATAGCGTTAGTAACTTTTACATTCACATAACGGGGCCAGGGGTGAATTATCAAAACAATAACGTAGCACCGGTCGCGGTTGGTAATGGTACGCTCTCGGCTTCGGCGGCCATGGGGCCGACCAACAACACCGGTACTTACAATGTTGCTTGGGGAATTACCGGTCCACAGGGGACGGTAGCATGCGGCAGTGATGTGACACTTGTGGGCAATCAATTTACTGTTGCCTACAATCCGTACTTTAGTGTGGTTGGTGGGGATATCGCTGCTGGCCCGGGTTTTGGCTCGGGTTGTACGCCGAATGCCGGCGCGGGCATAACCGGCATGAATAAAGACACGAATGCCGGCGCGGGTCCGTACTTTGGGGCGGGTGCCCAACTAGCTGGCTTAACACTTGGTCCAATAACTTCATTTGCGACTTCGCTGGAAGCGAACGGTGGTGATGCCGGCGGGGGCACGCCGAGCGGTTTGGCCTTTGCCAACACAACCAGAATCGGCACAAAATATGGTGGTGGTCTGGGGCGAGGTGGTTGGTGTGTGACTGATTATGCTACCGATGCGGCTGCCACTCAGACAACAACTACTACAACTCCAAGCAGCCTACCGTCTGGTACATATCTATACAATGGGCCAACACCTGTCACGCTAAACGGCGGGACATTTGGTGCCGGGCAGAAGGTGATACTGGTTGTCAACGGCGGTGATGTGTTCCTGGCCGGCGACATAAACTACAATTATCCGGCTCTAAGCGGCTTTGCGGTCGACCAGGTGCCGCAGTTCCAGCTACTCGTACAGGGCCATAACATTTACATAAAGAACACTGTTCACCAATTGAATGGCTTTTATAGCGCACAACCATCTGGTGGGGCTGGCGGTACGATATACACCTGTGCAACTGGCCCGGGTGCACCGGTTGCCGGTGCTAACCCTGCGACGGATTATGGAACATGTAATCAGCCACTGACGTTCTATGGCGCCGTGTCGGCCGCTCGGATCAGACTCGGGCGAACACTAGGCAACCTCAATACCACCGGTGCGGTGACCAACCAGCCAGCAGAACGCTTCGTGTTTACTCCAGAACTGTGGCTAGGTAATCTCAAGCGACTACCGCCCGGCCCATTGCTGTACCAGTCCTACAGTAGTTTGCCACCAGTTTTGTAGGCTTTTAGATAAGAAGCTTGCAAGAGGGCATAGTGCTCATGCTATAATCGGGGTAATTATGAGTCCCGTTAAAGCTCAATTAGGCAGAAACGAGATGAAAGGGTGCGGATCAAGCTAAGATGACAAAAAAACTTAAAACGACAGGGGCTCTAAAGGTATGAGCATACTGAGTGGGGTTTCGTCATTCTTTGGCCTAGATATTGGTACTACGGCGATTAGGCTTGTCGAGCTGCGCGGCACAGGGCCGACAAAAACCCTCGTTAAGTATGCCTATGTTCCGATTGACGTTAAGCTCGCCCAGAGTGACTCTAAGGCAGATCAGCAAAAACTAGCCCAGTTAATAGCTAATTTGGTAAGCGAAGCCAAGCTATTCACCAAAAACGTTGCCGTAGGTGTCCCTTCGAGCCGTGTCTTCACGACCGTAGCCGACATCGACCGTTTGCCGGTAAACGAACTAGGGAAAGCCATCCAGTATCAAGCCGATTCACTGATTCCAACACCACCAGCCGAGTCTAAAATAGACTGGGCATTGATTGGCGATTCGCCAAAAGATAAGACAAAGTTAGAAATTCTACTGAGTAGTGTGCCTAACAAGTTCATAGAATCACGACTGGATATGATTGAATCGATCGGTCTGAACGTGATAGCGATCGAGCCCGACAGCCTGGCTTTGCCGCGGGCCCTAGTGCCTGCGGGTACGACATTGCCGCAGATGGTCCTCGATATGGGGCAGAACAACACTGACCTAGTTATAACCATGGGTGATGCTCCACGCCTGACACGCTCTATCCCAACTGGTACAGAGCAGATTGTTCGTTCGGCTCAGCAAAACTTAAATATCGACGATAAGCAGGCTCAACAATTTGTTTACAAGTTCGGTGTCAGCAAAGACAAACTCGAAGGGCAGGTCTATCAAGCGATCATTGGTACCGTAGATGTTCTGGTGGGTGAAATCGATAAATCGATTAAGTTCTTCCAGGCACGCTATCCCGAGAGCAAACTTGATCGGATCATCGTCACCGGTGGCGCATCGACCATCCCAGAGTTCCCACTATATCTTGCCAACAAATTTGGACTTAACGTCGAGATTGGCAACGCCTGGCGCAACGTGGCGTTCTCGGCCGATCGCCAAAACGAGCTACTGGCAGTCTCGAATCAGTTTAGCGTAGCGGTCGGTCTGGCGGAGAGGAACGAATAATGATTCAGTTTAACCTTCTCCCCGACGTCAAGATCCAGTACATCAAAGCACGTCGTACGACACGGCTGGTCACGCTCATTTCTATAATCGTCAGCATTGCCGCCCTAGCAGTATTTTTGTTGATGATTGTGACAGTTGACGTGGTGCAAAAGAAGTCTCTGAGCGACGCCAACAAAGACATAGTCAAGTACAGTAAGCAATTAAAGGCAGTACCGGATATAGACAAAATTTTGACTGTCCAAAATCAGCTAAACACCTTGACAGCACTACATGATAAAAAGGCCGTAGTTTCACGCTTATTCAGCTATATATCTCAAGTAACTCCCGCTCAGGCGACCATCAGCAACTTGGCGACTGACTTCACGGTCAATACTATGACTATCAGCGGCGAAGCGCCGTCGCTCGATGTGATAAACGGCTTTACCGATGGGCTGAAAGCAACTACCTATAAGACTGGCGCAACCGGAGCTAGCTCTGCCAGAGCATTTAGCAATGTTGTTTTGTCGTCGTTTGGACGCGATAGCAAAGGGGCAACCTACACTATTACGCTTGGTTTCGATCCATTGATTTTTGATAGTGCTAACAGTGTTACCCTGACTATTCCGGCTGGCACGAGTTCAAATACAACGACATTATTCCAGAAACAGGCGGGGAATTAACATGGCGAAAAATCTCAGTACCAAACGAGCACTCATCGACAAGGCCAACTCGCGTGTCGTGATTGTGACCAGCGTGGCGGCATTCGTGCTGATATTCTCACTTGTAGCTATCAAGGCATTGGTTGGCCAAGCGGCTTACCAAAACCGCATCTTGACCGCCAAACACGCCGCGGTTAAGCAGCTGCGGGCAGATATAACAGCATCGGCCACCCTAAAATCGTCTTATCAGGCATTCACTACTACGGCCCAAAACGTGCTTAGCGGTAATACGGATGGTATAGGCGCGCAAGATGGCAACAACGCCCAGATCATTCTCGACGCCTTGCCGAGCAACTATGACTTCCCAGCGCTTGCGACGACTCTGGAGAAGCTTCTGACGAGCCAAAATCTGCTGATCGGCAGTATTACTGGTACCGACGATGAGGTTAATCAGGTAAATAACCAAGCCAGCTCCGTACCGGTGCCGGTTGCGATGCCGTTCCAGATTGCCGTGACTGGTGATTACGGCTCGATACAAAATCTGATCGGTGCGTTTGAGCACTCTATTCGACCATTTCAGGTTCAGGCGCTAACGATTGCCGGTGACCAGAGTAAACTAACGCTGAATCTTACTGCCCAAACGTTCTTCCAGCCCGCTAAGTCGCTGAACATTACAACCAAGGTGGTGAAATAGTATGAAACAAAAAGACATCGCTCTAATCATAGTAATTGCTGCCATAAGCGCTGTATTGTCGTTCATAATCTCAGGTAGGATATTTGTGACACCGGCCAACCGACAGCAAAAGGTAGAAGTCGTCGATGCCATCAGCCCAGCCTTCGAGACCCCCAGCACTAAATATTTCAATAAAGATTCCATCAATCCAACGCAACTGGTGCAAATCGGTAACAACAACAACCAAAACCCTTTTAGTGGCGCTCGCCATTAAGGAGCACGATGAGTGTTTTATCCGTTGCTGCCCAAAAGCAGGTTGAAGATAGCCTAGTCCAGAGTAAGATCTTAAGCCGTCAAGATTTAAGCATTCTGAAAGTACAGGCCGAGAAAGAGAGCACACCACTTTTGAGCTTACTTGTGAGCAGTGGCAAGGTGAGCAACGAACAGCTTACGAAAACCATGGCTCATGTCACAAAAGTACCGTATGTAAATCTGTCGGAAGCCAAAATTGACCAAAAAACCCTGGAGCTTCTACCAGAGGAGATAGCTGAGCGTTACATGGCCGTCCCGCTTGGGGAGATGCAACACCGTTTGGTGGTGGCAATGCTTGATGCTGATAACGTCCAGGCTGTAGACTTTTTGAGTAATCGCATAGGTCGGCCACTAAAGGTTTATGCTGCTTCCGAGGAAGGTATTCGGCAGGTTCTGCACCAGTACCAGGCAAATATCTCGCAAGAACTCGTCGGTGAGATTAGTTCTATAGGTGACGATATAAAAATCGATCAGACGGCGGCCGAAGAAAAAGCCGCCCAAAGAGCTGCCGATAGAGAAGCAGCCAGCAACATTAAAACTATCGTACAAGATTCACCGATTAGTAAGGCGTTATCCAGCATTTTGGAGTACGCGGCTAAAAACCGGGCGTCAGACGTGCATATCGAGCCACTCAAGGATTCGCTCAAGATTCGCTGTCGAGTTGACGGAATCCTGCGTGAGATCATGAAACTGCCAAAGAGCACCGAACCACCGCTTATATCCCGAATAAAAATTTTATCCAATTTGAAGATCGACGAACATCGTATTCCACAAGATGGCGAGTTCAGTATTAATGTTGCAGGCCGGGATATTGATCTGCGTATTTCTATCAGTCCGGTGGTCTGGGGCGAGCAAGTGGTCATCCGTTTACTCGATAAGTCAGGCTCAAGCTTCAAGCTGGAAGACATGGGGTACAGAGGGAGAGCGCTAAGGGCTATTCGCTCCGGGTTGGAGCGTACCAACGGTATGGTGCTAACGTCCGGCCCAACCGGTTCGGGTAAGTCGACTAGCCTGTATGCTCTGCTGCAAGAAGTCAAAAGCGACGCTGTCAACATCGTGACGCTGGAAGACCCCGTAGAGTATAAAATGGACGGCGTTAATCAGATACAGGTTAATGCCGAAGTGGGGCTGACATTCGCCAACGGCCTACGCAGTATCTTGCGTCAGGATCCTGATATTGTGATGGTTGGTGAGATTCGCGATAGGGAAACGGCCGAATTGGCCGTACAGGCCAGTCTGACGGGTCACTTGGTGTTTTCGACGCTGCACACCAACTCGGCAGCGGGCATTTTACCCCGCTTGCTCGACATGGGCGTCGAACCATTCCTGATCGCTAGCACCGTACATACGGTGATTGGTCAGCGCCTGGTGCGGCGTATCGGTGATAACACCGAAACGTATCAGTCCGATACCGCTGAGACGGCGGCCATTAAAGAAACCATTGGCTCCTTACTCCCTGAGAAAAAAGAAGACGTTGCCAAAGTTGCCAAAGATCTTGGTTATGAAACCTTGCCTTTAAGGGGCGATACTGCTTATACTTTAACCAGGGGCAAAGATGCTCCCGACACCCCGGGTGGTTACAAGGGGCGCATGGGGGTTTATGAAGTGTTCAATATCAGTGAGCAAATTCAAGAGCTTATCTTGAAACGGGCAACCAGCACTGAAATTGAAACAGCTGCAAAGAAAGACGGGATGGTCACGATGCGCCAGGATGGATACCTGAAAGCTCTAGCCGGACTAACGACCATTAAAGAAGTAAACAGAGTTGCTTCCGCCGATAGCGCGTAAGAGAAAGAAACAGGAAAATAGGGTGGCACAATCAGCACAACCAAGAATTGAAGTCTTACTCGAAGAAGTAGTCAAGAAAAAGGCGTCCGATCTACACTTGCAAGTCGGCTTACCGCCGATGATTAGGGTGGATGGTAGCCTGGTGGCTGTCGCTGGTGCCGATATGTTAACCGAGGAATCGGTCGAAACACTTATTTTTGCGATTCTCGATGAAGACCAAAAGCAAATTCTACTGAAAGATAAGGAATTCGACTTCAGTTTTGCCTTCGGTGATCTTGGTCGTTTTCGTGTCAACGCTTTTCATGAGCGTGGTAACTTGGCAGCGGCGCTACGCCTTATACCCAATGAAATCTTGACAGTCGAACAGCTTGGGCTGCCAGCAGTCGTCGAAAAATTTGCCGATTATCCTCGTGGTTTAGTGCTGGTAACTGGCCCGACTGGCTCTGGTAAATCAACCAGCCTGGCAGCTTTGATCCACAAGATTAACCTCGAGCGTGCCGATCACATCATTACCATTGAAGATCCAATCGAATATACCCATAAGTCCAAGAAATCGGTCATCGTACAACGAGAGGTTCACTACGACACCTACTCGTTTAGCGCGGCGCTTCGTAGCGCCTTACGTGAAGATCCCGATGTCGTGCTCATTGGCGAAATGCGTGACCTCGAAACTATCGCTAGCGCCATAACCATCGCCGAGACCGGACACTTGGTGTTTGCGACGTTGCACACCAACAGCGCAGCACAATCTATTGATCGTATGATCGATGTATTTCCGCCGCACCAGCAACCGCAAATTCGCGCTCAGCTATCAAACATCTTGATGGCCATTGCCTCGCAACGCCTGATTCCGGCCATAGGCGGCGGTCGAATCGCGGCGGCTGAAATACTCATTGCTACGCCGGCCGTGCGCAATATCATTCGAGAAGGCAAGACACATCAGCTTGATGCTGTAATCCAGACTGGTTCCGAGTTTGGCATGCAAAGCATGGACAAGCAATTAGTCAGCCTCATTCACGCCGGCACTATTAGTTATGACGAGGCGCGGAATTATGCTGTTGATATCGAGGAACTTGATCGCCTGATGAGAGATTAGTCTATGCTAAATTACCACTACACCGCCCGAAATTCATCAACCGGCAAGCAAGTCAAAGCCGAAGTGCAGGCCGATAGTGAACTGGCTGCCGCCAAACTTATCCGTGCCGAGGGATTAACACCTATAGATATCCGCTTGAACGAAGCCGGTATGAGCGGTTTCGGTGGTCGATTGCGCAACCGAGTCAAGGCCAAAGACCGCGTGCTCTTCAGCCGTCAGCTCAGCACACTCATAAATGCCGGCTTACCGCTGTTGCAGAGTCTCCGCAGTGTCAATCAACAAACCACCAGCAAACCACTAAAAGTCATGCTCAATCAGGTTATTTCAGATATCGAGGGTGGTTCGACGCTCTCAACGGCTCTAGCTAAACACCCACGAGCGTTCAATCAGGTCTACATAAGTCTGGTGGCTGCGGGTGAAACCTCAGGTACGCTCGACGCGGCGCTGGACCGCCTGGCTATCCAACAAGAAAAGGATGCCGATCTGGCCAGTAAAGTACGCGGCGCTATGACTTACCCGGTGATTGTCGTACTTGTTATGTTGGCGGTGGTTGGTTTTATGATCGTCAAGGTGTTACCGCAGGTAAAGAACATCTATGCTGGGCTAAAAGGTACACAGTTGCCAATTATCACGCGAGTTTTGCTGGCCATATCAGACTTCATTATTCATCAATGGTGGATAGTCGCTATTGTGCTAGCCATACTGGCCGTGTTCTTATCTCGCTGGGTTCGTACGCTTGGTGGCAAGCAGGTGATTGACAAGCTTAAGATGAAAGCTTGGCCCATCGGCCCGTTATTTATGAAGATGTATATGGCGCGGTTTGCTCGCACCGGCTCAACACTGGTCGGAAGCGGCGTGCCGCTGCTACAAATGCTTGATATTACGGCTAATGCCGTAAGCAACGTGCATATCGAAAACGCCATTCACCGAGCAGCTGAGAAGGTAAAGGGAGGTAAATCGCTGGCTGATTCACTCGATAACGACCCGAACTTTTTGCCACTGGTACCGAACATGCTAAGGATTGGTGAGCAATCTGGCTCGATTGAGCAGATGCTCGGTAAAACCGCTGATTACTTCGAAAAGGAAGTTGACAATGAAGTAGCGGCGATCTCGTCCATAATCGAACCAGTCATGATGGTGCTGCTTGGCATTGTAGCGTTTATCATCGTGGCCGCCGTGTTACTACCGATATATGGCCTTGCCGGCAATAGTAGCTTTACGAGTACTGGTGGTTAATATCGGAGACGTATAAATCGCTTGCTTTTTGTTGCGCTACACCGTAACATCTAAGCATAAGCATCATTAAATAAATGCAAAGGGGGCATTTGCGCATGCTAAACAAAATTAAGAAAAATAAATCAGACGGCTTCACCATTATCGAAGTCCTGATTGTGCTGGCTATCGCCGGCCTGATTCTGTTAATCGTCTTCTTGGCTGTTCCTGCCTTGCAACGTAATGCTCACAACACGGCCGCCAAAAACGACGTGGCTGGCTTACTTGGCGCCATGAGTGAATATGTCAATAACAACAGTGGTTCATTGCCTGCTGCTCAAGCTGCCGGTTCTGGTGCTAGCTACGTGATTGGTTCCGGCGCTGGTATAAGCACTGCTACGGCCAAACTCGGTTATTACACTGGCGCTGACGTATCGATCGTTACGACTGTGCCAGCAACTGCTCCAACTTCTGGGGTAGTGATCGTCGAAAAAGCTACCTGTAGCGGAAACTCGGCAACTGCCACCGGTGCTTCACCACGTGGTTACGCTGCTTGGTACGTTATCGAGGGTGGTGGCACCCAGTGTTCCTCATCGTAGTAAATCCATAAAGCTACACATACAGACTCCCACGCGGGAGTCTGTATTTATTTTGTGGTACCATAGCGGTAATGATTATTGTTGTGCTAGCTGTTTTTGGACTGATATTTGGGAGTTTTGTGAACGCTTTGGTGTGGCGTCTGCGCCAGCAAGAGCTGGCCGGTAAGAAGTCTAAAAAGCAATATTCTATCTTGACCGGTCGGTCAATGTGCCCGGAGTGTCACCATGAGCTGGCCGCCAAAGACCTCGTGCCGGTTCTGAGCTGGTTGAGCCTGAAAGGTAAGTGTCGCTATTGTCGCGAACCCATATCAGGGCAATATCCACTCGTAGAGCTAGCTACAGCTATCATGTTCGTGTTTTCGTACATCTACTGGCCATTAGATCTACATGGAGCAGGGCTGGTGCAGCTGGTCTTTTGGTTGTTTTTCGTGGTGGCGTTCATGGCGCTGGCCGTTTACGACCTGAAATGGTTCCTGCTACCAGACAGGCTAGTATACCCACTGGTGGCCATGGCAAGCACCGAAGTTATAGTGGTGGCATTCCTGCGGCAGAGCTGGACATTTGCGGCGAGCTCGGTCTTGGGCGCTCTAGTGCTTTCCGGTACGTTTTATGTGTTGTTTCAAATTTCTAAAGGAAATTGGATAGGTGGCGGCGATGTTAAGCTCGGTCTGGTGCTTGGTCTACTGGCTGGAAGCTCATTCAGGGCGGTAATTGTCATTTTCTTGGCATCGCTTTTTGGTACAGCCGTGTCGCTACCGTTACTGGTGAAATCAAAGAAAAATATTCAAACTCGCGTGCCATTCGGACCGTTCTTATTGTTGGCGACGGTCGTGGTGGTGCTTTTCGGTAGCAGTTTAGTTAGTTGGTACGACAAATTACTCTTAAAATAAGCAAAACGCTTATGATATACTTGAGCTCATGACAGAGGGTGGCAACTCAGCCCACGGCTTTACTATTGTTGAGACGTTGATAGTATTGGCGGTTACCAGTGCGCTGCTTCTTAGCGCCATGTTGCTTATAAATGGGCGCCAGAACAAAACTCAATTCCAGACAAGCATCAATAACCTGCAACAGCAGATCCAACAGATTATAAACGAAACCTCCAGTGGCTTTTATCCGAATGGCGGTAACGTGTTTAGTTGTACATCCACGAGTGGTGCTGCGCCAATTATAAGTAGTGCCGCCCCCAACGAGCAAGGTACGAACGGTGACTGTGTCTTCTTGGGTAAAGCCATACGGTTTGGCGGTGGCTCGAACGAGACATTTACGGTCTACCCGATTGCTGGAAATCGATTGGATATAGCCGGTAAAGAAGTGACAACGCTTGCCGCTGCTCATCCAACCGTTATCGCGACAGGCTCAATCACGAACGCCACCACCCCAGAGGTCAGCACAACTTTCAATACCGAAGGCGGTTTAAGTTTTGTCTCGGCTTCGTACAATGGTGGTGCGCTATCGGCGACTCCGCCCATCTCTGCCATAGCCTTTGTGGGTAGTCTAGGGTCATACGACACAGCTACTAAACTACTCAATTCAGGCGCGCAGCAGCTAAGTCTGTATGGCTTTGGTAGTGGTACGTATAGTTGGTCCAGCGCATCAGCTGGCCCGACTGTTGTCGATGCTATGAACAAGAATGGCCTGCTAGGCGCCCCGTACAGCACAGTCGGCATATGTTTTGCCAGTGGTACGACCAACCAATCAGGCTTGCTGACCATAGGGAACAATGGCAGCCTTGGGGTTGGTCTTCGGATTTTTCAGGGAGCAACTTGCTCATGAGTCGTATAGCTACAAGGCGTAAGCAAGCTGGTGATACTATCGTGGAGGTACTTATCGCCATCGCTATCGTCAGCCTAGTGCTGGCTGGTGCCTACGCCGCTACCAACCGTAACCTGCTAACAACACAAGATACGCTTGAACACAGTCAAGCATTGCAGCTGGTTCAGGCACAACTAGAGTTTCTGCGTAAAAACAATATAGCCACCGGTGCTAACAATTGTTTTACTACTGGTGGAGTGCCAGCAGTCGATAATGGTGTCCCGGGCAATGACCCTTGCATAGTCACGGCCGACGGGATTATGGCCGCCGCTAACGTGCAGCCATCATTCACACTTCACATAACGGGCAACATGAGCACCGTGTATGTTGTTTCAGCGGTGTGGCCGGGCTTAAATGGAGCAAACGATAACGTAACAATGTACTATCGGCCATGATCATGAAAGACAATATACACAATATCAAAAAGACAGCTCAGGCAGGTTTTACCATCGTTGAGCTTATGATAGCAACGCTCGTTTTTTCGGTGATTTTGCTGATAATTACCATCGGGGTGCTACATTTTAGCAACGCCTACTATAAGGGGATTAATAGCTCAACAACGCAAAACACGGCTCGTAACATTGTCGATAGCGTAGCGCAGGCTATCCAGTTCGGTGGCGGCCAAGTCGCTGTTCCAGCCGGTATGTCATTCGCTAATACAACTACCTACTGTGTTGGCAATACGGTGCAATTCGATTTTTCACTAGGTCAGCAACTAGGGCCGGGCAAAGATACTCTCGCAGCACTGTATGAATCGCCTAATGCTAATGGTGGCTGCGTGGCTATATCCTCGCCAGCTAACTTTAAAGTGGGCAAGAACAGTAGTGGTGCGCTGCTAAGTGGCGGTAAGGAATTACTAGGCAATACAATGCGTCTGTCCAAGTTTAGCATCACCCCAGTAACAATTCCTGGTAGCTCAGATCAAGATACATATACCATCGATGTGCGAGTGGTATATGGCGATACCGACCTATTAACCAACCCTACCGGTCCTAACGCAAAATGTATAGACCAGGTCGGCTCACAATTTTGTGCCGTTTCAGAATTGATAACCACCGTACAGACACGCGTGAATCCAAAACCATAAAAGGGTACAATAGGTACAAAGCATGAGCAATAAGATAGATAACAGACAGGCGGGTATGGTATCCATCATGGTAACTATGATCATGATGATTGTTATTACTCTTATTGTGCTCGGATTTGCCCAGGTTACGCGTCGTAATCAGCGTGAGGCTCTAGATAGACAGTTAAGTGCCCAAGCATTCTATGCGGCCGAAAGTGGCATTAATGATGCCGTCAAATACTTTCAGGCGAATCCATCAGCTTCAGTAAAGACCAGCGACTGCTCAGGCTTCATCTCGATCATGGGCGGTGTTCCAGGGACTTCAAACATCCTAAATGCGTCGAATAACGTAGCCTATACCTGCCTGATGGCCAACTCTATACCGGCGTCACTTCAAGTTGCTCCGCTGAGTACTAATTCTAATACGGTTTGGCATATTAAGAATAAGGACGGTCTAGCGTTTAGTTCCATGACCTTCAACTGGTCTAACAATCATTCGAGCCCGTTTACCGGCGCGGCTAATCAATGTTTGGGAGGTAGTTCGTTACCGGTATATTCTGCATGGAACTGTAGTTACGGTATACTCCGGGTCGATTTAGTTGCGGCAAGCTCACTTGTCGGTGGTGCGCTTGAAGCAAACACGAACGTCAACTCCATTTTTATGATACCTAACTTCAGTGGTTCTGGTAGCGCTTCGCTATCTGCCAATAAAGCACTAGTTGCCCAAGCCGCCTGTAACGCCATCCAGTGTAGCTTGAAACTTACGGGTCCAGGTGCCGGAGCGCTGGGAAGCTCAGAGTATTACGCCCGGCTAACTATGATATACCAAGGTTCCGACTCGGCCACCGTCACGGCTGCCGATCCTGCTGGCGGAGTACAATTTGAAGAGGGTCAAGCAATTATTGACTCAACAGGTAAGGCCCAAGACGAGTTACGTCGAATACAAGTGCGCATCCCGCTCATCGAAGGAATAAGCGATTTGCCAAACTTTGGCGTACAATCGACCGATTCGATATGCAAACAGCTGAGTGTCGCGCCGGGTATTTACCAGGACAAAAGCCTAACTGACGCCAACTGTAATTAGTTAATTTACTTGTGGTGAAATTTTTCGTGCACGGCGCGCAAGTGCGGGTCAGTGACGTGGGTATATATCTGCGTGGTGGCTATATTGCTGTGCCCCAGCATGGCTTGTACGCTTCGCAAATCAGCCCCGTTCATCAGTAAATTGGTCGCGAAAGAGTGCCTCAGGGTGTGTGGGCTAACATGTTTGGTTATGCCGACCATCAGAGCATAATGAGCAACGATCCGCTGCACACTCCGGGCTGTTAAGCGATGAAAATTGCCGCTTAAGTCAACTTTTTTGTTGCCACCATAACGTATAAACAACGGTTTGGTGGTGTCGTTGCGTTTGTCGAGGTACCTCTGAAGCCACTCTGCCGATTCAGCGCTAATAAATATTGGTCGATCCTTCTGCCCCTTGCCGCGCACCATAAACTCTCGGCGTTTGAGATTAATGTTATCTCGGTCAAGGCCAACTAGCTCCGAGACGCGCAAACCACTGGAAAATAACAGTTCTAGTAGAGCGCGATCACGCAAACCGGCCGGTGTGTTGACATCTGGACCGGTGAACAACCGTTCCAGCTCGTCCTCGTTCAAAAAGGTTACCTGCGGTCGTTTTGTACGAGCTAGCTCTATTTTGTCAGCCGCCATGGCTGGGATGTTGCGCTTGCCGCAATACTTTAAAAAACTCCGGAGTGCGATCAGATGATAGTTCTGTGTTGTTTTTTGCAATTCATCAGCCGTATTGGTACCTAGGCGGTTTAACCATAGGCGCCACTTTCGTATCAGTTCTTGATCAATATCACCGACACTAATTTCACCGGCGTAATCGAGCAGGCGAGTCAGGTAATGGTCGTAGTTAGCTACAGTTTTCTGCGATCGGTTTTGTTCGATCTCCAAGTATTCCAAAAAATCAGTCTTTGCTTTGCTGAATCTCATAGGATTATTGTAACATTGTGCGACACACTAAAGCTTGGTATTGCTGGGCTGTATCTGTTAGACTAAAGGTAATAATAAAAGGAAGATACATGGAACGAACATTAATAATTTTGAAACCTGATGCCTTGCAGCGCGGTATAGTAGGCGAAATCATCACCCGGTTTGAGCATGTTGGTCTAAAGATTATCGGTGCGAAACTGCTCGCTCCAGACTATGCCCACTTCTATCACCACTACGAGACTATCGGCAAGATGGTTTCTAGGCGTGGCAAGGAAGCATTTGATGTCACTCTAGAGTTCATGCAACAGGGTCCCGTGCTAGCCATGGTGCTCGAAGGAATTGAGGCAGTTGCATTGGTCAGAAAAATGGTTGGAACTACTGAGCCAAAGAGCGCCCAACCAGGCACAGTAAGAGGCGACTACTCACATGTTAGTTTTGAGTACGCAAATGGTCAGGGAGTATCCATACCGAACCTCATTCATGCCTCAGGCGACTCAGCCGAAGCAGTTGATGAGATAGCTCATTGGTTTAAGGATGACGAACTGTTCTCTTACAAAACGTCTGGCCAGCACTTCACCCAGCCACAGAAGTAACATAACAGATACGGGGCTGGGTACTTTTAGTGTTCAACTCATGATCCCAGGTTCTTTAAAGCTTTGCATGTTGGCCCTCCTGCTCACGGAGGGATGCGAGCGCCCTCATCTGCCTGCAGCAGAAAAAGGTATTCGTCACCAAGATTTGTCCTTTGCAAATCGTGAGCTCCTAGGAGGTGTACAATTTATGTAAACACAAATTGTACACCTCCTACATCGCCCCTGTAGTTCAATGGATAAAACAACTCCGTCCTAAGGAGAAGCTCTAGGTTCGAATCCTGGTGGGGGCACCAAGGTATAAGCAATTTGTAACAGGCTGATACAATACACATATGGCAGAAAAGTACTTTAGCGATCAATTTGATGACGAAGAAGTATTATTTGTTTTTCACAAACATCCAATAGTGATGCGGCGGGGTCTTATCGTCGGCTCAATAGGTTTACTCGTCGGGCCGTTATACACATTGATTCTGACGTATTTGCACGCCAACAATCCGCCTAGCCTGAACTTTTTCTTTTTAAGTTTGCTGGCAAGTGCGGCGCTGTCGGCTCTATTGTTCTTTCCGTCGTGGTTGAGCTGGTATTTTAGTGTGTTTATCGTAACTGATAAACGGTTTATACAGATAACTCAAAAAGGCTTCTTCCACCGCAGCGTCGTAGATATGGGTTTATCGCAAATACAAATGGTTAATTATGAAGTCGCTGGTCTACAGGAAACGCTGCTCGGATTTGGTACAATAATGATGCAAACTTTCGTGGGAGACCTTTTGATACACTATGTGCATCATCCAGCCAAGATTCAAAAGAAGTTACTAGAGATTTTGCGAGATAAGGGCATAGAGGCTAATCAATCTCCTATGTCGCAGATCAAACAAGAAGATGAAGAAGCGTAAACTACCACTCAAAGCCATCACTGGCCTGCCAAAAAAGATGCTGCCCAAGCGTCTGCATCGCAATACTCGTGAAGAGCGTGCCACAGAGGCCTTTAGCTCGATACCCCAAATTACTAACGAAACCGTGGCCGAGCACCGCGAAGAAGTACTTTCGAGCGCCCGCAAGTACATATATCCTCTGCAGCACTCAAAATATCGTATCGTTATTGTATCGACGGCGTTATTCATAACCGCTGTGCTGGTATTTTTCGTGTACTGCGGACTGGCTCTGTACAGGTTCCAATCGACATCAGCATTCTTATACCGCGTCACTCAAGTCTTGCCATTTCCAGTTGCCAAAGCCGGACCGTCATTCGTGGCTTACGAGAACTATCTATTCGAGCTGCGACGCTACATTCATTATTATCAAACGCAGCAACAGGTTGATTTTAACGGCAAGGGCAAATCACAACTAGCCGCCTACAAACCAAAAGCCATGCAGCAGGTAATTGATGTTGCTTATGTCAAACAGCTTGCCGCAAAGCACCACGTTAGTGTCAGTAGCGGTGAGATAAATGATGAGCTAGATCTGTTACGTCGCCAAAACCAGCTCGGCACCAATAATGATAATCTGGCCAACGTGGTTAAAGAGTTCTTTGGCTGGTCAATCGATGACCTTAAGCGCGAACTTCAACAAGAGCTGTTAGCCCAAAAGGTGGTGGCTAAACTAGACACCGCTACCCAAGATCGTGCCGTGGCAGCCGAGAAGCAACTGGCTAGCGGGGTGGACTTTGCGACCCTGGCGGGGCAAATCTCCGACGATGCCGCTACTAAAGCTAACGGTGGCCAATATGCTAACCAAGCACTAACGGTGGCCAGTACAGATGTATCACCACGAGTTCTAAAAGCACTGATTGTTATGCAGGCGGGTCAGGTTTCGACACCAATAAACACTGGCACGGGGTTGGAGATAGTTAAGGTGCTAGCTGTAGACGGCGATAAGATTAAGGCAGCCCACATATATTTTCAGTACAAAAATATCAGCACCTACTTGGACCCTCTTAAAAAAGCCCACCCCACACATAGCTACATTTCCGTAAAATAGTAGGGATTGCTTTTTTATTCATCGCTTGCTAAACTTACCCCTGTTAGTTTCGTGCTTGTTCGAGTACAAGTCAATCAAGGGCTCGTAGTGAAGTGGTTATCACGCCTCCCTGTCACGGAGGAGATCGCCGGTTCAAGTCCGGTCGAGCCCGCCAAAAAAAAGAGTCATCCTTGTGATGGCTCTTTTTTCATTGGCAGATTTCGTCCGTCGGAAAACTATTTCCTGGATTTAGCAGTAGGTTTTACGCTGGCCGTACAAAACTTGCAGCGGTTAGCAGCCGATGGAATGGCGCTAAGGCAATAAGGGCACTCGCGTTCGGCTGGCTTCTCGACATCTTCCGACGGTTTCAAATGGGCCATAAGTTTGTTTAGCGGGTGGACTACAAAGAAGAAAACTACACTAGCTATGATCAGAAATGAAATAATGGCGTTGATGAAATCACCATATAGAAAGTGGCTGCCATTCAATGTAAAGGTTAGCTTCGAGAAATCAGGCTGGCCACCAATGGCCGCTATAAGTGGTGTAACCAAATCTTTTACCAGCGAGGTTACGATAGCCCCAAACGCAGCGCCAATGACGACGGCGACCGCTAGATCCACCACATTGCCACGCAAAATGAATTTCTTAAAGTCTTTCAACATAAGCCTCCTCTGATTTGACAATACTATTGTACCTTATCATGGATATCACCATCTCTGTAGGGTTTGCTATAATATGGCGGTCGTGGGCAAGTATGCCGCCTTAGCTCAGTTGGCTAGAGCACCGCTTTCGTAAAGCGGGGGTCCGGGGTTCGAATCCCCGAGGTGGCTCCAGGCGGGTATCGTATAGTGGCTATTATGTAGCCTTCCCAAGGCTGAGACGAGAGTTCGATTCTCTCTACCCGCACCAAACCGCAATGCCCGGCACAGGGAAATATTCACGAATCCGCTATACTCGGCGACCAAAAAACGGTAGAATTACTCAAAGCATATGGCAAGCAAAAAGCACTTTTTACAAGATCGGGCAGCATTGCTGTTGGTGAGCGGCAACGCTTTTTTGGCAGCCGTGTCGATTATCCTCGTTTCGTTACGCTTAAATGCCACGCAAGGTGTCAGTGTCTATATTGTTGGCTACCGGCCTAGTCTGGGTATCGGAGGGGCATACATACGGGGCACTATATGGGGTATCTTAAGCTTCGTATTCTTTACGGCTTTAGTCTTGATAGGCGGTATAATTTTGAGCTACCGTATATATGCGATTAAACGAGAACTGGCGTTGACTGTTTTAGCGCTAACAATCCCACTGTTTCTATTCCTGATAGTGGTAGCAAACGCACTTCTGGTACTCCACCAATGATAGACATCGAGATTCCACTCGAACGTGATCGAAAGGGCTGGTACAGATTTTTTGAGATATTGCCTGGCGCCATAAGCTGGACAATGCTTGCTCTTCCGGTCATCCTCAGCCTCATAAATGCCACTTTAGCCGCGTTGTTCGTGCTAATTTATCTGCTCGTAAACTTTACTCGTGGTATGGCGGGGGCGGTTCGGGCTATGCAGGGCTACAGGACAATGCGCCAGCACCAGCGATTACCTTGGCGTCAGTTTCTCCTAGAACTCGAAGCTGGCAAGGTAGACGATCCAAGAGTCAAGCGTCCCAAGTGGCACTACAGCGCGCTACTGCGTACGCAAGTGCAGCCAAACGCCAAACCGAGCGAAATTATCCACGCCGTTATCATAGCCACGGTTAAAGAGACGCGGGAAACGCTGGCAGCCACAATTGAATCGGTTCTGGCTTCAGACTACAACATGAAGCAGGTTATCTTTGTGCTGGCATACGAAGAGCGGGGAGGCAAACAAACGGAAGACCAGGCTCAGGCTCTGATAGAGACGTATAAGCATGATTTCTTAGACGCGTTTGCCGTCAAGCACCCCTTTGGTATGCCCGACGAAGTTATAGGCAAGGGTGGTAATGTAACCTACGCCGGCCGCGTCTTACAGCGCTATCTGGAAGAGCACAAAATTGATCCAGCGCGTGTACTCGTAACGACACTGGATGCCGACAACCGACCAGATAAGCATTACTTATCGGCGCTTAGTTATGCCTATGCGGCCTGCCCGGATCCACTCCACTCATCTTTTCAGCCAGTGTCTCTCTACACCAACAACATCTGGGATGCGCCGGCGCCAATGCGCGTATTGGCCACAGGTAACTCTCTCTTCAACCTTATTGTATCCCTTAGGCAGCACGCCCTGCGTAACTTTTCCTCGCATGCTCAACCTATGTCAGCACTTATCGAGACAGATTTTTGGAGTGTGCGTACTATCGTGGAGGACGGGCATCAGTTCTGGCGTTCATATTTCCGTTTTGAGGGCAATTATCAGGTGTACCCCTTGCATGTACCGATATGCCAAGATGCCGTGTTAACCGAGAGTTATAGGAAGACGCTCAAAGCGCAGTTCGTGCAGCTGCGTCGCTGGACCTACGGCGCCTCAGATGTTGCGTACGTCGTTAACCAGGGCTATCTCAAGAAGAATAAAGTACCCAAGTGGGATCTTTTGACCAAGCTGGCGCGCTTACTGGAAGGACATATAACATGGGCGGTCGGGCCAATTTTGATACTGTCGGGTGGTTTCATACCAGTGTTGTTTCACCCCAATAGCTATGTAGCCAACGAGCTACCGATCATCGTTAGTCGTATCCAAACGGTTGCGCTGCTAGCAGCTTTCGCCACGTTATTCTTGGCTCTCAAAACTCTGCCGCCAAAGCCAGCCAGATACCGTCGTCATCGTTCACTGTGGATGATCCTGCAATGGGTGTATCTACCAGTAACCACCATTGTCTACAACTCTTTCGCGGCGCTCAATTCGCAAACCCGACTGATGTTCGGCTGGTACATGTCTAAGTTTGATGTGACGGCTAAGACGGTCGTTTCTGAATCTGGCCAGCGCGTTACTTCTGGCGAAGACCTAGCGCACAAGTACAACAAGTAAGATTACATAGGATGAAACGCCTTGTAGTGAACCGCAGCAGGCTTGTCAAAGCGTTCCAAGGCTTTGTGGGCGGTTTTAGCGATTATGTCGCTGTCGAGCTGAGCTGAGGCCATATAGGGCCTCAAATGGGCTATTACGGTATCTGTAAGCCCCGTAGCGTCGGCTATGCGTGTAGGCCGATGCCCGCACGCTTCCAAAATGCTCGTAAAAAGCTGGTCACGCCTAAAAGGGCTTAGTAGCCCTTCGGTGTTACGCACGAGTAGTGTGGTCGTAAAATCTGCCCCCTCAACAGTGGTAAAAATGCTACCGCATTGTTTACACTTTCTTCGGCGCCATATCTGTCGTAGGCGTTTTTGCGGACGGGAGTTAGTAACGCTTGTTTTACCGGCACAATATATGCAATCCATGTCTATATATTGTCATAACGCTGTTTATTTTGCTAGTGGATAAAGGGCAGAAAAGTGTGGGTAAAAGAAAACCGAAGGTCGTTACACCTTCGGTAGATACGCAATTTCTAGGCACGTATTCGTTGTTTTGCCCGAACTCGACGGATACGCTGTATGCGTTTCCGATCTGGAAGTTCTTCATAAAACAACTGAAAGCTCTCTAAAGAGCCTGGTCGTTTGGTACTCACCAAAACACCTCGTTTAACTGGATTATCCTAGCACGGGGCAGTTTTTGTGTCAATAATCAAAATGATCACGAAGTTGTAATCAACAGGGGTGAAAACATCCTAATTATCTTGCACTTAAGTATGAAATACGCTACACTGCAGCAGTTGTTTCTGGGCGATTAGCTCATTTGGCTAGAGCGCCGCATTGACGTTGCGGAGGTGATAGGTTCGAATCCTATATCGCCCACCACGAAATTGCCCGACATTAGTCGGGTTTTTTCGTGGTGGGCAACAGGGGTGAGAGCCGTACTTTGCTGAAAGCAAAAGAGGGTCAGTGTAGCGAAACCACGCGCAGGAGTTTACTCCGAGTATGGTTGACCAGAGAAGGGCAAAGCCCGCTATACTATATCGACCACTAATCTGATGTGCAGATGATTGCGTAGCAACGATCGCCTACATTTTACGACACAACGCTTGAAGTAAAAGTGGGACACAAATACGATTACTAGGTTCCACAGAAACACCCAAAATCAAGAGATCCAAAGAATATCCCATATATGATATAGAAGGTTATAATCTTATCCACACAGTTGTTGTGAATAAGAATCATAATCGTACTAGCCAAATGATACTACCCTTGCTATAGTTGTCTGGTGAGATGAGGTTCTGCCGAGTGGTTTTAGCTAGGCGGTTGAATGAATTGCGAGATCATTCAACCGCTTTTTTGTTGCATCGCCAAATAAACCGTTCCACGCTTTTACCTGATAATAATCAGTGGTATAGTACAGATAAGCGTAGAAGTGGATTAACCACCCACTGAGCTTCGTCTGGATAAGGCAGACGGAAATAGAGCCTTATACAAGAGCTTTTCGAGAGAAAAGAAGTCCGGTGGAACCGCCCTGGTTTATCTGGGGTCCGAGACGCGCTATATGATTGAATGCACTGCGAGAGTATTTAATCGGCGCGTTTTTTATTTACCAAAAGGAGCACATATTATGGCTGATCAGAAACAAGACAAATTGTATGCCATGCGACATAGTTTGGCGCATATTATGGCTAGTGCTGTTCAGCGCTTGTGGCCGGACGTAAAACTCGGCGTAGGTCCGGTTATAGAGAATGGCTTTTATTATGACATCGACCTCGGTGACACACAGCTTTCAGCCGAAGACTTTGCTCGTATTGAGGCAGAGATGCATGGCATCATAAAGGCCGATGAGTCGTTTGAGCGCCTAGAGCTTTCCATAGGCGAGGCCATTGACTGGGCGGAGAAGTACAAGCAACCATACAAGTTAGAGCTATTAAATGATTTGGCCCGCGCTGGTACGACCGTAGCCAAAGATCTCGACGCCGAAGAGCTTGGGCTGGCGGCAGCCGAGGGCAATAAAGTGGAGATCGTGTCATTTTATCGAAACGGTGACTTCACGGACCTTTGCCGAGGTCCCCATGTTGAATCGACCGGTAGAGTCGGCGCCTTTAAATTGATGCGCGTCGCGGGGGCTTACTGGCGCGGCAAAGAGGGTAATCCCCAGATGCAGCGTCTTTACGGCGTGGCATTTGAGACAGAAAAGGAACTGCGGGTTCATCTGGAAATGCTCGAGGAAGCCAGAAAACGCGATCATCGCAAACTCGGCCAAGAACTCGATCTATTTGTATTTAGCGACCTAGTTGGTTCGGGTCTACCACTTTTTACACCACGCGGAACAGTGCTTCGCGACCAACTCGATGCATTCTCCCAAGAATTGCAGGCACAGGGCGGCTACCAAAAAGTAACGATTCCACACATTACCAAAGTTGAATTGTACAAGACGTCCGGACATTACGATAAATACCCAGAGCGCTTCTCGGTATCGAGTGAGGAATCTGACGATGAATTTATGATGAAGCCCATGAACTGTCCGCACCATACCCAGATTTACGCCTCTCGCCCCCGTAGTTACCGCGATCTACCCATCCGCTACATGGAGACGACTATGGTTTACCGTGACGAGAAGGCTGGTGAGCTGCATGGATTGTCGCGTGTTCGGGCGGCGACGCAAGACGATAGTCACGCATTCGTGCGTCCAGATCAGATAGAAGAAGAATTCGAATCAATCGCGAACATGATAAAGACTATGTATGACGGCGTTTTTCAGATGCCGTTCAGGGTGCGGTTAGCGTTCCGTGATGACTCTGATAAGTATTTTGGTGAAAAAGAACTATGGAATCGGGCGCAGGAAGCAATCCAAAAAATAGCCGACAAACTAAAGTTCGAGTATGTCATCGAAGAGGGCGAGGCAACTTTCTATGGTCCGAAAATAGAATTCGTAGTCAAAGACGCGCTTGGCCGGGAAAATCAGTGCGGCACCATTCAGCTGGACTTTGTGCAGCCTGAACGTTTTGGCCTGAAATATATCGCCGAAGATGGTTCGGAGCAGGTGCCGGTTATGGTGCACAAGGCGTTACTAGGCTCTTTGGAGCGCTTTATGAGCGTATATATAGAGCACACCGCTGGCAAATTCCCAGTTTGGCTGGCGCCGGAGCAAGTACGCCTAGTAACTGTTAATCAAGAAGAGTCGACTACCAAGTTTGCACAAGAGGTATTGCAGCAAGCCAATGATCTTGGGCTAAGGGTAGTTGTCGATAACTCGAACGAATCGGTTGGTAAGAAAATCCGAGCCTCCGAGCTCATGAAAGTTCCGTACACGGTGGTTATTGGCGAGAAAGAGATCGAGAGCGGCAAAGTAGTTCCTCGCATTCGTAAAGATTTGGCGGTTCAAGATCCTACGGAGACGAGAACGATTACAGAATTTCTGAAAACCGTTGTTCACGAAGCCAAAAGCCGAGTCAGTAAAACTAGTCTCTAATCCGTTATAATGAGGCAACTATGAGAAAACAAATAGTCGCTATCGATATTGACGAAGTGCTATTTCCGATGGCGCCTACATATCTGGAGTATCACAATGCGGTTCACGGGACTTCCTATACGGTCAACGATTTGACGTCGTATTACATTGAGCACCTTACAGGCGAAACCGTAGAGCAGGTGATGGCAAAGATCGAGGCGTACCTAGGCACTGCTCACTACAAAGAAACCGGCCCAATGCCAGGTTCGATTGAAGTGATTAGGAAGTTGAGTGAAAAATATGAACTGGTCGTGATAACTGCGCGTGATCCGTTTTACAGGGGCTCTACGGAGGAGTTCATAGCAAAGCATTACCCAGAATTGTTTAAAGCACTACACTACACGCATATATTAGAAGTTCCAGGTAAAACGCGTCCCAAGTACGAAATTTGTAAAGAAGTCGGGGCGATTATGCTGATCGATGATAATTTATCAAATGTGATTGCTTGTGCCGAGCGTGGTATTTCATCAGTTTTGTTTGGGGATTACCCATGGAACCAGTCAGACAAGCTACCTGCCACAGTAATTAGGTGTAAAGATTGGGCGGCGGTGATGGGATATTTTGATGGACGAAGTTGATCCGAGTTTCAGACAGCGGGTAGAGGCAGTCGTATCCCAGATACCGCGCGGGCGTCTTATGACATATGGGCAGCTGGCGGCGTTGTGTGGCAATGCTCGAGCGGCACGGATAGTGGGTGGCATCGCTCATTTTGGCGACCCAAACTTGCCTTGGCAACGGGTAGTAAATAAGCAAGGTGGCTTAGCGCTAGGTTATCCTGGTGGGCGGCAAGGCCACAAGGCTGCCTTGAACGATGAAGGTATAGACGTGGATGATGATTTTCAAGTGGATTTAAAGAAACTATTATGGAATCCAAACCAGACCACACTCCTCTAGTTGTTATCGTTGGCGAGACCGCGTCTGGTAAGTCGGCGTTGGCTATGGATCTTGCCAGGAAGTTCGGAGGTGAGCTTATCTGCGCTGATTCCTGGACGGTTTATAAAGATTTCAACATCGGTACAGCCAAGTCCTCACTAAGTGAGCAAAAGCAAGTGCCGCACCATTTGTTAGACGTGGCTAACCCGAACACTGGCTTCAGCGCTGCCGAGTTCAAGCGGTTAGCCCTACGGGCCATAGGGGATATAACCACAAGGCATAAATTACCGATCTTGGTCGGCGGTACCGGCCTATATATAGATAGCGTCATTTTTGACTATAGTTTCTTACCACCATCCAACCCTGAAATGCGTAATGAGTTAAATGAGCTGAGTCTTGGGCAAGTACTCGATCGCGCTAGGGAGTATGGCCTAGATACCACCGGTATTGACCTTCGAAACAAGCGGCGCGTCATACGTCTGATCGAAAATGGAGGGATTCGACCAACTAAAAGTCCCCTTAGAGATCAAACGCTAGTCCTTGGGGTGCAGGTAGATCGCGAAGTGTTGCGCAGGAGAATCGAAAAACGTGTCGATGTAATGTTAGACACTGGATTAGAGTCGGAGGTCTCGCGATTATCAAAAGTCTATGGTTGGGGAGTGGAACCCATGAAAGGCATTGGTTACGCCGAATGGCAGCCATATTTTGCTGGTGACCAGACGATTGCCGAAACCAGAGCTCGAATCATAAAGGCAACCTTAGACTTGGCCAAACGACAACGAACCTGGTTCAAAAGAAACAAAAGTATTCACTGGCTATCCGACCGAAGTAATGCTGTAGAAATTGTAACAACGTTTTTGAACAAATAGCTATATCAACTCGCAACTAGTCTGCTACAATAGGGGCATGATTGAGCAATTGTTTGGGTCAAAGACGAGGGTAAAACTTCTGCAACTCTTCTACAGCAACCCTAATCGTTCGTTTTACGTGCGCGAAATTACCCGCAAAATTGATGAGCAGATCAACTCCGTACGCCGTGAACTAGCTAATCTGTTAAATATCGGTATCATCACCTCAGAGAACACCAATAACCGGGTATATTACGAGGTCGATCAAAAATACGACTACTATCAACCACTGTTTGAAATTTTTGGCTCAGCTACTACGGATGCCAAGAAAGTTAAAAAGCAAAAAGTCAGCGCCACGGTACCGCATGACGAAACGGCTGACATGAAAGCCTTGGGCAACGTAGAGATAGCGGCTCTGCTCGGTCAATTTACTCGCGACGAGACTAGTGGCATAGATTTGTTGATAGTCGGTAACGTAAACCAACATGCTCTCCAAAAATATGTTGCAGAGCTGGAAGCTCATGAGGGTAAAGAGATTCGTTACGCCGTTATGTCGGTCAGTGATTTCAACTATAGACATCAGATAAAAGATCGATTCGTAAGTAATATATTATTGTCAAAGAAGCAGGTCTTAATAGACAAGCTTGGCCTGCTAAGTTAAGACGGAGAGGGAACTATGGATATTCAATTTTACGGAGCAAACTGTATTGTGTTATCAAGCAAGCAGGCGAGAGTAGTTATCGACGATAATCTAAAGGAGCTTGGCGGAAAATCAGTCACTAAAGAGGGCGACATATGTCTGTTTACCAGTTCTCACAGTGCCGTTGAACAGGCAAAAATAGTTATCAACCAGCCTGGCGAGTACGAAGCATCTGGGGTTTCCATATTTGGTTTGCAAGCACAGGCTCACATGGATGAGCAAGGTCAAAAGAACACCACCATGTTTAAGATAACTTTCAACGACGTACGTATTGTCGTAACGGGGCATATATTTCCAAAGTTAAGCGAGTCTGCCCTGGAGGCGTTCGGCGTAGTAGACGTTCTGTTCGTACCAGTGGGCGGCAATGGTTATACGCTCGATGGTGAGGGTGCGATGTCGATTATTAAGGACATTGATCCAAAGCTGGTTATACCGACGCATTACGACAATAAGTCCTTGCACTATCCGGTACCCCAGCAAAAACTTGAAGATGCACTCAAGGCAATTACTATGGAGCCAAGAGAACGTGTCACCAAACTACAGCTGAAACCCGGTGATTTAATAGACACCGCCCAGCTCGTTATTGTTGAGAGTGCTTAGCATAGCGAACTGGTCAATATACAAAAAACACCCCTTGAATGGGGTGTTTTTTGTTGCAAGTTAGGAGTTTAGACTAAAAGGCCTTTTTTCTTTAGGGTACGAATAGCCTGAGTACTTATCTTTAGCGTAATTTTCTTGCCATCGACAGTAACAGTTTTGGTCTGAAGGTTTGGCTTCCAAACTTTCTTGGTGTGGCGCTGCGAAAAGCTGACGTTATTGCCAAACTGTTTGCCTTTGCCGGTGAGTTCACACTTATTCATATTTTCTCCAGTTGATTCAAGGTGTTATTGTATAGTTTTAGGTTCATAAAGTCAACCGCCTAAGGATGGTATACTAGAGCGGATGCTCACAGGTTTAAATCTAACGTACATAGTCGTGCTCATCGTGTGTTTATTAATTTCGATGACGGTGCACGAGTTTATGCACGCCCTTGTGGGTCATAAACTTGGCGATACCACTGCTCACGATGAAGGTCGCTTAAGCCTGAATCCACTTAAACATATTGATCCGCTTATGACGGTAGTATTGCCAGCCATAACTCTGCTGCTGTTTCAGATGCCAGTTCTTGCGGCTAAGCCGGTGCCATTTAATCCAGCCCGATTAAAATATGATGAATATGGTGCTGCTATGCTGGCAGCAGCCGGGCCGGTGTCTAATCTGCTACTGGCTTTTCTGGCGGCCCTGCTTACTAGATCTCTTGACCCGAGTTCGTTTTTCGCTCAAGTGGTAGAGCTGTTCAAGCAGTTAAATGTGGTTCTGTTTGTTTTCAACCTAATACCCATCCCACCCCTAGACGGCTCCAGAGTGCTTTATGCTTTTGCGCCCGAATCACTTCGGAGATTAATGGAGCAGATTGAGCCCATGGGATTTTTCATTATCTTTGCGCTTGTCTTGTTTGGTGGTTTTGGTGGAGTGATAGTACATATCGATCAATTTGTACTGAATCTTCTACCATAAAAGGTTTATAATAGGGAGTGTTGGGATGGAGCGCATCCAGCGCCCCGCTGACTAATGATTATCTGATACTAATCATTAGGGAGCCTCACATCTATATAAACCGTGGTTTGTATATGCGGGCACCCACCTGGAACTATTCAGGTTAATCACGTCAGCACCCAGCAACTAAAAAGTCCAAGTTTCTTGCTTGGACTTTTTAGTTGGTCGGGGTGACAGGACTAGCGGACTACATCCTTTTTCGTAAAACCTTTCTCGGAGCAAGCTCCTGCGAGAGGCTTTACTTCACGATCCTTGCGACTATGATATTTTCTTCGAAAATCTCAGTCACAGAACCAAGACCTGTGACTAAAACCACGAAAAAAGCCCGGAAGACATCCGGGCTCTTATCGTGGTCGGGGTGACAGGACTTGAACCTGCGACCTCACGGCCCCCAGCCGTACGCGCTACCAGCTGCGCTACACCCCGAAAGTGCTGTGTAATAGGATATCATGAAACTACTGCTCAGACAGGGGGCATCCTATAAACTATGTCATCCTCAGAATAAAGAGTCTATCGTGAGCTTAAGTAGGTCGTGATACCATAGTGCTTATGTGGCAAGAAACAAAACACGGACTATATAAAAGATTTGTATTCAAAGACTTTAAACAAGCGTTCGAATTTATGACACGCGTAGCTGCCGCGGCGGAGGCATTGAACCATCATCCGCGTTGGCAAAATGAGTGGAACGAAGTCGATATTTGGCTGAGCACTCATGATTCGGGCATGCAAATCACAGACAAGGATCAACAGTTAGCGAACACAATAGATACCCTAGTCGATAATGACGGAAAACTCGAAACGGAATCAGAAGTAGATAAAAACACAACAAAAACAACAGAGGTAAAACTATTCACTGACGGCGGTTCACGCGGAAACCCTGGACCATCGGCCAGTGGCTTTGTGCTACTCAATATGGAGGATAAAGTGCTCGTGGAGCGAGGAGTATATTTAGGCGTCACGACTAACAACCAGGCCGAGTATCAGGCTCTCAAGCTCGGACTGGAAGAGGCGCTTTCGTATGGTGCGCATACCGTGCATATATTCATGGACAGCATGCTCGTAGTGAACCAAATGAAGGGCGTATTCAAGGTCAAGAATCGGGATTTATGGCCTATACATGATGCTATCAAGGCTCTTACGGATAGATTTGAGAGAGTTTCATTTCAGCATGTTCCTCGAGAATTCAATAAGCTTGCCGATATCGAAGTGAACAAGGCACTTGACGCCGCACTTAAGGCACGCTGACGGATGGTATAATGATAGTGCCAGATTATTGGTTGATCGCTTTGGTATCCCTCACCGCAGCGAAGTAGGAGTGTACTCTAAGTGCAGTTTGTCTGTTTATCGCTTAGGTGAGGGGTATCAAAGAGGAAAGTCCGGGCGGCGTAGGGAAGGACAGTTGCTAACGGCAACCGGGGGTGACCCTAGGGAAAGTGCCACAGAAACGAAACTGCCTCGCACGTCGAGGTAAAGATGAAACGAGCGGGGTAAAAGCCCGCAGTTCCCGGTGGTGACACTGGGAAGAGGTAAACCCTGTCCGCTGCAAGGAATAGGCGTTCGAGCTTGCTCGATGGTTTCCCGCCAAGCCTGTTATAACCGCTTGAGCCTACCGGCAACGATAGGACTAGATAGATGATCAACGAATACTAAACCCGGCTTATAGATAATCTGGCAAAAAAATACTCGGAAGTAACCTTCCGAGTATTTTTAGTATAAATTGTTATATTTATTTGATCTTGGTGGTGCCTACAACAGCTTTAAAGGCTGCTGGTTCGTTTACGGCCAGTTCTGCCAATACTTTACGGTCTAGGTTAATGTTCGCAGCCTTAAGGCCAGCTATAAGCTTGCTGTAGGTAGTGCCATGAATACGTGCCGCGGCATTTATGCGTGCATTCCAGAGTTGTCTAAAGGTTCGTTTACGATTCTTTCGGTCACGAGTAGCGAATTGTAATGATTTAGTAACTGCCTGCCGACCACGCTTTATACTGGCGCGATGGGGGTGTGACATACCTTTTGTAGCGCGGCGGATTTTCTGATGCTTGGCGTGGCTTGTAACGCCTCGTTTGACTCGCATATTAGACTCCTAGATTCCGTTTAATAGACTTAGTTTGCTTTCCGGTGAGTGTCTCCAGGCCAGCTAGCTTGCGCTTACGGGCACCACTTTTCTTCTGTAAGAAGTGACTCGCAAACGAGTGACGGGTACGAACTTTACCGTTCTTGGTTATACGCACACGATCCTTGGTACCGCTATGCGTCTTTAGCTTTGGCATGATTACTACTCCTTATAACGAATGTTAGTTGTTTTCCAGCAAGCTGTGGATTTTGGTCTAATGCAATGGTTTCTCCAAAGCTTTCAATAACCTTATCTGCGAGCTTAAATCCTATATCTTTGTGAGCTAGTTCCCGACCACGGAAGAACAGAGTTATTTTAACTTTGTGTCCCGCATCCAGAAAACCTTGCACCTTCTTCATCTTGACCCCCAGGTCATGCTCGCCGATCTTGAGCCCAAATCGCATCTGTTTCATATCCAGAACCTTGGTGTTGCGTTTGTTTTTCTGGATTTGCTTAGTGCGCTGGTAGTTATATTTGCCCCAATCGACAATTTTGGCTACGGGTGGGTCGGCATTAGGAGAGATCTCAACTAGATCTAATTCTTGCTCGCTTGCAAGCGCTAACGCTTCTGCACGAGACAGAACACCTAGCTGTTTCCCATCTTGGTCGATGACTCGTAACTGGGGTGCTCGAATGTTCCCATTCAAGCGAGTGATGGTGCTTATTACTAATCTCCTTTAGGTTTCGCCCAAGCATTGTAACAGATACAGCGCACAGTCGCAAGCGTTAGATGTGCATCTTGAGCTATTCATCGTGGTATTGGTGTGGGCGGTACTGGAGTGCTTCTGCGATGTGCCCTGATTCAATGTATTCTGAATTTGCTAAGTCGGCTATAGTACGAGCAACTTTGACTGTTCGCATATAACTACGTGCCGACAGTCCGAATCGATTTGCCGCCTCATCTAGGATAGGCTTAGCCTCTGCGCGTAGCTTGGAGTGCGCCTTTACATCTTTGTTTGTCATATCTGCATTTAATTTTTGTGCCGAACCAAATCGTCTTGTTTGCGCTAATCTACTTCTGTTAATACGCTGGCGTACCAAGCTGTCGTCGTTGTTTTCCTGGTGGGCCAATAGACGACTATTGTCGATGTCGTGCACATCGACGTACATGTCAATCCGATCAAGAATTGGACCCGACAGTTTACGTCGGTATTGAACTATTTGATGTGGAAGACAACGACAAGCTTTGCTAGTGCCGTAATGCCCACAAGGACACGGATTGGCGGTGGCGATAAAAATGAAATGGGCAGGGTATTCGGCGGTTTCTTTAGCGCGTGCGATGGTTATTGTGCGGTTTTCAAGTGGTTGCCGAAGCGCTTCAATGGTTATACGGTTGAATTCGGGCAACTCATCGAACAACAGAACACCCCTGTGGCTTAAGCTCATTTCTCCTGGTCGCAAGTGGTTGCCGCCACCAACCACCGCAACGTTGCTGGCGCTGTGGTGGGGTGATCTAAACGGGCGTGTGGTTATGATGTCATCGAAGTTGTTACTGGCTAGGCTATGTAGATGAGTTATCTCTAGCATTTCCTCACGGCTCAATGGCGGTAGAAGGCCAGGCAAAGTCTTGGCTAACATAGTTTTCCCAGTTCCGGGCGGTCCGCCTAGTAGTAAGTTGTGCCCACCGGCCGCGCTGATCTCTATGGCTCGCTTACCGATCTCTTGCCCAATAACATCGTACAGGTGTATATCTGTCTCTGGCGCTTCTGATTGAACATTTTGGGCGCCATCTCCAGTGTGTACGGGTGTTATTTTACTGGCGTCGTTGAGATATTGGTATAAAGAGTGAAGCGATTCGATAGGGATGATGGTTATGTCGGGGACAAGCTGGGCTTGATTAAGATTGGCTGGTGGAATTAGGAAGGTATGTATGCCATGTGTCTTGCCGACGAGCAGCTTGCCGATGATGCCACGTATAGGTCGTACCTCGCCGTTTAGCCCAAGTTCACCCATAACAGCACAATCTTTTAAGGGAGTATTTGCTTGATTGCTAGCTTGCAAGATCGCAGCAGCAATCGCAAGGTCGAAACCGCTGCTATCTTTTGGGATATCGGCCGGGGCAAGGTTAATGGTTATGCGTTTTCGAGGTAGATTCAGTTTACTGCCTGTAAAAGCGCTGCGGATGCGCTCTCTGGCTTCATCAACAGCCTTGTTGGCATATCCAACAATGATGATATTAGGCAGGCCGTTGGAAAGTGAACATTCCACGTCAACAATCAAACCTCGCTGCCCACTTTCTACTAAGCTTTTCACGGCACGACGCATAATTCCTCATTCTATCTCGTCCTAGAAAAAGAGCAACCCGGAATTCTGCCGGGTTGCTCAGTAACGAAATTTTTTGGTTGAAGGTTTTGGTTTGCTAAAAGGCCTTTTATAAGAACAACGGCTTGCGAGAAGCCGTTGTTGTTTTGCTTTTTGTTTTTGAGCACTTTTTTTATTCAAGTGCTGAACCTATCTTATAAATTGTACAAAACACTGTCAATACAAAAAGTATGAGCATTTTAAGAAAGCTGTGTATAACTTTTTCTGTGGAGTCCCAAAAAGTCCAAATAAAGTAACCAAAAGCGTATTGACAAAATCAACAATACGTACTATTATCTAAAGCAGTAAGTCAAAAACAAAAACTTACAATTAAAAAAAATAACGCTCGCGTTACCTCACAGGTAACAAGAGCGGTCAGTCAAAGTCGGTGGGCGATAAGCGCTAGTAAATTTAATTTCAAGAGCGGATTTATCGCCCTCTCGACCCAAGTAGCAGTTTAGTCATACGCTTTGCACCTGAGGGGATAAAGCGTATTATTTTATTACGACATGAAAATAAAGAAACAATTCTTGAAAACGATGAGCTTTGCAGCTCTGCTCATAGGTCTTTTCTTGGTGACGGATCCTACCAAGATGCCTGTATTTATACTTATAGCTCCGTTCATTCTCATATTTCTAGTTGTATTTAACCTCTGGGAATTGCTGATTATGTTGTGGGCTAGAGCCCAGGGGCGTCAAGTGTTGATTACGCTGGCCAAGAACCAGATAAACATCGCCGCCGCGTTATTCATCACCTTGGTAGCCATACTACAATCTATTGGTCAGCTGACGGTTCATGACGTACTGACGCTAGTGCTGTTATTTGCAGTTGGGTATTTCTATGCCAGACGTCTTGTTGTCAGGTAATAGAAGACAATCTGTTACAGACGAGGCAAGCATTGTATAATAACGATTAGCATGAAACCTGACTATGATGCGGTGCCTCATTTTGATTTGCCAGAGCCTAACTTTAACCCTGGTGCAGAAGCCACGCCCGTGCCATTACCAGAGAAGGGGTTCCCGGTGCGTCCAGAGTTGATGACCGGGATGGCGCCACCAGCCACGCCAATAGCCAGCTCGCCTTATCCGATAGCCCCAATGCCAAGCAGTTCACCGCAGCAAAGCACTACTGCTGCTCAATCAGGAGCAATACCCCAGGCTCAACGAGCAGAAGAAACCGAGGATACGCTCACTAAGATATCAGTTGCCCGGGCTAGGAACATCGTTGCCCAGACGGCAGGTGATCCATACAGCCAGAACGAGCAGCTTAATAAGCTTAAAGCAGAGTATATAAAGCAGCGTTTTAACCAAGATGTTAAGTTGGCCCAAGGATAGCTATGGAAATAGTCATTATATTCGTTGTTATTCTTGTAGCGGTCTTAGTTATAGCAGGACCTGTTGTGTTTTTGCGCTTGCAAGCGTCCCTACATGACGAAAAGAACTACGAACGCGGTCTCAAAATGGTGCCGTTGCTCATACATCTACCCCCGTTAAGCGAAGACGCCGAGTCTGGTGGCCGAGACGTTAGGGATGTGGTCGAAGAGAATATCTCGAAGGCTCAAGTTATTTACAACATTGTTGCGAGTACGTTTCAAAAAGGTTTCAAAAGTCGTTGGTATGGACAACGACACTTCGCTTTTGAGATCGTAGGCAGCCAGGGTTTTGTATATTTTTATGCAGCGGTACCAGTTACGATGGTTGATTCGGTAAAACAGGCGATCGTTAGCGCCTATCCAACCTCTCGTATAGAAGAAGTAGCTGAACACAATATTTTTAGCCCAATCGGCAAACTAAACGCCACCGTCGGGGGTGAATTAAATCTAAAAGAGTCGTTCGCGTACCCAATCGCTACTTACCAAGACCTGAAACGCGACGCCCTTCAATCCATACTTAATGCCCTGTCGACGCTCGATAAAACAGACGGAGCAGCCATACAGATACTGATACGGCCTGCAGATCCAGGCTGGCGGAAGCAAGCCCTTAGTACGGCCGGTAAGAAGCGAAAAGGCAAGGACAAGTCAGTTACGGCTTCTGTGATTGCTAAACAGATGGTTACGGCTTTCGTGAAGCCACCTGAGGCGAAAGAGGGTGAGTCGGGATCGTCTTCTAAACCAGATCTGTCATCGCTCGAGCAGTCGGTGGTTGACTCTATAGAAGATAAGACACGCTACCCTGGGTTCGAAGTTCTTATAAGGGTCGTATCATCGTCAAACGTTACTGGTAGAGCACAAGCTATATTGAATAACGTAGTGGCTAGTTTTTCTCTGTTCGATGCTCCAGGTAAGAATGGTTTCAAATTTAGCCCAGCCAAAGATATTTCCGCACTATCGACGGCCTATATAATGAGGTTTTTCCCGAGCAAGAGCCGGCAGAATATTCTAAACTCAGTTGAACTTGCCACTTTATTCCATTTTCCCGACCAGAGTAATATACCTACCTCACAGCTAGAGCGTCAGGATTCGAAACAGGTTGATGGCCCACGTAACGTACCAGAGCAGGGGCTGCTACTAGGCTTTAATATATTCAGAGGTGTTAAGAAGCCAATAAGAATTGCCCTAACAGATCGACAGCGGCACCTGTATGCTGTTGGACAGACCGGTACCGGTAAATCAACTTTCCTAGAAAACTTAGCGCTTCAAGACATGATGAATGGGGATGGCTTTGCGTTTGTTGACCCTCACGGAGATACTGCCGAGAAGTTACTAGCCATGGTGCCAAAGGAAAGAACAGAGGACGTCATATATTTCTGCCCGTCAGAAATGGAATATCCGATGGGACTTAATTTGTTCGAGTTCCATTCACCTGATCAAAAGGATTTTCTGATTCAAGAAGCTCTCAATATGCTTTATAAATTGTACGATCCACAACACCAAGGAATCATCGGGCCGCGCTATGAGCATTTATTTAGAAACGCCGCTTTGACAATTATGGCCGATCCCCAAGGTGGAACATTCGTAGATATTCCAAAATTGTTCCGTGATCCTCAATTCGTGCAGCAGAAATTACAACATGTGACCGACCAAAATGTTGTTGAATTCTGGCAAAAAGAAATGCCCCAATCACAACGCTCAAATGAGTTTGGTGAAGTTGTGAGCTGGTTCGTTAGTAAATTCGGAGCCTTTTTATCAAATGAGATGATGCGAAACATCATCGGTCAGACTAAAAGCGCCTTTGATCTGCGCGAAGTAATGGATAAAAAGAAGATTCTGTTAGTTAACCTTAGTAAGGGTAGAACAGGTGAGCTAAACTCAAAATTGCTGGGCATGGTGTTTGTTATGAAGTTTCAGGCAGCAGCAATGAGCCGCGCAAACGTGCCCGAGAGTGAACGAAACGACTTTGCACTCTACGTTGATGAGTTTCAGAATTTCTCGACAGATTCTTTTGCGACTATCATGTCAGAAGCACGAAAGTATCACCTGAATCTTATCGTAGCGAACCAGTTTACTACTCAACTTACAGAAGAGATCAGGGATGCGGTGTTTGGTAACATCGGTACCATTGTCTCGTTCCGCGTAGGGCAAAACGATGTTGAAAGCCTAAGTCGCTATTTCCAGCCACAATTTGATGGTGATGATCTGGTGCGTGTGCCAAATGCGAACGCCATTGTACGGACACTTATAAACGGTGTGCCAACGCAACCATTTAGTATGGCCACGCTACCACCACTAGGTAACCCTAACCCAACCCTAGCCGGAGCTCTCAAACAGCTGTCAGCCGCCAAATACGGTAAACCTAAAAACGTAGTCGAGAAGGCGATCTTTGAGCGCCTCGCCACCAAACCGGCGACACCTCCACCTAGTAGTTCTTTTAGGAACCCATCAGATATGTCACGGGCAAACAGCCCATCGTTTGCGTCACAAGCGGCTGCACCGTCTTCCCCAGTGTCGAATCAGTTCAATCAAAAGCCGAGCTCAAGCTCATTTCTAGATGAATGGCTGGCAAAGCAGCGCGCTAAAGCACCAAGCCCAGCTCTATCTACTGTCCCGTCCAGCGCGACCGATACTGGCACTCAAACTAGCACCTCTCCAGTAGTGGAAGCCAGTGGAAATATATCCAGTGATCAGATAGACCAGAAGGAGATTTCAGATATTGCGGCTGAGCTAAAACGGAGTCTTGATACACCTCCAAAACCAGTTGTTGTACCAGATCAACCGGTTGTTGAAATGCCAGCAGAGCCTCCAAAAGTTGAAAGCGTACAGCCGGTTCACCACAGCGCGACAGGCTCAGAAACGCCGCCCGAGGACACTATCTTCATAGACCAAGATGGCCTGTTGCACGATGCTAAGAGCCCAAAAACAAACGAGCAAAAGACTGATTGATAAAAGGATAGAAATACTTTATACTAAGTGTTATAAAGGGTGAAAAACAGAAGGTTCTTAAGAGGGTATATTTATAGTGGCTAAACAAAAAGAATATTCGGCTGATCAGATTCAGGTGCTTGAGGGACTTGAGCCAGTGCGCAAGCGCCCAGGTATGTATATTGGCAGCACTGGTATAGAGGGTTTGCATCATTTAGTTTGGGAAATTGTAGATAACGGCATTGACGAAGCTTTGGCCGGTTACGCGACGGAAGTTAAGGTCGAAATGCTCGAAGACGGTGCTATACGTGTTTTTGACAACGGTCGTGGTATCCCTACGGACATTCATCCTAAGACAGGTAAAAGTACTGTTGAAACGGTGCTTACTGTTCTTCATGCTGGTGGTAAATTTGGCGAAGGTGGGTACAAGGTATCTGGAGGATTGCACGGTGTTGGTGTGAGCGTTGTGAACGCTCTTTCGACAAAGCTGATCGTAAATGTTTATCGCGACGGCAAAAGCTATACACAGGAATACGAGCGTGGCACACCCAAGGCTGATCTGAAAATGATCGGCAAAACTGATCGGCAAGGAACCGAGATTACTTTCTATGCTGATGATACTATTTTTGAGAGTATCGCTTTTAGCTATGAAACGATTTTGGATCGTTTGCGCCACGCAGCATACCTTACGAAGGGCATAAAAACCTCACTAGTTGATCACAGAACTGGCAAAAAATATGGTTTTTACTTCGAAGGCGGAATTAAATCTTACGTAAAGCATCTAAATTATGGCAAAGAAGTGGTTGATGATGATGTCTTTTACGTCGATAAAATGGTCAAAGATGTCCAGATAGAAATCGCTGCGCAGTATACCGATAGCTTCAACGAAACTATCAAGCAATTTGCGAATAACGTCTTTAACCCAGACGGCGGCAGTCACCTTACCGGCTTCCGTTCGGCACTAACACGTGTTATTAACGAATACGCCCGCAAAGCGGGGCTACTAAAGGAAAAAGAAGAGAACCTGACGGGCGAGGATTGCCGTGAGGGCTTAACCGCCGTTATATTGGTAAAACTTCCGAACCCTCAGTTCGAAGGTCAGACCAAAAACAAGCTTGGTAACCCGGAAGTCCGTGGCTATGTCGAACAGGTTCTAGCTGAATACTTAAATTATTATCTCGAAGAACATCCGGCGATTGGCCGAAAAATCATAGGCAAGGCATTACTGGCCGCTAGGGCTCGTAAGGCTGCCCGTGCCGCTCGCGAAAACATCATTCGTAAAGGTGTCTTAGATGGCGCCAGCATGCCCGGTAAGCTAGCCGACTGCTCCAGTAAGGATCCTGCAGATTCCGAAATCTACCTAGTGGAGGGAGATTCGGCTGGTGGTTCGGCCAAAACCGGTCGTGATAGTAAAACCCAGGCCATCTTGCCGCTGCGCGGTAAGGTCTTGAATGTCGAGCGCGCTCGGCTGGATAAGATGCTGGCCAACAACGAAATCCTGAGTCTAATTAAGGCATTGGGCGTTGGTATTGAGGAGTCGTTTAGTTTAGATGGTCTACGCTACCATCGTATTATCATCATGACAGATGCTGATGTCGATGGATCGCATATTGCTACGTTGCTTCTGACTTTCTTCTTCCGCTTTATGAAGCCGGTCGTTGACGGCGGTCACGTTTATCTGGCTAAACCACCTCTGTTTGAACTAGTTAAAACAGGTCGCAAGAACTCGGTGTTCATCTATGACGAGTCCGAACTAGACGTGGTGCTTGACGCGACGATTGCCGCTCGAAAGAAAGAGGGTCTAAAAGTTAACGATACCGACGAACGCTACAAGCAAGCTGGTTTTATAGAGCAGAAACGCTACAAGGGTTTGGGCGAAATGGATGCCGAACAACTGTTTGAGACCACCATGAATCCCGAAAAACGCGTGCTAGTACAAGTTAAGGTAGATGATGCCGAAAAGGCCGACGCTATCTTTAACAAGCTGATGGGTACAGAGGTAGAGCTACGCAAGAACTTTATTCAGGCAAACGCGAAATTTGTGAAGGATTTGGATATCTAATATGGACAACGAACCGATTGAACTAACCCCCAATAACGATCAGAGCGATGAACCAAAGATGGAGACACGTGCTTCAGTTGATGTTTTAGACTCTGGCCACTCGCGTATCGTAGAAGGCCAATCCATGGAAAACGTCATGGAATACAGCTATTTGCGCTACTCCATGAGCGTTATTATTGATCGAGCCTTGCCAGACGTTCGTGATGGCATGAAGCCAGTCCATAGACGCATCCTGTACAGCATGAATGAAGATGGCCTGCGCAGTAGCGCTCGTCACCGCAAGAGCGCCAACGTAGTTGGTGCGGTTATGGGTAAATACCACCCGCATGGCGACTCCTCGATCTACGATTCGATGGTTCGTATGGCACAGCCATGGTCGATGCGTTACATGCTCGTAAATGGCCAGGGTAACTTCGGTAGTATGGACGGGGATCCACCAGCTGCCATGCGTTATACCGAGGCCAAGATGCACCGTCTGGCCGATGAACTACTAGCCGATATCGACAAAGAAACAGTTGATTTCCGTGATAACTACGATGGCACCACCCAAGAACCATCGGTATTGCCAGCCAAACTGCCAAACCTGCTGCTTAACGGTCAGCTCGGTATCGCTGTCGGTATGGCCACCAACATCCCCCCGCATAACCTTAGTGAAGTCGTTGATGCCACGATCCACTTGATTGATCATCCTGACGCGGGTCTCGATGCCCTACTGCAATACGTCAAAGGACCTGATTTTCCAACCGGAGGTATCGTATATGGCGCTGAGTCGATGCGAACTGCCTATGCCACTGGTCGTGGCGGTATCGTTGTGCGTGGCGTCGCCGAGATAGTAGAGGGTGCTAAAGGTCGCCAACAGATTGTTATCACCGAAATCCCGTATTCTCTAAACAAAGAGAGCTTAGTCATAAAGATTGCTGATCTTGTCAAGGAAAAGAAGATAACCGGCATAAGTGACCTTCGTGATGAAAGCGCTCGAGGCAATGTTCGGATTGTGGTCGATCTAAAAAAAGACGCTTATCCGAAGAAGCTTCTGAACCAACTTTATAAGTTAACGCCTCTGCAAACAGCCTTCCACTACAACATGATGGCGCTTATCGACGGCATACAGCCCCGTGTGCTTGGTCTGCAAGATATCATTTCAGAGCACATAAAACATCGCAAGGCTGTAGTGCGTCGTCGCACCGAATTCGAGCTACGAAAAGCCAAGGAACGTGCACATATCCTTGAAGGACTCAAGATAGCGCTCGATCATATCGACGAAGTAATCAAGACGATACGCGCTAGTCAAACTACCGAAGAGGCTCAGAAGAACTTAATAGCTCAGTTTAAGCTGAGTGAGATTCAAGCTAAGGCCATCTTGGCCATGCAGCTTCGAACTTTGGCTGGTCTTGAGCGCCAAAAGATAGAAGACGAGCTAGCCGAGCTGTTGAAATTGATTGCCGAACTGGAAGGCATTTTGGCCGACGAGAAGAAGATATTGGCAATCATCAAGAAAGAGTTCCTAGACCTAAAGAAACAGTACGGTGACGAGCGTCGCACCAAAGTGGTGCCACAAGAACTCGGCAAGATGAGCGACGAAGACCTGGTGCCAGAAGAGCAGGTAGTTGTGACACTCACTAGCGCCAACTACATTAAGCGCAGCCAGATCGCTGAATACAAACGACAAGGTCGTGGCGGTAAGGGGCGTCGTGGCATGGTGACACGCGAAGAAGATGTCATAGAACATGTCGTCAACGCTTCTACGCACGATTTCCTGCTGTTTTTCACTAATAGAGGCCGTGTATTCAGGTTGAAGACCTACGAGGTTCCTGCGGCTTCCTTGAGTGCCAAGGGCGTGGCTATAGTCAATCTATTGCAATTACAACCAGAAGAAAAAGTCAGCTCTGTCATAAATGTTAGCAAGCAAGAGGGCGGAAAAAACCTGATCATGTGTACTGTAAGGGGTGTCGTCAAGAAAACGCCATTCGAGCAGTACCAAAATGTCCGCAACAGTGGCTTGATTGCCATCAATCTAGATGAAGGCGATGAACTAAAGTGGATTCGTATGACGACCGGCGATAACGAAGTGGTAATCTCGACGAGCGCCGGGCAGGCAATTCGCTTCCACGAACGTGACGCTCGCCCAATGGGTCGTGTTAGCCGCGGTGTTCGTGGCATTCGCTTGCGCGCTGGCGACCGAGTGATCGGCATGGACATAGTAGAAGAGAACTCTAGTATATTTGTGATAAGTAAGTATGGTTACGGTAAGCGAACCAAAGTTTCGCAGTTTACCCCACATGCTCGCGGCGGTGTCGGTATACGTTCAGCAGTCGTTAATAGCAAGACAGGCGAGCTGATAGGCGTTAAAACGCTCAGCGACGATGATACCCAAGAAGTGATCATCATATCTAAGAATGGCCAGACCATTCGTCTAGGGCTTAAAGGCACACCGGCACTTGGACGAGCTACTCAAGGCGTGCGTATCATGCGCCTCAATGACGGTGACGAAGTAGTTAGCCTGGCTCTGGTAGACAAGAGCGAAGAGCCTGAAGATGAAGACGATACCGCAGAAGAAACACCGGTTGAGTAGTAGTTGTAGGAATCACTACGAAGTCGGGCAAATATATCCTTGACAGAGAACACCTAACCCTATAGAATTACCCCTTAGTGCTTCAGAGGTGTCTTTATGTTGTCTCTGAAATCGGACGTTAAAAATTGAATAGTGCAATATCCCCTTCGGGGGATATGGTGCAGTTCTCGGAATAAACTATCGACCTCGGTCGTACTTTATTCCTGCGAGCTGTACCATCAACGTCAGTTCATTTATATGAATTGTTTTAAATTAAGTCAGTGAGCCCTTAGGGGTTCATGTTCGACTGAAGTTAAGGTTAAATTCTTTTTTGGAGAGTTTGATCCTGGCTCAGGATGAACGCTGGCGGCGTGCCTAATACATGCAAGTCGAGCGGTAAGGCTCTGCACTCAGTATTTGATCGTAGGAGCTTCGGCTCCCAAAGCGAATTGACCAGACCCTGGCTAGGGAAAGGAAGAAGAGCGGAGATGGAATTATGAGTGTAGAGTACACGAGCGGCGGACGGCTGAGTAACACGTAGGAACGTACCCCAAACTGAGGGATAAGCACCAGAAATGGTGTCTAATACCGCATGTGATCTTCGGATTAAAGCTTCGGCGGTTTGGGAACGGCCTGCGCATGATTAGTTTGTTGGTGAGGTAATGGCTTACCAAGACTACGATCATTAGCTGGTCTGAGAGGATGACCAGCCAGACTGGGACTGAGAACGGCCCAGACTCCTACGGGAGGCAGCAGTAGGGAATTTTCCACAATGGGGGCAACCCTGATGGAGCAACGCCGCGTGCAGGATGAATGTCTTCGGATTGTAAACTGCTTTTATCTGTGACGAATATGACGGTAGCAGATGAATAAGGATCGGCTAACTCCGTGCCAGCAGCCGCGGTCATACGGAGGATCCAAGCGTTATCCGGAATTACTGGGCGTAAAGAGTTGCGTAGGTGGCATAGTAAGCAGGTAGTGAAATCGTGTGGCTCAACCATACTCACATTACCTGAACTGCTAAGCTAGAGGATGAGAGAGGTTATTGGAATTCCCTGTGTAGGAGTGAAATCCGTAGATATAGGGAGGAACACCGATGGCGTAGGCAGATAACTGGCTCATTCCTGACACTCAGGCACGAAAGCGTGGGGAGCAAACGGGATTAGATACCCCGGTAGTCCACGCCGTAAACTATGGATGCTAGCTGTTAGAGGTATCGACCCCTCTAGTAGCGAAGCTAACGCGTTAAGCATCCCGCCTGTGGAGTACGGTCGCAAGACTAAAACATAAAGGAATTGACGGGGACCCGCACAAGCGGTGGAGCGTGTTGTTTAATTCGATGGTAAACGTAGAACCTTACCCAGGTTTGACATCCTTGGAATTTCTGCGAAAGCAGAGAGTGCTTTATTGAGCCAAGTGACAGGTGTTGCATGGCCGTCGTCAGCTCGTGTCGTGAGATGTTTGGTTAAGTCCATCAACGAGCGCAACCCTTATAGTCTGTTGTATTTCTCAGGCTAGACTGCCCTGGTAACAGGGAGGAAGGGGGGGATGATGTCAGGTCAGTATTACCCTTACATCTGGGGCTACAAACACGCTACAATGGCCGGTACAAAGGGCAGCCAAGTCGCGAGACGGAGCAAATCCCATCAAAGCCGGTCTCAGTTCGGATAGCAGGCTGAAACTCGCCTGCTTGAAGTCGGAATCGCTAGTAACGGTAGGTCAGCTATACTACCGTGAATACGTTCCCGGGTCTTGTACACACCGCCCGTCAAACCATGAAAGTCACCAATACCTGACGTGTTGCCTTCGCGCAGCCCTAAGGTAGGGGGGATGATTGGGGTTAAGTCGTAACAAGGTATCCGTACGGGAACGTGCGGATGGATTACCTCCTTTCTAGGGAGAAAACTAGCAGTAGTCGGCGCAAGCTACTACGAGCTAGGTCGATCTCGATAGATTGTAAATCAGTACTGACAATCTATTTTCCCTGACGAGACATCCCTTCGGGATACTCGCAGGGCGAGATATCAGATCTGTAACACGAATGATTGACGTTGATTGCACTATTCAATTTTTAACTTCTTTGCACTACAAGCAGAGAATATTAAAAGAGCCCCTTGCGAGAGGGCTCTTTTTTATTTCAGCGACGGTTCCCTCGAGCCTACAGGATGAACCTATCTGTCTTGAGGGGGAGTTATTTATTAACTGTCAGTTTTAGCCGGCTTCGGCATCTCTGTAATGGCGCTATTGGATAACTCACGCATATTAACCCAGCTGGCAGTTAACTCGATCAGCCTCTTCAGGTCATTTACATCCTTCTCAGTCCATTTGCGAAAGTAGTGTGTCTCGTCATTGCCTAGCCATGCAGCACGATTTGCGACATCCTTTATAACTTGCTCATCTATATAGTCGTTAATGCACGCTCCAAGTTGCTTTGTACGAATGACTTCCTCTTTATCAGCTTTGTTGGCTATAAGCCAATCCTTGATAAGAAACTCGAGAGCTTTTCTGTAGCCAGGGCCAGCCACTTTGTCTAACTCTTGTGACTCTGCCTCGTTGGCTTGTGAGTAGATCTCTACAAAGTCAGGTGATAACGCCTTTATTGACTCCTCCCATTTCTTTGGAGTAAAGCGTTCAGGCTTTGATTTTAGAAATCTTGCATTACCATCCTTGTACGCGTAGAAGGCTATAAATATTCGTTCACAATCTGTAAAAGTACAACGATGAACGCGCTGCAGCAAATGAAAGCCGTCTGATTGTTCTGTTGCCATGAAGGCTGCCCTCATATCTTCAGGCTTTTGGCCGCGATGGCACCAAGGACATTCATCTGGAATTTTATCCAGTGTTGCATGTACCTCGCCGCCATTAGCCCCGTTACTAGATATAAACACTTCCGATGCCATAGAAATATCTTAGCACCTACTGTGTTCGAGTGCTAGAAATGCACATCTTTCGATCAAAGATATGGACTTCATTCTTTGTCCCCGTGGCGTGCTCGGTGCAAGCACCTGCGCGCGTCCTCGCTCTGCCGAACCTCCGACCTACGCCTGGCTTCGCCATGCTGGTCGGAGAACCGAGGCCTTAACGACCAAATAAAAAGCCCACCTTTCGGTGGACTCTTTATTTGGTGGGCGATGAGGGACTCGAACCTCCGACCTCGTCATTATCAGTGACGCGCTCTAACCAGCTGAGCTAATCGCCCTTGGTGGAGATGCTGTGCGCTAAGCGCAGCACCCCCATGTAATTGGTGGAGGCACAGGGACTCGAACCCTGGACCCCCTGCTTGCAAAGCAGGTGCTCTAGCCAACTGAGCTATGCCCCCTCGCCGAAACTACCGGTGTATTTTACCTAAAAAGGGCTTTTAAAACAAGAAGCTGGTTATAAAGAAGTTCGGTGGGGCGGTTAGCTGCGTGGAAAGCGGTAAATTCATAGGAGTAAAACCGTAGCAAGTTTCACAGCAGGTTAGGCTTGACCGCCTCTGTTATAGGTGCTATCATACTTTGGTTGCTTGAGTTTAGGTAGAAGCATACGCAGTAAACCCGGAAGGGCTTCCAACGTAAACTCAAGCTATCAAGATCAATTAGGGGTGGATGTCTTGAGTTTTGCAATTTAAAAATTTAGGTTAAATATGAGAGAGATAAAGCAATAAGACAAACGGCTATTGGTGAATACCAATAACTAGTCAATTGCACACTTGAGGTAAATCTTCGGATTTATTTCAAATTCGTAAAAAGTTATTCAAGCGCGCACAAAGGATGCCTTGACGTAAGATACCGATGAAGGACGTAGGGAGCTGCGAAAAGCTTCGGGGAGCTGCTAACTAAGCTTTGATCCGAAGATATCCGAATGGGGAAACCCGGTTGGAGTCATGTCCAATCACTCTTATCTGAATATATAGGATAAGCTGTAGGTAACCGCCTGAACTGAAACATCTTAGTAGGGCGAGGAAGAGAAATTAAACAAAGATTCCGGTAGTAGTGGCGAGCGAATCCGGAAGAGCCCAAACCTTTAAGACTTCCACCTGTCAATTTTTTGACGGGAATCAAAGCACAGGATTTGGATGTAGTACAAGGAAGCAGTGAGCACCGGACTGAGTCGTACAAATGGTACGGCGAAGGAGGAAGCGAAACTTCTGGCACAGTAATACACCGAATCCTGTGCTTTGACGGATAAGTTGATAGACGAATGTGTTAAAGGGGTTGTGACATTGCAAACAACCAAGACGGAACCCTGGATTTATCCAGATTTCCGTTTTGGAAGCAGGTGCTATCACCAACCTGCATAAGGTAAGAAATTTGCGAGGCGAGCAGAAGCAGTTGGAAAGCTGCGCCATAGACAGTGATAGCCTGGTACGCCAAGTATCGCAAACCTTATATTTGCAAAGAACCTTTTCAGAGAACACTTCGGTGTCTTCTGAAAAGGTTCGTTTGTCGAGTAGATCGGGACACGTGTAACCCTGATTGAATCTGGGGGGCCCACCCTCCAAGGCTAAATATATCTTACGATCGATAGAGAACAAGTACCGTGAGGGAAAGGTTAAAAGAACCCCGGAAGGGGAGTGAAATAGAACCTGAAATTGTGCGCGTACAAGGAGTCGGAGCCCGCTTGTCGGGTGACGGCGTGCTTTTTGTAGAACGATCCAACGAGTTATTCATTAGCGCAAGCTTAAGTCATTTGACGGAGGCACAGCGAAAGCAAGTCTGAATAGGGCAAAACAGTGCTAATGAATAGACCCGAAACCAGGTGACCTAACCATGGGCAGGTTGAAGCGTCGGTAAAACGACGTGGAGGACCGAACCGTAGCGAGTTGCAACACGCCCGGATGACCTGTGGTTAGCGGTGAAATGCCAATCGAACCTGGAGATAGCTGGTTCTCCTCGAAATAGCTTTAGGGCTAGCGTGACGTGGTAGCAGATAGGGGTAGAGCTCTGTTTCGGACTAGGGGTCGCAAGATTACCTACCCTTGACAAACTACGAATACTATCTGTGGAATCGTTGCAGTCAGAACGGCGGGGCTAAGCTCGTCGCTCGAAAGGGAAACAGCCCAGATCATCATCTAAGGTCCCTAAATATACGCTAAGTGGGAAACGAGGTGGGGTTTCTTAAACAACTAGGATGTTGGCTTAGAAGCAGCCATTCATTTAAAGAGTGCGTAACAGCTCACTAGTCAAGAGACCCTGCGCGGAAAATGTAACGGGGCTAAGCGTATTACCGAAGATATGAATGTCACATTTATGTGGCGTGGTAGAGGAGCGTTGATATCTGCGTTGAAGTCGAATCGCGAGGTTCGGTGGAGCGTTATCAAGTGAGAATGTTGGAATGAGTAACCATAAGGCAGGTGAGAATCCTGCCCACCGAAAGAGCAAGGTTTCCTGGGCCACGATAATCGTCCCAGGGTTAGTCGGTCCTAAGCCGAGGCGCGTAGCGTAGGCGATGGACAACGGGTTAATATTCCCGTACTGGTGTGAAATTGTTAGATGTGCGCGGCATATTAGTCGGAGCGGATTCATGGTTATATCCGTCTAAGCTTGAGAAATGCGAGCGAATGAAACAGCCTTTTGGCTGAATTCCGGTAACAGTGCTGACTAGAAAAGCAATCTAACGCGTGTTTCACGCCACCCGTACCGCAAACCGACACAGGTGCTCAGGTCGAGTAGACCAAGGTGTACGAGTGATTCTTCGTTAAGGAACTCGGCAAATTAGCGACCGTAACTTCGGGATAAGGTCTGCCCCCTCACTCTGTTAAGCAGAGATGAGAATTGTCAGTTTTCTTTTTGAAAACAACAGGAGCAGGTGTAAGTTTTTAACTTCTTACATCGGTCTGTATAAACGAGTAATTTTTGAGACATATCAGAAAGAAAGCTGACCCCAATTAACTCATCTATCGTGGTTGATAGAGTGAGGGGGCCGCAGCTAAGGAACCCATGCAACTGTTTACCAAAAACATAGGTCTGTGCTAACACGAAAGTGGATGTATACGGGCTGACTCCTGCCCAGTGCTGGAAGGTTAAGGGGAGTGCTTTACGGTGCGAACTGAAGCCCCAGTGAACGGCGGCGGTAACTATAACCGTCCTAAGGTAGCGAAATTCCTTGTCAGGTAAGTTCTGACCCGCACGAATGGAGTAATGATATGGGTACTGTCTCAACGAAGAGCTCGGTGAAAGTGCATTGACGGTAAAGATGCCGTCTGTCCGCAGCAGGACGAAAAGACCCCGTGGAGCTTTACTACAGCTTGACATTGGACCGGGTCGTAACATGTGTAGAATAGGTGGGAGGCTTTGAAGCTTTGGCGCTAGCCAAGGTGGAGCCGAAATGTGAAATACCACCCTTGTTACGATCTTGTTCTTACCTGGCCCTCAATATGACAATGATCCCCGTAAACGAGTCGCAAGCGACGTTATACAGGATGGATCGTTGTTATATTCAGGGTCGGGGACCGTGTCTGGTGGGTAGTTTAACTGGGGCGGTTGCCTCCTAAAGAGTATCGGAGGCGTTCAAAGGTTAGCTAGGTTCGGATGGAAATCGAATCGATAGTGTATACGCATAAGCTAGCTTGACTGTGAGGCCTACAAGCCGAGCAGGTACGAAAGTAGGAGTAAGTTTTCCGCTGTCCGTAACATTTGTTACATGAGTGTGGTATCGGCAGCGCTTTCGGATAAAAGTTACCCCGGGGATAACAGGCTTATAGCGCCCAATAGTTCACATAGACGGCGCTGTTTGGCACCTCGATGTCGGCTCATCTCATCCTGGGGCTGGAGCAGGTCCCAAGGGTCCGGCTGTTCGCCGGTTAAAGAGGTACGTGAGCTGGGTTCAGAACGTCGTGAGACAGTTCGGTTTATATCCGCTGTGGACGTCAGGAAATTTGAGAGAGTTTGACCCTAGTACGAGAGGACCGGGTTGAACGCACCGCTGGTGTACCAATTGTCTTACCAAAGGCATTGTTGGGTAGCTATCGTGCGGAATAGATAAGCGCTGAAAGCATATTAAGCGCGAAACTAGTCTCAAGATTAGATTTCCCTATGAGGACACTGAAAGACGATCAGTTTGATAGGCGCAAGGTAGAAGTGCGGTAACGTATGTAGCCGAAGCGTACTAATAGTCCCATCGACTTTTTACGTTCTCAGATTCGTTTGCCTATGTTGGTGAACGGGTCTGAGGAGTGCATTGACTAGTTATTGGTGTTTTATAACATCAACGTTTGTTTTAGCTTTAATATCTCAAAAAATACGTGCCCGAATGGACACCGATAGGCTCGACCAATTGTTTGGTCTTGCCACTTCGGTGCCCATAGCGAGAGGGAAACACCTGTTCCCATACCGAACACAGCAGTTAAGCCTCTCAGCGGTTACAATACTTGGGGTTCACCCCTGGGAAAATAGCACGGTGCCGTATTATAGAAGAGCCATCCGAATAGGATGGCTCTTCTCTTTTCCACCTACTTTCTAACAAAAGTAAACCTTGTGCAGTTGCAAGGTTTTTCGAAACGTCGTTTCGAAGACTGTAAAAGTCAAGAAGGCCTCCAGTAATGGAAGCTTTTTTGTAAATTTGGCATTCTCACTCTGAGGAAAGTTAAATACTGCCAAGCCTTCCTAAACACAAGAATAATTGACAAATATTAAACTCTATGCTAAAGTGTGGTTATGGAAGATAAATTAGAACACAACACGGTACCGAACACGCTCGATGTAGATCCTAGTCGTCTACCCAAGGAGACAATCACTCTTGAGCAGTACCGGGCAATCGGGCACGTACCAATTGCTGAACAGGCTCAACTTCCTAAAGTTGACCCAGATGAAGTAGTACGCGACAAGATAACACCCTATATTCACTAATTAATACAGAAATAATCAAGAAGCCCGAAAGGGCTTCTTTTATGTTGTATAGATGGAGTTATGGTTTCAGAGAGGTTTTATACGCCACCAGCGCTAGAAGGATAATCTGGTTTAGTAGTTTTCGCTGTTCGTATAAGAGACATACCAAAAAATCGGAAATTACAAAAAGCTTGAGTTTTGTATTGACATGAGCGCTTTAACATGATATCATAAGCGTATTCGAAAGAATATATGAGGGTTTTCCGGTAACGGAGGACTCTTTTTATATTCTACCGAGGAGTTTATTACACTTAAGGGAGGTCAATAACATGGCTGGAACTAAAGCTGGTGGCATGGCTGCCGCCGCAACCAACAAGAAGAAGTACGGTGCTGATTTTTACGCAAAAATCGGTGCTGCTGGTGGCAAAAAAGGCACTACTGGTGGCTTTGCTGCAGGTGACGAAGGTCGCGAACGCGCTCGTGTATACGGCGCAATCGGCGGTCGTATTTCTCGCCGCACCAAGAAAACTGCTTAAATCTGAGAGATTTATGTGTGGCAAAAACCACCGGTTAACCCCGGTGGTTTTTGTTTTGTCAGACTTCCTGGAGGCGGTAGGGGCGGCAGAGACGGGAACGGGTGACTTTCCAGGTTGTCTGGCAGTTAAAACAGCGGTAGGTGGAAGGTGTTTCTTGAGCAGAGCGGCTATGACAGGTAGGGCAAGTGCTGCGCAGATGCAACCAGTCACGGTAGGTGTCTAAGCAGTCCTGCATGTAATCTTCGTCTATCTCTAGCCCATAGCTCTTTGCCAGTTCGGTGGCCTTTTCCCAAGCTACGACTTCCATCTGTAGTAGTTGTACATCGTTTGTGTATTCGGCATGAGCCAGCAAGGCATGGCCAACTTCATGTAATAGCGCCCAAGTGCCTTTATGATCCCCATTCTTACTGGCTTTATATGACACATGGTTCCTGTGGGCGTGCCAAGAGAAATGTGAACCTTCGGCAAACGAAAGCTGTGGGTGGTCGGCTTGAATTTTAGTGAGTATGTCGTCCATACGTTGCCTTTACTACATCATAGCAGCCATAAATAACGGCTTCGTCGGGTCGCTGGGCTTCTTGTACGGGAGGGATTGGCAGCATTGGGTTAGTTAGGTTCTGGAGCTCTTCGACCAGGTATTTATCGAAACGATCTAAATAATGTCCAACTCCACCGCCAATTACCACAACGTCTGGCTGAGTAATCGCCAGCAAATCTATGATGCCGATAGCTAAATCCCTGGCTATAGCTTGCCAAGTTTTCTGGTCAGATATTTCGGATGCCTGTTTGCCGTAGCGGGCGGCAATTGCTTTTCCTGATGCAAAGCTTTCCCACTTTACGAGCTTGTCGCCGCGCTGAAGCATTAGATTTCCACCTTCGCTGTCGGCTAGGCTAGGATCAATCTTTTGATTGACGATAAAACCCGTACCGATACCCGTGCTGACAGTTATGTATAACACTTTCTGGTGAGAGCGTTTGAGTAGCATAGCCTCTGATAAACCAGCAAGATTGGCGTCATTTTCGATGATGACGGGGCAGTGGGCTACGCGCTCAACATCGTGCTGGATGGGCACGTCCTTCCAGCTCAGATTTCCGAACCGTCTGCCGATACCGTGCACTCGATCAACCCTACCCGGTATGGCCACACCAGCCGCACGAAAGTCCTTGGCCTCGAATGTCTGGATGACCTTGCCAAGCTCATTGATAAATTCAGTGTACGTTTTAGGGGTGGCGAACTTTTGTTGCTCACATATAATTCCATCATCGCTCAAAACGGCGACGAGGGTTTTTGTGCCTCCTATATCGACCCCTAAATACATGTTTCCAGTGTAGCATAGCTTTCTAGGGTGGCGGTACTTTGACCCAAGAGTAAAAAACAGGTATAATGAAACCAATCTTGTGGACTCAACGCTATCTGAAGCAATCGCTTCGGTAACTTGCAGTCGGCTAGAAATACATTTCGAAGGAGGCATCGTAAGAAAATGCCAAAAAACAGTACAGTAACAATGGATGAGCTTCTGGCTCAGAGTGACGTCAAACAGCTAGAGACTGGTGACGTAGTCGAAGGAGTAGTTAGCTCCGTTCGCAAACATCAAATATGGATCGATTTAGGTCCTAAGGGCGTCGGTGTTGTAATGCGCCGAGAGGTCGGTCATGGCCAAACGCTAGAAGAGGGTCAAACAATCACCATCAGTGTGATTGATCCTGAGCTCGATGAGGGCTACGCACTACTAAGCATGCGCCGAGCCGTTAAAGACAGGGGTTGGGACGAATTGCAGCGCGTCTTTGAGGCGGGCGAAATAGTAGACGTTATACCGTATGATGCTAACCGTGGTGGATTACTGGTCGAGCTCGAAGGTATTCGTGGCTTCTTGCCGGTATCACAACTGGCAGCTGGTCATTATCCTCGCGTTTCTGGTGCCGATAAGGACGAAATCCTACAAAAGCTCCACGCGCTTACCAACCAAACTATTCGCGTACGTATCCTGGATGTCAGTCGCAAAGATAACAAGCTTATTTTCTCTGAAAAGGAAGCTGTTAAAGACGACATGCAAGCCCGATTTGCCGAACTAAAGGTAGGTGACGAAGTAGAAGGCATCGTAACCGGTGTAATTGACTTCGGGGCATTCGTGAATGTCGATGGCATCGAAGGCCTGATCCACATCTCGGAGATTTCCTGGGAACGTGTTGAGAACCCCCGTGACTACGTCAAGGTGGGCGAAACGGTCAAGGCCAAGATCATAGCTATAGACAAAGACCGCCTGTCTTTGAGCTTGAAGCAAATGAGCGAAGACCCATGGCTCAAAGAAGTTAAAGCTTTCAAAAAGGGCGATGTCGTAGAAGGTAAGATTACCCGTATTACGCCGTTTGGCGCCTTCGTACAACTTAGCTCTAGCGTCGAAGCGTTGGTTCACGTGTCTGAAATGGGTGACGACGATAACGTCGATCCTGAGAAGATCTTCCAACTCAACGAAAAGAAACAGTTCAAGGTGCTCGATATTGACACCGAAGCTCGCAAAATTTCGTTAAGCCTAAAAAACACCAAGTAGTATGTAGATTCGGTTAATTCGTCCTCAGGGACAAGAAAGGAGTGCAGACATGGCGACAACCATCCAAATCGAAGACAGCATTACTGTCGGCACTCTGGCCGAAGAGCTAAAACTACCCGTCTCGCGTCTTATAGGCGAGCTCATGAAGAACGGCATATTAGCCACCATAAATGAGCGACTTGATTTTGATACCGCCCAGATCATCGTTGATGAGCTTGGCCTTGATATTCAGCTCGAGCGAAAGCCAGAAGAAGCTGTCGTGCCCATGAAGCGGCAAAAATCGAGCACCGAACACCTGACGGATCGTCCACCGGTGGTGGCAGTAATGGGTCACGTCGATCATGGCAAGACTAGTTTGCTCGATGCTATTCGAGGCGCCAGTGTAGCTAAGGGCGAAGCCGGAGGCATCACCCAACACATCTCCGCTTACCAAATAACACACGACAAACGGCTAATTACGCTACTTGATACTCCAGGCCATGAGGCTTTTGCAGCCATTCGTGAGCACGGAGCTCACCTGACCGATATTGTCATCATAGTGGTGGCGGCCGATGATGGCGTAAAGCCACAAACTATTGAGGCGATTCGTTTTGCGCGCAAAGCCGGTGTCAAGATCATCGTCGCGATCAACAAGATTGACAAAGAAGGTGCTGATCCAAATCGGGTCAAGCAACAGTTAGCCGAACAAGAACTGCTTATTGAAGAGTGGGGCGGCGATATTGTGGCTCTGCCGGTTTCCGCAAAAACCCAGCAAGGCATCCCAGAACTGCTCGATATGATCCTACTTGTTAGCGATGTCGAACAGCTGCAGGCTGATGCTACTATACCGGCACGGGGACTGATCATCGAAGCTCACGTCGAGCATGGACGCGGCCCAATCGCACATGCATTAGTTGATGAAGGCACGCTAAGAGTCGGTGATTTTGTGTTAACCGGCGCCACCTACGCTAAAGTGCGTAATCTTGAGTCGACCGACGGCAAACCCATTAAGCTAGCTGGACCATCTACCCCTGTTGTTATTACTGGCTTCAAGGTGTTACCAGAATTTGGTGACCCATTTGAGGTGGTTGCAAACGAGAAAGTTGCTCGATCGGGTGCTGAGATCGTTGCAAATCAACGTCATGGTTCGGCACAACACACCGACATGAGTAGTAGCGAGTTGCTACGCATCATTAGTCGAAGCGATCAGCTACAAGAGCTACCGATTATTATCAAGGCTGATGTGCAGGGCTCATTAGCCTCGGTGGCGGATAGCCTAAAAACAGTCGAAACCGACGAAGTTGCAGTGCGAATAGTTGGTTCCGGCGCTGGTGTGATCAACGAAAATGACATACACATGGCGCACACGTCTGGAGCGATTATCTATGGATTCAATATATCAGTGGCCAATAACATTAAGCGATTAGCTAGCCGTGACAACGTATCGATTCGGCTCTATAACGTCATATATGAGTTAATTGATGATGTTAAGACTGAACTGGGCAAATTATTAGCACCTGAAGTTATTGAGAAAACCCTCGGAACACTAGAAGTTAAAGGCGTATTTAAGACTACCAAAACGGATATAATCTGTGGCGGTGAGGTGTTGGACGGTAAGCTAACGGTGCCGGCTCTGGCCAGGGTAACACGCAAGAAAGAGCAACTGGGCGAAGTCTCTATAACTGGTCTGAAGCGTGGTCCAAATGATGCCAAAGAGATTGTGGCCGGTGAGATGTGCGGCATAAGCCTAGGCACAACCTCGCGTATCGAACTGCAAATCGGAGATCACATAGAAGTGTTCACTCGCCAAACTCAGGCACGTAGTCTGTAGGCAAGGCGACAGGTCTGCTACAATGGGAATCATATGCTAAAACTCGATAACAACCTTCTAGAAGAACTTGGTCTTGGCGAATTGCCTGAAGACCAGAAGAAGGGCATGCTGCAGCACATTTATGAGACGCTTGAACTCCGAGTTGGCACACAGCTAGCCAATCAGATGACCGACCAGCAGCTACAGGAGTTCGAACAGTTTATAGATCAGGGTGGTGAAGAGAATCAGGCTCAGGCACTCCACTGGCTCGAAACTAACCTACCTAACTACAAACAAGTCGTCAATGACGTGTTCGAGCTCTTGAAGGGCGAGATCAAACAGATGGCGCCCCAAATCGTAGCTACATCAAAACAGTAATATCTAGCCTAGTTGGTAGCCGGCCAAAAAGGCCTCGGCGGACATATCTTGCTTACCGGCGGGTTTGAGCCTGTCGATTACTAAGATATTTTGTGCTGTGTAAATGCCGAATGATTTTCCATCTCTCCAAATCGTACCTACTGGACCATTCCCTGACGCAACGTGAGCTTTTGTGACCACCACTTCTTTGCCAGGCAGTGCCAAACGGCTCTTAGGCCACTCTGCATAGGCTCGAATTTCGCGTTCTAGTTGTTCGGCTGGTTTGCTCCAGTCCAGGGTACCATCCTCTTTTTTTATGAGTGAATCATAGGAGGCTGCCGTCTCATCTTGCGGAGCCGATACGACGCTACCCGAGAGGATACCCGGCATTAAATCGATAATCATAGCCGTCCCAATGTCTAATAGAATATCCGCGAGAGCCTGCTTAGTTTCGGTGCCAGTTAGTTCTAGTTCGGACTGGGCATAAATTGATCCAGCATCCATTGCCTTGGCCAACTGCATAAGCGATACGCCCGTCTTGCTGCTGCCACCCAGAATAACGCTTTCTAGTGGTGTGGGCCCACGGTGTAGAGGCAGGAGGGACGGATGAAGGTTTATAATTCCGTGCGGGAATATATCTATGATTGATTGCGGAACCATCTTCCCATAAGCGACCAATACGCCCACAGTCGCTCCGATGTCCTGTAGCTGCGTCTTGATGTCCTCTAGCTTGTTGGGGAGCAACAGCGGTATATCGTGCTGTTTGGCAACGCTAGCGACCTCTAGGTCTCGTACGTTGCGCGAACTGCCTTTGTCATAGTTGGCGATAATCGCTCCAACCTTGTAGCCATTATCGATTAGAGCCTTTAAAACCGGAGTATTTGTAGAGACCCCAGTTGCCAGTCGCTCATTACCAAAGAATACTACTGTTGCGGATGTCTTTGTCATAGTCTAACTGTTGTAAATTTCCGCTCTCCTCGAGCTTATAGAAAGCATCCTCATCGTCCTTTATGTGGTCGATGAAAACGATGCCGTTCGTATGGTCAATCTCGTGTTGAAAAACCCGCGCCAAGAAGCCTTCGGCAGTCAGCCGCACCTCTTTGCCGTTCATATCTGTAGCCTTGATGCGCACTTTGCTATGGCGAGGAACTTTTCCGTAAATGTCTTTAACACTAAGACACCCTTCGTAGTCTTCAACTATCTCACCCTCGTACTTAGTTACCACCGGGTTTATAAAAACTCGGAAGGTCGTATCCAGTTTGTTGTCGAAATCGTTTCGGATGATGACCACTCGCTTGGCTACGTCGATCTGTATAGCTGCCAGCGCCACACCGACTTCGTGCTCGCGGCTGTTTTCCCAGTCGATTGTAACGGTTTGCATTTTCTCGACCAATTCAGCTAGCGAGTCATCGATATACCCAATCTTTTTAGAACTGGATCTAAGGTGTGGGTTCGGAAGAGTAATAAGTTCGGAACTGTCCATAAGCGAAAGTATAGCGGGTAGGCCAACCAATTACAAAAGGTTAATCGGGTCTATATCGTAGCTCCAGCCAGATGGCAGGCTACCTATAATACTAATCAAATCAGAGCGCTGCTTTGATTTGACGATTAGCTGCCAGCGATACTTGCCGTCTAATTTTGAGTGGAAGGCCGGCGTGGGGCCGTCTATGGTGGCTCGTGGGAAAGCTTTGGTAAGCCCCGCGGCAAGCTTCGAGCTAGCCTGTTCGGCGCTACTATTCGATGCTCTGAGGCAGGCAAGTTTTAGAAGATAGCAAAATGGTGGAAAGTTATACCTTTCTCGCTCAACAAGCTCATTCTCGTAGAAACTTTTCCAGTCACCCTTAACTGCTAACCCCAGAGCCTCGCTGCCGGGTGTATACGTTTGTATAACAGCGTAACCTTTGCGATGCCCACGACCAACCCGACCAAGAACCTGGCTTAGGAGTTGATAGGTATGTTCGGCAGCCGTGTAGTCGGGTATGTACAAGCTGGTATCGGCATTTATGATGCCAACTACGGCTAATTTTGGTAAATCTAGACCCTTGGCTATCGTTTGAGTCCCTATAAGAATGTCGACCGCACCACTTTTAAGTGTGCTCATATTTTGTTCAAGCCGTTCGGTGCCTGATGTATCGCTGTCGAATCGTTGTAAGCGAGCCGATGGAAAAAGTCTCTGTACTTCAGATACGACAGCCTTAGTACCGACGCTTTTCAGTAGCAAATCGCTGCTGTCGCAAACGGGACAGGTGTTCGGAAAGACCGCATGATAACCACAGACGTGACAGCGCATTTGATGTTCATCGCCATGGTAGGTAAGTGGTAAGTCGCATCGTGGGCAATGTACCTGCCAGCCACAATCATTGCACAACACAATTTTGGCCGTACCTCGACGATTTAAGAACAGCAAAGACTGCTCTTTATTGTCCAGGGCTGTTGTTATCGCCTGGATCAATGGGCGGCTTAATACAGGGCTGGCGGTAAACAAGGAGTGGTCTTTTAGATCGACAATCTGTGTATCGACGTGTGTCTCGGCTAGGTCGGTGGCTGGTGTGGTCATAGCAAGAATCGGTCGATTCTTTTTGGAGGCTACGTAGTAGTCATCGACCGAAGGAGTCGCGGAACCGATTATTACTGGGGCATCGTGAAGTGCGGCAAGCTTGGCTGCCACACGCGATGTTGCATAGTGCGGAGCTGATTCGTTTTTGTATGCAGCTTCGTGGGCCTCATCTACCACTATTAGGCCGATGTTCTGGACTGGGGTAAACAGTGCCGAACGGGGGCCTATGACAATTATGGGCTGCCGTGCATTCAGGATATGGAACCATAGATCTCGTCTAGCCGCGCTCGTTAGCTGTGAATGAAAGACGATTGTTTTACCGGTGAACTCGGATTCAAAACTTGCCACGAGCTGCGCCGTTAGGCCAATTTCTGGCGTCAGGATGATTGATGATTTACCGTCCTGCAAACTACGTTTAGCAAGCTCTATATAGATGCGTGTTTTGCCAGTACCAGTTGCCCCGTGAAGTATATGCAGACCACTATTAGAGATACCATCAAGTGTGGTTTTTTGCTCACTGGTAAGAGGCGGCAACATAGTATTGGAGTTGTTGGTGGCCGACGAGTTGCTCACAACTTGCTTTGGTTTGACGACATTTCCAGGTAAAAATTGTCGCACGATAGCTCCTAAGGGTGCAGGGTAATAGCCCTTCAGCCATAGCAACAATTCTAGCGTTTGGGCAGGCAGTGGTGCGGATTCTGCTAGTTTTCTGGTAAGCGGTTTAACAGCGAAGCTCGGTTTAGATACTTCTTTTACAACAACCCCAACCACCTGTCGTGCCCGAAGACCGACAACAACAATTGATCTAAGTGAGACTTCGGCGGCGGCGCTGTAAGTTAAGGCATCGTGGCCGTGATACTGCATATCCCCCACTAGTACCTCATAGTAGTGCATATCCTAAGTATAAGTGTTTGTTAACCAAAAATGCTACAAAGCGGGGTTGAATTTGCATAATTGAGCCGCTATACTAGGTATCACGTTGTTTGAATAACAATAAATGCTTATGTTGGATGTTTTTATTACCTCACGAGTTCGACGCAAGATAATAGTTATCTATGCTAAGTACCCCGACTTCAGAACACATGTCCGGGGACTTGCTAAGTTGATCAAAGAAGATGCCGGAAACATCCAGCGAGAACTCAAGCGTCTCGAAAAAGCAGGGTTCTTACTCTCGGAGAAGCAGGGCAACACCAAGATCTACCATACCAACAAGCAATTTGTGATTTTCAAAGAGCTCCAGAGCATAGTGTTGAAATCACAGCGCACAACACAGAAAAAACACGCAGCCTAAGCTTGCCATTATTCATCTGTTAAGATATAATCAACCACGAAATGATAGAAGTTACCCGCAAAGATAGCAAAGAATCAACCGAGAACTTGGTTCGTCGATTTAACCGCCGCGTACAGCAGGCTGGTATTGTAAATATCGTCAAACAAGGCCAGTTCTTTGAGAAGCCACTGAGCAAGCGCGACCGTCGCAAGAAGGCTATTATCCGCACCCAGCGGAAAGCCATCAAGCTCAAGAAGATTAAGCTCGGCCAGCGATAAGCCGCAATGATATTGCAAAAACTAAATGACGACTTGAAAGCCGCATTGTTAGCTGGTGATTCCCTGAGAGTCAGCGTACTAAGAGGTCTTAAGAGTGTTATCTTGTATGCCGAAGTGGCCGAAGGCAAGCGCGAAGAGGGTCTAACCGATGAAGCGATACTGCAGATCTTCGCCAAAGAGGCTAAGAAACGACAGGAGAGCGCTGACTTATACGTTCAGGGTGGTGACCAGGCGCGAGCTGACAAAGAAATCCAAGAAAAGGCCATGATTGAGGCCTATCTACCCAAACAGTTATCCGAAGACGAACTTCAGGCGCTTATTGCGGATTCCATCAAAGCGCTACAACCCGCCGGGCTACAGGACATGGGAAAAGTTATAGGAGCCGTTAAGGCAAAAGCAGGAGCTACTGCAGATGGCGCACTTATCGCAAGGCTAGTTAAGGAGAGATTGAGCGCATGATTGTACTAATGGGTGTTGCCGGTTCAGGGAAAAGCATGCAGGGTCGTATGCTGGCGGATGATCATGGTTATGCGTGGGTCTCAACTGGCGAGGTGCTGCGAGTTCTTATTACCGGACAGCGTCGCCACGAAATGTTGAGTGGAAAGTTGCTCAGCGATGACGAAGTCATTAAGGTGGTAGACACGGTGTTCAACCTAATAGACACCCGGCAAGAGTTTGTAATTGATGGTTTCCCGCGCACCATTAAACAGGCCGATTGGCTGCTGGAACAGACTAAGCGTGCTCGTTTCCCTCTAACGGCGATCATCCATTTGCAAGCTGATGAATCGGTTGTCCGAGACCGTCTAGCAAAACGCGGACGTCAAGATGACACTGACGAAGCGATTTCTGAGCGTTTCCGGGAGTATAAGGAGATGACGCTACCTATATTGGAGCACTTCGAGAAGGCCGGCGTGGCAGTTTATTCGATTAACGCCGACCAGGCTCGCGAAGTTGTTCATGGAGATATAATGCGCGTTTTACGCGAGTCGTAGAGATGATGACAGAAGTGAAAACTCCAGCAGAAATTGCTGCCATGCGCGAGAGTGGTCGCATGTTGGCTACTGTCCTTGAGAAGTTGCGTGTCCAGCTTGAGCCGGGTATGTCCACCAAACACCTGGCTGACCTTGCCGCTAACGAGCTACGGTCGCTTGGTGGCAAGCCAGCGTTTCTGGGTTACCAGGGTTTTCCAGATGTGCTATGCGTGTCCGTAAATGATGAAGTGGTTCATGGCATCCCGCGCGCCAATCGGATTATTCAGGAAGGCGATATCGTGAGTATGGATTTTGGCGTTATCTACAAGGATATGATTACTGACGGTGCGATAAGTACAATTGCCGGACGGTCAAAGAACCCGCAGTACCAGCAGCTAGTTTTCGCTACGGAGGAATCGCTTAAGGCGGGTATTGTAGCCGTTCACGATGGTGTACGAACCGGTGATATTGGCGCGGCCGTTCAGGCCGTACTCGATGCCCATAAATACGGTATAGTGCGGGATCTCGTGGGGCACGGTGTAGGTCATCAATTACACGAGGAACCAAATGTTCCAAATTACGGCAAGAAGGGCACTGGTACGCAACTACAGGCTGGCATGACAATCGCAATCGAGCCGATGGCCACACTTGGCACACACGAAGTGTTGATGGCGCAAGACGGCTGGACTATATTAACTGCCGATGGCTCGATGGCGGCTCATTTTGAACACACGATTCTTATCACGGCTGACGGCGCAGAAATACTAACGACCACGGCCTGAACTTGCCCTAGACCAAGAATAAGCGCTATACTGCCTGCATGCGTGATCCTGCCGCAACACATTATGTCGGCCTTGATATTGGTACGTTTAGGGTTCGCTGCGTAATCGGTACGCGCGACGTACATGATCCAGGTACGATCTCAGTCATTGGCCACGGAAGTGCGCCAAATCTTGGCATGCGTAAAGGCGTGGTTATGCACGTTGAAGAGGTCGCAGAGGCAGTTGTCCAGGCTATAACCGAAGCCGAACGGCTTTCCGGGGTGCGTATTGAGCGGGCCACGGTAAATGTTAATGGTGCCCATGTGCTTGGCATTAACTCCAAGGGTGTTATTGCGATTAGCTCACCTAACCGCGAAATTACGATTGAAGATAGAGAACGCGTTGAAGAAGCGGCAACCATAGTCCAATTACCGCCTAACCGCGAAATTCTACAAGTATTTGCAAAGAATTATCGCTTAGATGGCCAGGATAATATAAAGGATCCCGTCGGCATGCGAGGCGTTCGCCTAGAGGTAGATTGCCATATTGTAACCGCAGCCTCGCCAAATGTTCGCAACCTGGATATAGCGCTTGAGAAAGCTCAAGTCAGACCGACGCACCACACAGTTTCTGGGCTGGCGGCGGTCGAGGCAGTACTAGATCGGAAGCAAAAAGAGGCCGGCACGGTTCTAATAGATATAGGAGCCGGCACGACTAATCTCGTCGTTATCGAAGACGGCGAGGTGCAACACGTAGCCGTTATTCCTATTGGCGGCTCACATATCACTAACGATCTTGCTATTGGCCTAAGAACAGACTTGGATGTCGCTGAAATAGTAAAGATAAAACACGCTAGTTTACACGAAACCAAAGACAGCACGGTTAAACTTACAGTAAATGAAGTAGCGCATCAGTTTAGTAGTGCTGAGGTTAATATGATTGTCGAGGCGCGCGTGGATGAGCTACTGGACTACGTAGATAAAGAGTTACACCGTATCCGGCGTTCGCGTAAATTACCTGGCGGCGTTGTTATTGTCGGCGGCGTCGCTGCGCTTCCGGGATTGGCCGAGTTTGCCAGAGAGAAGCTGCAACTCGCGGCTCGTATCGGCAAGATCCGAAACCTAGCTGGCCTTGTTGATACGGTGGACGACCCGGCGTTCAGCACTGCATCAGGTCTGATGCTACTTGACGCATTGCTTAGTCCACTTATGAACGATCAAGCCGATCACCATCTTATACTTGGTAATCTAAATGTACTCAGCCAAATGTTCTCCAAATTCAAGCGCGGCAAATAACCAGCGTTTCGTACACACAAACTACTCGACACATTTATGAGACAAGCTCGCTGCATAAATTGATTGAACTCTTAGTGGTACGTGCGGTATACTGCACGTAGTTATAAGCTAAGTTTGAGGAATATGTATGCCACAAGTTGTAGACCCAGCTATCGAAACGTTTGCTCGAATTAAAGTCGTAGGTGTTGGTGGAGCGGGTGGAGCAGCCATAAACCGCATGGTTGAAGCTGGTGTTGAGGGTGTTGAATTTGTCGCGGTTAACACCGATGCACAGGCTTTACATAATTCAAAAGCACAAACCAAGATACATATTGGAAAAGATACGACCCGAGGCCTCGGAGCGGGTGCCGATCCTGCTGTCGGTGAACGTGCTGCCGAAGAATCTCGTCCTGAAATTCAAAAAGCTATCGAAGGTGCCGACATGGTATTCATTACCATCGGTGCAGGTGGTGGTACTGGAAGTGGCGCTGGCCATGTCGTAGCTAATATCGCCAAGGATTTGGAAATACTCGTTGTCGGATTTGCAACAAAACCATTTGCATTCGAGGGTGAGAAACGGCGCCGTAACGCCGATGTGGCTATAGAGAAGTTACGGGGTGCAGTCGACACACTTATTATTATTCCGAACGATCGACTACTTCAGACTATTGATCGTCAAACGCCGCTCGTTGAAGCTTTTAAGGTAGCCGACGACGTTCTACGCCAGGGCGTACAAGGTATTTCAGATCTTATTACCGTTCATGGTCTCATAAACCTCGATTTTGCCGATGTTAAGACTGTCATGAGCCATGCTGGTTCTGCACTTATGGGTATCGGACGAGCAAGTGGCGAGAACCGGGCTGTACAGGCCGCTCAACAGGCTATTGATTCGCCGTTACTTGAAGTGTCCATTGACGGAGCACGAGGTATTCTATTCAACGTCATTGGTGGCCAAGATCTTTCTATGCATGAAATCAATGCGGCCGCCGAGGCGATTACTACGGCCGCTGATCCAGATGCGAATATTATATTCGGTGCTACGATTAACCCTGAACTTGATGGAGAGGTCATCATCACGGTCGTAGCTACTGGATTCGATGCTTCCTACTTTGCGGGTCGCCAAGCAGTTTTAAGCGATGACTCTACGAAGAGCGCCAAAGAACCTGTCGCCGTTCAGGGCAGTGAGCAAGATATGGGCGATATAGATATGAGCCTACATGACAGCACTGTAGCTGCCTCTAATTTTACTGACGATGAGCCTATGCCGAGTATCTGGTCAATCCATGACGACGAGTCCAAAGATGCCCACGACGAAAACCATGAGGATGAGCACCAACCCTTTATCTCGAACGCCGAAGAAGACGAGTTAGAACGTCCTTCGTTCTTGCGCCGACTAACAAAGCGTCACAAAGAACAACCTGAAGAACCTAAAGACGAACAGTAGTAACTGGCTTTCTTTGTAATAAATAATACAGCACAAAATAGTTGCAAAAACGCTATACATAGAGCTAAGCTGTGTTTATCAAACGCTATATGTAGTAAATATATTGCATTCAGCCGTACATTAAATTGAACAAAGGAGGTGTGCAATATGAAGTGTAGCCAATGTCAGTCAGATGACACAAAGGTTATCGAATCGCGTGACGTTACCGAGGGCCAAGCAGTCCGAAGACGTCGAGCGTGTTTGCACTGTGGATATCGTTTCACTACCTACGAGCGAATCGAACGCCCCCAGCTGGTCGTAATCAAGAACGATGGAACCCGGGAGCTGTTTAATAGGCAAAAACTGCTGGGTGGGCTCTACAGAGCCTGCGAGAAAACACCGGTTAGTAGTGTGCAGCTTGAACAGCTAGTAATTGGTATCGAACAGCAGCTATACGCTTGTGCTGATCCAGAGGTATCCACTGGTAAGATCGGAGAGATGGTAATGGAGGGGCTCGCTCAACTGAACGAAGTTGCTTACGTCCGGTTTGCTAGCGTGTACAGGCGCTTCAAGGATATCGCAGGGTTTGAGAAAGAACTTTCGCACATTAAACAACGCAAAAATATAGGGTAGTTAGAGCGCACGCCATTCGGTGCGCTCTCCCGGACTCTCGTGTATACGAAATTCCAGGAGAGCGTGTCGAAGTCTCAGGGAAGGTGGCTTTGACAAAACTCTAAACAAATATAAAATCTATTAACAAACTGGGCACAAAAATAGCAGGTGTCCAAAAAAAGTGAGGGTACTATGGGACAGACAACAAGTCTTGGAGTGAGGCGGCTGTTTACTCAGCCAAAATCAAAGGGGTATGACCAGCTTAAATGGGTGAAGCGTGACTCTATCATTCTTAACCCGTTCTCTAATAAGCCGGTATTCGAACAAAAGGGCGTGGATTTTCCGGAAGGTTGGTCGCTAAATGCCATCAATATCGTGGCTCAGAAGTACTTCAGTGGTACTCCGGGTACGCCAGAGCGCGAAAGTTCTTTGCGACATCTGGTCGATCGTGTAGTAGATACGGTGACGCGGCAGGGCTTACAGGAGGGCTATTTCGAAACCTCTACAGAGGCCGAGACGTTCCGAGAGGAGCTAAAATATGTGTTAGCAACTCAGAGAGCCTCATTCAACTCACCAGTTTGGTTTAACATCGGTGCGCCTGAGCGATCTCAACAAGCTAGCGCCTGTTTCATCCTGGGCATTGAAGATACTATGCCAGCGATCTTGAACTGGTATGTCGAAGAAGGCATGATTTTTAAAGGCGGTTCTGGCTCGGGCATCAACATCAGCTCGATTCGTTCCTCTGTTGAGCCACTCGGAAAAAGTGCGGGTACCGCCTCTGGACCGTTGAGCTTTATGCGCGGTGCCGATGCTTCCGCTGGAGCTATCAAAAGTGGTGGCAAGACTCGCCGAGCGGCTAAAATGGTTATCTTGGATGTAGATCATCCTGACGTCGAAGAGTTCATTTGGAGCAAGGCTATCGAAGAACGCAAAGCTCGAGTCCTACAGGACGCCGGGTTTGATATGAGCATGGACGGTAAGGATGCCTTTAGTGTGCAGTACCAGAATGCCAACATATCGGTGCGGGTAACTGACGAGTTCATGCAGGCCGTAGTAGATGATACCGACTGGGATCTCAAAGCAGTAACGACCGGTAAAACGATGAAAACCGTCAAGGCTCGTGAATTGTACCGGCAATTTGCCGAAGCGGCCTGGGAGTGCGCCGATCCCGGCATGCAATTCGATACAACCATCAATAAGTGGCACACGACACCTAACGCTGGTCGCATAAACGGATCAAATCCATGCTCCGAATACATGCACCTCGATAATTCTGCTTGTAACCTAGCTAGCCTTAACCTCTTAAAATACCTGAATGACGATTTCTCGTTTGATATAGAATCGTTCAGACATACGATCGAGCTGATTTTTACGGCTCAGGAGATTTTGGTTGGTTACAGTGAGTATCCAACTGAGCGTATTACCAAGAACGCCAAGGCTTATCGCGAGCTCGGTATTGGCTATGCCAATCTTGGTGCGTTGCTGATGGCTCAGGGCTTGCCGTATGACTCTGACGAAGGTCGAGCCCAAGCTGCCGCTATAACGGCGTTGCTAACTGGTCAAGCGTACGCTACGAGCGCAAAAATAGCCCGAAAAGTTGGCCCATTTGCCGGTTTTCATAAAGATCGCGATGGCATGTTGAAGGTACTTCGTATGCACCGCGAGGAAATCTCTAAGATTGACGCTGGTATGGTTGCAGAAGATCTACTGAACGCGGCAACAACCGCTTGGGACGAAGCAGTGGAGCTTGGCGAGCTGTACGGCGTGCGTAATTCTCAGGCTAGCGTACTTGCTCCGACCGGCACTATCGGCCTGATGATGGACTGTGACACAACCGGTATTGAACCCGATCTTGGACTAGTGAAGGTAAAGAAATTGGTCGGTGGCGGCACCATGAGCATCGTTAATCAAACAGTGCCTCGTGCTTTAAAAGCACTAGGTTACGACAAGCAACAAGTGAGCGACATCGTGGCTTACATTGATACGGAGAAAACCATTCTAGGTGCCCCGCACCTCAAGAAGGAACATGAACCGGTATTTGCTTGCTCGATGGGTGACAACTCCATACACTACCTCGGTCACGTCAAAATGATGGCCGCCGTTCAGCCGTTTTTGTCTGGTGCGATCAGTAAAACTGTGAACATGCCAGAAGCGGCCACGGTTGAGGATATCGAGCAGATTCACCTCGACTCGTGGAAGATGGGCCTCAAGGCAGTGGCTATTTACCGTGACAATTGTAAAGTTGGTCAACCGCTTTCGATGGCCAAAAAAGATAATGACAATAAGGAAACGCCCGTAGCAGAGGCGGTAACTGCCAATGTTGAGGCCTCGAACAACGACAGGATTGTCGTAAAAGGTGCAGTGCGACGCAAGTTGCCACGCAAACGAGACAGTCGCACCTATCGTTTTATAGTGGCTGATCTGGAAGGCTTCTTTACCATTGGTGAATATGATGATGGCACCCCAGGTGAATTGTTCATCACGGTCTCAAAGCAAGGCTCGACCTTGGCTGGTCTGATGGACTCGTTCGCGATCAGCGTTAGCCATGGTCTGCAGTATGGCGTGCCGCTAAAGAGTTATGTAAAGACGCTTCGTGGCACTAGTTTTGCGCCATTCGGCATCACGGATGACCCGGAGATCCGCACCGCATCATCGGTGACGGACTACATAATCAGGCGTTTAGCTCTTGATTACCTGAGCTTCGACGATCGCCTAGAGCTCGGTCTGGCATCGATAGATGATATGCCGGAAGCGCAAACAAGCCTACTAGTCGAAGAGTCGAGTGTGACAGAGGTTCCAGCCGAAGTCCAACAGTCATCTTCGGTGGCAGCCGTTCAAGTTCCGGTTGCACCAGTTGCAGAGAAGAAATCAGGCGTGCTAGATCCGTCAGCACCCCTCTGTTACAACTGCGGAAATCAGACTCAGCGCTCAGGTAGCTGTTACGTATGTAGCTCCTGCGGTTCTACCACGGGCTGTAGCTAGGGTATTAGCTCCAGATAGAATAGATCGCCCAATCTGATGGGCGATCTATTTTTATCGCTTGCTATGGTATGCTGGAGGTAATGAAACTGATAGTGTTTTACCGACCAAATTCGGAACACGCGAGGTTAGTGGAGGAATTTATTCACGACTTGCAGCGTGTTCACAACGTTAACCCCAGTCAGTTAGACATAATGGATGTAGACAGTCGCGACGGTGTAGCTATGGCTAGCCTGTACGACGTCATGATGTATCCCTCATTTTTGGTTGTAGCTGATGACGGATCGATTATGAAAAGTTGGGAAGGCACACAGCTGCCACTGATGAACGAAATTGCTTCCTATACGTTCTCGTATTAGCTTGCAAAACGCTTTTGAAGGAGTTAAAGTAAGTCTTACATGCGTTTTTAGTGGTCATCAGCCACGAGCATTGGGAAGAACATCCTGGGATGATCATTCACTTCAGGATAAGTAGAACCCGACGGGGAGCCCGTAATAGCCATTAAGTAAGCGCCAGCAGAGCAATAAGTCTCTTTTGGAAGTCAGATGGTACCGCCCTTGGATGAAGGGTTCTGACAGACAAGAGGGATTTTTTATTTTAAGGAGATAGCTAACGTGGCAGACCCCAAAAAACACTTTCTGGCAGAAATAGAAGAGCAGTTGCTTGATACATGGGAGCGGGAAAAAACATTTGAAAACAGTTTAGAAAACCGCAAGGACGGCAAGACGTTCAGTTTTTATGACGGGCCGCCTTTCGCAAATGGCGTACCGCACTACGGTCACTTGGTGCAAACAACCATCAAAGATTCAGTAACCAGATATAAGACGATGCAGGGCTACTATGTACCGCGTCGCGTCGGTTGGGACACCCACGGTTTGCCAGTGGAGTATGCTATCGAAAAAGAACACGGTTTTCGTGGTAAGCGCGACATAGTTGCTTACGGCATCGATAAATTTAATGCCGAATGCCGCGAATCAGTCTTCAAATACAAAGACGTTTGGGAGAAGATGTTCAAACGAGTAGGCCGCTGGGCCGACTACGGCAAAACCTACGCCACTCTCGACGAAAGCTACATAGAAAGCGTTTGGTGGGTGTTTAAAACCATTTTTGACAAGGGATTGATCTATAAAGACTTTAGAAGTTCACCGTACTGCCCGCGCTGCGCTACGCCTCTGTCGAACTTTGAGCTTAACCAGGGTTACCAGGATAACGTGCCAGACCCGAGTCTATACGTGAAGTTTAAATTAACAGACGAGGATGCTTATTTGTTGGGCTGGACAACTACGCCATGGAGCTTGCCGGGCAATGCCGCGATAGCGGTGAAGCCCGACGCCCAATACGTCTACGTAGAGGTTGTCGACGACGATGGCAAGTCAGAAACGCTTGTAGTGGCGCGTGACAGGCTGGAGGCTCTGAATGTCGAAACGTATCATATAGTAAAAGAGTTAACAGGTGAGGAACTGATAGGCAAGACGTACGAACCATTGTTCGCATTGAATAATCTAGATGATTACGAAAACAGAGCAAACCTATACAGAGTCTGGGGCGCTGAATTTGTAAGTATTGAGGATGGTTCGGGGGTCTTGCATGTAGCCCCAGCCTTCGGCGAGGACGACTTGTTGTTAGGAAAACAACAAGGAATACCGGTGCTTATAACAGTGGACGAAAACGGCATGGTTAGAGCCGACCTGGGGCTCCCGGAGCAATTTTCCGGCAAGTTCTTCAAGAAGGCCGACGAACATATAATTGCTTATTTGGCTGAACAGGACGCCGTGTATGCAGTCGAAACGTTTACGCACACCTATCCGTTCTGTTGGCGCTGTGATACGCCCTTGCTGTACTACGCGACTGATTCATGGCTAGTTAAGGTGACCGATCTGAAAGATGGCCTGGTGGCGAACAACTGGCAGATAAACTGGACACCTGGACACATACGTGACGGACGCTTTGGTAAGTGGCTGGAGAATGCCCGAGACTGGGCAATAAGCCGAAACCGTTTTTGGGGAGCGCCGTTGCCAGTGTGGATAACGGATGATGGGGAAGTCGTAGTGATTGGTAGCGTCAAGGAGCTTAAAGAACGCGCCATAAACCCGGCCAAGGTGAAGGACTTACATCGGCCATACATAGATGATATCGAGATAAAAACAGATAGCGGTAAAATAGCCAAACGTATTCCGGAAGTCTTTGACTGCTGGTTCGAAAGCGGTTCGATGCCCTATGCTCAAGATCACTACCCATTTGAGGACAAAGAGCAATGGGAAGGACGGTTTCCGGCAGATTTTATAGCCGAGGCTATTGACCAAACGCGGGGCTGGTTTTATACCTTACATGTGCTTAGTACGGCTCTATTTGATAAGCCAGCCTTTCAGAATGTTGTCTGTAGCGGTTGGGTGGTTGCGGCCGACGGCGAGAAACTTTCTAAGCGCAAAAAAAACTATGCGCCGATGGACGAAGTTTTTGACCAATTTGGTGTCGATACACTGCGATTCTTTATGGCCAGCAGCCCTATAGTTAACGGTGAAGACGTGCGTTTTTCGGTCGACTTTTTACGCGATGTACAACGAAAGGTCTTTATGACATTCAACAATGTCTACAGTTTTTATAAACTGTATGCGGACGTCGATAGCTGGAAGCCGTCATCGCCCGGCATTGAGCCTAAAAGCGATAATGTGCTCGATCAATGGATGCTTTCGCGTCTGAACGAAGCCATTAACGAGGTTACCAAGGCTATGGATGAATATCGGCTAGATAAGGCCACTAGGCCGCTCGCCGAGCTGCTAGATGATGTTTCTAACTGGTTTGTGCGCCGTTCGCGCCGTCGTTTCTGGAAAAGTGAGGATGATGCCGATAAGCAACAGGCTTATGAGACTTTGCATTACACCTTGCTTCGTCTTTGTCAGTTAATGGCGCCGTTCGCGCCGTTCTTAACCGACCACATATGGCGAAAGCTAGTAGTTGGAACAGATCTGCCGACATCGGTGCATCTGAGTGACTGGCCCAAGGCGGGAGGGGTGAACGCTACATTGCTGGATGAAATGACTAAGGCCCGTGAGTCTATCACCGTTGGTCTAGCGCAACGCGCTGAGGCTAAAGTTAAGGTGCGCCAACCACTGGCTAGCGCGACCGTGCCGGAGCTACCAGATAGCTACAAAGATGTGATAGCCGAAGAATTGAACGTTAAAGAAGTAAAATGGGGTAAACAGGTTAGCGTTGATACCAATGTAACACCAACCCTAAAGCGCGAAGGCCTTATGCGTGAGGTGGTTCGTAATGTTCAAAGCATCCGTAAACAGGCTGGACTGGAAGTAGATAACCGTATAATTCTTGTTTTAACCACCGAAGATGGCGAATTGCGAAAGGCCATAGATGAGCATGCCGAAACGCTTACTCACGAAACACTTGCCCTAAAACTAGAGAAAAAGAATACGTCTGCTGCATATGAGGCCAACGTGGAAATCGAGGGTAAAGAGTTGCACATCGGTATTTCAAAATCTGCGGGCTAACACTTTACAGGGGCGGAAATATCTGATATCATCTATTGGTATCTAAATTCTAGTAATCCAACAACAAGAGAATGTTATGAAAAAAGCTGTAATCCAAACCGGTGGCAAACAATACGTAGTAACCGAAGGCGAAACACTATCTGTAGAGCGTCTGAAAGACGCTGGTGAAACGATAAGCTTTGAGCCTTTGCTAGTTATTGATGGCGAAAAGATAACAGTGGGCACCCCGAGTGTTACTGGCGTGGCAGTTAAGGCTTCTGTAGTTGACAATGAGGCAAAAGCGGACAAGGTAACGGCTATCCGTTATAAAGCTAAGAAGCGCGTGCACAAAGTGCACGGTCACCGCCAGCTCCAGACCATCCTCAAGATCGACAAAATCCAGTAAATCTAAAAAATATATAAAATAGCCTGTGGATAACATCCGCAGGCTATTTTAATTGTAGTCAAAAATACCAAGCATACACGAGTGGATAAAAACAAATTTTATGCAGATTATAGATAAGCGTAAGAGTTAAAAATGAATAGGAGTAATTACTACAACAAAAAACTAGAATTATTGCTGAAATTTCTAACATTCCCAGCTGTACTAATTTATTGCTCACTAAGACTTGTAAAGAGTGGTAACAGAGACGATAATAGAGTTCAGGTTTTTAGGCAACAGCCGAAAATAGAAACCAAAACTCAAACAAAATGTTTAAACAAACACCTATAAAACGAGTACTGTTTGTGCACAGACTGATGCCTGTGCTTCTCTTGGTGGTAGGTGTTGTTTCTTGGATTGGGCTGAATACCCACGTAGTCAGTCCAGCGACAGCTGCCACGACATCGACAATCAATTTCCAGGCTAGGCTAATGACAGGGGCTGGAGCCATAACGGGTGACGGTAATTACAATGTGGAGTTCAATCTATACAGCGTCAGCAGCGCGGGAACTAGTCTCTGGACTGAGGATTATCTAAACAGTGCTTCACAGGGAGTACATGTCGTAAACGGTTATCTGACGGCTAACCTGGGTTCTATAACTGCTTTCCCCAGCACCATAAACTGGAACCAAGACCTCTGGATAGGCATGACTGTGCGCGGTACGGCCTCTTGTGCTTTTGCTGCTTGTACTCCGACTGATGCAGAAATGTCGCCAAGGCTCAAACTGACCGCCGTACCATACGCCTTTCGCGCCGGACAACTGGCTCAGTTCAATGCCACAAGTGGATTCACGAGTACGCTCAATCTAGTACAACCAACTGTTGGCAATCAGATCTTTCAGATTCAAGATCAGGGAGCAGCGGGAACATACAATGTGCTAACCGCACCAGTAGGAAGTGACGGATACATAAAGCTCCAAGGCTCCACCCCAGGCACAGCTCAAACCGGGCACTTTAACATCTCGGGCACAGGTATCGCTGGTGCACTGCAGGCGGCTTCGCTGGATACTGCTTCAGCCGGTACACTCACCATAGGCGGCAATGCCAACACGACTGCGATTTCAATCAGTCAAAACACTACACTTGCTGCCGGTAAAAGTATCACTATTACTGGCGGAATCACCGGCACACGCCCAGCATCCCCAACCACTGGCATGCTCTACTTCGACACTACCACCAACCAGCTTATCCAATACAACGGTACCAAATGGGTTAGTGCACCACGCTCGGCCACCAAGATAGTTGCCGCGAGCAACAGTAGCCAAGCCGAGAAAGATGCCGCTGACTACGTTGCCACCGGTACGGGAGACCAGACCACGATTAACAGTGCTCTGACAGCTCTCCCGGCTGCCGGTGGCACCGTATACCTAACCGAAGGTACATACACTTTAGGTGCTGCTATATCAGTTCCCAATAACACAATACTAGCTGGCGCTGGAGCCGCCACCATATTGACTGTGCCCAATGCTCAGAATGGTACTTACGCCATGATCACCAACACGGATACTACTACTGGTACTCATGTGGTCATCCGTGATTTGCTGATAGATGGGAATAAAGCGAATCAGACGGCCGGGGTGATGGAGGCCGTTTACTTTAATGGAATAGGTAGTGGCAGCGGCGCAACAGCAAGAGATGGGGGTAGGGTTGCTGGTGTTACTGTTAGAAACATGCTTGGCTACGGTGTCTATCTGTTTAGCGCACTAAACGGAACCATCACGAATAACACTGTTCTAGGCACCGTCTCAGGTGGTATTGTGCTTGATGGTGCATCCACAAACAATCTACTTACTGATAATGTCGTACAAGGCAATAGCTCCTACGGCATCTTAATATGGGCATCATCTAACGGCAATACACTAACTGGCAACACCGTACAAGGCAATCCGTCCTATGGCATATACATCAACGCTTCAACCGGCAACACTATAACAGGTAACGAGGTTCAGGGTAACGGTACCGCAGGCGTTGTTCTTAATGCTTCTGCTAACGGTAATGCCGTAACTGGCAACACAATTAATAGCGATACTATCGGTGTTCTTGTCAGCGGGTCCAACTATAACACGATCGCAAACAATATGGTTCAGGGTAACGTCACCGCAGGTGTTTACATCTTCAGCACGTCTAACAATAACAACGTTACCGGCAACAAAATACACGATAGTGGCGGTGCGACTACCAATGGCGGCGTTTACCTCAGTGGTGCAAACTCCAACATGATCGTCGGGAACGACATCACCGACACCAGCTGTACCACCACTTGTAGCGCAATCACGGTTAATGGTGGCACAACGGTCAACACCTATATTGCAAACAACAACTTCTCAGGAACCGCAGCCAATCCAGCAAACATCTTTAATACCGGTACCGGCACAATCTTTGCTAACCAGGCCGACGGTTCCGGTAATCTAGTCAATATCAGCCAGGGTGGCGGTTTCACCGTCGGTGCCGCCAGTGCCAGCTCTACACTAACGATCCAGGGCGGTACCGCCAGTATCCAACTGTCAACTCCAGGCGCCCCCACTGTTACCCCCAATGTCACCGGTGCCGTTTCCTACACTTACAAGGTCAGTGCCCTAGATGGTACAGGCGAAACACTCCCATCTACGGGTACCACCATCGCCAATGGTGCTGCTACTCCCAACAACACCATTACCTGGACACCAGTAGGTGGTGCCTACCAGTACCGGGTCTACCGTACCGCTGGCGGCGCCACTCAGGGCTTACTTTCCACCGTAGCTGGCAATACCTTAACCTACACCGACAATAACGGCGTTGCCAGTGGCAGCGTCTCTGCCAACAACACAACCGGTGGCGGCACCTTTGCTGGAGCATTGCAGGGGACAAGGGGTATCTTTACTTCTGGGAATGCTCTAACGCTCGGTACTGCCAGTTCAAGCGGTGGCGTGATTCTTTTCTACAGTGGTCTGGGCTCGGGTAGCGTAACACTTAACACCAACACTCCTGGTGCTAGCAACTTCACATTAAGCTTGCCAGCCGAAAACGGTACGCTCTGTTCGACCGGAAGTGTTTGTACTGGTTACGCTCCGGCTACAGGTGGAACGGGCTACGTCCAGCTACAGGGTGCTACCCCTGGCACGGCCCAGACGGGCCACTTCAACATCTCAGGCACGGGCATTGCAGGAGCGTTTCAAGCGGCTAGTCTAGATACGGCCTCGGCCGGTGCGCTTAGCCTTGGCGCAACGACAGCGACGAGCGTCAATATTGGCAACCAGACAGGTTCGTTTGGTGTTTCAATTGTGGCGGGCCTGGGAAATATAGCTATTGGCAACACTACCATGACCGGCGCTATCACTCTGAATACGGCCGGCAGCACACTAATAGGCACCACCATAGGTGTGGGTAATATATCGATTGGCCGCGCATCAAACACGCTAGCTATTAATGCTGGAACAACAAACCTAAACAGTACAACGACAAACATCAGTACTACCGCTGCCGTCAATGCGGTTACCATAGGCTCGACAAACACAACCTCGTCGCTCTTACTGCAGGCGGGCACAGGTGGTCTGCAGATTCAAACGCAAGGTGGTGGTGTATTGGGAGTCGGCAATAACGCAGTGGCACAGGCATTGGTGATCGGTAATAACACCGGCACCACCTCAGTCGGCATAAATGCGGGCAGCGGCGGTATAAGCATTGGCAACAACGGTCTGGCCAACACAATACAGATTGGAAACACCACCGGTACGGTAACCCAAACTATAAATATCGGGAACAATGCTACGGCAGGCTCGACAAGCACGATAAACATCGGTAGCACTGTGGGCACGAGCGCAACGACAATACAGGGCGGTACCGGTAACATACTTCTACAAACGAACAATTCAGCTGCTAGCACGATAGTGAAAGCGCTAACCAGTTCGGCGGCAGCCTTCCAGGTTCAGAATACTGGCGGTGTAGCGCTGTTAACCGCCGACACCCTGAACACAAAAGTGGCATTTCGTGGCGCGAGCACAGGTGATGTTGCTACGGTAGGCGCCGAATTGCTCTCGGGCAACTGTACTGGCACTAACTGGTCTGGCACCGGATCCGGCCCGTATGCGCACACTGCCGGTTCGGTTGCAGCACTGACGTGTTCGATTGCCGGTGGTGTAACCATAGGCACCACATACCAAGTGGTCTTTACAGTGTTAGGTATGGGTGCTACAGATCAAATTACGCCTGGTATTGGTGGTGGAGCGGGTTCGCGAACGGTAGGTAACGTTGCCGGTATGACGGATCTCATAACTGCAACCACTACTGCAAACCCCACATTTACGATTAGTAATAGTGCATCTACAGGGACGATCACTGCTATATCGTTCAAGATAGTTACCCCAGCATTGCCATTGATTCAGATTAATAATAGTTCCAACACAGTGGCACTAGAGATTCGTGCGCCAAGTAGCGTAACCAATTCGTTTATTGGTCTGAACGCGGGACAAGCAAATAGCACGGGTAGCTTGCTTACCGCTGTCGGAAGCGGCGCTTTGCAAAGTAATACCACGGGATCCAACAACACCGCTACCGGAGCCAACGCCCTGAGTAGTAATACTGTAGGCACGAGTAATACGGCTATCGGTGCGAATGCCCTCAACAGTAACACTATCGGCGTCAACAACACGGCCGTTGGGGGTTCGTCATTGTCCAGTAACACATCTGGTATAAATAACGTTGCGACCGGTGCCAGCACCCTTGTTAATAACTCAGCGGGTTCTCGTAACGTCGCTGTTGGTACTGGAGCACTTCAGAATAACACTATAGGTACGTATAACGTTGCGCTTGGTGATGCCGGTTTGAATGTGAACAGCACTGGCTCCAACAATACAGCTCTCGGGGGTAGAGCATTGCAGAGCGTCACGACTGGTAGCGGAAACACCGCTGTCGGATATTGGGCAGGTAGTTTTGATCTAAATGGTACGTTCACCACGCTCGGTACACTCCAGAATGCGACTGCCATTGGTGCCTACACCCAGGTTCAGAAGAGTAATACCATCGTCCTAGGCAGCGTGGACAACTCAACTCAGGTGGTAGTAGGCGCCACGGTACCCGTCGGCACGAATATCTTTGGAGTATCACCTGTTGACCTTAATAGCACAACTGTAACCGCTAGTCAGACGAGCGGTTCCGGTACTATAACTGCCAGTGCTGCTATCTTCAGTGCCAGTAATGTCGGAGAGGAGCTTATTTGGGCCGACGGTAGTACCGAAACCATCACCGCGTTCACTAGTAGCACGGTTGTCACAGGCTCGAGTACTACTATAACGGAAGCATCTAGCAATTTCCGCACTCATCATATAGGCCTACAGGTGACCAACACGGGTGATGTTTACGCCCAAAATACTAGTACAACGGCGTTTAGTGTGCAGAATGCCGTGGGAACTAGTATCCTTAACATAGACACATCTACTTCCTCTTCGACGCTCAAGAGCAACTCCACCACGGCTCTTCAAATCCAAAACAGTATTGGTCAACAAATCTTTGACTTTGATACCCTCAATAAGACTTTTCAAATTGGCTCATCCCTAAACGCTACGGGCAAAATAGCATTCTTTAACTCGGTCAATAGCTTGAGCACTACGCTGAATGCCACAACCCCAACTACGGCGTCCAAAACCATCAGCTTGCCAGATGAAAACGGTACATTATGTATCCAGGGCAGTACAAGCTGTAACTTTGCACCTTCGACCGGCGGCACAGGTTACGTAAACCTTCAGGGATCCACCCCCGGCACAGCCCAAACCGGCCACTTCAACATCTCGGGTACTGGTATTATCGGTACTCAGTTGCAGGCCGGCCAGGCCGTAATCACTGGCGCAGCCAACCAGACCCAGCTTATTGTGAAGGCAAATGCTAGCCAAACGGCTGCTAATCCTCTCATTATGCTGCAGACCTCGACTGGCACGGAAATAGCGCGAATCAATGCGATAGGTTCTAATTTCTTCGCCGGTAACAGCGCGGGTGCCGTTAATAGCGGTAGCCAAAACAACGGCATAGGTAACCTCGCTCTTAATAGCAATACGAGTGGTACTGGCAACACGGCATTCGGCGACTCTGCTCTCCAGCTGAACGTAACCGGCGGAGCCAACACGGCCGTTGGTGGCTCAGCTCTCGTTACTAATACGGGCTCCAATAACACTGGTATTGGTAGCACGGCACTCCGGGACAACACAACCGGTAGTAGCAATACTGCCGTCGGTAATCAGGCGCTCTACTTTAACACTACGGGCTCCAATAACACCGGTATTGGCAATAACGCTGGCTGGTGCGACACATCCTTCATATTCTGTAGTAGTAATAACCTCCAGAATGCTACTGTCATAGGTGCCGGCACCCAAGTCCAAGCTAGCAACACAATCGTGCTGGGCAGCGTAGATACGGCAACCAGCGTCGTGATTGGTGCAACTAAGCCAGTCAGCACTAACCTATTTGGGGTTAGCCCTCTCGATACCACTGCTGGTACTGCTGGTACGGGTGGTGTTTCGAGCACAAGCGTCACCGGTATTGGTACGGCATTTGCTTCCACGATGATAGGCGAGCAAATGATCTGGGCCGACGGTCAATCAAGTACCATTGCCACCGTTTCGAGTGCTACAGCACTAACACTAAGCACGGCTGTTACAGAGGCTAACGCGAGTGCATATCGTATCCATCACATCGGTTTTCAAGTAACTAACACCGGTAACGCATATGTGCAAAATACTAGTACAACGGCGTTTAGTGTGCAAAACGCTGTCGGCACTCCATTGCTAAATGCAGATACATCCGCCAATTCGGTTACAGTTAAGGGTGGCTCATCCACCCTATTCCAAATACAAGATGCGGTTTCCAGCCAGGTACTTACCATTGATACAACGGCAGATTCTGCAAACCTAATCACTAATCCGAGCTTTGAGTCGGCCGGTACGGCTACCTGGGCGGCCAAGGCCGGCGCGACATTGGGTAGATCGACAACCCAACACTACTCTGGCACAGCCTCGATGCTAGTGACAACAACCGCAACGGCTAACGACGGGGTTAAATATCCGCTAGTTCTCGCGGCAAACACGTTCTACCAGATTTCATTTAACGCCTACGGCTCCTCGGCATTTTCGACCATGGCCTTTGGTTATTCAAGCGATGGCACGACCGAAGCTACGTATGTTACTAGCGCCCAATCGGTAGCAAGCGGCTCATGGAAGCATTACTACATGAACTTCACTACGCCAGCTACTGTTAACGCCGGTGCCTACCTGTTCGTTAAACAGACCGATGCTACCAGTCGTACATTTTATATCGATAACGTTGACGTCGATGGCATACAGTATGGTGGCCTGGCATACGCCGGATCTTACAACGATAATCGTATAAGCATTGGCGGTAATGGATCGAGCGTCACTAACCTAGGCATAGGTACTACATCACCACATGGCGCGCTTGAAATCGATCAAAAGTTCGGCCAAACTGGATTGCTTCTACAGGGTAGCGGAGACGGGGGTCTCTCAGCAGCTAACTTGTTGCAAGTAATGAATGCTAATGGATCAACAGCCATCTCATATTCAGAGCCAATAAACCGTACAATCATCCAGGGTGGAAACAGCTTCTTTAACACCGCAGCCTTGCAGGTCATAACGTCTCAGGCTGGCGCAACGGCGCTGCGTGTTTCAGGCACAACTAGCCAGACAGCGGATATTTTCCAGGTTTCAATAGACACAGGATCAACCAACAAGGTCTTCTCGGTCGGCGCCACTGGAGCGGTACTGAGCAAGAACAGCGCCAATTCTACCACGGCCTTCCAGATTCAGAATGCAGCCGGGACGGCACTCATGGTCGTAGATACAAGTACTTCCACTGTAACCTTTGGCAACGGCGGCAATACACTAACCCTAACGGCCGGTACCTTCGAACCAATTCTGGCTGGTACCGCTCAACACTCCAAGAGCATTGTCTTGACTCCAGAATATGCCGGCGCTGTGCTTGATTCTGCCGGTGACACCGCCGGGGCAACCAACTGTTCGACAAGTAACAGTGGAACAATGACAAGTGGATTCCAGACAGGCATAACCGGATTTGGCAACACCACTCAGAGCTATTACAAGTGGACGACTGCAGCAGGCACTAACCAGTGTTACGATGTGGTTGTACAGGTGCCAATTCCAAGCGATTTCTCGGCATGGGCCAGCTCGACACCCATAGCTATCAGTACCTACACGTCTAATACTACCAACGGGCTCATAAACCTAGAGGCTCGCAACACAGCGGGAACCGTCGAAACTAACTGTAACTACGTGAGCGTGACACCCGGGTCTACCACTACCTGGACGGCCAGTGGTGGGGGCTGTACTATTGCTGGAAGCTATACTGCGGGTGGCTATATGACTCTACGTGTCCGAATGACCAGCCCTGCTAGCGGCGATGTACGCATCGGTAATATAACGCTAAACTATAAGAGTAGTTTCTAACGGGATGGGCAGTAATATATATATAAGGTTAAAAAGATTGCAACGCGCAGCGCGGGTACGAGCTAGGCGTGTGGTGTTGTGGTGGCGCGTGCAAGATCAGCGCTATGGTTGGCTTTGGCGCGCCACCAACCTGGTCGCCGCCGCGCTAATATTCGTCAGTATCGCTATACCGGTATTGACGGAGATATTCCAAAGTAGCCAGTACAAGCTTTCGGCAGATACTATCAAACTAACAGGGCAGACCGATGAGGCGCTACTAGGCAAGCTGCAATACGATCCCAAGAGCCAGACCTACCAGTTCAACAAAGACGCCGTTAAAACGTACGATCCCGTAGCGGCACTGAAAAACCAAGTGGGCGGGGGAAGCAAAAAAAGCGATAGCCTGTATGCACTTGACGTGCCCCAAGACATCAAAAAAGGTGTAACCTACCACGATATCAATACGCAGCTTGGCTTTAGTCTAGTGCCGGAATTTGACGGCATGAACGGCAAGATGCAGCAGGGTCATGTGGTATTCCCGATCAACGGCGCACAAGCTGTCTATACGTTGAAAAATAACGGTCTCAAAGAAGATATAATTGTAACCAAAACGGCAAGCAATACTATGAGCTTCGCCTACAAGCTTGAGCTGCCAACAACGCTCGAGGCCAGAGTAATACCAAATAGTGGCGGCAACATCGGCATCTATTCAGCCGATCCAGCATTGTTTGGAGATATATCTTTCGGATCTTCGAAAGACCAAGCGGCCATAGAGAAAGCGCGTGAGAATGGCGCCAAATCACACTTGGTGTTTGGATTGCCAGCGCCAGTTATAAAAGTAGCTGATGGTAACTCGATTGCCGGTGCTTCGGCTAGGTTTGAGCTAAATGGCAACCGGCTTTCTGTTATTGCTACTGGCCTATCTAATCTGACAGCCCCATTTACTATCGACCCAAGTGTAGTAATAACCAGCACGGCCGACTTTCAGACGGCGGGTAATAACGAAGATAACATCGACTTTTCGACCGCCGGCCAGATCAATCGAGTTGGCCTCAAGGGCGGCGTGGTTAATACCATTGCTGCAGATACTTCTTGTGCGGTGGCGGCCACTTGGTGCTCAGTGCAAACGGGAGCTAGTGGCTACAATGGCTCCGGTGGTGCCCGTGGCAACGCTACCTTGGCCTACAACGGCTTCCTGTATTCAATTGGCGGCAACTACAACAACAATACTAACTCAATTAACACCGTCTCTTATGCCGCCCTCAATAGCTCAACCGGTACAGTCGGTGCGTGGACAGTTGGTTCTACGTTGGTTGGCACCACTGCACTGTCTCACTTCGGTAGTGCGGTGTATAACGGCTATCTGTACGTTATTGCCGGCATGACCCAGGGCGGTAACGGCACATCTAGTATCCAATATGCGTTAATTTGCACAGGTTCAAATTCTGGTATCGGGGGTTGTAGTAGTACAGCGGGCAGTGTTGGCACCTGGACGGCATCAACGACAAGTACTAACTTTGGCACGGTCGATAGCGTTGCCCAGCGCGGAGTGTTTTCGGCCGTTGCCTACAATGGCTATATGTATGCCTTCGGTGGTCTAAACGTTGGCACAAGTGCGTTCCTAAGCGATGTGCTTTATGCCCCAATTTACGGTAACGGGGATCTCGGTAGCTGGTCTACAACAACAAGCATGCCAACGGCAGGCAGCACTGTTGTGGCGGTTAGTAATGGGTATGTCTACGTTGGTTTATCGTGCGACCTAGGGAATAAGCTTACCCTTCCCAGTGGCTGCACGGCGACTACCACGCTACAAATCGGCACCATAGCTAGCAACGGCAGTATCAGTGGATGGGTCAGCGGGGGGCCAACTTTCTCTGTTTTTGGATCTAGTGCCACCAGTAGTGCGGGCATAGTAGCCGCCAATGGATACCTATATGTAGCGGGTGGGCAAGGGTACCTAGCTACAGTATCTTACGCTCCTATTTACGCTAGTGGATCGGTAGGTACTGTGTACACTACAAGCCCATTCACCGCCGGTCGGGCACAGTTTGGTATGGCCACATATAATGGCTACTTGTATGAAGTCGGTGGCTCATTAACAAGCACCACTGTTGCGTCGGATACCCAGTACGCCAAGGTTGATCAGGCTGGCACAGCGAGCGTTTATACAACCAGCGCAAATACGTTTACGACGGCTGTTCGTGGGCATCAGACAATCGCATACAATGGTTTCTTATATGTCATGGGTGGCGACAACGCGGGTGCGCCCGTAACCACCATCTACGGCGCGGCTATCAACGCCGACGGTAGTATAGGAGCGTTTACGACAACGGGGATGACCGCATTGCCGTCGGCTAGGACATTCTTCGGGGCGGCCGCTTATGAGGGTTATATGTTTATTGTTGGTGGGTGCATAGTGAACTACGGCGGTGGAACCTGTACGACTGTTACTAATGAGCTCGCCGATGTCTACTCGGCACCAATCAATTCTAACGGTACTATAGGTACCTGGACGGCTCAAACATCAATCAGCTCTGCTCGTTTTGGCCACTCTGTAGTTGCCTACAATGGCTATTTATACTCGTTAGGCGGTGTGAACACTGCTGCCTTCCAAAACGATGTTCAGTACCATGCTATCGGTGCGTCGGGAGCCATAAGTGGCGCATGGACTACATCAGCTCAGACACTACCAGCTGCCCAAGCAATGTTCGGGGCTGCCGTAAATGGCGGGGTGTTATATGTAGCTGGGGGGTGTACGGTTGCCCCAACCACTTGTACGACGACTGTAGCGACTGTGGCTTATGCGTCGATCGGTACGGCGGGAGACCTAAGCGGCGCATTTACATCTACCACGGCCTTCACGACTGCTCGCAGTAACCTCGGCATGGTCATTGTAAACGGTTATATGTACATAACAGGTGGTCGAACCAATGCGACGCTATATAATGACACCCAATTTGCGCCCATTAATACCAATGGCTCAGTCGGTACATGGGCAACCAGTGCGGTTTCGACACTGTCATCAGCCCGGTGGGGCTTCGGTGTAGCTGCCTACAATAGCAATATATACGTAACGGGTGGCCGAACCGCTAGCTACGCTAACGACGTTCAATATGCCCAGGTAAACAATGGCGGTCCTGGTAATGTAGGTGTCGGCTGGACATCTATGATTACTCCCTTTACAACTGCTCGGGCATTTCACGCAACAGTCGCTTACAATAATTTCATATATGTCATTGCTGGATACAACGGTGCCCCATTAAGCGATATTCAGTATGCCCCGATTAACGGCGGTGGAAGTATCGGCACTTGGGCTTCCACGACCAGTCTTCCCGCGGCTCGGTATGCCTTTGCTGCGTTCGCATATAACGGCTATATGTATGAGGTGGGTGGGTATGATGGGGCAAGCGCCTATAACACCGTTCAATATGCTCTCATCTGTACAGGTAACAACAGCGGATATGGTGGCTGTGGAGCTACAGCAGGCACACTTGGTACCTGGGTTACAAACGCAACCACTTTTGCTGGCGGTGGGCGTTTCTACCTGGGGTCTACAACCTATAACGGTTACATATATGTAGTCGGAGGCGCCACTGGTGTTAGTAATAACGACGTCCAATACGCCAAGATTAATGGTGATGGTAGTATCGGTAGCTGGGCCACCACAACTAGTTTTACCACTGCCCGCTACGCTCTTACTACAGTTGCTTTCAATGGGTATCTGTATATGATGGGTGGTTACGACAATGTGTCTTATTACAAAGACGTCCAATATGCCCCCATTAACAGTAATGGAACGGTCGGAACTTGGGTAGCTACGACAAACATGCCGGCTACCCGCGCGTACTCTTCAACCTCTGTTTATAATGGCTTTATGTATATAGATGGTGGCTACAACGGCACATATCTGAACGACGTCCAATATGCCCCCATTAACAGTAATGGAGCAATTGGTACGTGGACTCCTACTACTGTTTTAACATCGGCGCGAATGTATCCAGGATCGTTAGTCTACGACGGGTTTCTATATGCACTCGGTGGTGCCACGAGTGGAGGCTATATAACCGCGACCCAGTATGTTCCACTCAACAGCATAACGAGGGTAGGTCATTATTCGAAGCTCATAGACCTAGGAAGCCAACAAAATGTGACGAGTATCACCTATAATGGTGTTCCACTTGGTGTCGGCGGCTCGATATATTATAAAACGGCCGGATCAAGCGGTGTGTTTGGTTCGTCTAATCTGGCAAATACTATCGGCGGCGGCGGCGGATGTTACGGTAATACTCAAAACACTCGATATGTCCTTATATCTATTACGCTTGATGATTCGCTCGGTGGTGGTACAGGAGGCTCGTTCCCAGATACGAACGGCACAAATGCAAATGTCACTGACTTTACGGTGTTGTATTACCCGACGCACCCACAGCCGAATATTCGATTACGGGCTGGTCAGACGCTGCAAACTGGCATCCTGTCGCCCCTAGACACTTGCGGCCCATAGTAGCTTTATATAACTAGCAGTATAAAGCTAGCTATCAGGAGTATTTACGGGGTGGGCTTATTCTGGTACGCTTAAGGTAAAGCGAGGGAAAACATAGACGTGGCGGAAATAATTGCGGTGACAAACCAGAAGGGTGGGGTGGGTAAGACTACGACCGCCGTTAATCTGGCTGCTCAGCTAGCTACGACTAAACGCAAAGTGTTGCTTGTGGATCTGGATCCACAAGGCAATGCTACGAGTAGTCTCGGAATTGATAAGGCTCAACTACCGGCAACATTGTACGACGTATTGATTGGCAGCACTGGCTTGGATAAGATTGTCTTGCCGTGCAATGTTAAGAATTTGTTTGTTTTGCCATCTAATGCCAATCTAGCCGGTGCTGAGATAGATTTGGTAAATGTTCCGGAGCGTGAAAGTCGGCTGGCAAAGTTGTTACAACAAGTTCGAGTCGACGTTGTGATCATAGATTGCCCACCTGCGCTGGGCCTGTTGACTATAAATGCGTTGGTAGCGGCCAATAAAGTTCTTATACCGGTGCAATCGGAGTATTTCGCGCTTGAGGGGCTGGGTCAGCTACTCAACACGATCCAACTAGTGCGACAACATCTAAATCCGCACCTTGAAATCCTTGGCGTCGTACTCACTATGTTTAACAAGCGGACGGTGCTGGCCGAACAGGTGTACAATGAAGTACAGCAACACTTTGGTGAGAAGGTGTTTAAAACAGTCATTCCACGTAATGTGCGATTAGCTGAAGCGCCAAGTTTTGGTAAGACCATTTTCGAACACGATAAATGGTCGCGAGGTGCCAGGGCGTATAAACATTTAGCCGAGGAGGTAGTAAAACGTGTCAGTCTATAGACTACGTAGCGAATCAACAGACCGTCCGGCAAAGCCGGCCGCTTCGCTGATTCTGGCAGCGCCCTGCGGTGTTGCCGTACAAACTACTCGTTCACCATATGCAAATACGGCTCACTCCGTGGCTTCCACAGCGCCTTGCAGTCCATCTGCTTACGTAGCCTACGAGTCGTATGCAGGAGAAAAATATGAATAACAACAGGGGCCTTGGTAAGGGATTTGACTCGCTTATACCGCAGGGGTTCGATACTAGTATCTTGGTTGATGCCGGTGAGCGTGTGCAAAAAATTGCTGTTGAACTGCTAGAGCCAAACCCGGATCAGCCGCGTACTATTTTCGATGACGGGGCATTGGCTGAATTGGCGCAATCTATAGTGGAGCACGGGATAATCCAGCCGCTTGTAGCCAGCCCTAACGGCGAGAAATATTACATTATCGCTGGTGAACGACGTTGGCGAGCCGCCCAAAAGGCTGGACTGAAGACAGTCCCAGTTATTGTTAGAACTAGTAAAGAACTAGAGCGCCTAGAGTTGGCGCTAATAGAAAACGTTCAACGTGTTGATTTATCCTCGCTCGAGCAAGCCGTTTCAATCGAACGCCTGCATCAGCAGTTCAGTATGACTTACAACCAAATAGGTAAACGTCTAGGCAAGGCCACCCCGACGGTTATCAATATTGTTCGTTTATTGCAGTTACCCGATAGCGCTAGAAAGGCCCTTGAGGCTGGCAAGATCAGCGATGGACATGCTCGCCAAATATTGGCGCTTAAGGATATGCCAGATAAGCAGGCAGAACTCCTGCAGCTAATCATCCGGCATCAGTGGACGGTACGCCAAACCGAACGCTACGTGACGAGCCACAAACAGGGAGTGCACGATTCTAAAGAAGTTAAAGAGCGCGTTAAAACCGAAACGCCAGCAACTAAAGCCCTTGGCAAACGCTTAGGAACCGCCGTGCATGTCAAACGCATGGCGCATGGCGGTCGGCTCGAGATTACGTTCAAGACAGACGAAGAGCTAGACGCAATTATTCAGAAAATTGGCTAGAAGCGTTTGGCTTCAGACAGAGGCAGAACACGTACGACAAGCTTGCCGACGATCTGTTCAGTATTTATCGGTCCAAATACTCGTGAATCTAATGAATTACCCCGATTGTCACCGCAAACGTATACCTGATCCTTGCCGAGCAAGAGGTCTACATTGCCTGATGTTGTAGGGATGTGTCGGCCACCTTCACCGTAAGGTAGAGACACATCGGGTGCAAAGCCAGTCGGGTTGGCGCTATTGTAAATAGTTATTGTGCCATCTTTGATAACAATACGATCACCCGGCAGGCCTATGACACGCTTTATTAGTTGTTTCGAGTCAGTATTTTGACCCAGGTTTGTTAGCCCAGTTTCGTTAAATATAATAACGTCGCCGCGCTTGGGAACGTAGCCATGGCCGGTGACACGAGCCCATGTACGGGGTAACTTCCAAACTATCAGACGATCGTTGTTGGATAGGGTTGTTTGCATACTGGCGCCGTCAACCTGATACGACTGAAACACGTAGACGGTGAGCAATACGGCAATTAACGGCGCGATTAGTAGGATCGCTAAGGTTGCCAAGAAGCTTTTTACGCGTTGTTTGGTCGTGTTTACCTCTGGTGTTGTGGCGGGTGTCTGATTTGTCATAAGAGGTGATGGTTCGGTTGGATTGGTGGCAGGCGGTGTCGCTAGCGGTGCGTTTTCGTCATTCATCATGATAACTATATACGATTTGTAACGCTGGGACTAATAAATTTTGGCTAGTTTACTGGTAGTTGGCGAGACGGTATACTGGTACGGAGTAGCTTATGGATAGTTCAAGATACAAACCGTTAAAAAATGGCCGCTCACTGCGTTCTCGATCAGTCGATGGGTTTGTTGTGCCGAGGCGTGGTAGTTCAGCTACCCATAGCCAGCAACCCGCATTGCCAACTAGTCCATCAACACACAGAAAACTACCGAGCTTACTAAACCAAAACATACCTAATCGCGCCTATCCAAAGTATATCGAGCCCCGTCGTCCGCTGCGGCCAGTCAAGCGACGTCACATTGTTCGCACCTGGACGCTGCGTTTCGCCAGTGTCCTGATAGTGGCATTCCTGGCAACCGGTGGTTTCCTGTCCTGGAGAGGGTACAGTAGTGTGCACAGGGTGTTTCGGGGCAGCACAACTGTAGCTGCCTTGGCTAGCGACCACGTTAATCCTGATTTATTGAATGGCGAAGGAGATGGCCGGGTGAATATATTGTTGCTTGGTATTGGTGGTGCTGGGCACGACGGTCCCGATTTGACAGATACCATGCTCGTCCTAAGCGTTGATCCGGTTAATCACACGGCGGCGCTGCTTAGTATACCTCGGGATCTGTGGGTAAAGATGCCAACCAACTTCTTCGGCAACTATCAAAAGATCAATGCCGCCTACGAGAGCGCAAAATACAGTTATATAGGTAAACTAGACGCTTCAAATAGTAATGAAAAGGCTCTGCGCGCTGGTTTTGCTGCTGACGATGCGCTGATTAAGCAAATCCTCGGTATAAACATAAACTATCATATGCTGGTTGATTTTCAGGCATTTCGGCAAGCAATCGATACTGTAGGTGGTGTACCCGTCGATGTTAAAAGCCAATTATATGATCCAACCATGGCCTGGGAGAACCACAACAACCCAGTATTGGCAGCTGCAGGTTTGCAGGATATGGACGGCAAAGAGGCTCTTTTATATGCTCGCTCCCGCGAAACGAGCTCTGACTTTGCGCGAACCGAGCGACAGCGACAAATACTTTTAGCACTAAAAGATAAAGTACTGAGCGCCGGGACTCTGAGTAACCCAGCCAAAATAGATAGCCTACTCAATGCTTTCGGCAACAACCTTTATTCAGATCTGAGCACTAAAGGTGCCCAACGGCTCTATACGATAATGAAGCAGATCGACAATGGAGACATTAAGTCCATCGGCCTGGCTGATCCGCCCAACAACTTTGTGACGACTGACCATATCGGCAATATATCGGTTGTCCGTCCCCGAAGTGGCTTTAATAATTACGTAGAAATCCAGAAATATGTCCGCAGCCAGCTCAAAGATGGCTATATTCTAAAAGAAAATGCAGCGATTACCGTCGTGAACGGATCAGCTACGCCGTCCACAACTCAAGCTGTCGCTGCCGATCTGAAGCTATACGGTTATAATGTGACAAACGTGATTACTACCGAACACGCGTTTAGTAGTCAGAATACATCTGTCGTTGATCTGAGCCAGGGTAAAAACCCGTACTCAAAGCGCTATCTTGAAGAACGATACCACACCAAGGCGGTCACGAAGTTGCCAAGCGGTATTGCCGTACAGCCAGACAGTGCGAAGTTTGTTATAATACAAGGCCAGGATGAAGTCTCTAATAACTAAATTCAAGCCCAGCCGCGGTTTCTCGCAAATCGTTCACTTTGGTTACAATGTATCTTTGCCATTACTGGTCTTTTTGTTGGTTAGAATTGATTTTATACAATTGGCGCTAAGTGTCATTTTACTGAGCAAGTGGCGCATGTTTGCTGTACGGCCTCGTTTTTGGCTGGCCAATGTTAGGGCTAACGCCATAGATGTAACAATAGGACTGTCAGCATTGGCGTTCACAGTAGCCACAGGTAGTGAATTATTACAGATTGTCTGGGCTCTTCTTTGGGCTGGCTGGCTAATATTTATCAAGCCAAAAACAAGCGTTCTCATGATATCGGTTCAGGCTCTGATAGGGTTTGTTGCTGGTTTGCTAGCTCTGTTCTTAGCTTGGGACCATGGCCCACTGGCAGGACTAGTTTTGATTACGGGTGCTCTCTGCTTTTTCGCGGCACACCACTTCTTCGATAGCTTCGAAGAACCATACTCCAGATTACTCGCTTTCGTTTGGGGATATTTTGGGGCGGCGCTTACCTGGGTGCTTGGACATTGGCTATTATTCTACGGAATTGTCGCCCAGCCAGCGTTATTACTAATCTCTCTCGGATTTGGTTTGGGTGCTTTGTATTACCTTGATCACTTCGATCGTCTAACAGTTAATATTCAACGGCAGTTTATATTTATTATGGTCATCGTCGTGCTGGTGGTATTGACGTTCTCTGACTGGGGCGACAAAATTATAAAGGGCTAAAAATATAGGGGTGGTTTATGGTAGATGATGGTAATACGAGTGTCGCAAAGGATGAAAAGGGAAAAGAAACAACTACGTCCGCAGCAACTGATGCTGTACCCGTAGTTGAACCACTAGCTCGGACAAGTGAACATCGGCGTGCGAAGCCACTTACGGCAGTACTATTCCTAATCGTTACTCTAGCTTTGGGGTTCTTTGGCGGCTGGCTCGGTTCGGCTAGTCATGAATATCAAAGAGCAACAGTTCAGACGCAAAAGGTAGTACTGAGCAACGAAGGCAGAATTGTGAGTAGCATCGCCAAAAACGTTGGGCAGAGTGTGGTTTCGGTTAACGTTACTAGCCAGACGGCCACTGGAGGCTTTGGGTTATTTGGGGGTGGTGGTTCCGAAAAGAGTGCGGGTACGGGTATTATTCTGACACCCGATGGTTTAATTGTTACGAACCGGCACGTAGTGCCTAGCGGCACAACTAGCGTGAGCGTAACGCTTGCAGATGGCACGCAGTACGACGATGTGCGAGTTGTAGGTCGAACCGGTAACAGCGATAGCCTTGATGTGGCGTTTTTGAAGATCCAAGACACAAAGGGTAAAAAACTTGTTCCCGCCAGTATAGGGGATTCGAGTAAAGTGGCCGTTGGCGACCCAGTCGTCGCTATTGGCAATGCGCTTGGCCAGTTTCAGAACACCGTCACCGCAGGGATAATCTCTGGCTATGGCCGTAGTCTTCAGGCTAGTAATAGCTCGGGAACCAACAGCGAAAATCTGGACGATTTATTCCAAACCGATGCGGCCATAAACGAAGGTAATTCTGGCGGACCACTCGTAAATCTTGAAGGACAAGTCATAGGTATTAATACGGCCATTGCCAGTGGCTCTCAGAGCATCGGTTTTGCTATACCTATTAACGATGTAGCAGGACTCATCGATAGTGTTAAGCAAACAGGCAAGTTACAGCGCCCGTACTTAGGTGTTATATATGTGCCATTAACTAGTGATGTGGCTCAACAATATGCACTTAGCATAGACCGTGGTGCCTATATACCGAAGCCCAGTGAAATCAATCAAAAAAGTGTGCTCAGTGGTGGTCCGGCCGAGAAGGCTGGAGTCAAAGCTGGCGACATCATAGCTAAAGTAGACGGTACGACAATTGATCAAGCCACGAGTCTGACTTCAGTGCTCGATAAGCACAAAGTTGGCGACACAATTAATCTGACAGTTATTCGTGCAGGTAAAACCCTTAATATCAGTGTTACATTGGGCGCTGCGCCTACAAACTAGAGACGCTCAAAAACCTGGATAAAGTCATCAGTTTTTTGTAGCTTGTAGCCAGCAGATTTTGCAATTCCGGCAAGTGCCTCATGCTGAGGCGGTAATGCTTCGCTTAAAACAAACAACGGTTTTTTCTGTAAATCGACTATTTGCACAAAAAGCTGTCTATAAATTTCGAGCCCATCGGGTCCACCAAAGATAGCGATGCGTGGTTCACTCATTGCTGCAGTGTTTATCTGAAAATCATCTGGTACATAGGGCAGGTTACAGAGCAAAATGTCATAGCTCTTAGGTGATGATGCCAGTAGATTGCTCTCGATAACGTTTACGGTTATTGCGTGATTAACAACGTTCTTTTTGGCCATCTCCATGGCCGCCATGTCTATTTCTAGCAGGTCAACAGTGGCATTTGGAAGCTCCAGTTTTGTCGTAATACCTAGCGCACCACTGCCTGTCCCGACGTCTGCGATGTGTACATTTTTGGCTTTAACGGCAGGCAAATGCAGTAGTAAATCAATCATAGTTTCGGATTCGGGTCGGGGCTCTAAAACGGCCGGGCTAACTAAAAACTCGCGGCCGTAAAACTCGGTTTTGCCTCTGATGTAAGCCAGCGGCGTATGTAAGACACGTTGAGCAACTTTATTATTCAATGCATTAATCACGCTAGTCGGTAGTTCGTATTCTGGATGCGCCAAAAGCCACGAACGATCTTTACCGGTCTCGTCTTCTAGAAGCACTAACGCATCGAGCCGTGCGGTAGCTATGTTTGCCGCGGCGAGTTTTTGCTGAGCAGCTTTAAGCCACTTATTGCACGTTTGAGATGAGTTGGCGTTCATATGTTTGAAGCTGTTCGACGAGGTCATCGATTTCGCCGTTTAGGGCACCGGGTATATTGCTGCGACTGTAGCCAATGCGGTGATCAGTGATGCGATCTTGCGGGAAGTTGTAGGTACGGATTTTTTCGGAGCGATCACCAGAACCGATGAGTGACTTGCGAGTTTCGCTGAGTTGTTTTTGCTCTTCCTCTATCTTTATAGCAAGCAAGCGAGAGCGTAGTACGCTCATGGCTTTGGCTTTGTTTTTGATTTGGGATTTTTCGTCTTGATTAGCAACAACTAAGCCACTAGGAATGTGAGTGATACGTACAGCCGAATCGGTGGTATTGACGCTCTGGCCACCGTGGCCACCACTACGAAAAACATCTATACGTAGATCGCTCGGACTGATTTCTATATCTGTTTCTTCGGCTTCAGGCAATACGGAGACGGTGATGGTGCTGGTGTGGATACGGCCTTGGCTTTCAGTAGAGGGTACGCGCTGCACTCGGTGTACGCCAGCCTCGAATTTCAGCTGCTTATATATGTCATCGCCGCGAATAGCGAAGATAATCTCTTTGAAACCACCGACCTCGCTTGGGCTTTCGGATATCAGTTCGACTTTGTAATTGTGGCGCTCGCACCACCGGGTGTACATACGGTACAAATCGGCCGCGAATAAACTAGCTTCGTCGCCGCCGGCAGCAGCGCGGATTTCGACGATAGCATCACGCTCGTCGTTGGGATCTTTAGGGGTCAAAGCTTCGTTTAGGCGCTCTTCGTTGGTTTGCAGTTTTGCTGCGGTTTCATCAAGTTCGGTGGCGGCCATCGCCTGTAACTCGGAGTCGCTGCTATCCTGGAGATCTTCCGCATCTTTTTTATTCTTTAGAAGTTTGGCGCGCTCATCAAACAGACTCAAGATGTCTTCTAGCTGCTTTTGGCGACGGGCAAGTTTAGGATAATTTTTGTCACTAAAAATAGACGGGTCTTGGAGTTTGGTCGCAAGAGCTTGTAGTTCCTGTCGTAAATTCGCTTCTTTTTTGTCCATGGTAGTTTCTCTTAGGCTTCAGTGTATACGAAAAACCACTCGAACTAATAGTAATTCGAACGGTTAAATAGGTGACGTAGCTACTTGGCGGCTTTTTCGATGTCGGCTTTTTCGACTTTGGCGGCCTTGCGGGCGGCAACTTTTTTGGCTGCGGCGGTGCGCTTTTCTTTGGCGGCCTGACCGGCAGCGGCGCGAGCCTTAAACTTATCAACGCGGCCTTCTATGTCGAGCACGCGCTCTTCCCCAGTAAAGAAGGGGTGTGAACTGCTAGAAATGTGTACTTTGACGAGTGGATACTCGGCGCCATCAAGCTTGATAGTTTCTTCGGTAGCAACAGTCGAACGGGTCAGGTAGGTCGTGCCGTTATTGAGGTCTTGGAAGACAACCTCACGATAATTCTTTGGATGTAGTTCTTTCTTCATAATCAGAGCTGGATTATACACATCTGTTAGCCATTGGTCAACCCTCCGAAACTACTATTGCTTGCAAAACCTCAGCTACGTCGGCAGAATAGACACCAACTTATGAAAGATACCATCAGATTTGGCTTGAGTGGTAACCCTAGATCGATGCTGAGCGTCAATATACCGACGGTCGTGCTAGAGAGGATGGATGCAGGTGGGGCGGCTTTCAAGCTGCCAAAGTCACAACGAGCACGGGCACATTCGCCACTAATTTTTGAGCAAGGAACTGAAGGTGGATTACAGGCCACCGTACTAAACCGGCGTATCGGGAGGTTGGCTCCCGAATATAAATATAATGCCCTCAGGCAAGTTGTTTCGTTTATCGAGAAGCTCAGCGCGTGGACTGACAGGGATGAAAGAGACCCGGCAATCGACATTGATGTTGGCAGTTTGCCTATCAATAAAGGCGAGCGATATGGCCTAGACATGACAATTGCCTGGCCAGATATAGAGGGTGGAACGCTTTCTCGACTGGCTACTACCGCTATGATCGGTGTTGCTACAGACTTGCGTTATTTTCGTGATGTCGAACCAGGTCGGCAGGGATACTCCAATTTTTTGCGAGAAACGGTGGGCGCGGTGGTTGAGCGTGAAGATGGGGTACAGATTATTGCGCTAGCGGGCGGTAGTAGTACGGTCGATACGGACGGGGACTACCATAGGCCTGACAAGCCTCAGTTCGAAGTGTACGGACACAATCTATATAGTAACGAGATGCAGCTCATCTGTATGGTTGGCGGAGTGGCAATCGCGCATGCCGACGAGCTTGTATAAGCGCCGTGCATCTGTTAGAATGGGCAGGTCAATTAATGAAGCAGGTTGGGAAAATATCCTCCTAAGCGTTTCCGTGTAGGGACGTTCGGGTAACCCAGTCGAAGAAGAAAGGATCATAAACTATGGCGACAGAAGTCGACATCAAACAACTATTAGAAGCGGGGGCGCATTTCGGTCACAAGACCGAGCGTTGGCACCCAAAAATGGCGCAATACATCCACAGCAAACGTGGCGGTAGCCATATAATCGACCTGACAAAAACGGTTGAAAAGCTGGAAGAGGCACTGAATTTCTTGCAAGAAGTGGCCAGTAAAGACAAGCAGATTTTGTTTGTCGGCACCAAGCGCCAAGCGCAAGATATCGTCAAGAAACTAGCCGAAGACACCAAACAGCCGTTTGTAACGGAGCGTTGGCTCGGCGGCATGCTGACCAACTGGAATACCATCAATGGCCGTATCAAGCACTTGGTTGATCTGGAAAACAAGATGGCTTCCGGTGAGCTAGCCAACAAATATAACAAGCTCGAAGTCCAGCGTTTCCAAGAGGAAATCGATGAAATGAACCGCATCTACGGCGGCATCAAAGAGCTGAATGCTAAGCCTGGCGCGGTTGTAATTTTTGACGTACTCGAAGACGTAAACGCAGTACGTGAAGCACGTAAATTAGGTTTACCGATCGTGGCGCTCATCGACACGAATGCCAACCCAGCAGAAGCCGACTACCCAATTCCTTGCAACGATGACGCTATCAAGACCATTCAGCTATTGGCTGATTACTTTAGGAGTGCCGTCGAACAGGGCAAAGCCAAAACCAAGAAAGTGGAAGCCGACAAGGAGGCCAAGTAAATGGCAAGCATCGAAGACATTAAGCGTTTGCGTGAGCTAACCGGCGTTGGTATGACCGATGCCAAAAAAGCTCTAGATGAATCAAATGGCGATTTCGATAAAGCGCTGACTGAAATGCGCAAAAAGGGTCTGACCAAGGCTGAAAAGCGTGGCGAACGCGAGGCGCGTGCCGGCGTGATAGGCACCTATAACCACGATAATCGTATAGGCGTGTTGGTTGAGATTAACTGCGAGACTGACTTTGTGGCACGCAACGAGATCTTTACCAACCTAGTAAAAGACGTGGCTATGCATGTTGCCGCTTCGGCTCCGCAGTACGTTAGCATCGATGAAGTGCCGGTAGAAGACCGCGAGCGTGTAGCTGCTGAATTCAAAGAAAAAGCACTAGGCGAAGGCAAGCCAGCCGATATGGTCGAAAAGATTGTCGAAGGCCAGATCAAGAAGTATTTTGCTGAGCGCTGCTTACTTGACCAGCCATTTGTAAAGAACCCCGACCAGACCGTCGGCGATTACGTAAAAGACCACAACGCTCGTTTAGGCGAAAATATCGTGGTGCGTCGCTTCGCCCGCCTAGCTCTCGGCGAAATAGCCTAAGAGGTGTCCTTAGTAAAAGAGCCGGTTCGACCGGCTCTTTTTGTTTGATGACGCAAAGTACTTGCATAGCGCGATATAATATAAAGATAGTAATAACGCTAAAATAAAAAAGGACAGTAGGATGACTCACCATATTCGAACACTTGACACGGTAGAGCTGTTGGCCTTGGCTGATTTCTCGCCTAACCCATTGACGAAGCAGGCAGTGGGGCGTCTCGAAACACCTGAAGAAATTATAGTCGTGGAAACTGGGCGCCTCGATCCAGAAAGAGTCGATCGTGTTATGGAGGAATTAGCTCGCCTGAGTATCTTCGGCGCGGTGTAGGAAATTACGGAACAGGTCAGCCCCGTAGTATGTCGGCCTGTTTTTTGTATAATGAGAACTGAATAAAGGAGTTTTGATGAACCCAAACCAAGTTGTTGAGGATACTAAGCGTAAATTTGCTAGTGCTTTAGAGCATTTTCATGATGAATTAAAGAAGCTACGGACCGGTCGGGCACACCCCAGCATGCTAGACGGAGTAATGGTAGAGGCCTATGGTACCCAGATGCCGTTAAATCAAGCGGCGACTATAACTGCTCCCGAGGGGCAATTACTGCAAATATCGCCCTTCGATCCAAATAACATCCAGGCGATTGCTAGTGCGATTCGCGACAATCCGTCACTTGGACTAAACCCCAGTGACGATGGTCGTGTGGTGAGGGTGCCGATTCCAGCTCTGAACGAAGAACGCCGCCGCGAGATTGTCAAACAGTTAGGCGCAAAGCAAGAAGAGGCGATGATCGGCTTGCGTAATATTCGTCGTGATGCGTTGGATGTTGTTGACCGGGCTAAAAAGGATAAGACAGTAGGCGAAGACGATGCCAAACGACTTGAAAAACAGGTCGATGACGCCATGAACGAGACGCGTGATCACATAGAAGTGGCCGCCAAGACTAAAGAACAAGAAATAATGACCGTCTAGCTGGTCGGTTTGTTACAATAGAATCATAAATGGGTAAATCAAACGTACCTGCCGTACCGCGGCACTTGGGGATTATACTCGATGGCAATCGTCGTTGGGCGCGGGAGCATGATTTGTCGATATACGAGGGTCACAAGGCAGGTTATCGCAACATGGAGACTATCCTTGATGCGGCGCTTGACAGAGGTGTGGAGTGTGTTTCGGTGTACGCTTTTTCGACCGAGAACTGGAGTCGGTCGGCCGACGAAGTGAAACAACTCATGAAGCTGTTCTTGTGGATTTTTAAGCATGAGCTGGGAAATTTGAAGCGTCATGGTGTACGAGTGCACGTGCTGGGTAATAAGTTACGCATCGGCAAGGCACTGGTTCGGGCTATCCACCAGGCCGAGGATGAAACCAAAGATAATACACGTGGCACGTTACTGTTCTGCTTGGATTATGGCGGCCAACAGGAGATAGTCGAAGCTATGAAACAGCTTGTTATAGAAGGTACGGATCCTTCCGAACTGACCGCCGAGCGTATATCGGCACAGCTGCATGCCAATGGGGTGCCACCACTAGATCTTATTATTCGAACTTCAGGTGAACAGCGGTTAAGCAATTTCATGCTTTGGGAGGCAGCCTACAGCGAGCTGATGTTCACACCAACCAAGTGGCCTGATTTTTCGGTTGCCGAACTAGACGAAATGCTTGAAGTTTATGCCAATCGCTCAAGGAGGTTTGGTAAATAATGGGGGTGGTCTTGCTTGTAATCGGTCTTATTTTATTCATCGGTTTGGTGGTGGTGCACGAATTTGGGCACTTTATAGTTGCTCGTCGCAACGGTGTAGAAGTAGAAGAGTTTGGACTATTCTTCCCACCGCGGCTTTGGAAAAAACGCATGAAAGGCGGCTATGATTTTACGATCAACTTGTTGCCGCTGGGGGGCTTCGTAAAGCTCAAGGGCGAACACGATGCCGACAAAGAAAAGGGTAGCTTTGGTGCGGCCACGACCAAAACGAAGGTAAAAATCATGCTGGCAGGCGTGGGCATGAATTTGCTGGCGGCGCTAGTGTTATTTACCATTCTTGGCTGGGTCGGTATGCCCAAGCTCATCAACAACCAGTTTGCGGTCAAGAACGATACCAAAATTGTTAAAAACGATGTCCTAATTGGCTACATCGAGCCAGACTCACCAGCCGCAAAGGCGGGTCTGTTAGCGCGAGATAAGATCATCTCTGTTGGGGCACCAGGTACCAAGGGAACGGTAGTAAAAAGTGCCGACCAGTTACCAGGCATTACCAGGCAATTCGCCGGCAAACCGGCACAGCTTAAGTACATACGAAATGGTAAACAGCATATCGTGACGGTGACACTTCGAACTGCTAAGGTTGTACAGGCTAGCCAGAAAACTGATAACCCCAAAGGTTATATGGGTGTTGAGCCGACGGAATATTCTATACAGCGTTCTACTTGGTCAGCACCAGTGGTTGCCGTAGGTCTGAGTGCTCAGTTGACGGGATTGACGTTTCAAGGCCTTGGGCACGCGTTAGCTGGCCTGGGGGGTATTATCGCGGGAACATTCACCGGCAATCATACAGCCCGCGAAAATGCCCAGACGACGGCGAGCAGCCAAGTCTCCGGTCCAGTCGGCATATTCGTAATACTAAAAGATGGCAGTCTACTGGGGTATCAGTTTATGTTGATGATTATCGCCATCATATCGCTCACTCTGGCGATCATGAACGTTCTGCCCATTCCGGCACTTGATGGTGGTCGGTTATTCATCTTGCTATTGTCGCGAGTGCTTCGTAGACAGATATCACAGAAAATGGAAGAGGCGATTTACGGCGTTGGATTCCTGGTTCTCATATCATTAATTATTGCGATCACGATTGTCGATGTTAGACGATTCTTCTAAGCCACCTGAAGCATCGACCAGGATTACATGGGGTCCATGGCTTGGGGTGATTTACGCCGTGGCGATATTTTTGGCCGCTCAAGTTCTGGCGAGCTTTATAGTGGCTATTTATCCTTACACCAGGGGTTGGTCGAGTGCCCATATTGAGTCATGGCTGTCCAGCTCGACTTTCGCTCAGTTCTGGTATGTTCTGTTCGCCGAGGCTTTGACGTTCGGCGGTATCTTTATCTTTTTACGTTACCGAAAGAGCTCGCTGCGAGCAATTGGCTGGCGGGGTCTAAAGCTAAAAGACGTCGCCTATGCGCTGGTCGGATTCGGGGTATATTTTGTGTTGTATGCTGGGCTACTGACTGTACTGGCCCACCTCATTCCAAGGTTGAATATAAATCAACACCAAGACCTTGGATTTAGTAACACGGTGGGTGGTATCGAGCTGGTGGCGACGTTCGTGAGTTTGGTGGTTTTGCCACCACTGGTAGAAGAAACGGTATTTCGTGGTTTTCTGTACAGCGGGCTCAAAAATAAACTTCCTGTCATATGGGCGGCCATAATCACTAGTTTGCTTTTTGCGAGCGCTCATCTGCAATTCGGTAATGGTAAACCTTTGCTTTGGGTGGCTGCCGTAGATACCTTCACGCTCTCGCTGGTACTCTGTTATTTGCGCGACAAAACGGGTGGCCTGTGGGCTGGAATAGGTGTGCACGCCCTTAAAAATGGCATTGCATTCGTAAGTCTATTTCTCCTACACGTAAGATAAGGTACAATTGAGTGCAATGAAACTGACGGAGTTGATTACCAAGACCAGTAAAACGGTGCCTGCTGACGAGACGGCCAAAAATGCCCAGCTGCTCATTCAGGCGGGCTTTGTGCACAAAGAAATGGCGGGCGTCTATGCCTACTTGCCGCTTGGTCTGCGCGTGCTCGAAAACATCAAGCAAATCGTGCGCGAAGAGATGAACGCCATCGGTGGGCAAGAGGTGATGATGACCGCGCTGCAACCACGCGAGCTTTTCGAGAAGACCAACCGTTGGGACGACAAGGTTGTCGATAACTGGTTCAAGACGGCATTGAAGAGCGGCACTGAGCTTGGTTTGGGTCTGACGCACGAAGAACCTATCGTCGACGCGCTGAAAGACTACATAAGTTCGTACAAAGATTATCCGGTGTTGGTGTACCAGATCCAGAGTAAATTCCGCAATGAGCTTAGGGCGAAGAGCGGGCTGCTTCGTGGCCGAGAATTTGTGATGAAAGACATGTACAGCTTCGCCCGAACTCAAAAAGAACACGACGAGTTATACGAAAAGGTCGCTGCCGCGTACGTGAAGGTGTACGATCGGCTCGGCATCGGCGCCACGACGTATCGGACTGCGGCCGACGGCGGTTACTTTACCGAGCGTTTCAGCGATGAGTATCAGACATTGAGCGATATCGGCGAAGACACGATTTACGTTGATGAAGCCAAAAAACTGGCCATCAACAAAGAGATCTACACGGACGAGAACCTGGCCAAACTCGGCCTCAAAAAAGAGGATTTGAAGGAGAAGAAAGGCGTTGAAGTGGGCAATATCTTTCCACTTGAAACCAAATATACCGACGGATTGGAGGTGTACTACACCGATGAACAGGGCCAACAGCAATCGATTATCATGGGCTGCTATGGGATAGGTATCAGTCGTTTGGTGGGTGTGTTGGCTGAACATTTCTCTGATGATAAGGGTTTGGTCTGGCCCGAAAACGTGGCGCCGGCGCGGGTGTACATTGCCCGACTCGGTGTCGAGGGTACTGTGGTGGCGCAGGCTGATGCCCTCTACGACGAGCTTACCAAGGCGGGCGTAGCCGTACTGTATGACGACCGCGATGTGCGGCCGGGCGAGAAATTCGTCGACGCCGACCTTATGGGTATCCCGTACCGCGTTGTAGTAAGCGAAAAGACGGTAGCTGCAAATAAATTTGAATGCAAAAAGCGTACCGAAACAGAGAGCAAGCTGTTAGACGAAGAAAGTCTGATAAAACAATTGACCCGGACAGCTGATTAAGTGCTATACTAGCTGTCCGACTAACAATTAGGGCGTCAAAAAACCTAGATTTTACCGAAAAGGAGTACCGAACATGAAAAAGCAATTTCATCTGACACAAGGCGGTGTAAACGAGCTCAAGACAGAACTTGATCAGCTTGTATCGCTGCGCGCGGAACTAGCAGATAATATTAAGACGGCGCGTGAATTTGGGGATTTGGCTGAAAACGCTGAATATCAATCAGCGCGGCAGAATCAAGAAAAGAACGAAGCACGTGTTAGTGAGCTTGAGTATATTTTGCAGAACGTCGAAATCATCAAGGCGCCACGAGGAGATAGCAAGGTTGTACTTGGCTCGCATGTCACGCTCAAAAACGGTGCCACGAAGCAATTCCAAGTGGTTGGTACGGTTGAAGCTGACCCCTTAAATGGCAAAATATCAGATGAATCGCCAATTGGCCGGGCATTGCTTGGTAAGAAGCTTGGTGAAGCAGTAGAAATCGTCACTCCGGCTGAAACCCAAACCTACAAAATTACGGCTATCGCTTAAACGAAGCCTGGCAAGATTAGCACTACTTCGGTACAATAGGGCTGACTATGCAGTGGCTTAATAACATTGTCGATGAGCTAATAGCTCGCCATCCCGATGGCGAGATTTTGATTGAGTCCGGTGGCTCACCAAGCGGTACGTACCACCTGGGCCATTTGCGAGAGGTTATTACTTGTGACGCAATCATGCTGGAATTGCGACGTCGCGGTCGGGAGGCTAGGCATATATATTTCTCGGATGACCTAGACGGGCTTCGCAAGATACCCGTGAATGTGCCGGCCGACTTTGAGCAATATTTAGGATTGCCTCTGTGTGATGTACCTTCGCCCGACGGCCGCGCAGACTCATATGGCGATTATTTTATGCAAGGGATGATAGATAGCTGCGATACCCTGGGTATAGAAGTTGAATTTATACGTTCTCACGAAAAATACCGAAGCGGGTTCTTTGTGCCTGCTATTGAGCGATGCCTAGAACGCGTACCGCAGATTCGAACCGCGCTAGAGACAATATCGGGACGTCAACTGCCAGAAGAGTGGACACCGATTCAGGTTATGGAGCAGGGACGCCTAAAGAATCGCAAATTCTTAGGTATAGATGCGTCGGCCAAAACGGTTGATTACGAAGATGTAGACGGCAACAAGCAAACAGTTAAATACGATAAAGGTGAGGTGAAGTTAGACTGGAGGCTTGATTGGCCAGGCCGTTGGTGGCTGCTTGGTGTACGTGTAGAACCGTTTGGCCGCGATCATGCCAGTGCGGGTGGCTCGTATGACACTGGTGTCCAAATAATGAAAGACGTTTACGAGGCTGAACCACCTATGCCCGTGCCGTATGACTTTATCAATATGGCTGGCGATACCAAGAAGATGAGCGCCAGTAAAGGGACGGGACTTGACGCTGTCGAGAGCTCGCACATAATGCCAGCCGAAGTTATTCGTTTCTTTGTGCTGCGTCCAAACCCAAGTAAGCGGCTGTATTTTGACCCGGTTAATGGCGTTGTACAGCTGATGGATGAATTTGCTGCCATGGTGGCTAAAACCGACAAGACGGAGGCTGAACAGCAACTGCTTTATATTTGTACGCGTGGGCTCGATCATAAAACCGTCAGTCGCGTACCGTTCTCACACCTCGTGGCGAGTTATCAGGCAGCCCTGAAAGACCCGGATCACACGCTGGAGGTGATTGGTCGTACTGAGTATGCCGAGGTAGTTAAAGAAGACGCTGATATTATTCGTGCAGAACTTAAATTTATCGATGAATGGCTCAATCGTCGCGCGCCTGACGATGTAAAGTTTGCTTTGAGTGACACAGTTGATGCTGGCAAATTCAATGAACAAGAAAAGAATCTGTTCGGTATACTTGGCGAAAAGATCGGTCAAGCACCAGCCGACGCTGATGGCGCATGGTTTCACGATGCCATCTACGAGTGCAAAGACCAGGTTGGTATGGAACCAAAGGAAATGTTCCAAGCACTCTACAAACTTACTATTGGCAAAGCCTCTGGACCACGAGCCGGTTGGTTCCTGAGCATCTTGCCTCGTGATTGGTTGGTCGAGCGTTTACGATTGAAGGCTTGACGGATGGAACTGTCCGATGATGAATTTCAAAAGCTAATCAACGAAGCGTTTGCCACGTTACCCGAAGAGCACACCAAGCGGCTAGAGAATGTGGCTATCTTGTACGAAGAGGAACCAACTCCTGAGCAACGTGAGCGGCTCAAGCTACGCCACGATCAGTCACTCTATGGTCTGTATGAAGGTGTTCCATTGCCATTTCGACAGGGGACGACCAGACTCTACCCAGATAAGATCACGTTATTTAAGCAACCGTTGCTCTGGGCGAGTCACGATGTGGTTTCACTCAAAGAAAACATCCGGCATACTTTATGGCACGAGATAGCCCACTACTACGGGCTTGACCACGATAAAATTAGCAAATTAGAACAATAGGGGGCACGACATGGACGATAAACTAACAATTGCAGTACTTGCCGGGACGACACGCGTTCAGCGTGAATCAATCAAGGCAGCGCGCTACGTAGCTGACTTTGGACGCAAACAACCTGACGTCGAAATTATATTTGTTGATCCCAAGGACTTTAATTTTCCTGGTGATGGCAATGATCCTGAGGGCAAAGACCCACGTTACACCGAGATAGTTGGCAAGGCTGACGCGTTTTTCATCGTCACTCCCGAATATAACCATAGTTTTCCGGGCAGTCTAAAACGTATGCTCGACAGTGAACTGCAGCTTTACAATCACAAGCCGGTTGCCCTAGCGGGTGCTAGCAATGGTAATTGGGGTGGTACGCGGGCTGTCGAAGCCTTGGTGCCAGCAATCCGCGAGACGGGTTTGATTGTGCTTAGCTGGGATGTGTATTTTCCGTTTGTACAAAATGTCTTTGATGACAATGGGCAGATTAAACCAGAGTTCACAGAGCGTTACGAAAAGAGTTTGCAGAAACTATATGACGAATTGATCTGGTTAGCAAAGCTACTGAAGCAGGGTCGTCAACAGTTGACTTCAAAATAAAACTACCGGCTAAAAGCCGGTAGTTTTGGTGGTTGAAGCTATTTATTTTGTGTAAGCGCTACGGATCTGGAATAACAACCAGAAGCCGATTGCTGAACCGATTGCCGCACCAATAAAGTGGCCAAATCCATTGTTATCGGTAAAGATACTGACAACCGCGTAGGCGACATTTACTAACGCGCCGTAGTATAGGTAGTTCCAGCCGGCCTTCTTGCGGGCTTTTAGGCCAGGGAAGGCTAAGAGGTACAGGACACCTTCTACAGCCAATACCACGATGCTTGCCCAAACCCAGAATGAAAAGCGTGATACGGAGCCACATGTGCCACCGCCGTAAGCCGTACAAAGCTGGTTGGCAAAGTTTACTAGGCCGCTAACAGCGTGTGCCCAGTGCCAAAGAGCGTAAGCCGACCATAGCGTAAAGACGCCGCCGATAAGGCTTAGCCATGGAAGATACTCAACAAACCATTTTTTACCACCTTCTGGTATTTTGGGTGCTTTTGCAAACACCTCGTCCAGTTTTGATTCGAGCTTATTTGTACTAGCCATATCCGTGTTCTCCCTCAATTGTTACGTATAGCATTAGCGTAGCTTGACGTTGTAAAATTATCAAGCACATTTTTGCTGATGATCTGCAGAAACCGGTTGGTTTAACATGCTTATGGTTTATAATAATGAGCATGAAAGTTACATGGAATAACCAGGTTATAGCCGAAGCGCCTAAAGAAGATCTGATATATATCGAAGGAAACTGGTATTTTCCGCCCGACAGCGTCAACCAAGATTTCTTACGTAAAAGCCCCACGCCATATACTTGCCCATGGAAGGGCGAATGCCAGTATTTTGACGTCGGTGAGGGCGACAACTGGAGCAAGGACAATGCCTGGAGCTACCCAGAGCCAAAGCCGTCAGCCATCGAGACCGTTAAGAAAGATTTCAGTGACTACATAGCCTTCTGGCGCGATGTAACTGTCGACGACGAATAGTATGCAACAAGCGATTTTTGCGGCCGGGTGTCACAGTATTATTTTGACCAAATACTAGGAGTGACACATATCTTACGAATCCCTAGGATAACACCTGCATAATAAGCGCTAACATGCTATAGTTTGGGCATGAGTAAACAGGGGCGAAATGAAAATCCGGTGGTTATACTCGACTTCGATGGAACAATCGTGGACAGTCTACCGGCAGTCATTAAAGTGTTTGAGGATATATCCAAGCATCCTCGACGATTTTCGCCAAAACAAATAGAAGCTTTTCGTAATCTGTCATTGCCAGAGTTGGCGAACAATCTAAAGATTCCCAAGTGGAAAATTCCATGGTTGCTCTTTCGAGGGCGTCGTATGATGCGCTCCCACTTACGGAGTATCAAAATACATCCCGGCATGGAAGATGCTATTAAAAAGCTAGATGCGAACTCGATAAAGCTCTACATCCTCAGCTCTAATAGTGAACAAAACGTGCGCAAATATCTGCAGTGGCACGGACTAGACAGGTACTTTCTAGGCATTTACGGTGGGGCGGGTCTTCTCGGAAAGGCGCCAAAACTTGCCAAATTGGTCAAGCGGGAGCGGATCGTAGCCGGTAGAACCTGGTATATAGGCGATGAAACGCGTGATGTCTTGGCGGCAAAGACCGTAGGCCTGCATTCGGGAGCGGTGACGTGGGGATACAACACCAGTAAGGCGCTGGTGGCCAAGGATCCAGAGCGTATTTTTAACACGCCTATCGAAATAGTGAAGGCCATAGTTTAGCGAATGGAAGAAGTTAAAATTAGTAAGTTAGTTCACGGTGGCCAGGGTCTGGGTGAACTAGCCGATGGCCGTAAGGTATTCGTTTGGAATGCTTTGCCAGGCGAGATTGTCCAAGCGCGGATGATTAAAAAGAAGCGTAGTTACGCAGAAGCTATTGCCGAAGAAGTTATTCAAGCCTCGCCGGAGCGCGTTGCACCACTCGAAGAAAATTACCTAGCAACCAGCCCATGGCAGATGATGACCTTTGAGGCCGAAAACAAATATAAATCAGAAATTGTATCTGAAATATTTCAACAGGCTCACATCGATATCTCAAAATCTGATCTTACCACGGTCACAGGAAAGTCGGCCTCGCCCGAAGTTTTCCATTACAGGAACAAAATGGAATACTCGTTCTGGGGCGATGACGACGGTCTGCATCTAGCGCTTCACGTGCGCGGCAGTCATGGTAAACAAATCGTAGCAGGGAGCAAACTGGCTCTGCTCGCCGTAGATGTCGCAGCGAACGCAGTATGCGCGCAGCTGAGCAAACTGCAAACGCGTGCCGGTGACTTGAAGACAATAATTGTTCGATGTAGTCAACGAGGCGAAGCAGTTGGGGCGCTATTTACGAAGCTCGAAAAATTCACCAAACTCGAGCTGCCCAAGGAGTTAAAAGGCCTGCGCGTGTACCATTCCAACCCAAAAAGCCCAGCCTCAGTACCGACAAAACTATTGTACGAGCTTGGCGATTGTGGACTGGATGACGAACTGCTCGGCAAGTCATTTCACTATGATGTCGACTCGTTTTTTCAGGTCAATTTGCCAGTATTCGAAAAAGCGTTAGAGCGTATAAAAGAGCACTGCCAAGGTGACCCCGTCGATATGTATGCCGGTGTTGGCAGCATAGGCCTTAGTGTGGCCAAAGAGCGTGTTGAGCTGGTAGAGCTCGATCCAGCCACGGCAGCTATGGCGCGCGAAAACGCCGAAGGAAGCAGCCTAAAAACAGAGGTGGTAGAGGCTTCGACCGAAAAAACGCTAGACTACATTGTGGCCGATCGGCCGATTATTTTTGATCCGCCACGGGCTGGTTTGCATGCCAAAGTCGTCGATAAAGTTCTTGAAACATTGCCGCCACAAATCATTTATCTCAGCTGTAACCCCGCCACGCAGGCCCGCGACCTGGCCTTGCTCCAAGACGCATATTCCATAGACTTTTTTGAGGTTTATAATTTCTTCCCCCGTACTCCCCACATTGAAACGCTTGCGGTTTTGAGTCGCAAAGCCTGATACAATAGAGGCAATGGCAAATTACTGGAGGGAACGGTCAGCGCCGTACAAGCCTGGCCAAACGACACCGTTTAAAGTCTCACGCTCAAAAATTGAGCTTTTTACGCAGTGTCCGCGTTGTTTTTGGCTCGACACGCGGCTGAAGATTACTCGTCCGAACAGTCCACCGTTTAACATAAACAAAGCCATCGATGAGCTTTTCAAAAAAGAGTTCGACAAACATCGTCTGGCTGGTACGCCGCACCCGATTATGCTCGACAACCAAATCAAAGCCGTACCATATAGCCACGAAAATCTAGACACCTGGCGCCACAATTTTACGGGAGTGGTGGCGCTGCACGAGCCGACAAATCTGCACGTCTTTGGCGCTATCGACGACGTGTGGGTGAATGATGCTGGCGAGCTGATCGTGGTAGATTACAAAGCCACCAGTAAAAACAAAGAAGTCGACATCGACAGCGAATGGCAGATCAGCTATAAGAGGCAGCTGGAGGTTTATCAATGGCTACTGCGTCAAAACGGCTTTGTCGTCAGTGATACGGGCTATTTTGTATACACCAATGCCCGGATTGATGTCGACGGTTTTGGAGATCGTTTAGAGTTCAAAACCAAGCTAATTCCATACACTGGTAGCGATGCTTGGGTCGGGCCAACACTTCTAAATATGAAGAAATGCATGGAAGGTGACATGCCCGAAGTCGGCACGGCGGCGATGGGCGGTGCCTGTGAATTTTGCACCTACGCTAAAGCCCGCACCGAACTGACGCTCAAGCACGTCCAAGCCAAAGCTGTTAAATCAAAGAAAGGGTAGGCTATAATACCGATATGCTAGATATACAGTTTATCCGAGACAATTCGGAGCTTGTCCAAGAGAAGTCAAAACAAAAAGGCTACGACGTTAACATTGGGGCATTGCTGGAGCTCGATGCGGAACGACGCACACGACTGACTCAGATAGAAGAATTGCGTGCTCGTCGCAATACCCAGTCGGCTGGATTAAAAGGCCAAAAACCAAACGATGAACAACTGGCGGCAAGCCGAGATCTCAAAGAAGAGCTATCTCAGCGTGAGGCCGAATTAAAAATTATCGAAGAGAAGTACGGCGTGCTCATGAAAACAGTGCCAAATATGCCCCTGGGCGATGTGCCGGTTGGTGCCTCCGAAGACGAGAATGTCGTTAGCAAAACCGTCGGCGAGCCGACCAAATTCGATTTTGAGCCTAAAAACCATGCCCAAATCGCCGAAGCCAAGGGCTGGATGGACAAAGAGCGAGCCGCCAAAGTAACAGGATCACGCTTCGCTTATCTCAAGGGCGATTTAGTTCGTCTGCAGTTTGCCATTATTCAATTCGTTATTAGTAAACTCACTGACCAAAATTTCTTAGACGAAGTTATTCGCGAAAATGGCTTACAGACGAGCAACAAGCCGTTCGTGCCGGTGTTGCCACCTCTCATGCTCCGCGAAAGTATGTACGACGCGATGGACCGGCTTGAGCCGCGAGACGATCGCTACAAGATTGAAGGTGACGATGATTTGTGGCTGCAAGGTAGTGCTGAACATGTATTGGGCAGTATGCACGCCGACGAAGTTTTTGCCGAAGCCGATTTACCGATTCGCTACGTCGGCTATGCTACAAGTTTTCGCCGCGAAGCTGGCACCTACGGCAAAGATATGGAAGGCATGTTCCGCATGCACCAATTCGACAAGCTCGAGATGGAATCACTTACTCTGGCTGAAAACGGATTGCAAGAGCACTTGATGCTGGTAGCGATTCAAGAAAAATTGATGCAACTACTCGATATACCATATCACGTACTTACTAAGTGTACGGCTGACATTGGCAAGCCAAATGCGCGTGGTGTAGACATAGAGGCGTGGTTGCCGGCGCAAGCCAAATACCGCGAAACGCACACCGCCGACTACATGACTGACTACCAGGCGAGGCGCCTTAAAACTCGCGTAAGGCGTATGGACGGCAAGACAGAGCTGGTTCATACCAATGACGCTACGGCTTTCGCTTTAAGTCGCACGCCGATCGCTATTATTGAGAATTTCCAGACAGCCGAAGGAAATGTCATGGTGCCTGAAGTGCTGAGACCGTTTATGGGCGGGCAGGCAACAATTTAGATTTGTGAAGATTTTACTAGTCAAAGCCTACCCGAGTAGGCCTATAATAAATAGTGCAGGAGGACAAAAATGCTCAAATTAACAATCGAAGGCGTTCACATCAACTTAGACGGTGACTTAGAAAAATACGCCAACAAAAAAATCGGCGGACTAGAAAAGTACGTCCCTAAGCGCGCCCGGGAAAGCGCTCACGCCGAAGTTATCCTGAAGCGTGTACCATCAAAAGACAAGAACAAGTTCTGCTGCGAGATAACGCTTCATTTGCCGCACGAGATTCTGAACTGCAAAGAAACAACCCAGCATTTGTACGCTGCAATCGATGTAGCTAGCGCGAAAGCTCGTCATCAGTTACAGAAGTACAAGGACGAACATGGCACGCCACGTTTGTACCGTCGTTTATTCGATAGGCGTAGTCGCCAAACACAGGAATAGTTACTGCGCTTTATATTGACTGAAAACGTTCGCACAGTCTGCAAAAACAGGGTACAATATTGTGGAAGCTATTTCAAAATCTACCTTTGTCTACGAACCGGCCTTTAGGAAAACTTGCCGATTTCTGCTTCGCAATGTACTACCGGTACGTTTTGTCGCAGAAATCAACAATTTTTACCTCAAATCCGGCTCTCGACTTCAAAGGAGATTCTGAAATAGCTTCCGCAGTAAATTGTCAGCAAATCAGGAGTGACGGCAGATGAATAGTGTGTTTAAGAAGTTATTGGGTGATCCGCAAGCTAAAACCATCAAGCGGTTACGTAAGCGCGTCCGGGCTATAAACGATTTAGCCACCAAATATGAAAAGATGACCGATAAGCAGCTCCGTGAGCAAACGGAACATCTGCGCAAACGGCTCAACAAAGAATCGCTCGATGGCATCTTGCCCGACGCTTTCGCGTTGGTACGTGAGTCCGCTACCCGTGTGCTAAAAATGCGTCACTTCGATGTGCAGCTGATCGGCGGTATGGTATTGCACGAAGGCAACGTAGCCGAAATGAAAACTGGTGAGGGTAAAACATTAGTCGCCACGGCGCCAGTTTATCTAAATGCCTTAACCGGCAAGGGTGCACACGTAGTTACGGTTAACGATTATCTAGCACAGCGCGATGCTGGTTGGATGGCGCAGGTCTATCATTTTCTGGGGCTTTCCACCGCTGTTATTCTGGCCGAGCATTCATATATCTATGACCCCAAATTCGTCAATGAAGAACACGAGGACGAACGTTTTCGACACCTCCGACCCTGCAGCCGTCAAGACGCCTACAATGCCGACATTACTTACGGTACCAACAACGAATTCGGTTTTGATTATCTGCGTGACAACATGGTTCGCGAGACCGAACAGTTGCGCCAGCGTGATCTGAACTACGTAATCGTTGACGAAGTTGACTCCATTTTGATCGATGAAGCGCGGACGCCGCTTATCATCTCGGCTCCAAGTGTTACGCCGGGCAATGCCTACGCCCAATTCGCCAAGACGGTTCGGCAGCTCAAGCCAGAGCACTACGAAGTCGATGAAAAGCGAAAAACGGTAATTTTGACGGACGCCGGAGTCGAGAAAATCCAAAAGCTCCTCGGTGTCGAAAACCTATACGCCAGCGAAAACATCCGAACCATCTATCACCTGGAACAGTCACTACGAGCTCAGACACTCTTCAAGCGCGACAAAGACTATGTGGTCACAAAAGATGGCGAGATAGTAATTGTCGATGAATTTACAGGCCGTTTGTTGGCTGGTCGACGCTACAACGAGGGTCTGCACCAGGCTATCGAGGCCAAAGAGGGTGTGGAAGTCCAGCAAGAATCTATGACGCTGGCGACCATTTCGTTCCAGAACTACTTCCGTCTGTACGACAAACTGGCCGGTATGACCGGTACGGCTCTGACGGAGAGTGAAGAATTCCATCAGATTTATAAATTGGACGTGGTTGAGATCCCAGCCAACCGCAAATTGGTGCGCGAAGACCGTCCAGACCGTATCTACCGAAGTGAAATGGGTAAATTCAAGGCCATTGTTAATGAAATAAAACTGCTCAACCAAAAGGGCCAGCCGGTGCTTATAGGTACGGTTTCTATCGAAAAGAACGAAGTCCTCAGCAATATGTTGACCAAAGCCGGTGTACCTCACCAGGTGTTAAATGCCAAGAACAACGAACGTGAAGCTAAAATTGTGGCCGAAGCGGGCAAAAAAGGTGCTGTTACATTGGCGACCAACATCGCTGGTCGTGGTACGGATATCGTACTCGGTGAAGGTGTAAAAGATCTCGGCGGCCTGTTCGTGCTCGGATCTGAGCGTCATGAATCCAGACGAATCGACAACCAGCTGCGTGGCCGTACCGGTCGTCAGGGCGACCCAGGTATTACCCAATTCTACGTAAGTACCGAAGATGACTTGATGAGAATATTCGGTGGTGATCGGATTGCCGGAATTATGGATCGTTTGAATGTTGATGACGAAACACCAATTGAAAACCGCCTGATTTCAAAGAGTCTGGAAGGTGCGCAGAAGAAGGTCGAAGGTTTCCACTTCGACCAGCGCAAACAAGTCGTTCAGTACGATGACGTTATGAACCGGCATCGTAAAGCAACTTACTCGATGCGCAAGGAAATCTTGCGGGCTGATGACATTAGCAAACGTATCAAGGCCTATATCGAAGAAGAAGTCACGATGCTTTCTGAACTGCCAGAGAAGTCAACCGACCAGTTTGAGCCCATAGTTCGAGAGCTTTTGCCACTCGACGATGCGGCGCTCGATCGTTTGTTCGCGGCAGAAGTCGACAAGGTAACACCGGTCTTATTGACCGAGGCAAAGGAGCTCTATAAAGCTCGCGAAACAGTCTTTACGACGGAAATCATGCGCAAAGTCGAGCGTGATATATATTTGCAGGTGCTCGACAACCTCTGGATGCAACACCTAGAGAACATGGATCACCTGCGTGAAGGTATCCACTGGATGAGTGTTGGCCAGCGTGATCCGCTAGTCGAATATCGTCGTCGTGGTCAGCTCATTTTCGAAGAAATGCAGCACTTGCTCAGACATGAAGTGGTTCGAGCGTTGTTCTACGCTGAGCCGGTTCCAGAAAGCCAGCTCAACCAACCAATAGAAACCGAGCTAACTCGTGCCGCCCGCGGCTCAATAAGTAATGCCGGCCAAATTACAAACGGCGATGATGAGTTTGAGGCGGCTGACTTTGCGGCTGCAAACAAGAATCAGGAGGCCAAAAAGGCCACTCAGAAGCGCAAAAAGACGCACAAAGCTGAACGACAACGTAAAGCCAAAGCCCGGAAACGCAAGTAGGCTATAGCAGTGAAGCACAGTGTCGAAGAGATCAAATTAAAGAACGGAGCCCGTGGGCTACTGGTGCACGTACCAGACGCTACGGTTATGGATATTTATATCAATTTCCGGGCAGGCGAGTACCTGGTTGATCAGGATAAATGGGAGACGCCACATCTGATGGAGCACGTGCTGCTCGGTGCTAACGACGAGTTCCCGAGAGCACGTGATTTTCAGGCGGAAGTAGAGAAAAATGGTGCTTACAGTAACGCTTCGACCGACGTTTATGACATCATATACGAGGCCGAGTGCGCTGACTTTGAGTGGGAGCGTATCTTGAAACTATTGATTCTGTCGATCACCAAGCCGCTGTTTTTGCAGGAAGAGTTTGATGCCGAATTTGGTAATGTCCAGGAAGAACTTGCAGCCCGAGCTAACAATCATTTTCGACAACTCGGCGCAAGCACACGTAAGGCTTACGGGTTGGTGGCCGAGGGTGATAAACAACGCCTAGAGCTTATGAAGAATGTGACGCTTGATGACGTTCGTGAGCACTATCGCCATACGCACACCACCGATAATTTACGTTTCGTAATTGCTGGAGATATCGGCAAGCGCCGCCTCACCATGATACAGATGCTCGAAGATATAGCCCTGCCTAGCGGTGAACGGTTTGCTATGCCAGAGGAAATCGTCAAGCCGCTACGCAAACCGGTTTGTCTGCCGAATAGCACCGTCGATACCATGTATTTCTACATCGACACATTCATGAATCGTCGTATGCACGAATCGGAAGTCGATGCCCTCGGGCTCGTTAACACTATCTTGACGGAGACGCTTTATTCTAAGATTCTCGGCACCGCCCGCGAACGCGGTCTAGTGTACGGCATGAATTCGGGATATCAACAGATCAAACTTAGCAGTAACTGGTGGTTTGGATCACAAGTGTCACCAAAAAATGCCGCGGCGCTGTTCGAAATTGTGACAGAGCAGCTCGGCAATGTTTTTCGCGGTGAACTGGCCGAGGTGGATATAACCGCCGCCCAGGCATATTCTCTTGGTCGCTTCCAGCGCAGCGCCCAAACGGTTGCTGGCACTGCGAATGGTTATACCGGGCGTTATTTCTTTGACGAATATATAGATGATTATTACAAGATTCCGGAGCGCATCAAGGCTGTCACGAAACAGTCAATCGTAGATATTACCAGAGCAATGTTCGCTGACGGTGTTGGTGGTCTTGGTGTCTACGGTAAGGTTGACAGTGCGGTAGCGACGGAGCTTAGCAAACAGCTCGGTGAGCTGTGGCAGATTGCGAGTTAGCATGACATTGCCAGAGATTATTGAACAAACGGCGCGGCTTAGCGAGGCTCTAAAAGACGCGCTGGAGCGCATCGATTTTGCCGGTCTCGAGGCGCGTAAAACAGAGCTGGATGGCCAGGCTTCAGACCCAACACTCTGGCAAGATGCCGAACAGGCGCAAGCTATCATGCGTGAACAATCACAACTAGAGAAGCGGCTTGAACCATGGCGGTCATTGAAACGAACGACAGTTGAGATTTTAGAATTGGCAGCCCTCAACGATGAAAGTGTACGGGCTGATCTGGAGAAGCAACTTCATCGGGCACAGGACACGTTTGACGAATTAAAGGACGAGCTGAAATTTAGCGGTCCATATGATGATTACGGGACTATTTTGAGTATCCATGCTGGTGCCGGCGGAACCGACGCCCAGGACTGGGCGGGGATGCTACTACGGATGTACGTACGTTACGCCGAAAAGTCCGGCTGGGATGTAATCACGGTGGACGAATCGGCTGGCGAAGAAGCTGGCCTAAAGAGTGTGACCTTAGAAATAACTGGTTCGTTTGCTTATGGCAAACTAAAGGGAGAGCACGGCGTACATCGCCTGGTACGCTTGAGCCCGTTTAATAGTGATAATCTACGCCAAACCAGCTTTGCGAAAGTAGAAGTAATGCCCAAAATCGACAAACCAGACGATGTTGAAATAGATGACAAAGATTTGAAAATTGATGTTTACCGCAGCGGTGGCCATGGTGGCCAGAGTGTGAATACGACCGATTCAGCCGTGCGTATCACGCACTTGCCGACTAACATCGTGGTAGCTATTCAAAACGAACGCAGCCAGCTGCAAAACAAAGAAACAGCCATGACCATCTTGCGCTCCAAACTCGCCCAATTACAGATTGAGCAACATGCCGCCGCTGTTAGCGAGCTCAAGGGCCCGAACGAGCAGGCCAGTTGGGGCAACCAGATCCGCAGCTATGTGCTGCACCCCTACAAGCAGGTTAAAGATCTTCGTACCCGCTACGAAACCACCGACCCCGACGCCGTCCTCGACGGCAATTTAGATGACCTAATAGCTGCATATCTCGAGTCCCAGATGGGTGATTAATCCTTAAGTTGATTATTGGTAACATAATTCGCTCTTTCATTGTGGTTAATGTAAGCGTATAACTACTGCAGCATGAGATTACACCGGAGAGGCCAACACATGGCAGTTGTGCAAGCGCGTGAGCGCACCATTGCGGCCGAACGTGCGCGCGAGCGAACGCGTGAAGACATTCTGGAGGCCGAACTGTCTTTACGATCTCTGGTAGATGTATTTAGTACCGAGACATGCCCACAAATTACAGAAAAACTGTCATCTTTCGATATCGAGCATTTGCAGCGACCACGATTTGATCGTCATCGTACCAAAACTGTTAGTTTCCTAGATGGGTTTGTCATAATCGAGACAACACGAGAAGGTACTAGCGATGTTGCGCACCAGCTTACAGTAGCCAACAGCGGTACAGTGATGGATGTTTCATATTGTCGGACAACGACAGATGTACAATATCGGGCACGTAGTAGCGATGATATACATATCAAAGGCATAGAGGCAATTGCCGCCGAAACCACAGCTTTTCATTCTTTATCACAGCTACTGATCGGCGCAACGATTGAGTCTGAGCAAGGTTGGCCTGGTGCCTGCGGTCCGGGTGAATTAGTCCTTGTGCGCCGGCCTGTAGCGGACGCTACTCTTAGCCACCCCCTATCTTACTAAGTTTTACGAACTATACGTATCATGCTCACAAACCAAGAAGTAGCCCGCGTGGGCGTTTATTGGTATAATAAAGCTAATGATTTTGTTGGATCGGGTAACGAAAACCTACAATAAGAATTTGGGTTCGGCTTTAGAGCGGATTACGCTTCATGTCGAGCCTAAGGAGTTCGTTATAGTGGTAGGTCAGAGTGGTGCCGGTAAAACCACCTTGCTTAGACTCCTCACGCGCGAGGAACGACCAACTAGCGGCAAGATTATCGTCGGTGGGATTGATTACGACAAACTGCACGACCGTGATATCCCGCTTCTGCGTCGTAAAATAGGCGTTGTCTTCCAGGATTTCAAGCTGTTACCCAACCGTACGGTGTTTGAAAACGTGGCTTTCGCGCTCGAAATCGTCGGTGTATCGACCAAAGAGATCAACCATACCGTGCCGCGCGTGCTCGATATCGTGAACCTTAAGGGGAAGGAAAAGAATATGCCTATGGAGCTGTCTGGTGGCGAACGTCAACGCGTTGCCATAGCCCGTGCCATCGTGCGCCAGCCCAAGATATTGATTGCCGACGAGCCGACTGGCAACCTAGACCCAAAGCATGCTTGGGACGTCATAAAGGTGTTAGAAAAGATAAATCGCTACGGCACGACCGTGCTACTGACAACACACAACCAAGAGATCGTAAATAAATTAAAACGTCGTGTAGTAACCATAAAGAACGGCAAGATCGCCAGCGACCACGCGAACTCAGGGTATAGTAGCCACAATCATGAAGCGTAAATTTATAACATTTGGTCGTGTTGTTCGCACCGGCATGGTGAATTTTGTTCGCAATGCCTGGCTAGCTATCGCCGCTATGGCCATCATGGTTGTTACGCTCACCATCATCTTGTTCTCAATTATTACCAACGCCACGTTCAATAACACGGTCTACCAGATCACTAGCAAGATTGATGTTTCGATCTACCTAAAAGATACTGTCGATTCCAACCAGACCAACAATCTTATAAAAGAGATAAAAGCCCTGCCGAACACCCAGTCTTTAGTCTATCTGAGCAAAACGCAGGCTCTTGAAAAGTACAAACAGCAAAACGCCGGGAATACTCAACTGCTGCAGGCGATAAATGAGACCGATAACCCATTGCCAGCGACGATTCGAGTCAAACCCAGAGACCTGAATAAAATAAACGATCTAAAAACATTCTTACAACAGCCGAAAATACAATCTCTGCAATCTGATCAGCCGTCATATTCGGGCGACCGCAAGGCAGCAATCGATAAAATTACTCACGCGACTAATATACTTCGCGAAGCTGGCGTCGTCGCGGTGCTTGTATTCGCCCTTATATCAGTACTAATCATCTTTAACACTATCCAGATGGCCATATTTAACCGCCGCGACGAGCTAACTATAATGCGCTTACTTGGAGCCACAACTTGGTATATCCGCGGACCTTTCGTGGTAGAAACTGTTATCTACGGAGTGCTGTCAGCAGTAGCTTCAATTTTGATTGCTAACGCGCTGTTTGTTACCGCATCGTCATCATTGCAGGCAAGTAGTCTCGGACTACTCGACATCAGCTATTCACAGACATACTTCGAAAAGCACTACTGGATTCTTTTGGCCATGCAGCTTACGCTTGGTATACTTATAGGTGCCGCATCGTCCGTTATTGCTACCAGGCGGTATCTCAAATTCAAAACGCCCAAGAAGTAAAAAATCTATAAATTATCCGACGCCAGTCGGTGCTAATCTTTCGGCTGCTATAGCCGAAGGGAGGGGACTAGACCGCCTTGTCACGATATGCTACACTCAAAGTGCTAAAGCTAAAAATAAAAACCATGAAACAGAAAAAGAATAACGTTAACTTATTTTATCGATTTAACATCGGTGTCTTTATCGTTTCTGGGATGCTTCTTGTTGCTGGGTCGGTGCTACCTGGCCTACGTAGCGTAGTGCTAGCCGACCAGTACGACACACAAATCAATGCCCTCAGGCAGCAAAATGCCTCTACGCAAGGTGTCGTGAATGGCTTGGTCGCACAAGCAAACAATTATCAGGATGCCATAAGTAAATTACAGTCGCAGATTGACATACTACAAGCGGGTATTGATTCTAATCTTGCTCAGCAAGCTAGCTTGCAGCAGCAAATCACTGACGCTCAGAACGAAATCGACAAGCAACGAGCGATTTTGGCGACTGATGTTAAGTCCATGTATGTAGATGGGACTCCCAGTACACTTGAAATGCTAGCTACCAGCAAAAATTTAAGTGACTTTGTGGACAAGCAAGAATACCGCACGAGCGTCCAAAATAAATTACAGGACACTCTTAAAAGAATTGCCGCATTGCAAAAACAGTTGCAAGAGCAAAAGGTTAAAGTCGATATCCTCTTGAAAGATCTTAATAATCAGCAGAGCCAACTGGGTAATGCCAGGGCTCAGCAAGCGAACCTACTGGCGCTTAACCAAGACCAGCAAGCCGCATATAACGCGCAACTAAGTGCCAATAATGCCAGAATAACCAGTCTTGAAGCTCAGCAGAGAGCAGCCTACACGCGTTTAACCGGCTCAAACGGGCGAAGCGCAGTCGGTAGCCCTGTTCAGTACAAAAATATGACGGCGCCACAGAATTGTGGTGGTGGTTATCGTTACTGCTGGACATCATACTTAGACCAACCCGTGTCTGATCCGTGGGGATTCGGTTACGCGCGCGAATGTGTACACTATGTGCTTAGTTCGCTTGCTAACCAGAGTAACTACATCCCGGCATTTCCCGCTGGCGGTGGCAATGCGTACAACTGGGTGCCATTTACGACAAGTGTCGGTGCGGCCACGTTGGTCAGTCTACCGCAGCCTGGTGACGTCGTATACATACCAATCGCACCACTCGGGCATGTTGCCATGGTTGACTATGTGAACGGTGATGGAACAGTACATGTTAGCCAATACAATTGGTATCCCGGTAAATACAACACCATGGATCTGTACCTAAGTAGCCCCGGTATTCAGTTCTTACGCTTTCATTAGTAGTGCAATTCTACTACCAATGTCGCATTACACACATACTATTTTGAGTGGTAACGCAGTGTTTTGTAGAGACGAAATAGTTGGTAGTTCAATGGTCGGTATACTAAATCAACAGGGTTGGGGTGCGTAACAGCATAACCACCGAAGCGCTTTTTGAATTTCTCTACGCCCGCCAAATGTAATTTCTTGACGTTATCCTCGATGCCACCGAAGTTATAGAGTGTGCAGCCGCGCTTCTGAGCCTCTAGGATTGCTTTCCACTGCAAGAAATAAGAGGGAGCAAGCTTGCGAAACTCGTTTGAAGAAGCTGCAAAAACATAGTGTGCCTGGTTATCGTAGATAACAAACAAGGCTGCTGCCGCTAACTTGTCACCAACATAGCACAAGGCTACGAAGGCTGTCTGGGCATCTAGTGCCGCGAAAACTGCCTCGTAGTAACTTTTGTCCATGATACCGAAGTCATTACGCTCTGAAGTGGTTTCTAACAGCGTGTAAAATTTATCAACCTGTTGCTCGGATGGCGATTCAATCACCACTCGCGCTTTATTTCGTTCGGCCAGACGCACATGATAGCGTGCCATTTTGTGAAAATCTGCAATCAATAGATCCGAGCTGGGTGTAATATCTAATACCCACTCTGTTCGTGGTTGCAAACTGGATGTTGCTGATAAAGCATTTGAGGCGCGGTTGACCCCCGTTAGGTTACCAAGCGCGGCATTGTCGAGGCGCACAAATATGTTTTTTGACTCGGCACTCAAAGGCTGGAAGAACGCCCAGAGCGCGGCGTAAATGTCTTTAGAGGCCTCCGCTAGCAAGGGTCCGTACGGGCAATAGAGAAAATTAGTTCCTCCAGCCGGAAGGGCATATTGAACTGCTATACCGCAGCCCAGGACCGCATCCTTTTTAATGACGTAATAAATAACGGTTTTGCCGGAGGCCTGCTGCCACTGGCCGTAAAATGGTGCCTGCAGAAATGGGATCGGCTCTTTTAGCGATGGCTTAAGCTGATCAAGAGCAGCTTCGTATTCATCTGCTGAGCACGCCGAGACTGTTATTGTTTCTGCCATATATCTTACGCATTGTAACGAAACCTCCGTTTGATGTAAAACAACCCTTGAGTTTTACTTTGGTTCAAGCCACCACTCCGTTATACTAGTGCTTATATGTGGCGTTATATGCGTGTGCTCAAAACTAAGAAATTCCGTGACTACAGCCTAGTAGTTGTGGCTGTGGCTGCTGTGTTTGGCCTCGGCCTGTTAGTGGGCAACGGCCAACTTAGGTTGAGCTCCTTCCGGAACGTTCAGACGGGGTTACCATCTAAACTCAACTACTCGAGTGTGAACACAGTTTACGATACCCTACGCCAAAATTATGATGGCAAACTGACTGAAGCACAGATACTAGATGGTCTGAAGCACGGTTTGGCGACGGCTACCAGCGATCCATATACCGAATTCTTCACGGCCAAAGAGGCCAAAGATTTCAACAATGAGCTACAAGGGGTCTCCTTTACAGGTGTTGGCGCCCAACTTGAGCAAGATTCGAAAGGTAATGTTATAGTTTTAGCGCCTCTGGATGGTTCACCCGCAGCTGCGGCCGGCCTTCGGCCTCAAGACATCATCTTGACCATAAACGGTCAGTCCGCAAACGGGATGACGGTTAACACGGCAATTAGTAAGATCAGAGGTCCCAAGGGAACCAAGGTAGTCTTGGGTATACTCAGAAATAACAGTCAACAAATCGATATATCTATCACCCGGGATGACATAAAAGTTCCAACCGCCACCTCGCAAATATTAACTGGCAATATAGGTTATTTGCAAGTCAGCCAATTCAGCGATGATACTTTTGGATTGGTGCAACAAGGAGTATCAAAGTTCCAGCAGGCGGGCGTTAAGAAGGTAATTTTAGATCTCCGGGATAACCCTGGGGGAGAAGTTACCTCGGCTGTAAATATATCAAGCCTATGGTTGCCGATGAACAAATTAATTATGCAAGAAAAACGTGGCTCAACAGTAGTGGATAGCTTCAATGCCTCCGGGAATAATCCACTTCAGGGCCTACCAACAGTAGTGCTAGTAAATGCCGGGTCAGCAAGCGCGGCCGAGATTACCGCTGCGGCGCTTGCCGACAACGGGGCGGCTACAATATTCGGAGAAAAGTCGTTTGGCAAAGGCGTCGTACAGCAAGTTATACCGTTTGCTGACGGCAGTGAGCTCAAGGTGACGGTCGCTAGTTGGTACCGCCCAAATGGCCAAAGCATCAATAAGAAAGGCATCACGCCCGACAAGGTCATTAAACTGACAGAAGATAATTACAAAAATAACCAAGATCCACAAAAAGAAGCCGCTATCCAGTATTTACTCCAGAAATAGGATTGCGCTTTCGGTACAATAAAGGTAGAATCTAGGTGAATAAAAGAGGTGTAAGTTGGTGGTTTCAAAGCAAACCAAATTCGTGTTTGTTACAGGTGGTGTGCTTTCCGGTTTAGGCAAGGGTATCACCGCCGCCTCAATCGGAAATCTTTTAAAGGCCCGCGGCCTCAAAGTAAATATTCAGAAATGTGATCCATATCTGAACGTCGATGCTGGCACATTGAACCCCCGAGAGCACGGCGAGTGCTTCGTGACCAAAGATGGCGCGGAGACCGATCTTGATCTGGGCCATTACGAACGCTTTTTGGATCAAGAACTTACCCAGGAAAGCAGCCTAATGAGCGGGCGCGTGCTTAACGAAGTCATAGCTAGTGAGCGCAACGGTCAATATAGCGGCCAGACACTGCAAATAATTCCGCACGTCACACGAGCCATGCAGGAGCATATTCAAAGTGCCGGTAAGGGTTATGATGTTCATATAGTAGAAATCGGTGGAACGGTTGGAGACTACGAAAGCCTGGCATTTATTGAAGCGATTCGTGAGTTGAGCCTAGTGGTTGGGCGCGAAAACTGCCTATTTGTGCACGTTGTGTATTTGCCATTCTTGGGCACAAGTCAAGAAATCAAAACCAAGCCAGCTCAGAATTCGGTTCGCGATTTGCGAGGTTTGGGTATCTTGCCAGATATTCTGGTCGCACGAAGCGAACAGCCGGCCACCGGGTCGGTCAAACGCAAACTTAGCCTATTCTGTGGTGTTGATGAAGAGGCCATAGCTTTGTTACCAAACGCGGCAACAATTTATGAGGTACCCCTCACACTAGAGGATACTGGCGTAGCAGACGTAATCTGTAAGCGTTTGGGTCTAAAAGTCACGAAGCCACATCTAAAAGAGTGGCGTGAAGTAGTCAAAAGGGCGACTGTCGAGCAGTCTAAAGTGGTTCGTGTGGGTGTGGTCGCGAAATATCTAGATAACACCGATACCTATATGTCGGTGTTTGAAGCGCTCCGATCTGGTGCTTGGGCCAACGGCGTTAGTGTGGATATCAAATGGATAGATGCCGAAAAGCTTGAGAATACCAGTGACGCCGAGGTAGCTTCTTTGCTCGAGGGAGTTCAAGGTCTGGTAGTCCCCGGAGGCTTCGGTAGCCGTGGCGTTGAGGGTAAGATTAGGGCCGCACAGTATTCTCTAACCCACAAAAAGCCTTATCTTGGTTTGTGCTATGGTTTGCAAATGATGATCATCGCGGCAGCCCGCAACGCTGGTCTTGTCGGTGCCAACACAACAGAGGTTGATCCGAAGACTAAATACCCGGTTATCGCCACTATGGAAGGCCAGGAGGGCAAAGAAAACACTGGTGGTACCATGCGCTTAGGGAACTACGCCTGCCATTTTGCCAAAAAAAGTCTGGCGGCCAAACTCTATGGTGAGCAGGATATTTTGGAGCGACATCGTCACCGCTACGAGGCTAACAGCAAATATGTTGGCTTGTATGAGAGCTGGGGCATCCGGGCGTCGGGCATCAATCCAGACAACGGCCTCGTAGAAGTAATTGAAGGCATCAACCATCCATTCTTGTTGGCTAGCCAATACCACCCAGAGTTCAAATCGCGACCAAATGCCGCCCACCCAATGTTCCGTGGATTTATAGCCAGTCTGTTGCAAAATTCCGCCGAATAGCGTAGCTTAAGCAGTATGGATGAACACACCGCGCCGACTGGCGATCAAAAAAAGAAAATTTTATTAGTCGAAGATGACGATGCCCTAGCAAGCGTATATTTGACACGTCTGGAGGCCGAAGGCTTCGACATAAGGCGTGTTGCAAATGGTGAAGATGCTTTGGCTGCGGCTCGTGACCACAAGCCCGACCTAGTTTTATTAGACGTAATGATGCCAAAGGTGAGTGGGTTTGATGTACTTGATATATTGCGTAACACCCCTGAGACAGCCAACCTAAAGATTATTATGCTCACTGCTCTAAGCCAGGACAGCGACAAACAGCGTGCCCAAGGGCTTGGCGTTGATGATTATCTGGTCAAATCCCAAGTCGTTATCACCGACGTCATCGATCGCATCAAATACCACCTCGGTATCTAGTCGCATATTCAAGCACAGAGAGCTTCTTGCGGAAGCTTTTTCTAGTTTGTAATCTAATTGACTTTTTATAAAGCTTATGCTAACGTATAGAAGTTAATCTAAGATAAAAATGCCAGAAGAATTCCCCAAAACACCTGTAGAAAACTTTGAGTGGTCTGATTCCACATTTTATCGTCGTAGCAAACACGGTTTGTCGCTGGAAGTAAATGCCTTGTATGCTGGTGTTAATTCTCCGGAAGACCCAGAGTTTCCGGGCGATGCACCAATGAATCGTCAAAACCACCGCCTGGACCCGGAAACATTATCATTTAGCCCAGAACAGCAAGTGGCTCACGTTAGTGGAGAAGTTGTTGTGAAGGCTGCGGGCATAGAGGAACCAAGCCCATCATCAAAACACGAAGAGGAATCCGAGTACGAAACATATCTCAGAAAAGTCTTCGCACCACATGAATATCTTTTGGACGCCGACATACAACCAGAAGAGCATAACTACGACCATTTGTTCGCCGATGACGAAGTTTATGAAAAAGCAGTCGCAGGACATCGGTCAGAGCGCGATAGATTTGGCAATAAGCTTACCGAGTGGCAGCCAACAAAAGAAACCAGGGACGAAGCTAAGAACGTGCTGCTGCAAGCTGCTCGTCACGATGTGCGTCTACGTGAGCTTATAAAGGCTCAGGCGGGCAAAATTGACATCAGCGACCCTTATAAGGTTGTCGACGCAATACGTACGGACACTGGTTTTCGACTCGAGATTGGAAAGCACTATCTTAACAAGATTAATATTCTGGCGCGTGATCCAGATGTAATGCCGGAGCGAATCGTTAGTAATCGTGGCAAGTCACCAGATAAGGGCGGCTATCCTGTTCGTACCATGTCGAGTCGAGAATATGCGGCAGTACTTTGCCTAGCTATGTTAGACGGCACTTTTAACAGGGATGCAGTGAGTAGTATTGATTATATCGAGCACAATGCCAAGGGTGAGACGGTCACTGGCCAGCACCGTATGGCTGCACATATTGCGCTAGGGGCATAAGCGCAGGATCCAGTATTTGAGGAGCCGGCCGTCAAGCATCTTACGGTACAGGACGAGAGCCTGAACCGCCGGGCAAAAATTCACGTCGTTCGAGGTACGCAAAACAAATAAGCATAATTAAAACAAAAAACACTCGTCCAGAAGGCGAGTGTTTTTGTTTTTAAGGGGCTATTTTATTCGACGGTGACTTCGGTGCGGGCAACTGAACGACCGCTGAAGGTACGAACCTTGCGACTTTGCATCTTAACGATGCCGTCTTTGGCTGCATGAATAGTGAAGTTGCGGCTAAGAAACGTGCCCTTGCCGGCGCGCTTGTTCATGCCAACTTGGCGAACAATAACCTGGCCGACGCTGACTTTTTGGCCACCAAACAACTTAACACCTAGGCGCTGGCCTGGAGAATCGTGGACATTTTTTGCTGTTCCACCTGCTTTAACGTGTGACATCTAAATTACTTCCTTGTTAGTACTAATAACTCGCGGGCGACGATCTGATCTTCTCGGTAGTAGAGGAGTTGTTCGTCCAAAACGTGCTCAAAACTCACTCGATTATAGCCCATCTCCTCGAGAGAGTCAACAACGGGCAGGTGCTTAAATATGCCTGGACGGGTTTGCCATGCTGGCACTGCCACGCAAAGGCGGGTGCCGGGCGGCAATTGGCCGTGGATGTTTTTGAGGAACTTTTTAATGATTAGGCTGCATTCGCTGACGGTTCGTGCCAAAATTTCGCCACTTGGCTGCGTGGTGAAGGGTCGGCCAAGGTATGTTTCGGTTGCCACAAAGTCTAGACGACCCGTCAGCTGCCAAATGTGGCTCGTGGCATCACCAACCTCTACCCGGTAATAGTTATCCATGCCATGTGGTGGAAGCTGCTCTTGTGGAAGCTGGTGTAGCCATTTCTGATTAGCTTTGCTGTAGTCAATCATACGTTGCTCAAGATCAGTTCCGTAGGTGGTAAAGTCCATTAGCATCGACTCTTGCAGGATAACACCTGTGCCGCAGAATGGGTCCAGGACGACAGCGCCATAAAGAGGATTCGTATTTCCGACGGCCAGATTAATGATTATCTGCGCCAGTTTGGGTGGCAACATGCCGACGCGGGCGTCGCGCTTTGGTCGGCCACGATCACGTACGGTGTAACTGTTAATGTCCTGAACAGAGACAGTTTGAGCCAGCAGGGTAGTCCCACGATCTGTAGCGATGGCTACAAATTCGCAGCCTAGGTTTTCGGTAAGGTTATTGTGCAGCACTTGGGCTGTCGAAAGCTCAGTCGTCTGGTTTGGCACCAGCCGTACCGAACGACCACTTTTGCGCAGAACTTTTTTGAGTGTTAACCCAGAAGCTATTAGCTTGCCAGGGCTCACGGCTATACCCACAGCGCTCAGACCTAACTTCAATTTGCCGTCAGGCACATGCTGTATATGTGAGGAGACGTTATTTATCAGATATAATTCCACCTTTTTCCAGTCTGTACTTGGTAGTTCGGCCAGAACCGTACAGAGCCTAGTACTACCGCCTAAGCGCCTGAAATCAACATCTGCGCTGCCGAGTGTCAGGCCGGCAGCGTGAGGACTTACAAGGCTAACGGCGGAGGAGCCGTACAGACTTTCTAACTCGGCCAAACCCAGTGAAGGTTGGCGCCCGAGTATACAAATTGATTTAATGGGGGTAACATCAGACATAGTTCTTCAGGTATAATACAGCAAATATGGCTGATAATTCTTTTTTACACAGACGCTGGAAGCTCATCCTTAACTTAGCGACCATAGTGGCTCTGCTAGTTTTGGTATATGCCATTCGTCATCAGTTAAGCCAAACGTTCCATAATTTTGCGCACATAAACGCCTGGGCGCTGCTGCTGATCATCCCGATCGAGATATTGAACTACGATTCCCAAGCGCGTTTGTACCGTAGTTTGTTTCAGATTGTGGGTAACAAATTGCCGTACCGTGGCCTGTTTGAAACATCGCTCGAGCTGAACTTTATTAATCACGTCTTTCCAAGTGGTGGCGTGACCGGCATATCGTACTTCGGGGTGCGTATGCGCAACTCCGAGATAACAACCGCCAAAGCTACGGTCGTACAACTGCTAAAACTCGTGTTGCTCATCTTGTCATTCGAAATCGTATTGGTGCTGGGGTTGCTGTTCTTGGCAATCGGCGGGCACGCAAACAATCTGACTATTTTAGTTGCCGCATCGTTAACCACGCTCATCCTGGTTATTACTGCTGGCTCGGCTTTCATTATCGGTAGCAAGCGGCGTATAGCTGGCTTCTTCACGTATGTTACGAGGCAGCTGAACAGGATTATCCACGTGGTGCGGCCAAATTATCCAGAAACAATCAACACTGCCCGTGTACGAACGTTGTTTGAAGACCTGCACGATAATTATCAGATGGTTCAAAACAACTGGCGAGCACTCAAGATGCCGTTTGTCTGGGCGCTGATGGCGAACGTCTGGGAAGTTGCCGCGGTTTATATCGTCTATATCGCTTTTGGGCAGTTCGTGAATGTCGGCGCTATTATATTGGCCTATGCGGTGGCAAACTTTGCTGGGCTGGTTTCGGTACTGCCTGGTGGGATTGGTGTCTACGAGGCGATTATGACAACGGTGCTCGTGGCCGCTGGGGTGCCGGCTCGGCTAAGCCTGCCGGTGACCGTTATGTACCGCGTTGTAAATACGCTAGTGCAGCTCCCGCCGGGCTATTACTTCTATCACCGGACCTTGCACGGCACGAAAGAACCGATTCAGTCAGAGGGCAAGTAGCATGGGCACTGAACTCGTATTCGGTGTCAGCGACTTTGTCGCCTATTTGAACCAAACGCTAGAGGCGGCCTATCCGTTTGTTGCCATTGAGGGCGAAATCGCAAACTTGCGAGTAAGTAAAAACCGGTGGGTGTATTTTGATCTGAAAGACGAGTTTGCTCGGGTATCGTGTTTTGCCACAGTGTACCAATTGCCAGGGCCTTTAGAAGACGGTCTCGTGGTACGGGTAAGCGGTACGCCGCGGTTGCATCCGCAATACAACTTTAGCGTCAATGTGCAGTCAATCGTGCCTGTTGGCGAGGGCTCAATAAAGCGAGCATCCGACTTGCTGAGGGTAAAGCTTGCCGCGGAAGGGCTGTTCGATGAAGCTCGCAAACGGGTGCTGCCGTACCCGCCTTCCAAAGTAGGTTTAGTAACGGCAGCTGGCTCGGCGGCGTATGCCGATTTTATAAAAATTGCTGGCGCTCGCTGGCGCGGACTGGAAATAATTCACGCAAATGTGGCAGTGCAGGGCGATGAGGCATCGGGGCAAATTGCGGCCGCGATCGCGCAACTTAACGCTTTGCCGGAGTTACCAGACGTCATCGTTATTACCCGCGGAGGTGGAAGCGTCGATGATTTACAGGCATTCAGTACCGAGACAGTGGTACGTGCGGTGGCTGCCAGCCGGGTACCAACACTCGTGGCAATTGGCCATGAAATTGACCTCAGCCTAGCCGAACTTGCGGCCGACAAACAGGCAAGTACACCGAGTAATGCTGCCGAGTTGCTACTGCCTGACCGCACGTATGTGCTTAAAGCATTGGACGAGCAGCGCCGGGCAATGGCGCGGCACATGTCGCAATCAGTGGCCAACCAACGCTCAATTGTCGAGGCCGCCAGGCAACAACTTTTTGATCGAGTTGAGCGTGTACTTGACGGTACGCGCCAGGCGTTACTCGCCAAACGCCGGTTAGTTGGGGCATACGATCCCGAACTGGCTTTGCGGCGAGGCTATGCACTCGTGCGAACCGCGGGCGGGGAGCTCGTAAAGCGCGTCAATCAAGTGTCCGTTGGTCAAAACTTACAGATTTCGCTACGCGATGGTACGATTGAAGCAACGGCAAATAGAGTCAAAAAGGGGAAGTTATGACCAAGAAAACAGATGAATTTGATTTTCGAGCCAAATCGGCAGAGCTCGACGAATTGCTTGCTAAACTGCAAAGTCCAGATATCCAAGTCGACGAAGCCGCGACTTATTACGAAGCAGGGCTCAAACTGATCGCCGAACTCGAAGATTACTTGGAGCACGCTGAAAACGTAGTCAAAAAGCTTAACACCAAGTCAGTATAACCATGGCCTGGGTGCTCGTAGTAGCGCTACTAATCGCAGCTGCCTTTGGCGGGGTGTTGCTGTTCGGCGCACCGTACGTACCCACGCTTTCTAAGCAAATAACCGACGCGCTAGAGCTGCTTGAGCTCAAACCTGGCCAAACATTGCTCGAGCTGGGTTCAGGTGATGGCAAGGTACTGATCGTGGCCGCCAAGGCCGGTTTATGTGTCGTTGGCGTAGAGCTTAACCCAATTCTTGTCATAGTTTCCTGGTTGCGTACCCGGCGCTACCGAAGGCAGGTGAGGATAATCTGGGGCAATTTTTGGCGCACGCCATGGCCAAGAAACGACGGCGTGTTTGTGTTTTTGCTCGATAAATTCATGCCGCGACTAGACAGGCGCATGGAGCAAATAAAACCGGCAAAACTAGTGAGTTTCGCGTTCCAAATCCCAGGCAAGAAGCCAGTCGCCCAAAAAAATGGCCTGTTTTTGTATCTGTACGAGTAGACACTCTTGCGTTCGTCGGTGTACTTGAGCTACCATAATGCTAATGGATAAAGATCAACGCGGCGGGATAAATATCTTACTTATTCCACTCATCTTGCTAGGGCTGCTGTTTATTGGCGCTCTGAGTTTCGGTATATGGTCATATGGTAGCCGCCAAGATTTTAAAAATAATTCTGATAAAAAGGTAGCTGCAGCCGTCGATACGGCAAAGTTGCAGGTACAAGCCGTAGATGCCAAAAACTTCGCCGAAGCCGCCAAAAACCCGCTCAAAACGTACGTTGGGCCGGCAGCCTATGGCAGCGTTAACGTGGTGTACCCAAAAACGTGGAGTGCTTACGTAGACACTACTAGTAGCAGTACGCCGCTGAACGGATATTTTCATCCCGATGTAGTTCCAAGCGTCAATGATCGTACTGCTGCCTTCGCACTACGCTTACAAGTCGTACAGCAGTCGTACAGCTCAGTGCTTAGCCAATACAACAGCCTGTTGACGACCAAGAAAGTTGCCGTTACTCCTTATAAGCTAGCCAAAGTTGCGAATATTGTTGGTTCGCGTGTCGATGGCCAGATTTCCCCAACAACCCAGGGCAGCATGGTAGTTTTACCACTTCGCGACAAAACCCTGAAGATTTGGGTTGAGTCTAGCCAGTTTACCTCTGACTTCAACAATATTATTTTGGCGAATATTAGTTTCTCGCCGTAAACCTTTTTGTAGTCCATAGCTACCCTCGGGTGTTATACTACACCTTAGTAATAGTGAAGAGGGTAGCAGTATAGTGCAGCAGTTTCAGCACACTTTGAATGATCAGGAGCGGCTGCTTTTGACAGTGGCAGAGCAGCTAAAAGTGCCCTTTGTGCAAATCGCCCATCTTGCTGAACAGTCAAAACTAGAACCTTCGTCGGCCAACTGGCAGACAGTGCGGGCTACCGCTGCTGCTGCTCTAGGACTCGTAGAAAGCTACGCGCTTAGCCTGCGCTTGCATGGCAACCTTGATCAGCCAGAACTTGTTCCTATGACAGTTTCGTCTCTGTTATACGATACCGCTCAAGAGCTTAGCCAGTTTGCAAAACAGTATAATGTCGAGCTTGAGCTAGATGCTAGCGCGCATTTGCTGCCTATTATGGGGGATCGAGCGGTATTGCAGTCCGCGTTAACCAGCCTCGGGTACGTATTTGTCGAAGCCAGCACGGCGGTCGAGAAGCGCTCGGTAGTACGATTAGCCGCCTATCGCACTCGCTACGGTATAGTTGCTGGATTGTATAGTTCCATGCCCGATTTTGGTGCCGATAGCCTTCGGCGGGCACACCAATTGCACGGACGGGCACGCCAGCCATTGCAGCAACTCGCAGCTAGCCCAGCGGCAGGAGTTTTTGTAGCCGACTCGTTACTACAAACTTTATCTGCCCGTTTGCATGTGGCCAGGTATCATAAATTGACGGGTCTCGCAGCTACGCTAGTTCCAAGTCAACAATTGCAGTTGGTGTGACCAAGATGCATGTTTTACTGATTGAGCCGGACAAAATACTGAGTAATATATATGTTCGTTCTTTGGTAGGAGCGGGCCATACGGTAGCTGCGACAATGAACGCTCAGCACGCTATTCAACTGGCGGATGAGCAACAACCAGACTTGGTAATCGTGGAATTACAGCTAAAAGGTCACAACGGCGTGGAATTTTTGTACGAATTCCGGTCGTATCAAGAGTGGCTAACCATACCCGTACTAGTTCATAGCTTTGTGCCACCTACAGAGTTTGTGCGTACACCCTTGCTCACGCAGGAGCTTGGAGTCAACGACTATCTGTACAAGCCCACGACATCACTTGCCAAACTTATTCAGGCTGTCCAAAAACTCGTACCCATCAAAGCGTTATGAATCAAAGAGTTACCACGGGCATCATCCTGTCCCGGACAGATTACGGTGAGGCCGACCGGATAATTACGCTGCTAACGCCAGATTTAGGCAAGTTGACGGTTCTAGCTAAGGGTGTAAAAAGGCTCAAATCTAAGATGGCAGGTGGAATCGAGCTGTTCAGTGTTAGTCAGATTACCTACATCCAGGGCAGGGGCGAAATAGGCACGCTCATAAGCACGCGTTTGCTCAAACATTACGGGCATATCATTAACGATTTGGATCGTACCATGCTCGGCTACGATCTAATAAAACAGCTAAATAAAACAACCGAGGAAGAGCCGGAGGCTGAATATTTTCATCTGTTAGAGCAAGCTTTTACGGCGCTTGACGAGCCAAAGATCGATATAGATCTGGTGCGTGTTTGGTTTGCTGCTCAGTTGCTTAGGCTCAGTGGCCATACTCCAAATTTGCAAACCAGCACTGGCGGCCAAAAGCTCGATCCAAAGCAGACGTACGAATTTAGTTTTGAAGATTTTGCATTTACCCCACAGCCAGAGGGTCACTTCGGTGCTGACGATATCAAATTTTTGCGGCTGCTGCTTAGCGGCAATCAGCCGCATGTTCTGGCCAAGGTTTCGGGCAGTGCTGCCAGAGTAGCGGCCATTCGGCAGCTTGTATTGCTCATGCAACAGCAGTATATTCACTAGCACTAGGAGAAAATATGACAGAAAAATGGCGAAGACCGAGCAGGGATGAACTTGATGCACGCTGGGCGGCTATGCTAAAACAGCGAATCCCGAGAGTATTGAAGCGTGTTGAAGAACACAAATTTGGCCGCAAAGATGCGATTGTGGGTGCTGGTTTGCTGGGCGCCGCTGCCGTCACGGCTGCTATCGCGCATAACGTCAATAAAAATCACAAAATCAAAAGGCGTATAGCAGAAGCTACAGAAGAAAAGGACAAAAAAGACACTAGAGCAGCCGTCTACCAACCGTTTACGCGTATCGACGGCAAGGGTGGCAGGCTAGTCGTTTCGGATAAGCCAGCCCAGTTTATGCCCCGGTCTGCCGGCATTGTATTCCCTGACGGCAGTGCCATCGGCGTACCGCGTGGTAGTCATGCCGCAACATGGATTGAGCGTCATGCGCAGGAATCTGGCCTGGCGATGTTTTTGACTTCTTCCAAAGGGAAGACTACGCATATGAATCCCAAGACTCCAGGCGATGCATATACGGAAGTCGTTACTGAAGGTTTAACAGCAGCCGAGCTCACACTACGAGAGCTGCTCGCTGATTTGCCACTCGAGGCAGAAGAATGGCATTTGCCAGAATCAAGTCCGGAAGCCTAGGCGTAACAGCGCTGTTACGATATAATCCAGAGTAACTATGAGCGATGTAAAACTAGAAGATATTGTTTCCTTGGCCAAACGCCGTGGGTTTATTTTTCCTGGCTCCGATGTATACGGCGGTCTGAGTGGTACGTGGGATTACGGTCCGCTTGGTTTGAGCCTCAAGAAAAACATTATGAACCTGTGGTGGAAGATGTTTGTAGATGACCGCGACGACATGCTAGGTGTCGATGCGGCGATACTCATGAATCAAAAAGTTTGGCAAGCCAGCGGCCACGTAGATACGTTCACCGACCCACTCGTAGAATGCAGTAACTGTCACAATCGATTCCGCGCCGACAAAATCGACACCAGCAAGTGCCCAACTTGCGGCAAAGAAAACACCTTTGGTGAACCTCGCCAGTTCAATATGATGTTCGAGACTAAGGTTGGACCAACCAACAAGCTTGATCTTAAAGAGATTATTGACGGAATCGAAATAAAGGACGGAAAAGTAACATTGGAAAATGGAGAAGAAATCCCAACCAAACAAATATGGGAACGTTTTCATGTAATTGAACAGTATTCTAAGGAGCAGGAAGCAGCTACGAGCTACTTGCGGCCGGAAACGGCGCAGGGGATTTTTACCAACTTCCGCAACGTCGTTGACACGTTTTACCCAGACGTGCCGTTTGGTATTGCCCAGCAGGGCAAAGCGTTTCGGAACGAGATTAGCCCGCGCGACTTCGTGTTCCGCAGCCGCGAGTTCGAGCAGATGGAAATCGAGTATTTCATACACGAAGATACATGGAAAGAAAGCTTTGAGCACTGGAAAGAGCAGTGGCACAAATACTTTGAGGCGCTTGGACTGCCCAAAGAAAGCATTCATGAGCTTGAGGTTCCCCCAGAAGATCGTGCCCACTACAGCATGCGTACGGTAGACTTTGAGTTCGATTACCCAATCGGTAAAGAAGAGCTGGCGGGCCTGGCATATCGCACTAACTTTGACCTAAAAAACATCGAGCGCGTAAGTGGCAAAAGCATGGAGTACCGTCCAAAAGATGGTAGTGCAGCGTTTGTGCCGCACGTAATTGAGCCAACCATTGGTGTAGAGCGAGCTGTTATGGCTGTGCTAACCAGCGCCTACTGGGAAGATAAAGAAAATGATCGCACAGTGCTGAAATTGCCGTACGATCTGGCACCGATTAAGATTGCCGTCTGCCCACTGGCAAAGAACAATCCAGAACTTGTCGCCAAAGCGCGCGATATTTACACGAGCCTCAAAAAAGAATTAGGAGCCGTGCTATGGATCGACAGCGGTAACATCGGTAAAAACTACCGCAAAATGGATGAAATCGGCGTGCCGTACTGTGTAACCGTAGACTTCGAAACCTTAGAGGGCGACACCAAAGATACCGTAACCGTCCGCAACCGCGACACCACCAAACAAGAACGCTCTAAAGTCATTAACCTCATCGCCCTTCTCAGCCGCGCATAATTCAATCATCTGCTATGATTGAATTATGAAACGGGCTGTAATTGTTCATTGTTGGGGTGGAAATGCGGAGTACGCGTGGTACCCGTGGGCTAAGGCCGAGCTTGAAAAGCTTGGTTATGAAGTGAATGTGCCGAATATGCCAAATACTGACGAGCCGAAGCTTGTGGAGTGGCTGCTGTATTTACAGGATGTTATTGGTTCTCCAGACGAAGAACTTCTGTTAATTGGCCATAGCCTCGGCTGCGTTACGATTATGCGTTACCTCGAGTCTTTGCCAGATGCCCAAAAGATTCGCAAAGCTATATTGGTTGCTGGTTTTACAGATCAGCTGGGCTTTAAAGAGCTCGAAAACTTCTTTGAAACACGTCTAGACTTTGCCAAAATCAAGCCAAAGGTTGTCGATGGCTTTGTAGCGATCCAGTCAGACGACGACCCGTATGTTTCTGCACAATACGGTGAGCGGCTAAAGGACGAGCTGGGCGTAAAAGTAGTAGCAAAACACGCTGCCGGCCACATGTCTGGGGCTGTTGATGGTGAAAACCCATGCCTTGAGCTCCCCGAGGTCATCGAAAACGTATAACAGTGCTAGACTAAATGCATGAAAATACTTAGGCGGACACAGTTTGGGAATCCGGTTTTGCGTGAGAAAACGCGGCGGTTGAGCACGGAAGAAATATTGTCTGACAAGATCCAGACACTGATCGCGAATATGCACTATACGCTCGAAAACAAAAAGTACGGCGTGGGGCTGGCGGCGACACAAGTGGGGCAGAGCGTGGCCATTACGGCCATTGGCATCAAGCCGACGCCGACGCGACCAAATTTGCCAGTGCTCAATATGACGGTTATTAATCCTGAAATAATCAAAACGTATGGTGATAAAGAGGATATGTGGGAAGGCTGCGTCAGTTTTGGTGACACGAAGAACTTTCCGTATGCCCTCGTGCCGCGTTACAAAAAAGTGCGTCTGCGTTGGCTGGATGAGCATGCTAAACCCCACGAAAAAGACTTCGAGGGCATCGTAGCTCATGTGCTACAGCACGAAACCGACCACCTAAATGGCATACTTTTTGTCGACCGAGTTGAAGACACCAAATCGTACATCACCATCGCGGAATACAAAAAACGCTACATGAAGCCATAATTTACCATATCATTGACAAAAGTGCTTATGGTTTGGTAGGGTGCAAAGGTAAGTTATTCTTCTCCAAAAGAAACACTTACACCACGCTTCGGGCACATTCCGATAAACAATTGAGGAAAGGGCCGTAGAAGCATTCTCTACAAAAATTCTTCTTGCAAGGGGAAGTAAAGATACCGGTTGATCTCCGGTATTTTTATTTCTATAAAATTTGGCTTTTTACATTGACTGAGGATATTGCATGTACAGGCGTACATCACGTACTTTGCCGTCAGCGTCCTGTAATTCTGGCACGCGGGTCAGTCGTCGGTCGTACTGTGTAGTAACGAGCAGCGCTCCAGCACCTAGATAAGAACGCACCGCAGGGGTGTTTGAGCCCCATGTTTCCAAGCCGATTTTCTTTGCTTTGAACAAAGCGACAGAACCAGCAACGATGGCGCGAGAAAATGGACGTCCGAGCCGTTGGCCGCGGTACGTTTCGTTTATACGCAGTGCAAACGTGTTTTCACACATAGGCAATAATGCACGCTCATCCTCGCTGGATTTACCAGTCCAGCCAAAGGCTGCGGTTTCGTGTGTTTCTAGCGACTCCAATCGAAATACGCCACGCCCACCATCTTTGGCTAGTTGCTTCTCGGTAGTTGGTATATCGGTCCAGCGCTTGGCGATGTCGTTTGGGCAGTACTCTCGCACGCCCTCTTGGCCAGCAATTGCAGACAGGTCGGCAACATCACTTTCTCGCAAACCAGCAACCACTACGAAACCGCGCCTTTCTAGCTGTGCAAACGGTTCTGCATCACTTGGGCGTACGTTGGTAGGGTGAATATAGGTAGGATTCTCGGTAAACGAGTCTGGAAAGTTAGCCATCTTCTATCTCCTAAATTTCACAACATTTTAACATAAATACTTATGCTACGCAAATGCATCGTTAGTGTATGATTAGTGTATAAGGGAGAAACAAAAACACGATGAATATTTATCATACCGATGGCAGCGCTAGCCCGAACCCGGGGCCGGGCGGGTTTGCGGTAATACTTGATGGCAAGCCGGCAGTTTTGGGTAGTGAGCCCAGTGGGGCAGAGACGACTAACATCCGCATGGAAGGCTTCGCTATCATCGCAGCACTCAGGCATGCTGACGGCGCACCGTGCGAGATCTGGACCGACAGCGAATTTTGGATAAACGTGATTACCAAATGGTCGCTGGCGTGGGAAGCCAATGGTTGGCATAAAAAGGGCGGCATAAAGAATCTCGACATCGTGCAAGAAGTTTGCCCGCTGTACCGCAAATCGCAAGCCAAACTTGTTTGGGTGCGTGGACACAACGGTCACGAAGGTAACGAACTGGCCGACTATTGGGCCAACGAAGCCCGCAAACAACATCTAAAATAATGATTACTGTTCATGTAAAACCGGGGAGCAAAAAAGGTCCGCTCGTGGAGCAGGGCAGTGACGGTGAGCTGGTAGTCTACGTTAGTGCTCGGGCAGCGGACGGCAAGGCAAATGACTCAGTTGTAGAGTTATTGGCTACGCATTTTGGCGTGGCAAAATCACACATAGAAATAGTGCGTGGCCATACGTCGCGCCACAAAACAATCCGTATTGAATAGGCATAATAATACTGTGATACGTGTCACTGCAACGAGGTGTATAGAAGAGTAGGCTACTAACTTAAGGTAAAGCACCGAGCAAGGAAACCAATCATGTCCGAACAGCTAAGTTGGCAAAAAGCAGAGTATGACGAGGTAACGGACTTAGAATATAGACTTGCAGAAGCTGAAATGGTGATTGCGGATTTGAGGGGGGAACTTGTGCGATCAGAATCTGAAAAGAGTCATTTACAAGAAGTATTGGATAATGCCATTCACCAGGCTGAATATCTGAAATTTATGGGAAAGCACCCAGTCACTGATAGTTGCTGGGAAGTTGGTGCGCAGATAACGGAGTTCCTAGGCGGTCCTTCATATGACGAACAAAAAGAGGAGCTAGATAGAGAGGAACAAGCACGCAGAGCACGAAGTGGTCTATAGGAATAGTTTGTGCTCGGTCGTGAGTTTTGTGTGATTGCAATCACAGCGACACAGTGATCGTAAGCATAAGATGGTTTGATAAGGAGTTTTTATGTGCAAGAGTTGGCGGGATAAATATAAGACAAAAACACAACCTGAAGTCCGGCTTGCAAACTTTGATTTTGCCGATGTGCATACGGGTGAGGAGGTGCTTGTATCAACTCCAGCCGAGATAGAAGCCGAGCTAAGAACTCTACCAAAGGGCACTGAAACTACGGCATCGGAACTGCGCAGACGGTTGGCCGCAAAACACCACGTAGAAGTGACTTGTCCGATTACTACAGGATTGTTTTTGCGCATTATCGCCGAGGTTGCCCTAGAGGATATGGCACACGGCAAGCCAGCAGAAGAGGTCGCGCCGTTTTGGAGAGCCATACCACTCACGGCCCCACTAGCTAAAAAGCTTAGCTGTGGGCTCGATACGCTCAAGGCGCTGCGAAGGCAAGAAGGCTTAACAGTTTAGTAAATAGCCGTAAGCATCTGCACATAAATGTCCCGCGGATCCATGATAGATCCGCGGGATTGTTTAGTGAGAAAGCCCTAAACTGTTTTACATGCCAGCACGGTGGCTACAAACGGGCCAGGCGTTCCAGCCCTGGCGGGCTTGAAGCATTTGGGCGCGGGCAATCTGTTCGGCCTTGCTAGCCTGGTTTGGGTAGCCCGTACCGCCGACTGCTCGCCAGCTGCTGAGCGTAAACTGTAAGCCGCCGTAGTAACCGTTACCAGTGTTAATAGCCCAGTTACCACCCGATTCACAGGCGGCAATACGGTCCCATACGCTGGTATCAGCCGAAGCTAAAACAGCGGTGGGAGCAGGCGTTACTGGACGTGGAGACACAGCGCGGTATGCTCTTGTAGTTGGAGCCACGGTTGCTGACGCAATTGGCGCCGGAGCTGGTGCCGGTATTGGAAGTGCACGTGGTGCCAGCTGCTCATCGCTAGTTGGAACACGTAGCTGCTGACCAGCGTAAATCAGATCCGGGTTCTGGACACCCGCATTGGCGTAAAAAAGCCGTAGAGCGGTCGTGTTGTTAGCTTCCGCCAGCTTAGTCAGATTATCGCCCGTTTGCACGGTGATAATGACTGCCGCCGGAGCAGGTGCGGGCGCGGGCACAGGTGCCGCTTGCGCCTCTGTCTCTACCGGCTTTTTGTCGGCTATGTAGCCGATCTGGACGTGACTGGTCTTCACATCGTTAATATTTTGCTTGTTAGACAACGATAAATTCGCTGTCGGGCCAGCGGTGGCAAAAAATAGACCACCACTAAGTAAGGCCGCAGTAATTGCGGTCGTACGCATACTTAAATCCTCCCTACATACCCCGTAGGTTACCCTCTTAAATTAATAATTGTTTGATTCGTTTTCGATTCGGTTCAATATGGATAACCGAGGTAAGTATTGTATGTCTCCATCTCACAGGAAAAAACACACAAATTCTATGGTATGACATAAGCAAAATGGTGTCAAGCCCGCGTAGCGGCCACTAAATGTAGGGATCCGATGACTACTAGAAATAAAACAACCAACAAATGCTATCATAAGGATATGAAACAACAGCAGCCGCAGAACCAGCAGCCGTCTGTCTACGCGTTTATCGACAGCCAAAACCTAAATATAGGCACCCAAAAGTTCGGTTGGAAGATGAATTGGGCGCGTCTGCGCACCTTTCTGGAAGAAGAATATGGCGTAACCAAGGCCTATATGTTCATTGGCTATATCCCAGAAAACGAAGCTCTGTACGACCAAATGCACGATGCCGGCTATATGGTGGTGCTCAAGCCGACGTTTGATGTTAGCAAACCCCGGCTCGAAGAAGACGTGCCCGAAGAAGAAAAAAAGCCCGTAAAGGGCAATATCGATGCCGACCTGGTGCTGTGGGCCATGAAAGAGATGCCGAATTACAAAAAAGCCATCATAGTTTCGGGTGACGGCGATTTTTACAGCCTTGTGGAGTATTTGGAAGGCAAAGGACGCTTATTGCACCTGCTGACGCCCAGTAGCCACTACTCGCGCTTGTACAGCCGTTACGAGCAGTATGTCGTAAACCTCGACAATTACCGCAATACTCTAGCGTATCGTGACCACAAGCGCCGCCAAAAGCCAAACAACTAATCTGTTATAATCATAAGCCTATGAGACAGTTGCAAGCGCTGAGGGTTATGCTGGATGGTGGCTCCGTTTTTTTGACGGGCGCGCCGGGCGCTGGTAAAACGTACGTGCTCAACCAATTTGTGCGTACCGCTACGCGAGCCGGCAAAAATGTGGCTGTCACGGCCAGTACCGGCATAGCCGCGACACATATCGGCGGTACAACCATTCATTCGTGGTCGGGGCTTGGGATCAAAGATGCTTTGAGCGAGTACGATCTCGACCACCTCAAGCAAAACAACAGGCTTATCAAACGCTATAACGCGGCCGACATACTAGTGATAGATGAGATATCTATGCTGCATGGTAAGCGTCTCGACATGGTTAATATGGTGTGTAAATTGCTGCGCAAGAATTCCGCGCCGTTCGGTGGTCTGCAGGTCATATTAGTCGGTGACTTGTTTCAGTTACCGCCCATTAACAGGGGTGGAGAACTCGTAGATTTTGCGCATACATCGGCTGCTTGGGCAGAATTAAACCCAAAGATTTGTTATTTGAGCGAACAACATCGTCAGCAGGGCGACGCGTTGCTAGGATTGCTTGATGCAATGAGGCGTGGAGATGTAAACGAGCTCCACGAAGTTAGCTTGCAAGAGCGTCTAAATCAAAAACCAGCGGCCGACGTGACCGTAACTAGGCTTTACTCGCACAACGTGGACGTCGAAACCATTAACCAGAAACATCTAGCCGCCATAGAATCCGAGGCCAAAACGTTCACTATGCTAACGTCGGGTGCGGCAGCCAAAGTCGAGCAGCTAACCAAGAGTGTGCTGGCGCCCGCAGAGCTCGAACTAAGGATTGGCGCTGAGGTTATGTTCGTGGCTAACGATTTTGGAGCCGGCTTCGTAAACGGTAGCCGGGGCAGGGTGGTCGATTTTGTTGACAGTCTGCCTCTGGTAGAGCTGACAAATGGCCGAGAAATCAAAGTGGAGCGTCACAGTTGGATGCTCGAAGAAGACGGTCGGAAACGTGCCGAAGTCGCTCAGCTACCACTCAGGCTGGCGTGGGCTATCACTATTCACAAGAGCCAGGGGATGAGCCTGGATGCCGCCGAAATTGATTTGGCGCGGGCATTTACCCCTGGCATGGGGTATGTGGCACTTAGCCGCGTGCGTTCGCTAGACGGCGTGTATCTGAGTGGTATCAACCGAATGGCGCTAGCCATGCACCCCCAGATATACGAGTTTGATGAATTATTGCGCCAATCATCAAAATTATTAGAAGAAAACACTGAAGATTATGATGAGCAGCCCGATACCGGGGCAGAAACTGTTATGGACGAAGCGTTGCTTGAAAAGCTCAAAAAATGGCGTTTCGGACGGGCTCAAGCAGACGGTGTGCCGGCCTATATCATTGCTCATAACAGCGTACTTGAATCATTGGCCGCCCGGCCGCCAGCCACACCACAGGCGTTACTTGGCGCAAAGGGTTTCGGGCCGAAAAAGTTCGATGTCTATGGCTCCGAGCTACTCGAGCTGATAGCCACACACCAAGCAGCTGCCTAAATGACCGGGCAGGCGAGTCGTCTCCGACACAATTCATTGCGTGTTTAAAAACAAGCTACAACACAAATATTGACAAAACGCTTAAGTTTTGCTATTATCGCATAGTACGTCTATGAAAACAAAAACTAAAAACTTACATCGTCAGATCCATCCAATTCACTGGCACGGAAGCATGTTCGTGGCCATTGCGGCCTTACTTATCACGGCCACCAAGTCGAGTTCTGACATGCTGCGTTTTCTAAATCAAACAACCGCGCAGGCCAATCTGTTGAATTCGCTTTATCTGCGTGATGCCGAAAACATCCACTTGCCAGTCATTTTAGTCGCCAGTCGCCATACTCCGGTGGCAGGCAAGTAGTATTTTTATCTAATAGTCCTAGTGCGTGTTATATGCCGGTAGGCACCACATATTGTGTTTAGATCATATTTTTGCAAAAACTGTGGATAAGTGGTGCTAAAAACATCGGTTTTTCTATATAAAACTACTTGTAGTGGGTGATGGTGGGTAGTACACTCATGGCAGTGGGTAATCGTAGGTAATCCAAAACAGACTACCTGCACCAATCAAAAACAAAAATCCACTAGTAACTTAAACCAACTATATGACACAGGTGGACTACTTCCAGAGAAAACTCGACGACAAAAGGCGTTTAACCATACCGCCCGAGCTTCGAGACAAGTTCGCATCTGGAGCAGTCATAACCCGTGGGTTCGGCAAGTACCTACACCTTTACCCAAAGGATGTCTGGGAAAACTTGGTTGAACCGCGCCTAGAGGGCGATATCCTTGACGAGCGTATTGCTGATTTGAACGTCCAATTTCGGATGGGCAAGATAGAGCAAGCGCCCGATGGTAAACAGGGGCGAATCACGCTGGAACAGCACTTGCTGGACTACGCGGGAATCGACCGTGAAATTGCCGCCGTCGGGGTTGGTCGGTATTGGCGAATTATGGCAGTCGAATCCTAGAGTACGGATTCGTCGTCGCAGTTCATTGACAATCAAAGATTAGTAAACCAATCAACACTCGAGGTTAGCTAATCGGCAGTCAACAAGTGGACCATGATAGGGCACCACTCTAAAAACCCTTGCACATTTCTTAAAAACACCTCCCAAAACTCCACCTCACACATAAGTCTCTCAAACTTGACGACCACGCAGCTAGAACTTACAAAGATTTTTTAAATCTCGTTTAACAACATTGTTCTACACATACAACGTAGTCGTCACCACAAAAACAAAAACAACCAAAAAACAAAAAGTTGACTGCTGATTAGGTGATTTCGAGCTCAAAGCTTCGGCTAAGAGGTAAAACAAACACCAAAACAAAAATAAAAGCAGGCGATGAACCTTAAAAGCCAAAATAATCATGTGCCGGTACTTCTCGAGCAAGTGCTGCGATATCTGGATCCAAAACAGGGCGAGACTTATCTCGATCTGACGGCCGGGTATGGTGGACACGCTGGGGCAGTGCTGCAGCGCACCAAAAAACCGGATGGGGCAGTGCTTGTCGATCGCGATCAAAACGCGGTAGACGTACTGCAACAACAGTTTAAAAGTGCGACTATTGTACATCAGGACTTCTTGAGTGCAAGCCAGGAGCTTCTGGCGGCCGGGAAGCAGTTTGATCTTATTTTGGCTGATTTGGGCATATCGTCTCCGCACATTGACATTGCGAGTCGTGGTTTTGCGATTTCACTTGAAGGGCCGCTGGACATGCGAATGGATCAGCGCCAAAGTTTGAACGCGTCTGACATAGTAAACACCTATGCCGAGGATGATCTTCGCGATCTGATACGGACATACGGTGAAGAACCTAAAGCTGGGCGGATTGCCCAAGTGATTGTTCGTTTGCGACCAGTTAAAACCACTAAGCAGCTCGCTGAAATCATTACGTCGGTTATACCTAGAAGGGGCAAAACCCATCCAGCCACGCAAACATTCCAAGCGCTGCGAATAGCAGTTAATGACGAGCTCAGCCTCGTTCGGGACAGTTTACCAATCTGGTTTGAGCTGCTCGCACCCGGGGGTAGAATAGCGGTCATAAGCTTTCACAGCTTGGAAGATCGAATCGTCAAACAGGCATTTTCAGAAGTCGGTGGGAATACCTACGATGCACGACTGAAAATCCTTACCAAACGTCCGGTAGTAGCCGACCCACAAGAATTAGTTTTTAATCCACGAGCCCGCAGTGCCAAACTGCGTGCCGCAGTAAAAATAAAAATAGAAAGGGAACTAACAGATGCCAATTCGCGTCAAAAGTAGCTCCCGCGCTTACAAAGTACACGTCAAAGTCGTGTAGCTTGTAAGAAAGCGGTGCAGGGAGTGCCCTAAAAAGCACTCCCCAACCCTAGATCCCTCAAAAACATAAAAACAAAAAGAACAAAGCATGACATACTCAAGTACACTCGCTCTCGGTCGCCAGCAAATGGTCAACCGACGAGGTCAAAATTCGGTTAGTTTTCGGCCACAGGATCGCAAGCTCGGTCCCGTTAGTAACACTATCGTCTTGATTGTGTTGGCTTGTTTGCTTGGCCTACTGTATCTGACGCAGGTGACAAAAACAAACGCCTACGGCTATCAGATTAATGGGCTCCAAACACAGCAGTCGAAACTGAAGTCTCAGCATGATGACCTAGAGGTTGCATCGGCACGCCTACAATCACTAAATCGTGTTCAATCAAGTCAGGTTGCTCAGGCTTTGGCGCCAATTGCGCCAAGCGGCAGCGTCCACTAAACATCTCGTACGGTATAATGGGTCGAGATGCAGCAAACTCCTGATACAGCACCTGTGGTTAGTGTCATCCAGCGGGCACGGACGTGGTTTGGTCTATTGGTTGTTATCTTCGCTATATTTACGATTCGTGCCTTCTACCTACAAGTTATTCGTTACGATTATTATAAAAAGGCCGCACTTAGTGACCAGTTGAGAGAATACGCAATTACTGCGCCCCGTGGAACGATTACTGCCCATGAGGGTAGCGCGCTTGTTCCGCTCGTGCTGAATCAAAAATTGTATACTCTCTACGCCGATCCGACGCTTGTCAAAAATACCAGCGAGGCTGCCTATAAAGTAGCTGGTGTCATCGGTGGCGATGCCGCTAGCTTGAACAAAAAAATAAGTGCAACTCACACGCGGTACGTGATACTAGCCAAGCGAATATCTGCCGAGCAAAGCCAAAAAATATTGAGCTATAAACTACCCGGCATTGGTACGCAGGAGCAAGATTATCGCACCTATCCACAGGGATCATTGGCATCACAGTTACTAGGTTTTGTTAGCGATGATGGGGCGGGAGTGTACGGTCTTGAGCAGGCTTTAAATAGCAGATTAAAAGGTAAAGATGGGCAGCTTAAAGCCGTAACTGACGTGCATGGCATACCTCTGGCTGCCAGTACCGATAATATCAGCACGCCCCCCAAACCAGGCGATAATCTAACCCTGACAATCGATCTTGGTATGCAAGCTCAACTGGAAAATATTTTGAAGACGGCTCAGGAAAAAAATAAATCAAAAGATGTGAGCGCTGTGATAATGGATGTACATACGGGTGCTGTGAAGGCGATGGCGAATTACCCAACGTTTGATCCGGCTAGCTATCAGAAGGTAGAGGATCCTGGTCTTTTCCAAAACGACGTTGTTACGCAGGCCATAGAGACGGGCTCGATCATGAAGGTTCTAACTACTGCGACTGGACTAAATACGGGCGCGATTAATGCCGGATCTTCGTTTTATGATCCTGGAAAGTGGCAAATCGACGGGGCAACAATATCTGATGTTGCGGAAGACCACAGTACCGGACAGCAGACCGTTGAAAGTACCTTAAACCTGTCGCTTAACACCGGTGCTACCTGGATATTGATGCAACTGGGCGGTGGTCAAATAAACCAAAAAGCTCGCGAAACTTTGCATGATTATTTCGTGAATCATTTTCAGTTGGGTCAGCCGACGGGTATAGAGCAAGGCTACGAGTCCGCCGGCACAATACATGGGCCGAAGGATACGGGTTCAGCTATCAACCTTACCTATGCCAACATGTCGTTTGGGCAGGCAATGACCGCTACGGCTCTACAGATGGATGCTGCTTTTTCTAGCGTTCTGAACGGCGGCACGTACTATCGGCCATATTTGGTTGAAAGCGTAACTTCAGCCGACGGCAAAGTTACGCCCACGCAACCCAAAGTCGTCAAGGATAATGTGGTATCGGGTAAGGTTAGTAGTGACATAGTTGCGCTGCTAGAACGGGTTAATCAAGAACACATCGCCGAGGGTTTCAGCTACCTTAACTTTGGATCTAATTATAAAGTTGGTGGCAAAACGGGTTCGGCTCAGTTGGCTTTGCCTGGTGGTGGTTACTCGACTACGGACTTTAACGCCACGTACATTGGCTTTGTGGGTGGTGATACGCCTCAGTACGCCATAGCCGTGTACAACATGCAGCCGCACATTAGTTATGGGTTTGCGGGAGCACAGGCTGCCCAGCCAATTTTTGCCGATTTAGCGCACATGTTAATTAATGATTTCGGCGTGACGCCAAAGAGCCACTAGAGTATACTTATATGGACGGAAAAAAATAAACATGCATGCTCTTACAATCGCACTTAGTAGCCACTCACTTTTCAGAATCTTGTTACTGGGTGTCGGTGGATTTTTGCTAGCAATGGCACTAACGCCGCTATACACTACGTTAGCTTACAGGGGTCAATGGTGGAAGCGTCCACGCACAACTGCCGTAACCGGTGAAGCGGCAACTGTTTTTAGCAGCTTGCATGCCGAAAAACACAAACGGCACATACCAACTATGGCCGGTATGATTTTTATCGTGGCAACCGGCATTATCACCATAGTTTTCAATCTGAGCCGGCCAGAGACTTGGTTGCCGGTTGCCGCACTGGCTGGGGCAGCACTAGTTGGTCTTATCGACGACATCATCAATATCCATAGCGATGGTACTGGCATCGCGGGTTTACCATCGAAAGTGAAGTTGACGTTAATTACGCTAGTAGCTTTGCTGGGCGGTTGGTTCTTTTACTTTAAGCTAAATGTTGGCAGCATACACATTCCAATGTTGAGTGGTCAGTGGCACATAGGATGGTTGATTATCCCGCTATTTGTCATTGTGGTTGTGGCAACGGCCAACGCCGTGAATATAAGTGATGGGCTGGATGGTTTGGCCGGTGGGTTAACCGCTACGGCATTCCTGGCGTATGCCATAATTGCCTTAATCGAGCACCGTTACGGGGTGGCTGGTTTTTGCTTTACACTTGTGGGGACGCTTTTGAGCTATACGTGGTTCAATGTTTTCCCGGCGCGCTTCTTTATGGGCGATATTGGCTCATTTGCGCTTGGGACTGCTCTAGGGGTGGTGGCGATGTTGACTGACACAGTGCTTCTTTTGCCAGTAATCGGCCTAGTATTCGTGGCTGAAGCCGGTTCGGTTGTCCTGCAAGTTGCCTCAAAACGACTCCGCCATGGTAAGAAGATTTTTCGAGTGGCACCGGTTCATCATCACTTCGAAGCTATAGGTTGGCCCGAAACTAAGGTGACCATGCGATTTTGGATAGTTGGCCAATTGTCGGCGTTCGCCGGGCTTATACTATTTTTGGTCGGGAGATATATGTGAACGTATTAACCGCCGGGCGAGGAAGACGAGCTCAATACGGGGAAGTTCAAAATCAGATCCGGCGCCATAGGCCGGATTATTGGTTATTGGTAATCGTGGCTCTGTTGCTAGCCGTCGGGTTGATCGTAGTCTATGCCATTAGCCCGGCACTTGGGGCTACCAGCGGCGGCACGGGCAGTCACTATATATCGCGGCAGGTTCTGGCAATTGGACTGAGTATCGTGGCATTTCTAATAACGGCCAATGTGCCTCTCAGCCAGTGGCGACGTTGGCAAAAACCGCTGCTTATAATCGCACTTTTTGGGACGTTAGTGGCGCTTATAACCCCAGTTAATCCCCAGTATCCAGCGCATCGATGGATACGCGCCGGTGGATTATCGTTACAATCAGTTGAGGCGCTCAAGTTCGCACTTATTATTTGGTTGGGTGGCATGTTGGCCCAGCGCATGAAAAACGGGACTATAGGCAACACTAAGCTTACATTGCAGCCGCTATTGATCGCTCTGGGGGTTATTGGCCTAGTTGTGGCGGGCGTTCAGAGTGATCTGGGCTCTACGGGCGTAATTGTGGCCATGATGGCGGCGATGGCATTCATAGCCGGCATGCCGATGCGACGAGTGCTCATGATTGGCCTAGTGGTAGTAATTGGCACTATTTTGGCTGTATCTACCACAGCCTATCGGCGCGATCGTTTACTGACGTATATACATCCAGCCAATAACTGTTTGACCACTGGCTATCAGGCATGTCAGGCGTTGATTGCGGTTGGTTCCGGGGGAGTGATTGGTTTGGGGCTTGGTAGAAGCGTGCAGGCCTATGGCTACTTGCCAGAGGCTCAAAATGACTCAATCTTTGCCATATTTGCCGAGAAATTCGGCTTTATTGGGGTCTCGTTACTCTTAACGCTCTTCGTGATGTTGTTTGCGCGCCTCAGGCTTATCCTGGAAAGGGCACCCAACAATTTCAGCCGCCTGGTAGTTGCCGGTGTCTTGGCCTGGTTAAGCACCCAAACACTTATAAATATCGGGGCGATGTTGGGTCTGTTGCCACTAAAAGGTATTACTCTGCCACTTATCAGCTACGGCGGTACTAGTGTATTATTTGTAGGGGCGGCACTGGGCTTAGTATTCCAGATTTCACGCTATACCAGCTTTAATTCACGGAATGTTGTTCGAGTTAGCCAAAGGAATCAATATGAAGATAGCAATGACAGGCGGCGGGTCGGGCGGGCATATCACCCCGATCCTAGCCGTCGCACATGAATTAAAACGACACGATTCGAGTGCCGAGGTTGTTTATATTGGCCAGCGTGGCGATAATTTTGCTGATATTGTCGAGGAACACCACGATGTTATTGATGCCGTATATAGCGTACGAGCGGGTAAATTTAGGCGTTACCACGGTGAAGGCTGGCGCCAGCTGCTAGATATCCATACGCTGTGGTTGAACATTCGAGATGTCTTATTCGTAATCATTGGTTTCTGGCAGAGCTTCTGGCTGCTCGGCAAGGTAAAGCCAGATGTTATTTTTGTAAAGGGTGGTTTCGTAGGCGTTCCAGTGGGTTTGGCGGCAGCGCTAAGGCGCATACCTTATGTGACGCACGACTCAGATGCGATTCCCGGCTTAGCAAACAGGATTATAGCTAGATGGGCTCACACGCATGCCGTTGCGCTGCCGATAGAACTATACCCTTATCCTCCCGCTAAAACCGTAGATGTCGGTGTCCCGGTATCACACAATTATGTACCGGTTGATGATTTAAAAAGAGCTAATTACCGCCACGAGGCCGGCATTAGTCAATACAAGCACATTCTACTGGTTACTGGTGGTGGGCTTGGGGCGGAGCGGGTGAATAAGGCGCTTTTGAGCGTCGCTAGCGATCTTTTGGTGGCCGATCCAACACTTTGCATCGTGCATACAGTTGGGCATAAACACGAAAAAGCGGTCAGTGCCGCCTACACCCGGTTATTGGCACCGGACGATCGAAGGCGGGTAATCGTGCGCGACTATATAAATGACCTGTATCGTTATAGTGGCGCGGCAGATCTGGTAGTCGCGCGCGGCGGCGCCACGAATTTGGCTGAGCTTGCAGGGCAGGGTGCCGCCGTGATTGTCGTCCCTAACCCACTACTAACGGGGGGTCATCAACTAAAGAACGCGTTGGCCTATGCCGAAAAGCAGGCAATTGTGGTTGTAACAGAGGAGTCGTTGCAAAAAACACCACAAATTTTAGGAGCCAAAATAGGCGAATTACTTAAGGATCAAGCGCAGCGCGCGGCATTGTCCAAAAATATTGCTACATTTTCCAGAGCAAACGCCGCTGAAAAGCTTGCCGAGTTATTGTTGAACACAAAAAAGGATTCAACCAATGCGTCTCAATCGCCCAAAAAAGCGTGAGCCTGAACGGGCGCGTCGTCAGCGTGGCGAAGCTGTGCCGAAGCGTAATCCGACATTTTCGTATTATGCTAAACGAGCTCCGGATGAGACCGTTACCCAAGTGCGTCGTCAAGGTGATAAGCCCACCAAGAGACCGCAGCGAGCATCCCTCATGTCTCAATTATCGTTTTGGTTGCTTGTGGTTGTTGTGCTGGTCTGCCTAGTAAAAGTTCTAAGCCTCAATACCAACCCACAGGTGATTATGCTAGGTCAGACGTCGATATCGGGTTCCTACACTCACCCGAGTAGCGTCTATATAAAGGCTGCACAGGTAGCGCTGAACTCCAGTGTAACAAACCGGTTGAAACTTACCGCGGATACGGGCGGGATTGCTAATAAGCTCAAACGACAGTTCCCAGAACTAGCAGATGTCTCGGTGACACTGCCGCTAATCGGTAATCGTCCGGTAGTGTATATATCGCCAGCCCAACCAAGCCTGTTCCTGGCGAGTTCGACAGGTAACGTCCTGGCGATTAGTCATAACGGCTTCGCATTGGCTCAGGTCACTACCGCTGTTACGAGCGGTGTTCCTCTGGTACATGATGAGTCGGGCGTGATTCTGCGTCCGGGCCGTCAGGCGCTGCCGGGAAGTACAGTCATGTTTATCGAAACCGTGTCCTACCAACTGCGTGCAGCTAAGTTGATTGTTGCTGGTATGACACTTCCCAAGGATAGCCCGTACGAAATTGACGTCGCTATTAGCGGCAAGCCCTATATCGCTCGATTTAATCTTCAACAAGACGCCAGAGGGCAGGCGGGTACACTGCTTGCAACTATAGGATCACTCGGCGCCAACAATCCTAATTCGTACATCGATGTGCGAGTACCGGGTCGGGCATACTACAAGTAAGCCCATAACCCCACTCTTCCCCATAGTTCGTAAATTGTTCGTATTCAGTATTTAGGTGGTGAGCGGGAAAAACATATAATAACTACATTAACACACGTATGTCAAATTTTATGAAAAAGTAGAGGCTAGGGGAGAAAACTATATAAATATATGAAACGAGCGAAAAGCAAATTATTTCACAGCGGTACTGTGGAAAAGTCAAATAGCGTTCGGAATGTTATAAATGACACAATGGGGTTTTAGCACGTTCTACAGTGCATGGTGGACCCGTGATACGTAAAGTATAGTGGTTAAACGTTGCAGTGTAGTAAATGGCGGCCATTGCTACTAAACATCCAAAACTCCCCCGCTCGGGGAGGTATGAGTTATCAACTTAGATAACTATATTCAAGTCGCAAAATATACATTGTGCGACGTATTGTGTACAGCCCAAGTACGTGCACCTTTCCACCCAGTCGCTCTATGAAATTATTATGTTACCTGCATTTTTAGAATTTGTTTTTATTTTCCCTGCTCACCCGCATGGTGTGCAATTTGCCATGAGTCTTTGTAGCCCGTTCTAAAATAAAACGTCTATACGATGTTCGCAAAATGTTTATATTATCTAGACAATCTAAATAATGGTTTTTAGTCGGCGAGTTGGTAGGTGGCTTTGGCGACGCGCTTAAACTGCGGTTTGCTTTGTAGATTCAATAAAATGGTTGTTTCTTTGACGAAGCGGCTCTTTAGCACTCGCTTGACGATTTCGTCACGGTGAAGCGGCTCTTTGGCTTCTCGTAGGACTTCGCTGATAATGTCGGCGACAGTTCCCTTTTTGTAGCCCCAATCTTTGAGGGCGTAAATACCGCGGCCGATAAGCACGAAACGCTTATCTTTAATAAGTTCGTTGTGAATAGCTTGCGTGGTGACGTCTTTGCGCTTAAAGTCGCTGTCTTTAATGGCTTCGGAAATCTCGTTGAAGTGCATGTGTTTGCCATTCTCGCTCAAAATAACGAAGATTTTGTCACGAATATTCCGTGGGTTCACCGTCGGCCACTTTACAAGTCCCCAGCGGCCATTAAGCGTAGCAAGCTGCTTACTGATGCTAGCAAGTGCTTGGGTGTAGGCATCGTTGGATAAGCCGGATAACTTGGTCAGTTGAGCTGTTTCGACTGGCTTACCAGCTTCGGTAACGGCTTGAATTAGTTTGCCTACTTCTTTACGAATAGCGGCTTCGTCGTGCGTCTGCCCTACCCCGACGGCTTGGTAGAATGAGTCATCTTCGGAAATAGTGCTCAGCCCAGGGCAAATCTCAGTCATAAAGGCCAATCGTGATTGGTCGGTACGGCTGTTTTCGGCCGTTAGGATGCCACTAAGCGTAGTAATGCGGGCAGTCTCGCCTTCCCGCTTTAATGTTTCGATAATCGTAGCCTGGACATCTGTAACATGTGGTAGCTGCTCTGCTCCGCTGCGCAAGCGAATCATGACTGATTTTTCGAGTTGGCGAACACGCTCACGTGTGATGCCCAAAAGCTCGCCGATCTGTTCCAGGGTCTCTTTGCGGTCAAATAAGCCAAAACGTCGAGCGATAATTTCGCGTTCGCGCTCACGCTCAATGCTCGATAGTACGTCTTGTACGATCTGTTCTAGGTTTAATACTGAGGGGTGTTGATCAGTCATTGTAGCCTCTATTATAAAATTTTTGTTGAACTAAGTCAAACGTATTGTTTACTACACCTATTGTAGCACGAAATAGACGTTAACGCGTAGTTTGTGTTGTAAAAATACCTTTATAAAACAAGTTTGAATCAGTCCAAATTGTGGAAAAGATATCGTTTTAGGTTTTTCGTTTACGACGGAAGCTACCACGTTTTTTTACGGGAGCAGCAGCTAGGGCGGTTTTGGCAGCTTTTAGGGTTATTTTCTTGGGGTCGTCACCTTTGGCTATCTTGGCGTTCTTTTTGCCGTCGGTTATATATGGGCCGAAACGGCCGTTCAGGACTTGAATTCCCTCACCCAGGTCGGCTATGAAACGCTCGGCGTCTTTTTTGAGCTTTTCGGCATATAATTCACGCGCTTCGGACACGGTAATGGTGTGAGGATCGAGCGGCTTGATGCTTACGAAAGTTTTATTTATAAGGATATAAGGACCGAAGCGGCCGATGTTAGCCTTGATTATGTCGCCGCTCTCGGTCTTGCCTACCTCACGGGGTAATTTGAACATTTCCAGCGCCTGTTCTAGATTGACGGATTCTATGGTTGTGCCGCTGGGTAACGGCGCAAAATCGGGTTTTGGATCGTCACTTTGTTCGCCGCGCTGCAGCATCGGTCCATAACGACCAAAACGAGCAAAAATCGGCAGTCCTGACTTGGGATCATCACCTATGTGGCGGGTTTGGGTGGCTTCAGCGCGCGAAATGTCGGCACTGGCCTCAATAAGCTTATGAAACGGGTCGTAAAAGTCGTGTAGTACGCTGACGCGGTCTTTGTGGCCTTCGGCTATGTCGTCTAATTCCTGCTCGATGCTTTTAGTAAAGTCATAGTCCATAACATCTGCAAAATGCTTAACCAAAAAGTCTGTTACAACCTTGCCGGTATCGGTGGGAAATAGCTTGTTGGTGTCTTTGCCGTACTGGACGGTCTCGGTCACTTGATTTACCACGCCATCTGTAAGTACTAGTTTTTGAACGGATCGTTCATCGCCCAAGATGTCGCCACGCTCAACATAACCTCGAGTCTGAACGGTGCTAATGGTACTGGCATATGTGCTTGGTCGACCAATGCCCATTTCTTCGAGTTTGCGCACCAAAGAGGCTTCAGTGTAGCGTGCCGGGCCACGGCTGAGTGCTTCGAGAGCCTCGGCGGACAGTAGTTTTAGCGTGTCGTCACTCTGGACGGCTGGCAAAAGCGTGTCATCGCCAGAGCGCCCGTAAGCCTTTAGAAAGCCATCAAATACGACGACTTCACCTTTGGCTTCGAGTTTCTCTGGGCTGCCCGATGCCTTGATCGAAATAGTCGTTTTTTCGAGCGTCGCGGGAGACATCTGCGAGGCGATGGTACGTCGCCAGATGAGATTGTAGAGTTTCTCCTGTTGGCCGTCAGCACCAGCGCTAGTTTTACGAACATCGGTTGGGCGAATGGCCTCGTGAGCTTCCTGAGCACCGGCTGACTTTGATTTATATGTGCGGAATTGATGATATTTGTCGCCGTAAGTCTGTTTGATGTAATCAGTCATGGCGCCAAGTGCCTGGTTTGATAAATTGAGCGAATCGGTACGCATGTAGGTTATGTGACCCGCTTCATATAGTCGTTGAGCGAGCTGCATTGTCTGGCGTGGGCTATAACCTAATTTGTTGCTGGCCTCTTGCTGTAAGGTGCTGGTCGTAAATGGTGCCGACGGATTGCGGGTGCCTGGTTTTTTGGCGATGTCAGCTATGGAAAAGTTACTTTTAGCAAAATCTTCCAGAATTTTACGTACAGCCGAGCTGTCTTGATATTTAATGGGCGCCTCAGCGATTAGATCGGTGCCATCTTGGAGTTTGAAAGTAGCTACTAACTTAAATGATGACTCGGCAGCAAATGCTTCCAACTCGCGCTCGCGCTCGACAATCAAACGTACGGCGACGCTCTGTACGCGCCCAGCACTCAGCTTGGGGCGGACTTTGCGCCACAGGACCGGACTAAGCTCAAAACCAACGAGGTAGTCTAGCGATTGGCGGGCTTGTTGAGCCTCCACCAGGGGCATATCTATGACACGGGGGTTCTTGATCGCTTCATCCAGAGCTGTTTTGGTAATTTCGTGAAAGACGATCCGTTTGGTGGTCTTTGGGTCTAATTTGAGAACTTCGGCCAGATGCCATGCAATGGCCTCACCTTCGCGGTCCTCATCGCTTGCTAGCCAGATGGTGTCGGCAGCTTTGGCTTCTCGTTTTAGTTCGGCAATGGTTTTTTTCTTGTCGGAATCCACCTCGTATGTCGGCGCAAAATTGTGCTGAACATCGACGCTACCGTTTTTGCTTGGCAGACCGCGCACGTGTCCCATGCTGCTTTTGACGACAAAACCACTACCGAGGTACTTCTCGATAGTTTTGGCTTTGGCTGGCGACTCAACGATAACTAAATTTTTATGCATGCGTGCTGTATAAGTATACGTGGTTACGTAACAAAGCGTAAGCTTACCGTGATTGCCTAGAGATTGCAAGCAGATACCCGCAATTACATCAGTTCAAGATAGCACACTAAGATTATTTATAGATAGTTTTTGGAGATTTTGTAACCGACCCATATGCCGGCTATGCCGCCGATGAGGCTGCCGAGTATACTCCATCCACCGAGCCAGTTGCCGTGGTCTGGAATGGCGCCCAACCAGCTACCCAAGAACGTGCCGACAGTCAGGCCAATATATATAAGCAGTTTCATGGTTTTAGTCTAACACTATTTGAGTGACCAATGATTGTTGCCAAGAGAGCGGACTTTGCCGGTGATTTCAAGCATAGTCAGTGTCTGGTTAAAGACAGGGATAGCTATGCTGCTCTTTATAAGTAGCTCATGCCCATCGCTGATGCCCCGGCTCAGTAAATCTAATAGCATTTGTTCATCAGGGGTCGCGCCAATGAGTTTAACTTGTTGCGGCTTGCTTGGATCTATCCCAAGCGCGTACAGAACGTCATTTACAGATGTAACTGGGGTAGCGCCCGATTTTATCAGGTTATTGGTGCCGACAGAAGTCGGGCTGGTGATATTACCTGGTACGGCCAAGACGTCACGTCCCTGCTCGAGGGCGAACCGGGCGGTGTGCAGGCTGCCGCTTTTTTCGGCGGCTTCGGTTATGAGCACGGCGTCCGATAGCCCGGACACGATCCGGTTACGGGCGATGAAATTGGCTTTGAATGACATCGTGCCATCGGTTTCGTATTCGGTGACCAATGCCCCACCCTGTTCCAGGATTTGCTTTGCTAGGTTGCGGTTCGTTGCTGGATAGATATGGTTAAGCCCGCTAGGCAAGACCGCTATCGTGAGCCCACCTGCTTCGAGCGCAGCTCGGTGCGCGATAGCGTCTACGCCCAAAGCCAGTCCACTAACAATCACTATGCCTTTGGCGGCTAGCTCACCAGCCAGTTGCATAGTTACGGATTTGCCGTAAGGTGTTACGCTCCGGCTACCGACGACTGCGACGCGGGGCCGGGTCAGCAAATCATCAAAGTCCCCACCGAGTACAAATAGCTGTTTTGGGGGACCGGATATGTCCTGCAACACCGTCGGATAACCAGTAGAAGCAATAAACAGCTTTTTGACCTTCATACAAAATCCTTTTAATGTATTGACACCACGACACTTATTTGCTAAAATAGCAATCCGTAGACGTCAATAGACGTTTTATGCACCTTATATCCCCCATTCTAACATCTCTGGCAAATTGCCAGAGGTAATCGTTAGATTGTTTTAGAGCGTGCCAGGCCTAGTTGTTACCCTCCACTTATCTTGCGCACTCCATGCTCCCCTTTAGGGAAAAGAGCAGCCGGAACGGCGGATTTATTCCGACGTCCCGCGCGATGAGAAAAACCGTTGGTTTGTCTCATCTGTGAAACGCTCTAAAACAGACTAACCCCTTTAACTAGAAAAGAAAGCTCCTTGGAGCTGGATTTCCCGGTTACAGTGAGCCTAAATGGTGGCCCTCGCGGCCGACACACATCTTAAGGAGTTTTGATGCTGATGTTTCGCTCGGGTGGGTTGAAGGGTGGACGGAGATAATCTTCGGATTGTCTCCATAAATAGGCTCGTGAGCGGTGCCCACCCCCTCTCACGAGCCTATTTATGTTTTTGCCGGAGAAAGCGCTGCCCAGCCGCCCTTGGCGGCCACGCAACCACCCCCAGTGGCTTCGCAATTACGTGCTGTTTTTCACAGAATTGCCGCACGGGTAGGAGTAGAGTAAAAAACTATGAAATTTGAGCAGAATGGACAGGCCGAATTTGAAGACGGAGATATCGGTATCCAGGAGCGATTAGCACTTGGTCTGCCTGAAGACGCGCCCTCGAGTATAAAGGTTACCAATCTAGCGTCGCTGGTACTTCCGGGTTTAAGGGAGATCGTACTCCAGCGTCACGAAGGTAAACCAGTCAGCTTGCATGTGATGGGTATTCTCCAGGCCATTGCTAGCGATCTTAATCGTAATTATCCGGAAGTTATCTAAACCTGAAGGTCCAATTGATTTTTAGAGAATTTGGTGTATAAATACAATTATGGACATAGAAGGAAACAATGGGCTTTTGGACCCGGACGAACAGCGTGCTACCGGCTATCCTGAATCGATACTCCTGACCCAGATAGATGTTCCAGACTTATTAGACGATGTTTATTCGCGGATAAGCTCTTTGGAACACATGAAGGCGGCTGACGATGACGAATTGACTCATTGCCAACGCGCTTCTATCGGTCCGGAAATGATATGGCAGCTACGACGGCTGCAACTCATTGGTGCTATGGCTGAACGAATTCTGGAGCACGAGTGCGAAGAATATCTGAAAAAGCACCCCGGAAAATCGTAGAGACTATAAAAAGCTACGGGTTTCGGCAGCTACTGCAGATCCGTAGGCGTATTCGCTGAGCAGAGCGTTAGTTTCTTGCAGTAAGGCAGGTAGATTAGCCTGCTCTTTTTGGTTAAATTTCTGGAGCACAAAGTCGGCGCTATCAATTTGCTCGGGTGTTTTAGGGCCGATACCGATACGCACGCGGCCGTAGTCCTCACCGATGTGCTTCGTGACCGATTTGACGCCGTTATGCCCCGCACTGCTGCCGCCGAAACGGCTACGTATCTGACCGAAGTCAATGTCGAGTTCATCGTGCAATACGACAATATGTTCTGGCGCTATCTTATAGAAATGAACTACTGCTTGCACTGCTTGACCACTTAAGTTCATGAAAGTCGTAGGCTTTATAAGTATGACCCGCGTGTCGTTCATCTGCTGGCTGGTTAATAGGCATTCCAGATCTTTTTTGTTGATCCATGGGTCAAAGCTATTTTTGGCCGCGAAGTTGTCTAGACATGCGAATCCGATGTTGTGGCGGGTGCCGTCGTATTCGTTTCCTGGGTTGCCGAGGCCCACAAACAGCACGGTTTTGTTTAGGCCAAACGTAGTGAAAGTTATGGGTTTGCTAGCGTCGTCGCGTCGAACGAATAAGGCCATCTAGTACACATCCCTTCGCGGAGATTTCTTGTCGGCGATTTCGCGTTGCACGGTCGATCTATCGGCCTTGGTGGGGCTAACACCATGTTTGTGGGTTTCGTGTTTTTCGATAAACCACAGTTGCAGTGCTGTACCCTCAAAACCATATTTAGCCCTCAGCTCACGCTCCATAAAGCGGCGATAGCTCCAGTGTATGAACTTGGTGTGAGCTCCAAAGATTTTGAAAGCTGGCGTAGGGTTGTCATCCTCTTGAACCATGTAGTTTAGTTTAGGCGCGCGGTTTTTTAGACCGGCTGGTGGATGCTTGACAACAGTTTGTCCCAGCCACTGATTGAGCTCACGCGTCGAAATGCGTGTATGGCGGGCTTTGACGATTTCGAGCACCAGATCAAACAATTTTGTGACATTCTGGCCGGTCATGCTGCTGGTGAAAATTAAGGGCGCCCACGGCACAAAATCGTAAGTTGCAGCAATCCGTGACGCTAATGTGTCACGTGTGAAAGCGTCTTTGTCTAGCTGGCCGTCCTCCGTGTAGTTAATGGCTCGGCTGCGCCGAATTTTCTCTGATTTTGATAATTGCTGGGATTCTATATCTTGAACCTTAGCAGCAAGCTTTTTCTCGGTTTTTGCTAGTCTGGCCTGGGTGGGCGTTATCGTATTGTCGTCCCATTTGGTAACGACTAATATGAGTCCTTTGCCTGATTCCTTGATCATGCCGGCAATCTTTTGGTCGAGGCCGACGTTTAATTCATTAGTGTCCATTAGAAGCATACAGACATCGGCTTGTTCGATGGCGCTGAGTGTACGAATGACGCTAAAATGCTCAATACCGACACCGATTTTGCCGCTGCGTCGAATACCGGCGGTGTCCATTAGCTCTATATCTTGACCCTGGTACTTTATAGTCGTTCGGTTGATGTCCCTAGTAGTGCCTGCCCGGTCGGCCACTATGGCTTGTTGCTTTTTGGCCAGGCTGTTAAATAGCGCGCTTTTGCCAACATTCGGTCGGCCCAATATAGCGACACGAATACGGTCGTCGTCCTCTTTGAGAGTAGCCTTCGGTATCTGTTCTACGAGAGTATCAAGTAAATCGCTGATACCTCGATGCTGGGTTGTAGACGTCCGGATGATCGGCTTTATACCAAGGCGTTCAAACAGTGGCAATTCGCCACGAGCTTTGTCAATTTTGTTTAACACTAAGAAGACGGGCTTACGGCTTTTTAGAGCCAGTCTGGCAACGCGGCGATCCTCTTCGGTGATAGCCACATTAGCCTCAACTACAACCCAGATAACATCGGCGCTGTCAGCGGCCTGCAAAATCTGCTCCTGGATGGTAAACTCAAACTCGTCTTCGGCATCCTTCATGCCGGCGGTGTCGACCAGCCAAAAGTCCTGACCGTTCCAGGTGGCTTTGGCGGTAATGCTATCACGAGTGGTGCCAGCCTCTTTGGCTACGATGGCTTCGCGTCGTTCCAAAATTGCATTGAACAAGCTGGACTTGCCAACGTTTGCACGCCCAACAATAGCCACAATCGGCAACGACTTACTCACCACACCCCCGTGCTGTCCGGCAGAGCCGGCCACTTCGGAAGTGTTCTTGGTGCATTACGGCGTTGCCGGGCTGTGATGCATCCTCACCGTACCATCTGTACGGCTCCGGGTGCTTCTCGCCCGCGCCTTGTACTGCACTCAAGTGAGTAACTCGCTGTAACTTCTTGTTCATTTAGATACATTATAACAGATAAGAAGCATTGACAGAAGGATTAAATGGTGATTAAAGTTTGATTAGCTTTCCAGGCTTTAGATTATGGAGCTGATAGTCGCCGAATTGGGTGCGGTGTAGATGGGTTACTCTGTAGCCGAGGGCTTCGAAGGTGCGGCGGATTTGTCGGTTGCGTCCTTCGTGCATAGTGACAGTCCAGGCAATATCGTCGCCTTCCTTTTGGCGTTCTAGCTGCAGTTTGCTTAGGCCGTCCTCAAGCTGTAGGCCGTGATCGCTAATCATCTGTTGGTGCAAGGGTTGCAATGGTTTATCGAGCAATATCTCATAGAGCTTGGTCTTTTGCCGACTAGGATGAGTAAGCTCGTGGGCTAACTGGCCATCGTTAGTAAGTAGCAATAAACCGCTGGAGTATTTATCAAGCCTACCAACGGGGTTTAGTTGTTGATATTCAGCAGGTAGTAGATCATAGATGGTCTGGCTGCCCTGCCCGTCGCGGCTAACTACATAACTGGCTGGCTTATTCAGCATAATAGTAGTTTTTGTAGTTGGTAATGTAAGTGTCTGACCGTCGAGCCTCACAACGTCGTGCTCAGAGACATCCTGCCCCTGCTCTGCCGGCTTATCATTAACTTTTATGCGGCCGGCAGATAGTGCTTCGTCGGCCTTACGGCGCGAAAGATCACTGGCTAAAGCTACGAATTTATTGATGCGCATGTGATTAAGTATAGAGTAGAAAGTTCATAAAGTTCATAAAGCAACCAAGAAAGACTTTATACTTTCGTCTTTCTGACTTTTAGCTAGCTGGTTACAGGGAGATACTGTTCGGATCGAACGAGCTAGGAGTAGTTGGTGCTACGCTCGGGCTCGGAGAAACAGAAGATGGGCTGACCGCAGTGCCATCCACGACGGGTATAACTGGTTGCTCGTCAGATATTTTGGCATCTTCTTTGGCGAGAAGTTCATCGAGTGACGGCCGTGCATCCGTGGTGCCGATAGGTTGAATAATCTTTTTATGAGCTATGGGCACTTGGTCGTTAGTAGGAGTTGTCGAAACTGTTTCTGTGGTTGGCGCCGTGGCTGGTTCTACGGGCATGACCGGTGTTTTCTGGGTATCTACAACGGGACTACTAACACTGGATACGAGTTGATCCACAGCGTTCGCCATGACAGTATCGTCGGCAGCCTCGGTTTCTGCAGCCGCTTTGTCATCGGCTGTTTCGAGCTCTGGAGTAGTTACGGGTTGCATAGCATCGTCGGTAACGGGTTCAGGGTTGGTTGATCCAACGGTCGGAGTTATTACTGGGCTTGACACCGGTGCGGCGTTTTCAAAACTGGCAATTTGCGCCTGAATGGCCGCTTCTTCGGCCTCCAGCGATTGGGGCTCAGAATTGGTAACCGATGATTCAGCCTGATCGGCTTCGACAACTGGAGCTTCGACAACTGTCTCGCCTGCAACGGCCTGTGCAGAGATCACATCTGGCATAGTAGGCTCCACGACTGGTGTTTCTGTTGGTGGTTCTGGTGCTGGTGCTTCAACGACGGGAGCTGGCTCTGCTATGACAGGTTCGGGCGTAGACGCTGTCGGTAGCGCGTCTTCCGTGACAGGTGAAACGATGGTTGGAGTTTCAGCCTCTTGTGGGCCGGTTGGTGCGGTCGTAGTCACATCTATAGGTGTGGTATCTACTGGTTCTGCACCGGAGGGCGTGACGATATCCAAGGGTGGCTCTGCTGATGGAGCCACGGATGTGTTGTCTGTGGCTGGCGCCAGGGCTGGTTCGCTCGGCGTAGCGGGCTCACTAATTACTGCGCTGGCAGGACTTGGTGTGACGTCGGGTTCGGCTGGTGTTACCGGTGTAGCTAGTGCTGTCGTTGGCTCTGACGTAGTCGGGGCTACAGCTGGGCTGGTCGATGCGTCGACTGTACTAAGCAGCTCCTGGGCGGATTTAACTATATCTTCAAGCGTGACCTGGGATTTCACCAGATATCGGTCGGCACCTAGGTTGTCGGCTCGGGTTTGATCTTCGGCCTGCCCCAATGCGGTCAGCATAATAATCTTTGTGTGTTTGAGCTCGTCAGTGTTACGCAAGATATCAAGCATCTCAAAACCACTAATCCGAGGCATCATAACATCTGAAATAATCAGATCAGGGTGCTCTTTCTTGGCAAGTACCAGAGCTTCTTCGCCGTCCTGTGCGGCTGCAATATCGTATCCTTCGGCGGCCAGGCGGGCTTCGTAAATCTCTCTTAGGTTGTTGTCATCTTCGACGAGTAAAATTTTGGCCATAGTTTTTGCTTATGTTTACCTTTACAGATTAGTATATCATGAAACAACAGTTGTCGATGTAGTTTGATCGGGAGTGGTTGGCATGATGGTCGTAAGCGGCAGAACGCTAGGATTGTCTGGCGATAGCGCACCAACCGTTTGGGCTGCGGCGGTACTTTCCGCGGCCTGCATGGCTTGAGCGCGGGCAGTGTCAATCCGTGGAAGATTTATGTAAAACGTACTGCCCTTGCCGACGGTGCTCTCGACCCAGATACGGCCTTTATATAGTTCGATGATCTTTCGTGAAATAAACAAGCCGAGGCCAGTACCACCAATGGTACGGGTGGCACTATTATCGACCCGGTAAAACTTCTGAAACAGATGTGGTATATCCTCTACTGGTATGCCTGCGCCAGTATCCCGAATGTATAGCTGGACGACGTCACCGTTGCCAGTAAGGCCGAGTGATACCTTGCCCTGGTCGGTGTATTTACAGGCGTTATCAAACAAGTTGGTGATTACTTCGCGGATACGGTCGGGGTCAGCCTGTACAAAATATAATGGTCGGACTACCTTGGTGCTGCCACCGATTTTGTCGGGAGTCGAGGCATCGATCATCTCGTTGTTGCCTATCAAAAACTCCATGAATAGGTTCTTTTTTTGGGCAGTAAAGCGAAGGTCTTCGGTCAGCCGTTCGAGAAAATCACCCATTTCGACGATTTTTGGGTGATTGGTTAGGCGGCCATCTTCGGCTTTTGCGCTGGTGAGTAAGTCTTGGAAAAGCTGGCCAAGGTGTTGGGTGCTGGAATGAGCCTTTTCGAGATAGTCATGGGCGCGGCTGTCGATGGTGGCGACCTTGTCGTTCAGCGCTAGGCTCAAGTAGCCCTCGATAGCCGCCACTGGCGTTCGCATCTCGTGGCTGGCAGTGCTTATAAATTCGGCACGTTGAGCCTCTTCTTGTTTTTCTTCGCTAATGTCACGAAATACGCCGACGGCACCACTAATTTCTTTTGATTCGGTCACGAGTGGTGACACCGTGACTGCAACGGTTAGGTCTTTACTTGATTTAGTCAGAAGGTGCGAATTGTTGCGCCGGATGGTTTTACCTTGTTTAAAGACTTCTTCGATTGGAGCTTCTTCGTTTTTGATCTCGCCCTTTTCATCTATAAACTTAAAGACCGAACGCCAGTCCAGTCCTTCGGCTTCTTCTCTCGACCAGCCAGTTATATTGGTTGCTGCTGGGTTGAATAAACGAATCACTTGTTGGTTGTCTACCAACACTACCCCGTCATCTATGGCGTTTAAAATAATATCCGACTTGAGCCGTTCGCCCTTTAGGCTGCTGGCTAGCTGGTTGGTGCTGGCGCCAGCTTTGCGTTTACCTCGGCGCATAGCTAGCCACCACACAACCGCGCCCATGAGTAGAACGGCTACTACCCCACCAATAATATACGTCAGATTTTGCATAATTTGCTTACGTTTATTATCTGTTGTTCGGCGGTAATTTGCAATCTTTAACTCTGTTCAACCCCTAACAGATGTGGTAAGATAGCGGGGTTAAATTTGATATGGCCCCGTCGTCTAGTGGTCCAGGACGTCAGGTTCTCATCCTGAAGATCAGGGGTTCGACTCCCCTCGGGGTCACCAAGTAAAAAGCTCAGGCTAATGCCTGGGCTTTTTACTTTACTGCCCGCAGGAGTCGAACGGGTTTGCCGGTGGCAAACCCCGGGCCCTTGCCCGGCGACCATGAGAGCTGGGTTGTCATAGCCAGCGCATTTTGCGCTCGGCGACAAGGCGACTCCCCTCTGGGTCAATCAGTCTACTTATGATATGGTCGACCGGCGTTGATAGTGCTGGCGCGGTACAGGGCCTCGAGCGCTACGACCATGGCTAGATCGTGCGGTAATGTTAGCTTGCCGAGGCTCCACTTAAAATCTGATTTTTCGATAACTTCCGCTGGTAAACCTTCTGGCCCGCCGATTATGAAACTGACTTCCCTGCTTTCGAGTTCACGTTTTTGCAAAAACTCTGCCAAGCCTTGGCTCGAAAACTGTTGGCCTTCGATGACGAGTGCGACGCGGTACGTACCGCTGCTGGCTTCCAGAATTTTGGGCGCATCATAGGCGAACTTATCGGCCAGCTGCGTGACTCGTATGGTGTGTTGGCGTTGTAGTCGTGCCAAGTATTCATCCCAGCCAGATTTGGCGTAAGCCAGTTTGGGCTTACCAACGGTTACGAGCTGAATATTCATAGAGGCATTATACAGTCTTTACTTCTGGTAGCTCCGTCCAGGCTGAGGTATACCTCGGGCTGCGCAGAAGTTTTTTGGGTCGCCATGCCGCGCTGAGGCCTTCGGCGGCGAAATGCAAAGACTTACGACCAAAGCGGATGTTTACGGCATCCATGGTCTGCATGCGGCTCTGGCTTTTGTCGCTTTCTAGCAGATTAACGTTGCCAAATAGGGCGGTTTGCATAGAAGTCTCGGGCACAAAATCGTACAGTAGCACGTCGGCCCTGTGATACGAAAGATTTCGATTAAAAGTTGCCTGTAACCGTTTGACTAGCTGGCTGCAGATGGTGCCGGTATCAGCGGTTGGTGTCATGAGCTTAATAGCTTCGGTGACTCTCCGGTAACCCGGTTTATTACGATTGGTACTGAGTAGCACTACTGATTGTCTAGCTAGTTGGCGCTCACGGCGTAAGTGGTGGGCGGCACTGGCCGTCAAACTGGCGACAGCGGCTTCGACCACGTGTAGCTGACTGGTGTCTTCGCCAAATTGTCGGCCGCGCATGATCATCGCCTGGGGCTTGTGCGTTTTTTGCAAATCGTGGCAATTCAGACCATTCAGCTCGGCAACCATTTGTCTGCCGTGAATGCCCATGAGTTGCTGGGCTCGTTTGGGGCTGAGCTGTGCCAGGTCTAAGGCGGTATAAATTCCTTCGGCTTGAAGTCGTGGTCGGAGCTTCCAGCCGACGCCCCAGATATCTTTTATCTCCGTCTTTTTAAGATATGTTTTACGGACATCTGAATCCAGCAACGAAAGTGCTCCGGCTAGCCCTGGCAACTTCTTGGGATGATCGGCAGCCAGCTTGCAGAGCGTTTTACTTGGAGCAATGCCAATCGAAACGGGTACGCCAATATAACGTAGCACCAGATCTCTCACCTGTCTGCCCCACGCGTTATAATCCTCAATATCTAACTCGCTAAGATCCAGGAATGATTCATCGACCGAATAGATCTCGATGTGCGGGGTTATGGTAGTCAGAAGATTGGTTATTCGCTCGGATATATCGCCGTAGAGCTCGAAATTTGCCGAAAACTGTACGATGCCCTGAGATTTGAATAGATCACGGTACTGCCAGGCGGGGGCACCCATGGGAATGCCCAGGGCTTTGGCTTCGTTGCTACGAGCCACTACGCAGCCATCGTTGCTGCTGAGTACGACCACTGGTCTGCCCTCTAGGTCGGCGCGGAAGAGTTTTTCGCAAGATGCGAAGAAGTTATTACAGTCGATGAGAGCTAAGATATTATTCATAAAACCTTTCTTTGTTCCGACTGGACAGAACCACCCAGCTTCTTTTGGCATTGCCCAAAAGAACTAGAATGCTTCATCTTTCAGCTCGATCTTTCGGGAGGGGTGGATGGTGGTGGTGACGACGCCCCAGATGTTTTGGTGGTCGGATCGTTTGAAACTAGTTAGGTAAAATTCGCCAGATAGATTCCACCACACAACCAGGTCTTTTTCGATTGGGTCTATAGCCCGGTCAATGATAGCGATGTCGCCATCAAACACGCCGTAGTCGGCAAAGTGGTGGCCACGGATGCGGAAAAAATAGGTGCTGCTTGGATGCTGGATAAGTAATCGATCTAAGCTGAGCGGTGTGCCCTGACGCTCGGCGGCGGGGTTGGGAAAACCGGCGTGCACAGCGACTGTAGTACCCTGGCCTTCGGCCAGATTTGTCGTATCGTCCATAATTCGTCTCCTTTGCTTATTTGTTTTTTCATTACAGTGTCCCCACTAGCGTCCACTGGTTGCCTTCCTGACGCAATCGATAGGTAGTGCCGTCAGTGCTGCTCATGTCGAACAAGCGCACGGCTTGCCCGCCCTTTTGGACGAGATAGCGCAGGCCGTTCTCGACGAACGTAATAAAACTGCCATCTAGCTCCATTTGGCGCGGAAATGTTTTGAGGCCTTTACCGCCGGTAAAATAGAATGAGTTGATGGCAACCTCGCGGTTAATAACATGTGTCATAAGAGTTCTCCTACATTTTGAGATTATTAAAAGAGACCGTGTGCTCGTTTTTGAGACCGGGAACGGTTATGAAGGTAGGTTTTTATAGCTGCAATTGGCCGCTCACCACTTGTAACTTGTCTAAAAAACCTTAATTTGTAGGAGGCGCTCAGGGACCGAGGTATGATTGCCAAATTGTATATAAGTCTGTGAAGTAAAGCGCTGCTTAAAACAGCCAGTCCTCACATGGCTACGTTTAATTATACGGCAGCTAGCCGTAAGCGCAACGTGATTTTGCTTACAAAACTATGGTCGGTTGGGGTCGTCGGCGGGTTTGTGGCCGGGCCACCAGACTTTGTAGCCTAGCAGTGCGGCGATGGATGGCACAAGCAACGGTGCGATAACGAAGGCCGACAAAATGATGCCGAACGCTATGGCGAAGCCCATTTGTGCCATGAAGCTGATACCGCCGAGTGCCAGTGAACCAAAGGTACCGGCCAAGATTAGCCCGGCCGAAGCTACGGTAGTGCTGCTGTGCTCGATGGTTAGATCGGAAGCTTCACGCGGTTCCAGCCCGGAGCGAACCTCTTCGCGGAGACGCGTCATCGTTAGGATGTTATAGTCGGTGCCTACCGCGACCACGAAAATATAGACCATGATCGGAATGAAGAAGATCAAACCGGGGTTGCCCTGGATAGTCTGAAACAGATATGTCGCGCCGCCGAGCGTGGCGGTAAAACCAAGCGCCACGGCAATCAATAAGTACAGCGGTGCCAAGACGCTGCGCAGCAGAAAGGCCAGAATGGCAAAGATGATTATGGCCGCTGCTGGCAAGATAACCGATAGATCACGACTGACGGCTGAGCGCACATCGACAAAGGCGGAGCTCTCGCCTGTTACGTATATTTTCGTACCGGCGGGAGCGTCCTTATGCGCAGCTGGTCGCAGGGTATTTTCGACGTAGTTAAGTGTGTCGTTTGAGTTCGGGTTGCCAGACACCAGTACTGTTACGAGCCCGGTTTTGCTATCTTTGGAAAGCTCACCTGGGCCGCTAATGGTGACGCGTGGAACTTTGGCGAGAGAGTCCTTAACAGAGTCTAGCTGTGCTTGGGTAAGTGTCGAACTAGATGACACAAAGACCTCAGTCGGCGAAATCGCCCCGGCCGAGAACAGTTTGGAAACATCTTTGTACGCTTTGGCCGATTCGGTGCTCTGCGGTTGTTGGCTGACGAAATCATAGTTTTGCTTGAGCTGCGGATAGCCAGTAGCTAGGGCCACCAAAACTACCAAAGATATTCCCGTTACCCAGCCCGGATGTCGGCTTACAAAGCCGCCGATCTTCTTCGTCCGGGTGCCTTTAGGTTGTTTTTGCCAGCCTTTAGATGGCCAGAAGATCTTCGGTCCGATAACTGCCACAACCGCTGGAATGAGCGTAAGCACGGCAGCCAACATGGTCAGTACGCATATGACGAGCCCTGGAGCGAGGTTTTTAAAGATACCGAAGTCGGAAAAACCGAGTGCGGCAAAGGCGGCGGCTACCACCAGCGCGGCCGAGAGGATAGCCTCGCCGGCTCGACTGAGGGCGAACGCTACGACATCTCGTCCTTGTTTACCTGCTCGTAGCCGTTCGCGGTAACGGAACAGCAGGAACAATATATAGTCGGTGCCAATACCGTAAAGCACGACCGTGTAGAGAATACTCAGAGAGTTGTCTATCTTGTATCCGAAAGCTTTGGCAGACAGCGCGATAAGCGACTGAGACAAGGTATAGACCATAGTTACCGCCAGTACTGGAGCAAAAGCTGCGACTGGGCTACGGAAAATAAGGCCGGGCAAAATGATAACAAGCGCGAAGGTAGCCATGGTGACGATCTTGAGTGCTTTATCAGATTGGCTATTGCTGTCGGCGTTCATGGCGATGTTGCCGGTCAGGCCGGTGCTTAAGCCCGTGCCTGCCACTAGCTGACTCACCTTGCTGCGAACGGATTTGACGAAATCGACATCATCTTTGCCGCCAGTTGCCTGACCTTTTACGACAATCTGTACCATTTGGGCGGTGCCGTCTTTGGAAACCGCCTGGTTGGAGCTTTGTACGTCCTCGACCCGTTTCAGTTTGGCGTCCTTGAGCTTGGCTACAAGTGACGTAACCGCTTGCTGGTCGTTGGTTGTCAGTTTTGCGCCGTCCTTGCGCTTGACGAGTAGGATTTCGGTGTCATCTTTCGACTGAGGGAAAGCCTTTTCGCCGACTTTCTGTGCCTGGACTGACTCGTATTTGCTTGGCAAAAAACTGGTCTGGTCGGTACTGGTAACCGAACTTAATTTCGGCGCAAAGGCAGTTATACCAACAGCGACGACAACCCATACGGCAATCACCCACCAACGGTTTTTGGTAATAAATTTACCCAGATTATTCAGCACAATAAATACTCCCTTATGTCACGTTGTACTATATAGATAAGCGTGAGTTGTATCAAGATATAGCTTTTGGCTTTGATGCCCAGACTTTAGACATTAGCCGTCCCGTGCCACGTTTCTAGGGGTTAGATTACGCCTCGAGGTGACTCAAGAACTCGACTAGCTCACGGGGTGTTATCTCGGCTTTAACGAGGTAGCCGTCGGCCTGTTTCTCGATATCGGTTTTGACTTCGTCGCGCTGTTCGAGGTTGGTGGTGATGATGATTTTGGCGTGTAACTTTGGTGTTTTAGCGGTATCACGCAGTGTGCGTAAAACCTCTATACCCGTAATGGTCGGGATCATCAAATCGAGCAAAATGATATCGTATTTGTCGCTTTGGGCGGAAGCTAGTCCAAGCTGGCCGTCCATTTGTACATCGACCGCGTAACCCGCTTTAGTGAGCGCTCGCGTGTACAGCTCGCTAATGAAGTGCTCGTCCTCGATACACAATACTTTTTTGCCGGTGCCCTGAGTGTTATTGATTGGTTCCATAGATTATCCTCGGTACAATGAGTGGTTTTTTATCCAGCCGTGCGCGCCGCGTGTGATGTCTCCATTATCGCTGTTTTTCTGCTCGGCCGCAAGGCTACTGAAGGGCTGGACAGTAAACGTAAACGTACTACCCTCGTCAACCTTGCTGTTGACCCAGATTTGTCCGCCGTGGGCATCGATAATAGATTTGCTCAGGTATAGCCCGAGTCCGGTACCGCCTATCTGTGATCGGTTGCGATGATTGCGGTAAAACTTGTCGAAGATATGTGGCAAGATGCTAGTTTCTATGCCAAGCCCAAAGTCTTTGACGCTCGTTTCAACCAAGCCATTGTCATTTAACTTGGTCGTAATGAATATTTCTTTAGTGTCACGACTGTATTTTATGGCGTTATCTATCAAATTCGCCAATACCTCATAAATACTGTAGCGATCTACGCCCACCGGTGGCAGGTCTTTGGCGATTTCAGTCTTTAGGGCGATGCCGCGAACACCGGCACGCAAACTCATATCCTGTACCACATTATCGACGATACTTGGCCAAGCTTCTTCGTGGAGCTGCAGGGTTAGTTGATTGTCTTCGATCTTGGCGACATTCAGTATGTTATCCACGAACGATGCCAGCGATTCGGCGGCGGCATTCATCTTGCCCATGAACGCTTTTAGCTCGGGTGTCAGCTTGTCGCCGAGCTCTTCATCGAACACCTCTATGTAACCCCTTAACAGAGTTAGCGGTGTACGCAACTCGTGTACGGCCAAGGCCACGAAACTGACCGCTTGGTCATCTTGGCTGTATTGTTCAGTGTGATCGAATAGTACGAGTACGGTTTCGTAGCCTAGCGTGTTGCCTTTGTTATAATGGGCGGCTAGGTCAAATTGCAAGGTGTTTTGTTCGTCCGCCAACCCAAGGCGCACTCGCTCCCATGCTTGATCGGCCGTAACGCTGTTTTGCTTTGCGTCCGACAACCAGCTTTCAAAGGTTTTATTGCTGGCAAAAGACATGTCCAGCATGGTGTAGATGTTTTGGCCGATCAAATCGCTGGACTCTCGTTTTATATAATGGCAAGCCAAGTCGTTGACGAAAACGATTGACTCATTCTTGTCGAGTACTATAAATGGCAGCGGCAGCGCGCTAGCTAGGAAGTTTGTGTGCAAATCTTGAGAACTCTTTTGGCTGGTTCTTTCAACTTCGTCAACTACGCTGGCAAGCTGGTAGAGCTGACTTACTAAGTTGGCGACCAATTCACGCCCGATATGTGTCTGCTCCGCCTTTGGTGCGGCTACGCTGTTGGCAGTGGCGGGCGCGAGATGTAAGATCGCTTGCCATATGAGTTTAGTGGGTTGCACCAGCGCTCGGGTGCTTAACCATGGCAAAATACTAAAAGTTAATACTGGGACGGCCAGTAGTGCTATTAGCGACCACCAGCCGGTTAGCTTCACTACCCTGTCTACTACATACCAGTCGGCTACTATTAGTACGTTATTTATAAGCAGCAATAGAAACAGACGATTGCGAATCTGACTGGTAAATTTTTGTAAGTAGTCCATTTATTTATAGGTAACTTGATTGGCAGCGCTCATGGCGGTGAGCCATGTTTGTCCGGCGTTGAGTTTAATGGCTTGGCCGCTTGCGTCCGTGAAAGTGATCTGTGATTTGGCATCGCTTTTTGCCCAGGTTCCGACTGTAACGGTGCCATCCTGGAATATAAATGCTTGGCCACTACCAATGACATTGTACTGGCTGTGATGGTCATCGGCCTCTAGCCCGTACTGCATAACCATGGCGATGACGACTTTTGGTGTGATTTGTACCTGGGTACCGTCTTTGTGCTGTGCTAGGTGTGGTGCTCCGCCCTCGCTGCGTTTGTAGCTGTTCGTGGCGGCTTCATAATCATAGTGACTATTAAACAGAGCGCTAGAAACGGCTAGGTCTATGGTATTGGCTGGGGTGCGGGTGTCCGGCTTGGTCTTGGCAGTTGTTTTACTGGTTGTTGGCTGTGGTGCTTTATAAGCTTCGTCGGCTTTGCGCAGTAAGCCAGTGTAACTACTGGCGCCAAAACCTTTGCTACTCTCAAGCTGGTTGAGCTGGGTGAGGCTGGTGTAAACGTTATGCGGTGCGTAACGGCTGGATATTCGTAGGTATGAACCGCCATTAGCGAACTGGTCTAGATCTTTGACTCCCCAACTTCGAATGTCTTGCAGCGCTTCTGGGCTGCCACCGACGTGCGCAATTGAGCAGTCAAAGCCCATACACCATTGCACGTAATACGGCCTCACACTGCGTACCGGGCCGAGGTAGTCAGGCTGTGTATCTTGGAAAAGTGTCAAAAAGCGGGTAATACCGCCTTCGGCGATGGCTTCAAAAACGACCCCGGCTTGGTCTAGACCGCTCTGCGGCCGAGAATCAAAGCTGTTTTCTATCATGACACCCGTTACCGGGCGCTGGTTGACGCTCGGATCAACTTGTAAACCGGTAAGCGCACTGGCTACGGTAGTCGGCTTGGGCGGTACGTAGACCCCCTTTTTGCTGTGATAGACGCCGCCCTTGACGTTTGGACGCGTCAGCGCGAACGAAGTTATGCCACCACCAATAATCAATACGGCTATGGCTGCGCCAATGATAGTTTGCTTACGATTAAACGGCCAGCGATATTTTTGGTGGACACTCACGGTTGCGCCAGTCGTCTTTTCCGGGGTTGGCTCGCTAGTGGCAAGTTCTTCCGGTGTTTTGAACGGCGTGTCGACCGGCTCAGTGTCGTCACTCAGTACCGGCAAAGGAGTTTTCTCTTCTTTGGGTAGTGGCTCGATCACTTTTGGTTTTTTGCGCTGCGGCACAAAGTCATCAATCATATCGACTATTGTACCAAAAGCGTAAGCGTATTACAGCGCTTGCAGGCTTTTTTCGATACGGGCTAGGACAACGTCCTTGCCGAGGACTGCCATTGTCTCGGCTAGGCTTGGGCTAGATTGTGCCCAAGTGGTAGCGATTCTAATCAGGCTGAATAGCACCCCAGGCTTCTGGCCGGTGGCTTCGAGGAGCTTGTTGAGACGCTCAGTCAGATCCGTGGCGCTGAAATCGCTCTGCTCAATGCTGGTTTTGGCCTGTTCAAGCATAGCCTTTAGCTCGACACGAGTGAACTTTTTGAGCTGCTTATTGCCGTCGATTAGCTCCATGTCGATCGGTAAATCCCGGAAGAAAAAGCTGGTTAGCTCGGGGATTTCGGCGAAGAACTTCAATCTTTCCTGAATGAGCCTGAGGACTTTCTTGTTGAAGTCGTCGTCATGCTCTTTTGCCTCGGCTGGCCAAAAGGTTTTGGAACGTTCGTATAATTCATCGATGTTGAGCGAGCGGATCCAGTGGCCGTTGAGCCATAGTAAGCGTTGCTCGTCGAAACGGGCGCCGCTGCGCTGGACGCGGTCGAGGCTGAATTTTGCAATCAGCTCGTCGCGGGTAAAGATTTCTTGCTCGGTGCCGTCATTCCAGCCGAGGCTAGCGATGAAGTTGATCATGGCTTCGACCAAAAATCCGTCGCGCAGATAATCGAGCACGTCTTTGGCGCCATCGCGTTTGCTTAGTTTCTTGTTGCCGTCTGGGCCTAAAATGTGTGGCATGGTGGCTAGTACGGGCCTTTCAAATTCGAGTGCTTCGTACAGGTTTAAGTAATTCGGCACGCTAGCAATGAACTCTTGCCCACGGATGACGTGGCTGATCTGCATTTCGTGATCGTCGATGATGTGCGCGAAATTATAGGTTGGAAAACCGTCGCTTTTTATAAGTATAAAATCGTCGATAGCCTCTGCGCCGGCGTGCATATCGCCCATGACGGCGTCGTGCCAGATGTAATCTTTCGGGTCGGATTTGAAACGTAGCGGCGTTGTGCCATCCCATTTTGGCGTATTTTCGGGGCGGTGATTGCGATATAAGAACGGTTTTTTCTCTGCTTGGGCTTGCTCGCGGAACTTTTGGACTTCTTCGGACGAATACGGGTCGGCGTAGGCCCTGCCCGCGTCAATAAGCGTTTGCGCCCAGGTTTTGTAGGTTTCCAGCCGCTCGGTTTGGCGATACGGCCCAAGGTCGCCGCCAATATCCGGGCCTTCATCGTAGTCAAGCCCTAGCGCCCGCAAACTCTTCATAATGTGAGCTTCGGCGCCTTCGACTTCCCTCGCCCGGTCGGTATCTTCGATACGCAAAATAAATTCGCCGCCAGCTTGGCGTGCCACTAGCCACGCAAACAACGCTGTGCGAATGCCACCAACATGCAAATAGCCAGTTGGTGACGGTGCGAATCGAGTCCGAACAGGTTTCATTACAAGTAGTATGCCATAAACAGAGGTGAAATACTAAATATTGCTAACAAGATTTTTGAGCTGGTAGTCGCTCAGAGAGCCAGTACCGTTGACCTGGTACCATTTGCCGTCTGATACCCAGGTGGCACTATTATTGGCTAGGCGATACACCGTCGGTCCCTTGGTATCAATGGTCGTGTAGTTGGGGGTGCCGCTGGCGTCAGTGCTAGAAATGTTTTGAATCATTTCGTTACTCGACCAATTGGTTGGTTGCTGCACAAGCTGGTAGTTCGCACCATGGCCACTAAAGCCAATAGTCAGTTGATTCGATTTATGCTTGATAACGTGGTTGAATGCAAAACCCGCAGCTTGGAAGTTCGGCATGCCCGTCTGAACGCCGGCTCTGATAGAGGCGATTTTGAGCTGGACGCCAGGCACGTTTTGATAAGCCAAAAAGCTACCAAGTATAACCAGCGCCAGAACACCAGCAGACATACTGGCTACGTGTCGACGAGCCTTTTTCTTAAAATGTAATTTAGATGACTGTGTGTCTACAAAATTGCTAGCGTTTGCCAGGGCGTTTTCGAACAAATCAAGCGGCTTGCTGACCACCGAATGTTCAGTAATTAGTGGCGGAGCTTGTTTGACTTGCAGTGATGTAACTAGTGGTCGCACCTTTGGTGCGGCTTGGTGGCTGTAGTGGTATATGTGTTGGCTCTTGGCTACGTTTTTGGCGCGCTCCAAACGGCTGGGGTTAATGCTATGAACCGACATTTTGGTGGCGATAACGGCTGGTACTTGGTGCATCAGCTCGGACTGGACATTGATCTGCTTTTTGATGCCGGCACTCGGTTTCTTGACGGATTGTCGCATGAGAATATGCGTAGCCTGAGGTTTGTGTGCCTTGGCGTGCGCGGCCGGGCTTCGGCGAACACCATTCGAAACTCGAATGGGCGTAGTTAAACCCGATTGAACCACTAATCTTTTAGGTTCTAGTTTGCTTGTGAGCGATGGCCTATTCGACGAAGATATGGAAAAACCATCCACCGTACGTCCTGTCTTGCTTTTTGTGGCGCGCGGAGATGTTACGCTGTGGCTAATCGTAGAAACACCTAGCAGTGTACCGCTGAGCGCGTCGTATCGTTTGCCGTTGAGTTCTATGATATTTTTGCCGCTCACAATTTTTGATTTATCCCTCGTTGTTTACGTAAGCACTTTGCAAATATATTAGCTCTTTTGGGAGCTATTTCGCAAGTGTTTTATTACCGGTGCGTCCTTTGGTGGTTAATTTGCGACAAACGGCATATAATAAACACTCGGAATATGGATTTTCTCGACCCAAAAAAACAGCGACGAAGCAAACTTATATTAAGCATCGGTTACATATTAATGGCGCTGGCTATCGGTATAGGAACCCTGGTGCTGCTGTATCAAGCCTATGGTTTTGGCGTAGACAAAAACGGCAATGTTATTCAAAATGGCTTGCTGTTTTTCTCATCACAACCGAGCGGCGCTCAAATATATCTAAATGGCAAGCTCAACGGCGCCCAAACTAACTCGCGCTTGCTGGTTCCTTCCGGCACGTACAATGTTCGTATTGCGGCTAGCGGCTACCGTGATTGGCAGCGCGAAGTATCAGTTAATGGCGGCGATGTGCAGCACTTTGATTACCCTTTCTTATTTCCTAAAACACTGGTTACAAAGCCTGTCGCGAGCTTCGCGGCGGTTCCGGCCATCGCTACACAGAGCCTCGATCGGCGCTGGTTACTAGTCGAAAGGACGGATGATTTAGCGACGTTTGATGAGTATGATTTGCAAAACCCCAAGACCGCTGCCGTACCAGTAACCATTCCCGTAGCCAACTATACGCCCGGTAGCGGTGCGCAAAGTTGGGCTGTACAGGAATGGTCTAGTGATAACAAACACGTCTTGTTGCTCCACACTTTTATGCAAGCTTCGCAACCAGCGCATGAGTATATAGTGCTGGATCGACAAACGCCGGATAGCTCTGTAAATGTCACTAAGGCGACTGGTCTTCCGGCTACCGCTGCGCTCAGTTTGTTCAATAAGAAGTTCGATCAATATTACGTATTTGATCAGGCTGCCGGCGCGCTTAGTACTGTGACGCTTTCAGACCCAAGTTCTAAATTGAAGTTGACGCATGTCCTGACCTATAAGCAATACGGCGGCGATACGGTTCTATACGTTACGGATCAGTCACCTAACGGTAAGCAGCTACCAGGCGAAGTAAGTGTTGTTCTAGCCCAGGGTCAGAAGGTGTACATACTGCGCACCATGCCAGCCACATCGCCACAGTACTTGCTAGATTTAGCTACTTATAGTGGAGATTGGTATGTGGTGGTTGCGGCCAGTAATGACAAGGCGGCGTATTTGTATAAAAACCCCCAGAGCCGAGTCGATGCCTCTCCCAATTCACTTCCCAAGGTAACGAGGTTGTTACGTGTAAACCAACCAACATATATTAGTTTTTCTAGCAACGGGCGTTTTGTGATGGCCGAGAATGGTCAAGGCTTTGGTGTTTATGACGCAGAAACCATCAAGGGCTATAACTACACAGTCCGGTTACCGCTTGATCAGCCACAAGCCCATGCTGCCTGGATGGACGGTCATCGCTTGTCATTTGTCAGTGGTGGCAAGATAGCAGTGTTTGATTACGACAGCCTAAACCTGCAGGTGCTTCAGGCAGCCAACCCGGCGTACAAGTCGTTCTTTACCCCGGATTATAAGTTTGTATACTCTCTCGCTTCACCAGTAGACGTTACTAGCAAAGATGCGCTGCAACTTACATCTACGGCGCTGACGGTTGTCAAGTAAGCGAGGGGGTTGCAGTCGGCTAAGGTTTCAATGTTCTACCTGGCCAGAACTACCGTTTATTTGTGGCCCTTTTGTGAGATGCGTATGTGGTATACGGCGCGTTAGTTCCAGAACTCTACCCAGTTAACGAATTTGCTCCAGAGTGTCGGGCCGTTGCCGGCAATTTCTGCTGGTGCGGCGGCGTTCTGGACAGGCTGACGTGTGGTGTTCGTGGTCGGGTCGGGGCTAATCTGCTGCCCCCACACTACCAAACGATTAGTGCTAAAGCCTGGTGGATCACAGGTTATAAGTACCGCCGTGGATGGCTGACCCTTAGTATCGCTCAGTACACTGACTTGTGATGGCGGTACTACTTCCCTGGCAAACACCTGGTAGGCGTATATTTTGCCGCCGTACGTTATGTAAAAGACATCGCCCGTCGTTAGTCTGTGCAGTAGGGCGAATGCAAACTTGTATTTGCCGCTGTTAAAGATGTTACTGCTGGAGTGACCGAATATGGCGACGTTACCAATCTGGCCCGGTAACACGGTGCTCGGATAATGGACTGTGCCGTTGCTCAGCGAGTTCTCGATGACTGTCTCGGCGTTGCTGGTTAACGTAAAGTCAATCGGAATCTGAATATTAATCTTTGGGATAATAACTTTTGGTGTGGCCGTTAGGTCGGTGGCCGTATTGCTGACAATGACTGGCGTTGCGCTGACATTTCGGCTGGGCTGTATGAACGGCGCGATTATGTATTCGTTAAAAAAACTGAACAAGAAGATGACCATAACCAAAAATCCCATGCCCAGACCGAATATAACTGACTGAAAGTGGTGTTTGGCTTGCAGTTTTCCATTAGCACTGACACGTTTGACGATTTTTGATTTCAGCTTGGCTGATCTGTAGGGATCGGGTTCGAAATTGTTCGCGTAAGACTCGTGACTAGCAACAACCACCTGATTTTGTGCCGCTGCCAAATCCAACGGTATTACTGGTTGCGTGGCTTCGATAGCCCGGCGGCTGGTGGCTTGCTGTTGTTTTTGAAATAGTTTTTGGTAAGGAGTGTTCTGGTTCGCGGCGTAAAATTCCTGCCACACCTCGTGCTTTTCGCTGTCCGGCAAAGTCGTGTAATAGTGGTGCCAAGCGGTCTGTATCTCTGCCAGGCTTTTACCTGAGCCACTTAGTTCGCGCATATATTTTTGGTGCTTGCTTGGCGTGCGGGCGCGGGCGGCTTCTTGTAATTCGACGGCAGTATTCGGCTCTTCCCCGTACGCTCTAGAAACTTTTGCACGGATAAGCTCAACTGCCGCGTCGTTATTTGGCTCGGCTGCGCTTGTGTTATCTGGAAATAATGGGTTGCTAGTCATGGGTACGTCCTAAGCATCTCGCTTTTCAGCTATCAGTATAGTACAATACACCTCTGATAACCACGACGTATTGCTTGTGGTTTGTTGATTGAAATATCGGGCGAGTGGTGAAATTGGTATACACGCTAGACTCAAAATCTTGTGAGCGTAAGCTCGTGAGGGTTCAAGTCCCTCCTCGCCCACCAAACCAAGAACCGACCTCGCGTCGGTTTTTGGTTTGTGGCCAGGCTGGGGCTTGAACGGGTTTGCCGGTGGCAAACCCCGCCCTTGCCCGGCGACCATGGGAGCCGGGTTGCCGTAAGGCAAGGTTAAGTCCCTCCTCGCCCACCATTTACGAATATAATAACGACGCTTCGCTCGCGTCTACAAAAGGCCAAGACATTGGCCTTTTGCCTCCTCGCCCACCAAACCAAGAACCGACCTCGCGTCGGTTTTTGGTTTGTGAAAGATTCAGAATAGACGGAATGGCGGAGTTATTAGGCTTTGCAAAATGTAGTAGCCGAGGGCAACACCTATGCAATCGAAAAATATGTCGGAAAGTGAGTTCTGGATAGATTCATAACCGTACGAAATGTTGAATCGCCACAGAATTGGCGACAGTATAAAGTTTTCGAATGGCTCGTAGAGCACCAAAATTATTAGGCCAATAAAAGGGTCGACCAGCCAACCGGTAAGTAGCCCACTCGCAAGGTGTACTAGACTCCAGGTATCGAATAGCTTTGTGTTGCGTTTGCCTCGTGGTCGATAAGATGTTTTTGGCATATCTACAAGATACACCATAAGCGGTATCGCTGGCTACGAATGAGTGGCTTCGTACACTGCGGTTGTCAGCGCTTCGAATGGCTTGGCTGGATTTTGTAGCCACCAAACGCTGGACTGAGCGGCCAATTTAGGCAGGCCGGAGGCTGCCTTTGTAGTGCTTACTTGCCCACCGGCTGCAACAATTATGTGTTCACTAAACACGGTAACGATGTGAAAAGTCACCCCTGTAGTTATGGTATGTAGCCACTCAACAAGGTGCAACAAATCCATGTTTGAGGTTACCGCTTGAGTGCTGTGGAGGGCGGTACCTAGGTGCTGTAGTTGAGCAAAGTCAAGCACCAGCAATGTGTCCGGACGAGTTCTTACGGATTGCATGACATTTTCGATAGCATCGCCGGCGATAGTCGCTTGACCACCAAACTTTCGCAGAAAGCTTTCGAGCAGAACGGTCGTTTCGCTATTGTGCCCTACGTTGCCGGCAAAGAGTACCGCATCCGCCCACAGACCGGCATCAAGTAGTTCGCCCAACGCTTGAGACGCAAAACTGCCACTTGGCGTGCTTGGCGCGTATTCGGCCTCCGGAAAGATTTTACCGACTGTTTTATGAAGCTTGCTGGGCAGAATTATACGCACAGTACCAGCGCCGGCCTTGAGGCTCTCGCCGTAGGCTTCGGCGGGCGCGGAAAAGCCATGTTCGTTACCACCGACAATTAGTAGCTTGCCGGCGTGGGCTTTGTTTTCTGGCCGGCTCCACTCCAACTCCGGAAATAGCGGTGCATCAGACTGTTTGTACCAGTAATCCATATAGTTCTATAGTAACAGGGATCACAGCGCATAGGGTGACAATGAGCATATTATAAAGGCATGGAACGGGAAATCATTGATCAGCCGTACGCGCACCGCACCAAAGTTTTGGCGGCCTTGGCCTGTGTGGTGGTGGCCTCAGGCTGTCAGTCAGAGAGCCGGACGCCGGAAGTGAGCAGTTCTCCGCATTCGACGGTGGAGGTAACGACGGGGGTTGTGACCAGTACCCTGCCCGAGCCGACACCCACCGTTGCGACGAGTTCGCCAGAAGCATGCGAGAGCATTCGGGCGGTACGACCAAACGCCTATTTTAACCCCAGTTATCGTACACACATAGATGACCAATTGCGCCTGATTCGTTTGGGGCTTTCGCCGACGGGCAATGTCGATATCGATAACGACGGATCATCATTTGTACAGCTGTACCACGCCATGGAGGAAGACCCGCGCTATGCCGACGCGATGCAACGCGCCTACGACAACACACGTGCCAACCCGACAGCGGTGATTACCAGTGAAGAAGTATTGAGTTACGACGTGCCACAGGCGGAGTTGTGTGCCCCGCAAACGTTGACCGACGCCGCGTCGCAGCGGCAACTTGCCGAAACAAAAACCGTCGTTATGGGCGTTGGTCAGGGGTTGCTACACCACCTTGGAGAACAAACGACTCGTGGTGCCCGCGCTGCTTTCCTTTTCTTGCAGCATCAAATGCAATCAATGGAACAACAGCTGGACAAGTGGCTACAGAACCATTAACACTTCGTTCAAGCTACAGGCGGCGCCCCATCGACTTATTCCAAAATTACGGCTTCGTGAATCTTTGTGTCGAGCAAGTTGTCTTGATCGTCAAATGTAAATCGGGTGTGGAGCTTTTGTCCGGCTAGTACTTGTGGTAGCCAGTGTGGATCATCCTGCCACATATCATCGTACGGGATATCAGAAAGTTTGAACCACTGCGGAGCCATCTCTTCGGTTTCGGCTGGATCACCTTCCCATGCGTTGCCGACAAAAGTGTGGACTTGCATATCGGTAGCGCCATCAGGAAAGACAAAATCATGAATAGCTACTTTTTCGTAAGACGTTGGAGTGACACTAATCTCTTCTTGGCATTCGCGTATCATTGCCTGCTCGATGGTCTCGCCGGCATCCAACTTGCCGCCTACGCCGTTCCATCGCCCGGCACCAAAACCTCGTTTTTTCATAGCCAATAGAATCGCATCATCTTGTACCAGGAGTAGTAACGTGCATATTTTCATATAGCCAGCTCAATGCTTACCGGACAGTGGTCAGAACCTGTGTATTCGGGGTGGATTTCGGCGGCTTTGACCTTATCTTTCAGGCTGCTTGAAACCAGGAAATAATCTATGCGCCAGCCGACGTTGCGTTCACGTGCGTTGGCAAAATGGCTCCACCAGGTGTAGTAGCCATTGCCGTCTTTAAACAGTCGCAGTGTGTCAACGAACCCCGCATCGATAAATGCCTGGAACCCGGCGCGCTCTTCGGTAGTAAAGCCTTTTTTGCCGACATTTGGTTTGGGGTTGGCCAGATCGAGCTCTGTGTGGGCAACGTTTAGGTCGCCACAAAAAACGACCGGCTTGGTTTTTTCGAGTTCTTTGCAGTACGCCAGAAAGGCCGGATCCCAGTGTTTGTGTCGTAACGGAATACGGCTTAAATCGTCCTTGGCGTTTGGCGTATAAACTGTCACGACCCAAAACTGGTCGTACTCGGCGGCAATCACCCGCCCCTCGAGGTTAGGGTTACCGTAGGTGTCACCAGTAACTTTGAACTTTTCAACAATGTGTTTTGGAAACCCGTTGATGATCTGCAAAGGTTTCGGCTTACTTAAAACCGCCGTGCCACTGTAGCCGGCTTTGTCGGCCGAGTACCAAAAGGCATCATAGCCATCGAGTGGTAGCTCGAATTGCTCCGGCTTGGCCTTGGTTTCTTGCAAACACAAAATGTCGGGTTGCTCTTTGTCTAAAAACGGCTGCAGGGCGTCTTTGCGCAGCACCGCCCGGATGCCGTTGACGTTCCACGAATAAATCTTCATAAGAGTAGTATAGCGTCTACGCGTCTGCTCTGCTAGACTAGCAAACAATGGCTTACAAACGTGTGCTTTTAAAACTTTCAGGTGAGCAACTTGCCGGCAAGTATGACGGCGGTATAGATGCGGAACTCGGTGCTTGGTTGGCGAACGAAGTTGCCAAAGTAACCGCGGCTGGTACGCAAGTAGTGATTATGGTCGGTGGCGGCAATTATGCCCGTGGCGCACAACTGGCTGGGCATGGTATCGGTCGAGTAACTGCCGATAATATCGGTATGCTGGCTACTATGATGAACGCTATAGCACTGGCTGACGTGTTTAACCACGTGGACATAACCGCTCGAGCGCTGACAAACATCAAGGCCGACCAAGTGGCCGATCAGTTCACGCATCGCCGAGCTGTAAGCGACCTAAATAAAGGCCGCGTGGTAATCGTGGCGGGCGGCATCGGCCGGCCGTATTTGACGACCGATACAGCGGCCGTTTCGTTGGCTCTTGAACTTGATTGTGAAGTGGTACTAAAAGCGACCAAAGTTGATGGCGTGTACTCCGCTGACCCAGCCCATAACCCAGACGCGCTAAAGGTTGAAAATGTGAGTTTCCAACAAGCGGTTGAAGACAATGCGATTAAAGTCATGGATAAGGCCGCGCTCGGCCTGGCCATGGAGCACGATTTGCCTATCGTCATTTTTGACGCTATGCAGGAAAATAATATCGCCCAAGCTGCCGGTGGCAAACCTGTCGGCACAAAAATTAGCTAGCTATTACCTGCCTGTTATTCTTGGTCTATACCGGGGCATACGTGAAACGGACGATGGTGTGCTTTCAAGGTTCCACGGCAAAGTTCTCCCCTGCATCTCTTTAAAAATAACGAGTGCATCAGCGGCAATCTCTTCAACCGTTTTGCCTTCGGGAAGAAACGAAGCGGGTCGAGCTTCTGCAATATCTTGATGGCCTGTGTCGTAGGTTTCCATAAATACTCCTTTGACAAAATTATGTACCTTATCTTCAAATTTGCAAGATTGGCTAGGGAGGGATTTGCCTTGTCGCCGAGCGCAAAATGCGCTGGCTATGACAACCCGGCTCCGAAGTCGCCGGGCTTCGGGGCGGGGTTTGCCACTGGCAAACCCCGCCCAAATCCCTCCCGGAGCCAAATTAAAAACCCGCAAAAAGCGGGTTCTTTAATTTGGCGGAGAGGGAGGGATTTGAACCCTCGATACCCTTGCGAGTATACCGCCTTTCCAAGGCGGCGCACTAGGCCACTATGCGACCTCTCCTTACGTGACTTGTATTGACGTAGAGATTATATCTTAAAAGATGCAGGAAAAACATTGCGGCTTAGGTGTTCACAGGGTTACACTAGATGAACGATGTCTCTCATAGAACTCCAAGAAGTCAGCAAACTCTATGGTTTCGGCGACGCTACTAACGTGGCTCTCGACGAAGTGTCTTTAACTATTGAGCCTGGAGAATGCGTGGCCGTGATGGGTCCGAGCGGCTGCGGCAAATCAACGCTCATGAATGTAATAGGACTATTGGATCATCCAACCCACGGCGTGTACCGCTTGAGCGGCAATTACGTTAGTCGTTTGCACCAAAACCAACGTGCCAAAATTCGACGCGACAAAGTCGGTTTTATCTTTCAGTCATTTAATCTACTGACCCGTATGACAGCTCTCGAAAATGTAGCCCTACCGCTGCTCTATAAGGGTCAGTCAATCGGGCGAAGAACTCGTAAGGCCTATGAAATGCTTGAGCGTGTCGGCTTATCGGATCGTGGCTATTATTATCCTAGACAGCTTTCTGGTGGTCAGATGCAGTGCGTGGCGATTGCCCGCGCGCTTGTGAACGAGCCGCAACTTATTATCGCTGATGAACCAACTGGCAATCTTGATAGTGCGAGCTCTCGGCTGGTCATGGAGCTGCTTAGTGAAATCCACAAAAGTGGTAACACGGTTATTTTTGTGACTCACAACCCGGAGCTGACACGCTATGCGACTCGCGTGGTGTACATGCACGACGGTGGCATTATCCACGATGAGCATACTAAACTTGGTGAAGTTGGCCGCTACGCGCGGCAAGTGATGTACGCCATTCCTAAAACCACTGAAGAAGATGACTTAGCGGGTGTGTCGGTTCTCATGAAGGCCTTGCCTGGCAAGCACAAGCCCAAGACGCCCCGCAAGAAAACGACCCACAAAAAGACTAACAGCCGAAAGACAGTCAGGAAGAAATCATGAGTACCATGCGCCGCGGCAACATCTTGCAGGCTACCCAAAGCCTTAAAAACGCCAAAGCCCGCAGCTTTTTGACGATGCTTGGAATCGTCATTGGGGTGATGGCGGTAATCTGTGTGGTGTGTATCGGTCAGGGCGTCAAACAACAGATTGGCAACAGAGTTGACCACTTCGGAAAAGACCTTATAACCATTCGACCCGGCAATAACAATGACTCAACGTTTGGAAACGGTGTGCTGCTGGCCAGTCGATTGTCACTTTCCACTTCCAGCTTATTAACTACGAACGATCTAAAAGCCGTTCAAGACACGCCGGGCGTTCGATTGAGTGTACCGCTAAGTACGCTGCCTGGCAGTGCAGAGGGCGATAACCGCGTGGATTCACCCCTAGTTATCGCTACTGGCAAAGACTTGCCGGAGGCGATCAATCAAAAGATAGCCTTTGGCGGTTTTTTCGGTGATGATAACCACCCCAACATAGTTGTACTCGGTCCCAACCTTGCTCAGCAACTGTTTGACGAACGTGTGCCACTAGGACGATCGCTCAATTTTCATGGACAGAATTTTGTGGTTGGTGGCATATTCGCCCCGTTCGATGCAGCGCCCTTTTCGCTGTCGGCTGATTTCAACAATGCCCTGTTTATCCCATTTGCGGCCGCCCAAGCCATTGATGCCAACGCACTAGGCATATACCAGATTCTAGCCAAGCCAGATAAACCCAGTAACGCCCAAGCCGTAGCAAAGGCTATGCAGACTAACATCAACCGCGAACGGGGTGACTCACATGATGTCAGCGTGCTAACTCAGTCCAGCAGCCTAGACGCCTCCAATCAGATTGTTCATCTACTAACCTTGCTAACGGTCGGTGTAGCGGCTATTGCCCTAGTTGTTGGTGGTGTTGGGATTATGGATGTCATGTTGGTGTCGGTGACTGAGAGAATGCACGAAATCGGTCTGCGCAAGGCTATCGGAGCCACTAACCAGCAAATCTTACGTCAGTTTATGACCGAGGCCTTGGTCTTGAGCACTGCTGGCGCGATTATTGGCGGACTATTGTCGTTATTGGTCATTGTAATCTTGCGTTGGTTTACTGGCCTGCACCCGGTCGTGGTCTGGCAGGCATTTGTGCTAGCTATGGGTTTGGCTGTGGTCACCGGTGCCGTCTTCGGCACAGCCCCTGCTCTCAAAGCAGCCCGTAAAGACCCCATCGAAGCTCTGCGAAATCAGTAACTTAGAACAAAGAGAAAATCGCGGCGACACCGGCTACGGCCATAACTAGAGTGGTGGTCCAGCCGACAAAGGTTGTTAGCTTGCGGTTGGCCCAGTGGCCCATAACGTGTTTGCTGCTGCTAAGTTTGACGATGAAGTACAAGATGAATGGCGCCACAATGCCGTTAGCGACGGCGGAATAAATAAGCGCTTTTATAGGGTCGAGGCCAATAAAGTTCATGCCTAGACCGACGAGCATCGAGATGATGATGATGCCGTAAAAGGCGTAGGCCTGGTGCAGACCGCGGTACAAGCCTTCTTTCCAGCCCAAACTTTCGGCGATGGCATAGCTACTGGAGCCCGCTAGAACTGGTATGGCCAAAAGTCCGGTGCCGATGATGCCGATAGCAAAAAGGAAGTAGGTGGCGTTGCCGGCAAAGGGTCGCAATGCTTCGGCTGCCTGGGAGGCGCTAGTGATTTCTGTAATGCCGTGCGGGAATAATATGCCACCACAGGCAGCGATAATAAAGAACATCACGATGTTGCTCAGGAACATGCCGCTCCATATATCTATGCGCATGCTTTTAATGTCGGCCTGGCTGGTGGCACTGCTGCGCTCTTTGACTGTCGTTTTGCCCTGCAAAATCTGCTCTTCTACCTCTTGACTGGTCTGCCAGAAAAATAAGTATGGAGAAATAGTAGTTCCGAGAATAGCGGTGATCAACAAAAACGACGATTTACTAAACTCCATATGAGGAATAAGTGTGTTATGGAGCATACCACCCCAATTGAGATGCGCCAAAATGGCCGAAGCCACGTAGCTAAGTAGCAATAAAGCAAGCCATTTTAGATATTTGGCATAGCGCACATAAGGGGTAAAAATTTGTAGCAGCAAGCTAGTAACTGCAAAGCCAACTACCAGCCACCAAAAACGCAACTGCGGGTTTAGTAGCTGCACGGCCTTGGCCATAGCGCCCAAATCGGCGCCAATGTTGAATGTATTGGCGGCAAAAAGCAGCAGCGTTGCAAATTTCAGAACTCGTCTAGAGTAATAAGTACGTATGTTGCCAGCCAGTCCCCTGCCCGTGACTAAACCGATACGGGCGCACATTTCCTGCACCACAGCCATGAGTGGGAACGTCCAGGCGCTCAGCCAGATTAGACCAAAACCAAACTGTGCACCAGTCTGGCTGTAGGTCGCGATGCCCGATGGGTCGTCGTCGCTAGCACCGGTCGTCAGGCCCGGACCAAGCATGTGCCAGTAATCTCCGGTTTTCTTGACAGCCTTGTTGTTTGGCACGGCATGCAAAATCTGATTACTCACCTGTACGCTCTTATCGAGCATTTCTGCCGGCATCTCAACTCCCTTTGTAATGAGCTGCTCCGCCGTAAGTTTTGGTTTTTTATGTAGTGTCATGATGTTGTATTGCCAACATTGTAGCAAAAAGCTTATGTTTCAAGTAGCGCAATAAGCGGGTCGACCAAGTTCGTGCGGGTAAGAGCGTTTAAAAGTGGCCGCGGAGTATACCTACCAGCAGCATAAACACACCAAAACCTACACAGTACAGGCCGAATGGTCGCAGGCTACGAGTACGGAAATACTTGTCGAGGAATCGAACTGAGAAGTAGGCAGCGATACCGGCTGCTGCCGCACCGACCAGCACCTGCCCGCGTACACCGTTGCCGTTAGAGCCTATAAAGTCAGGTAATTTATATACCCCTGCTGCCAATATGATCGGCGTGGCGAGTAGGAATGAAAAGCGTGCGGCATCTTCGTGATCTAGGCCGCTTCGAACGCCGGCGATCATGGTTATACCAGAGCGTGATATACCGGCAAATAACGCGCCAACCTGGGCTACGCCGACGATTATGGCTCGGCCGAAGCCCAAGTGATCGCTGACCATTCGACTGGTTTTGCTAACCGCAAGCTCGGCGGCGCTGGCATCTTTGTGTGGTTGACGAGGTCGCTCCAACTGACTCTTAGAAATGATTTTATCGCCCTTAATAAGGATAAAACCGTTGATCATAATGAAAATCACTGCGAAAAATGGCTTACCAAACTGGGTACGCAGAGAGTGTTCAAAGATTAGCCCGACAAGCCCAGCCGGTATGGTCGCGGCAATTAAAAGCCAAGCGAGTTTAGCGTCGCTATCATGGCCAAGTTTCCTGGTCTTAAGACTGCGGAAAAATCCCTTAGCGATTCGTACCCACTGTTCACGGTAAAAGATTATAAGGGCTACGGCAGTAGCAATGTGCAGCATAACCAGGAACGACAAAAAACCCGATTCGGTGGCGGTTTCTTGTTTGACTATGTTGTTCCAGCCAAACAGATTTGCGATCAAGATGGAGTGGCCAAGGCTCGAGATAGGAAATAGTTCGGTGACACCCTGTACGAGGCCAAGAATAATTGCCTGAAAATACGTAATCACGCCTCCTAGTGTACCAAACTTTTTGCCAAGCGTTGTGCTATATTATGGATAAAAGTATGAAAATTGCAGTCATCACCTGTTATCACGACCCAGATTATATTCGTGCTCGAACGCTTCGGGCGGGGCTAAAGCTGGTACCGGGCGTTCGCGTCATCGTTATCAAGAACAAACATAAAGGTTTGCTGCGCTATCCAGAGGTAATCTGGAAGACGTGGAAAGCTCGCAAAAACGACAAACCCGATGCCTATTTGCTAACTTTTCGAGGTCAGGAAATACTGCCACTAATACTATTATTGGCTGGCAAGAAGCCGGTCTTTTTCGATGAGTTTATCGTGCCAATTTCCTATGCGACTGGCGAAAACCACCAAAAATCCTTCGGCATTCGTTTGAAGTATTTTTTGGCACGACTGAGCGAACCGATGTACCGCAGCTGGCTCAAACGTTGCCGCGTAATTTTGTCGGATACCCTTGCCCACGGTGAGTTGTCGGCACGCAGCAGCCGCATGAATATGCGCAAATATTTGCCAGTACCGGTTGGTGCCGATGAAACTTTGTTTAAGCCTGGCGCCAGATCTGTCGGCGACAAGTTCCAGGTGTTCTACTATAGCTCTGATATGCAGCCGTTGCATGGCTTCGACACTGTACTCGAGGCGGCCACGTTGTTACACGGCCAGGAAAATATCGAGTTTTTGATTTCGGGCGGAAAAAGGCATTTGAAATCAGCCGTGGCTGCAGCTAACAAACTAGGCGCCAACATTCGTTATGAATCTTGGATAGACTTCGATAAGTTGCCTGCTACGATGCTTGCCTCAGGAGTGTGTCTAGGTGGCCCGTTTGGTGATACCCCGCAGGCCAACAGTGTTATAACTGGTAAAACCTATCAGTCTTTAGCCTGTAGTGTGCCGACTATAGTTGGTTCCAGCTATGCCACCGACGAGTTTTTCGTAAACAAACAAAACGCCTTAGTAGTGCCACAAGCCGATGCTCCTGCTCTGGCCAAAGCCATTACCTGGGCCGCTAAAAATCCTAAAGAACTGCAGCAAATTGGTGGAAACGGCCGAAAGCTATACGACAAGAGCTTTTCAAATGCCGCTATCGCGCAGAAACTTCGGCGTCTTTCCGAAGTAATTTCTTGAGTCCCAATTTATCGCTGGCGTGAACGCTCAGCACAAAGCCAGACAGTAGCAACAAAAAGATGACGTAAGCACCGCGGTCGATGACGTTCGCTGAAACGATATTAGCGGTAGAAACGTGGTGGATGTGCTGCGAAAATACCAAAAACGCCTCTCGAATACCAATGGCGTCTGGCGTAATGGACACGAAGAGCGAAAAGTTCGCAGCGCCGGCGTACGACATAGCTTGGCTGAGGTGTATATGTGGGTTGACGGCTTTTAGCTCGACGTAGTACCAGCCGACAGTAACGACTACTTGCAAGAAGGTTAAAATCATCAGGCCGGCCAGCAAATTAGCTCGCAGTTTCAATTGCGATTGGCGCGGCTGTTTATCACGCTTCATAAACAATCGTATGACCAACCAGCTAGCCCCAGCCACTAAAATTAGCGCCCCTGCAGTCTGCCACCATGGCCGAGTGCCGACAAGCAAAAAGAGCGCGCTATAGAATGCGAACAAGCCGAGTGCTATGAGGCTTACCAGCGTATAGTCTCGGAGTCGCACCTGATGTTTGGCCTTCAGGTAGACGGCTCGCACGCCCGGGCCACTCTGGAGTGGTCCAAAGAAATTGGCAATCGACGAATATGATGTGAGCAGAAAATTTTCCTTTAGACCTATGTGTCGACTGCACAAACGTACGGAAATTCTCGTTATAGCCACTAGTAGCGCGACCATCATGCAATTTAGGAGTAGCACCCACACGACAGTCCACGGGCTGACATGCCTAAGCTGTTGCCAATACTGTGGGTGAGCCTGGAAAAACCGCACGAATAGGACGATGGTTAGTATCAAAATCCCCAGACCTAACAGATTGCGGGCTGTTCGCTTCATTGCCGTTATTGTAGCTTAGAGCAGCCCGAAACACCAATCACCACCAGGGCTTCGGCTGGCCAGTGTATACTAGTACATAATTATATGAGTACAACCGGTCACTGGATTAGCGCGTTTTTTAGAGCCCTTAGATCCAATAAATTATTCTGGATATTCTTCGGCATCTTTATATTCGAAGCTGTCTGGATTGCCTTTTCGGGCGCCTACTCGATGGCCTACGACGAGTATTTTCACTTCGGTATCATCAAGCTGTACAGTCATCAGTGGCTGCCCTTCTTTGGGCACCAACCGGCTGGTGCTGACATGTATGGTGCCGTAGTACGCGACCCATCATATCTGCAGCACTACATTATGAGTTTTCCGCTGCGCATATTTGCTCATTTTGTGCATGGGCAGACAGCGCAAATTATCTTTCTAAGACTATTCGACATAGGCTTCTTCGCTGCTGGCCTGCTGGTGTTTCGCAAAGTTTTTCGGCTTGCCAAGGTTTCCCCACTCGTTAGCAACCTGTCACTCATTTTCTTGACTCTATTGCCGGTGGCTCCTTTTATGGCGGCTCAAATCAATTACGATGACCTGCTGTTTCTGCTGACTGGGCTAACGGTCTGGCTGGCTATATTGGTGGTAGATGAAATCCGCGACCGCGACCACATGCCGGTGCTCAACATGCTACTTCTAGGTAGCGTGGCCATGCTGGCTAGCCTAGTTAAGTATGTATTCTTGCCTATCTTACTCAGTCTCCTGATATATTTAATTGTTTCGATCGTCCGAGAGATTGGCATGCGTCGACTTGATCTATGGACGTCCGTGAAGCGTGGTAGCCACGGTCTATATAGTTGGCGCGGGCTGGCCATAGTGTTGCTATTTTTGCTCAGTTTTGGTTTGTTTTTGGAGCGGGATGGTCTAAATATGTGGCGCTACCACACGCCGTCACCACAGTGCGACAAAGTGCTTAGCGTGTCAGCCTGCCAAGCTTATGACCCTTACGGGCGCAACTATGGCTATAAGCAATCTAATTTGAAAAGCCTAGTATCGCGTAAAGATAAAGGCGATTATCCACTCAACTGGCTGCAGGGCATGCTGCGGTCGTCGTTTTTCGTGGTCAGTAACAAAGAAAATAATTACACTGTTGGGCTGCCTCTGCCGCTAGCATACGCCGCGGGTTACGTTGTAGGAATTGGTGGTGGCCTGTTGCTGGTGTGGCACGCAAGACGGCTCTGGCGGGTTAATCATGCCTACCAGCTATTCATACTGATAATAGTTGTTTATAGCGTGACGCTTTTCGCGCAGAACCTGCGTGATTTTCTGAAACTAGGAGTATCGGTTGCTATACAAGGGCGCTATATGGTGCCGCTACTGCCGCTGGCCTTCGTGCTGGTAGCCGAGAGTGCTCGCGGCATGTTAGGGCGATTCAAACCACGGGTATCCATGATTATTATCAGTTTGCTCTTGATTCTTATGCTGCAGGGCGGCGGCTTCCTGCCCTTTCTGCTGCGCACTCAAGATGCCTGGCTATGGCAAAATGCCTGGGTTTTGGACGCCAACCATGCGGCTCGCGATGTCTTTAGAACTATCGTAGCGCACTATTAACGCTCTAATTTTTGGCGCTTAGTGAGCTCCAGAGTGTTTTCTATAAGTATACGATTGATACGTATAAGATCAGCGATAACACCGAGCGTGAATGACACGAAGGCAGCCGTCAGCAGCACGGTACCAAAGATGAGTGATTGTAGATGGTGTGCCCCGCCCTGGTGGGCTACAAAGTACATGAAGCGGACAAACGGCACCAACCCAGCCAGTAATAATATCCAACCGAGGCTGATGAACAAAGCGTATGGGCGGTACATCACAAAAGCGCGTAAAATGGCAACGCCCGATTTAATAACATGCTCGGCATCGGAGTTGAACAGGCGCGATTCGCGTGTTTTGGCGTTGATGGTAATGGGTACGCTGACGATGCACAGGCGCTTGTTGCCCGCCTGTATGAGCGTTTCCATGGCGTAACTAAAGCGTGTCACAACATTTAGCTTGAGGGCAGCTTCTTGGCTGTAGGCGCGGAAGCCGCTGGGAGCGTCGGGCAGATCGGTGCCGGCTGCCAGGTTTAGGATATTAGTGCCGAGCCGCTGCAACAGTTTTTTAGTTTGCGAAAAATGGTCAATTTTGTGTACCTGTCGGTCGCCAATTACCATGTCAGCTCGTTTTTCTAAGATAGGCTGAACTAGCTCAGAAATGGCGCTGCCAGGGTACTGATTATCACCGTCTGTGTTGACGATGATGTCGGCGCCGAGCTCTAAGCATTTTTGCAGCCCGTCACTAAATGACTGTGCCAGACCGCGGGTGCGAGCATGGTGCACAAAGTGCTTTACGCCGAGCTTTTTAGCTATGGCAATCGTTTCGTCGCTTGAACCGTCATCGATTACCAAGACTTCAATTTCATCGATACCGTCGATCTTTTTGGGAATATCGGCTAGTACGAGCGGCAATGTCTCGGCTTCGTTCAGGCACGGAATCTGTACAATCAATTTCATTAAAAAGTCTCTTTCCTCTGTTTGATTATAGCAAATCGGCTGCAGATTAGCTTTCGGGCAATCAAAAAACCACCGGTTACCCAGTGGTTTTTTTGATTTGAGCGCTATTTTAGTAGCGGTCGCGGCGGAAATTGTCGCCACCACCGTTGCGCGGACCGTTAAAGTCGCGGCGTGGGCGGTCTTCTTGTGGGCGAGCTTCGTTTACAACGATAGCGCGGCCTTGGACGTCAGTACCATTGAGCTGCTTGATAGCGGCTTGAGCGGCTGCGTCGTCCTCGAATTCAACAAAGCCGAAGCCTTTTGAACGGTTGCTCTCGCGGTCGATGATAACCTTGGCGCTAGCCACGGTACCAAATCCAGAGAACATCTCTTCGAGTCCTTGGTCGTCGATTGCCCAGGGCAATGAGCCGACAAATAGTTTAGTTGCCATTAATGCTTTCCTTTTCTTGGTCTCGAGGTAAGCTGGCAACCCAGTTAGCTGCTCCTCTAATGAACCGATTTACTTCTTATTAATTTGCTAGAACCGATTATCGAATGACTCTCTTAAGCAGCTTATTCTAGTAACGTAAATCTTACCACATATATTCCTGTTCCACAAGCAGTTTGCACCTCTATAGGCTTGTGATGTTTAGCACGCTGCTTCAGTGAGAATTTTCGCAGCCAAGCTTAAGCGTAATCAGCTAGGCTAGATAAACACGTATAAAGCGTGCGTAAAAATGCTAAGTAAGTGAGGAGCAACATGAAAAGACTACACATACTTAACAAACCAACATCGGTGAAAGAACTCAAAAGCCTTGATTTAGACAAATATAACGACAGCACTTGGCTGAAAGCCGAGAAGCTACAGGCTCGGCGCTGGAAGAAATTTAAGCAACAGCTGGCTTAAGCAGTCCGTTCTGTTTCTAGGTTTCACCTAAGCGGCTATTTCCGAGCGACCGGCAGTGTATATTTCAAGGGCGGCACGAGTGGCTGGCGTCAGTTCCAAGTTAGCCACTTGCTCAGGTGGTAGCCAGGCTACTTCCGAAACTTCTTTTCCATCTGGTACGGCCAAGCCACTAAGGGCAATGCCAGCCGAAAAAGATGTTACCCGACCCTTGCGGGATCCGTTATCCTTGAACCTATCGGTGTGACAATAAAGAGCCGTATGGCCCACGCTAGCTTCAATCCCTGACTCTTCACGAATCTCTTCCTCTAACACCTCTATCGGAGATAACTTAGGTTTGTCGTTTGTCTTTCCGCCCGGAAACTCCCATAAGCCTACGTCGTAGGAGTTCTCAATCGAACGGCGCGCCAACAAAAGCTCTCCAGCTTTGTTTGCTATGATGCCACGGACTACAAATATGTATTCTTCGCCAAGGGTACGCATGTTGCTATATTTTCTACTACCGCCGTTATACACCTAAATATCCAAAATGAAAAGCCTATAACGGGCTGTTTTCTGCCCCTAACTAGCCGAAAGAACGGACTTACTTGGTATAATGAATTTGAAAGAAGGAATATCCTATGAAGAAAATCGTTATAATTCTGTTGTCCGCAGCTGTCGTAGGCCTCGGTAGCTGGGTAATTTATGATCACAACAAAACCACTTCGAAAGATACGACTGGCCCGGGATCCGTCGCGTCACAACCAAGTGCGACCACGCTTAACTTCAATAGCCGCGGACTGACTAAGGTTGGCCCCGATATCTATAACCAGACCGACACAACCGAGCTTATATTGTCTAACAATAACCTGACTTCACTGCCCTCACAGATGGGTAATCTGACGCATTTGAAAGTACTAAAACTCGACCACAACCAACTGCAGGGTTCGCTGATTGCCGAAATACGCAAAATGCCCCTGGAAACCCTAGACGTTAGCTATAATCCCATGACGGGTGTGCCTGCCGAGATTGGACAACTGTCAAGTTTACGAACATTGGACTACAGTCACAACAACATCACAGCCCTACCGAATGAGATCTCAAAACTGACACAGCTACAACAACTTAATCTGACCGGAAACCCGCTAAGCGCGGCTCAGATCAGCCGCCTCAAGGCCGAGCTGCCAAACACCACTATCGTATTCTAAATAACTGTCCGGCCCAGCTAATGGGGTGTGATGCGTGTCACAGTTTGGCAACCAGCGTGCGCCTATAGTGGAAGCATATAAGGGAGTTAATGCCATGAGTGAACCGACAGATAGCGTACCAGTAGAAGCCGAAACAAAATTAAAGAAGTCTTGGTGGGGTCGCCGACCATTGTGGCAAAAGATCGTTACGATTGTTGTTCTGTTCTTTGTAGCCTTGGTGGTTATTGTAAATGTAGCCGCCAGTGGGGCTGTTAAGGTCAGTAACGAGTTTATCAAGGATATCCAGAACCAACGAACTGACGCGGCTTATTCGCTGCTCTCGAAAGAAGCTGCCCAGGCAACTCCTAAGGATCAATTTGCGGCCGTGGTTGATAGGGTTGGCCCGCTGCTCAAATCTGACACGAAAATGACTAGCAAAGAAGTCAATGGCGAAACTGGAAGTTCAGCCACATCTAAAGTAACCTACGAGATCAAAGGCACTGACGGTATAACCTACAAAGTAACCGTTAATCTTCTAAAAGAAGATGGTAAGTGGAAAGTTCTCAACTTCGATAGCACCTCCAAGTAGCTAACTTGCAGTCGCACTAAAACATCCCGTCACGGTGACGGGATGTTTTAGTTTGTAGTCAAAGGTTTGAGCCGATTTGTCGTCTAAAACTCGTCAATGATCAGCTTTTTCATTTGCATCATATTGGCATAAGCATTTGGCCTCTTCATAAGCTCTCCCATATTTTCAGGAACTACTTGCCAGCTTAGGCCATATTTATCCTTGCACCATCCACACTGCTGAGCTTCCGGCACGCTAGAGAGCTTCTCCCAGTAATAATCTATCTCGGCCTGGTCTGCGCAGCTAATTACAAATGAAATAGCCTCGCTAAACCTAAATTCAGGTCCAGCATTAATGGCAGTAAACCGTAGACCGCTGAGCTCAAAATCGATAGCCAAGGGTTTGCCGGCCAGCTCAAGTTGAAAATCGGCAAGCCCTTCGTCGGCACTTTTAGGATAATACTCAGTGGAGACTATTCTACTTTCTGGAAAAACCGATACGTAGTATTCGACGGCCTCTTTAGCGTTGCCATTAAACCATAGACACGGTGTTATCTTTTGTTGCATATATAGCCCCCTCATAAGTTTACTTAGCGATGGTTCAATTATATCAAAAAGCCCAGTAGCGTTAATGCTTTCCGGGCTTTCTGTAGTTTATAATCTTGGCTCCGGGGAGAGGGTTCGAACCTCCGACCTGGGGATTAACAGTCCCTCGCTCTACCGCTGAGCTACCCCGGAATATGGTTGTATGTATCCTGAAATACAGATGTCATTCTACCGTTTTATGGCCTAAGTGTAAATAGTCGCCGGCCTGGTTGCTGTACTGCCGATTTTATTAAATAGTTTGCATATGGCTACGTGTGAGGTGTAGTATTGCAATTTGTCAGAAGTGGTGATATTACTAAGCGTAAGAGATTTAAGATAAACATCATGTCTGAAGCATTAGACCTAAACGAATTCCCAGATAGTTTTTCTCCCTACTTCACAGAAGAGCCTGCTCCTGTGGCTGTCTCCCCGCCAGAGTTACACCTGGTACCAGATTTGGACGTGCCACAAGACCATGAGGTTGTCGTTGATACGTCCGACGAAGCGGCCGCCGATGCTCAAGTATTATCCATGGCGGTCTATGTGGGTGGCGAGAAGTATTACGAAGCAGCAGATCCCGGTTACAAGAAATATTTTGGGCGAGACACGGCTATATCGGGTCTAATGTCTGGTGATAGAGAAATGCTCGAGGCACAGCTAGAGTATGCCTCGCCGCGCATAGGCAAGGTTCAGGATCCACTAACCGGCGAAGAGCCGGATAAGCCCCCGCACGAGTGGGAAGGCATCGAACAAAATCACGGACTCCTCACCACCTATAATGCCTGCGATACGGCAGCCCTATACCTGCAAACCGCCGCGGCACTTATAGAAAGGGGCGGCAAAGAAGTGGTTCAGAAGTACGCCGAAGATATCACGGCGACAACGCGCTATATCATGCGTCATGTTAACGCCCAGGGTCTTTTCATAGAAGATCCAATGTTTTCTGGCTCAACCAACCCTGATGGTCGTCAGCGACATTTCGGACTAAAAAAGACTGACTGGGCAGACTCTGAGCTAAATCGGGCAGATCCGGACAAGCGTGAACCCAACTACCCTATTGTTTACACAGTAGCTCATTTTCAAAACGCCAACGCGCTGGAACGTATCGGCAAAGATACGGGCAATGAGCGGATGGTTCGCTACGCACGTTATATGACCGAAGCTGGTCTGCGCTACCTCTGGAACGGCGATCATTTCGTAAGCGCCGTGGACGGCGATGGTGCGATTGATGCCCCGAGTAGCGATTCACTACACGCGCTGCTTTATATTTCTCCCAGCCAATTACCGCAGGGTTATGCCGACAAGATTCAGGCATATATGAAACAGCTAGAAACGCCTGCTGGCTATCAGTGTAACCTCCCGGCAGCTGATGATGTTGATCCGTATCACATGCAGGTATGGCCACACCAGCAAGCGCTTCTGAACGCCGCGGCCCTTAAGTTCGGATTGTTCGAAGCGGCTGATGTGACGCGGCGCGTAACACCTTTCTTTGTGCCAAAGCTGGGTATCTTTCCAGAGTGCATCGACCCCAACACACTTCAGCCGAGCGGTAATATAAAGCAACTTTGGGCTATAAAGGCCTATCTGTACTTTCTGCACCCTGAGCGGTCGCAGCTGTATTAGCTATTTTGCCAGTATTAATATGTTTTAACGGCGTTAAAAGGAGCGCTGGTGATAGATGTTATTTGCGGGTCGGTTGGCGTTTCTTAGGGGGCTGCTTTTTGGGTTGCTTGGTCGCCTCTTTGATAAGGTTGCCAACTGTTTTTACTGGTTTGGCGGCTTTGTATACCTTGCCAGTTAGTCGTCGGCCAAGTTTGCCGAGTTTGTGGTGTGCCAAGATCTGCTCGAAGGCCGTTTCGTAGCCATCGGTCATCTTTTGCAAGGAGAAGTGGGCTTTGACGTGGTCTCGGCAGGTTCTTCGGTCGATTTTGTTTATCTTGTGTACTGCGTCGATCATCTCGCCTACGCTATCAACTACAAAGCCGGTTTTTCCATCTATAATTACCTCTGGGATAGATCCGCGACGCAATGCGATAACCGGTGTCCCACAAGCCATGGCTTCGACCATGGTCAAACCAAACGGCTCCTCCCACTGGATAGGCATTAGCAAGGCCTTGGCTTTCTGAAAATATGGCCAGATTTTTTCGTGCTCGATGTAGCCCAGATACAAGATTTTGTCGTTCAAATACGGTTTTATGTACTGATCGAAGTAGCCTTGAGAGCTCGGAAATGTTGGCCCGATGATGAGCAAACGACTATTGGTTGCTTCGGCAATTTGCACAGCCTCTTTAACGCCTTTTTCGGGCACGATTCGCCCGGCTAGTAGCAGATAATCTTCGTGCTCTGCAGAAAACGGGAACAATTCGGTATCTACCCCGTTATAAATAGTGGCCGCGTAGTTTAAGTCGGGCGCATCGCGCCGTTGGTTCTTGGATATCGATACAAAGTGCTGGTTCGGCGAGCCGTATAACTCGAATATCTCGCGGTACCATGGAAACACCGGGTCGTTTAGCGAATATACGACGGGTATGTTTTTGAACTGTTGGGCGAGCGGCAGAGCGATTTCCGGGTGATGAAAGTACAGCAGGTCATACTCGCCCAGGCGAGCGCCCTCGAACATGTTCTGGGCCAAAAAGTTGTCCCAAAGTGCCGGGACGTAGTGGTTAAATTCCTCGCTTTTCGTGAGAAGTTCCTGGAATTCTGCTTGGTTTGTCGCTAGAGGTCGCAAATTGAGTGATTTGACCGGGGTCTTGAGCTTTGAACCAGTGGGTGCAAAAAAGTCGACCTGGTGCCCACGCGCGGTTAGACCTTCGGCTAGCGCTACCGCTAAGTCGATCGGTGCGTAAATCATGTCTACGGGTCGTGGCACTGGCAAATAGCCGCGAACCATCATAGCGATTTTCATACGTCTCTTATACAACCCTCATTTGGTATTCTCTATTATCCGCTCTCTCAAGGTGTTTTGCAAATGTTTGCTTATGCTTAGCGCGGCTTAAGCGTGCGATTTATATCGCGCGTCGCGTCGCGTTCTTTTAGAACACGACGCTTGTCATACAGCTTCTTGCCCCTGCCGACGGCAATCCGTAATTTGATGTAGCGGCCACCGGTCAATAGCTCGGTTGGAACGATGGTGTTTCCCTGCTGCTTGGCGGCAATCAAGGCGTCGATTTCTTTGCGCTTGGCTAAGAGTTTACGGTTGCGGGTCTGTTCCTGCTCGGTTAGAGGTGCGGAATTAGTGCCATTAACGGAGGCGTTGAAGAGGTATAGCTCATTATCTTTGATGGTTACATAGGCGCCGCGCAGCTGGCCGTGACCCATACGCAAACTTTTGACCTCTGCCCCGGTTAGCTCCAAACCCACCAGCAAAGAATCGCCGAGCGCGTAATCGTGTCGCGCCCGCCGGTTGCTAATAACCTTCGGCTGGTTTGCTTTCTTCTTTACCATACTGCCTACATTGTACCGGATATGGTTATATAGACAAAATGTAATTTATGTGCTATAATGATACACCATGAAATATCGGCCTATTCCTGAGGTGTACGAAGCGCAACTGCGGGCGTCATATCCCGATGAGACGATTGATCAATTGACCCGTGACGTGCGGTTTGCTGACTTATCTGAGCAGCCCGGCGAACGCATTCCATACGCTCGCCTGAACGAGGGTGCGAGCACGCCCCTTGTGTTTGTGCCGGGTTTTGGTGAAAGTATTGTTAATAAAGCCTCGTTTGCAGCCGAGCTCGCGACGCGCGGTTTCGATGTCATTTTGCCTGGTCAAAACCGTAAGGGCATGTTGAAAGACAAAGCAGAGGGACGCCTACCAACTGGCGCTCAGGCTCGGAATGTCGAAGCAGTTTTGCGTGCAGAGAATCTGCTCGGAACGACGGTCGACTTTACTCCACACAGTTACGGTGGACTGGTATTTGAAGCTCTGGTGCGGCGTGTCGCTAAACATACTCCTGATTATTTCCAGGATTCACGGGCTGTTTTACTCGCTTCGAGCGGCGTACAGCAAGAGGCGTCGCTGCCGGGTCTTGTGAAGCGATGGCTCGCGTTCTTACCCTCTGAGCGGGATGCGGACTCACAGGAATTCCCTGACCGGGATGGTGTTACGGGCAAAGCTAGCGCACTCACTCTACTCGCGAACGTACCTCGTAGTCTTGGCGAGGCACGCGACTTGTATAAAAAACGGCTCGATTTTCCCTATCTTATCTCTAAGGTAGGCTCGGTCGCTATCGTTAATTACGCTGAAGATGCCATGTACCCCGATGCCTTCTTGGAGCCTGGTATTGCAGACGCAATGAATGCCGGCTGCGCCGCTTGGTCTCCGGTGTCGCTAGATATGATGCCCGATGGCACGATTCGCAGTGGTCGCGGCGCAACCCACGATGACGAACAGTTCAACCCGTCACGTGTCGCTGGCGCTTTGGCTCGCGTATTATTGCCAATAAACCAATAAATCGTTCGAAGCTAGAACAATCGTGGTCATTATTTGTTGACCGTGAATTCCTGGCGGGCGATGTTCCAGATATCCGGCTGGTGCAAGATAACCTTGCGGTAGTACCAATATTCGGCGCCCCAGAGGTCAATGGTCTTCATGCCGGTTCCCTTGCCGTAGGCTATACGGTGCTTGAATCTCGTCGCGTCCAGTGATTTGTTTTGCTCTGCCAGGCTGGTCTGCGGCACACCCTTACCTTTTGGTGCCCATGGCTCTGCCTGGAGCTCATGTATAACTGTGTCCTTACCCCAAATTATTTTTTCGGTACCGGCTAAGAATGCGTAGAACCAAGCCGGGAATGGGTATTCGATATAGCGGTGCGTTATGGTAGCATCCCAGACGCGTTTATAAACCGAAACGCCGAATTCATCGGGAATGGGCTGGTTTAGAGGTGTGCCAAGCGCGTTGTTGCTGCGAGCGATTATTACGGTGTGATTAGGATCTAGACGTTTAACCAGGTTAAACTCGTCGATTAGCCGTTGCCGACTGTAATTGGTACAAGTGCCAAAGACAGATAGAAAATATTCATTTTCGAGCTGATAGCTGTCCAGACTTGGTGAGTTTTTGTAGCGGTTAACGACCGTGCCAATAAACGTAGCCAGCTGAGGCTGCCAGGTTTCAACCGGTTCGTTTGCAGCCCAAGATGGCATGTGGCATTCGGGCCAACGAGGCTGTCGCAAGCCCAGGGCTAGGCTAATTTTGGCTCCACGTTGTTCGGCCATGCGAAATTCCCAATCGAGTTGGCGGAAGTCGTAGCGCCCAGGCTTTGGCTCTGTAGCGTCCCAGTAACTGGTTAATCGTATGTGGCGAACCTGCAAATCATCGAGTATGGCGGCATAAGTCTGCTGTGGGTCAACGCCCAGGTAGCTGGCATAGCTTGGAATGAAAGTCACGCCCATTGTCATTGGTACATTGCGCTCACTCCAGATGTACCAACGAGCAATACCGTACATACCCAAAAGTGTTAATACGGTTAAACCCGCGAAGATTGTGACGATTTTGTGCCACCAATTCTTACGCCAGTAGGCGACGGGAAAGCGCTTAATTTTATCGGCTATTAGGAAGAACTTTTTGGTTTGGCGTGTCATACTAGGGTCAGTGGACGATTTACGCATTAGTTTAGTTATACCAGCTTACAACGAAGAGCGCCATATCCGCTCATGCTTAGATTCGGTCGCAGCTCAGACTGTCAAGCCTTACGAGGTGATAGTAGTCAACAATAATTCGACCGACAGCACCACCGAAATAGCATCTTCATACGACTTCGTAACGCTTATCCATGAATCAAAACAAGGCATAATTTTTGCGCGCAACGCGGGCTTTGCGGCGGCCCATGGTGATATTATCGCGCGTATTGATGGTGATTCTATTTTGCCAAAAAACTGGATGGAATATGTGGGTCGGTTTTTTGTCGATCCTCGGAATGAAAGCTATATAGGAATCACGGGTACTTTGTATTTTGTCGATCGCGGTTTTCGAAACCTATGGACCGCACTACACCGTATAAGTTATTTCGGCGTTGCAGCGCTAGTTTATTGGCGTCAGGTTTTTTATGGCGGCAGTATGGCGTTTAGAGCTTCTGCCCTGCCGCATGTGTGGAAGTATGCCAAAGACACTACTAACATCCACGAAGATGTGGACCTAACTCTGGCTCTGGCGTCGCTTGGCAAGGTAGCTTACCGTTCGGAACTGCGTGTTGGCGTTTCCTATCGTGGCACCGTGAACGGGTCGAAGAAAATGCTTAGGTATCTTGTGATTCTCGTGAGCTTTTGGCGCTATCGACCACTTGTGCGGCGGTAGGAGTAGTGGATGATTTCTTACCGAGGTTAGTAAGTTTACGGTAGGAGTTGGTTTGTTGAACAATGCCTATGTAGCGCTTGTAGTGTGCTATGACATACATGATTACGAAGTAGAGCGCGATAAGAACCACCCAAGCCACAATAGTGGCAGTAGTACTTCTCATTAAAGACGAAAAAGCGTAGCCTAACCCCAAGAAATCTATTGGGTTTACATACCCCCATTGGCCAGAGGTTATAGCTTTGGCTGTGATTAAAACGAGATGGAAAACGCCGCCACAAAATATGGTTCCAACAAATGTTTTCGCGACCAAAATGCCGAATTTACGAAGACCTTGTAGCATAGGCCATATTATATATTACATTTTGATTAGCTGGCGTTTTCGGTTTGCCAGCGACCGTTTGATTCCTGGAACGGCTTGCAGTTGCCCCACAAGCCTTTATTTGCCTCTTTAGCGGCGGCTTGATCGGCTATAAATTCTTGCGATTTGGTAAATGGAAACTGAGTGTATGCGAAGGCATAGCCGTTTTTGAGCAGCTCGGCCTCGAGCAATCGGCCGTCTGGCAAATAGACATAGCGGAGCAAGCGGTTGTAGCGGTCGCGGTTGGTGCTTTCCGGGTCAGAAGCCAGGCGCACTCGTTGGTCACCAATGGTGTTTTTGGTATAGGCCGCAGCGGCTGGCCCGTAGCACTGTACTGGCGTGTTTGGCTTGTGGGTTTCGGGCGTATCAACCACTATAAAACGGATCGTCTCGACCTTGCCGTTCATGTTTACGGAAATGGTATCGCCGTCTACAAAACGGGCGATACTATACAGTCCTGGTTGGCTGGTGACCACCTCTTTCTTGACCGTTCCAAACCAACCAAACTGTTGGCCAAGCGCCACAAACAGAGCTGCCAATATGACCAGCAAGCTTACGCCATGTTTACGTCGCAATCGATAACGCATTTCTCTTAGTATAGAACGAAAAGCTGCTGGTTGTTAGGCGGCGGACAACAAAACACGAGCCACAGTATCGCGGATAATCTCTGGTATGCGTCCCGCGTCCAAAAGTGATTGAGCGGTGGCGGTGAGCCAATCTTTTTCATCGTGTAATAGAGAGCCTGCAATGCGGCGAATCTGTTCTTCCGAACAGTGTTCAAGCGGCGAGGTGACATAGTCTTTGCCGCCAAAGTTAAAAGTGTGGGTCAGTAGATCGTAGGCGGCATCGCTTAGATCAGGTTTTTGCACGCATTCATCCATAAAATAGAGGGCACCCGCACGGTATTCTGGACTGACATCAGCACCCAACAAGCGAGGCATATTAGTAAGTTGACTTGGCTGGCCCATACCTTGTCTCCGTTTGGTTTGTTCCTGAGCCTAGTTATATGCCTGGTTTCGCTATGCGTCAACACTTTTACGAAAAATTACAAAATTACATCGTTAGCGAGTTTTCTGGCTGCGATGTTTTTGGTAACTTCTGAGCCCGAGGGCATGAAGCAGCGGACCGCCAAGTTCACGTGCCGCGGCATTTGATTCACAAATCTCGGATATACCGCGCCTGATTCTGTAGGCATCGGTTTGGCAAATAGAGGCCAAGGCATGCGTTGCCAGAGTGTCGTCTTGATCTGGTGAACCATAGGCTTGTTCGCATAGAAAAGATTCCAAATCCTGCCATTCTATGGGGTCTTTGCTGCCACATGACTCAACTACTATGCCGCATAGTTCATTGAATTCACGATCGGTGAAAGTCATCAGAAATCGATTCCTTTGTTGGCTAGGAACTTGTCATCGAAATGATGTTTGATTTTGGTCATGTTGGTGGCAATGTCCACTTCACCCAAAAGGCTACTTGGGAAATTACGGCCAGTCAGACAGAGGTTGGTACCGGGCGCCCGTTTTTCGATGAGATTTCTCAGCTGAGCCTCGGTCAACAGGCCGTCGTGAACGGCATTACTAATCTCGTCACAGATAACTAGCTGGTATTTGCCATTGGTAGCACATTCCAGGGAGGTTTGATACGTTTCCAGCGCGGCTTGCTTGTGCTGGGCTGGTGTTACTTGTTTATGGCTTAGTTCGCCGGCCGCGTAAAACCCCTTACCACCCTTATAAAACAGCAGCTGGTCCTTATAAATTGGCAGGATATCGCGTATGAAGACGTGCTCGCCAACTCCCCAATATTTGATAAATTGGATGAACGCGACATTCCAGCGGTTACCGAGGGCGCGCGCCATCAGGCCTAGCCCAGCACTGGTCTTTCCCTTGCCTTCGCCGGTATACACCACCACGACCGATTCTTTGGTCTCGAAATCATCGAACGCCATGCCTAGATTGTAAGCTATTCGGCTTCGTCAAGCGAGATATTGCCGATAGCTTTGATAGCTTTGGCACGCTCCAAGAATACTTCCAAACTCCGAACACGTTTTTTAAACCCGATTTCTTCGGCTTCAGCTTCACTGATATTCCTACGTCCGCCACGTGCTGTGAGGTCGACGTGGCGTGGATCGCGCTTCAAAGCTCGCATAGTGGTAGCGTCAAACCAGTAATTCTTGCTTGTCTGACGATCAGTAAGCCGTCGCCATGGTGAATCTTGACCGGCTGATTCCGGATTTTCGGCAAATTGTCGTAATGCCAACAGCCGAGTGGCCGGTCGGCTCATAAGCCAGTTGACGTCTATTCGTAGTTGGTTGATGAGCGCGCTATCAGCGTCCTCGTCAAATTCGAACGAAGGCGCAAGTTGTTCGACTTCGCTGAACTCGGCTTGACCGATCGCTTCTGGGTCCACAGTCATATCCTTCGCCTCCTATCATAACTATAGTGTAGCTAATCTGTCGATTAGCTGTAAACATGATTTATCGCACAGCTTTAAACGAGTTTGGCGGCCTTTAGAGCCTCGTCGATTTTGGGGCGGTCGAATCCGACGATAATCGTGCCGTTAATCTCGAGAACTGGTATGCCGGTTTGGCCAGATTTCGTCATAGCTTCGTTGGCGAATGCCATGTCGTGCTCGACGTCTTTATCGGTGTATTTAACACCAAGTTTATCTAAATACTCTTTGGCTAGGTGGCAAAAGGCGCACCAGTTGGCACTGTAGACGGTAACTTGATTCATAAATGTAGTAACCCTTTCTTTTACTATATTTAGTATAGCATAGGTCTTGCGAGTACAACAACAGAGATGTTATACTGCGAAATGAATGAACAAAACAAGCAAGCCAGCGCCAATTACGCCGACTTCTAAAGCGGGTGGTTCGACGGCTGAAAAAGACGCCCGTTTATCGGCTGCAGCCCAAAGCAACTTTTTAATAGCCGTAACTAACATGAGCTGGCAGCTAGCCATCGTGGTGCTTATACCTTTTGTGGGCGGCTTTAAGCTAGATGAACATCTACACAGTTCACCGCTCTGGACTATCGTTGGATCCGTGCTGGCGATTGCCGGTATGGTATTGGTTGTGTGGCGCCAACTGCAAATAGTCACGCCAACGGTGCTCACGGACAAAGGAGCACGCAAATGATTTCGCTATTCGCCGACAGTGGTCCAGCCATCCATGTAGCTCCAGGTGGCGTCTTCCATATAGGCAGTTGGGTTATTACCAACTCAATTCTCTACGGCTGGGTCGCTAGCGCCATATTGACCATACTGCTGGTCTGGACGGCTCGGCGCGTTATCGTGAAGCCGCGAGGTGGTTTTGTACAGTTTGTGGAGGCCGGCGTCGAATTTATCCGGAATTTGGTCGAAAATGCTTTTGACGATAAGCGAATCGCCCGAAAATACGTGCCCTACTTCGTGACCCTGTTCTTCTTCATTTTGTTCAATACTTGGTTCGGTTTGTTGCCGGTAGTTGGCGATGGTTTTCACTCGGGTGATACACCGCTGTTTCGGCCATTCACTGGCGACTTAAACAGTACGTTCGCTATGGCCATCGTGACTATGGTGGTGGTGTATACGGCGTCGATACGCGAATCGGGCGGCCTCAAGAAATATATAAAGCACTTCTTTGTCGGCAGCCCCAAAAATCCGCTGTATCTCATCATCGCCCTGCTTGAAATGTTCACTGACCTGACCCGCGTTGTGTCTCTGAGCCTTCGACTTTTTTTGAACGTGGCCATCGGCGAAATGGTTATCGCCGTCTTTAGCTACCTAGGCCACTTTGCGGCACCACTGACAGCCCTGCCCTTTACGCTCATCGAGCTTGGTGTGGGCGCGCTGCAGTCATATATTTTCGTTATCCTCGGTGTTATGTATCTGGCTATCGCCGTCAATCATGCCAATCATGATACGGCGCATGGCGAAAAGGACCACTTGACCGAAGATGAGCAACCTGAAACAATAGGCCTAGCGCCCGGGAGCGCCCGTGGCTAGACTCATCGTGGGTAAAAACGTAATAGAAGTTATAAATAAGGAGTAATAATAGGATGGCAATTTTTGCAGACGCAGTAAACTTAACGGTTGTTGGCAAGGGCTTGATGGTTGGCCTGGGCTTTATTGGACCATCAATTGGCATCGGCCTGATTGGTGGCAGCTACTTGAAATCAGTCGGTCGCAACCCGGAAGCAGCTAAGTTCTTCGGGCAGGCATTGGTCTTTGTGGCTATTGTCGAGTTGTTCGGACTGCTAGCCTTCGCATCAACATTCATCGTTAAGTAAGGAACCCCTAATGGGTATATTGTTTACACAATTTGGGGAGAGCTCCTCTACTGGCATCGGTGCGCTGGGCGTCGATGGCAAGGCCTTGGTAATCCAACTGGTGACCTTCGTGCTGGCGTTTTTGGTACTAAAGCGGTTTGCTTTTAAGCCGATCATGAGAGTGCTCGATGAGCGTCGCGAGACTATCGAAGGTGGAGTGAAGCTTGGCGAGAAAATGAAGAAAGACCAAGCGGCTTTAGAAGCCAAGATAGCCGAAGAATTGCATAGTGCCCGAAAACAAGCGGATGCCATTCTGGCTGGCGCGCACGATAGCGCTCGTCAGGTTGTTCGGGATGCTGAAGACAAAGCTCGCGCCAAAACTGCTGGCGTGCTTGCCGAGGCCAACGCCCGGATAGCTCAAGATACGGCCCGGGCACGCATGCAGCTCGAAAAAGAGCTGGTTGGCTTAATATCGGATGCCACAGAGGTGATCATCGGCGAAAAAATTGACGCCAAGAAAGACGCGGCGCTTATAGACCGTGCGCTCAAGGAGCAACGAGTCGCCTAATGAAGACATCACGTACACGTATTGCCAGTAGCATCGCCGACCGAACACTCAAGAGCGGTAGCTCAAAGGAGTACGCCGGGAAGATTGCGGCTTATTTATTGTCGGAACGACGTCTGAGCGAGCTCAATTCGTTGCTGCGCGACATTCAGGCCGATTGGGCTGAAGCTGGTTACGTAGAGGTGCTTGCCCATAGCGCGTTTCCCCTGTCTGCAGGCGTCAAAGCGGACATCATTCAACAGATTAAAAGTGTCTATCCAGATGCCAAGAAGATTGTCGTAACCGAGGTCCATGATCCAAAAGTCATCGGCAGTGTTCGCTTAAGCCTGGCAAACCAACAATTGGATCTGAGCATCGAGGCCAAATTGAATAAATTCAAACAGTTAACGACCGCCGGAAAGGATTACTAGTGGCTGACGTATCAATAACAGAATTATCAAATGACATTCGGGCGGCAATTGCCGAGCTGAAAACGCGCCCCGAGATCGAAAGCGTTGGCGTGGTCACCCGTGTTGGCGATGGTATCGCCTGGATTTACGGCTTGAGTAAAGCCGGTTATAACGAGATGTTGGAGATCGACGGTGTGGATGGTCAAAAAGTGACTGCATTTGCCTTTAACCTGGCTGAAGACGAAATCGGTGCCGTGCTGCTTGGCGACGACACTAACGTTAAGGCTGGCGCCAATGTGCGGCTTTCTGGCCAGGTACTTGAAGTGCCGGTTGGTCCTGAGCTTATAGGCCGTGTGGTCGACCCGCTTGGTAACCCGATTGACGGTGGCGAGCCCATCAAGGCAAAACTAAAAAGCCGTGTTGAACGCCCCGCACCCGGTGTGCTGGACCGCAAGCACGTCAGTGAACCGCTTATGACCGGACTGGTGGCTATAGACGCCATGGTGCCTATCGGTCGTGGCCAGCGTGAGTTGATCATCGGCGACCGTCAGACTGGCAAGACGGCTATCGCGGTGGATACTATGGTAAATCAGGCTCGCCAAAAGACAGGCGTCATCAACGTCTATGTGGCGATTGGACAGAAACTTTCGAAGGTCGCTGCTCTGCAGGAGAGATTGAAGCGCGAAGGTGTAATGGATCAGACTATCATTGTCGCCACTAGCCCAGCCGACCCAGCCGCCATGCTTTATTTGGCACCGTATGCTGGTGTCGCCATGGGTGAATATTTCCGGGACAACAAGCAACACGCCTTGATCATCTACGACGACCTCACCAAGCACGCTGCGGCTTATCGCCAGATGTCTTTGTTGCTCAGGCGCCCACCAGGTCGCGAAGCCTACCCTGGCGACGTGTTTTATTTGCACTCACGTTTGCTGGAGCGCGCCGCTAAGCTATCTGACAAACTCGGTGCTGGATCACTAACTGCCCTGCCGATCATCGAAACGCAGGCCGGCGATATCGCGGCGTATATCCCAACTAACGTCATTTCCATTACCGATGGCCAGATATTCCTAGAAACCAGCCTGTTTTACCAAGGTATCCGACCGGCTATTTCGGTTGGTCTTTCGGTTTCGCGTGTCGGTGGCGACGCCCAAACCAAGGCTGTTAAGGCAGCCGGTGGTGGCCTAAAGCTGGCCTTGGCTCAGTTCCGCGAGCTGGCAGCATTCTCTCAGTTTTCTACTGACCTCGACGCCGAAACGCGCCACACTATTGAGCGCGGCCAACGCCTAACAGAGCTGCTTAAACAGTTGCAATTTGCGCCGTACGCTATTTGGGAAATGTATGCCACGCTGTATTCCGCCAACCATGGCGCGTTCGATGTGGTGCCACTTGAAAAAATCGAAGCTGCCCGCGAAGCCCTGCTCCGTGAGTTGAAGAGTAAGCATACGAAACTCATAGAATCCATAAATACTGGTGACAAGCCAACCGACATCCAAAACGACGAAATTCTGAAGATCGCCAAGGCCGTCGCCGCCAGTTACGAGACCCCAACTGAAAAGAAAGAGCAAGCTAAGTAATTTAGCGAAATAATATGGCAAGCACAATAGTACTAAAGCGCCGGATTTCGTCCATCAAAGGCACTCGCCAGATCACCAAAGCACTGGAGTTGGTATCGGCGAGCAAACTTCGTCGCGCCCAAGATTACGCGCAGCGCAGCCGTGCCTACCAGGATCTGGCCTACGAACTATTGCAGAAACTGAACAATATGAACGAGGTGGATCGTCAACCGCTGTTCCGCAAACGTGCCGTTAAACGCCGGTTGTATGTAGTTATTACGAGTAATAGCGGTCAGGCGGGCGCCTACAATGCCAATGTATTGAAGCAGTTGACCAAAAATCTGAGAATCGACAGAGACACCAAGGTTACGAGCCATGTAATCGCTATAGGTAACAAGGGCGCACAATTTGTGCGGAGAATCAGCGAAGCTGAGCTGCTAGCGGTCTACCCGGCGTTTGGCGACCAGCCGACTGCCAACGACGTCCGGCCAATCCTAAACACCGTCGTTAAAAACTATAAAAATGAGGAAACCGACGAGGTCCGGATACTCTACACCGTTTCTAAATCAACCGTTATCCAAGAAGTAAAAGAGCTGCAATTACTGCCAGCTGCGACTAGCGAAGCGGATCCGGTGGCGGCTATTAGCACCTTTGAGCCAGACGTTGAAACGGTGATTGACGAAATCGCTACACGCTTAATTGAGGCACAAATCTGGCAAGCCGTATTAGAAGGTCTAGCCAGCGAGCACGCTATGCGCATGGTGGCTATGAAGAACGCCACCGATAATGCCAAAGATCTGATAGATGATTACACGCTGGAACTAAACACGGCCCGTCAGGCTGCTATAACTCAGGAACTAGCCGAGATAACCGGCGGAGCGGAGGCATTGAATGGCTAGCAACACAGAAAATCCTCGTAAACGAGGTATTGACTACAGCAAACCTAACGGTGATTTAACATATATTGCCCCAAGCGATTTAATTGACGCACATAAGCAAGGTTTTCGAGAAGGCGTCGAAATAGCGAACCTAACAATTGCCGGGCTCAGTGCGCAAGTAGAACTGCTAAAAGACGAACTGGCGGCGGCTCGACAAGCAGCTATCACCCAAGGACTAGCCGAAATAGCCGGTGGCGCCGAGGTATTAAACGGATGAAACGAGGTATTCGCGATTTTAATATCATTGCTCCAATCATTGGGATTAGTGCTAGCGAGGCGACTCTTTCGGCCACTAAATGCAATGTTTTCAAACTGCAGAGTGATTATTCAAGCGCCCTTGCGGTATTTGAACAGCGCGGTAAGGAGTGGGCACGCCAAGGGCTGGATCCGTCGCTAATGGTACGGGCGGCTCAATTCGTTAGTGGTATAGCTCTGGGTGATCAAGGTAGGAGTACCCTGCACGGTTGGGCAGAGGAAGAAATTGCCCGATTGGACGTTGGTTCAGTGAATCGTATGGAACAACCTATGATACCCGAACTATTCGTCGAAGACAAAGACGGGTTCCCAGTGATCGATGCAGATGGCAAAGAAATAGACGTTTTACCCGATGAATTTGATTATTTAGGAAGACCAGAAGCGGATGTAATGAATTGGAAACCAGAAACTACAGACGAAAGAGGAGAAGCATAATGGCAACAGCAACTAAAGAACAGACAAAAAACGGCAAAGTCACCCAGATCGTGGGTGTGGTGGTAGATATTGAGTTTGCCACGGGCAATCTCCCGGCTATTTATAACGCGCTCAAAATCACCCTGGACGATAAAGAATTAACTTTAGAGGTTGCTCAGCACCTTAGTGAATCCAGCGTGCGAGCCGTGTCGCTTGGTTCGACCGATGGCTTGGAACGTGGCACAGAAGTTCGCGATACCGGCGCGGCCATTAGTGTGCCGATTGGTAAAGAAACACTCGGTCGCATGTTTAATGTTACTGGTCAGCCTATTGATGGTAAAGGCGGAAGCTTCAAGGAAACCGCGCCGATTCACCGCACTCCCCCGCCACTGATTGATCAGTCGGGCTCAATTGAGATCCTGGAAACAGGCATCAAGGTTATCGACCTCATATGCCCAATGACAAAGGGTGGCAAGGCTGGATTGTTCGGTGGCGCTGGCGTGGGCAAAACCGTGCTTATCCAGGAACTGATTAACAACATCGCTAAATTTCACTCTGGCTATTCGGTGTTTGCCGGTGTCGGTGAGCGTACTCGCGAAGGTAACGACTTGTACCACGAAATGGAAGAGTCCGGCGTGCTCAAGAACACCTCACTAGTCTTTGGACAGATGAACGAGCCACCTGGCGCACGTTTGCGAGTGGCACTTTCTGGTCTGACTATTTCCGAAGGTTTTCGTGATAAGGGTAACGACGTGCTGTTGTTCATCGACAACATTTTCCGTTACACCCAGGCTGGCGCCGAAGTGTCGGCCTTGCTCGGCCGCTTGCCTTCCGCTGTGGGCTACCAACCAAACTTGGCTCAAGAAATGGGCCAGCTGCAAGAGCGCATTACTTCGACCAAAGAAGGCTCGATTACCTCTGTGCAGGCTGTGTATGTGCCAGCCGATGACTTGACCGATCCAGCGCCAGCTACGACGTTTGCCCACCTCGACTCAACTATCGTGCTGAGCCGTGCCTTGACCGAAATCGGTATCTACCCGGCTGTCGATCCACTCGACTCCAGCTCGACCATCCTTGACCCAGAAATCGTCGGCGAAGAGCACTACAATGTGGCTCGTGAAGTACAGCGTGTCCTCCAGCGCTACAAAGATTTGCAAGACATCATTGCCATTCTGGGTATGGAAGAATTATCTGATGAGGATAAAAAGACCGTTGACCGGGCTCGTCGTATCCAGCGTTTCTTGAGCCAGCCGTTCTTCGTGGCTGAGCAGTTCACCAACAACCCTGGTCAATACGTCAAACTAACTGATACCATCCAGGGCTTCAAGGAGATACTCGAGGGCAAGCACGATGACAAGCCAGAGAGCGCTTTCTACCTGAAGGGCGGCATTAAAGACGTCAAGGGGACCAACTAGCGGTGATTCGTTTTCAGCTAGTCGCGTTAAGCGGCACGAAGTTCGACGATGACGTATACGAAGTCATCTTGCCGACATTAGAAGGTGAAATTGGTGTATTGCAGGACCACATGCCGCTAGTTAGCGTGGCCACGACCGGTGCGATTGCCGTTCGTCGCGAACCACGCGATTCCGACGCCAAACGCGAATATTTCGCTACTAATGGCGGCGTTATCGAAGTCAGTGGCAACACTTTGAGGGTTCTGGTGGACGAAGCTGACCACGCTAACGATATTAACGAAGCCGAAGCCGAGGCCGCCATGGAGCGCGCCAAGAAGATGAAGACCGAAGCCAAAGACCAGGTAAGCCTCGAGCATGCCCAAGCCCTTATAGATCGTCACGCCGTTCGCTTGCACGTGGCCGGGCTGAAACGTCGTCACCAAAAGCACTAAAAATATGTATTTGACCTCTTGTAAAAGTGCTTATGCGTGACATGCATGGCCACCTCTTTACAAATCCCTGTTGAGGCGGTACGCTTAGACCATAACATTAAGTGGAGGTTCTCATATATGTTCAATAAAAATAAGCTCGCGATGCTCGTGGGTGAATTTTTGGGTACTGGCGCGTTGGCCCTTGCGGTTTTAAGCGTCAGTAAATCCATTGGTTACCCATTCTTCGTGTCATTCGCAGCCGGCCTTGTCGTGTTACTTATGACGCTGGCACTTGCCGGTATATCTGGGGCGATATTTAACCCAGCTATGACAATCGGCCTATGGACTGTTCGCAAGCTTAAAACCTTGCAGGCGCTAATGTACCTGGCAGCTCAGCTGCTTGGTGGTGCCGCAGCCTACTGGTTGTTCGTGTACTTTACCAAGGCGCACTTGACCAACAACCACCACTACGACAGCCACGTGCTGGTCGCAGAATCGGTTGGAGCGTTTGTCTTTGCCTTTGGTTGGGCAGCAGCCGTTTACCAACGCTTTAGCTTGTACGCTAAGGCCGCAGCAATCGGTGGCTCACTGACCGCCGGTGTGATCATCGCATCACTTGGCTCAAATGGTTTCTTGAACCCAGCCGTTGCGCTGGCCGCTCGCAACTGGGCATGGGGCACTTACGTGCTTGGTCCAGTCCTTGGCGCCATCGTAGGCTTCAACCTCTACAACCTATTGTTCGTAGAGACCGAGCTTGCCGAAGCCAAAGTAGCTCGCGCTTCAGCTTCAAAAGCTGTTAAGGCAAAGCCAGCTGCCAAAAAGAAGGCTCCTGCTAAAAAACGAAAGTAACAACTTTCTAAAATTAATAAAACCGCCGGTTTTTACCGGCGGTTTTATTGTGTAACACTGTTGATTAGTGGGGGTGTTTGCAATAATTGTGATCTTTACCAGCCGGGTATACGCCGGCTTGCAGATTTTCTAACATAGTTTGCAATTTAGCTCTTATCGTCTCCAGTGATTTCGGTTGTTTTTTGACAGAGCCGAGTCGTTCGGTTTCTACAAAATCGAGTGTCAGAAGCGCCGGCATTTCGTCATGCATGAGCTGCCACGCCAGCGCGTACAGCGTTAGCTGGGTAGAGCTGGTTGCCCGAGCCTTGGCTTTTTCTGGCGTCGTCACGCTGGTGCTCGTTTTGAAATCACGAATCTCGACACCACCCTCTAGTTGGTAAACGGCGTCGATCCGTCCTTTCATCTTTAGCGGCAGGTCGGGAATGTTTACGGCGAATGCCTGCTCGGACTCGATTGGCAAAGGATCATTTAGAAAGCGTTCATAAATGGCTGTAGCTGATTTAATAGCTTGTGCGTGTGCCCGTTCACGAGAACGCGCCGTAGCATAGCCGGCTGTCGGCAAAGCGGCTCGAACGCGCTCCAGAACAACATCCAGACTTGGCACTTTGCCTTCCCTGCGACCATCATGAATACTTTGTATGACTGCGTGAATGGCCGTTCCATACTGTTGCCTCGGGTCAGAAGGTACGGGCATGCCAAGCACGTACTTGTAATAGAAATCTTGGGGGCATTCCAGCCAGGAGGCTATTTGGCTGACGCTCAGAACTATTTTGCCGTCCTGTGTCATGCCAGCCGGCAGTTTAATTGCCTCGACGGTGGTTTGTGGGGCGAATAGCTCAAGCTCGGTCTGTGCCTCTTCGGCATGGGTAACGCTTTGAACGTCGCCCAAAAGCTCTATGACAAAGCGTGATGGTTTGCGCTTAGCGCCACTGCCATGCTGGTCGGCGTGTGTCAGTATTAGCTCGCTGCGGGCTCTGGTGGCTGCAACATACATCAAACGTCGTTCTTCGGCCATCGGCGCATCGGCTGTAGTTTGGCTAGCTTTTAGCTCATCGGGCAGTGTCAGGCTGCTACCGTAGTTGCGCATCGGGAACGAACCCTCGGTGCAGTCGATAATGTACACGGTCTCCCATTCCAAACCTTTGGCGCGGTGCACACTAAGTACATTTACCATCGTGTCAGAAATGTCGAGCGACGCGTCCTCAAAGCCGCTGCCGGCTGCTTTGAGTGTCTCTAAGTTGACCAAGTAAGCTTGCACACTGGGCACGCCTGAAAACTTCTCAAATTCATTGAGGGTTTTAAAATACTTGCTCAGCGCCTGCACCTGCCTATATGTGTCGGCGTCGTTCTCGGCCTGCTCGTACAGATGTTGTTTCCAGCCGGAATCGGTAATCATCTGGTACGCCAGAGCGCCAACGGTCTGATCGTGGCTGTGTGCGCGCCAAGACCCAAGAGTCCTTAGCGCCGACTGTAATGTCTCATCCGTTGAAGCTTTAAGTACCTCGGCCAGCTTTTCGTGTTCGCGTTTGGTGGTCGCCGCTAGCTCAGCCAATGCGCTCGCATCTACGCGAAAGATCGGGCCCGACAGTGTGTGGTATAGCGCCAAATCATCTAATGGGTCACCAACGGTTTTTAGGGCTTCGATAAGTTGTCTGACGGCCGGTTCCTGGTAGATATTGTTGCTTAAGCCAGCTACAGCATGCGGTATGTCGTAAAGTTCCAGTGTTTCATGCATTTTTTGAACGCCCTGGTTGCGCCTTGCCAGCACAGCTATGCTGCCGGCGTCTTGGCCGTTTTTTAACCGCTCGGCAACGTCGCTACTTACCCACGCCAGCTCGGCGTCAAGCGTCGAAAAATGCCGGGCAACCGGTGTAGGTCCTTTGTCTTGCTGAGCACGCAAACGCTTATCCAATTGGTTCATTATTTCTAGGCGGTCAGGGTTATTGCCCTGAATTAGTTGATAGGCGGCGTCTAAAATGGGTTGCGTTGAGCGGTAATTTTCGATAAGTGTCACATCAGCAGCGGCCGGGTAACGTTTTTTAAAATCAAGTATGTTGGCGAGCGTAGCACCGCGCCAACCATAAATACTCTGATCATCGTCTCCTACGACCATGATGTTTTTATTTGCCCCAGCCAGCATATCGATAAGTGCCGACTGCATGGGGTTGGTATCCTGAAACTCGTCGACCAAAATATATGCGTAGAGCTTCTGTAGCTCGTGCAATATGTTTGGCCTAGCCTTTAGCAGCGCAATAGTTAGGTATATTTGGTCATCGTAATCGACCACGCCCTTACTGCGGCAAAGGTTCAGGTATGTTTCGAAAAATCGGGCAATTTCTAGATGTTTTTGCTTCTCAAGCTTTTCGTCGGCGGCATTAGCTGCCAAACCCTCGGCGTATTTTTTGTAATCTTCCGGCAGTACAACCTGCTGTTTTAAAAGCGAAACGTAATCTGATAATAGCTTGATCTGGCCGTCAGGGTTTGATACGGGCGCAAAATAATCGAGCTCAAAATCGTCTAGGTGCTCGCGCAGGAAAACCAACTGACCAGTTTCACCAAGCAGGCGCAGCGCGCCCAACCCCCACTCGTTACCGTATTTTTCTAAGATGCTGTGCCCGAATCCATTAAAGGTCGCGATGGTGGTATCGAGTACCACGCTGCCACGAGCTTCACTAACTCTGTCGAGCATCTCGCCGGCAGCCTTTTCGGTAAACGTTAGTGCCAGTATGCTCTCGGCTGGGATGCCTTTTTCGATGAGGTTAAGAATGCGATCAACAATAACACGTGTCTTGCCGGTACCGGCACCAGCCACAACCAGCGCAGACCCATCGACTATATCGACGGCTCGTTTCTGGGCTGCATTTAGCTGCGAGTATGTATTTCCCATCTGGCTGTATTATCTCAGGATTGCGTGTGCTTGAACAGGTTGTTGTTTCGGGCGGCTACAGGTCGTCGCCGCAGATGGGGCAATTGTCGTCGCGTTTGAATTCGTTCAGCCATTGTTCGCCCGCTTGAGCGATAGGCTCAATCTCGTGGAAACCTACCAAATTGCCCGCTTCGCGCAGGAACCAACCTAGCCAACCGTACATGTGTATTCTTCCCCATTCCACCGATGCCCAGTGTGGTCCCGCTGGCGTGACGTAGATTGGTTTCTTTGGTCGGTAGCTCACTCTTGGGCGGCCTTCGATCTGGAAACGCAGATTGTGAGCTAGATACTCGGCATCGTAAATAGCGGTTTGTGCCATACCACTATACGGCGTATCCGCATCGTCGCCGATAACGTAGATACTTGGTTCGGCCTCTAAAAATTCGTTGACAGCTACTTTGTGATGATCATCGAGCGCAAACCCGTTATTGGCGAAGAAAGGGTTTATCGCCTGCCCGGCCGTCCAAATAACGGTGTGGCTGCGCATAGGCTTACCGGCGACAGTCAACTCATCCACTGTCTCGCCCTGTACGGATTTACCCAAATATAAACGGATACCAAGGCGGCGAAGTCGTTTCTCGACGGCTCGGCTAACTTTTCGTGGCAGTCGTGGCAGTAAATGCTTCGATACCTCTACTAGGTCAATGTGAACTTTTCGGCTCGATATCCCGTGTCGAGCCATAATCTCACGCAAATAGCCCGGTAATTGTCCGGCTAGTTCTATGCCAGTTGCGCCACCACCAACAATCACGTAGTTTAGGTCAGGCTTGTTATCGTCTAGTAGTTGTCTGTGTAAATGCGTTTTCAATTTTTCCACGTCTTCTATGGATTTGATGCCAAACGAAAACTCTTTAAGTCCAGGTATGCCGAAATAGTTAGTTACCACGCCGAGTGCTAACACTAAGGTGTCGTATGAAAGTGTTTGACCGTCGGCGGTTATGATTGTCTTGGCCTTGCGGTCTAGTTTGGTTGCCGCTGCGACAATTACCTTTACGGGTTTGTGTTTGAATATTCTGGCGAGCGGGATGACGGATACCTTATTCGTAGTACCGGTGGCTACATGGTACAAGCTCGGAAAGTACCAAAAATCCGGCTTATCACTCAATAGGACTACGGAATAATCAGGATTTTTGCTCAGCTCTAGAGCGGCTTTGACGCCACCAAAACCTCCGCCCACGATCAATATTTGAGGTTTGCTCATTTAGCTATCAGTTTAACAAATCATAAGCGGCTTGCAAAACACCGGTCGTAAACGGTAAGCTTAATGGATGAATCTGCCATGCACATTCCCTCCAGCCTCAAGCTACTCTGGAGGCCGCATTTCTTTATTTTACTCGTCAGAGTACGTCCATTACACTTCCTCGCAAAATCAAAAAAATGCCATCCTCCAGAATGACTTTCGCTTAACAGACGGCATGTACGAGACAGGTTCATAATGGAAGAAATCAAAAAGAATTTAGGGTTGCTGGGCTTTGGTGGTGAAATTGATGACGCGCCAACCACCAAAGATTTTTATAGCCACGATGCCAGCATGTTCGAAATTCGACCGGAGTTAGTAGTATCTCCCAAAAACAGTAAAGACATTCGAACGCTCGTAAAACTAGTTGCCGATAATAAGAAAAAATACCCAAAATTGTCGGTGACGGCTCGCAGCGCAGGCACCGATATGGCCGGCGGCGCCATAAACGATTCGATAATCGTCAACTTTACGAAACATTTCGACAAGGTTGAAAAAGTATCAGCTACGGAGGCTCAAACTCAACCCGGTGTCTACTATCGTGATTTCGAGAAAGAAACACTCAAGCATGGCGCTCTAATGCCGAGCTACCCTGCCAGCCGCGATCTCTGTACGGTCGGTGGTATGGTGGCAAACAATGCCGGTGGCGAAAAATCGCTGGAATACGGCAAGGTTAAAGATTTCGTGAATGAACTGCGCGTGGTCTTTGCTGATGGCAACGAATACACCGTAAAGCCGCTGAACAAAAAGCAGCTTGACGCCAAAATTGCCCAAAATGATTTTGAGGGTAACATCTACAAGAAAGTCTATAATCTCTGCGAAAAGCATTACAACGCAATCAAAGCAGCTAAGCCGCAGGTTTCAAAAAACTCTATGGGCTACACGCTATGGGAGGTGTGGAACCGCGAAACGGGCATTTTTGATCTGACAAAATTAATCGTTGGCAGCGAGGGTACGCTCGGTCTGGTGACCGATATCAAATATAGGCTAGTCCCTGCCCGGCCCCATTCCGGCCTACTGGTTTTGTTTATGCATAATATAGATGATCTGGGCGAGGTTATACCAAAAGTGTTGGAACACAAACCGGCGACGTTTGAAAGTTTTGACGATCAGACGCTCTGGCTTTCCATTCGCTTTTTACCGAGTTTTTTGAAGATGCTTGGCTGGAAACGGTTCATACACCTGCTGTTTAGTTTGCTGCCAGATGGTTTACAGCTACTGCGAGGCATACCCAAACTGGTGTTGATGGTGGAGTTTAATGGTCGAACCGAAGAAGAAGTTCGCGCCAAAATCAAAGCATTACACCAAGACCTGAAGCGTCATCGTGCTCGCTACGAGATTAACGGCTTCGAAGAAGACGCTACCGAGGGTAAAAGCGAAAAATTCTGGATTATGCGGCGCCAAAGTTTTCAGTTACTGCGTAGCAAAATTAAGGATAAGCACACCGCGCCGTTTATCGATGACTTGGTAGTAAATCCACAATATTTAACCGATTTTTTGCCCAAGATCCAAAAAATCATCAAGAAATACAAACTGTTCGCTACTATCGCCGGGCACATGGGCGATGGCAACTTCCATATCATCCCGCTTATGAAAATAGAAGATCCCAAAGAGCGTGCCAAACTCTTGCCGGCCATGAAAGAAGTCAACAATCTAGTGCTGCACTACCGGGGTAGTTTAAGTGGTGAACACAACGATGGTCTGGTGCGTGGCCCATGGCTGGAGCAGCAGTTCGGTAAGCCAATAGTCGACCTATTTCGTGAGGTAAAACATATCTTTGACCCCGCAAACATCTTTAATCCGCACAAAAAATCTGACGCCACATGGGACTATTCATTCAGCCACATCCGCGACCACTTCTAGTATATCGAGGCTTCTCCGCTTGTTCTACCACTAAGACTCGGCAGATGCTTCCTGAGCTGCATGCTCAGCCCATTTAACTGTAAGAATCTCTGCCCCATGGTTGTTCAGCTCGGAGACCATCTCCAGCAATAATTTATTCTTTTCGAAGGTTCGAAGGTATTTATAATCTGGGTTTTGGGCTTCCACGACTAGCCGTGCAAAGTTCGTCTTTTTGTCTAAGTCCCGTGTGAGGTTGCTGGATGCAATTTCCTCCGCTTGGTTCTCATAGAGCTGTTCGTATTTTTCCAGTGCATGCTCGGCCAAATATGCCAACGATTCTACGAGGTAGCTGTTCGAGCTCGAGCTATGCTTGAGATATTCCTCTAGCGCGCATTCGGCGCTTTTGGTGGCACGCTCGCGGCAATCGGCCGCTTTTTTGTCTTTGCCGAGAGACGCAAAATTACGTGCCAGATCACGCATATCTCGAAATGTTACATGATGCGGTGTGTCGCGATAGAGCGCTTTGTCCCGTGCGTTTTCGAATTTCTCTTCTAGTTTGGTCGTGATAGCTTCCACCCCAACGGTGCTATTGCTGAGCGAAAATGTTCCAAGCGCATTTTGCGAGTCAGGGCCGCCAGGTTCTTTTACCTGTACTTTGAATGCGAATGGCAATGGGGTAACGGATTGGGGATGCTGCCTGACGCGATAAGGATCTTGGTCGATAACGGGTACGGGATTCGCCTGGTCTTGGTCTTCACTAACAATATAAACAGCTGATTCTCCGGCATCATATACGCAATACACGGGCTGACCGGGCGTAAGTTGTTGACGAAACGCCATGTCTGCCTCGAAATGATCTATTAGGTTTTTGTCGCCAGCACTCTCAACTAATTGGGAAACAGTCGAAACTAATTCTTCCCCATGCAACTCACCGGTGTCGGCCAGCGCTCGCACGCGCTCGAGAGCCTCAGTCGTCTTAGCTCGGCGTATAGCTGCACGCTCACGAGCTGCCGCAGATAACGCTTCGGTTGTCACAAAAGCCTCCTGTAGCTCGTTTTTTGCCAGCGCTTCCTCAGTTGTTAAGGTCTGCAGCTCGCCGGCAATCACGGCAAAATCTGGCAACGGTTCACTTATCGGATCTGTCATATGTTCTCCTTGTTTGCAATCTATTAAACGCCAATTCATGCCAGATGCAAGCAGTAGCGAGATGAAGAAAAACCAGCATGCTACAATTAAGCATAAATGAATTGGGTAACTACTTGTTTGTAGCATGAAAAAATACAAGATTATCATCCCTATAGTCCTCGCGCTGATCGTTGTAGGGTTGGCCGGATGGTATTTGCATGGGCACAATGTGGCGGTGCTTGCACCGCGGGGCGAGGTTGGGCAGAAAGAGCGGCATCTTATGATTATCGGTCTTTTGCTATCGGTTATCGTCGTTGTGCCGACCTTCGCCTTGGCGATTTTTATCGCCCTGCGCTACCGTGAAGGTAATAAAAAGGCTAAAAAATACAACCCCGACTGGGATCGTAGTAAGTTGTTCGAAACCATCTGGTGGGGTGTTCCCCTAGTCATTATTACGATATTGTCAGTTATTACCTGGCAGAGCTCGCACGCGCTTGATCCATTCAAGCCACTCACTAATGGCACCAAGCCGCTAAATGTGCAAGTGGTGGCGCTCGATTGGAAATGGCTGTTTATTTATCCTGATTATCACGTAGCCAGTGTGAACTTGTTGGAAATGCCGATTAATACGCCTGTAAATTTTGAAATTACCTCTGATACGGTTATGAATTCGTTCTGGATACCGAATTTAGGCAGCCAGATTTACGCTATGCCGGGCATGTCAACGCAGTTACATCTAATGTCGGATAGGGTTGGTAATTATCCGGGCTCATCGGCGAATATTAGCGGCAAGGGCTTTGCTGGCATGAATTTTACAGCCAAAGTCACTTCAGATAGTGATTTCCAGAGTTGGCTACTAACCGCCCAGAAGTCCCCGGCAGTCCTGGATATGGAAACATACAGCCGGCTCTCTAGCCCGAGTCAAAATAATCCCAGTGCCGTTTATAAAGCGCCACAAACTGGTCTGTATAATGACGTAGTAATGAAGTATATGATGCCGATGTCCGGGATGGAGATGTGATGATGTTTGCGAACTTGCTCGGTAGATTAAATTGGCAGGCATTGCCCCAAGATACCGTAACTCGTGGGGGTGCGGTGTCGATGGTTGTTATCGGCCTGGGGTTGCTGGCCGCCATAACGTATTTCAAAAAGTGGAAATGGCTGTGGCGTGAATGGCTGACGACAACGAACCATAAACGTATCGGTATTATGTACATCGTAGTATCGCTAGTGATGTTACTGCGTGGTTTTGCAGACGCCCTGATGATGCGAGCCCAGCAAGCGACTTCCGTTGGCAGTTCGCACGGTTTTTTGGATTCGAACCATTTCCAGCAGGTCTTTTCGGCACACGGCACTATCATGATCTTCTTTGTGGCTATGGGTCTGATGTTCGGTATCATAAATCTGGTTTTGCCACAGATGCTCGGTTCGCGCGACGTGGCCTTTCCGTTTCTGAACGCGCTTAGCTTTTGGTTGTTTGTAGCCGGTATGGTGCTGGTCAATATGTCGCTCATGCTCGGCGAATTCTCGGCCGCTGGATGGCTGGCCTACCCGCCACTTTCGGAGCTCAGCTATAGTCCCGGAGTCGGTATTGATTATTGGATATGGAGTTTGCAGATTGCTGGCATCGGCAGCTTGCTCAGTGGCATTAACTTTATGACGACCATCCTGAAACTGCGCACCAAAGGCATGACGCTAATGAAGATGCCAATGTTCGCCTGGAGCGTGCTTGGCAGTATGACGCTCGTGGTATTTGCCTTTCCTATCCTTACCGTAACGCTGGCACTTTTGTTCCTTGATCGCACTCTTGGCATGCACTTTTTTACGGCCAGTGGCGGCGGCAATGCCATGATGTATGTAAACCTGATTTGGGCCTGGGGTCATCCTGAAGTGTACATCTTAGTGCTGCCGGCGTTCGGTGTATTCAGCGAGATCGTGCCGACCTTCTCACGAAAGCGGCTGTTTGGCTACACCAGCATGGTATGGGCCATTTGGGCAATCGTGGTCTTGAGCTTTACGGTCTGGTTGCACCATTTCTTCACCATGGGTGCCGGGGCGGATGTGAACGCATTCTTTGGAATTATGACCATGCTCATAGGAGTGCCTACAGGCGTTAAGCTTTTTAACTGGCTATTTACGATGTACCGAGGACGGATCCGATTTACGAGCCCGATGATCTGGTTTATGGGATTCATATTCCTTTTCACCATGGGCGGCGTTGCCGGAGTGCTGATGGCGGTGCCACCTATAGATTTCCAGGTGCACAATAGCCTGTTTTTGGTGGCGCATTTTCACACTATGATTATTAGTGGTGTAGTGTTCGGATTCTTTGCCGGCCTGACGTACTGGTTCCCAAAGATTTTTGGGTTCAAGCTAAACGAGCGTTTGGGCAAATACGCGGCCTGGTGCTGGATTGTTGGCTTTGTGCTGGCATTCGCGCCGCTCTACATTTTGGGTTTGATGGGCGCCACACGCCGCCTGGATCACTATGATGCTAGTTTGGGTTGGCAGCCGCTCTTTATTGTGGCCGGTGTGGGCGCGCTTATTATTGCTCTGGGCGTTGGATTGCAGCTGTTGCAGCTTGTCTATAGCATCTGGAAACGAGCCGAAAATCGTGACCTCACCGGTGACCCATGGGATGGTCGCACGCTGGAATGGTCTACACCTTCACCCGCTCCGGAGTACAATTTCGCCGTTTTGCCTGTAGTTACCGAACGTGATGCGTTTTGGGTTGCCAAGCAGACAGATGGAACAGCGGAAAAGCCCGTCTACAAAGACATTCGTGTGCCCAGAAACACACCCGACGCGGTGTTAATCGCTGGTGGGGTATTTTTGGCTGGCTTCGGCTTGGTGTGGCACATTTGGTGGCTGGTGGCCGTGGCGTTTATAGGCCTAATGTTTATTACGTTTAGGCATACCCTGCGTGATGACGATGGCGAGCGTATTATTTCTGCGGCAGACGTTAAAGCCACCGAAGCCGAATATGCAAAACGGAGGATTACGGCATGAGCACAGAAATGACCCACACAGCCGAGACGCAGAACCCTGCCGATAAAACATTATTCGGTTTCTGGCTGTACATAATGACTGATTGCGTACTATTCGCGAGCCTATTCGCCACCTACGCGGTGCTGCGCAACAACACGTTCGGTGGTCCGGGCGGCGGTGAGCTATTCAGCCTACCCTTCGTGTTAACCGAAACGCTTATTTTGCTTACGAGTAGTTTTACGATGGGACTGGCTATGTTAGCCTCGCGAGGGCGTGCCAAGCGCCAAGTTGCTTACTGGCTAGGCATCACGTTCCTGCTTGGTCTTGCCTTCTTGGTTTTGGAGGTTTCCGAGTTTAGGCATCTGGCGCACGAGGGCAATAGTTGGCGTCGTAGTGGATTCCTGAGCGCATTCTTCACATTGGTTAGCACACATGGGTTGCATATCACCGTTGGACTGACTTGGATAGCCGCGATGATCGTCAAAGTGTACAGAAGCGGGCTTAGTGGTCACACCATTAGGCGATTGACCATGCTAAGCATGTTCTGGCACTTCCTGGACATCATCTGGATATTTATCTTTACAGTCGTATATCTTATGGGGGTACTCTAAATGGCGCGGCTCATGGATAGATCGAGTGACGTTGGCAAGCACACGCTCAAGGCCTATGTATCTGGTTTTGTGCTTTCCGTTGCTCTGACGCTCGGAGCTTACGCCATAGTGTATGCGCACGTACACTCCGGTCACGTAGTTATTTCGCATGCCGTGGTTATCGTGTCAGTTCTGGCGTTCGCACCAGTGCAAATGGTCGTGCAGCTGCTGTTTTTCCTGCATCTTGGCGCAGAAAACAAACCTCGCTGGAGACAGATGACGTTGATTTTCGCGGTGTTAGTGGTGTTGATCGTGGTTGTTGGCAGTCTGTGGATTATGCGCAATTTGGACTACCGAATGACGCCAAAGCAAATTAATCAGTATATGTATGACCAGGCGGACGGCGGTTTATAGGTTAGGAATTTCCAAAGTATCACGCATAAAACTTATGAACTCTGTTATTAGACAATATTATTCTATGACGAAACCTGGAGTTTTGTATGGCAACGTCATTACTGGAGTGGCCGGTTTCTTGTTGGCTGCTGGTCATTTCAAGCACTTCGACGTTTGGCTGTTTTTGGCTACCATCGGCGGTATGACGTTGGTCATCGCCGCGGCATGCGTACTCAATAACGTTCTCGACCAAGACATAGACCGGATTATGGATCGTACCAAGATGCGGGCAGTTGCCCACGGTGATATCTCGAGCCGCAAAGCCACATTGCTCTCGACCGTGTTGGGCGCCCTTGGTTTTGCCGTGCTGATAGCTTGGACTAATCTGATTGTGGTGACAGTTGGCGCCCTTGGCTTTGTGGTATATGTTTGGTTGTACGGGGCGCTCAGTAAGCGCAAATCGATTCATGGGACTTTGGTGGGCAGTATTTCCGGTGCCATGCCCATATTAGCTGGTTATGTGGCCGTGGCGGGTAAATTTGATACGGCTGCCCTGCTAGTTTTTCTGATGCTATTTTTCTGGCAATTCCCAGAGTTTTACTCCATTGCTATATATCGTCGTAAAGAGTACGAGGCTGCACGCATACCAGTCATGAGTGTAATTAAGGGTGTGCATAGCACTTCAGTGCAGATATTTGTCTATACGGTGCTGTTTGTAGTTTCTGCGCTGCTTCTGACGCCACTGGGCTACACCGGCTGGATATATTTTGGCGTTATGACACTACTAGGAGCATATTGGATATGGCTAGGAGCAAAAGGGCTACGTTCAGGTGATAGTGACGCCTGGGCGCGCCAAATGTTCCATTTCTCTCTTATAGTCCTGCTGGCATTGTCCGTGGCCCTGGCTTTTGGGCCAATATTACCGTAGATGCGGTATACTATATTAATGCTTATACTTTCACACGTCATCATCGCGTTAACCAGTGTTCTGTTCAGTACTTATTTATTTTTTCGACCATCGCAACGGAAGTTACAGGCCTCTTATGGTCTGACGGCCCTCACGGTCAGTAGCGGTACGTATCTAGTAGTTAGTACTCACGCTAAAATTCTCGAAGCTTGCCTGACGGGTCTCATGTATCTTGGCGCTGTTGGTATAGCGACGATTGCTGCTCACCGGAAACTTGCATTGCAAACCGTCAAACATCGATAAATATCATTTAACGCTTTATCCGGATTTTGTTTCGGGCATCTCTACATCTACAATATGCTTATGCCTAAACAAAAATCTGCCGCTTGGCATGTCCCGGTACGATTTTATATATACACATTGATACTCGGTGTGGTTCTGTATTTATTCATACCGCAGCTAGGGCGATTTAGGGCTAGTGTCGAGGTGCTGTCTAGAGCGAATGTTGCTGACGTGATGGCTGCGATTCTGCTGCATATAGGCGCGTTTTTGATTGCGGCGGCGGTCTATGGCTTGTTAGCTCTAAAGCCTTTGCACTACTGGCGTACGTTTTTGGTTGAAATTGCTTCATCATTTGCGAACCGACTACTGCCAGCTGGTATTGGCGGCTTGGGTGTTCACGGTCTATATCTGACTCACAACAAGCACTCAGTTGCTCAAGCAACCGCAGTCGTCAGTACGAACAACATGATCGGCATAGTCGGCCATAATGTGATGCTACTGGGCGTATTAATGTTCGCCCCACACGATGTCGTACTGTTTCGTTATCATTTTTCGATAAAAACTCTAGCACTAATTATTTTGGTCGTTGCTCTGGTTCTACTAATATCGCAATTCTTCGGTCTGCGCCAAAAAATACGTAGTTTCGTTAAGAACCTAGTCACAAGTTTTCGATCGTATGCGCGCCGACCACGAAGATTGGTCTTAGCGGTTCTTGGTTCAATGCTACTTACGATTTTAAACACCGCCATACTCTACACAAGCGCTAGGGCTGTGGGCGTCGAGCTGTCAGCAGTAGCTATATTTATCGTATTTTCGAGTGGCGTGCTGCTAGGAACCGCAACGCCGACTCCAGGTGGTCTAGTTGGGGTTGAAGCTGGTCTATACGGCGCATTTTTGGCGTATCATGTCGGGCCCGTACCAGCGTTGGCGGCCGTGCTGCTCTACCGCTTAATAACTTATTGGCTGCCACTGGTATTTGGATCTATAGCTTTTGTCGTCGCCAGACGTGTCAAATACGTGTGACCAAATTAACACCGATAGTATGCTAGATATCACATCTTATGATCGTGCGTTAGTACATAATTAGTATCCCTTGCGGAGGGGAGAAAGTGTGGTAGCCATGTATAAGCTAAGCAAATACAGCGGTAAGAAACAAAAAAGCCACAACACAAACCGAAACCAAAAGTATCTTCCGTTCAGCTCTGAGCCGGATGATTCTATTTCCGGTCTCTCACCGCTCGAACTAGATGCAATTAGTTTAGCAAATCGATATTTTACAAAGCGCCACGTGCGGCACAACATTCGACGCATGCGCAATGAGTTTCAGCGACATCAAGGCGAAACTTTCTCGCCAGAAGCTCGCTCGAGCTTTAACTACACATATCGACACGCCCACCGTAGCGCGCATTAGTTTATAACTTAGATTAAGCCGTGATGACTCAATGATTTAGTTTGCTATGGCGTAAGGGTTAATATACTCATCTTGGCTAGGGTGGAGGGATTCGCTTTGCTCGATAAATCTCACAAAGTGCCTGGGTAGTCCACTGGACTACCCGTTCGAATCCTCTACGATAAACAAAGTAAAAGCACCGACATACTGCCGATGCTTTTACTTTGGCTAGGGCGGAGGGATTCGAACCCCCGAATGCCAGGACCAAAACCTGGTGCCTTACCACTTGGCCACGCCCTATTACTCGGACGGAATTATACTAGATTCTCTCTGATATGGCTAGCTCTTGTAAGTGGTGCCGCCAGGGATATCGAAGAATTGTTCTAAGGTTTGAATTTTCTGCTTGTGCATTTCACCGGCTAGTGACGCGCCGACGTAGCGAAAATGCCAGGTCTCGTTTCGGTAACCGGTAATATCGCTGAGGCTGGCAGGATAGCGCAAAATAAAACCGTATCTATAGGAGTTAGCGATAGCCCATTTGCCACCCGGCGTGTCGCCGAAACAATCTTGGATATTACAGCCGCCACTGCCGAGGTCCATAGCTAGGCCGGTTTGGTGCTCGCTATAACCTGGCCTAGCGCTTTCACTATCAGCAATAGCTTGGCCAAAGCCTCGAACCTCGTTGCCATAGACGTTTACCTGCGTGGCGTATGAGCGGTAACCACTGGCTGGAGTGAGTGTAAAGCCGTCCGTTTTGGCAGCGGCAATCATCTGTGTAAGCTCGGTAGCGGCTTCGGCGCGCAAATACTGCCCGTTGCCGACTGTCGTCAAATCGTTCGGTGCGTAAGCAAGTATAGTAAGCGGGTGCTGTTTATTAACAATGACCCATATACTGGTCGGATCGACTAGCGAATGAGCAGTTTTATCGTATGTATGAGCTGGCGGTGTGTTGGTGACACCAGGAAGCGTGTTGTTGCCGGGCGCTAGAGTAATCTGTGTGCGTAGAATAAGTAGGAGCGCTAGGACGAGTAACGCCAGCGACAAGATGATAATGACCCATTTCCGGCGTCGCAGAAATCGTTGCATATCACTAGTATAACAGTGATGTATAAATGTACATTGTGCTTGAACAAGACCCAAGAATCCCGTATAGTATTTCGTAATAAATCATAATGTTTGACAAATGAATAAAGCACCCGACCCTGCTGATTTTATTCAGCCGCTTAACATGAATGGCCTGAGTGGGCGCATGTTATATTTGCCTGCCCCAAAAAAACATAACCGCGAAATCTTGGTTATCTACGGACACCATGCGTTACTTGAGCGTTGGTGGGGTTTGGTCCAGAATTTTAATGACTACGGCGCGGTCACTATGCCTGATATACCTGGTTTTGGCGGCATGGACAGCTTTTATAAGATTGGGCAAAAAGCTACGCTCGACAATTACGCGGACTATATGGCGGCATTCATCAAGATGCGATACAAGCGGCGCAAAGTAACTATTGTTGGCATCTCTTTCGGTTTTTTGATAGTTACTCGCATGCTGCAACGCTACCCGGAGCTAACAGATAAGGTAGAGTTCCTGATAAGTGCCCTAGGCTTTATGCATCACGACGATTTTACCTTTACTCGACGACGTTATCTTTTTTACAGGTATACACCGCTGCTCTTCCTAACTCCCGTGACCGCCGGCCTATTCCGCTACGTTGGCCTCAACGCGCTCGTACTTCGTACGGCCTACCGCCACACTCACAATGCCAAGCAAAAATTTGCCGAATACGCACGGAACGATGAACTATCCGAGCGCCTAATGGATATGGAAATTCAGCTTTGGCAGCAAAATGATGTCCGTACTTATATGAAGACGACTATCGAGATGCTATCTGTCGATAACTGCCAGAAGAAGATTAATCTTCCCGTCTGGCATGTACACACCAAGAAAGATCACTTCTTCAATAACCGTATAATCGAACAACATATGCGAGTTGTTTATGGCGATTTCCAAGGTGCTAATATCGACATAAAAACTCACGCGCCTAGCATATTGGCCGACAAGAAAGCGTCGGCTGTTATGGTTCCCAAAGAGTTACGACGCTTGCTGTCGAAAACCGACAAAGCCAAATAAATGGTATACTGAGGGCAATATGAAAATCGGACTAGTCTGCCCGTATAATATTGCCCGTGGCGGTGGCGTTCAGGAAGTCGTCCGAGCCTTGCAGGTTGAACTCGATAAACGAGGCCATCAGACAGTCATAGTAACCCCAAAGCCACGCGAAACGTTTGAGCACGATGGCCGAGCGGTAGCCTTTTTGGGGACAGCAGCGGACTTTCGGACGCCCCTAAACACAACCGCGCAGTTTTCGGCCAGTGTCGTTACCGACGAGATCGATGCCCTGCTTGATTACGAAAAATTTGACGTCTTGAACTTCCACGAGCCCTGGGTACCAATGCTAAGTCGACAAATACTGACACGTAGCAAGGCGGTCAATGTTGCCACATTCCACGCTAAATTACCCGAAACCCTAATGAGCCGAACGGTCGCCCGAGTCGTTACGCCCTATACAAAACCCCTGCTCAAATATATCCATGAATTTACAGCCGTTTCTGATGCTGCCGCAGAATATGTGCGTAGTCTGACGGATGCGCCGATCAATATCATCCCCAATGGCATAGACTTGTCAGCTTTCAAAGCGCCCAATCGTTCGGCTAAAGCCGTCGATAAGACGATTTTATATATTGGTAGACTGGAACGCCGAAAAGGTGTGCGCTACCTGTTGAAGGCCATACATGCCCTGCAAACGGAAGAGCCGGATGTTAAATTGTTGATTGCTGGCGATGGCCCTGATCGCCAAAAACTCAAAGAATACGCCAAAGAACTACAACTCAAGAATGTGACGTTCCTGGGGTTTGTCGATGAGCAGAAAAAGCTTGAACTACTTCGGACGGCTGACCTATTTTGCTCACCCGCACTTTACGGCGAGAGTTTCGGCATAGTCCTACTGGAAGCTATGGCCATGGGGCTGGTGACGGTTGCCGGCGATAACCCAGGCTATACGTCGGTTATGCAGGGCGTCGGTAACCTATCGCTGGTAAACTGCAAAGACACAGCCGAGTTTGCTCGGCGTTTACACATGATGCTCTTTACCGATGAACTTCGAGCTTCTTGGCAGACTTGGGCCAAGGAATACAGCCAGCAATTTGATTACAAAGTCGTTGTCGACCAATACGAAGCGATTTACGAAAAGGCGCTGGCGCGCCATGGGCACTAACTGTGAAGATCGGTCTCGTGCTGGATGACACCTTAGATACGCCTGATGGCGTTCAGCAGTACGTAATCGGGGTCGGAAACTGGCTAAGCGCTAACGGCCACGAGGTGCACTATTTGGTCGGCCACACTATCCGGACAGATATAAATAATATTCACAGCCTAAGCCGCAATATAAAGGTTCGCTTTAACGGCAATCGTATGTCGATGCCCTTGCCTACGTCAAAGTCGAAACTTCGAGCCTTTTTGGCCGAGCACAAGTTCGATGTACTGCACGTCCAACTTCCGTATAGCCCATTTATGGCCGGGCGTTTACTGCAAGTTGCGCCGAGCGAGACGGCGGTTGTTGGTACATTTCACATCTTGCCAAATTCATCGGTAGCACGCTTTGCTAACCGCTTGTTGGCGCTTATGAATGCCCGTTCTGCTAAGCGTTTTGATGTAGTTATGGCAGCTTCTGAGCCGGCACGCATATTTGCTAAGCAGGTGTATGGGCTAAGCGACCGGACGGTGCCGAATCCTATAAAACTTGCACAATTTGCAGGTGCGCGTGGCGTCACCACGACGACAAACATCGTTTTTTTGGGCCGCTTGGTGCAACGCAAAGGCTCACTGCAGCTTTTGCGGGCAATTGCCTATTTGCGCGAGCACCAGCTGAGCACACAGGAATTTAAAGTCATTATAGGTGGCAAGGGCGAATTACTAGACAAATTACAGTCGTTTGCTGATAAACACAATCTGCATGATATTGTTCGGTTTGCGGGCTTTATTGGTGAAGCCGAAAAGGCGCAGTTCTTGGCCGAAGCCGACTTGGCGGTTTACCCAAGTACCGGCGGTGAAAGTTTCGGTATAGTTCTGCTCGAAGGCATGGCCGCCGCCCGTGGTGTTGTGTTAGCCGGCAACAACCCCGGCTACAGCTCTGTTATGGGCGAGCTCAAAGACCAGATTATCGACCCCAATGATATGCCGGCGTTTGCTGGCCAACTAGCCAAGTGGCTCGATGACCCGGAGGCTCGGCAAGCGGCAGCACAAGCTCAGCACGAATATGTAAAGCGGTTCGACATAGCGGTCGTCGGCGCCACTGTTGAGCGTGTCTACAACGAAGCTTTGCAAAAACGAGCTAATCCGTGAGATACTAAACTTATGTTTCACTTTAGACGCAGTAACGCACCTGAAAAAGTAGAATTTACAGTTACAAATCGCACGGTGATCCGCGTGGTAGTCATGGTGATACTGGCCTTCGTCTTGCTGGCCGCCATCAAACGTAGTGCCCACACACTTACACTTATCGGTGTCGCTCTATTTTTGGCTCTAGCCCTAAATGCTCCGGTTCACTGGCTGGCTAGCCACATACCCGGTCGTAAACGCGGTAGCCGCAGCTTAGCCACAGCGTTATCTATTTTGATCGTCATTATTGCGCTTGGCGGCTTTTTGACAGCGATTGTGCCACCTGTGGTGCGCCAAACCAATAGTTTTATAAAGGCGGCACCAACACTTATTAGCGACTTGCGTAGCCAAGATTCAAGTGCTGGCAAGTTCATACGTCGTTACAAGCTTGAGGGACAAGTAGAAAAGGTTTCCAAGCAGCTCTCTAACCGGCTCAACAATGCCAGTAATACCGCTGTTTCGACAGTTACGCGTATCGGCAGCAGCGTGTTTGCCACGCTAACCGTGCTGGTGTTGACGGTTATGATGCTAACAGAGGGTCCCAAGTGGCTTAAGATGTTTAAGGCGCTACTGCCAGATCACCAGCATGATCACGCCGAAAAGCTAGCCAGAGACATGTACCAGGTCGTGAAGGGCTTTGTGAACGGTCAAGTACTGCTGGCTGCGATCGCTGCGCTACTTATTGTGCCGATGCTCTTCATCTTGCACATTAGCTACCCCATAGCTCTGATGGTTGTGGTGTTCATATGTGGCCTCATACCAATGGTTGGTCACACCATCGGCGCGATCATCGTTACTACTGTTGCACTGTTTCATTCCATACCGACAGCTATCATTATCTTGGCTTACTACATTTTGTACCAACAGATCGAAAACTACGTGGTGCAACCGCGTATTCAGGCCAACGCTACCAACATGTCAGCCTTGCTAGTATTCATTGCCGTTATACTGGGCGTAAACTTTGGTGGTTTGCTCGGTGGACTTGTGGCCATACCGGTGATGGGTTGCATGCGAATTGCCCTAATTGATTACCTAGAAAACCGCGAAATTTTGACCAAAGCCGAACGCGCCGAAATTACCAACAAGTAGAGTCGCTTACAGCCTAAACCAAATAGCCCCATGAGCTGTGTCGCGTAGGCCTATACCCTGCTCGGTCAGCTTGTCACGCACACTATCACTTGCAGTCCAATCCCCAGTTTTGCGGGCTTTCTCTCGCTCAGCAATGAGCTGCTTTTGTTCACGAGTAATATCTGGCTGACCCAGGAGCTTTAAGCCTAGTAAATCATCGACGAACTGCAGGTAGGTTTCAAATCCGCGCTTTCCTTCTTTGGAAATCAAACGAGCAGAAAACTCATTGAAGCGGGCGTCGATTTTGGCGAGGGCTTGAGGTGTATTGAGATCGTCAAACAGTGGATCAATGGTGTCTTTATAAACGACGGCGTATGAATCATAGTCATCACCAATTTCTGCGTCGATGGCTTGCCAGCGCAAGGTCGCCACGGCGCACCAGTTTTTTAGGCGGTTTTGAGCGGCTTGCAAACTTTCCCAGCTAAATTTACTCTGGCTGCGGTAGTGGCTTTCGAGTACGTGCAAACGGAAGGCCTCCAGGCTGATGCCCTTGGCCTCGATATCTTCGAGCGTAATGCCATTGCCCAGGCTTTTGCTGATCTTTTCTCCCTCAACCGTAATGTGGTTGCTGTGCAGCCAGACATTGGCAAATGGTTTGCCGGTCACAGCTTCGCTTTGGGCGATTTCGTTGGTGTGGTGCACCGGCACGTGGTCGATGCCGCCGGCGTGGATATCGAGCGTCTCGCCGAGGTATTCCATACTCATTGCCGAACACTCAATGTGCCAGCCCGGAAAACCTTTGCCCCAGGGGCTGCCCCATTCCATGTCGCGCTGGTAATCGGCCGGGCTGAATTTCCAAAGCGCAAAATCGGTAGAATTGCGTTTTTCGGGGTTTACTTCTACCCGGGCGCCGGCCTGCTGCTCGTCGAGGTCAAGGCGGGCAAAATCGGCGTAACGCGGGAATTTGCTGGTGTCGTAGTACACGCCGTCACTGGTTTTGTATGTAAAGCCCTTTTCTTCAAGCCTTTTAATGAGGGCAATTTGTTCCTGAATGTGATCGGTTGCTTTCGGCAAGTAGTCGGGCTTAAGCATGTTCAGACGCTGCATGCCGTGCTCGAAATATTCGGTGTACTTTTTGGCGACATCCCAGGCGGTTTTACCCTCGCGCTTAGCGCCCTTTTCTAGTTTATCTTCGCCTTCGTCGGCATCGCTCGTAAGGTGGCCAACATCAGTAATGTTCATTACCCATTTGGGAGTCAGACCGCTGGCCTTAAGTGTACGGACAAGAATGTCTTCGCGGATGTAGGTAAACCAGTTGCCGACGTGCGGATAATCATATACGGTCGGTCCACAGGTGTAAATGGTGACTTCCGGTGGGTTCAGTGGCTTAATTTCTTCGACTTGGCGTGTCAGTGTGTTGTAGAGCTTCATTTGATTATTCCTGCGTAAGATTATTGAGTAGTTGCGTGGCTAACTCAATACATTCTGATTTTACTTTGTTAAATGGCCTACCATCTTCGACTTTGAAGCCGCTGGCGTAAGGGTGGCCGCCGCCGCCCATCTTTTCGGCCACTTCCCCAGCTACGCCGTAACCGGTATTGGCCTTAAGGGCGGCGGTTATGCGCCCACTGTCATACGTTTTGAAGACAATTGCTAACTGCACGCCAGTCGTTTGCAGCATATCAAACTGGATGACCGCTGCCGGGTTGTACATGGGGCTAAACTCGTTGATTTCTGCCTGGGGCACCAATACGTAGGCTATTGTGCCGTTGGCGGCAAATTCGGTGTGCGCTATGAGCGTGCCCTTGTACTTGTAGATCGCGGCGGGCATCTTGCTGAGCTCGCGGCGCTGTTCTTCGAGCTGTGGTCGATTGACGCCTAGTTCAGTTAGCTCAGCCATAGCCCGATAAGTCGAGGGTTTTGTTAGGTCATTTGCCAAGCCCTGAGTATCGCCGAGGATGGCGGTCATGAGGCAGCCGCCGGCGGTGACGTTGATTGGCCAGTTTAATGTTTGGCTCAATTGGTAGATAAGCTCACCGGTTGACGACACGGTGTCGTCGCACAACTTAGTGGTGGTAAAATCAAACGCCTTGTCGGTGCTGGGATGGTGGTCGAGGACGACGCACGGCTTGGCTTTGAGCCAACCGAGCTGTCCGGCCTGGTTAAGCTGCCCGAGCAGCGTGTAGGTGTCGGCATCGACAATAATACTCAGGTCAAAATTGCTCGGGAACTCATTGAGCACACGGTCCCAGCCGGGTAAATAACGCAGGTATGACGGCACATCGACGCCGCAGTACATGTAAACGTCTTTACCCATGTCACCCAAAATGTGTTCGAGCGCCAAAGCACTGCCGAGTGAATCAGCATCGGGGTTGTCCGCTTGGACAACGACAATTTTTTGAGCATTTTGAACGAGCTCATTAATCTTATCTTGCATCTTACAGCTATTTTACCAGTTTTACTCTGGAATAGCTTCTGCTAGGCTGTAGGTATGACGCATTTGCCATTCGAAGAGCTGCGGGTAGATCTTGCTGACGCGGCGACAAAGGTGGAGGTTGGCGCGCATTACGCTCATTATAAGCACCCCGAGGATTTGTACAGGGTAGTTGGCTTCACTATTCTAGAAGCTACGGACGAGGTTGCGGTTCGATACAGTGCTTTGCATGAACCGAATGTTGAATTCGCGCGTCCACTCGCCAATTGGCTAAGCATAGTTGAGCACGACGGGCGCCATGTAGAGCGTTTTCAACAGATAAGTTAAAGCGTTTGCCTGCCTTCCAGGGCTCGGCTGAGGGTGATTTGGTCGGCGTATTCCAGGTCTATACCTATCGGCAGACCACGAGCTAGCCGTGTAATTTTTACTTTTCGATCGCCAACTTGTTTTTGAATATAGAGCGCGGTCGACTCGCCTTCTACACTGGCGTTGGTAGCAAGGATGATTTCCTCAACCTTATCGTCGTCGATGCGCTGCAAGAGCTCTCGGATGTGCAGTTGTTCGGGTCCGATGCCGTCGATGGGTGAAACTAAGCCACCAAGTACGTGGTAGGTGCCGCGAAAGGCGTTAGTTTTCTCTAGGCTGACTATGTCGAGCGGCTCGGCCACAACGGCAATGACTTTCTTATCGCGCCGCGGGTCACTGTAGAGCGGCGATACATCCGCCTCGGCCGCAATAAGAGCGAAGGTCTTTGGACAGTATTTGATGCCGGCGTGCAGATCGGTCAGCGCGTGAGCTAGCTGATCCGATTTAGTTTGATCGTGTCTAAGTAGATAGTAGGCGTAGCGTTCGGCGGTACGTGGCCCAACACCCGGTAAATTGCCGAGCGCCTCAATCAGCTTTTCTAGTGCCGGAGGTAACAGGTTCATTGGCGTTTATAGTCCGAGATCGCCGAGCGCACCCATGAACGGCTGCATCTTCTCGGCCGCGAGCTTCTGGCTTTCCTGAATAGCTTCCTTGACGGCATCTTCGACCCAACGCTCGAGCTGAGCGATGTCACTTAAGTCTACCGACTCTGGATCAATATGGATTTTCTTGATTTTCTGTTCGCCAGTAATCTCAACCTTTACTGCCCCGTCACCCTGTTCGACGGTAATTACCTGTTTTTGCAGCTCTTTTTGAATCTTCTTAACTCGCATAAGCATTTTTGCTTGATCAAACCTCGACATGTTTTCCTCCTTTATAACGAAGCTCTCGTGGCTTGCATATTTTGCCTCGACTGCTCCGCTCATCGGCTCATGTACCACATGTACCTTCAAGCCTCGATGCTCGCGTTCGAGCCAAACTACACTAAGCCACGAAACCTCTACTCACTCTGTAACTACATTGTATCAAATTTTTATAGTTCGTGGTGGCTGAAAGTCGTGCGGGTGGCGGCATTGTACGGCCATGCTATGAAATAGGCGCGCCACTGATAAAGTACCGAGAACAGCACTAAGCAGATGACAATAAAAAGACCTGTTAAGCGAGCAAAGGGGTTCTTGGGGAATACGCTCAACCATATACGCAGCAACTCGTATAAACCAGCCGCAATGAATATGTAAAGTAGTGGCAGTAAGACCGATGTTGTCACGGAACCACCCAGACTAGCTAGAACAACGGCCAGCCCAGTGGCTGCAAACAGAAAACCGCTGCGAGCTAAACGCCAATGCCGGAAAAAAACGGCTCCACCGAGCAACAACAGCACGACCTGGGTTATATCCAGTAATGGAGTGTGGCCGAGCAGAATATCTGATGTGCCATAGCTACGGAAACCTATAGACGAAACGGTATGCAATAGGTTTGTACCAAAGTTAGTGATTGAACTAAGATGGTCTGGAAGCCCAAAAATGTCGCGGATAGTCGAGGGAAAGATTATACAGGCTCGTATGAGTGGTGCTAAAAATAGTACTCCAAGCAGGCTCACTAGAGTGACATGTGGCCAACTTAGTTTGCGTAGTTCATTCATGACGGCTTTCCGCCACAGAACAAGACCAAGTAGTTCAAACCAAACCAAACCCGGTATATATATAGCAGCAACCAGAACGGCAATTGTGCCGTAAAGCGCAATTGTTCTATGCGCAGTGTTTTGTAGCCACAAGGCACCGGCTATTAATAGTAATAGTGCTAGCTGTAATACCAGTGGTGAGCCGAGCCGAGCGATATGCAAAAGCCCGTTGGATGTCGCAAAAAGTATGGTCGTCAGGAAAGCAATACGATAACTGAACCAAGCGTGAACAACAACAAAAAATAACAAACATGCCAATACGCCGATGCCGGCTGCAACCACCCTGGTGGCGAACAAATGATTCGGCGCGAAATGGATGATGCCATAAACCAAAACCTTGTATGGCGCGTCTACTGGGTGAGCAACAATGCCCTTGAAGTGCTCGCTGGCATGATAGCTGGCAACTTCACTCGGTGCGTAACCGGGCAGCAAATCGCCGAGATTATGAAAAAATACAAGATATCCAACGGCTGTCAGTAGCAGCACTGCTACGGCTTGCCGCCAAGTGCGGAAATAAAAATCTTTAAGTCGCTTCATTTTGCTACAAGAAGTATAACATTAGGCGAGCCGTTTAGCCCCCGAATGGATCGGCGTGTTTGGAGTCAAGCGAACGGATACGCTGTTTGTCACGGTCGAAGTAGAGCTCTATGCCACCAGTTGGGCCATTGCGGTGCTTCTTTATTAGGACGTCCATGATGTTTTTGCGATCAGAATCAGGATTGTAGTATTCTTCGCGGTACAAAAACGCGACGATGTCGGCATCTTGCTCGATAGATCCAGATTCGCGCAAATCGGCCAGTTGGGGGATCTGCGGGCTACGGTTTTCAACCGAACGGCTTAACTGACTAAGGGCGATGAGTGGTACATTTAGCTCGCGCGCAACACCTTTGAGACCACGAGAGATCTCTGATATTTCCTGTACGCGGTTGCCTTCACTACCGAAACGACTACCACCACTCATTAGCTGCAAGTAGTCGACGACGATCAGCCCAAGTTTACGTTGGTGAGCCTCTCGCCGAGCCTTGGTGCGCAAATCACTGACTGTGATGCCCGGTGTATCATCGATGTAGATTTTGGCCTCGCTGAGTGTCCCCATGGCTTCACCAAGTCGTTCGAAGTCGTTATCGGTCAAATTGCCGGTACGCAGCGCCCAAGCGTCGACACCAGACTCCATGGCCAGTAAGCGATCGACTAGCTGCTCTTTGCTCATTTCGAGGCTAAATATCAGTACTGGTTCTTTGGCCTGGGTGGCAATCTTGTGAGCCATGTTCAGCACGAAAGCGGTTTTACCCATCGATGGGCGGGCGGCCAAGATGAATAGATCCGAGCGCTGCAAACCAGCTAGCATATTGTCGAGGTCTTTGTAGCCGGTAGGTATGCCTCGCAGTTTATTTTTATCTTTGTGCAAGTCGTCAAGGCGTTCAAAGCTCTCCGCCAGGACGTCTTCCAAACTAACAACACTCTGGCGAACGTGTTGTTGGCTAACGGCAAATAAGCGGCTTTCAGCCTCCTCGATGAGTTCTTTTAGAGCTTTGCTCTCGTCTTTTCCTAATTCGGCCATGTCCTCGCTAGCACTGATGAGCCGCCGGCGTAGAGCCTTTTGCGCGACTATGTCAGCGTATTGCTCAACGTGAGCCGCCGTAGGTACGTAATTTGTCAGCTCGGCCAGATAGCCATTGCCGCCAACCATTTCCAGAAAACCACTGCCTTTTAGCTGGTCGGCCAGGGTAAGTACATCTATTGGCGAGCGTTTTTCGTATAAAGCCTGAATGGCTTCGTAGATACGAGCATGTTTAGGGTCAAAAAAGTCGGTGGGGTTGATAGTGTCGGCAATTTTGACGACCGCGTCGGAATCGATCAATATAGCACCTAGCAAAGATGCTTCGGCGTCCGTGTTTTGCGGCTGGGCTTGAGTGCGACTGGTATCCATAACTAGTCCTATGATTCTAGCAGCTCGGCGCTACCGAAGATATTGCTTATGGTTGAAACGGCTTCATTTTCGACTGGTTGCTCGGGTTGAATGGCTTGCGGCTCAGGCTTGGCGGGCAATGATTCGTCGACTTCACAAACAATTTCAAAGGCCTTACCACTAATCTCGTGCAATGTTTCAGCAATGATTTGGCGGTTTTTGGGTTCGCTGGCTCGCTTTTTATGAAAGGCGAAAGCAAACCGGAGCGTTAGTTTCTGATCGTCAAACTCTACCTGAGCCATCCGAGCAATGCCATAAAGAGTATTGTGATCTTTTTTGATACTGGTGAGCGTCTCAGACCAGAGACTTTCGATATCTGAATCTAGTTCCCTTTTAATCGTTTCCTTTGGCGCTGGTTTGGGTTCTGGTTCTGGCGGGCTAGGTTTTTGCTCTTGCTGCGAGGGCTTAACCTGTTTTGGGGTAGTCGGCTTTGGCGCTGGTTGCGTATTCTTAACCGCTTGGTCGAGCAGAACTAACTCGAGTAGCCGTTTTGGGTCTCGAGCCGCTGGAACGTCGAGCAGATCCTTCAATAACTTCATAGCTGAGCTGCCTGAGATGTGTAAATTGTTTGCAAGTAATTTTTGACGTAGCTGTTCGCTCAGCTGCGTGGCAACCATAGCGGCCTCATAGCCGTGCTCAAACAATTTGGCCAATTCGGTTGTTATCGGCTCTGCTTGTGATGATTCGAGCGCCTCTAAAAGGTTTTGGATGTGTTCGGCTGGTGCTAGTCCGAGCATCTGCTCTACGGTGCTTCGAGTAACCTTCCCCTCAGCGTTACTGGCCTGGTCTAGCAGCCCAATACTATCTCGAAATGAGCCGTCGCCGTGTATCGCGATAAGCTCTAAGGCATCATTATCGATGGAAATCTTCTCTTTTTTGGCAATCTCCAGCAAATGCTTCACTACAACATCGTGTGCGGCCGGGCGGAAACTGAAGCGCTGTGTGCGGCTGACAATGGTTTCGGGAAGCTTGTGTGCCTCAGTCGTGGCCAAGATGAATATAACGTGTGCGGGCGGCTCCTCGAGGGTTTTTAATAGTGCGTTAAATGCCTCTTTGGTCAGCATGTGCACCTCATCTATGATGTATACCTTGTACTTGGCGGCAACTGGCGCAGTATTTACTTTGTCGCGCAAATCACGAATTTCGTCTATGCGACGGTTGGATGCGGCATCAATTTCGATAATGTCCAGATGCGTTTCTTCGTCATACGGCAGGCTGTTGATCTCGTGAGCCAATATTCTGGCGATGGAGGTCTTACCAACACCACGCGGTCCCGTAAAGAGATAAGCGTGGCTAATCGCGCCCTTTTTTAGGGCACGTTCCAGCGTGGTCGTGATATGTTCTTGTCCCACGATCTCACCAAGGTTCTTCGACCGGTATTTACGGTATAACGCCTGCCCCATCTTGGTCACATTATACTCGGCTCAGCCAGTATATGCTGCTGTAATAAAGTCTAAGTTGTCGGAATTCAAAAATGAAGTCTATAGAGCGGCTTCGAGCGCGGCCCATTCGGTAGTGCTGTCGTCTTCTGGGACGTTGACGCTGACCTGGTCGCCGGGCTTGGCTTTGAAGTACGTTACACTTGCGAGCAGGACGCGAAAATCTTTATTACCGACGGTTACGAAGTAGTGTCCGCCTTCGAGTTTTAGCGCTCCGACAAGCTGCTTGCGTGGGATTGGACCAATTTGTTTGTACAAAAACGCGCCGTCGTCAGCAATGGTCAATTTTAGTATGTCACCTTGAACAAGTTTTGATTTCGAAGCGTAGTTTGCGGGTACTGGGTAGGTTTTGCCATCTGAGCCGACCATGTTTTGACCATCAAAGACGCCCTCAATAACCTTGCCGAGCACCTCGCTGGTAGCCGCTGCCTGTACTTTGGCGTCTTCGCCCACCAAACTAACTAACAGCTCGTTGGCGGCTGCCAAATTGGTCTCAGCCTCTTGGATAAGGGCACGTAACCTTTTGATTTGTTTTTCTGGTAACTCCGGCATTTTTTATGCTCTTCCTCAATTTGTGTCTCTTATAGGCTATCTAGAAAGTATCATAATTATAAAAGCAAGTCAAAAGTGACCCACTTTTAACTAAAAAACTGTGGAAAACCCCATCCAGGGTTTTCGAGTATATAGTACAAAGTTCGTAAAGCATAAAGCGTCTAGCCTTATAACTTTACGAACTTTGTAACTTTTGGCTAGTCGAATTAGACTAGTTCGACTGTAGCGCCAGCCTCTTCGAGGGCTTTTTTGGCAGCTTCGGCGTCTTCTTTCTTGGCTTTTTCCAAGATAACTTTTGGAACACCGTCTACAAGCGCTTTGGCTTCACCAAGACCAAGACCAGTTAAGTCTTTAACGGCCTTAATAACGGCAACTTTCTGGGCGCCGGCATCTTTCAGGTTGACGTCGTACTCAGCTTTTTCGTCAGCAGCAGCGGCGGCTTCGCCACCAGCAGCAGGGCCAGCAACAGCGACAGCTGCAGCAGCTGGCTCGATGCCGTATTCGTCCTTGAGGACGGTCTTTAGTTCGTTTACTTCGAGGACAGTCAGCTTAGTCAGCTCTTCTGCCAGTTTCTTTACATCTGCCATTTCTTTCTCCTTTAAAAATTATTAAGCGGTTGCCTTGGCTTCTACGCCGTCTAGCAGCGCGTGCAGGTTGCCCGAAAGCGCGTTGGTAACGTCGTGGACTGGTGACAATAATGTCGCCACAACTTGCGCGATAAGGTTTTCCTTGCTTGGCAAGGTAGCCAGTGCTTTAACGTCGTCGCTGCTCAAGAACTTGCCTTCGGCGCTAATGGCACCTACGAATTCAATCGATGGGTTCGCTTTGGCAAATTGCGCCAAAATCTGAGCCGGTGCTACTTCGTCTTCGCTGTTGAAGGCGTAGAGAAGCATTCCTTGCAGCTCATTAGTTTCGATGTCTTTTAGGGCATCAACGGCTTTGAGCGCTTGGATGACCAAGCGGTTCTTGACCACTTTAACTCTCGTACCGTTGTCGCGTGATTCGCGGCGCAATTGCTGCAACGCTTTCACGGTTGTACCTTGGTACTTGGCAACGACAGTCATTTTAGAAGAACTGAGCAGCTCGCTGACTTCAGCGACTACTTTATTCTTCTCATCTTTTGTTAGTGCCATGTAAAAATTCCTTTTACATTAGTTTGATAAGATTATCGACCTAAATCTTATGTTCGTTACAAAGAAAGAGCCTTCGGAGTTAACCAAAGGCTCTTTAAAATAGATGCTCAAAACAAAAAAGCTTTTCGCAACCTCGGTAGCATACTTAAGTCTACTTCGCTAAAGCTATGTAGCCCGCTACGGTCTTTGGTAACTCGTCGTATTTTAGCTTACTTCGGGTAAATCGTCAACAGTGGTGGCTCGATCTGCGTTAAGAGTGGCAGTTACGGGCTTGACGCGTACCTTGGTGTTGGGCGCGTCCTGTAGACCGTGTTTTACTAGCGCCGAATTAAATATTCCGGCTAAACTAAGTTTAGATTCATCGACTACATCAGGATGAGTAACGAGATGCTCGACTATTCGCCTGGCGGTGCGGATTTTTGCTGGAGAGCTGTGGCATAAATAATCACTTAAGACTGTCGTTGTCTCGTCCAGATGCGTATCCACATAGTCTAGTACGTCCGCATAGGCGGCCTGGTGATGATCGGTGTGCGTGTTCATAACAGCCTGCTCCATATATAGTACTGTCGGCTCTGCTTCGGGAAGCCAGACTTCTGATACTCCCATTGTCATGCCGAAATATCCTCAAGCCGCTGCCCAAGCGCTATCCTTGCGGCACTCGTAACGATGTTCTCGCCAATGCCTGTAGCTAACAAATCGGCTGTCAAAATGTCGACGTGCGCGCGAGTTCCAGGTATCGAACGGCTGTAGTAGGCGCCCGTTTCAGAGGACTGATCCATCGTACATAGGCTTGTCATGATGTCTGCCGCTAGACGTTCTACGCGGGGGTCATCTCGTTCGCGACGGTGTAAGTCCTGTGTCAGTAGACGGCGTTCGCGTGTCTCGGGTTTATTCATGAGACGGCTCGACTGCCAAGGCACATGTGCTCGTAGGCCGGTGATTGTGCTGTCATTGGTTCGCTGCCGCTTGGCTTTCTGTAGCTACTACGCCACTCTCGGTGTGTGGACGATTGAGGTAATCATGCAACAGTTCGGTCACACCATGGTCAAACTCGAAACCAAAATTCCTATCCGCGGCCACCTGCCGCATAGCACTTAGAGTGCCCGGGCTGGTAGACAGCTCGTCCGCCACAGAATCGCGTAACCCCGCATAAAGTTCATATAACTCGTTCATTTTCTTCTCCAAAATTAAAAAAGTAGGCTTCTGGGTTGAAGCCTACTTGTTATTTTGGACTGTGCTAGCGATTATCGCGAGGCTTCAACCATGGTGAAGCACAGCCCGTGTTGGCTGAGGACAATAATCATTTGCTTCACAAAGGTTTGAACCATGCGTTCTATATAACTCCTAATACAAGATGATGTCAAGCTTTGGGTTTCTTTGCCTCTTTGCCGTCTAGGACATCGAGCTTGTACTGGGTGTAGCGTTCGGCGGCTAAGCGTGTTAGGGCCGGATCTTCATCTTGATTTACAAATTTCATGGCTTCGGCTAGTAAAGGATGGACCTCGGCCAGCTTTTCGTGCATCTCGAGCACCAGTTTTCGGTAGCCTGGATGACCTTGTGGGCTGGTGCGAAGTTCGTGCAAGTGAAACGCTTCCCGGGCGTTGTAGGTGACCTTCCAGCGCATACGATGACCGAGCAGTGTGGCGTATTGAGCTTCCAGCTGAAGTCCGGCGGCCTGCAAGGCGCTATAAAGCTGCAGACTCAAGTCAAAGCAAGCCTCGAAATCATCCACCAAACTCGCCTCTTCAACAAGCTTCGGGATTTCGTAGCCATAGCGCGGAGTGAGTTGCTGCCACTCCATATCGTCCACCATCCTGTGGCGCTGCAAATCGCGAAAAATGCCATAATCGCACATAAGATCCCAACTGTAATGGATTTTTTCGAGTGCTCGGCCGGGACGATGGCGGCGGTTCAGCCGCTCACCCATGTAGGCATTAAACACTTCTAATTTACGTTCGTAAGGCCATGTGACCACTTCGGCTTGCAGTTGCTCTAGTGGCAAGTCACTATGTTCGTATAACATGTCTGGCACGATGTCGAGCTCGTTACGTGGCGAATAATCGATTAGCGAAACAGCCGTGGACTGCGGTGTGTAATTTGTGGGCAGCAACTCATCGGCCAACTTTTTGATGTTGTTTCGAGTGTTGACCGAGTAGGCGATGATTGCTCCACCGCGTTCGGGCTTGTCCGCCCGCTCCAAGAAAACGGAAATGACTTTGCGCGCTTCATCAAGAATCTGCTGTCCGACCGTGCGAGCCTCTGGCAGATCATCGCCCAGTAAACGCATGATCAAGCCTTCCAGGGACTGCCCCGAAGCGTATATACCAACTGTCGACTTGGTGGCTACGGGTAAAACAGGTCGTATGGCATCGCAAGCTTGCGCCTTGGTGGCACTGCGCCAGGCGGCATCTCGCTCTTCCTCGGGCGTGTTTGAACTTTTACGAACATAGTCAGTCAGCTCGTTGACCATTTTGGAATACAGATCAAAGATCTGATCCATAGTTTTTGTGTAGCTGGCGCGAATTTTACCCTTAAATTCGGGGGGTACGAAGTAACGGTAGTTACCAGCCTCGTCCTTTTGATCGTAGTATATGTAGCGAGTTGATTGCTCGAGGTATGAAGCCAGTCGGCCGCGCTCCAATTTTTTGGTAAGTAGGTTGCTGGCGTTTTCGACCACGATATGTTGACCGACAAGCTGTTGAACTGAGTCATCGCCAAATGCCGTGATAACACGGTTAAGTAGTTGCTGATCCTTGTCGGCATTATTGGCGAACTCGTCTAGAATAGTCACACGCATATCGTCACCGCGGCGTGACAACCTAGCCATGGCAGCCGCCGCGGTTACACTATCGAGCTTTGGAAGTGCGGCGTAGACATTACTGTCCAGATTGGTGACTGCCCCTTCAAGCCATCTCCGACCAGAGTCGGTGATGTGATAACTGCCGTTTTCGTTTCTGGTAACTAACTGCTCTTGGCCGGCTTCAGCGGGTTTAGTATCTGGTGGCGTGACGACGGGCGGTTCAGACTTTAGGACACTTTGGTTTTTGGCGGCTAGCACTTCGGCCACTGACTGAGGCTTGTTGGCTGCTCGATCACGAACGGCCATTGTCTCGGCAACTAGCTTCCAGACTTGTTTGAAAACGGTGTCAATACCATCTGTGGCATATATAACTGGCAGATTGCGCTGTTTGGCTTCCCACAGGTAGCCCGCCCTGACCCGCTCATAAAAGCCTTCATCCAGAAGACCGAAACGTCCGTGGCTGATTGAACGGTTATTGATACGTTCGCGGATAGTTTGTACCGGCGCATCGAGTATAACCATTAGATCGGGCTGCATGTCGCCAACCGCGAATTCGATGATGTCGTTTATTTTTTGATAATCAGTAATATCGCCTCGACCGTAGTACTGATTGGCAAGCGTCGTAAGATAGCTCCGGTCAACCAGGCAGGTAATACCATTGGCGACGGCATCACGAATAATTTCAAGCGATTGCACACGTGCCGCGTTGAACAATAACACCTCGGTTTTGGTAGTCATGGGATATCGTGGATCCAGAACCAGGCGACGAAGTGCGCGAGCTGTCAGATCGTTCTGACTATCGGGTTCACGCATGACTTTTACGGGCAGCTGTGCGGCTTGGAGTTGCTGCGCTATGAGGTTTACCATCGTGGTCTTGCCAACGCCCTCGGTGCCTTCAATAACTATGTACTTTCCTTTACTCATAGCTCATGCCCTCAATTTTGGTAGGCATGTTGCGAGTGTCTTTGTAGGCTTGCGGCAGCATCATGCTTGGAGACCAGGTCTTGATGAGTGTTTCAAGGTCGCTGCCGGATTGATACTTACCACTAAATCCGCTATCGCGGCCATGGCCGTAGTTCCCTTCGACTTCGCCAGTTTCGTGGAAGACGATCTGAGCGATACGTTCGCCGACTGGCAAAACAACTGTCTCTCGGTTGTTGAGGTTGTAGATTTCGAGTGTCAATCGGTTGATGTAGCCTGGGTCAATCCAGCCGGCATCAAAACAGACTGCCACGCCGTTGCGACCCCAACTACTGCGGCTTTTTACTTCGCAAGCACCCGGCGGTTTGATGCCAAAGAATTCATGAGTGTGGGCTAGGATTCGTTCCCCTGGTTTGAGAGCAATAACCGGATGGTCGTCAGGTATGCCAACAATCGGCTTAAAGCCATTTAGCTCACACCATTTTTTGTGCGGTAGGGCTTTATAGGGGCCATCGAAATAGCGTTCGACGTCTTCGCGGTCAAATGGGTTGTATACAGTCCGTTCGTTGGCCGGCTCAATACGATAGTAATAATAGCCTAGTGTCACATCAAGACTGGCGTGGCTGACGTGTTTATCGTTGAAAGGGTGACATACGATGTGATCATCGGCGATAGCTTGTCGGATTTGTTTGTTGCTGTACACGCTCATAAGAGCGACCCCTCCTCTTAATGGCTCCCGACCAGCCTCGTGGTTGTATGAGTAGTATTGTACGGCTTGTCAAAACCATGACGCAAGTCCAGAAGCGGGTTTCGTGTTGTATTTTATTACATCGCGCTTTTGTTTTTTGCGTACCCAGCAAAAGTAGACTTCTTGGCTGGTCGTTATATCAGGTACAATAAGTGGTAATGCAACTGACAAAACGCGCCAACATATTAGCCCACGTGGTAGCGTATCTGGTTATAACGTATGGAATGAGCATAATTGGCGATTCACTTTTACGGCAATTTCATCTGCGTGGCCATGATTTTGGTGATTTATTCGTGGCGGTTCCATTGGTTGTTGGTCTTTCGCTGATATATTTAGGAACACTCTTGCTTAGGCGAAAGCAAACGGCCTGGGTATTGGCTACGGCTCTATTCGTTTTTGTGATCGGCCTGAATGTTGCCCATCTGGCGACACCGCACACAGCCGAGATACACTACGGAGCGCGTTTGATTCGCCTAGCCGTACCGCTAGTAATTTTGCTTGGTCTGGTGCTGAGCCGATCAATGTTTCGTGTCCAGAGTGATGTTCGCAGTTTCACTCAGGCGGTCAGAGCCAGTCTAGTTGTTTTGTTGGTAACGTTAGTCTATGGTGTAGGCGGATTCATGTTGATTGATAATCGGGATTTCCATCAGGAAATTAGCTTTGCGGGCGCGATGCATCATACAATCGACCAATTCGGGCTTACTACCGACAACCTGATCCCGCACACCAAGCGAGCAAAGTTATTCACAGATTCCCTATCGGTTATTAGTATAGTTACTGGTGCGTACGTGGCTATATCGCTATTTCAACCGCTACGTATTCGTTTTGCCGATCAGTCGTCGGCTCGAAAACGAGCTGAGGAGCTGTTGGAGCGGTACGGTGGTGATATAGATGATTTCTTTAAACTGTGGCCGCACGATAAGGTCTACTATTTCGACGCATCTGATCGTGCTGGGCTGGCGTACCACGTTACTCGTGGAGTAGCGCTAGTGGTTGGTGATCCATTTGGCGATTCCAAACGGTTCAATATATTACTCGCCTCGTTCTTGGAGCTTTGCTATGTCAATGATTGGTTGCCGGCGTTTATTCACGTTACCGACAAATACAAGGCGCTTTACAAGCAATTTGACTTCCGCATGCAAAAAATCGGTGAAGAGGCAGTGTTAGATCTAGAATCATTTCAAACGGAAGTAAATAACAAATATTTTCGGCAAATCCGAAATCGATTTACTAAACTGGATTATTCCATAGAGGTACTGCAGCCGCCGCACAGCAGCGCGGTGCTTGATCAGCTTCGCACTATTTCAAATCAGTGGCTGGAGCTTCCTGGACGGTCGGAACGAGGCTTTATGATGGGAAGCCACAATGACGATTATATGCAGCGTGGACCGGTGGTGGTGGCTTGCGATGCTGAGCATAAAATTCAGGGTTTCATAAACTTAGTGCCGACTTTCGACAAAGTTAGTAGTAATTATGATTTGTTGCGTTGCAGCGCGCAGGCGCCTGGTAATTGCAACGATTTTTTGCTGCTAGGTCTGATCGAGCAGCTACACGCGGCTGATGTCAAAAGGTTGAACCTTGGCTTATGCCCGCTGGCCGGTCTTGATGATAAGGACGAAGAAGCCACTATCGTCAATAATGCTCTAAGATTCTTATACGCCAACGGCGATCGGTTTTATTCCTTTAGTGGACTACGCCGTTTCAAAGCTAAATATGAACCAGTTTGGGAAGATCGGTCTATAGCTTACAGGGGTGGCATACGTGCGTTTACGCGCACTGTTGCGGCTCTAAATCGTGCTATGAAGGTTAAATAAAACGACGTCCGGAATCCCGGACGTCGTTACAGGCACGTGCCAGCTATTTATTCAGTAGTGCTGACTGTGATGCTTGGGCCCATAGATGTCGTGACATGCACAGCTTTGACATAGTTGCCTTTTACGCTGTTTGGTTTGGCGGCTCGAATGCTGGCCATGACGGCAGCGGCATTTTCGAGTAACTTAGCGCCGCCGAAGCCGACCTTGCCTATGGCCAGGTGGATGATACCGGTGCTGTCGACACGGTACTCTACTCGACCGGCCTTAGCTTCTTTAACGGCTTTGGCGACGTCGGTAGTTACCGTACCACTCTTTGGGTTCGGCATGAGACCACGTGGTCCTAGGCTACGAGCATATTTACCAAGTTTTGCCATATTGGCTGGGGTAGAAATTAGGATGTCAAAATTGATTTCACCTTTTTCCAGCTGCTTTGTTATGGTCTCGACGCCAGAAAGATCGGCGCTCTCGGCCTTTTCATCGGCAAACACGGCTACACGTATATCTTTGCCGGTGCCGGCTGGCAGAACCAGACTGGCTCGGATGTTTTGGTCGGCCTGACGTGGGTCAACGCCCAGGTTGACGTGTAATTCGACGCTAGCATCGAATTTGACGCTGCTGGTCTTGGTTGCCAGCTCAAGCGCGTCTTTAAGGCTGTATACTTTGCCCTTCTCGATCAGTTCGGCAGACTTGCGGTAGCCTTTGCTGCGGCGCTCCAAGCGGCTACGAGCCGGTTTAACGGCTAGCTTTGGCTTTTCTTCTGCTTCGGCTTCGGCTTTGTGAGCTTTGCGTTCTTCTTTCTCGGCCTTTTCCTCGGCTTCCTTCAACGCTTTTTCACTTCGTTTGCCAGCTTTAGCGACAGCTTTCACTGGGGCTTCTGTTTCTGGTTCGGCCACGGCTGCGCCATCAATAGCTGCGGTGATCTCAGCTACAGTATTTTTAGCAGTAACTTCGAGGTTCAAAGCTTTCGCTTCCTCAAACAATTCCGTCTTAGTCTTTGCCATAATTATTTCTCCTTCGTGGTTCAAACGGGCTCTTCACCCTCCCACAAACTATTAAAATGATATTTAGTTGCTTGTCTGGTCGGTGTCGGGCAGGAGCTCTGTGTTAACCAGCGCGAGACCGAACCTTCCGATATTACTGATATGAACAGGCTCTGACGAAGTCAGAATGCGTACGTCTGGCGTGCCAAGCGTGCTGGCATCGACGAGTACAATACGCGGGGTTTTGGCTTCTTCTGTCTCAAAGAATGAGTCGAGATGCGCAGTGCCTTGTTCTGGAAATCCCTTACCCATAGCTATGCCTCGACCTCGACGCCCATACTGCGAGCCGTGCCGGCGACCATCTTCTTGACGGCGTCGACATCGTCGGTGTTCATGTCGTGAGCTTTTTCGGTGGCAATCTTGGTCAGCTGAGCATCGGTCAGTTTCTTGCTGATCTTTTCGCTGTTGGGGCGGCCGGAACCCTTCTGGATACCGAGTTCGGCACGAATCCGATCGTCGGTCGGCAAGCCAACCACGCGAAAGGCCATAGTGCGGTCATCATAAATAGTAATGTGGGCAGTGACCATCTGACCCATCATGTCTTTGGTGGCGTCGTTGAATGGCTGGATAAAGTCCATCATGTTCACGCCGTACTGGCCGAGTGTACTACCTACGGGAGGCGCGGCACTGGCTTGGCCACCTTTGATCTTCATTTTTAAGTTTGCTTTGACGACTTTCGCCATAATGTATAACTCCTTATTAACGAATGTTCACCACAAATGAAGCGTGGCTACTAGTTCTCCTACCTTTTAGTAGTGCGTAACAGATATGAGCTTATCAAATTTTTTGGGTTTTGTCTATCCCTCGACGGCATGTACCGGGCACTCGCCCATATTATCTTGATAGGTGTGGATGATGCCGTCAGAATCACGATACGCTACCCTGCTGCATAGCTCAAAGTTGGTGGCTTTAGTACAGCTGGCTAACTCATCCGCATCTGGCGCTTCGGCGGCGAAATCGATGGCGCACGTTTCAGGTGGTAAGTGTTCAAGACGGTTCATTTGAAGCTGGTGGTTTAAAACTGTGAAGATTATTGCAACTGTAGGTGTTGTCACAGTGTGCCGATACTTCCGAAGGTTCCGGTTCGCTTTCCGTACCTGCTAACAATCGGAGAGAGAACTGATCGTACTTATTTGCTACCCAAGTGGCGATAGCTACTCCGCCAATCACTGCCACACTGCTTTCTCCGGTGTGTATTAGTGATTGATTCATCGCTAGTCCATTAGCTGCCTCCAGAACCAAGGCAGCACCATTACTAGCTACGCCAACTGTGCCGAGCACAACTGTCCCAATACCACCCATGCGAACAATCTTAGCCCCGTCGGTTATGAGCGGGTCTTGTTCGATTGACTGGTTGGTATGAAACATAGCTATACTCGTTTGACTTGGAGGCTGTCGAGCTCTACGGGCGTTTCACGGCCGAACATGCTGACCAAAACCTTTAACTTGCCCTTTTGAGAATCTATTTCGTTGACTGAACCATCGAAGCCCTTGAACGGACCATCAATGATATTCACGACTTCACCAACTTTGTAATCAATCTTGTGCTTCGGTTGGTCAAGACCCATGCGTTTCTGAATCTTCTCAATCTCGTCCAGGCCTACCGGTGTTGGGTCGGTGCCAGAGCCCACGAAGCCAGTTACCGAAGGTGTGTTGCGAACGATGTACCAGGCATCTTCGCTCAGTTTCATCTGCACCAGCACGTAACCTTGGAATATACGCTTTTCGACTACTTTACGTTTGCCGTTTTTGATTTCGATCTGCTTTTCTTTGGGAACCAAAACTTGGAAGATCTTGTCTTTCATATCTAGGCTGTCGGCGCGCTGGCGAATGCTCTCGGCGACCTTTTCTTCGTAGCCGCTATATGTGTGAATGGCGTACCATTGCTTGCTTGTGTCGTATCGTTTGCTCATATTATTTTAATAACACCTGTTTAAATAATTTATCTAACCCATAGTCTACGACGGCAATTGCGGCGCCGAAAACAATAGCAAAAAGGATGACCGCGGTGGTAAGACGACGGCTCTCACGGCGTGATGGCCAGTTGACTTGTTTGAGCTCGCGCCAGCTATCACGAATATAGCGCAGCAGCAGCAAACGGCCAATGAGGCGCACGAAACGTAGTCGCGAGAACCAACGGAGCCCATGCCCGATCTGTTTGAGTGGCGGCTGATGGGTTGTCCATGCTAGGCCTCGCCCAATCACCTTAACGGGCCAGAAAAAGCCCTTCCAAAATACTTGAGACATCGTTTCGTTAGATTCGCTGCTCTTTTTTGACTTCTTTGACTTTACCACTTCCCGTCCCTTTGCCATTAAAAAAGCCTACAACATTTGTAGGCGTTACTTGTCAAGCATACGTCATTTAACGGTGAGCGTCAAGCAGATGGTACACTTGTATATATGATGCTTTTGCTCGGGCTATATATCGCAGCAACACTGATTGAGTTTGCTTTGGTCAAGAGTTTACCAGCCAGGCTACCGCGTCGGATACTTGTAGGCGTGGTGATATTACTCGATATTTCTGGCTCTACAGCTTTGCTAATAAATAATTGGTCACTCTGGATCGGACTCTGGATATTCGGAGCCTACAGGGTTATCAACTTGCTAAGAGTCGCGGCTGGCCGCATGCCTAACGCCGAGCTAAAACGGCTAGCGCCACGTGCCTTTTATATGCTGTTTGGCCTGCAAATCGCCAGCTTGCTATTGGCCAGCGGAACTAGCCGACTTTCTAACAGCGCGTTGCTAATAGTTTGGGCCGTGGCGCAGATGGTCGTAGCTGTCTTTTTACTGCGCGTTACCTTACGGACATGGCGTCACACGCGATTGCCAAAAAATATTTCGCCGATGTCTGACAATGAGCTACCAACTGTGAGCATACTAATCCCGGCCAGAAACGAAACCGATGACCTGGAAGCTTGTTTACAGACTTTAGTAGCCAACGATTATCCAAAACTGGAAATAATTGTGCTGGATGATTGTTCGGTAACAAAACGTACGCCAGAGATTATAAGGGCATTTGCCCAAAGCGGAGTGCGGTTTGTGGCTGGCGAGGTACCTGACGAGGTAAACTGGTTGGCCAAAAACCAAGCCTACCAACGGCTCAGCGAACAAGCCAGCAGCGAAATATTACTATTTTGCGGGGTAGATGCCAGGTTTAATCGCCAAACCGTACGCCAGCTCGTCGAAATCATGGTGGCTAGAAATAAACAGATGATGAGTGTTATGCCGCTTAGGGCGCCAGAAGCCCAGGCTAGCCTATCACTTATCCAGCCCATGCGGTACCTGTGGGAGATTGTTTTGCCGCGTCGTCTCTTTAACCGTCCACCCGTCCTCAGCACTTGCTGGATGATTACCGCCAAATCACTGGAGCGCTTCGGTGGCTTTAAGGCCGTTTCGCGCAAGATAGTGCCAGAGGCGTACTTTGCTCGGCAGCTTACCGCTACCGACGGCTACGCTTTTGTACGCAGCAATTTCACTCTAGGACTTACCAGCAATAAACCCGCGAATGATCAACGTGATTTGGCCATCCGAACCCGCTATCCACAATTGCACCGCCGGCTAGAGCTGGTGGCGCTCACCGCCATAGCGGAGCTGACGCTGTTTGTTGGTCCGCTCGTAGGTATGGCTACGGCTTGGCTCGTACCGTACGCTTGGTTTATATTTGGTCTGTCGGCCGGCAGCTACGTACTACTGCTTAGTATGTATTACCACGTGGCGGTGCGAACCAAGCTCAACGCTCGTAGCCTGGCTTGGCTAATTTTTCCAGTAACGGTGATTACCGATGTGCTGCTACTACATATCTCAATGTGGCAATATGAATTTTCGGTCGTAGACTGGAAGGGTCGAAATATTTGCATCCCGATAATGCGTCGCACGCCGCCTAAGCCGGCTTCTGAAGGTTCGGAATAAAGACGGTAAAGGTGGAGCCTTTATCCAGCTCACTAGTGACGGATATGTCGGCGTGCACAAGTCGTGCCAACTTCATCGTCACGTAAAGACCCAGACCGGTGCCGCTATTGGCGCGCGTTCTGTAATCTTCACTTCGAAAGAACTTATCAAAGATTTTTTCTTGATCACTTTTACTGATGCCGATGCCGGTATCGTGGACGGTAAACTCAACACCTTTTGGCGCGGGCTTGGCGCCGATTGTTACGCTGCCACTCTCGGTGTATTTTATAGAGTTGGTAACGAAGTTCTGTAAAATTTCCCGGACATACAACTCGCTTGACTGCAAGGCTTCGAGCTGAGGGCTTAGTTCAGTCTTAATCTCCAGACCTTTGGCGGCGGCTTCGTCGGCGTAGCTTTTGGCCAAACCATCAACCAGCGCATGGGGATTTATAGCTGCGATATCAACCTGCAAAGCGCCGCGTTCCGCTCGTGATAAGGTCGATAAATCGTTGACCAGGCCGGCCAAGAACAGAGTCTGCTCGTGAGCCTGCTTGAGGGCTTGGCGAATCTGATTGATATCGCCAGATTTTTCAGCGATAAATTGAGCGTTTGATATGTTGCCTTCGGTGATCGCTATGGGTGTGCGCAATTCGTGACTGACAACACTTATAAATTCGTCACGCTCTTCCTCGAGTGACTTTTCGCGCGTGATATCGCGCAGCAGCAGCACGTAGCCCCGGTCGCCCTTTTCGCCGTAGCCAAGATGTACTGGCGCGATTGACAGGTATAAGTTAATCTCGCTGCCGTCCGGGTAATGGAGCAATAAGTCGCGTGAGCTGCTGGGTATGTCGGTAGCTCTAACCATATCAGTTATGTCGACCGGTTGCCCATTTTTGTCGAAGGGTTTCAATATACTACCGAGACTGCGGCCCTTCATACTGCTGTTGACGTCCAGAATGTTCAGTGCGGCTCCGTTATAGAGGACTATCTTGATGTGGTCATCAACGGCGATGACACCGTCGGCCATACTACCAATTAAGCTGGTTAGGCGTTCATGTTCAAGGGCGGCGGTTTGGGGAGCTTTTGATGTGACAGCCGGCGTTTCGTTAGACATAAGCAGTATTATGCCACAAGTGTAGCCAGATTGGGTTGGCCAATTTGTGGTTGGTAACCGCGCAGCTGCTTACTAATGGCCCGCGCCTCTGGCTTAACACTTGTTAGTAATTGCCAAAAGTCTGGGCCGTGATGCAACTGTTTGGTGTGGCTTAGTTCGTGCAACAGTACGTAATCAATACATTCCCAAGGTAATTCCATCAGATATAAATTTAGGGTGATTACTCGTTCGCTACTGCAACTTCCCCAGCGTCGTTTCAGTAATTTTATGTCTGCACGCCGGTAGGTAAAATTATGCTCGCGAGCTAAAGTGGCCAGCCGAGGCGGCAACAATTCTTTAGCTTCGTTTTTAAGTGCGCGAATCGTAGCGGCTTTGGCGCGCTCCTGGACGTTTGCCGCATTCAGACTTTCGGAGGATGAATATCTAACAATAACTTCATCTTTTGTAACTCTAGTACCGACGGCTACGTCGTTAAATACCTGTTCAAAGCGCACATAGTGCTGTTTGCCGACTCGTTGGCCATTTTCTATGGGCTCTGTCGCTCTGTTATTTTGCTCCTCCGAGATCCAGGCCGCGTGAGCTTGCGCAAACGCCATACCGGCCGCGTACGGTGTCCAGTGAGGCATACTAACCCTAACGTTGCCACTTGGTCCTACAGTCAAACGTATGCTTCGGCTTCGTCCGTGCTTAGCTAGCGTCACAGATCCGACGCCAGGTATTTCCACCTTTTTGATTGCCATAAACTACCTTATAACGATGTTGCGGCGGGACATGTCGACACGACCAGCCATTGGGTTAGGTACGATGTTCACGAGTCCTGGTTTAACGACCTGCGAGTTTGCATCGGTAGTGACTACTAGCCCCAGCTCACGGAGGCGTCGAAGGACGGCGCTTCTTTGAGTGTTAAAGACGTGCTTGCCACTAATAACGATGTATTGTTCAGATGCTAATGGGTTCTGCATGCCACTGTTTAACTGCTCAAATGAGGTGCGATCGAGTGGTTGGCTAAATCGGTCATCACTGCGACGGCGATCGCGTTTGCTGACTCGTGCAAAAGCGCTTTCTTCGTCAATTTGCAGCCATAGCAATAATGTCTCGGCGTGCATTTTTGCTGCCATATTACGGAGGGCTCGACGCTGCGCGGTACGCATAGCGTTGGTATCGTAGATCACACTAACGCCGGTGCTCAAAAACTCGCCAGTCATGTAGTTCATAAGGCTGTTTACGACGTGGTTTTCTTCGCGGTTGTATTGGGGCTTTTCAAAAAGTTCTGCGCGTATACGGTCACCTTGTATGTGGGCGGCGTTTAGGTGTTCGGTAAGCTGGCGTGCGAAGCAAGTCTTGCCTGCTCCGGGGTAGCCATAGAGCAAGATAAGTAACGGTTTTACGGGAGTAACTTTTGCCATTACATACAGGTATAGCAGAATTTTGCCTATATGAAAAGCCCTGTAACCATGTAAAAAACACTAGCTACAGAGGCCGACGCCTAGTATACTTACGTCAGCCATTTGCATTGCTGGCGGATGGAGGGGTATAGCTCAGTTGGTAGAGCACCGGTCTCCAAAACCGGGTGTCGTAGGTTCGAGTCCTGCTACCCCTGCCAAAACATGATGCCACCATTTTTGGTGGCGTTATGTTTTGTAGGCGATACGGATTCGAACCGATAGGCGTAAATAGCCAGTGGCTGTTTACGTTTTACCTGCTTGGCCGACTGAGCAACGCATTGCGAAGGAGCATATATTTCGAGTCCTGCTACCCCTGCCAATGAAAGTCCCGGCCGTAGTGCCGGGTTTTTCATTGGCCAAGACGAAGAACCGTACTTTTTGCAGCGCAAAAGAGGTTCGGTGGAGCGAGGACGCGCACAGGAGCTTGCTCCGAGCACGCCGCAGCGGAGGAGCGAAGCGATCCTGCTATCCCCTTGCCAGCTAAGACGTTAACTATTTGCCGAATTCGCCAGGAAAAGGCGGGATTTCAGTAAATACCTCTTCGGCCCAGCGAATTTCCGGAAGGTCGTATCTGCCTAAGATGGATTCAATATGACGACAGGCGTCCAAGTACTTTTCCGTTCCTGGTGTTATCTCATTTTTCCAGACCATGAGCGTCAATGCCTCGTTTGCCCTAAGGGCATCTATAAGCTCTTGCGGTGGCCCAAAAGGCTCTCCTGATTCTATAGCCGCACTCATGCAACCAGTATATCAAATGGTTTTGTGATGGCACGTTAGGGGTGTGGAAGGTTGTCGATGTCGGGATTATGATGCAAATCGTGCCGTGGAATCTCCAGTCGTTCTTTTACTGTAGTTCTGAAAAAGGCTTTAACGCCATCTGTGTCACCGGCCGGATCGGCTTGAATGTCTTCTGCCGCCAGCCTCACATAGAAGTCGGTGTCTTTTGAAGCATCGTCAGATACCTCGTGTGTTTGATTTGTGCTTGGTGCTGATTCTTTCATAAAACAATTTTATACCACATTGCAAGCCTATAGATAGGCCGCGCTGGTTTTAAAACGCTTGTTTTTCAGGCATACTAAAAAGCATGAAATTTCTTGTGGAGGCAGCGGCAGCAGCGGAACATGCCATCGCCCAACGAATCGAGGATGAATTAGCTAAAAACAAACAAGTCTTGTGGTTGGTTAGTGGCGGTTCTAACGTAGCCCTGGAAGTAAATATCATGAGATCGCTCAAGGAGAAAATCGCTAACAAGCTACAAAACCTCACTATTTTGCCAATGGATGAGCGCTATGGTAAGCCTGGGCATGTAAATTCCAACACCGAATTTATGAGAAAAAGCGGGTTTCAGCCAGGAGTAGCGGAATGGATAGACGTGCTGGCCCACGATGTGTCGCTCGAAGAAACCTTGGAATATTATGCCGACGTTGCCGCCGAGGCCATGGCGGACGCGCATATCATCATCGGACAGTTCGGACTGGGTGCCGATGGTCACGTGGCCGGCATATTGCCAGATTCACCGGCAACGGATGAAGATTACGCGACAGTCATTGGTTACGAATGGAGTGACTATGTTCGGCTGACATTGTCACCTCGAGCATTAACAGATGTGCAGGTAGCCTATGTTCCGGCTTACGGCCAGAGCAAAGAAGCAGCCCTAAAAAGATTGCAGCTAAATGAAGAACCGCTTGATCAATTGCCCGCTGGCTTGCTGTACGAGATTCCCGAAGTTTACGTTTATGTCGATAACGATATTTCTCACGCACTCGCTAAAACAGAGCGAGCTTTGTTTTAGCTACGTTCCTTCAAGTATAATGACTTTATAAAGAGCGAAGGGTAACAAACATGAAAATAGCAGTACAAGGTTTAGGGCGCATGGGTATGCAAATTGCCCGTAAGTTGGCCGAAAGCGGCGAGCACACTGTTATCGCTTACAATCGTAGCCCTGAACCCATCGATGAAGTTGCCCAGTATGGCGCTGTCAAAGCCTATGAAAAAGCCGATGTTATCCGTGAATTTGGTACTGACCAGGTCGTACTTTGGATTATGCTGCCAGACGAGGTTGTTGACGCCCAGGTTGACGAGTGGCTAACACTATTACCGCAAGGCAGCATTATTGTCGACGGTGGCAATTCCGACTTCCGCAGCACCAAGCAACTTAACGAAAAAGTTTCGGCGGCTGGCATGCACCTGCTAGACGTTGGCGTGAGCGGCGGTGTTTGGGGCTACCAGAACGGTTTTCCACTTATGTGTGGCGGCGACAGCACAGAGGCCTTCGCCGTGCTTGAACCAGCCCTCAAAACGCTCGTCCAGCCGGGTGGTATGTACTACCACTTTGGCTCCAGCGGCGCCGGGCACTACGTCAAAATGGTACACAATGCCATTGAATACGGCATGATGGAGTCCCTGGGCGAAGGCTTTCGTATGCTGCACGATGGTCCGTACCAGGGATTGAACCTGGCTGAGGCGGCCGATTTGTGGCAACATCACAGCGTTATTACCTCGTGGCTGACAGAACTGAGCCGTGATGCCCTGCGCGAGAACCCTGAACTTGAGGGTATCAGCGGCTACGTGGCCGAAAGCGGCGAAGCCCGTTGGACGCTCGATGCCGCCAAAGACCTTGGAATCACCCTTCCCTCAATCCAAGCGGCCTTTGACGTCCGTGTTGCTTCCCAGCAGGGAGACACCAACTTCGCGACTAAAGTCGTGGCCGCTCAACGCAATAAATTTGGAGGACACAACCTAAACGGCGAGGGCGCCGCCAAGTGAGTGATTACCGGGATCGTCCACTTATTTTAGTTATTTTTGGCATTACCGGTGACTTGGCGCAGCGCAAGCTGCTGCCGTCGTTGTATTACTTGTTGCGCAGGCACGAACTTCCAGAAGCCATACGTATCGTCGGTATTAGTCGTCACGAGAGCGCGGTAAGCTCAGTCTACGAACGGCTCAACGAATTCGTAGGCGACGATTACGAAACAAGCCTGGGCGAACTTTTGCAATCAAAGACCGAGATGGTTCAAATGAACATGGAAGACCAGGGTGCTTACGAACGGCTGTATAACCATTTGAACGAGCTGGACACGGCCGAGGCGCCAGCGGTGCGCCTGTATTATCTTTCGGTGCCGCCCGACGCTACCATGGGCATAATTGAACTGCTCGGAAAAACTGGGCACAATGCCTCGCCCCGCTGCGAGAAGCAAAATGTTCGTTTGCTAGCCGAAAAGCCGTTCGGTCACGACCTTGCCTCTGCCGAAGAGCTAATCCAGGCAGTCGATACAAGCTTTGACGAATCACAGGTCTACCGTATCGACCACTATCTAGCAAAGGAAACGGCTCAAAATATACTAACCTTTCGGTTTGAGAACCCGCTATTTGAAGCTGTTTGGGATAACCAGCATATTGACCACATAACAGTGTTGGCATATGAGCAGATAGGTATCGAGGGTCGTGTTGCGTTCTATGAACGGCTGGGTGCTCTGCGTGATCTTGTCCAAAGTCATTTGCTGCAACTCCTTGCGCTAACCACGATGGCTCGGCCGGAACAGCTTGAAAGCGCAAGTATTCATGCCAAAAAGCTTAAAGTGCTTGAAGCGATCGCGCCAGTAACCGCCGATGAAGCACGCCGTGGGCAGTATGAAGGCTATCGTGATGAAGTGAGTGATCCGGAATCGCACACCGAGACTTATGCCCAGGTACGGTTGCATATCGACAACGACCAGTGGCGCGGCGTGCCGATTATACTAGAGACCGGTAAGGCGCTTAGTTTTAAAACGACAGAGATAACCGTATGTTTCAAGCAATCTTTGGACGCCGATCACGAACACAACCGACTAGTCATCCGTATCCAGCCAAATGAGGGCATTACCCTGTTTCTACAGGCTAAACGTCCGGGCATGGAAAACAGAACCGAAACGGCCGAGATGGATTTTGACTATCACAACTCTTTTTCCGAGCGGCATGCCGATGCCTACGAACGGGTAATAGTCGATGCTATACGTGGCGACCAGACGCTCTTTGCGTCGGCGCCCGAGGTGATTGCATCGTGGCGTATTTTACAGCCCGTGCTCGAAATGTGGAGTCAGACTACCGACGATTTGTTAACGTACTCGCAAGGCGGCTCCGCGCCAGAGAACTCACTAAATCCGCATCTTCACAAAAGACTATAGCCGCATGACTATATGCGCTAGTGCCTAACACCTGTAAAAAGGTTGTGCTTTGGTTGGCTTGAGCGGTATAATTTATCCGTAATCAAAACGTAAAACAGAGGGCCATGAAAATACTGATGCTAGGGTGGGAGTTGCCTCCCCATAACAGTGGCGGACTCGGCGTAGCATGCTACCAGCTCTGCAAAGCCCTCTCAAAAAAAGACGTAGACATTGAGTTTATCTTGCCCTACCACGCGCCGTTTGAGGGTGATTTCATGACTGTTACGGCCGCCCATCCGCAGGGTCCGCGGGCACTCCTGGTAAATGCCTCGGCTTACGATAGCTACAAATACGTTTACCCTGATGGGCGCGAAGAGTGGGTTGATATATTTGGGCAACAACACGCCTACGAAAGTGCTGTCGCGCAACTAGCTACCGAGAAAGAGTTCGATATCATTCATGCACACGACTGGCTGACTTTTCGGGCTGCTCTGCGAGCCAAACAGGCTCGTGACGTGCCGCTAGTTTTGCATGTTCACTCGATCGAACGTGACCGCGCCGGTGGCAATGACGGTAATCCACTAGTCCGCGAGATAGAGGCGACTAGTATGCAACTAGCCGACAAGGTAATTGCCGTTAGCCAGCTCACCAAAGATGCTATCGTAGCGGACTACGACATCCCTGCCGACAAAATTGAAGTTTTGCATAACAGCATCGATCACCAGGTATTCTCTGACTTGTTGGCGGTTGATCCGGAGAATACGTATCATTACCTGTCGCACATGAAGGCTCGTGGCTACCACGTTGTAGCCAACGTCGGTCGATTGACGATTCAAAAAGGTTTAACCAACCTGTTAAGAGCCGCCAAAGAAGTTATATATCGAGAACCAAAGACTTTATTTCTGATATCTGGCAGTGGTGATCAATATTTTGAGCTGATTGAGCTTGCCGCCGAGTTAGGTATAGCCAAAAACGTCATCTTTACAGGGTTTCAGCGCGGCAAAGCTTGGCGAGATTCATTCGCGATTGCCGATTTATTTGTTATGCCGTCTGTATCTGAGCCGTTCGGGATTACTCCTCTAGAATCGATTGGCTTCGGGACGCCAACGCTTATCAGCAAACAGTCTGGTGTAGCGGAAATCCTTCACAGCACTCTGCGGGTTGATTTTTGGGATGTTCAAGCGATGGCTAATCAAATAACGGCGGTCGTCCAGAACTCTAGTCTAAGGGATGAGCTCCAGGCAAATGCTGCCAAAGAGCTGATAAACATGAGCTGGGACAGTGCCGCCGACAAGCTGTTCACTATTTATGATCATCATTTGCAAAAGGCCATGGCATGAGCAAATCCATAGTCCTTTATCTACATGTACATCAGCCGTATCGAGTGCGTAATTATACGATCTTCGATGCTGGCGTGCAACATAATTACTTCGACACGGCATACGATGATCCGACGAACAATGAACGGATAATTCGAAAAGTAGCCGAAAAATCGTATTTGCCTACCAACCAGCACTTGCTGGCGCTGCTCAATAAACATCCTGAGTTCAAGTTAAGTCTATCGATAACCGGAACTGTGCTTGAGCAGTTCGAAAAATGGGCTCCTGATGTGCTCAAGTCGTTTCAAGATTTGGTAGCAACCGGACGCGTTGAGATCTTGGCCGAGACGTATCACCACAGTTTGGCTTTCTTTTACTCTAGGTCAGAATTCGAGACGCAGGTCGAAATGCATCGTAGTAAAATCGAAGCCTTGTTCGGCCAGACACCAAAGGTTTTCAGAAATACCGAGCTGGCCTACAACAACGACCTGGCCGTCTGGGCTGACGAACACGGTTACAAGGGCATTTTGGCCGAAGGCTGGGATAAGCTGCTCGACTGGCGAAGCGCGAACTTTGTTTACAAACCCGTGAATACTAAAAACATCAAACTACTTCTCAAAAATTATAAATTGAGTGACGATATCGCCTTTCGGTTTGGTGATCAGAGCTGGAGCGAATGGCCGCTAACTGCCGATAAATACGCCCATTGGCTGAACGAAACCGCCGATGCTACAAACTTCAATCTATTCATGGATTACGAGACGTTTGGCGAGCATCAGTGGAGTGAGTCGGGTATCTTTAAGTTTTTGGCTGAGTTACCTAGCCAATGGCTCAAGACCGATGGCAACAACTTCATGACTGTTTCCGAAGCTTGTGAGGCCTATGATTCCAAGGATAACATTGACGCTCCCGAGACCGTCACCTGGGCGGACACGGAGCGTGATCTAAGCGCCTGGCTGGGCAACAATATGCAGAGCTCTGCTATAACCGCCCTCTACGACATACAAGATCTGATAATTGGTTCGCAGGATCTATCACTTATAGAAGACTGGCGGCGACTGCAAACGTCCGATCACTTTTACTATATGTGCACCAAATGGTTCAACGATGGCGACATTCATGCCTATTTCAGTCCCTACGAAAACCCCTACGACGCGTTCATAGCCTATATGAACACCTACCACGATCTGAAGTTCCGTTTAAGCGAGAAAGGCCTCGCGGTATAATTATGTATATGTGGGTGGGAGAAAACACGTAGTGGCGCGGCCAGTTGTGCTCAGTAATGGGCAGCTGTTCGTTGGGCTGGATGAAAACGGGTTGGTGCACGACTTCTATTACCCGTACGTTGGCCTCGATAACCTAACAAACGCCCGAAGCATGCAACACAGGATCGGCCTGTGGGTCGATGGTAATTTCCACTGGACCGATGACGGGACTTGGAAAATATCGATAGATTTTGAGGCCGACGCGCTAATCAGCAACGTGACTATGAAATCCGAAATCTTAGCTACCACACTGCACTTCCAAGATTTTATACACCCCGATCATAACGCTTTAATTCGTCGAGTCACCATTACGAATGAAGCCGACCAAGAGCGAGAAATCCGATTGTTCATGCACCAAGTGTTTCAGATATCAAGAGCTGGGCGTGGCGATACCGCTATGTTTGTACCGGACGATAATTACATCTTGGACTATAAAGGTCGCTGTTGTTTGCTGATTGCCGGTCGCCAAGATGATAAAACCGATTTTGATCAGTATGCGATTGGCAATTACGCCATCGAGGGCAAAGCCGGCACGTTCATGGACGCCGAGGACGGTGAGCTGTCTGGTAACGCTATTGAGCATGGTGGCGTGGATAGCGTGTTGCGCTTTGCTCGGAGTGTGTCTGGCCATGGGTCATTTGGGGTAGACTATTGGATCGTGGCCGCTGATAGCCAATCAGATGCTCAGGTCATACATACAAAAATTAAATATTATTCGCTGCAGGAGTGTGTAGACATCACGACCAAGATGTGGCATGATTGGCTCTCCCCCGGTGCGGCTGCTATCTCGAAGCTCGACGAAAACAATCGAGTCCTGGCACAAAAGAGTCTGCTGGTTATCAAGGCTCACTGTGACGAGCGCGGATCGATATTGGCTAGTGGCGACTCCAGTATATTTAATTATGGGCGTGATTATTATTGCTATTGCTGGCCACGCGATGCCGCCTATGCTCTATGGCCTCTGATACGGCTCGGCCACTATGATGAAGCGCTCAAGTTCTTCGCGTTTGCTAGGGATACCCGTCACAGGGACGGCTACCTGATGCACAAATACCAACCCGACCGAGCCATCGGTAGCACCTGGCATCCACTAGTACACGGACGATCCAAAGAGCTGGCAATCCAGGAGGACGAAACGGCTATAGTGGTGTTTATGATGGGCGAATATTATAAGGTCACTAAGGATAAAGCTTTCCTGGAAAGCTATTACGATACATTTATAGCCCCCTGCGCGGCGTTTATGAGTGATTATGTCGATGAGTCCACTGGCTTGCCACACGCCAGCTATGATTTATGGGAGCAAAAGTTTCTGACTTCTACCTACACAGTCTCTACGGTTATCGCTGGTCTTGAAACGGCTGCCCTGCTCGCTACAGAGCAAGCGCATCCCGATGATGCCGTAAGATGGCAGCACAGTGCTGATCGCATAAGACAGAAGCTAGATACTCTGTATCATCCTGACGGATTTTTCCGTAAGGGTTTTCTATTACAGGAAGATGGCACGCTTCTGCACGACGACACTGTGGATATATCGAGCCTGTATGGCCCCTATATGTTCGCCGAGCTAGATCTGAATGATGAACGAATGAAACGTACTCTGCAGACGGTCGAGACGCGGCTGCTCAACACCACGCCAGTCGGGGGTGTTTTGCGTTACCCAGGCGATAGCTACTTTTTGGCAAAACCGCAGTACGGTGGAAACCCATGGATTGTCTGTTCCTTGTGGCTGGCGCAGTATTATGAAGCCGTTGGCCGGCACGACGAAGCCTTGAGTCTACTTGACTGGGCTGGCGCTCGAGCTTTGGCTAGTGGCGTGTTTGGAGAGCAATTCGACCCAGACAGCGGCCAATCCATCGGTGTAACACCGCTAGTTTGGAGTCACGCCGAATACATCAACACAACCCTAGATCTGACTATCAAGAATAAAACTCAAGAATAGATTAATGTTTGCGAGGTTTGACTTCGTTGCGACCCAAGTTTTTCTTGGTTTCCGTGAAAACAACATGTTTACGAAGCTTCGGACTGTACTTACGAAGTGACAGTTTGTCCGGAGTATTCATAGTATTTTTACTGGTGTAATAAATGCGCTCACCAGACTCTTCGCTTACGAGTCCGACTAGTTTACGCTTTTCGCCTTTTTTTGCCATAACTTGATTGATTTTAACAGATGTAACTTGGATTGTAAACAGTTAGAGGCTGTTAAAATGTTTGACCTTCGATTTCTGAACCGTTTTCGGCGACAGATGGAAGCGTGTTATCTATGTCAGTAATTGGCGCGAGATCTCTTTGCTCACCCACTCTTACGGGCACGTCGTACAGTACAGATTCAAGCGTACCGACATTACCCAGCTCGGCCAGTAACCTTTTACCGGTTTCTAGAGCTAGACTTTTTGCCTCGGCCTCGGGTTTGCCAGCTGCCCGGGCTCTTACAAAAGCGTCCAGAGTTGCTTCATTTCGGATATGGTGGCGTTCATCCGGGGTCATGTTCGGTCGGTGTGGTGTGAGTCCGGCTAAATTCATGATAGTTTTCTTATAATTCTTTCAGCACTTAAGCTGTATTCGCAGTTACTATACCACAGACGCGTTAAAAGCACAAGTGTTATTTTCTATAACCCGTACTTGTCGTGGAGCCGTCTTCGGGATTTGAACCCGAGACCCCTTCCTTACCATGGAAGTGCTCTACCACTGAGCTAAGACGGCAAGTTGAACTCATAAATAGTAGCAAATTCTATCCGTTTTTGCTACACTTTGTATCTGTAAGTAGTTGCCGACATAGCTCAGCTGGCCAGAGCGGCTGTTTTGTAAACAGCGGGTCGTGGGTTCGAATCCCTCTGTCGGCTCCAAATCAGAAATGGCTTACATAGACGCTTCGCTAGTGTCTACAAAAAAGCCAAGACATTGGCCTTTTGCCTCTGTCGGCTCCAAACTAGGGTTATACATTTACATTATGCAGGGTTAGTGAAGCGGTCAAACACGGCTGACTGTAAATCAGCTCTCTACGAGTTCGGGGGTTCGAATCCCTCACCCTGCACCAAATTAATAGTCCGACCAAAAGGTCGGGCTTTTAATTTGGTTTTAGAGCGGATTCGAACGGTGAGCCCAGTGGGCTCAGCCGCCTGAAACCCCCGCGGGAGCGTAAGCGACCAGGGGGTGAGCCGAAGGCGAAGGTCGAATCCCCCTCCCATTGCTCACCAGTGCTTTACGAGATTGATCGAGTAAAGCGAATCCCTCACCCTAAAGTGATATTTATCGGCAAAAGCGAGTCACTAATATAATTGTCTAAATAACAACCCGGCGGGGTCGAAGAATTCGCTTTGGTCGTCCAGCTGGTACAATCAGTTTCTTGAGCTTTTGAGCAACCATGTCAGCTTCAGCATCCATACCACGCTCCTCGTAGGCTTTATGCAGTAACGTGTAAGTTTCCTTGTTCGGCTCGAGTTCTATGGCGCGTTCCAGCGACTGGAACATTAACTTCTCGTTTCCGAGCTTTTCGTTTACTTTGGCATAAGCCACGTGGCGTGCCGCCATGGTGTCCTCTAACTTCAGAGCCTCTTCGAAGGCGATAGCTGCCTTTTCGTAGTTCTCGGTCTCGTAGTAAATAAGCCCTAGGTTATGCAGCGATGACTGTGTAGCATCAATGCTTGATGCGATTTGAAAACAGTCTATAGCATCACGGTATTCTTTTTGTTTGGCATAAAGGATGCCCAAACGGTTATAGGCGGCCGCGTTCTTCTCGTCGATTTTCAAAATAGTTAGCAAGGCTTTTTCGGCACGTAAAAAACGGTTCTCACGCATACCTTGATGCGCGATATCCCACAGCTTGCCTAATCGATCACCAACTTTTCTGGAAACGTCTGCAAACTCATCAGGATGTAGTTTAACGTTGAAAAGCGCGAGCGCACCGAAGGCAGCAACCACTATTAGCTCATACATTCTGGACTACATTATAGCACGACTTTATAAGGCAAGCATGAGTTCGGTCAGGACTAATTTAGCGCTCGTGTTACCTGTTAATGCTTGGTGTGCCGTGTTGGCAGCACTTAGTATCTGGTGCCACCTGGCGGCTGCATTGGTGTTTTTTTGCGCAGCTTGAAGCAAACTGGCCTCCGCCGTATGAGCCAGTGCTTGCACGAAATCAGTCGCCTCGGATTTGTCTTTAGCCAGCTTATCTGCCAGTATTAGGCGCTCAAAGGCGTCGGCTGCGAGCACGCGTTTGACCAGGCTTAGAACATCGTCAGAAACTGTGCTGTCCAAAAGTGCCTCAGTGGTTTTGGAAATTGAGGTTCCACTCATCAACCAGGCGCGCTCAACTACGGTAGGATCGTGACCCAGTCTGGAAAAATATTGTACGACCTGATCTTTATCGGGTGTGGCCACCACAACTATACGGGTACGGGAGCGAATTGTGGGCAAAACCTTATTAAGTTTTGAGCTTGTTAGTATAAAGATACTGTCAACAGGTGGTTCCTCTAGCAGTTTCAGGAGCGCGTTGCTGGCTTCGAGCGTTAGCTGGTCAACGTTTTTTATAATCACAAAACGAGCAAACTGCTTAGTGCCTGGGACTTTGCGGGCAAAGAAGGCATTTAGCTCTCGAATCTTTTCAATCGATATACTTCCCTTTTCGGGCTCGATTGTTCGATAGTAGGCATAGTTTTTAAGTTCATCGGGCGGAATGTTCAGTAGTTCACCGATTAAGGTCTGCGCGACTAATGATTTACCGAGGCCGCTATGGCCGGCCAATAGAACCGCGTGAGTAGGGCTATTTTTGAAGCTAGCCAAAGCTTTTTGGGTGTCGGCGTGGACAAGTAGCTCAACCATTGTTCATGAACTCCCGGAAACTCGCCGGTAGCGGCGCATCAAAGACTTTTCGTTCATGATTACTAAGCAAGGTCAGCTCAAGCTGTTCGGCGTGCAAGTACATACGATCAGCCGGTTGGCCGCCGTACATTGTGTCGCCCACGATTGGGTGGCCAAAATGCGCTAGATGTACACGCAGTTGGTGCGTACGACCGGTTTCTGGCTTAAGCTCAAGCAAGCTATATCGATCGGTTGTTTTTACGGTGCGATAGTGAGTAATAGCGTGCTTGCCCTGAACGTCCGTACGGAACGTGGCTGGAGCTTTGGGATTGCGACCAATTGGCATATCGATGATAGCTTCGGGTGGATCAAGTTGGCCGTTTATGATTGCCGCGTAGGTTTTTTTGGTCTTGCGCTGGGCGAACTGTTTTTGTAACCAGCTGAGGGCTTCTGGAGTTTTGGCGCAAATCATCACGCCGCTTGTAGCCCTATCTAGGCGGTGAACGATTCCTGCCCTTGCACCTGTGAGTTTTGTTCGCGAACGAAGCCATGTTTCGACAGTCGCCTCGGGATTGAATATACCCTTGCTGTGACTAAGCAAGCCGAGCGGCTTATTTATAACCACGCAATCATCGTCCTCATATATAATCGGTAGCTCTATGAGCGGTATGTCTGATATTTCCTTTAGGTCATAATCGACTTTGACGGTTTCGGCTTCGCTATCCCGTAGTTTGTAGCCGGCTTTTTGTATAGCTTGGCCGCGTACTGTTACTTTGCCATCTTCTATCAGCTTGACGGCGAAAGCCCGGCTTAACTGGGGTATAATCTCCACTACCCGCTGATCGAGTCGTTGCGCTCGACTTATTTCTAGATTACTCACTCTTTTTTGGCCGCCATATTTTCTTCAATGTCCAGATAAAGAGCACAGCAGTTGCGGCGATGATAAGGCTACTTACTACTACAGGCATACCTGTATCTATCCATCCCCAGCCAAGAATCCCGTATAGTATTCCTCCCAATGCCGCAACTAGCGGCACGGCGATCAATGACTTGATGATTTTAGCGAGTGGACTATTTTTCATGTATTTATCTCAAGCCGACGGCTTTTTGTACTTTCAGAAGAGTCGTGTTGGCAACCTGATTCATGGCTAATTCATCTTGATGTAGTTTGTTCAGGAGCTGCTTATCGTCTACTTGTGAAAGTTTTTTCTGGAAGTCAGTAAGAAAGGCTTTTACCTCGTCGGCCACAGCTTTTTTTAAATCGCCGTAACTAGGCTTGTCTTCGTACTCGGCAGCGACTTCTTTGACAGGTCGGCCGTTTAGGAGCGCTAAGATCTGTAATAGATTGGCGATACCGGGCTGTTTTTCATAATCAAAATGAATAACTCCCTCGGAATCAGTGGTGGCGCTCATAATCTTTTTAGCAGCTTCTTCAGGTTTGTCGCCGAGGAATATGACGCCCTTACCGCTCTCTTCACTCTTGCTCATTTTTTTGGTCGGGTCAGCCAGGTCTTTTATGCGTAGCCCCTGGTCTTTGCCAAAGAATTCATGCTGCTCTTTAACGGCTTTTGGCACCACGAAAAGCTCCCCAAACTGATTGTTGAGGCGAGTGGCGATGTCACGTGCAAATTCTAGATGTTGTGACTGGTCATCGCCAACCGGTACGTAGGTGGCGCCATAAAGTAGAATGTCCGCAGCCATCAGCACCGGGTAATTGAAAAGACCTAAACTGACGCGATCCACAGACAGTTTGGATGACTTGTCTTTGAATTGGGTCATGCGGGACATTTCACCAAAGCCGGTGAAGCAATCAAGAATCCAAGTGAGCTCGCTGTGGGCAGGAACGTAACTCTGGCGATAAATGTGTATATTGTCGTGGTCGAGCGGCAATCCGGCCGCAGCAAACAAGCGCAGATTGTGCATAATCTGCTTTTGTAGCTGATCATGATCTATCGGCGTAGTAAAGCTGTGCAGGTCCGGCACGAACAGGTTGATTTCATACTCGTCGGCCTTGCCCTTGGCCATATCAATCAGAGGCAAAAGCGCACCAAAATAGTTGCCGATATGAAGGTCGTTATTAGCCCGAAGGCCAGTTAATATTACCGGTTTACTCATATTAAACCCCATTATACCTCACCAGAGGCAACGGTGCGTAGTTCGCGCACCGCCATTGTTGCACCCATCCTGCCTAAGGCAGTACGTACGCCAGCCGCATAGGCATCTACGGCCTGGGCCGATTCAATGGGTAGACGGCATTTTTGTTGGTCATCGTTTACATCTGGGCCTGCTTCTGATCGGCAACCACCGTATAAAATCCCTGATGCACGGCAAGCTTCAGAAACGATATTACCGGGTCCTATGCCTGCCTCTATAGCCTGCCGAACCTTTTGGCACCGCTGGGCGCACGCTTTTGTTACTGTATTGTAATCTCTTAGTTCTGTCATCACTTTTCTCCTTAAATATTAAAAAACCGCCTTGGTGGCGGTTAATGTTTTCTGATTGATGTTTAGCTATACAGCAAAATAACCGCCACGAGTTGTGTCGGTAAACCAATATTGGTTGTTTTGCCTAATACTTGACATGCGCTCTAATATACACCCATTGTCAAGAATGCCAAAATTTACGAAGCAACCCTATCTAAATACGCATCAATAAGTGAGATGTCTTCCAAATCTTTCGGACGTTGCACGCCCTGTTTCCATTCTCGAACTGCATCGGGTGTAAGTATTTGAATGCCTCTGAGCGAGACTGACCGTTCACTTAGTTCTTCGAATGTTGCGGCATACAGGTGATCGTTAGGAGGCAACATAAAGGATATATTGCCACGGCGAGCTGCCGAATACTCATCCCCCTCTGCGAGCACCTGGCCTACATCGGGTGCGTCAACAGTAAGCTGCATGCCAATGCGACCAAAATGTTGATAGCGCTTTTGTCTATTTTCTTCCAGAGAGACAATGTCAAGCATGAGCTCTGAGCGGATTACCACGTCAATGTCGTTCGTCTGCTTGATTCCGAAAAATTGTAGAGCTGCACCGCCAACAACAATGAGTTCTCCCTTCGGAAAACCCAGGTCGCGAACCGGCTGAACAATGGAATCTACGTATCTTTTGCCACCCGGTCGATATATATACATTCAGTTCTCCTTTTAAGCTAGTATAAAACTTATCGCGTTATATGCAAGCGCGAAAGAAATAACTCCACGGTCGCGTGGAGTTATTCTGCACAGATATATGATGGTTAACGCTTTGTAAATTGACGCTGTTTTCTTGCGCCCTTGAGTCCGAACTTCTTGCGTTCGCGCTCTCTAGAGTCACGGCTAAGTAGATCAGCGCGCTTGAGCGTGCTCTTGTAGTCGCTATTTAGCTCAGTCAAAGCCTTGGCAATACCCAGGCGGATAGCGTCGACCTGACCAGCGTGACCGCCGCCATTTACACGAACAGTAATGTCGTACTTATTCGGCAGCTCAAGAGCTGAAAACGGTGCTTGCAGATCATTAAGCAAAGCCTTGCTATTTGCAAAGTATACTTCTGCGGGTTGATCGTTGATAACGATTGTTCCCTTGCCGGTTTGTAAACGCACACGGGCAGTAGCGGTCTTGCGACGACCTAGTGCGTAAAAGTAACCTTTTTTCTTAGTTTCAGCCATTATTTTGCATCCTTTAGTGAGAGTGTTATCGGTTTCTGCGCTTCGTGCTTGTGATCGGCATCGGCGTAAATCTTGAGCCGTTTCAAACGCTCATCACGTAGTTTGTTGACTGGTAACATGCCGCGGACAGCTTCGTAAATGGCACGAGTTGGGTCTTTGTCCATGACGTTCTGCAAGGTATCTTCGCGAAGGCCACCTGGGTAGCCGCTGTGACGGTAGTACATTTTCTTCTCAAGCTTGTCGCCTGTAACTCGCAGGTCAGCTGCGTTAGTTATGACTACGAAGTCACCGCAGTCGATATGAGCGGTAAACTGTGGCTTGCCCTTACCGGTTAGCAATGTTGCCACTCGGGTTGCTACACGGCCTAAGGTTGCCTCTGACGCGTCAATGACATACCACTTGCGGGTAACGTCTGATGGTTTTGCGCTATAGGTTTTTTGAGTCATTATTTTGTCTCCTTAGCGGCCACTTTTTTCTTAGCAGGTGCTGCTTTTGGCTTTGGAGCCTTAGGGACAGCTTTGGCGACAGGCGCCTCTTTAAGATCATCTACAAAGCTCACGCGAGCCAGTTCAGCGTTGTCGCCGCGGCGGAAGCGTGTTCGCTCTATGCGAAGGTGACCACTGTTTCGTCCGCCAAGTTTTGGCGCGACGTCGTCGACCAGCTTGTGGGCGGTTGCGACAGTCTGCAGGCCACTAATTACTTGGCGACGATTGTGCAGATCACCCTTCTTAGCCTTGGTAATTAGCTTTTCTACGTAAGGCACGATTTCTTTTGCCTTAGGCAGGGTTGTTTCGATGGACTCGTGTTTCACTAGCGACTCGGCTAAGCCCTTAATAAGAGCTTCGCGCTGGTCTCGTTCGCGGTGGAACTTACGTCCTTTATATCCGTGACGATGCATCTTACAGCTCCAGCTCCGCTAGTTTATCTTTGACTTCGTCGAGTGCCTTGCTACCGAAACCCTTGAGGTCGCGCAGCTCAGCATCACTGAGGGCAAACAAATCCTGGATAGTGTGGATGTCGTTGTTTACAAGGGCGTTGGTAGTACGAGCGCTCAAGTTTAGGTCTTCGATGGAAGTGTTCAGTAGTGAAGTCTCGTCGTTAGCGCTATCGCCAGGGCCTTGGTTCTCAGAACGCACGCCGTTGGCAGTCAAAGGCTCGGCGGCGACAACGCGTGTTGCGCCAGCCAGCGCGGTGTATTGGTTTACCAAGATGGCGGCAGCTTCTTCGAAGGCATCGCGTGGCGTGATGGTACCGTCGGTATCAACCGTCAGGCTTAGCTTGTCGAGGTCAGTTACTTGGCCGACACGAGTGTTTTCAACCTTGTAACGTACCCGTAACACTGGGCTAAAGATGGCATCGAGGGCTATGTGATCGCTGGCTTTTTTAGAAGTGCCTTCTTCGATAGTGCGATAACCGCGACCTGTGTCGACAGTCAGATCCATTACAAAGCTTGCTTTGGCGTCGTCGATAGTAGCGATAACGTGATCCGTGTTGACCACTTCTACATCGGCAGTGGCCTGAATGTCCTTAGCGGTGACGGTTCCCTTGCCTTTTTTGACTATACGAAGAACCAGCGGTTCATCGCCGTAAACTCGGAAACGAATGCCTTTAAGGTTCAGCATAATGCTAACAATATCTTCCTTAACGCCTGGAACGGTTGTGAATTCGTGAGTAACGCCTTCTATCTTGAAGCTAGTAATGGCTGCTCCGGCAATGCTCGAGAGCAACACGCGGCGCAAACTATTACCAAGCGTCATGCCATAGCCACTTTGAAGTGGTTCAATGGTAAAGGTGCTGCTGGTTGCAGAGTGGTCATCTACTGCTACGAGCCCTGGGGTGTGAATCATTTTTGACATGTACCTATTTTCTCCTTTAACGCGAGTAATATTCGACGATTAGTTGCTCATTGATTTCCGGCTCAGCGTCGTCACGTGCTGGCAGGCCTGTCACTTTGGTCTCAAATTTCTTGCGGTTAACATTCAACCAAGCCGGGATGGCCGATGGTGCTGGGCTGATGTCGTCGATTTTCTTGAAGTACTCGTTGGCCTTGCTACGATCGCGCAAGCCGAATTCATCGCCTTCTTTAAGGCGGATAGATGGGATATCGACACGGCGGCCGTTCAACATAAAGTGACCGTGAGTCACTAGCTGACGGGCAGCTCGGCGGCTTGGTGCGAAGCCAGCGCGGTAAACGGCGTTATCTAAACGTCGTTCTAGGAATTGCAATAGCACTTGGCCGGCTTGGCCGTGGGTGCGTGACGCTTCGGTCATAAGACCTGCAAACTGGCGCTCCAGTAAGCCATACAAACGCTTTACCTTCTGTTTTTCACGCAGCTGCAAAGCGTATTGGCTTGGCTTGTTGCGGGAGTTGCGACCGTTGGTCTGTTGACCAGGAGGTGTCGAACGCTTCATTAAGGCTTTGTGAGCCTTTGGGTGAAGAGCGTAGCCTTCGCGGCGGGACATTTTAACAATAGATTGAGTATCTCGTGCCATAGTCTAGACCCTCCGTGCTTTCTTAGGGCGAACACCACCATGTGGCACGCCAGTTACGTCTGTAATACTATCGGCAACGATACCTAGACCTGTCAATGCGCGAACAGCGGCATCACGGCCGAGACCAACGCCCTTAACAAATACATTGACCTTACTTAAGCCGTACTGTTGCTTAGCAATATTACCGGCCTTTTCGGTAGCGATCTGAGCTGCGTAAGCTGTGCCTTTTTTGGAGCCACGGAAACCACAGGCGCCCGCGCTGCTAGCTGCCAACGCGCCACCCTGGGTATCTGTAAATGTGATGATCGTGTTGTTGAAAGTTGCCAAAATATGCATCTGACCAGTGCTTACTGCGCGCTTAACTTTCTTCTTTTTTGGAGCAGCTGCAACGGCCGTCGCAGTAGTAGCTGCGGTTGTTGCCTCTGGTGCTATGGTTGTATCGGTAGTTGTTTTATCAGTCATATGATTATCCTAAGTCTTTGCTGCCACTTTCTTCGCCGTACCACCGACAGTTATTTTTTTGCCACGACGGGTGCGGGCATTGGTCTTGGTGCGTTGACCACGAACTGGCAAATTTGCCTTGTGACGTAGGCCGCGGTAGGCATTTATGTCCTTCAGACGCTTGATGTTGCCACTAACAACACGCTGAAGTTCACCTTCTACAGTGTAGTGTTCGTTGATGTAAGCTTGGATACGACCAGTTTCGTCATCTGTCAGGTCTTTGGTACGAACCGTGGGCTCGACCTTAGCGGCTGTCAGGATGATCTCGGCTGTCTTTGGGCCGACGCCGTAGACGTAAGTCAGTGAGACTTGAATCTGCTTCTCGGCTGGAATGGTTACTCCGGAAATTCGTGCCATAGATTAACCCTGCCTCTGTTTGTGCTTAGGTTTGAACTTGTTGATAACGTAAAGACGACCTTTACGGCGAACGATTTTATCGTCCGGACTGATTTTCTTGACACTTGCACGTACTTTCATACGGATCGTACTCCTTTACTTGGGGTGTGTACGACACACTGCTTAAAGTTAATAATTCTTCACCTGATGTTCTCAGAGTAGCGCAGGCTGGGTTCGAACCGAGCTCCCAGAACAGTCCGGTGGACTGTTTCTGTAGGCACGAATGAAATGTCATTAGTGCAACTACATTGGGAGACGCAGAGTTCGGGCGCAGCATGCACTGCTATGTGAATGTACAGGTTATCCTTTGCGATAGGTGATTCTTCCCTTACTGAGATCGTAAGGGGTCAACTCGACCGTAACGCTGTCGCCGGGGACAATGCGGATAAAGTGCTTCCGCATCTTGCCTGCAACGTGAGCTATGATTTGATGGCCGTTCTCGAGTTCGACTCGAAATTGAGTGCCTGGTAGGGTCTCAATAATCGTTCCCGTTAACTCAATTACTTCTTTACTTGTAGCCATAAATATAACAAGGGTTGATTATAGCAGTATTTACACCATTCTGTAAAGAGAAAAAGTATTTTGTAACAGATTATTTATTCTGCTTGGTTTTACGGCGTGGCAAAAATCGCAAACGGCGGCCTACGATTGCCCCGGATTCACCGCCGGCGGCTGAATCATAGAAAAAGTCGTCGCTTTGGTACTGATCGTAGGTGACCATCAGGGCGCGAGATTCGACGGCTCGCAGCGTCTCGAGTGATACGGACACCAAGATCAGCACACTAGTGCCACCGAGGGCGATGTTGGCCCGTAGGAATATCTGCGCGATAATAGGCATAATAGCCAGCAAACCCAGCGAGAAGGCCCCAAACAGCGTCAACCGGTTAACGATTCGACCCAGATGTTTCTCGGTTTGCAGGCCACTGCGCACGCCTTCTATAAATCCGCCTTGCTTCTGCAAGTTCTCGGCAATCTCTTTGCTGTTAAACGTCACGCTGGTGTAGAAGAACGTGAAGACAAATACGAGTAAGAAATAGGTTACCGGATAGATGTACGGTATCCAGCCACCTTGGGCGAATGTTTGCGCTGATGGGTTCTGGAACCACAGGCTCAGATTATGCCCGATTTGCTGCATATGGAGACTATGTGAGCTAGTAAGTAGCTGTCCTACAAAGCTCGGCACACTCAGGAACGCCACCGCAAAGATGATCGGCACAACGCCGGCTGTAATCAATTTAACTGGCAGAATAGTGGTCACGCCACCATAAGCGCGGTTGCCTTGCACGCGTTTGGCATAGTTTACGGTAATACGTCTGGCGGCTTCATTTAGCATTACGACCAGCCATGTCACTATCAAAACGGATATAAGTATAACCAGCGCGTACCAAAAGGCTTTTTGATTTATCGGTAATTGGTAGCCAAAAATGTGCCATTTATTAGCTTTATCGTATACCGAGCTAGCGATACTGCTGATCGTGCTAGGTAGGCTACTGACGATGCCTACGGTGATAATCAACGATATACCGTTACCAACAGACTTTTCCGTGACTAGTTCGCCCAGCCACATAAGCAGCATCGAACCACCAGTTAGTGCCGCTACCATCAGGACCCATTGCATAGCTGATGTATGAGCCGTAATATCGCCGATACCACCGACTTGCTGAGCAGACTGTCGTACCAGATAGATAGCGCCTATAGACTGTATGATGGCCAGCGGGAAGGTCAGCATACGGGTGTACTGATTGATCTTTTTCTGGCCGTATTCGCCTTCTTTGCGCAGATTTTCTAACTTCGGTATGGCCTTGGTCAGCAGCTGCATGATAATGGACGCGTTAATGTACGGCCCAAGTCCAGCGATCATAATCGAGAAGTTGGCTAGCGCGCCGCCAGACAGGACGTTAATAAAGCTGAGGAGCTGCGATGAGCCCTGGCCTTGCTGTGTGAACAGGTTTTGCAGGACTTGCTTAAGAGTGTGCGGATCGCTCAGCGGAACCGGAATATGCGCCAGAATTCGGAATATCAGCAGTATGCCAAGCACCGCAATGATGCGCTTGCGCATATCCTTTTGAGCTAACGAACGCCCAATAATCTTCCAGTTCATCTGTTTTGGTATCCCCTAGCTTCTTTTCAAAGAGTAGTATACACGGTTTATTTAACCGCTTCTACCGCCTTAGGCTTGTTTTTTTGTCACGACTCGACCGAGGCGTGGAGTACGGGTAAAGCTACCACCGGCTTTTTGGACGGCCGCGATAGCGGTTTCGCTGGCGCGCTGTAGCTTGACATCGACTTTTTTGGTCAGTTCGCCGCGGTTCAAAAGCTTTACATTAACGTAAGGGCTGGTAATCAATCCCTTTTCAGCCAATACGGTTGTGTCGATTTTGGCGCCGAGGGCGTTCAATTGTTCGGTAAATACCACTTCTGAGTTAACTTTGAAGCTGCGGAAACCGTGCAATTTTGGCAAACGCTGCATGAGTGGGTTCTGACCACCTTCAAATCCTGGACGTTTCGATGAGCCGGTACGAGACTTCTGGCCCTTGGTACCACGACCAGCTGTTTTACCCTGGCCAGCGGCGATGCCACGACCAACCCGACGTGGTGCGCGGTTCTTGCTAGTTGAAAGTTCGTTGAATTTCATTATTTTGTCCCCTTGGCTACGGCGGCTGTCTTAGCTTTAGCGGGTGCTTTTGGCTTTTTGACGGCTGGTGCTGCAGCTTTGACAGTAGTTTCCGGCACAGCTTTGACAGGTTTTTTAGCTCCGGCTACCTTGGTCGTAACCCAATCTTTGCTTGATTCCAGGCTTTCTAGAGCTGCAATAGTTGCGTAGGCGGTGTTGGCCTTGTTGGTTGAGCCGAGTGACTTAGAAAGTACGTTACTAACACCGGCGACTTCCAAGATGGTACGAACCACACCACCGGCAATCAGGCCGGTACCGGCGCTAGCTGGCTTGATTAGGATACGTGCGCCGCCGACTTTGCCTTCGGCTTCGTGCGGCAGAGTGCCTTTGTAAAGTTTAACGACGATCAAGTGCTTTTTGGCGACTTCGGTTGCTTTGGTAACAGCGGCAGTGACATCGGCGCCTTTGGCGATACCGATACCGACTTTGTGCTTGCGGTCACCGACCACAACGAGTGCGCGGAAACGGAAGCGGCGGCCACCCTTAACAACACGGGCGACACGGTCGATGTGGACGATGCGCTCGTCAAATTGCTTTTCTTCTTGAACCATCGGTGGGCGTCCATCGCGGCGCGGAGGACGGTTGCCGCCAGATCGCTGATTTGTTGCTTGTTCAGCCATGATTAAAACTCCAGTCCTTTCTCGCGGGCGGCGTCGGCCAAAGCCTTGACGCGACCATGATATTTACGGCCACCACGGTCAAATACGACAGCAGTTACTTTTGCGGCCTTAGCCTTTTTAGCTATCTCTGCACCAACCCAAGCGGCTCGTTCTGTCATGCTGCCGGTTGCGGCCTTTTGACCAACCGTTGAGGCGGCTGCCAGGGTTGTTTGCTTGGAATCGTCAACAATTTGAGCGCTAATGTGCCGAGCACTAATGAATACACTTAGGCGAGGCCGTTCGGGCGTACCGGTTACAGTAGCACGGATACGGTTTTTGCGCAGAGCGCGGTTCTTTAATTTGTGGGCTAAGCTATTCATGCTACTTATCCTTTCCTGACTTACCTGATTTACGGATAATGCGTTCGCCTTCGTACTTGATGCCCTTGCCCTTGTAAGGTTCTGGCTTCTTGAGTGATCGTATTTCGGCGGCTACCTGGCCAACTTGCTGCTTGCTAACACCGGTTACGGTGATATTGTTCTGTTCAACGGTAGCGGTAACACCCTGCGGTAGCTTGTAAATAACATCGTGCGAAAAGCCAATGTTGAACTTCAGATCGGTGCCCTGGGCAGCCACACGGTAGCCAACGCCGTTTAGCTCGAGCTTCTTGGAGAAGCCTTGGCTGACGCCTTGTACCATGTTGTTAATAAGGGCGCGCATCAGACCATGCTTAGCACGGAGCTTTGGCTCATCGTTGGCGCGACTAACCAAAATCTGGTCGCCTTCTTGTTTGACGGTTATATCTGGCACCTGGAACTGCGTAAGCGTTCCCTTCGAGCCAGCCACCGTAATGGTGTCTGAATCGACAGTGATTGTCACGCCGCTCGGCAATGCGATTGGTAGTTTTCCTACTCGACTCATATCTTTCCTTCCTCACTAACAATTTTACTTAGTAGCATTTCGCGCAAATCATCATCAGAGTGTTCTGTAGCTACTTCGGGTTCAATACCCAGCGCTTCGATGAAAGCACCTCGAACGGCCTGTTGAGCGATGAGCTCGACTTTGCCATAGGCAATGTCTTCCCTCATTCTTTGACGTTCGATTGCACTTTCGTTCGGTCTTGGCATGATTATTCCTAGTAAACACTCGCGATTAATTCACCGCCGATTTTGGCGGCTTTGGCCTCTGCGCCAGTCATCATACCCTTGGAGGTCGAAACGATCACGACACCACGCCCATGTTTGACGGTCGGTATCTTGGATGCGGGGGCGTATTCGCGGCGGCCAGGTTTGCTGAGGCGCTTGATCTCGGTAATACGGGCGTTTTCTGACTCACCGTGAATGGTAATGGTCAATTGTTTGCCAACACTTAGGTCAGTTACGCGGACATTACTAACGAAGCCACTCTTCTTGAGCAGGTGGGCAACGGCTTCTTTGGCCTTGCTGTGCGGCAGGCTAACTTCGTTTTTCTGCACGTTTATGGCGTTGCGGATACGAGTCAGCATGTCAGCGATTGGATCGGTTGTAGTTGTGCTCATAGTTTTACCAACTCGCTTTCGTTATACCTGGTATTTCGCCCTTTGAGGCGTGCTCACGGAATGAAATACGGCTTAGACCAAACCGACGCATGTAAGCATGGGGCCTACCAGTCTCAATACAACGGTTCTTCCAGCGGGTTGGGCTAGAATTGCGTGGCAAACGAGCCAAACCGTCGAGGTCACCGAGTTCCTTTAGTTCAGCGCGCTTCGCAGCGTACTGTACGATCATCTTCTGCCGCTTAAGATCGCGGGCAACTGCTGATTTCTTAGCCATGGATTAATGTTCCCCTTTCTCAAATGGCATGCCAAATTTGTTTAATAGAGCCTGTGTGTGAGCTGGTTCTTGTGATTTCAGGACAAACACTGCCTGTAAGCCATGCGTGGTTGTGGTTTCGTCGAATGTTAGCTCCGGGAAGACAGACTGGTCGGTCAGGCCGATACTGTAGTTACCCGACTTGTCAAAAGCTTTGAGGCTTAAGCCGCGGAAGTCACGAAGTCGTGGCAGAACGATGTTTAGCAGTCGATCCATGAATTCGTACATACGAGCACCACGCAGGGTTACTTTAAGGCCGATCATGTTGCCTTCGCGCAGTTTGAAGCCGGCGATGGAATTCTTAGCGATTGTTTCTACCGGTTCTTGACCAGTTATTTTGCGAAGTGTGTTTTTAGCGGTCTCGATGACCTTCTTGTCGTCCTTGGCTCGGCCGAGACCGATGTTAAGAACGATTTTTTCAAGCTTCGGCACTTCATTGACATTCTTCAGGCCAAGCTCCTTCTGGAGCTCTTTAACGTACTTCGAAACGTATTCTGCCTGCAAGCGTGGCATTTTAGCGGCTTTGTTGGTCGTAGTGCTCATTACTTAATCTCCTTGCCACTGGACTTGAAGACACGCGTCTTGCCACCTTTGCCGTCGAGCTTGTAGCCGATGCGGCTGGGCTTCTTCGTGCTCGGGTCGACAATAGCAACCTTACTAACCCAAATTGGCTTAGTTAGCTCGATAATGCCACCTTGTGGGTAAGCTTTATTAGGCTTTTGGTGCTTCTTGACGATGTTAATGCCTTCGACGGTCACTTTGTTCTCAGTTGGGTGCGTGGTCAAAACCTTGCCAGTCTTGCCCTTGTACTTGCCGATGAGCACCTGTACGGTGTCACCCTTCTTTAGTCGGATTTTGTATAGCTTGTTCATAGTTAGAGTACCTCCGGAGCAAGGCTAATAATCTTGGCAAAACCGAGATCACGCAGTTCGCGTGGCACCGGTCCAAAAATACGAGTTGCTTTGGGTAGTTTGTCTTCGCCAATGATAACTGCGGCGTTATCGTCAAACTTTATAGTCGAACCGTCCTTGCGCAGAATTTCCTTCTTAGTACGGACTACCACGGCGCGGACGACAGACTTGCGCTTAACATTGCCGCTTGGGTTGGCTTGCTTGACGGTCGCCACAATCGTGTCGCCAACACCTGCGTAGCGGCGGCGAGTGCCACCAAGTACACGGATGCATAGGATTTCTTTGGCGCCAGAGTTGTCGCAGACAGTTAGGCGGGATTCTTGCTGAATCATACTTCTGGCTCCTCTTCCTTGTGCGTAATTGCGGCGCGCTCGATCACACGGTCAAGCTTGTGGCTCTTGCGCTTGCTGATCGGACGGGTTTCGACGATAACGACCTTGTCGCCCAATTTGGCTTCATTCTTCTCGTCGTGCGCCATGAATTTCTTGCTAACGGTGTACTTTTTGCGGTACAACGGGTGGGTTTTTTGCTCTTTGACCGTTACGACAATAGTCTTGTCGACTTTACTGCTCGAAACGGTGCCGATAATAGTCTTGGCCATTAGTTTGTCTCCTTGACAAGTTGTTCGCTCAGCACCGTTAATATGCGAGCTAGATCCTTACGTTTGTGGCGCACTAAACGGACATTTTGCTGTTCGCCTAAGTACACTCGGCGCTTAAGTTCAGCAATTTCATCACGCAATTTAGTGCTCTCGGTAGTCAAATCGGCTGTTGAAAGCTTACGGATATCAGCGATTTTCATACTACACCTCCGCCTTACTTATAAACTTGGTCTTCACAGGCAGCTTGTGGGCGGCGAGGCGCATGGCTTCGCGAGCTATCTCTACGTCAACACCCTGCATTTCAAACAGGATGGTACCAGGACGAACCTTGGCTACGTAGAACTCGGGGCTACCCTTACCGCTACCCATTTTGACGTCTAGAGGCTTGCGAGTAACTGGGGTGTGAGGAAAGATGCGGATCCAGATTTTGCCACCGCGCTTGATGTAGCGGGTCATGGCCTGTCTAGATGCTTCGATCTGTCGGCTAGTGATACGCTCGTGACCCTGGGCCTGCAAAGCGTATTCACCAAAAGCAATGTAGTTGCCACTGGTAGCGACACCACGGATCTTGCCTTTTCGTACCTTGCGGAACTTGGTTCGGTTAGGAGCTAACATTAGTTTGCCTCTCCTTTGTAGATCCAAACCTTAACACCTATGATACCGGCAACGGTCTGAGCTTTGACGCCAGCGTAATCAATATCAGCGCGAAGTGTGTGCAGTGGGACTGATCCGGCGGCTTCTTTCTCGCGGCGGCTCATCTCGGCGCCGTTCAGACGACCGGCCACTTCTATACGGATGCCTTTGGCACCGGCACGCATGGTTGCAGCCGAAGCGGATTTGATAGCGCGGCGGAAGCTCATACGGCGTTCTAGCTGGTGAGCAATATTTTCGGCAACTAGCTTAGCGTACATGTCAGGCTTTTTAACTTCTTCGATGTTGACGCGTACGGGTACTTTGTAGATCTTCTCGATAGCTGCTTTGAGCTCTTGCGCGCCCTGACCACCGCGGCCGATTACTACACCAGCTTTGGCTGTAGCAATAGTGACCGTTACCAGGTTTGGTGAACGCTCGATATCGACCTTATTAATAGCGGCCCTCGAACCAAGCTTGTCTATAATGTGCTTGCGAACCTGCAGATCATCGGCTAAGTACTGCGCGTATTCGCGCTTGCCACCGATGAACCATTTGCTGCGCCAGTCCTTGTTGACCTGGAGACGCATGCTAATCGGATTAACTTTCTGTCCCATTACTTTTTCTCCTCAGTCTTAGCTGGTTTAACGGCAGCTGGCTTCTTGGCTGGACGCTGATCGCCTTCTACGATAACGGTAATGTGGCTGGAACGACGCTGGAATGGCAGTGCTCGACCCATAGCAGCCGGACGGTAGCGTTTGATGCGTGGGCCGTGATTAACAGTAATCTGGATAATGCGCAGCGTATCGCCCTTGTAGTTGTGATTGTGTTCGGCGTTAGCCTTGGCGCTCTGGATGGCTTTAACAACTGGCAGAGCGGCACGCCGAGGCGTGTGCTCAAGGATAGTTAGAGCGTCGGCAACGGTACGGCCACGGACTAAGCTAGCGACTTCGCCAACTTTGCGGGGGCTCATGCGAACACCTTTAGCTACGGCTTGGACACTCATGATTATTTACCGCCCTTTGCTAATTTACCACCGTGTGAGCGGAACTTACGGGTAGGACTAAATTCGCCAAGCTTGTGGCCGACCATGTTTTCAGTCACGAAAACAGGCACGTGTACCTTGCCGTTGTGGACGGCAAAAGTGCGGCCGACAAAATCAGGAGCAATCGTGCTACTGCGTGACCAGGTTTTGATGATGGTACGGTCTTCGGTGCCAAGAGCAGAAACTTTCTTCTGCAACTTTGGATCGATAAATGGACCTTTCTTAAGTGAACGACTCATATCTCTCCTACCTTACTTTCTCTTGGCCGCGTGACGGCTTCTTACGATCATATTGCTGGTGCTCTTGCGGCGGCGGGTCTTGTAACCCAAGGTCTTTTGACCCCAAGGCGTACGAGGCGCTTTAGCCATACGGTGACGACCACCATCACCACCACCATGCGGGTGATCAACGGCGTTCATCACGACACCACGGACACTTGGGCGAATGCCCTTGTGACGGTTACGGCCAGCTTTACCGATCTTGATGTTCTGATGCTGTTCATTGCCAACAGTACCGATGGTAGCCGTGCAATTCAAGTTAACGAGACGTACTTCACCACTTGGCAAACGAACTTGACCATAGTCACCTTCCTTAGCCATCAGCTGAGCGCCGTTGCCGGCCGAGCGAACCATTTGAGCGCCCTTACCAGGCTGCATCTCTATGGCGTGAATAGTGGTGCCTACGGGAATGTTCTTCAGAGGCAATCGGTTACCAGCTTCGATGGCGACTTCTTCACCGGCAGAGATCTTCTGGCCGACTGTCATACCGTTAGCGGCTAGCACGTAGTGGTAAACACCTTCGGTATCCTTTACGCGGGCCAGGCGAGCTGAGCGGTTTGGATCGTACTCAATGTGCTCAATAACGCCTTCCTTGCCCTGGGCAAAGTTAAAATTAACCAAGCGATAGAATTTTTTAGCGCCGCCACCCTGATGACGGGTAGTGATCCGACCTTGGTTATTACGGCCATTGCCACGTCGCTTAATAACAACAAGCGAGCGAACAGGCTTCTTGGTTGTAATCGGCTGGAAGTCCTGGCTGGACATGCCACGGCGGCCTGGAGTCGTAGGGTTATAAGTCTTAATAGCCATTATTTCTTCTCCTTCTTGGCGGCTTTAGCGACAGCTTTGTCGATCTTGGCCTGGGTAGCTTCAACTTTGGCTTCTTCCTCTTCAGCAGCTTCGAAAAATGGTAGGTGGCTGCCCTTGGCGAGACTTACATAAGCCTTCTTGATGTCGTTGTCGCGACCGCTGCTAGCGCGACCACCCTTGCGAACAGTGCGCTTGATTTTGCCCTTGCGGTTGACGATACGCACGTCAGCTACGGTTACTTCAAACTGTTTCTCGACAGCTGAGGCAATGTCTTGCTTGTTTAACTCGCTCGGCACGTCGAACACAAAGGTGTTGGTTGCCTTGCTAGTAGCGTATGACTTTTCGCTCAGTCGTGGTTTCAAAACAAACATTATTTTGTACCTCCGAGCCAGGTTTCGACGATTTCGAGAGATTTCTTGCTGATGACTATGCTATCGGCGTTTAGGATGTCGTAAACGTTCAGGTAGCGTGCGTCAACTGGCTTAACATTCTGTAGGTTATTAGTGGCACGTTCAACCAGCTCGTCTTTTTGACTAACTACCAGCAGTACTTTGCGGGTCGCATCAATCTTGTTTAGCAGTTTAACTGTTTGTGCAACTTTGCCTTCTTTACAACTAAAAGTTTCGATTACTTTAATCTTACCCGCCTGTGCGGCAAGACTGAGCGCTTGGCGGAGTGCTAATTGCTTGCTGGCTGTCGGTAACTTCTTGGTGTAGTTCTCGAGTCCGGTTGGACCAAAAACTATACCACCGCCACGCCAGATTGGGTTACGGCTAGAGCCGAAACGTGCGCGGCCGGTGCCCTTTTGCTTCCAAGGTTTCTTACCGCCACCACTTACCAGGCCACGGGTCTTGGTTACGGCTAGGTTCAGGCGACCGTTCGAAAGGTAGGTCTCATAAGCTTGCTTGAGTAATTCATGGTTTTCGACCGTCACACCAAACACCTTAGCGTCGAGCTTTGCAGCTGTCGTTGCCTTGGTGCCGGTACCGGTAAATGTAGGTACGGTTGCCATATTAGTTTGCCCCCTTCAGAATAACGATGCTCTTGCGTGGGCCAGGAACGGCACCAACGACGCCGATGTAACCCTTATCGGTATCGACAAGTGCGACTTTTAGATTTCGGACGGTCACTTGGTCACCACCGAGCTGTCCGGCCATCTTTTTGCCTTTCAGGATGTGCTGCGGGTACATAGAACCGATTGAACCAGGTCGGCGGTACGAACGGCCACCGTGAGTCTTGCGACCGCGGTGGAAGTTGTGGCGGCGAATGGTGCCAGCCCAACCCTTGCCTTTGCTCGTACCAGTAACGTGTACGATGTCACCAACTGAAAAGACCTCGGGGTTGATTGTTTCTCCAACCTTGAGGTCTTCAGTTATTTCGGGTACACGGAACTCGCGAATAATCTTCGGGAGCATCTTGACGGCCTTAAAGTGGCCTTGTTGTGCCTTGGCAGTGTTTTGCTGCTTGGCTTCTTCAAAACCGAGTTGAACGGCTGTGTAGCCGTCAGTTTCGTCGGTTTTGACCTGCGTAATGACGCAGGGACTAGCGGAAAGCAAAGTGACGGCCTGAACCACACCATCTTCTGCGATGGTAGAAGTCATACCGACCTTTCGGGTTATGAGAGCTTTCATAGTTACCTCTGGTTTTAGGTCCTGAACCCGTCAAGGGCGCTTACATAAAAACGTTGGTGATAGGTGGTTTCTACCTCTGTTAGAGATGACCTTCCATATACACCAAGCACAGGAAATTTAATAAATACCACATAAGAGTAACACGGAGGCGTAACTCCTGTCAATGCGTTGCGAATATTACACTAAAAGCTTACATACAAGCCGTAGGGAGCTAGGAAACCGAAGAGCGCGGCTATGATAAGCACGGCATACTCTATCTTGCGATCAATTCGGAAGTGCTCGTGGCTTGTGAATAGAAGACCGACAGCGGCACCAATCGGTAGCGGAAAAGCCCACTCGGAGCCTGTCTTACCTACTTTTAGCCATAATGAGCCAAGGATCACATAAAGAGCTATCTTGAGTACAAACACGCCGTCGAGCTCTTGTTTACGACTTTTCTTTTTGTTTTTTGTCATGTCTGTCAGTAGTATATCAGAAATTTTCAACTGATCTTGACGGGGCTATTCTTCGGCGGAATGTTCACTAGCCGTAAAGTCGAGTATGACCTGTTGTAGCTCATTAACATCGGCCTTGAGGGTTTGCTCGAGATAGCCAGCACGCGCTAACTCACCGTACAGCTCTGTGACAAGTGCTCGCTGACATTCGAATTTCTGATCGACGTAGCGTAGACCGTTAAAAACAAGTTCACCAGTATCTACATAGGCACGCTCAACTATCTTATGTCCAACCGACGGGTCGATACCATCGGCAAAAACAATTTTTCCTTCAAGTGAGACACCGTATTCTTTCGCCCAGCTTTTAATACCACCTATGACCAGGCCGGTTACGCTGCCGTCAATTCTATATTCGTCACGTACATAGTCGTAGTCAATACGATGCTTGCGCTCGACATTGTCAGAGCTATGCTCTCTACCAAGATTCATGTATTTTTGCACAAAAAACCGCCAGCCCATCAGTTTTGCTAGCGGTGTTGGTTTTTGTGAATCCTCACAATTAATTAACGGACTAACTTTACTCTTTTAATGCCTCTCTGTCAATAAGCTGTTTACGGCTGGGTACAGCGGCAGGTGATCTTATCGGCTAGTACACGGACTATGGCGGCTCTATTTAAATTGGGGCGTACCGACTCGAGCCCCACGAGTGTCCTTGCCATACTTAGCGCACCTGGAAGACACCTTTCGCAGTCAATAGCTGCGCCAGCAACCTCGGCTGGGTCAAGTGGTGATTCAATTACCTCGTCAAAGATCGGATATGGGTCGGTTAGGGCGTTTGCGGTTAACATTTATTCCTCCTTTAAAAAAACGCCCTTACGGGCGTTCTGTTTGATTTGTTTGTGGTCGTGGCCATTTGGTCATTAGCTTTAAGCATAAGCCTTTGTTAGCTCATGGTCAAACAAAAAACCGCCGATTTCTCAGCGGTTTTTGTGTTACATCTTTATTTCGACGTCACAACCAGCTGGCAAGCTCAAGTTCATGAGGCTGTCGATGGTCTTTGGTGTTGGCTCAAACACATCGATAAGGCGCTTGTGAACGCGCATTTCGAACTGTTCGCGACCTTTTTTGTAGACGTGCGGGCTTTTGACAACCGTAAAGGTAGTGCGGCGGGTTGGCAATGGAATTGGTCCAGCCAATGTAGCGCCGGTGCGAAGCGCAGTGTCAATGATTTGTTTTGCGGCCTGATCTATGACCTTGTGGTCGTAAGCCTTTAAACGGATACGAATCCGCTGTTTGCCTTCGGGTGCTTTGGCGTCAGCCATTGTTGTTTCTCCTACCGGCTCAACCCGGTTTGGTGCTGTAACATCTTTGCAATCGACTTGGCGACGGCAACGACTTTTAGTCAGCACAGATTAGTTTACAGAGGAGATTGTACAACATTAGTTACATAAATAAAAGGGGTGGCACTAAATCAACAGGCCACTGGCTTGCTCGTTGGGCATGACCGTTGCATCTGCGATTGTTTGTTCATGCCTGACACTTCTAAGTCTGGTTCGCCTCGTAAAACCTGCAGCATGACCGCTACCGCTAGTCATACTAGTGACACCCTGTCGAATAAGTTTATCGACCAAGGCGTCGTCTTCGGTACTAGCTATATCGGGCTGATTTTTTATCTCCACCTCTGTTAGGACTGGCATGCTAATGCTGACGAAAGGAATTCGCTTCTCGCCTGCCGCATCGAGAGCAAGAACAAGTCTGCCCACGGTATTTGGATTGCATGTCGTAAAATCACGGCACAGTTGACGCTCTGGATCAAAATCTGCAAGTTCGACGTTCACTATAACTCCCCCTACTATATAATTATATGTCGTACTATATACACTTTGCCTAGCGCCGTGGCAAGCATAAGTTATATTTCTACTAAAAGAGCGCCTCTTGCGAAGCGCTCTTTTGCTAATCAAAGATTGATTACTTGGTGACTTTGGTTACCACACCAGCACCAACGGTTCGGCCACCTTCGCGAATAGCGAAGCGCAAACCTTGTTCCATGGCGATAGGTGCCAGCAACTTAACCTTGAAGGTGATGGTATCACCAGGCATGACCATTTCTTTGTCAGCTGGCAATTCAACTTCACCAGTTACATCCGTAGTACGGAAGTAGAACTGAGGCTTGTAGCCCTTGAAGAATGGTGTGTGACGACCACCCTCTTCCTTGGTAAGGATATAGACTTCAGCATCAAATTCGGTGTGAGGAGTGATTGTACCTGGCTTAGCCAAGACCTGACCACGCTCGATGTCGTCGCGCTCGATACCGCGAAGCAGTACACCGACGTTGTCACCGGCTTGACCTTGGTCAAGGTTCTTTTTGAACATCTCAACACCAGTTACCACAACTTTTTTGGTTGGGCGAATGCCGACGATTTCGACTTCTTCGTTGACCTTTACGACACCAGTCTCAACACGGCCGGTAGCTACGGTGCCACGACCCTTGATTGAGAAAACGTCTTCGATAGGCATCAAAAATGGTTTGTCGAGCTCGCGCTTTGGTTCTGGAACGTAGTCATCCATAGCCTTAACAAGTTCCATGATGGCATCTTCGTCAGCGGCAGAGCCTTCGAGAGCCTTGGTAGCAGAACCACGTACGATAGGACAGTTGCGGTCGAAGCCGTTCTTTTCCAAAAGATCGCGGATTTCTTCTTCGACGAGTTCGACTAGTTCAGCATCGGCGAGATCCATCTTGTTCATGAATACGAGGATACTTGGCACACCAACCTGGCGGGCAAGCAGTACGTGTTCGCGAGTTTGAGGCATAGGGCCATCAGCGGCAGAAACCACGAGGATAGCACCGTCGATCTGAGCGGCACCAGTAATCATGTTCTTAACGTAGTCGGCGTGACCAGGCATGTCGACGTGAGCATAGTGACGCTTTTCGCTTTCATATTCCTGGTGAGAGGTCGCGATGGTAATACCACGAGCGCGCTCTTCTGGTGCGTTGTCGATTTGCGCGTAGTCAACTTTCTTGTTAACGGCGCTAGGAAGTTTCTTTGCGAGTACAGATGTAATAGCTGCGGTTAGCGTAGTCTTACCATGGTCGACGTGGCCCATAGTACCAACGTTAACGTGAGGCTTGCTGCGGTCAAAGTTTTCTGCCATTTTAATTAGTTCTCCTAATGATTATTAATTTGTTTGCATGAGAATAATAGAACTCACACGAGTTACTCGGGACAGTATAGAGAAACCCGAGCAGTTTGTAAAGAGTTTAGAACTACTTGGTAGCAGTATCGTGTTGCGCCTGTATCTCCCGACAAGCTCCTATAATCGATGCGTATATTTCTTCGATTGCGCCCTTAGACAGCGGACCGCTATTCATGCTAGCAACGCGCCGTAATATCTGCAGCTCGCGCTTCGGATCATATATAGGCGCGCTACCCTTGGCCTTGCCAATTTCGACAGCGTGTTTCGCCCTCTCATTTATGAGCGCGATCAATTGACCATCGATCATGTCTATCTCTTCTCTTAGTCGTGCGATATGTTGGGTGTCCATGCCATTATTTTACACACAAGTACACCCATGCACGGTAAGATTTTTTGCTTAGGTAGATTATTTGGCGTTTTTGGCAATGATGGCTTCGGCCACGTTGTTTGGTACGTCGGCGTAGTGGTCAAGCTCCATGCTTGAAGCGGCGCGACCTTGGGTGTTGCTTCGCAGTGTCGTGGTATAGCCAAACATTTCACCTAGAGGTACGAAAGCTGTAATCTCTTTGATGCCCGCGGTCAGGTCTTCCATGCTTTCTATGCGGCCACGCTTGGAGTTCAAGTCGCCGATTACGTCACCCATGAACTCTTCGGGAGTAACAACAACGACTTTCATGATAGGCTCAAGCAGGACTGGACCGGCCTTTTTAACGCCCTCTTGGAGCGCCATCGAGCCGGCGATCTTAAAGGCCATTTCACTGGAGTCAACTTCGTGATAGCTACCGTCGTATAGTTCAACCTTAACGTCGACAACTGGGTAGCCAGCGATAACACCGTTGGCCATAGCCTCTTCAACACCCTGTTGAACAGGTTTGATGTACTCACCGGGCACCACACCACCCTTGATAGAGTTGATGAATTCGAAGCCCTTGCCTTGCTCGTTTTGGCTCAAACGCAACCAGACGTCACCATATTGACCACGGCCACCACTTTGACGCACAAACTTACCCTGGACTTCGACGCCGCTCTTGCGGATCGATTCGCGGTAAGCCACCTGAGGCTGGCCGATGTTAGCTTCGACGTTAAATTCGCGCTTCATGCGGTCTACCAAGATCTCGAGGTGCAATTCACCCATACCAGATATGATGGTTTGACCGGTTTCATCGTCAACGCGAATACGGAAGGTTGGATCTTCTTCGGCTAAGCGCTGGAGAGCCAAGCTCATTTTTTCCTGATCGGCTTTGGTTTTTGGCTCGATAGCGATCGACACTGGAGGATCTGGGAAGGTAATGTTTTCGAGGACGATAGGGTTGGCCGTGTCGCAAAGCGTGTGGCCAGTTGTGGTGCCCTTGAGCCCTACGATAGCGGCGATGTCGCCAGCATAGACTTCTGTCACATCTTCGCGCTTATCAGCTTGCAAACGGACGATACGACCGACACGTTCTTTCTCGCCAGTTGAACTGTTTAGTACATACGAACCGGCCGTAATTTTACCGGAATAAACTCGGAAGTAAGCCAGTTTGCCGACGAATGGGTCAGAAGTAATTTTGAAAGCTAGAGCCGAAAATGGCTCGCTGTCACTAGGTTTGCGCTCAACTTCGTCGCCGGTCTTAGGATGTACACCCCAAGTGCTGCCACGGTCGGCAGGTGCTGGCAAGAGTTCGTTAACTAGGTCAAGAACTTTCTCGACTATAACGCCGCGGCCATCACCACCTGTTACGGCAAAGAATTTACCAGTAAGAGTGGCGGTACGGATGGAACGACGGATATCTTCTTCTGTCAGACCGTCTTCACCTACCTCAAAGTACTTTTCGAGCATAGCTTCGTCTTCGGCTACGGCGTTTTCGATAAGTAAACTACGGTACTTCTTGACCTGATCCATCATGTCGGCTGGGATTTCAGCTTCTACCAGCTCGTGATCGGTAAAGTCTTTGTAGGTGTAAGCCTTCATAGCTACGAGGTCGACAATACCGTTGATTGACTGTTCAAAGCCAATCGGCAGGTGGATAGGAAAAGCTCGCTTGCTTAAGCGGTTGTGGATGCTCTCGAGTGATTTGTAGAAATCTCCACCTGTTTGGTTGATCTTGTTAATAAAGCAGATACGCGGCGTACCGTATTTGTCGGCTTGGCGCCAAACGGTTTCGGACTGGCTTTCGACGCCCATCTTACCGTCGAATACGACACACGCACCATCAAGCACACGCAGGGAGCGTTCAACTTCGGCAGTAAAGTCGATGTGTCCCGGGGTATCGATGATGTTGATCTGGTGACCCTTCCAGTAGCAAGTCACGGCGGCAGACACGATGGTAATACCGCGTTCGCGTTCTTGAGCCATCCAGTCGGTAGTGGTTTCGCCCTCGTGGACAGCACCGATTTTGTGCTTTAAGCCCGTGCGATACAAAATACCTTCAGTGGTCGTCGTTTTGCCGGCGTCAATGTGCGCAATAATGCCGATGTTACGAATTTTTTCCATTGGTGTTTTTTTATCTGCCATTAGTTATTCCCTCTTAATGCTCTTGTTACTCGCCAAAACCCTTTTGCGGCTAGCTTCTGGGCAAGACCTTGATCAATTATTGTCGGACATCGGCCGTCCTCGGTTTCGCCAGGACAATTACGGCCTTGGATATTAGCCCCCCTGAGGGCAACCTTGAGGAGACGTTCGTCTTCTATAGCTCGCTCTGCTGGTACCAGTTCTGGGTCATCGTGCTCCACGTGTAAGCGAACAAGTTCGATCATACGAGAGCACGGCTGACCGGTCGTGGGGCATGCAATATCATAGCCATGGCTTGTTAAGGGCGGTTGTGAAAATTGTAGACTGTCGGATCCAACCTCAGCCATAATTAGGTCCTTGCAAAGTGAGCGAAGGCACGGTTGGCGTCTGCCATGCGGTGAGTGTCTTCACGCTTCTTAACTGCAGCGCCTTGGTTGTTGTAGGCTTCTTGGAGTTCGGCAGCGATACGGTCGGCCATGCTCATGCCTTTGCGGGCACGGCAGGCGGCCACAAACCACATCATAGTTAGGTGGTTTTGGCGTTGGCCTTTAACTTCGAACGGAATCTGGTAGTTGGCACCACCGACGCGGCGGCTGCGGGTTTCCATGTGCGGCTTAACATTGCTCATGGCTTGCTCAAAAACCTCAAAGGGGTTTTCGACCTTCAAGCGTTGAGCGGCCTTGGCCATGCCATCATAAACCAGGCGTTCGGCGATTTGCTTCTTGCCATCGCGCATAACGCGGTTGATGAGGCGCTGAACCTGCACGGAGTTGTACAAACGGTCGGCTGGGATATCACGAATCAGTGATTTGGTAACTTTGCGTGGCATTATCGTGCTCCTCCTGCCGGTGCTTCAATACCAAGTACTTTAGCCATTACGGATACCATTTCAGGATCATCATGATACTCTCGTCCTATGAAGGCTAGCAACTCTATAGGGTGTGTTTCGTCATCACTTGTAGGTGCTGGGTAAAAGAAATCGTCGAGGCACTCTTCTCTGTCTCTAAAAAATGTCGGCATTACTTGGTCTCCTTCTTGGCACCGTACTTGCTACGGCCCTGCTTGCGGTTCTGAACGCCTTGGAGGTCCAAAGCACCACGGACGATGTGGTATCGCACACCAGGAAGGTCCTTGACGCGGCCACCACGCACCATAACGACGGCGTGTTCCTGTAAGTTGTGACCTTCACCACCGATGTAAGCCCAGACTTCGTAGCCATTGCCCAGGCGCACACGGGCGACCTTACGCAAAGCCGAGTTTGGCTTTTTTGGTGTCTTGGTAGTGACCTTTACGCAAACCCCGCGCTTAAATGGCGCTGGTTTTTCGTAGTTCTTGGTCTTTAGATTGTTGGTAACACGCTGCAAGGCTGGTGACTTGCTTTTGACAGTCACTTTCTTGCGCGGTTTACGCACTAATTGATTAATTGTTGGCATTAGTTCTCCTTTAGAGATTATTTACCGCCATGAGGATCTCTTACTTAGCGCCATACCAAGTAAGAGATTTCCCTCGGCTCGAATTTTAACTTGCTAATCTTAACAGATTTACTCTTCTACTTCAAGCTCGGCGTTGGCGTCGTAGACTTCCTCTTCGGCATCTGGATCAGACCAGCCGGTACCGACAGGTATCTTACGACCTAGAATCACGTTTTCCTTAAGGCCAACCAACTTGTCGACACGGCCACTAGTGGCAGCGGCGATTAACACGCGAGTGGTGTCCTGGAAGGAAGCAGCCGATAGGAACGAATCCGTGCTGAGCGATGCTTTGGTAATACCAAGCAAAAGTCGCGTTGGCTTGGCCGGAGCTTTACCCTTAGCTACTAAGGCTTCGTTGGCCTCGGCAACTGCCAGCTTACTGACAACGTCACCAGTTACGAAGTCGCTGTCACCAGCCTCTTCAATCTGAACGCGGCTGAACATCTGTCGCACAATGATTTCCAGGTGCTTGTCAGCAATGTTTTGGCCTTGGCCAGCAAAGATGCGCAAGATTTCGTTCATGATGTAACGCTGTGTCGCCTCAACACCTTGCAAGCGCATCAGCTCATGAAGGTTAACTGAACCGTTAGTTAAGCGTTGACCTGCGACAACCACGTCACCATCTTTAACAAGCAGCTGTTTGAAGCCGGGGATTTCGTAACGAACCATGCTTTGATCGGTTGGAGCGATAACAACGGTTGTTTCGGTGATTTCGGCCTTACCTGCCATTGGCGCAACCAGTGGTTTCTTACCGCCGTCTTCTGAGGCAATAACATCTCCAATTGCTACGTCGGCACCAGTTGCGATCTTGGGTGTTCGACCATTTAGGTCAAGTACGATGTTCTCTTTGTCGTTAGCCGTAACCTGGACGACGTAATGATCGCCTTCTTCCCAGGCATTTACGGCACCAGCAATGTCGGTCAGGTAGGCTTGACCCTTTGGTGTGCGAACTTCGAAAAGTTCCTCAACACGAGATAGCCCCTGGGCGGTGTCGTCGGCTAGGACGGCACCAGAACGGTGCTTGGAGTCCAAGCTCAACTGCGTACCAGGCTCACCGATAGACTGAGCGGCAATCACACCAATTGGGTTGTGGCCGACGACCAGTAGGCCGGTGGCTGGATCAACGCCGTAGGACTTCTGTGGCACGCCACGGACGGATGAGGCAGAAAGCACGCTCAAGATCTTAATACCGTCGAGCTTCTCGTCGGCTTCAATAGCTTCAGCGATTTGCTTCGTGAACAACTCGCCAGATTTGATATAACCCTTAACGGCTTGAGCGGCGTAGCGACCTTCCAGTCGTGACGCATAGCTAACGCCAATTTCTTGAGCATCAGCGCGTAGCAAGGCAAAGCCTGGATCCTGGGCATCTTCGGCGGTATCGATGGTAAAGACATCTTGCGAAACATCGACCAAACGGCGAGTTAGGTAACCGGCGTCGGCGGTCTTGAGGGCAATATCGATGACGGCCTTACGAGTACCACGAGTACCGGTAAAGTATTCGAGCGGGGTTAGACCCTTGATGTAACCAGCTTTCACTGGAAGCTCAATCGGGCGGCCTGAGGCGTCGGAGAATACACCGAGCATACCGACAGACATTTTCATCTGGGATAGGTTACCACGAGCACCAGACGTTATGGCGATAGCCGTAGAGCTATCCTCGTCAACCATCTGGGCGGCCAATGTTTCCTGAACTCGGGTATCAATCTTAGACCAGGTGTCGACTGTCAGGCGGTAACGCTCTTCTTCGGTAATGAAACCTTGTTCGTATTGTTCGCTAACGTTGGCGCTGCGCTCTTCGCCTTCTTTGATGAAGTCATCCATACCCTTGATAGGCGTGAAGTCATCCATACCCATAGAAAGACCAGATAACGTGGCGTAACGGAAGCCCACGTCTTTAAGCTCATCGGCGATTTCGGCAGTTTTGGCTTGGCCATACTTTTGGTAGACGGCAGCCATAACCTTTTGCAAGCGTTTCTTGGTCATCGGCTCGTCTTGGAAGGCGAAATCTTCAGGGAAAGTCTGGTTGAAGTAGACGCGGCCAAGGGTTGTTTCGCGGATTTCGCCGCGGAACGGTATCCGAACACGTTGTTGCAGGCTAATTAAGCCTTTGTCGAAGGCCATTGAGGCCTCATCGATGCTCGAGAACGGACGAGCAGCTTTGACCTCGCCTGGGCGTTCATAGGTTAAGAAGTAACAACCAAGAACGATATCCTGCTCAATGTAGAGAATCGGTGTACCATCGGCTGGTTTCAACAGGTTCATGTTGGCAGCCATAATGGTGCGAGCTTCTTCCTGAGCCGCATCGGATAGTGGCAAGTGCACGGCCATCTGGTCACCATCGAAGTCGGCGTTAAAGCCCTTACAAACGAGTGGGTGAAGCTGGATAGCGCGACCTTCGATAAGTACCGGCATGAAGGCCTGGATACTCAAACGGTGCAGTGATGGCGCACGGTTCAAAAGTACGTATTTACCCTTGATAACTTCGTCCAGGGCATCCCAGACGGCAGTTTCGCCAGTTTCAATCATGCGAGTAGCACTACGGATGTTGTGAGCCTGTTCGCGCTCGATGAGTTCACCAATCACGAATGGCTTAAATAGTTCTAGTGCCATCATCTTTGGCAGGCCACATTGGTCAAGTTTGAGCTCTGGGCCGGCTACGATAACCGAGCGACCAGAGTAATCAACACGCTTACCAAGCAAGTTCTGACGGAAACGACCCTGCTTACCCTTGAGCATATCGCTCAAGCTCTTCAGGCGACGGCGCTGGCCAGTAGCAGCAACGGCACGTCCACTGCGGGCGTTGTTGTTGTCTACCAGAGCATCGACAGCTTCTTGAAGCATGCGCTGTTCGTTGCGACGAATGACTTCCGGCGCGTTAAGATCGATGAGCTTTTTCAGACGGTTGTTACGGTTGATGACCCGTCGGTACAGATCGTTCAAGTCACTGGTGGCAAATCGGCCACCAGTCAACTGCACCATTGGGCGAAGATCCGGAGGAATTACCGGCAAGACGCTCAAGCACATGCTGCTAGGTTTGATACCAGCACGCTCCATGCTTTCCAAGAGACGCAGACGTTTTTGTAACTTCTTCTTACGCTGACCCTTCGCTTCTTCTGATTCTTTGGCCAATCGCTCGATAAGCTCTTTGAGGTCGATTTCGACCAGCAGATCACGCAATGACGCGCCGCCCATGCCGACAGTGATAAGTTCGCGGAGGTTGTCGGGCAAGTTTCGGTAGTCAGTTTCGCTCATCAGATTGAGCTTAACTAGACTGTCGATCTGGGTTTTAAATTCTTCAAATTCTTTGGTAACTTCTTCGAGCTCTTTGGTCTGCATCTCAGCCAGAGCCTTAACGTTGGCGTCTTCGGCCTTGGCCTCATTTTCAAAGCGAATCTTGATGGCTTCCCCGGCGGCCTTAAACTCAGCCTCTTTGTCGGCTCGTAGTTGATCGCGCTTGGCAGTATCAACACTTTTTACTATGTAACTTGCAAAGTAAGCGACACGCTCCAGGTTCTTGACGGTCATACCTAGCAGCAAACCAATGGCTGATGGCGTACCGCGCAGGAACCAGATGTGAGCGACCGGTACGGCCAGCTGGATGTGACCCATTCGCTCACGTCGCACAATACTGCGGGTTACTAACTCGCCGTTTTTGTCGACGGCGGCTTCGCGTGAACGGACACCCTTGTATTTGGCGTCGTGAGGGTTGATGTCTTTAACCGGCCCAAAGATACGCTCACAGAATAAACCGTCGCGTTCTGGTTTTTGAGTTCGGTAGTTAATAGTTTCTGGCTTGGTGACTTCACCGTAGCTCCAGTCGAGTATATCCTCTGGGCTGGCAACGGCCACTCGGACAGCGTCGAAATCAGCAATATCGTTTCCGTAAGCGTAGCGGCGCATCTTAAGCCTCCTCCCCTTCATTGTCATTTGTTTCAGTTTCCTCAGTTGCGGCTGCAACGAGCACTTCGTCGTCGACTGGCGTTACGCCGTCGGAACCAACTATCTCGTAGTCGGCACTGTCTAACGCGTCTTCCTCGCTGAGGTCAATGTCGCCGATGGTTGGTGCTGGTACGTCGACTTCAGATTGATGAGCAGCTTCGTCTTTGATGTTGCGAGCCAAGATAGCTTCGGCATCAACCAAAGCGTCGGAAGCAACCAGGTCAACCTTCAGGCCTAGACCTTGCAGCTCTTTGACGAGCACGTTAAAGCTTTCCGGTACCTTAGGACCGACGATAGCAGTCTTCTTGATGATAGACTCGTAAGCCTTAGAGCGCCCGTAGACGTCATCGGACTTGATAGTCAACATCTCTTGCAAAGTATAGGCAGCGCCGTAAGCTTCCAGCGCCCAGACTTCCATTTCACCGAAGCGCTGGCCACCGTTTTGAGCCTTACCACCGAGTGGTTGCTGAGTAACCATGGTGTATGGACCGGTTGAACGAGCGTGGATCTTGTCGGCCACCATGTGATTCAACTTAATCATGTACATGCTACCGACTGTACTGCGCTCCTTGAAAGCGCCACCAGTACGGCCATCGAATAGCTGTTGCTTGCCGTCTTCTGGCAGGCCAGCTTCTTTGAGCAATTCTTTGATCTTAGATACTGGCACACCATTGAACGATGGGCTGGCAACCTTGAAGCCAAGTGCCCGAGCGGCCATACCGAGGTGTGATTCAAACAACTGACCGAGGTTCATACGAGCCGGCACACCGAGCGGGTTAAGTACGATGTCAACGGGAGTTCCGTCTTCCATAAATGGCATATCTTCGATAGGCAAAATGCGAGCGATAACACCCTTGTTACCGTGGCGACCACCGAGTTTATCACCGACCGAGACTTTGCGCATCTGGGCTACGAAAACCTGGATCTGCATCAGTACGCCGGCTTTGAGTTCATGACCGTTTTCGCGGCTGAAGATCTTTACGCCAACCACTTTACCGTGTTTGCCGTTGCTCATTCGCTGCGAGGTGTCGCGGACTTCTTTGGCCTTTTCGCCGAAGATAGCACGTAGCAGGCGCTCTTCGCTGCTAAGCTCTTGTTCGCCCTTTGGCGTAATCTTTCCAACTAGGATATCTCCAGGGTGGACTTCGGCGCCGATGCGAACTATGCCATCATCGTCAAGATGACGCAGGGCTTCTTCTGATACATTCGGAATATCACGGGTAACGATTTCAGGTCCGAGCTTTGTTTCGCGGACTTCAATCATGTAGTCAACGATATGAATGCTGGTAAGGGTGTCGTTCTCGACAAGTTTTCGAGAAATAATGATAGCATCTTCGAAGTTGTAACCTGCCCAAGGCATAAATGCCACGACTAGGTCTTTACCGAGAGCTAGTTCACCACCTTGAACGGACATACCTTCGATCAGCGTGTCGCCCTTTTTGACCTTATCGCCGGTGTTGACAGCCACGGACTGGTTGATACTGGTGCCTTCGTTAGAGCGCACAAAATGCTGTGGCTCGTAGGTAACATTGCCTTCTTTGTACTTGACGACTACTTGATCGCCAGTTGCTTTGATGACTTCGCCAGCAGCTTCGGCAACTACAATCTGACCCGTGTTACGGGCTGCAGCGGTTTCCAAACCAGTACCAACAATTGGACTTTCCGGCTTAATGAGCGGAACGGCCTGACGTTGCTGGTTACTACCCATCAATGCCCGGTAGACGTAGTTCTTTTCGATGAACGGGATCAGGCCGGCACTTGAACCAATAATCTGGTTTCGAGCGGCGTCCATATGCGTTACTTCGTTGGCATCGACTTCGGTTGATTTCAGATTGGTACGGGCACTGACACGCTCTTCCACAAAGTAGCCATTGGCGTCAGTTGGCAGACCAGCACCAGCGATCACAGCAGACTCTTCAGCCGCGGCATCTAGATAGATAACATCGCTAGTAACTTTGGCACGAACTGGCCAGGTGACTTGAGTCTTAACTTTGGCGAGCTTATCGGCATCGGCCTTAGTAATAGCCTTGCCGGCCTTGACGATGGCCTTGCCTTTTTCGTCTTCTAGGTCGACACGGGCAATGTGGCCGACGGCATCTTTGGCGGTTACGGAGTTAACGACCTTGCGGTAGGGAGTTTCGACAAAGCCATACTCGTTGACACGGGCAAAGTTAGCCAGGTTCAACACCAGACCGACGTTAGCACCTTCTGGAGTCTCAACGGCACAAATACGACCATAATGGGTAGCGTGAGCGTCGCGAACCTCAAAACCGGCACGTTCACGAGACAAGCCACCAGGGCCCATCGAGCTCAAACGTCGCTTGTGGGCTAGCTCGGAAAGCGGGTTGATCTGGTCCATGAACTGGCTGAGCTGTGAGCTAGCGAAGAATTCACGAACGGCTGCCACGACTGGGCGGGCATTGATCAGCTGTCCTGGGGAAACGGTCTCAATTTCACTCATCGACATACGGTCTTGGGTGTTACGAACCATGCGCAGTAAACCGATACGGAATTGGCGCTGGACTAACTCTCCAACCATCTTGATGCGGCGATTAGCTAGGCTATCGATGTCGTCACCGGGTTCTTGAGTGATGTTTAAGCGGATCAACTCTGCAATGATTGCCACTAGGTCTTCGAGCCGCATAATGCGGTTTTCAATAGTATTAGTAACGTCCAGGTTCAGACGTTTGTTGATCTTGTAGCGGCCAACACGAGAGAAATCGAAGCGTTTGAAGTTGTAGAACATGTTCTCCAGCAAGCTTCGAGCGTTATCGACGGTAGCTAGGTCGCCCGGGCGAAGGCGGCGGTATACTTCGATGAGTGCTTCGGAGTGGCCTTTGGTTGGATCTTTTTCAAGAGTCGCGTCCAGATAGCTAACTTTTGCTTGATCAACGTGCTTGAAGGCCTCGCGCATCTGAACATCGGACATACCCAGGGCTCGCAGCAAAGTCGTGATAGGGATTTTGCGCTTGCGGTCGATTTTGACGTACAAAGCACCGCTGGCTGCGGTCTCAAACTCGAGCCAAGCACCACGACCAGGGATAACCTTGGCACTGTATAGAGCGTGCGCACCGTGTTGTTCAGCGGTAAAGAACACACCGGCTGAACGTATTAGCTGGCTTACCACGACACGTTCGGCACCGTTTATGACGAACGTCCCGCGCTCGGTCATCCATGGGTAGTCACCAAGATAGATTTCTTGTTCTTTGACTTCGCCAGTCACCTTGTTTGTAAGCTCGACTGTCGCCTTTAATGGCGCGTCGTAACTGACATTGTTTTCTCGGGCATCAGCCTCGGACATCTTTGGCTCTTCGAAATGGTAATCTTTGAACCGAAGAGTCAGTTTAGTATTTGTATAATCGTCGATTGGGCTAATCTCGGCAAGTAACTCGCCTAGACCCTCGTCAACCAACCATTGAAATGACTTATTTTGATGGTCTACCAAATTAGGCAGGTCGAGTACATCTTCCTGCTCAGTAAAGTAGACGCGCGTTTTCTTAGTAGTATCGATAGCTTTTGCCATTGCGAAAATACGCCCCCGTTATAAATAGGTTTAATAAATTGTTTTTAGTTGTTTCGCCCGAAGAAAACTAAGCGGGATTTTGGTGCTTACTGTTTTGGCCACAACAGCACAGCCCAACTTACACTACTTCTTGCGGTCAAGTATACGTAGTAAAAACTACTTCGTCAAGCATTACATATATTTAATAAACACTGCTTCAGCCGATACTTAGGATGTAGCTCTGAACACCGACGGATAGCTTTTTTCCAGGTAATGCATCATCTGCCGAGGGTTATCAGATATAGGTACTATGCCAGTCTTCTTTTTGCGGCCGTAGCTATAGGTTTTGGTCGGAAAGTTCATGCGCTCCAGTTCAACTATGCCCGGTTCGGCGTACACCGGAAAACTGTTCTTTACGTGGTCTTTTAAGGCACTATACACTAGTATCTCGGGTACAAGACTCAGATAGCTGCGTAATCGTTTTTGGGTATAGAGACCTTCGAATTTCAGCTGCTGGTGGCGCTCCCACCGCGCACCGTATCGCATATAGGAGGTCGAAACAATCCCGAGTGGCTCATAGGTTGGCCTTTGGGCAGATATCTCTTCGGCAACGTAGTGTTTACCGTGTTCTAAGTAGTCCGCGGTGCGATCCAATTGCTCATCAGTAATAATAAGGTCGTCTGTAGCCATAGCGGCAATGCCACGCAAGGTCGACTCGGGGATGTTCCGCTGTTCGAGTTCACGAACCTCTATATCGGTCTGCCTTCCAAGCCAGACTATATCGCTGTAGATGGCTAGCGGCTGCTTCATACCGGCCTAGGCCTTTTGGGGGATGGTGATATCTGAGATAACTTTGTCGACCAGACCGTATTTCTTAGCTTCTGTGGCGGTCATCCAGCGGTCGCGCTCCATGTCTTCGTGAATCTTTTCCAGCTTTTGACCAGTGTTTTTGGCCATAATGCTCTCCAGTAGCTTTTTGACGCGCAGCGATTCTTGCAAATCAATCTCTTGATCTGTAACCTTACCTTTTGTGCCGCTGCTTGGTTGGTGGATCATTACCGTAGAATTGGGTAACAAAAAGCGTTTACCCCTGGTGCCCGAACTCAGCAAGAAGGCCGCGGCTGAGGCTTGTACGCCGATACCGACGGTTTGGATATCGTTGGTAACGTATTGCATGGTGTCGTAAATAGCCAGCGCGTCATAGACGCTGCCGCCAGGACTATTGATATATATAAAGATGTCTTTTTTGGGGTCTTCGGACTGTAGAAATAATAATTGAGCAACCACGATATTGGCTGAGGCTTCGTTTACATCTGAACCCAGGAATATGATCCGATCCTTGAGCAATCGGCTATAAATGTCGTAGGCTCGCTCGTAGCGACCTTCACTCTCGATAACGGTTGGAATAAGTACGCTCATAAATACCTCTTTCTGTAACTACCTATATAGTGTAGAAAATTAGCACTCAAAGGTCAAGAGTGCTAATGGTATGGCCTGCGGACTTAGTCAAGAGTGCTAGTTTACGCGCTGACTTCAGAAGTCGTACCAAATAGCTCCGCGGCAACTCTAGATTCAACAATCTCGCGCTCCCGCTGCGATAGCGCCTCGTTGCAGTCCGGAGATTCAAGGCCTCCAAAGGGATTGTCTTGGCTGCAGGCCGCGATGGCGGCATCGAACGCTTCACAGTTTGGCAAGAAGTCATTTTCTAGACGTGGGTCGGATTGTTTGTAGAACAAAGGCATGTAGCGTATCTCCTTTAATATGTGCGTACTCTAGCACATATCGCAGAGATTTTCCTACGCCGCGGCGTATTCGACTAATTTGGCGAGAGTCTTTTCGCTTACCAAACGGTTAAGAATGTCGCGACGGGCTTCGGGCTTGTTTAACTCGGCTTGCATTTGCGGATCAGTATACTGGCCTTTTAGGATTTGCATGCGCAAATCGAGCTCTTCAGGCGTAACGATTACCTGTTCTCGTTCGGCAACTTCGGCCAAAACCAATCCAGACTTCACACGGTTAGTGGCAAGTTCGCGCTGGCGTTCGTGGTGTTCTTCTTCGGATACGCCTTCTTCGGCTAGGTGCTCTGCCCAAGTCTGGCCACGATACATCAGATTGCGTTTTTCCTCGGCTTCCATGCGATCGATTTCTTCATCGATTAGAGTAGCCGGGAGTTTGGCCGACGTCTTTTCGGTTATTTTAAGCAGTAGGCTGTTTTCGTATTCGCGGTCGGCTTGGTTCTGCTTCTCGACCAGCAGTTGCTTCTTAATATCAGCCTTTAGTTCAGAAACCGTCTTGAACGGACCGATCTTACCGGCAAATTTGTCGTCTACTTTAGGCTCGATAACTTCTTCAACTTTGCTTACGTTAACCGTAAAAGTTACTTTCTTGCCCTGCAAAGCTGCCACACCGTAATCTTTAGGAAATGCTACGTCAAAAGTCTTTTCTTCGCCAGTTTTCAGACCGACTAGTTCTGGCTCAAAGCCGGGAATGAAAGTATTGCTACCTAGCAGCAACGGGTAGTCTTTGCCATCCGCTCCGTTTACTGGTTCGCCGCTATGCGTATCGATACCACGGAAATCAATCGTTACTTGATCGCCATCCTGGGCGGCACGTTTGACTTCATTTTTGGTAGCTTCACGGGTCTTTAAGTTTGAAATAACACCTTCAACATCTTCGTTAGTGACAGTAGCGGCGGTCTTACTCAGTTTTATTTTCTTGTAGTCGGCCAGCTTGATTTCGCCGACCGCCTCAACTTTAGCTGTGATTTCGAGTGTGCTGAAAGGCACGAACTTGGTCACGTTAACTTCTGGTTGAGCCACTGGTCGCACCCGTTCTTGATCAACAGCTGCTACGTACATATCGTTGACCGCATGGTCTATAAATTGTGATTGCAGTAGGTTTTGATCGACGTTTTTCTCGATCAGGTGTAGCGGCGCGTGACCCTTACGAAAGCCGGCTAGGCTGACATTTTTTGCCATGTCTTTTAGAACGTGGTTTTTGGTTTTTTCTAGAAACTCGTCATCGGCGACAATGCTAAGTTCGACTTGGGTGTCTGATAATTTCTTTTTGGCAATTTGCATAAGTTTCTATTTTAACAGATTAGCCGGGCTCGTGCTAGAGCCGATACCAATCACCGCTATCAATAGAACCATTCATGCTCGCACTTATCGTCGATTGCACCAAGCTAGCGACTTCGTGGCGGTCACGATTGTCAGTATCTATTTCCACTACTGCCGTGGGCACGATTCGACGAAGCGCATGCAAAGCATGCCCATAGCCATCCGCCAGCATGGCTAAATCTGTAGCATTCTCATGCATATGGCCCCACTTATCTCGCATACCGGCCTGGTTTGCACATATCTCACTTCGAGTTTCCTGCTCAGCAATCATCCGATCCTGTATGCGCGTAACGGCAAGTTCTGGATCGACACACAAACGAATTACAAGGTTGCGTGAGACATTCGTGAGCTTTTGCATACGCTCGACTCGCTGGTCGAAACTTAAGCGATTTGCTTTGCGTGGAGCGTAGTATGACAGATAGACTGCTGGGTCAATACGCGGATCACGACTCGAGACGAGAAGTTCTGGCTTGGGATCCGATCGCATAACCAACGGCTCCAGCAGGCGTGTCTGGGTAATCACATTAAGCGCATTGGCAATAGTGATAGAAGCTGGGCTACGGTGACAATCGGCAACACGATGAATACGATCGAATGCTCCGGTTATTTTGCTGAATATTTGCTGCTCGCGTCCACGTTCAAACAAATATGCTGGACGACCAAGTTTTACGACTCGGTGGTCTTCAGCAACCATACGAAGCGCGTCTCGGGCGACCGAATCTTTTCCTGCGCCATCGATGCCGGTTATCGATACTCGAGTAGGCTGTGTCGCATTATAAATATCTGAAGTTCTGCAGTTTTCTGCTTGTGACATAGTTAGGTATAAGTCCGTGTTATTACACGATTATGTGGTTTATTTCACATATTATACCAGTTGTCATGGCTATTGTCCAGGCCATCTCCACCCATTTACCCCATCTGTGCGTACTCCACTGAATACCGTGATGAAAACGCGCAAACGCACTAGGTCGATTAGGCTGACGCCCACTATTTATGCGCACGAACTTTGAGAACCATAAAAGATCGGGCGAAGTCGCAAAAAATGCCGCTACACACGCGGTCAACCAGTGATCAGGACGCGAAATGGCCAATACCAGAACAATAACCAGACAACCAGCCGCATCCAAAGCCACCAGCCTTTTGAACTTGCGGGAACGTATCCTATCGACTTCGGACAATGCGTCATCGGTGTAATGTGGGATGGCGTCGAGCACAAAGTGGGAAGCAAACGCCAGCGGTATAGCAATCGCTGGATTACCAATAGTTAAGCCGATGAGTGCGCCCGTCAGGGCGTGGTTGGTGGCGGTCATTGGCTGGGCGGCCCTTCCACTACTCCGTAATTACAGAGTGGGTACGGCGGTTCACTATCGAGAGCCGTCTGTCCAAGTACGCAGTGTTCGCTCACAATTGCGCTGTCATCCGCCGCCAGTTCCCGCGCTTTTTCAATCGACAACGAACCACTACTGACGCTCAAGACCATCTTCGTCAGTTTCATCGACAACATATTGCACGGGCCATACTTGCGGCAGCGCTCTGGATAGATCTCGGCGAGCTGCTCGTAGGTTTCTTGGAACCGATCCATATCAGGCATGCTATCCCTCCGTTTTGCGGTGGTCTTTGACGATACTAACGATGCGCTGCAAGCCGTGGGTTTCTTCCTCGCCGGTGGCTAAGTTCTTTAGCTTGAACTGTTCACTCGAGAGTTCAGCATCACCGATAAAGATGGCGTACTGTATGCCTTTTTTAACGGCAGTTTTGATCTGTTTATCAACGTTACGGCCGGTTATGTCTACGGCCAAATTAACACCCATTTCGCGGAGGCTCGCAATTATTTTTTGCGATTTTTCGTACATATTATCGCCGATTAGTACGACATAGGCATCGGTTTCGGGCTGTAACTTTGGTAATAAATCATGCGCTTCTAAGAAGTTTTGCAGGGTCACGTCGCCCATTCCGAAGCCAACAGTAGCCACGGGATCGACACCAAACAGGCCGACAAAACCATCGTATCGGCCGCCGCCGAACATGCTGCGATTGTTATCGGGGTTTGTATCGAACACTTCGAACACGATGTCGGTGTAGTAGTCGAAGCCGCGCATGAGCGATATATCAAACACGGCGTTGTTGATACGTGATTCGCCGAGCATGCCGAGCAATTGCGTAAGTTCGGCGATGCTGGGATGTTTTTGGGCGTCATCTGGCAGATCTTCGATTTTCTTAGCCTCTAGAAGTGTCGAGAGCTTGTCAGCTACACCCTTATCTCGTTGCGTAGGTGTCAAAATAGCCTCGGTTTGAGCTACAAACAGCGGGCGCTCCATCTTGTGCATGCGGTCGATAAGCCGTATCAGCGTTTGGCGCTGCACATCCGTAAGACCAAGATATTCTCCGAATAAGTAGTCCACGAGCTTGCGGCTGTTGAGTTTGATGACATACATGTCGTGCTTAGCACCGTAATTACGCATAATTTGGTCAGACAGCTGGATAATTTCGTGCTCGGCCTGTACGCCCTCTACTCCAAAGATATCAACATTTAGCTGCCAAAACTCTCGCAAACGACCACGCTGGGTGCGCTCGTAGCGCCACAAGTTCGGTATGCTGTACCAGCGCGCTGGGTAAGCCAGCTCCTGGCGCTTGCCCGCCACCATACGGCTGGCGGTTGGCGTCATCTCAGTACGGATGGTCACACTGCGGTCGCCACGATCTTTAAAGGTATAGGTTTGCTCGTCGATGATCTCTTGGTTGCCTTTGCTCAGGAATAGGTCAGTTGGTTCCAAGATTGGCGCGTCATATTCTTCGTAACCAAAACGTTCGACGGTTTGGCGCATAACACCGAACATGTACTTTTGTACACGCTTGTCTTCCGGGTAGAAATCCCGCGCGCCTTTATATGGTTGGGTTGATAAGCTCATCTAGTCAAAGTATAGCAAACTCTTGCCTATATTTTTTGTTCGTAGCACAATGAGCATATGGAAGAAGAATATGTCCCGAGGCATGCCGCTGGATTAAGGAGAAGCACTCCTGAGTCGAAGCCGGCTGCCTTCCCTGGCATTGGCTTATGCAACCCTGAGAAGATATTTACACCTGAAGAAAGACTAGAGCTCGAGAGAGACCTTGCAGCTTTGGCCATGGCCCGTCGACGAGATGCTGCAAATGCGGCACATATTGTTGTCGACTGAATTAAAGATAATCAGATGAGAGAACTAGCGACCTCTGGCATTCTCTGCTGTGGCGTGCGACAAGCTAGACAGCGATGATAATAATTACAATACAGAAACATATACGCTATTGGTTACTTATGACATCTAGTGCACGCCGGGCCGAGGCTTCGCCCGTTCCATTACGCTCGGCAACAGCAATCAGACGTTTTTGGTAAAGATCGGCCAAAATTTCACCATGGAAGTTAGACAAATCTACTGCGGCGCTCAAAAGACTCGGTATAATTTCGTCCTGCATGACACCATGATCATAAGATCCGTCCGTGATGTCGCTGATCCGCATGGATGAAAAGATGCCATATGTTTCGCCAATGCGTGCCTCAATACCTTCAAAAGCTACTGCCGCCTCAATCCCAAATATGCCAGACAATGCAAAGTCGGGTATCTCTCGTAATTCGGATAGTTTTGGATCACCCCAACCGGACACATCAGCAAGACTAATACTTTCGGTGTCAGCAAGTTGCGCAGCATAAACTAAAAGATCCGGGGCTACATCGCTACGTGTGAGCATCCCGTATGCGCTACCGTGGTCCCTGGCCTCGACTGCACCGGCATATTTACCAACTAATTTGCCTAGGTGCTTACGTACGTGCCAACGTTTACCTTCTGTGGTGTCGGCACCTGTAAAATTTTCCGTATCAAACGCCCGCTGAATATCTGTCACTTGAGACAATGTTGGGTCAAATTCAGCCATGCATCCTCCTGAATGTCATTTTCCTTAAGAATACTCTTCGGATAATCTCCGTGCAAACGAGGGTTCTAAAATCTTGGATTAATCCAAATTGAAAATCGGCCAAAGAGCCGGTTCATGATTTGGTGCGCGAGAGAGGACTTGAACCTCCACGCCTTACGGCACTAGCTCCTAAAACTAGCGTGTCTACCATTCCACCACTCGCGCGTGATTTAGTAACAGATGCTATTTTACGAAATTTTACGGTAAAACACCAATTGGGCGTCACCATATGTCTTGTTTGCTACCGGCTCGACACCCTCAAAGGGGCGGACGGGCTCTTTGCCTGGCCAGGAAATCACAAATAAACCGCCCGGTTTTACCAGGGTTACGAGCTTTTGTAAGAAGTCGGGGCGAATATCGTTGTAGGGCGGATCGGCCAGCACTATGTCGAATTGCTTATCTTGATTATTACGCGACCAGCCATTGATGTTTTTACGCAGCACCGTTATCTGATCTTGCAAGCCTAGCTGTTCTACGTTGGCCACTATGGTTTTAAAAGCCTCGTTGTCGAGGTCGATGGCCGTTACATGGCTCGCACCGCGGCTGATGGCTTCGTAGCTCAGCGCGCCGCTACCGGCGAAGGCGTCGAGCACCGTCAGACCATGAATGTCGCCAAGCGCGTTAAACAAGCCGCCGCGAACCTTATCGGCCATCGGGTGGGTGCGGCGCGAATGAGGGCTGTCAAAATGGCGGCCACCCAGATCACCGGCAATTATTCTCATTTTTGGCCTTTTTCGGCGTCCACGCAGGCGCCGTACCAAGCCAGAGTAACAGTGCTAACTATTAGCGGCGCCAGCTCCCGACGAACTTCACGAGCCAGCTTGACCGTCCAGCCAAACTTATAAAAACGGATATACATTTGCTTGTTAGCGACCTCAAGCGCTCGCTTACGGAAAACTGCCGCCACTCCTTCTTTCTGTAGCTCTTCAATGTCGGCAGGCGTAGGTTTCCCACTTGTCAGACGCAGAGGAGCGATTATCGAGGCAATCCCTAGTTCAAACATACCGTGGGTAGTTAGTAAGCCCTTCGGCCCCCACATCTTCCAGTTATTGCCAAGCTGTTCCATGCGAGTATCGCCCGGCATGACTATCTTTTCTTTGACGGATGTACGAGTTTCTATACCTTCGCCACCACGTAATTTAGTCAGTTCTTCTTCGTATGGATAATGGTGCGCCGGAGTTAGACCATCGACGATGGCGTGAGCCAACCAGGCAGCCTCGAAGGCAGCACGAGCTTGATTCTTCTCGCGCAAGGCCAAAACCAGCTCGTTATAGTGATCCGTTATGATGATGCTGAGCTTTCGATCTGTCTCGTCAAATGGGTTGTAGTAATGCCATGGTTCGTCCTTGGCAGGCGTTTTACGCTTGATGCCATCAGGCCCATCGGCACCCTCAAAACGTAAAATCAACTTAGAGGTTGGGAACTTTTGGCTTTTTTCGCCCAAAAGCTCATCGAGGTGATTTCGCGCCACTCGATCGATTTTTTGGTGAGCGCCAAACAACGCCCCAGACCACTTAGTTAGTGTTGTACCTGAATACATAGATTAATTTAGATTAGTAACGGCTCGGAGCCGAGTAACATGTTCATTGAGATGCTTGTATTGTATCAAATTTTCTGCCGAATCGATGAATTCCTGAGCGGCCCTACGCGCTTCGGCGATAAGTTTTACATCGGTCAGTTTGGCAATTCTAAGATCCAGCTGTCCGTGCTGCATCTGCCCGTAAATAGCCCCTGGCCCGCGTAACTCCAGGTCGTATTCGGCTAGCTTGAAGCCATCTTGGGAGCTTTCTAGGGCACGTAATCGGCGCGACGGCGCTTTGCTGTCGCTCGGCATGAGGTAGCAATATCCTTGGGCATCGCTGCGGCCAACACGACCACGTAACTGATGAATCTGTGCTAAGCCAAACCGTTCGGCAGCCTCTATGAGCATCACCGAAGCGTTTGGCACGTCAACACCGACCTCAATAACGGTGGTAGCGACTAAAATATCGAGCTTACCTGCCACGAACTGCTCCATAACGGCATTCTTGGCGTCGGCTTTCATTTTGCCGTGCAGTAGCCCCAGACGGAAGCCTTTGAAGTCTTTCTTGCTGAACTGGTCGTAAATTTTCTCTGCCGAGTTAACATCCAGGGTATCTGATTCCGATATGAGCGGACAGACGACGAACATCTGCCGACCAGCCTTAAGTTCGACAATGATCTTTTCGTATAATTGCGCCCGTGAGTTCGGTGAACAGATTTCGGTTTTAATAGGCTTGCGACCGAGGGGCTTGGTATCGAGTATCGAGATATCTAGCTCGCCGTACAGAGTTAAAGCCAATGAACGTGGAATGGGCGTGGCCGTTAGGCTCAGCAAATGAGGCATGTGGCCGGCCTTAGCCATAAGTTCCTTGCGTTGTTCGACCCCAAACCGATGCTGTTCATCGATAATCACCAGTCCTAGCTGCTTCATATCGACTTTATCCTGAATAAGCGCGTGAGTGCCTATGATAAATTTGGCCTTACCGGACGCAATAGCCGCATGAGCCTTAGATTTTTGGGCTGCTGTCAGGCTACCGACCAGTAAACTTACCTGATCATGCATACCCAGAGGGGTGAGCAAACCGTAAATCGTATCGGCATGCTGTCTAGCCAACAGCTCGGTTGGCGCCATAAAGGCCACTTGGTAGTCTTGGGCGAGCGCCATCAGGGCTGCCATGGTGGCAACCACCGTTTTACCAGAGCCCACATCACCCTCGACCAGTCTATTCATGGGGTGTTCGGCCTGCAGATCCAGATATATCTGCCAGACAACTTTGCGCTGGGCGTCAGTCAGCTTGAAGGGCAATTCGGCCACGAATTTTTGAGCCAGTTTTTCGTCAAAGGGTATGGCCAGTGACTCGTCGGCGGCTAGTTCCTGCTTATTTAGTAGTGCTGCCAGACTGAGCTCAAACACTTCCTCGAAGCCCAAACGGTGCCTGGCGGCGGCTAGTTGTTCGCCAGAAACAGGAAAATGTAGCGCTTCGATGGATTTGGCACGAGACAACAGCTTTTTACCCGTGACGAGTGTTGGCGGAAGCGTTTCGGGTAGAGCCTTGATAAGTGGCATACAGCCACTGACGGCTCGCCGGATCTGTTTGCTTGTCAGCCCTTTAGTCTCGCGGTAAATTGGGATTATCCGAGCCGTATTGATCGGGAAATCGCTGACTAGTTCGGCGCTGGGATTCATCAGCTGCATGCGCTGATGGCTCAGCTCGTAGTTACCAGATATGTAATATTCATGCCTTGGTTTTAGGCCACTCGCACGGTAAGGCTGATTGAACCAGACAATCCTCATACTACCCGTATCATCACTCGCCACAGCTTCGGTAATGTGCATGCCACGCCGCACATAGCGACCGGTAGCTTGTTTTATGACGGCTTTGATAGTTACGGGCCCGGGACGGGTTTTTGATATAGTTACGACTTCGGAATAATCTTCATACCGTCTGGGATAGTAGTCGATAAGATCACCGACGGTTTTTACACCTAAGACGGCAAACTTGCGTGCGACTTCGTCGCCCACGCCCTTCACCACCGTCACCGGATCAGATGCTTGCATGAGCTTATTATAGATTACTTAGACTTCTTGACCAGGAAAAAGACGCTGGGGCCGAAGTAGGTTTTGGCGAGCGTAGGCTGCAAAATGCCCTCTACGGCTAACATGACGCGCTGTGGCACCATTCGTTTGAGTGCTGGGCTACGCAGGTTAGAAACAGACAAGATACGATCTACCTTTAGGCCGGCCTTTTTGAGCTGCCCAATGACCACGTGAGGATTGTGGTTTACAAACGGGATATAGTCGGCGGAACGATGCGCTTCGGCGCGGATATCGACCGGCTCTTTTGGTAATTTCTTGAGTTTAATAAGCGCCTTTATGCGGTTGCGGGCATGCCAATAATTAGCAACTTCTATGATTGCGTAACCGTCGTCGGTCATTACCCGGGAAATCTCGCTAAACTCTACGCTGGGGTCTGGTAAATGATGCATGACCCGGATCATCGTCACTAGATCGAGCGATTTATCCGCAAAATCCAAATCGTCCGCCTGGGTAAGCTTGCGATCAATTTCCGGGTGATCTCTTAGAAAATCTTTGGCTATGTCCAGTTGTTGCTGGCTCGGCTCGGCTAAGGTGACTTTATCGGCGTAATCTTCTAAAAAGATACACAAGCGGCCATAACCACCACCAACGTCGGCAGCTGTCTTGAAGTGCTTGCCGTTTAGCAGTCGTTTTATGGCCAGGCGCTCAGCGGCGTTTTCGTAATCACGACCATCCCAATATTTTAGGTAGTTGTGGTTCGGGTCGTTATATTGGTCGGCGCGTTTGTGTGTAGTGTTTTTGGACATCGACTTAGTATACCAATTTAGCGATACTGCACAATTGCGAAGTTGTTTTTGCCGCGCTTAAGCAAATTGTCTCCCTTACGCAAACCGGCCTTTTCGTCGACACCAGTTTTTTGACCGTTTATAGATATGGCGCCGTCAGTAATAAAGCGCGTAGCTTCGGTATTGGAGCTGGCGAGCGAGGCTTTGACCAAAATTGCCGCCAAACTATCTTTTTTGTCTGCGTTGACCGTGGGCAGTTCTGATTTAAGGATTTTTACATCGCCATGGCTGAGCTCATCAAATCTACCCTGGCCAAACAGCACTTCCGTAGCTCGACGGACCGCTGCTGCTTTGCCCTCTCCATGCACGATTTTGGTTACTTCGTAAGCCAGCGTTTTTTGCGCCGCTCGGGCGCCGCGGTTCTTGCTAAACTCATCCATGACTTTCTGAATATCTGTTTTTGATAGTGTGGTGTAGATCTTTAAGTAGTCTTCGACGCCATCATCATCAACATTTAGCCAAAATTGGTAAAACTGATAGACGCTGGTTTTGTTCTCGTCGAGCCAGACCGCGCCACCTTCGGTCTTGCCAAATTTCACACCTGTTGTCTTGTTTACAACTAACGGAGCAGACCAAATATGGGCTTCCTTGCCGGTGATGCGGCGGATTAGCTCCACCCCTGCAATACTGTTGCCCCACTGGTCAGCACCGCATACCTGCAAGCTAACGCCCTTCACCTTGCTGAGGTGCAAAAAGTCATAGCCCTGGATAAGCGAGTAGCTGAATTCGGCGTAGCTGATTCCGGCACCATCTTCTTTTAGGCGGTTTTGCACGAATTCGCGACCCAGCATCTGGCGCATCGGTACGTGCTTACCGACTTCACGCAGAAAATCTAGATAGCCGATGCCCTTGAACCAGTCGTAGTTATCGACAATTTCAAAATGTTCACCCGCGAGCACCTGTCGGTATTGCCCGGCAATAGCCTTTTTGTTGTGCGCGATTTGCTCAAGTGTTAAGAGGTCACGCTCTTGCTTTTTGCCGTCTGGATCACCAATCATACCAGTGGCGCCACCTACCAACAAAATCGCCTTGTGGCCATGCTCGATAAAGTGGCGCACCATCATAACAATTGCTAAATTGCCGACCTGCATACTATCGGCACTTGGGTCTACGCCAAGATAAAACACAATCGGCTTATCGTCGAGGGCTTTCGGGTCTGTGTAGGTGGTTTGGTTGACGAAACCTCGCCACTGGAGTTCTTCGGATAAGGAGCTCATCGCATAGCTCCGTCTGTAAAGCGAAAGCCGTCGTGGTGAGTGCTGGCTGGCAGTTCTTGCAAGGAAGCGTAACCGAAGTTACGTTGACGAACAAAACGGCCAGCCAGTGCCACCAGGAAGGATTGAGGCTGGAGGGAGCTATGCGATGAGTTCCTAGTCATATTCCCTAAGTATATCAAACCTACAGCCACCGCCCCACCGTAGATGTGGATTTGCCAAAATGCCGGTCAATAATTTGATACATAATGCGCTTGTGCTGCGATTTTTTGCTATAATAGGCGCATCATTAGAGTAGTTTGAGAGACCTGCATATTATATGAGTAATACCCCTTCGCGCTCGCGCCGAAAAGCCAAAAATACTTACACCACTAAAAGCGGCAAAACCATCAAGCTCAACCGAAGTTTGTCTGATCGTATAAAGGCCAGCCGTGACGCCAAAGCCCGCCGCAAGGCCGCAGCTTTAAGTACCTTGCCGAAAGAGCCTTGGAAGCGCTGGCTTTACCGCTTCAGCCCAAAGCGTTTATATAAATACTGGTTCTCCCGCGAAGGCGGCATCATGGCACTTAAGGTTGCCGGGATTAGCTTCGTGGTTGTTTTCTTGCTGTTGGTTGGGCTATTTGCCTACTTCCGAAAAGACCTACCGAAGATCAAGAACCTCAACGGAGCAAGCCTAGGTGGTAGTATCACTTACTATGATCGAACTGGCCAAACAGTGCTCTGGCAAGATTACGACGCCGTTAAACGCATACCCGTGGACGGAAACAAGATGTCTAAATACATGCGCCAAGCCACGGTTGCGATTGAGGACAAAGACTTTTACAAGCACGGCGCTTTTGACGTCCGCGGTATCGCACGAGCTGGCATTCATGATGCCTTCGGGTCAAGTGGTGGCACGCAAGGCGGTTCGACAATTACCCAGCAACTCGTAAAGCTTAACGAAGGCTGGGGCAACGACAGAACTATCAGCCGTAAAGTTAAGGAACTGATTTTGGCTGTTGAGCTCGAGCGAGAATACACCAAAGAGGATGTCCTGACTGGATACCTAAACATCGCGCCGTATGGAAATGTTGATTACGGTGTCGAGACCGCTTCACGAGATTATTTTGGTATCGGTGCCGATCAGCTGACACTCGCGCAGGCAGCCATGCTGTCGGCGATTCCGAAAGCTCCAACGGCATACTCGCCGTACAGTAGCCCAGTCTATAACCCGGCTGCCACCGCCAATATGTTTGATGCCAACGGCCTTCTTAGCAGACAGCGCTACATTTTGGACCAGATGGCCAAACAAGGCTACATCAAGCAGTCCGAGGCCGACGCGGCAAAAAAGGTTGATGTTTTAGCCCAGGTTCAGCCCCTTAAATCACACTATCAAGGTATAAAAGCACCGTACTTTGCGCTGGCGGCCAAAGAACAACTGCAAAAAGAGTTCCCGGCTGACATAGTCAAACGGGGTGGCTGGAAAGTCATCACGACACTCGACATGAACCTGCAAACTTTGGCTGAGTCGCAACTCCAAAAGGGATTGGCTCAAATCCACCGACAAAACGCCGATAACGCCGCTTTCGTGGCCGAAGATAACCAGACGGGACAAGTGGTGGCGCTAATAGGTGGTGTCGACTTCAACAACCAAACCTATGGCCAAATTAATTACGCTTCTGACGTAAATATATCCCCCGGTTCTAGCGTCAAACCTTACGACTACTCAACGTTTATCGAAAATAATAATAACGTTGGCGCTGGTAGCGTACTGTACGACCAGGTAGGCCCATTGCCAGGTTATCCATGTTCGGTAAAGGGTGGTCAGCAAAGCGGTGGCAACTGCTTGAACGACTATGACCATAAATCACCCGGCCCGATTACCCTTCGTTACGCTCTGGGCGGCTCCCGAAACATCCCGGCTGTAAAAGCCATGCTTTCAGCCGTGCCAAATGACACTAGCAGTGGCAGAACTACATCTATAAGCAAGGTTATATCAACCGCTAGCGCGCTGATGAATAACCCTAATGGCTACCGTTGTTTCAAGCCGGGGACTGACGTCACCACCGCTACTAGTGCCGACGAGACGCAATGTTATGGTTCGGCAGGCATTGGCGATGGTGCGTACTTACACTTAACCGACCATGTGAACGGTATCGCCAGTATTGCCCGACTGGGCAAGGCTATTCCACAGACCTTCATACTGAAAGTTACGGATGCCGCTAATAAGAACATTTTGGTATTTAATCAACCGGCTGGCAAACAAGTTATTAGGCCTGATAGCGCCTACATAGTCACCGACATGGCCTCCGATCCAAAAGCCTCATACCTTGGTGGTAGCTGTTCGGATACGAACTGCTCCAGTTACAAATTCCACCGCTACAAAGGCTGGCACAACGCTATTAAAACCGGTACCACCAACGATTTGTACGATGGTCTGATGGTTAGCTGGAACACCAAATATACGGCTGGCATATGGGTTGGCAACCACACCCGCACGGTTTCCTACAGTGGCCAGCCAGAGTACATGACCGATCCAATCGTAAAAGGCTGGATGCAGGGCGCAATAGACCAACTAGGCAACGTCCCGGCCGTTAACTGGGTCAAACCAAGCGGCGTCAAAACGCTACCAGCATTCATTAACCGTACAAGTGTAGGTTTTGGTCAGACTGTACCAGGCCCGAGCACCGACCTCTTCCCTTCATGGTATGTTGGCAAAACGGCGACCAATTCATCGCAAGTGACTGACAAGGTTTCCAACAAAGTTGCCACTAGCTGTACCCCAGAACTGGCCAAACAAAGTAACGCCAACAGCAATGTAAGTGTTTGGAACGTCGACCTGTTCGTCGGCGGCAGCCCGAGTGGTGGCGGTCCAGCAAGCTCACAAGCTAACGCTCCGACCGATGATATCCACAACTGCGGCGACTCACCTCCAGCCATAAACGTAACAAATGTGACGTGTGCCGACGTCAAGAAAACATGTGATTTCAGAGTGGTCGTAGGTCAAGGCACCTTCGCCTTAGCTGGCGGTACTTATACCACCGCGCCGGCCGGTACCCTTACGCTGCTTGTGAACGGACAAACGGTTCAGACCCAGGCTATCGACCCCAGTAACATCACCTACGATTTCAAAGACGTACCAACAAACTTGACTGATGTGGTAACCGTTCAAGTGGTTGATAGCGTACTATACAGTGCGACGAGCGCCGCGGCGACTATACCGCCCAGTTACAACCCGACCAACTGAAGAGCCGTAACACCAACTCCGCCGCACAAAAATAAATTACTTCTCTAGAAATTCGTTTAGAGCCGTACGTACATCTTTAACGACATATAAGAATGGGTCTTTGGTTGCTTTGCCCCGAGCGGTCAAAGCTGGCCCAACCGCACCATCAAAACCAAGCTTTTTGGCTTCGGCGATCCGTTTTTCTATAAACGGTACGTGACGGACTTCGCCACTCAAGCCAACCTCGCCAAATACGACGGCGTTTCGTTTTAACTGTAAGCCCTTGGCGGCAGAACCGATCGCCATACAAACAGCCAAGTCGGCAGCCGGATCGGATAAACGAATACCGCCGACGATGTTGATGTATATGTCTTGATCGCTTAACCGCAGCTTGGTGCGGCGCTCCAGCATGGCTATAAGCACATTGACGCGGTTCAGATCGATACCGCTAGCTGCCCGCTTCGGGTAGCCATAGCTCGTTTTATTGACGAGCGCCTGGACTTCTACTAGCAAAGGCCGAGTACCCTCCAGGGTAGCCAGGACGACTGATCCGTCACTTATTTGCCGCTCGGCGAGCAAGCTAGCGGAAGGATTCAAGACCGGCTGTAAGCCTTCTTCGACCATTTCTAGAATGGCCGCTTCGCTGGTTGGGCCAAAGCGGTTCTTGGTGGCTCTGAGCACCTTAAAGCCGCCGTAAGCATCCCCTTCGAGCTGCAGAACTACATCTACGATGTGTTCCAGGACTTTTGGCCCGGCAATCATACCCTCTTTGGTAACATGCCCGACCAAAACGACGGCTGTGCCGCTTTGTTTGCCAGCGGCTAGTAATATGCCGGCGCTATTGGTTATTTGCGAGATGCTGCCAGCCGCCAAGCTAACCGCATTGACCGCCACCGTTTGTATGGAGTCGACGATCACCAAGTCATAAGCTTTGGAGTTGATAGTAGCGGCGATATCGTCGGCGCTATTGCTAGTTGCAAGCTGTAAGCCCCTGGCTTTATCGGCGCCAAGTCGCTTGGCGCGCATACCCACCTGATGATCGGATTCTTCGCCGCTGACATATAACACACGCTGCTTGGCGGCTGCCAGGCTAGCGAGTTGCAGAAGTAGCGTACTTTTGCCGATACCTGGTTGTCCGGCTATTAGTACCACGCTACCAGTTACTATCCCGCCACCAAGAACCGTATCGACTTCACTCATACCAGTAGTCATACGCGGTCGATCATTTTTAAGTGAGGCGCTAATGGACTGCGTTTTTAGTACCGCACCATGCGACGCGACTTGTCCGGGCGCGCCACCGGTAGCCGAGACGACTTCTTCTTGGAGTGTGTTCCACTCTCCACACTGAGAGCATTTGCCAGCCCACGAGCTAAACATTGCACCGCAATTGCTACAAACAAATCTGGTCGTCGTTTTAGCCATAATTCTCCTACTGCACAGTTTGTGGCGAAGCTGTGATTGCCTGGACTAATTGTTGCTCCTCCAGGGCCACACTGTTTCGCTTATCTACGAGGGTATTATACTGATTTATCAGGTTTTTAGTTAATTGCACCTTGGCGTTGTAGGTGTTGACAGCGACGTTGTAGCTAGCGACGCCCTGATTATATGCGCTAGTGTTGCCATCCCCTTGCAGCTGCTGCAAGTTGGCGGCGGCAGTGTCTAGGTTGGCCTTCATTTGGTCTAAGTCTGCCTGGTTGGCATCAATCTGAAATTTTAGATTGCGCATTTGGCTGTCGTAATCCGCGACTAAAGTTTGACGGGATGTGAACTCACCTTTGTAAGTAGTCGCGAAGTTGGTGACCTTACTGCGATCGCTAAAATATTGCTGGTAGTACGTCTCCAAAGCGGGTGGCAAGTTGGCAATCTCGGTACCAAATACTGAGTGCATTTCGTTTACGACGTCGTTCGGCTCGGATAGCTTGTAGGCTGCGATGGTGTCGAGAATACGTTGGTCATGTAGATCATGCTGGTAATAGTTCTGGAGTAGGCCGTCGACGTAGCTACGATCCTTAGAACTCAAACGATCATACGCGGCGTGCAGCATCTCGTGAGCCGTCGTAACTTGTTCAACACCTAATAAACGAGGATCGGAAACCCTAAAAATGAAGATACCGTTATCACCGGATTTGTAGCATCCAAGAACGATGGTTTTTTCGCCGCCAGTTGGGCAATTTTGGACAAAAGCAGCCGAGCTGGCTATGCCAGGACGGTTCACATACAGAAGGTGCCGGGCTTGCGGCGTCAAACTGTCGTCAGTTGCTAACGATACGATTGCCGCTGGTGGCTGGTAGCCTCGGAGTTTCCACCAATCGAGTATCGCCTGCCGCTGTACAGCTGCCAGGATCAATATCGCCAGAAATATGACTAGCGGCAAACCCGAAACAATACGCCGAAACTTGGAATACATAGATATTATTATACGGCTAATTATTCATTGACCGTAGCGTAAGTCAGTTGGTCGTTTTTAGAGCCAACCTGCACGATATCACCCCTGTTGAACTTGCTGTCCAACAGCTCTAGAGCCACCTGGTCTTCGATGGTGTCCTGAATTAGTCTACGCAATGGACGAACGCCGTTGTGCGCGTCGTAGCCTTTTTCAAGTAGATATTGCTTAGCGCCGGGTGTCAGCTGGAGCCCTAGGCCGTGCTTCTGTAAACGCAACCGCAAATCGTCAACTTGCAAATCCATTATCTTTAGCAGATCCTTCTTGGTCAAACCACGGAAAACGACTATTTTGTCGATACGATTGAGTAGTTCGGGGCGCATTTGCTTTTTGAGCTCGTCCAGGACGTTATCTCGGTTGGCTTCGTGTAGCGCGTCGAGATCCTTGATGTCACTCGTCCTTGCCGCATGAAAACCAAGTGTCGCTTCTTTTTGGAGCTTTTCGGCACCGATGTTACTGGTCATGATGACAATAGTATTCGTAAAATCTATGCGCCGGCCTTTGGCATCAGAGATGTAACCATCTTCCAATATCTGCAGCAGCATGTTAAACACGTCGGGGTGAGCTTTTTCGATTTCGTCGAATAGCACCAGACTGTATGGCTGACGGCGAATCTTATCCGTCAATTGTCCACCATCGTCGTAGCCGACATAGCCAGCCGGCGCGCCAACCAGGCGCGATACGTTGTGGTGCTCGCCAAACTCAGACATGTCGATTTTGACAAGTGCCGAATCGCTGCCGAAGAACTCTCGAGCCAACACGCGAGCAAGCTCTGTCTTTCCAACACCGGTTGGGCCAAGAAAAATGAATGACCCAATCGGCCGTGTGGCCGTGCTGATACCACTGCGGTTGCGGCGGATTGCCCGGCTCACAACCTGTACAGCTTCGTTTTGGCCAATAACGAACTTGCCGATATTTTTTTCTAGATTGAGTAGGTATTTAGCTTCGCTACGTATAACTTTGCGAACTGGTACGCCAGTGATGCGCGCCACCACTTCGGCAACGTCTTCGCTGCTTAGCGTTAGACGCTTCTTGTCTTTGTTATCGACGTGTAGTTTGTCGAGCTCATCGTGGATTTGGCTGGCCCTGGTTTTGTACTGGGCGGCTTTCTCGTAATCTTCGTTTTCGACGGCTTCGTCAATACGAGCGTTAACCAATTTCGATTCCTTTTGTAGCTTGCGGACTTCTGGACTGGTTTTGCCCTTGTCGACACGCAGATGGGCTGCGGTTTCATCTAACAAATCAATTGCCTTATCGGGCATAAAACGATCATTAATGTAGCGTTTGGCGAGATTTACGGTATCCTCAAGCACGTCGTCGCCGATAGTCACACCATGAAACTTCTCGTAATGGCTACGCAAACCTTTTAGAATCGCCAACGTCTCGGCCAACGTGGTTTCCGGTACTTGAATGGGCTGGAAACGACGTTCCAGAGCGGCATCCTTCTCGATGTGCTTGGTATATTCGGCGGTGGTTGTAGCACCGATAACCTGTATTTTTCCTCTAGCCAGAGCTGGCTTCAGTATGTTGCCGGCGTCCATAGCACCCTCGGCCGCCCCAGCACCTACGATAAGGTGCAATTCGTCGATAAAGATAATGGTTTTTGTATCGTTTTCAAGTTCTGACATGACCTTTTTAAGACGCTCTTCGAACTCGCCACGATATTTAGTGCCGGCAATCATACCCGCCAGATCCAGCATTACGATACGCTTGTCGATCAGACTGTCTGGCACGTCCTCAGCCACGATACGTTGTGCGATACCTTCTACGATAGCCGTTTTGCCAACGCCAGGCTCGCCAATCAGGACAGGATTGTTCTTGGTACGTCGATTTAGAATAGTAATTAGGCGACGGATTTGATTTTCGCGGCCAACTACTGGATCGAGCTTGTTTTTACGAGCTTGATCGGTCAAATCAGTACCGTAAAGATCGAGTGTCATTTTTCGGCCTTTGCGGGTAGCAACCCGACGCTGAGTGCCACCACCATCGCTGGTGTCGTCAGCTTCGTAACTCTGGCGGCTCAAGAATTGTTCGAGCTCGTTCGTTAGCCTATCAACGTCGACGTTCATGTCACGCAGTAGCACCGTAGCCCGTGAATTCTTTTGACTCAAAATACTATATAAGATGTGCTCGGTGCCACAGAAGTCCTGGTTATAATCCTGCGATACGTCGTAGGCCATCCGCAATGTCAGTTTTGCGGTTTCGCTGTAACCCTTAGCGCCCATGTTTATGACAAGCGTTTTAGGCGTCAAATTAAGGGCAACCCGCGCCCGGTCGAGCGTTATACCAGCATCGCGTAAAATCTTAGCCCCCATACTGCCATCTTGCGCCAATACACCCAGCAGCAAGTGCTCTGTACCAACATAGGCGTTGCCCAAATTACGCGCAATCGTCCCGGCATGCACCAAACTTTGGCGTGCGTTATCGGTTAAAAAGTTTGAATATTCTTGATAATCAGGTGAATCCGGCATCATATTTATCCCACAATCCTAGCGAGATCTTAAAAAGTCGCTATATCAATGATATCAAAATTAGCACTCCAGGGTCAAGAGTGCTAATTATATTGCTGTCCGGGTTGCTTGATGTCTTATAGCTTGTTGATTTTTTCCGAGGATTAGAGCGAATGGTAGCCGTAGATACCGTGAGCTGAACCGGAAGAAAAAGCGACGAGATATATGGCAGCCAGGCGAGCCCGACGTGATATAGTTGGCGCTCTTGACCCTCAGCAAGGGTGCTAATTATATACTACCTGTCAGCGGGCACATCTTCGGCGCGGACGAAGCCACCATACATAAAGCCAACCAGCTCTTTATCTTCAAAAGGCAATACTGACTCGCCGATATCGTTGTCAAAAGGCAGCCTGATCGAGGTGGGTAGCTGTTTGTCTTGCCGATAGGCCGCATATAACGTTCCGCCGCCAATCAGGCTCAGCATCAGCCCATTGAGAGCCATACTAGCCGCGGCATCACGCTCCTGAGAGGTTGCGTACCGTGCACCATCGCTCGATGACCACGTTTCACCACCCCATAGAGCCGCGGTGACACCAACCGTTGCCAGCAAGCCCCCGCAACCCGCGAGAGCCATGTTTCGCTTTGATTTAAAACGATATATCTCCGACATTGTGAACAATCCCGCTCACCCTATATTTATTATTCGCCGTGTTTTTCGATGGCTTCGAGCAAAGAGCTTTCGAGCGCTTCTTTCTTCTTGAGCTTCGGCTGCTTTGGTAGTTCGGTGGTTTCCACCTTGCCTTCAATGACCACTTCGGCCTCCGAGCTGGAGCCTCTCTCTGCTTCAATATCTAGTTCGTATTCGGTCAATTTACTAGCCAAACGAACGTTCTGACCTCCACGACCGATAGCAATACTCAGCTGGTCTTCCGGTACGACAACCTTGGCCTTTTTGTGCGCTTCATCGATCACGACTTTGCTAACCTTGGTTGGGCTTAAAGCCTCGGCGATATATTCGATTGGATTTTCTTTCCAGACAATGATGTCGATTTTTTCTTGCTCGCCGATCTCACCCATAACGGCATTCACACGGGTTCCATGGCCACCCACGAAAGTACCAACCGGGTCAACACCAGGGACGGTGCTATTTACGGCAATCTTGCTACGCACGCCGGCTTCTCGGGCAATACCCTTGATCTCCACGGCACCACTTTCCATTTCCGGAACTTCACCACGGAACAACCATTCAACGAATTCTTTATTCCCCCGGGAAACGATCAGCTGTGGACCGCGTGGACCGCGCTCGACGTCCTTCAGGAACACCTTTAAGCGCTGGCCAGGATAGTAACGCTCGCCCTGGATCTGCTCGCTCTTGGGCATGATGCCCTGGGCTTTACCAAGCTCAAGCCGCACGATCATACCCTCTACGCGACTAACTAGAGCCGTGATGACGGTACCGATCTTGTCTTCATATTCAGCCAATACGATCTCGCGCTCGGCTTCACGCAAACGCTGCAGAATAACTTGCTTAGCAGTCTGGGCAGCCACTCGGCCAAAGGTCTTTACTTCTTCGTGGATTTCTATCAAATCACCGAGTTTGGCATTCTTTTTGATGGCCTGAGCTTCTGACAAGCTAAGCTCGTAGGCTGGATTTTCGACAGCTTCGACGACTTCTTTACTGACGTAAGCGTCAACATCACCACTATTCAGGTTCATTTCAACGCGCACCTCTTGTTCACGCTCACCGTAGTCTCGTCGGTATGCAGCGGCCAGGGCTTGCTCAACGACGTCTTTTACAGACTCTTCGGGCAAGTTCTTTTCTTCGGCAATAGCCTTGATAGCTACCGCCAGTTGTTTAAAATCCATTTCCATATTTTGTCCTTTCTTTTAAGTCTCAATGCAATGATCTTACATGAAAAAAGTCGACCTGCTTGGCCGACCTAACAACACCGATTATACTTTACACATCAGCTAGAGTCAATCCACTAGTATAGTAGCCAGCGCGGTCCTCCATTTTTCAAGCGCGGTGGCAGCTATAGCTTGTGGATCCGTAACATAGCCAATTCCCCCCACTTCTAGTCTATCTTCAAGTAAAGTATCACTTGCAGCTTCTACATGACCTGAGTATTGGGGGATAAATCTACCTACGCCATGCCAGCCAAGTCCTTCACAGCTCTCACTCTCTGATGTTACGTTATTAATTTTGCCTGTGGGCGAAATTGAAAGCAGGCTATCTGTCACTTTCAAATGAGTATGGTAACTATCGTCATTGGCTATTCTAATTTGATCTTTAAATGTAGCTGACCTTGCATATCCCGGGATAGCCCAGCCCGTGATATTGGTCGTAGTAAGTCGTTTTATGCCCAAAAGGCCAACCCTTTGCCCCGACATTATGCCGAGTACCTGCAAAGGGACATGTTGCTGCCGCAAACGTTGTGACAGCTCTAGAGCATCACCCCGCACAACTTGAAGTAGCTCGCGTCGCACTTTTATGTACTCAGGCTCTGGCGTTGCTCGCACGCCTTGAGTTTCTGTAGATCTGTAGACCAAATGCGATGTTGCGGCTCTAGCAGCTTCAGCTTCCAGACGTTTTTGACGCCTCTCGGCTATCTTCTCGTCAAGATTCGGTACATCCTCAAAGCTCATTTAGCCTCCTAGCTATCTCTTTTATAACACCGTAACAACATGGCGTCAATGTCATATATGTCGGAACTTCAATTTGCCAGGCCTGACCACCCCACCAAACAGTGGTACACTGGTACAGATGAAATCCGTCACACGTCTGTATCAGAATTTTCAGCCAAGCCACTATAACTTAGCACTCGACATCGACCCCGAAGCCATGACATTCACCGGCATCGTCGAAATAACCGGCAAGAAGGTCGGCCGTCCAAGCCAACGGATAACTTTGCACCAAAAAGATCTTAAAATCACTGCCGCCAAAATTACCCGTCATGACAAAAAAGGCAGCGAAGAAAAAAATATCTCCCGTATTAATCCGCACAAGACCTACGATGAGGTACGCTTGCATTCGCCCGATATGTTGTTTCCGGGTGAGTACACGATCGAGTTAGAGTTCTCTGGCCATATAACTGAACCAATGAATGGCATATACCCTTGCCTGTTTGAGGTTGATGGTAAAGAGAAGAAGCTCATAGCCACCCAGTTCGAAAGCCACCATGCCCGCGAGGTCTTTCCTTGTGTCGACGAACCCGAGGCCAAATCCACATTCGATCTGAAGCTGGTAACGCCCAAGGGTCAAACCGTCCTAGCCAACACGCCGGTTAAAAGCCAGAAAGCTAAAAAGACCCGCCAGGAGAGCACATTTGAAACAACGCCAAAAATGAGCACCTACTTGTTAGCTTTCGTTTTTGGCGATATGGAGTATCTGGAAGCGACCACCAAGGACGGCGTACAAGTTCGCACCTACGCTACGGCCAACAATGTGGCCTTTACCCAGTTCGCGCTCGATACCGCCGTAAAATGCCTGGAGTTCTACAACGAGTATTTCGGCATTCCCTATCCTTTGGCAAAGTGTGACATGGTCGCCCTACCAGACTTTGCCAGCGGCGCTATGGAAAACTGGGGGCTTATCACTTACCGCGAGCAAGCACTTATAGTTGACCCGAAAAACACCAGCCTTGGCCTAAAGCAATACGTCGCTATGGTTGTAGCTCATGAACTAGCCCACCAGTGGTTCGGCAATTTAGTAACGATGCGTTGGTGGACCGACTTGTGGCTAAACGAAGGCTTCGCGACTTGGATCGAGTACTTAGCGACCGACAAGCAACATCCGGACTGGCAAATGTGGACACAGTTTATCGTCGACGAACAACAACCCGGCATGAAGCTCGATGCCCTCAAAAATACTCACGCCATAGAAGTTCCAGTGCACCACCCAGACGAAATCCGCACTATTTTCGATACCATCAGTTACAGCAAAGGTGCCGCCATCATTCATATGTTACACAACTACCTTGGCGCAGATACTTTCCGCGACGGCCTACGTTACTACTTGAAACAGCACACCTATGGCAATACCGACACCACGGACTTGTGGCACGCTCTAGGTCATATTTCCGGCAAACCTGTCCAGGCATTTATGAACGCCTGGACTAGCCAACCAGGCTATCCGATTGTGCAAGTAAGTCTCGACCAGCCAACACCACAGCTTAAGCAGGAGCGATTTTATTTGGGGGCTCCGGACAACCGTGACTCGGTAGTTTGGCCAGTGCCACTATTAGCGGGCAGCACCTTTAAGCCCGAATCTATCGCTGTTAGCGAGCAAGACATTAAAGCTTCAAAGCTGCCCGATGATCTTCTTATAAATCAAGGCCGAGCGGGCTTTTACCGCGTTGTGTACGACCCCAAACACGTAGGCAAGCTCGCTAAGCTGGTGGCATCCGGCAAACTTGACGTGTTGGATCGGCTAGGTCTGCTAAGCGATAGCTTTGAGGCCGCCAAGGCAGGCTACGCCAGCACTGTAGACAGCTTAAGATTGCTCGAAGCATATAGTAACGAGGACGACAACGCTGTCTGGGATATCATCGCCGGCAACCTTGGCAGTATCCGGGCTGTTATGAACGATGAAACAGTGCGCGAAGCGCTCAAGCCGTATATGCGTAAACTTACCACCGAGCAGCTCAAACGTCTCGGATGGGAAGCCAAGTCTGCCGATTCGCACTTTGATCAGCTGCTCCGCCCGACTATCCTAGGCATGAGCTCGCTCGCTGAAGAGTCGAGTGTTGTTAAAGAAGCCTTGGGTCGATTTGAGAGCATGACCGAGCCAGAAGACATCCATCCGGATCTGCGCGGAGTGGTATATGGTACGGCTGTACGCCATGGAGATGCCCAAACGTTCGACAAGCTGTTTAGTATGCACGAGACCAGCAAGAACAGCGAGGAACGCGTTACTTTGGCCGCCGCGTTGACCGGGTTCAAGCAAGAAGAGCTTATAAAGCGAGCTTTAACGCTCATCACTAGTAAATCGGTTCGTTTACAGGACGCGCCGTATTGGATAGCTTACAGTTTCGGCAACCGCCATGCCCGCGATGTCACATGGCAATGGCTTAAAGAAAACTGGGACTGGCTAGAAGCCAAGCTGGGCAACGACCTTAGCTTTTACCGTATGCCTAATTATGCCGCTCGAGCTTATAGCGACACAAAATTCTTAAACGAATTCAAAGAGTTTTTCGATAGTCACATGAGCCCGGCATTTGACAGGCCTGTGAAACAAGCTATCGAAACCGTTGAGTGGCAAGCAGCCTGGCGCAGCCGCGACCTCAAGCCCATCCAAAACTACCTAAAAAAATAGTCCGCTCCGTGGCTACAGCCGCCCGACTTCAGGTAACAGATTCGATGAAACTTGTCACCACAAAATCATCGCCACTCATTTCAAGCGCGCCAAGCGCATAGTCACCATCGTAACGGTGCTCACCGCACCACAACTCTGCCGCGAATTGCATCTGTGCGAGCTTCTTAGGAGTGATATAGTCTAGTCCTCCACCCTGTTGGTCGTTCTGTCGATATTTCACTTCAATAAAAATGACGGCTTCGTGTTTTTTGCGCGCCACGATATCGATCTCCGCCCGGGGCCGGCGCCAATTAAGCTCAATAATTTTATAGCCCTGCCTTTTCAGATAGTCAGCGGCAACTTTTTCTGCCTCATGCCCGCGCGAGTAATTTGTCATGCCAGTAGCTTCTGAATGGGTTTATAGCTAAGTCGATGCATATCGCTGACCCCCAGGAGTTTAAGTGCTGCCAGATGCGCCGCCGTACCGTATCCGACGTGTTTTTCGAAGGCATAGCCCGGGTATTGTGCCGAAACTTCTGCCATATAGTCGTCCCGTGCTACCTTAGCCACTATGCTGGCCGCGCTTACGGCTGGCACACTATCATCGGCCTTGATAATGGCTTTGGCGCGCGGTTCAGCCGGGAAAAAATTGTAGTCACCATCGATGATCATCTCGTCATATTCGATCGTGATTTGTGCCAATGCCCGCTTCATTGCCAGTCCGACGGCTTTTGTAAGTCCAATCTCGTCTATCTCGGCCGGATTAACCCAACCTAGTCCGACAGCTACAGCTTCTTCATAAATCTGTTTGGTGAGTTTCTCTCGTTGAAGCTTAGTGAGTTTCTTGGAATCTTTGAGTCCCTTTATCGGGTAATGCAGAATAACAGCCCCAGCCACCAGCGGTCCCGCCCAGCAGCCTCTGCCTACTTCATCCATTCCGACCGTAATCATGTCTTTATTCTACCTGATTGGCTTGATGATGGTGCGCAATGTTTAGCTCATCCTTGCATTGTTGCCAGTCAGGGCGTTAAATGAGGCCTATGACAGAACAATACAGGTGGCAAAAGGCAGTTGCAGCCTCTCTATTGGCAACAACAGCTCTAGCCGGCTGTAGCAAAAGTGAAAAGCCAAAACCCGTAACTCCTCCGCCCGCGGTATCTTGCGAGATTGGCTACACCGTACTGAGTGGCACGCCCCCGCCCAGTGTCGCCGAACGCATAAAGGTAACACCTTACGTAAAGACCGACGGGGCATCGCACCGTTTAAGCGAAACGGTGACCGTTTTAAATGGCCACGACAACCATCTGCTTGAAACGTTAGAGTTTCCAAACGTCCGATCATTTAACGTCAATTTGCCCGTGCTGCCAGCCATCGTTGAGATCACACTGACCGACCACAACACAAAAAAACTGCCGCAGTATGAGTGCAGCAGCTTGACCGTTTCAGCCGATTATTAGGCTATTCGGTAGGTGTTTCTTGATGTTTTGCGAGCGCTTCTTCGGCTTTTGCTTCAAGCTTAGCTTCTTCAGCTAGCTTAGCAGCAGCATCGGCTTCAGCGGCTTTGGCTACTTCTTCGGCCAGTTTGGCTTCTTCGGCCTCGGCTTTTTTGTCGACCACGTCGTTTACAGATTGTCTGTCAAAGTCGACGCCCGTTAGTCGTGCTGATTTACCTGTTAGTTTACGCATGTAGCTCAAGTAATTGCGGCGAACCTTGCTACGCTTAGTAACTTCTACCTTCAAAACGAGTGGGCTGTGTAGTAAGAAGCTTTTTTCAACACCAACACCACTGGCGATACGTCGCACGGTGATACGGCTGGTATGGCTGTCTTTGCGATCACATCGGATCACTAAGCCTTGAAAAACCTGGACGCGCTCTTTGTTGCCTTCGCGAATTTTCTGGTGAACTTTTACGGTGTCACCAGAACGCACATCGACTACAGCGCCTTTCTTAAAAGATTGATTGAGTTCTTTGATAATTTCCATAGACCGTTTAATGCTACACTATCTGACCTCTTAAAGCAAGCACTCTGCCTAAGAAAATCAGCCAACGACGCGATAAACTTCGTCTAGGGTGGTCTCGCCGGCGCAAACTTTTAGAATACCGTCTTGAAGCATAGTCAGCATGCCGCTCTGAGCTGCAGCGGCTTCGATATCCTGAGCCGAGAGAATAGTAGTGGTCTGTTCGAGCAAACGACGGATTTCACCGGTCATACGGAACTGTTCACGAATGGCTGTTTGACCATTAAAGCCGTAGGGATTCTCTTCTGAACTACCCGGTTTATACAACTGTAGCCCTTCGAGGTTTGGCCGTTCTACTCCCTCTGGCAATCCATCGACAACTTCCTTGATCTTTTGTAACTCCGCTTCGCTGGGCTGATAGGCCTGTTTGAGTGAGTCGTCAAGTCTGCGAACCAAACGTTGGGACATAACGAGCCGTATAGCCGAAACAAACAGCGGGTTCTGGCCAATCACGTCCATCAGGCGTGTTAATGCCGCGGCGGCCGAACTGGCGTGATACGTGCTGAGCACTAGGTGTCCCGTCAACGAAGCTTGTAGAGCTGTTTTGGCTGTGTCGTTATCACGGATCTCGCCAACCATGACGATATCCGGGTCGAGCCGAAGCACGGCACGAAGTTTATCGGCAAAACTGTCGTCGTTCCCGCCCTCGGCGCTATGTACGGATATCTGAGTTATGCCACTGAACTGATATTCGACCGGGTCTTCGATAGTAATGATCTTGCGCTCATCGCTGTTAAGCGAGTTGAGCATAGAATACAGCGTAGTCGTTTTGCCAGAGCCGGTCGGCCCCACCACCAGAACAAGGCCGCTTGGCTTGGCGACTATGTCATCGACTACAGCTCGTTCGGCGGGCGTTAAATCCAGTCTATCGAGTGTGTACATAGACTGATCCATATTAAATAAACGCATGACCACGTCCATTCCGTTGATGGTTGGCACGGTCTCAAGTCGAACGTTCACGTCTACTTCGTTGCCGTCTGCCATATTCACTTTTTGAGCGATATGACCCTGTTGAGCTTCGCTGGCGGATGTCGATACATTTCCAGCGCTGGCGATAGCGCTGACCAATGCGCGATATTTTTCTTGAGTCAAATGGGCTACGGGGTGCAACACCCCGTCGATCCGAAAACGCACACGCACATCTGTTGCCTGCGTTTCCAGGTGTATATCGCTAGCGTTCAAACGGTGCGCCTGCAAAACTAAATACGCCAACATGTCGTCGGCGCGAACCTGCTCAAGCGTTGCCGATACCTTAGCGACTAACTGATCTGTGCCCGCGGTGTTGAGCGCGATATCTTGATAGACTACCGCCTTAGGCGGATCATACAGTCGCATGTATTCACGAAAGCCACTCTCGGAAATCAAATTGAACGTAATCCGCTGATCCGTAAAACGTCGCCTTAACGCGTCCATGGTTTGCTGCGAAGTCGTTGTCGTCACACCGAATAGAATGTTGCTGCGATCTGCCTGCATAGGTATAACTCGCAGACTTCGTAGTTCGGGCACGGTCATGACGTCTTTAAATATCGGTTTGCTCGTAAGCAAGGCGGTATCGGCATATGGCACATTTAAAATCTGTGCACGGCGTTCAGTGGCCAGCTCTTCATCCCTGCGGGCATCTTGACTCATACCAAACAGTATACCAAAGCATGAGCGCTTTTTGAGGATTAAACCTACATGCTAAACTGCCCACTATGCGCAAACTGGTTTTGATCGCCCACGATATCCGGAGCACTCACAATGTTGGTTCTTTGCTGCGCACGGCCGAGGGTCTCGGTGTGACGGAAGTATATTTTACCGGCTATACACCGTATCCCAAGCAATTAACAGATGATAGGCTGCCATTCATTGCCGACAAGCTGGACAAGCAAATACATAAAACAGCCCTTGGTGCCGAGCAATTCGTAGTGTGGTCTCATAGCGACTCCGCGACAGAAGTAGTCGAGCAGTTGCGAACCGATGGCTTTCAGATAATTGGGCTGGAGCAGTCAGCCGATAGCATCAATCTGCCCGATTTTCAGCCGCCCGAAAAGGTCGCTATATTGTTGGGGCGTGAAGTAGATGGTATTGATCCGGCTTTACTAAAGCTGTGTGATCGGACCGTGGAAATACCTATGTACGGCCAGAAGGAATCTTTTAACGTTGTCCAGGCGGCGGCCATGGCGTTATATCATTGTCGGTTTGCGTAGCGCTTGTGTTATACTGAAATAAATTACATAAACCAAAATGACACTACAAAAAGCCAAACCAAGAAGACCGTCTACTGCCAATAAAAAACGAACTGGGCAGCACCACAAACATGGTCACCATTATCTAAAATCATACTGGCCATATTTGCCAATTATGGCAGTGTTAGGGCTCGGCATCGTAACTAATGGTTGGTTATCGCGCATTCATCACGATGTTCTCGGTTACGCGACAGACGTAAGTAGTCAAGCCCTCCTTGCCAGCACGAACACTGAACGATTTAACTTAGGCAAAAGTAACTTACAACTTGATCCCAAGCTAAGCAGTGCCGCTCAAGCCAAGGCCAACGATATGGTGACACGTAACTACTGGTCGCATACCACTCCCGACGGCCAACAGCCATGGAAGTTCATAGCGGCCGCTGGTTACAGTTACCAAACTGCCGGCGAAAACCTAGCCTACGGATTTGGCACCAGTAGCGAGGTTCTCGAGGCATGGATGCACAGCCCTGAGCACCGGGCAAACGTTTTGAACGACACTTACAGCCAGGTTGGCTTTGCGGTCGCCAATTCCCCGAACTTCCAAGGCCATGGCCCGGAAACTGTTATCGTAGCACTATACGCAGAACCGTCTGGCGGCGTTGCGGGCGCATCAACCCCTGGCCTACAGGTTGGAAGTAGTCCTCAGTCAGTTTCGCGAGTACAGCTAATTGCGCCTGCTATGTGGACCGAGCTGGCCATTGCGGCAATATGTGGAGGCACAATTACTCTGTTTGTTATCCGCCACAGCTTTGCCTGGCGCAAAGTCCTGGTACGCGGTGAGCAGTTCGCCTTGCATCACCCGTTCTTTGATGTTTTCTTGATAGGAACCGCCGTCTTTGGTTTCCTGCTAAGCCATATTGCCGGGAATATTCTATAGGCTTCTAGCGTACAACCACGTTAGTTGACCCGACGATATCCTGAATGAGTTTAAGCGAGTCTTGGTTGCTATTCATACGCGTAGGAAGCTTTACAATTTGCTTAGCTTCGTCAGAGCCAAGTACGAGTACTACCTCGCTGTCGCCGACTTGACCATCAATAGTACGTTTTAGAGATAGAAGCAAATCGTGATCATCGCTTTTGCGCAAACGGATATACACCCGGGCGGATTTTTGCACGCCAGGGCTGCCGGCTGCTACTACGGCGGCGCTTTTGGATTTGGCTTTTGGCGTACGCGGTTTTTTGCCAGTCGCTTGGTAAGCGGCAGCCTGTTCGTGCGTAACTTCACGAGCATCATCCACCATAATCTTTATTTCTTGGCCGATGTTGCCGTCGCGGTCTTTGGCACTCACTTTTCCCCGGGCAATGACGATTCTATCGCGTTCCCAAAGGCCAAGTGTCTGTTGGTAGACACTTGGAAACAGGATAAGTTCAACTTCGCCAAACTCGTCCTCGATCCTGACAAAAGACATTTTCTGACCATTTTTGGTGGTGATTTCGCGGGCCGCGGCTATTGATCCGCCGACGGTTACAGCCTTGCCGTCGTGCTCTGGCTTTATCGAATTAAGCGGAACTGTTTGTTCGGCAAGCAGCGTCGAAAAGGCTTCAAGCGGTTGTTGGCTCAGATATAGGCCAAGCAGTTCTCGTTCCCAGGCTAAGAGCTCGCGCGGCGTATGCGCGGCCGGTGGCGCAACCAGGTTCAGGACTGGCTTGGCGGTAATCACGTCGTCCACTAGGTTGCCGAACAAGTCAGTTTGACCACTGTTGGCTTGTTTCTGCAAACGCTGCCCGTAGGCCAGAATTAGGTCTAGGTTATGAAGTAGCGTGGAGCGTTCCCCGAACCTATCAAAGGCACCAGCTTTTATGAGGCTGTCGAGTGCTTTTCTATTCACGATACGTAGGTTAACTGTCGACAGAAAATCTTCAAATGATTCGAACCTTCCGGTTTCGCGGGCACGTAAAATCTCCTCGACGGCGCCAGTTCCGACATTTTTGATGGCATTCATACCGAAGCGCACAGAATTTGTTTCGGGCACGACAGCGAACTCGACGAACGATTCATTGACATCCGGTGGGAGCACCGATATACCCATGTGTTTACACTCGGTAATCTCAATTGCCAAACGATCCGTGTCGTCATAGTCGCTAGTCATAAGCGCTGCCATAAAGGCACTTGGATAGTGAGCCTTTAGGTACGCCGTTTGGTAGGCGATAAGTCCGTAGCAGGCCGCATGAGACTTATTGAAACAGTAGGCCGCGAAATCTTCCAGCTGTTTCCAAAACTTCTCCATAAGCGCCGCGTCAGCACCCGAATGTTTGATAGCTCCGGCGATGAAATCCTTTTTCATCTTCATCATCACGTCGATCTTTTTCTTGCCGATGGCTTTGCGCAGTGTATCTGCCTGGCCGCCCGTGAAGCCACAAAGATCCTTGGAAATCTGCATGACTTGCTCCTGGTACACCAGTACGCCATAGGTGTTAGCCAGGGCATTTTCCATTTTGGGGTGCAAATATTTGATGTCACGGAGGCCGTGTTTACGAGCAATGAAATCTTCGATAAATTGCATCGGACCTGGTCGATACAGAGCCACCATGGCCACGATGTCATCAAAAACAGAAGGCTTGAGCTCCTTCAGATAGCGCTTCATGCCCGATGATTCGAGCTGAAAAACACCTGTCGAGTCACCGCGCTGCAGAAGTTCATAGGTTTTTACATCGTCTAGGGGCAAGGTGTTAATATCGACGTCTTGGTTATATACCTTTTTGATAATACGCAGGGCATTTTTGATTGTGGTTAGGTTGGAAAGACCCAAGAAATCCATCTTAAGCAGGCCGAGCTCTTCAATCGGGCCCATCGGGTACTGCGTGGCTACCACGCCTTTTTGAGCCATTTCCAGCGGCACGAATTTAACGATATCGTCGGGCGCGATCACCACGCCAGCGGCGTGGACACCGTGCGAACGAATAGTGCCCTCTAACTGTACGGCCAGATCGAAGACACGCTTTGCCGTTTCGTTCTCGGCATATTCCTGACGTAGGTCGGCGTTATCCTTTAGTGATTTCTCGAGCGGTATGTGGCGACCTTGGACAGGCGGTGGAATCATTTTAGCCAAACGATCGGCATCGCCGTAAGGTACCTGCAACACTCGAGCAACATCACGCACGGCATTGCGCGCCGCCATACGACCAAATGTTACGATGTTAGCCACACGATTTGAACCATATTTGCTAACACAATATTGAATAACCTCATCCCTGCGGCTGTCCTGAATATCAATATCAAAGTCAGGCATAGAAATACGGTCGGGGTTAAGAAATCGCTCGAATAGCAGATCATACTGCAATGGTTCCAGCTCGGTAATGCGCAGCGCGTAGGCCACAATCGAGCCTGCTCCGCTGCCGCGGCCTGGGCCAAAGATGATTCCCTGATCTTTTCCCCAGTTAATGAAGTCTTGGACGATCAAGAAATAGCCGTTGAACCCCATCCGGTCAATGACACCCAGTTCAAATTCAGCACGCTCTAGAATGTGTGCCGGTAGCTGTTTCTTAAGTTTGGCGACCGTTATTTCTGGCTGGACGTCCGGCATGTAGCGTCGGACTAGGCCAACATAAGTCAAATTGTCCAAATAACTCTTCTCGGTTTCGCCATTTGGTACCGAAAACTTTGGTATAAGTATCTTACCTAGCTCTATTGTTACCTCGCAGCGGTCGGCAATCGCTCGGCTGTTTGTGATTACCTCTGGATGATCTTTCCCCCAACGCTTTATTAGCTCGTTCGGGTCAGTCACATGCAATTCAAAATCCTTTAGGCTCATGCGCTTTTCATCGCTCAGGAAAGAACCGGTCTGTACGCACAACAGAATCTCGTGAGCTTCTTGGTCCTCGTGTTTCAAATAATGCGCGTCACAGGTTAGCACCGTTGGTATATCGAGCTCTTGAGCTAGCTTGAATTGCTCCTCGGTTACCCTAACCTGGTCGGCCCAGGCACTTGGATGATCAGGATGGCCATGGTCTTGGATTTCTATGTAATAACGATCGCCAAAGACTTTTTTGTACCAAGCGGCTATTTCTTTGGCCTTTTCATACTGCCCTTGGCGTAAATTGTCACTAACTTCACCACCGATACATCCGCTCAGTACGATCAAGCCATCATTGTATTTCTCGAGCAGTTCGTGATCAATCCGTGGTTTGTAATAAAAGCCGTCGAGATTAGCTGTCGTACTCAGCTGCATAAGGTTTTGGTAGCCCTGGTTGTTCATAGCGAGCAGTATTAGGTGAAAATTCGGCTTGTCTTTGCCCGGGTCTTTGTCGGTGTGGCTGCGAGCAGCAACGTACGTCTCCATACCGATAATCGACTTTACCTGACGAGCTTCGGCCTCTTTATAGAAGTCGATTGTGCCGCTTAGCGTACCGTGATCGGTCATAGCCACAGCCTGCATGCCTGATTCTTTTACATAATCGAGCAACGCCGGCACCTTAGTGAGACCATCGAGCAAACTATACTGCGTGTGGTTATGCAGGTGAACGTAATCAGCGGCGCTTAGCTTCGCCATATATAAACCCTCGTGCTTTCATAGTCAATTATATAGCACGAGGGTGTAGTTTGGGCGGTCTAAAATTTACAATGGCTTACTTGGTTAAAAAGTCACGTAAATGCTCGATGGCCGTAGTGGCATCGGCAATGGCTTTTTTGAGATCTTTGTCCTCGGCCTCGCCGTCATGAAGACTGCTGAGTAATTCACGGGCTTTTTGCTTGGCGACTTGGCTCTTTTTGATTGCTTCGTCCAATTCTTTGCCTGATTTACCCTTTAGTTTAGTTAGCGCTTCGCTAGCTTGAGCTATGACTTCGCTGAGCTCGGTATGAAGCTTCTTTAGCTCTTTTTCGGCTGCTGTGTACGTTTCTTCGGCTTTATTCTTTATATCTTGACGCGTTTCTTTACCGGCCTTAGGTGCTGTTAGGATACCGGCTATGTAGCCTGCCACGGCCGCGAAAATGGCCCCCAGGGCAAACTTCTTGGCAACGTTCTTACTCATATTTACTCCTTGTTGTGCTTATGCTTGTGCTTTGTTACGGTTTCAACGATGTTTGTTAACGTATGCAATATTCCTAGAGGGCCGGCGGCTTTTTTGAACATTTCGGCGGCAACTTCTGCCGAGTCAATCACTTGCTCGCCCTTAGCTACTACACGCCGTATACTTCTAACGATTTTGATAGCCATTATAGCTACTATGATGCTCAATATAAGGAAGATTCCGAGTAAACTACTGAGTGCGATTACTAAAATATCAAAGGCTGTATTCATGCTTGTAGTATAGCACGCGGCTACAGCCAATAAAGTCATTGCAAATGCTGTGTGGTTCTGTTTTTATTAGCTTATGTCCGAAGGTGCGCCGCGGAACATAGAACAGGAACCCGTACTCAGTCTGATCGGGCGTGTTGCCTTACTACATCTGGAGCTGGCCACTAGAAGAAGCATAACTACACTACCCCTGCCCGAAGTTAACGGCTTTGACCTAAAGGATGTCGTGACAATCGGCCTGACCAATGCAGAATCTGTGCAAATTGGCGAGGTTGTACTAACCCCAGCCAAACAGCGCGGAGCTATCTTTGATCAACCTCAATACGTTCTGATTCATCATCAACGGCGTGGTAGAACGCACGAAACAACGACCTACGAACTGTTTATACACCCTGAACGAGCCCGCATACTTCGTGTAAACGACAGTGGCGACTCTGGTTTGATCACTCCTAAAACCGCAAAGAAGTGGCATTACTTAGACGGCCTCGTGAACAATGTTAAAGACGCGGTCTACGAACAGACCGGCGAAGCCTAAAGAACCTTTTTAAGGTGAGCGCGGAGGTCATCACCGAGTTCTTCGTGCGCTAAACCGAAGTCGATGACCGTTTTTAGATATTCCAGCTTGTCACCGGTGTCATAACGTTTGCTGTGTTTGATTTCACAGCCGTAAAACGGCTTGCCATCCTTGAGCATTGGTTGAATGATGCTATCCGTTATGTAGAACTCTTTGCCCTCTGGCAAGTCACGTAAACCGGCATCTAGGTAGTTAAATACGTCAGGGGTGAACAGATATCCGCCGACTGCCGCAAAGTCTGATGGAGCACGGTTGCGACCTGGCTTCTCTATGACGGTGTCTATTTTAATTACGTCATCTCGTACGGGAGTGCCGCCAACAATCCCGTAGCGATCGTATTCGATGTCTTGCTGGACACGTTGGCATGGCAAAATACCGCCGCCAAACTCTTCATACAATTGAATCATTTGCGTAAAAATGTTTGGTGTGGCCACCGTAAGGTCATCGGCAAAGGCGTAGATAAACGGCTCATTGCCTATCAAGTGAGCTACGTTCACGACTGGCGTGGCGGTGCCATATGGTCCCTTTTGCCGTACATAGACAAAGTTCGCCAAATTCGCGATGGCCTCAACCTGAGCTATGAGTGGCCGTTTATTTGCGCCACCCGCTTCTAGATTAGCGAGCAGGTCTTGGCTGGGCACATCGAAATGGTCTTCTATGGACCGTTTTGTACTACTGCCAACGATAATAATGTCTTTAATACCGGCTGCCACGAGGTCTTCAACGATATACTGGATGATTGGCTTGTCTATGAGCGGTAGCATCTCTTTGGGCATCGCCTTGGTCTGTGGCAAGAACCGTGTGCCAAACCCAGCGGCGGCGATAACTGCTTTAGTGACTTTGGTCATGAATTTCCTCCGTTAGGCTACGATTCTATTGTACGCCTGGTAGCCATAAGCGTAGTCGGATTATGCGCCGAGCTGCTTCTTGATGAGATCCTGAGCCATACTTGGGTTGGCTTTGCCCTTGGATAGCTTCATAACTTGGCCAACCAGGAAACCAATGACCTTCATCTCACCAGCCTTCACATCTTCGGCGGCTTTAGGGTTATCGGACAGAACCTGTACCACTATCTTAGTTATTTCACTTTCGTCGGAAACTTGTATATAGCCCTTTTCTTCGGCAAATTTTTCAAAGCTTTCTGGCAATACGTCAGTACTCAGCAAATCGGCCAGTAACGACTTGGCGTTCGTTGAGCTCAGCTTGCTCGCCTTAATAAGCGCATAAACTTGAAGATAAGCGTCAGCCCTCTCGGTGTCTTTTAGATCATGAGGGAGTTTGTTTTCACGGCGCAACGGAATTTCGAGATTCACAAACCAGTTGGCTAGGAATTTTGCTTCTTCTGGCTTATCCAAATTCATTTCTATAAGTGGTAAATAGCCCGTTTGCTCGTCCTCGATTTCGGCTTCGAGCAAGGTCTCGACTTGCGCTTCATCAAGGCCTAGGCTTTCTAAGCGCTGACGCCATTCGGCTGGCATGACGGGCATTTCGGCTCGAACGTTCTCGATATATTCATCGGTTAGGGTCACCGGCGGAAGATCCGGGTCAGGCATGTAGCGATAGTCATGAGCCTCTTCTTTGGTGCGCTGGCTGAAGGTACGCTGTTTAGCATCGTCCCAACCGCGAGTTTCCTGGACTATGGACTCGCCCTTTTCAAGCAACTCAATCTGTCGATTTACTTCATAATCGACGGCCTTCTCGACTATGCGGAAACTGTTGAGGTTTTTGGTTTCCGAGCGTGTCCCGAGTTTATCGGTTTTACCAACCGACACGTTGACATCAAAACGCATGTTGCCATAGAACAAATTCGCGTCAGACACGTCGGCGTATTTCATCCGCAAGTACAGCTCACGAGTGTAGGCCTTAGCTTCCTGGCTACTGTGCATATCTGGTTCACTGACGATTTCTAGCAAGGGCGTACCCGAGCGATTCAAGTCTACAAGACTGTAGTCTTTACCGGCAGGGTGAGTACTTTTGCCTGCATCAGCCTCCAGGTGTGCTCTGGTGATACCAATAGTCTTTTTTTGCCCATCTAGCTTGATCTCGACCGAACCGCCGAGAACAATAGGCTCATCGAACTGTGTTATCTGGTAGCCCGATGGCAAATCTGGGTAAAAATAGTGTTTACGGTCAAACTTGCTAAATTTTTGCGGCACGGTTCCGAGTGCGAACGCGGCACGAGCCGCCAGGTGCAGTGCTTCTTCGTTTAAAACAGGCAGCGCGCCCGGCAAGCCGAAATCTATATGACTGACTAACGTGTTTGGCGCGGCTTCTCGTGCGTCATTGCCGACGGCCGAAAACAGCTTCGTCTTAGTTTTGAGCTGCACATGGCACTCAATACCAACCGTAACCTTATACTGCTTTCGAACTTCGGGTGAGATCATTTCAGAGCCCCCAAATCTTGCAATGCAGAACGGATACCAAATAGGGCGTCTTTGACGTCGCGCTCCTTGAGCTTGACATCGTTTTCATGCACCAAACGGTTGCGCAATTTGTGGCCATACCAAACGCCGTCATTATCTTTAATATCGTGCTGCGCCGAAACTAGACGTTCCCCCATAGTTTTGCCATGGTAATGACCTTTTTTCAGCGCCTCGTCGAGTAGCTTGTCGGCATCTATTATAGCCAGTGGCCAAGTCGACTTATCGACACACTGCTTCTGCAAGGATTGCCACTTGTCACGGAAGTACTCGACGTTCAGTTTGCCCGGTTTTCGGCGCCGCAACAGGCTAACCGACAGAATGAGCATTATCAGCAATCCGACCGCTACGGCCGCCAAGATACCTTTATCTATCATGCTAGCGCCCCTTCAGCTGCTTCGGCTAGGCCGAGCAATGCGCGATCGGCTCGCTGTGGCGCAATCAGTTGTAAACCGACTGGTAGGTTGTCGCTTAACCCGGCAGGAATACTCATGGCTGGCGCGCCAACAAGGTTAACAGCTACGGTCATAATGTCAGTTAGATACATCTTGAGCGGGTCGCTAGTGTTCTGCCCGATCTTAAAAGCTGTTTCGGGAGCTGTCGGTCCGAGCAAGAAATCAACCTGAGTAAAGGCCTTGGCAAACTCATTAATTAGTTTGGTCCGAACCGTTTGGGCTTTTTTGTAATAAGCGTCGTAGTAGCCGCTACTGAGTACGTAGGTGCCGGTCATAATGCGGCGCTTGGCTTCTTTACCAAAGCCGATGGCTCGCGATTTGGTGTAGGATTCATCCAGGTTTTTGGCATCTTTGTAAGAGAAACCAAACCGCTGACCATCGTAGCGGCTTAGGTTGCTGCTAACCTCAGCTGGGCAGAGTATATAATAGACCGCTAAGGCTAATGGCAGTGATGGCAAGCTGATTTCGGTGATTTCAGCACCAGCCGCTTCCAGTTTTTTAATAGCCGCTTCGATTATTTTGATAATCTTCGGGTCGAGGCTCTCACCCATGTGTTCTCGGACGACTCCGATCTTTTTGCCCTTCAAACTGGTGTCGAGGCTGGTATAGGGCTGCGTATCTCGGTCTATAGTTGTGCTATCTAGCGAATCAACCCCAGCCATAACATCCAGGACTAGAGCCGTGTCTTCGACCGTCCGTGTTAGCGGCCCGACTACGTCGGTACTACTGGCCATGGCTATAACCCCACTTCGCGACACCAAACCGTAGGTCGGCTTGTAACCAACACAACCACTAAAGCTGGCTGGCAGGCGGATAGAGCCACCAGTATCAGATCCCAACGCGAACGGTACCATCTCTAATACCACGGCCACTGCCGAGCCACCAGATGACCCACCGGGCACGCGTGTCGGGTCGTGCGGGTTCTTGGTCGTAAAGAAATCAGAGTTTTCCGTAGATGAACCGTGCGCGAAAGCGTCGAGATTAGCCTTGGCCACACAGATGGCACCCTCGGCCTCGAGCTTGTTTACGGCGGTTGACTGATACGGCGCGGTAAAGCCTTTCAGTATGTTACTAGCGGCTGTTGTCTCGGCTCCAAACACTAAAAAGTTGTCTTTGGCTATAAATGGGACACCCGCCAAACGACCCTTGTTGTCGCCGGCATCTACGGCCTTAGCTCGTTCACGAGCCCGTTCGTCTAGCGTTGCTATGATAGCCTGATATTCGGCTTTGTCCGCAATCGTTCGTAAAGCCTGCTCGACTAGATCAACGGCCTTGAGCTCGCCAGTTTGTACCTTGGCGGCAATATCGGCAATCGGTAGCCAAGTAGCCATTAGCCGACCATCCTTTTGACCTTTATGTGGTTGGATTCGGTTACTGGAACGTTTTTAAGCAAATCAAGCGGCTCGTAATTGTAGCTTTTTATTTCATCTTTGCGCATCACATTAGACAGACCCGTAACCTGGTTGGTTGGCTTGAGCCCTTCTACATCGACGTCGTTCAACTGTTCGACGTATTGCAGAATTTCGGATAGCTCATTACTGAACTCATCAACCTCATCCTCGGTCAGGGATATGCGGGCTAATTGAGCCAATTTTAAGACATCGACGCGAGAAAGTTTTGCCATTTCACCATAGTATAGCAGATGGTCAACAGGGAGTGCTATACGAAAAATGCCTGTTTTACACCTATCGTACAAGATTCTTTTACAAAGGCCACTTTACAAACCACTAATGCGGGCATACGATGAAACATAAGCGATTATTTTCTATGGAGAATAAAAATGGCAGCACCAGATAGATCAGAGACACCCCTGTCTGTTTTCGATGGTGTGCAACCGGAGCATATGCTGCGAGTGGCTACAGAGCAAGTGCCGGACGCTCCAACTGTCACGGTACATGGCTCGGTTAAGGTGTGCGGCGCCAAAGAACCGGTACCGTGGACGGCCGAATTTCCCGAAGAGTCCCTGGCCTACGATGGCCTGACAATCCTCATTCCAGGGTTTGGAGGCATTAAGCGAGTTTCACGAGCCGAGAGGCATGCCAACGCCGTTGGTGGTAGGGCTACTATTAGTTACGATCCTGCGCGAATTTCAGGGAATATCTACGCCAACGTCTTCAACTCTCAAGAGCTTCATACCGAGACGGCCGAGGCTGTCATCTATGCCGTGCGAGATGTTATCTCGGATAAGCGAGGTATACCTAACGCCTCGAGGCTTGACCAAGACCGCGTTGTTGTCAGCGCACACTCCATGGGCGGGCATCCTGCCACCGAGATAGGCCTGCGGCACAAAAGCCTAGTTGAGGCGATTATATACAAGGGTTCAGCTGGCTTCGGTAATATTGAAATTGACCCTCTCGGCCTAATTACTGAAATAAACGGCTATATGAGAAGTGGCAAAATCGAACCAAACCTAAGAAACCTCTACCGCATAATGCGCTACTATACCCGCACGCCGAGCCGGACTCTGGGCGAAGGCGTAACCTGTCTGCGAGTGGATATAAGAGACAAAGTAGCTAAGTTGGGCGATTTTGGCATCCACACAGCTTTTCTTGGATTCGAAAAAGATCCGTTGATCCCAGGTGAAAAAACGGCTAAAGCCGCCGCTGAAGTAGTTAATATAGCACGTGTAATGCCCCGCGTCGGTCACCTTGCACCACAAATGTACGCGGATGAAACCGCCAAAACGACATTTGAGCTTCAACAACATACCTCGTAGCTACATCTTGGACTTGATATCGGCGATGATATCGCGGAGTTCGGCGGCGGTTTCAAATTGCAGGTTAGCGGCAGCTAGATCCATCTGACCAGTCAGGTCTTTTATGAGATGTTTGTACTCATCTTTTGGTATCTTCTTTAGATCAAGCTTGGCGCGTTTAGCTTCTTCGGGCAGATCCGGGCGCATGCCCTTCTCGACTGCCTTACTTATACCAGTGGCCGTAATGCCATGCTTAGTGTTGTAATCTTTTTGGATTTTGCGGCGACGCGTCGTTTCATCCATCGTACGTTTCATACTATCGGTGACACGGTCGGCGTACATAATCACACGGCCTTCTATGTGGCGCGCCGCGCGGCCAACCGTCTGAATAAGCGCCTGCTCGCTGCGCAGGAAACCTTCTTTGTCGGCATCCAAAATAGCTACAAGCGAGACCTCGGGCAAATCCAAACCCTCGCGGAGCAGATTGATTCCCACTACTACGTCATATGTTCCAAGTCGCAAATCACGCAATATGTCAGTACGCTCCAGCGTGTCAATATCGCTATGCAGATAGGTAACTTTGACATTTAATTCTTTCAAATAATCCGTCAGGTCTTCGGCCATGCGTTTGGTGAGTGTCGTTACTAGTACGCGCTGATGCTTTTCGACAGTCTTGCGAATTTCGGCTAGTAAATCATCGATTTGGCCTTCGATTTTGCGGACTTCTATGACCGGATCAAGTAAACCGGTTGGGCGTATTACCTGCTCGGCTGGCTTGGGGCTGCGGCTAAGCTCGTAGGCTGCCGGTGTCGCGCTAACGTAGATTGCTTTGTTGATATGCCGTTCGTACTCTGTAAACGTCAGTGGGCGGTTGTCGAGCGCGCTCGGCAGACGGAATCCATAATCAACTAGTACTTCCTTGCGCGCCCGGTCGCCGTTGTACATGCCACGGATCTGCGGAATAGTCATGTGTGACTCATCCACCATCAGTAGGTAATCATCGGGGAAATAATCCATAAGTGTGGCCGGTTGCTCGCCGGGCTCGCGATTGGTTAGATAGCGACTGTAGTTTTCGATACCCTTAACGAAGCCCGTTTCCTCGAGCATCTCAAGATCGAACCGCGTACGTTGTTCCAAACGCTGCGCCTCCAGCAATTTGCCTTCTTTTTTGAACAGCGCCAAACGCTCGGCCAATTCTTGTTCTATTTTACCGAGGGCGAGTTTGAGTTTTGCTTGCGGCGTAACATAGTGTGAACCTGGGAAAATAACGTAGCTCTCCAGTGTGGCAAGTATTTCGCCGGTTAGCGGGTCGATCTTGGTTATACGATCTATCTCGTCGCCAAAAAACTCTATACGGTAAGCTAGTTCTTCGCCAGCCGGGAAGACGTCTACGACATCGCCACGCACCCGAAACGTGCCGCGGTGAAAATCAACATCGTTGCGTTGATACTGAATATCTGTCAGATGTCGCATGAATTTGTCACGTTGGCGCGTTTCGCCACGCTGCACCCGTATACTCAAGCCATCGTAGTCTTCGACCGAGCCAATGCCGTATATGCAGCTCACACTGGCCACGATCAGTACGTCCTTGCGGCTTAGCAGCGCGTCAGTGGCGGCATGGCGCAAACGGTCGATCTCTTCGTTTATTGCCGAATCTTTCTCGATATAGGTGTCGCTGCGGGCAATGTAGGCTTCCGGCTGATAGTAATCGAAGTAGCTTACGAAATAGTGCACGGCATTGTTCGGGAAAAACCGCTTGAATTCACCATACAGCTGAGCCGCCAGAGTTTTGTTGTGGCTCAGCACCAGGGTTGGTTTTTGGATGTTTTGAACCACGTTGGCCATAGTGAACGTCTTGCCTGAGCCGGTCACGCCGAGCAGCGTCTGCTCTTTAACGCCCGCCTGCAAACCTTCGGTTAACTGCCGAATAGCCGCCGGCTGATCGCCTAGCGGTTCATAATCACTCTGAAGCTCAAACTTAGCCATCTAACTATTGTATCAAGAAGTTACCTGTACAACTCGCGGTATTTGGCGTGGTCTTTGTTGAGGATGTCTGTTAGCTGAGCAATGAGCTCTTGAGGGCTAGCACTGAACACTACCCTGCCGTGAGTGCGGTTTTCGCCAGCGGCTAGTAAGATGGCTTTAACCTCTTCACTTATACCGCCTGCCCCTTGCAAAAAGCCGATTGGCGTATCTGTTTCTATAGCGATAGTAAACTCGTGAAGGGTACCCATGCGACCACCTATGCTTATGACAGCGTCAGCCGAGTTGATCAGTAGCGCGTCGCGGCCAACGTAGTGCAGCCCGGTATACAAAATAGTGTCGTAGGCCTTAGTTGGCAATCGATACTTCAAAACATGCTCGATTTTACTTGAGGCTGGGCTGATACCAACACTCATTTTTCCGCCAGCTGCTTTGTAAGCTTCGGCGGCATAGTTTGGCAACCCGACGGTCGCGCCGGTCATAAGCGAATAATCAAGTTCAGCCAGCGCCCGGCCAGCCGATTCGGCAAGTTCTTTGCCTTCCGCGACACTGCGCCCTTTAGCTGCCCCAGATATACAAAATTGATACATATTTATTTCCTAAATCTCGCTTAATAATACCATATTGCTAGCGCTAATTCACCGGTGATTCTTCGTAGGCAGGCTCTGGTAACAGCTGTTGGTTGAGCTTGCCTAGAACCAGGCCCTCTAAGTTCTCTTCGTGCAAGTATTTACTCATTAGCTCGTGCCAAACCGATTCGCGCATATAGTGAACGATTCGATCTGGATATGCCAGGCTATTGCAGGCAGCCAGCGCCACATCGAGCAAGTTTAGTGATACCGGTTGACCATTATCAAGCAAGGCCAACATTTGGCCGCCCTGCCAGAACGACAACGCTGGATGTATGGTCGCCAAGGCGTCCTCGGCATCGTGCCAGCTCAAGTCTTCCGGCTGCACATGCGGCTCGAAAAGCTCAGGATGGTAGCTCTGCTGACCACGTCCATAAAAACGCTGGATGATTTTCCATGGCAGCGGTCGACCTCCCAGCTCAACTCCTGTCAGTGGTTCGGTAAGAGCGGCTGCCTTCAGGATTTGGCCGAAGTCTGGCCGAACCTGTTGTAATTTCAAGAACGAACTCTGAGAACGAATATCGTTGATGTTTTCAAATCCCAACAACAAGCTGGTGATAGCCAACCCTGGTAAATTTTGCTCGATCGGCAAAATAACAACCGCTCCAAGCTCCCGTATACAAAGTACATTGTGTTTTTGTTCGCTTACGAAACGCGCGGCCAACTGCGGCCAACGTTTGGTGGTCGGCAAGAAAAAACTCACTGGGTGAGTTTCGAAATCGCTGGAACTCAACTGTCCATATGATTCCAGCAGTCTTTTATGCCACTCGGTTGACTCCGAAAGAATAGCCGCCGCGAATAGTTGCGGAACTGGTTCGTGCTTGAGCATCGAATCCAGCGAACGATATCCAAGCTGCTTCATAGTAGCTTTTGGCTGATTCTTTTTGAGCAAACGGCGCATGACGGCGGGCTTTATAACGAAGGCGTCGTTGGCTACATCTATTCTCTCTAGAAACAGTTTTATACGAGCCAGTATATCGACGGCGTTGGCATCTTCGGCGATACCCAGGCTCTCACGCACTCGTGCTTCATCATCGACAAATCGCTCTTTGAGTGCCGCGTATAGTTCACTGCCAGTCGTATCGATTGGATCAAGCCCAAGCTCACGAATCTTTTCTTTAGTGGCGTTACTGATGTGTGTAGTTAAGCGAATATCGGCGCTTGGCGTGCCAGCGGCCTGTTCGAGCTGCTGCAAATTCAGCCGAAAGCCCGGCCCCTCTGCCCCTAGTAACTCCGCTAGCGTACGTGACATAATTACCTATTACATTACCACAAGCAGCATTTGGATTATAGTGGCTTGTCCAGCAACTCTATGGCTTCCTCTACATTACCGACTCTAGTGACTAGCGGATGAAAATAGAACACCGACATGTGATTCATCTTGCCAATAAGGTAAATTCTGGGGCTACCATTCGTGGTACATAGTGCAAGAGCGGCACCTAGCTCAACATACATGCCTTTGCCGCTAATTTCATTATCGGTACAAATAACATACACATCGCAGTCAACGACGCCCTGAATATCTAGGCGCGCTCGACGTGATGTTTCGACCATATCTTTGAGTTTATCGGCGTCATCGGACAGCATTCTGTCGTCGGCTTCATTGCGTGTCCAGTCGTGTGTAATCGTATGTCCAGCATCAATAAATCGTTGCTGTACCTGACGGACATTTTCAACATCCGCAATTTGTCCTGATACGAATATTTTCATAAAATGTTTAAAACGCTTCTGGCTTGTACCAGTGGGGGGCTTTTTTGAGCCATTCTTCTAGCTCGTGCTCGCTGAGCAGTCCCGCCCGGGCACCGACCTTTTGAACAACGCTCATTGAGTTGATCGGTGCGAACTGCAGAGCACCTTCGATGGTATTACCCTTGGCTAACTCGGCTACAAACGTACTAGCAAAAGCGTCGCCGGCACCAGTACGGTCGACTGGTGGTGCTGGATCGGGATACAGGGGCATCTTCCAGCGATTTTGGCCATCAGACGCGTAGGCACCATCTGGCCCGTCGGTTACGACAACTATTTTTGGACCAAGTTCGTGTAGTTTATTTATAAGGTCATGGACGTCCGCATGATTGCCGCCACCGACGGTAACGGCCTCTTCACGGTTCAAAATCAGTACTTCGCTGCGCTGGTAAATACGCTTTAGTCGCTCGGCGCCGGCTTCCATCTGAAAAGTACCCGGCTGAAAGGCCAGCTTGACATCTGGATAACGGTCTAGCCAATCACTAACTTGATCATGATAAGGGATGGCATGTTCGGAAATCGAGCTAAAGTACATCCACCGCGGCACCTCCAGGTTGTGCAGATGAGGCCACTGGTAGTCGTATTCCTCGTGTTTGATTAAAATAGTGCGTTCATCGTCATACCAAAGCACATAATGATAGTTACTGATTTTATCGGGGTTAATCCGCACTAAGCTAGTATTTACGTGTTCCTTGTGCAGCGCCGCAATCATATCTCGGCCTTCTTGGTCACCACCAACGTTGGTTACAAAACCACTTTCCAGACCGATACGCGCAAAAGCCACCGCCGCGTTGCTGGCGTTACCAACAGCTTGCACCACTTCGACGTGATCAAAGGGTATTTTGGTACCAAAAGGCATGGCTAGCCACTTGCCTTGCTCGTTTTCGTAAGTGTGGGCTTGATCATCAAACAGTTTTATAAAGGCATCTGTTACGATATCGCCTACGCTCAGAATCTCAAGTTGTTTCATCCCACCACTTTCTTGGCTAAAGTTGTTATGCTTCGTACATATTTTGTCACACCGTGCTCCGCGAACGCAAGCTCCGGCTATTCGGACTTAATTACTTTGGCGGTTTTGCTTGCCTCATTTTTAACCACATCTATGTTTTGGGCCAGTTTTTCGGGTTTTTCAGCCATTTTATCGACCGAGTTATCTACCCTGGCAGACAAGCCATCGACTTTATCGGCTACGTTGGCCAGCTTCTTTTCCAGCGCGCCCGACTCTATGGCATCGAAAAAATTGCCGAATAGTCCCATCAGGCTTGCGTCTTCCCGGCCGAGTTAAACATGTCGATTTTACTTTCGACTACAGCTTGTACAGCGGGTACAACAGATTTCTCGATAAGCTTGGCGACCGAGTATTCATTTGGATCGGCAACTAGTATCTTTTCGAGTGCTTCACGGTAGGCAATACGCATATCGCTGTTTATATTTACCTTTGTGACACCGATTTTTACTGCGCTTTCAAAATAGTGCCCCGGCGTACCACTACCACCGTGCAGACTAATGTTGCAGTCTACTGCGTCACGAATGCGCTGCAAAAGTTCCAGATCTAGCTTTTTCGGTACGGGGTACTTGCCGTGTAAATTGCCGATAGCGGCGGCATAGGTGTCTATGCCGGTGGCCTCTACAAATGCCCTGGTACCCTCGGGGGTACTAAATGTCTTCTTGATCTCTTCGTAGTCTATTTTCTCGGTATGTAAATTGCTGCTGCCGGCAAAATAGTGCGGCTCGGCTTCGACCAGAGCGCCGGTAAATTTGGCGTACTCTACCACTTGGCGAGTGGCGGCTATAATCTCTTCGTCGGTGGCATCATGATTGGCTTGTGATGCATCGATGTGAATAAATTCGAAACCGGCATCTACGCCAGCTTTCGCGGCTTCCACGCTCGGACTGTGGTCAAGGTTGATGTACATTTCGAGCCCATAAAGATATTTGAAATTGTCGACCATGTCGCGGACGTTCTCTAGACCAATTGTGTCGACTTCGCCCTGACTAACTTCTACCAGCACCGGAGCTTTCTTGGCGGCAGCGGCCAGCGCGATAGCTTTTAGCGTCGGCTCATCGTCAAGATTAAACGCCCCGAACGCCCAATGCTCGGCGCGCGCCTGAGCCATGCGCGCTCGAGCTGTTTGGCAGTTTCGTCTGACTTGTTGCAAGGTTATCGGCATAGCTACTCCTTATAAATCCTGTATTCGTAAAATTTTATTATGTTTCAGGGCATTGCACAGTTTGAGGTTTGTGGCATCTATAGACGAGTTCTCTGGCCGGACGATCGTGTCAGCACGGGTGATATCATCGATCAAACAGGCCTGCTGCCAAACGGGATTCGCGCTAGTGTCGAGCGATATATTAACCTCGCTCCGCACCCATATGTTATTTACCTTGGCTAGCAAGCTGTCGATGTTGTTGCAGCCGCGAATAACGGCTCGGTTGGCATATTGATTAACTCGCAGATATTTATAAAACACAGCCACTCGAGCTTGCGGCTTGATCGGGTCGGTCGCGTCTGAGCAGTTTATCGAACTATCCGCTAAATATTGGTTGGCGATAGCTTGGCGCGCTTGCTCTAGCTGTAAACCGGTAGCTTGTTTGTAAGTCGGCGCTTGATTGGCAAGCACCACACCCAGAGGGATCAAAACCAGCGCCGCCAACAGCACCAACAATTTGACGGTTCTATTACTCACTCTGGGTTTTTTCTTTTTTGCTGCCATGGTTTTTAACGCTTCTTTTCAACCACGTGATGAGCTGCTAATCGGATGTGTTTAGCGTCTAGACCGAAAAGTTCGAGTAGTTCGCTAGGCTCGCCGGATTCACCAAAATGATCTTGCATACCAATGCGCTTTAGCGGCACTGGGTGGTTTTCGGCTAGCAATTCTGCAATTGCCCCGCCCAAACCACCTATAATCTGGCCTTCTTCGACCGTAACGATAGCCCCTGTTTTACGTGCGCTTTTCAGGATAGTCTCAGCATCGAGAGGTTTGATAGTTGGCACATGCACGACTTCGGCCTCAACGCCGTCTTTGTAGAGTAGTTCCGCGGCCAGTAACGCATGGTAAGTCATGGTGCCGGTGGCTATAATCGTGACATCCGCGCCTTCTTCGTAGACGTAAGCCTTACCAATCTCAAACGGCGTTTTGTCTGTCGTAATAACCGGCGTGGCTTCGCGCGCCAAACGCATGTAGTTTGGCCGGATGTCTTTAGCCATGGCTAGCGTAGCCTTTTCGGCTTCCACGCTATCACAAGGAGCGATAACTACCATGTTTGGCAGCACGCGCATCAGTGCTATGTCCTCGAGCATCTGGTGGGTCGCACCGTCCGCGCCCGTGTACAATCCGGCGTGCGAGCCGATGATTTTGACTGGCCTATCGTTCAGACAAATGGTCGTACGTATCTGTTCCCAGTTGCGCCCCGGGCTAAAGGCAGCGTAGCTACTGACGAACGGAATCTTGCCCACAGCCGCCAAGCCAGCACCGACGGTTACAAGGTTTTGCTCAGCCACGCCAACTTCTATAAAACGCTCTGGAAAAGCCCTGGCGAAATCGCCTATCTTAGTCGAATCGGTCAGGTCAGCACAGGCCGCCACGACGTTTTCGTCTATCTGGCCGGCTTTTAGGAGGCCACGCCCAAACCCGCTCCGTATCGGCTCACTAGCAAGCTCTTTATTTGTAATATCTACTAAAAATATGTCGCTCATTTGTTCCGAGCCCTTTGCACTTTATAAGCAACCATATCCACACTGACTATTATAGTAGAAATGGCTACATAAAGAAGAAAATTCAACAAAATATTTAAGTAGCTTAGGTGCATTTTGGTAGGTAGCACCGTTTTGTCTGTTGCGAGACATGTGTAATTTGTCTTGCCATAGATATCAAGAGGCCAGCCACGCGTATTTCCACCGCCGTTTTCGCCATACACAGCATTAGACATGGGTGCAGCACCATTTCCGCAGTCATGCGTGAAATCTTGCTGCCAAAGCAAGCTACCAGAAAAGAGCACGAAGGCTCCCGCACAAACCCAAAGTAAAAAGGTAGTTGGAGGTTTACTCATGTTCGCTCCTGATTTTACCGCCAAGGGTACGTAGTTCGTGCAGGGCTTTAACGGCTTGTTCATGATTCGGTGGCATGCCATGCCAGCGAAAGTCATCTTCCATAAAATCAACGCCCTTACCAGGAATCGTGTAAGCGATAATCACCACTGGTTTTTCGGTAATCGCCTTTGCCATGGCACAGGCGTCGATGACAGCCTCTATGTCATTGCCATCGATTTCTATGGCGTGCCAACCGAAACTTTCCCATTTTTTCTTGAGGTCTTCTAGTGGCATCACCGCGTCGGTCGGGCCATCTATCTGTATGTTGTTGCGGTCGACAATGGCTGTAATGTTATTGAGCTTGTATTTGGCGGCTAGCATCATAGCCTCCCACACGTTGCCCTCGTCTAGTTCGCCGTCGCCGGTCACTACATAAACGTGTCGGTGCAACTGGTTGTTCATGCGCAGCCCGAGCGCCATGCCACACGCTTGGCTCAGCCCCGAACCCAGAGGCCCACTGGTCGTTTCCATGCCCGGCAGGCGCAGACGCTCAGGATGACCTTGCAACCTAGAGCCCAGCTTTCGAAGTGTTAGCAGTTCCTTTTTATCAAAATAGCCGGCGGCGGCCATCGTGGCATATCGAACCGGCACGCAGTGTCCATTGCTTAACAATAAGATATCGCGTTCATCCCACTCCGTATTTTTAGGGTCATGTCTGAGTACGTCAAAATAGAGTGCCGTAAATATATCTGCCAGACCGAGCGGTCCGGCCGAGTGTCCACTGCCAGCGTGTTCGAGCATACGAATGATGTCTTCACGGATATCATTCGCCTTCAACTCCAACTCTTTTATGGTCAATTTTTTGGGCATCTGAACCTATCTCATATGTCTTTGGTTATTTCTTTTAGTTTAGCATAAGAGGCGCTCGGATCTTTGCCGTGCAGATAGCCGCCAGCATTGAGTACGTCGATACCGCCACGAGCTAGTTCGACGGCATTTTGGTCATCCACGCCACCATCCCAGCCTATCTCTAATGTAGGCTTGAGTTTACGGAGTCGTTTGGCTTTTTCCAGCAAACCAAGATTGGCATGTCCACCAAAATGTCCTAAGCTGCCGGAGAAAATAAGCACATGATCCACGAGCGGTAAGGCGGGAGCGATGGACTCTACGGATGTATCTGGCAATAATGCCACGCCAGCTTCGATTCCATGTCTATGCAAGGCCTCCGCAAAACCCACAAAGTCACCCTCAGCCTCGGCGTGGACAATCACCAACTGCGGCCCCAGATCGATAAGCGTTTGCAAATGGTCAAATGGGTTCTTATACATAACGTGTAGATCGGCTCGAACGCCGCCCGGCCACCAGACATTTTCTATATCTATGAGCTTCTGCGGAGCAAAAACACCGTCGGATAGATCTATGTGCAGCCTATGAGCGTAGTCCAGGCTCTGCTCGATCTGAAGCCTGTAGACTTCTGGGTCATCAGTTAGAATTGCCGGACATATAGAAACGCCCACCTTAGCCTCCTAGTTCGTCAAGCTGCTGGATGCGGCGCTTGAAGCGCGGCGCGCCAGCAAACGGAGTGTTTAGCCAGGTCTGCAAAATGGCTAGAGCGTCTTCTGGCTTGGTATAGCGGCTCGAAAGACAGAGCACATTGCTGTCGTCGTCGTTGCGTGCCGCCCGGGCTTCCTCGATATCCCAACAAAGTGCCGCCCGAATACCTTTATAACGATTGGCTGCCATGCACATGCCCTGGCCGCTACCGCATACAAGGATTCCATAAACACCTGGGCCGTCCGCCAGCATAGCGTTTACTACTCGGCCAGCAAATTGTGGATAGTCGTCGTCCGGTTGTAATTGCTCATCACCTTCGTCGACTACTTCGTAGCCCGACCGCTTAAGGTGATCAGCGATTTGCGCTTTCAGGTCAAATCCGTTGTGATCGGCGCCTACGTATATCTTCATGTCTACTCGTGACTGGGAGTCTCGCCTTTATGTAACGCTTTGCCGGTATCGGCCACAACTTCGACGAGGCGGTTGCTGTAACCCCATTCGTTGTCGTACCAGACCATGACTTTTACTAGATTGCCGGCTACCACTTTGGTGAGTAATAGATCGACGATACCAGAGTGGCTATTGCCGATGTAGTCGCTGCTAACAAGTGGTTCTTCGCTGACGCCCAAAATACCCTGATAGAACGGGTCAGCCGCAGCTTTCTTGAAGACATTGTTGATCTCTTCTACTGTGGTACTACGTGTTAGTAGGGCTGTCACGTCACTGATCGAAACCACTGGGGTTGGGACACGGATGCTCAGACCGTCAAACTTGTCTTTCAGCTGAGGCAATGCAAGGGTTACGGCGATGGCCGCACCGGTGGTGGTTGGCACGATATTTTCGGCGGCATTGCGACCTTCACGCAAGTCTTTGGATGGCGCATCTTGCAGCGCCTGGCTAGCCGTGTAACTATGCACGGTCGTTAGCATTGACTTTTCGACGCCAAATTCGGAGTCCAGTATACCCATAACCGCGCCAAGTGAGTTGGTTGTACAGCTGGCGTTACTTATAACCGTGCTAGCCCCTTCCAGTTTGTCATCGTTAGCACCAAGCACTATAGTGTCTACCCCATCACTCTTGGACGGGCCAGATATAACCACTCGTTTTGCGCCAGCATTGATGTGCAGCTCGGCATCTTCTTTTTTTGTAAATCGACCGGTTGACTCTATAACAACATCGACATTCAGGTCTTTCCAGGGCAGCGCGGCCGGATCTTTTTCGGCCAGAACTTTAACTTTTTTGCCAGCCACGAGTATGTTTTCGTCATCAAAAGCAACTTCTTGGTCGTAGGCGCCGTAATTGCTGTCGTGTTTAAGCAGATACGCCAATGTTTTTGTGTCTGTTAGGTCGTTGATTGCCACAATCTCGCAGTCGTCGCGCGCAAAGGCGATTTTAAAAGCATTGCGACCAATCCGGCCAAACCCATTGATTGCCACCCTTGTTTTCATCTGTTTTTCCTATTTAGAATAATTGTGCTTACGCTTGATATTGTAGACCACAGTCGCAACAGATGCAAAATTGACTATTTTATAGAATCATTGTATAATTCCGGCGATTTAAGCGCCTAGCTTAATGCACCCCAAAATCGAGCGAGAGGAAAGAGCATGACGAACACCCTCACCGTTGAGGCTCAGTCTGCAGAAATTGCAGTTGATCATAACGAGCTGACCCGGCTACACGAGCAATTCAAGACGCTGGTCCGCTGGCAGCGAGCACACGCCATGGGAGCCCAGACTTGGCCAACCGCCGTACTGACTGTCGCCGGCAAACCGTGGACTGTGGAAGTCGTCAAGGAAGAGACTGACAAGTGGTCTCTGAGCTTGTTGCTCAGTGGCAACAACAACCAAGACCGTCTCTACGTACTCGCTACCTGCGAGCACACCGGCTGGTCGGATTCCACGCTGGTTCACCGTGAGCCCGTCTGGCGATGCAGCCCGAAGGTCATCATCACCCAAGACGACCAGAATTGGAATACCCCGGAACGACGACAGGACGTCCTCCTGGAGCTGTCTCGCTGAGTGACACATATTCTTTCGGCGGGGTCGCAGAAACGCCTACCGGCCAGGTAGAAATTTCTCCCCCGCCCGCTCGATTAAACGTCAACGATTGTGTAATCGTTCTGATGAGTCGTAAACGACGAAACGTTTTACTTTGTATTGCCACAAGCGTTATATTATGCTATAATTAGCATATGATTTGGTCAAGTAAAGCTCACGACTTGCGAAGTAATTCAGAGCGAATACGCACTGCCCGCATGTTTCAAACTACCGAAAACATGCGACCCGTTTTCGAAGATCGCAATATTCCCTTTGCACCTGTAGACTATTTCGAGATTCCAGCCGGGGCCCACGCAATCGGTAAACTTGTCATACCCTACGTATCGTTGGACGGCCGCGGCAAACTCGTTGACAGTCTGCCTTCTTTTTACGGCGTTACAAAGCGTCCCGACACCCACGGATTTGAGAGTGATAATGTAACTCGCGTCATGCAGCAACGGCATGTCACCGCCGAAGACCTCAGTTTACGACGTGGTATTTTCACTCCTTATGGTCGAGTGTCAGCAGAATTATTTGTGGCACAGTCTATGGCGGAGGTACTTCAGGAAGGGTATGTATCAGACCGGATTATTCACCTAGAGGAACTTACTAAAGAAGCGGGTACCAGTGAACAATTATACGAAAAACAGCGCGCTATCGTTGTTGAAGAACTCGGCGTGGCGATTGACGCGCTACGCGACATTATCTAAATAGTCTGCTCACCCTCGTCTAGTGGGTCACCGAATTCATTTGCATTACCTGGATCCAGCACGTCTTCGGATCCTACCTCTTCTAACTGCGCGGAAACACTGTCGCCGTCTTCACTAAACGGCCATTCGAAGCCTTGGGATATACGATTCTCGAAATAGCGACTCATTATTTTGCTTGGTAGCGCTCAATCGATTCGGCGATGATGGCCTTTGCGGCTTCGGCATCACCCCAGCCGTCAACCTTGGTTGAGCCGGGTTTTTTGAGGTCTTTGTAGTGATTGAAGTGGTGCTCTATCTTGAGCTTCCACTGATCGTGCAGGTCGTCGATCGATTTGATTTGGTCGCCGGTGTTGCGGTCATCCGCTGGCACGACAACTATCTTATGGTCGGCTTCGCCATCGTCGGTAAAGTTCAAAACACCGATCACCTTGCCTTCCAGCCAAACGCCAGTCGGGATCGGGTCGTTAGTGATTACAAGTGTGTCGAGCTCGTCACCGTCTTCGTCTTGGGTCTGCGGGATAAAGCCATAGTTGCACGGCTTAGCGAAGATGCTTGGCTCCACACGGTCGAGCACAAACGTCGCGGTCTCGCGGTGCCATTCGATCTTAAGTGTTGACCATTTAGGGATTTCGATAACGGTATTTACGACGCCATTCTGGTAATCGCCTGGGGTTAGGACTTGGTTAAAATCTGCCATTTCGGTAGAACTCCTTATTATTCTCTGAATATTGTACACTACCATGAGTATGAAGATAATCGGCCACCGCGGCGCTCGGGGTTTAGCGCCCGAAAACACTCTGAAAGCTTTTGAAAAAGCCCTTGAACATCATGTTGATGAGATAGAGCTTGATGTACGGGTCACAAAAGACGGCAAAACTGTAATCATTCACAATCCGTTCTTAAAAGATCCTGCCGGTAATAAGCTGGAAATAAATAAGACTACCTTCGAGGAATTACAAAAACACAAACCGGATTTAGCCAGCCTGGAAGAATCTATCGCATTCGTTAATCGGCGCGTACCAATGCTTATCGAGATCAAGCCCAGAGTACCGACTAAGCAAGCGGTTGCAGTATTGCGTGATTTTTTGGGTAAAGGCTGGCGCCCGGAAGATTTCCTGCTCGCCTCATTCAGCCAAAAGATTTTGCGCGAACTACACCGTGAATTACCCGAGATTCAAAAGGTTGTTATCGAGCGGTGGTCGGGCGTAAAAGCTAGTTACCGGGCGCGGCAAGTCGGCACTAAGCGACTCAACATGCGCTCTTGGTGGCTCTGGAGTGGCTTTTTGAGGTCCATGCAGCGCGGCGGCTATCAGATTGCTCCGTACACCATGAATAACCCTGCCAAAGTCCGTAAATGGCAGAGATATCTCTACGGGGTGATCACTGATTACCCTGACCGCTTCGAATAATCTATACTGTACGTAGAATGAAGGTGTTTTTCGAAAAGCGAGAGGAGCTGGCGCCGGGTATCTGGCAGTACTATTTCCGCCCGGAGCGGCCGATAGATTTCGTGCCGGGTCAGTATGTCGATCTGCATCTAATCGGCGTAAAAGATGACCCACGCGGGACTTCCCGCACCTTCACGATCACTTCTTTGCCATTAGATGCCTCTATGAACTTCGTGGTCAAACATTTTGGGCTGCAAACACCTTACAAAAACGCCCTACAAAACCTCTGCGAGGGCGATTCGGCACATATTAACGATGCTATGGGCGACCTGGTTCTACCCAAGTCGACAGACACACCGCTGGTATTCGTAGCCGGCGGTATCGGCATCGCCTCGTACGCCAGTATGTTCAAATATTTACTGACACGAAAGGAAGAGCGCAGCATTTTCTTTTTCTATGCCATGCGCACTCGAAATGAACAAATTTTTCGTGATCTAACCACGGCCTATCCATTGCAGCTAAAACAGATCATATTTACCCCCAACCGGGTATCTGCGCAGGAAATCAAAGCCACCACACCACCAGACGCGCTCATTTACCTCTCTGGCAGCCAAAAGTTCGTCGAAGGTTTACGGGCAGATCTAGAAGCCCAAGGCACCCCCCGAGAACAGATTGTCTTCGACTATTACGACGGCTACACAGAACTCTAATTCTGGATGGGGTGTTCGTGGCCTTCTAGGTACTCTCGGATTTTGAGAGCGGCTGTAGCGCCTTCACCGACAGCACTGGCAACCTGCATGGTCGCGCCGGAACGGATATCGCCGGCTACGAATACACCCGGCATGCTGGTTTGCAGATTCTCGTCCGATTTGATCAGACCAATTTCATCGAGCTCTAAGGCGTCTTTTACGAAGCCGTTGTTTGGCATAAGGCCGACAAAAATAAATACACCGTCGGTCGGGAATTCCACTTTTTGGCCATCTTTAGTGCCAACAACCTTGGTAACTTTGTTGTCTTCACCGACAATTTCGTCGGTCGACGTTCCGGTATGGATAGTGATCTTACCTTCGTCGACATGCTTCTGGAGTTCGTGTTGTAGCACATCACTTGCCTTAACAGTTGAGCGAACCAACAGATCGATGTGCGATGCGAAACGAGTCAAGAACATAGCTTCTTGGACAGCCGAGTTGCCACCACCAATGACAACCAACTTTTTATCTCGGTAAAAGGCGCCGTCGCAAGTAGCACAGTAGTGGACGCCACGGGCGTAATACTCAGCCTCGCCAGGGATGCCAAGTTTCTTATAATCGCTACCGGTGGCAATTAGAACGGCACGAGCCAGCATGTCGCCGCTAGTGGTTTCGAGGTGCTTCCATTCTCCTTCATCGGATATTTTGAGCACTTCTCCCAGTTCGATAACGGCACCAAACCGTTCCGCCTGTTTGCGTAGGTTTTCGGCCAGCTCCAAACCGGCTATACCGTCGGGAAAGCCTGGGTAATTATCAACCCAGTCGGTCACGGCCGCCAAGCCACCAGGTACACCCCGCTCGAACAGCAAAGTGTCGATGTCTTCTCGGGTAGTATAAATGGCCGCCGCCAATGCCGCCGGGCCAGCACCGACCATAATCACATCGTGTTTAATAATTTCTGTCTCACTCATAAATGTCCCTCTATTCTAATGGATTTTTATCCGACTAAAAAGTTTTTTCTAGTGATGCAGTACAAGGCAGCGACGAGCAACGGAGTGAGCCGTACAGCTAGTACGGTGAACGAGTGGCGGAGTCGATAACGCAGTAACGTACGCTAGAAAAAGATTTTACGCGATGGCTGGCGCCAGTTTTGCAAGATTGTAGCCCACGACAACTTCTCGTGAATCATCGTGCTTGGTAACAACCGTGACTGGCACGGTCATAGCCCCAGAGATAGCCAAAGCTTCGGCCTGTCTTTCGGGGTTTTGGTCAAGATTTACTTCATCATAGTTTAGACCCTTGGCGCCTAGGTACTTTTTGACCATCGGGCAGTAGGCACATGTCGTTGTCGTAAAAATAGTTATGTTTTTGACCATTTTGGTTCCCCTTTTTTTATTGTTTTTATCGTATAACCCTATTGTATATAGTGCTTTAGTTTAATACAAGGCGCTATATATTGTGCTTTATGCTACATTATTTGCCATTTATTCCTATCAGTTCAATGTCAAATACGAGGTCAGCGTTGGCCGGAATACCCGAACCGTAGGGTGGTCGATCGCCGTAAGCCAGAGCCGCGGGGATAAGTAGCCGGCGGGTGCCACCGATCTTCATGCCCGGCACTCCTTGCGTCCAGCCGGCAATCACTCCTGATAGTGGAAAGCTAATGGGATCACCAAAATCGTGTGAAGTCTGAAAAACACTGCCACTAGCGGCCAGAGCGCCGGTGTAGTGGACGGTTACGGTATCTTCTACGGTCGCTTCGGCGCCTGTGCCAACCACACGATCATCACGCTGTAATTCGGCAACAGTATCAATAGGGGTGAAATCTGGCAACATAATTAACCCTTTATCTTTTCTAGCTTAACGTTAAATACCAGGTCGGCATTAGCTGGAATAGCTCCGTTAGCCTGGCTGCCGTAGGCTAGGCTAGCCGGTATGACCAAGCGCCGTAAACCGCCGGCCTTCATGCCGATAAGTCCCTGATCCCAACCGCTGATCACGCTGCCATTGCCTAGCGTAAAGGCAAAGGCAGTGGTGGTAGTGAAGTTTTCATCAAACTTAGTGCCATCGCTAGCAAGCGTACCGTAATACTTAACTATCAGACAGTCGCCAGCTTTAGCTTCGGCACCACTGCCAACCTCGAGATCGGTTGATTGCAAACTGTCGACTTTAGTAGCTACTTTGTAAGCCTCAGGCACTGGCAATGCCGGGTAGGTGGACGAGTCGGTACATGTATTGGCGGCTGTCGGCGAAGGTGTCGAGCCGCCCTGATTAGCTTGCCAAATAACTGCCACCGTTAGTGCGCAAGCACTGCCGAAGAACAATAGAGCGCCGAGCCCTGCAAATATACGATCACGCGTGCGTGCCATCAGACATTTCCCTCAATTACGTCCTACTACTATGCCACAGACGACTGCTTCCACACAAGCACTTGTGGCTCGGAAGGAAAGCCGTGTTTGATAGCCTCGAGAATTGCTACCTTGAGGGACTCGGACAAGAAATTGCTTGAAGCCAAATCGCTAAACGGCAACCACATCGGTTGATAGGTATTTTGACCTAGGGCGGTAATTTTGGCCTCTTCACTATTTGGGTTCAATGCTGGCTCGCCACCCAGATATTCAGCCGTAAAAACATACTGCGTGCCGAATGGATCCCCCGCCTCTTCAGTGTAGACGTGTTTCAGGGCGCCAACTTGCAGACTGGTCTCTTCTGCTAATTCTCGTCGCAAGGCTGCAACCGCACTCTCGTTGTGGTCGATACCGCCACCAAGCAGCGTGTAATACTGTTTACCAAATTTGTTGCGCTTCATAACCAGTAGTTGGTTGTCTTTGATGATGATTGCTCGGACTGCTTGGCGTGACATTGGTTAGTCCTCCTCGATACCGTAAGCTTTAAGTTTCTTTCCTGTCTCTTCGGTGTGTCTTTGCTGCAGGTTGAGCAACTCAGCATATATACCCCCGCTGTGTGCCAACTTATCTGGTGAGCCAATTTCATCCACCTTGCCGTTTCTAAGCGTCACGATGGTGTCTACCGACTGTATAGTACTCAGACGGTGAGCAATAATCAGCGTTGTGCGGCCTTGCATAAGGTGTTCGAGCGCTTCCTGGACTTTGCGCTCGCTCTTGGTGTCCAGGCTACTAGTGGCCTCGTCTAGAATCAGGATCGGCGCGTCCTTGAGCAGCGCCCTAGCAATGGCTATGCGCTGTTTCTGGCCACCGGACAACTTGAGACCACGCTCGCCGATCTCCGTTTCGTAGCCTTTTTCAAACCCAGTTATAAACTCGTGAGCATTAGCCGCTTCGGCGGCAGCTTCGATGGCCTTCTGCTTGGCCTTTGGGTTGCCGTAGGCGATGTTTTCACGAATTGTACCGCTAAAGAGTGCTGGATCTTGGAAGACCACGCCTATGGCCTCGTGTAGGCTGGCCTGGGTGACATCGTTGATATCCTGGCCGTCGATCAATATCGACCCTTTTTGCACCTCATAGAGCCTCAGCAGCAGACTAGTGATGGTTGTTTTGCCTTCACCGCTCTCACCTACCAGAGCCAACTTACTATTTGGCTGCAGCTCGAACGTTAGCTCGTTCAGCACTGGCTTACTGTGGTCGTAACCAAAATCAACCCCATTAAACGTAATTCGCCCTTTTTTGAACACTAGCGGCTGCGCGCCATCATGGTCAACAATATCCGGCCTTTCATCCATAACATCGAAGTAATCCTTGGTGTTGGCGATGGCGCGTTGTGTCTGGTCAACAATGAAACTGATGCTAAATATCGGGATACGTATGAGCATGGCGTACTGGATGAGTAGCACCATCGTACCTAGGGTATATACACCGTGCGCCGTCTCGACAAAGATATAGATATAAATCGCGAAGAAAATAATGTTTAGGATTACTCGGCGCACAACGTCTTGCCTGTGCCAAAGCATACTTTGTGGGCGAGTAATATCTACTACTTTATTGTAGTGCCGGTCAAACACCTCCAGTTCGCCGTGCTGCCTACGATAGCTTTTGACGACTTTGATCTGGCTGATAACCTCCCCAAAACGACCTGTCGCGACATCTAGATGATCATTTATACGGTGTTGATACCCCTGCCAAGCCTTACTAGTGCGTGAGGTTAGCCATATAAAAACCGGATACAGCACACCGAGCATCAACGCCACTTGCCATGAATAATATGCTACGATCGCCAGCGAGAACACCGTGCTAAATATAAACTGCAAAAAGTTATTACTAATCGTCTGTATGTAGCTGCTGATTTGGCTGATGCCGCGATTCATGCGGTTAATAATCTTGCCAGAAAGCTCTGTATCAAAGTATTTTTGAGGTAATTCCAAGAGGTGCTCGAAATAGCGCTGGCTCATGGATTTATTTATCTTGGCAGAAAGAATATCACCCAGGTAACCACCAAAGTTGCTAAACAACGTCTGGCCGACGTCGGTTATGAAAATCAAAATTGCGAATATCGCGACCAACTTGACGTTAGCATGGCCACCGGCCAACAACTTGGATATCTGATCGATGGCGCCTTTGGTAAACAGCGGCACCAACTGGCTCATAGCGGCCAGCAAGATGGTAAATACCGACACGCCGGCATAGTACGGCCACAGTTCTCTAGTAAAGCGGATAATCCGCCAGATACTTTTCATTATGTTTATTGTACTTTACTTTGCCCTTCGCTTCACACAACCTGCAACATTTTGTAGATTCTGGGAAACGACAGCGTGATACTTGGGGGGGTGGAAAAAGGGAGACCAAATGGCCTGCAACCTGTTCCGAAGCGTTGCCGCTCCTTATGAATGTTCTGGGCACTGGCGGCCAGCCCGGGGGAGGTTGGCCGCCAGTGCGTCTTAGGGGTGGGACGGATCGACACAAGCGCAGCATGTAGCGTGCACCTTCAGGGCGGGGGCTCCAGGGGGGGATTGGCCCTCTCCGCCGAGACCGTCGATCCGTCCCACCGTTAGTGAGGAGAGTGAGCGTGCGCGGAGTGCCCCCGCGGCATTAGCGCAACAACGCTCACTCTCCCCAGTTTGGGGAAGTTTATAGGGCAGGACGACCAATTAGAGTAATGAACCCCCGCACTCTATTGATCGGAGTATTGATACCTCAAGCTCAACCGCGCCAGTCGCCATGGCACCTGTAGGCTCACCTGCCCCTTTAGGGAAAGTCATTCATCGTTTATTTCATGAACTTCTAAACCGAAGGCGCTCTAGCTGTGCCCTTGGTTTAGAAGTTCATGCGTATCACACTGTCAAAGTGCACTTTAGGAATCCCATTTGGGATTCACCTACTGCTTGCAGGGAAAGCATACGCTTTCACTAAAGTTACCGTATTGTACAATTTTAGACCTTCAGGGTCAATGGTTCGCGCTACCAGCCCCCACCGCCACCACCACCGCCCCCACCGCCAGAGAAACCTCCGCCCGAACCAGCCCCACTACTGGACGGCGCAGCGAACGAACTGTTCATAGCCGCCATAGAGCTACTAAGACTATTCGTAAGATATATCGCATTAAACGTCGCCCAGTTGCCGGCATACCAGTCGGGCGGTGTCGTATATATGCTCTCGAATTGCCGCGCCCATTGACCTTCCACGCCCAGTACCATGGCGTAAGGCAGCAGTTTTTCAAATAACTCCACTGTTTTAACTGGTTCGCTAGATTTCTCGGCATAAGGGGCGCTAGGGCTCTGCAGCATGGCTATCCGGTCTTTCTCGGCCGTATTCATATACAATTTCAAGCCTTCGATGGCGTCTTTAGCATCGACACCTTTCTGGGTACGGCGTGACATCAGCGAGGCAAAAGTAACAATTATGATGCCGCTAATGATTACCCCAATCGCTAGCGCTATACTAACGACAAACAGATAAAATCCGACGAATGACATTAGTGCTCCAAGCAAGTGGCCACCGTTGCCGGCTCGTCTTGGATTGCGCACGAAATAGCCCGCGCTCGTCAGCGCTTTTGGTACGCTTTTTTGGGCAGATTGCGCTGTTTTGTAGAATTTATTCTTTAAGTCCTGCATGCCGACCGTGTCGCCGCTAGCGAACAATCCATCTAGGATCTCGGATTCATAATCTTTCAGGTCGCTGGCTGTTGGTGCTGGCAAATGAATAAAACTGTACTCCTTGTGCTTACCGATGCCGAGCAGGCCGCTAGATTCGGACTCCTGAATACGCAGGTACTTTCGGATAGCTAGGTCGATAATCGTGGCCGAAATGGCGTTTTGACCTAGTCGATAACTGGCCACTACGTCGACTTCGGCCGCCCTCAAACCGTCCGGTGGGCCATATTCAGGGATGATAGTACCCCGCCCTTTCAGATCTTTGCCGTTTTTGAACCAATAGGCGTAGGCAAGCGCAAAAACTATCAGCGGCAGTGCCGTGAGCTCTAAAATCGGCCGTGCATAGTCCGCTAGCTTATCTTTAAATGTAGGCTTAACGAAGTAGCCGGCTGGAACGTTCGCTTTGAAAGTGAGTGTCTCGCCAGCTTGAAGACTGCGGCTGGTAGTAAACACGATGGCATCGCCCTGTTTAGCAACCGTACAGTCACTGAGCGTGCTGCCGTATTGGCCGACGTAACACGCTTCGCCGCTTAGTTGCTGTGCGAGACTAGCTGGCACATGCAGTCGTGCCGTGACCTGCGTAAATGGTTGCTGCCACTGCGTACCGTTGACGTTCCAGTCCAGTTCGTCGGTGCCGCCCAAAAAGCGCATAACATTCTCTACGCGGTAATCGATTTCGTAATTTTGGTCGCCGGTAACCGTTACGTTTTTGTCACCTATTTTAAGCACCAGGTTGCCGTTACTGCCATAGGTGGTATATGGCTCAGCGTGGCCGTTCATCAACACCTTTTCGACCACGATGTGCTGCGGCATGCCATTATATCGCTCGGGCAAAGCTCGCAAAATACCATGGTTATTATCCCTGAAATTGACACTTATCTGTTCGTGAATGGCCAGCGCGCCTTGCGGGTCATTTTTGGTCAGATAATAATCACCTACGAAGTTTGTAACCGTAAAATCGTTGAAGTCGGCATGGACTATTGGCGACATCGCCAGAGCTATTAGTAGTAGCAACGATAGCGCAAGCAAAAAGCGGCGCATAGTGGCTAAACCCGTTCGGCTCCGAGTTTGCTTTTGGCGGTCTCGGCGACGGCATCGAGCAACTTCGCCACCTCGACGTCGGTGAGTGTTCGGTTATAGCTGAAGGTGGTTAGTCGGAATGTGACGTGCTTGTGCAGCTTGTCGTCTTGGCTCTGGTAAACGGCCACCGGCTCGAGCCGCACGTGAGTATCGTCGATGGCTTTGGCTCCCACTTCTGTATCAACGAAATCGTAGGCTTCTTGGTAGCTTAGCTCGGCAGGTAGTTTGAGCGTGATGTCTTGTTTGACGCTTGGGAAGCGTGATAGCGGATTGTAGCTCGGTCCAGCGGCCAGTAGCGACTGCAAAACGGTCGTATCGACTTCGAACCCAGCGCAATAAGCTGGTAGTTTTAGAGCTCTCGTAACACCCGGCTTAAATTCGCCGATGATGCCCAAAAACTCACCGCCTTTTAGGCTGACGATGGCGGATCTCTGCAGGTCATACGGCTGCACGACGGCATATTGTTCCATGTCTTTGCTAATCGGTTTAAACTCTAGGGCACCTTGCCAGACTAAGCTTTCCAGATACTTGCGAGCCTGATAATAGGCCGCACCGGCCATCCTAAGTTTGTCAGAAGCAGCCACGACCAGAGCCGTGAATTCAAATTCGCGCGGCAAGCCATCGTCGTCGTTGCCATTGTCGAGCCCATGCGTCTTGCCGATCTCAAACAAAGCAAATTGATCGTAGCCAGCCTTAATGTTGGGGTGAACTTTGTCAAGCAAGCTTGGCAGCAGGCTCATGCGGTAATATTGCAGGTCTGGGCTTAGAGCATTGGTCAAACTAAAGGCCTTGCCGGCGTCCTGCCCGGTCTTTTCGAGCAAATTGCCGTGCACAAAGCTATAGGTCAGAACTTCGTTGGCGCCGGCTTTGGCTAGCTTGGCACGGATGTTGGCTTTGGCTTCGAGTAGCCCGTCCCTTGTGGCCGGATTGATACTACGTTTCGGCAGTTCGAGCGGCAAATGGTCAAACCCGTACAGGCGACCAACCTCTTCGACGACGTCTTCGCGCGTCTCGACATCCGTCCGCCAGAACGGCGCGCTAACGGTCAGGTCTTCGCCCTCTACTGCCACTTGGAATTCGACGTTTTCGAGCAGGCTCTTCATGTCATTTGCAGGCAGTTTGAAACCAAGCCGGTCGTTTATAAACCCGGTCGAAACTGGCACTGGTGGGTGTACCCATTGGCGACCATCTATGTGATTATCATCTATCCATTCGCTGGCAACCGTACCGCCGGCAACTGCTTGCAGTTCTTGAACGGCTTTTGCGAGCACTTGAGGATTTTGCAGTGGCGATTGACCCTTGTTAAACCGCGTCACAGCATCAGTAAACAAGCCCTGGGCCATCGACGTGCGACGGATAGAATACATATCGAAGTTGGCGCATTCTAGGATGATGTTTTTGGTATTGTCATCGACTTCCGTTTCAGCGCCGCCCATGACGCCACCGACGCCGATGAGCTGGCTTTCGGTCGCTATCATAATAGCCTCGGGGCGAAGTTCGATCTCTTTGCCGTTTAGAAGTGTCACCTTCTCGCCCTGTTTTGGATAACGTGCTACCAGGGTCGCCGTGTCGCTACCATCAAGTGCTTTTACCTTGTCGTAGTCGTAGGCATGTAGCGGCTGACCAGTCAGCAGCATGATGTAGTTAGTGATGTCGACGACGTTACTGATGGGGCGTACGCCAACGCGCATCAGCAGACTTTGCAACCACATCGGACTCGGCTTTATAGCCACGTCTTTGATAGCTACTGCCATAAAACGCGGTACCAGCTCTGGTAATTCGTTGCGCACCACAAGTGGTAATCCGCTGCCCGCCTCGAGGTTTCCAGCCGTTTTGTACCAATCTGGCGAAGTGAATGGCTTGCCAAAAATACCGGCGATTTCGCGGGCCACACCCAGCTGACCAAAGCAGTCTGGCCGGTGGGTAAACATCTTGTTTTCGATGTCGATAATGGCATCGTTCAGCTCATAAACATCGGCGAATGGCGTGCCCGGCGCTGCGGCTTCTTCGATTTCTAAAATTCCTTCATGGTTGTCGCCCAGCGCCAGTTCTTTGGGGCTGGCCAACATGCCGTTGCTCACGACGCCGCGGAGTTCGCGGGCTTCAAGCACAAACGGGTCCTTGCCCACACTTTCGGGTACAGTCGAGCCTGGTGGTAGCCAGACTACCAGCATGCCTTCACGTACGTTCGGCGCGCCACAAACTACCTGCACATAGCCGTTTTCGTCCCGCTTGACATCCTTCGTAATACCACCGTCGTCAATAGTACAGACATGTAGCCTATCGGCGCCTGGATGATCGACACAACTGACAACCTTAACGACCACTGCGCCTTTGTATTTGACGCCCAGATCTTCAACTTCTTCAACCGCGCCCAATTGTGCCCCAATCTTCTCAACGAGCTGATCGATATCGGCCGAAACTTCAGTAAATTGCTTGATCCAATTCAGGCTAATTTTCATGTCTCCACCTCGTCTAATAATGAGATGACCTGATATCCGTATTTTTCGATGTCTTCTTTCGGCCAAACTTCCCAGTTTTTTGTTTTGCCCACGTATCCAACACTTCGCTGCATCTTGCGCCCCGTATATGCCTTGGTATCAGGATCCCATTCTTTAAATACAAAGACATCGCCGGGCTGAATATCCCAGTCTGCTAAACGGATATCGTATGTCTTCTCTCCTGAAAGAATTTTTTCATACGATTCGGGCCATGTCTTTTTTTCAATAATTTTGCTCATGAAAATTGCCTCAAAAAGTCTAATTTGCCGGACTCGAAGTGGCGAATATCTTCGATGTCGTGTTTCATCATCACTAAACGGTCAAGACCGCAGCCCCAGGCAAAGCCGGTGTAGACCTCTGGGTCGATGCCCGCTTCGCGGAGCACGTTGGGGTGGATCATGCCACAACCGAGCAGTTCTATCCAGCCAGAGTGGCTACAGACATTGCAGCCCTTCTTGTCACAGAACGGACAACTGAGGGCAAACTCGAAGCTTGGCTCGGTAAATGGGAAGTAGAACGGCTGGGTTTTGACATCTAGTTCTTTGCCGTAATATTCCTGCAAGAAAGTCTTGAGGGTAGCAACTAGATTGCCGGCGTGGACGCCTTTGCCGACATAGACACCCTCGAGCTGGTAAAAGGTGTGCTCGTGGCGAGCGTCGAGGTCTTCGTTGCGAAAAACACGGCCAGGGATTAGCACGGCGATAGGCTCGCCTTTTTCAAGATTTGGCTTGTACTGCTGTAGTACGCGGTTCTGCATGGTGCTGGTGTGGGCTGGCGCGATCAGCTGTTTGCCGTTGGCGTCTGTTTGGGTCGTCATAAAGGTGTCGTAATCGTCGCGGGCCGGGTGGCCTTCGGGGAAATTCAGGGCGCTGAACATGTGGTAGTCATCATCGAGTTCGCGCGATTCAACGGCGTTAAAGCCCATGCGGTAGAAGATGTCGAGTACCAGCTCGAGCTCGGTCATCAGCGGATGTTTACTGCCAGTCTCAGACGGCAAAAGCGTTGGCTTGTCGGCATTGACGTCAAACGGCGCCGTTACATCGATAGGCGGCAAGGCCTGGGCTTGTTCTTGGTGTTCGTTTACTAGTTTCTGGAGCTCGCCGCGCAGGTCGTTGAGCTCTTTGCCGAATTGCCCCCGCTCTTCGGCGGGCAAAGTCGGGATTTCGGCATATAGCGCCCGTAGTTCAATGGCCTTTAAAATTTCAGCTTTGTTCTTAAGGCTACTTAAACGCTCTTTTAGCAGCTCGGCCGTCTCGGCAATCTTCTGATTGTGATAATCCATTTATATAAAAGTATACCAAGAGAGGCGCCAGACTGCTACGCTTTGGCATAAGCTTTTGCATTGTAGTAACATATTTCAGTTCTACAAACCGTAGAACGATCTTCGACAGAGTAGGAGAAACCGTGTTTCACCGTTTTTTAGGCATCTATGTGGCGACCGTGCTACTGGTGGTGCTAATCGCGGCAGCCACAGTGGGATACCTCTGGTGCATGCAGCAAGTCGTTATGGCTTCTCGTAGCGAAAAGCGCAGCGACACCGAAACGTGCCTCTTGGCGGCAGTAGCCCCGTTCACCCTTTTGTATTGGATAATTGAACTGAGCTAGGTTAGGTCGTCAAAAGCGGCGGGTGAGTTTGAGCTGCGTTAGCAGTTCCTCACCCGCCGCCTGGCGGATCGAACGTTGAGCGCCTGCTGGCACTCCGTTCCCTGTTTTTTCTACTCTGTCTTTTTCTTTTGCTTAGAGCATGCTGGTCAGGTCAGCGTTGAACGCACTGTCATTCAGCGTACTATTGAGCTGTGTGGCTGAAGCATCAAGTGCTTTATTCGCCTGGCTCAGATCGGCCTTACTTTTGATGGCCTTAGGTGCGGTCGTACTGGCTGTGGTTGTGCCGGTCGTGCTGGTTTTTTGACTTTGGACTACCTTGTAGCCGGCAAAGCCGATAACGCCCACGACAGCGACTAGTAGTAATCCAGCGATCAAATGTGAACCGGTTTGGTTAAGTCGCTTCATTATTGGTTACCTCCGGTGGTTGTACTGTTCTCGGTAGAGTTTGCAGATTGCAACGCAACGATTATGTTTTTGATGGCTACGCGGTAATCGTGCAAAGCTGTTCGGGCGTTAGCCACGGCAGTCTTGACGGTTGCCACAGCACTGGCTGGGTCAGGAGCGGTACAGTCGATTTTCACATTTAAAGCCTTGAGAGCATCGACAGCTTGCTGAGCAGCAGTTTGCTTGGCCTGGGCGGTTGCTACCAAACTGTCGTAGTTTGGTGCGGTTAGCTTGTTGGTCGTGGCAAAACTCTGGACTTTGGTGAAGATGCCGTTAAAGACGTCTAGATGGCGCTGAGCGGCAACTCCAAAGTTACCAGTTCGAGTGTCGATAGCCCCTTGGCGATCTTCGCAGGCCTTTTCTCGTTCGGCGTGGGTGTGCTCGGTGTGTTTGGCCTCGCGTTCTTTGGTAAGCAGACTGGCGCCTTGTTCACGCAAGTCTTTAACGTGATTCTCGACTTCGACAGCTGTTTCGTTGTCTTTGGAGGTACTATCTTTTTTGGATGTGTCAGTACTCGTAGTACTGCCAGTGTTTGTAGTAGTACTGCCCGTGTTAGTAGTAGTCGTGGTGGTTTCAGCCTGACCGTGTTCCGCCCACACAGGAGCGACAGCCAGAACCAGTACACTTAAACAACTTGCTAACACTATTCCAGTTCGTAGTTTCATTTGTTGCATATATTATTCCTATTTAATAGTCCTTCTATGTTACCAAATCGCTTGTGTTTGTAAAGGCATAGGCGCGTCTGTAGAATATAGTGCATGGCAAACTTCACCTTTGACGTGGTTTCGGAATACGATAAGGCCGAGATGAACAACGTCTTTGACCAGACGCAGCGTGAGCTCGAAAACCGTTACGATTTTAAGGGCACGCCGGCCGCCGTTGAATGGCTGAACGGCGATAAAACCGGGCTAAAGATTACCGGTAACGGCGATTGGCAAATTGATGCCATACTCGACATTGTGCGCAAAAAACTGGCCGCTCGTAATCAGAGCCAAAAGGTGCTCGACACTACCAAAGAAGCTACCGAAAGTAACTTAAAAACCACCAAAGAGGTTCCGTTCAAACAAGGGCTCGATCAAGAAAAGGCCAAAAAAGTGACTGGACTGATACGCGATAAATTTCCTAAGGTCAAACCACAGATCCAGGGTGACGCTGTGCGCGTCATGAGTAACAGCAAAGACGATTTGCAGGCTGTCATGCAGCTACTGCGCGCTCAAGACTTCGACTTCCCTCTCAGCTTTACAAACTACCGCTAACTAGGTGGTTTACTAAAATAGTAGGTGTTGGCTAAGCTTTCAAGCCAGAAGTATTCATCGTACTGCTGGGCAGCGGCTTCCAGCTGTCGCCACTCGTCCGGCTCTTCTAATATGGCTCGCACCAGCTGTTCGTGGGGTCTAAACTTGGAGTTTCGCGGATCACGCGTCTCTACAAATTGCTCCAGCATTTCTTCCTTTAAAAGCAGGCGCACGCCATCGCCAACCGCAAACATGCGTGGATGCGCAATTTTGCCCGTTTTTTTCTCCAGTTCCCTGAGCGTGACGCCGTATGGGTACAACAAACTGGCACCGGTTATATTGCGCAGCATGAGTGCAATTTGATCGGGTTCTGTTTCGGAAAACTGAAACACATCTTGTCTCGAGAGGTATTTTTCGACTAGTTTTTCGCGCCGTTGCTGACGCTCGTGCCACGCAATCGTCGCGCCGACGACCGCCACCGTCACCACGCCACCGACGCTTATCGCCACGGCATGTTCACGAATCATACGGCCATGTGCTTCGGCGTTCGACTCTTTTCGCTGCGTCATAGTGTGGCAAACTATACCAACTTTATCTGTTTTTTACAACGACGAGGTATACTATCAAACATGAGCGTGAACGAGCCCGAAACACAAACAAACACCGAAGAATCCACGCCAGAAACCCAGCCAATCGATCTGTTGGCTGAAGCTACTGATGTGCTCAAACTTAACGACCACGGCAACTACACCGTACCGGCCGAAGGCTTGTACCCCCACCAGTGGCTGTGGGACAGCTGTTTTATATCTATAGGCTGGCGGCACCTGGACGTCGAGCGTGCCAAAATGGAAATTTTGAGCCTGCTCCGGGGCCAATGGAGCAATGGCATGATTCCGCACATGATTTTTAGTAATGACGGCCACTACCGTCGTGACCGTAATGTCTGGCGCAGCTGGATCAGCCCCTATTCGCCGGACAATGTCAGTACCAGCGGTATCACCCAGCCGCCGTTAATTGCCGAATCGGTCGTAAAAATTGGCGAAAAGCTCGAGATAAGCGAACGACGCAGCTGGTACAAAATGGTATATCCGGCACTCGTGTCCTACCACGAGTGGCTTTACAGAGAGCGCGACCCGCACACCGAAGGCTTGGTACTACAGATACACCCCTGGGAAACCGGCCTCGATAACACCCCGCCATGGATGGCCGAGCTGCATGACCACCTGCTACCTTGGTGGGTGCGTGGACTTGAGCGCTCGCATCTCGACGGCCTGATCGGCATGTTCCGACGCGACGTACACTACGCGCCACCAGGCCAACGCTTCTCGACTGTCGAAGTCCTGGCTCTGTACGATGCTCAACGCCGCTTGCGTCGCAAAGCCTACGACATCAACCGCATACTCGACCACTCGCTGTTTGCCATCGAGGATTTAACTTTCAACAGCATTTTGGTGCGCGCCAACGAGCATCTGACCCACATAGCCAAAACCTTGCGACAAGAGCTGCCCGAAGAATTGGTTAAATGCATGAGTAAAACACATTTAAAACTCGAGCATCTTTGGGATCCATACGCCCAAAACTACTATTCGCGCGACTTTATAACTCACCGCCTACTCAAAGAACCGTCCATCGCCACCCTGATGCCTCTCTATGCCGGCACCGTTTCGCCTGAGCGTGCCAAAGAGCTGGTTCGCTTGCTCGAAAACGAGCATATCTTTGGCCCGGCCTACCCTATCCCGACGGCACCGCTCAATTCCCCCATGTATAACCCCGATCGTTACTGGCAAGGCCCATCGTGGGTCAATACCAACTGGCTTATTATCGATGGTTTGAAACGCTATGGATTTAGTGACCACGCCGACGCCCTAACCGAAAGCACCCTGGAAATGGTTCGGCGCAGTGGCATGGCCGAGTATTTCGACCCGGCGACAGCCGAGCCGCTCGGCGCCGATAACTTCTCTTGGACGGCTGCCCTAGTTATTGACCTACTCAAGAAATAAGTTCATAATTTGCCTACTGTGTCCCTACGTGAGAAGTGGCCCGAATTTGGCCTACATTACCAAGACGTCAGCAATCTAGCGCCTGCCGATATCCTTAAATTGACCCACGATGGCAACATCCCCAACCCGCACGAACGGCTACACTATGCCAGCTGCGCCTATACTGCCTCCGTGCAAGAAGCCGACTTTCACGCGGCCGCCGACGCCGCTTTGCGTGCTGCCCGCCTGGCTATCCAAGCCGATTTACCAATAGACGTGGCGACCATGTGGTCCGATCGTACTCGCGACGCCCAGGTTGCGTTTTCGCTGACCGGGTTTGCTATTGCCGAGATCGAAGACGAGGCCCAAGAAGCATAGAGCCGGGTGCTACTTTTGGGCTTTAGCGTGTATGTAGCCTAAGCCTTGGGCGACTGGCACGGCCCAGCAAATGAGCGTGAAATATACCGGATACAGCAGCAGCTGGTACGATATTTTGCCAACTGCGAAACAGGCCAATAGCGATGACAACCCCAGCATCAACCAGGTAAAGACGGTTTCACTACTCGGCATCTGGTAAGCCTTGTAAATTGTCAGCGCCCCACCGGCCAAATCGGCCAGTATAACGCCCCAGAGAGCGATAAGCGGTGAATGCGCCGCGAACGCTAGCCCGACGCCGGCCGTGGCCACCGCCAGCGCGACCTTGTCGTTCCATCGCCAGCCGCCAATGCCGTATTTGAATGACAGGCCATAGATGATCAAATTGCCAGTGGCCTCCAAGCCTACGAACAAAAGCGACCAATGTGCCCCTAATTTCAACTGAGACACGAAGGCGACTATGCCCAATATGCTCCAGATGAGCCAGGTCATACGTACCGGTTTGGTAGTGCCTTTCAATATGTCGATCAAATAGAAAGGCGCGCCAACCAGCACGATTAACCCCGAAGCGACCGCGAACCACACTTGCATCAATCGTCCAACGTCGGCCTGTCAAGCAATAACGGCTCGACGCTAGGCGCTACCGAAGTTATTTTGACGATATCTTTGTCTATTTTGCCAAGCTCCTTGTAGGTCGTGTTGAAATGGCCGACTGTCGTGCCAAGACTACTGCCCAGCTTTTGCATGTAGGTATTGTGGGCTATCAGATGTCTGCCGAGCTGCTCGATGTTCTGGCGGATTTTTTCGGTGTCTTTGTGGATTTCTATGCTGCGCAAACCCTGCATAATGGTCTGTAGCATGGCACTCAGCGTACTGGGACCCACAATGGTTACTTTCTTTTCGGAGGCGTACTGTATAAGGTTGCGGCCGCTGACGTTGCCCAGGCCGACTTTGTTAGCCAACAGGTCGTAATAAATCGCCTCGCTCGGGATGAACATCAGCGCTTGGTCCAGCGTGCCCTTGCCTGGCAGGATATATTTGCTGGTTTCGTCTATGCGGCGCTTCAAGTCTTCCTTGAACGCTTTGGCCAGCAGCGGACGCTCAGTTTCCTCAGCTTCTAGCAAACGGCTGTAGTTTTCGAGGCTAAACTTGCTGTCAACCGGCAACACTTTGTCGTCCAATATGATTGCGGCGTCGACTATCATACCCTCGGCCACCTTGTACTGCAGCTGGTAAGCGCCCGGTGGCAAGGTGTTTTTGAGTATTTGCTCCAGGTAAAACTCGCCCAAAACACCGCGCTGTTTGGGGTTTTGCAGCACATTTTGCAAAGTTTTTAGTTCCGAGGCTATATCGCCCACGTTCTTATTGGTGCGCTCAATTTCCGTAAGTTGCTTGGTGATCTCCTGGATAGTCTTGATGCTTTGTGTATGCTGAGCGGCCATCTGTTTGTGGCTATTGCCTAGCTGTTCGCTCAGTTGCGACTGCAAACCATCTTTGAGCTTGGTTATGTCTTGGCTAAGTGTCTTTAGATCTTCTTTGAGCAGCAAGGCGTTGCCAGTATCTTGCACTGGTTTTTGACCGCGCAGCACTAAACCGAGCAAAACGAGCACCAAAACCCCTAGAACTATCACCGCTACAATCATAAGGATATTGTAACACTTTACCGGCAAGTTCCGAGCCAGATTGCCTGCCAGAGTGACGCCCCACATTGACCTCAGTAGGCATAAGCGTCATAGTGGAACACATGGAAAACACCTCACTCGCCGAGCTTATAAACTTAACTGGCAAAACGGTGCTTGTCACCGGAGGCGCTATGGGCATCGGCCGAAGTATCGCCTTTCGTTTGCACGAAGCTGGCGCCAACGTCGTTTTGGCCGATTTGGACGAATCGGCCGCTCACAAAACCGCCGACGAACTCAGCCAACACCGCCCTGACAGTGTTTATGTGGTGCCGTGTGATGTGTCAAAGCGCGAGGACGCCGAACGTGCCGTCAAAACCGCCGCCACGCAATTTGGCTCGCTCGACATTCTAGTCAATAACGCCGGCATATTCCCGTTTGCGGCTCTTGCCGATCTTACCGACGAGCTGTTTGATAAAGTTATCGCCACCAATCTGCGCAGCGTATACTTATTTACTAAACTCGCCAGCGAGCAGATGATAGCCCAGGGCAAAGGCGGCAAGATTATCAACGTCGCCTCGGTCGACGCGTTGCACCCCTCTATGGCCGGCCTGGCTGCCTACGATGCCAGCAAACACGGCGTCTGGGGCTTTACCAAGAACACAGCCCTGGAACTGGCCGCGCACGACATAACTGTAAATGCCATTGCACCCGGCGGCGTAGCCACGCCTGGCGTTGCCAAAATGACTGGCGGTGACCTAGACCAAGTCAAAGCTCAAAGCAGCAACGTACCAATGAAACGCATGGGCGACCCGGACGAAATGGGGCGCGTCGCCCTCTTTTTGGCTTCCGATCTTTCTAGCTACATGACAGGCAGCATAGTCGTGGCCGACGGCGGCATGTTACTAGGTTAGAAACTTAAGCGAAGCGTGAAACTACAAATATAAAAGCGGCACCGAGCACAGTCAGCGCAATCGTGGAATACGACGAGTGTTTGCTGTGAGCTTCGGGCAAGATTTCGCTGGCGCCGATGTACAGCAAAAAGCCGGCAAAAAAGCCTAGGTACAAAACAAGTGCGCCATCTGATACATGGAACAATAGCGTGCTAAGCGCGCCGAGCACCGGAGCGATAGCATCGAGCAGCAAGAACATGAATGCCCGACGAGTGTGGTTTTTGTGCACCAACATCATATTTACGGTGTTTAGACCATCGGTAAAATCGTGGGCGATGACGGCTATGGCTACGGCGATTCCGACCGTACTCCCGGCCTGAAAGCCCAGGCCAATCCCAACACCGTCCAAAAAACTGTGACCCGAAAGCGCCAAGGCACTGGCTATGCCAACGTGCGGGTGCTGGTGTACTTCGTACTCCGCCTCTTGGGTGTGGTGTATGAGGATGCTCTTTTCGATAACATGGAACAGCAAAAACCCACAGACCAGGGCTATCATCCCGCCTGTAGCCGAACGATTTTGCTGACGCAGTAAGCTGAATATCTCAGGTAGTAGCTCAAACGCCACCACACCCAGCAGCACCCCGGCGGTATAGCCGAGGAAGCGGTGCATACGGTCTCGATTCTTTAGCCCAATCAGGCCGCCGAGAAGCGTAGAGATAAATGTTGATGCCGAAAAAAGTATAGGTAACATATATGGTTTTTCTGAGTAGCTGTTTATATTGTGCCTGAACACACGCCCTTTTGGCAAAGACAAACAAAAAGACAGTCGTTTGACGGACTGCCTTTTTGCGTAATTTTCACCATTGCTGGTTCAATTACTAGCCACCTCACAGTGGCTACTTGGAACTATAGGCTCCTGCCAAATAGTTGTCAATACACATTTTATATTTTCTAAATGCTTACGCTTCGCTTCTGTGGATAACTAAACCCAGCTATCTGGTACGTACTTCAGACTTTCCACTTCAGCCGCCCAGTTCTTCATCTCTGTTTCGGTACTTTGCTCGTACAGCTCCCAGCCGTGCGCGTCCAGGTGCATAAACGCCAGACCGGACACAATCTCGGCCACATCCGGGTAGTCGCCGTCCGGATCGATTTCTGTCTTATAATCCTCGAGTAACATCGCCAGCGTCGGCCGACTAGCATAATAATCTCCGCTGTCACCCATATACTTGGCGCCCAACATGTCTAGTTCTTGCGTCGGATCGTCGTAATAGTTTTCGGGTATTTTGAGGCGTGGCGGAAACGGTGCGATTGCCTGTTGCACCTGCAGCGCAAAGTGCATAGCCCGGTAGGCTACGGCTTCAGCGGCTACGTCCTTTATGCCCCCGCAAGCCACGAGCGCCACGTGGTCGGTAATATCGCGCAGGTTCACATATGGCGATTCGTTCTTCGCAGCTACAAACGATCCATACTTTTCGAGTACGTCGTTCAAGGCTTGCGGTAACTCCTCGCAGAAATATTCGGCCAGTTTTTCGAGCTCTTGGTACGGTGTAAAATCGCCGTCGGGCAATGATTCCATGAGCATATCATATACTCATATCCGGTAATTACAATCATAAAAGGCCCGGTAGTGTCGGGCCCTTTCACGGAAGATCAACTTCCACTGATATTTTACCGCTTGTGCTTGGTAGGCGCAAGCTGCTTGCTGGTTTCTAGTGGCCTACATATCAAGCCTTTATTTTGCTCATGGTTTTGTGAACTATTTAACAGCGCGGCCACGAATATCGGCCTAAACTAGCTGCACTAAGAGGAGGGACTAACATGCCAAAAGTACGAACGATTGATTGGACCAAAGTAGCCGAAACCGAACGCCAAGCTTTAGACAAAGCCGCCTCGGAGCAAAACGACCTCGTCGGGTTGTCGTAGACATCGCTACCCGCCAGAAAGCTACCAAGCAGCTCGCAGTTGCTTGGTAGCTTTTTTAGATTTCTGCTTACTTTTTCTTTGCCGCGACGGTAGCCATGTTGTAGTGCGGTTTTGGTAGGCTGGTTGTCTGAGTCAATATAGTCCCCAGGCCAAACCAGAGTGCCAACATAGACGTAATCACGCCTAAGAACGGTACGAGATACAAAAGCAACAGAACGACACCGCCTAGTAACATCGTCCAAATCGCGTTACTAGAATTATGACGTAGCAAGAGCCGACCCAGCAGATAAGCGGCAAATGGGCCGCTAAGCAGTACGATCACTAACCACGCCAGACCGGCAAAGAATGCCAGCGGTATGCCAACAACGGTAAATAGCAGCGCCACCAACAACACTGGGACAATTATGCTAGCTACGAAACCGACGAAAAATGTCTTTAGCAGATTCCCACGTGCTGATTCGGCAGCCGCGTGAAACGCTCTCGGCACGATAAGCACCAGCGTCAGCGCTATTAACAGGAAGCTAACAAACATGTAAAGCGCCATCACCAAGCTCAGGCCAAATACGGCGCCAGCCCTGGCCGGCTTAGCTTTGGGTGTACTGTGGCTAATCGTTCCACCCACGACGGCACCCTGGCTGCGGGTCAGACTATTTTCGCTGGTGTAGTGCACATTGCCAGCTACGCGCGCGCCGGCGCCAAGCGTCAATGTGCCCACTTGGGCGTTGATGTCACGTCCCACCGTGTTATTAACAGCTACGGAACCTGTGGCAAAAGCCACGTCGCGGCCGACAGTGCCATTTAGCGTGGCGGTTTGTGCCGCCGTGCTCAAGTCGCCGGCAATCTTGCCCCGTGAGTCCAGTGTCAGGGTTTGGCCACCCACCGAAGCGTTGCCAGTCACCTGCCCGCTAATTATCACGTCTTGCCCGGCCAGACGTACATCACCATTTACGGTGCCGCTGACCGATAAGCTTTGCCCGGCACAAATCAAATCACCATTTACGGTGCCAGAAACCGTTATGTTTTGACCAGCACAAAAAACATCGCCGTTGACGGTTCCGGCGATATCGAGCGTGCGACCAGACACAAACAGCGTGCGGTTAAGTGTTTCGCTTTGCGCCACCGTTACATTCGTACCGGTGCGAAAGCTCTGGGCGTGTACTAGTGCCGCGCTAGCCAGAAACGGCAGCGCCAGCAGCAGCCCCATTAATAGATATTTGAGTCGCTTCATACATGCCTCCTCTAGCTTGTTTATGTTTTTATCGTACTTATTTTACCCCGGGCGTGCAACGACATGCGTCACAATCAAAAAAAAGCACAGCCGGGTTAAGGGCTGTGCTTGTACAAAGCGGAAGTCTCGAAAGTTTTAGTTTGTCTCTGTTTACGGTCTAGACCCAGGGCAAAATGTGCCGCTAACTAGGGTAATTAGACGCTCGCATAAGATACGCGAGAAGACGAATAGTAACTATTTTGTAACAATTTGTGTTAAAAAGAGAATTCGTTTGTAGCTCCATACTATCACACTTTTTTCATTTTGTCAATAGCTATTTGTTATACGGTGGGGGCACTAAGCTAAACATACGGCATCCCAAACCACAAAGAGACACGCATTAAAGTCATCAAAACCTCAAACAAACAATATGTTTCGCTGATGGCAAGCGTATAATATTGCTACTATGCTGGTGTATTTTGATGAGTCATACAATGACCGCTATATGCTTTATGGGGCTTTGTTTAACCCACATTCTAAGCAGTTGCATGCAAAGCTAACGGAGATCAAGGACAAACACAAATACTACAAACACGATGGGACTTATAAAGAGCTAAAGTACACTACTACTACGACCCCAAAAAGCCTTGCGGTTGCAAAAGATGCAACCAACGCGTTTGTACAAAGTACTAGCTGGTTCAGAGCAATTGTTATCGATTTACAAGGATTTAACTACGATGGCTTTGGTAAGTTTAATGAACCCTTGGCTATAAAACAGGCTCGAGCATATAAGAAATTTGCAGAGCTACTAATAAAAGGTAATACGAAATATATACAAAATGGCGTTCTCCTATGTGATGGCCTCACGCATTGCAAGGGAGATTTGTTCATAGAGAAGATGAAAGAGTTGTTCTGCCCATCCCCCTTTAAAGATATACGAGAAGTTGACTCTCATTTGCATGAGGTACAGTTAATGCAAATAAATGACATTCTGTTGGGCTCGATTCTTAATGAGCTAGCAGCATCCACTCACAAACAAAAATCTGAGCTCAAGAATCATATAAAGAAAGTGCTTAAGATACCGTCATTAGATATAAAATACTGGGATTCAATGAAGCGTGGTAAGGCCGATGAGCTGCATCCAAAGTATCAAGTTTGGATATTTAAACCGGGTATCGCACATAAAAAATAGCCCGGGAGATGTAGCGCTAAGCGATTGTCAACCTAGATTGAAATCTGACGCTACTTCCTGAGCTACCCAGTATAGTACTCTTTAAAACACGGCATGTCAACACTTTATCCACAGATTGTCAAACACAATCATACGTTGCATGATACTGCTTAAATATCGAAAAGCGGTAGTGGAATCAGCTTCGGCAGCTCATCTTCTTGGGTTTGCTCTTCCATGTTCTGATCAGTCTGAATTAGCGGTAAATCCTGAACTGCTTCTAGATCTGGAGACACCGTGCTTTGCAGCATGTTGATTGCGGCCAGACCCATGTAATAGCCAAGATTAACCGGTACCGCATTGCCTATTTGCTTGTATTGAGCCGATGTTGAACCAGAAAAATTCCATTCATCTGGGAAAGTTTGTAATCGGGCATATTCGCGAACGTTTAAGGGGCGGGTTTCCTCTGGGTGGCAACGCTCGGTCTGTTTTTGTGCAGGGTTACAGGTAAGTGTAAGGCTCGGCTCGTCCCATGACAGCCGTCTGGCCATACCCGTTTTTCCACCGGTGTGAAAGTAGCTTGCTTGCATATATGTACGTTGTAGCTCGTCTGGCAAGTCGCGCCAGTAGCCACCCTCGGGGATTCTCTGCATTACTTTATGTTTGGTCTCGGAATATTGCTGGCCTTCACTTTGTGGTTTATCGCCAATCGCCTCACGTAGAGATATAGTGTAATCCCGTTCTTTTGGAAACAATATTGGCGTATCTAGATCGCTACGCACACCGATTATCACTAATCGCTCTCTCTTTTGCGGAACATCAAGATACTGTGAACGCATGACTTTATACGCCACGCGGTAGCCTAACTGTTGCAGTGTACTTAACATTATTTCCAGCGTACGGCCACCCTCATGTGTCAAAAGACCACGAACGTTTTCACCGATTGCGATCTTGGCATTAGTTTCCTTAACAGCACGTGCAAATTCATGAAAAAGTGTACCCCGTGTATCGGCAAAACCACGACGTTTGCCTGCATAGCTAAATGCCTGGCATGGAAAGCCACCTTCCACCACATCCACTTTGTCTTTCCACGGAGTAAAATCGACCCGGTGCACATCATCGCTATTCACATTCCACTCCGGGCGGTTTGCACGTAACGTCGCCACTGCGTGCTTGTCAAACTCGTTTAGTAAGATATGTTTCAGCCCGGCATTTTCAAGACCGAGCGCAGTACCCCCCGCACCAGCAAATAGATCTATAGAGGTAAATTTGGTCTGTTTCTTGCTTTTCAGTATACGAAAGTTGTTAGTGGTGCTGGAGCCACCTGAAACCTTCTCGTGCAGGCGTTTAATCTCATCTAGACTGAATACTCTGTAGTTGTGCTCTGACCTTGCTGACTTTATTAGCCCTTTCTTTTCCCACCTACGGATAGTGTCCGCGGACACATTTAGCTTTTCTGCTGCCTCCGAAATAGAAAGTAAACTGCTCATGCTTAACAGTATTACAGTAACCTTTGCATAATGCAAGGGTTATTTTTTGATGTATGCTTTTTCAAAAAGTTGATCAAACTCAGTACTACTAGTAAGTTTCTCGTCACGCACGCCTAAGATCTCTTCTAATACCTTTGGGAGTGCGTTATATAGCTGGTCAAGAGCATCTTTGTGCCCCGTTGCCAAAGAGTAGAACGATCTGCCATCTATGCGAAGAAGGTTTTCGCGGGTCTGTCGTCTTACTTTGCGCTCGGATGGAGTAAATGGCAGGCAGTATGGTTTTGGGTTCTTCGGAACTACGTCGACAACATACGCAGTATAGCCAGTTTTGCCATAGTCAATCCAGCTAGCCAGCTTGTCATAGACGGCGAGCTGGGCGCCAGAATTCATAGTATTATACTTGTTCTTTACTTCAGCTATGACTTTCTTTCTAGCACTCATCACATCGTAGCTTCCACCGTCACCAGCGTCTTCCCAACCTGGCACAGCACCCAAAATGTGTTGATGAAAATCACCTACTGCATTTTGGAATGATTTCTGAATCTGCCTAGACTTTTCTTGTACCATCCACTCCGAAAGAGTGATGTTCTGCCGCGCGGAATCTATCAAGGCCGAGAAAGGATCGATAACATTTACGTATGGGTTCTTTTCCACTTTTGCTTCGCCTTTAAGCGCAGCATCAACTAGCTCTTTTGTGAATTCATACAGTTTTTCATCAGTAATAAAAGGTAGAAGCGCCATGAGGAAAGAATAGCACTTTTACATACTCCTACGCTAGATTAGCTTCGGAAGCACAGGTCTGTTTTGTAACGTTGGAGGTTAGGCTCGGGGGAAGGCTTGGAGAAGGCTGACGCGGTTGCCTTCGGTGTCGCGGAACGACACGTACAGGCCAATGCCGGGGATCTCTACCGGCTCGCCCAACAGTTCGCCACCAGCGGCTTTGACATCCGCCATGGCTTTAGTAACATCATCTACGCTAATAACAACCGATGGCTCTGGAGACTGTGGCGCATCGCTGAGTGGGTACAGGCCGCCGTTGATATGGCCGGGGGTTTTTACCATGCGGTTTTCGTCGGTTTCAGCGGTGCCAGCCGTGATGTAGCCGCCCATTTGCTCGCCCAAGTTTGCCATATCCCAGCCAAACGCAGTTTGATAAAAATTTGCCACCCGCGCGGCGTCTTTATACGGCATCTCGAAGTGTACTACTGGATTTTTGCTCATAACATAACCCTCCCTCTTAGTACTTATATTTTAGCACTTCTTCATGCCACTTCACTACTTAAGAGGCTACGGATAGGGGGGTGTTTTGGAGTGAAATAGTGATTGACGGATGGCGAAGCTAAGCATAAGCTTATAACAACAATAAGGAGAGGATCTGGTATGAAAACTTCTGTACGAAACAACGAGCGCGGCTTTGGGGTCGTGCCAATATTAGTCATCTTGGCAGTACTGGCCGTAGTAGGCGGCGCTGGCTGGTATGTTATGAACAAAAACAAATCGACGACTACTAGTAGCACCAACAAAGCGGTAACGAACGCTGTAAAAGATGAGTGCAACAAACTATACAATGACAAAGATCTCTGTAAGTTTGCCTCTAACTTCACTCTAGAGGGCGTTTCATACAAAGCGGTCTTTAGCACCAGCCAGGGTACGGCCGGCAGTAGTAGTACCACGACGCTTTTGGCCGACGGTAAGGGCGGTACCCACATGATTACAGCGAGCGCCGGTGCCCAAACAGAGTTCATCGTTTTAGGCGGTGCTTCTTATATGAAGAACGCCGACAGCGGTGTCTGGCTGAAATTTGGTTCTAGCAGCCAAGCAGCTACCAAGCCAACCAACCCGACCAGCGACATCAAGTTTGAAACCAAACTGACAGCCGGCGAGACTCAACCTGCAACCACTTACAAAAAAATCGGCAAAGAAGCTTGCGGCAGCCTAACCTGCTTCAAATACACCGTGGTCGAATCGGCGCAGGCTGGCACCAGCAGCATCTGGTTCGATACCAAAGACTATCGATTGCAACGCATGAGCAGCACTGACACCAACGGCACAACTTCGGACGCGACATTTACCTACCAAGCCGTGAACATCACCACCCCATCACCTGTTCAAGACTTCTCCTCCGCTAGCGGCTTGCCCGCCGGCCAGTAGCCCACTCTTAATTAAACTAGTGGCACAAAGGCAAAGCCGGGGTGGGTCTGGATATCTAGATGACCCGCCTCGTCTTTGCTGATAACCAGAATGTCGCTGCGCACTGGGATAACCATCTGGCCGCCGGGGGCGAGCTGTTCAACCAAGGCAGTCGGTAACTCACTGGCTGCGGCACTCACCAGTATGCGGTCGTAGGGCGCCGCGGCCGGATAGCCAAGCGTCTTGCCGGCCTCATGAAAGGTTACATTGCGCACCCCTGCCCACTGGCAATTATCGCGTCCAAACTCGACCAACTCCGGCACGATTTCGACAGCTACAACATCACCCTTTGAGCCTGTCAGGTGTGCGAGTAATGCGGTTGTCCAGCCAGAGCCCGAGCCAACATCCAAAATATGCTGACCAGGATCGACCTCTAACCATTCCAGCATGCGCTCGACCGTCGACGGCTGGCTATTGGTCTGGCCAAACCCTATCGGCAGCGGCACATCCCATGTGGCCTGGCCAACTACGATATCTGGCAAGAACTCTCGCCGGGGTGTCGCCCGAAATGCTTCCGTGATCGCATTGCCCATAGGCTTTACCTCACTTACTTATAAGATGCGTTAGGACAATCCGGCCGCGTTGCTGCGTTTGGGTGGTAATGGGTTGCTCGTACGTTTCGCCGGGAAGTATAAAGGCCTCTGGGGCACTATCTAAGTGCGGCACGGCCTTGGTTTTTGGGTCATCACCGTGCAGGAGGTACACTTCGCCGCCAGAATTGTTCGGACAACATATGGCAAAGATGATCGTGTGCACGTCGCCAGAATAATCGGCAAACCGCGCAAAGTGGCCGGGGCCAATTATGCCCAACACGGCATTGGTGTTCGATTCGTCTCCGTCAGATATAAACCCATACTCTATACTCATACTTCGAGTATAGTCCTGTTAGAATGGCTTGAAAATCGGTTACGTTTTGCCCGGCACTTAAGCCGCGAAGAGTATGTACGTTTCGTCACGTTCGACGATTCTGATTGCACCGCTGTCTGCTAGTGCTAAAAGACCGAGGGCTGCCGAGGTACGTGGCTGCTCACCTGTTTCGTCGGCCAGCGTTTGCATGTCGCTTAATATGGTGGCCAGCCGTTCACCGTACGTAACCGGTAAAACAGCACGAGCAAACGACTCCCAATCTCTACTCGGGTCTCGGGCTACCAGCACCAATTCCTTACCTGTTGTCATGCAGAGAGGGTACCATCTTTTACACTCCTTAGCTACTAAATATGCGTGTTTTTATAAATGCTAGGTCTTTTAGGCTTCGCGGTGACGGCGTTCTTGCAACGATGCTACAACCGACGAACCGATAAAACCTATACCAACAACACCGGCAAACACGTCGGGAACGTTCCAAAAAATACTCAGGAGCAATACGCAGGCTAGTACGAATATGGTGTAGTGAGCACCGTGGTCGAGGTATATGTAGTTTTTGAGCGTGTCGCGGCGCACCATAAAGACAGTAATCGAACGCACCCACAGCGCGCCAACACCTAGACCGGCGGCAATCAGCACCACTTTGCTAGTAATGGCAAAGGCACCAAGCACGCCATCGAACGAGAAGCTAGCATCGAGCACTTCCAGATATATAAACGTCCAAAATGCCGCCATGCCGGTGCGTGGTTTGCTTTGATTTTGGACAGCTTCTTGAGTCGAACCAAACAGGTTGCTAATCATTTCGATAAAGATGTGCGTCAATATGCCTAACATCCCGGCCACAAGCACCGTTCTAGAATTGTGATTCCCGGGCAACGCCGCTATCAGACCGACTACTGCCGCGCTAACGACTGTTGGCACCCATATTTTAGAGATTCGCTGCAGCGGCCGCTCAATGTAGTGCAACCAGATCGCTTCGCGCTGTTTATCCATAAAAAATTCAAGCGATAACATTAGCAAAAATGCCCCGCCGAAGGCCGCGATGCTGGGGTGCGCCAGCTCAAGATGGTGAGCATATTCGTGCGGATGATGCAACGCCAGATCGACCACATTTGCCCACGACAGATGCGCCGTAATGGCAACCAGCAAAATCGGAAATATGATACGCATGCCAAACACGGCAATAATCATGCCAAAGGTCAAAAAGACCATCTGCCAACCGCGCGAAAGTTTGCTGAGAGTTTTGGCGTTGACGATGGCATTATCGAAACTAAAGGCCACTTCGACTGCAATCAGGATAAGAGTGATCAGCGCCGCACCAGTACCCAGGCCAAACAAAACGGCCAGCAATGTACCTATGGTCAGTAGACCGGAAACGCCAAAAATACGAAATGGTGAGTGGGAATGGAGTAGTTTTAGTTTTGCCACGTACTGCTAGTATACGTGGCTGGCTGGATCGAATCTAGGCTTTGGCGCGTTTTCGTTTGTTGGGGTCGAGTTCTTTTTTGCGGAGGCGCAAGTTCTTAGGAGTGACTTCGAGCAATTCGTCGTTTTCGATAAAGTCGAGGCATTGTTCGAGGCTAAAGATGACCGGTGGCACCAGCTGTACGACACCGTCGGACGAGCTTGAGCGCATGTTGGTCAGGTGCTTGGCCTTGCAAACGTTGATTTCCATATCTTCACTACGGGTGTTGAGGCCGATAATCTGTCCGGCATAAACCTTTTCGGCTGGACCGACAAAGGTCGTACCGCGAGCTTCGGCGTTTTGCAGGGCATAGGGCGTCGTAACACCTTGTTCAAAACTAATCAGCACGCCGCTGCGGAGCTGCTGCAGTGCGGCACCTTGCGGCTGAAAACCAGTCACCAGGCTATTCATAACTATCGTGCCTTTGGTGTTGGTCAGTAGTACGTTACGCATACCGAGCAAGGCGCGAGTGGGCATTTCATAAATCAGTTTGGTAACTCCCTTGGGACTGGCAAACTGCTCTTTAAGCGTGGCTCGGCGCTGGCCAAGCTCCATCTGCACGGTTCCAACGTGTTCGGCTGGAACTTCGATGATAACTTCTTCGACCGGCTCAACTACTGCTCCGTTTTCTTCGTGCGTCACCACCTGTGGGCGGCCGACTTCAAATTCGTAGCCTTCGCGGCGCATGGTTTCGATAAGCACGCCGAGGTGCAGTTCGCCGCGGCCAGCCACCGTAAAGCCGATGCCGTCGTCGGCTACCTGCAGCCCCACGTTTATTTCGAGTTCTTTTTGCAAGCGTTCGCTGATTTGGCGTGAGGTGTTAAACTCGCCTTCTTGGCCTTTGAACGGGCTGGTGTTTGGCCCTAGGTAAATGCGTAGTGTCGGCGCTTCGACTTCGATAACCGGCAAGGCTTCGGGCTGCTCGGCGTCGGCTATGGTTTCACCGATTTTGGCATTGGCAATGCCCGTCAGCTGTACGATGTCGCCGGCCACACCACCTGGTACTTCAAATTTGGTGACACCCTGACTCATAAACACCAGTTCGACTTTGGCTTTTTGCAGACTGCCGTCCTTTTTGCAGAGCACGACTTGGTCGCCCGGGTTTACTTTGCCGCGGGTTATACGGCCGATGGCGTATTTGCCCTTGTAGGTGTCCCACGCCAGTGCCGTTACGAGCATTTGGAAGGGCTTGTCGAGCTCAATGCTAGGGGCTGGGATCTTTTCTATAACGGCGTCAAAGATAGGGTTCAGGTCGGCATCAGACGTCGGGTCGGTTGGCACGGTCGTCCAAGATTTGCCCTCGCGACCAATGGCGTAATACACCGGATAATGCAGCTGGTCTTCGTGTACGGCTAGTTCCAAAAACAGATCGGCCAATTCGTCTTCGACTTCTTTGATACGACTGCCTGGCTTATCGATTTTGTTGATGATAACGATCGGTTTTAGCTCGGCCTCTAGCGCTTTTTCGAGCACGAATTTGGTCTGGGGCATGGGGCCTTCTTGCGCGTCGACAATCAGCAAGCAGCCATCGGCCATGTTTAGCGTACGTTCTACCTCGCCCGAAAAGTCGGCGTGTCCGGGCGTATCGATGATGTTTATGCGGTAATCGCCGTGCTGTACGGCGGTGATTTTGGCGGTGATGGTAATACCACGCTCTTTTTCTTGGTCACCACTGTCCATGATAAGATCCTGACCCATTTCGGCCTGGTTGTCGCGAAAAGTGTGCGACTGTTTGAGCAAGCCATCAACCAGCGTAGTTTTGCCGTGGTCAACGTGAGCAATAATGGCAATGTTACGGATTTTGGTGGGGTCTTGTAGGTTACTCATGACATAAAAAAGACGCTTCTTAGCAGCGCCAAGCTTTCTTATCTGTAATTATACCATAAGCTCCTCTGTTAGAGCAACTGTCGTACAATAGATGTATGGAAGATTATCGACCGTTAGCCGAACAGATGCGCCCAGAAACCCTGGACGACGTGCTAGGGCAAGAGCATTTGGTGGCCACCGGCAAGATTATCCACGAGATTATTGCCAGCAAGCAGCCGACCAGCCTAATACTCTGGGGACCACCTGGATCTGGCAAAACCACACTGGCGCGGATAATCGCCCGCGAGACTGGCGCCGAGTTCGTGGAGCTATCTGCTGTAACATCTGGCAAAGCCGATGTCGTAAAGGTCATCGAGCGAGCCGAGCAAAACCGACGGCTTGGCATGACGACTATTTTGTTCGTCGATGAGATTCACCGTTTTAACAAAGCCCAGCAAGATGCCTTTTTGCCCCATGTCGAAGCCGGCACCATCGTGCTGTTTGGCGCCACCACCGAAAACCCCAGCTTTGAGGTCATTAATCCGCTACTTTCCCGCTCCCGCGTGCTGGTACTCGAGCCGCTTGACAAAGCTTCTATTACCACCGTTGTCAAGCGAGCCGCCAAAACCTTAAAACTTAGCGCCAAAAGGTTGCCCGCCAAAAGCATCGACCTGCTGGCCGAGCTAAGCGGCGGTGATGCCCGGGTAGCGCTTGGCAATTTAGAGCTTGCCAAACAATTATCTGCTGGCAAAACCATTACGCCAACAATAGTAGAAACGGCCGCTCAGACCAAACTGCCCGGCTACGACAAAAAAGGCGAAAGCCACTACAACATCATTAGCGCGTTCATAAAAAGCATGCGCGGCAGTGACGCCAACGCTACGTTGTACTACTTGGCTCGTATGCTGCAAGCTGGCGAAGACCCAAAGTTTGTGGCTAGACGGATGGTTATATTCGCGTCGGAAGACATTGGTCTGGTCGCCCCGGCCGCGCTAAATTTGGCCGTTTCGACTTTTCAAGCCGTGGAACGCATCGGCATGCCGGAGTGTCAGTACAATCTGTTTCACTGCGCCGCCGTGCTAGCCAAAGCCAAAAAATCGCGCGAGGTGGCCGACGCCATGAGTGGTGCCCTAGCGGCCGCGCGCGAGCACCCCGATCTGCCAGTGCCGTTGCAGCTACGTAATGCCCCCACCAAACTCATGAAAGATCTCGGCTATAACAAAGATTACAAATGGCAAGCCGGCTTCAAGCACGCCGCCGGCTTTCTACCCGACGAACTGAAAGACCTCAATCTGTTTTAATTGCCATACTAATAATTTTAAGCATATACTGATTGGTAATGGACACCATGCCTTTGGTACTCAATAAACTGAGTAAACGTTATCCTGGCGCCGACACTTTGGCGCTCGATGACGTTTCGCTGAGCGTAAACACTGGTGAGGTCTACGGCTTTTTGGGCGCCAACGGCGCCGGCAAATCCACCACCATCCGGTTGCTGTTGAATTTTTTGCAGCCGACTAGCGGCTCGGCAACCATAATGGGGCTCGACATCGTCAAGAGCTCGGTAGATGTTAAGCGACATGTCGGCTACCTTTCGGGAGACGTGGCGCTGTATCCGAAAGTGACCGGACAGGAACTGCTTGATTACTTGCTGGCGTTGCAAGGCGGAGCCGATAAAAAATACCTGGGTGAGCTTACAAAACGGTTTGAAGCCGAACTAGATAAGCCGATAGGGGCTCTGAGCAAAGGCAACCGCCAAAAGATCGGCGTTATCCAGGCGCTGATGCATCAACCAGATGTGCTGATACTCGATGAGCCAACCAGTGGGCTTGATCCACTCATGCAAGAAGTCTTTTACGAAGCCCTCCGCGAAGCCAAAAATAAGGGTGTGGCAGTACTAATGAGTAGTCATAATTTAGATGAGGCACAGCGAGTTTGTGACCGCGTGGGGATCATCAAGCACGGCAAGCTAATTCGTGAACAAGCAATTGGTGGCGACGCCAGCCTAAGCGCCCCGATGTTCAGAGTTAGTTTTCGAACTCATGATGCTTTAGTGGCAGCCAAGCGCGAGCCAGCGCTGCGCCTGCAAAAACAAGTTGATAGCAATACGCTAACTATGCAGCCAAAAGGCACCATTGCCGAGGCTTTAGCTGCCTTGTCGAAATACGACATAGTAAGCTTATTTAGCGAACAGACGACACTAGAAGACGAGTTTATCGAGTTCTACGGAGGCAAATCGTTATGATGCAAACCATCCGCTGGGAGCTTCGGCAACGTCGTTGGACCATTTTATGGTGGGTGATCGGTAGTATCGTAATGACCGTTGTTATCTTGGCGCTGTACCCTTCCATCCGCGATCAGGCAAACCAACTAAATAAGGTTATCAATACGCTGCCTCAGGGCTTGCGTGAGCTTAAAACCGGCGGTGCCAACACCGTGGATGTAGCGGATCCGATATCGTTTCTAAACTCTCAGTTGTTCTATGCGACGCTGCCGATATTATGGATCATTTTAGCCATAACTCGTGGCGGTAGTGTGCTGGGTCGCGACGAACAGAGTCACACCTTGGAGCTACTACTAGCCCGACCGATCAGCCGTAGTCGGCTGCTGCTGGCCAAAGGGATAAGTCTGGGTTTGGAATTTATCATTGTGAGTGGTGTTACATTACTGGTGATTTTGGTCATGGCTCCCGTGTTCGACATACACGTATCGTCTGAGAGACTTTGGCTGACGAGCGCCTACACCGCCGCCTTTTCGCTTAGCTTCGGATTGATTGCCTTTACCCTCCAGGCCGCTAGCAGGTTAACACGCCGCAGTGCGGCAACAGTGGCAGTATTTGTAGGGTTTGGCGGCTATCTGATTGCCAGCCTCAGCGGCCTCACTAATTGGTTAAAAGTCCCTGCAAAATTCGCTCCCTACCACTACTTTGCACCAGACAAGATCTTGCATGGTCAATCCGTTAGCGGTCTGAATTTATATTTGGCGGGTGTGTTGATCTTTACAATTGTGCTGTCATACATCGGCTTTCGACGCCGCGATATAGAGTAATTACTTTTTGGCGATTTGTTCCCACGGCAGATCCGGCTTGCCGAAGTGACCGTAAGCCGCAGTTTGCAGGTAGATTGGCCGTTTCAGGTTTAGCTGTTCGATGATGTTTTTGACTGATGGAACTAGTAGTTTTCGGGCGTATGCCAAAATCTTCTCATCTGATTTTTTGCCCGTACCAAAGGTGTCGATAGTAAAGTTTACCGGCTCTTTGGCACCGATGTAGTAAGCCAGCGCTACCTCCACTTTGTCGGCCAAGCCGGCGGCCACGATGTTTTTGGCAATGTAGCGAGCAGCATAGGCGCCGCTGCGGTCAACCTTGCTCGGATCTTTGCCACTAAAGGCACCACCACCGACGCGGGCGTAGCCGCCGTAACCATCAACCACAATCTTGCGACCGGTCAGGCCGGAATCGCTGCTCGGACCGGGCGTGTGCCATACGCCCGTACCGTTTACCACGATGTCTTTTTCGCTAATAGCGTAGCCGTAGCGCTCCAGCACCGGCACGATAATGGTTTCGTAGATATCTTTGCGCACGCGCTCCAGGCTGATCTTTTCGTCGTGCGGCACCGCTACTGTTGCGTGTTCTACGGATACCGGTTTATCATTTTCGTACTTTACGACAACTTGCGATTTGCCGTCCGGTCGCAAATGCGGCAAGCTACCGCTTTCGCGCGCCTCGTCAATCGCTTTGGTGAGCGCATGCGCCAGCGTTATAGGGAGCGGCAATAGTTCGGGCGTTTCGTTCGATGCGTAACCAAACATAAGCCCTTGGTCGCCGGCACCAAAATCATCAACACCTACCGATATTTCTGGTGACTGCTGGTGCAGATAGTTTTCGATGGGCGATTTATGGCTAAAACCCCACTTGGGTTCGGTGTAGCCAAGCCGTTTTATCTGCTCGCGGACAATAGTTTCAACATCGACCTTGGCGGTCGTGTTAATCTCGCCGGCCAGCACAATCCGGTCGTGAGCTACAAGTGTTTCAACGGCCGTGCGACCATTTGGGTCTTGGGTCAGCACTGCATCAACAACGGCATCGCTGATGGCGTCAGCCACCTTATCCGGGTGCCCGGCGCAAACAGATTCGCTCGCGAAGTGAGTTATGGTTTTTGACATTATAAAAATATCCTTTCTGCGTTTATCTTTGCAGGAAAGGATATCGAAAAGATCAACATCTTCCCCGCAGTAACGCGGGCTAGATGGAGCACCTTACTTCGCTTAAAGCAGGTTGCCGACGGGTCATCGAGCTAGATCTCTCGCCGTACTCTGTATATTTAAAATTGTTAAAGCTTCTCTATTGTATCACGCGATTGAGAACGAAATATAAATGGCAGTGAAGCCACCCAGATACAACTGAGCGTAATGTAGTACCGCTGCGCCCAGTACCCCGGACCATTTACGAGTATGAACCACAGCGAAAGCCCGGCAAATACTACTCCACCTACACCGATAACGTAAATCCACGGCAGCCAGTTAGGATGATTGCGCCGAGCGTACACCCACTCTGCGATAAGCGTGCCGATGAGTGCCACCGACCCGATAAAATCAATTATTCCGTGCAAAATGAGCATCGGATCGTGCCAAACGGATCCGCAAGTCTGCAACGACGGGATACAACTTATCGGTAGCGCCGCGTCAAGCGCGCCAGATATACCGTAGACTGCCAGCAGTATTAGTCCGGCCTTCCGCCATCCCTTTGCATTAAACTCTCTGGCCAACAACCAACATGCCGCCACTAGAAACACACCGCTTATAATATCTGTCGATATGAATAGCCAGTTGTAGGGTTGATGATAAGCCCCGAGCTCGCTAGCAAGGCCTGTTTTTTCGGCGGACGGATTTAATATAAAGCCAAGCGGCCAACTGCAGTACAGTACTGCGGCCGTTATTACGAGCACCGCGGCTATTTTGAACGCCCACTTTTCTTTTCTGGTAAACATCGCTCTTTCAAGTATATCGCCGCTACCACCCCTAGCCAAACCGTCTCTGTTACGCTATAATCACGCCGTGTATTGGGGATTGGCCAAGCGGTAAGGCACTGGGTTCTGGTCCCAGGATCGGGGGTTCGAATCCCTCATCCCCAGCCAAATAAAATAAGTCATGCTGAAAAGTATGGCTTATTTTATTCACCTCGCCGATTTGGGGGATTCGAACGCGAGCGCCTGTGGCGCTCAGCCGCCCGAAGCCCGACGACCATGGGAGTCGGGTTGCGAAGCAAGGTCGAATCCCTCATCCCCAGCCAGGAAACATGCATTTGAAACAAAACCCCATCCCTCATCCCCAGCCAAGATTCTATATCCGTAGAGATTAATAGGCAAAGTGGTAAGTTAGAACTTTTTGCTATTTAGTGCTATCTTTATGCCATGAATAACAGCTTGAAGAATTTTCTGAAGTATGACCGTATTTTCCTGGCTCTTACGGTAATCTTCCTTATTTTATTAGCAGTGTTTTTGTATTACTTAGGAAATACTCATCAGCCGGGTTGCACTTATTATTATCAACATACAACAGAGCTTCTGTTTCCGTTCGTAATAGCTGTGCCTACACTACTAGCTATATATACTTTGGCAAAAGTTAGATTAACTCGTGTGGCTAAGCCTACGAACGGCCAACTTTTCGGAGTGGTTCCCGGTGCTGCTGGAATTCTCGTTGCGGGAGCTGTAGTGTATGTCGTATTGGGCGTCGGTTTATTTTTTGGCAACAGGTGCTAACTAAATCTTGAATTTATTTTGGTTCTCACATTGTCGGTGACACTAAGACAAGGTATGTAATGATAGGCCGAATCCCCCACCCCAGCCAAGATAAGTAAATAAACGCACCTCGCTTCAAGCACCGACCACCATACGTATACCACCTCCGCTAAGCATAAGTTGTTTTAGATTATTATTGACTGGTTTGCAAATTAGTATTATCGTAAATACATATTAATTATCGCGTTGGGGGAGAGATATGAAACTACGAAAGCTATTTTTAGCCGTCGCATTGACGACGTTATCCGCATCAGTTATAGGTGTCGGGCAGACTTCGGCACTAACTAATAACGGTGGTGCTTTGTACTGTTTTTTCTCTTCTCAAGAAACATTCGTCACGGACAACTGTGACCTAAAAATAGACAAACAAGTCGCAGTTAATAGCGGTACCAGCACTGAGGCGCCGACCGCTAGCCAAGCGGTCACTGCCAGTGTTGGTGATACGTTGACCTGGACGGTCACTGTCAGCAATAACAGCCCCGAAGGCTACTTCCCGGCTGGCGAAGTCGCCGTAACCGAGGCCGTACCTAGTAACGTGCATTTCGTAAGTGCCACACCGTCAACCGGTACTTACAACGACGGTACCTGGACATTCGGCGCCACAGGTAACCTGCCGGCCACGCTCGTTGTTGTCACCACCACCGCCACCACCGGCACTATAGAAAACACTGCTAGTTTGACTGAATATAACCCATGCCCAGAGGTGTTTCCAGTGTGTATTGACCCACCCTACAGTGATACCGACAGCACTAACAACACCGCTAACGCCTTCGTAAACATCCCTGCACCAGTCGTGGCAAAGCCAGTTGTTAAGGCACCAAATACGGGCTTTGGCATTGGATCAAGTGATGTTTGGGCCGGCGTCACCATCGGCACACTTGTCGGCGCCACTGCTTTAGCGGCTAGCTACAAGCTGCGACGGCTCACACGCTAAACGAAGTTTGGAGCAAAACATGGAGACTGCTACTTGGGGGTACGGACAACGTTCACTCACCTATCTGAGCCTGGTTGTACCGATAGTCTACAGCTCGGTGATCGAACGGCTTCGGGTCTGGCTCGAGTTGCACCGCCGGGTTATGACCGCGGTCACTGACGGGCTCCTGGTTCTTGCCCTGTTAAGTTTCTCGGCCGGAGCGTACAGCAGCATCGATAGATGGCGCGCTAACAATCAGCTGCAGACAAATGCGCACCAGGCAGTTAGTGCCGCTAACCACCGCGCCGCCACAAACCACAATCAACCGCAGGCTCTGGTGACTGGCAGTGCGCCGAGCACAACTCCTGTGCCCGCCCTAGCCGTCGCTGCCTATAACGTTGCACCCAAGATGCCTCGATACCTGACCATCCAAAAACTGGGCGTACACGCCCGCGTATTGCAGGTTGGTCTTACCCCAGACGGAGCCGTCGGAACACCTAGCAGTTCATTTGACGCAGCCTGGTTTAGTGGATCGGCATTGCCCGGGCAACCAGGAGCTGCCTTGATTGACGGGCATCGTTTGAGCTGGCAGGCACCTGGTATATTTTACCGATTGGCCGATTTGCAGCCGGGTGACAACTTACAGGTCGAGATGGGCGATGGTCGCCTCATTAACTTCCATGTCGTTACGACCCGTACCTATCCAGCAAACAATACCGATATGTCACAATTGCTCACGCCTATCAATCCTAGCCAGCCAGGCCTCAACCTCATTAGCTGCTACGGACGTATCGTGCCAGGCACGAGCGAGTTCGATACGCGCATCGCCGTATTTGCCAGCCAATAAAGTTTTTTTGGTATGATTAGTGTATGCCTACGAAAGAAATCGCCACTGGTGTCGTGCATGAAGTGCCGGCGGATTTGCGTAAAGCCTTGCTGTCCGACGACTCGGCGCTAGAAAGATGGGAAGACCTCACCCCACTAGCACGCAATGAGTGGATTTGCTGGACTATCACTACTAAGAAGCCAGAGACAAGAAAAAATCATGTCGAGCGAACAATCACGGAGCTACTAGAAGGAGTCCGGCGCCCTTGTTGTTGGGTCGGCTGTGTGCATCGGAATAAATAACTCTACTGCAAGTAGGTAACTCTATTATTGTCTGCGTATCGCAGTCGATAACACTTGCGGTTCAGCCGAACGCTGTCTATTGATATCTATTACTGACTTTGTGGAGTATGATTCAGGCAACTATATGCGTGAATTTTCAACAGCACCCGGTAACCACGGTTTTCCTATTCGAACCGGCTCATTCGAGCCGACTACTGAAGAAATAGCGACCTACGGTACCACTCTACTCGAAAACCCTCGGCTACTCCCGAAACCCGACGACGTACCCGATGATTACATTGCCTACAACCCCTCACCGATATGGACTGTCCGGGATAACAACGGCGTTTCCCGCGACATAATGTACGTGCGGGTCGAGCCGAATCGTTCTAACTCGCAAGTTTCACATCTGGGGAAGTCAGTCGTTCGGCCATACATCGTAGACCTAGGCAACCCCGCAAAGCAACTTATACCGTACGACCGCGCTCAAGAATATGTGGGTGAAGATGCCTCGCTGACACGTATAAACCGACGGTTGCCGCTCAGCGGTATCTTAGAGAAAGTTTGGCTCCTTAGCTATGTTGATCCGAAGCCGAAGTTTGATAAACCGAACGAGGTGGCAGAAATTCGAACCCGATTCTGGGCTGGTACTGACTTGGCAAAGCTAGAACATGTCGCGGACGGTCCAGAGTGGATGAAAGATATTCGCCCAACTAAGGCCGATGGACCTTTAGGAACTGAGCTTGGGGTCTACGGTCGGCCGCAGACAGAGCCAGATAGCGGCAACATAACCTATGCAACCCTGCCTAACATCGAAGCACTCGCCCCCGAAACCATTGCAGACATGCCTTATATAGACAAAGATCTGCTGCCGGTCGGCAGTGGAGTGTGGGGTGGTGTTAACGATGTTTGGAGGATAGCTCCAGGAAAGTTTATATTGGCAGGTCATCGGGCTTGGCGCACCGGGGTCGATGGCCATGGCCGCCATTATGAATCGGTTCTATATGGGCATAACACCTTCGCCAAGCGTATTGTTGAGTTAGGTATAATTGCCACCGCGGATATGTTTTCTGGCGGTATCGTCAAGGACGATACGAGCGTCAATTTAAGCGACGTCGTATTTACGGGCGGTGGCTATAATGGGCGCCCTGATTTTATGACGTTTGGTGTTAGCGATGGAAATATCGGCGTTGGAGCCGTACGCTACATTCGAAGACCCCTATCAGCTTAGCTAGCAATGGCAAGCCGAACGTAGCGGTCTGGTGTGCTCGGTTCGACATCATTATGCTCACGTTTGTGCTATCCTTTACTTAATAAGTTAAGGGGGTGTATGGAAAACGACGTAGAGCCAACAGAGGAAAAGCAAGTAGTTAAGCCCGTGCAAAAGACACGTGGCAAAGCAATTGTATTTGGTGTACTAATCCTACTTTTGTTAGTAGCAGCTGCCGGCGGAGCTTGGTGGCTACGCGATAGATCTGCTAAAACAACTGACAAGCAGCAGACCGCTACCATTTCATCATTACAGCAAACAACGGCGAGTCTAAAGACTCAGTTAGCGGCCGAAAAGGCCAAAAATGCAAAAACATCACCTACGGCAAGTACACTGGCCTGTACGCCTAAAGCACCTGGGGCAACCACGATTAGCAACATAGAGGCTTCCATAACCTCTGGCAATACTGCCGCGCTGGAAGGCTACATGGCTCCGAGTGTTAACGTGATCATTGCTGCATCGGAAGGGCTTGGTGCTAAGACACCAACACAGGCCGTTTCGGCCATTACGAATTTCATTTCGAATGTCCCTTCATCGTGGGATTACGACTTTGCACTGCCCGCTTCGGTTCTCAGCTCATACGGCAAGGGTAGCTACAGTCAGTATTTCCCCAGTAATGCCGTCGTCGGAAAAGCTACCAACAAGAAAGTCATTGCGTTTTCGTTTGATTGTAACGCCAAAATTAGCACCGTATTCGTAGCGGCCGACGAGAGCCTGCTCAAATAACCCTGTCCTGCTGACGCTTGAGAATTTGGCTGCAGTATACCGGTATATGGCGCGCTAGGCGCAGATATCACTTGCCAAAAGCATAAGTGTTAATTACTATACGGTAATGATAAACAACACAACACCCACAGCAAAACCTAAAGGCTCAATAAGCGGCTTCGTACTGGCTGTCTTGTCGTTAATACTATCGGCAATCGGTTCGGGGCTCGTACACGCCCATTTCAACGGTACCAAACCGGCAACAACTACGGTCGAAAAGGCCGGCGGCGCTGTTGCGAATGGCACCGTCCATGTCGTAAGCACGCTTGTCGCCATGCCGTTTCTAGTAGTAGGCTTCGCACTTGCGGTCTTCGCGGTGATATTGGTTGTGGTTCGCTTAAGAAAAAAATTAAAAGCCGGCGGTTTGCTTTTTAGCGTTGTCAGTTTGCTACTGAGCATTTGGAGTTTTGGCCTGGTCATTGGCGCTTTTAGCCTCATAAAAGCCCACTAAATCGCGATCTGAAATAGTTAGTGCCCTAGCGTGGCTGTGCCGCATACGGTACTATATTGGGCTATACAAAGAAGCCCAGCTGTTAGCCGTGTGAGCCTCAAACGCATCTTCTGTGGTGTCCCCACCTCTGGCGAGCCCTAGACGGACAATTTTCAGTATCATGGATTCGTAGCTGAGATTCAGGTTTAACACGCAAGCCTTGGGGAACGAGCCGTAACCGCTGATAAGACTAGGTATAAGGTTGGCCTCCAGAAAGTGCGGCACGCCGTACTTATCCAAGCGAATATCGACACGCCCGTAGTCACGGGCGCCTAGCGCATAAAAAACATTGACCGCGAGCTCACATACTTTAGATTTAGTAGCCTCATCTGCGACGGCTATAGCCTGTTCGGCATTTAGCGTCTTAACTGACTTGCTCAAGATACGTGCCCCTCTTTCGTCGGGTGGAGCAATCAATTCTAGTGGCATGACTGAAAACTCCGTAGAATCTTCGTCTTTTAGTATGGCCACGCTGAATTCTCGTCCCGGCAAATATTCTTCTACTAGCGAGTCTGATCGCAAATCGGCCGCAATTGAGCGAATTTTTGATTGAAATTGTTCGAAAGTATGGACCACAGAGTCACTGTCGATACCAAGCCCACCGCCACGGCTTGTTGGCTTAATAAACAGCGGAAAGGCTAAGGAAAGGTCATCTGGGGCCAGCGATTGACTTTGCTTGATAACACAAAACGCGGAAGTTTTGAGACCGGCGTTTAGCACACATCGCTTGGCTAAGGATTTATCACGCCCGAGTTCATGCGCCGCCTGGTTTGATCCGGTATAGGTAATACCTTTTTCGTCAAGATACTCAGTTACCCATATTTTGGTAGGCGCGATGTTGGCCGAAACAGAGTTTGTTAAGATATATTCCATACCCAAAAAGACCAGATCTGGCTTGCGGGCTACGAGCGCTTCCAGATCTGATAAATTGTTGACAATCGTGACTCCGACTTTCGTGTAGTGTTTTGCGAGCACTGCGAATATCGCATCGCAGGACGGTTGGCTCAAAGAGCTGAGCCCACTGGTAGTAGAGCGCACAATCTCAATGTGAGTATTATTTTTTACCATGGACACGGCCAATCAGCGGGCCTGGAAAACCCAAGCCCGACGTATTATTTGCTGATCGAGAAATTTATCTAGACACTGGTCTAGTAGGACTTGCGGAAGCCGCCACCGGAACCACCGGCTGGGCGCCGATCTTCTTGTGGGCGAGCTTCGTTGACCATGATTGAGCGTCCACTGACGTCTTTGCCGTTCAAAGCAGCCATTGCAGCCTTAGCTTCGTTGTCGTCTGACATTTCTACAAAGCCAAAACCTTTGGATTGGCCGCTATCGCGGTCTTTGATCACTGCCGTGGAAGTTACTGTTCCGTGTTCAGCGAAAAGTGCTTCTAGTTCTTGTTCGGTGACGCTATATGCGAGACCACCTACGTAAAGTTTCATTGCCATTTCTATTGTCCTTCTTTTAGCTAATATCACACGCGTTTATTGTCATCTGACCGAGAATGATAGTTAGTCTTTGGAAGAACTATTGTAAAACGGAGAGGCTATAGTAACCACTTGCTTGCCTGTAATTATAGCATGAACACGGTTAAATTGCACGCACCGAGGCAATATGAGGGGTTTAACGTAATCGTCGGCTTAGCCTAGTAGGTCGCATTGACTAGCTGTTTGAGGTCTCTGGAGCGGCGTCTTTTTGCTCATTTGAGCGCTGCATGATGGCATTGACCATTTGGTCTAGCTGGTCGTCCGACAAGTTTGCTTTCACAGCATAACCTTCTATGCCCTGGCTGCGCAGACCGGCGGGCGCATCGGCCTCGTTCAAATTGGATATGATAAGCACTTTTATGTCTTTGCCCCATTCGCTGGCTCGCATGGTCTTGAGTATTTGATCGCCGGCAACGCCCGGGACCATCAGATCTAGAAGCACCAAGCTGGGTCGCTCTTTTTCGATCATCGCTAGAGCTTCGTTACCCTCATGAGCCACAAAGGTTATGTAGCCTATCGCCTCCATCCGAATTTTGTAAATATCGGCGATACTAACATTATCTTCGACGATGAGTATTTTAGCCCACGATCCAAATTCTTCGTTAGGTTCCATATTGTCGATTTTAGTACACTAACCGTGGTTTTGCTAATTTACGGTTAGAACCACCGTGTTGCCGCTATGATCTAGCGCCCAGAATGACCATCGTCCGGCAGTGCTGAAAGTTTTGATACGTGTCGTGTTCTCTCTATCCAAAGTAACGCTGCTCAAACCGGTGGTTGTCGGTGAGATAGCTGAAAAAACAGTCTGAACTTCGTCGCCGTACGGTGCGCTATAAACAAACTTTATGGAGTCACCGGCATTCAGACTAATGCTGTTCAAATCGTATTTACCGGCTGTAGTGACGTGTACGGTTATAGTTTTAGCGGCTGGTTTTGCGACCGGGTTTGTAGTGCGCGTGGCGGATGTTTGCGGAGCCAGTAGCGGGTTTGCTTCAAACTCTCCAATTGAGTTCGTACTGTTCAGGAAGTCCCTGAGAATCGTGCTATTTGTCGGTGATGTTATCGCCGTCGGTGGCGCAACGACTTCAAAATCAACGTAAGGCAATGAGCTGTAGCCATCTATGATAGCTACTAATCTATACTTTCCAGCCTGATTGAACAAACTGTGCCACGGCGCCAGACTGAGAGTGACCTTTGAGTTCGAAGGGATGCCGACCTGTCGTTGCTCATCCTGACAGTCCTCGGCATTGGCCGTACCGTGCAGACGTACCCATGTGCCATTAGTTTGGCGATATACAGCCAGAGGTTCGCCAGGACATTGGTTGGTGATGTATATTTTTGAGTTGTAGTTATTAGTAACCGAAAAACTAACCGGATCGCCTAGAAGATATTGAGAGTAAGTTGTGCCTAGTACAATTCCACCGACCGGTATGGCGCGAGTCTTTATGTGGTCGGCCACAAAATATAAACCGCTAAACAGTAGCACTGCCAGCGTTATGTAGAACGCGCTCAGCGCGATCCGCATTCGACGAGGATCCAAAACACGGTTTAGCTCGCCGTCTTGACTCATGTGGTCTTGGCCCTCCATAACCTATACAGTGATCCCAGTAGAACGGCGCAAGCCAGTACTATCCAAAGTAAACGAAATATCCCGTGTGCCAGATCGGTGCCCAAGTACAAGGCGTGTACGAATACGAACATAATTATTACGTATGATAGCAGGTGAATCCATTTCCAGATGTAGGGTTTCTTTTCCACCCACAGTAGCGAACTAACAACTACTAGGCCGACAGCGTAAAATGCCAGCACGCCGAGCGCCACATAGAGCGAACCAAGATGAACACCAAACAGCGTCACCGGCTTGTAGTTAGACAACCAGGGCACCAGTAATTGCAGGATGCCGAACGGGACAAAGGTGTCGAACAGCAAGCCAACCATATGAATTAGCACTGAAATTCCAAACGTGATGCCTAGCGCCCTGTGCGAAGCCCATGCCGTTAGCGGTGCCAGAAAGCGAAACGTATCACCGGTAATCTGACCGATGCCCGATAGCATAAGTAATATTAGCGAGGCAGCGGCTACCAAGCCAGAGGCGCGGACTATGAACCAGGGCCAGGAACTTTTGGCGCGGTCAGTAAACTTTTGGGCGACTGACGGGCCCTGAGCGTCCTGGACAACAACGTTGGCAAACTGTGAGCTCTGTGCCATAACAGCTCCACCGCTCCAACCGAGCACACCAACGAGGGACAACGACACCGCGGCCCATAAGAATAACTTACGCATTTGCTAACACCTTCTTTCGGCGTTTAACCGGCGCCGGCCGCAAAGCACTGCCAAATTCTAACTCAATACGTTTCATGTTATCCCTTCCTTGTAAATAAGCTGTCTGTACATCATGGTCTTTTAAAAACTGAGGGGCTTCATTGGAGCCGAGAATAATAGCGCACGATGCCAACACGTCCGCACGCACGGCCGAGTAGCCAAAAACCGTTGCCATACTAAGATCGCTGTCGCTTGGGCGCAATGTTCTGGGATCGATGATATGATGCCAGTTTTTACCCTTGTAGTTGCCGCGCCTAATGGTCGTGCCGGATGTCGCCGCGGCAAAACGCCGACCATCCGTTTGTAGAACTCGCTTGCTAGTAGATCCATTGAAAGCGCTGGTTATGGCGACCGTCCATGGTTTGCCTGTGTTATCGAGTCCCTGGCCTATCACGTCTCCGCCAAATGATAGCCAGTAGCCCTGCAGCCATGACGGGACGACGGTATTTGCTAGCAGGTCTGCTAGGTAACCCTTACCACAGCCCCCGAGATCAAGCGCCGTGCCATACGGTATCGAGGCCCAAGTATCGCCAATTTCAAGACGCTCAACCGGCACCACTGATCGCTTTGAATAGTCTTCCTGGATGTCGTCTTTATAGGCTTCAACGAAAGAATTTTTGTAACCCGCCCGATGTAACGCTGGCAAGATAAGTGGGTTATACAGACCGTTCGATTCATCGCCAAGCTGACGAGCTGCTATCAATATATCCCTGAACTCGGGGCTTATTGGCAGCCTGCTGCCAGCCGCACGATTGAAGGCTGAAAGTTCACTGTTAGGCACAAACCGGCTAAAGCGCTGTTCGAAACTGTATATGGCATACCAGAGGTCTTGGAGCACTTTGTCCATGACTGCTTCGTCAGCATCACCCACCAGCAATAACGTTACATCACTGCCAAGCGCCAGTTTGGTCTGATAACTCTGCGTAATCATTCTATACACACGTCCTTACGCCACTAGGGCTAGTCGTACACACTGGCGCGGGAGGAGGAGCGGGTGTAGGTGCCGGTGCTGGTGTGGGCATAGGTGCCGGTGCCGCCGTATAAGTTGTGCTGGGTGTTGTGGACCCGCTTGATTGTGGAGTAGTTGCCTGGGGTGTGGAACTGGCTTGTGATTGATTGAGCGCCAGCACGGAAGCCTCTACCGGAGCAGTGTTGGCGACTGAGGCAAAACTATTTACGAGTTGATCGAGATTCTGCTGTCGTTTGTTGGCAGCCCCGGCAGACGCCGAGCCATTGTTTGTAGCGTGCAAAGATGCCGAACTTGGAATGGTTTTAAGTAAATCGGTGACCATTATAGTAAAGCTTGCCACGCCCATACCTACGGCGCCCATGACATACATGCTGAATGGCCAGCTCTTGACCTTGCCCGTTTGTCGATTAGCGCCCTGGCTGAAGGCCTCTGTTACGACACTACCTAGCGGTGCACCTTTGCTATGGATAGTTTTACGCAAGCCATTCATAAATGGTGGTGGACCGCAGATAAAGAAAGACTTATCGGTATATACATTGTCGGTCAGCGTATCGATAGCCTCGGGCGTAATTCTGCCCGTATAGACAACAGCATCGCCCAATTTATCGGTAGGGCCATCACCTATAAAGTAGGCGACCTTGAAGCGTGGGTTTTCCGCTTGAAGCTGCTGCAGTTCCTCGAAGAATGGTATGTCATCTTGGCTCTGACAACTGTATAGCAGCTTGATGTTATTCTGGAGTTTTTCGCTGGCGGCGAATCGCACCATACTCATAAACGGCGTTATACCTATACCACCAGCCAGAAATAATGTTTCCAAATCACGTGGGTTGGTCATAACAAAGCCACCGTATGGGCCGGCCACCTTAACCTTATCTCCCTGTTTCAAGTTGGCTAAACCGCGGGTAAAGTGACCGCGCGCCCTCATACTGAATTGCAGAATACCGGGCTGGGTAGGCGAAGTAACTATAGAAAAGCACCGCATGGGCGTTGGACGACCGCCCTTATAGAAACCGATAGCCGCATACTGGCCTGAATGGTAACCAAAAGCCGGTTCACCATCATTAATCCTTAACGTAAGAAGGATTGTCGACGGAGTAATCTGTTCGAGGTTTTCTACGGTAAATTTGTGCATGGTCTCACCACGAATGGTGTCCAGATAGTATAACATTAGCGCGTCAAAGAGGATGACACAACAGATTGATTTATGGGTTGACGAGCATTCTAAGCACAGCGCAGCATTTGAATATTAAAAATGTCATTTATTAGTTAGCCTGTATTTGCTCAAAACCTATAACATAGTTTTTGCCGTAGGCCTTGGCACAGTTTGGGCAGGTTGTGTAGCCAAAGAATGTTCTGACTGGTTGAGCACCGGTCGATTTGACATAGTCAATTAGCTGCCTGTACCAACCCCTCATCTCTTTAAATGGCCCTTCAAAAACCTTAGCCATGTAAGTGCCACTAAATAGCGCCATTTGGCTATCGGGAACTTCTGTGTCAACAGCTATATAGTGTTCTGCTTTCCAAGGCGATATTTCATTCGAGAGCATAAGATACTCATCGCCGCCCGCTTCGGCCTCGGCTATCTTAGCCAGGGCTGTTGTCATAGCCGAATTCATATTGAGTGGCACGTGCAAGAAACTGCGCGTCGTAAACCTCATGAACAGTTTATTGTTAAACTTGAATGTTTCACCATCCCACTTGTCCGGCTCAAATGGTGGGCAGCAGCCCGTGGTCGATTTGGACATATCTCTTTTCGGTACGTGATTGGTTGCATACATATGACCTCCTTAGCCCTGTGGGCTGTGTAGCATTTCTATCGGCATGCTACGTTCGCTCCTCATGAACAGCGTTAGCTCATCGCAACGACCGAAGAAGTCATCTTCATTTTTAAATACCACGTCGCTCGGAAGCAGACTTAGGAAGTTGCGAGTGCTTTGATTAAAATCCCATACTTCAGCAATGTACTGGACGGTCTCGACGTCAGTTGGGAAAGGCCGCGCGAGTTTTGCTAGCAATAGTATGTTGTCTATTCGTGGCAACGGATTGTATGTAATGAGTTGCATAATCTCCTCCTCTCACAGCACAATCAGACGGGCTCGCCAACGTCGGCTTAGTTTCCACTTTCCATAGAATTGTTAATCACTTAAATCGCTAATTCTGCCAGAGGGCAGACCTAAAGCCTGGTTGGCAGGGTAAGCATGTGTGCTCTTTTCATCACAAATCCTCCCTGACATTTAAGGGGTGCCTGTTTGTTTTACTCCTCTCATAATTGCATACCTCCTTTGCGTAGTTATTAGTGTGGTCTTTTAGGGTACGGCTGTCTGTGACTGTGGTCACTCGGCGAACCTAAATTGCCAGCCGAGACCCCTCCCTGCCACGCCAGGAAAACGACCGATTTTGAGTGACACATGTCTATTGTTGTGTTTGAGGTGTATGATGAACTTAACGAGGGAGTAGGGTTTGCCAACCCAATCCCTACAATCTTTCGTCAATGTTCTTGATTTATAAGGAGTAAACCATGAATCCTGACGTAGCAAAAAAGGTTGCCGAACGATTCTCCAAATACTCTCTGCATACCTATCCAAAAGGTCAGATATTGGTCTTTGCCGATGAGAACCCGGAACACATCTTTTACTTAGTCAGGGGTCGCGTGCGGGAATATGACGTATCCTACCGCGGCGATGAAGTCATCGTGAACGTCTATAAGCCGGCGGCCTTCTTCCCGATGTCGTGGGCAATTAATCGTACGCCCAACCACTATTTCTACAAAACCGAGACACCGGTCGAAATACGCTTCATACCTGCTGATGATGCCCTAGAGTTTATCAAATCTAACCCTGACGTTATGCTGGATCTGTTGAGCCGGCTTTACTCTGGGCTTGACGGCTTGCTTGGCCGCATCGTCCACCTCATGTCTGGCGCCGCCAAAAGTCGTATCGTATACGAGTTGATTATTGAGTGTCGACGGTTTGGCGATAAGGGCCTTGGTAATAAATACACGCTTTACACCAACGAGATGGATCTAGCGGCGCGTTCCGGTCTGTCTAGAGAAACGGTTAGCCGTGAAATTCAAAAACTCAAAGAGGCTGGCCTGGTACATATTGAGGGGAAAGTCTTGTTTGTCCAAGATCTTCCGGCCCTAGAAGATATGCTGGGCGGCGAAATTTAGACCGTCCGAAGCTCGAATGATTCGATCGTATCGAAAAGATCCACGTAGTCACCACTATCTGGCCTAGCATATACCGCCATACGAATTTGCGAAGGCTTGATCTTGAATGCCACATAATGCCCGGCCTCTAATTTCAATATCGAAGGGGCACCCTGATCGCTAACTCGCAAACTTACGCTAAGAATTGCGCTAGCTACCTTATTGATCTCGTGATTGCCCACAATCTCTATGGCTTCGCCAGTGATTTGGGCGGTCGTTTGCGTGTGCGACTCAAAAACTGTCAGCATGATACGATTGTAGTGCTTCAAGTTCTCGTACTTTCTGGTTTCTGATTTTGTCAGGATAGATACGTTGAACTTCTTGTCGATGTCAAAGTAGATTACGACGCCGTGTGGTTCGCCGTTCGCGCTAACCGAAGACAATACGCCCACGGGGTGTGCATGCAAAAAATCGTAAATACGACGTTGTCGATCAGATAACTCGTCTGTTTTCTTGCGCGTTTTACTATGAGCTAAGTGTGCCATTATTATCTCCTTAAGCTCACCATTTTGAGTGCATATCGGTTTTGGTGCTATGCGTCATTCCACACTTTAACTGTGATTTTAATCAATCTAGCGGTATCACATATTAACAACATCTTGCCAAATACTGTTATGATAATGCTTATAAAATAATAAAAGGAACTCTCATGGCAAAATCAGATAGAAAAACGATCGATAAGGTCTTTATATTGCTCGGCCTGGCTACAACCGTCGTGCTTTTAGTCGTCGGTAGCCTGTCGTGGTACGCGTATCGCTTTGCGACTAACAGCGTGCGGACTGAGCTTTCAGCTCAAAAAGTCTATTTCCCTCCTAAGGGCAGCCCGGCATTAGATCCTGCCGAGTTCCCTGACTTGCAGAAATATGCCGGTCAACTCGTCGACAACGGGCCAAAAGCCAAAGCCTACGCCAATGGATTCATTGGCCGACATCTCGAAAAAGTAGCTGGTGGAAAAACATATTCAGAAGTCAGCACGCTGTCTAAGGCAGATCCAACCAACGCCAAACTGCAACAGCAAAAACAAACCCTCTTTCAGGGTGAGACTCTACGCGGCTTGCTACTTGGTGACGGCTATGCCTACTGGACATTTGGACTAATTGCTCAGTATGCGGCAATTGCGGCTTTCGCCGGTGCGGCCGTTATGGTGTTACTAGTGCTTTTCGGCCTTCGTCACATTGCTCGAACGAAGTAAGTTGTATATATTTAGAGTCAGCTCTATGTTGAGAAAACTTGTAAAAAAGATAGACAAGCTTGGCTTGCTCCTGCTACTTGGCGGCGCGGTTGGTTTCGTCGCATCATTCGTACTGACTATTGATAAGGTGAAGTTGTTGCAAAACCCCAACTATGTACCACCGTGCAACATCAACCCAATCATCAGTTGTGGGTCAGTAATGAAAACGTCTCAAGCCTCGGTATTCGGTTTTGCTAACTCGCTGATTGGCGTGGCAGCCTTCGCGGCTGTCATGGCTATCGGCCTGGCCATAATAGCCGACGCAAAGTTTAAGAAGTGGTTTTGGCAACTCATAGAGTTTGTAGCATTGATTGGTCTGATTTTCGCGCACTGGCTCATCTACCAAAGTCTGTATGTGCTCGGCACGCTCTGTCCTTATTGTGTCGGCGTCTGGATAGTGGTCATTCCGATCTTCTGGTACATCACGCTGTACAACTTTAAGGCCGGTAATCTACCTAGTATTATACGGTTGAACCGGATCGCAAAATTCCTGTACAAGCATCATGGCGACGTTCTGCTAGCCTGGTACCTGGTGATATTAGTGCTCATACTGAACCGCTTTTGGTACTACTGGCAGACTTTGCTCTAGACATGTCTATCTTTAAGTTTATAGATTAGCTGTAGACTGCCTTCAGTTTATTGATATCTGGGATAATGATCAGCTTGGTTGGCAAGATCAGACCCATATCCCTAAGGCGCACGATGACATGTGACACGGTTTCCCGGCTAATCATGATGGTGTCAGCCAGGTCTTGTTGGGTCAACGGGAGCATTAGTTTGATGCCACGAGGTTCAGCTTGACCAAACTGCTGAGCCAGGAACACCAGCTGGTGAACCACCTTTTTGTAGGCATGGCGGAAAGATGTGTTCTCGAAGTGATGTATAGCCGATTGAAGACGCTGGCCAGTTTCAAAAAGTATTGCTCTGTAGACCTCCGGGTTTACTTCGGCGCGCTCCATGAAGGCCTTCGTGTCGGTACGCAGAAGTGTTATGTCTGTCATCGCCTCAAAGAAATATTCTTCTTCGCCACTGTATACACGCTGATTAAAAAGTGAAATAAAAATCCCGGTCAGTGGAAAAATGTAACCGGGTCCGTAAATACCTTGAATGGCGGTCTCGCCGAATTTGTTAATCAGATATCGCTTAACATACCCCTTTCTGATGTAGTAAAGCTTGTCTGTACTATTAAAAGGATCGATTGTCTGCCCCTTCGCGAATGTAAATTCACGCGATCCGTCAAATATGTCAAGCAATAGGTCGGTGTGCATTGTGGTCACCTCACTAGTTAACTCTGGGCTCATTCTATCAACATAAAACACCGCTTGGCTGTGCGCTGAGTCACATAGCTAAAAATGACCTGCTAAACAGATGTAGAATTTATGAAAATTTTTTCATTGCTTCCCTGGGGCGGGCGTATTGTGGCTATAATCGATCTTCGAGTTTTTGCCGGTTGACCGTAAAATGCCATTTGTCGTAAAAAATGTAACCTTTGTCTTTTAGTTTTTTTAGCTCCATAGCGGTTGTCTCGCGCGTCAGACCCACCAAATTGGCAATGTCTTGATGTGTTAGCGGCAAGGATACCTCGACGTCATCACCCTTAACGGCGCCGTGGTAGCGTGACGCCAAGAAATCTAGGGTGTAGATTATTTTGTCGGCGGCCTTTGGCTTTTCCACTGCTCCTAGGCGCATCATGAGATCGATATAACGCTGTGCTGTCAGCTGGTACATGTCGTATAGTCCTTCGACGTTTTCGCGCAGATATTTTTTGAGCTTGGCGGCATCAATACAGTGCAGCTCGACATTACTGAACGCGCTATAGAAAAAGGTCGCCGGACGAAGCAGACGCTCGTTGAAGAAAACTGTCGGAAAAATGTCTGGTTGAGAGCCGAACCAGACCAATTGTTCGCTACCTTCGCTGTTGATGTCATAGGCTTTAACGAAGCCAGACTTTATGGCATACAGGCACGGCGGCGTATCGCCCTGATGAACGATTGTCTCGCCTTTCATATAGCGTTTTGTCGGGTGTTTGCGAAAGAATTTTATGAGCGAGCCGTGCATGGTCTACAACCAGCATACGGCTTTTGCTTGGAATCGCAAAGCCAACAAAATGATCAATTTACAGCCCTGGCGTTAACTATCACGCTCTTCGGCCGGAACGGCCTGACTGAGCTTATCACTATCAATGTCGTCACCGACCTGCGCCCGTAAATCACGGATTAATTCCTGCTCGTCATCATGAGGCAGTTCGCCGGGCTTATAGCCGTGCGAAAGCAGTAATTCTTTATCATCGTTACTGAGCGGATTGAATGTGTAGTTGTCTTGTGGTGACATGATTTGAACCTTTCTTTTATTTGCTGCCGCCCCTTTTGCCTGCCGTTCGAGCTCGCTCTGGGTTGTTTTTGAAGTTTCCAGGGCTAATACGTCCACCTATGCGTCCAGCAGCGGCTGCCCTAGCCGGATCATTTTTAAAATTACCAGAGCTTATTTTGCCACCCTTACGGCCAGCTCGAGCGTGCCCATCGGGATCGCCGTGCCAGCCTTTGCCTTTTTTTGCTACTGTTACCATAGTGAACCTCCTTTATCCAAGTTGGTACTTCCATGGTACTGCTAGCCTAGCGGAGCATCTATAAGATTTCTCACATGGCAACGGCTATCGGTACAGCCTGACTAGTTTCTGGGCCAGACTATCTTACCGGTTACGAGCTTTCGATCAAACCAGCCGTATTGACGGCTATCGCTGCTACTGGTGCCGTTATCCCCCAGCACGTACATCTTGTGGTCATCTAGCATGGCAATACGCTTTATTTTAGCGGTCTTGTTGTGCACAAAAACTACGACATCGCCAACGTCCAAACTTCGCCCGCTAATTGTGCTAACAACCAGCTGGCCGTGCTTGAGCGATGGTAGCATGCTGTCGCCCCGGACCCGCCAGAGCGAAAGTGGTAACTTAGGCCTTTTTAGTTTTCCAGAAAATTTTGGCAATTTCATCGATTTGGTCGAGTAATTTCTGCCCCTCTTCAGGCTCTAGATGATGTTTGCATTCGCTAGCTTGTTTGATAGCTTTCCAAAATTTGTCGTGTAAGTCGGGATATTTTTCGAGGTGTTCGGGCTTAAAATAGTCGGCCCACAATACCATCAGGTGGTGTTTGACTAGCTCGGCTCGCTCCTCTTTGATAATAATCGCTCGGACTTTATTGGCTTCGTCTAAGCCGGCGTATTTTTCTTGGATAGCCTTGACGCTCTGCGCTTCAATCTTGGCCTGAGCCGGATCATAGACGCCGCACGGCAGGTCGCAGTGCGCGTAGACTGGTTTAATAAATGCTAGTTTCATTGGTGGTCTCCGTTTAGATACCCTCATAGTATAACTCTACTTATGCTTTGGGATCTTGAATTTTAATTATTTGGCTTCGTCGATTGGCTTTGGCGCCAAGCTTCTATGTCGGCATGGTGTCCGCTCAGTAGCACTTCTGGCACTTTCATGCCCTGAAAATCTTCGGGACGGGTGTACTGTGGAAACTCGATGTTTTCATCGTCACTTTGGAATGACTCAATGTCTATGCTGGTCTCACCGCCCAGCACACCGGGGAGCAGGCGCACCACCGAATCAATGATGATCATCGCCGGTAATTCACCGCCTGTCAGCACGTAGTTGCCGATGCAATATTGTCGGTCGATCCATTTGGTGACACGCTCGTCGTAGCCCTCGTAGCGTGGACAGACGATGATAAGCCCCTTGGCGCTACTCGCCAGCTTCTTGGCGTCAGACTGCTTGTACGTTGCTCCACGAGGCGTTGGCAGTACCACAAGGGCATCTGGGTCATTATGTTTGGCCAGTTCAATGGCGGCGAACAAAGGCTCGGGTTTAAGTAACATGCCATCACCCCCTCCGTAAGGGGTGTCGTCTACCCGCTTGTGCGGCCCCAATCCAAAATCACGCAGGTTTATGAATGCGTACTCCACAATCCCACGATCGCTGGCTTTCCACAGCATGCTATTGCCCAAAACACCTTCGAACATCTCCGGAAACAATGTAATAATCTGTATTTTCATCTGCCTACAGTCTAACAGAGGTAGTTCTTAAACCAAATAGAACCCCTTTCGGGGTTCTATTTGTCACATAAAGCTCCCACCTTCGCTGAAGCTTCGGTGGGCAGGCCCACTTTACTTAGCGGAAATGGCTCGCATGAGCTCTTTTGATACACGTTTTTGTTTTTAAACTTTCGTCTATAAAAGACTAATCATAACTATACGGTACGCTTCCAACCATTTCAAGCATTATGTTATTCCCGACCGGAGCTATCCGGCCAGAGGGAATGTAGATAATACAGCCTGGTTGTTAGATATCGAGGTCGTCGAGATCTTCGAGCTCTTTACGAGTCTTGCTAGCCAAATCACTCTGGGGTTCTTTGGCAGGAGCTTCAACTTCGACGTCCGCAACCGCTTCTTCGGGTACGTTGTCGGCTACCACGGCGTCGTCGCTAGCAGTAGCGCTTGGTGCGTCAGAGTCCTGCGAGGCACTCGGTGCTTCTTCGCGAGCTGGTCGTTCTGGGCGAGGCTCGCCGTTATCGACAATCTTCAAGTTGTAGCGGGCATCGTTCTTAGTACCGAGTGCTCGTAACAGCGTACGAAGGCTCTGGGCGGTGGCACCACGCTTGCCAATTACTCGGCCAAGATCTTCCGGGTCAACTGTTAATTCAAGCAGCACGCCCTTCTCGTCAATCCGGCGCTCGATTTTTACGGCATCGGGGTTGCTTACTAAAGATTTGACGACATATTCAACAAACTGCTGGTCAATACTGTTATTCATCAGGTAATTCCTCCTCGGTTAAACTGTTGCATAAACCAGTATAGCAAAAAGCTGCCCGGATCGGCAGCTTTTGGCGCGTGGTCAAGCAATTACTAAGCTTCTTTTGGCTCTTCAGCTTCGACGGGAGCTTCAACCTTAGCTTCTTCGGCTACGGCTGGTTCGTCGGCTGCAGTTTCGGCTTCAGGAGCAGCCTCTTCGGCTGGAGCTTCTGGCTCGGCGGGTCGGTTGCGACGCAATTTTTCGGCATTACGGATAGTGCCTTTCTTAGTTTCTGGCAATGCTACCCAGTCAGGCAATTTGACGCCTTCAGTTTTTAGCAAACGAGCCACTCGTGGAGATGGTTGTGCCCCATTATTCAAATAAGTTTGGGCCTTTTCCTTTTCGACATTCACAGCCTTGCTGTGTGGATCGTAAGTACCAACTTGGGCAACAATCTTGCCACTGGTTGGTGTGCGACGTGAATCTTGTACCACCACACGGAACATGGCGTGACCTTTGCGGCCGGTTCGTTGCAGACGAATTACTAGCATGTAGTTCTAAACTTCCTCTTACTTTATTGAAACAATCTGAATTATTCTACCAAAGTTTAACAGATAGGTCAAACCTTGTATGTCTTGAGCGCTTCGCTGGCGGCTTGCTGCTGACCGATTTGCTTACTAGGCCCGGCACCCTGGCCCTTTAGCTCGCCATCTACATAAACCCCAACGGTGAATAATTTCTCGTGATCTGGGCCTTCCTCGCTGAGAACTTTATATATGGGTGTAAAGCCATCGCGACTCTGTACGACTTCTTGCAAATGTGATTTTGGATCCATCCATGAGCCTGTTTTGAGGATTTCTTCGAAAGTACTCAGGATGTTCTTTGTGATAAATACTTTTGCCGCATCGTAGCCTTTGTCTAGGTACAGCGCACCGATAACTGCCTCGAAGCTGTTAGCCAAAATCTGGGCTCGAGCACGGTCGGTGCCACGTTTTTCGCCGCGGCTGAGGCGCAGCAGCGGCTCAAAGCCAAGCCGAGTAGCGGCCGCGCCGATACTTTCGGTGCGCACTAAGCTACTTCGCCAGTTCGTCAATATGCCTTCCGGCTCACTATAATTCCCGTATAAAAATTCGGTCACAACTAGCTCGAGCACAGCGTCACCCAAAAATTCTAAACGCTCATTGTGCTCGGTTACGGTTTTGCGGTGTTCATTCACATATGAGCGGTGCGTGAAAGCTGTAATAAGCAGCTCTAGATTACTAAATTCACCACCCAGATTTTCTTTCGCGAACGATTGGTAAACAGCGGTATCCATTATAGTTTTTCGTCCCTGATTCGTTTCATACCTAGTAGCATTAATTTGCCGATGTCTTCGTAAGCAATTAGGTCGACAGCCTTGGCAGCGGGCATCCACTGAATGTCGTTGAGCCAATCCTCTGGATGTAAGCGGTTGGTATTACCTAGGCCATGTACCAAATAAATATGCATGGTCATGAGCACCAGGGTGTGATTGCGGCGATAACGGAAATTTACTTTACCGAGCCAATTCATGACTTTCATCTCTTGAAGCCCTGTTTCTTCGCGAATTTCGCGTTCGGCGGTGTCTTTCGGTTCTTCTTTGGGCTCAACGTGGCCTTTGGGAATTGTCCAGCGATTCTTGGCATCCTGAATAAGTAGAATCTCCAGTTCTTTGGATTTTTCGTTACGCCGAAAAACTATGCCACCAGATGTGGTTTCGCGCACTACTTCTTCGATAGCTGGACGCCGGTGGACAAACTTTCGTATGCCCTCTATCGGCTTAGGCCTAGGGATCTTGGGTCGTTTCATGATTTCTTACTCTTTAGAGGTTTCTTGGGGGTCTTAGCCTTTGTCTGTTTGACTGGTTTGTCAATTTTTTGCTTAAGAGCGGTTCCTAACACACCATTAATGAACTTGCTGGAATTATCACCGCCAAATGCTTTGGCCAGCTCCACCGCTTCATTGATCACCACTTTGGGTGGAACATCATTATCGTTCAATAGCTCGTATAGACCGATTCGAAGGACGGCACGGTCCATGCGGGCGATTTGTTCAATCGGCCATTCCGGCGCCAAGGGTGCCAGTAGCGCGTCAAGCTCAGCCTGTTTGGCCGCAACGCCCTTTACTAGCCGCTCGATAAAGCCCTTGTCGTCAACCGTCGACTCGTAACGAGTAATATTGCGCTGCAATACTTCGTCTAAATCAAAAGATACGTCACCGGCTTCGAGCCGGAAATCTTGCTCGTAAAGCGTTTGCAATGCAACAATGCGGCCGAGGTGACGATTTGATGCCATGTTAAATAATTCTCTTTTCTACCAAGCTACTTGGCAGCGACAACTTTTTTGCTGCTTTCGCGGCGAGTTGTGTAAGCTTTGACCGGTGATTTACGGTTGACAGCACGTGCCAGCTTAACCACTAAGTGGCTGCGGCGAGCGCCAGTGGCGCGGGGACTCGTTCGTTTCTTTGGTTTACCCATGCAGTTACTCCTTGGAGTGTTTATTATGATTACTAAAACTTGGCTACATTATAGCGTTTTACGGCTTAAATCTCAACAGCTTACTTGATGACGAAATTGACGAGTTTTCCGGGCACGTAGATGGTCTTAGCAATTTGCCCGCTAGCCAACTGCGCGACAACTTTTTCCTGCTCTTTGGCAGCCGCAACAATAGTTGCTTCGTCGCTGGAAACCGGCACTACAATTTGGTCTCGCAACTTACCATTAACCTGCACGACAATTGTCATCGAATCACTAACTAGATATTTTTCATTATAGGTTGGCCAAGCGCTGGTATGCACCGAAGCTTCGTTACCCAATTGTTGCCACAGTTCCTCGGCGATGTGCGGCGCGAACGGTGCCAGCAGCTGGACGAGTGATTCTAGGGCCGATTTCCATGAGTCATGCGCTTCGGCGTAAGGCACACTTGCTTTTTGCTTGTACAGCTCGTTGACACATTCCATCATGGCCGCCACGGCGGTGTTAAAACTCAAACTTTCCAGATCTTCGCCAACTTTTTTGATTGTTCGGTTGATGACACGTTTGATTTCGGTAGCTTCGTTGCTATTCTGGACGGCCTGGGTCTCTAACCACTCCTGAACCAACGTCCAAACCCGCTGCAAGAAACGGAAGCTGCCGCCCATGCCTTCGACGCTCCAGGCGGCCGATTGGTTCCACGGGCCGATAAACAGCTCCATTATGCGGGTTGAATCGGCACCATATCCCTGGTTAATCAGTTCGTCTGGCGCAATCACATTGCCCTTGCTCTTGCTCATTTTTTGGCCATCGGGCGCCAAAATCATCCCTTGATTGCGCAATTTTTTGAACGGCTCACCGAAGTCGATCAGACCCTCGTCTTGCATAACCTTAGTCCACATACGGGCGTACAACAGGTGCATGACAGCATGTTCGGCACCACCGATGTAATCGTCTACCGGCAGCCAGAATTTAGCCTTTTCGGTATCAAAGGCTTTGTCCTTATTGTGCGGGTCAGCGAAGCGCAAGAAATACCAACTACTGCAGGCGAAGCCATCCATGGTGTCGGTTTCGCGCGTGGCCGGGCCGCCACATTTCGGGCAAGTCGTATTCACAAATTCGGGCACATTGGCTAGTGGGCTGCGGCCATCGCCACTTGGTTCGTAGCTTTTGACCTCTGGTAAAACAACCGGTAGCTGATCTTCGGGCACTGGGACTATGCCATCTTTTTCGCAGTGGATCATGGGAATTGGCGCGCCCCAGTAGCGCTGGCGGCTAATCAGCCAATCACGCATTTTATAATTGACCTTTTCCTGCCCAAGACCCTTTTTATTAAGATCCGCGACGATTTTTTCTCGGGCTTCCCAGGTTGCCAAACCATCATACTTGTCAGAATTTACTAGCAACCCCTCACCGTGATAACTCTTGCCTTGTACGAGTGATTCAAATACATAGCGGTGCGATCCGTCGTCAACCAATCTATCAGCTTCCACTTCGTCCACCCACACGGGTGTGAATTTGTTTTGTTCACCCGCATCTAGGTTTGTTTCCTCTTGAGAATTATCTACAAGGTCGAACAACAAGCCTTTTATACGCGCGTAATAGTTTTTGTCTTTAACGTTTGAGAAGTAGTAGCTGTGGGCGGTGAAATCGGTGGTGCTTACGTGTTTTACGTTGATATATCCTGTTTCTTCAGCGATTTCGCGCTTAGCGCACTCAATAACATCTTCGTCTGGATCAAGGCCGCCACCAATAAACAAATGACCGCCCCACCGACCCATCCGAGGGCCCCAATCTAGCATGAGTATTTTGCCGTCTTTGGGGTTACGTACGATTGCTACTATAGCGTCTTTCTCTGCCTCGTCACCTTGCTTTTCCCCCGACACGGGGTCAATAACTGAGACCGTCTTTAGGCCAAATGCTTCGGCGAATGCGAAGTCGCGCTCATCATGGGCGGGTACGGCCATAATGGCTCCGGTGCCATAGCCCATCAAAACATAATCAGCTACCCAAATTGGTAATTTCTCGCCATTCACCGGATTAACGGCGTAGGCACCACTAAACACGCCGGTCTTTTCGCGGTCAGTTTCTTGGCGCTCAATATCTGACTTGGCTCGGGCTTTGGCTTGGTAATTTTCAACTTGTTGTTTGTGTTCAGCCGGTACGATTTTCTCGAGTAATGGGTGCTCGGGCGCCAAAACCATAAAGGTGGCACCAAACAACGTGTCGGCCCGCGTCGTAAAGACCGTCAGTTTTTCGTCGGAGCCATCCACAGCAAAGGTAATCTCGGCGCCGGTGGAGCGGCCGATCCAGTTGCGCTGCATGGCTTTTATGGAATCAGACCAGTCGACATCGTCGAGGTCTTTGGCTAAACGATCGGCATAATCGGTAATCTTGAAAAACCACTGTTTTAGGGCTTTCTTTTCGACCTCAGAACCACAGCGCCAACAACGGCCGTTTTCGACTTGCTCGTTGGCTAGCACAGTCTTGTCGACCGGGCACCACCACTGCAAGCTTTCCTTCTGGTAAGCCAGCCCCCGCTTGTGGAGCAATAGGAAAAACCACTGCGTCCATTTGTAATAATCAGGGTCGGAGCTGGCAAATTCGCGCGACCAGTCATAGCTAAAGCCCATTTGCATCAGTTGCTGCTTAAATTGACCGGTGTTTTCGGCAATGGCTTGCTGTGGGCTGATGCCAGTTTTAATGGCGTAGTTTTCGGCTGGCAAACCAAAGGCGTCCCAGCCCATCGGGTGCAACACATTGAAGCCCTTCATACGGCTAAAACGAGCTATGGCATCGCCAATAGTATAGTTACGAACATGGCCAACATGCATGGCGGCGCCGCTGGGGTATGGGAAGTATTCCAAAATGTAGCGCTTCGGCTTACTGGGGTCGTCTGATGCCTCGTAGATCTTGTCGACCTCCCACTTAGCCTGCCACTTGGGTTCGATTTCTTTCGGATTGTAGCGTTTCATCGTAAGCAATTATAACAAGGAGTACGCGCAGGAACTACCTCTTAGTTCCGTGCATGCGACGCAGGCGTCTCAAAGGAGCGTTAACTATGACAGATAACAGAGATGTACGCTATACTGACAGAATGGCAAAAGTACATGTTATCTGTGGTGGGGATTCGGCTGAGCGAGAAGTTTCGCTCCGTTCAGGTGACGCAGTCACAAGGGCACTCAAAGAAGCTGACTATAAAGTACAGCTGCTTGATTCAGCCACTGCGACAATAGATGAAATAATAGATTGCGACGTAGTGTTTCCCGTTTTGCACGGCGCCGGTGGTGAAGACGGTGAGCTACAGGCGGAACTCGAAAAACACGCAGCGAAATATGTGGGCTCCGACCCTAAAGCATCGCAGCTCTGCTTTGATAAATGGCAGTACCGCCAGGCTATAGAAGCAGCCGATTTACCCGTGGCCGTCGGTGCACTTGTGCAGGCGCACGATTATCATAAGCATCCGCTGGCACAGGAGTATTTCGTCTTGAAACCTCTGAAAGGCGGTTCAAGCATCGATACCCACGTTGTTCGCGACCCATCAGACATCCCTTACGACCTTATCGCGGATACCTTCGGCAATTATCCAACCATGCTGATCGAAGAACTTATCATTGGCACTGAGCTAACGGTGGGTATCTTAGGTCAGACGCCGTTGCCAGTCATAGAAATCATCCCACCGATTGACGGTGAGTTTGACTACGAAAATAAATATAATGGTGCCACGCAGGAACTTTGCCCACCTAAACATGTCAGCAAAGCCATCCAGCAGAAAGCCCAAGCTTTAGCACTAAAAGCTCACAAGCTCGCCGGCTGCCGAGATCTTTCGCGCACCGACATTATGGTCGATAAATCGGGCAAGTTATATTTACTGGAAACCAACACCATCCCCGGTATGACCGACCGAAGCTTATTCCCGAAAATGGCCGCCACGGCCGGCATCACTATGCCAGAGCTTTGCCAGCAGCTGGTCGAAATGGCGCTTAGTCGTTAAATTGTTGTTGCTTTTGCTTGATCCAGTAGGGACTTTGGCGGACTAGTTTCGTTTGATCGTCAGCGTTTTGTAGGAGTGGCTTTAGAGCCTCTTCGGCAAAGACGCCGTTTTGTGAGCCCTTGGCGAGCACTATGGCGCCGGACTGCAGCTTGCTCGCCACGAATTCTCCGGCTTCGTACGGGCTCGTAAATGTTTTAACTACACAGCCCTGTTTTTTGGCGGCCGGAGCCAGGTATTTATTGGCGTCCGTGCCAATTGTCACAACTAGATCGAGCTTTTTAGCATCGCAGTAATCACCGATTTCTTGGTGTGCTTCCTGGCTATAATCACCTAGTTCGTTCATGTTTCCCAAAATGGCAATGCGCTGCTTAGCCGTGTTGGCGTAGAGCACATCGAGCGCGGCTTTAACGGCCATAGGGCTGGCGTTGTATGTGTCATCGATCAAGGTTGAATCTTTAGTGCCCAGCAAAATCTGCATGCGGCCAGCAAACGGAGCCAGCAATTCTATGCCATTCTCGATTTGCTTTGGTTTCATACCAAGTATGTCGCCGACAGCTACGGCCGCCAAAACAATTTTGGCACCGTGTTGCCCGATGTAGGACGTCTTTGCTTGCAAACTGCCGGAAGGCAGTTTGACACTGAGTGTTTGTCCGCTCAAAGCCGCGCTTGGCGAGTTGGTGTAATAATCTGCCCTGTCGCTTATTGTGCTGTACTCTACAAAACTGCGGCTCGCTAGATATTCGCCAGGGATATCGTCGCCATTTACAAGCACTTCGTCTGCGAAATCAAAGATAGCCAGCTCTTCGGCGGCCACGGCGTCGAGGGTTTTGAAGTATTCCATATGCTCCGGCGATACGGCAGTTACGACAGCTAGGTCTGGCTTAGTGTAGGCAAAATGCCTCATCTGCCCTGGCCCGTCGACGCCAAGTTCTACAACCACCACATCGTAGGGATAGGCTTCGTGGATCATTCGGCTATTAGCACCAAAGATTTTGAGCCAGCCAAAAATGTTTATCAGATTCGGCTCTGTCTGTCCGAAAAATATCAATGGTACGGTCACGCGGTCATTGTAGTTCCCTGATTGATGTTGTACACGAAGCTGACCACCAAGTAAGTTGGCTATGGCCAGTTTGGTTGATGTTTTACCGACCGAACCCACCACCGCAACTGTCTTGAAACTGTGCCGTTTCTTGAGCTGTTTTACTTGGCGCTCTAGAATGACACAGACTAGCGTCCGCCCAAATTTTTTGGGATGAAATAGAAAATACAGCGCCCAACCAATGATGGCTAACGCAGCCAGCACGTGTGTCCAGACAATCGGGTACGACACTAGCAGCGCCAGCCCAAACTGCCACTCACCAACCGCACCACTTTGAGCCCAGCGCGTTAACAGCCAAACACCAAAGACTATCTGCACCAGGCTCCCTAGCAAAGCAATTACCTCTAGCAAGCGTCCTTTGTCTGAGAGCTTTGCGGTGCTTGGCTCGTAGCGTCTGGCGTGCCAGAACCAGCCAAGATAGGCAGACACAGAATATTTGCGGTTCTCTAACTCCGTTACAAGGCGGCGTGGCAAGAACCAACTATAGAGTTCAACGAGTGCTCTAAACAACATATCGATATTGTTTCATTTTTGGGTATGACACGCAATTACTGAGTAAAGCTCAGTGGACTCAGACCACCGCTAGCACTGACTGGCGTAGCGCCAACGCCTGGCAAGCCTAATTGACCCAGGACTTCCGTGAGTGGTTTGGCGCCTGTTGGGGCGGTTACTTTTACGGTCTGGTTGCTAGGAGCAGCGTTAAAGTGTGCCGTGACTGAGGTCGAACCACCGGTAGTAGTGGCGGCCGTCAGGTCGAATGTCACCTTGTTTGTTTCGGTATTCACTGTGAACGTAACGTTGCCGTGACCGCTCTTGGTATTCAGGCCTAATACTATTGGATAGATGCTGCCACCGGTGTAGTTTTGACCGATATTGAATTTAGAGGAAGGGTCGGTTTGACTAGTAAATTCGATATTGCTAATTAGTTTGGTCTTAGCGTCGACCCATAAATCGAACGAGTAGGTGGCTTTACTATTCTTTATGTCATTTTGTAAGGATGCAATATCCATCGACTCACTGATTGATTTGCCGCCATTGGCTTTCTTGGCCCAGTCATTAAGCTTACTGCTGTCGAGTGCTGTCTTGAGCGCACCGACGTAGGCTTGCAAGTGATCCTTGTTATAGCCGACTTTGAAGTGATCGACGCTGCGACCATTTTGAGTCTCTTTAGCAACAAATTTCTGTTTAACGATGACTGCTTTTGACTCGTCGGTAGTGAACAGATATTGCTTGTTTACTGCCTGCACCTTGCTGATAGCATCGTTGATCTGATCGGCAGTTGGCGTATTGCCTGCGCTTAAAGCGCCGGTGTCGGCCTTTAGGCTAGTACTGTCCTTGAGGCTACTGGCGTAGGTGTCAATTAGCGTGTGGTCGATGGAAACCCATTGGTTGTCCAGACCGCCCAGGCCATAGGCATCGAGTAATGATTTGACGCCACTGACTTGTAGATAGATGTCCGGACTAGTGTTACCACTTGCTTTAATGCTTCGCAAATTGGCAGTTACGTTCTGGCCAGCCAGATCAGCCTTTAGCTCTAGTTTGCCGTTGCTATTGCTGTCAAACGCGCCGTTCAAGCTAGCGTCAAAGCTGGCGGTGCTGCTTTTGACCTTTAACGTACCATCAAATGTGGCACCCTTATAGTGCATAACTGTTTGTTTGCTGGTGTAGTCAACTAGCTTATCGACAGCCTCGCCGCTCTTTTTGAAGCTCGTGCTATAGACGTTACTGGGAGTGTTCGGAAGATAAAATGCGAATACATAGCCTCCGCCCAGCACTACCACGGCCGCAGCCGCCACAACGGCGGGCATTAGCCAACGTTTTTTGGAGCCTCCAGAGCCGCCAACGCTACCAACCACTGGAGTTTTTGGCGCGTCATCAACAGATGGAACGACAGGTTCGGCAGGAGTTGTGTTTGTTGATTCGGTGACCACTGGAGAGCTTGGTGCTTCGATCGGATTGCTGTTTGAGTTTTGGTTTGTGTCTGACTGATCATCCGTCTTGTTTGGATCCATATATAAGTCCTTTGTTTACTCTAATTACGATTATAGGTAAGTGCCTGAGCTATGGCAAACTGTTTGTGCTTGGCTATACTCGTTTGGTTTATACTGTGTAGTGATGACTTCGGGGTGTTAGCTTAGTTGGTAAAGCGCAGCATTCGCATTGCTGAGACCAGGAGTTCGAATCTCCTACACTCCACCAGGGTGATGAGAGAAATTACAAATTATGAAAATTACGCTAGACACCCCAACCAAACACGCTATACAGCACACGACGCATTGTTTAGTTGGTTGCGGTATCGGTGAAACGCTAGGTTCGGCTATTGGTGCTCAGCTAATGTGGCCAAATATCTGGCAAACTGTACTGGCAGTCGTACTAGCCTTTGCATTTGGCTACGGTCTAACCTTCCGTGGAGCCCGCAAAATGGGCATGAACTCACGCGAATCGGGCCGGACGGCTCTGCGCACCGACACTATCTCCATCACCTCCATGGAAATCATCGACAATACGCTGGAATGGCTTATCCCGGGAGCAATGAATGCCCTGGTTGCATCGTGGTTATTTTGGTGGAGTATGGCCGTATCGCTAGCCGTGGCCTTTATCATAACCGTACCGGTCAATCGTTACGTCATGCTACGTTCCGGCGCCCACATGCACCATTAGGCTCTTTATTTTCACCCCTAAATCTGCTAAACTTCCCCTGTTCTTTACAAATTTTGTCGTCCTGGGTCCGTGCGGTTTGCACGAACGACGGTTCCCTCGTGACTACAAAATATGCCACCGGCATATTTTGGGGCTGTAGCTCAGTTGATTAGAGCGCTTCCATGGCATGGAAGAGGTCCAGGGTTTGAGTCCCTGTAGCTCCACCAACGAAAAATGATCACCATTTGGTGGTCTTTTTTCGTTATTGAGGCTGGGGACTCAAACGGGTTTGCCAGTGGCAAACCCCGCCCTTGCCTGGCGACCATGGGAGCCGGGTTGTCTTGGCAAATCTTATTTTTGATTTGCCGACAAGGTTGAGTCCCTGCTTTATTTAGAGCGTAGCGATCCCTGTAGCTCCCTAATGCCGCGTCAGCCGCCACCAAAAGCTAGGCGCCTCTAGTGGCTGCTTGAGCTCGAGTGGTGAAGCGGCTAACATATTGCCCGCGGAGACTTCTATACTGCCGACGGTTTTCGATTTTTGCCCGGGCAGTATTGGCTCGGCTGTGTATTTAATCAAACTGGCATCTCCCTTCCAGCGAAGCAAAGATACTGGCTGTTTAGCTATCGCTACTGTAGTGGCGCCCCACGGCGCTTTGTAACTGGCTATGATTTTCCCGTTCGGGATTATCGTCCGCATATCAAAGTTCGCTTGTATAGTCGCGACAAGTTTGATCGATGACTGAAGCGCTGTTTCCAGATCGGGCTGTCCCATTATTGCCCCAACCACCACGAGCGGTTTTGAACCAACCTGTACGTTGGCTGAGAATAGAAAAGCACCTGGATCGGCACTATTATTGCCGGTCTTTAAGCCGGTGATGCCACTTTGGCCGAGAACTGTGTTGTAATTCGAAACCGTGCCGACCATCGGCAAAGGGGCACTTGGCTGACTAGCTATTTCAGCCAACACGGCATTTCTTGTCGCCAGCAAACCAAGTTTGACTAAATCATTTGCCGTACTGACAGTTGTAGTGCCATAACCACTAGCATCACTACCTAGATGTGTTGCTGTCAGACCATTTTGCAGCAAAAAACTAGTGGCATACGCTTTATAGTTAGCGAGACTACCGAATGCCCAGATGGCCAGACTGTCAGCCAGATTATTCGCTGAGGGCAACAAAAGACCCTGCAGCATCTGGTACTCACTCAATTGCTCACCCACATATACCTGCACTACGGAACCGTCAGCAGCATAGTTGTTGTATATCTGTAAATCTTCGCCGGTCAGTGTCAAGGTTGGCCCCTGCTGCCCGGGCGACAAAGGATACTTCTGGAGCACGCAAAGAGCGGTAATAACCTTAGCGATACTGGCTGTAGCAAGGGGTGTTTGAGCCCCGGAACTGGCTAGCAAACCATAGCCCTCGGCGCCAATGGCGGCCTGTCCACCATTCGGCCATTGTAGCGTAATCGGCTCGGCGGCCTGTGTTCGTGGTAACGATATTGTGGCGGCCACGCTGGGAAGTGGGCGTAAATAGTTCGCCCCCAAGCCAGTTACCAGAAGTAAGATCAATATAATGGTCATCCAGGGTTTTTTACGTGGCCTCTTTTTTGGTTTTATTATCACAAGCGGCATTGACTATATGATACAACACCCTCCCGAAGCGTAGCGAAATGCGCTATACTAAAAGCATCGGAATAATTAAGGAGAAAGCCCTATGTTGATACCTATCATAATCGCAATTGTCGTAGTCATTGGCATCGTACTGGCAGCCATGTATAACGGTTTAGTACGCCTAAACATACGTTCTAACGAAGCATGGAGCGATATAACCGTTCAGTTGAAACGTCGCTACGACCTTATCCCTAACCTGGTCAGCACCGTTAAGGGCTATGCCTCGCACGAAAAAACTGTCTTCGAAGACGTGACCGCCGCTCGGGCCAACGCCCTGAGTGCCCAAGGCCCAGCTGACACCGCCAAGGCCGAAAACGCCTTTAGCGAAACGCTCAAAAGCTTATTTGCCGTAGCCGAGGCCTACCCAGACCTGAAGGCTACCCAAAACTTCCAACAGTTACAGGCTGAGCTAACCGACACCGAAGACAAAATCCAAGCATCTCGTCGCTTCTATAACGGCGTTGTCCGTGATTTCAATACCAAGCGCAAAGTTTTCCCTACCAGCGTGTTCGCAGGTATGCTTGGCTTCAAAACCGACAAAGAGTTCTTTGAGCTCGACGAAGCCGCCAACACTGCTGTCCAGAGTCCAGTAGAAGTCAAGTTCTAAACAACTAACCTCCCACCCCATGTACAGTGCCATTGCCGCCAATAAACGCAAGACCATATTCATTATGTTCTTTTTCCTATTGTTCGTCGGTGGTTTGGCATGGCTATTCGGAACCATGTACCATAGCCCCGATCTGATAATTACCATCTTGATTTTCGGTACGGTCTACGCGCTGATTAGCTACTTCGCTGGTGCCCGTTTAAGCCTGGCCGTTAACGGCGCCAAAGAGATTCAAAAGAACGACAACCCAAGGCTATGGCGCACTGTCGAGAATCTATCCATTACCGATGGATTACCCATGCCCCGAGTTTTCATAATCGACGATCCGGCTCCAAATGCCTTTGCCACCGGCCGCAACCCAAGTAAATCGGCCGTTTGTGTAACGAGCGGGTTATTACAGATCATGAGCGACAACGAGCTGGAAGGCGTTTTGGCACACGAAATGGGTCACATCAAAAACTATGATATCCGTGTCAGCATGATTGCCTTTGCGCTGTCAGCCGTTATTTCCATATTGGCGGATTTCATCTTGCGCATGACCTGGTTTAGTGACCGCGACAACGAAAACAACAACCAAGTAATATTTTTGGCCGGTATTGTGGCAGCTATTTTGGCGCCACTCGTGGCAACACTCATACAGTTGGCTATTTCCCGCAAGCGTGAATACCTAGCCGATGCTACTGGCGCTCTAACTACTCGTTACCCGGAAGGGCTCGCCAGCGCGCTCGCTAAAATTGGTCAAACCGGCGCCGCCCTAAAGCGACAAAATACCGCGACCGCCCATTTCTTTTTCGCGAACCCACTCAAAGGTCATAGCCTGAACACGCTGTTCAGCACTCACCCACCCATAGAAGAACGTATCAAGCGATTAAAGGATATGGAAACTCATGCCTAAGAAACCGGCTGCCAGAGCGTCAAAAACAAAAAAAGTCAGCCAAACCTCACTACCGAAATCATCGACGCCCCGAAAGTTCAAAATCCCCAAGCAACACTGGTACATGCCGTGGCGGCGGCGATACTTACCGGTCACGAAACACAAGCCGCTATCAAAAGCGCGGCGCCTTTTCGCGCGAAGTCTGCGGTTGCAGTTTAAAAATTGGAAATTATTCGGCGGTATCGTGTTAATTTACGGCCTACTAAACCTTGTGCTGGTACGGGGCATTAGTGGTAGTAGCGATCTAGGTAGCATAAAATCTCTACTGGACAGTGTTTTCAGCGGCAGCGCGGGACACGTCAAAAGCGCTTTTTTGTCATTCGCATATCTATTATCGACATCTGGCAGTGGCAACACACAGACATCCGGTGTATACCAAAGCCTGCTGGTTATCATTGGCAGCCTGGCTTTTATCTGGGCGCTCCGCCAAGTTATTGCCAAAAACAGTCCACGTATCCGTGACAGTTTTTACAGGGGAATGTACCCGCTTATTCCCTTTTTGTTAGTCTTACTGGTCATTGGTTTGCAGTTACTGCCTCTGGCTATCGGTGGCTCCCTCTACAGCTCGGTTATCAGTAATGGCATCGCTATACACACCTACGAAAAATTCATATTTGGATTTATTTTCTTCCTGCTGAGCTGGCTATCGCTATACTGGATAACTTCGTCGATGTTCGCTCTATACATAGTCAGCCTGCCTGACATGACGCCTATCAAAGCGTTGCGGAGCGCCAAACAGTTGGTACGTCGTCGACGCTTGCTAATCTGGCGCAAGCTCATCTTTTTGCCGGTCATTATGTTGCTCATTGCTACCGCCGTAGAGATTCCTCTGATTTTGTTCTTAACGGTATTGGCACCGTGGGCTTTCTTTGTCCTAAGCATGGTGGCTCTAGCGATTGTTCATGGCTATTTGTACAGCCTGTATCGGGAGCTTATAGATGACTAAATCGGCCGCCAAAAAACGACTAAACGAGCTGAGACAGCTGGCAAACAAGTATTCGTATGAGTACCATGTGCTCGATGCGCCCAGTGTATCCGATGCCGTTTACGACGGGCTGATGCGCGAGCTCAAAGACCTCGAAGCCACCTACCCAGATTTAATCACGCCAGATTCCCCCACTCAACGAGTCGGCGGTCAGGCACTCGAAGGCTTTAAAAAAGTCGAACATAGCAGTCGCATGTTAAGTCTAAACGATGTATTTAACCGCGATGATGTTGAAGCCTGGGTGCAGCGCACCGATAAATTGGCTCCGGGCCGGACTCACGAATATTTTACAGATATTAAAATGGATGGCTTGGCCTGCGCTTTGGTGTACGAAGATGGGGTATTTACACGCGCCGTTACCCGAGGCGATGGACTGGTTGGCGAAGACGTAACTGAAAACGTACGGACTATCAAATCAGTACCTTTGCGCTTGCGCCACGATAAAAAATACGAAACATTTCTACATGGTCACACCGAAATTCGCGGCGAAATAATTATGCTCAAGAAAGATTTTGAAGCGCTGAATGCAAGTCGCGAAACCGCCGGGTTACCAATATTTGCCAACCCGCGCAACCTGGCCGCCGGCACTATTCGCCAGCTAGACCCAAAGCTGGTAGCTGCCCGGCCGCTAAATTTTCGAGCCTATGATTTGCAGCGTGATGACCCCGACGAAATCCCGACACATATGTACGCCTACGAAACTATTCGAGCATTGGGCTTAGCCGTCAACACTCAGGCTAGCGTCTTTACGAAGCTCGATGACGTTATGCGCTTCGTCGACACGTGGGACGAAAAACGACATGATTTGCCCTTCAATACCGACGGCTTGGTCGTTAAGCTAAATGACCGAAAACTCTACCGTGAACTCGGCGTAGTTGGCAAAAACCCGCGTGGTGCGGTGGCTTACAAATATGCGGCCGAAGAAGCGACTACTATTGTCAAAGACATTGTGCTCAGCATCGGCCGAACCGGTGCGGCTACACCTGTTGCAGTGTTTGACCCGGTCATCGTCGCTGGCACCACAGTCCAGCACGCCAGCCTGCACAACGCTGACGAAATTGCCCGCAAAGACATTCGGGTTGGCGACACGGTCGTGATTTTCAAAGCCGGTGATATCATTCCGCAAGTTTCCAAAGTACTTACAGAACTCCGGCCCAAAAACGCTACAACCTTCGACATGGAAGCCGAGTTGGCTCGCCAGTATCCCGAGCTAAAGTTTGAGCGCCCCGAGGGTGAAGCGGTTTACCGCGTGCGAGGCGCCTCCGGCACGATCCTGCTCAAGCAGGCTCTGATCCACTTTGCATCCAAAGGCGCGCTCGATATCGACACGCTGGGCGAAAAGAATGTTGGCGCTCTGGTCGATGCTAAGCTCGTTCATGATTTAGCCGATATTTACACGCTTACTAAAGACCAGGTCGTCGAGCTAGATAGGTTTGCAGAATTGTCTGCTCACAATCTCATAAACGGCATTCAGGCCAAGAAAAGCCCTGAGCTGGCCCGGTTTATATACGGACTGGGTATCCGCCATGTCGGCATCCAAACCGCTATTGATCTTGCCAGACAGTTCAAGCGACTCGATAATATTGGCCTTGCCAGGCTGGACGAATTGAAAGCGGTCGACGGTGTAGGCGATATCGTAGCTGACTCAATTTACTTGTGGTTTGACGAAGATGAAAACAAAGCACTGCTGGCCAAATTCCGCGGTCTTGGCGTGTGGCCACAGGACGCCAAAGGGACTGGTGGCAAGTTTGACGGTCAGAGTTTTGTCATAACTGGCACGCTCGAACACGGCGGCCGCGATGAGTTTGCCGACAAAATCCGTGCCCTCGGCGGCACCTTCCAATCGAGCGTCGGCAAAGACACAACCTACTTGGTCGTCGGCAAAAATGTAGGCGCCAGCAAACTGGCCAAAGCCGCCAAACTTGGCACCACGCAGATCAGTGAAGCTGATCTGTTGAAACTTTTGTAAAACCACTGTAAACAGGTTATAATATAGGCACATGGCTTTTAATATTGACCCGTCTCAACCCCTACCATCCGCGGTAGAAATTAACCGCGGCGACCTGCCAGACGAAGCCTGGCGCAGCTTACTAGGCCGATTCGCTTTATTTGCCGACACTGAGGGCATCGAAGTACATCCCACTTATCCAGAGGTAGCCGAGAACGAACCAAGCGTTATAGTTTATGAATCTGATTTTCAAGAAGCTGCCTGGAATCTCGGGTACGCTAAAGCTATTGGTGTCAAAGCCTACCGCTCACTAACGCGCGAATTTGTCATACAAGCTGAAGAGGCAGCCGCAGACAGTGAGTACGTATCACCGATGCCCCGACTGAAGTTCAACGTGTTTGATATGCGCACCACCCCTGGTGGAGCTTCGATTATCGCCATCGGCTCAGTACGCGAGCTCGACGCCGCAAGCCTTAAGTCCTACGTTGCAGTTATTGATTCCCGGCTGGAACACGCCGGTAGCAGCACAGACGATGTCTACGCGATGCTTCGGCGACACGCTGGACCAATTACCGTCGATATCTGGCGGAAGGTCGTACAGACTGCCCTGCCCGAATCTGAAACACCAGACGAATAACCCATACAAAAAACCGCAGCCAAGCTGTTACAATTAGCATGAGCATGAAACAAAAATCTAAATCGACGCAGTTTAACTGTTTTTCGCCACCGGTAATGCTGGCAACATTCGCGATTGAAATCATCCTGGCCATCTATACTGTGTGGCGCTACAAAATGAACGTGCTAACGCGACTGGCCGTTACTATGCTGGTGGCTCTGGCCATCTTTCAGTTATGTGAATACCATGTTTGCGGCGGTTTTGGACTGCGCGCCAGAGAATGGTCGCGTATTGGCTATATAGCTATAACTCTGCTGCCACCCCTGGGTTTGCATATGGTGCACGTACTGGCAGACAAGCCCAGGCGCCGCCTGGTGGTTGCCGCCTACATCACAATGGTTGTGGCAGTTGGCTATTTCCTGATCGATCGCACTGCATTTAAGGGCTATGCCTGCACCGGAAACTACAATATTTTTCAGCTTGGCATGCGACCGGCTATCGTCTACGGCGTGTACTATTATGGCTGGTTGCTGGCAGTTATAGGTCTTAGTATAAGATGGACGGCCGAGCTCAAGCGGTCAAGCAAAGGGTCCGTAAAGCGGCTGGGGGCAGTGCGCGGACTGATAATTGGCTACTTGGTCTTTTTAGTACCGACGGCCCTAGCTAGCACCGTCAAGCCAGAAACCCGTCGTGGCATACCGTCTATAATGTGTGGTTTTGCCGTCTTATTTGCCTTTATTTTGGTTGCTTACATATTGCCAGAGCTAGCCACGCGTCGCACTCGTAAGCTTGACAAATAAGCATAACTTGTTATGCTTGAAGTAATTCGTGCGTCGCTGCGGCGCTTGAAACAAACATTCCAAAACAAAAAAATGCTCTCACCCGCCGCGGGTGGGCACGCACGAAAAACCAAAAAGGCCAGATAGTTCTGGTCTTTTTGCTACTTGAGTTTTTTAACAAAAACAGATAAGATAGCAGGGTTCTTTGACGCGGACGTGGCGGAATTGGTAGACGCGCTACCTTGAGGTGGTAGTGGGGCAACTCGTGGAGGTTCAAGTCCTCTCGTCCGCACCAAATAAAATTCTTGGGTGATTAGCTCAGTTGGCTAGAGCACCTCGTTTACACCGAGGGGGTCGGGGGTTCGAGCCCCTCATCACCCACCATAAAAAGGGAGTTTGCCGCAAGGTAAGCTCCTTTTTTATGCTAGATGCTGGGCTGAACTCCCCGACCGCAGTTGCGAAGCAAATGCACTGGTCGGGGAGTTCGGTGGAGCGAGGACGCGCGCAGGTGCTTGCACCGAGCACGCCACAGCGGAGGAGGCCAAAGGCCGACCCCTCATCACCCACCAAAACAAGAAGATCCTTCGGGGCCCTTTTGTTTTGGCATTGACATATGAATCTGCCCGCACCATACTTAGCCATTATGAAATTTCTTGTACTTGAAGGTGTAAATGGACTGGCAGAGCCAGACGTAAAACCGTTAATTGAGCTTCCGACGGACGGGGTAGATTGGGTACCCAGTGAACGCTACATAGCCAAGTGGAATGAGTGGCAGCAGAAAGCTCGCACCGACTTAGGTAACACCGCACTTCAGAACGAGTAACAGCCTATACTAACTCAACTGCGGGGCATGTGGTCGTAGAGGTGGTCCAGGCTAAAGCTAGAGCGCACTAGCGGCTTGATATCGTCTAGCTTGACGCCAATTTTGACACCAGGGTTGAGTGTGTTATATGGATCAAATACTTTTTTAACTTTGCCGAATAGTTCGTACATTTCTGAACCGTAGAGCTTTTCAAGATATGGCCCGCGCAAGCGACCGTCACCATTCTGGCCGGATGTGGAACCACCAAGTTCAATCACCAAGTTGTAATATTCATCGATTAATTTGAAGGCCTTTTGGCGGTCGCCGACTTGGCTTAGGTCGAGATATGGCTGCACGTGCAGGTTGCCATCACCGGCATGACCCCACAAGGCTACTTGAAGCTTCTGGCTAGCGAACATATGGTAAACCCGAGCAACGAACTCTTCGAATTTATCAACAGGCACGATACCGTCCTCGATAATCGGAACAGACTTTTGCTGACCTTCAGAATGAGCTACTACAGCTGCCGAGGCATGCCGAATTTTCCACAGCTTGGCCTGAGCATCCGGCTCGGTTTCCTGGACGTGATTACTGGCGAAACTCTCGAATATCTTGTTGGCTTTTTTGGTCAAGCGTTTTCGTGAGCGCTCATTGTTATCATCGAACTCGGCCAGCAACACGAGCTTAGCAAATGGTTTCTGTACTAGGCCTTTTAGCTGATTAGGATTCAACTTATCGACTAATTCGAGCAGTTGACCGTCGACCATCTCGAGCGCACTCGGCATTTCTGGCAAAGCACGAAGTGCCAAAATAGCTTCTTCGGCCTTCTTGAGATCATCAAATTCAGCCATGAACAAGGTGGTTTCTGGATTGTACGTCTCGGTTTCGAGGGTCGCTTCACTGACGATGCCGAGCGTTCCCTGGGAACCGACGAACAATGGCGTCAGGTCAAAGCTACCATCTGGATGCTTCACATCCGCGAGTGCGTAACCTGCCGAGTTTTTTGTGGTGTCTAACCGAAACGACTTCAAGAGTTCTTTGTGCTCCTCGATCAATGTATCGAGCGCCCGGTAAATCTCACCCTCGAAAGTCGCTAGACCGAGCTTTTTATTGAGTTCGCGCTTGCTGAGTCGCAATGCCTCGATCACCTCACCGTTTGCCAACACTACTCGCAGAGCCTTTACGTAGTCACGGGTACAACCGTATTTGATGGTTTTTGCGCCAGAGGCGTTGTTAGCTATTGCGCCCCCGATAGTCGAGTACTCATAGCTGGCTGGGAACGGCGGCAAAAAGCGATCGTGGGTCTGTAATGTTTGCTGCAATTTGCCGTAATTAATACCTGGCTCGACAACGACTACGCCGGACTTAGGATCTAGCTCGATAATCCGGTTCATGTGCGCCGGGAAAACCAGCATAATCCCACTGCCAAGCGCCGCGCCGCCTTGGTCGGTGCCAGCTCCGCGAGCCGTCACCGGAATCACTCGGCCACGTTCAGCCAGCTGCCAGGTAAATCGAGTGGTTTTACGAACGTCGTTTTCGTTGCGCGGGTAGACAATGATGCTTGGGGTAAGCGCGAAAATGCTGCCGTCGGTGGAGAAATAGCTCCGAGCGTCGTTCGAGACCATAACCTCGCCTGTTACGTGCTCTTGCAAATAGTGGGCAACCTTACTCATCTACCGAATGTCCTTCAGAAGTTTCATATCTGATAATAATCATAGCACAAAATATGAAGTGCTTGTGGTTTTGCCCGGCAAGGCACCGTGGACTTGTCCAACTGTCATTTTTAGCGTACAATTCCCCCTGTTATTCGCGGATGTGGCGGAATTGGTAGACGCGCTAGCTTCAGGAGTTAGTGATCGCAAGGTCGTGGAGGTTCAAGTCCTCTCATCCGCACCAAATAAAGAGTCGGTCCTTGTGACCGACTCTTTATTTGGTATCGGATTTGAACCTTCACGCGTGGAGGTGAGAAGTGCCTGTGGCACTTCGCAAGGCCGGAGACAGATTGCAAGCTATGATTGCAGTCTGTCGAGGCGGGGTCGCCGATAAGGTGACCAAGTCCTCTCATTTCACTGGGTTCAATCCTTTTTTTACTGGTTCGTGACCTTGGCTTCGCGAATTTGCCAAGTGCTAACTGAGTTGTATCTATCGGTATCACTGTTGAGTGTGTGCAAGTCTAAACCGTGGACTGGTTGATTAGTGACATACAAAAAACGTGGTTGATATAACCCCAAGGCTGGGGCTTCCGACTGCCAAGCGCTCAAAAACGATCGATACTTGATGGCTCGGAGCACTGGGTCAGAACGGGTGCGGCCGGCCTCGAGTGAAGTATCGGCAGTCGTAGATTTCCATTCCGAGAAGTTCAGACGATTATTTGAGCGAATGTCGGTCTGTGAGCTATCCCAGTACACAAACACATCGGGGTCGATACCGATCGATATGCCATACAGCAGCGCATCGTAATTATGAAATTCCAGGGTGGTCTGAAGATCTGTGGCTGATTGCAACACTGGGTCAACGACAACTCCAATCTTGCGCCACTGGGAGGCTAGTTGTCGTACCACGTACCTGTTTTCCGAAGTATCTTCGGCCGACAAGGCAAAACGTAGGCTCTGGCCGTTCTTTACCCGCACGCCGTCCTTGCCAGGAATCCAACCTGCCGCGGCTAGCTGAGCGGCCGCGGCTGACTGATCGTAGCCGGCTTGTTGGTATTTGAAATCATATCCCACTTGGCCTAGCAGTAGTGGCTCGCGTACGGGCTTTGTGCTGTAGCCTAGCCCATCCTGAATGGCCCCAACATCAGCCCCACGAACCAAAGCCTGACGCACCTGAGCATCGGCCAAGATGCCTGTAGACGTCTTGAAGAAAGTCATAACGGCAGCCGTGAGTGGAAAGTTATCAGAGTGAGCGTGATCGTCCGATAGCTTTTTGGGAAAGTCTCGTAGCCCAGCCATGGCCATAATATCGTTGCGCTCAAAGGCGGCCACCATCTGGTCTTGGTTACTATATGAACGCACCACGTAGCCGTCGAGCTTCGGAGCGCCACCGTGATAATGCTTGAATGGCTTCAGTGCAATAAGTGTCGACGTGGTTTCCGGATCGGTACCTTTTATTTGGATAGTATTCCAGCTGAATGGGCCTGCCCCAACCGGCTTTACGGTATTGAAATTGTTTGAACGGAGCTGTCTAGGTGGAACGCTGGCCAAAATATGTTGTGGGACAATCCCCCTAGTCAGTGCGTAAGGAAAGGCGCTCAACGCGTTTGGCAAATCGAACTGAATCGTCTGCGTATCGACGGCCGTCACCACGATACCCTGCCAGCTACTTAGTAGTGGTGAGCCAGCGTCAGGGTTCTGTATAAGCTGATAGGTAAACACTACGTCGGCGGCTGTCAGCGGCTGTCCGTCTTGCCAAGTTAGATGTGGTCGAAGCTTGACAGTGTAGTGCTTGCCCGTCTGGTCAACACTATAACCAGTGGCCAAATCACCAACAAGTTTATTCTGATTATCATAAGTTAGTAGGCCGGCAAAGATTAGCCGCGACACGGCCGTATCAACCGAACCGGTGGCATATATTGGGCTGGCGTTGCTGTAATTTCCAACTATGCCTTCGGTGTATATGCCGCCTGGAATCGGCTGCACCGTTTGGTAATATCGACTAAGACCTAGCGTCTGCACGATCGTACAAAAGATTAGCAACGAAACTAATAGCAGCCAGCCAGCCAGAAATTGCCGTACCGCAACTAAGCGATCTAGACGATCAATTACCCTGCCCTCTAGTTGCTCACTAGCTTGCTTGGTTGCTGATTTAACCTGACGTCGGCGCATCCGGAAGCGGCGACGTATACGCAAACGAGTTGAACGATTAAACAGCACAAGCTTGCTCCGTTTAGGGTTACTTAAGTTAGCCGACCATGACGCCAAGCAACAGCGACAAAATGAATACAATCGCCAGGATAATGGTGATTTGGTAGATGGTTTTGTCGGTGCCACGACGTTCAGTGTTTACTTCGCCGCTACTACCTAGACCAGCTCCCAGTGACGCACCACGGGTCTGTATCAAAATCAGTAGCGTCATCAGCAACATTGAAGCAATAGACACGTAATTGTAAATACTCATCGTTCCTCTAGTATATCAAAGATACATTAATCAGTAATCACTAATAACTTACGCCTTTGAGAGTTATTAGTTCTTTTCCTCTAGTATGGCTGTCACGAGATAATTTACCAGGCCAATGATAATACCGGCTACTACAGCCGCGCCGAAGTTAGTTACGTGCAACGGAGTGTATAGTTTGCTGGCCAGAAACACGGTAGCACCATTGATGACAATCATAAACAGACCCAGGCTTAATAAAATCGCGGGCAAGCTCAACAAGACCAATATCGGCTTGAGAATCGCGTTGATGATGGCCAGCACGAGCCCGGCAATAACAATCACCGCAAAGCGGCTATTATACGAAATACTGCTGGTTAATATTCCCGAGGCGATCCAAAGACCAAGGCTACAAACTAACCAACGAACTAGAAAACGATAGGCAAAACTCTGTTGGTGCATCCGATTCATATCTATATGATTGTACTTCAGCCGAGGTCTCTCGAGCAAGTATCGCTCAAGACTTCAATGCCGGTTTTAGTGATCAAAACGTCGTCCTCTATCCGTACGCCTATTCCCTCTTCGGGAATATATATGCCAGGTTCGACAGTTAGCACCATGCCGGGTTGGAGTGGTTGGTGGTATTCGCCGACATCGTGCACATCAAGACCCAGAAAATGTGACGTAGCGTGCGGAAAATATTTCCGGACCGAGGCATTATCGACCGTAGTTATAAGTTTTAATTCCCGCAGTTTCTCACCTATGAATTTGGCAACGTCCCGCTCGTATTCGCCAAGCAGTACGCCTGGTTTTAATTGCTTGAACGCATAGGCCTGGGCTTCAAGTACCGCCTGGTGCACCACTTGCTGGCGGCTTGATGGCTTATTAACAATAAGCGTACGCGTAATGTCGGCGGCGTAGTGTTCAACATCGGCACCAACATCTATGACAGTCAGTTTATTTTTGTCGATTTGGCCACTGTTTGCCACGTTGTGAAGTACGCAGGCGTTTTGGCCATTGGCTACAATGGGCTCAAACGCGTTCCCCCTAGAGCCCTGACTGCGAAAACCAAGCGATATGGCGGCTTCGAGTTGGTATTCATGTGCGAATGCTGACAGGACTGGTTTTTGACGGATATAAGCGAGCGTGCTGGTCGTAATGTCGATGGCCTGTTTTATAGCTCGCAGTTCGGGTTCTTGTTTGATTACGCGCGCTTGTTTCAACTGGGGTGTAACGTCTTTAAGTTTTAAGCCCGCTACTGCACGTTTTAATCGCTCCATCATGCGTCGCTGTGCCGGGTTGGCGTAGGTACCGTGGGCGATATTATATGCTTCTGGCAATAGGACTGTAGATACCTGTTTGTTGTTTTTAACTGTAGTCACTAGTTCCTGCCAACCAGTATGCATGTCTCGAATATCCGTTATCCCCGAGCGTTCCTGTAAATCGCTGGTGACAATCGAACCATCAAAAGCCTCCCGAGCCGCATCGCGCGAAGGCACTAGTAGGTAATCGCGCTTACCGTCCATTACCAGCACCAGATCGGGCTCATCGCAGCCCGTTAAATACCAAAAATTACTGTCTTGATGAAAAGCGTAGGTGCTATCGCCGCCACGCTCCACTAGACCATTGCCGAACAGAACGACTGTCGTTTCGGCGGACAGTGTCTTGCGGAGTGCCTGGCGATTGCCCAGAAAGAAATCCGGCGTAAATAAAGATCGCATAACTTAGGCTTAAGTATAGCAAAAGAGTGACTCCTAGAGGTAGTCACTCTTTATAAAGCAAGCTTACTGCGACGCTTGAGTTTAGCGTTCGACGAAAGTCAAAGCATGACCGACTCGGCCGGCACGGCCAGCACGACCGATACGGTGAACGTAGTCTTCGTAACTTTGCGGTTGAGCATAGTTGATCACGTGGGTAATATCGACCACGTCAATGCCGCGAGCCGCCACATCGGTGGCAACCAAGATTTTGATCTGATTTTTCTTAAATCGATCAAGTGCGCGTTGACGCTGGCCTTGGGTTTTACCACCGTGAATAGCATCAGCATTGAAACCACGAGCAATCAGCTCTTTGCTTAGTCGTTCGACGCTACGTTGTGTTTCGTCAAAAACAATAGCCTTTATATCGCCTGTAATCAGCAGGTCGTGCAATTTGGCCATCTTGTCTTCTTTGCTCTGGTAGTGCACCACGTCTTGGTGAACAAAATCACTAGTCTCACCAGTTTTGACTGTCACCGTAACTGGATCGTTGGAAAATGTTTCGATAAGCGTCTTTACCTTTGGCTCCATAGTAGCCGAAAAGAAGAATGATTGACGTTCACGAGCAAGATTACTCAAGATGTCGCGGACGTCATTAATGAAGCCCATGTCGAGCATACGGTCAACTTCGTCAAGCACTACGATATTAAACTTCGAAAGGTCTAGCGTACGTCGCTCCAGGTGATCTTTGATTCGCCCTGGTGTGCCAATGACTATTTCCGGACGCTGCTTTAAATCACGCAGTTGCGGACCAATGTTAGCACCACCGATCAGCAACGTGCCAAATAGCCCACTGCCCTTACCGATACTACGGAATTCTTGCTCGATTTGTTGAGCCAGCTCACGTGTCGGCGCTATGATCAACGCTTGGCTATCGCCCTTGATTAGTTTCTGTATGACTGGCACCGCGAAAGCGGCTGTCTTGCCAGTACCGGTGTTGGCGATACCGATAACGTCTTTGCCTTCCAGCCCTAGCGGAATCGTTTGATCCTGAATCGGTGACGGTTCGGTGTAGCCTTTGCCAGCTAGGTTTTGTTTGATGATGGCTTCGACTGCAAAATCGTCAAATACGTGCACCGGCACAAATGCCTCGGCCTCAATAACTGGCTTGGCTGGTTTCACGAAGCGACTTGGGTCAATGTATTCACCACGCCCACGCTTAGCGCGCTTGGGTGGTGCAAAATGGCGGCCACGACTAAAGCTACTAGAGCTACGGCGCGACGAATATGAATTGTAAGACATAAAAAAGAATCCTTATTTGTTTAGTTATTACTCTTTGTCGATTGTCGGCAATGAAATCAGAGTAATAATTTACCTAAGCAAACCCGGATTCATCAATAACAATGCTATAACATTAGCACAATCTTATGCCAACGTCAACACCTCAGTGGCGGATTTGTTGCATGTTTAGCTACGAAATCATCCATTTCGGCCGTATACGGGTTGTTTTGGCGACGAAAGACTAGTTTAGCGGCGGCGAATCATCAGGCGTAGATTGGCCAGATAATGTACCGGGTCTAGCTTGGGATGAGCCTTTAGATAAGCTATGTGTTTCTGGCTAAAAGGCATTTGATTATCTGGGTACAGCATACTATTAGGGCTATAGCTGGATTCGGTATTGTAGGCACCGTCTTGCTCCATTTGACGCAGCGCCTGAGGCACACCCAGCTCTTCTAAGCTGTAACTAACGGAGCTAGCGTGTCGCGACGGCATTAATTAGACCGTCGTCTTTGCTTTTTTCGGCTTTTTTACTTCTTTTCGGCCTTTGTCTTTTGCCATGCCTCTAAGTCCCCTGTTGTTGCACACTTAGCATTGTAGCTAGCTAATTACTTCTAAGTATACGCTTTGATGGCGCTATTTCCTATCTGGCGGTGGCTAAGCGCAGGCCAGCAGATGATTGTTGACGAGTTATTAGCGCTTGACGTGCCAGATGATTTTATAGACCCGGAACACTTCTGGTAGACGATTCAGCCCTGGTATGTACGGAAAAGCTACCAGTAATAAGAAGAACGTGCCGAGGATGATTGCGCCGTCACGGTCGCCGTTATCGTCATGCGCCAAAACAGTATGATTTAGCACACCGATTGGCCCTAACCACCAGGCACCGGGAGGCAAATGGCCCTTTTCTTCACGCAACATGCCGTACTGATCGGTTGTTATGCCTAGCGCCTGCGCACGCTCATCCATAACCCCTGTGTCGGCCAAAAAGCGTAAAGCATACGTCGAATGGTCACCTGACGGGCTAGCGGCATTTAGAGCGGGCTGGTACAGGCCGGAAGCGGCCAATTGTACTAGCGAATTTATTGCTGGTTCGAGTAAATTATTGGCGTCAGTTCTGCCGGGGTACGCCTTGTCGAAATAGTCAGTGGCTTGTTGGATTTGCTTAGCTTGGGTTGCTTCTGGTAAAGCATTGAAGCGCTCAAGCAAGTTAGGTGACTGCGTAAATGCCGCCGCTTGAGCGTACGGCTGCTCAACATATATATGCCGCGTGTCGTAGGTGTAAGGATTGATGGTGTCGAGGTAAGTGGCGGTGTCCGAACTACGGTCAAATTCTTTCATGAACGTTTGGGCGACCAATTTCGGATCAGCCGCTGCGACACTTTTGACCGTGTCGGGCTTGAGAAACGGTGACGGCAACGCGAGAGCCAGTAGCAGCAGAGCTCCTACTAATACGCCGCCGCGGGCGAACAGTAGTTTGTGATTAGCTTTGACCGTCGGTACCTTCACGTCTGCCCGATGCGGTTTGGCAATACCCAAGAACCGGACTAGGGCATAGTGCAAAAACAGTAGTGTTATAAGGATGAGCGGTACGACCACGAGGTGGATGCCATAAACCTGCTGATAATTGATGTTGTTTATCCAGTGACCTAGACCGGTGCCATTATAAAAGTCAGCGCCTTGCAAACTACGCCACTGGCTGGAGAAATCACCACGTAGCACATAGCCAAATTCGGCTTCGGTTAAGACAACAAGGAACATCAGCGCCCCGAGCACCCACGTCAGCCGTCGGGGCTTTTTGAAGCCCGAACTGAAGAACACTATTATAAGGTGCAGGATTATGAATACCACGAACGCTTGGGTCGCCCAGAGGTGTACGCTGCGCAGGTATTTGCCCGCTCCGGTCGTCAGCCACCAATCCGGACCAAAGATGGCCATTAACGTTCCGGTGGCGATAAGTACCACGAAACAAATCATAGAGAGGAAGCCGAGCGAATAGAAAAACTTATTGGCGTACGCTGGCACGTCCTGGATCATAGTTTGTTTTAGAGCCTTAAATAACGGTAGTTTCATAGTTTTTGTATACCTCTTATGGCTGAAGTATACAGCTTATGGTCACACATAAATAGTGATCCAGATCACAAAACTTATGCTTACAGTCTGTAAACCACGGGGGAGTTGTTCTCAACGCGTCAACTATGGTCTAGAATGGTGAGATAAAGGAGTTTTATGAAAGAAACGTTGCAACGTATTGTACGATCGAAGTGGTTTTTGGCTAGTGCTGGAGTGCTCGTGGGCGCCCTGATTATTTTGGGAATTCGGTTTGTTACTTACCAACCGGAAGAAGTTGTACACTATCACGCCAATTTTGCCATGTATTTAAATGGCCAGCGCGAGCTTTTTAAAAACCCGGTGTATTACACTGATCTGACAGAATCGTGTGCCGTTGAGGAGCAGATGTCACCACATGAACGGGCGCATATGCATGATGGCGTTAACGATGTTGTGCACGTCGAAGACCACGCCGTAACGTGGGGTCAGTTCTTTCAAAACCTTGGTTGGGTTGTCGATAACAATATCATCCGCACCCCTACGCAACTTTTAACACCTACTGATCAAAACAAGATTACCTTCATGTTGAACGGTGAAGAAACCAGCAACCTAGTCAGCCGCATCATCCAAGACCGTGATCAGCTGCTTGTAGACTTCGGCGCAACTTCGACTCAAGACCTGCAAAAAGAGTTCAAAACCGTGCCTTCTACGGCCGTTAAATACGATACCTCACAAGACCCCAAATCGTGCAGTGGCCACGAGCCCACCACCATGCGCACCCGCATGATGCATTTGTTTTAGAGGCCTAGTTTTGATTCGGTGGAGCTGCCGGTATATTTTTTGATCTCTTGGCCAAACGAAAATCTACTCCTCTGCCATTCTCGGGGCAGTACCCGAAGCTCATCATACAAGAACAAAACCCCAGCCGTAGCTGAGGTTTTCTTCTTGGTGGAGCTGCCGGGTACTGCCCCCGGGTCCGCTGGTTTATCTTGGTTAGGCTTCTACAGGTTTAGTCTGTTTTGTGGTCTTAGCGCATATGTATCGAAACATACAAACATCACATGCGAGCAATCCTAGTCTTAGCACATAGTCCGGACAATACTACATGAGCAATCAGAAGATATAAAACGCTTTTACACTATCTGACATCGCATAAGGCGTTGCTGTAGCGATTAGGCTACAGCTGTTGCGAATGCTGGTGCACTGAAAGCAGCTTTTACGCTGTTAACAAATGCGACTGCTCGTTCGCTAAAAGATGTTTTTGCATCTAATGTATTTGCCATATGACGCTTAGCAAGCGACCTGCAACCATAACCGATAAAGTCCGACGTCGAGCTTAAAATTCAGCCCCTCGTATTACGCCTCTCTGGCGCAATCATAATTATACCATAAATGTAAGCGTTTTGATTACTGCTTGTTGATTTCGTAGAGGGCGTACCAGTCGTCGAGGGAGAGGGCTTGGGCGCGGGTGTTGTGGGCAATGTCGGCGGCGTCGAGCATGGCTTTGGCTTCGTCTTTTGAAATAGATAAGCCCCCGCTCAGGCTGTTCACCAGCGTTTTGCGCTTTTGGCTAAAGCCAGCCCGTACCAAGCGGAAAAATTGCTTCACATCGACATCTGGAAACAGTGGCTTCGACCGATAGTTCAAAACTATAACCTGCGAATCGACCTTGGGTGGTGGCGTAAACATCTCGGCTGGAACTTCTATGCCAAGTGAGGTTTCGCAATAAAACTGCGCGCTAACACTCAACATCGACATCTGGCCAGGCTTGGCACAAACACGCTGAGCGACTTCTTTTTGGATCAAAATGGCCGCCTGGCTGAACGGGTTTGTGCTCTCGCATAGCACCCTTATAAGGTTACTCGTCAGATAATACGGGATATTTGCGACTACTTTGTAACCAGCAGGTAGATGGGTGAGGTCGAATTTCAAAATATCTTCACTGGAAACTGTTAAGTTTGGCGCCCTAACTCGTCCACTCAATTCTTCGGCCAGTTTTTCGTCGAACTCTACAGCTATCACCTGCTTGGCATTTTCTACCAAGAGTTTAGTAAGCGTGCCTAGCCCGGGGCCAATTTCCAGCACCGTGTCCTCTGATCCAACCTTAGCACTTCGACAAATCTCCGATAGTGTCGTTTCGTCGTAGAGCCAATGCTGACCGAGTGATTTCTTGGGTATATTCATATATTTACCAGTTGTGGTACGAAGACCACCGGTTATAAGCAGCTCCCCAGCTACCGTAGCGACCGACCGCGTAGCTCGTTGCCCAGTGCAGCTGTGTTACGACGTTAGTCCGCCAGTCGCTGCCAAAGCCCGCCATTTTACTAGCCGGTGTCGCTTGGCCAATACCATAGCCGAAACCGCTACTTTCGGGATGCAGTGCTACGTAATACCCCGGGCAAGTGTGCTCGCCTTGCCATTTGGTGGGGCACCAGCCGCCCTCGTGACTCATGATGTAATCTACGTAGGCATAGTCGCCGGGGGCTATACCGGCCTGAGCCATGACGGCCTGCTTGTCAGCCGGTATAGACACCGCGTCACCTTGCGCGACGATCTGTGTAACTGGCTGCACCGTCACGACTGTCTGGATAAGCGTACGACTAACCTCTTTCCCGTTTTGGGTGTTTATTTGGTAGGTTACAACCTGTTGCCCCGGACTACCAGCCTGGCGTACCGCACTGGTACCAAAGCTCAGACTACTATCATGAATCGTTTGGGTTGGCTCAGAAATCGTCTGGGTCTCAGTCACGATTTGCGTGCCGCTGTGAATCAAATAGACCAAGGCGTTCGGGGTGAGCACGGTGTCTGGACCGGGTTGCACACTGTCATTGCCACGAATGGTAATCTTCTTTTGCTTCAACAGTTCCCCGACAGTCGCGGCGTGCGTTCGGACAACCGTCGGCGTACCGTAAACGTTTAAGTTCACTGGTGTTGCTGGATCAATAATAACCTGCTTACCAAGGCTGTGCTGTGTCAGGAAGTTTTCGACCTGTGCCACGGTGATGTTGTCTTCCGGATAGAGTTTGATGCCGGCCTCTTCGGCAATACTACGGGGCGTCGTACCGGCGTTAAGCGCAAATGTACTCTGACCATTCTGGATAATTTGCACTGGGACGGCACGGTAAATATTCACACGTAAATTGTCTTGGGCGATCGGAGTATCGGCGGTTGGTTCGATACGATCGCCCGGCGCCAACGTAATATTAAGTTTGTGCAGCAGATCGCCGATGGTTGGCTCATTGGTTGGCACAACCTGTTTTTGGTGATCGTGTGCTAGCAATACTACATAGCTAGTGATCGGCTGAAACTTCGGCTGTCCACGATTGAGCAATAAAAACCCGCCGCCAGTTACCAAACAGAGGCCAAAAAAGGTCAGAATGGGAATCATAACCGGATGTTTACGGAGCCTACGAAACCGCCGCACGCGCACTTTTTGTTGACGGTAGACTCGACGCTTAAGATTTTTGAACGTTTTTTGCATAAAAATGCTCAGAAAATTGAACTGTTATGGGCAACTTCCAGGCAGTTTCAGTATAACAAAATCAGTGGTTCACCGAAAGTTCAAGCACTCTGTGAACCTCTGGCACGCACTGCAAACCGCCTAAACTGTCACGCGGCACCCATTGCGCCGCGGCAATTTCAAGAAACTGGAGCCTGAGCTCCTGAGGAACGGTCAATTGGGCAATGAAAAAATGAGCAGTAAATCGAAAACCACGGTCATTGATTTGCTCGACGCCAAGCAGTACGGGTTGAACATCGTGTAGCCCAACCTCTTCGCCAAGTTCCCGGCTTAGACCGACAAGCGGTTCCTCGCCCTTGTGTAATCCTCCGCCTGGTAGACCCCACCGACCATCGCCCAACCATGGTTTAACGAGCAGGACTTTATCGCCACTTAGAATCAGCACCCGCGATCGTTCGCTGCCACGCACATACAGGCACAGCGCCGGCCACAAAACCCAGAACAACACGACGCCGAATTTTTGCCAAATGGACTTCACAGTTTTTCCAGTGGCGCGAAGGCTACGTTTAATTTTTTGGTGCCCTTGCCTTTGAAATAGATGGTAGCGTTTTCGCCGTCCATTTCTAAAATTGTTCCTTCACCAAAAAGCTGGTGGCGTACGCCGTCACCCTCGCTCAAATCCGGAACGTAACGTGGCTCAGTCGACGCTACAGCACTAGGCTGCGGTGCCTGAAAAACCGTGTCGTATTGCCCGAGTGATGAACTTTGGCCGAATAAACTGCTGCCGGTTTCTTGCACAAACTTGGCGTCTATCTCCGACAAAAAGCGACTTGGCGGATTGTGTTGCACCCCACCGTACAACATACGCGAGCTAGCGTATAGCATGTAGAGTTCCTCGCGAGCCCTCGTCATGCCAACGTAACATAACCGCCGTTCCTCTTCCATTTCTGACTGATCATAGAGCGCCCGCGAATGTGGAAAGATGGTTTCTTCCATGCCGACCATAAATACCACCGGGAATTCTAAGCCTTTGGCGGCGTGCAAGGTCATGAGTGTTACGGCATTACCGTTTAGATCGGCCGTATCGAGATCGCTAATAAGTGCCACTTCCTCCAAAAAACCACTGAGGCCTTGATCTTGGTAGCTCTGTGCTACGCCCATAAATTCTTTGACATTCTCTTGGCGTGATTCGGCCTGCGGCGTGCCATCATCGAGATATTTCAAGTAGTTAATTCGTCGTACCAGCGAATCAATTAGTGCTGCCGGCGGTACTTCGTCAATGAGTTTGCGCAAACTTATAATGATATCCCCCAGCTCGGCGAGAGCTTTTCTGGCTTTGCCGGTTACCGTCTCGCAGCTACTGGCACTGCCGAGGGCATGCTCCAAATTTAGCCCGTTGGCGGCTTGCCATTCGTAAAAATTCTGAACGCTTTTTGCCCCAACGCCTCTGGTCGGAACATTAACAATGCGCTCAAAACTGACACGGTCTTCCGGCTGGTAAATTAATCGCAGATAGGCTACCAGGTCTCTGATTTCCTTACGATCATAAAAGCGCTGACCACCAACAATCCGATAAGGTATGCCGTATTGAATAAACGCTTCTTCGATAGAACGGCTCTGGGCGTTGGTCCGATACAAGACCGCGAAGTGGTTAAAACGTCGATAACCAGTGTCTGTACTGTTACGAATTCGCCGTATTATAGCGTCGGCCTCGGCGCGTTCACCGTGGACCTGCGTCATCTGTACTGGCATGCCCTCGCCGGCGGCAGTCCATAATTGCTTATCGCTACGCTGCAAGTTCTTGGTGATGACGGCGTGGGCGGCGTCCAAAATGTGCTTGGTGCTACGGTAGTTTTGCTCCAGCTTTATGACGGTGCAGCCTTTGTAGTCGCGCTCAAAATTTAAAATATTACGAAAATCGGCACCGCGCCAACTATATATACTCTGCCAATCATCACCTACCACGGCGATATTCTTATTGTCGTTTGTTAGCAATTTAACTAGTTTGTACTGAGCGGCGTTGGTGTCTTGGTATTCGTCGATCATGACATAAGCAAACTGCTGGCGCCATTTTTTGCGCACTTCGGGTTGGCTATCGAGCATTTGAACCGTACGATTTATTAGATCGTCAAAGTCTAGCGCCGAACCTTCTTTTAGAATTTTTTGATAGATCGGAAATACTTGGGCGGCCGCTCGACCGACGGGCGTACCGGCAACGTCGTTGTATTCGTCAGGCGATACCATTTCGTTTTTGGCACCGCTAATCAGCCCCGCCAAAACACGCGGCGGAAAGGCTTTTTCATCTAGTTGGAGTTGCTTGCTGGCGCGCTTGACCGCGCTCAACCGATCGGCCTCATCAAATATGACGAAACTACGCGGAATCCCAACATATTCGCCATCTTGGCGCAGAATTCGCACACAGATACCGTGAAATGTACCCATGTAGGGCATGAACGAACGGTTCTCGGCGTTTTCGCCGAGTAGGTGTGCCACGCGTTCGCGCATCTCTTTGGCAGCCTTATTCGTGAAGGTGACAGCCAATATGTTATACGGCGTGGCTTTGTGGGTAGCGATTAGATAAGCAATGCGGTGAGTTAGAGTTTTAGTTTTGCCACTACCGGCTCCGGCCTGAATCAGCAACGGACCATCGGTAGTCTCGACGGCACGACGCTGTTCGGGGTTAAGTTCTGTAAGTAAGTTCTCTAGCACCCACTTATTTTAGCAAAAGCGCTACCGATGTACGTGTTGTTTAATTGCCTCAAGACAAACCTACGGTTTTACGCAGCCGGTTCCCTCGTGTCTACAGAAACAATTCACTGGATTGTTCTGGGGCTGCTCTTTTCCCTATCTAGTTAATGACTCGGAAGAAGTGGGTATGTGGGATCTTTTGCAATAGTTCGATAAAACCCGAGTCAAGCATCAGGTCGATTAGTGCCACGCTCAAGATAAAGAGCAATATAGTTAGCCCAATGCTCGTCTTGACGGAACGTTTGTGTTGTACCGCATCGACTGGCACGAAATACTCATGACTATCTATGTATTTCTGTAATTCGTTCTGGCGTTTGGCTTCGGCTTCGGCGGCCTTTTGCGCTTCAAGATCAGGTTTTTCTTGGGGTTTATCGGTGCTTTTGTCTTCTTCCGACTCTTCGGCTTCTGGCTCACTAACGGCAACCGCTTCCGGTTCCGCTGCGGCTGGTTCTTCGGCCGGAACTTCATCTACCTTGGCAGTCTCTTCGATTTCGGCGGTTTCAGTTGGTGCTTCCTCGGTTGGTGTTTCGGCAACGGTCGGCTCGGCCACTTCCTTGGTTATGTCGCTCTCGGGCTTGGCGTTTTCGACTTCTTTTGGCTCGTCATCAACAGGAGAAATAGTAATCTGTTTTACGCTCGGAGACACCGGAGGCGCGGTACTAGGAGCTTCTACTAGCGGTTCGATCGCAGTGTCTTTGACCATGGGGTCTTGTTTGACAATTGATCGGTTCGTGACAACCAGTGGCCGTGACGATGAGTTGGGCGATACCTTCTTGGGATCAGTCACATCAAATACCTTTTTATCTGTTTTCTTTATATCTTTTTCCATTATTGCTCCGCTTTGATTTGAATTTGGTTTGCCACATCTACGATACCGGCAAATTGCTTAAAATTGAGGCTGGCCGCACCGACTAAAGCACCGTCAACGCCCTCAACTTCCAAGTAACTGCGAACATCCTGGTCATTAACACTGCCACCGTAAAGTACACGTACCGTTTCGGCGGCTTTTTTGCCATACAGCTCAGCGATCTGAAACCGAATATAAGCCACCGCTTTTTTGATATCGTCTGGTTTGGCTATTTCGCCCTCGTTGGTACTGATGGCCCAGACGGGCTCGTAGGTAATTACGATCTTTTCGATATCCTTGCTAGTCAGATTCATAAGGGCGGTCGTGACTTGATCGTGCAGTACCTGCTTTGTCTCGCCGGCTCGCCGCTCGTCTTTGGTCTCACCGACACAAATAATCGGCACTATGCCGTTACGTACAGCGGCCTTCACCTTGTCACGAACCACCTCTAGGGTGTCATTGAAGCACATTCGACGGGACGAATGACCCACAATCGCGTAGTGTACCAGCTCGGCGAGCATGGCAAACGATACCTCGCCCGTAAAGGCGCCTTCGTCTTTGAAATAGGCATCTTGGGCAGCCAATCGAAATTTCCGGCGGTCAATTTCTTGGCTCAATGGCTGCAGCGCCAGCATACTGGGCGCTAAAACTACTTCGACACCACGGCTGATCTTGATCCGCTCGTTCAGCCGATGAACAAGCAAGCTGGACTGATGCACGTTCAAATGCATCTTCCAGTTACCGACGATTAAAAATTTCTTATTTGACATGTTGCTTATGGTTTATTGTACATCATTTTTATCCATTAAGGCAGCAACTCCAGGGAGAGTGCGCCCTGCCATGAGCTCCAAACTGGCTCCCCCGCCAGTCGATACATGATTAAAGCTCTCGAGTAGACCACGGCTTTCAATGTAGCCGACCGTATCGCCCCCACCTACCAAACTGAATGGTTTATGTCCGAACTGCCCCAACATGGCCTCTACAAGCGTCTCGGTACCATGGGCAAACGGGCCGACTGGCCCCTGCAAACCAGTCGTTTCGGTCACACCTAGCGCGCCGTTCCAGATAACCGTGCCAGCCAGTTGTAGGCTGCCGGCTATGAACGCGCCACTAAACGGACCGACATCAAGTATCATCTCGTCTTTGGCGATTTTGCTGGCTCGTTCTGGTGGTCGCTTTGGGTAATTTTCGATGTCGGCAATCACATGCGCGTCCCAATCGACAATCCGTGTTGAAGCGTTTTTATCGATTCCGGTTGCCACGATTCCGTCTTGTGGTAAGTAAAAAATGAATCGATTTTCTTTGGACTTGGCACGAGCAAGATCCAGAATTTGCTTAGCCAGCGGCAGATCTTCTGCCGCCACCATGCTTTTGGCTATATCTATGCCCTCGGCCTGCAAGAATGTATTACTCATGGCTCCGCCGATAGCCACAAAGTCGGCAATATCGATAAAACGCTTTAAAATATCGATTTTATCGGTGATTTTAGCGCCGCCAACCACAGCTACCAAGGGTCGTGCCGGGTTTTCCATAACATTCGTGATGGTATCGACTTCTTTTTCGAGCAGTAATCCAGCTACGCTGGGCAAATGGTGGGTTATCGCCTCGGTGCTAGCATGAGCCCGGTGCACTACTCCAAAACCATCTTGGACAAAGACTTCAGCCAGACTAGCCAGCTGCGCGGCAAAACCGTCATCATTGGCCTCTTCTTCGGGATAAAAACGAAGGTTCTCGAGCAAAAGGATTTCGCCTGGCTCCAAACTGTGGACAGCCTTTTCGACCCGCTCGCCGATACAGGCTGGCACAAAACTAACTTCGCGGTCGAGCAGCTCGTGCAAACGCTCAGCCACCGGCAAAAGGCTTAGACTAGGGTTAACTTTGCCATCTGGTCGGCCTAGATGAGAGCAGATTATTATTTTGGCTCCCTGCTCGATCAGAAACTGGATTGTAGGCAGGCTCTGCTTTATACGGTAATCGTCGGTGATAGCGGCCTTAGAATCGAGCGGCACGTTGTAATCGGCACGTAGCAACACGCGTTTGTCCCGCAGGTCTATGTCACGAATGGTTTTTTTGGTAAAACTCATCCCACCCTTTCTATTCAAGATTAATTGTACCCCAAACTATACTAATTGGCGCACTTTTATGGTGTCTGTCGTACCCACCACGCCAGGGTGACGACCGCTAGCCGTCACCACTATATCGCCCTTTTTAAAAAGGCCTGTGCTGCGTAGCCAATCGGTCAGCTTCACCGCCGCTAGTTTGCTGCTCGGCCGCACAAAGCTTTTCACGCTATAAACTATGGCTAGCTGTTGGGCTGTCCGAGCATCGTTGGTTACGGCGATTAGTGGAATATCGGGACGATGCGAGGCTATCTGTAGCGCCGTTGCACCAGATTTGGTTTCAGCTACGATTGCCTGAGCTTCGATTGATTCAGCCAAGCTTATGATACCCGAACTGATGGCCACCTGCCGGCTGTGATCTTCGTGCAGATTCTGTCGGACAGGTGTATGAGCCTGTGTATATTTAATGACCCGCTTCATGACTTTCACCGCCTCGATAGGATACTGGCCACTGGCGGTTTCATCACTTAACATGACGCAATCCGCCCCGAGCAATACTGCCGTTGCTACGTCTGATACCTCGGCACGAGTCGGTTCGGGCGTCTCGGTCATACTAGCCAGCATTTGTGTAGCCACGATGGTTGGCTTAACATAGCGCATACCGAGACTTATCAGCTGGCGTTGGATAATCGGCACTGATTCGGCCGGTACCTCGACCGCCAGGTCGCCACGAGCTATCATAATGGCATCTGTCTCGCGAACGATTTCTTCAATATTCTCAAGGGCTACTTTAGTCTCGAACTTAGCAATGATTTTGGCGTTCATATTTAGGTTCTGCATCATGCGCCGTAGTGAACGGATATCGTGCGCTGTCTGTACAAAACTTTGAGCAACGTAATCAATATCCTGGGTAGAGCCAAAGGCCAAATCGGCCTTGTCTTTTTCGGTTATCACATCACCGCCGAAGTCTGTATCCGGCAGGTTCATGCCCTTGCGCTTGATCAGAATGCCATTATTGTCAGCTTGAACATACACGAGGCCATCTTTGACACTCGTGACCGTGGTACGGACTTTGCCATCGTACAAATATACCCGATCACCCCGCTTTACCTTCTTGCTGAGGTCGTACTGAGTAGGGATATGGCCAGTGGCCAAATAGTCGGCATTGTACTGAAATATCAAACTCTGGCCGAACTGTACATTAACAATCCCGTCAAAATCACCTAGGCGGATCTTTGGACCTTGGAGATCCTGGATTATAGCCACTGGCTTACCGTATTCTTTTGACGCTTTACGAATCCACTTGATGCGCCGGCCATGCTCGGCGTGATCGCCGTGGCTAAAATTAAGCCGCAAGCCGTTGGCTCCGGACTTTATGAGCTCTAGTATCTTTTCATACGAATCGGTTGAAGGCCCGACCGTCGCAATTATTTTTATGCGCTTAAATTTATCAATAGGCACGTTAAGTGCATGTCGTGTTGCTTCCATTATTTTTAGTCTACATGGTTATGCTAATAATGACTAGATAACTCGGTAGGTCTCCCATTATTTAGTAAATGTTATCTGAGGGCGGGTGTTTGGCCGTCGGCCTGGTTAGCGTCCCAGTTTTTCTTCGGTTTTTTTGATATCTATGGTTGTCTTGACTACCGTATCCGGCGCCAGCGAAATGCTGTCGATGCCCGTTTCTACCAGGAAGCGTGCGAACTCCGGATAGTCTGACGGCGCCTGGCCACACAAACCAATTTTGATATGTTTATACTTGGCTACCTTGACAACTAATCTTATGAGCGATTTCACTGCTTCGTTGTTCTCGTCGTAAACGTGGGCTACGGTGTGATTGTCCCGATCAACACCTAGCGTCAGCTGAGTTAGGTCGTTACTGCCAATAGAGAAGCCATCGAATAGGTCAGCAAATTGTTCAGCCAAGATAACGTTGGCCGGAATTTCGACCATGACGTACACTTCAAAGCCATTCTCACCACGCTTCAGACCCGCCTTTTCCATGATAGCCAGAACCTTTCGCGCTTCGTCGAGGCTGCGGCAGAACGGAATCATCGCTTTGACATTCGTTATACCCATCTCGTCCCTAACTCGCTTGAGCGCCCGACACTCCAACTCAAAGGCCGGCTGGTACTGCTCGCTGTAGTAACGGCTGGCACCACGCCAACCAATCATCGGATTGCTTTCCTCTGGTTCGAATTGTTTGCCGCCAATCAGGCCAGCATATTCGTTAGTCTTGAAGTCACTAAAGCGAATAATCACGTCGTTCGGATAAAATGCGGCGCCGATTATGCCGATGCCTTCGGCCAGTTTATCGACGAAGTATTCGGCTTTGTTGGTGTAGCCCTTGGTTAGCTTATTGATAACTTCCCTTGTTTTCTTATCCTGAACCTTATCGAAGTGCAGTAGTGCTAGCGGGTGGATCTTGATATGCGAGTCGATGATGAACTCTTCCCGGGCAAGTCCAACGCCGTCGTTTGGAATCATCGAATATTGAAAAGCGTGATCCGGTGAGCCGATATTCATCATGATTTTTGTCTTTGGTCTGGGCAGGTTTTTGACATCGGTGCGGTTGATCTCATATTTCAGTATCCCCTTGTAAACGCGGCCTTCATCTTCTTCGGCACAGCTGACGGTTACCGGGCTTTTATCGGCGATTTTCTGTGTAGCATCGCCTGTACCAACGACGCACGGAATACCCAGCTCGCGGGAAACAATAGCCGCATGGCAAGTTCGCCCACCCTTATCGGTCACTATGGCGCTGGCCTGTTTCATGATTGGTACCCAGTCAGGGTCTGTCATTTCGGCCACCAAAACATCGCCCTCTCTAAACGAGCTAATGTCCTTGATATCCATAATTCGGCTGGACTTGCCAGACCCGATCTTGCTGCCGACACTGGTTCCACGGGTGACGACTTCCCCAGGCACTACCAGCCTATATTCTTCGATAACGTTCATATCTCGGCGTGATTGTACGGTCTCGGAACGAGCCTGCACGATGTAAAGCTTGTTGTCGTCTTCATCGAGCGCCCATTCGATATCCATTGGTTTGCCGTAATGTTTTTCAATCTCTATCGCCCAACTAGCCAGGGTTTTTACCTGCTGGTCGGTAATCGAAAAGCGTTCCTGGTCTTTTTGGGAGACAGGTGTATTTTTGGTTTTACTACCACTAACCGGGATCATCTTTTCTTTTTTGGCGCCGACTTTCTTTTTTAGAATTGCCAAGGTTGGCTTAAAGACCGTGAACTCGTCTGGACTTACCCGTCCTTGGACGATATTTTCGCCCAGGCCATAAATCGAGCTGACAACCACTGCGTTTTTGAAACCAGATTCGGTGTCGATCGTAAACATCACGCCCGCCGCTGCCGAGCGCACGGCTACCATCTGTTGTATGCCGACAGATAGCGCCACCTTCATATGTTCAAACTTATTTTCAATACGATAGACAATCGCCCGGTCGGTAAAGAGCGAGGCGATACACTCCTTGGTAGCACGCAGCACGTTTTTTTCGCCTTTGATATTCAGATACGTTTCTTGTTGACCGGCAAAAGAAGCATTTGGCAAATCCTCGGCTGTGGCCGACGACCGCACAGCGACAACCAGATCACCCTTACCACAAACTTGGCTGAGCTCTTTATAGCCCCGCCTAATTTCATCCTCAAAATCCTTGGGCAGCTTGGCTTTGATAATAATCGCTCTTATTTTAGCGCCCCGCTTAGCCACCTCTCGGACGTTCTTAACATCCAGGCCACGAAGAATTTCATCGATTTTTTGGGCAATACCCGTTTGGTCAAGAAAATAAAAATAGGCCTGTGAGGTAGTGGCAAAACCGTTGGGCAAATTTATTCCTTTGGGCGCAAGATAACGGTACATTTCCCCTAAGCTGGCGTTTTTGCCTCCGACCTCAGGAATATCCGGCAAGGAAATTTCTTTAAAAAACTTTATGTATTTGTGCATATTTGTTGCCCCATTTAATTGCCAATTACCTATACATATTACACCTAGCATAAGCGCTTTTAGTGTGATGTGTGCACTTGACATCCAATCCATGACAGTTTGGACGGTGTACAATGAAGCATATGGAAGCGAAAATAGAAAAAATTGCGGCGTGGCTCGGTACCGGTTCTATCGATATTTTTGGTCGTCCGTTCGCCGGCAAAGACACCCAAGGGCGCATCCTGGCCGATCTGTTTGGGGGCATATTAATTGCTGGTGGGGATATTCTGCGCAGCCACCACGACCCGACAGCCATCGAACAAGTCATGGCATCGGGCGGCATCATTCCGTCTGATTTTTACCTGCAGCTGGTCTTGCCTTACTTTTCCCGGCCCGATTTAAAGGCAAAGCCGCTCATTTTAAGCGCCGTCGGCCGCTCCGCAGGCGAAGAAACGGCCATTATGGAAGCAACCCGTGAATCTGGCCACCCCATGAGGGCAGTCGTCGTGCTGCAACTGACCGAAGAAGCCGTATGGCAGCGTTTTGAAGCGTCGCAAGCCGAGCATGACCGCGGCGAACGCACTGACGACCACCGCGAAGTCTTAAAAACCAGGCTGCAAAAATATCAGGACAAAACGGTGCCGGTCATCGAATTTTACCGTGACCAAGGCCTACTCATAGAGGTCGACGGCACCAAACCGCGCAGAGAAGTCACAAACGAAATCTTGCAAGCTCTGGCGTCCCGAGCAACCACATAGGCTTCACACCGAACTGCTTGAGCGAATCAGACAAGACATACCCATCGGTACTATCTTAGTTAAATGGGCGAATCGTGCCCTTCGCTTCAACTGCCATATGTTCAATACGTACTACTTAGTTGCCAAAATAGCACTTTTTACCTTGTGTAAAGCGTCCGATACATTTGCTGCCGATACATTTGCCCCGGCAGCATGTTTGTGATGGCCGCCACCCGACCCAAGATAGGATGTAATTGTTGCTATATCCTTTTTAGCATCTGCTTGAGATCGGAACGACACCCGATACTCCTTCGTCTTGAGATTAATAAGATTTGGATATACAATAAAACCCCATTTTACGCCCCTTACGGCATTGATATATCTGTTCCCAAACATGGTGCATGCGGCCTTAAATTCACTCGGGCCACACTCGGCTGGTAATTTTTCTTGCATGAATTCATCACTAATAAAGCTATATACATACCCTGTTTCAATTTTCATATTATTTGCAAGCTCTGCTATAACCGTCATTTGCTCAGTAGTCAGTTGATTTATGGCCGCCACCGCCCGTTCGATAGAAGCGCCACCCTGAATTAGTTCAGCAACGACTGTAAACGTATCCGAGTAGTCATACGTATACGTAAAGAGTCCACTGTCATCAATAATGCCAAGCATAGTAATTTGGTCAATGTTCGAGGGTCGCAGTAAGGCAAGCCCATGAAAACAAACCTGGTATACGAGCTGAGTGGCCGCAGGAACTGCTGGATCTTGTATCTGCACCGCAAACTCATCTTCACCCTCACGCTCATGATGGTCTATGACAATAGTTTCTATTCCTCGTTGCGCTACATATGAAATGAGTTTTGATTTTTCTCCACGTGTCACTTTATCAAAACGATTCGTATCGGTTAGGATTATGCAGTCGGCGTCGTAGTGGTGCAGGGAATCCAAAATTGGCATGACCGTAATCTCTTGGCTTTTTCCAGCCACCGTACCAATCCTCGGCCTATCCTCGAGTACGACTTGCACCTGTTTTTCGGGATAGTTGAACTGTAATGTTCGAGCAAGTAGTATCGCAGAACAAATTGCATCATAATCAGGATAAAGATGTGCCGTAATAACAATGCTTTGGGCCTTTTTGATTGAAGCTGCAAATTCTTCTACGCCCTCAACCTTGAAACTCATTTACTAAGCCGCCGATCTATATCTTGTTTAGTGACTTCAAACTGCTCTGGATAATCAAATTCTGGCGCAAAGTCAGCTGTAACGATACCAATACCTCCCTTAGATTCTTGGCCTCGAAAAACGTAGGTACCGAAAATGTGATTGTAGTTATCGTCAGTAGCACGTTGCACCGCCTCGGGGCTCACTATATATGGGTGGCGCACATAGGTAAAGGTGTCAGCCAAATCTTCTTCGACTAAAAATTTTTCACGTATTTTTACCGGTTCGCCCGCTTCATCTTCTACAATAAAACTGTGTAAGCTATCCAAGGTATACTTGCCATTATCATACGCGGTCATAACAATCGGATGCACAGTAGCCTTAACAAGCATTTTACCAATGTGCTCCGCAGAAACTGGATGGTGTCCACTAAGAAAAAGAAATCTATCGGCTAACTGACCCTCAAAGTGTCGAGGAACCCTTCGAAAGCCCTCATCTATATCAATTGTAGCCGGCGGCTTAGCAATACCTTTATGCTGCAGAACAGCAGATACTCCGTCTACACAGTGAGCATTGGTAGCGATAAGGTAGTCATCGAAGCCATTTGCCTGCAGACTATCAAGCAGCCACCCTAACATGGTCTGACCGCGATACTCTAACAATGATTTGCATGGCACTGACCCCATCTCACTGCCCATTCTCTTACCACGTCCACCTGCAGCAATAACTACTTGATTGACCGAGGGAATTTCGTACTGCTCTGTCATGGTTGTCACCTTCTATTAATGAACTTTAGTAATTTACTTGGTATGTACGTAACGTAACATAGCGCAAAATCTGGTGCAGTAATCATCTGTTCTTACAGTGGCGAATCCGATCTTTCGGTTACAGAAAGTTGAAAAATCACGTATGGTGATCCCGCGGAGAATCGAACTCCGATTGCCAGGATGAAAACCTGGTGTCCTAACCGTTAGACGACGGGACCGCTATGATCTTGAAAACGACTCGCAAATTGTACCATAACAGAGGCGCACAGGCAAATGTGAGCTTGTTTACATTTGCCGAGTATCGCTTGTTATATTCCTTGGATACAACAGAGAGGAAAAGAAAATCCCCCAACAAACGTCAGGGGATTTTATAAGTCTTTCGAGCGGTCAGTCTTTGCTTTTAGATCTTACCTCTACCCTAGCACAAATTTGACATTTGCGCTAGTGCTTTATCCACAGATGAGTCTTGCTGCTCCCTGGGTTCTGTATTTGAGGTCTAGGTTATCTGCTTTTCGCACCAGTCAGCCTGCCCAGATGCGGAGCATCTGGCACCGCTGACTGGTGTGGAAGGCAGATTAGAACTGGCGGCGGCGGAAACTACGGCGACCGGGCGTTTTAGCGAGAGGTGTACCGGCTAAGGGCGCTTCGCTGTCGAGAGGCTGGCCGAGTGGCAAATCAGAAGTACCGCTGTCTGCCGCCAAAAAGGCTCGCTTGTGACGACGGAAGATTATCTGTCTATAGACTAGGAAGCCAGCTACGGCGGCGACTAAAACTAAGGCAATGGTGTTGCCCGCACCGGTGTTAGGCAGCTCACCCGGAGGCGCTACACATTCTGGTGAATTCGACGGCAGTGATGGATTAAATTGGCATGGCGTACACTCTGGACTACCGACTGGTACACCGGGTTTACACTCGGGAGTCGGTGGTGTCGTTGGTGTCACCAAGGCTTTACATGTTGGCGCCGTCACCGCTACTCCATTGGCCATGAAGTGCAGTGTAGCAAAAGCGTTAAAGGTACCAGGCTGAGCATACGTGTGGTTCGCAGAAGCCGTTGTGCCGTTGGGCGCGACACCGTTTGCACTATGGCCGTCGCCGAAGTTAAAGTCCGCGCTAGTGAAGGTGGCGCCATTGCCAAATGAGGCGGTCGCAACAAAGAGGAAAGACATTTTTGACTGATCAATAGCTGGGCCAGCCAGTTCTACGCACCTAGCAAACGGCACCAGCACAGTGATAATCGTCTGGCAGTGGACAGACTGGACAACAACCTGTTGGTTACCCGGCAAATTGACGTAGACCGTTACTTTTGCCGTAAAGTTGCCGCCTCGAGTGTATGTGTGCTGTACTGTTGTGCTTGGGCTTAGCTCTGTTTTAGATGCGCCGTCGCCAAAATCATAGACCACCTTGGCAATCGATGCGTTATTAGCGGCGCTGGCGGCAGTAGAGAAATTGTAAGTATTCGCTTTGCCAGCCACTGGCGATTTGCGAAGCGCGTCACAGCTATAAGTTGGGGCAACCTTGGTGCCGCCCATCGGGTTACCGCAGGAATTCATGACTGCAAACTCCATGACACCCTTGGAGTTGAACATGACCATCACCGGCAGCGCGTCCGTAGCAAACGCCCTGGCGTTAGTATTGCCGTAGTAGGTGTGGCCATTGATAACTTTCGTAAAGAAACCAGCGCCCTGGAAGCTAGCCAGACGACCTATACTGTTGGTATTGGTGGCCACTATCTGGTTACCTACAACTATGTTGCCATTTTTGAAAGCAACACCGGGTTTGGCGGTAGTTACGAATCGTGAATACTCGGCTGGAGCAAGACCGTAGTCGGCATAAATCGCTTGCAAATCGGTGTGTCCGTGACCATCGTTATTGGCTCGAACTTTGCCCACGAATTGACTGGCACTACCAGTGCCACAGTACATGATGGCGTTTTCATCGCAATCGCCAGCTAGAACTTTCGTTGCTCCAAAACTTGCCACACCTACTAGGCTCAACATGAGCACCACACCGAGCACAAATAGCGTTTTTGGTCTGCGGAAAGTGGCTGCTATATTCATGAGTACTCCATGCGGTTTATCTGACTTAATGGTAACTCGGGTAGTAACACCTGTCAATTAGATATAAAGAAACCCCCTCTGTTTAAAGCAAAGGGGGTTTCTTGAGCGGTCAGTCACTACGCGCTCACCAAAATATCTTGGCAGATATTTAGCGACGTGAGAGCTTGCGGCTCATGAACAACCGGTAACCAAGCGCACTGAGTACACTCACACCTGCGAACAAACCGACAACGTCACCTGCACCAGTGTTGGGCAGAACAGTTGGAGGCGTTACGGGAGGAGTTACTGGGGGCGTTACTGGAGGCGTAGGAGTTGTCGGAATATGCACAGCTACTGTTAGGTAGATGTAACCCGAGAACTCGAAACAACCTAGGATGTTACCTAGCGATGTGCCGCCCGGCAAAGCGATGTTATCGCTAAGTGGAACGGTCACCTGGTGGACGCCATCAGGTTTGTGCGTAAACTCGGCCGAACCCTTGACGTATTCTAGTGTCATAGGACTGTCACTATAAACGCTCATTGTGTCGTTAATAGTCTTTGGGCTGGCGTTGTCGGCCGAAACGAAACCGACTATGTTCATGTTAGTGTCGCGGCCGTTTGGAACGAGCACGTGGACGTTAACATTCTGAGCCAGAGTGTTTGCTTCGCCACCCATTTTGTAAGGATCGGCGTTGTTGTGCACGTAGGCACGAACGACGATACGGTCGCCGTCTTGAACCTTGATGCGGTCTTGGACTGCACCTTGGCCATTAAGGGCACCTGCCAAAAATGGTCGCTCATCACCTACAACCGGGTTGTTGACGAATGAGTTGAACTGAACGTGGTTGGCACCAGGACAATTGTCTGGTGTAACACACGTATAAACTGGACGGACGGTCGGATCAGTTGGGAAGTACCCAGCTAATGCGGTGCCGACAGGGGCTACGAGCATAGCAGCCGAAAGGGCCGCGCTCGCAAAAATGCGTGATTTCTTCATAGTAGTATTCCTCTCTATGTAAATTATCGATATATTACGTTAGTAAAGTTTCGTGCAACTTGTTACCAATTATTCGGATTATTAAACTGCACCGTTTGCTTGAATAATTTCCACCTCACACAAGCACTTGGATTAGAGCACATTTTAGCATTAATATTATTGATTGTCAAGCTTATGGTTTCGTATGCGCTTTGGTTGATAAGTTGTTAAGTTGCTCGGCATGGTAACCGCTGCCTGGCAAATCAGATCATTTTAAAACATGGTTGTGCGATGGAGATGGTCTTTGTTTCTGATTGGTCAAGCGGCGTTAGCCACTCAATCATTCAGTCACATTGACCATCTCCACGCACGTAGCGTTCCCTCTTTTTTGCATATACTTACGCAGCTCGACCCACAAATCGTGAGGAACTGTTTGGTTTCTTTAGTACAAAGCGTACCTGCGGGCGGCGATTATATCGCGCATTGCTCACGGATTACCGTGAACCCACAGGTACACACCCCTCGCAAAAACCAAGGTGGTCTAGACACTGCGATTTGCAGTTTGTCGCCGAGTAGGCCGAGTCTAGACATTTGGTTAGTACACGTTCAGCACAGGGGCTGAGACGCACGTAGTGCTACTACGAGCAGGTGATGCCATCGCCAGGACCTGGCGCGGCTGAACCATTACTGTCGTAGACGCACGTGCTCGAGGTCGGCCAAACCGAACCGTTCGAGTCCGTCACAGGCACTGGAGAGGGCAATGGCCCTGTACCACTGCTGTGCTGGGTCGGTTGACCCGTCGGGTCACCATTCTTCGACGTCCTCGTCGGGGTCGACGGGGGCGGGGTGCTCGGCGTCGTGTGCGACGTCGACGGTGCAGTTGACCGCGGGGTGCTCGGCGTGTTGCCGGGAACCGTCGGAGTCGTCCTGGGCGCATTCGGGGTCGTCGGGGTCGACGGCACCTTGCCCTGCTTGTGCTGCGGTGACTTGCATGTCGGAGTCGGGAAGACCTCCGGACGCTTGTCGCCAACGTTGAAGCCGATCACCTTGAGCGGAGCGCAAGCGCCCTTCTCAGTGACCTGCAGGATCAACGCCGGAAGGTTCTCCTGGTTGGGGTTGAGCCCAACTTCGGGGAGACCTCCCACAGCAAGACCGCCTGCGACGAGATGCCAGTTCTGGCTCGACTTCATGGACTTGACGCCCAAGAGGCTGAACCGACCGATCAGTGTGTCGAGCCGGGCGGCAAGCGCCTGGTATTCGACGTTCTTCTGAACGGCATTCTGGCTCTGCGCCTTGCTCGGGTTGGAGACATCCAGCAACGGAATGAATTCCGCCGCCTTGTCGTTGACCTGCGTCGCACTGCCCTTGTAGGGGCTGAGCCACGGGTTCAGGTCGCCGACGTTGACGCCACCGACGTTCAGATTCGCGAACATGTTCGCGACGCTGACGCCGAGCTCGGGGTCGTTGCACACTGCCGCCTTCTGCGACTTGAGCTTCCCCGGGGGGCTGTTGCCTCCCAGAGGTGTACTCAGGGCATCCGACCACTTGCGCGGCGGAACACTCTTGAGTGCGCCCACGTCGTAGACGACGAGCGTTGCCTTACCGTCTTTCACCGTCTTGACCAGCGTGCTGCAGTCCACGTTCACCGTCTTCACGGTAAGCGCGTTGATGACTGCCGCGTTTGGCACTGGTGTCTTGTCGTTCTTCGGCTTCGCGTTACCGCCCCATGAGACGAATCCCATGAGAACACCAACAACAGCCAGAATGACCACGATCATAGTCCCCTTGCGGAGACGACGTTCGGTCTTGTCCGGAGCCGGAGTGGCAGCCGGAGCGGTGGGTGCGGTCATGATGACCACTCTCCTTTTCTTGGAAAGAATTCGGATTGTTGGGCACAACACTTCACGGCCTTCGTGAGTGTGTACGGTATGAACCGTTTGGCAGCAAGCTTTACGCATGCCCCCACACCCCTTGACTCTATTGTGACAGCTACCGGAGTCACCGGGCTTACTGGAGCTTCCCCAGCATATTACGGACGTTTTAACGAGCGCCATGCTCGTCGTAGGTACTACTGCTTACGACGCCCGCGGGAACGCGAGACGACCCAACCACGAGACCGCGACATCCAGCCACCGAGGTGACTTTCAGAGCGATACGCAGCCAGGCCGCCGACGAAGAATCCGAAGGCAAAGTGCAGTGCACCCCACACATCACTTCCCACACGACGGATCGTGGGGTGCGTGACGTGCTTCTGCGCGTCGTGCAGGCCGTTGACTGGCCAGTGGGGCCACCACGGGTAGACGATCCTCCAGAAGAGGAAGCCGACCACAATGGCGACGATCCACCACCACCACGGACGCTGACGCGCCCAGTGGTACCACCGTACGAACACTGGCGTGTCATCACCGTCGTGCGAAGCCATGCCGGGAATCACGGGTGGCAGTACCTGAGTACTTGAACCGTTGTTCGGGGCAGGCGCCGCAGGATCGGATGCCGATGCAGCAGGCGCCGCACTGAGGATGAAGGCCATCTGGCCGGCTTCCTCGCTCACGGACGCCTGTACTTCAGCGCGCTCCTTGGCGAGCTTGGCCTCTTCATCGCGACGACGCTGCAAGAGCAATCGTGCGGCAATGAGAGCCTCTCGCTGCTCACGCTCCGATTCGGCACGGATTCGTGCTTCCTCACGAGCGAGGGCCACGAGACGGGAGTCAGCTGCGAGCTGACGATCACGGTCTTGCACAGTTTGGGCGCCACGGGCGTTCGCGTTGCGAATCGCCTCGAGCTCCTCATCAGGCATGTGGTCAGTGGACATCTAGCATCACCCTTCCGGTGATAGTAGGGATTCGTGCGGATGCACGGGGTTGTTTTGTCTTGGTCTTGCAGCGCTGCTGGTCAACAAGTGACCAACAAGGTTGCAAGACCAAAACGGTACTAAAAATTGCAAATTTGAGTTTAACGTTACGTTTCTGCAACGGGAGCTTCTGGAAGCGATAAATCGCCTCAACAACGCTCAACCAGAGCAGAACAGATAGCGTTAATACTAGCGCTTGGCGCTAGCCATCTAATACCATCTGTTCTGCCCTGATCTGTTACAGAATGTAAACTTACATATCCTACGGTGTTGCACTTGTGGTACAAATACGCAGGATCCTACGGTGTTATGCTTCGATGCAGTGCAAGGCGTCCAGCGAGAAGCGCACCAAGTCGTACAAAGGTACGGCGCGGGAGCATCACAGCTGAGACAACGCAGCAATGCGCGAAGAGTAGTAGCGGAGTTTTGAGCTTCGCTCAAAAGCAGGCTACTACGGCATAACAGCGTAGGGAAATGTTCTAAAATGATCTGACTTGTCAATGTACCCCTGTTAAACAGATTTCTGGCCAATGATCAAGCAGTACGGTATGAGGAGTAGTTTTTTAAGCTACCAGCGACATTACACACCACCTGTCAACGTCCAGTTACGAGGTTATCCTCACACCCGTAAACAAGGATGCTCTAAATATACCAGAAAGAGGCACTTTTGTCAATATATATCATAAGCTTTATCTCACTTTGGCAATGCTTATGCTTGGCTCTTGGCTGCCGGAGCTAGGTGATGCGCTTTGGAAAACCGAAAACCGAATGTACTACCCTTGCCCTCTTCGCTCTGGAATATGATGGCTCCGCCCTGGGCGACGATAACTTTCTTGGCCATGAACAGACCCAGTCCGGTGCCATCGGGCCGGGCCCGTTTGGCATTATTGGCACGATAAAACTTGGTAAACAGCTTATGCTGTTCGGTCTTAGGGACACCTATCCCGGTGTCTTTGACCAAGTATTCCACGGCCGTCTCGGTCTCTTTTAGCTCAACATCTATAGTGCCACCGGTTGGTGTGTAATAAATGGCATTGTCGATAAAGTTCATAATCACCTGGTGAATCTTGGTTTCGTCCAGCATAACCGTCGGAAAGTTCGAAGGTTTTTTGTAGTTCAGACTGAGGCCACGCGACTGCGCGGTTTCGCGTAGCTGATCTATCTCGGCCTGTACGGTGTCGGCTAGATTAACGGGCGAAAGCTCAATCACAAATTTGCCAGTGTTCAGACGTGATAAGTTTAGCAAATCCGCGATCAGGTAGACCATGCGCTGGGCGCTGATGAACGATTGCGATAGCAACTTTTTCTGATTGGCGTTCAGCGCTCCGGCGTCACCTTCTAGCACCATGCTTAGATAACCTTTCACGCTGGTCAGCGGTGTACGCAGCTGATGCGATGCCATGGTTATAAATTCGTCTTTGGTCTCGTCGAGTGCTTTCAGTTTGTCATTCGTTTGGCTCAGTTCACGGGTGGCCTTCTGCACTCGTTGCTGCAAAGTCTTGTTGAAGTTTTGAATCTCTTCGAAATGTAGGGCGTTTTGCATGCTGATGGCTATTTCGTCGGCGGCAATGCTGAGAAGCTGTTTGTCTTGCACGGAATAAGGCTGTCCGGATTCTTTAAATCCTAGTGTTACATATCCCAGTTCACCGTGCGTGGTTCTTAGGCGCACCACCACGGCTATATCTTCCTCACGAAGTGCCTGCAGCAGCGCCTGATCGCTCTGCAATTCGTCAGTTACAACCACATTGTCAGTAGTGTGCTCAAAAGGTCTACGTAGCAGGTTAAGCATTTTCTTGTCACCATCTGCTTCGAGCCAGTAGTCAAGCGATCTGGTTTTAAGAACTTGCAGCAGAACTTTTTTGCTACCAGCGCGCAGGTGTGCGACATCTACGCTGCGCACCAAAAGGTCGCTCAATTGATCCAGCACATCTTGCGGATTGTACAGATTGCGGAAAAATATTTTACTCGTTAAACGATCGAATAGACGACGCACATAGCGATAAGCGATGATGAGCGCCAGGCTTATCGCCACCAATTCGATAAACTGCCTCTGGGTAACATGGGTGTGCATGATGCGCGTCACCAACCAAACGGTCGGTGCTAGATAAAAAACAGTTATAAGTCCCACACTAAATGTGTAGCCGGTGGCTCGTATCACGAAGAACCGCAGATCAAATAGTCGATGTCGAATAATGGAATAAGTGATGATCGCCACGAGCAGCATCGTTATAAGTGGCCCAACGCGCGTGCTCTGCCAATTAGCGCCAAGTGCTGGAACCAGAACATTTATGACAAGCCCGAGCGTCGCAGTGATACTAAAAGCTAGCATGACAAGTCGCGCCTGCATTTTCGCTATCTTACTCGTGTAACGGTTAGTCAATAAGTTTTTGGTCAATAGTATGATTGGTAGAATAAAGAGGATGACGTACAGCCAGAGCACTGGCCCGATCGAAAACGCCAACTTGCCGTGTTCTACGCTGACCTGCCCGGCCACGTATGTGGTTGCAGCCAATGTAAGCGCAACGATCGAACTGATCGCTATGAAATATTTTTCGGCGGTTCGAAGTGATCGCCTTACCGGGAAAAAATATGTAAATACGAGCCCGCTAAGCACGATCAAATAACCGGTAATATATGCCACACGATTTGCGAAATTATTAACAGAAAGCCCGAAACTAGCCTCGTTAGTAAAAAAGTTACTGATCGTCCACAAGCAAATGCTATAACTCATGACCGCAAATGCCCGTGATGTACCGCTCCGGGCATTACGCGCCAAAATAAAGCTGCCGAGTGTCAGGTTGACAGCACAAGTAATGACCAGGATGGCCAGATCAAGATTCACGCTCTCATTCTAGCGTAAGCGTAAGCGATTTGCTATCAAATGAGTAGGGCGCGGTCGCTATCGGCGCCGGCTTTTGTTTTGCCGTGCACTAATCTGGAAAGTGGGTCGGATATGTCTTTGCCAACAATTCTGCCAACACCTACTGATACCCGCTCGCGTCTACTCATTTTTTTATAAAAAGTATCGACCTCGCCATACACTGCGCGGCTCTCGGTCGATCCTAAATAGCTGAAGTATTTTGAACCCGCTATCGGGACAAACGGTATGCCAAGCACCCGGCGCATCATTTCATACGGCTTTTTATCAATTACCGAGACGAGATGTTTGATATTTCTATCGAGAGCCGACACATATAGTGCGCGGTACAATTGTATGCTCGCTTGCATCGCCCCAGCTCTATATTCGGGCAGAACGGCAACACTGCCCACATCCCAGCAGTCGTCCAGGTTACCGACTTTGTGGGCATTTCGGAATGTTTCCAAGCTAATACGTAATGGATCATCGGTTATATCATTTAATGTTTTTAGGCCTGATGGTGAGTTTTTGATGATACGCAGCGCGCCAACGGGTCTGTGCGTTTCTTGGTCGAAATTCACAAAGAATTCGCTAGCCGCCTCGTACGGACCGTAGGCTTCATGCATATTTGCAGCAGTGTTGCCAAAGCTGTTCTCAAACACTGTACGCTCAACGTTTCGCCCCAGGTTCGCGTATGAGCTAGCACTATCAAAGCGATAGCACACGAATCTATCGTCCACCAGAGGTGGCCTCTCCTTGAACAACTGCTCGCTTAGGGCAGCTACTTGCGCTTCAGCAAGCTCATATGTAGGTGCAAAATCGGCCGATGAGCTGCTTTCGGGCGGCGCTACCGTCATCAAAACTCCTTGTAGACCTGCTTTGTCGAATGAAAATACTCTTGCGTAAACGCGACGGCTACTTGTGGATCGAATGCTTTACACGTATAAATATCAACGCTGAAAAAAAGCATTGGTCGCTCCCATGCGTAAAAATGCGCACCGGAAGTTTCCCAGTGTATCCACCCCGCCCAACCATATTTATCGCTGCGGTGCGTGACTGGAGTAATCAAGGTTTTCATGCCAAGCGCATCAGATAGCTTTGTGAGGTAATCTTTGATTTGGACATCTGTTACCGGCTCAAGAGGATACCCCTCGATAACGAGACGTTGACGATAGATGCTGGGAGCTATATCTTTCATGATGAACAGTATTTTTATTTCGTAGTTGCTCTACAAAGGTACTACAGGGGCACAAAAAACACAACTATTATAGCTTTTTTTACGGACTACACTTAGAATAAGCTCATGACAAAAGTTGCCATTATTGAAGATGACCAGGCTATTAGCCAGATGTACCGGATCAAGTTCGAGGCCGAGGGCTACGAAGTTGATACCGCCGAGAATGGCAAGATCGGACTGGAACTGGCCGAGCACATGAGGCCAGATATAATATTGCTAGACCTGATGATGCCCGAGATGAACGGTGACGAGATGCTCGAGAAGCTACGACAGACCAGTTGGGGCAAAGATATCAAAGTAATCATCCTGACCAATATGGGTGAACAAGAAGCACCATCAGTCATTAAACAAATGGGTGTGCAACGGTTTATCGTTAAGGCGGACATGACCCCACGACAGGTCGCCGAGATGGTCAAAGCCGAACTGAAGAACTAATGAATGTCGCTATCCTAGGCTACGACGTCGAGGGCAAGGCCTCTTACGAGTTCTTCGCCGGTCACGGCGACAAACTAACCGTCTGTGACCAAAACCCAGCTATATCCTTACCGGATGGCGCGGATTCACAACTTGGCGATAACTATCTGGATAATCTTGATCGATTTGATTTGCTAGTGCGGACGCCAGGGTTACACCCAACCAAGATTCTAGAGAAAAATCCAGGCGTCGGCGACAAGATTACCACTCAGACGAATGAATTTCTTAAAGCCAGTCCGACGAAAAATATCATCGGCGTTACCGGCACCAAAGGCAAAGGCACTACTAGCACGCTCATAGATATGATATTGGAGGCCGACGGACGACAAGTTTTCTTGGGCGGTAACATCGGCGTGCCCCCACTCACCTTTTTGCCGCAATTAACCAAAGACTCGTGGGTCGTTTTAGAACTTTCCAGCTTTCAATTGATTGACCTAAAACAGTCGCCGCACATTGCCCTTTGCCTAATGGTCGTACCAGAGCACTTAAACGTACACGCCGACATGGATGAATACGTGAGCGCCAAAAGTCAGTTGTTCGCGCACCAAACTACCGAAGATATAGCGATTTACTTTGACGACAACGAGACGTCCAAACAGATTGCTCGTGCCGGCGATGGCCAAAAACTAGCCTATTACACGGAACCAGGCGCAGTCGTGCAGGGTGGCAGCATCGTTATTGACCGACAGGTGGTTTGCAAAACGGATGACCTCAAACTCCTTGGTGAGCACAATTGGCAAAATGCCTGCGCTGCCGTGACGACTGCCTGGCAAGTGACAAAAAATATTGAAGCCATGCGCTCGGTATTAACAACATTCAGTGGTCTGGAACACCGTCTGGAGTTCGTTCGTGAGTTCGACGGAGTGAAATACTACGACGACAGCTTTGGCACGACGCCAGAAACCGCCATAGTGGCTATTAAAGCTTTTACCGAACCGAAAGTGGTGATTTTGGGCGGATCCGACAAGGGCGTAACTTTTGAACCGCTCGCCCAAACGGTTGCCGATTGCGACGTACGCCAGGCTATTATTATCGGCGATACCGGCCCACAGATCATCAAAGCCTTGCAGGACGTTGGCTTTTCGAACATTGTGCTCGGGGGCAATACGATGGCCGAAATGATAGCCGCCTGCCGCGAAGCGGCTCAGCCCGGTGATATAGTGCTGCTTTCTACCGGCTGTGCCAGCTTTGGTTTATTCGAAAACTATAAAGACCGTGGCAATCAATTTAAGCAAGCAGTCCGGGATTTAGTTTAGACCCAACAGGCGCTTCAGCTCGGCAATAACTGGCACTTCGGGTTGCAAGACAACTGCTCTGTCACCGGCCAGTAATCTGATTTTATCCTCGATCCAGTGGTAGTGCGTGCAACCTAGCACGATCACGTCGGCGCCTTGCGCTAGTGCTGGCTCGATATCTTCGCGGATTTTCTGATCATTCATGGCGCTATGCTCAATTAGCTGTGACCAATCGGCGCAATCCGGCTCCAGAATGGTCGCGCTACTACCATAGGTGTTTTTGAGCCAGGCGTATCGTTTACTGGTTAGTGTCGTTGGCGTGGCACAGACTGCTATAACCCCGCTTTTAGTCAGAGCCGCCGCCGGTTTAACCATCGGCTCAAGAGCTATTAGAGGCGTCTTGAAAGCACTGCGCAAACGATCAATAAGCGTGGTGCTGACTGTGTTACAGGCCACAACTATAACGTCGCACTTCTGATCGACCAAGCCCTGGATAATCGGCACGACGTAGCCATAGATTTCATCGGGTGATTTGGTGGCATACGGAAAATGTCCGGGAGTATCGTGTACGAATAGCACTTCGGCATCGGGCAGTGCGCTTTCAATCGCTTTGGCGACGCTCAGACCGCCAATGCCCGAATCAAAAACACCAATTTTCATACTTCCTTCCGTATTCCCGCGGCAGCGTATTGATTGAACGGAGTGAACCCATACGAAGTATGGGCTTTAGGGGGAGGAGCTGGCGTGTTCGAATTCATTTCGAATTGCTAGCGGAGGGGTATGCCCCTCCTTGGCTGCGCGCAGCCCTAATCACATTTTCAAACAAGGCGCAGATTGTTAGTGGGCCAACGCCGCCCTTGGTAGGCGTAATAGTCAGATCGTCTCGCTCGTAAACATCAGCCGCCAGATCCCCAACGGTTTTCCCCTGTTCGCCAGCCACACCAGCATCAACTACGACCGCACCCTGTTTGATCATATCGGCACGGATAAGGCCGGGCTTGCCGGTGGCGGTTACAATGATGTCGGCTTCGGAAACAACCGCGGCCACGTTTTCGGTTTTGCTGTCGACAACCGTCACATCAAATTCCGAAGCTTTTAGCATACGCTCCAGAGGCGCACCGACCAGTTTGCCGCGTCCGACGAGCACAATCTGTTGACCTTGCAAGTTGACGTTGTAGCCGGCTAGCAGCCATAAAATAGCCAGCGGCGTGGCTGGGTCAAGCACGGCGTTTTTACCGAGCGCGTCGACATCTTTTTCGGGAGCCACTAGATCAACGATTTCATCGGTTTTGGACGGATCTTCGATTGGTAGCTGCACGATGATGCCGTGCACGCTCGTATCGGCGTTGAGCTTTTTGATCAGGTCTGGCGCATCGGCTTGTTTTACCCGGTGCACGTCGACATCGACCAGTATGTCGGCGCCGTAGCGCTGCTTCATGCGCATGTATATCTCAATAGCAGGGTGCTCGACTGTCACGATAATCGCCAGTTTTGGCCGCACGCCGTCAGCCTGACGCAAGCCACGTACTTCGTGAGCCTGTCGTTCCTTTATAAAACCGGCTAATTCAGAGCCATCTAGTATCTTCATCGCTTCCTATTGTATCAGATGAGTTAATCTGTAGCCTTGAACGGTTTGGCCAAGGTTGGGCTGTCTAGACTTTCGTGGATTCGTAGCAGCTCGTTGTACTTGGCGAGTCTCTCGGAGCGCGACAGTGAGCCGGTTTTAATTTGGCCGGTCGATAGGCCAACAGCCAGATGTGCGATAGTCGTATCTTCGGTTTCTCCCGAACGATGAGATAAAATAGTGCGCCATCCAGCGGACTGAGCCATCTGCACCGCCTGGATTGTTTCGGTCAGCGTGCCTATCTGGTTTGGTTTAATGAGAATGGCATTGGCAGCCTTTTCGTTTATCGCCCGCTTTAGCAATTTAGTGTTGGTCACCAGTAAATCGTCACCAACCAGCTGCAGTTCACCGCCAAGACGCCGGTTTAGAACCTTCCAGTTTTGCCAATCGGCCTCACCTAGACCATCCTCGATGGATACCAATGGATAACGGATGGCTAGCTGTTCGTACCAATCTATTAGTTCGCTACTGGTTCGTACCTTGGCCTCGCGCTCAAAGTCGTATTTGCCGCTCTTGATCAGTTCGCTTGCGGCCACGTCGAGACCAAGCGCTACATCTTTGCCGGGCTCGTATCCAGCCGCGCCAATAGCGGCGATTATAAGATCCAGCGCCTCGGTAGTACCGCCGGTAAGCTGTGGGGCGAAACCGCCTTCATCACCAACCGTCGTGGCATAACCTTTGGCGGCTAATAATTTGTGTAACGCGTGGAAGATTTCACTGCCCATTTGGAGCGCCTGCGGAAACGAACTGGCTCCAATGGGGATAATCATAAACTCCTGAATGTCAGTTGAGCTGGCAGCGTGTTGACCACCGTTTAGGATATTCATCATCGGCATAGGCAATACCGGGGCATCGTTTTGGGCAATTTGAGCAATGTGGGCATAGAGCGGTAAGTTTTGGCTATCGGCCATGGCTTTGGCCACCGCCAGAGACACGGCCAAAATGGCGTTTGCCCCCAGATTGGCTTTATTTTCGGTGCCATCGAGCTCACATAATCGTTTATCAATCGCAAATTGATCCCAAGCTTCCATGCCCACAAGCGCCGAAGCAATAGTCTGATTGACATTATCAACAGCTTTTTGAACGCCCTTCCCGCCGTAAGCCTGACCGCCGTCACGCAGCTCCCAAGCCTCTTGACTACCGCGCGAAGCCCCAGACGGCACCGCCGCCCGACCCTGTGAACCATCTTCCAGCCAAACGTCGGTCTCGACGGTCGGATAGCCCCGCGAATCCAAGATTGTCCGACCAAAAATTTTATTTATCCGCATTTGTTTACAATCTGCTTATGTTTAGCTTTATAATAACAGATAAATGGCCTACATTGCTTTCTACGATTGTACCGAAACGGATAAGCAGCAGCTGACTGAGCTGCTAAAACTAACAGATCATTATTGGGAATTTATCGATGAACCGTTGACGGCAGACAATGCCAAGCCCGACGCCGAAGTTGTTTCGATATTCGTAACCTCCAACTTGGATGAACAAATTTTAGCGAAGTTACCGCGGCTGCGACTCGTTTGCTGCCGCTCCACCGGATTTAACAATGTCGATCTAAAAGCGACTGCCGATCGTGATATTACTGTTACCAACGTTCCGACATACGGTGAGCAGACCGTAGCCGAATATGCCTTTACGTTGCTTCTGGCGCTTTCGCGCAAATTACTGCCAGCTGTCCAGGCTGTCCATGATGCCGATATCCAGCAGACCAAACTGACCGGCTTTGATCTGAGCGGCAAGACTATAGGCATCTTAGGCGCCGGACATATCGGCCAGCATGTTGCCCAGATTGCCCGGGGCTTTGGTATGCGTGTGCTTGCCTACGATCCGTACCCCAACGAAGCAAAAGCCAAAGAAATAGGTTTCGAATTTAAAGAGCTTCCGGCCTTGCTGTCCGAGAGTGATGTCGTAACCATCCATATGCCCTACACTCAAACGAACCGACATTTCATTAATCAAGAGACATTGCAAGATTTCAAATCCGGTGCCCTGCTTATCAACACTGCGCGAGGTGAGCTAGTTGACACCAAGGCTCTGGTGGCCGCACTGGAATCTGGCAAACTTGGTGGCGTGGCACTGGATGTTTTAGAGGGCGAAAAGCTGCTGCATATCGAGGAAGAGAAAATACTGCTTCGGCTAAACAGCATCCCTCAGGATCTGCTCGAACAAAGCATCGAACTGCAGGTACTCGGCAAGTTGCCAAATGTTATCATCACGCCGCACAATGCCTTCAACACCTTCGAGGCTATCAACCGAATTAATGAAGTAACCGCGCAAAGCATTACTAGTTTTTGGTACGGCGAGACTCCCTATAAAGTTGTTCCGCAAACGAACACGGCGATGGGCAAACTCATCGTCGTCAGACATGCCGAATCAGAATGGAATGCCGACGGCGTCTGGACGGGCAGCCGTGATGTCCACTTGAGCGAAAAGGGATTCCACGAAGCCGCCTTGTACGGCGAGGCCATAAAAGATATTGCGCTCGATTTCGTCTACACCTCACAGCAAATCCGAGCTTTCGAAACCATGTCGGGCATGGTCGATACCATGCAGCAGTTCGATGTCGCTTACGACCGTAGTGCCGCCTTAAACGAGCGAGATTATGGCGATTACACTGGCAAGAAAAAGTGGGAAGTCCAAAAAGAGATTGGTGATGAAGCCTTCGAAAAGCTGCGTCGCTCGTGGAACTATCCTGTACCAAATGGCGAATCGCTTAAGCAAGTTTATGACCGTGTCGTACCGTTTTATTCGGATCAAATATTACCTAAACTCCGTGAAGGCAAAAATGTGCTGTTAGTAGCGCATGGCAACTCCATACGCTCACTCATAAAATACATCGAGAACATCAGCGATGAAGATATCGCCAAAGTTGAAATGCTGTTTGGCAGCGTTTTGATCTACGATTTAGACACAGATGGCCACATGCTGGAAAAGCACAGCCGCCAAGCGCTTGTTGATACGCCTAAGAGCTAGACAACTTCGGGAGTTTCTGGGGCCGGCACAGGGGCTGGGGTAGCCTCGTCGGCATTACTCACATGGTCTACGACGTAACGGTACATTTTTGGATAGAACCAGAACGAGTAGATTCCCAGCGTAATCGCCAGTAATAATGTGTTCACAAACACGAATTTCAGACTTTCGCCGTAGCCGGCTTGGTATTTTATAGCCCGGCCATTGACCTCTGTCCTGTCTGCGAACCACTCCGAGGCGTAGTTAAGCAGAAATGCCCAGCCAAAAATCGGTATATAGCTCAGGATGATGGTTACGATAGTAAATACAAAGTAGCTCCCGGCGGTAGCCTGAAACTGTAGTGGTTTTGCGCTTTGCATGATTGTCCTTATGGTTACGTTTGGTTTAATAATAGCAGCCTCGTTATGCATTGCAATCTAGCAACTTGCCAAAACAGAGGTATTTTGCTAAACTAACCCCCGTTGCAGTACTAGTTTAAAGTTACGAAGTACCTTAAGTTAGAAGCCTAAGAACTTTTCAACTTCTTACTATAAAATGCTTCGCATTTCGGGCCAGTAGCTCAGCTGGTTAGAGCGTCTGCCTCTTAAGCAGAATGTCGAGGGTTCGAGTCCCTCCTGGCCCTCCAATGAAAATGCCTCACTGCAAAGTGGGGCTTTTTTATTGGCATGGCTCAAGGCTGGGACTCGAACGGGAATGTTCTGTGAACATTCCCCGCCCTTGGCTTTTTAGCTGCGCTAAAAAGTGACCTTGGCAAAAGTAATTTTCTTTTGCCGGTCAGGTCGAGTCCCTACTGGCCCATATACTATTGTAATTAACGCTAGTTTATTGTATTTTCTTTTTATGTCAGAGGCTTTATTATCGACACCAAAAGACCCCACCATTAATTTTGCCATAGGCCCCAATTGCCCCGTACGGTGCGAGGGTTGTTATAACCATTTTGGAGAGACCGCGCAGCTCGGCGGACTACTTACCGCGGAGCAAGTAATCGAATTCGCGGCAGATGCGAGAGCCGAGGGAATAACCCAAACGACACTTTCGGGTGGCGATCCCTTATTCCATCCGGAGATTGTCCCAATTGTAAGCGGCCTGAAAGACCTGGGGATGAAAATCAAACTCGATACGGTAGGTACGGCATTTTTAGATGACGTGCCGATAGTTTATAAGGGGCGAGGAATTGCTTCGAAAGTGGAAGTTACGGAAATTGCACCGCACGTTGATTTCGTAAATGTACCCCTGGATGGGTCTAAGCAAGAAACAGTCGCCCATTTTCGGCGAGGTCGCGCTAATCTGCTCGCCGAAACAAAGGCTGTCGCCGGATTACTCCGCAAAGCTGGCATAGACTTCGGATTTAATACGGTAGCGAATGCTCGGAATCTTGATGAGTTACCAGCTATGAGAGATATTGCAGAAGAGGAAGGTGCTGTAGAGTGGCAAATATTTGAATATGACCCCGATGGGCCAAATCCAACAAATAAAAAATCAAGCCTACAGTTAGCGCCAGGTAAATTTGACCAAGCCACAAAAGACTTGGTATCAACAAGTGGCAGATTGAGAATTGTGGGCAAAAGCTTAGAAACACGCAGCGGAGCATACTTTCTGGTTGACGATTCTGGTCTAGCTTGGAAGCCGGCAGGTGGAGGGTTTAGGCATGTGCTTGGCAGTATTACTACAGATCGAGCTCAAGTATTGGTGGCACTTCGACAGCACATTGAACAACTACAACAGTAAACGCCCTGATTAGGCTGTATGTTGAGTGAGCAATTTGCTAACATATTGATATGACATTTGATGATATATCGCAACGTGCTGTCGACATCAGGGCAAAATATGACGCGCTCAATGCTAGGCGCGGCATTATATGGAATGAACAAAACTTAATGTCCGGATTTGTTGGAGATGTTGGCGATCTCTCTAAAATTATTATGGCGAAGCAAGGGCTGCGAAGTATGGACGATGTAGATTCTAAGCTCGCCCATGAGTTATCTGATTGCCTATGGTCTGTTTTGGTATTAGCTGACAAGTATGGGATCGACTTAGCTTCAGAGTTTTTGAAGACAATGGACGGCCTTGATAAACGAATCGATGCAGAAACTACTAACCTAAACGTATAATATCTGGATCCAAAGTCCTTGACTTGGTTGCGATAGCGCGAACGACGACCCTCCAATGAAAATGCCTCACTGCAAAGTGGGGCTTTTTTATTGGCATGGCTCAAGGCTGGGACTCGAACGGGTTTGCCGGTCAGGTCGAGTCCCTCTGGAGCCTGTTGCTCGGGAGTATAATAAAAGTAAACAATCTGGAGGCTCCATGAAAGAAGATAATAAAATACTCAAGCTGGTTTACACCTTCTTTCTGGGTTTATTGCTAGCAATTTTTGTCGGGGTCGGCATAAATACTTTTTATCCGGGCCCGAAGGCTCCAGAATTTCCTATAGAACTTAACACGTACGGTAAAGCGCCGGAACTAACATCCGAACAAATCAAAATACAAAAAAATTGGGATCAAAAAGCAGCACAACACAACAAAGATATGAGACCGTATAACCGCAATGTGTCGATACTGACTTTAGTTTCGGCTGTGATTTTTCTGGTAGTAAGTATGATATTTGAGAAGAGGATAAAAATTATAGCGGACGGGGTTATGCTTGGTGGTCTGTTCACATTGCTATATAGCATTGGCCGAGGCTTTGCATCAGAAAATAGCAAGTATGTGTTTGCCGTAGTTAGTGTTGGGTTGGTTATTGTTTTGTATCTTGGATATCATCGTTTTGTCAGAGAACACGGTATCGTCAGTAAGATAGCCAAAGAAAAATCGTAAAAACTGAGGATTTCGGATCACTATAGAGTCCACGGTGGTTCTCCAATTTGCGATGCTCAAACAGAGGTAATTTGCCTCTTCTTGATATAATATAACCATGGATAAAGTGGACTACAAAAAAGAGCTTCAGGAGCTATATCAAGCCAAACCAGACAAGCCTGTTGGCGTTATCGTGCCGCCCATGAATTATTTGATGATTGACGGCAAGGGAGATCCTAACACTTCTCAGGAATATATCGACGCTATACAAGCACTGTACCCGGTTGCCTACGCCATTAAATTTATGTGCAAGAAAGACTTGCAGAAAGACTTTATCGTTATGCCCATCGAGGGGTTATGGTGGACCAAGGACATGCGCGACTTCAATGCAAAAGACAAGAGCGACTGGTCTTGGACCGCCATGATCATGCAACCGGAAGTAGTTAGCAAAGATATCTACGAACGAGCCCTCGCGCAAGTAGCCGAAAAGAAAAGCCCGAAAGCATTGAGCAAGCTTCGCTTTGAAACATATGACGAAGGGCGTGCCGCCCAAGTAATGTACGTTGGCCCTTACTCTGACGAAGGGCCAACCATTCAAGCGCTACACAGCTTTATAAAAGAGCAAGGTGGCAGTCTAGACGAAACCAACAAACACCATCATGAGATATATCTGGGCGATCCGCGTCGAACAGAACCATCAAAATTAAAAACGATTATTAGACAGCCCTACTAGCCTGCGATAGCCCTTCAATAAAACTGGACGGGCGTATAATGTTGGTGACTAAACAGGAGGAGACGATGCAAGCTTTGATTAGTCGTGCAAGCGCTACGACATACAGGAAGGCTATAAAACCATTGCTTTTCAAGCAAAAGCCGGACACTGTGCATCAGCATTTACTCCAAACTGGCAGCCGTCTACAACGCATCCGCCCAGTCCGCAGTCTGCTGCGCGGTGCCTGGGCTTACGAAAACAAGCAACGCCTAGCACAGGACGTGTTGAATCTACGATTCCGCAATCCGGTCGGCTTGTCGGCCGGCTTTGATAAAAATTTTGAGCTGCCTATTATGCTCAAGTCTATCGGTTTTGGCTTTATGGAAGGCGGCTCTTTGACATACAAGCCTTGCGCTGGGAATCCAAGGCCGTGGTTCTACCGCTTGCCAAAAACCAAATCACTGGTTGTTTATGCCGGATTAGCCAATCAGGGCGTCGTAAAAATTATCGAACGAATCAAAAGTTATCCGCCCGATACCTTCACCGGCTTTCCACTGAACATATCGGTTGCCAAGACTAACTCCAAGGCGGCTGCTAGCGAAACCGACGCGGTAGCTGATTACGTATCCAGCTTGAAACTTCTAAAAAAATCGGGGGTTGGCGACATAATCACCCTAAATATTTCCTGCCCGAATACGTACGGCGGCGAACCATTCAACACCCCGGAGCGGCTTGAACATTTGCTGCAAAAAGTCGATGAGGTGCGCTTATCGCAGCCCGTTTTTATTAAGATGCCGTCCGATCTTGCCTGGGGCGATTTTAGCAAGTTACTCCAAGTGGCGGCGAAGCACCAGGTGGCCGGACTGACCATTAGTAACCTTGCCAAAGACCGTGGTCAGGCAAAACTTATGGATCCATTGCCCGAAACCGTTAAAGGCAATTTGAGTGGTAAGCCGACCTGGGATCTGAGCAACAACCTCATCCGCCGGACTTACCAAAAATACGGCGAGCGTTTCGTGATTATCGGCGTGGGTGGAATATTCTCGGCCGAGGATGCCTACACCAAAATCAAACTAGGGGCGACTTTGGTGGAACTAATAACTGGCATGATATTCGAAGGACCACAGCTAATTGGGCAAATCAACCGAGAGCTAGTTACCCTTTTGGACCGCGACGGATACCAAACCATTAGTGACGCTATTGGTATTGACGCCAAGTAGCGCCCAACTTTGTCTAGATTTCGGGAGGCTTTTGGGCGAAGTCTATAAAGCGAGCCGACACTGGAGTAATCCTCATCAGAACATAGCCCTCTTGATTGATATTTGTCACTGGCGGAGTCTGTATGGTGCTGCCGATTTGATGTGGCCTAACTAGCTGGCTAAATAATTGATTTCTTCTGGTTGGATCTGATTCCACCGAGGCAACGCCTGTTAGCTGCACGGTTTGGAGCTTTTCGGCGTCATACACCGTGAGAGCCACTTGTTGGTGGCCAAACATATTGCGAGATTTTTGAGTATTGGCTCTGGTAAGTACATAGACATTATTGTCTTCGCCGAGGGCATAATATACCGCCGCTCCATATGCGCTGCCCGCTCGCCCCACCGTCGACAAAACCGCAGTGTCATTTCGCCTCAAGAACGTCAGACTTGGTTCATCCAGATGAAAAGCCGTGCCCGGCCTTTCGGCTACCGGCGAATTATCCGAAATCATCGCCCCACTTATCTCTTCTAGCCGTCGCTTTTCGATATAATGCGTAAATTTATCGACACTATGGGCATTGGCGTAACGAATGGTGTAGTCGTTCATTCGAGTGTGCAAGGTGACGGCGGCAAATGGCCAAGCAGCGTTGCCTTTAACACCCGCAACGACCTGGTATGTCACTTCGTCCATAGCGGTATAACCTGGCTTGTGATCAAGAAATATAATACGCCGGTCGGTGGCTACCAGCATCCCAGCCGTAAAACTTAATAATCCTGCCCCTTCCCGGTAGCGACCATACACGGCGGCCTTGATATGCTCGTTGGGATGAATGACAGATGGCAAATATCGACTAGCAAACTTAGCCGAACCGTACGCTGTCATACCGGTAGCACGTAGTTCGTCTTTAATGCGCTGGGTGTGGTCTATGGTAAGAAGCATGTCACCTCCCCACTACATTATCTTCCGCGACTTACACCGAATCAATGAGACGTATCACAGCCTTTGCTATACTAAGCTTAAGCATGATCAGTGAGCACTCACAAAAGTGAAGTACGTCGGTCAAAAACTTGGGCATTTAGCAAGATCTAGATTATTCTTTTGGCTGATCCTCGGATTCTTCATAGTCGAAGCTAGCTGGATAGCCATATCGGCTCGTTACCCCATGGCATTCGACGAAGGATCTCACCTGGGGATTATCAAGATTTACGCACATCAATGGAGCCCAATCTTGGCACACCAACCACCCGGGCCGGCTACATACGGAGCGCTGACCACCGATCCGTCATATTTGTACCACTACTTGCTGAGTTTTCCGTATCGGCTGCTCGATTCGCTATTAGCTAACAAAATGTTGGTTATTGTAGCTTTACGCTTTATAAATATTGCCTTTTTCGCAGCCGGCTTGGTGTTCTTTAGAAATCTACTGCTAAAAACGAAAGCATCGGTCGCAGTCGTGCATGTTTCGTTACTCTTTTTCGTGCTGACGCCGGTCGTACCACTGCTGGCCGGACAAATTAATTATGACAACCTGCTCATGGTGCTCTTGCCACTGAATTTGTTGCAGGCATTACGATTCCGCGAACAGCTTCTAAAAAAACGGCTCAATCTGGCGCTGCTCTTCTACACTATCAGCCTTGGATTGCTAGCATCACTTGTAGTATTTGTTTACTTGCCCATGTTGACCGCCGTGGCCACCTATTTACTGTATTTGGTTTGGAGGCACGCGCGGCAGACGCATCATTTTTGGTTGAATCTACCAAAAGCCTGGCGGACGGTTTCGAAATTTCACAAAATAGCCTCGGTCGTAATTCTAGTAATCAGCAGTGGTATGTTTGTGCAACGCTACGGCGTGGCTATCGTACGCTACCACAACCTAATCCCACAGTGCGGGCAGGTGCTAAGCGTGGAACAGTGCTCGGCCTATGGTCCGTGGGCGCGCAACTACAACTACGCTCAGAGTAAACAGCCCCAAACGACCGCCAATCCATTGTATTTCGCTGGTGGCTGGCTATATGGCATGTACTTACGCTCGTTCTTTGCTATTAACGGGCCCGGCCCAGTAGCTAATTTTGACAACGAACCGCCATTACCACTTATAACGCTCGCGGCAATTACGGTATTCGTCTTTGGCATATATCTGTTTATACGATATGGTCGACGGTTGCTACGCGGAGACCCGGGCATGGTGTTTTTGCTATTCGTGGGCCTGATATATCTAGTGGCGCTGATCGGGCGAAATTATCATGATTACGTACAGCTCGGCCATTTGGTGGCCATCAATGGCCGTTACTTGGTACTAATCATTTTGCCAATACTGGTGCTGATGGGACAAGCCTATAAGATGTTTCTGCCAAAGCAATGGCAAGGCGCTTTGCTGGCCGTTGTATTCCTACTATTCCTGCAAGGTGGTGGTTTTTTGAGCTTTATATACGACAGCAACAACGATTGGTATCGCCATGATAGCCAGACGATATTAAACATAAATCAACACGCCCATAAGCTAGTAAGGCCGTTCATTCTCAATTGGCCGATTAACGACGACTAGTTCCTGTATAATTCTCTACCAACTCATGATCTGTTAATATAGTGTGGTAAAGCCTAGGTTGAATATATGATTCGGTGTGGCTTCGAACGTTAATATTTGTTACAATCCTATCGTGGCATACAAAAATATAAAAGATCAACGCGCGGCAAGTCGCCGACACTACGAAGCAAATAAACAAAAATATCTTGAGCGCAATGGCCGTTATCGCGTATACATCCAGAAATATGTTCATGATCTAAAAGAAGCTTCCCCGTGCGCCGATTGCGGAATACGGTATCCGTACTACGTGATGGACTTTGATCATTTGGATGGCGCAGAGAAGACTCATGACATAAACTTCCTCTCATCAACTGGGCGAATTGGTGCACTCAAGAGAGAAATAGAGAAATGTGAGATCGTTTGCGCAAATTGTCACAGGATTCGTACATATAATCGCATACACGTAGGCTCCCTTAGCTCAGCGGATTAGAGCGTCTGTCTTCGGAACAGAAGGTCGTAGGTTCGAATCCTGCAGGGAGTACCATATTATATTTATCTTTAGATTATTTATTAGCCCAGTACGGCCAAACTGGCCGCTTATACTCAAGTACTGTTCGGTAAATAATGCCGCCGTCCTTACGTGAACATTGCCATGCCCACTGTTCACGTATCGCTTCCGCTCCAAGAGTCGTGATGACCGCCTCTGGTAAAGAGCGATGATTATCGTCAATTTCAATGCTGCGTGAAGCTATGCCGTCTATACCGATACCCGCGACTTCGCACTGTACAACCATGGCACCACCCTCAACTCGAACCCTGTCTCTGTTGTAGTCTAGACGGTTAAGGGCTTTGTAGCTTGTCACTGCCTGGTCTGGCGTTAGCCCAAGCGCATCATGAAGGCTCGTGTTAACATCAATAACCTCCACTGGGCGCACATCCGCCTCTGGGGAGCCAACAAATAAAGTTGTCACGTTAATCCGTTTCTTTTAGTTATTTGCCTATGTATATATTATATTCCCACCTGTAAAGGGATGTCTGCCAATACGAATAATCGTCGAAGTTATAGAGTGATTATTACCACTGTTATACTAGCTAGATTTTCGGCGGAGCTGCCATTGCTTGGCGCCCAAGCCAATCAAGAACGCAACAACAAAGATACCTACCACGTTGCCCGGGCCGGTATTTGCCAAGGGTTGGCTGCTTGGTGACGTACTTGCGCCAGTTGTGGGTGTAGCCGTAGGAGTTGGGGTCGTAGCCGGGGTGTTACTCTGAGTGGTGCTAGGTACGCTTGGAACCCTAGCGGAACCATCATTTTGCGCCTGTTGCTGGTTCTGAGAAGTACTGGTAGGGGGTGTCACTTTTGTCTTATGGCTGGTGTCTCGAAAAAAGAAAAACCAGATAAGTACCACTACCAAAATCAATACCGCCACCGATAAAAGCATGTAGCGCATAATTGTCGATAGATACCGCTGTTCTGGATAGCCTTGATAGTCCATGACTTACTCCCTGTTATGGCTTAGTTATACCATAAGTGTGCAATAATGTCACGAATCTTTAACCGCCAGCCATTTAAGCTTATCTGTGGTTGTATTAATCTGTTAGAATACGAGACGTGCGCACCCGTAGCTCAGCTGGATAGAGCGCCGGCTTCCGAAGCCGTAGGTCGTAGGTTCGAATCCTATCGGGTGTACCAGAGAAAGAGTCGGTCTTTTTAGACCGGCTTTTTCTTTGGTTGCATGCTGAAAGCATGCGAGAACCTACGAAGTAGGTGCGTTCATGAGCCTCGCGCACAGAAGCTTGCTTCGAGCACGAGGTGAAATGGCGAAGCTTCCTATCGGGTGTACCAGATTATTTTTTGATTTTCTCGGCGAGCCATTTGGCGCTGGGGCGGATAGTACGTTGCATGGTTTCCCGATCTACCGCTACTAGACCAAACCTTGGCCACCAACCGTAAGCCCATTCAAAGTTATCGAGCAAACTCCAGTGCAAGTAGCCAAATAGCTCGACACCGTCGGCAAGCGCTCCGTCCATTGCCGTTAGCGTCTGCTCAAGCCACCACTTACGCTGGGCGTCAGTGGCATCGGCCAGGCCGTTTTCGGTTACGAGCAGTGGCTTATGGTATTTGTGCCATGTTTGTGTAAGCACATTTTTGAGACCGCTTGGATCCATGTACCATCCCAGATCACTGACCGGTTTTTTGGGGTTTTTGATTCGCCCCATCCAATCGCGATATTCGGTAAAGTAATAATTAATGCCGATGAAGTCACTCTGATTTTTAATGCGATTCAAGAACCACCAGCCCCAAGCGTACGTTGTAGCCCGGATAACCAGACGACTCAACGGATTACGCGGGTTTTTTGCCCGCGTATCACCGAGCTGATCGGCTATACCAACTGACAAGCCGGGGTTTATCTGCTTTAGTACTTGGTATGCGCGTCTGTGCGCATGAACCAGGTTGCGATACACTTTAAATCCTAACAAGGGGCGCTTTGTTTGTGGCGGCCACTCACCGAGTATGTAGCTAAAACTGGAGTAGACGTTCGGTTCATTCAGCGTTAACACGTACTTAAGTTCGCTACCGAGTTCTTGGGCGATTTTAGCGACATAACGCTCAAAATATTTGACGTTTTCACGCTTTTCGAAGGCTCCTTTATCAGTAAACCAAACCGGCATAGTCCACCACCACAATGTGAGAACAGGCTCGATACCTCGGCCTTTCAGCGCTTGGATATAGTGCCGATAATGCTCGATGGCCGCATCATCCCATTTGCCTTCTTCGGGCTCTATCCGAGCCCACTCTACACCAAAACGAAAAGCGTTCATGTTGAGTTGCTGTAGCAGGTCAAAATCTTCTTCGTAACGTTCGTAATGCTCAATCCCGTTACCCGACAGGTAGTTGCTCGGTTTCGTGGCTTGTGGCTCGATTTCTTTCCAGTTGGGCAATTGCCCGAGTTTTTTGGGCGCTTCGCGGGCCAGCCGTTCGGCATTCTGGTGCTCCCACTCACTCCACTGGTTGGTGATACCGCCTTCGACTTGGTACGCTGCCGTGCTAGCACCCCACAGAAAATCATCCGGGAAATTTTTCATACTCTAAGCATGTCAGATGTGAGCTTAACGAACAAGGTACTGTTTTAATAACTTGGCCGTTTTGCCGCCTACCACGTCAGCGATATCCAATTCTGAAGCCTGGCCGATACCTTTGATTGAACCAAATGTTTTTAGCAGTTTCTTACGAGTAATCGGTCCGATACCCGGGATGTCGTCTAGTAAGCTACGTGTTTGGTGCTTAACTTTTAACACCGAATGGTAGCTGACAGCGAAGCGGTGGCTTTCATCGCGGATACGCTGCAGCAGCTTCACCAAGTTCGTGCTGTGCGGTACGTTCACGAGAATAAAATCATCGCTCTCGGTCACAAAGCCACCGAGTTTATGCAGCATTTGCCCGTTAAACGTGACGTTGCTCTTGCCTTTTTGGATAACGATTTGCTCTTCACGTTTAGCTAGACCGACGAATGGGATTTGCGATTGGCCTTGTTCGTCGCGGGCTCGAATAGCGGCATCAAGTTGCCCTTTACCACCGTCAATCAACACCAAACTGGGCTTCCCCCACGCCTTGATATTGCGTTCGCTCAAACGACGGGTAAGTGTTTCGTGCATGTTATAAAAGTCGTTATTGTGCTCTTTTAGAGTTTTAAATTTACGATATTCGCCCTTATCGCTGACACCATTCGTAAACACCACCATGCTAGCCACCACATTAGTGCCTTGCATATGTGATATGTCGTAGCCCTCGATCCGCCGTGGGAACTTTTCTAAACTTAGTAGGTCAACTAGTTCACCTAGGGCGTGGTCTTTGCTGATGTCTAAGAATTCTTTGTCGGAAAAAACGACCTGTTTATTTAGATTCTGGAGCGAAAATAGTTGGTTACGCAATTTTGCCGCCGTTTCAAAATCTTTTGTCCGGGCAACCTTGTTCATGTCGTGCTCTATTTCCTTCAAGATCTTGGTTCGCTTGCCTTCTATGACAGACATCAACTTGCGCAAGTTCGCTCGATAATCTTCTAGACTTGTTCTGCCCTCTTCAAGTCCCGGGTCGAGACCGAGATGGTAATGCAATGTGGCTCGTTTTTGGCCGGGAACGCGCTTGGTAGCAAATGGAAAAATCCGGCGTAGTATTTTGAGAGCCTGGCGCACACTTTGAGTGCTAAAGTATGGACCAAAGTAACGCGCACCGTCATCAAGCGGCCGGCGCGTGGTAGTAACGGTCGGGTAATCGCTATCGTAATCAACCCTAATGTAGCTCATTGATTTATCGTCACGCAGCAAAATGTTGTAGCGCGGCATGTAACGACGAATCATCTCGGCTTCCAAAAACAGTGCTTCGAGCTCGCTCTCCACCACCATCCAATCGGTATCAACTATCTCGGCAACCAACGCTTCGGTTTTTGGGTCACGGCCACGTGACTTCTGGAAATACTGCCGCACCCGGTTATTGAGTACCGCCGCCTTGCCCACATATATAATCGCCCCGGACGCGTCCTTATGAAAATAGACTCCGGGTTCTTTCGGCAGGTCTTTCAACTTTGTCTCTAACACCTTATTCACTCTTGTATTATAAGTCGTTTAAAGAGGAGATGTTACTACTTTTTGATTCCGACAGCATAACTTGCGTATGAAAATATATCTGATGGGTTCCAGGATTTATTTGTCTGGCTGATTGAGTCTGGGTTCAAAATGGTTAGCTTACCGTCTTTAGTATATCCATCTATAACATAGACATGGCCGCCTGTGGTTGCGGGTATATCCGCACTACTATCCTTAGTCCAGCCATTGAGAATTATCATGCCGCCATTATCTAGGAATTTTTTCATTTCATCGGTCAAACCATCATGCGGGTTAAAACCCTCGGCCTTAAACCCAAAAGCCTTCGCCATGCCGTAAGCAGCGGCCTCACCATCCGTACCACCGCCTTCAGAATCGGGAGATATATAACCGTTATTAATATTAAAGCGCGCCATATCAACTGGGTTAAATAGCCTGCCGGTGAATGTCGTCATTACTATTGCCTGGCTGGCTGGCGCACAACCATTACCGCCAATAGTATAGTTCGCACTTCCTGTATTGTATGCATCGTAGGCCCAACGCAAATCTGTCTGGCTGTAGTAGGCCGAGCCACGTACCTTTTCTGGTACTGTTTGGCCAGTAGACGTCTTGTGCTCGGTACCCGCTAAAGAAATCGGCCGTAAATAGCGCTGCATCGTATCGGTCATACTGATAATGTTTGATGCGTAACCAGGTGACGCCGCACTTACTCCCTGCGTCTCAACACCATGAACACCGCCATTGTACATACTAAGCGCCACATAGGTGTCACTGTAGCCACTGCCATGCTGTGCGTTGTAGGCATGAGCAACACGTAGATTTTCCTGCATGATGGCGGCTTGCATTTCAATAGCGTAACGAGGATCCTCTATACTGGCATCAGCCGGAAGGCCGAGCCGCGCTTTCTCTTCGGCAAATACTTCTGGCAAAATCTGCGCCGGACCTTGCGCATTGTCTTTGCTAGTGTGGTGACTTTGCCAGCCCGACTCTTGGCTGCCCTGAGCTGCAAGCAGCAAGGGCGAGACATCAAATTTGCGGCCATATCTTAGGTAATACCGGGCATATTCGTTAGGCACACCAGCGAGTTGCATGCGTAGCAAGTCAGTACCATCTTGTAGAGTTGCAGTCTCCGGGATACTTGTCCTTGGGTTCTTTTCAATATGTGGGCTAATTGTTTGGCTGGATGTAAGGTGGTTCGCCGAATCTTTATATTGCCCTACGATGTCGGCAGTTGTGAGCCCTGCCGCCTTCAACCCAGTCGCTTCAATCATCGGCAAATATGCAGGTTTGCCATGTTGCACATTTAGGTCATTAGCAACTTTGATTTTTGTAACAACCGTGGGGTCTTTCGTGACTTCTGACAGTTGTTTCTCGCTATATGTACGGAGTACTAAACTTGTATCAACACTCTTTTTTATGCGAATAACTTTACCCTCTTCAACTACCTGGTCTCCTTTGGTTATACCCGGATTCATAGTCTTGAGCTGCGCGAAGGTAAGGCCATTTTCAAGCGCAATATCGTTCGCTTTTTTGTTGCCCCCACTTAGAAGAATGCCGTAAAACATTGGGCCAGGCAAGTTAATGCATGCTGGGCCATATTGAGCAATTTCGGGCTTAAGGGCGCCTTTGTTATAGGTAGCAAGGTCGGGGTTTAGTGCCGCTAATGAAGCAGGCACTATAGTATAACCACGGCCTTGGGAGCTACTTAAGTAACTTGAAAGGTCGCCCCAGGTGCGATCGTCTTTGGCCACGTGTCCAAGCGTTAGTGCATTGAGCGTTCCGCGCACCGAGTCTTTAGAAAATAGACCATTAACCTTGCTGGAATTGCCAATGACGACTGCTTGGTGTCCGGCATCATTACATTCCTTGGCAAAAGCAGCTGGTGGAGCATCATGCTCAGTTATTTCCTGGTATCCATGCATGACCGCGCCAACAGCGAAAGCCCCTGCCATTAACGTCGCGACACTATCTGTGAATCTCCCGTCTAGCTCTTTTCCGGCCAATTTGAAGCCAGCGCGTATACCGGCACCGCCAACTTTGCCCGAAACGGCAATCGGCAGCCACGCTGCTTTGGCTGCGAGCTGCGCGGCCACTAGAGCTACATGAGCCCCATAACCACTTTCTTCGGGTTGGCTCGCATAAGCATCAATAGGTTGACGGTAATCAACCTCGGGCCTGTGGAATTCTGCGACAACTCTTGCCATAAACTCTACACCTATTTAAACTCGCTTACGTTTATAATTCAGTAACTTGGAATATCGGCAATGCAACGGGGGGTTTTTGGGGGAGGGTGGTGACGGCGTCGCCGACTTGCAGCGACACCGTCACCCACTCTCACGCTTCCGCGAAGTGGAACCCCAGGGGGCCCGTCTCGTGTTCGGCGTGCTGTTCATCGTAGTGCTCCTCGGCTGGTGTTAGCGCGACGCGCTTGGTCTTGGGGCTCTTGGCGTGAAACAGACTCCACACGAAGAGTGCCAGGACGACGATTGTCAAACCGGCCGCGGTGCCTGCTTGGGCGGTCGCCTCGTTCCAGGGAACACCCGAACTGGTGTTGTCCTTGACGACGTGGTAGCCGACCCAAAGAACCGCCGTGATGAGACCAGCGGCTGTAGCTAGACCTTTCTTGGGCCATTTGTCGCTACCCGACGACTTGATGTCGCGACCGATGTACTTCGCGAGACTGATCGCCATGACGACGCCAGCGGCCAGTATCAGCGTACCGACGATGACCGGACGGGTTCTGTGAACCTGGCCAGTTGCTACGGCGGCGTTGTACTGCTCCCCGAGCATGAACACGATCGCTGTGACGGTGAACGCCTTGACGCTGACCCACACGCTACCCTTGGGTAAACGTGTGCGCTGTTCGGCCTTCGGTACCTTGGGCACCTTTACCTTGTTCCTGCGGAACATGGCTGTCTCCCTTCGAGACTCGTTGCATTGTCGAAAGTACGACGGAGCAATAGATAACTACTTCGACAACGCGGGGTTGGACGTAGAACTACTCTGTCCGATACATTCTACCATTTTATGGCATTTTTGTCAATTTGATTATGTTTGAATAATGTAAAGGCCAGGTGGTAGAAAATTCGGAGTTGTGGGTGGTGCAAAACGCACCAAACTGCAACGAATATTCACCAGCCTGGCCGGTACCCTCTCATGGTCGCCTGGGGCGATCAGTAAACAACCTTGAGAGAGGACCGGCCCTATGGCTAGCGATGAAACTCGGCAATTTTCTTCGCAGGCAGCTTGGAGAGCAACCATGCGACGATCACAGGTACGACGACCAGTAGTGCATAGAACTTGAAGAACAAGATCTGTGCGTGACCGATGTGGCCATGCACGACTGCCGAGGCGGGCCAGATGGCAACGAATGTCATCACCACCATGAAGCACACATAGGCGAGAGCGATCCCGCTGACCGTGACCTGACCGCTGTCGTTTCCGTCGTTGTCCGTGGACGAGACACGTCTCATCCGTCGCCACAACGGCTGGAAAGGGTTGTACGTTAGTGTTGCGAGCGTCAGCAGAAGCACTGCCTTCACGTAGTGCAAGAGTGTCATATCGAACCGCTCCACTGACAGTGTGTAAATGCTTCTGAGCGCGAGTGCCCAGAGTACGATCGTTAGCGTGATGCCAACGATTTTGCCGCGAGTGGTCATAATGGCCACCTTCTCTCTTGGTTGAGTTCGCCCCATTTCGAACTTGCATATATTACCATAAATTGTAATATTTTTCAATACTATCGTGTTGGCGCTTTGGCTTTGGCTTTGGCTTTTGCTTCGCAGGCTTCGGTGTGGAATAGCTTAGCGGGGTTTTGTTTGCAGGTTTTGCAGATCAGTACCAGCTCGTTGCAGCTGGGCAGGGCGCAGTTTTCGTAGTTGCTGGTTTTGCCCTGACAGTGAATGCACTGGCCAATTACTTTGGCGTGGTCAGAAAATTCCAAACCCATGCGGTCATCGAAAATGTATAGCGAACCTTCCCACAGGCCATCATCACCAAACTTTTCGCCGTATTTGACGATACCGCCATCAATTTGGTAAACATCTTTGAAGCCGCGGTTTTTCATAAGACTACTGAGGATTTCGCAGCGAATACCACCAGTACAGTAGGTAACGACTGGTTTGTCCTTTAAACGATCGTACTTGCCACTTTCCAGCTCACGTATAAAATCTTTACTGGTGCGAGTATCTGGCACGACGGCGTTTTTAAAGCGGCCGACTTTGGCTTCGTAGGCGTTGCGACCGTCAAAAAATACTACTTCATCGCCTTTATCTTCTACGAGTTTGTTCACTTCTTCTGGTTTCAAGTGTTTGCCGCCACCAACCACACCGTTTTCATCGACTTGCAGCTCATCGCTAGCACCAAAGGCTACGATTTCCGGCCTGACCTTAACTTGCAGGCGTGGAAAATGATCGCGCTTGGCTTCACTCCACTTAAATTCAGTACCCTTGAACGCTGGAAAAGCTTTCGTTTCCCTGACATATGTTTTCAAAGCCTTGATATCACCACCGACCGTGCCATTGATGCCGTGTTTGGAAATCAATATCCGACCTTTTAGGTTCAGTTTCTCGCACAAAGCCCTTTGCCAAAACTTCACCGCCTCTGGGTCGGTGATTGGCGCAAATTTGTAATACAAAAGTATTTTCTCCATTGCATTTATTTTAACAGAGATGCTACACTGGGCGAATCATAGCAATTTAAAGGAAAGGGCCTACCCATGACCAAACCAATCGTTAAGCAGAACTCCGCCCTTTCTTTTGGGCTCTAATTCTTCTTAGTAATTAAACCAGACTAGCAGCGTGAGCTAGTTGTAAACCTAAACAAACTCAATCAATTTATCTAATTGGTCGGCGCCAAGGAGGGCCGAACCTATGAAAGCGCGAAAAAGTAATCAAAAAGTAGCTAGGTACTTTTGGCAGAAGGCCTGGCAAGAAAAACGTTTTGTGATAGGGATATTTGCTACCCTGCCACTGAACGTTCTCATGAACCAGATTGTGCCGCCAATCATACTAGCCGATGTACTAAACAAGCTGGCACGCCACAATTTTGTGCCACATGCGTTATGGGCGAGTTTTGGCTGGGAACTCATAGCCTACGCGGTGCTTGTTACGGCTGGCTCATTTTCTTGGCGCATAATCGATATATTTGCCTGGCGCTTAGAAGGACGGGTTGAACATGCAATTTCAGGTCAGGTGTTTTCGCATCTGTTAAGCCAGAGCGCGAAGTTCCATGCCGACCACTTTACCGGCTCACTAGTTTCGCAAACCAATAAACTCATGGGTGGTTACATTCGATTTGCCGACACAACCGTCTTTATGGTTCTGCCGATGACTTTTGGGATACTTTTTTCGGTTATAGTGCTTGCAAAAGTCGCTCCGCTGTTCGCAGTCATATTAATACTTTTTGCGGCGCTATATCTTGTAAGCTCTATGTTCGTGACACGCAAAACTAGGTCCCTAGGCGCAAAGCATGCCGAAGTTGAAAGCGCCCAAACGGGCTTTTTAGCCGATGCGATTACGAACGCAATGGCAGTCAAAAGTTTTGCCGGCCAAGTCTACGAAGAAAAACGGTTTGAAGGCGCACGTAACAATACACAGCGTAGCCTATACCGTTTTGGCAGCGCACACCAAAAACAGCAACTATATTTTGGCGGCATGATGAGCCTCATCGATACGCTTTCTTTGGTACTAGCCGTAGTGGCCGTCATGGTATTTGGGGCGAACGTAGCCGTTGTGTTCCTGATATTCAATTACGCCGCATCCATTAGTCAGCAGCTCTTTACGTTTAGCAACAATGCGCTTCGCAACTATAACCGAGCCGTCGGTGACGCGACCGACATGGTGGCAATATTAGGCATGATACCCGAGGTACTTGACCCTGTGCGACCCGAAAAAAGTGCCATACAACGCGGCTCTATTAGCTTTAAAAACGTTACATTCAACCACTCCGATGCCAAATCTGCGATATTTAACGGCCTGGACTTGCGGATAAAACAAGGAGAGAAGGTCGGACTTGTGGGACACTCCGGCTCGGGCAAGACGACTTTAACGCGCCTGTTGTTACGGCTATCTGATATTCAGGACGGAACGATAACCATAGATGGGCAGAACATTGCCGCGATTACGCAGGATGATTTACGACGGCATATTGCCTACGTGCCGCAAGAGCCGCTGCTCTTTCACCGTTCTATCACCGAGAATATTGCCTATGGTGAACCTGGCGCCGATCAAGCGACCATAGAGGCTGTGGCCAAAATGGCTAGCGCGCATGAGTTCATAAGCGCACTACCTAAAGGCTATCAAACACTCGTCGGCGAGCGAGGGGTAAAGCTCTCGGGTGGTCAGAGACAACGAGTAGTTATTGCCAGGGCGATGCTCAAGAACGCACCGATTTTGGTACTTGACGAGGCAACGAGTGCGCTCGACAGCGAGAGTGAGGTGCTGATTCAGGGCGCACTCTGGAAACTGATGGAGGGTCGCACCGCCATTGTGATTGCGCACCGTTTAAGTACCATTCAGAAGATGGATCGAATCATCGTACTAGATAATGGCAAGATAGTCGAAGAGGGCTCCCACAAGGAGCTCATCCGTAATAATGGCACTTACGCCAAGCTCTGGGCTCACCAGTCTGGCGGGTTTATAGAAGACTAACCGCATATAAAAAGAGCCTGACTAGTCAGGCTCTTTTTATCGCGTTAGAGTGCTATTGCTTCTCCGGGTTGCGGCCTTGGTCTTTGCTCTCTTTTTGTTCTTTGCCACCGGGGCGAATTTCGTCGGTGCCAGTTACTTCGTCATCAGAAGCATCCCCATGCTCCGTTTCTGTTTCTGCGGCAGCTTCTGGCTCGGCTTCGCCGGCCAGAGCGTCATTGGCTGCAGCCAAAGCACTTGGTTCAAAGACAGTGGCCAGCGTATGGTTCGGATCTGTCTTAACGACTACACCTTCAGGTACAACCAGGTCTGCTACTGTCACTTGGTCACCAACCTCAATTAGTTTTTCGCCGTTAAATGTCAATTCGTTAGGTAGATTCTTTGGTAAAGCTTCGATTTCGACGGTCGTCAGTTGCTCAAGCACGATTAGACCGGAGCGCTCTGCCGGAGACGCGTCATTGCCTTCGTCAAATACAGCGTGCACGGGTACTTCAGCGTCGACTTTTTCGTCGGCCTTGACGGCGCCAAACACAACATGTGTCAACGCGTTATATTTTGGATCAAATGTGGCAGATTTAATCAGTGCCGTAAAGTTCTTGCCGGCCGCTTTTAGCTCCACGGGGTGGTGCTTGCCAGCTTGTTGGTAGACTGAAAAGATCTTTTGGTACTGTGCCTGGACTATGATGGATGGCTTACCATGGTCGTGAATTACGGCTGGCACCATACCGTCTTTACGTAAGTTTTTTACAGCCTTGCCAGTCGTTTCACGATCGTCGAGCGTTAATGCAATTGTATCTGAAGTCATATATCCCCTATAGAAAAGTTAGTCATATCAGTATAACATTTTTCGTCATTTTAGCGAAGTTACGGTACAATCAATGGGATGGATAAAAAAGCTCTTCTAAAAATCGGCGTCACAGTCGTCGTAATTTTGGCGATCTTTGCCGTACTGCAAAAAGCAATAAGTGTCGATAAGATATTTCAAGCTGGCGGTATCCTGGCGCTGGCCGCGACCGTATTTGCTGAGACCGGACTACTGGTTGGATTCTTTTTACCCGGCGATACTCTGCTATTCGCTGCTGGATTCTTCGTCGCCCAGGGCAAATTAAACCTAATAGTTACGCTAGTGGCATTGTTTGCCGGCGCAGTGCTAGGAAATATGCTAGGCTATGAAATCGGTCGACGCGGTGGACCAAAAACATTCAATAAACCCGACTCTATTTTCTTCCACAAACAAAACGTCGACAAAGCGCATGCTTTCTTTGCCCGTCATGGCGGTAAGACTATCATTTTTGCTCGCTTTACCCCTATTGTCCGCACCCTCTCGTCACCACTCGCCGGTATGGGACACATGCCCTACGGACGCTTTATGATATACAACCTTGTTGGAGCAGCGGCGTGGGTACCAACCATAACACTGATTGGCTATTGGGCTGGGCGAGTATTGGGCAAATTCATAAACATCGACCATTACATTTTGCCGGTCGTATTGTTCGCCACACTATTCACTTTTGGCATCAGCTTTTTGCATTTGCTACGCGACCCAATCAGCCGCCAGAAGCTAAAAGAAAAATTTCGAGCCAAATAGTTAACGCAACTTGTGCTGCGCCTCGCCACCATGAAGCTCCTCGAGCAGCTCCAGATACGCAAATGCGTCGTGGCCAATTGGCAGTGGTACAGTGCGCTTAACTGTGACGTTTCGCCAGATTAATTCCAGATACCCATGCCAGGTAACGTGCGACCATCGCTGCAACTCAGATCCCTTGTCACTGGGGACTTCTGGGTTACGCTCGTGGGCGCGATCAAGCGCCTGGGCAGCAACCGTGCAAATGTCACGTTCCTGTAATTGCCGTACGGCAGTCTGCCCGGCTATCGCAACCACGAAATTACGTCGAGCAATTTCGTAGTCATCTTGTGCCTGCGAGGTCGTTAGTAATTCGTCACCGAAACGCTCCAGGTGCTCATCAATGCGTTCTGCTATCAATTCTCGGATAGCATCGGCAGAGATGAATTCGCTCATAACATCCTACGCAAAAATTGCCCAGTGTAGCTGTTTTTGATTTTGGTGATTTGCTCGGGCGTACCTTCAGCAATGATCTGACCGCCACCGCTACCACCTTCTGGACCCATGTCGATGACATGATCAGCCGATTTAATAACGTCTAGGTTATGCTCGATCACAATCATACTATTGCCGGCATCAACCAAGGCATGTAGGACGTGCAGCAGCTTTTCTACGTCAGCCATGTGTAGCCCAGTAGTTGGCTCATCCAAGATATACAAAGTTCGCCCGGTTGGTCGGCGGCTGAGCTCAGTTGCCAGTTTGATGCGCTGCGCTTCACCGCCACTTAGAGTGGTCGCCGACTGGCCGAGTGCAATGTAACCTAGACCAACGTCAACCAATGTTTGCAGCTTGCGGGCGATAGCTGGAATGTTAGCAAATAACTCCAGCGCTTGCTCGCAAGTCATGGCTAATATGTCGCTGACGGTTTTGCCTTTGTAGTGGATTTCAAGCGCCTCACGGTTATAACGCTGGCCGTGACAAACCTCGCACGGCACGTAGACATCGGGCAAAAAGTGCATTTCTATCTTGATAATTCCGTCTCCAGAGCAATTTTCGCAGCGCCCGCCCTTGACATTAAAGCTAAATCGACCGGCGCTGTAGCCACGCAGTTTTGCTTCTGGCATGCTTGCGAACAGCTCGCGAATCGGCGTGAATAAACCAGTATAGGTGGCCGGGTTGCTACGCGGCGTACGCCCGATTGGTGACTGATCGATAATAATGGCTTTATCGAGCTCCTTGATACCTTGGACTTCGTCGTGACGACCAGGCACGGTATTCGCTCGGTGCAAACGCGCTTGCAGCTCCTTAGCCAAGATGTCATTAATTAGGCTGGACTTGCCGGAGCCACTGACACCGCTAACGACTACTAGTTGGCCGAGTGGAATAGTGACATCTATGTTCTGTAGGTTATTTTCTCTGGCGCCCTTAATGACAAGCGCTTTGCCATTACCTTTGCGCCGTTTTTTTGGCACCGCGATTGATTTTTTGCCCACTAAATATTGGCCAGTTATACTCTTGGCGGTACTGGCAACCTCTGCCGGTGTACCACTGGCCACAACGTGGCCGCCGTGAATCCCGGCGCCCGGACCAATATCTAACAAATAATCAGCCGTGCGAATGGTCTCTTCGTCATGCTCGACCACAATTACGCTGTTGCCTAGGTCACGCAAATGTTTCAGCGTTTTAATTAGCCGCTCGTTGTCGCGTTGGTGCAGGCCGATACTCGGCTCATCGAGCACATACAGTACACCCATAAGGCCAGAACCGATTTGGGTCGCCAGGCGAATACGCTGGGCCTCGCCGCCAGATAGTGTTGTGGCGCTGCGCAGTAGAGTTAAATAATTCAGCCCGACATCGACCAAAAACTGTAAGCGTGCGCAAATCTCTTTCAATATCTGGTTGGCAATGTGCTGCTCTTTGGCGTTCAGTTTAATGTGCTCAAAGAAATCAAGCGCGTCGTCAATCGACAAATCACACAAGTCCATAATCGATTGCCCAACTACCGTAACCGCCAAAACCTCTGGTTTTAGTCGACGACCGTGACAAGCATAGCAAGGCCTCTCTTGCATGAAGCGCTCAATGTCACGACGCATAAAATCACTGTCGGTTTCTTTGTGACGACGCTCGAGATTCGGTATGACACCCTCATACGTCGTATCGAAACTGCGACCACTACCAAGCGACACATTGTACTTTTCATCACCCGTGCCATACAGCAGGCGCTGCATGTTTTCGGCATTGATTTCGCTGGTTGGCACATGGAGCGAGAATTTGTACCGGTCGGCTACCGCTTGGAGTTTCTTCATATACCAAGCGTCTGAGTTGACACGGTTATAGGGTCGGATAGCACCTTCGGCAATCGTCAAACGACCGTTCGGTATAACCAACTCGGGGTCGACTTCGAGCCGTGAGCCAAGGCCGGTACACACCGGACAAGCGCCGTGTGGATTATTAAAACTAAACGTCCGGGGTTCGAGCTCGGGAATTGCCACGTCTGGATGATCGACGCAAGCGTACATCAGGCTGTATTGGAATTCTTCGCTAGCGTCGACATTACAAACCCGCATTTTGCCGTCGGCCACATCTAGAGCTTGCTCAACCGATTGCGCTAACCGAGTTCGCGAAGCCTCGTCGTTAACCAAGCGATCGACCACCACTTCGATGGTATGCTTATAGTTTTTATCGAGTTCTGGAAACTCGTCTAGGGCGTAAACTACGCCGTCAACCCGCACTCGGGCAAAGCCAGCTCGTTGATACTGCTCGGGAATATGTTCGAAGGCACCCTTTTTATCAGTCACGACCGGCGCTAAGATCATCAGACGAGCACCAGCTGGCAAGCCGGCGACCTTGTCGATTATATCGGCGTTGGTTTGGCGTGTAACTGGTTTGCTACAAATCGGACAGTGGGGCATGCCAATACGGGCGTACAAGAGGCGCAAATAGTCATAAATCTCAGTGACGGTGGCCACAGTACTGCGTGGGTTACGGCTGGTCGATTTCTGGTCAATTGAAATAGCCGGCGATAGGCCGTCAATCTGGTCGACGTCCGGCTTTTCCATAAGCCCTAGGAACTGGCGAGCGTAAGCGCTAAGACTCTCGACGTAGCGACGCTGACCTTCGGCATAAATCGTATCAAACGCTAGTGAGGATTTGCCCGAACCACTCAGGCCAGTGATCACCACTAATTTGCCACGGGGGATTGTGACATCAATGTTTTTTAGGTTGTGCTCGCGCGCACCTTTAACAACTATATACTCAGCCATTAGCCGATAGATTATACATGAAAGTCAAGATAAAATCGAGACCCTAAGAGCCGAGATGCGCTTTGTGGTAAGTCTTCATACGAATTGGGCCAAGCGGTAAACTAACGGGCAAGATCTCGCGCATGCTATGCACGAAGCGCTGACGTTCTTGGACGGTCGCATTCGTAGGTACGCGCGCAAAGGCAACTCCAGGCATAATACTCTGAGTCGGGTAAGCAGTTTTTTTCGCAAGAGTTGCTAACGCCCTAAAGCAAACTTCTGCCTGGTCAACCCATTTCATGACTAGTGGATCTTCGGCATCAGGCACCAGAACCATTTCTCGAAAACCCCTATAGGCGTTGCCGGCCCACGTCACATCTACGAAATTTAACGTGGCTTGTTCGGCGTAACCATCGTAAGGCAGGCCCGTACGCGCCAGCTCTTCGTTTATAGTATGCGAGTGTCTCCTTCTGGCATTTCCAGAGTTGTCCTGTCGTGCAACTGCGCGTGTCCCTCGATCTCCGGATTGCAATTGACCTGTCGCCCATGCAAAGCGACCCGCGTAATTTAGTTCGCGCGGTACGGCACGCTCCAGTAAGGGTAGCTCAAGACGTCGGTATTCTTCCAGACGCGACACCGTGACACCCACTTGTGATACTATCGGCACGCCGAACCCGTCATCGTCCTGCATGAGCTCTTCGCGCTCTGCTTGGGTCAACACAGTCGCTGGTAAAATCGCATCTCGATCAGATGGAAATGCAAGCCGACCTAGTTCGTGAACTTTTTCCAAAAACCGACTACGAGCCGGCGATGCTTCAATGCGGCGGCTAATGACAAATGTTGTAAATTCATCACTATACTGATCATTTTCCCCATTTATTTCTGACACCGCCTACCTTCTCGTTAACATAATGATCATAACATAAACTATTAGACATCGGAGCAAGCATGTGGCTCGGTAAAGATCATGTTGTCGGGTCGTGGAATGCTGTATTTAAGAGCAAGTTCCCCGGCCTTAAGGTGTGGGTGAACGTCATAAATAATCGCGTGCGGTTCCCATTCTGGATCAATAAAGTTTGTGGGTAATTTTTCTTCCGTGGCCAGGTATTTAATAATCCCTTGTCGCTCGTGCGCCAGTTCCTTATTAGCACTTAGGTCGATTCCGATTTGATGGTGCCCAAACCCATCGAGATGTCCTATCGAGAAACTACTCTTAACCCATGCGCCCCTTATCTGTTTGGGTCGATCAAAAGCAACCTCGCTCGCTGTCACACCAAATCGTTCACCGTAACCTATCAGCTCCTCGATCTCCAGGTGATCCCGACTGGTTTCATGTATAAACTGGTTCACCCTCCTGCCGAGACCTCTATAGGCCGCTTTTGCCTTTTGCAAATCGTGGCGCAGATCTGGATTGTCGGTTAACAACATATGCCTGATCTCTTGATCGGATATGTACGTGCACGCCACCTCACCGAGCACGCGAGCTTTGCCGCGGCGCCGATTTTGATGGCCCAGATCGTTTAGGTGACTATCCCAATCCCCATTTCCAGGGTCATCCCATATAGCTTGTCGGGCGATTCGGAGTTCTGGCCAACGATAATCTCCGGGGTGTATTATTGGTGCTCGTACTTGTTGTCGACTAAAACCATTGTCCGTCAGAGCTACCACTTCTTGTGATAACTGCGTTGCACCTTTTGCCATTTGTGGCTCCCCTTTTGATGTTTAAGCTTTCTATCCCTAGTGTACCCCCCGCCTTCAACTACACCAAATAAAACGCTTGTGATTTATGTAACTTTATTGACAACTATATTTCTACTTGTTTCGGTTACAATATAGGGGTGAACTTTGTGAAAAGAAATGCCAAAAGAATTGCTACTGACGCTGCCGGTTATTTTTTGATCGTGGCCGGCATCTCACTGGGTTGGTTGCCTGGTCCTGGCGGGATTCCTCTGGTACTTGCCGGACTTGGCCTACTATCGATTAACAATTCTTGGGCTGAACGGTTACGCCAACTCCTTTTGAAACACGGTGGTAGGTTAGTTAAGCTAATGTTCCCCAACAACCGTTGGGTGCAGTGGCTATACGATTTAGTAGTCGTAGCCACGCTGATTACTGTCGGCATTTTAGAAGCTCAACACGATGCCCTATGGCAAATTAGTCTTGGTATTGGACTGTTTTTCGTGGCTTTATTTGTAGCTCTTATGAACCGCGATCGTCTGCAAAGCCTCCGCAAACACTCCAAGTAAGCATAATCATTTAAGACATATACTTGCTTTATGCGCAATTCGGTGTAGAATGAAATTTACACAAGAGGCGGCAATCATGAAAGAGCTTATTGTTCTCGGCTTGGTGCCGGGAACCAACATCCAAATTAGTTTTCTGGGATGGATTATTATATTCAGTACCAGCTTTTTTGTCGTTGTCGCATTCAAGCGTCGCTTTACCGTCCGGTCATGGATACTAGCTTGGTATGTCGCCCATCTTATTAGGCGATATCGTCTAGCGGCATAACACTCTCGGCGTAGAGTTGTAATTCTTCAATCAAATACTGCTTACGGCCGGCTTTTTCGGTGGCTGTCAGCTCTTGTAAGCGTTTTATAAACTTTGCCAATCGACTGTTTTGGCCGCCGCTAGTCATTCTCTGCAAGCGATAAGCCTCCCATGTCACGCGCTCTTCATCATTTAGTTGCTTTGGAAAATTTCGAGCCTTGTATAGAGGCAATAGCTGTTGCAAACGCGAGTCATGAAACTTAGTGGCTAAGTCCGCCAGTTGCTCTGGTTTGGCCGCCCGAACGTCTGACAGGATCGCACCATCGTGATCATCTAGAAAACTGTCGTACAGCTGCGCATCGACATCTTGGGGGTTGGCAAAAGCACTGGTTTGCTGTTTCTTTTCCAGTATTTCAAGCGCTTCGGTAATTTTGCCGGGGAAATCTTTGGCGGCCTGGAGAGCCAATCGGTTTGCTTCGAGGCGTTTCATATTTAGACTTAATCGTTTTTTTGACTCGTCGTTTAAGACACCTAGCGGCGCTATGGCTGGGCAGGTATTGTTCTTTAAGGTCTTGAATGGCAAACGAGGTGGCGCCTTTTCGTCGGCCGTCCACTGCCACCGTTCGGCCAGTTCCTTGGCGGATAGTTTTACGAACTCGCTAGGATCGTGTCGCAAATCATAGACCAGCGTGGCTTGGCGCTTGGGATGAGGCATGAGCTGCGTTACCACCGTTGTTTTCTCAAATTCACTGGCGTATTTACCACTAGTATAAACAAATGTTTGGTTGTCTTTTAAAAATGCCTCGACTTCTTTTTTGGCGCGCATCTTTAACAAGAAATTAAACAGTTTTGGCTGCTTACTACGAATGAGCTCGGCAACCGCTATACTAGCGTACACATCGCTCAGGGCGTCGTGAGCCTGCTCGTGCGTCAATTTATTTACGCTAGCCAATAGTTCCAGGCGATTGCTCGGTTTACCATCTGGAGCGAATGGCCACTCGATACCGTCTGGGCGCAGTGCCCGGGTCATGCGCACTACATCTAGTAGATCCCAGCGCGAACGATCATCTTTCCACTGCCACTGATAAGCATCGTAAAAATTGCGATAATTCAAGAACCGCATGAATTCGTCATCAAAACGTACCGTGTTGTAGCCCACAAAGATTGTGCCTGGCGTAGTGACCACTTTATAAAACAGTTCTAAAAACTCAACCTCAGTCAAACCGTCGGCCAAGGTCATTTGCGGTGTAATACCTGTTAGTAAAACAGCGTCGGGATCGGGCAATATATCGTCGGTAAGCTTTATGAGTACATTGACTGGCTCGCCAATGGGCTCCAGTGCTAGCGTGGTGCGCTGACCGGCAAATTGCATAATTCTCTGTTCACGCGGACTGAATCCGGAGGTTTCCAGGTCGTACCAAAAGAAGCTAGATTGCATTGTTACCAGTGTAACACGGCCTAAATCTAGAGCTGAATTTCGCCGTTCTTGCCTATCAGAACCGTGTCGCCTGCTCGGGCTCCTTGGCGAGCCAGCGCGTGAGCGATGCCCATTTTTCGCATAATGGCCTTCAGTCGTTGGATGGATTCTTCGTTTTCGAAGTTGGTGCGCATGGCAAACTTTTCTATCTTGTGGCCTGAAACCAAGAAACCGCTCGCGACTTTGCTGACTCGCCACGGTTCCTGCTCTTTCAGACGAAGCACTGGTAATTTGTCTTCTTCTGGCTCTTCGGCAATCCGACGGGCACGTTCTGTTTGGACGACTTTAGCTACGGCAAATAGGAGCTCTTGGAGGTTTTTGTGCGCTTGTGACGAGATGGCAAAAAATTGAGTACCTTTCGGCAAAACTTTTTTAAGCTTCTTGGTTTGGTCGGCTATCTGGGCGGCAGTAACGGTGTCGATTTTGCTTAAACAAACGATTTGTGGCTTGCTGGCCAGATCAACTTTGTACGATTTTAGCTCGGCTTGAATAGTTTTATAATCTTTGGCGATGTCCTCTGAGGCAGCATCTACCAGATGCACTAGTACGGAGGTACGCTCAACGTGACGTAGAAATTCGTCACCCAAACCCTTGCCCGTGGCGGCACCCTCGATCAAACCTGGAATGTCCGCGAATAACAGACCGGTTTCACCGGCTACGTCGACAACTCCCAAGTTGGGTGTCAGAGTCGTGAACGGATAGTCAGCTATCTCTGGTCGAGCGTTACTAATGACAGACAATAGCGTCGACTTGCCAGCGTTTGGTAATCCCACCAGACCGACGTCGGCAATCATCTTGAGCTCTAGATCGAGTTCGTAGGTTTCGCCGGGTTCGCCTTTTTCGGCAAACTTCGGCGCTTGGCGCACCGAACTCACGAAATGCGCGTTGCCAAATCCGCCGCGGCCGCCACGAGCGATCACCACTTCTTGGCCGTCTTCGACTAGATCCGCCCGCATAACGCCAGCCTGATAAATGGACGTGCCGACGGGCACATCGACCCGCAAGTCTTTACCAGAACGGCCGTGTCTGCGAACTTTGTCGCCAGCTCCACCTGGTTCGGCTTTAAGCTCCTTCTGAAAGCGAAACTTCATGAGCGTGTTCTGATTGCGGCTGGCAACAAAAATGACATTACCACCGTTTCCGCCATCGCCACCATCTGGACCACCACGATCAATGAACTTTTCTTGCCGAAAGCTCATACGGCCATTGCCGCCATCGCCAGCCAGTACCTGCACGGTGGTGTGATCGATAAAATTCATACCCTCATTATAACAGAGGTGGACAATTATTTGAAAATATTCTGTATCTTAGTCAATAACCTAGCGATAGATATAAACTACGTCTTTATAATAACCGCCGTCAAAGCCGTTACTTGCCGATACCCAACCACTATGGCCAACCACACCAAAACCAGCCAGACCGTTCATGTCGCTATAAATGATCTGTGATCCATCGGGCGAAACTTGATTTACATAGCCAACATGGTTACCCGCACGGGTCTGTACAATAGCTCCGACTTTTGGAGTCTTACTGACCGTCCAACCACTGTACGGCGCAAGCAACGCCCAGGTGTTGGCATTGCCCCAGTTTGCAGGTATCGGCAGAACCGAAGCAACATACCAAGTACACCAGCCTGGATAATAGCCATTGCTGCCATAAATGGGAGTAAAGCCAAAGCCGCCACCGAAGCTCAGCGTCCGACCACCGCCAGTCGCCTGTTGTTGACCACCAGGGACAATAATCTGTTCACCGACTTTAAGCCCACCGAGTTCAGCGTCGTTGTAAGCCACGATCTGGTCGACACTAGCTTGGTACCTTGTAGCTAATGTTTGCGGGGTGTCACCCGCCTTCACTGTGTATACCAAGCCGTTTACTGGCGGGATCGTGATATTGGTACCAGCATTTACCGAATCGCCTCCCAGACCGTTCGACCATCTGATACTGTCGGAAGTCACGCCGAATTTAGTCGCGATTGAGGATACTGTATCGCCCCCTTTCACGACATACGATTGGATGTCTTTGCGACTTTTAAGAGCCGTGGCCACAACCTGCGGTTTGGCAATGATACTGCTGTCGCTTGCGCTAATAGCAGAAACCGCTTGCACACTCTGTGCCTGGTTAACAACGGCTGTTTTTTCGGGTAAGTTAGCTGCCTGCGCGACATTGGCGGCTATATCGAAAGAAGTTAGGTGATCAACAGGGTTTACGGCTGTTTGACCTGTCGCCGCACTGTAGGCGTCTACATGGCCACTACCGTGTGAACTAATGGCCACAAAGCTAATAACTGCCGCTAGCAGCGCAAGGTTGGCCGCCAGCAGGCTATAACGAACAACGCGACGCCGGGTCGCCTTGCGCTGTAAGCGCTTCTCGATCCGTGTCACGAAGACAGATTTGGTTTGACCAAGCAGGCGCGCTGAAAGCGGCTGCGATGATGATGTGATACTAATACAATTCTCCGGCTCTCAGAGAGAGCCAAGACTTCTACCGGTATTAATTGATGTCTGTAGGAAAGTCGACCAATCCTACTCATTTTTTAAAAAGGTACGGTAAAAGTGCAACTTTCGGCGCTCAAGATATACCTAAGCCCTATCTGTTACCGGGATATGATAGCAAAAAGCATATAAAAACGCAATGATCCGCGCCCTCTGTTACCCCTGTTATTGCCCACAAAGTTTGTGGCAATATTGTTGAGTTAGTGCCTGGTGCTCCGCCAGGTTGCGAGAGAAGTACGTAGTGCCATTGTCGCCGCTGACAAAAAATAGCCAATCGGTGGCAGCGGGGTGCGCCACGGCTTGCAGCGAACTCTCACTAATATTACTGATCGGTGCCGGTGGCAGTCCGGTGTGAAGCAGTGTGTTGTATGGTGAATCGTAGCTGAGCAAACCTGTTTGGCCGGCTTGGCGCGAACCGTAAAGCGCCGTAACATCACTACCGAGTGGCATGTTTATGCTCAAGCGTTTCAGAAATACCTGGGCGGCCTGGGCACGATCCGACTGGTTGGAAACCTCCTGCTCGACTATCGATGCTAGAGTAATGCCCTGATAAGTGCTGAGACCTTGTTTTGCGAAGGCCGAACGGATATCCGGTGTTAGACGTTTTTGCATCTCGGTCAACGATTCCTCGATGATGGTCTTGGGGCTAGTGGTGGCGGTTTTTTGGAAAGAATCCGGGTAAAGATAGCCCTCTAGGCTCGCTCCGGCAGGTTTATCGACCAAAGCCGCGCTGTTTTCGTATAGCGAGGCGTTCAGAGACGCTTTTACGGCCGATTCGTTGAAGCCGTCGTTAATAAGCGTTTGTTGTATCTGGTCTAGGCGTTGCCCAGGCAAAATAGTTACCAGCTTGGTAGTAACCTTACCGTGGGTCAATTGCCCGACTATATCGGCTACGCTCTGGCTTGGGCTCAATGAATAGGTGCCGGCTTGAAGCTCATCGCGAACTTCTTTGTTTTGAACATACCAACTAAAAGCCCAAGCGCTCCGAATAACACCTTGGTTATGTAGCAGCTCGCCGATTTGCTTGGCCGCCATTCCCTTTTCGACGGTTATAATTTTGGCCTGAGCATTCTGGCTAAGCGGCTTTAGATTGGCATCGTACACCTGACGGATAGCAATAATCGCGGCCAGCAGCAAAACTATAAGTCCACCAAATACCCACAGTAAACGGCGGGGCCAATGTCGTCTTGTGCTTGCTAGTTTATATCGTTTCATACCGCTAACACCTCCGGGTGGTTATGCAAAAAATCTTCGAGAATATAGGTAGCGGCCAGCGCGTCGATGGCGCCCTTGTCTTGGCGAGCCCGACTACCAAGCTCCGTTTCGGCCTGCACCGACGTCAGAGTCTCGTCACTTAAGTATACCGGAATATCAAGTTCGTGTTTGAGCTGGGCTGCAAAGGCCTCGGTGGCCCGGGTCTGGTCAGTGTACTGGCCGTCCATGCCGCGCGGCAACCCTACCACCAGAGCACCTACCTCGTGCTCCTTGATGAGCTGGCTGATATCAGCCATTACATTTTCGGTTCGCTGTAGCGTCTGGAGTGGTTGCGGCAGACGGGCGATACGGTGAGCTAGCGCCACGCCAATACGTTTATCACCGACATCGAGAGACATCAAATATTCAGGTTGTGGCATGACGCTACGAGCCCGATTTAATAATCTGAACTGTTATCTTGGCGGCGTTTGACGGTGTATTGCTGACCCAAAATGGGCTGTATTTGACGTCTACGTTGTTGACGCCCGGGATGCTCCTAAGCATGTCACGGATGTCCACGGCCTTTTTACCGGCCACCTGCTTCTTAATGTCAGCGATTTTGATTTCTGGACCGGCTACCGATTTGGCACTCATGGCCAGGCTAAACTTGTTTGGAGAGGCTTGATCCTGGACGGTAAAGGTAGCGGTGTCAGCTCCGTTTTCCAGGATGACCTGCTTACTGGAGTCAATGTGACTTTTCACCTTGGCCGCAACCAGAGCCTGCAAATCGGCTTTTTTAACGCCTAGCATGCTGTAGGTGATGGCTTCTGTGACGGTTACGTTATCGGTCTGATCACCGGCGTTAGCACTAGTGGTGACTTGTGGATCACCGGCCGCAAAGGTAGTAGCCATTGGCAGCAAAGCTTTGGCGGTTAAACCATTTTGTAGATCTTGCTTGATGGCTGTGGTGTCGTTGGCACTAATCTTGGCTTTAGCAGCATCGATATCGGCCTGGGTAACTACTTTGATAATCTGGTCTGTACCACCACTTGCAGAACCACCGGCAGTAACATTCGAAAAGCCGTTGACTTGCCCGCCCGTAATGGTGATGTTGTAGGCTGTGCCGCCCCTAATGGCCTTGATATTAACCGAGCTGCCGTAATAACAGTTGAGACTCGCATCCAGCTTTGGTGTCAAGGTAACGTCGGCTGTCGTATAGAACGTCATCCCGCCACTAGAGACACCAGTCCCTTGGGGAATTGCCGGCGCTTTGCCAGAGCAACTTGACGTCGATAGTGATACACTACCACCCGCAATCTGGCCGTTATTTTTCTGGCCAGTGGCCGGTACTTGTTGGCTGAAGCTTTTTGGTACGGTTTGGGCAGTACCTGGCAGAACGTTACCGTCGGTATCGAGCTTGGTCGCCGCGGTGTCGACTTGGACAGTTACATTTGTAGATACAGTGCTGCTGTTGGTGTGGATGGTGATCGTCGCTTTAGGTAAAACAACGAAGGCAAAAATCCAACCAACAATCAACAGAGTTAGTACTCCCGCTCCTAGCAAGGCTTTGTTGCGGAAGCTGTCGAAGTTCGGGATCTTGAGTTTCTTGTTTTTCTTAGCGGGCTTTGGCTTATCGGCAGCCGTGGCCGCATCCCCAAGAGCGCCATCACTATTGTCCAGTTCAAAACTGTCGTCTATTTGTGGGGCAGTCGCTCCCACGCCGGCTAGTTGACCGATGGGCTTGTCGGCGTCAGCGGCTGGGTCGTAATTATCTTTGGCTGGCTCGTCATCGGCCATATCAAGCGGTTCATCGATGTCTTCTGGCTCATCGCCCGGGCCTTCTGGAGCGTGAGGAATGGCGGGCTTGCTTTGGAGAGTGCTTGCTACGTGCAGACCAACATTGCCAGCTAGTGGCAACAAGCTGGCCTCGCTAGTTATCAGTACTAGTTGTTTTTTGGCATCGTCGGAAGTGCGCTTGAGTAGTTTCATATTGACGATGCTTTGCAGCACAGTGGCGCGCTTTGGCAGTACCAATGCTACGATCTTTTGGTCGGCGCCGCGAACTTTTTCAATTATGGCAGTGATTTCATCGTCTATATCGATGTAAATCGTGTCTTTGCCGGTAACGTTAGCCATTTTGTTTATCTCCGGTCTTAAACATGCAGGATCCTATCTATTTTATCTTTGACGGTATTGCCACCGCCACCAGCAAATTGTACCGTATCGAGGCCGACACGCAATAATCCCATGGCCGTAATGAATGTATGATCGGTGACGTCACCAGTTTTATCGGTGATACCTACGACTTGTTCTGGTTGGATGTGCTGCACCACTGGTTTGCGAGTAAATGGAAGTTTGGTGTACCAATTTCCATCGTGCAAGCGATCCATCAGCAGATCTAGGCTGGAGCCACCGCCACAGAGCAAAATCCGGAATGGCAAATGGTCGAGCTTGTTGAATTCGCTCAGCGCCAGCTCGACACCACTTGTCCAAACGTCTAGGGTTTTAGTCAGAGAAGCTTCGATGGATGATACTTTGCTACGTGGGACTTTGTTGGTTGAAAGACCCAGTTTTAGCTCTTCGGCTTGGTCAAATTCGACATTCAGATCGCGCTCCACAGACCGAGTATATGCTCGGCCGCCGATGCCAAACATTTTGGTTCCTTGCACGCCACCATCGTTTATGACGGCGATGTCGGTCGTGCCACCACCGACGTCCATCAAAATGGCGCTCATGCTAGCCGACTGGTCATCGCCAATAACCGAACGAGCCACCGCAAACGGCTCGGCAGCTACGGCTAACAGATCAAGGTCGAGTTGCTCAGCGGTTTTTTCGAGTGCCCCGATGTGAATCAGCGGCGCGAAAGCGGTGTACAGTTGCACAACGACGTCACGACCTTGGAATCCAACAGGGTTTGTCACCTGGTAGCCATCGATTTCGATACCTACGAGCGCGCTATTAACCAGTCGAACCTCAACATTCTTGCCACCGAGTTCCCAGGCCAGTTGTTGCTTGGCTTTGGCTTCGGCGCGTTCCTGTACCAGTTTGATAATCCGCTCGATTTCAATCATGTCGAGAGCTTTATTGGGTTGTTTGCGAGCTACCCGTACAGTTGTGGTGGTACCTTTGACTAGTTCACCAGCGATGCCGATAACGGCACTACGGACACTGACTCCAGCCTGTTTTTCGGCCTGGTTGAGCGCCGCGTCACAGTTTTGAACCACGCCGCCGATGTCTGAAATCGCACCGGCTTGCATATCACTCAAAGATTGGTGAGCCCGACCAACGCCGATAATCTCTATCTGGTCGCCGTTGACGCGGCCAATCAGGGCTTTAACGAATTCGGTACCGATATCCAGGGCTACTAGGTGCTTCTGGTCGGCGATCGTTTTTTTGGTCGCGACCCGCGATAGGGCAGCGTCTTTTAGACCCTTAAATTTATCAAGCATATAGGTTATTTTACCACGAGCGCTTTCTTGTACCACTTTAAAATGGTCGTTTTTACTGAAGAACTGCTTTGATTCTGCGAATTCCAGCTGAAGATGATTCTTCTTTGGTGATTTTGAAACGTTTGTTGTCTTCGCTTAGCTCCGCCGTATGGTCGACGTGCGGACCACCGCAAATTTCAAAGCTAAAGGGCTTGTCGGTGCCATCGGCAATCATCTTGTACACTTTTACGGTGTCGCCGTAGCGGTCGCCAAAGGCACCGAGCGCACCCATGTCTTCGCGGGCGACTTTGGTGGGGTATTCTTGAAACGAAACCTTTAGATCTTTGTCGATTTGCTCGTTTACGATGTCTTCGACCTGCTTAATCTGTTCTGGTGTCATCTTTTCGGGATGACTGAAATCAAAACGCAGGCGCTCCTCGGTAATGTTTGACCCATGCTGAACCACGTGGTCGCCGAGCACCTGCCGCAGCGCCTGATACATCAGATGCGTAGCGGTGTGGTATTTCTTATGAATGTCACTTTGGCCACCCAAACCACCCTTGAACACGCCCTTGGCCGCGGTCTGTGACCTTTCTCGTTGCTCCTGCATGGCCGTGTCAAATTGTTCACGCCAACTGTTATTTAATTCCCAACCCTGCCTATATGTCTCTTCGAGACTAAGCTCCAGCGGGAAACCATATGTGTCGTACATTTTAAATAATAGTTCCCCCCTTATGGGGTTTCCCGCAGGCACCCAAATACCCATTTTTTGCTTAATTTCTTCCTGGGTTGCTGTTTTAGTATCATATTCAATTGCCGGCTTAGCAAAATAACCCTTTCCAACGTTCACTTCAAGCTCTTTAAGGCCTTTGCGGAGGGTTTGGCGGAAGACTTTTTCTTCTTTTACGAGCACTTCTATCACTTTTTCGCGGTTCTGGGCTACCTCTGGGAAATCGTCGTGGTAGAGGTCGGCTATCACCGGCACAATTTGCTCCAGGAAATTCTGCTCTACACCCAGTTCGAAGGCGAAGCGGATGGCGCGGCGCAGCAAGCGGCGCATAACGTAGCCTTGTTCTTTGTTGCTCGGCACCACGCCGTCGACCGCTAGGAAAGTTGCAGCACGAAGGTGGTCGGCGATGACGCGCATGCTTTCAGTGTGACTATCGTATTTCTTGCCAGAGATTTCTTCTAGTTTTTGGATAATTGGCCAAATAAGGCTGATCTTGAACACATCCGGATCGTTATTGGCAGCCGCAGCGATCCGCTCCAGCCCGGAACCGTGGTCGATATTTGGCTTCTCAAGCGGTACGAACTTACCTTCGGCCTCTTTGCGGTACGCCATGAACACGTTGTTGCCGATTTCCATAAATCGGCCACAGTCGCAGTTTGGGTGGCAGTGTTCGCCGTATTCAGAATTGTGTGGAGTGCCGAAATCGTAGAACATCTCGCTATCTGGTCCACAAGGGTCGCCAACCGGCGTAGTTTCTGGGCCACCGTTGCGGCTCCACCAGTTCTTAGAGCCATCGTAGTAAAAGATTCGCTCGCCTGGCTTGATGCCCCGCTTGTAGCCATCCGCCTCTGACCCGATGTCGGCGACTTCGGCTTCGATTTGCTTACTTTGGAACAATTTTTGCCAGATTTCGGCGGCTTCGGTGTCTTTCGGTATGTCGTATTCGGGCGCACCGATAAAGCACGTAATGTAGAGTTTGTTTGGATCTAAACCGACTACGCTAGTCAAAAACTCAAACATCCACGGAACCTGTTCGGCCTTAAAATAATCGCCGAGCGACCAGTTGCCGAGCATCTCGAAAAACGTAGTGTGGCGATTATCACCCACTTCGTCGATGTCTTGGGCGCGCAAACAAGTTTGGCTATCGGCCAGCCGCGCACCGTCGGGGTGGGCTTCGCCAAGCAGATAAGGGATCATCGGCTGCATGCCCGAGCCGGTAAACAGCGTGGTCGGGTCGTTTTGCGGCACCAGCAGCGCCCGCGGGATCACCTTGTGGCCCCGCTCTGCAAAGAATTTGAGATATTTGTTACGGATTTCTTGAGCTGTCATTGCACATATTGTAACAGAGGTGAGTGTATATACAAATGATTGACAAAACCATACTTCTTATTTATTGTATGCGCAGTTCGTTCGTACCTTTTCGTGATTCGGAGGAAACAATCGTGTCCATCACCGACAAATCCGAAGATGCTCTCAGTATCTTCGATTGGATTATCCTAGCCACTACTAACCTGCTCGGGCTAGGCGCGGGTCTCGGCCTAATCTGTGGCGGCGTCATAGGCGCAGACTACGGGCGATCTCTGACATTTGGTGTCACGATTCTTGTGGCTCTTGCCGTATTCGATCTGTGCGTTTTTGTCTCAGAACGAAAACTGCGGTAACTAACCCTGTATCACGATCGAACAAAGCCCTTCAGGCAACCGAATTCACACGCACTTGGATGTGATAGGAGCCTGAGGGGCACACCGCATGAGCGGAATCAGTGACGTTGACCATAGGTCATTTCCACTCCTTCCTTAATCTCTCATGCGGCTTTTTCTTTTATAACAGAGGTAGACTGATTGACAAAAATGTACGCTTATGCTAAAATACTTCGGTTCGTCGTGAACAATCGGAGGTGATAACTCACCCTGCACCTTAAAGGAGTATTAGTGAATCTTAAGCCGGTCGTGACCCTGCTTTTGCTTTTCCAGACTACCATGCTTATTGTGGTATCAGTCTGGGTGCACAACAGTTCGGGTCGCTGGATAGCGGTCTCGTTCATCGCTGGAACTTGGGCTGTATTTGGCATCGCCAAATACTTCGACCACCAGCCGCCCCACCACATGCGCCATCATCCCGACAACAGAAGGAAGTAGCCATGAAGATCAAGGTCAAAAAGAGCCGGCCTGCGTTCTACGCAAGCCTCGCACTAATGCTCCTGCCACTAGCAGCCATGGCGGCGATGGACGGTGTCCTGCACATGATCGTCCCTATATGGGTCATTGTTGTGTGCGTGGCCGCCGCCACCGCAGGCGTGTGTTTTGCACTCGCCGTGCGCCCGGAAGACGACTAGCTAGCTCCCGTTCCACGAACACCCCAAAAGGTGCAATACCAACTAGACGACAACGATGATTGTCTAGGCCCCAGGGGACCAAGCCGCATGAGCGGAATCAGTGACGTTGACCATAGGTCATTTCCACTCCTTCCTTAATCTCTCATGCGGCTTTTTCTTTTTAGACTACGATGCCGCCGCCGATGACATAGTCACCATCATACAAAACAGCGGATTGGCCTGGAGTGAGAGCCCGAATTTCTTCGCTTAATTTAAGTTGGGCGGCTTTATCATCAAGTTTTAATGTGCAATCAACCAGTGGGGCACGGTAGCGAGTGCGTACCTGATATGTTTGGCCTGTTTTTGGCGGTTTGTTTATCCAGTGTAAGTTCGCCAGGTTGACCTCTTTGTGCCAAAGACGTTCGTCTTGCAGATCCGTTGTCACGTAAATCTCGTTCTTGGTCATGTCTTTGCCGACCACGTAATATGGTAAGCCACCCCCGACATCCAAGCCGTGGCGTTGACCAATGGTATAAAACAGCGCTCCGTCGTGTTGACCAATCTGCACGCCATTTTGATCTATGATCGCGCCGGCCGGCTGTTCGCCGAGCTCGTGCAGCAAGAAGTCTTTTATCCCCACCTTGCCAACGAAGCAAATTCCCTGGCTGTCTTTCTTTCCAGCTGTGGCCAAACCAAACTTCTTGGCTAGAATGCGTACCTCGTCCTTGGTTTTGAACTCACCGATGGGCATAAGTGAATGCTTGAACGCGTCTTCGGTTGCGCGATACAAAAAGTAAGTCTGATCCTTTTCGGCATTTGCGGCGGTAAGCAGTCGCCCACCTTGTGCACGAGCGTAGTGACCGGTAGCTATCATGTCGGCGCCGTCCTCCAGAGCCGCATTTAGAAATAATTTAAACTTCACCTCTTGGTTACACATGATATCGGGGTTTGGTGTAATGCCCGCCTGATAGCCCTCGAGCATGTAATCGACAACTTTTTGGCGATATTCGGTTTCGAAATCGTACATCTTGAACGGTATACCAAGCTGAACGGCCACTCGCTTGGCATCTTGGTAGTCCTCTTTCCACGGACAGACCATACCGGGCAGGTCTTGGCTCCAGTTCTTCATGTAAACGCCTGTGACTTCATAGCCCTGCTCTTTGAGCAAGGCCGCGGTTACGGAAGAGTCAACTCCGCCACTCATACCAACAAAAACTTTTTTAGACATAACTGATCTATTTTAGCAAATTTTAGGCACTGGGGCTATCGGTTTTCTTCGTCGTAGGCATTGGTTTGCTTTTCGAGTTGCCGGTGTAGCGAGAGTAGTTCATAACGACGACCGAGCCAGAAGGCGATCAAAGCTAGTGGAAAGATTATTATAAACGGCCAGAGCACGAGCACCTTTTTAATCGTGGTGGTATTGCCCGCTATACTGCCGTCCGCCTGAGTAACCTTGCCGTTAGCAACCCCTACCAGCTGCAAGAACGCTGAGGTGCCATTTACATCGGTAGCCTTGATGATGACATTGTATATGCCGGCACTTTTATAGACATGCGTAATATCAAATCCACCAATGAAGGCAACGCTCTTTAGCGAGTTACCCGATCCATCCCCCCAGTCCGCACTAATGGCGTATGGCCCGGTACCGCCGCTCAAGACAAGCGGCCAATTCAGATTGGCTCCAGGGTTGGCGCCAAGCTTAGCATAATTACTAGTCAGCGATACGTGGGAGCCAAACTGTAGAAACTGGGCGTCTTGAAACGTTACCCTGACCGTATTGGAGTCGGGTCCAGCCTGATCCAGTGCGTCGTACACCCGAGCGATCAGGTCGTTCTCGCCACTAAATAAATCTATTTGTAGACTAAAGCTGCCATTGGTACATTGTGCCGCACCAACGAAGATATTGTTGGAGAAAAGTTTTACCAACAAGCCGCTTGGACAGGAACCGGCCACAGTGATGGGTGTCGAAGTAAATGTTTGGCCGTTTACAGGCAGCCCTATGGTGGCACCGGTCGTCGGCGCTGGGTTCGATATGGTGCCCTGCAAGCCGGTTGAGCCGGATTGTGGGTTCTGCGTGCTACCGAGCGCCGTCACGCCGGCTGACAGCCCGAGAGTTAGCACAAAGCCCAGAGCCAAGCTATAGAGAGTTCGGCGAAAGGCGATGTGCTTCATAATCTACCATCAGCTTAGCATAAAAGCTTATGCTAGCGACGGGCGTTTCGAAGGATCCGTTTATTGTAAGACTTGATGACTCGCGGCAAGCCAAAGATGAGAAAGGCGAGCAAAGCAACGACTAGCAGGACGATGACAATCGTCAAAATCGGAACAACGTAGAAAGTGGAAGTCGCGCTCAATAGTTGACCGTTGCTACCGTAACCGAAGTTACCTTCGATGGTGTATTTCCCCAAGCTACCAACCTTTGTCAGTGGTACGCTAAAGCGCCGGATACTATCTGGCAGCACGTTGCCACGTGGATCGACGTTGTTAATCTCGCTGGTCTGGAGGATTTTTCCGCCCTTTTTAAGGACAACTTTGCCAAAAGGCTGTTCCTGTACGTCGCCACTGTTTTGAAAACGAATAACGCCGTTCAATGATCTGTTCGTGGTAAAGAACGAACTGCCGCCTTTGGCTTCATTTGGGTCGCCGTGGCGCACGTCAAAACTAGTAATACTAAGCTGTTCTCTTATGTTACCGGGCACCTTGACCAATATGAGCGTACCGACACTAGCGGAAAGTGTCACGTTTTTGTCTGAATTCGTAGAAGATGGCGCGAACCGGACGGCTCCATAATAGCCGCCGCCAGGAGTGTTTGCCGGTACCGATATATTGACCTTGATGTTTGTTGATTGCCCGGCAGCCAGTGAAAAGTTAGGAATAGGCGCGACCAGACGCTTCAAGCTATGACTCGGTGCGTACTGATTGGCATCAAGAATAAGGTTTGGCTGGCCAGTTTCGTTGCCGGCTAAGGCAGTGAAGTCATTGATTATGGCCTGTAGCGAAGCGGTCGAACTAGTAACATTCGTAACTGTAACGACAACGGTTTGTGTCGACCCCGGCTTGATAGTCAGGTCATCCTTACGAACCGGCGAGACCCTAAGACCATTACCCCCGTTGCTAACAGTAGCCGCCGAAGTTATTGAGCCCAACGATATAACACCTAAGCTCACCGCCACCAAAGCGAGCGATACTATTCTGTGCAACTTATTCATGTACCCTCTCTTGCTTATGCTTTATCTAACATGTTATCAGAAGCTGGCCAAAGCCACAAAGGTTAGCGTCGTTACATAAACGCCCGGTGGCTGGTTTTGGCCGACATTTACCATGTAGCTCACGGTGTACAGTCGGTAATCGTCTGAGGTCGTCGAGCTGGCAATAATCTCGCCGGAATTAAACCGATAGAAATCTATTTGTCCGTAATTGGGTGTAAATGTACCCGAACCTGGTCCTTGGGGATTGGATCCGAAGCCGGGCGTACTGTTAGCCCGCAGGTTGAAGCCAAATTGGCTTGTACCGGGCCGCGATATATCATTGGCGCTGAGCGCTGGAATGACATTGTTGCCAGATGTGAGAGTTGTGCCGATCGGCCGTACGGTGTAGCCGTTCCCGGCGTTTGTGGCAATAAGCATCTGGGTTTGGCCGGTACTTGTTTGCGTTGGTCTGAACTCGCCAAAATTGACATAGTCGCCTTGGGCAGTAGCACAATCAAATGGTTGTATGGTTACCCCAGTACATAGCAGCATGTAGGGCGGAACCGTGGCATTAACACTTATAACGGTGGTTATGGCGAAAGCCAGTCCACCGTAGTCGATATTCGGCCCACTAGCATCTGTGCTGGCAAAACTTTCCAGACGGGCATAGTACGAACCCCCGGCTGCCGGGTTAATTACACCGTCTAACCGATAGCTGGCAGGCCCTGGAACTGCCACCGCAGCGCTGCGGGTCAAAATAAGTACGTTAGGTGTCGACGTGCCAGATATGCTAAAGCCAGTGGTCCCAGTTTGGGCGGCTAGCGTGGCGCCCGACAAATCAAACCCGCTCGGCGGTGTACACGGCTGGCCAATAAGAGGGTCGTTGGCACAAAATTGTACTCGAATAGACCCGAGCGAGGCTGCGGTTTGAATATCAAACGATAAGCGATACGTCGCGGTTGCGCTGGCCCTTGCATCACTCAGCTGCAGCGATCGATTACCGAGCTCCGCACCAGAAGCACCCCAAAACTGCAGCGGCCCTGCCGCGATAAAGAGCAGGACCGCCGTGATACCGAGGACTATATGGTGTTGGCGCGGTCTCTTAATAGTCACCTGGGCGTTTATCCCTTCCCTTTTGGGCTATTAGAAAGTACCGGTCGCGATAAGTGACTCAGTCGTGCTATAGATACCAGCTGGTGTGGTCGTAGCGGCCGTAGCAGCAAAGGTGAGTAGACTGTTGACGTTGGCTGTTGCTCCGGTTGAGCTCTCAATGGGGTCACCGTAGGTGCTGAATGGTGCAGCCGCGCCCATACCGTAGCTACCGACTGTTGTACCGTAGTTGGCATTGTGCGATACGGTTCCCGTACCACCGGTACCATCGGCTACGTTTAGCCCGAAGTTAGCAGTGCCGGCCGTAATAGTACCGAAGGCACCCTTACCAGGTATGCCACAAGTTGCGCCACCATCACGACTTAAACCTGAACATGTAACACTGCTGGTCGTCTTGAGATTGACGATAACACCACTGTTGGCGTTGGATGAAACCTGGGTATAGGCAGTATCGGTATCGACTGCTGAGCTATCCAAGGCAAGTGGTGATCCGTGACCTAGAGTCAGGGTTGGGACGGATGTACCAGTACAACCGACGCCGGGGGCAACTTTAGATACACAAAAGCTAAGGGTTTCCATGACGGTGGCCGTAATGGAGATGGCGGTGGCGGTTGAAAGCGCTATACCACCGTAATCAAGCTCGTTAGCAAAGGTTGAGGCACGAGTCGCGCCAGCCAGTGTATATTGAGCTGTAGTGTGGGCTGCCGTGTCGAAGGTCAATACACGAGCGTAGAATGACCCGGTAGCGCTAGTGTTAGTCACCGCGTTTATGGTAAAGATGACCGATGTGCCGGCCGTTACAGCCTGAGGAGTGGCGTTTGTATAGAACAAAGTGTTCGCTGTACTACTAGTAGTAGCCCATGTACCGCCGACACCCAAACCACTGGTTATCGTAACGCTTGGGCTAGCTCCGATGGTCATACCAGCCGGTGCCGTACAGTTCGTACTACCGATGATAGGAGAATCGGAACAAAAGTCCACAACTATACCACCGACTGTACCTGTAGCAGTTGGCTTAAACGAGACGTTGTAGGTAGTACCTGTCGCGCTCGGGGTAGAGTTACTTAATTGGATCGACCTGGTGGTTACCTGACCTGCGTAGGCGGTACCTCCTAGTAGTGCCGGCAGAGCGCCAGACATACTTAGTACGAGCGCCACAATCGTCAAGACAGGGCGACGTAGTGCACTGAATTTAGATGCAATGTTCGTTTTCATTATTCCTCAATTCATTTTTATTTTAAGGTGTTGTTGGCAGCATAATACCATGCTTATGCTTTGGTTGCAATGCGCTAGCGCATACACTTATCCACAGGTCAGAATGTAGCAGTAGCGACAAGTCCTTGGCTCATCGTGTACGTACCGCCTGGCGTCAGAGCCGTGGTGTTAAAAATGTACGACATGGTGTAGTCGGTCTCGCCCGAGCTGGAATTGCTTTGCGCGATAGTATCACCGTTGTTGTAGCGGTAAAAGTTAGCCGTGTTATAGCCGGTGGCGGCCAGACCAAAACTGAATGTCGAATCGGGTATTTGAACTGGGTTTGTGCCAAACGCCACGGGGCTGGTGTTAGCAACCAGGTTTAGACCAAACTGTTCCGCCGCAGGATTGGATGCTGTAGCGGTCGTTAATGGGCTAAGCTGATGTCCACCGTAGGTCGGAGCGTTGCCCACCGTTTGTACGATGTAGCCGCTTGATAGATACGATTTAACCGAAAAGCTGGTGTTGGCAGTAGCCGTAGTGCCCGGTGTCAGTACGCCCAAATTGATATTCGTAGTATTGACTACAAAGGTTAGTGATGGAATTCGGTCGGTGTTAAAGCCGGCTTGAGCCTTGTAGCTCGTACTGGTTGTGTTGCCAACAGCCGTTTCACCAGCTGCCTGCTTCGAGCAGTAGCTGGCTGAGCAGGCGTTGAGCTCGCCGCCGGTTCCAAAGAAGGCTTCATTCACGCCATAACTGGCCGAGCAGGTTTGCAAATCGGGCGAACAGACGGCGTGTGCCAGCGGAGCGGTGCCTACAAACAGTAGTAGCCACAAGACGAGTACACCAACTAGACGTTTTAGCTTAGACATAGTTATGGTTATTTTCTCACTAAAGATACGGCTGACGCAAACTTGAGTCATCCTGGATAGGCTTTTTATGCCCAATCTTGTATGATTTAAGGTAAAGCGTAAGAACTATATGGAAGAATACGAAGAAAAAGCGTCCGAGCAAACCACCGACTCACTCGAAGGCGATACCACCAGTACGCCGACTAGTGGTGTTATTGCACCTGTCACCGCAGGCAGCGAGTCCCTGGAGAGCCTAGAATCACCAGCCTCCTCAGACTCCAGCTCAGAGTCAGTCACACCAACACCGAAACCACCACATAGCGGCTTGCTGAAACGACTGTTTTCTAAGTTCAATATATATTTACTGTTATTTATATTGGTTCTGAGCGTCGCTACGGCGGTCATAGTTGTCGCCTTTCTACTAAACAAGCGTGATAATACGACACAGGTAAAGACGCAGAGCTTGAGCCAAGACGCTCTAAAGCAACTAGCCAACAGCGATGTTACTGTCGGAGCGCCAAAACAAATCCTAAACGTCCAGAGCAACGCCGTATTTGCTGGTAAAGTTCTTGTCAACGGAGGTCTGGAGGTTGTCGGGCCACTACAAGTCGGTGGCAGTTTATCGTTGCCGGGCATCAGTGTTTCGGGCAACAGTATATTTGACCAAGTGCAGGTCAAAACACTCAATGTCGCCAATGATAGCAGTTTTCAGGGACAGCTAAGCATCCAAAAGAACCTGAGCGTAGTGGGTAGTGGAACGTTCGGCGGTATCTTATCAGCTCCACAAATCACCGCCAACACGTTGACCCTCAATGGCAATCTGAATTTGACACATCACATCACGGTTGGTGGAGCTACGCCAGGTCGCAACAATGGTGGTGCGCTTGGCGCGGGTGGCACAAGTTCGGTCGGCGGCTCGGACAGTGCTGGTAGCATCAACATAAACACTGGTAGCGGCGCGGTGGCAGGCTGTATGATAACCGTCCTATTCACGCAGAAGTTTAATGCCACTCCCCATGTTTTGCTGACACCAGTTGGGTCATCGGCTGGCGGCCTGGCCTTTTATGTAAACCGCGACACTAGCAGCTTTAGTATCTGTACGGCTAGCCCGCCACCTAGCAACGCCAGCTTCGGCTTTGACTACTTCGTTCTCGATTAAACTCTATACGTCCAAGAAGACAGTGACTTGATCGGCCTTAACGTGCATGATGCCGCCGGATATCTTGATGCGCGGTGCGCCGGCATCGGTACGCACAACTAGCTCGCCGGCCTTTAGCAGTGTGATGAAATTGTGGTGATGCGGCAGAATATCGAACGGACCGGTAGCATTTTCGCCCGAGATGCTCGAAGCTTGCTCGTCCAAATAGGTTTTGAACGGCGAGTAGACTTTAACGTGCATGGTTGGCCTTCCACCGAGACTCGGCAGTTTGGCTGGCTTGCCGTCGTCAACTATCTTGCCGGTGCTAGCGTCTTGTCTTACTGCCATAACGAAGCGGCGCCTAGTAATTGCCTGGTCATACGATTATTTCCTCGACCCCTTTAAGCATATCGTCGCGTTTGATAAAGTCACCTTTAACACCGTTCAACGACTCCATAACGAACAAGTTTTGCGAGAAGTATTCGATAAGTTTTTTAGCTTTGCCGTAATCGGATCGATCGACCGGGCTAAGTTCGTTCTCGCCGATGATAGCGATAATACCTTTTAGCGATTCGTGTTTCTGCAGTAAGGCTTGAACTCGGACAGAGAGCATGTAGTGACGCTCTCCGACAACGTCGGGGCTTAGCAAGCTCGAGGAGGTACGGATCAGGTCGACCGCCGGGCGTATTCCCTGCTCCGCAACGGAACGAGACAAAACGATAACGCTGTCGAGTTCGTGCTGGATCATTTGCACCGCTGGGTCAGACAAGTCGTCGGCCGGCACGTAAATAGTTTGAACGGCCGTAATTGAACCTTTCTCGTTCGAGCTTAAACGGTCCTGCAATGTTTTTATATCGCTGAAAACCGTTGGCTCATAGCCACCCTCGGCCGGTATCTGGCTGAGGATCGTCGAGACTTCGTTTTTTGCCTGCACATAGCGATACATGTTATCAGCAAAGAACAGGATGTCTTTACCGTGCTCATCGCGGAAATATTCGGCCAGCGTGACCGCGCTCAGGCCGATTAGCGACCGTTGCACCGGATTCTGGTCCATCTGGCCAAAGAACATGCAGGTATTTTTGAGAAGGTCATTATCTTTTAGGGTTTGATACAACTCGTGACCCTCACGAATACGCTCACCGATACCAGCAAAGAATGCCAGCCCGGCACCAGTCTTGGCTATGTTATTAATGAGTTCCATGGTGAGTACGGTTTTGCCAACGCCAGCACCACCAATAATGCCAATTTTGCGACCTTTGACGAACGGCGTGAAGAAGTCTATCGCCTTGATGCCGGTTTCTAGAATCTCTGATGCGCGCGGCGTAAAATCGGTGCTACGCGGCGGCAGGCTAAATATACTGCGACGTGGCACGTCTGGCCCGATTGCCGGCTGGCCGTCTATCGGTTCTCCGAGTGCGTCCACAACCCGGCCAATCAACTCCTCGCCTGTCGGTATGGTGACGCTTTGGCCCGATGACTTAACTTCCATGCCTTTTTGCAAACGTCGATCAGCTCGCACGTTCAGGCATACGGCAACCCCATCTTGTAGGCTGCTGACTAGTAGCGGCGCTAACTTATCGTCTGCCACGCTGACCTGCAACAGTTCGTTGACACCCGGAAGCGCGTCGTCAAATTCGACGTAAATCACTAGGTCTTTTATTGACCTGATTACACCGCTGTTCATTTCGCTACCGCCTTTTTACGGCCGTTCAGTATCTCTTTCAGGCGCTCGTCCGATAGTGCTCGTTTGGTGCGGTTGTACAACAGATGTAGCGCTTTGTGTGAGTCGTCGGCTCGTTCGTTGGCCATGCTCATAGCTCGAAAACGACTGGCGTATTGAGCAAGTTTGGAATCGAGAATAAGCTGGCTAAGGGTGATGTCGAGCATCGAGCGTTCCAGGTGAGCCACCACCTCGAACGTACTTGGTTCGAAAATATAGGTTGCATCGCTGATGATTTCCTCGCCTGGCTGGGATCGGCGACCAGACTCCTGGACGGCCTTGCTAAGCTCAATCCGTTTGATGTCCTGAACCATGAGCGACACATAGGTTTGGTAAAATACGCTGGTTGTCCGGTAGCCTCGAACCTCACGAATAAGCGGAGCAACATTTATGTTTTGCTCTTTTTCGGGCAGTTTATAGTACTTTTTAAAACTCACGCCGGCCTGGGCTAGCTGTACCGCGCCGTGATGGCCGATGATAATAATGTCTTGCTTGGCTGGATCGTGTTTTTTGAGCATCCAGGCAATAAGCTTTTGATCTATGTCGCCACTAAAACCACCTTCGGCGGTTATGGCGATAATTAGCTCTTTGTCGGATACGTTTTCGTCCTCAACACGACCGAAACGGAAGATTGGGTCAACCCTAAGTTGCTGATAAATATGCCACAGCTCTTCGAAAAAAGCCTGGGCTTGTTGAACCTGGTTCTTAACTTGAGATATACGCATGCTAGCGATACCTTCAAAAGCTGATGTCAGGTTGACTATGGTGCCCATGGTGGCCTCTTCGCGAGCTACTTCTTGTGGTCGTTTCATTTTTTGAGCTCCACCAGTGAAGCTTTAAGCAATTCGTCGCGAACTTTCTCAAAATCTTCGGCTTTTCCGATTTGCCCAGCGTAGCCGGTCACTAGATTTTTGAGAGTTTGCATGTTCAACAATTGACCATCGGCCAGCCCAAGCACCACATCCAGCAGTAATTCTTGAGCTGTAACGCTGTAAGTTTCGTCGGGCGCCTGGTTCATAAGCTCGTACAATCGCTTACCAGTGGTGATGTCTTTTTGGCCTTCCAGCGCCAGCTCGGAACCAAAGTGGGCAAATTCTTCGGCCTGGGCGAAGGAGTTGAGCGATTTGATAGTCTGTTCGGCCTGCTGATGTTGACGCTTATTTTGGCCACGGCCACCGACACGGGTAACACTCAGACCAATACTTACGGCTGGTCTCATCCGGTCGCGGAAAACGTCCATGTCGAGAATCCACTGACCATCGGTGATTGACATGATATTCGTCGGCATATAGGCCGTTATGTCGCCACCTGGCGCCAACACTAGTGGTAGGGCGGTCAACGTTTTGTGGTTGCTATTCAGTTTGCCGGCTCGCTCGAGCAAGCTAGAATGCGCGAAGAACATATCGCCAGGATACGATTCGCGGCCAGGACTTGTTTCGGCCAGCAACGAGATTTCGCGGTAGGCCTGGGCATGACTGGTTAGATCGTCGTAAACGATTAGAACGTCTTGATTGGCTTCCCGCCATAGGTACTCCGCCATAGCACAAGCCACATAGGGCGCTAGGTAGCTCATCACGAGCGATTCAAACATGGTCGCCACAACGACAATCGATTGGTCAAGCGCACCGGTGTCGCTCAAACGCTGCAACAGCTGGTCAACATCACTTTTGCGTTTGGCTATCAGGACATATATTGCCGTAACATCGCTGTTTTTTTGGTTTATTACTGCCTGAGTTGCTAGAGTCGATTTGCCGGCCTTACTATCGCCCAAAATAGCCATGCGTTGCCCCCGAACGATCGGAAACAGGGCGTCAATCACAGTTACGCCGGTAACTAACTGCTTATCGAGCAGTTCACGCTCGTGCAACATTGGTGCCGGGTAAAACACCGGCCAAACAGCGTCAGCAGCAATTGGGCCCTTACCATCTAGTGGCTCGCCGGTTACTGATACCACCCGGCCGATAAAATCTTTGCCAACCTTGGTGACTAAATCGTGGTGCTGTACAACTACCGTCATGCCAGCGGTAACAGGCGTAACTCCTAGATGCAGCACTACGACAACGTCTTCCAAGACTTGATGCACGAAGCCTTTGCTGCCGTCTTCGAACATCACTAGTGCCCGGCTATTGACCGGGTGCAAGCCACGAACGCGCACCAAAAAGCTCTCCACGCCGACAACCTCGCCTATCGGATTTCCTTTTTCGACAAGATGGTTAAAGTGTCGATTATCCGACATGGTACCTCCTCTGAGTTTCGAGGCCCACGGACTGGGGTGCGGATTGCCGCGTTTTTGCGACAAAGCGTAGCGAACTACGGTGCGAAGCAAAACACGTCAAGCCGCCCGCGGGCGTGAGCCGCAGAACAGAGAGCGTGCCGTGTTGGATAATCCTATCCGACATTGGTGGGTTCCGCTTTCAATTTGTCGACTAACAGATTAGTTTGTTTGGCAAAATGTGATCGCAAACTAAAATCAAACTGCTTATTGGGCGTCCTAAGCACACAGCCGGCGGCAATACTTGGCTCCAAGCCAATGCTAAGCAGTACGTCATTTTGGATATTCTGCCGGAACCACAAAACTATCTGGGTGGTAAAGCTGCGGGAAGCCTCAGTGGCGAAAGCTATGTGCAGCACTGGCGCGTGGCCTAGTGTATGCTCCAAAAAGGCGGCTGAGCGCTGTCGATCGTCCGGCAGTAACATATTCAGACGATTAGTAGACGAGAATTCTTCGAGTTGCCGCCCCAGCCTGGGCAGCTTGGCAATCGGTGTCGTGGTTCTGAGGCGCATCTGCTGCAGACTATCTTCCAGATTCTTGAGCTCACGTCGCAGTCGTCGCACATCGCCCGGCGTCACCACGCCGCTTGGCAAGTTAAGACCGACTGAACCGCTACTAGGCTCCATGACGAATATCCTCTAGGATCGCTTGCTTGTTGGTCTCCAGATCGTTCAGGATAAATTCCAACTGGTCAGTTAAATCTATTTGATCGCCGACAGCCGCCAGCACGTAGTGATTAACTACTAGCGCCATGTTTTTTTCGAACTGAGCAATCAGTTGAGCCTTTTCGTTGGCGACTTCTTGCTCGAGCTGTCCGGCCAAACTCTGGCGCTGCTCATCTATAACATCGTTGGTTTTTTGCAGGGCGTCTATAGCCAGTTGTTTGGCATCAGTGATCGATTGCTCGTACTTCGAGAACTCGTCTTGCAGGGTTTTGGTAATCTCGCCCTTCATGTATTCGTTCAGTTGCGAGGTTGTCAGCCGCAAATCTTGCTGCAAGAACATGGCGTTTTCGGAAATAATCTTTTCGAAGTGCAACCGACCACGATTTTTGAGCTCTTCGCGGAACTGCTCGTTAAAGATGTGTTCCACGTCTGTTTCAGCGGCTTTTTCGAATGACCCCGCTTCGCCGGGCTGTGGTTTGCCCTTTGTCGCAGCACCGTGGCCCAGGCGTACAGCAACCCACACGAACGCTAACGTCGCAGCCAGTAGTGTTCCTACTATAGTAGCCAGCCACCAGATCGTCATGTAATGTTTGCCACCCCTGAGTGCTTATGCTTATAACTTCAGTATCAAGTATACCGCGAAGAGGCCAATTACAAAAATAATCGAGCCTAGCAATATAACCTGTACGAGCCCTTTGGTAATCGACTGTCGAGCCAGTGGGTTGCGGCCAATGGCAGTTACGCCGCTTCGAACTCCACCGTACAAGAAACTACCAACAATAAAGACCGTCAGCACCAGCACGACCAGACTGACGTACAAACGGGGCGCACTGACCGGCTTATCAACGATTGCCTGACTAGCTTTAGACAAAAATCCCGGTACGTTGCTGACGCTACTGGCTTGAAGAGGGTTGTGAGCAATGCCAATGTCTACCTGGATAAGCCCAATCGATACCTGCCGCGTACCACCAGTAGTCGTCGCCAGATTAACAGTGCTGCTAACGCCCGTGGTGCCATCGAACCCTTCTAGGGCTTTGCCTAAAATAACTGACTGGCCGCTATCAGCCCGCATCCCTACACCGTCCAGCGAGGAAATAGTGATGTAATCGCCCGATTTTATGGTGCCGTTTTGATTACTAACCAGTGCTTTATATTTGCCATTTGTCGCTACGTAAACCTGGTTGCTGCTACCATCGCCGGTGAGTGTAACCGCCGAATCGTTGGCCGCTACCACCACACCTTGCATGGCCGAGGCATTGTCGCTTGTTAATGGCCTGACTTTGGTCGTGTCCTTCGAATCGAGCATGACGATCATGCCATTTTGCAGATTACCTACTGCGGTGTAGCTCTGGGTAACAGTCTGGGCCGCAGCCAACGCGGGAACCAGTAATAAGCCCGCCCCAAATAACGCCATCTGTAAACGCCGAACGAAGTTATGTTTTAGCTGTGATGGCCGCATTTGGCCATAAGTATAATCGCTTTAGCCTCTGTTGCCAACTAGGCTTGCCAGTGCAGCGACAGCGGTTTTGATAGCATTCTCATCTGTAGCCTGCCCCATGGTGAGGCGCAGAGAGGCTTGGGCATCGTCGTCTGTTATGCCCATGGCTCGCAGAACGTGGCTCGGTTCTTCGTTACTGGCGCTGCAGGCCGAACCGGCCGCCGCCAGAATCCCTCGTTCATCAAGCTCAACAAGCAAACGCTCATTGTCTTGGCCGGGCAGAGTTATGTGGATGTTATTTGGCAGGCGTGTTTTGGTCGAGCCGTTTATGACCGCGTCTGGCAGCTTTTCGGCAATGAGCTTGTAGGCCTGCTGTTGCAGATCGCCGAGCCGTTTAACTTCTTCGTGGCGCTTGCTTTGCACTAGGTCGAGCGCTTTGGCTAGGCCGACGCATCCGGCCACATTTTCGGTGCCACTGCGAAGGTTTCGTTCCTGACCACCGCCGCGGATGATCGGCTCAAGCCGAACCTTACTCGATACAAATAACGCACCGGATTGTTTCGGACCGTAAATTTTACCACCGTTAATAGTCATCATATCTACCCCCAGCCGAGCGACGTGCAAATCCAGGTAATTGGCCGCCTGGCAGGCATCGGTATGAAAATAAAGGGGTAGTGTGTTGCCTGTTTTGCGTCGCTCCGCTCGTTTTTGTTGCAAAATCTGTGAAATCTGTTTTAGTGGCTGAATAGTGCCGACTTCGTTATTGGCATACATGACGCTAACTAGTACCGTTTTTTCATCGATTTTACTGGCCAAATCTTGTAAATCAATCATTCCCTTCCCTGTTGTAAGCGCAACGGAACAATTAAATCCGTGAGCCGGCATGAGCACCGCGTCGTGCTCTATGCCACTAACGACGACATTGGCACCTGGAAATTGCTGCATAATGCCGCTTACGGCCAGATTGTCCGCTTCTGTGCCTCCGGCTGTAAAGATAATCTCGCTAGGCTTAGCTCCCAAATGATGTGCCACGTCTGCCCTGGCCTGTTCCAAAGCCTTTTTTACACCTTTGGCAGCCGCATAATTGGCTGACGGATTATAAAACTGAGCCGCAAAAAATGGCCGCATTGCCGTTAGCACTTCGTCATCCATTGGCGTAGCCGCCGCGTAGTCCAGGTAAACCATAGTTCTAGTGTAGCTTAAACGCCGAGTTGGGCGTGAACTTGCTGTTGATACATATGTGCGGCAGTGTGCAAGCGGCGTGCTTCTTCCGCAGAAAGTGGTCGATATGGCTGACCATCTTGAGCCTTTAGAATGCCGTTCGGTCGGATATCATATCTAGTGGTCACGTTGCGACGGATACTGTTTTTGTCAGTCCATTCCTCGTGCCAAACCCAGGTGTGCTCGTCTAAGCAAAAGAATTCCCGGCGACGATCTTCGGGTAGTGGTCCGAATAACTGGCCTCCGACTTTGGCAAAATGGCGTATGATATTTCGATAAATCTCTGCCCTGCGCTCTTCTGGGCTAGGCATAATAACGCTCAGGAGCTTCTTAAGCATCTTCGTATGACCTCTCGACTTCAGAACGAATCGCGCTAAACAGTGGGTTGTCTACTTCTGTAGTAGGTGGCGTGGCTTCTGCGACTGGATAATTTGCTAACGCGTTATCGAAGTTTTTGACGCTTCGGTCAACAACTCCAGCGTAGTGATACTGCAAGTCAAACGCCTCACTTGTGGGTGGGCGTTCGGGCGTCTTTTGACGGTTATTCGAGTAGTTCTTTACCATATTTTATACCTTGAACAGTGTTCGAGCATTCTGGGTCGTTGCCGCGCCAAGACGAGCGAGATCTTCATCTCGTAGCTTGCTTAAGAACTCCGCAGTCACCCTGACATGCTTCGACTCACACACCTTACCACGATATGGTACCGGTGTCAAGAAAGGAGCATCGGTTTCTAACAGTAGTAATCGTTGTGGAATTGTGCGATATGTCACAGCCTTTTCGGGCTGTTTGGCAAAAGTGGCTATACCGTTGACCCCGATGTACAAACCACGCTCCACGGCCTTGGCAAGATTCGCCTCCGAATCGGTAAAACTATGTAGGACACCGCGGATTTTGCCACCGTAGCTATCAAATATCGGCCAAAAATCATCGAAGGCTTCACGGACATGAAAAGACAGGGGTAAATCGTGCTCCAGCGCCAGCTCAATCTGAAATTTCAGGAGTTCGACCTGTGCTTCTTTCGGCGAATGGGTATAGAAATAGTCCAAACCGCACTCCCCGACTGCCACCACCTTCTTGTTTTTTGCAAGTTCATTCATTCGCTCACGGACGTCACCACGTACAGAGCCGAGTGCAGCCCTAGGCGCAGACGAAGCGGGCGGCTTCGCCGGTCGATCCGTCTGCGCGGTCTGTATGTGGTGTTGGGCTTCGTGGGGGTGGATGCCGATGGTCGCCCACACATTTTCCCGATCTTTGACGAACTCGACCGCTAGTTCGCTATCAGCCAAGCTAGTCCCGACACACAGCATGTATTTCACGGCTGCTTCGTTCGCTGCCGCGATAACACCGTCGGCTGTGCGTTCCACACCATCCTCGCGCCATTTATCGTACACAGGGGTCAGCCTGCGGACCAATTCGTGCATGTGGCAATGCGTATCAAACAATTCCATGGTTGTTGTATTTTACTCCTGTGAGGGGTGTCCTGCGACAAGTGGTTCGGCTTTGGGGAATAGGGTTCCCTCGATCGGTCGAACAATGCCCTCTTTGAAGATGGCTTGAATCCGTGCGGCCGTATCGGGCAAAAATGGTTCAAGCAAATCAGCTATTTCCAGCAAGCAGCCAACCTGGTACGCCAGGACTTCGCGCAGATGTTCTTCGTCTTTTTCCTTGGCAACGACCCACGGCTTTTCGGTGTCGATATACTGGTTCAGCCCTCGTACTTGCTCCCAGACTTCGTCGAGCGCGCGATCAAAGCGGCATTGTTCGAGAGCCTCTTGATATTGGGCGGTATCGTGTTCGGCTGACGGCGTGTCACCGATGATGCCATTTTGGTATTTTTGTAGCATGGCCACGGTGCGCTGTACGGCGTTACCGAGCTCGTTGGCTAGTTCGTTGTTATAGGCATTTTCGAAAGTTTCCCAGGTGAAATCACCGTCGTCGTAACTTGGGATGTGGCGCAGGAAAAAGTAGCGGAAAGCATCGACGCCGTATTTATCGACAACATCTTTAGGTGCGATAACATTACCTATAGATTTACTCATCTTTTGGCCGTCGACGTTTATGAAACCATGCACGTACAGTCGTGCGGGCAAAGCGATACCTAGCGATAGCAACATAGCTGGCCAAATGGCCGCGTGAAAGCGAATGATATCTTTGCCGATTACCTGCACATTGGCAGGCCAAAACTTCTTAAAATCATCATGCTCAGGGTAGCCGAGAACCGTAATGTAGTTCATGAGCGCCTCGAACCAGACGTACATAACCTGCGTCTTGTCGCCGGGTACCGGCACACCCCAATCAAGTTTTTCGGCCGGGCGGGATATGCTTATGTCGTCCAAGCCTTCCCGCAGCAGGCTCAAAATCTCGTTTTTGCGCGTTTTTGGCAAGATGATGAATTTATCGTCCTCGATGGCTTTTAGTACCGCCTCGTTATAGTTGCTCAGTCGGAAGAAATAGTTTTCTTCTTCGAGTTTTTGGTAGGCCTGCGGGTGGTCAGGCTTCATGCGCTCTGGGTCAGCCTGAGATTCTGGTACGAACTCTTCTTGGCGCACATCATACCAGCCAACGTATTTGGCCTTATAGACGTCTTTAGATAGAGCTTTCCAGATAAGTTGAGCACGCTGTTCGTGACCTTTGTCGGTCGTCCGGATAAAGCGGTCGGGAGTAGCGCCCACTAGTTTGGCGAGGTCGCGGAATTTCTGACTTACTTGGTCGGCAAAAACCTGCTCGGTAAGTTTTAGTTCGGCGGCCTTTTGGGCAACTTTGGTGCCATGTTCGTCGGTACCGGTACTAAATATGGTCGTTTTTCCTTGTTTTCGAGCTGCTCGAGCCAAGACATCGGCCATTAATAACTCCCAGGCAAAGCCAATATGTGGTTCGCCGTTTACATAGGGAATAGAGGTTGTAACGTAGTAATTCATCGCTATTAATTGTAACCTGTTTAATCTGATAAATGAAAAATCAAGAGAAAGAGAAATCTATGCCCGCCGGGGCATCATCATTGTTTGGCTTGCAGCGATGTTTCTCATTGAGATTTATTATAGCCCTTCGAGTGGGCGAGGTGGGACTTGCCTTGCTAAAACTAAAATACCCCCGAAAACCGGGGGCATTTTAGTTGGTGGGCGAGGTGGGACTATCGCGCGCTCTTCGAGCGCACTCCTCCCTGCGGTACTCCCCAAAAGCTTGCAAGCATTCTTTTGGCTCCGTTCCTCGTCCGCGAACCCACGTGCGGTTTCTGCGCCCATCCTCAAACCAACTAAATAACCGGCACAAGGCCGGTTATTTAGTTGGTGGGCGAGGTGGGACTTGAACCCACAAGACTTTTGGTCACAGCATTTTAAGTGCTGCGCGTATACCAATTCCGCCACTCGCCCATATGGAACTTATTATAAATCACCGGCTGGAAGGTACTAAATGCTTTTTTGCAAATGCTATACCGGATCCTGTCTTCAGATACCGCTCAAAGTCATGTGCCCTTTCTTTACTGTCGAAAGCAATGTACACAACAACTTTCCATGGTCTGAATTAATTGGTATGTATACTCTTTCCCTGGTTGTGCTCCATCAATCGCCTTTTTAAGTCGGTGGTTATACCGACATACGTTTGCTTGTAGGAAACACTTTGCAAGATATATACACAATACATCGTCTGTCCTCCTTCGCTGAAGCTTCGGAGCACATTCTACTTTGCTAAAATTCTACGAAGCTTTAGCGAAGTAGAATGGAGGCGCCTACGGGAGTTGCACCCGTCTACGAGGTTTTGCAGACCTCTGCGTAACTGCTCCGCCAAGGCGCCATTCAGGATAACGTTCCTTAGTATACAGACAAAAGAAAACTACAGACAAGCCACAGTGTTCTTTTGCTGCCAGTATCTAGGAATATCGACGGTCTAATCATCTTTTGGTAATGGGTAGCCCCGACGATAGATCTTGACCGCGGGATCGTCGGGGTGGGCGGTTATGATACCCGCCAAAGCCTTCCCGCCAAGCTTTTTGTACTTATTGCCTAGGCGCCATAAATCGGCCATGTCGCGTATTTTGTCTGGCTCGTTCAAATACCCAGCTAGGGTAGCTTCCGGCTTATTAATGACGATTGTTTTGATGTGTTTAGTGAATTCGCCAGGCTCAATGTCGGCTGGCAGACTATGGCTTATTATGCGGATTACGGTTCTTATCCTGTCTGGTTTGTAGCCTAGTATGATCGGCCAAGCTTCTATCAAATCGTTAGCCGCGATTTTATAATTCTCCACTCCCCAAGCTCTGGCTGCGCTGTATAAAATGTTGATTTTTTGGTCGACAGACTTTGGAGCATAGCGAAGAATACTTGGTGATTTGTTCACGGCAACGGCCACGTTTATGCCGTGCGCGGTGAGGTTGTTTAGCCTAGCGCCGACCGACTCGGGAGCCAATTTAAAGATGTCTGGATTACCATTCACGGCCGCCACCGCACCGATACCGTGAACGGTCAGGTTATCTAGTTTAGCCGCGAGCGATTCTGGTGCCATGCCTAGGATACTTGGATTGGCCTTTACTACCTTGATTGCGTCGATGCCTTGAGCGCTCAGATTGTTTAACCGAGCTAGGATCGATTCTGGTGGATAGTTAAGGGTATTTGGAAACTTATTTATGACCGAAGCCGCGTCGATGCCATGGTCGGCTAGATTGTCTAATTTAGCGCCGATCGACTCGGGGCCCAGCCCCAGGATGGCCGGATTTTGATTTACGGCTTTGGGCACATCGATACCGCGGCTATACAGCACCCTCAAGGTTCCAACTAGAGTATCTAGGGGTGCTGGCAGTGAATTATCGTCCCTTACGGCTCGATTAGTAGTTTCGCTAACAGCGCCCATCAATTCTACAAAAGCTGCTCGCGCGCCCAATATATTGCTGCGCGCATCGTCATCAGATCCCTGTTCCTTCAGTCGTCTGCTACCCTCTGTTACTAACTGGTTTATATCCGTCAGCCACAGCTGTTCGCTATCTGGATTTGGCCAAGCGCAGCCCATGGCTTCTAGAAGACCTCTGTCTTTAATGGTAATCGGGCCTTGAGCCACCAGAGCTTCTCTCTGATCGGCTTGAATGAACCGCCCTGCTTCACTTGACATATTTATATTATACAATATTTAGGGTATACTGACGACTTTTGACTACGGCGAAGCTCTGGGGTTTAGGCCGTCCAAACTTCCATAGTGGCCGGGCCATCGGTACTGCCTATGTTCAACGTGCTCGTTACGGTACCGGCGTTGCTGGCATGCCCCCAGGTAAACGTATAGGCCGTGCCACTTGTTAGCCCACTCACTATAGCCGTATGTGTGCTGCGTGACCGTGAGGTGGCTGTAGCGATCATGCCGGCCGTGCCAGCGACATCGGCTGCAGCACTGCGGACATTCCAATATTGCACCGGTGTTGTGCCGGCCAGCGAACGTGCCGCCGTTAAGCGCACTAGAACCCGCCCCGAAGCTGGAGCCGTAAATGTTGCCGCCAAGTTCACCGCATCGGCATCAACAAAGGTCGTAGACGTAGTCGAGAGGGTCGTGGTACTGGCGGGATTGTACGAAATAGCGCTGAGCAAAACCGCGGCACTACCGCCGCTACCACTGTCGGCAGCACCAAGGTTGCCGACTACTTTGAGGTCTGATCCAACGTTGGTCTGTTGGATAGCCGTGATTAGATTGCCCTCCAGGTCATTACCAATAATGACGATATTGTCAGGATTTGGGCTAGTCCCTGGGGATGTCACGTTAATGATTTCAACGCCGTATTCCTGGCCTAGAGCACCGACCGGAAGAGGGTTAACCGCTGTGTCGTCGAAACAACGATTGCCCGACACGATGACGTGGTTAGCGGCAAAATTGATGCCTGAAACAGGGTCGAGGCCGGTTGTGTCACGGATACGTATACCGGCCACCGATCGCGGCGTGTTAACATTCCGACCGTTGGAATAGGCGATATTTCCTTGGATGATAAGATTGTCGGCGCCGCCGGTGTTCAGACCGGAATTCCAGTTTAACCAGACTTCGTTACCAATAATTTGGTTCCAGCCAGTTGGCTCCTGAGGCCCGCCGAAGTTTATACCGGTATCGTGGTTGGCAAAACTCTTGTTGCCCATGGCCACGACGTCCCGCGAACCAATATATATACCGTCACCGGTGTTGCCGGTACAGGTGTTATACATAATTCTTGCCCGGTCGGCGTTAGTATTTAGACCTATACCAGCCTGGGAATTGTTCTCTAGGTAACAACGAGTGATCAAAAAATCAGACCCCGTAACGTTGATGCCCCGCGCATCGGCTTCGTGGACGTATAGATTTTCCATGGTAACACTTGTGGTAGCCGACGAAGGAAAACGTATGCCGTCAGCACCGCCGATGTTATTGACTCGGTTACCGTGCACCCCAAAGTCTCGCATAACCACATAATCACCCTGCGTAGTCGCGTTAATGGTACCAGTCGCTATATTGACGTTATTCATCAGCTTAATGGTACTGACACGCGCCCCTGCCCCTTGTATCGTCACGTGCTGCACCCCGTTAAGGGAAATACCTGTCACCATGTAAGTCCCCTTGGGCAAAAACACTATGCCGCCACCAGCGGCGTTTACCGCGCTAATCGCTGCTTGTATGGCGGCCGTGTCGTCGGTCACGCCGTTGCCAGTGGCGCCATAATCAATCACATTTGCTACCAGACTGCCTTTAGAAACGTAGCGCCCGTCCGTTTGGCTCAGCGGCAAATCGTTGCTCACGACATACCAAACACCGCTACCCGTAGCATATTGCAAATCTACCGTTTGATTCTGTAAAAGCAGGCCGAGGCTCGTGCTGCCAGCTGCCTTGTCGAACACATCGCTACCGCCCGCAGTGACTGTAACTGCGTTAGTGGTAGCGTCTATTTTCTTGATGGCGATCCGGCTTTTGTCGGTTGGTCCGGCTGGCAGAGACACAGTTAGTGGACCACCGGTGGCATCTACCGGCACGAGATCGCCGGCAGCAGCTGCATAGTTAGCGACTTTTACCGCCGTAGGCACCAAGGCCTGAGCGCCGGCGGCCGGCAATGCTGACCACAAACCATCTCCCCGCAGATACGTCGAGCTCGTAGCCGAACCACCACCAAGGAGCGTGGCGGGCACCTTGCCCGCAGTAAGCGTGGCAAAACTGTTATCGGTTCGAGCCTTGAGCGTACCATCGATATTATGTTCGACAGCCAGAAAACTATTGAGGATATCACCCCATGTGCCACTGTCAGAACCGGGAGTTGGTAAGCGTTGGGCGGTCATTCTAAATTATTGTTACCCCCACTTTATAATCTTTAGCTTAATACTACTGAACTATTAGCATGAGCGTCAAGCACGCATACTACCAAACAAAACACCTAACCTTCGCTAGGTGCCCTAGTTTAGTGCGGTTACATTAAGCGAACGAACCGGTCTTGACCTCGCCAGCGCGTTTGTAATTGGCGATTATGACGCCACTGGGCGAAGTTTGGGATTCGATTAGTTCAAATGCTGCTGGCATAGCCCCCTCCGCAAAGAGGCGCTTGCCCTGCCCAAGTGTGACCGGAAATGTCTTTAGCCATAGTTCGTCGACCAAGTCGTTCTTCAGGAGCGTCTGTATGAGGTTGCCGCTACCATGTACTTGCAGCATCGAGCCCTCGCCCGCCTTCAGCTCTTTTAACTTCGCTACTACATCGCCCTCGATGATCACAGAATTTTCCCAGGTCAATTTTGGAGACGAACCAGAGACAACATATTTGGTAACGTCATTGATGCCCGGCCAATCACTCTCATGCTCTGGCCAGTAGCTGGCAAAGATATCATAGGTTTTGCGACCCAAGAGCAGATCGGCAGGTTGCATCTGCTTTTGCATAATCTCGCCGGCAAAGTCGTCAAAATACGGCGCGGTCCAACCGCCATATTTGAAACCACCTGAGGTATCCTCTTCCGGTCCGCCCGGCGCCTGTATAACTCCATCTAGACTGATAAAAGATAGTACGACAATTTTTCTCATACGTTAAGCATAATTGATTTCGCCACCGATTTTCAATAAAAAAAGACACATTAGATGCGCCTTTTTCGTTATCAACTTTGGTGCACTACTTTGAGTTATTTTTACACGAAATCAGAGACGAGATAGCTAAATGGAGGATTATCTTAGCCGTACCGTATCAAGAGTATCTGCTTGCTAAATAAGTGTTGCGACTTACATCAGCCTCTTTTAATGTGATGCTATCCAAATCTCCTTAACGCTTAACCTTTCTACCTGTTGTAACTAATTCTATAATTAGATCAATATGCTTGATGATAATGCCCAGAAACAGCGACTTACCGCAACAATTGCAGCAGCTGGCAAGCGTTACGACACCACAGTGAACTTGCGCGTGCAGTCAATGTACGACCACCTAAACGCGCTAAATCGTGACCCAGAATACATTACTGAAATCTTGCGTATGGTCTATAAGATTAAACGCGACAGATATCTGGACTGGACAATAGAGGTATACCCCAAGAGAGCCGAACTAACCAAAATTAGAAATGACCTCAGGATAGTTACTGATCGTCTATTTACGATCAAAGATCTAGATAAGAACAAGAACATCAACTGGTCAAAGTTAAGGTCCAGACTAAGCAGTGCCGCCTCCGAGCTTTTTGATCAGTATAGCGAGCTTCGTGAAATTGAGGAGGAGAAAAAGAAAAAGGCGGGAAAAGACGAAAGGTACTATGCTCGTGACCTTTGGACCTTGTATCGTGAAGTTAGTGACCTGAGTAACTTCTTGCGTGACAAAAAGCCAGACTTATTCAACAAGCCTCGTCTACTACTCAAAGGTGAAGCTGGTATCGGAAAAACCCACCTACTATGCGATTACGCTAAAGAAAGGATTGAAGCCAATAAACCAACCATCATATTCCTTGCACACGAATTGCTAGGAACGGGTGGAGTTAATGACCCCATCGCTCGGATGTCCTCAATGCTCGGGTTTAAGAATGACAAGCAGTTTTTGAAAGCTCTTGAAGAAGCATCTAAAAAGTCTAAAGAACGTGTTTGTATAATTATTGACGCAATTAATGAAGCCGACCAGCTTAAATGGCAGCAGCTTACTCCACTCTACGCAATTAATGGTATTTCACTGGTTGTTAGCCTACGCAATGGCTATGATTTTCTAGTAAAAGACACCTCAAAATATACAGCTATTGAGCATAGTGGATTTGCAGAAATGGAATGGGAAGCAGTACCCCTTTTCTTTAACCAGTACGGGTTAAAACTTCCAGAAATTCCTATCATTGACCCTGAGTTTAAAAATCCACTGTTTCTAAGTATCTTTTGCACGGCATACTCGGATAAGAGAAAAACTCCGCGAGGCAAGGGTGCAACTGATGCGTTTGAGCAATATATAGAGCATCAATCAAAGACAGTCATTAACGAACTGGGTCTGACACTGCAACATGACTATCTATGGAATAACGTCATCAAGCAAATGGGCGTGTGGATGGGCAGGAACGGCAAGGACAGAGTTCTGAGGAAAAAGCTGCTGGAAATTATCCAAAACGATAAGAACCTTGCAGCACACTCTACTCAACTCATCGTCCTCATGGAACGACATGGCTTGCTCATAAAGTATCCGCATTATGCCAAGGGAAAGCGCAATGGCTACAACTACAAGTTCACATACAATAGATTTAGTGACCATCTTATTGTTCGTTCCATATTGACCGAGAATGATATTCAGGGTGTGGATGCATCTGAGAAAGCAAAAGTCTTTTTTGAAAACAATCCATTTCTTGAAAGAACAATTACGCAGTGGAATAAGGGTCTGGTTGAGGCGCTTGCGGTTCAAATACCCGAAAGATGCAAGGGCGATGAGCTTGTGTGGTTAGTGCCCAAAAAATACAGTGATTTAGAAATTATGAAATCGGCTTTTATTGAGGGTCTAAAGTGGCGTGATGTTTCATCTAAGGACAAGAAAACTGATGAGTTGAAATTTATAAACACAGAGCAAGTTCTGAAATATATGAATACCTACTTCGTTCATTCAAAGTATGACATGCACACAATCATTGGGGTGATACTAGATGTCTGTGCAATACCTGGTCACCCTTTTAATGCAAATAAGCTACACTCGCACCTCAATAGATTTAAGCTTGGTAAACGAGATGCATGGTGGCAAGACTTCCTTATTAGCCATACAAGTGAAACTGGAAATGCAATCAACCGCATACACTCATGGAGTTTTAGCGAGCTATCCAATAAAGCGTCTGACGAATCTGTTCTTTTAGCATCGGTTGCACTTTCATGGACGCTCGCATCAACTGATGGAAAGTTGCGAGATACCTCAACACGAGCGATGGTTGCGATCCTACAAAACCATCAAGAAGCACTTTTTACTTTATTGACGGAGTATTTTGCAGATACTGATGATCCGTATATTGCGGAAAGGCTTTTTGCAGTAGCGTACGGGGCACTTTCATTGAACCCGAAAGACAAGATGCACTTTAAGCGAATAGCAGAGTACATTTATAAAAAACACTTTCTGAATGAAGAGCGAACACCAAACGCTTTAATTGATGACTACGCAAAAGGGATCGTAGAACTTTATCTTCGCAACTATAAGAATGACATCGGGATAAAAATTAAGAAGATTACTCCACCATTTAAGTATTATCAATTCCCTAGCCGCATACCTACAATCGCTACATTAAAGAAAAAATATAAAGGTGAAGATAAAGATTACTACACTATATGGGGTTCGCTGATGTACGGGGAGGGAGAGGCTTTAGCTGACTTCGGAAACTACACCCTCGGTTCTAGATTGAGACCTTTCTCCAATATACCGCTAGGCACAACTGTAAAAACCACCGACAGAGAAAAACACAATAAGTTCGTAAAGTCTCTTAACAAGAAACAAAAGGCTCTCTTTGATACATACAACACCATTAAATTTAATGCGTCTTATGTACCTTTAACTGCCTATATTAAGTCTCGCGCTAAAACAAAAAATAAAGTTAAGAAGCCCTCAAAAGCCGAAGTTGATCAGGCACTAGATGCTTTCATAAAGTCGCTAGGTCTGTTTAAAAAACGGCGTTATAATTTGTTGAAGAAATACATTGTTGGTGATGAGCATTTACCAGGCATACACGCAAATGAATTCAATCCCAATATCGCTCGTAGGTGGGTGTTCAAGCGTGTTATCAAACTTGGGTGGACGCCAGAGGATCATCTAGATTTTGACAAGGCGCGTGGCTCATACGACAGAATACAGTCAGGTAGTGCGGAACGCATCGGTAAAAAGTATCAATGGATCGGCTTATTTGAATTTGCAGCAATCTTAGGCTCAAACTATTACTTTTTTGACGATGCGGTTTGGAATGAGGAGAAGCTAACTCACTATCACGGCGCATACCAGACCTACATGAGAGATATTGACCCAACTATTGACCCGCGATGGCTATACAGCAGAAGAAAAAACAGCAAGGATAGCTTAAAGCCATGGTGGTTACCTGAATACTCAGCCTGGGATAGAAAAGACTGGAAGTTCTCTACTGATGACATACCGAAGCCAAGCAAGATTATTGAAGTTACAAAAGATAATAAAGTCTATTTGAACTTATACAGCCGTATAGCCTGGAAAGGTGAAAAAGATCATCCTGAGGATGAGAATAGTAATAACTATCCAGAGCTGTGGATGCACGTTACGGGTTATATAGTTCGCAACAAAGACCTGCCAAAAGTGCTGGAATGGTCAAAGGATAAAGAGTTCTGGAATAATGCATTACCTGATATCAACGATAGTTCAAATGGTGTTTTCTTGAAGGAACTAATCAATAGCTCCGCATATACCGAAGCCTTTAACCCTTATCGTGATGCAAGTGGCTGGGTAAGAAAAGAGAGTGAGGGTAATGCATTTGATATTCTTCCACCAATTGAGACGTACAGTAGTGGAAGTTTCGATACCGACAAAACCATAGACGACCACGTGCGTGTCTACGTACCTAGCGGCTTCTTACGCGACAAGATGAAGCTACACCTCGGTGACGATATTGGAGAGTATGTTTCAACTGACAAAAAACTACGGATGTACGACCCTTCGACCAACATGCCACCAGGGGACGAAACAGTGCTTGTTGATAAAGATGTATTTCTTAAAAAATTAAATAAGCACGATCTAGTTATATGCTGGACAATTTTGGGTGAAAAACTTTATTTCGGTGACGACCTTGGATATCGCGGACAACGACTTGAAATTCACGGCTTCTGCTACTTTGATAAAAACGGAAAGTTAATTGAGAATATACGACACAAGAATGAGTGGAAAGAAACCCCTTAGTAAAAAGTTTTGCGGGGGGTAGCCACCCTACACCCCTGTAAAATGACAATCCACTGTATAAATGTGTGATTTATGGGAACGATGATGACCAAGCGTTTTTGGCGGTGTGAAATTTTTGTCTCTGGGTCTCAAAATTGCTTTTCTCATTTGAGCGCACCCCCTAGCTTGTATAGAGAAGAAACTATATAATCAGTATTGTCTAAAACCAGTATCATCAATCGCATTTTTGCGTGTTTATGCCAAAAAATGGGCGACTCGCGTAAAAGTATTCGGCGTAAGCTGGTACTGGTTTTAGACGACCTGCGGGTCGTCCTTTTTTATGGACACCGCTTAACAATAACTAAACGGAGGTCCATACCGTGAAAGACAAGAAGATATTTAAAAAATGGTGGTTCTGGCTGATTGTTGCAGTCATTGTGCTCGGCGCGATTGGCTCATTGGGTCAGGGTGATAAGAATAGCCCTGCAAGCACTACGAACACTACACAAGACGCCAACGCCAGTGATAGCACCCCCACACTGCCAAAGCTCGCTGCCGATGACTACAAAGGCAAAGAGGGTTTAATAGTGTACAAGGATCTAAAGAGCAAAGGCTATACAGTTACTGCCACGTTTGAGAACCAAGCCCTGACTGATATTAACGGTGAGGCATCTAATTTGTTTGAACCACTAGACCCAAATAAGGCTGAAGATAAGCAATCCGTTGATGCATTTGTGATTGGTAGCTTAACGCAAGATGGTGACAGTGTGGCTTTGAATATCGTACTCCAACCAACTAACTAAAAAGTGCGTTATACTGGAAAGTACAATTAACAATCTACGTATTTCATGTAGTAGCCAAAACGGAGACGACCCGCCAAAAGACTGGGGCTGCACAATACATGAAATGTAAGTAATACGAGACACGAACTCGGCAAAAAACGGGCTTACACGCGACTAACTGAACATAGCTTCAAGAAAGTCATTCGTGATGCCCGCAATGTCTCACAAAGTAAGAAAAAAGCGCCCAAAGAGCGCCCCTATAAGCACGCAGCAAGCAACTGAATTTGCGCAGCTTATTCTAGATATATTTAAAGAGAAGAAACGGACTTAGAGAAGTCAGGTCAGGACAAGACCATGCAATTCATAAAACAATCCAAATCACTAATAAAAGCAGGGGTCTCTGATGCTCTTGAATTGCGGGCTTTGTCCCAGAGACCCCTGCTTTTGTTTGGGAGAAAATACCTATGACTAAGGATCTTGCGATAACTAATTGTCGCGTTTCAAGCGATGAACAATTGAAAAGTAATAGCTTAAATAGACAAAGAGATGCAGTGTTAAGTGCCGCTGAGCGACTTGGCGTGCTCATACCCGAAGATGGGCAATGGTCTGGGAGCGTTTCGAGTATGCGCGGCAAGAACATCAAGCGCAAAGATATAAGAGAAATGCTGGAATACTGTGTTAAGCATAAGAATGTAAAGTATTTGATTGTAGATGAGCCTGATCGTTTCATGCGATCAATAGATGAGGCATATTACATTGAGATGGAGTTTAAGCTCATAGGGGTACGCGTTTGGTATGCATCAGATGATGATCTCAATGGCGATCAATTACAAGCAAAGCTCATGAAATTTATGAAGTATTTTGTGGCAGAAGGCAGTAATGAAGAGAGACAACGAAAGTCCATAAATGGACAGACTAATGCAGGTCAAGCAGGTCGATATACATATTGCCCTAAAGCTGGTTACATGAAAGGTTCTGTAAGCGGAATTCATGAGTTACATCCCGAACGAGGACCAGCTTTAAGGAAAGTATTGAAAAGGCTCGCAGCTGGCTTACTAAGCCCCACAAACGCTCTTATTGAGCTAAACAACAGTCCCTTCACCAACAACCACGCACCATACAAAATGGATAAGTTTGAAAAGATTGCTACAAACCCTTATTACGCGGGAATTATAGTTATTAATAAGCAGGTCAAAGTATATAACGAGCACGGGTTACACGAGGCTATTATCACTTTGAAGGAGCATCGTCATATTCTAGATACGTTCAACGCCAAACAGAAATATCAGACTGGTCCAAATAGGAATGGCAATCCCCTATTCCCACTGAATAACATTATGGAAGATGAGGCTTGTATAGGCTTAAAAAATAGAGGGCGCTTGGTAGGCTTTAAACACAGCAACGGAAAATATAAGAAGTTTTATGAAAAGTACCGATGTCGTTCATGTAAACGATATTGGCACAAAGATGAAATTCACGATAAGATACTTGATCTGTTCGAGAAATATGAGATGTCACCTGAAACTCAAAGGAAGATTATAGATGCCCTTGAAATAGTCTGGCAAAAGGATGATGAAAATAAAATAGACGAAATAGCATCGATAAAACGAGCGATAGCTGAGCTTACAAAATATATTGAGCAGAAGGTTGAAAGCGCTACCAACGATAGCTATAGCAGCATAAAAGGAGACATCCTAAAAATAATTGATAAAAAGAAAAATGAACTTTCAGATTTAGAGATACGACTTAAAAAACTAACAGACGAAGAGGATGATGATAAGAAGGAGTTCATGGAATTCGCTTTAAGTTTCATCACTGATACAGGTAACCATTTCCTAGAACCATACGTATCAAAGGCGAATAGATTAGTGTGTAAACAAATGCTATTTCCAGCTGGAATTTATATAAACTCAGTTGAAAAAGTTTACACACCAAAAGTGAGCGTATTTTACAGGGGTGTGGAAACAAAAACGGACACCGAAGTGTCCGAAAAAGTTCAATTGGTGCGGGTAAAGGGACTCTAACCCTTGGCCTCGTCCTTGGCAAGGACGCGCTCTAAACAACTGAGCTACACCCGCGTAACGAGGGTAAAGTATAGCGAAAAACAGCCAAACCATCAAGTTAACTTGCCCAATAAGGTGTTTTCTCTTAAAATACAGTGGTCAGTGTGGCTCTTTAGCTCAGTTGGTAGAGCAGAGGCCTGAAGAGCCTTGTGTCCCCAGTTCGAGTCTGGGAGGAGCCACCAATCAGAATTACAGATGCAAAAAGTTCGAGATTAAATTTTCTCGAGCTTTTTGTTTTTGCTTATTTCTGTTATTTTCAGTTCGAGTCTAAGGGGTGGGTAATATTATCGCAACTGCTCGAATTGCGTTCTAAAAGTTGCGAGCTGCTCTTCCCAAGATGCGGTACCATCTATGATGATGCATGCTTCATCGGCAGCCGGTTCCTCAAGCCTTGCGATGTGTTTGAGTACACTCTCCTCGGACAGTCGAAACTGCTCTGCAGTTGCCCCCCGGCTTCCAACGCGCTCCACGGCTTTTTCAACCGGTGTTTGAACCCAAACTGTTACAGCCCTAGCGCCAGCCACCTTGGCCAACTCAGCATTTTTCATTCGTTCAGCCCTATGGTTCACATTTGCATCGTAGACTACGTCGTGTCCGGCCGCTAGCGCTTGGCGGGTGGCATCATCCATCGCGTCATAGATAACAGGGTAGTTGTGCAGGTTTGCCGGATCCATGGGGTCATCAAAAAGGCTACTCCGCACGCGGTCATTGTTAAGCCATTTCGCGCCTGTCTCATTAGCTAGTTCCCTTGCAAAATGGCTTTTACCCGAACCGGGATAGCCGATCATAGTAAAAAGAGTAGCCATTGCTATGAAGATGACCCGGTTAGCGCAAACAGCTTGAGACCTTCTTCGCGCATAAACCCAGGTACTAAGCTAACTTTTGGCTCGCCGTGTTCGACAATGTATTCGGCTGGGATGGCAATTTGCCGCCACGAGAACTTGCCACCGCTGGATTGTTTAAGCCGTTCCATCTCCGCAATCATATCGTCGCGAGTAATAGCGTAGGCTACAGTGTCAATTTTGGACCAAACTGCTGCTGACATACACATTGGGCATGGTTCAGCGGTCGAATACAGAATGCAACCTTGCAAGTATGGTTGCTGTAGTTTTTGGCAGGCTTTACGGATGGCGTCTACTTCAGCGTGGCCATTGACTGGGTCGTTGGCTGATTTTAATGTTTCATAGCCAGTCGCTATAACCTCACCGTCGCGAACAACAATCGCTCCGTGTCCATAGTCGCCATTTTTAGCAGATGTAACCGCCGCTTCAATCGCAATTTTCATTAGTTCTTCTGTGGGTTCAATCATGCAGGTATTGTAACAAAGATTCTCTCGAGAAGTGCCTAACTTTGCTCGGAGTGCTCCACTACTAGATATATTAAATCATCACTTAGATTTTCAATTCATCTAAACGATTGCACAATACGTGTAAATCGCGCAGAATATATTTCCAGTTTTCCCTGGCCGGAGCCACCAAGAAAAATACCCCAGCATCGTCTGGGGTATTTTTCTTGGCCTCCCGGGCACGAATTGTTTGCAATTCGGCGTACCAGGAACGGAGTTAAAAAAGGTGCTCGCATCTTTTTAACGAGTACCGCAGGAAGGAGTGCTAACTAAAAGTTCGCATGATGGCTGGGATGAACCACTATTTATTACGGCCAGATAAGGTGAGCGTAGTCTTTCAGCTCTTCTTCGGCGGCTGGCTTAAGATCGAGTGCCAAAAACTCGTCTTTGGTGACAAATTCGGCATGCGCCATGTCAACCGGTTTAAAATCGTAGCTCTTGAGCGTCGCCCGTACCGCGATGCGAACATTCATTTTGCCATGTGTGCCACGCCCACGATAAACACAGAGAATGCCTGGCTCCACGCTAGCCACTGCCACCCCCAACTCTTCCAGTATTTCCCGCTCCAGGCAGGTGTCAAACGACTCATCGTATTCCCAGCCACCGCCTGGCAATTCGTAGTCACCGTCGTGGTTTTTCATGATGAGAATACGGCCTTGATCATCCAGTACGATGGCACGAGTAGCTACTCGGTAGAATGGGCTTGGTATGCCGCTGAGTGACACGTCGTTCGACATACTACGCTACTGCTGTTCCGAACAGGCGGCCTATACCAAATGTCACGACCATGGCAATTATGCCACCAGCGACCACTCGCAGCACGGCACGGCGACGTGACGCGCCACCTACGGTTGCGCTTGCGAAGCCGGTGATGAACAGGGCAACCACCACGGCCACGAAGGTTACGGGTAAACGCAAGTTCTGCGTCGTAAATACTACCGACAGCAGCGGGATGAGCGCCCCGACGGTAAATGCCAGCATCGAGGCAACGGCAGCATGAGTCGGATTGGTCAAGTCTTCTTCGTCGAGCTTAAGCTCTGCTTCTAGGTGAGCTTTTATGGCATCGGTATCGGTGAGCTCGCGGGCTACCAGATGTGCCGTTTTGGTCGACAGACCCTTGTTTTTGTAAATCCCGGCCAACTCCTCAAATTCTTGGGTAGGGTTATTCGCCAGTTCCAGTTTTTCTTTCTCTATGTAGGCTCGTTCAGTGTCGCGTTGGCTACTAACCGACACGTACTCGCCGACGGCCATAGACAGCGCGCCAGCCACCAGACCGGCTAGTCCAGCCGTGAATATGGTGCCTTTGCTGGTTGTCGCGCCAGCGACACCAACGATAAGGCTGGCGGTGGAAACGATACCGTCATTGGCGCCCAGCACCGAAGCTCGCAGCCAATTTAGTTTGGCGGTAGACGCCTTATTATTACCTTTACTCTCGTTCGACATATCTTATCTTTCTCCTTAAAAATCTTAGGCGTGTTCTTTTTCCATAAAGTCTTTAACGCTTTTTACAGTATCCATAAATTGCGCCGGGAAAACGATGGTGCTGTTCTTTTCGACGGCAATATCGCTCAAAACCTGCAGATTTCGCAGCTGCAAGGCAATCGGGTGAGCAGAAATGATATCGGCGGCTTCGCCCAGTTTGGCGGCGCTTAATTGCTCGCCTTCGGCAGCAATAACCTTGGCGCGTTTTTCGCGCTCGGCCTCGGCCTGTTTGGCCATGGCGCGCTGCATGCTGTCGGGTAGTTGGATGTCTTTAACTTCCACTGTGTTTACGTATATGCCCCACTTTTCGGTGGCAGCTTCGAGCACGGCCTTGATCTTTTCGTTGATGGCGTTGGTTTCGCTCAAAACTTCGTCGAGCGCGCTTTGGCCAACGATGTTTCTTACGGTCGTCTGGGCAATTTGGTAGGTCGCCGAAACAACGTTCTGAATCTCAACCACAGCCTTAACCGGGTCGGTCACACGGTAATACGCCACGGCCGAAACGTCTATACTCACGTTGTCTTTGGTGATGATTTTTTGCGATTCTATGGGCAGCGTTACGATCTGCATGCTGACTTTGCGCATCTGGTCAACGATCGGGATGATAAGACGTAGACCTGGCTGTTTGATGTTGTCCTGAACTTTACCAAGCCGGAATACCACGCCTCGTTCGTATTGGTTGATAATTCGTATGCCATTGACGATGATAATGAACGCTAATACTCCAAGTACAACCAGTAATGTTGTCATATATCCTCCCTTAGATTGGTGGGTGATACAGGGCTCGAACCTGTGACCTCGGCAATGTGAATGCCGCGCTCTAGCCAACTGAGCTAATCACCCCTGCTTATATTGTAATGTACTGCATGGTCTCGACCCACCTTCGGCAGGCCCGCAACTTTCGCGATTGAAAACAAGTTTTCAACGGAAGATTGCCTTGCGAGCTGTCACCGACAGCTCTCACCCCGACTTCGGCAATATGAATGCCGCGCTCTAGCCAGCTGAGCTACAACCCCTCGTTTGCCTGATTAATTATAAACTACTCTTCTGAATTACTCGAGAGATGATACAAATGGCAGTGGCGGCATTTGTAAACTTTTAGCTTGGCGCCGTGCCACCACTCGCTCGTGGTAGCCGTAGCCTGCGCCTGCTCCTTCGTATCAAACGCCAGCTTGTCAGCGCAAGGTAAAAACTCTTCACTCACGGTTTATCTATGTATTGTTGGCAGAAGCGTTCAAAGACAGCGTTGGTCCAGCCGAAGCCGGTTTGAGATGGGTAGACGCCCTTCTGCGGTGGTTTCTCGGGGTTAACGACATTGTACTTCTCTAGAAATACGTGGTTTTCGTTAAACCAATCCAGGTTGGTACGCAGCCATTTCATGGCAATTCGCTTGGCATCGTCGTGATAGCCGTAGCGCTCGAGCCCTTCGATGACGATAAAGTGTAGTGGTGCCCAACCGTTTGGATAAGCCCACTGCACTGGCATGCTACCGGGTACAAACTGACCAAGTGGCAGCGCGTCGGTAGTTGCCAGACCGCCCTTGTTTTCGAAACGGCGTAGTGCTTTGACCATACTGGCGGCCTGCTTTTCGGTTGCCATACCGGCCCACATCGTAAAGTACGTCGCCAGACTGCTGATATTACCCCGTTTTTCTTTTTGATAATTATAGTCGTAGAAAAGCCCCCGGATACGATCCCACATCAGCTCATCCATGGTTGCCTTGCGAGCCAAAGCGGCTTGCTCCCACTTGGCCGCCTCGCGCTTATCATCAAATAGGCGAGCTGTCTGAGCGAAGTCCATTTCGTACTTGTACAACAAGGCGTTCAGATCGACAGGCAGATAATTGAGCGCTTTGCGGCCGAAGCGTGGGGTCATGTCCCAACCACTCTCGGCCTCGGCCAAATCGTGCAGGTAGTTGATATCGTAGTAGCGGCTCAGACCTTCGTGCACCAATCGATCATTTGGCTTCTTGGCTCCCATCCAAACAGTGGCATATTCTTGTTTGGCAATGTCAATTGCCTGCTTGAGCCATTTCTCACCCGGATTGTAGTTGTTGTAGATGTCATAAATGAAACTGGTCAGAAACGGCGGCTGCGAGCGACCCATCAGGAATGTTCGCGAACCGTTAGGAACGATTTTGAACCGGCTGAATAGGCTCAGCAGATTTTCCAGAATACCCTTAACCAATTGTTCGTGATCCTTGTCGAGCAAGCCCTGAACCATGAAGTAACTATCCCAGTAGTACAGCTCGTTGTAATCAAAGCTGGCGTCCTCTTCGAAGCTCGGCACCAGATATGGTTTCGGCAAGCCCAGTAGGCTCTCATCGTCTTTGGGGTGAAAGCGTTGCAGGCGAGGCCAGAAATCCCGGATATACTCCCGCGCCTTGCGTACGTCTTCAGAATTAAGATCAGTATGCTTTTTAAGCGGAAGTAATCGAGAAGTCCGGCCGAGAGTTGCTTTGGCCTTATCTAACATATACCTAGCCTACGTCCCTGCCAGGAGCGCGTCAACAAAAACACAAGAATTACTACGACTTTCGTGAGCTTTAGGCTTTTGGTGGGGGCAATTGCTTGCGGATGCGCGGATTATTGAGCTCGTGTAGGGCTTGATGCAACACGCCAATGACTGTCTTGGCCTGCTCACTACTCATACCGATACGAGCGACTGCCAGCGGTTGACCTTGTGGCCCGCTGGTTTGGGCAAAATTAAGCACCACGCCTTGGGGGCTAGCGGCAACTTCTACGTTGTCGCTGTATATGATACGGGGATCGATCATTACCATCATGGTGTTTCTGGCAGCTTGCACGGTGTCATCGTTATCACGTGATCGATTGTCGTAACCTGCCAAGCGCCAAAGTTCGGCGGCTTTTTCGTCTTGGACTCGGAAATGGCTTATTAGCAGCAATAAAACATCCTCGGACGGTCGCTCATGGCCGTTTTCGATAAGTTGCAGGGTTTTTTCGTCAATTTCAACAGCACCGGAAACCTCTATGAGGCTTTCGCGTAGTCGTTCACGGATGGTCTTCAATTTCGTTCCCAAAATCTCGAATGGTTGTACATTGTCTCTCATACCCAACTATATTACCTCTGTGACTGGTATGTTGCAAGCCAGACGAAGCAGCTTTCCGGTATACTAAAAGCATGACAATTACTCCAGATGTTAACTTGGCTAATTATTCCACGATGCGTCTTGGCGGCATTGCCGCGTTTTTGGCCGAAATCCACGACCGCGCCGAGCTAAAAGAAGCCGTTGCCTGGGCCAACGAACGCAAGCTACCCATCGTCATGATCGGTGATGGTAGTAACGTCATCTGGAAAGACGAGGGTTTTGATGGTTTGGTGCTGGTAAACAAAATAACCGGCTTTGAGCTACAAAACGAAGATGAATACGGTACCTACGTTGTTGCCGGCGCCGGCGAGCCGTGGGACAGCGTGGTCGCTCACAGCGTGGCTGTGGGGCTGACGGGCATCGAAGCGCTCAGCCACATACCCGGCACTGCCGGAGCGACGCCAGTTCAGAATGTCGGTGCTTATGGCCAAGATATCTCCCAAACGCTAACTAGCGTAGAGGCATTTGACCTAACAACCGGGCAGCTTACCAACATCCCGGCCGAAGCTTGCAGCTTAGGCTATCGAACTAGCGCGTTCAAAAATGAATACAAGGGTCGCTTTCTGATCACCGCCATTACCCTGCACCTTATGAAGGGCAATCCGAAACCTCCGTTCTACTCAGCCGTCGGACACTACCTAGAAGAACACCCCGCCGACACCATCACGCCACTTACCATCCGTGATGCGGTAATCGCCATCCGCGCCTCTAAGCTACCTAGCGTCGAGCAAGTGGCCAACAATGGCTCGTTCTTTGCTAACCCGATTATCGACGAAGGCACGCTGACCCAACTGCGTAGCGACCACCCGGACATGCCCTACTGGCCACGCGAGGGCGGCGGTGCTAAGATTCCAGCCGCCTGGCTAATAGAACAAGCCGGCTTCAAAGACGCCCACGACCAAGAAACTGGCATGGCTACTTGGCCGCTACAGCCATTGGTACTAGTCAACGAGCACGCCAAAACAACGGCCGACCTCCTAAAATTCAAACAAAAGATCGTCGATGCCGTAGCTACCAAGTTCTCTATAGCCCTCGAACAAGAACCTGAGCTTTTGCCGTAAAGTTTACTACACAAACATTTTGCTATTGACACTAATATGTGGCAAGGCTAGTATGCCTGCATGAGTATGGAAAACGCGGGCGCCGGCCCGAATATCGAACAGGCTATGACCGGTGAAACGGCTGAGTTTTTTGGGGCAATTCAAGGCTTTTATACGAAATACGATGGTTTGTTTGCTGTAGCCGACATGTACCGCGTCGAACGACCGCTAAGTAACGCCGACCCCGACACGGCTACAGAGGCGGTTCTGGCTTTAAGTTATGAGAGCCAGGTAGTGTCCGAGCACCTTTTTAGTGCCGTCAATGCCATCATTAGAACCGATCTCCCGAACAGCGATAAGGCCGATATGGTTACGACGCTATTTATGTATGGCGCGAACAAACTTATCCTCGACAAGCCCAGGCGACAGGCCGCCCACGAACATGAGCAACGCTTAATGAACCCGGACGCGGTACTGGATCCAGAAGATATCAAAGACAAGGCAAAGCTTACCAAACTGCGCCAAGAAGTAGTTGAGTATTACGAAGGCAGACTTAGTAAAGCTGGCAAAGGTTTTGCCAAGGAAGCGGCGCAGGATATGGCCAAGTTGATCTGGTTAGAACTTGCAACCTGCTTCGATATCAACATCGATACCACCCCGGATCTGCCAACTCAAAAAGCTAACATCGCACAGAAGGTGGGGCGGACAGTCGGCAATATCGGAATCTTAGGTTTTGGTCTGGCGCTTATGGCTCAAGATAAAAGCACCAAACTAGCCACCAGTTTCATAAAACGGGCTCTTTAGGCTGCTCGTGGAGTCAAAACTAAGCTTTGTTTTTGCCTATTTTGCCAAGGTGGGTATCTTCGAAGCCAGTTATAAGCTTTAGGCCATAGCCTTGAGCGCGGTCAACAGCGATGTGTGATGCCCATAAAAGTCCCACAAAGGCACACCAACGTGTCCCGCCCAAAACGTAAGTTAGCAACAGAGCCGACGGCACGGCGTAGTTGTGAATCAGGTTGTACCCGATAGCACCGACCTTTTTATTTACCAGATAACCGAGCATCGATAAATCGAATGCCAAGAAAAATACAAATAGCCAATACCAGGCAAAATGCAGGTGCGTATAGGTGGCGACGGTCAGCACCGCAATCGCTACATTTTCCGCTCTTTCAAACCAAACCGGCAGGTTTTTCATCCATAATCTCCTATATTATTTATCGCTTGGCAAAGGATACTTTAGGGCAAATTCTTTGACGGCCAGGCGCAGGTTTTCTAATTCTTCGGGGTTTTCACGGTTGTCTATCGCCCGCTTCATCCAGTCGGCAATTTGCTCCATATCATCCTCTAGCAGACCACGTGTCGTGATCGCTGGTGTGCCGAGGCGGATGCCACTCGGGCGAAATGGTGGCAGCGGATCGTTGGCTACGGAGTTTTTGTTGAGCGTTAGGCCGATTTTATCGAGCGCTTCTTCGACAACACTGCCATCGATGCCAAAGCTTTGGTAAACATCAGCCAAGATTAGGTGGTTGCTTGTGCCGCCGGTAACCAACTGAAAACCACGGGCCTTAAGCGCATCGGCCAGAGCGGCAGCATTTTTGACGATTTGGGCGGCGTACTCCTTAAATTCGGGCTTCAGCGCCTCACCAAACGCCACGGCTTTGGCGGCAATTATGTGCATGTGCGGCCCGCCTTGCATACCCGGGAACACGGCACGGTCGATGAGCGTCGGGATGTTTTCGAGTGTTTTTTCGGGTGCCTTCAACGGGTTGCCGACAATTCCCTTTGAGAGAATCAGCCCGCCACGTGGACCACGCAGAGTTTTGTGTGTCGTCGTGGTGATAACATGAAAGCCGTAATCAAACGGGTTTTTGGCTACGCCGGCGGCAATTAGACCGGCGATGTGCGCCATATCGGCCATCAGCAAACAGCCCGGTATTTCGCGGCCGATGGCGGCAAATTTGGCGTAATCTAGCTCGCGCGGGTAAGCGCTAAAGCCAGCTAGAATAATCTTTGGTTTGTGCTCTTGCGCCAGAGCCCGTAGCTCGTCGTAATCAATCTCGCCCGTAGTTATATCTTTCATCTTGTAGCGGACAAAGTTGTACAGTTTGGCGCTGCGCGTCACCGGTGCCCCGTGCGTTAAGTGGCCACCGTGGCTCAAATCCATCGCCAGCACGGTATCTCCCGGCTCGAGCCAAGCGCTATAGACAGCTTCGTTGGCTGGCGCGCCGGAGTGTGGCTGGACGTTGGCATGGTCGGCCTTGAACAGTTTCTTCGCTCGGTCAATGGCTATTTGTTCTACTTGATCGGTGTTTTCTTGGCCACCGTAGTAGCGTTTGCCAGGATAACCCTCGCTGTATTTATTGGTAAATACGCTGCCCATGGCGGTCAAAATGTCCCGCGAGACGTAGTTTTCGCTCGGAATCAGCTCCAAGCCTTCGCGTTGCCGTTTTTCTTCTGCGGCTATAAGCCGTGCGATTTCCTTATCAATCATCTCCACATACTCCCTAGTTACGTTTGCGCTAGTTATTAGGAGGAAGCTAGATCATGCTTGTATTGTACATGACTGGCGGCATATACTGTCGCTTAGTCCACCAAAACAAAAAGTTACATTAATTTTTATTTATGCTTTTTATGGTATAATTGTATGCGTTATGTCGACAACTAATGAAAAAATCGGTGATTTTATCGCCCAAGTGCGCCAAGAACGCGGCTTAACTCAAGCCGAGTTCGCTAAGCGACTTGCTACCAGCCAATCAGCTGTCAACCGCATCGAAAAAGGCAAACAAAACCTCAGCCTCGAAACGCTCGGTCGCCTAAGCGATGTTCTGAATAAACAGATTATTTCGCTCGGTAGCGGCTCGGTGAACCTGCGGATTGAGGGCGGCCATGAACTGCACGGCAAAATTGCCCTCAAGACCAGCAAAAACGCTGCTGTTGCCCTGCTGTGTGCCAGCTTGCTAAACCACGGCGTCACCCGTTTTAAGAGTTTCCCACGCATCGAGGAAGTTAATCGCATTATTGAGGTGCTAAACAGTATCGGCGTCCAGACCAAGTGGCTGCCCGGCAACGACTTAGAAATCCGCCGCCCCGCCGAACTGCAACTGAACAAGATAAACAAAGATTCCGCGCGCAAAACTCGTAGTGTTCTGATGCTCATTGGTAGCTTGATGCACGATTACACAAAATTCAATATCCCTTACGCTGGGGGTTGTAAACTGGGTGAACGTACCGTTTCGCCGCATTTGTTTGCGCTCGAAGAGTTTGGTGTTGGAATAGTTGCTACCCAGGGTCATTACATCGTGACCGTCGATAAGAAAGCTCCTGGCGAAATGACCCTTTACGAGCAAGGCAATACTGTTACTAACAATGTGTTGATGGCCGCCGCTCGCACCGCCGGTGTAACTCATATCCAATCGGCCAGTGGCGATTACATGGTTCAGGATTTGTGTTTCTTCCTGCAAAAGCTGGGTGTCAAAATCGAAGGTATCGGCACGCCGTTTTTGAAGGTCACGGGTGTACCATTTATAAAAAAGAATGTCACGTTCGCTCCTAGCGAAGATCCTATTGAAGCAATGTTCTTTATTAGCGCGGCGGTTACGAACAATTCCGAAGTAACCATCGAGCGAGTGCCCTACCGCTGGATCGCCCTGGAATTGCTCAAACTTAGAAAAATGGGTCTGGAATATGACATGAGTGAGCCATATAAGGCAACTAACGGTATCGTGGACTTGGCCGATATCACCATCAAGAAACACAATGGCAAACTTCAGGCACTCGAAGACAAGATACACCCCAATCTCTACCCCGGTCTGAACCCAGATAACCTGCCCTACTTTGTACCAATTGCCGCTGTCGCCAATGGCCGCACACTCATCCACGACTGGATGTACGAAAACCGCGCCATTTACTATACCGAGATGACCAAAATCGGCGCACAAGTAGAATTGGCCGATCCGCACCGTTTGTATGTGCTAGGACCGACGAAATTTAGCAAAGCCGACGTGGTCTGCCCGCCAGCACTGCGACCGGCTAGCCTGTTACTAATTGGCATGCTAGCCGCCGATGGCATCAGCACCCTGCGCAACGTCTACACTATCAATCGTGGCTACGAAGACCTCGCCGAACGCCTCAACTCTATCGGCGCTCATATCACTGTCTTTCAAGACTTGTAATAAACTCAAGACAAACCTACGGTTTTTCTCGACGCGCCGGCGGCGAAATGAATTCGCCCGTCAGGCTGTTCTTTTCCCTCACGATACAAGCTTGTGATATAATCACCTCTGTTGCGGGTGTAGTACAGCGGTTAGTATGCAAGTTTTCCAAACTTGAGATCGGAGTTCGATTCTCCGCACCCGCACCAAAATGGTGCTTACAATGTAGAGCGAGTAACTTAGTTACACTAACGACGGTTCCCTCGTGTCTACAAAAATGTCCGCTGGACGTTTTTGCCCTGGTAGCTCAGATGGATAGAGCAGAGGACTTCTAAGCCTAAGGTCGTTGGTTCGAGTCCAACCCGGGGCACCAAAGAGAAAGGACAGGCATATAGTCTGTCCTTTCTCTTTGATCCGGCTGAGCTTGAACCAACACCAAGTATAGGAACTTGTTCCGAGCATGGTGTTGAGATGTGCGCTGTCCAACCTAGCCCGACTGTTGTATCTACGTGACTTTTGCCGTATCTATTCAAGATATCGGGCAGTGCTCGAAAAATCAAAGCAGGCTTTGCTTTTTCTCCGCTCCTACGCTATAATCACCTCTGTTTTACGGCGGAAGTAGCTCAGCTGGTAGAGCGTCGGGTTGTGGTCCCGAATGTCGCGGGTTCGAGCCCCGTCTTTCGCCCCAAATAAAAAAGCCAAGGCTTGTTCTTGGCTTTTTTATTTGGATTGACGGGGATTGAACGCCACTGCCACTGGCAGTGGCCGGACCCGAAGCCTGGCGACCATGGAAGCCAGGTTGTCGTAGCCAGCGCATTTTTGCGCTCGGCCGACAAGGCAAGCTCCTAATTTAGTTCAAAAACTACAACTCCGCAGGGCACCATAACCTTTGTAGGCTTGGTATAATAGCAAAGACGAACTAAAACGAGAGGCTTATCTGTGTTTCAAAAACTTTGGCGTTTTGCCCGGCACTACTGGAAATTTAGTACCGCGATAATTACTAGTGCTGTGGCTTTAGTTTTTCAGTTTACTGGACCGGTATTTATAACCAATTGGTTGCTCGGCGTCGCGGCGCTAGTACTTACCGTCCCGCTACTTGTTGATATGTGGCAAGATCTGCGTGATGGCACGTACGGCGTCGACATCTTGGCGGCGACAGCCATCATTACCTCCGTAGTATTGCAACAATATTGGGCAGCGATCGTCATTGTATTGATGCTAACAGGCGGTGAAGCATTAGAGGCCTACGCCGAGAGCAGAGCCAAAGTCGAACTGACTGCCCTACTGGAACATGCTCCACACGTCGCTCATGTGTTGCGACGTGGTAAGCAGACAGACATAGCCATTCGAGAGGTACTGACCGGTGATAAAGTGATAATAAAGACCGGCGAGGTCGTTCCGGTTGACGCGGTGATTATTGAAGGTCAAGCCACTTTCGATGAGTCCAGCTTAACGGGCGAGAGCCTGCCGGAGCGAAAGTCACATGGCGATACAATCCTTAGTGGCTCAGTGAATTTGGACGGCACAATTACGGCGCGGGCGCTGCGTCCAGCCGCCGACAGTCAGTACGAGCAGATCGTCAAGCTTGTTAAGGCGGCGGCGAACAGCAAAGCGCCTTTCGTGCGCCTAGCCGATCGCTACGCCATACCGTTTACTATTGTTTCGTTCGGTATTGGGATTGGCGTTTGGGTTCTGAGTGGCCAAGCTATCCGTTTTCTGGAAGTCCTAGTGGTCGCCACACCTTGCCCGCTCATTCTAGCGGCGCCAATCGCAATCATATCGGGCATGTCGCGAGCTAGCAAAGCCGGCATAATCGTTAAAAACGGTGGGGCTTTGGAGCGTTTAGCCGAGGCTCGAAGCGTGGCATTCGACAAGACCGGCACACTCACGCATGGCAAGCTCAAGGTAGCCCGCGTAAAAACATTTGGTAAATTTACGACGGCCGAGGTTCTTGGCTACGCTGCCAGTGTCGAGCAAGGCTCCACTCACGTTCTAGCCCAAGCTATTATCAATCGTGCTAACAGCCTTAAAGCTAAAGCATACAAGACAAAGAATGTACGGGAAGATGCCGGCTACGGCTTGATGGCGAGCGTGAATGGCCACAACGTATTGGTTGGTCGTAACAGTTTGCTAGCCACTCACTCGGTCGAAATACCTAAAAACGTAGCCGAAACTTCGGCCGACAAAACAAGCACGTACGTAGCAATTAATGGGCAGCTAGCGGGCATTATCAGCTTCGAAGACGAGATTAGAGCCGACAGCCAACGTACGATTGCCCGTTTACGTTCGTCCGGCATCAACACTATCTACCTCATAACCGGCGATAACGTCGCGACTGCTAAACGAGTCGCTAAGCAAGTTGGCATTAACCTGAAACATGTTGTGGCCGGAGCGCTGCCAATTGATAAGTTAAAGGTAGTGGAACAAAGTCTGGAGTCACCCGTGGCGTTCGTTGGTGACGGTGTGAACGACGCGCCGGTACTCGTAGCTTCGGCGGTGGGTATCGCGCTGGGCGCCAAGGGCTCCACGGCAGCAAGTCAGTCGGCCGATATCGTCGTTCTGCGCGACGAAGTCAGCAAAGTCGCCGACGTACACACCATCGCCATCCGCACCTTCAAGATTGCCCGTCAAAGCATATTAATAGGTATCGGCCTGAGTGTTGGGTTAATGGCGATCTTCGCCACCGGCAAATTCAAGCCGATTTACGGCGCGGCCGTCCAAGAACTAGTTGATGTGGCGGTCATCTTCAACGCCCTTCGGGCTCACGTGGCTGGCAAAACACCTAAAGCTTAGTCAGCAAAATACCAACAAAGAGCGGCACTATTAAATTATCTAGTCCGAAGGCAGCCAGGTTTTCGAGTATCGTTGCCGACAAACTGCCGAAAACTACCATTGTAATCGGCAGCCCTTTTGTAGCTAGCAGGCTGTAGCCGATCAAAATAACGAATGACAAACATAAAAAAGTTGCCGTGCCAGCGATGCTTTTGGTGTGTCCTAGCAGCTGGTATTTGTTGTCTTTTCCCCAATAAGTACCGACTACCGCCGCCATGCCATCGGCTAAGCTCATCTGTAAAAGTGCGGCAGCGTACACGCCCTTGCTATGCGTAACGAATGTCATGGCGCCAACGATCAGGGCAAAGAAAACTTCGCCGTATGTGGGACGCTGCACACTACTAATGGCTCTAAAAATATGAAAATATTTGGTGATTACTACCACTACCAAAAACGCCAAGCTGGCGAGGCGTATCTGATTCCAACTCATAAAAAACGGCCAGAATGCTACGAATGTGCCGACCGTAATGTGTACAAACTTACGACCAAACTCACCCTTTAGCAAACCGCGGCGCCAGCCAAATTCAGACAAAACCAAGAGCATGGAAACTATTGCTACCGCGAGAATGAGAGCCATTGAACTATTGTACCCCAGATTCATTAACTTCTTGGTGATTAGCCATTAAAAGAAAGAGGTCCGACAAAACGTCGAACCTCTTTCTTTGGTCGGGGTGAAAGGATCGCTTCACTTTGTTTCGCTCCGCCATTCAGCCATGCTCGGTGCAAGCACCTGCGCGTGACTTCATTCTGCCGAACCTTTCGTTCGCTTTGCTCCCTCTTCGAAGGTTCGAGGCATTTCTAACCATCTAAAAAGCCCACCTTACGGTGGGCCCTTTAGATGGTCGGGGTGAAAGGACTCGAACCTTCGACCTCCGCGTCCCAAACGCGGCGCGCTAGCCAACTGCGCCACACCCCGTGGCTTAAATTGTATGTCCCGATATGTTTGGTCGGGGTGGCGGGATTTGAACCCACGACCTCCGCGTCCCGAACGCGGCGCGCTACCAAGCTGCGCTACACCCCGGAAGCATACTAGGGGTGATTATATCTGATGAGCGGAGATTTTTCCAGCCTTTTGCGCCGCCATCAAAACACTTAGATAATCTGACGGATTTGCTCGATCGATCGAGCTCTGCCAGTTTGTTCGTCAATATCCACTAAAACCGCGTTGAATTGTCGCCGACCAGCCGTTTCAAGCATATTACGCGTTTGTAGACCGTCACGCCAGCGAGGGACAACCGATTCGAACTTAACCCCTAGTGACGAGTCGAGCGAGCCGCACATGCCCACGTCGGTGATGTGCGCTGTGCCTTTAGGTAGAATATCGGCATCGGCAGTAGGCACGTGCCAATGATCGCCTACAACCAAGCTAGCCCGACCATCCAGATAGTAGCCAATCACGAATTTCTCGCTGCTGAAGTCGCCGTGAATATTAACTACGGTAGCTACTCGTTTGTCGGCTGTTTCCTTGGCCAGAATCGTATCGATGACCTGCAAAGGATTATCAACAGCTCTGTCGGCATCACGGCCGACAATTTGCCCGAGCAAACTAACCACTAGCACACTACCTTTTGGCGTTTGAATATATTTATAGCCCAACCCTGGCGTGCCCTCGGGATAGTTGGCAGGTCGAACAATCGGCTCGCTAGGGTCATCCAACTGCGGATAAATAGCCTCGTTTGCAAGTGTCCAGTTGCCACCGGTGCAAAAATTGACACCGGCTGAGAGCAATCGATTAAAATCTTCGGGCGCTACACCCTTGCCATCCGTGACATTTTCGGCCTGAGCAATCACAAGATCCGCTCGCCCTTTAAAATCAGGCAAGACCTGCTCCACGACTTGCAAGCCAACCTCGCCCATCACATCACCGATGTAGAGAATATTCATCTCCGTTTAGACTCCAGTACTTCGGGAACCGAATTCTCAAAGTTGATTACGGGTATATTGTCTACTTCTTCGTCTGTCACATCATATTCGGCGCGGTAAACTACCTCTACGCTGCCGTGGCAGACCCGACCCCAATCAAGGTCGAGCTTTTCTGCAAGTCCTTTGAGGCTTTGCTCATCAGGCCCTTCGATTTCAATATACGGTTTTGCCCACGGCCATTCGTCGAGCTCAATTTCAAAGTTTTCGTAGCGCCAGCTCTCGCGCTTGGTCACCTGATAGGTCTTAGGTTCAAGGCCGATTTCTCGCAAGAAGCTATCGGCAGCATCAAAGCTATCAATAGTAATGTTAACTTCGTGGGTACCGTCCAGCTCGCGGTTATTAAGCTGCTTGTAGCTCATAGTAATCTTGCCGCCTTCATCGCGTACCCGAACCCAGCCATTTCGCCCTTTATCAAGCCGCCTGTCTGGGAAATCGTAATTCTTGCGCTTCATGAGCCGCATGGGCTGCGCACATTCAGCGCCAAGCTCTTTTAGCTTCGCTCGCAATTCATCGTGATTTACATTTAGAAATTTAGCTTCGATTTCAGGCTTCATCTACTTGGCGAATTCGATGGCACGAGTTTCGCGTATGACGTTGATCTTGATGGTACCAGGGTACTGCATGCTAGATTCGATCTTGTTGGCAATGTCACGAGCCAGTTTGATGGCACTCAGATCATCGATTTGTTGTGGGCGAACAAAGACTCGAACCTCGCGTCCAGCGCTGATGGCGTACGATTTTTCGATGCCTGGGAAGCCGTTGGCAATGTTTTCGAGGTCTTTCATGCGTTCCACGAAGTTCTCGGCCGAGATATTGCGGGCACCTGGGCGGGAAGCCGAGATAGCATCACAGACCCGGACGATTAAAGCTTCGACTGTGGTGGCTTCCATATCATCATGGTGCTGTTCGGCAGCCAGTGCAACCTCTTCGGGGGCACCGTATTTGCGCAGCATCTCACCAGATATGTGGTGATGCTTGCCCTCCATTTTGTGGGTCAAAGCCTTACCTAGATCGTGAACCAGGGTAGCGTATTTCGTGGTCTTGACATCAGCACCCAGCTCTTCGGCCATCATGCCGGCCAGGTGAGCCATTTCGGTCGAGTGCTTCAATACGTTCTGGCCGTAGCTAGTACGATATTTAAGCTCACCGAGCAGCTGCAGGACTTCTTTGGGTATGCCGATGACGCCGACTTCACGGGCGGCATCTTCGCCAGCGCGAACCACGTCTTTTTCGACTTGCTTCTGAGCCTTTTCGACAACTTCTTCGATGCGACCAGGGTGAACGCGACCGTCCTTCAAAAGTAGTTCAAGCGCCTGGCGGGCGACTTCACGGCGCACCGGGTCAAAACTGCTTAGTACGATGTAGCCGGGAGTGTCATCAACCATAATGTCGACGCCGGTGGCACGCTGCAAAGCCTGAATATTGCGACCTTCTTTGCCGATAATTCGGCCTTTCATTTCTTCGTCTTCCAGTTTTACGCTCGTCACGGTACGTTCGGCCGTAACCTCGCTGCTCATCCGCTCCATGGCGGTAGTGATAATCAGCGCCGCTTGATCTTCGGCGGTTTCTTTGGCTTCGTTCTGTAGCTTGGAAACCAAACCGGTCAGATCGTTTTTAATATCACGCTCGGTCATTTGCATTAGCTTGTCGGCAGCATCGGCTTTGGTTAGCTTAGCGATTTTCTCGAGCTTTTCTTGCTGCTTGGTTCGAATATCGCGGATTTCATTCTTTAGATCTTCGACTTCGCCTTCGGCGTTTCGCAGCTTTTCGGTGCGCTTATCGAGATCATCGAGTTTTTTATCGAATGATTCTTCGCGCTGGACTAATCGAGTTTCGAGCTCTTTTAACTCTCGGCGTCGGGTTTGCTCTTCCCTTCGAGCCTCGTCGGCCAATTTGTTGGCCTCTTCACGAGCATCGTCTAGAAGTTTAGCGGCCTCTTTTTTGGCTTTGCTAATCTCTTTTTTGGCTTGATCCTCGGCCGCTCCTTGGCGACGTTTGACGATGACGTTGTTGGCACCAAAACCAACAGCAAGCCCTGCTATTGCGAGCAATGCTTCTAACATAGTGTTTCCTTTCTTCAGATGCAGATTAGCTTCGGAACAATCGCTATCACTTCTCTAGTTCTTCGGTAATCTGAAAATCAAAATAACTTAAAATTTGCGGTACGGATTTCCCAAAAACTCTAAAATCCTGTCTAAACTATACGCTGTGGCGCGCGGGGTGGTCAACTACTTCTTTTGAGGAGTTATATGGGCGTCGGCACCGTAAAACGGCAAGGCCTGTGTGTCGGTTTCACCATTTTGTAATCGCCTTATACCGGTTTCAAGCCAGTTCGGGTTCTGGCAAGCCACGATTGGAACTCCCAAACTATAGGCCAGTGTGTTGGCGACGGTCAGGCCGATTCGCAGGCCCGTAAAGCTACCCGGACCCTGAAAACAAACAATTCCGGCCAAATCCTTTAATTGCAAGCCCTGGGGTTGCAAAAGGTCAGCGATTTTTTGATGAATGGTTTCGGCCAGCTCGCGGTGGGCTTGCCAAGTTTCGTAAGCCAGTTGCTTTTCGCCGTCGTACAGACCAATTTCCGCATCCGGCTTATCTGTCCTGATAGTCAGGATGATCATTTTATAGCCCCCAGAAGATACGAAAGCTTATCTGGATATTCAAACGTGATCTCGCGCGTGCCTTCGCCTGTCAGCCGAAAACGAATCGTCAGGCGATCTTTGGGTAGCACGTCGTGGACAATCTCGCCCCATTCAACCACGACTACGGTTTGTGGATCATGCACGATTTCGGCCAATTCGTCGGCCACGATGCCAGCTTCATTTAATCTATAGAAATCAAAGTGAGCGATGGTAAATTTGGGCGCTTGGTACTGTCGGCTAATCGTAAACGATGGGCTGCCGACCCTGTCGGTACTGCCGGCGCCGCGGGCCAAGCCGCGAGTAAAGGTCGTCTTGCCACCGCCCAGGTCACTGACCAGCTCAATCACCTCGCCGCCACGCAGATTACTGCCGAGCTTTTCGGCGAGCGTCTCGGTAAACTCGGAGTTGGTGGAGTTTGTTTGCCACGTCATGTCGGTACTCATATAACCCATATGCTACCGCGAGAGCGGCCACCCCCGCAAGCACGGTCGGGTGAATCGGCGTCACCTGTGGCGTAGAACTACTAGCGCCAGTGGTGTTGTTGGCGCTGTTACTCGCAGGGGTCGAGGCTCCTTTGACGTTGCCTGCGGCTAATTTGGTACCAGTAGATTTGCTTGATGAACTTGTAACTGCGTTAATCGTCTGATTGATAACATTGGCCGCATTTGGGGTCGGCTTGGTTGTCCAATACCAGTCGCCGTTCGCGAGCGCCCAGGTTTGTCCGTCTTTGGCTGAAGCGTAGGCATCAGTTTGCGAAATGGTTGTACCGAACGGGTCAAGTAAATCCGCCTGCCCGCTAGTATTGCTCAATGACAGCGTGGTATTTGCCGCGTAAAATGCCACGAAACCCTTGGCTGACAATAAAGTGCCGCCCGGAAACGTGTAACTGTGCTTGGTGGTTGTGCCAGTTTGCAGCACAAAGCCAGTCAGATCAAAAATTGCCCCATTGGGATTGTATAGTTCGATGAATTCATCGGTGGCATCGTTACCCGTGCCGTCTGGATTCGGCATTAGCTCAGTAATTTGGGGTGACAATAGCCCCACATCAGCCGATGGTAAAACTGCGCCTGACGCCCCGGAATCGTCTGCAGCAAGGCTTTCGATTGTAGCCGGTGGGTTGGTGTCATTCTGTGGCCAATTAACACTCGTGACTGGACTGCCCGACACAACTGCCGGGAACGTTACAGTACAGGCGTCGAGACTTCCTGCCCGCCAAGCGCTACTATCAACGCTGGGGTCGTGATACCATACCGGGTTTGCCAGCCCGCTCTCGCTGCGCAAATCGAGCGCGTCGGCAGTAGTGCCAGAAGCACTCGGTTTTGACCAGTTCACCGTTGTTGGCTGGCCAAACGCTTGGCCAAAACTACCGCCAGCCATCTTCCAAATTGTCAGCGTACCCTTTGTGTCGCTCAAACTCGGCGAAAGTTTTGTAACAAACACCGCGTCACAGGTATTGATTGTGCCACCACCGCTAAGCAATATCGCCTGCCCGCTTTTGAGCGTCACATCCGGCAATTGTTGAGATGGCGGAGCTGTGCCAGTATCACTACCTACGTAACCGAGCCAATAATCATTCAGGTGTGCTATATCGGACAGGCCATTGTTTTGTAAAACGACGAATTCATCACCGGTAATTTTGACTTCTCGAAAGACCAGGCCCGGAACAGTGTCCGCGAATGCCGTGCTGCTTAACGGAGCGCAGCAAATAAAAACCCCAGTTATTACTAACAGCACACTGCGTGCCAACTTCATGTTGATGAGTGTAAAAAAGTATTGCCTGGCATGCAAGCACTAGCGTTAATTTTATGTTCCGGGATATACTACTATCATGCTGCAGTTGAGTGAGAGTTTGCTAAATAAGCCAGTGATGAGCCTGCGTACCGGTCAGCCGGTGGCTACCGTTAGGGGTCCGATCATTAACCCCAACAACCTCAAGATCGAGGGATTTTACTGCGTTGATAAGTTTAGCAAAGACACGCTGGTGCTGCTGTACCAAGATATCCGGGACGTGCTGGCCGAGGGTTTTGTTATCGACGATCATGGCGTGCTGGCCGAGCCGCACGAATTAGTCCGGCTGAAAGACATCTTGAACCTAGACTTTCAGCTACTCGGCAAACCAGTCGTGACCACTAGCAAAGAGCGGCTTGGCAAAGTGAGCGATTTCGCCACCGAAATTGAGACAATGTACATACAGAAAATTTATGTAACGCAGAACCTGCTCAAAAGTCTGGCTGGCGGTAATTTAGGCATCGAGCGCAATCAGATCAACGAAATTACTGATAAAAAAATCATCGTCAACGACCTGCTCAAAGGCACTCCAGCCGGCGCCTTCGCTTAGTCGTCCTCTGGTGCTTCCAGCGCTTGTTTGATGTCACCGTAGTTAAAGCCTTGGCCAGCGAGATATTGCATAAGTTTTAGATTGTCTTGGTATTTCGTTTGTTTGCGCTTGCGTTCGATGAGCTCGCGCAAAACATCTCGTTCGTCGGTTTCGTCTTCTGCCAAAACGTGTTCGATGATTTCGTCGGCGATGCGCTTCTGGCGGAGTTCCTGGGTTAAGCGCCGCTTGCTGACCGGTTTTAAAAGTCGGCGGTTGTTGACCCAGGCCTGGGCAAATTTTGCATCGTCAACAAAGCCAAGCTTATCGAGCTTTGCCAAAATCTGCCGGGACAGTTCCTCGTCGTAACTCTTGCGCCGAAAATAATCTTCGAGCTCCCACTGGCTGCGAATGCGGCGCGCCACATAAGCCAGTGTTAAGTTATATGCTTTGTCGTCGGCCGAAAGTTTTTTGTAATTCTTAAGTTGTGCCGCGTCGAGTTCTTGCCCACTATGTAGTTTTTCCTCAAGCAGTGTGTCGGCACTGAGCGAAAAGGCGTACTTGTCCTCGACAAATATCGAATACCGCCCCTTAAGCCGCTCTTGTTGCTTAATCGCCGTGATTTTCATATGTGCCAGCTACTTACCTGCGGCAAAAGCCGCTTTCAGGCAATCAGCCATGGGGCCAGTTGTTTCCAAAGAATCTATTTCTGTCGGGCCAATCCACCGGAACTGATCGTGTTCACCGGAGAGCATTACTTCGTCGTTCGTTGTTGCGACCAAAAAATTCATTTGTCGGACTTTTGGTTTGACGGGCGTCGTGTATTCAAAGCCCGGGAACATACCAAGGATCTTACTAACACGCAGGCCAGTTTCCTCGAGCACTTCGCGGGCGACCGATTCGGCGAACGTCTCGCCCGGATCAATTCCGCCACCAGGTAATTCATAACTGCCGCCCAAAAAGTCACCTGGTTCCCGACGAACGACTAGAATCTTGCCGTCTTTAATGACAGCTACTCCGGTAGACAGATGCGTAATGCCGTCGGCTAGGGCCTGTTCTCTTAAGTAATCCTCCGGGATGATAAAATCGGACACTCAATTACTCCCAGGTGCGGGTTTGGTTGGTTTCTTGGCGCCTGCGGAAGGCTTCGTCAACATTGATTTCGAGTTTGTTACATAGGTCGAGGAAGATAGTCAGGACATCGCCAGCTTCTTCATTTAAATCTTGGTGCTGGGCGTCGGTGGCTACCGCCAGTCCGGCCTGCTTGCGAGCGGCCTTGGCAAATTCGCCAACTTCTTCGGCCAGAAGCATGAACTTTTGCGAAACGGCCTCTTCACCAAAACCGCGCTCTTCGCACAGCTCCGAAACGTACCGTTGCAGTTCAAGCAGTGATGCGCCGGGGTTCGGTATATTCGCCACGTTTATTCCTTTGCGGCGGCTGTGGCGGCGTCGCGAACCTTTTTAGAAATCTCGTCCATGATTTTTGGGTTCTCTTCCAAATAGGTCTTAGCGGCTTCGCGGCCTTGGCCGATTTTTTGGTCGTTGTAAGCAAACCAGGCACCGGCTTTTTCGACAATATTGCTGTTCACTGCCAAATCAAGAATGTCGCCCGATGTGCTAATACCCTTATTGAACATGATGTCGAATTCGGCTTCGCGGAATGGCGGTGCAATCTTGTTCTTGACCACCTTAACGCGTACTCGGTTACCGATGGCAGCATCACCGGCCTTAATCTGGCTGGTTCGGCGGATGTCCATGCGCACTGAGGCGTAAAACTTGAGGGCATTACCACCAGTGGTCGTTTCGGGATTGCCAAACATCACGCCAATCTTCATGCGGATCTGGTTGATGAAAATAACGGTCGTTTTGCTGCGCGAGATTACACCAGTCAGCTTACGAAGCGCTTGGCTCATCAGCCGGGCTTGCAAACCCATTTGCGGGTCACCCATATCGCCTTCGATTTCGGCACGTGGCACCAGAGCGGCCACCGAGTCAACCACGATGAGGTCGACAGCGTTAGAGCGCACCAGCGTCTCGGTAATTTCCAGCGCCTGTTCGCCATTGTCTGGCTGGGAAAGCAGCAAGTTTTCAACATCGACACCAATGCGCTTGGCATAGGCCGGGTCGAGGGCGTGCTCGGCATCTATAAAAGCGGCTGTGCCGCCCGTCTTTTGGATTTCGGCAATAGCGTGCAAGGCCAGCGTCGTTTTACCGGAGCTTTCCGGACCATAGATTTCGACGATACGACCTCGCGGGATACCCCCACCAAGGGCAATGTCGAGCGATAGACTGCCGGACGGTGTGGTTTCGACGTTCACGGTGTGGTTTTCGCCCAATTTCATAATCGAGCCTTTGCCAAATTGCTTCTCGATAGTCTCGAGTGCCAATCCAAGCGCTTTTGACTTACCTTCTTCCGGTATTATCGCCGCTTCGTTCTTTTCAGTTTTTTTTGCCGCCACTATCTCTACCCTCCGTTACGTTATCGGTCGCTCCACCAATTACTACAGATCATTATATAACAGCCACCCACAAGATACGGCAATAAAGTCGGAAGTGCTTACGGTTTTCGTATATAATGTGCAGTAACTATGCGTATATCCGACACCTTGGTCGAGAAACTGCTCAAAGAAAGTGGCAAAGTCAATGCCGAGCAACTCAAAACCCTGCACGAACAAGAAGCTAGCGAAAAAAAGCCGCTGCAAGATGTTGTGGTACAAACCAGCACCCTGAGCGAAAAGGATCTAACAAAACTCTATGCTGAATCGATAGAGGTACCTTATGTCGAGTTCACGGCCAGCGAGCTACATCGTGACATCTTAAAACTCATTCCTGAGCGGGTAGCTCGTCAATACCGAGCCGTCGCCTTCGACCTCGATGAGGACGGCGTCGTATTCATCGCCATGGAAGACCCGGATGACATCCAGGCCATCAATTTTTTGCAGAAACAGCTTGTCAAACCTATACGGGTGCATATCGCCACAACTAGCTCTATCCAAGCGGCGCTCGATCAGTACAGTGGCAGCAACGTTAGCACCGAGCTTGCCAAAGTTATCGCCGTCGAAGACAAAGACACCATCGACGAAGAGGTCGACGAAAAAGACGTGGCCGAAGATTCGCCGATTGCCCAAACCGTCAACCTCATCATCGACTACGGTGTTAAAGCTGGTGCCAGCGATGTCCACATCGAACCACGCGAAAACTTCGTGTTAGTGCGCTACCGCGTGGATGGCATTTTGCGCGAAGCCAACAAACTACCGCGTAAAGTGTTGAACGCTCTGGTGTCACGCATCAAGATTTTGGCCAATTTGAAAATCGACGAACACCGCGCGCCCCAAGATGGCCGCTTCAAGATTGACGTCAACGGCCATATTTATGCTCTGCGTGTATCTACGTTGCCGATCGTGGACGGCGAGAAGGTGGTGATGCGTATTTTAGACGAATCAAGCAAGCCAGCCACACTCGAAGAACTTGGTTATTGGGGTGAATCATTGCGCCGCGTTCAGAACGCTATCGTCCAGCCACACGGCATGATCTTGGTTACTGGACCGACCGGTTCAGGTAAATCCACCAGCCTGTTTAGTGTACTGAGTATGCTCAACAAGCCAGGCGTTAATATATCTACCGTGGAAGATCCTGTGGAATACCGCGTTTTTGGCGCCAATCAAACACAGGTTAATCCAGTAGCCGGCATGACATTCACCAGTGGTCTACGTGCCCTGCTTCGTCAAGACCCGAACATTATCATGGTTGGAGAGGTTCGTGACAGCGAAACGGCCGATCTAGCCGTGCAAGCTGCCCTAACCGGACACCTAGTCTTCTCTACGCTACACACCAACAATGCCGCAACTTGTCTACCGCGCTTGCTTGATATGGGTATTGAGCCGTTCCTGATCGCCAGCACCGTGCGAGCCGTGATTGGTCAGCGTCTGGTTCGACGTTTGTGCTCTGATTGCCGCGAAGATTACGTGCCAGACGATGGCATTTTGGAGCAAATATTCAAGATCTTTCACTTAAAGGACGAGGGCGTCATGAAGCGTGTCCACGACCTGGAAGCAGAAGCTCTGGCCGGTGGCATTGGCGATAAAAACCCAAGCAAAATCAATAAACGCTCCACGGCCGATCTCGGTAGTACCGACAAAAGCATCACCAAATTATGGAAAGCTCACGAGGACGGTTGCGACAACTGTGGACACAGCGGCTACCGCGGCCGGATGGGCATTTACGAAGTCCTGTCGAGTAACGAAAGTGTCCAGAAACTGATCGTCAATAACGCCACCAGCGAACAATTACAGACTCAGGCCATAAATGATGGCATGATAACCATGCAGCTGGACGGATTCATAAAAGCCTTGCGCGGCCAGACCACTATCGAAGAAATATTACGCGTCACGGCGGAGGCATAATGCTGTTCAGTTATAAGGCGCTCAAGAAAGATGGTTCCAGTAGTATCGGCACCATGGAAGCCGTTAGCCGCGAATCGGTGCTCAGTAGCCTGACACACCAAGGCCTACATCCGGTGATCGTCAAGCCAGCTACTGGTAAGGCTGGTGGCAAAAAAGGTTTCGGCAAATTTGGCAAAAAGGTTAAATCCAGCGATATGGTTATCTTTACCAGACAGCTATCGACCATGATATCCGCCGGTGTTCCTTTGTCTAGAGGACTAAACACTCTTCAAAATAGCCCGGACAGCCCGTATTTCCGGCAAGTCCTGTCTAGTGTCACAAAAGACGTCGAGGGCGGTACGCCACTGGGCGATGCTTTCGCAAAGTTCCCCACCGTTTTTAGCGACGTGTTCATAAATATGGTTAAGGCCGGTGAAGAAGGTGGTATCTTGGACGAGATTTTGAAGCGCCTGGCCAAGCAAGTCGAAACCGACGCTAGCATGCGCAAGAAAATCAAAAGCGCCATGATGTACCCGATGGTGATTGGCGGCATCACCGTTATCGCCTTTTTCGGCATCATGTTCTTCCTGATGCCGAAAATCGCCAAGATATTGACCGATCTTGGTGGTCCAGATGCCAAATTGCCGATCTACACCCAAGTACTGCTTGATATCAGCCAGTTTAGCCGACATTATGCCTATATTATCATCCCGCTGCTGGTCTTTGCCGGCTATTCCTTTTTGCACTATATCCGCACGCCAAAGGGTAAATTCCAGTGGCATAGCGTTTTGCTGCGTATACCAGTCGTCAAAACTATCGTCATGAAGATCGCTATTGCCCGTTTTTCGCGAACTTTCGCCTCTCTCATGGGTGCTGGCGTTGGCGTACTACAGGCTCTGAGCGTTACCGGAGGCGCCGTCGGCAACAAAGTCATCGAGAAAGAGCTAAAAGAGGCGGCCGAAGCTGTCAAAAACGGCAAACAACTGTCTGAAATGCTCGCCCAAAGCCCTCACTTTCCAAAAATAGTCTCAGAGATGCTGGCCGTTGGCGAAGAAACCGGACAGATGGACACCGTGCTCGTCAAGGTGGCTGACTTTTACGAAGAAGAGGTCGCCGTGACCATCGATGGCCTGGCGTCGATAATCGAACCTATCATGATCGTCTTTTTGGGTGCTGGCGTCGGCGTGATCGCTGCCAGTGTTATGGGCCCGATAGCCTCGCTCAGCAGCCACATCGGTAGCAACTAGGTCTATCTCTGGTGATAATTTGCTTGACGTTAGAGCGCTTATGGTTATAATCATTACTAGACTTATGGTTAAGCAGCGCTTAACCTAAGGAATATTAAAATTTACAAATCATAACAGGAGGGTGGGTCCTTATGATCTCACTTAAAAACAAGTCAAAAGGCTTCACAATCGTTGAACTTTTGATCGTAATCGTTGTCATCGGTATCTTGGCAACCTTAGTTATCGTTACCTTCGCAGGTATCCAACAAAAAGCACGCGACACCAAGCGCAAAACAGACGTAAACGCACTCGATAGCCATATCGAAGCTTTCTACGCCAGCACGGGCAACTATCCAACGTATGCCCAGCTAACAGACGCAACATGGCGCAGCACAAATATGAAGGGCTTAGACCCACAGGCTTTGGTTGATCCAAAGGGCACCAGCATCGCTAACTCAAACGCGGTTGTTGGTACTTTTGCCTACGGCTACACAGCTTTTCATGATGATGGAACTACTGCTTGTACTTCCACCGCCTTAGCCAACGACACTGCTTGTACTAAGTTCACTGTGTCAGCAGCTCTTGAGAGCGCCGCAGTTTACCAAAAGCAAAGCAACTAGTCACATAGTTCGCTTACCAAAAAAACCGGAGCCTAACCGCTCCGGTTTTTTTATTACACCATCGAACACGTGTACGTTAGATCATTGCCAACAGCCTGGCTGTGGCCTGTGCCTGGCTTATCTCGGGAGAATCATCAGCCACGACAGAAGCCGTAGCAACTGGCTGGCAGGGCTTTTGCGGCTCACCGCACTAATTTCGCGCTATGGACGAGTTAGGACTTCGCGCCAACTGAGGATGTTGTAGCCACCGGTTATCGGGTAGCTGGGTGGTGGTGCGTAGAGCATGTTGTAGTCGTAGTTAGTTTGGGTATGCTCAATGCCCGAATAGTAAGTGCTGGCGGTGGCCGTGTCACGGACCATATCACCACAACCACCACCGGTCTGCGAAAAGTTCCAAGTCCAATCCGTACGGGTGGCTACTGACCCATAGAATACAAAAGTCTGGTTCGTGCCGGTCCAGCCACGGGTGCAGGTACCATTCGAGCCATAGCCATAATATTGTGGCCAAGTAACTGAACCGGTCTGCGAAAGGGCGGCAGCATCAACTTCGAAAGTAAAGCCCCCACTGGTAGGTGGAGCATAGGGCGCTACAAAGACATTGCCTTCGGCAACCAGACCAATGGAATCCTGGCCATTTTTAGTGCTGTAGAGTATATCGTCGATAATTTTTATATTGGTCGTCTGTGTGGAGGACGCAAGTCGACCAGAAGCAACCGTTACCCGTCCGTGGAACGTTGGATTGGTCCGCACCCAAACGTTATCCTCCGCATAAACAACACCCGATGGTGGCAGGCTAATTCCTGAAGCCACTAGCTGTAGCGTCCCTAGCGCCGTAGCATAGGTCGTTGCCTGGCTATTCTCGCTGTTGACGTTGTACAGGTCGTAGGTTCCGTTGGTGTTGAGCTGTATTAGGTAGCCTTTAGTAACACTATATGTGCCCGTTCGTTGCGGAATATAGGCATTGGTGCGGGTAGTGGGTATGACCGAGCAAGCCTGCGTTGCGTAGGTGGCAGTCGACGCGTAATCAGCAAACGCCGTCCTTTTCATAGTACATAAGCTTGTCGAAACCTGGTTAAAATCGACTGAGGGCTGCGGGTAAAGCCAGTTTGTTTTGTCACGTGTATTGCAATTTGGAGAAGTAACGCCAGTATTACACCAGACACCTGGGTGATTATTGCCATCACCACCGTATTGTCCCTGTGGAACATAGCTAGCATTGGCACTACCGACCGTATCACTGTTTGCCCCGTCCATGTGTACGCCAACGTTTGAAAATATCGGACCATTGGCCGATTCGTTACTACCAAACCAAAATTCCGTGTCGGCTACTAGACCGTAGCTAGCGAACGATGCCGCGCCGATTTGCGCCTGAACCGTACGGGTAATGTTGCTGTTTTTTGCTTGACCAATCGACCTAACCGTCACAATGGTCGAGCCAACGCCCGCAGGTTTAATCCAAAGCGTAAATGTCCCAGCGTTTACGGCATTGCTATCGATATAATTATGCACGTACGGGCCGTAGCCAAGTGTCGGGTCTGGTGAGGCTGGTGTGCTTTGACCGTCTTTGTAGTCAGTCGCATTGTGGGACATGTGCCACAGATAATAATTAACCCCCGCTTCAGCGATATTGAATGACTGCTGACTTTGAATATTATTGCCAACTACGAAGAAATTATTCATGATGACCGTTAGTAATGCTGTGCCTATGATGACTGCAGCGATAGTAAACGATAGCACAGCCGGCAAAATGAAGCCGCTTTGCTGTGAATGTAATTTTGGGCGAAGGTTAATTTTCATAGGTTTGTCTTCCGGTTACGTAATGAAACTTGCAGGTTTAGCGCCTGGTTGCCACCATTGGAAATTTTTGCTGCTAAATTCACCTGGATGCCTTTAATGGTTTGTAGGTCGCTAATAGGTAGCGAAAGTGGGCTACCGGAACTGCTGAGATAAGTGAACAAACTACCACCAGTAGGTTGATAGAAATTGTCTATGATTACAAAAGTTCTCGCCTGGGCTGTTAAGGGCGTGCCGATTGGCGGATTGGCGCTCATAGGCGTAAGGTCTGCTTTTAACTGCGTGGTACTGCCAGTTGTTTGCAGATAATAGTGTAACAATGAAACGTATGTGTCAGATGGATAGAAGTAAGAATAGATCACCACATCGTTAGCGGCGACCGAGACTATGCCGGTACTGCCTCGCATGACATTAGCTATTCGAGCTGCCTGTGTATCTAGTTGCGTCAAACTCGTCGCGTCCTGTTGAAGGTTTAGGTAATTAAAGAAACTGCTTTTGAAGAAGATTAAGAACGTCGTACTGATTAGCGCGGTTAATATGATTGAGATCATTAGCTCAACCAGCGTAAAGCCCGCCTGTCTTTGATAAGCGTTATGGAATGACATCAAAACCCCCGAGCTGCGGGCTGTATGGCAGCGTTAATGTGCCGGAACCGTTTGTAACTGCCAGCTGGGCGGTACCGACCGTTACGCTTGAAAGATTAAACGTACAGGTAAGTTGTACGCTGGTACCACTGCAGCTGCTGCCTGTGTAGGTATTGGTGCCTTCGGTTAACTTAGCACTGGCACCACTCAAGTTTTGGCCCGTAAACACTATTTGGAAGCTGTTTAGGCCTCCGCCCGCCAAACTCACATCGCTTGGTGACATGGTATATACCCGTGGAAAGGTCGAGCTCGTAGTTAGCATCAGCCGCACTTCCTGGAGATAACCTACCCCGCCATAATTGTAGGTTGTGGCTGGTGGGTTGCTAGGGTCATATTGAGGCACTACGATGGGATTCAAGCTATTGTTGCCACCGTATGGTACAGCAGCTGCCAAATAGTATTTACTGGCACCTACCGCGCAGTTAGTGGCAGTGGAAGAGCTGTTGTCACTGTTACAGAAGATGTAACTGTTGATAGGCGGTAAGTTTAGCGCCGTGGTGAAACCGTTGCTGTCGGTCGTCGGACGGCTATCACTTACTGAACCACTGTTATAGTTTGAGTAGTAATTATCGTAATAATAGCTGTAGTCGGTTGGTGAGGTGTATTTCTTATATCCACCTTTGATATACACTTTTACGCCTGACAGTTCGTTGCCGTTCGTGTCTGTCGTTTCCACCAGTAAACTGTTAGCGCCCTGTTTGCCGAGCTTTAGCGTAGCGTACGATGATTGTTGGCTTAATATCTTCTGGCTAGCATAGGTTGGCTGGAGTGAGCCAGACGCACTAATGGTGGTTAGGCTTGAATAGCCCGATTTACTAGCAGTAATTATGTAATCTGTCCCGCTGTCTGGCGGCAATGCGTAAAAAATGGTTATACCGTTACTGTCGGTCGTATCAGATTTATTAATAACTGGTGTCACAGTGGTGTTGGTAACGCTGACCGTGGCGCCCTGGATCGGTGTACCGCTTGGGTCGGTGACTGTTACGAATAGCGCGCCGGTTGTGCTAGCCGTTTCCGATACCCTGGCCGACATCTGGGTATCTACGCTTGCTAACTGGGCGCCACTGGAATCAGTCACCACCACATTGGCGTCTTTGTAATCGGCGGCATTGCTGTCGAGCGGCGGCGTGCCAGTCGCTGGATAATTATGGCAATAGAGTTTGGCATGAGCCAGAGTGTCATAGGCTGCGCAGCCGTCATAGGCATCATCTACATAACTGATAACCGTCCTTATGGTGTAGCGAACGCCATTGACCGTACTGACTGTTGTGGTGGGCGACTGTACGACCAGACTGTCGTAAGGTAGTGATTTTAGATACTCCATTTGGCTGGTTGCCAGAGTAACTGCCACTGCCCGCCGCTTGGCTATAATGGTGCTATTAACCAGGGAAATGAACAAGCCGAATATGCTAGTGACCACCACGCCAATGATAACTATCGTCACCGTTAGCTCAACCAACGTGAAGCCCGCCTCACCCAACTTTCGTTTCGTGCTCATCTTATTGCTTTATTATACTTACATAAGCGGTTTTGCACAGCCTTTTTGTTGGTTATTCGCGACCGAACCATGGTATTATTACAGGTAAGAAATAGCTTATGTTTAGATGGGCAGCATGAAGAAATTAAAGATCAGCCAGCCGAATACCTTCTTTTTTGAGGACAAACCACTGTTTGGGCTGGATATTGGGCACGGCACTTTACGCGCTATGCAGTTCGATATGAGTAGTAAAACGCCCCGCCTACGGGGTTATGGATCGATCTCGTTCGACCCAAGCGCTATGGTGAATGGAGTCATCGAGAAGCCCGAGATCGTCGCTAAAGCCACCGCGGAACTTTTCAGAAAAGAACTGATTGGCGATATCACCACGCACCGCGTGGCCGTTTCACTGCCGGTTAGTCGAGCCTTTACCAGGGCGGTACGGTTGCCAAAAATGAACAATAAAGACGTCGCCGAAGCCATCCGAACCGAGGCAGAACAATATATCCCGGTCCACACCGAAGATTTATACCTAGACTATACGAAACTGCGTGAGGACGATGAAACAATCGAGCTGTTCGTAGTCGCCATGCCCAAGCAAATCGTTGACTCATATCTGGTATTGACTCGTATGCTTGGCCTGGAGGCTGTCTTGTTTGAAACGTCTATTGGTGCTGGCGCGCAACTCTTCGCTCGCGATAAACAAAGCGATATCCCAGCCGTGCTGGTCGATTTTGGCAGCGATAGCACCGACATAACTGTTTTTAACCACGGTCTGGTGGTTACCGGAACCGTGACTGTTGGAGGCGATAACATTACCAAGCTAATCGAAAAAGCCCTCGATGTAACCAACCATGAAGCAACAATTATCAAAACTAAATATGGTCTTGGCCTCAGCAAGAAGCAGAAGCAAATAGTGGCTGCTATGGAGCCTTCGCTCGAACAACTCATGAAGGAAGTCCGGCGAACTATCCGCTACTACGAAGAACGTTATAGTAGTGAGCTACCGATTGGCCAGATCGTCATCATGGGCGGCGGTGCTAACATGCCGGGTTTGGCCGATTATTTGACCGAGCGCCTGCGCTTGCCGGTACGAGCTTTTGACCCAACATCGCACATAAACTTTGGTCATTTACAGCCATTTAACGAGATTGACCGGATGTCATACGTGACCGTAGCCGGGCTAAGCTTAGCCGATCCTTCAGAGGTGTTCGCATGATTAACTTACTTCCTCACGAGGTCAAACAAACCTACCGTTTCGCGCGCATCAACCACCAACTGGCGCATTGGATAACCGGTTTTGTGGCGGCTCTACTTGGTATAGCGATCATTGTGCTGGGCGGACTATTCTATATGAATAGCTCAATCAACCGCTATAGCAAACAGATCGACAATAGCAATTCGCAGCTCAAGGCTCAAGACATATCTGGTGTACAAAAACAGGTCAAAGACATGTCCAACAACCTAAAACTGGTAGTTCAGGTGCTTTCCCAAGAGGTCCTTTTCTCCAAGCTTTTAGCGCGCCTGGGAAGCGTAACTCCTTCGAACACCATTCTGACCAGCCTATCGATTTCAAAAGCTGCTGGCGGCATGGATATCACAGCCCAGACTAGCAGTTACGATGCAGCGACTCAGTTGCAGCTCAATCTTGCCGACCCGGCCAACCAGATATTTGCCAAAGCCGACATCGTAAGTATTACTTGCAATGCTTCATCTGCCAATGCAAAATACCCCTGCTCGGTAACTCTGCGCACTCTATTTGCCGCCGATAATCCGTTTCTATTCATAAATAACTCGGCAAAGGCTAGTAAATGAATTCCAAAAAAATATTCTTTGCACTCGTAGCCATACTGGCTTTATTGGGTATCGGTATCTTGCTTAGCGCTTACGGCGCTAACGCCTTTTTGAGTCACTATTCAAAGCGTCTAGTTGATCTAAAAACGGAAAGCGCCTCGCTAAGCCAGCAACAAGTTCAACTAGCCCAAGACAAGAAGGACTTAGCCACTTATAAAGACCTGAACAAGATAGCCCAAACCGTTGTTCCGCAGGACAAAGATCAGGCTGAAGCCGTCCGAGAGATCGTTAAACTAGCTAGCGATAGCGGCATTTCCAGGCTTAGCTCAATCTCCTTCCCATCCTCCAACCTCGGCGGCTCCGGCGCATCCCCCTCGACTGGCCAGAGTGGCGGCCTGACACAGGTAACGCCAGTAAAAGGCATACCTGGTATATTCGACCTGCAGATAACCGTTCAGCAGGATACAACTAGCATGGTGCCTTACGGCAAGTTCATCACCTTCCTGACGAAGCTCGAACAAAACCGTCGCACCGCTCAGGTGAATAGCATTTCCGTTCTGCCCGATCCAAAAAATACGGGTCAGGTTTCGTTTACATTAGTGATCGACGAGTTTATAAAGCCATGATGCAGAGTTTGAACCAAGTTGTTGCCAAGTTTCGTGTCGTAGGTAGCTTGTTTACGCGCTATCGGATAATCATATTCTTGCTGGTCATCGGTGCCGTATACTCATTTGTGATTTACCGCATTAACGCCCTAGCCAGCGTCGAGCCCAGTTCGGACAGTGTAAATGCCATCGTTCACAACAAGCCGCATATCGACCAGGCGACAATCAACAAGATTAAACAACTCCAGGACAACAGCGTGAATGTCCAAACATTATTCGACCAAGCGCGTCAGAACCCGTTCCAAGAGTAGTATCAATACTGATTATTTTGGGGTGGGTTTTGGGGGTCAGAAGATGCTGGTATCTGGTTAGGGTCGCTTGGTTGCTGAAGCGGTTGATACGGTTGCTGATAACCGGCTGGAGTCTGGGGTACACCCAGCTTGTCGTTGGCCCGAGCCGCTTCGGTTGGTTCGTTAGCTATGAATGCTTCGCGGGCAGTCAGGATCTGGCGAGCGCATTCGTTTGGGTTGGGACAATAAGGAAAAACGAACTTGCTCCGTTCTCCGGCAGTCTCGACACGAAGCATACCAAAACCGAAAATTGATTGGAATACACCGTTTTGGTCTGCCGTTACGTCTTCCAGGTTGGCCAAACTTAGCTGGCTACTGTGATTACGAAACAAGCCGTCCTGTTTGACCTGCGTTAAGCTATCGTCAGTCAAAATCCAACGGTTTCCCTTATACACTACCGAGGCAACGTAAGCATATAAAAGCGCTATGACCGATATAAGCCCGGCGCCGAGCCAGAGTCCTATCTTATTTTGGTCGGTAATCGTTGAAATGTAGGTCGGGAGCAGCGCCGCAGCCGTAAGTACGGCTACGATAGCAATGGCTGCTGCGATATACACGCCAATGATACCTATGGGGTGCCGCTTGATTTCACAAAGCACCTTTTCGTCTCGCTGCATGGCTGACAGCGGGTTATAGACATTTTGCAAATCATCTGCGTCGTTGTCGATATTTGGGTTCATGCGAATATATTATACCAATTTTGTCTGCGGCGGCGTGTCTTTTGGCACGTTTTTTCCTAAGTGTTTATAGGCTTTGGGCGTGGCTTTGCGACCGCGTGGCGTGCGCTCGAGCAGGCCAATTTGCATCAAATATGGCTCAATGAAGTCTTCGATGGTACTGCGCTCTTCGCTGGTTATAGCCGCAAGTGTTTCAACGCCCACCGGTCCACCCTTGTAGCTTTCGATGATGGCTTCCAAAATCATGCGATCGGCTGGGTCCAGACCCAGCTCGTCGATTTCTAGCAATTCAAGCGCTTGCGTGCTGATTTTGGTGTCAATTATGCCGTCGCCATTCACGTCGGCGTAGTCCCGCACACGCTTCAAAAGCCGGTTGGCGATGCGTGGTGTCAGCCTAGCTCGCCCAGCCAGCAAGGCTGCACCGGGTGCATCGATTTTTATGCCGATAATTTTGGCCGCGCGTTCGATAATCTTGCCAATCTGCTCTGGCGAGTAGAACTCTAGCCGGTGCACATGACCAAACCGATCGCGAAGTGGTGCCGCCAACGCCCCGGTGCGCGTCGTGGCACCGATGAGTGTGAACTGCGGCAAGTCGAGGCGCAGGCTGCGGGCCGAGGGGCCTTTGCCGAGCATGATGTCGAGTTTGAAATCTTCCATCGCGCTGTATAAAACTTCTTCGACCGTCCGATGCAGGCGGTGAATTTCGTCGATGAAGAGAATGTCGCCGTCTTGTAAGTTGGTGAGCAAACTGGCCAAATCACCGGCGCGTTCGATGGCTGGGCCGCTGGTCACCCGAATTTGAGCGCCCATTTCGTGAGCAATCACACCAGCCAGTGTCGTTTTACCCAGGCCTGGCGGGCCGTAAAGCAATATGTGATCAAGCGGTTCGCCGCGCTTTTTGGCGGCCGTAATAGCCAGCTGCAAGTTCTTTTTTAGTCGGTCTTGGCCAATGTAGTTAGTAAAATCATGCGGCCGTAGTTTGATCTCAAACTCTTCGGTCGCTTCATCTACCTGTGGTGCCGCACCAACAATCCGTTCAATCATCCTGATTATAGTTTAGCAGCAATTACCCCATACGCTATAATGCCATCATGAAACTGTCTGTTCTACAATGGAATGTCTGGTTTAAGGAAAATGCTGACAATATTCTTTCATTTATAAAAGAAATCGATGCGGATGTAGTTTGCCTTCAGGAACTTACCACCACTTCCCAGACCAATCCACAGAGGAATCTTCCCGAAGAAATCGATGGTTTGGGCTATAGACACGCCTTCACCGAAACGATTCAGAGTTCAGACCTTTGTATGGGCAATGGTGTATTTAGTAAATTTCCTATCGAAAAGTTCCGGCAAGCACACATCCAACACGAAGACCCGCAATCTAATGATTTCTCATCCGAGAACCGCATATACGTAGAAGCTACTTTGCGGATCAATCAAAAGGAACTGACTATTGGTACCGTTCACATGTCGTATACCGACAGGTTTATAGTTACCGAACGCAAACAACGCGAGCTTGATGCACTAGTGGCGGTAATTACGCCAAATTCCAGAAATTTCATACTAACCGGTGATCTGAATGCTACTCCTGAGTCTATGATTGTCAAAAATCTGCAGGAGCTGCTTGTATCTACAGGCCCCGACTACGACAAAGCCAGCTGGACGACCAAACCATTTTCTTATAACGGCTTTGAGGCGTCGACGCTTGACTGGCGTCTGGACTATATTTTTACAACCCCGGATATCAAAGTTTTAGAGAGTAAGATTGTAAACACTGATTACTCTGACCACCTTCCCATCCTTGCGACTATTGAAGTCTAACCTTTCAGGGCTAACTTAATGCGTTCTTCTACCGGCAATGCCGCGTCCACGTCTTTGAGGGCCAGCATGGCGTCTTGTGGTGAATAGCCAAGAGAGATTAGGGCTTCAGCGGCTTCGTCTTGCGAATTGATGCCTGGGCGCCCGACGAGGGCTTCGGCGGTCTCACTGGCAGCCAAACCAACCTTGTCGCGCAGCTCCACTACAATCTGCTCGGCGGCACGCTTGCCCACACCTTTGGCACTTTGCAATAGTTTTACATCGCCAGCGGCAATTGCCCCGCGCACTCCGGCTGCATTGCCGATGTCGAGCACTGCCAGTGCTACCTTTGGGCCGACGTTTTTGACACCCAGCAGCTGCTCAAACAGCGCTTTGGTGTCGAGTTTCATAAAACCGAATAGGTCATACGCTTGCTCACGAATGTGCTCGTAGACATATAGTTTGGCGGGGTCGCCAGCTTGCAGCCGGCCAAAATCTTCGGCTGTCACTTGCAAGCCATAGCCCACACCATTGACATCGAGCACCACCATATCGTGAATCTTTTCACCAACCACCCCATCAAGTGTCGCAATCATACTGCTATTATCGCACAGTTTGGGCGTGAGTGAGCGCGGCGGCGATGGCATCGGCCGCGTCATCGGGTTTTGGCACTTCACTCAGACCCAAAATAACACGCACCATTTCCTGCATTTGCTTTTTGTCAGCTTTGCCATAGCCTGTAATTGCCTGCTTGATCTGCATCGGCGTGTATTCAAAAATGTCGAGCCCGGCTTGCTTGCCGCACAGCAGCACCACGCCGCGGGCTTGGGCCACCGTCATGGCCGTCGTCACATTGCGGGCAAAGAAGAGTTTTTCGACCGACATAACGGTCGGCTTGGTTTCGACGATTATACTGGTCAGCTCATCAAAAATCGTTTGCAGCCGCACAGCGTCATCTTCCTTTACTGGCGTACGAATCACCCCCGCATCCACCAACTGCGTCTTACCCCCGGTAACCTCAATAACACCGAATCCCAAGATGCCGGTGCCAGGGTCAATGCCTAAAATCCTCATAGCAGTGATTCGTCGATGTCGAAGTTTACGTGCGTGTTGGTTACGTCGTCGCAGTCGTCGAGCGCGTCCATGAGGCGCATAATCTTGCCCGCCGTATCTTTATCGGTCACCTCGATGGTTGTGTTTGGTACGTAGGTCAGCTCGGCTTCGCTGATTTCTAACCCGGCCTCTTTTAGTGTGTCGCGCACTTTTGCCAAATCAGTTGGTGAGGTATAGATTACCGACTCATCGCCTTCTTCTTGCATATCTTCGGCACCAGCTTCGAGCACCTGCATCATTAAGTCATCGCCAGTGCCTTTGACGCGTATCATACCTTTGTGCTCAAACTGAAACGCCACTGCACCCTTTTCAGCGATGTTGCCGCCATGCTTAGAGAACGCCAGACGAACTTCGGGATAGGTGCGGTTGATGTTGTCGGTCGCAACCTCCACCAGTATCGCCACCCCGCCCGGACCATAGCCTTCGTACAAAATCTCTTGCAGCTGGGCCGCATTTTTATCTTTTATGCGGTCAATGGCGCGCTGAATGTTATTGCTCGGCATGTTGGCTGCCTTAGCCTTATCAATCGCCAGACGCAAGCTAAAATTTGTCTCTGGGTCGGTGCCGCTACGAGCGGCCATGGCAATCATGTTGCCAAGCTTAGTAAATACCGCGCCACGGGCGGCGTCCTTAGCACCTTTTTCGCGTTTGATAGTTGACCATTTAGAGTGTCCGCTCATGTATAAGTTCCGTTTATATTTAGTCGGTTATATCTGTTAGTATACCAGCTTTGCGCCTCTCGCGCGACCACATCACCACCAAAAGCCCTAACGTGCTGGCGTACAACAGACTCATACCGGCTATCGATAATGTCACGTGTTGCACGAAAGCATGGGGTATGCGACTGAGCATCGTAGCCACGTCCAACATATAAGTCAGCAAAACTTGGGCTGGCCACGCAAACCATCCGGCTATCGCCGGTATGAGCATGCCGGCAACACCGGCTATCAAACTTAACAGCATGGCCAGTGGTATCAACGCAACTACCAACATATTGGCGATCATTCCTACAAGTGAAACCTGACCAAATATGAACAGTACTATCGGTATGGTCATGATTTGGGCGCATAGGCTTTCGATCATAATCTGAGTAAGCAAACGTGGTTGTTTGGCACCCAAAAAACGACGAACAATCAGCGGCGCCAGCACCAACACACCAAAAAACGCCAGGAATGATAAGTACCAACTTATGTCTGACCACAAATATACAGGGTTAGCATAGGCGGTCAGCGCCGCGGCTAGCAATATGAGCAGTACGGGTTTGATGGTGCGCCCGTAATACCAAGCCGCCAGGCCGATAATACTAATTACGGCGGCTCGGACAATTGAGGCACTCGAACCAGCAAAGAGTAGGAACGTGCCGATTAGGGCAAGTGCCGCCAGCGTTGATTGGAATTTCGAGCGTTTGCCTAGTAGCCGCCGCGACACTTCGAGTAGAATTGTCAGATTGTAGCCCGAAACAGCAATAATGTGCGTCAGGCCAACCATTAGCAGCGCCTGTGCTACTTCCGGTGGCAAAGTATTGCGCTGACCGACTAGCAGACCAAGGCCAAAGCTAGCCAGCGGCTCGGGCAAGGCCGATTGCATGCCGGCGGTAAATCGGCGCCGTACGCTATCAACAAACGACGGACGACTACCGAATACGTCTATGATTGCAAAGCTGACGTTGGCCTGGGAAGCCCCGCGGGAGGCGTACAATTTACCACTCACTCGAACCTGATCACCCCGAAACACCATGGGAACGCCAAAGCCACTCACCTTTATCGTGCCTGGCAATGCTTTGTTCACTGGGCTCACGAACTGCACATGGTTGACAGTGAAGGTCAGTTGGCCGTTTTTGCCATACACCGCGTCGATGGCCGCCGAACCAGTTAGCGACACCTTTTGGCCATCAAAGGTGTGGTATGGTTGCAGCTGCTGCAAATAGTTACCGCCCCGCCACCAGCCCAACGTAGCAAAAAGAAAAATGATTGCCAATGCCGTCAAAAAGTCTTTTCTTCGCAGGCTAAAAAGCGCAAATCCACTGAGTGGCAATAACCATGCTCCTGAAATTTGCACGCGAGTTCTAGCTATCAGTAGCCCAGCCAAGAATGCAGCGCAACCGAGCAGCACAATCGTCGTCCGCCTGTATCGCCGTCGCCAATTTGGCCGCATCATAATGTTTGCAATTTTAACAAGAACTTTCCGGCAAACCATGAGCGATACATCGGAATTGTTGCTAACAGATTGACTTTTTGGCCAAAATATCGATAATGTAAGGAGTTATTTGCCGCCTGTGTGCAAATGCCGGGCCCATATGCGTTGCATATGACACCCAAATCCTCGGAAAGAAATTTTATGTAAACTTTAGAATTATCTTTCCTGCGGTTTGGGCCCATAGCTCAGTTGGTTAGAGCAGCGGCCTTTTAAGCCGCGTGTCGTGGGTTCGAGTCCCACTGGGCCCTCCACGAAATGCACCCACCTTGTGTGGGTGTTTTTCGTGGGGATTTTATGACACGAGCTCACGACACGCGGAGCGTGGAGTGGTGAGAACTGTCTGTGACAGTTCGCAA